>Ga0163149_10000001_pt1 | contig 1313490 bp, 1232 predicted proteins | sample OliLakLV19MP5G1_FD_148604 | JGI IMG/M metagenome (GOLD analysis project Ga0163149, IMG submission 148604) | Freshwater microbial mat bacterial communities from Lake Vanda, McMurdo Dry Valleys, Antarctica - Oligotrophic Lake LV.19.MP5.G1 | ecosystem: Environmental > Aquatic > Freshwater >...
TTTTAAAAATCTGTCGGTTGTCTTTGGTTTGCACCTACTCGCTCTATTCCAAGCAAGTACGCATCACGATCTCTCGCCATGCTTCCATAAGTTACCCGCGTAGGGCACTCGGTAAAAACCAAGGTATGGAATCTGCTCGTAGAGTCAAACTTAATTATGAAAAAAGTGCAAAACTTTCGGAAAAATTTTCCAATTAAAATCGGGTATTGTACTGAAAATAACTGTAAGAATCAGATTTCAAAGACCCTGATTGCGATGCCATTGCGCCCGCAAATCCACCAGGCGCCATCGGCGCATAACCCATGTCAAATGATTCATCATCGAGACCTAACACAAGAAATGTTACGGCTGCCGCAAGCATCACGCCCATTCCTATGACCATAGGCCCGCCAACTAACTGACGATCACGCCTGTTCTCTGTAGGAAGAGTGCCTGCCATAGTTTTATAATAATCTGCTCGGGATTCAGATGATTCAATGACCGAATTTTGATATAAGTACCATGCGGCAAAATCATTGGCTGAGTTTCCATTGTAATAGGTCAGGATTGTTTGGCCACTCACTAAAGTTACGAGCGGCCTACTATCTTCGATCGCTTTTCTGGAAGCAAGGTTTAAGTAAAAATAACTCGCATAAAATAAAAGTGAACCATAAAGTGAATACGTCGCAAAATCCTTATAAGTATAATCCAAAAACACATATTGTTTATTTGGATAATATATCTCAGACTTTCCTTCTCTCATAAACACATCATATTCGGATACTTCCTCCGCTTTGGCGTCAACGGCGCGAAAGACATCCACATAACCTTGCTTAGAGATTCGGAGTCGATTGAGCCCTGCCGGTATAGATACTTTTGTGAGTGGCGTTTTCCCGAGATAGGTCACTCCCAAAAATACATCTGCTTCTTCTATATCGCTTTTGACAGATATAAAAGAAGTATTTTGAATTTTATTTAACTTCACATCAAGAGAAAAGGTTTTTCCAGATTCTAATTCGATTTCTTTTTTAAAAGGAACATAGCCTTCCTGAAAAACAAATAACTCTCGTTTACCGATGGGAAATTTTTTATTGGTTACGGGTGTTTTCCCCAGATAAATGCCATCCAAATAAACTAAGGAATTTTCAAGACCAATTGTTTCAATTTGAACTAAGGTAGATTCTTTTCCTTGTAAAAAGAATTTTATTTTTTCTCCAAGAGGAGCCATTTCTTGGTAGCCACGAACAAAACTTGTTTCGTGGACAAACTTTTCTATTTTTCCTTCAAATTCATCAAATAATTCAACATTCACTTTTATGTTGGTATCTGTTGCAAAAAAATCACCGGTGATAGAATAATTGCAATCAAACTTCATCGCAAGTGAGTAAATATCTTCCGCGAACGGGGGTTTAATTTCTGTAATTTGTTTAATGTCAACTTTCACATAACGAGGATCTTGTGTCGGAGGAAGAAATCTTTTACTCTTGCGAAGTTCATCAAGTTCTGCTTCACTTTTAATTTCTTTTTTCTTTCGTTTCAATGTTTCTGTTTTTGAATCGATCATTTCTTCTAAAGACTTTTCAGGTTTAGGACCTAACGAATGATAAATAATTTCTGGATGTGGGTATTCCACATAGATAAATTCTAGATTTCTTAATTCTGAAATGAGAACAGAAGGAATCCCTTTGGATAGATAGGCAAATTTTTCTTCTTTTTGGTTTGTGCGAAACGGAAAAAGACAAATCTTTCTTTTTTTCTCAAAAGTAGCTGAACCTTTCACAGAGACTTGCGGGAAATTATAATACTTATCTACAGATAAAATAGGAAGAACTGTTAAATGCAAAATTGAGAATATCAAGAGAGTGCTGAATAATTTCAGAAAATTCATAATTATTTTTCATCTCTCCCGAAAGAATATACCAATGCTATGATTCCAAGGATGGGAAGCAAAACCGAAACAGGAGTTTGATTAAAATAATCTTTAGAAAATGAAATCTGTTCCCCTAAACCCGGACCAAAATTTAATATATTTGTATCTATACCCAAATAAGAAAATAAGGCAATGGTCATAATGACAGAGGGAATCCCTGTTAAAAAAAGAAATTCATAAACTTGTTTTAAGGCAGGAATCATATGAAAATAAAATATATGAAATGAGCTTGCGCCTAAAGATTGCGAAGCAGATACATATCCACTTTTTTGAATTTCTCTTAATTTGCCTTGTAAAGTTTCATAACTAAAAGCCCAGTCCGCAATGACGATAGACATTATTATTGTAGATTTACTATTTGGGAAAAGTGAGATAACTACAAGTGCGACTAACAATGATGGTAGGGAAAGGAAAACAGAAGCAATCACATCGCTAATTAATATAAATTTTCGTTTGTGAATATAGGCAAAATAGGAAAAAAAAGAAGCAAATACCAAAGTAAATATGCGTGCAGGAATACAAATGAAAAGAGTAGCCAAACTTCCGTAAGATATCATGGCCCAATTGTCTCTACCTAAACGATCACATCCAAAAATATGAAAAATATCAAATCCCCATTCTAAATTTGCCAATTCCAAATTAACGTCATTAGGTGCTCTGTATAAAATGATTCCTGACAATACGAATGTACATAATATAAGTCTAATCCAATTCCTAAAATTATTTTTTGGATACTTAAACATTACTTTCGCCGAGTAAATACTTTTGCCAATAAAAAGTAATCCGATTCATGATATAAAAAACGATACCGACATACATTAACAAGGTGGCAAGCAATATCGAATCCATTGATTTGATAGAGTAAAAAAGTGATTTACCGATACCTGGATAAAAAAATATTTCTTCTACAATCATTGCGCCAGAAATCAAAGAACTAAAATCCAAAATAATGATAATGAGAGTAAAAGGTAATACCTTTCTAAAAATTTCAGAAAAGACGATATGTCGCCAAGGATAAGCGCGTGTTTGCAAAAGTAGCACATAACTCGAATTCGATTCTGTCCATACTTCTTTCGCTTGAAATAAATAAACCCTTGCAAATACGCGAATTCCAAGAGCTATCCCAGGCAAAATCACATAATACGTCTGCAATGGTTCATACCCACCTGGAGGAAGAAGTTCCCATTTATAAAAAAACAGAATCAGAAGTAATATCGAAAAAACAAAGACTGGTGTCGAAAGTATAATTTCTGCTATACGAGATAAAACTTCGTCAAAAAATTTATTTCTCAAGTACAATGCAAATAGGGAAAAAAATATTCCAAAAAAAGACCCAAAAAGAATTGAAAATATAGCTAAGTGAAATGTAGGTAGAAGTCGCTCTGCAATATGTGAATATACGGATTCACCTGCAATGGTTTGTCCATCTCCGACAATTAATGATTTACAAAAACTTAAATATTCAATGCTTGCTCGAATTAAAAACGAATCTTCAGAGGTCACTTCTTCCGAAGATATCCCACTGTCCGCATAAGTATAACGTCTGTCTTGTGATCGAAAGGATGAAATGAAACTAGAGATAAGGCTCAAACATAAAATAAAAAAAACAAATCGAAAGAATTCAGATTTCAAGGCTTAATTCGCCGAGAGAAATGCCTTTTTGATCTCATCAAAGTTTCGTGACTTGATAAGTTTCTCTCGTTCTTCCGGGATGTTTAATGTTTTTGCGATGAGTGCGAGGGTTTTAATATGATCTTGGAATTTGTTCTTAGGAACGATAAGCATGATAAATATTTGCACCAAAGCATGATCAAGGGCTTCAAAATCGATACCTTGCGGAGCAATCGCCATCGCACATTTCAACTCATTGACATAATGAACTGAACAATGAGGGATAGCCACACCACTTCCAATCCCCGTTGACATTGATTTTTCTCTATTTAAGAGAGAAACAATAATGTCTTCTTCATGTGCTGTATCAAGTGTTCCATTTTGGACCAAATGAGATATCATCTTACGAATCGCTTCTTCTTTGGTGGAAGCAGTAAAATCAAAAATGATATTTTTGGGATCTAGTATCTCCAGAAGTTGGTTCATAGGAATGTATTTACTTCCACTGTTTTTAACATAGATTATTTTCCAAGAAAAACCCTGGTCATAATTGCTTCGATTGGGAAAAAAATAAGCAAAATCAAAATCGGAGACAAACCAAATTTCGCCATCAGAAAAGCTATCGGCATAAGTAGAATAAAACTAAGTAAGGTCGCGAAAAAGGAACCATAAAAATTTCGTCCAGGAGCAAAATGTATGATAAATGCGAGTGAAGAAAAACTTACAATCCATGGAAGCGGTAGTGATAAGGACTGAGATCCAAGTATAAAAAAAATAATGAGCCAGCTTACGAAAAATACGATGAGTATCATCCTTCGAAATGCAATCCAAGATATTCCAATCAGTATAAATGTGGAAAGGTATTCAAAACTAGATCGAAAGGTGCTAATTTCAAAATTTGCACCCACTAACCAAGGTAAGGAGAAAACTGGACCTAAGGAATTTGCTTCTACTGTTTCCAAAATCGGAAAGTAAAAACTTGATGGAGCCGCACTGCGTAAATTTAATCCAAACCAAGTGAATATAGAATCAAATAAATAGGAAAAGAGAAGAAGATATATAAGTAAAGGGACTCGATACGAAAATCGTTTAACCAAAAAAACATTCGCAGAACATGATACTATAAAAACGATAGGAAATAAAATTGGGTTCAAGAAAGGGATGGGTAGGCTTAAAAAATATAGAACAATTTGTGCAAATAGTGCCAAGAGAAAAACATTCTCATTAATTTTAATCAAATAATAATAATAAATCCCAAAAAGGATAAGAGCTTCAGCTGTAATAATTCCATATACTTCTGGTCTAAAGTATACAAACACTCCATAAACAAGAGTTATAGTTAACACATAAAATAAATCTGCAAATATTTCGGCAGATTTTATGGCCCAGCCTCCCTCAGAAAGTATATAAAGATTTCTAATCATTTATGTTTTTCTTTTTCCACTTGGATCATCGAACGTAAATCAATTCCAGAGGGACAATATAAGGTACAAATGCCACATTCAATACAATTTGAAACGTTAAACTGTGAATGGCGATTTTTAACAATAGATATGGGGTTCGCATTTGTTGGGCAATACGTATTGCACTCTAAACAATCAATACAAGCAAATGCCTTTCGTTTAACAGGCTTACGTTCATATAACACAAGTACTTGATGTTCATAAATATTAAAAAAACCTAATGAATTTATATCTTCGATTGTAACGGACTCAAACATCGATTGAAAACTAGCGACTTTATAACGTCCTTGTAAATGTTTTACTAAAAAATCAAGGCATTGTCCATTTGTTAATAAATAGTATCTGGATTCGGTATCGATCCTTCCCTTTTTATCTACAAGGCATACATAAAGGTGCCTTCTTGTAAAAGGTTCTTTAAAATAAATCATTCGCAGTATATGGTAAATGGTTTCTGGACCAAGATACATAACCTTACGAGAGCTAAGTGCTTCTCGAATAGAAGGTATATTCTGATTTGTTTTTTGTGAGATAAAATATTCGGGAATGCCTTGTGGATGTTTGAATTTAGATTGATGATTCTCTAAATAATTAAACATAGTCGCTTTTGGAAATAGTTGTTGTAGAAGAGTGATAAACTCGCGCAATGCAGGCCGCATCTCATCATGCAATATTTCTGAAAAAGGTAAAAAATTATTACGAGTATAAGGTGCTATAAATATTTCAAATGTTTCCATTGGCTGGAAAGAACTGAAATATTGGTCCAATGTCAAATTTGGAAAATCGAGAGATGCCAATGCTCCCATTTTACATTCATTTATGAATGTATCAAGTGTTAGACTTTTTGGATCATAAGGAGAATTTGTATTCCATGCCCCGTCTTGTTTGATTTGAAAATGAGTTTTCTCTTCATTCAGAGAAACAATCCCATTAACAGGTGCTAAAATACGGAGATTTGGAGTAGTGACTAATACTTCCCCAAGAGAGACTCTTCTCGGGAATTGATCTGGAATTTGGTGTCCAGTGGGAACGGGAATCAGGAAATTTCCCTGAATGGTCCGCTCTCGTTTGTTTTCTGTTTTGTGAAACTTTCTCGTAAAACCACGAGAAAGCTTTGGAAAAACCACTTGGATTTAGACGGCTTTCACCATGTAAATTTCGTCTTTGATCGGGAGTTCTTTTTTGAGATTTTTGATATAAGGTAAAATCTCTCCCATTTCTTCGTAGAATTCGCAATTTGTTTGCATTCTTCTCGCAACAGTAAAGTATTTATAGAGCTTTTCCTCTCCAGAACGTTTGGACCATTTTTTCTTGTTACATTTTACACGAAGAATATATTTGTCCTGTTCTGATTCATATTGGCGAACAACAACACAATGAAGACAGTTCGCGCAGTAGACTTTTTCACTCATGGAAGACCCCTAACCTAAGTTGAATGTACAGCTTTTAAAAATAGGCCGTTTCGTCAAGTAAAGTACCTTGGCCTAAGCCAAAGCACTTGCTTCTTTCTCTTCTTTGGACGCTGGACGGAATTTCCAATAGGATTCCGCAACGGAAAGTAAAGAGACATAGAAAAATCCGATCGAATAGAGAACCATAAAACCGACTACATATGGTTTTCCAACGAGAATAGATAGATAAATGCAAAGTAGGCAATATGCGCCCATAAAAAATTCCAAAAATGCACGATAATCAACAGGAACCGTGTATTTCATCTTTTCTTTGATGCTATCACCTGCACCTTCAATGCGTAATTTTGGAGTACGTTTGAACCCAGATTGAATGCCAAAAACAGCTTCCATCCATGCGTATGTATTCATAACCGCAATGCCTGTTCCGATCATCACAAGAACAGGAAGATAGATCAATTTGCTTTTCCAATCTTTGTAAATTTCTTTTTGCGAATAGGCATAAAAGATAACGGGACCAAGAGAACCTACAGAAAGTAAGGCGGCAGATCCAAAAAGGATTTCTATAGGTAAATCTTCCATCTTAAAACCTGCCCAATAATCCATAAGGAGAAGAGGTGCCGTCAAAAGAATGTTTAAGATCATAAGTGGGTGAACGGAATAATTTATTAAGTGAGTAATCGCTTCAGTCTTTATCTTCCAATTTTCATTTGATTTCCAAATTTTCGGGAGTAACTTAACGGCTGTTTGGATCGAACCTTTGCACCAACGAAATTGTTGAGCTTTGTATGCGTTGACTGTCGCCGGGATCTCAGCTTTACAAACAACATCTTTAATATATCTAAATTTCCAACCTTTCAATTCTGCACGGTAGGAAAGATCAAAATCCTCAGTAAGAGTATCGTGTTCCCATCCGCCTGCATCTTCGATACAAGACCTTCTCCAAATACCAGCAGTGCCATTAAAATTCATCCAAAGAGAGGAACCATTGCGAGCCACTTGTTCTATCATAAAGTGACCGTCGATACCAAAACTCTGTGCCTTTGTTAGAATATTATAATCTTCATTTAAGTGTCCCCATCGGGCTTGCACCATACCAATTTTCTGATCATGGAAATATCCCATGGTTCGTAACAAAAAATCTGGTTCAGGAGTAAAATCCGCATCAAAAATAGCGATGAAATCACCCTTGGCTTTTTGCATACCTTCTTCCAAGGCCCCCGCTTTATGCCCAACTCTGTTGGTTCTGTGCAAGTGTTCGATCCAGATACCTTGTTTTTGGTAACTTCTGACAAGACCACGCACCTTTTCTATGGTTTCGTCAGTCGAGTCATCCAATACTTGGATTTGCAATTTGTCTTTTGGATAATTAAGTTCGCAGGCTGCATCAATTAGGCGGTCAATGACATAAAATTCATTAAAAATGGGAAGTTGAACCGTTACAATCGGTAAATTCTTATCTGTACTTTTCAGTAAGAGGTTCGGTTCTTCTGCACAATTCGCTTTGTTACGGCTATAGAGGTATACCATTAGGTAGGTGTGTAATCCGAATAGGAATAACATAAAAATGTCTAGGCCATAAATGACCAAAAAGGAAATGGATAAAAACGTTAGCATGGCTATTCTCCATTTCTGGCAAGGCTCGTCTAAGGTCAAATCTTTTGTGCACCGCCAAATGATCTTTCTTTTTCTTTAGTTTCCCTTGTCCACAGGGAATGATTCTTTATAATGGAAATGATGGATTCACAATGGAAACGATTTTGGGAAACAGGACTATTTCCGTTTTCTGAATTTGCTCTCGGTATCTCTTTAGGATATATCTTATCTTTACTATTTTTTGTAGCTTCCAACGAACTGAGCTTAGTTGATACAAGTGACTCAGCTTTTCCCGTTTTGCAAGGTTTGTTAATATCATTTTTCGGTCTGGGTTTTTTGTACCGAAAATATTCTCAAAAATTATCCCCCACACTCACCATCATTTTAATCTTATTGTTGGCTTTTGAAATTTTTTGGATGAAAAATCAAGGTTCTTCTGAGTTTCTGATTGATTATATATTTTCTTTCGAAGTGATCTTGTTTGGTGCTGGTATTGGCGCTTTTGTCACAGGACTTTATTGCGGGGCGATCAAAGATTATAGGTTTTTAAGCTTTGCATTGGGCATAACACTTTTCACATTTCACTCACTTTTTGATGCCAGTCACTCGACTCCATTAAAATCAATTATAGTAGTTTTGTTTTTACTTTTAGAAATATATTTATTTAGCACTTTTTTATCAAAATCAGCCTTTTCTCTGCGGTTTTATAAAATAAGATCAAAAATCGGTAAACACCCATTATTCGCTCCATTTTATCGTTCCTCATTATCGTTACTGTTAGCATATTGCACACTACATTTATATTTTCAGCCAGGTCCTAAAATTCCACTTATTTTATCCATTTCGTTCGCATTGTTCGCTGGACGAATTTTATCCTTAGTCGCGGGAATCAAAAAAGAGACCAAAGCTATTTATTTGATTGGCCGTATAATGCTAGTTGTATCATTTTTCTTTTTCGTTTATCAATCATATTGGAATTATTTTTATATAGCACTTTGTATTTTGTTAGCTGGTATGGTGGGGTTTTTCAAACCGAACGAAACCAAACAAAAAGAATACATTTATGTTGGCGCTGAAGCTATCGCCTATGTTTTAATATCATTGATACTATACCATTGGAATATAATGGTGAGCATTCGTTCCATAATAGCAATCATACTCGCACCAATTTTAACTTATCCATATTTAATGCAAAAACATATTGTTCGTTATCCGCAAATAATCATGTTAGGTGTCACAGTCTTACTCGCATTTATATTCTTTTATCCACCATCCATAAGATCAAGTGTGCCTTTCTCAAAAAATGAAATTTTTGATCCTATTCCATTTAAAATTACTAATCTAGAAGAAAATAATAGTGAATATGTATTTTATGGAAGTATATTGCCTTTTGAATCAAATCCATTTTTACCAAAAAAAGCGGAGTTGAAAAATAAAATCGTAATTCTTGGACTTAAAAAAAACCAAACACAAATTATCTCTTACATAGACAAACTTAGAAAAGAGAATCAAAATTTTTTAATTTTTATTTCTAGAAAGAAAAATTATTCTACGCCACATATCAATGCATTGTCCCTTCTCAAACGTTTATCTTTTTGGGGATTCGATGTTTACTATCCGCCGTATATGAATCAACCATTAGGTTTTTCAAGAACGATCGGTAATGATTGGAAATTCAAATACATCCATGAAAAAATTGAAAATGCCACAATTGAAGAAACTAAAAACCAATTGGACAATATGATAAAATACTCTGGTGGCGATATCAAAAAAGACGCCCTGCAAGTTAAACATTTATACTATGAATCATATGCTAGTTATGCTAATTATTATTACCGCGTCGGCCAAAATAAACTGGCACTTGATGCGATAGCCATTGCAAGAAAATTTGAATCACCCGACAAATCATTGTTAAAAATTGCATTTAATTGTCTAAAATACACGACACCAGAACCCGATTTCATCCCAATATTAGAAGACCTTTCAAATGAAAATGAGTTCAAAGAATTTGCATGGAATACTCTTCATCCCATGTTTGAGTCATTAGGTGATTGGAATAACGCATTGCGCATTATGGACCAATTGGAAAATTATTATAAATTAAACCAGATGACTGGTCTCCAAAAAGAATTAGAACTTGTCAAGGTTAGGTTATATCTAAATCAAGAAAATTGGAAAGAAGCGGAACCATTGATTCTAGCCAGATATAGAGAAAATCCCAATTCTGTTATTTGGGAAAGGCTAAAAAATGAAGTAGCCGAAAAGAAAGAATCCGCCAAAAGAGTATATGCTAGACCTGAACAAAGAGAGGCAAGGATTCAATAATGCACCCGACTATACTTGGTATCATTGCCGCTATTTTATCTGTCTTTGTCGCGATTTTAATTGAGGGTGCATCCCTAAGATCATTTCTCCATCTACCGGCTTTTTTACTGATCGTAGGTGGCACATTAGGTGCTACTATCGCCTCATCCTCTCTCACCCAACTGACGAACGCTATTCGAGACCTAGGCTCTAGTCTCAGAGAAACAGAACCCATAGATTTACAAACTACCTTTTTCAAGTTCTGGGAAAAAGCGAGAAAAGATGGACTTTTATCACTCGAAGAAGAAGCCAAACGTCTACAAAATCCATTTTTGCAAAAAGGCATACAACTGATAGTCGATGGATCAGATCCTAGGACCATAGAAGAAATTTTGTGGGAAGCACATGAAGAACAGGAAAAAAAAGACCTTCGTTCGGCGAAAGTTTTTGAAACAGCCGCAGGTTTTTCTCCCACTATCGGTATCATAGGGACCGTTCTCGGACTCGTTAGTGTTTTAGAAAATTTAGAAGGTGGTACAAAAATTTTAGGACAAGGAATTGCCACAGCTTTTATCGCCACTTTTTACGGAATCTCCTTTGCGAATTTAATTTTTTTACCTATCGCAAACCAATTAAAAACGACTAGCAAAAGAAAGAGTAATGAACGTCAGGCGATACTTCGTGGTGTGCTCGCCTTACAATCTGGAGAAAACAGAAGGATCTTAGCAGAAAGAATTGATCCTTTTATTGAAAGATAAAAATCTTAAACTGGCTTTATTTGAAATAGTCTATGGATTTTTTTATCTCTAAAATCTTCGGGGATACTCATCGTAGTTTTATCTAAGCACTGATAATCCCTCTCTTTCCATTCCTCTTCTGGTATCCCCCAAACAAATTTTCTGAAATTTGTTGAAAACCATATTTCCCCATTAGGTGTCAAAAATTTGGTAAGCAATGTTAAGATAAAATTTCTATGATTTTCTTCTACATTCCATTCTTCTGTCATTTTTTTACTATTGGAAAAAGTCGGTGGATCGAGCATAATCAGATCATATCTTTTTCTATCTGGATTTTTTGACTCATCTCTGATCCATTGCAAAACATCTGTCGTTAAAAATTCATATTGTCTTCCAGATATTCCATTAATATCTAGATTTCTTTTGGCCCATTCAATATAAGTTTTTGACATATCAATACTTGTCACAGACGATGCTCCACCTAATGCCGCATAGACCGAGAATGAACCCGTATAACAGAATAAATTAAGAATATGTTTATCTTTTGCCGATTCGCCAAACCATTTTCTGGTTAGGCGGTGATCCAAAAATAATCCTGTATCTAAATAATCAGAGAGATTGATCAAAAATTTGGCATGATTTTCTTGAATTATGATTTCTTTTGAGACGGTATCTAATTTTTCATACTGGTCTCTCCCTTTTTGTTTTTTGCGAGTCTTAACAAACAATTGTTCATCGGAAATTTGATACACATCCACTACTATTGCAGCAATAATTTTTAATCGTTCCTCTTTTTCTTCTTCGGTTTGGTAACGTAAGGAACTTTTATCATACAAAACAAAACAATCATTATATTTATCTAGTATAACAGGAACTTGGGGGATATCTTCGTCATATATCCGATAGGCAAATACTGAGTTACGTTTTGACCATTTTTCCTTTTCTTTTCTTAATTTTTTCATTCGATTTTCGAACATGATTAAGGCGCCCGTAGGCGGGGAAGATAATTCCATAATTGACTCCTGAGTAAAAGTTAGGTGAAATGATTAAAAAAGACGTATATAACGCAGTATTTATAAGCTTATAAATAAAACTTGTATTTTTTTACCCATAAAAGGAATTTCCAAAATATGGGAAGCATGGTTTTTAAAAGGCACCATTTTCAAAAAATTCAACTTTTCATATCTTTAACATTCATTTTATTTTTCTCGAACGCTTGTCTTTTAAATCCACTCATTCGAAAGTTATTATTTCCAGAGAAAAATTCGCAAAATTTTACACCTTTTTTATCGCTTTTGTTTTCCCAACCTTCCAATGGAAATGTGAGTGATGGAAATGGTTCAGACCAAAATAATTCCTCAGGAACAAACACTCGAGTTATCACTTTAAGCAATTCGACCTTAAACTTGCAAAGATCTGGCACTTCGCAATTGTTAGCATCTTTGACTGTAAATGGCCAAGCGTCTTCAGGAACTTTTTCTTGGTCTTCTTCAAATGCAAGCATTGCAACCGTATCTAACACTGGCTTGGTGACTGGAATATCTAATGGTACAGTTTCAATCATCGCCACAGATTCGGAAGGAGTATCTTCTAGTCCATGTTATGTGAGCGTATATTCAGGTTTTGTCTATGCTTCACTTGATAAAGGGAACCTAGTCAGCCAGATGACAATGGACAATTCGACTGGCCTCTTAACTTTAAATAATGTTTATGGAGCTGGATCTGGTCCAAATGGGGTGGCTACAGATCCTTTGGGTAGATTTTTATATGTCGGCAATTTTTATGATGATAACATTTCACAATTTACGATCAATTCATCAAATGGCAATCTCACTGCAAATGGGTCTATTGCTGCTCCTTCAAGTCCGAGGCATATAGCCGTTTCAAAGGATGGAAGGTTTTTGTATCTTGCGGCAGAAGCGACAAGTACAATCAGGATATACAATATCAATAGTGATGGCACACTTACTTTTAGCAACGTATTTAACTTAGGTGGTAGCACATCACAAGTAGCCGTTGAACCTTCAGGAAAATACGTACTCGCACTTCACCCTGTAGGAACACAACTTTCTTCTTTTTTAATAGATTCAACGAATGGAACATTAACTCTCGCTAATACTGGCCCAACTATGGTTAGTTCAGGATTAATTTCCGTTCACCCTAATGGAGAATTTATTTATGTAGGGTCAAGCCCAAACTTAACAGTTCTTAGATTCAATTCCAATGATGGTTCCATTTCGCTGATTGGTACTTTAGCACATACACCTCAACCAAACGGAAGTGCCGTTCATCCGAATGGACGATTTTTCTATACTGCAAATATAAGCAATGCAACGATTTCTATTTTTGAAATCAATCAAACGACTGGCATGATATCCGATTTGGGCAATATAGCCACAAGCGGTACCGATTTGCGTTTTATCTTAATCGATCCCACAGGAAGATTTGCTTATGCCGCGCATAATACTGGAAACTTACAACAATTTAGCATTGATCAGACGACAGGTGCTTTAACTTCCTTGGGTGATGTCAGCGCAGGCGGAGACCAATGGTTTTTAATCTTTATGTAGTTGCGATTTTGTTGCTGTCTTCATACAATTTTTCCTTGAGCGAAGCAGTAAGCAATTAATCCTATCTATGAATGGCAAGTAGAGAAATATTAAATATTTTCTGTGACGGATCTTCGAGAGGGAATCCTGGGCCTGCAGCCATAGGAGTTTCAGGACAAACGCACAGTGGGGAAGAAATATTTTTTTTAGCAGAAAGAATTGGCAATGCTACAAATAATATCGCTGAGTGGTCAGCTCTCAAACGTGGAATGGAAAAAGCCATCGAGATAGATGAAAAAAAAGTCAAATTTAAGTTAGATTCTGAGCTTGTCGTCAAACAGATGAAAGGTGAATATAAAGTAAAAAACCTAGGTTTGCAAATTTTAAAAAAAGAATGTGAACTTTTAAAATCTAAATTTGAACATTTCGAAATAGTTTACATTCCGAGAGAACAAAATTCCAGGGCTGACGCATTAGCCAATCTCGCCCAAGACAATAAGGTATGAAATTTTCAATCCTTATCTTCTGTTTTATTTTTATGCAATTATTTGCAAATACATGTAAACCGACTCCTGAAAGTACTTTTGATGAATTGAAAAAAAATGCCTCGGTATTTCGCCAAACAATCTTCTGTGAAGAAAACAAAAGTTTACTTGCGACGCGGGAAGTTGAATGCAAACAAGCTTACGAAAAAAGTGTCGCAGAAATTGAAAACATCCTAAACAGACAGATGGATTTAGTCTTAACGAAAGTGATGGTTCCAAAACAAATTGGCGAAGAAATCGAAGCCCTCCTTCGTACAAAGACGGAGCTTGGGATTCGTTATTTAGAAATCTGGAAACAGGCAGTGATTTTAGAATAGACAATCTATTCTAAACCTAGGATAACAAATTATGCAGGTCGGCGATCCTTCTCAAATCTTAAAAAAAATCGGACTGAAAGTAACAAAAAATCGAGAGAAGGTGATATCCATCCTTCAAGAATCACGGCGACCTTTAAACCACCAAGAGATTATGGAAAAGTTGCCCAAGGATGAATCTTGGGACAGAGTTACCATTTATCGTGCATTAGCCGATCTTGAAGAAAAAAATCTCTTAAATTCCCTACATTCAACAGACCGGGTCACTTACTTCGAACTCAAAGAAGAAGGCGGAAGAACTGTATCACTGGCACATGGCCATTTGATTTGTAATCATTGTGGAAAAATTGAATGTGTGGATGATCCTTGGAACGGTATCCCCAGCGCCAAACAATTGAAAGGTTTTTTGACTGAATCTGTTGAAATCGTATTCCGAGGATTATGTAAATCTTGCCATTAGACTTGGCCCATCTAATCCCAGAAATCCATCTGGGACATTTAAAATTCATTCACAATACGATTGTTAATTCAGGACATGAATGTTACCTTGTGGGAGGTTCTGTTCGTGATCTTTATATGAATCAAATTCCACACGAATATGATCTGACAACAAATGCAAGGCCCGAAATCATCAAATCCCTTTTTAAATCCGTAATTGATACAGGGATAAAACATGGGACTGTGACTGTTTTACTTGAAAAGGTTCCTTATGAAATTACAACGTATCGCATTGATAAGGATTATACCGATGGCCGTCATCCCGATGTTGTGGAATTTGGGAATGATATAAAAGAAGATCTCAAACGAAGAGATTTTACTATGAACGCATTGGCATTAAACATTGAGACAGGCGAACTCATTGATGAACATGATGGCAAAAAAGATATAGATCAAAAAATCATTCGGACCATAGGTGATCCCATACAAAGATTTACAGAAGATGGTCTGCGACCGATTCGAGCTATGCGTTTTGCTTCTGTTTTGGGATTTCAAATTGAAAAAAATACAAAAGATGCGATTCATTCCACAAAACACATAACAGCAAAAATTTCCGTAGAACGCCTGCAAGATGAAATTTTGAAATCATTACGTGGGCCAAAACCATCGGTTATGGTAGAATTATTGTCGGAAGAAAAAACTCTTTCGCTTTTTTTAAAAGAAGATCTGACAATGTATCCTCATAATCCTGACGAACTAAACAGGCTAGACCAGTTTCCCAAAGAAATATTTGGATTTTTGATCGGACAATGGGCTTATGCATTCAATCCGACTTTGCTACCAAACAAATGGCAGGTGCATTTACAAAAATTAAAATTTTCCAATGTGATCTTAAAGGATGCAGAATTTCTATTAGAGAGAATCCATTGGGCAAAAAAAACACCATTGCCGATTTCCGACTACACATTGCGAAAAGAATTCTTAGCTCCGCTTAAAAAACATATCCAACAAAGAAAAATTGCCATTGAAGCCGTTTGGAAGGCAGTAGACCTTTACTTCTGGCCTTTTTTGGAGCAAGCCAAGTCCAATTGGGAAAATTCCCCACCATTACTCTTAAGTGATTTGGAAATTGATGGCAAAATCATCGAAAAAAACTTTCCCACCTACCCGAAACCAAAATACGGCGAATTACTCCATTCCCTCTTGGAAATGGTTCTAGAAGTGCCCGATAAAAACAATTTCCGACATTTGTACGAGCATTGTGTACAAATAGTAAACAAATTGTAATTTTTATACTGAATCCCAGGCCAGAAAATAAATTGGTTCTAAAAAAAATGTGCAAAAAATACTCATTCTGCTTTAGATCTTAAGCAATTTAGCCCTAAATGTTTTTTTTATTTTTTGGGAACCTGTTGCCTGGTACACTACTTGCAACTATAAGCATGTAGGAGAAATGGCAAATGAGAAATAAATATACTCTCTTAGTAGCTGCGGTTACTATTCTATTAAGCCAAGGTTCAGTCTTTGCTCAGGCAACACCGGCTGTTAAAGCGGAAAAGGACAAATCTTGGTACGACTTGGTTAATTTTTCCGGTTATGTTGATGTGTATTATAACTATACAACGAACAACCGGCAAGGTGCGACACAAGATACTTCAGGTACTTTTCATCAGTATAACAAACAATTTGCGGTAAACGCAGTCAAGTTATCAACTGAGAAATTGGCAGATAAAGAAAGCCCATGGGGATTTCGTTTAGACCTACAAAATGGTCAGAACAATATGTACCAAGAGCGTCCTTACCAAACCACTAACTCTTTGCACAACATGCAGATGGTACAACAAGCGTATGTGTCTTTTTACTTCCCGGTTCTCAAAGGTTTAACCATTGATGCTGGTAAGATGGCGACTCATATTGGTCTGGAAGTTTTGGATTCGAAAGATAACATTTCCTACACGATAGGTTATGTGTTCTTTAACACAATCCCCTTCATTCACACCGGTGCTCGTGCCAACTTACAAGTTACAGATAAATTATCAACGTCTCTATACTTGTATAATAGTGCGCAAGGAACTGGATACACTGGAAACGGACAACAGTTTGGTTACACTGGTATCACTCCTTACGGTGAATCAGCAGCTGGAGCGCCGACTTTATCAAGCACTCAACAACATGCGTATGCTGATGGTCCAAACCCAACTCGGGCAATTGGAACTCAGGTTAAGTATGCTGTATCTGATAAAGCGACTATCGTTTACAACACGTTATCTGCAAACGATAACATCCAAGGAAGACAAGACAATGCACTTTATTACCTAAGCAATAAAGTGGGAACAGGAATGCCAAAACAAGCAGGATTCAAAACTGACCATTGGATCATTCAGAACTTGATCTTTATCTTCAAACCTATGGATCGTTTAACAACTATCTTTGACTATACATATGGTGAAAGAACAGGCCAAACAAATACTGCGGCATTTGGTTGGGAAGCAGCTGGTGTTTCTAGATCTAGTGTTATGTCTGCCACTGGTTTAACGACTGACCAAGTTGCTGGATTGCCAGAAGGTTTAGTTGCGGCTGGTTTTACTGATTCTACTTCGCTATCTCGTGAAAACAAAGTGAAACGAATCTACCAAACTTACCAATTGCAAGCTAAGTATGAATTTACAGAAAAATTCGCTCTTGGTTTTCGTTATGAGTATTTGGATGACAAACGTTATGGTGGATCACTTGTTGTTAACCCTCCACTCTTCAACGTAACACCTGCGGATCGTTATGACCTTCGTTTCCAAGACGCAATTGGAACAAGAGCTTCTGGAAGTAACTTAGGACAAATCAGAACAATTACATTCACTCCTACTTACAACTTTACAGAAAACCTTCAAGTTAAAGTTGACTTAAGAAGAGACTACGGTCCTGGTTCACAGTTCGTTGACCTTCACGGAAGACCTGCAACTCACCAAAACGGTATCATCATAGGCGCCGTTGCAAAATTCTAAGGAGAAAAAAATGAAAGTAAATACTATGAAAAAATTAGGATTGATTTTGATGGTCTCCACTTCGCTTCTAGCACTTGCTAGTTGCAAGTCTGAGAAAAAAGAAGACAATACTGCGCTTCTTTATCTCATCAACGATCGAACAGTTCCAGATTCTGACCAGGCTCTTTGTTTGACAGCATACGGTCTTGCTAACTCTTGTGTGGCGGGTAGCACACAACAGTTTAACCCTGGCGTTGGTTGTGGAAAAGCGACACTTGGTGCACTATCTACAACAAATGGAACTGTGACTGAGCAAATGACAGCTCTTAAGGCTTGTGTGGAAGCGGCAGTAAAAGATCCAGTCCAACCATGTAACCTTCCGCAGTTTTCGTATGCAGCAGCTTCGCAAGCAGCAGCTGGTGTATTCAAAACAAAATGTTCTGTGGCTGAGTATGCAATTGCACCTGCGACTGCAAAAACAAAACAAGATTTAACTGGTCTTTTAAAGTATTAATCCTTAATACCTTAAAGAACCAAATCAGGGAGAGAGAAATCTCTCCCTTTTTTTATTTGTATTTGTTAATCAGCGGGAAGGCCGTTCATTTTCTTAGAATCTTTGTTCTCTTCTTTCGGTGATAGGATTTTACGAAAACCAACACCTTCATCTTTCGCAGAAACAGGTTTTATATGCTCTACACGTTCGACTAAAAACTTTCGGATGATCACTGTTACTTTTTCATCAGGATCGGAATCAGGACTAAACTTACAAACTGGGCGGTAATATTCCCAATAGGTTCTTTCTCCATAATGTTTGATCTCATCAGGTTCACCGAGATAACTGCGAACATACGAATCATTTTTGCCTGGAAGAATGTTTTTAACATCACTACGAAGTTTAAGACCAGCTAACTTTTCTTTGGACAAAGTTTCTCTTTCTATCTTTCCTTTTTCTTCAGCGCTGAGTAGGTCTGCTTCTGATTTATCAACAAAGGAATTGCATTTGTCCTTGTCATTAAAAGTTTCCATGCAATTGTCGAACAATGTTTGTTTATCTTTAACACTTTGATTCCCAGCACAATTTGTTAGAACCATAGAACATATAACGAGGGATAATAATTTTTGATTCATAAATACCTTCTATCCTCTAAGTGCTTAAACTAAGTACATTCAACAATAAATTTTTTCTGAAATTTTTAATGATTTTGGAAGTACAATTGACGAATTTTTCGTCTTATACTTTTCTAAGCATATGAAAATGTCTCGCATTCTTGACCACCTAACCATACAGAAACGTCTCATTTTACTTCCGATCCCTCTTCTATTTCCGATTATTATTTTATTGTATCTATTGGTTGCAGAACAAAACAAAGCCATAGACTTTGCAAAAGCTGAAACACGTGGCCTTATCGCATTAAAGCCAGTTTATGAATCCATCGAAGAAGGATTAGCATTACTAAAAATTGGCAGTGAAAATGGTAAAAAAATAAAAGATTTCGTCGCTTCCAAAAAAAATGTGATCGAAGAAAGCGATTTAATTTCAACAGAAGATATTGAATTTAAAGAATGGATCATTTCATCAAATACAGAAACATTCTCCAGTGAAGCAACATACAAGTTTTTAAATTCTGCAAAGTTACTTTCTCTCAAGATTGGCGATAACTCAAATTTGATCCTAGATCCAGATGTCGACACTTACTATTTAATGGATGTTACACTATTTAGAGTGCCCGAACTTTGGCATACGATCGCAAACCTGAAAAGTATCCTTCGTGACGAATACTCTGGTGAATTACAAAAAAAAGAAAAATTTACAGAAGCCAACCAAGCTCGCGCCCTTATCTCTATCGAACAATTAAAGAAAATTGAGTCAGACATTCATTATGCATTTCAGAAAAGTATCAATGCGAATCCAAGTTTAGAAGTTGATCTTGGGAAGATTGACGCGGATTTTCGAAAGAATGCGAACCAGCTAACAAAAGATTTGTCAGAACTTTTTTTAGAAAATCCAGCGAAACCAAAAGATATAGATGCCACATTTGAAAGGATACATAAAGGCACATACTTAGGAAAAATCGTCCAAGAAGCTTCCATCTTCCATTTGGGAAGATTGATTGAAATACGTACGGGTAAATTTCAATCAGCAAAAATTTCTTCATTGGTATTTGTGTCTATATTATTTATCCTCTCTATTTTTCTCACAATATTTATCATTAAAAGTATAAATAGCCCCCTAACTTCGGTTTTAGAAAAAGTTGAAGAGTTATCCAGTGGGGAAGCAGATCTTTCCAAAAAGTTACCAGTCCTAGGCAAAAATGAAATTTCAAAAATTGCCGCTTCCATCAACCAATTTTTGAAAAAATTAAATGGCATAGTCTTGGATCTTAAAGCGGCATCGCATGATTCTGGTAAGGCTTCGGATTCACTTCATACGGAAGCCATATCTGTTTCTGATTCTGCACAAGAGCTCGCCGCTACATCCGAAGAGTCAGCCGCGTCCTTAGAAGAATTAACGACAAGCTTCGAAATCATGTTCGAATCGATTTCCAGTGAAACAAAAAATATTTTTAAGATCGTAGCTGAAATGAAAAATATCGAAGCTTCCATATCAAAAATGGAAATTAAATTAAATGATTTGGATGGCCAGGCGGTTTCTTCCTTTGAACTAGCAAAGACTGGCAATGAATCCGTTCAAAACACAGACCAAGCGATGGATGAAATCAGTATCGTGACCAAAGATATCAGCGGTATCGTAGAATTAATAAATGATATTTCAGAACAAACCAACTTACTTGCGCTAAATGCAAGCATCGAAGCTGCAAGAGCAGGAGATGCTGGTCGAGGTTTTGCAGTCGTAGCAGAAGAAATATCGAAGTTAGCTGACAAAACAAAAGATAGTGTTAAAAATATCAAAAAACTGGTAGAAAAAAGCAATTCCGCTGTCTCAAATGGCGCTAATCACGTAGATCAAACTGTTTCTGCTTTGAGTAAAATCGTAGAAAAATCAGATGATGTACAAACCTATGTAGCTTACCTCAAAGAAGAAATGGTTGTCCAGACAGAAAGTATAGGACTTATCAATGAGGAACTTGTCGGTTTGAAAGATATGGCGGAGATGATAGAATTTTCTAGCCGAGAACAGAAAAAAGCATCAGAGGATATGGTATCCTCGATCAACTTTTTGTCAGGTGGTGCGCAGTCTTTAGCTATGAATGCAGAAGACTTAAAACTACTTAGCGAAAAATTGAATCATGTTTCAGATTCAATCAATAGAATCGCTAACGAATTTAAGACGGAATAATTTATTTCTTTCGTCGACTAGTTTTTCTCTCAGAGCCGCCACCCGAACTTGTGATAGTCGAAACTTGAGATTTGTTCTGATTTTTTTTGACTTCGTTGCCAAACATATCTACTTCGCCTCGAGTTTCTTCACCAATTTTTTTATATTCTTTTGGCGTTACATCTTTCACTGTATTTTTATCATTATCTGTTACTTCGATTCTTAATAAAAAGGAAATCACTTCCATTTTTAAATTATCAACTAACTGATCAAAAAGTTTGAATCCTTGCAATTTGTATTCGATGAGCGGATTTTTTTCACCATATCCAACCGTCCAGATCCCTTCTTTCAAATGATCCATTGCATACAAATGGTCTTTCCAACGATGATCTAAAATATCAAGGAATACATTGCGTTCTAGAGATTTCCAGATATCTTCCCCTACCCTTTCGATTTTTGCTTGGTAAGTATCTCGGATCGCCTTTGAAACATTTTCGAAAAGTTTTAGTTGAGGATTTGATTCTTTTCTATAAATTTCTGTTGTGATGCTTAAATTCACTCCAAGAGATGATAACCACTCCTCAAGATTCTCAACTAACCAACCACTGGTGTTGTTTCCTTCACAGTTTAGGATAATTTGATTTTCTGCGACTTCATCGATAAATTCGAGAAGTTTTTCAGACATCGAACCTTTTTCTAATAGTTCATTCCGTATCCCATAAATAAATATTCTTTGACGATTCATAACATCATCATATTCTAATAAATGTTTTCTGATATCAAAGTTGTGACCTTCAACGCGTTTTTGAGCTCTGGCAATGGCATTTGAAACCATACTATGTTCTAGCTCTTGGCCTTCTGGCATCTTCAAAGTATCCATAATGCGCGCTATACGATCAGAACCAAATATTCGCATCAAATCATCTTGAAGTGAAAGATAAAATCTAGAAGATCCCGGGTCGCCTTGTCTTCCGGATCGACCTCTTAACTGATTGTCGATACGTCGTGATTCGTGACGTTCGGATCCAATGATATGTAATCCGCCAGATTCTATGACTAAATCATGATCTTTTTTCCATTTTTTAGCCGATTCTAAAATCTCAGTGCATATTTTTTTAATTTCGGAATTTACTATATTCGAAAGTGAACTGGACGCTTCATCAAACTTTTGTTTGATGAGCAGTTCACGGAAATAATAAATAGGATCCATTTCCGATTTTGAATGAAGACCTAGTTTTGAAGCCTTTTCATCTAGTTCTTCTAAATCTTCTTTGTACTTTGCCGCTCCACCAAGAACAATATCTGTTCCTCGACCGGCCATATTTGTGGCGATCGTAATAGCGCCTGGTTTTCCCGCATTGGCAACTATTTCTGATTCACGCTCATGTTGTTTCGCATTTAAAACGTTATGCGCCAAGCCATTCGTAGTTAATAATTTTGATAAAACTTCTGACTTTTCAATGGAAATGGTTCCGACGAGTATAGGCTGTTTTTTAGCAGAACGATCTTTGATATCTTTAATGACTGCATCAAATTTTTCGCGTTCCGTTTTATACACTCTATCCGGAAGATCATCCCTTTTTACTTTCACATTAGGAGGAATGACAATCACATCTAAGTTATAGATTTTTTTGAATTCTTCGGCTTCCGTATCAGCTGTTCCTGTCATACCAGCTAACTTTTTATAGATACGGAAATAATTTTGAAATGTAATAGATGCTAAAGTTTGTGATTCACGTGCAATTGGTACACCTTCCTTTGCTTCTAAGGATTGATGTAAACCGTCAGAATATCTGCGCCCTTTCATCAATCGACCAGTGAATTCATCTACGATGATCACTTCTCCGCTTTGAACTACATAGTCTTTGTCTTTGAAAAATAATTTATGAGCTTTGAGAGATTGGCTTACATGGTGAACAAGTTCGATATTATCTGCATTATAGAGATTTTCTACACCAAGAAGACTTTCTACATGATGAACTCCGGCTTCCGTTAGTATAACATTCTTTGCCTTTTCATCGACTTCAAAATCTTCACCTTCGATAAGCTTTGGAATGATTTTATCTACTTTGATATATTTATCTGTGGATTCTTCTGCGGGTCCAGAAATGATGAGTGGAGTTCTAGCCTCATCGACAAGAATAGAGTCCACCTCGTCAACTATTGCAAAGTTATGTGACCTTTGTACTCTATGTTCAAGATAGGAAACCATATTATCGCGCAAATAATCAAAACCAAATTCGTTATTTGTTCCGTATGTTATATCCGAATTGTAAGCTTCCTTTCGTTCCTCATGATCCATATCATGCTGAATCACACCTACAGATACTTTTAAAAAATCGTAAATCGGTTTCATCCAATTGGCATCACGCTTCGCCAAATAATCGTTTACCGTAACAACATGAACACCTTCGCCAGACAGTGAATTTAAATAAATCGGCAATGTGGAAGTTAAGGTTTTACCTTCTCCCGTTTTCATTTCTGAAATATTTCCCCAATGGAGTGAAATACCGCCCATCATCTGAACATCAAAATGCCTCATACCAAGAGTACGATAAGCGACCTCTCTCACCGTCGCAAATGCCTCTGGCAAAAGATCATCGAGTGACTCACCTTTGGCGACTCTCTCTTTGAAAATCAATGTTTGACCTGAAAGTTCTTCGTCGGACATTTCTCGAATCTTGGATTCGAAAGAATTGATAGCAGTGACGATAGGTGTTAAACGTTTGAGGTCACGTTCATATTTACTGCCGAATAATAGTGTTAAAAATTTTTGAAACATAATCTTTCCATTAGATATTTAGAATATTGCGAAATATAATTTTAGCGGAGGATTCCATGTTCTGTTGTTTTTCAGAAACATTAGAAAAATCTCCTTTGCCCTTGGATATAAAATCCTTATGAAATTCAAACCATACATTTAACATATTTAATGTTGGTTCGATATGAGTTTGAAAAGCAAAAGCCTTGTATTTATAAGAAAACATTTGATTTTGATAAAAATCCCCAGCGAGCAACAGCTTTGCGCCTTCTGGCAATGAAAACAAATCTTCATGCAAATGAAAGGCTTGGATTTCTTCCTCATGGATTCCAGAAAATATGGGATCATTTTTATCCACTATCTTCGCCTGTGAAAAACCTACTTCTGGGCCTTTATCACCTTTATTTACTCTGGCACCCAATGCTTTCGCTATAATTTGCCCACCAAGACAAATTCCAATTAGTTTACGGCCATTTGTATTTAATACATTTTGCACAAGTTCTATATAAGGAGAAAGCATAGGATCGACGGATTCATCTGCCACTGACATCGGTCCGCCCATAAGAACGATCAAAGAAAAATTCAAATGTGCTTCGGGCATAAGCGTCAAACGTTTGTCATACGCATTATGATAACTTATGCGGTATCCTTTTTCTCGAAGTATGGGTTCTAAAATTCCTGGACCTTCACAATCAAGAAAACGTACAATTAAAGCTCTCATTTCGAATGCATACCAAATTGGTGTTTGAAAAAATTTACCTTAGGATCCTTAATAATTTTATCTAAATCCGTTTCTTCAGATAGGGAACCTATAAAATTATAATATAGACGCAAAGGGCGATTCTCCAATAACAAAGTTTCAGGTGTTCCCGTGATGAAATTTCCTTCATTGACTGAAAATGGTGGCATCATAAAAAGAAGTGTGAGTTCAATGTTGCGATCTTTGGCTTCTTTTTCCATTCTCACTTTCGCTTTTCCAAAAGCCTCCCCCCAACTCGCATCCGAAGCAAGATCTGGAACCATTTGGTAAGGATCAACGGCTAAATATAAAACCTGATTTTTGTATTTTTCTCGAATCTCTTTGTTTAAGTAGTTCAAAGTAGGAATTTCTTTCCAACATGGAACACAGTCAGGCGAATATACATTGATCGCGATAAGGTCGACTGGCAATTCGGAAAGTTTTATGTTCTTTCCATCGATCCCGACTGCCTTCCACTCCATTTCTCCAAAAAATGAAGATTTAGATGGGGCACATTGACCAAAGGCAAGTAAACAGAATGATAAGAAGGCGGGGAAAATTGTATGTCCCATTAGGTGTCTTTGATCCCATCATCGGGTAAAGAACGAGGCTGTAAAGTCCGTTTTAAATCTTTCCCTTGACACGGGAGGCGTTTCTACCAAACTGGCGTAACATTCCATTCCTATCCCTGGGGAATTAAATACATGAGCCAACCGAACAAAGAAGACTTCGACATCGTATCCTTAATTGAACTCTGCCGTGAAAAAAAATACGAAACCTGTGTCGCTGGATTCGGTGCCATCGACAAAATCGATAAAATCACCCTTCCTAAGAAGCTTAAAAATCGTAAGCTGACAGTACAAGCACTTTATGCCTTAACTAACAATTCGATTCAGTGGAAATATCTTTCTAAAGAGGAAAGAGATAAAATCCAAGAAGAAAAAGACAAAATCGCAGGTGTTTCTTCGACTCAAGGTACTTCTTTTGCCCCTCATGCAGAAGAAGATATAGATGAAGATTTTATTCCTGAAGAAGAAGCACGCAAACCAGAATCACTCGATGAAGACGGATTCGAAGACGAGTTTGGTGATGAAGCTGAAGAAGAAGAGGAAGAAGACGACGATGATGATGAAGACGATTTTGATGATGATGCTGAAGTAGTAGAAGAAGAGGAAGAAGACTAAGAGGTTTCTCCATTTCATTCGAACCAGTTTTTTCAGATCACAAACTTTCTAATTTCTACAATCCCAATCTTCAATTTTATCTACATTCGCGATTCGATCCTGCAAAGGAAGGATCGCGATTTGTATCTTCACTACAAATTTCAGAAAAAAATATTCTTTGTTTTGTGGGACTCGGTGCCCTTCATCATTTAAATTCCCTATTAGAACTAAAAAATGATTCATTACCTCCTTTGATATTTTGGGAACCGATATCTGAAATCGCGAACCAAATTGAATTTCAAAAACAATTTCAGAGTATATGTAATCATCTAACAGAAAGAAATGTCCCATTTCTGATACTTAATTCTTTTGATTCGAAAATTTGGCCGGATCAAATTAAATCGTTTCTATTGTCCACCAAACGAGCATCAATCGAAACTTTGATTTTCCCTGGCCATACTCGTATTGTTCCCAAAGAAATAGAAAATTTCAAAGATTTTTTAAATTCAATTTCTAAGGGTAATTCGAATGTCAATTCGCAAACTAAAAATTATTTCCGAAGGATTTGGACACAAAATTATCTTAAAAATATATCACAACTTGAGTCAAATAGAATAAGAATTAACCTATTAACTAAATTAAATTTTTCACAGCTAACAGTTGTCTTTGTCGGGGCAAGTCCCACTTTGGAATCGGAAATTCAAAAATTAAAAAAATACAGAGATAAACTCATTATCATTACAAGTGATACCGCTACGCAATATGTAATTTCAGAAGGTATCCTTCCCGATTTCATCTTATCGATAGACTCTGGTCGCGGAACCTTGTATCATTTTTTACCAAAAATTCCAGATACAATTCCAATCATCACTTGGTTTGGTGGTTCCTCATATATATTCTCATTGCCAAATCCTCTTTTTATCATCAATACTGATTTTCCCATGGATCAGTTGATAACTTACAATTTAAAAGAACATTGGCCAAGTTTAAAAAATCCTAGTCTCAACTTAGGAGGTATGGCAAAATCTTTGGCTAAATTTGCAGGAGCTAAAAAATTAATATTGTCTGGTATAAGTTTTGAAGATGAGAAAGGCAAGTCTCATTGCAAAGGTACTGGCTATGAAAGCTACCGTTTACCATTTGTTAATCGAAAGAATACTTGGGAAAAATTAAATCATACAAATTTGTATGTGGGGAAAAAAGGGAAAAATAAACTAGCCTGGGATAAACTCTGGGAAAATGAAAAAGGTCTTTCTATTGTTTCTTTAAATGAAGTGCCAAGCGGTTTGTTAGAATCTGAAAAACAAATAGACCATAAATCTTACTATCCATCTTTAAGTGAAGCTAAGGGATTTCCCGAATCTACTACATTGGCAATGTGGGAAAGGGCTTTCCAAGAATTTCCCGATGCAATCGCTGATGAGACGTTTCGAAAATGGTTTTTTTGATTATGCTCCGAAAAGTATAGGAATTTCGCTAAGATTCCATACTGCTTTTTCCTGATTTGCCGGTTTTCTGAAACTTGCACCCATTAACTTTTTCTTTTCCTTCTTCTCTCCTATGGAAATTAATATTTTTTCTAAGCGTTCTTCCATAAGTAAGTGCAGTTTCTCTCTCTCATCCTCGTTTAGACTCGCTTTATAATTCTCATTGTTCTGTTTGACTTGCATACATTTGCTCCTTTCTAGAATCAATTATGCATTGGTACTAGGACAAATCTCAAGGATTGGTTAAAAAAAATAATTCTATTGCCGAACATCTTTATCAATTTACAAGAGTGATTTACTAAGGAAGAATTGTATCAGTGAACTTTCAGGAAATTATCTCTCAATTAGAAACCTCCAAAGAATCTCGGATCAATTACTACTTCGTTACCGAAGAGCAAAACCAAGAAATATACGCCCTTCTCGTCCATGTTATGGGCTATATGGATAAATTATATCTAGTTGAAGTTGTCTTTACCGTCCTAAAAGAACTTTTGATGAATGCCAATAAGGCAAATGCCAAACGTGATTATTTCACGCGCGAAAATCTCGATATCCAAAACCCAAAAGACTATATCAAAGGGATGGCGCATTTCCAAGAAAACATCATTCAAAAATGGAATGAACAATTGGCGCATTTGGATGGTGGAAATTTTTATATCAGTTTGCTTATGAAAGTTGAAGGAAAAAACATTCACTTCGCCGTTGAAAACAATGCACCCATAACAACAGAAGAATTGGCTCGCGTCAACAAACGCATAGAAGTCGCTAAAAATTATAATGATCTTTCTGATGCATTTGCTGATGTTTCCGATAGCACAGAATCAGCAGGTCTTGGTCTCGTCCTTATTCAACTATTGCTTAAAAATTCAGGAATTGGTTCAGATCGTTTTAGAATTCATACAAATGACAAGCTAACACGAGCAACACTAAGTGTTCCAGAAATTACAACTCCTCTGGAAATCACAACGACTCTCAAAACGAAAATATTGAATGAGATAGATGGTTTACCACCACTTCCGCATTCTCTCACAAAGATCATCCAATTGTGTAACAATCCGGATTCAGATCTCAATATGATCGCCAGTGAAATAGAAAAAAATCCGGCACTATCTGCCGATTTATTAAAATTATCAAACTCCGCATTTTTTGCTAACCGTAGTCAGGTGGGATCAATTATACAAGCAATCAAAGTTGTAGGACTCAAAAATTTACGTAACTTATTATATGTTTCTGGTGTTCGTAAGATTATGGACGGCCAATACGGCAAAATGATGGATGTTTGGGATCATTCCAATCGTTGCAGTTTTTATGCACGATACCTTGCAACTGACCACACTGTTACAAATAAATTAGCTGATATTATCGCAGTGAGCGCACTTCTTCATGACATCGGTAAATTTTTATTGTTATCTGTAGATCGCTCTTTCTTTAAAAAAATTGAAACTTTCCAAAGGGGCTCTGATTCTGGTAACTCAACTTTATTAGAAGAGATGGCGATTGGTCTCAGTCACCCACAACTTGGTGCCTTACTCGCGGAAAAATGGGAATTCCCGGCTGACTTACGTGTGGCGATCGAATACCACCATAAACCATTTATGGCACCAGCAGACCTTCGCGACTTAGTAGAAATCGTTTATATGGCAAATATGATGAGTGATTTTCAAGAGTCCAAAAAAGGATTTTATGCGATTGATAAAAACCTTCTCGCAAAATTTGGATTAGATGATGTTGAAACTTTTACAAAAGCTGTAAAAAAAGTCGAGACTCTTTACAAAAGTGCCAACAAATGAAATCATCCGTTTCCAGGATGTAAATTACTATAGAAATCAAACTCCGATTTTACAAAACGTTTCCTTTCAAATCCATGAAGGTGACAGTGTAGCAATCGTTGGGCGAAATGGTGCAGGGAAAACCACATTAATCAACCTACTCTATGGATATATTTGGCCTACATCTGGCACTATATTCGTATTAGGTGAAGAATATGGCACTACAGCAATCAAACCCATACAAGACCAAATAGGAATTTTACAAAATTCTCACCAAGAACAGCTCCTGCAAAGAAATTTGACAGCTTTGGAAGTCGTCATTACAGGGATTCATAATACGATCGGCTTGTATCGCGAAGTCACAAATGAACAAATTAAACTTGCAGAAGATAAGCTTAGATCACTCGGACTTTTATTAAAAAAAGATCAATTGTATACGAGCCTTTCTTCGGGCGAAAAAACGAAAATTTTACTTTTACGTGCATTAGGTGAAAACAAAAAAATACTAATTCTTGATGAACCTACCGCGACTCTCGATTTAACAGCAAGATATGATTTTGAGAAAAGTTTGAGTGTCTTAAAAAGCCAGAATCAGAACCTTACTCGCATTTTGATCACTCATAGAATCGAAGAGATTCCCGAAAATTTTAATAAAGTCATCCTTATCAGAGAAGGCAAATTACTCGCAAGTGGAAATAAAATGGATGTGCTCACAGAGAAACATCTTTCCGATCTTTATGATTTAAATTTATCAGTAACATTTAGCAAAAATCGAGCAATCGTATATTATGATATTTGAATTAAAATGATATTCATGTATTGTGCAAGAGACGTTTGAAAAAGCATAGTAAACAATTGAATTAACTATAATAAGATATGCGGATATAAAGATTTATTTAATATTTAATCAAAATTTTATTATATTTTTTAGAAATAAAATATCTTGGGAAAGATTACTTTCCCAAGATTTCCATTTTTTTCATTCTAGTATTTTGTTCTTTCTAAGAAGCCAGACGCACTACAACCAGCACTCCCGACATCTGTTATGATTTTATCAGACGAAATACAGAATATTTTCCACCAACGGTTTGAGTGATTCGGGTTAATAGAATAATTTCTAACCTCTCCAATCGAACCTTTAAAAACTCTAACGTTAGCACCTGATATGCCCATGTTCGCTTCGCCCGACCAATTGTAGAGTGAATAGTAACGAACTTGTTGCGACCAAATGGATCCTTTTAGACTAATCGTTTCAGGTCCATAACCCGTTGTGATATCATAATCAAGTTCTCCGTTGCTAACACCTAAAGGCGCTTTACGGTTCCAAACGATTCTTGAACCACTGTCAGTCGCGCTATATTGGAGGTGTGAATCAATATCTCGTGGTGAGGCACCCCAGGAAAGGACAACTCGCATTTCATTATCACCAAGAACTGGAGAAACCAAAATATTCTGATTTGATGGAGTCTCAGACCCAGCAGCCACTACAGTGCGATAGGTGGTTGAATAAAGTTCTAAAGAACTTGTACAATTCCCTCTTTTGCCAGAGCCAGAAACCTCCAATGTGTAATTGCCAGGTGGAACATTTGGAATCGCATAAGATCCATCAGTTGCGGTTTTGACACTTGCGATGGTAGCTCCATTTTCATCGATGGCATAAGGACCAGACTTCACATTTACCCCTGGTCGGATACGCGCTGTTAGATCACAAACTCCAGTATTGTAAAGGGCAGAAAGTGCTCGTCCCGAAATCGCACCTGGAGTCTGGGTTCCTGGAACAAAAGTGATGATATCAAAATTTGTTGTGGCCCCAGCTTGGATGTCCACGATACCTTCTACAGTTTTATAACCACTTGCCACAAATCGGACTTTCCAACGACCCGCATTGATATCAAAAATTGTGTACTGGCTCGCATTGGTAAAGCTAGTTGATCCAGTAGCAATGGATGCTGGTTGAACTCCAGCTGTTGGTCGAATGAGTCCAGTATTTGGATCTACAACTTCCAAGGAATAAGTTCCAGAGAAGGCAAATCCGCCCGGTGTTTTGACAGAGCCTGATAAATGACCACGTCCTGTATTTGTGATAATAGGTGTATTGACAGAAATTGATCCGCCAGATGAACCCACTTCCACAGGGAAATAAGTCACGATACCGTTTTTTTCAATTCGTAAACTATATGAGCCTTGAGGTACGAATTGGAATGCATAACTACCATTTGCTGCCGAAGTGAGTGAACCGATGATTTGGTCTTGGCCTGATTGGCGAACACTTGCCACGGAACAAGACGTATTATCAAATACACCAGAACAATCTCGACGAACATCCGCGATGAAATTGCCACCATCAAACCTTCCAAGAGTCAATGTCGCACCAGAAACTGGTGAGGTCGATATAGCATCTGTTACCGTACCACCAACAGTCGCTCTCACATTGTGAACTGCTGTGCCGTTGTGATTATAAGTCACTGGTGTTGTAGCGAATTGGTTTGTAGCTACAGAGGAAATATCTAAACTAAGAGAGGTTGGAGAAAGGTAACTCGCTCTTGGGCTAGAAACAGTTGTATCAACCACGATCAATTGGTAAGAAGACTGACGGAAGTTATACTGAGTTCCATTGCTCACTGTGACAGATGCAGTCACATCATCATCAATCGCGATAGAATTTGCATTAGCGAGAGTTGATGCTCCGCCAGAAGCTAGGGTTTGGAGCGCATAACCAACTCTTTGTGTGTCAGATGTTAATCCTGCAGGTAATGTCACAACATAAGAAGATCCATTGAAAGAATAAGCTCCACCAGATGTCACTGCAATATGAGCAAGTGCAGATCCAGTTGTTGTAGTGTTTCCTAGTAGGACGACAAATAGTCCAGATTGATTACTGTGAATGTTAGGATTTGAAGGAGCTGTATCTCTGACACTTATGGTTCCTGCAATTTGTGCACGATTGTCTATGGAAGTCATAGAAATATTGCCCGCATTAAAATCATTTCCATTCAGAACAATTGTTAGTGGATTGGAAGAACAAGGCGAAACATTTCCGTTGCACCAATTTTCAAAACCTGGTGCAGAAATATAATAAGACCAAGTACCAGCCGCTGCGGTAAAATACACTTGGCTGTCAGTCGACCGAACCTCATATACTTTGTTGCCCCAAGTGGAATAATTCCACGGACCTGATCCTTGCGAGGTCAAAAGGCAAGCTGTCGTCGGTGCTAAAGCACAAGAACAGATCGTTGGCGAGGCGGCAGGATTAGTAGCACAATTAACTCCGGCAACTCCACTCATAGCTTCTATGATCCAAAGTTTGACACCATTGCCAATTTGTGGGTCATTCAGAAGATATACTAAATTGGATGGAGGTTGTGTTCTATCAGGTCGGAAATTGATCACTGAACCAGAAACATGCGAACCATTTCCATCTCTCACATAACCCACGACATTCGAAGGTCTTGCAACAATACCAATCGGTGTTCCAAGTGTGACTGTTTTGTTTCCACCATCTGGGGCTGGAGAAAAAAGAAAGGACTGAGAGACGGTAAAAAAATTCGGTCCAGATACTTCGATATAATACACACCAGCAGGCAAACCAGAAGCAGAAAGTTGGAAGGATCCATTTCCATTAACACTTGTTGTATCTACAATTGCGCCTTGCTCGTTCTTTAGTTTGATTGTAAATACAGTGGAATTATCATTAGCGACTGCACCGTTTCTTACAGAACCATTGAGAGTGATATTACTTTCAGTAGCGGCAAGCCAAGGAAGATTTGAGTCCCCTAAATTGACAACTGTGGTCGTAGATGGATTTGTTCCTTGAAATGTAAAATGAATCGTATCAGAATTTGTAGCGAAGTTTTGACCACTCGCATTGACCGTAGATCCATCATAAACGACAGTATAATTTCCGTTAGGTAAATTTGGAATATTAAAAGAATAGGTCCCATCACCAGCAGTGGTAGTTGTTGCGACCGTATTTCCTTCGTTATCTCTTATGATTACGGTGAGACCGCTTAAACTTCCGCTGGGAACACTAACTCCATCTCCAGAAAAACCAGTCGTAGAAACACTTCCCGAAATGCTCGCGGGGCCAGAAGTATAGTACAATCTTTCTGCATATAATACTCCTACATCTACGAGTGTGGATCCAGATTGTGTCGGATCAAAAACGAAAGTAAAGTCTTGGTACGTATAATTTAAGCCATTGCCATTATTGATTAAGACTCTGTAATTATTGTTAGGAAGGTCATCGATAGAAAAGGAAAAACTACCATCGGAATTCGCATTCGTTGATGCCACGAGAGTATAATTTCCACCATTTGCGACTTCGATGCGAACTTGTATCTGGGTGAGATCCAAACAATTTGGTGCCGCAGGGGCACTAGGGAATCCACAAACATCAGTAGCAGGAATTCCTGAAACTGTCGCTTGGATAGTGCCCACAACATTGGCAGGTCCCGAAGTCGGAACTTCTTGGACAGCTGAGTTTGATGGCACTTCGCCGGAAGAAGCAGTCGTTACGGATTCGTTGGAAGCGGGTAAGGCTACACCGTTTGAATCATTCGCAGTTTCAGAATTGCCAGCGCTATCAGAGGCATTTCCAGCGCCACCCGCACCAAGCAAAAACCAGAATGGTGCCGATTTTGACTTTTTTGAACAGTCAACAACCAACACGGATAGAATTAAAACGAAGAGAAAGAGCCCTCGTTTAAGCATAAAGTCACCTCAAAAATATTCGCATTCATTTACAAATTAAACTAAGGGAAATGCCTAAGAATCTCCCCTATTCTCGCTTATTCTTGCATATCATGATTTTCATGACAAACTTTTTTTTGTAATTGTGTCGAAAATTTGACCTTATTATGTCGTATCAGGTGAATTTTGACCTTTTTTTTCGCTTTTTGGAAACAGAAATGGATTTCAATTCTACAATTTGCTGAATGTTTAGGGAAATAGATGCTTGAATTTAATTTTGTGCCAAGCGACTTCAAAATCCTTCTCATTCCCTTTACTTATGGTTTTGTAGGCTGGGTTACCAATTGGCTGGCATTGAAAATGACTTTTTACCCGATTAAGTTTTGGGGCTATCCTCCTTATTTGGGCTGGCAAGGGATCATTCCGAGAAAGGCACATAAAATGGCGAGTAAGTCCGTGGATATCATTACAGGCAAATTAATGAATGTCCAAGAAGTATTTGCCAAGATTGATCCCGCACGGGCAGAAAAGGAATTTTTGCCATCATTAGAAGGTGCCATCAAAGACACGATGGTCGAATTTGCAAACAGCGTAGATCCTAAATTATGGGCTATGCTTCCAGAAGTGGTCCGAAAAGAAATCTATCACAAAGTCAAACGAGAATGTGGATTTACAATTAGAAACGTCATACGCAAGTTACAGTTAGATATTAAAACTCTATTTGACGTTAAGTCCTTGGTTTTAAAAAAACTTTCGGGAAACAATGTAAGTCTTGTGGTTGAATTGTTCCAAGAAGTTGGGGCTCCCGAATTTAAATTTATAGAACGTTCTGGATTTTATTTTGGATTTTTACTTGGCCTAGTGCAGATGGTCTTCTATATATTTTTTCCAATTTGGTGGACCTTACCATTGCAAGGTGTCATTGTTGGTTATCTAACAAATTATTTGGCACTCGAAATGATCTTTCGTCCCCTAGTTCCAAAAAAATTTTTAGGGGTTTTTACATACCAAGGTTTATTTTTAAAAAGGCAGACGGAAGTATCACATTTGTATGCGAAACTAGTGGCTGAAAAAATACTTACCCCGAAAAACGTATTACAAGAGTTAATATTTGGAAATGCGGCAGAAGAAATATTGAAAATGGTAAAAGATGCCATCACAAAGCAAGTCGACCAAATGACATTTATCGCAAAGCCTTTGTTATTTGCCAGTGGACGTCTGGAACAGTATGAAAATGTGCGTGAAAGTATTGCCCTTAAGATGTCGGAACATGCCATCACCAATTCTTCACAATTAGAAAAATATCTTGGTGAGGCTTTGGAGTTAGAAAAAACAATGGGTGAAAGAATGACCGCATTACCTGCACCTGAATTTGAATCTATATTGCGCTCTGCATTCCAAGAAGATGAATTTTTATTGATCCTCGTTGGTGCCGCATTGGGTGCGCTTGTTGGTTTTTGTCAGATTTTTTTATTATAGGAAATTCATTTCCAATGAAGCTAAAAACTATTTTAATCACTGGTGCTTCGGGCGTCATCGGACGTTTGCTTTCTTTTCAAATCATTAATGAATTTAAAATCATCGCCATAGGAAAAGATTATAGCCGGATTCCAGAAGAGATTCGTCATCATAAGAATTTTAAATTTTATGAAAGAGACTTTCTTAAAATAAAAACACCAAAAGACCTTTCTATTTCTGAACCTGTGGATATCATCTTACACTTGGCAGGTGCAGTTTCTGGTTCAAAATTAAATGAATCAGATTTTTTTCAAATTAATGCCGAATCCACAAAAATCCTATTAGAATTTGCAGAAAAGATTCATTGTCTAGGAATTGGCCTTGCAAGTTCTGTTTCCGTTTATGGCTATCAAAATCAAAAACTGCAATTAGAAAGTGAAAGGGCCGGGAAAACTGTTTATGCGAGGTCCAAAATAGAAGCAGAAAATTACCTAAAGAAATCTCATATTCCTTATTCCATTTTTCGTATAGCATCTGTTTATGGGACAGGAACAAAGAGTTTTGTTTCAAAATTATTTTCCCTATACAAAAAAGGATTTTACCCATATCTTAAAAATGATCCCAAAAAATCAATTATACATGTGGAAGATGTGGCCTATGCCTTGGCTACGTGGTGTCGCAAAGTCATCGCCAAAGAAAAAATTAGAACTGTTTATGTCTTATCTCACCCAGAATCTGTCACCATATCTCAAGTGATTGGAACCTTTCATACGCAAAGGAAAAGAAGGTTCAAAGGACTTGGGATTCCTATTTTCCCCGTATTAGTCCCCATTTTTAACAAATTGGCAAAAATCAAATGCAAACTAAAGGGCATTCCCTATCATGATTCCCCTTTAACTCCGATCTTACAGGCAGTTGAAATCTATGATGAAAATTCTTGGAAAGAATTAGCTATAGAACCAAAATGGGACTTGCGAAAAGGAATCTTTCCGTATAAATAATGACCTAGTCATTTGCCGATACTAATTACAATGAAAGCGCGTATCATCTTTATCTTCCTTGTCTTTTTATCAACTGGTTCTTTGTTCGCAGGAACTTGGATCGAAGATTCTTTAGGATTCGCTTTTGAATTTCCTAGGGGTTGGAACAAAGCAGTATTAAGAAATTCTGAAACTGTTCGCATTCAATTTGCTAAATCAAATCGAGAAGCTGTGCTTCAGATTGATGTTGTTCGCAGATCAAAAGATTACGACCTTGATAGATTTATTGAAGAAACGATAGATACCTTCTTAAAAAAATATACTGATCTAAAAGTAGTACGGGAAAAAATGCTCGAAGATCAAATCCCTGGATTCGACGAATCGGTGTTTGTTGTTTTGCATTATACAGAAAACAAAACTATCATTTCAAACCGATTTCTCTTTCACAAAAAGGGAGGAATGTACTACGTTTTACAATCCAAAACACCCAGAAGTCGTTACCAAGCCTACTCTCGCGATTTAGACATGATTATGAAAACCTTTCGCATGGAACCTCGCGTTAGAACTAGATGGAGAAATGATAGTCTAGCATATCTTGATCCGATCAGAGATGAAAAAGCTATACAGTACATTTCCATCACCATTAGACCGATCGAAAGTTACCCAGGAAATACGGAACAAACTTCTAGTCAAAATGACAATTGGTTAAATTCCGTAGATGGATTTAAAAATCCATTCTCTGCAGAATCTGATACTCCCTCTACGCAAAATACGAATGATAATTTGATATCACCACCTAGCACAAATACACAAAATTCAATTAACAATCCACCAAAAACAGAACCTAACGGACCTGTGGTTCCGCAAGAGACCGATCCGCTATAAGTATATGTCCGGATTTAAAAAACCTCTACCTCTGACGATATTTCCAACTGACACAAATGATTCTAAAAAATCATGGAAGGCTTATTTTGAAATCATGGAGCCTTCCCAAATGAAAATTCGTTTGGAGTCTTTTTCATCCGCTCCAGATTTTGGATCAGATATATTGGTGGTTTTTTATGATGCGACTCATAGATTTCAATTTGATTCCGCAATTCTCTCAGAAAACCATAATGGTTTTATAAACATTCGTAAACCAAAAGTCATCTACAAACGTTCGCTTTAGATTCGCTTTTTCTAAGTCTCTATTTTTATCACTTGTCAAAATTAGAATTATTCTATCAAATAAATATATCATCTATAGATATACTTTTTTGGAGTAACACATGGAAAACTTAGATTTTAATGCCCTTGGACTGTACTCAGTTCGTTGGATTCATTACGTAGCAGGTGTTTGTTGGATAGGATTACTTTATTTCCTAAATTTAGTAAACGTACCTGTTCAAGGTAAACTTGATGCAGGAGTTAAAAAAGTTCTTACACCAGAACTTATGCCGAGAGTTCTTTTCTGGTTTCGTTGGGGAGCGATGGTTACGTTCTTATCCGGATTAACATATTATGCTCTTCTTTTTGAGATGGGTGGTCTTAGAGCCTCTGCACCAAATTGGTCAACTTGGATTTTACTCGGAATGTTACTTGGAACCATTATGTGGTTCAATGTTTGGTTTGTGATTTGGCCGGCACAAAGAAAGATCATTAACGGAGTCAAAAGTGGAACTCCAGCAGATGCTTCGATTCCAAAAAAGGCTCTCCTTTTTTCAAGAATCAACACTTTCCTTTCTGTTCCTATGTTGTTTTTTATGGGCTTTGGTCGCCATGCAGGCGGAAACGTTCCTTTCTTGTCTCTTGATGGTATCGTAGTACTCTTGCTTGCTGGTGGTATCGGCTCAGCAGTTGTTTGGTTCTCGATCAAACAATCAGGTTCTATCAGCACAGAAGTATAATTTTACTATACAATGACTTGGCGAAATCATTCGCCAAGTTCATCTATAATCAAATCACTTAATCAAAAACGCTTTTACCGATTCGGTTCCTTTTATTTGAAAAATTAAATATTGATCGCTTCTCCGAGTACGGCAGCTGCGGCTTCCATCACACCTTCCGCAAGAGTTGGATGCGCATGAATCGTCGATGCAAGTTCTTTGACGGTGATCTCCATATTAGCACCAAGTGTCAGTTCGGCGATCATCTCTGTGGCGGCTCCCCCAATAATGTGGGCACCTAATATTTCCCCATGTTTTTTGTCAGAAATAATTTTTACCATACCTGTTGTATCGCCTTGCGCTTGGGCTCTACCACTTGCTGTAAAAGGAAACTTACCTATAGAAAGTTCGTATCCTAATGAAATGGCTTTTTGTTCTGTAAGGCCGACACTTGCTACTTCCGGATGGCAATACGTACAACCTGGAATATAATCATAGTTTAAAGGATGAATGTTCAATTTGTGTGGATTTCCTGTTCGGATGGAAATATCTTCTGCAGCCCGTATTCCTTCGGCACTGGCAACATGAGCAAGACTCGGAGTAGGTATACAATCACCAATCGCATAAATATGATCGATAGTGGATCGGTAATTTGCTCCTACTTCGATAAAACCATTTTTGGTTTTCACACCAATTTCTTGGATGCCAATGTTTTCTGTGTTAGCAGAAATTCCAACACCCACAATGACTCTTTCAAAGCTTAACTTTTCTTTTTTAGCAGATTTTCTATCTTGTAATATAAGTTCAACCGCATCTTTGTTTATGTTAGCTGATTCAACCGCATAACTTAGATATTGTTCGATTTCTCTTTTTTTAAAGGAACGTTCTAAAATTTGAGAAATTTCGACATCTTCATTTGGCAAAAGATGGTCTTGGAATTCTATAATGCTAACCTTTGCCCCCATAGAAGCATAAAAGTCAGCAAACTCAACTCCGATGGCACCCGCACCGATGATGGCAAGGGTTTTTGGAACTGATTTTTGAATCATCGCATCCCTTGCATTGAGCACCTTATTTCCGTCAAACGGGAGGAAGGGAAGTGATTTATTTTTAGCACCTGTTGCAATGATGATAAAATCGGCACCATACGTCAGGCTTTCCCCTTTCTCATTTTTAACTTCGATGGTATTTTTATCTAATAAACTCGCGGTTCCAGAAAGGACATTGATCTTATTTTTTTTCATAAGAAATTCAACACCTTTGGCCATTTGGTCTGCTACAGACCTAGACCTTTTGATAACGGCTTCAAATTCTGCAGAGACATTATCTGCTTTTAAACCAAAACTCGCTGCTTTTTTTAAGTGTTCTAAGATATGGGCACTCTCTAACAGAGCTTTTGTGGGAATACATCCCCAATTCAAACAAACACCACCAAGTCTTTCTTTTTCAATGACCGCAGTTTCAAATCCTAATTGGGCTGCACGAATTGCCGCGACATAACCGCCAGGACCTCCACCGATGACTACGACCTGAAATTTTGCTGTGTTTGTCATATAAACTCCCAAGAGATTGGGATATAGAAGATTAAATGAAAGTCAAGACCTCTTTTTTGCCACAACGAGAATACGAGCTCCCGTTTTGAGATATTTATCTCCAGCGTAACTTCCATATACATTGAGCACTTCAAATTTTGAATCTTCAAGAAAACTTTGAATCTGCGGAAAATTAAAAACTCGCATCGTATGTCTATCTTTTAGGTCTTTGTGATTGAGGTTGTAAACATAATTGACTTCGACAATGGCAACATCATCTGCTCTTGTCATACGAAAGCCCCGATTTCTACGAATGGAAACGTTCCCTTGTCGTACATTGCTAACAGTAGTTAATGGCTTTCGTTTGATACGATAAATTGGATCCGCATTCCAAATCTCAAAAATCGCAAGGCCTGCTTGTTTCAGATTTCTATGAGTGTTTCTTAGAAAAGTGATCACTGCATTGTCATCCAATAAATAATTAAAAGTTCCAAATATGCATGTAATAGCGTCTACTGGTTGTTTTGCGTAATAATCTTCCAATCTACCATATTCAAATGTGCAATGCGGAAACCTAGTTTTTGCGATCTCAAGCATTCGATTGGAGCCATCTACGCCCAAAACTTTGAAACCCATAGCCTGCATTTCTTTGACATGTTCGCCTGTGCCACAGCCGATATCCACTATAGTTTGAATTTTGTGGCGTTTAAAGGTCTCTCTCAGAAATTCCACTTCTTCGTGGAATTTTCTGCCAACCTCTTCGATCGTGAAATAATATTCAGCAAGTTCGGTGTATAGTTTCATTTACTGGCATTTGTTGAAAATCATTTCAGAGATAATAAGAATCAACCGTTATCTATAGTAACGGCAAAGATACCATGAAACGATATTTAATTCCTATTATTTTTTTCACTGTTGGAATTCTGCTTCAATTTTGGCTCTATTTCTCCTGGATCACACTGGGGCTACTTGTCACATCGACCTTACTATTGTGTTTACTCATTTTTAGTTTAAGTGAAATGAGTAACCTTCCCGAATATGTTTCCAACGAAGATCATGATCATATTCTTAAGAATGAACGCCCTTCTTCGTTACGTTTACCAGATCCTGTGATCAAAGGTCTGAGCGAACCAAATATAAATTCTGTTAACTCATCCCAACATAAATATGAAAATATTCTGGAAGGTACTGATCCAATCGTCTTGGCTCATCAAATTTTAAAAAATGAAAAAAGACAGAGATTCTCAGAAATAGTAAAGGGCTCAGCTATTTCAATTTCCAATAGTAAAATCAGTTCTATTTTATATGCCAATTTCGATGGCATAGGGTTTACGGAAAGTGTTTGGCAAAAAGGAAATTTACTTATCGATTCGGAACCTAACGAAATCGAATGGGAAGAGTTTGAAGAAATTAATGTTAAAAAAGGAACTCCATGTCTTTCCATTAGTAGACAAAGATTATTTTTACCATTGGTAGTGAATTCACAAATTTTGGGAATGATTTGTATGCAAACTAAGTTGACTTTCAGTGAATCGGAAATCAACGCACTTTGGCTTTCAACAATTAGTTTATCTGAAAAATTACTCGAACAATATGAATACTTCCGAGTGATTCACGACGGGAGAACTGGTCTCTTTAACAAATCTCACTTCTATACTACGTCAAAAGATAAGTTTACATCGCAAGAAACACAAATTATGATTTTACTCAAGTTTATAAAACCAGAACATAACTTGGAATATGCGATTTGTCTAAATCAAAAATCAAAGTCTTTGGGTTTTTCTGATCTAGGTTTTTTTCAAATAGAAGACCAGCTTATCGCTTGTTTTTTACCGAACCATAACATACAAGATTTTTCCCTTTTTATACAAAGCTTTGTCCAAGAACTAGAAGAGCTAGGTTATGAATGTGAAATCGCGATCGGTCATTCAGGGAATAAAACTATATCAGGGAAATATGACCAATGGATTAAACAAACATTTATCTCACTTGAGTCGAGTATTCTTTCTAATGCGGCTTAAATGGATCCACTTCTTGACGAAAAATTTATATTAACGATTTCGCAAGTTCTACCTGAACATTTCCAGAAATTGCTTCTGATCCAAGCAGAAAGAGAAGCGTATGGACCTTCAAAAAATGAAGGGCTTTGTTTTGAAAATTGCACCTGCGTGGATTTTTACGGTGATTTGAATGGAAAATTTTATTTAGGACTTGATGGTTACACCAAACTAAAGTTACTTCCAAAAATTGCACATAGCTTTCAAATCGATCCTACATCGCGTGCCCATTCCTCTTCTATTATGATGGAATTTGCAAATCAGATAAGTGGGCATTTAATTAGCGAAATGAGACTAGGAAGATATAAAATCGACATCGCTCCTCCAGAAAATTTAAATAATAAATTGGTTCCGATCTCCCTTGAGAGATACCGCCAATATATATTGATATTCTTTTTGAAAGATAGGCGAGAAGAAGAATACTTAGGACGACTTTATACCATTTTGTTGTTGGAAAAATTTCCAAAGATTGATTCAATGTCAGAAGAATGAGGCCTTATTTCCTCTCCCTTCCTCTTGTTTTCACTTATGGTGGAATTGTTAAAGATAAAAAAATAAATTCTGAAAAGGTCATTTTAAAAAATAACCGACGTGCTAGGGTTTATTGGCCTTCCAAAAAAGAAAAGACAAATCTCCCAGGTATTTACTTACAACATGGTTTAAGTATTTTTGGGATCGATGATAAACGTATCATTGATTTGGCAGAAAATTTAGCACATTGCGGATTTAGTGTCATCTTACCTGAGTTAACTGAAGTTACAAATTTAATTATGTCAGTGGAAACCATTGATAATATAGAATCCGTCGGTTTGGAATTGAGTGAAAACAAAACCTGGTATGATGGTTATCGAATGGGATTTTTTTCGGTAAGTTTTTCTAGTGGGATGGGACTTATTGCATGCTCTAGACCTGGCCTTTCTGAGCGTGTAACATCGATTATGGCGGTTGGTGGCTATTGCGATTTTATAGATACTTTTCCTTTTGTATTTCAAAACTTCCATATCGATAATTATGGTGTGATGGTTCTCTTATATAATATTATAGATCGCCTAGACAAAAAGTTGAGCAAAGATTTGAAAATGGTATTTTTTGAAGCCGCTAAAGACAATGCTCTGTATCGCACGGGTGAGGATGCCATTGCCCCTAAGTTACTTGCGAAAGTAAATAAAAGCTCGAGAGACTTTTTTAATCAAATTATGGAATCAGAAGCGTTTCGAAAACAATTAGCATCGGACCTACAAAAAACCTATCCCATCGAACTTCCAAAATCCTTTTCCCCCTACTATCAAATGGAAGGGCTAAAAGCCCCCGTTTCACTCTTACATGGAAATTCTGATCCCGTCATTTCCCCAGACGAATCACGAAAATTAGCAAAGTATTTCGAAGAAAAGGGGCATACGTATGTATTTCGCACATCAACTGCCCTTACCCATGGTGACAATCTACCTCTACACGAACAAATTACTGGGATTCCCGGTCTTTTAAAAACCTTCGGAAGTTTTTTGCATTGGCTTAAATCCTAGACTAAATACTATGTTTTTAAGTTAGGGATGCCGATAATAGCTACAGAATGAGTTCAGCACCAGGTCCATCACAAGAATTCAATCCCGGTCGGGGACTTAATTTCAAAATATCCGATGACCGCCTTAGCTGTATAATGACAGCAAAACCGCTTTGGCTCATGGGTGGAGAATTAAACCACTTAGTGCTACTTGAATATGTAGAATCCAGCGGAGTACATAGAGATCGTATTGAATTAAAAGCTGTCGAAGAAGCGGCTCGAGCGATTCAAGTTGCCTTAAAAGATACGGAACAACAAAAAGCAACTTTAGAGTTCGTTGTTGCCAAGGGCATTCCCGCCAAACAAGGAATCAATGGATGGATTAAATTCTTTTTTCAAAGAGCCCAGAGAGTTGTTCTGAAAGAAGATGGCAGTGCCGATTTTAGAAATATTAATAAATACATTCACATTAATGAAGGTGATAAATTAGCTTCCCTTTTTGAAGGAGTTCCCGGCGAACAAGGAATTGACGTAGAGGGAAAACCGATTTATCCAAATCCCATTGATAGACCCAAGCTCACTCTCGGAAAAAATGTTTTACCAAAAACTGTTCCAGATCCTGAAAATCCAAGTCTTCAAATTAAAGAATATTACGCGGCACTTAGTGGTGTGGTATTTTCTACTGACAATTCACTTACCGTCTCACCAGAGTTAAACATTGAATCTAGTATCGGATTAGGTACGGGAAATATTAATTTTGACGGAACCATTCGAGTGAAAGGAACTATTGAAGAAGGAGCAGTCCTTGTTTGTTCTGGTTCTTTATATTTGGAAGGGAATGTTGAGTCTTCTGAAGTTACTGTTGGTGAAGACTTAGAAGTTAAGGGTGGCGTGAAAGGCAAAGGGAAAGGTGTCATAAGGATCAAAGGAGAACTTCGCACAAAATTTGTGGAAAATGCGATCCTTGAAGTTGATGGAGATTGCATCATTGAAAACTTTATCCTTGGCTCAAAGATTTACTGTTTAGGAAATATTGTTCTTACTGGTGAAACTTCTTCTTTAATCGGATCTGATGTCATTGCCTATAAAGGAATTACTATGTCTTCCCTCGGATCACCAGCACAAATGGATACTTCTGTCGAAGTAGGATTCCATTTTAAAAATGATCGATTGTTAAACGAAGGTTCGGCGAGACTCATCGAATTAGAAAAAGAATTGGAAGCTGTTTTACCTGAAATTCACAAAATCAAAGAAGTAGTTCAAAGAATGCGCGGTAACCTAGATGAGGCGAGGAAACAAAAGTTCAAAGATGTTTTTGATGCGTATTCAAAAAAATCAAAAACTTTGGAATTATTAAAATCCAAAGTGGAAGAACTACGCTCTGCTCGGTATAGCACTGATAATGTGAAAGTGGTAGTGCGCAATACAGCTCACCCTGGAGCTGTGATCAAATACAGAAGACAGATTGAAAAAATCTCGAAATCCCAATCTTCATTTGTCATGAACTTTTTTCCAAATCAAGACAAAGCTATGATGACGGCTTTTAAAGCGTCAAAATAGATTTTATAATTTTAATCCCAACTTTTCCAACTTTGGCAATATCACATAATTGCAATATGGATTTGTTGGATTATTTTCAAAATAGTTTTGATGGTAATCTTCCGCTGGATAAAATTCAGGAAGCGGGGAAATTTCAGTAACGATAGGTTTTGGAAATAAATACGCTGATTCTAATTTAGAATTTTCAGCGATGAGTTTTTGTTTTTCATCATGGTAAAATATCACTGATCGATATTGAGTTCCCACATCATTGCCCTGACGGTTCAAAGTTGTGGGATCATGTGCATGCCAAAAAATATCTAATACTTGCGAATAACTGATCATAGTATTATTGAATTTAATTTGAATGACTTCGGCATGTCCTGTCGTTCCCGTGCAGATTTCTTTGTACGTGGGATTTTTTGTTTTTCCCCCAGCATAACCAGAAGTAAGTGAAATGATTCCAGGGATTCGAATAAACACGGCTTCTACACACCAAAAACATCCGCCCCCAAGTGTTGCTATTTCTTCCATATATTACCTTTGTTTTAGACGATTTGAAATTTCAGATGGAGGAAAACAGCCAAATTCTGTTATGAAAGAAGTTATCAACGAATGCGGTGTGACATCAAAAGAAGGATTCAAGGCTCTTGCCCCAAGTGGTGAAGTCATGCCAGCTTCCATATAAACCTCACCGTCACTTTTTTTAATAAAATCAAACCTTGTCACTTCTTCTTCCCTTCGCATTTCAATCGGGATACTTTTTCCTGATTCTAAATTCAGATCAAAACTATCTTTTGTCGCACAAACATAAAAAGGAATTTGGAAGTTTTTAGCGACTATCGCTAAGTTCATTGTGCCAATTTTGTTAGCTGTGTCTCCATTTTGTGCCACACGGTCACAACCAACGATAACGGCATCAATCTTACGTGAGTTCATAAGCCAACCAGACATACCATCGGTGATGATATAACACTCGATACCTTCTTCCATCATTTCAAATGCAGTCAACCTGGAACCTTGCAAAAATGGTCTAGTTTCATCTGCGTATACGATTACTTTTTTTCCAGCATCTCTTAGAGAACGAATGACACCAAGGGCAGTCCCATGTCCTGCCGTAGCGAGAGCACCCGTATTGCAATGAGTGATAATATGAAATTCTTCGTTCGATGGATCAAACAATTTGATTCCATTTTCACCTAATTTTAAATTGTCGCTTAGATCATTTAACATCAACTCTTTGCCAAATGCTTCCCAAATTGTATAAATGGAGTCCCAAGTAGTACTGTTTTGAATGCGGATTTCTGCTTCTTTTAAGGCATAACTAAGGTTAACAGCCGTCGGACGAGACTCATGTATTTTTTTGATTAAGTTCTTAACATCAGTCGGACTTACATTTCCCGATTTCGCCTTGGCACCAAGGGCTAGACCAAAAATTCCAGTGATGGCAATGGCTGGAGCTCCCCTAACAGCCATTTCTTTAATTGCAAACACTGTCTCATCTAGGGATTCAATGTGTAGAAAAACCTTCTTTAGGGGCAAAAGCCTTTGGTCCAATAATTGAAGTGAGGAATTTGTCCAGGAAATGGGTAAAAAAGGCTCATTGGGCATATGACATTTTTTTTTCTGAGGCCTGTAAAAAAAGTTAAAAATAAGGTTGACGTTTTCGGTGCAGTGCACAAAAAGGAATAGTGCAATGCACAAACATTTAAACGAGGAACCGAAAAATGGAACAAGTTGTAAAAGACGGATTAAACTTTATCTTAGGCGCAGTAACTACTGTAAAAACTGAAACTGAATCAGCGATTTCAAAATTGAACACTGAATTTCAAACTCTTGCAGCGAAAGGTGCACAAGACCAAAGCGAAACTTCTGTTAACCTTAGAAAATACCTTCAAGAAGGAATTTCTCAATTAGAAGTTCTAGCTGGAAAAGTAAATGCTACTGTAGAAGAAGCAAAACAAAAAGTTTCTTCTGTAACTTCAAAAGCTTAATTTAATCTTTTGGATTGTAAGCAAAGCCCTGGTGAGTGTTAAACTCTCGCTGGGGCATTTTTCATTTTAGCTGTCATATCTTCCCCTAACAACTCATAAAAATAAGAATAAATTTCCTCTTCAGAAATGAAATTTTCAAAACGAATTTCAAAGGATGTGGGAAAATATTTAGAAATTTTCTTTAGTCTCAATTCTAAAATCTCTAATATCAAACTTTCAAATTTCAAAAACCCTTCCGATAAACTCCAAGATTTTATACTTAACCAATTTTGAATCACAAAGAAAAGTATATGGTCTGAAGCAAGATGCGAATATTCCACACTATCTCTCGCGACTCTATTAATAAATGATTCAATTAGTGTAGAGGCAAGGTGTTCTTTGTTTTTGCAATCATAGGCTTGACAAATGGATGTTCCATAAATGGAAAAATTCTGACTTTTGGGATCACCTGTGAAAATAGGATGTATCATACATCCTATTTTTGATGACTTTTTGTCCACATAACCAAGGTAAGGGCAATTGTATGTAGTTTCATCATTTTTTAAAAATGATTGTTCTATTTTTTCACGATCTTGTCTATATGCGGCTATGGTATGCCGTTCATTAAAATTTACAGATGAATGGAAGTTTAACGTGCGCTCGGAGAGTAAGGTCTTATATCCGTTTGTATCTAGCTTTAAATTAAAAAGTCCACAACAAGCACCACAGGATACAGAACCCTCATCTGGATGGCATAGACTCAAGCCGAACTTTTCTCCATTTTTGATGGCAGTAGACCATTAAAAACCAATTCCAAATCACCCGATTCTTTTCTTTCTTTAAAATAAGTGGCGTAGGGTATGATACATTTTTTTGTATCATGATACAGTACAAGCGAACCTTTGTAAACCGAGATCAAATCATTCAAAGAAGATTTGGCACCTGGATTTGAGATCGATCCGTATGTAGGTTTGATGCCCTTAAAATAATAATGTGGATTTTGATTTTCTGAAACGAGTAAGATGTTAACATTCTCAAGTTCTTTCAAATCGAATAATAAATTATCAATGAAAAATTGAAATATTATCAAATAGGATTCATATTCTTCCTTTTGAATTTTTTTATCTTCCCAGGACTCAAGCCAATTCACAATTTTAAAAATAGTATCTTTTTGTTGGTTTAATTTTTCAGTGATGGCGTCCATGAAAGTGGAGATTTTTAATTTTTGAAAATCCCATAAACAGCTATATACCAACTCCCACCATTTTCTTAAATTAAGCGCATCATCAGGGTTATTCGGAATCGCTTTATCCATAGAATGAAATTTGTGATCACTAAATACGATCAATCCAACGACTTGGCTTAAGGATTCAAAAACCTTAACTGCAGATTCGAGGATTTCTAATTCGGCGGAATTTGATTTTTGTTTCATTAGAAATTTAGAATATGCTTTGGCAATGGGTGTAGGATATAAATCACAAACTTGCGAAGGATTCAAAAATTTTTGTAAAGGTAGTATGGAACTTTGTTCGGAAATTAATGCAAAATCAGGATTTCCAAAAAGAGAATAATTTGCCCATGTTAGGTCATGTGATGAAAAATTCCTTCTCGCAAATTCTTTAGCTAAGTACAATGATTCACCCACTGATTTTTGTGCAAAAAGTGAAGTATAAAATCTGATGGTAAAATCAATCGTTCTTTGGTTATCCAGTATTTCCCAATTGGTTCCAATAAACGATTTGATTCCAGCGGTTAAAAAAGCACCTGCATGTTGGTTTAAAATGTCAGTATTTATTTTTTTTCCAGAAGTCTTTGCGGACATACAAGAATTTGAAAAAACGAGATCTGTACTAATTCCTGATGATTTGATTTCTCTTGCTTTCAAAATTTTATCATCAGATAAAAGCCATCCATTCTCTAAAGAATTGTCCGAAAAATGTAAATGTCCAGAGTAGTGAATGATATGTTTGTCTTTAATCAAAGAAAGTAACTTTAGTTTGGTGACTTGCCGACCGCCGATATATTCCAATTCTAGTAAATGAGAAGGAACTTTTTGACTTAAAATTGTAAATAACGCCTCCCCTTCTTTTTGTGCTCCAGGCAAATCTTCTGTAGGATCCGCAATGATTAACATTTTAATGATTTGGTTCGGGCGATGAGGTGATTTGTGAACACCTCCTCGAATCGTTTTGCCAATGCGAAAATGATCAGATAAAAACGAATTTCCATCATGAAGCAACTCCCATGGAATTAGTGCCAATGTGGGATCAATATTAAAATGTATGCTTTTTCTTTGTGTGGTCTTTAACTTGTGTATGATGGACTCAGGAAAAAATTGTTTATAAAAAGTTTCGCCTAAAATACGCAGATCTTGAAGGATATCCGCATTGACCATGTTATTTGAATGATTGAGAACTGCTTGGGAAACTCGAACGAGTTTCTCAACTTCATTGATATATTCTAAAATCAGATCATCGTCGATCGTTGATTGAATGTGTGACTCTTCTCCAGGAATATTTCCGTCTAGAACATTGAAAATATTTACATTCCCAACGCGATCAATGATAAGAGAAAGCATACATAGCAGATTACCCTACAAGTATACTTAAGTCAAATGATTTTGCTTGGCCATCACCTTGAAATTCTATAGTATAATTCCCAGCTTTTAGACCAGCAAAACTTGCCATTCCATCTACTGCAATTTTACTCGATAAAATAAATCTTCCATCCTTACGAAGGTTCACTTGATGAAACAAATTCGGAATACTAGATTGAGCTTTCACACTTAGATAAATGTCATCAGATGTTTCTTTGACAATTTGGTAATAAAATATTTGGTCATTGGAAACGGTTTCTTCAAAGATCACCGAAGTATGGTCAGGTGACATAGCATCTACGGCATTGCGAAGGATCGGCATTGGAGTCATTGATTCCACTACTTTTACTGTCTCTAAAAGCGAATTTATGACTTGGATTCCTTTTTGAGAGAGGCGAATCAGTAGCGCATCTTTACGTTCAGGCAAAGCCAAATTTTCCGAAGTATAGTGTTTTAAAAAATCGGGAAGTTCGTGTGTGACTGACATGGCCTTCTCTGCCTTTGCTAAATCTAGTTCTTCATAGAACGCAGCAAATTGGGGCGAAGAAGTTACAATTGTATGCTCTGGAAATAGGGATACTATGCTCTCTTCGCAAGCCGTAAATTCCTGGAAACATTCATCACAAGAAACTAACAATTCACTAGAAATTTCTTTCCCTGAAAGAAACCACTCACGGATTTTCTCTTTGGAGCAATCGGTATCGCACATATCTGCTTTTTTCATTCTCTGCCTACTCCAATCTTAAGATATTATGACGAAAAATTTTAGGATTCTTCATTAAAAAATTTGTACTTTTTTTGAATTTTTTCCATCACTCTAAGCAAAGTTACGCTCACTCCGCCCTCAGAAACACCCAAAATTCGGGAAATTTCACGGTAAGGTGTTCGTACTAAAAAATGACCTCTTTGCTTTTTTTCGATCAATTTCTTTCTCTGTTCATATTTCTTATGAAGAGAGTGTTCCAATCTTTCCCGTAAATGAATCGCTTCTGAAGAATTGCCATTGGCGTTTAATCTTTGTTGTTCTTTTAAATCTAGTATATTCAAATATAAGGAAGTTATCTTGTCTTCAAGTTTGATATTCTCTTCTTCCTTCTCTGACATAACTTCCCTTAAACGAAGAATTTCCAATTTGACTTCTTCGATGGAAATCCCATTTTTTGAAGCGATAAATTGTATTTCTTCGGGATCTAAATGTAGATAATAAATAAAAGATAGTTTGAAAACGATTCTGTTTTCTATTTTAATATCATGAATGGCAAATTGAAATTTTTCAGAAAGTGCCTCAGCTTTGAGACGAGCGTCAGGACGTAAATCAGGTTCATCTTCGATCGTGTTATATTCTACTCCGTCCTTATTATATTTATTGAGGGATTGAATTTTTAATTCTCGTTTCGTTCTCTGCCAATCAATCAGCAGATTGCGGAGGACTGAAAAAAACCAAGTTTTAAAACTCGATTTTCCGACAAAACTATTGAATCGTTTTCCAGATTTTAACCTTTCAAAAGCATAAATATAAAAATCGGATGCGTCATCTTCTGCAAGGTGAAAGACACGAATGGGAAAGTTGTAAATATCCTTTGAATATAAATCGAAAAATCGGCGAAGGGCCTCAATATCACCTGTCCCACACTTTTGGACCAATTGCAATATTTCTTCATTTGAATGAGTCACCAAAGACATTATGTTGTTTCCCGAAATGAACCCGAAGAAAAGATTTTCATAAATATGAAAAGTAGTGTTCTATATCAATTCAAAGTGGCAAGTTTTCTTTTCTTTTTAATCTCCTTTTCTGTTTATTTTTCATTTTATAGTCTTTTTGCTCAAGATACCAAACCTAACTTTCAATGGCCGATTAAAGATTTAGACCTCGCCCCACTGATTACAAGCACATTCGGAGAATCACGTAAAGACCACTTTCATAATGGTTTGGATATTTCGTCCGTCTTACAGCCAGTACATAGTCTTTCAGACGGTTATGTGTTGTATTCTCGTTATGCCGAAGACAATCCTTTCGAAGATGAACGTGGGTCAGGGAATATCGTTTGGATCGCTCATAAAGATAGTTATATTAGCGGATACTATCACTTGGCCGGTTCACGACATGAGAATATTCGCTCAAACAAAACTATTAAATCTGGAGATCCGATAGGCATTTCAGGAAATACTGGGCACTCAAGTGGTGGACACCTTCATTTTGTCCTCGGTAAAGACTATGGTAAAACACTCCTAGATCCTCTCAGTTATCTGCCAAAATTAGAAGATATCATGCCACCTCAAATTGCGAATTTATTTATTCACGTGGGCGAAACATACACCAATATTAACGATGGTGATAATATCAATGTATCCAAAGCATTCCCACTAACAGTGAGTATATTTGATGGGGGAATGAAAAATAGCCAACGTCGTGGGATTCGTGATTTAGAATTTATTTTTAATGGCGAGGTTGTTAAAAAAACTAAGTTTGATAGCATCCATTTTGAAAAGGGGAAATGGAAAACTTATAATGGTTATACGTTTGATGATTTGTTTTTTAAGGATAGATATCTTGTAGGTGTAGTGAATTTAAAAACGGGAGAAAATCTGATTAAAACAAAAGCTACTGACTTTAGTGGTCAAAGTTCAGAAAGAACCATTAGTGTGAATGTAACTAGGATTAGCTCTGGGAATTAATCCTAGTTCATTTTGTTTAACAAATTTTATTTCCCTTTATAAATATTTTCTATCAAGTCTTGGTACTTTTCAAGGATGACATGACGTTTCAGGGACAATTTAGCTGTCAATTCATCTCCGACTTCAAAAGGTTTGGTGAGAATGGAAACATCAACAACTCTTTCAAAACTTTTAAACCCAGTATCAGCATTGATCTTTGATTTAATTTCTTGTTGGATTTTTTCTTTTAATTTATTTATATTTTTTCCCTGCGATAAATCCACATCTAGATTTTGTACTAGAATTTGATTTGGAACCACTAAAGCAGATAAGAATTTTCTATCTTGACCAACGACCATAATCTGATCAATCCATTCCGATTCTAAAAGTTTTGCTTCAATGGGAACAGGTTCCACATTTTCCCCACCAAGTAACACGATTGTCTCTTTTGTCCGACCTACAATTTTTAGACAATCATTTGCAGTCATTAAACCCAAATCCCCGGTATTCATCCATCCATCCTTCAATACCTTGTTAGTTGCCTCTGGATTTTTATAATAGCCAGCCATAACTTGCGGGCCCTTGACATGGATCTCTCCTTTTTTTCCATACACTATTTTTCCGATCTCTGTATCTAGAAAAACTTCACCAGTTTTTATATCGACTAGTCTTAAAGAAGTATCTATATATAATGGACCCACAGTTCCAGCAACTAACGAAGAAAAGCTTCTCACTGCGATCACTGGAGAGGTTTCCGTCATACCATAACCTTCTAAAACAGGAATCCCTATCGAATTAAAAAATTCATCAATATGAAATGGGAGAGCCCCACCGCCTGAAACAGAACCTCTCAATCGGCCACCCGTGGCATTACGAATTTTGCTTAAGACAAGTGCATCAAATAATAAGTATGGTAGGTAGGTAAATGCCCATAAGCAAAATGCTGTGAATAGGGAATATAAACGAATCCATATAGAAAGATTATCTAGTCGTAAATCATTTCCGAATAATATCTGCGTTGTCTGAAACTGGATTTTTCCTAAAGTTGTGGCAATTTCAAACATCACCTGTTTGGTTCTTGGAGACTTGCTAATGTTCCCAAGGATTCCCCCATATATACTTTCCCATAATCTAGGAGCTGATGCCATAAATGTAGGCTTAACAATGGCTAAATCCTCTTTGAGACTTCTAATATTTGTATAATACGTACATACTCCATTTGCCATTGAAAATAATTCAAATGTTCGTTCGAATATATGCCAGATAGGTAAAATTGATATTGCACAATCTTGGGTTGATAATGTAACAGGCGTACGTTCTATTTGCGATAATAAATTCGCATGAGTTAGCATAACACCTTTGGGAGTTCCTGTCGTTCCAGAAGTATAAATCAAAGTAAATAAATCATTCGGAGATACTTGATTTATAATATTTTGGATATTTGAATTACTGATATTTAATTTCTTTTGACCAGTCTCTATTATATTTTTGTACAATAGTATTTCCAATTTAGAAGATTGTTTTGGTAAGTCGCCATCCAATATCAGGATGTATTTTAAATGATTCAATTTTGATTGAAGATTTAAAACACGAAGTGCTAGATTTGTATTTTCAACTACCACGAGTTTCGCTTCCGAATGATTCAGAATAAATTCAATATCTTGTTCTGTTACATCACTAGCTCTTGGGACATCGACACAACCAGCGAAAGTAATTCCTATACTAGTAACCATCCATTCAAAACTGTTATCAGCGAAAAACCCAACTCTATCCCCGACATTTAAAAAAGAAATACCCTCACTAAAAGCTAATGATAAATCGATTAACTCTGCGTAAGATTTTGTTTGAAATTGTTTGCTTCCATGTAACTTCGAAGCGAATGCTGGTTTATCTTTATATTTAGTTTTTAAGCTTAAATAAAATTCAATTAAATTGTTCATACAATTAACCCCTAAATTATATGAATTTTAATAGAAGCTGATGCCTTAGTCGTCCTATAGAATTCTCTAGGACAAAAAAAGATTTAAATTATTGTTTATGGGAAATTTGGATTTTATATTCACTCGGAGTTTTACCAACTAAATCCAAAAACACTCGATTGAATGTAGACTTAGAATTAAAACCCACAGAATCTGCAATTGATAAAACAGATCTATGACTCGACTCTCCAAGTAAAATTTTTGCTTCTTCGATTCTAAATTTATTTATATAATGATAAAATCCGTAACCATACTGTTTTTGAAAATATTCAGACAATTGTCCTTGTTTGATACCCACAAGTAATGCTAGATCGGATAAACTTAAATCTTCATCACAGAATATTTTTTCTTTCATGAGTTTTTGCAATTTGTATTCGATTGATTTTAAATCTATACCAGCTAACTTTGTTTTTTGGTATTTATTTTTCTGAATATTTTCCTTTAAATCAAAAAGAAACGGTGACCAAAGTGACCTCGTAAAAAAATAAAAATACATAATTAATGGTAAAAGATAAGCACTTATTTTTTTCAATTCTTCCCTTTGCAAAAAGAAACCAAATATGCCGATGATTAGATCAAGCCATATCAATATAATAAAAGCTAGTGTATAGATTGCGTTCTTCTGTAAAAATAATCTTAGTTTTACATTCGGTAGCCAATCTTTAAATAAAAATAATCCAACAGAAACGAAAATGGATAATTTTAAAGAAAGATTAAGAATTCTAATGATAGAAGGAAAAATTTCATCATTCATTGGCAAAAAAAGGGAAACCATTTCTGCTTTGGACAAAGTAAAATATGGAATGATAAGTAATATAGAAACTATAAAAGGAAAAAAATGAAACAAACGAAATTGAATCTTAATTTCCAAAAATACAAACTTTAAGTATTCATAGAGAAACGTAGCAGATAAAAATACCATGGGAATATGAATGACGCTAAAATAAGGAAACAACCGAAATAGTCCCGTAAAGAAAAAAGATCCAGATAACAACCAAAAGCCGGTGGAAAACAGAATGATTGACCAAACAAAACTTTCTTTTTTCTGATTTTCTATATATTGCTGAATCGCCCAAATGATACAAACAATGCCACCAGAACCAAGCCAAAGAAATTCTAAAATATTTAATTCATTGATGAAAGTCAAATGCGATCACCTAACCAAAAACTCTGACTTCTTCTCCGATTGTATAACGCACACTTCCTTTCCCTAACATTTCTGATAAAATTTTCATAAGGTCACTGGTTATCTCGATAGAAAAATGATCATGAGCTCGAATGACTTTCTTTTCATCACCATCACTCACCAAATGAAAGAATACAGCTGAGCTTCCTCTATGCACAGAAAACAGATCTTGAATTTTTAATATGATTTCTCTATTTTTATCCTCAAGCATATCGATCGTTAAATGGAGAGCCTTCTCCATTTTTTTCTCGATTGTAATTTTATTTAGTTCTTCGACTTGATTTACAATAATTTGACCTTTTAATTCCGATTCTTCAACATCTACTCTTTCCAATACTCCTTTAATAAATAAAGTTTTATCTTCTAAAAATAGAGGTTTGAAGTCGGCATAAGTTCGTGGAAAGGCTACACATTCAATCTCGCCAGTTTGATCTTCAATCATAAAGTTGATAAACTCTTCTTTCTTTTTCGTGAGTTTTATCATTTTCTTTGATAATACACCAGCAACTTCAACTTTTGATTTTGGTTTTACGTTTTCTAAATTTTCAATCAGGATCGGCTTTAAAGTCTTTAATTGTTCTGCATATTTATCGAGTGGATGTCCGGAAAGATAAAGACCAGTAGTTTCTTTTTCTTTTTTTAAAAGTTCATCAAACTCCCATTCGATGCCGTCTTTTGGTAAGTTTAAGACATAGCCATCCGCCACACCTGTTGTGCCACCAAACAAAGAAAACTGACCATCTTTTTCTTCCGCCTGTTTTTTTTGTGCATAAGATAAAATGGAATCTGTGGATTCAAAAATACATTTTCGAGTAAAACCGAATGAATCGAAAGCGCCACCTTGTGCCAAGGCTTCCATAACTTTTTTGTTGGCAAGTCTTGTGTCCAAATGTTTGGCTATATCTTCTATAGACTTATAAACACCTAACTTTCGTCTATTGGTTAAAATATTTTCTGCGGCAAGTTCGCCAACACCTTTGATAGATGATAGACCAAAACGAATGGTTTTATCATCTGTGATTTCAAATGACAATCCCGATTCACAAAGGTCTGGTCCAAGGATTCGAATCCCCATTTCCTTAGCATTGTTAATGTATTTTACGACATCTGTGATCTTAGAATGATCACCTGACAAAAGTGCTGTGAGATATTCAATAGTATAATTTGCTTTTAAAAAGGCGGTTTGATACGTTACGAAGGCATAAGCTACAGAGTGTGATTTATTAAATCCATATTCACCAAATTTTTCTAATGTCTCAAAAAGTTCAGTGGCCAATTTTTCATTTATTTTATTTTCTGCGGCACCTTTCACAAATTTTTCTTTGAGCGCAGGTAATTTTGACTTATCCTTTTTGGCCATCGCCTTACGAAGTACATCCGAGTCACCTACTGAGAATCCGCCCATAATACGCGATATTCCCATCACCTGCTCTTGGTATACGATAACTCCATAAGTTTCGGAAAGAACTTCAGCAAGACTCTCATGAGGGAATTGTACTTTTTTCTTTCCGTTTTTCCTATCTAAATAATCATCCAACATACCAGAACCCATTGGTCCTGGTCTATATAACGCGAGCAATGCGGCGATCTCTTCAAACTTTTGGACTTGGGCTTTTGCAAAAAGATCTCGAATTCCTGTAGAAGAATCCAGTTGGAAAATACCAAGGACATTGGCCTTACGAAGCAAACTAAAAGTTTTGTGATCATCTAATGGAATTTTATCTAAATCAAGCAAGATTCCATGGCGTTTTTTGATCAATTGGACTGCATGATGAATTGTTGTTAGGTTTTTTAAACCTAAAATATCCATTTTTATAAGACCCACTTGCTCCGACATATTTTTGTCGAATTGAGTGACTATAGAACGTCCATCTCGCCCAGGTTCACTAACGGTCGATAAAGGAACAATCTCTTCCAGAGCGATCGGTGCGATAACAACACCAGCCGCATGACGGCCCACTTGACGATAATTACCTTCAAGCTTTTGTGCAATGGAAAATACTTTTTTATTCAGTTCAGATTTTTCAGAAAGATCCTTAAGGTCTTTAGAAGTTTCTACTGCTTCCTGGATGGTGATTCCGATTTTTTTCGGAAATAGTTTACTCATCTCATTTACTTCTGAAAATGGAACATTGAAAACACGAGCGACGTCTTTGATGGCAGCCTTTGCCGCCAGGGATCCAAATGTTATAATTTGGCCTACTCTATTTTCACCATACTTTTGTTTGATGTAATTGATGACTTCTTCGCGACGTTCCACACAAAAGTCTGTATCAATATCAGGCATATCCTTTCTGTCAGGATTTAAAAATCGTTCAAATAGTAGATTGTAACGGATTGGATCTACATTCGTAATTCCTAATGCATATGCAATGATACTTCCAGCTGCAGAACCTCGTCCTGGACCAACAGGAATTCCCGTATGACGTGCAAAATTGATATAATCCTGTACGATTAAAAAGTATCCCGCAAAATGCATGTTACGAATCGTTTGCATTTCAAATTCGGTTCTCTCTTTTATAATTTGAGACATATCAGGATATTTTTCTTTGATGCCATCCCAAACTAATTTTTCAAGATAACTATCCGTATCGTAACCAGCTGGTACATCGAAAGGTGGTAAAAGTGGATTTCCAAATTGGAAATTTAAAGAACATTTATCACGGATGGCTAATGTATTATAAAATGCGGCTTCATGTCCAGGAAACAATCCGAACATTTCTTTCGGACTCTTTACATAAAAATTTTGATTGAATCCAAATCGCATTTCATCATCAATATTTTTTCGCATTCCGATTCTTAGCAGAATGTCTTGCGCTTCACGGTCGTCTTTTGTTAAAAAATGAGAATCATTTGTTAATACTAAGGGAATGCCTGTTCTTTTAGAAAATCCAATGACGGCTTCTGCCACTGTTTTTTGTTCAGGGATACCATGATCTTGAATCTCAAGATAAAAATCTTCCTTGCGAAAAATTTCATGAAGCTTACCAGCTAACGCATATGCTTTGTCTTCTTTTCCTTCGAGGATTTTCCTGTTTACTTCGCCAGCAAGGCAAGCCGTCAAACACACAAGACCTTCGCTATGACGTTCTAACAGGTCGTAGTCGATTCTTGGTTTTCGATAAAATCCTTCGGTGAAAGATCTACTTGCAAGTTTAATTATATTTTTATAACCGATTTCATTTTTGCAAAGTAGTATAATGTGATAGGCACCCCCATCTGCAATTTCGTCTAACTCCGTTTCTGCAGAACGGGAAGGAGTCACATAAAATTCACAACCTATGATCGGTTTGACATCGTGTTTAACTGCTTCTTTATAGAACTCAATAGCCCCATACATATTTCCGTGATCGGTAATAGCGACACTACTCATACCCAATTCCTTCACTTTTTTCATCAAATCTGGAATACGGATCGCTCCATCCAGCATTGAGTACGTAGTATGAAGGTGAAGATGAGTAAAATCGTCCATGGTCAAGTGACATAGTGGCTCAAATGGCTTTGGGCGTAAAGTCAGCTTGAAATTTCTCTTAAGGAAAATTTGAGCCGATTGACCAAAACTTGGAATGGATGTCAGAATCCAACCGCAAAAACTGGAAAATACGTGGGGAATGAAATGGAAATCATTTTGGTGAGACATCCGGAAACCATTGCACCGAAAGGGATGTGTTACGGTAGATTGGACTTAGAATTAAAAGAATCTCCTTCAATCACTAAGGATAAGGTTGTTTCCCAATTGGTAAATGCACCTGATTACATTATCTCGAGTCCCCTCCCCAGAGCCAAAAGGCTGGCGGATGAAATCGCAAAGCATTTTGGAATCAAGGAATTGGAAACTGACGAACGTTTGATGGAAATGCATTTTGGAGATTGGGAAGGAAAAATGTGGGAAGAACTTCCAAAAACAGAAACATCTAAATGGCTAGATGATTTTGTAAATTTAAATGCACCTAACGGAGAATCCTTTGTAGAACTGCAAACGAGAGTGATGGATTTTGCCAACGAATGGTGGTTACATCAAGAATTGCCCAAAATGAAAAAATTAGGAATCCAAAAATTGTTGGTTGTTTCCCATTCAGCACCGATTCGAGTATTGATATGTCATAAAAAAAGCCTCCCTTTAGAGAAGGCTTTTCGCATGAAAATAGATTTTGGTTCTGTTACTTATTTATAAAAATTTTTACTCTTTGGCTTTTTTTTCGCCAAGTGGTCCAAGTTTCGCTAATATTAAATCATTCACCATTTTCGGATCCGCTTTTCCTTTTGTTTCTTTCATCACTGCTCCGACAATGGCACCGAGTGCTCTATCTTTTCCATTATTCCAAGCTTCCACCGATTCCTTTTGAGTTTCTAACACCCGTATAACGATTTCTTCCAAGGCTTTGTCATCACGAACCACTTTTAATCCTTTGGCTTCGACAATTTTATCTGGGGCATCAGAGGATGTTAACATTTCTTCAAAGACAGTCTTTGCAATTTTTCCAGAAATCTCACCGCTGTTAATCAGGGCGACTAACTTTCCAATTCGTTCTGGTCCAACACTAAATTCATTGATTGTAATACTTTCTTTATTAACGATGCCCAATACTTCATCTTTTACCCAGTTAGATGTTTTTTTGGCATCTTTGGAAATTTCTAATGCCTTTTCAAAATATTCAGCAATTTCTCTTTCGCTTGTTAAAACTTCTGAATCATACTCGGGTAATCCTAGTTCTTTAATATATCTTTCTTTTTTGGCGCGAGGAAGTTCTGGCAAATGCCTACGAATATCATCAATATATTTGTCAGTAATCACAAGTGATGGAAGGTCTGGTTCTGGGAAATAGCGATAGTCGTGACTCATCTCTTTACTACGCATCGGAATCGTTTTTAAAAGTGCAGCATCCCAAAGTTTTGTCATTTGTTTGAATGATTCACCTCTGGAATAAACATCCTTTTGCCATTCTATCTCATAGTCTATTGCTTGTTTTACGGCCTTAAACGAGTTCAGGTTTTTAATTTCAACTCTCGTTCTAAAACCCTTTTCACCTATTGGGCGAATGGATACGTTCGCATCACAACGAAGTGAGCCCTCTTCCATATTACAATCCGAAACTTGCACATAACGTAGCAGAGTTTTTAATTCATTGAGATATGCATAAGCTTCGTCTGAAGATCGGATGTCTGGTTCAGAAACTATTTCAATGAGTGGAGTACCTGCTCTATTGTAATCAACATAAGAACGATTGACAGAAGAATCATGAGAGTGTATTAATTTTCCAGCATCCTCTTCCATATGAATACGCGTTAGTGGAACAAATTTTTCTGTTTCCTGACCTTTCCACTTTACATGGAGGCCACCTTTTGTCGCATAAGGTTTGTCAAATTGTGATATCTGATAACCTTTTGGTAAATCAGGATAAAAATAATTTTTACGGTCAAATTTTGTAAATTGTGTAATTTCACATCCAAGAGCAAGGCCTGCCCGGACAGCTTTTTCCAAAACTACTTCATTTAATACGGGCAAGGTGCCAGGTAGGGCGACACAAAGTGTCGAAATATGGGTATTTGGAGAACCACCAAATTCATTTGTGGCCGTTGAAAAAATCTTTGATTTGGTGTTTAATTGAACGTGAACTTCTAGTCCGATAATTACTTCGTATTCCATGGTCTAGATACAGGTTTTCTATGAAAAATCCAGAAGGCAATTGAAAAACCCTAAATGGAAGGTTCGGAATCGTCTTGTAAAATCGCTTTATAGAGATTTTTCTGCTCCGCGGAAATTGTAACTTCACCGTTTTGATGCAAAGTTTTTGTAAATTCCGATAACTCCCTTACCTTTGAAGCAAATGCGATACCAATTTTTTTATCCTCAAAGGCAATGTGAGAAAGTAGCCAATTTTTCAAATCTTGGATTAAGTGAGATGCCACATGATGTTCACCTAACCGATTTTCCTCGTGTCGCAATTGTACAAATTCGATAAATCGTTTGTGTTGAGACATATGATTCGCAAAATCGTTAAATCGAAATTGTCTCATAATACGATCTTCGACTGAGAAATGATCCTTTGTGTAAGCGATCACATTGTTTATAGACTTTTGCAAAAAATCTTTTGGTACCTCTCCAGAATTTAATGCATAACTTAACTCAACAATTATTTTCAAAAGCCAAATATGTTGCAAATCAATGATAGGAATGTTAGTTGATAAATTGTATGTTTTCCAGATTTTCTTAATGTCCGTTATACTATCATGAGTTTCAGAAGTTTCGACTGCAGAAATTTCTTCTGGAGTAGAAATATTTTTATACAATAATATCTGTTCTTTAGTCACCCTATATTTGTTTTCTTTTAATAGTTTAGTTAAAAATAAATTTAACCTAACATCTTTGCTTTTAAAAAAATTCGCATAGTCAGAATCTTCATGTAAAATATGTTGAAATAACCATTTTTTTAAAATTTGAAGTAATCCCAGGGCCGCCACTTCATCATTCTCAGAGTGATTGAATTTTTCTGCAAGTTTCGCTACGAAACTCCGATGTCCACGAACATGTTGATCAAAATTTGGGTAATTAAAATGTTCTAATATTTCTTCTTCTAATGAAAAATGCTCTGAAACGTATTCCAAAGCATGTGTAAAAGTTGATTTTATCTCAGCCGAAAATGATCCAAGTGTGACATCTGTTAGTGTTTCTTCGAGTTTTAATATTAAATTCACTAACCATAAATGTTGTAAGTCAATGACAGGAATGCCAAGCGAGAAAGGTTCACTATTCCAAACTTTTTTGAGTGATTCGACGTGTTTGACTTCGTCTATTTTCATTTTGTTACCATGACATGAATCACTCATTCACCGTCATTAGATTTTCTATGATTAGAGTTTAAACAAATATCAATATATAGTATAAAACTTATTTTGAAGTATTTGATTTCAAATTTTGGTTCTTAATGATATATTGAATTCGATAGAATTATAATTAGAACAATTATAATTCCAAAAAACCAAATCGATAAAAACCGAAATTTGCCTAATTATTGTTTTGCGATTTTGACTACAGCATCGAACAATTTTTCATTCAATTTTGGATCGAGAATATAAATAATTCTTTGTGTACTGGATGTTTGGCCTGCTAGATCTATAATCGCACGACGCCTATCCATCCGTATTTCGTTTGTATCAAAATCAGTGATTCGATATCGATTGCCTCGGTTGAATATAGGTTTAATAGAACATATACGTTGAATTTTTGGTCGAGTTTGAAAACGATCCACATCTAAAATTTGGCAAATATCAAAATGCGCCTGTTTTTCAGAATCTATGGAAGCTGTAATTACAAAATCACCAATATTTATTATGTTTTCATTATTTGTTAAACTAGCGCCGACATAATCTAACAAGTGTCTTATGTTTTTATTACTATAGGAAAAAAATGAATCATTAACTATCAACTTTAATGCATCTGCAGAAGAGTACGCCGGTCTCCATGATTGATTTGAAGTTAATGAAGCAAATTCGCTGGCAAGAGATATGATGGCAACATCCTCTTCAAAATTCACTGGCGTTACATTACTTTCTTGGATACGAAGTTGAGTTTCAATATCCTCCACAATTTTTACTCGGTTTAAATCCTTTAAAAACTTATCCCTAACAATCATTAGTTTTGAAAAAACTATTTTCGGATCCGGAAAATTATTATTTAGGCCACTTCCGCGAAATGGTCTATGGTGATTTAATACCAATGTCCTAATTTCCGTTGAGACGTCTCCAGAAGACAATGTCATCAAATAACTCAAGATAGGATGTTGTTGTACGATAGCGTATTCTTCTTTGGATAAATTCGGACGTTCGGGAATATTGATTTTTGAATATCCAATGTCCGCTAAGAAACTGGCAGTCATAATTGCTAAATGTTCTTTTTTATTTGGTTTATTGTCTTCATCAGCGACTATCTTTTTCGTCCTGACTTTCATACCCATGGCAACTATCGTACGTTTGGTCATTAACTCAGATTCAAGAGATACTCCAGCAGAACTTAGAATTTCTAGAATATTAAAAAGACCTGATTCAAAATCTGGATTTGCAGTGAAGTCATCAAGAATTCCACTGACAGAATTATGAACCTTTAGCGCATGTTCGTTGGAAAAAGATTCCCTTTTTAATTCTTCTATAAGTATGGAAGTTTGTTTGGCAAAATCTGTAGTTTTCTCTGTATCAAATAATTTTACATTTCTAGAATCAGTCTCTGAAATGCCCGGACGCATTTTTTTTTGGTCTGAGACGAGATAATATGCACCTTGAAGTTCAAATTTAAGCAATTTACCAAAATCATCCTCAGAAGGATTTTTCTTTTTTGGCATGATAATTTTACCATCACGATCATATAAATCGATAGGTATATTTTTGTTCTTTCTGAAGCTATTTAACGAGTCTTCACTAAATTCAAATTTTGCAAGTTGGTCGCTACTTACTGATTCTTGCATTGCGGTCTATTTCCAGCATGAGGTGCATTCAACATTTGACGAAACCATTAGATTGATACCAAAATTTATTTTAAGGAATCAATTATTTTTCTTCGTATAAGTCCGAATTTTATGTACTTTATCACTTAGTAATGGATTTGTCACTTTTAGACATCCGCACCCAATAATTTCGTCTTCTATTTTGAACTTTTGAAAGTCTAGTCATAAAATAAAATTCAGTTTTGTTTCTTTAGTTCCATTGGCATCAAGTATAAAGACTTAACACAAGATATACAATTTGTCTGGAAGTTTTTTTAAATCGACCTATGGTTTACCAGCGAACATAAATTTATCGAAGCAATTTGATATGAGATTGAAAAGAAAATTTTTAATAAATTATTATCATATTATGAATTCCCAAATTTGGAATAAAATAAAAATAATAGTAAGACCAGCCCGAGTAAGGATTCCATCTCACGCTTAGAGAGATGTAGCACAATCACCTAGTATTGCCTAGGTGATTTACTAATATTAGAAAAGACAAACTCGAATAAATTTAATGAATAGTTTCTTAGATTATACAAACCACTTCGTAGTCGTATTCACAATAAATCTTACAAAATTTGTATAAGGTGGGTACATTAAAGTAGGCATTGAAAGTTTCGGTGACTGTAATACCGATCTTTCATGTGAGAATGCTTTAAAACCAAAGTGTCCATGATAACTTCCATGACCAGAATGATTAATGCCACCGAATGGCAGATTTGAATTTACTAAATGCAATATCACATCATTGATCACGGATCCACCGGCAGAGGTCCTATCCAAAATATATTTCGCAATTTTATTTTTATTACTAAATATATATAATGCTAGTGGTTTTGGTTTTGAGTTTATAATACCGATGGCATCATCTAATTTATCATAGGTGATGATAGGTAAAAGTGGTCCAAAAATTTCATCATCCATAATCCTAGCATTTAACGGTACATCAACGAGAAGTGTTGGTGCTATGAAATTTTCATTTCCATTTACCTTTCCACCATAAGCGATTTTTGCTCCTTGATTTACAGCCTCTTCAATATAACCTGAGACCCGAGCAAAGTTTTTGGAATTAATGATGCGACAAAAGTCAGTATTCGATTGAAAATTTTCCTCAGTTGTATTAAAATACTTTTCCGTAGCTGCTTTTGCATGTTCTACAAAACTATTTACTTTGGATTTTGGAATCAAGATATAGTCAGGGGCAACACAAGTCTGACCTGCGTTTAAAAATTTTCCCCACATAATTCTTTGAGCGGCAAGTTTTATATCAGCATCTTCTGTCACGATTGATGGAGACTTTCCGCCTAATTCCAGGGTAACAGTAGTTAAGTGTTTAGATGCCGCAGCCATCACTACTTTTCCAACCGGTGTTGATCCTGTAAAAAAGATATGATCAAATGGCATATCAAGAAGAGCAGTGGAAACTTGGACATCTCCCTCAAAAACGGCTACTTCATTGTCGTTAAACACCTCTTTGACGATTGTATTTACAATATGTGCTGTGTTTGGTGTGAACTCTGATGGTTTTAATACGATAGTGTTTCCAGCACCTATAGCCGCCGCAAGTGGAGCGATAGCAAGATAAAATGGATAATTCCAAGGAGCAATAATTAAACAAACACCTTTTGGTTCGTAAACTATCTTACTTGAAGCACCAAACAAAGTAATAGGCGTACTCACACTGACGGGACGCATCCAAGATTTTAAATGACGAATCCCATCATTTATTTCTGAAATGCTAGGCAAAATTTCAGAGATATCTACTTCACTAGCAGATTTATGAAAGTCCAAAAAAAGAGCTTTTTGGATATCTGTTTGGTATTTAAAAATGACGGCTTTTAATTTTTTGAGTTTTGCGATTCTTTCTTTAGCGGTTGATAGTCGAAGCTCTAAGGCTTTCTTTTTTTGGTCATTGAAGATACGAGATATATCATTTGAGGAAAAACTTTTAAGACCGTTACTTTGAATCGGATTTTCGGTAAGCGTTTTGGTGAGAGTGGCTTGTGTCATGACTTGCTCCGTTTACTGACTGTCGTTCATTTAGAGAAGTATGACAAGGATTTTTTTGGTCAAAAATAACTAGATTCACGGGGAATAAACACATAAAATTCAATTGTTCTTATTTGAATTTTAAGGCTTCATAAAATCCATTTTTGGCACTTTCTACCCAAGTGAGTTCATTTGTTCCCGCCAGGTGGACAAGCAAACGACTCGAATGGTGATTTTTATCCCATTGCTCCAAGCCCAAGGTTTTTAAAATTTCCCTTTGTTGAGCTTTTGGAATTGTGATCCATCGAATATGCGGAAAGGCTTCAGGTTTCAAAAACCCCCTTTCTTCCTTGGAAAATTCGCTCAGATCTATGAAATAAATTCGTAAGCCACTCGATTCGTATTTTGATGCAGTGGCTTCCAAAATCGGCAATGTATTGGAACAAATCGTACCACAATTGCGAAATTCACAAAAGAAGATAGAATCGTATCCATTTTGTTTTGCGATGGTAATCGAATCATTAGAACTTAAAGGTATTAGAATTTGATGATCAAATACTTTGTTTGGTGATTTAAGAGAGATAAGCCAAGACCCCAGAAATAAACCACCGAATGTTGAAAGTAATAATATGACAAAAACAATATGTTTCAAAACTTAAGTGATTTCGCGGATAAAATGATCCATCTCTTTGAAACCTTTTTCAGTTTCTGAAATCAATCCCACAATTTGTTCGGCAAGCAAACTAGAATCTTTGACACTGTCTTTTAATGGATGTAGTTCTTCTTCAATTTGATGAACTAACATCTCTTGCCCTTTTGCAGAGTTTACTATATTCTCACTTTGTTTGGCGACTTTATTTATATTTGACTGCATTTGCTCCTGATCAGTGTTAGCCGACTTAAGAGCGCCACCTATTGATTGTAATGAGACTTCTGCATCTTTGATTTTTTTTGTAAAAGTTTTATTTAAATTCGCAATTTCGTGTGATCCCAATTGCCCTTTTTGAATTTCGTTTGTCATTGCATTCACAAGTGTTCCAATTTCGCGTAAGGCATTCTTTGTAGAATCTGCAAGTTTTGACACTTCTTGTGCTACAACACTAAATCCTTGGCCAGCATCTCCAGCCCTCGCGGCTTCAATGGATGCATTCAGTGCCAATAAATTAACTCTTTCAGCAATATCACGGATTACTTTTAGAATTTTTTCCATCTGATTGCTATATTGATTTAAGCTAGTAAAACTAAGCACAATATTGCCTATTCCAGATTCACTTTCATCTGCTTCTTTCACGGCCAAATTCATGTTATGTACAGCAAGGTTAGTTGCAGAATTAAATTGATCAAGTTTATGGATAAAACCATTTGTAATCTGTTGTAAATGATGTGTTGTATCTAATTGTTCGATGCCAGCATTATAAACAAGATTTGTTCGTTCCGAATTTTCATGAATACTCCCTTCAATGGTTGAAAGCGAATTTGTCTGAATTTGATTTTTAATATTCCAATTGTCTGATGTTTTAATTAAGTTTGAATTTATAGTATGAAATTTATCAGATCGATTTTTTGCTTCATTGGCTAAATTTTTTAGGTTTATCGCAGTTTCTTCGGCTTCAAATAGAGATAAGATTTGTTGTAACAATCGTTTGTGAAAAATATACGCGAAGTTAGCCAAAGCTACGCACTCGATAATCACAAATAGCGCGTGCAAGGTTACGATATCCCAACCGCAACCGTAATTAAAAACTTCAATCGGGATATCGAATAATTTAATTTTCATAGATTGGAGAAAATTAAATATTACGTGATGGACTGCGATGAATCCTCCCGCGATAGGAAATAGCAACCAATCTTCATAAATCAATAAAAAGGCAAGACCTACAAAAACATGAAAATGCATTTCTATGCGACCGAGTTGGGCTTGGATAAATATGACTGACCAGAGCATCACCAAACATGAGTTCAATATCCTTAGTTTTTTTGTTCCGCGAAACATTAAAAATCCAAGGAACGATATAATAGAAATAAAAATGGATGACGCCAAAGTTGGTATCACCATCCCATAAGGATAAGCAAAGCCGATCGCAAAGGGTATATGCGCTAAGAAAATATAGAGAAAAATCAAATCCACATGTTTACTGCGAGAAAAGATTTCCAAATTTACCTTTCTTCTAATTAATAAATTTTTTTCCATATTCCCTTGAACTATTTACCTAGATTTATAATTGTCCCGAAAGGAAAAGAGATTTAAGAATTTATCCATTTTATAATCGAACAACCATTGAAATGGATCTGAAAATGTAGTAAAAACTATCCACTATACTAAAAGTCCGAAATAAAAAATTGATTTGTACGTGGATAGGAATTTAGATATTATGTCTTCTAAATGTCAAAAAATTTGGGAAAAAATCGTGCGGCCTTGGCTTACCAAATTTTGGGTCGTTACCTTCCTGATGAGGTTTTTTCTCATCTCAATCCTTCGGAAATTGAAAAATTACTCGAAAAAGTCGGAACAAATCAATCCAAACCTTCTCCGAAGGAAGAAAAAAGCATCCTTCTATCTTTTACCGATTTTCTAAAGAAACAATCGCTTCCCCTTAAAAAACAAACTTCGTCCCATTTGGCCGAAAAGGAAATTTCAGAATTTTCCCTCTTTAAAGGGAAAACTAAAGAAAAAACGAATCAACTTCCAAATGATTCAGAACTTTTGCAGATTCTGGAAGAAATGTTGGCGGAAGAAAATACGAGCCCCACATCCTATTTGGATCAATTGCAAGAAAATTCCAAATCGGAACTTATGGCCTTGGCCAACGATGAATCCCCCCTTGTCATTGCGCGACTTTTGGCGTTTTCCCATCCAGAGGCTGCCTCTGAAGTCATAGCCTCCTACCCTGATTCCTTCCGGGAAGAGATCATTTTTTCACTTTCCCATATTGATTTTCACTCAGAACAAGAGCGAGACGAATTGGAACGATTTTTACGTTTCAAATCCGAACTCATTAAAAATAAAACCCCAATGGGAAAAGTTCGGAGCCGAAAGGCCAAAACGGCTGGTGAATTACTCACTCGCCTTCCAGCTCAACATTCTCAAAATTTAATTGAACGAATTCAGAAAAAAAGCCCAGAGTTTGCCGAAACTATTATAGAACACTACTTTCGTTTGGAAGATCTTTTGCACTTAGGCCGAACTAGTTTGACTCGGTTTTTTTCAGAGATCCATCCACTTGTCATTGCTTGTGCTTTAAAGGGGGTTGAAACTTCCTTTAAGGATTCTATTTTTGAACATTTAGAAGCATGGCTTGTAAAGGACATTCGATTGGAATGGGATTCTTTAGGACCCGTTTCACTTCTCGAGATCGAAGAAGCTCAAAAAGGCATCTTGGATCGATTGCGGGAGGAGATCGAAGAAGGTAAAGTGAAACTTTGGAGAATGAAGTAAGGTTATGGCAAAGCTAGTATTTAAACCCATTCAAATTGCCGACTTACAAGAAGAAGTTGAAATTCAACTTCCTGATAAGTACAAAAAATTTCATAAATCAGATGAACAAGATGACTTCGAAATTGACCAAGAAGGAAACATCATTGAACAGTACCAAGGTCCTTCCATCGAAGAGATTGAAGCAGAGCTCGCAAGGTACAGACAAGAAACTGAAGAACAAGTCAGACAACTTTTAGAAGACGCCAAAAAACAATCAAAGGCGATCGAAGAAGAAGGCAGAACCAAAGCCTTCCAAATGATCCAAGATTCTAAAGAGAAAATAAAACTCGAAGAAGATTCTGGCAGGGCCAAAGCAGAACAAATCCTTGATCGTGCGAAAATGGAAGTCGAACGTATGATCAAAGAAGCCGAAATGAAACAGGCTGAGATTGAACACGAAGCCTACCAAAAAGGATATGATGCTGGTCGAGAAGTAGGTTTTAAAAAAGGCCAAGGCGAAGTTAAACGACTCATTGACCGACTAGGAACTATCATCGGTAAGGCGATCGACATCCGTGAAGAAATGATAGCCGCTTCTGAAAAACAAATGGTAGAAATGATTCTTGTCATTGCACGAAAAGTAATCAAAGACGAAATCATTGAACGTAAGGAAATCGTACTTAATAATATTCGCGAAGCTATGAAGCGCATTAAAGATAGAGATCGAATTGACATTCGAGTTAACTTCGCAGATCTTGAACTCACGACAGCTCATAAAGATGAGCTTATCAAACTTATGGAATCACTACGTAAAGTTAACATCTATGAAGATTCACGAGTGGATCGTGGTGGTGTTATTATTGAAACAGACGTTGGTGCGATTGATGCTAGGATCTCAACTCAGCTCAAAGAAATCGAAGAAGCCATCAGAAACGTCGAACCGATATGATCCGTTTTTCCGGCTTCGGCAAACTCTCGTTTGCCTTAATTTTATTTTCAATTGGATTCTCCACAGAAATTCGTAGCGAATCCTGTGGAGTTTTTATCCCTTCTTGGGAAAAATCGATCAAGTTAGTTGACGATTGGCAATTTAGAAAAGGTGACAATTTAGATTGGCGTGACGAGAGTGTTGAGGAAACTTTTTGGGTTAAAAGAACGGTTCCTGATTATGGAATTTCAAAAACAGAAAACTTAACAGGCTATCATTGGTATCGCTGTTCTTTCGTTTTGCCTGAAAACTTTTCTGTCCCTGTCGAACCGATTGCGATTAAATTAGGACGAATCCGTGATATAGATGAATTTTATCTAAATGGCATTCTCATTGATCAGACTGGATCCGTCATACCGAAGTTAGAAGTTGATTTTCAAAAAGTCAGGATCTATTCATTGCCATCTCATATTTTAAAGCCAGGCATCAATACACTTGCCATAAGAATTTATGCTGCCACAAATCTCAATGGACTCAAAGAAGCACCAGTGATCGCAAAAGAAAAAGATCTACGAAATAAACTTTTCACCAGTGAAGTTTTTCCAATGATCTGTGGTTATGTTTTCATTTTTATGGGAATATACTTTCTTGTGGGTTCTATTGTTCGAGGAAGAACCGGTGAAAACTTTTTCTTTGCCTTATTTTCAATCTTTATCGGCTATTATGTGCTCATTCGAACACAACACAGAAATATACTTTTTGAAAGTTTCACAACATCCTATGTTATGGAATTATTAATTCTAATTTGTTTACCTGCATTCTTTTTAAACTTCCTTCACCAATATCTCAAAGTTAAACGAAACCTTGTATTAATGGGATATGAAGTTTATTTAGCCGTATTATTTATTGTGACTTTATTTTTCAGAACTCCTAAATCATGGATTTTAGTGATCGCATTGTTTAACTATGCTTTGCCCGTCGCTTTGGGATTGGCACTTTTTATTTTTATCAAATACGGAAGGTCGATGATTTCTAAGCTTAGGTATATCTTGATAGGTCTAGCTTGTTTATTACCTACTATTCTTTTAGATAGTTTATCTGCATTGGAAATCATTTCCTTTCCTGGCACCATTTATCTCGGGTTTTTACTTTTCTTAGTTATGATTTCGATTCAACTTTCGAATGACATGGTGTTAGGTTTACGTAACTTCATGGATCAAGAAAAAGAATTGATCCAAATGGAAAGAGTTAAAACGGGATTTCTTTTGAATTTATCTGCTGAATTTAAATCAGGTATGGAAAAAATCCAACTAGCGATGAATAGGATTTCTAATCCACCAAAAGTTGCGGCAAAGGCGAAAGGGAAAAAAGCACAAGCACCGACTAGCACATTGGACATCGTTAAACAAGCAGAAGATCATATTTCCTATATGGGTTATATGGTAGAAGAAGCATTACTTCTGAAACAATTGGAAGAAAAAAGTTATCAACCAAAATGGGAAACTTTCGCGGTAAAACAATTGATCAAAGATTGTATTTCATCTATTGAAAATCACTTAGGCCAAAAACGTAAAAACCTAAGCATTGAAGTTAAACCCGAATCTCTTGAAATTTTCCAATCTCCAGACCTACTCTTTGTTATGGTAAGAAACCTGGTGGAAAATGCGTATATTTATACTGATGTAAAAACAGAAGTCAGTGTCGAATTTTATTTTCAAAATGGATTCTTTCATCTCGTCGTAACAGACGAAGGTCTAGGAATGAGCCAAATCGAAATGGAAACAATATTTCAAAAGTTCGTCCGTGGCTACAAAGAATCCAAAAGCGAAATTCCAGGAGCAGGTATTGGTTTAACGCTCGTTCAAGCAACGGCAAATTTTTTAGGTGGTACTGTGAATTTAAAATCTGCTGAAGGTATGGGTGCGAAATTCACTGTCCGATTCCCAGAAAGAGGGATCAAAGCCTAATGAAATCATTACTTCACGTTTCTCTTATTTTTATTTCAATTTTTAGTTCGATTCAATGTACGCGACATATAGATGAGAAAGCTGTCGCCATATCATTGGAAGGCGATGATTGGGGTATATTATTTGATCAAGGTGCAGATATTCTTAGCCCAGAATTTAATATCAATAGTCTAGAATTAACATCTGTTCCTGGCAACTTTAGAAATTTGAACAAAAATTATCGTGGCCCAATTTGGATTCGAAAATCCTTTGATATAACAAAAGATCAACACGACAAAACTTTAGCAATACAGCTCGGTAGAATTTATCAAACGGATGAAGTTTTTATCAATGGTGTGTTAGTTGGAAAAGGAAATTCCCCCTTCGGAGAAAATCCACAAGATTACTCCTTTGGCCGACCGCGCATATATCCTATTCCTCATAATTTACTTCTTGAAGGTGAAAATGTTTTGGTGGTCAAGATTGATTCCGACCTTAGCACATCAGCGGGAATCATAACGGCACCTATCCGAGTTCTTACATACGAAGAAGCCATAGAAGGCCAAAATTATCAATCGTTAGTTGAACTTATATTCGTAGGTTTCTATCTATTCATTGCACTTTTTTTCTTTATCAATTATTTTAAAATGCCTGATAAAAAAGAATATTTCAGCTTTGGAATCCTAGCACTCATTTTTTCGGCATTTGAATTATCCCGAAACGAAGCACGATTTTTTATCGGTGAATATTTCACTTTTTTCAAGCTCGTAGAGTACGGTTTTCTTTTTATCATTCCGTATGGATTCATCAAATTCATCCAGGATTTCTTTGAGCTAAAACCTTTCAGATTACAACTGATCTATTTACTATTTCAATCTGTATTTCTTTTGATGTTTATCATTGTTCCAAAACCAGTTTTTTGGTACAATTTTATCGGTTATTGGGATATACATTTATTCTTTATCGTTGGTTATGCGATTTACCTCACATTTAACAAACTCAAAGAAAAAAGGCGCGGTGCTTGGATACACCTTATCGCCTTGTTATATTTATTCTATGCGATTATTAAAGAGGTATCGATTGAAAGAGGTTACTTAAATGCAGTTTCTTCTCTCGAAACCAGTTTTCTCGTATATCTTTTGCTAATGACACTTGCTTTAAGATTTCAATTTTTGATCATGAAACGCAAATTACAGATGCGTTTTGATAGACTAAAAGAGGCAGATTCCTTAAGAGAAAAAATATTTTTCTACATGGATGCTATGATAAGTCAGCCTCTGACTCAGATGAAAGAGAAGTTAAAAGCTTATCGTGAAATAAAAGAGAAAACAAAAGAAAAGGTTATCATCAAAGAAGTAGTTCAAATTCATGATTCTATTGATTCTGTTATGGATGATATTATTGAACTCTCTCGCCTTGAAGTAATGAAAGAAGTTCCTTTCAAAGACCAAGTAAATTTTGTTAGTTTTATAAATGATGTCATCCCAGATGAAAAGATTACTTATTCAATTAAGGTTCATCCTGAAACTGAAATTTATAATAGTTTAGATTTGGTGAATTCTATCGTTGTTCGGCTAGTTGACTTTCCTCCATTTTTAGAATTCTCGCATAACGATTTAATCATCACTCAAGATTTAAAAGGAAACGTTCACTTTAGATTTTTATTATTTCATTCAAATCCTAGAGTCACAAATCGTCTCTATAACGAAATGATTGAAAATTACCAATCATTGACACCAAACAAAGTAAAGTGGGCGATCATTCAAGAAATTGTTCGGCTACTCGATGGTAAAATTGATTTTAAAATTATAAAAAAGAAATATTTAAAAATCGACTTGGGTCTTAAGGCGATCGCACCAGTAGAACAAAAAGTGCTTCCACAAATCCCAGACAATACAAAGCCGAAGCATGAAAAAGAAGATTGGAAGCTTACCTTAAAGAAATTGTGGAGTAAATTAAAATCAATAGAAATCAAACTTCCAAATTTAAAAAAAAGAAAGTAAATCTTTCAGAACTTTGAAATTATGATCTGGTTGTTTTGTGTTGCCAGGTCTATCTAAAATAATTGCTTCTATTCCAGCGTTAGCTGCAGCAAAACCTTCATCGACAATGTCAGTAAAAAAAACTATATCTTCGGTTTTTACATTGAGATGGTGGGCAATGTTTTTATAGCTTTGCGTATCTTTTTTTCCACCCATTGCTGTATCAAAATATTCTTTAAAAAAATTTGTTTGATCACCAAAATTTGAATATTTGTATATAAGTATCTGAGCTTCCACACTTCCTGAAGAATACACATAACAAATGTTATTGCTATCTTTAGCTCTTTGTAAGAATGTTGGCACATCTTCAAAAAGTGTACTTTTCAATAGACCCTTCTCATAACCGTCCTTCCATATCTTTCCTTGAATCTTTTTTAAGGGACCAAATTTTCGATCCATATCAATGAGATAAATTAGGTATTTTGGAATATCGTTTTTAGTAAGGGATACAGTTTTAGAAAAAAGTTTTAGAAATTCTTCTGAACCTACATTTATATCTTTCTCAAATTCATGTTTAATTTCGGTAAATTCACTCAGTTCAAAATTATAAGTTTCCAAAAATTTTGATAAACGTTCTCTCGCAAATGGAAATAACACATCATGAACAAAAGAAATGGGAACTGTCGTTCCCTCTATATCCAAAAGAAAGTGTTTCATTATAAATTCTATTTTCCTTTCAATTCCAAAGCCCATTGATTATGCATATTTTGTTCATCTTTTTCATAATTGAATATGATGAGTAACCATGCAAGAGAACATGGAATCCAAAATAAAATAGAAAAAGACAAAGCCAAACCACGATCAGGTGTCAATCCTAGAATGATTGCAGACATGGCAGGCCCTAGCCCTTTGCCTAAATCATCTGTTAAATTATAAATCGAAAAAATGGCACTTCTTGCTTTTGGAACATTTACGTTCAATAATACAGCACGAACATTGGCTCCTGTGATAGAAATTAAGATCCCAGTAAAAATATTTAAAATTAAAAAGAGTGCGGAATTATGAATGATTCCTTGAGCATATAATAGGGCTATCGCAGGAATCACGCCAATCATGGTCGTCACCATACAAAGGATAGGTTGGTATTTTTTATTTCGATTATATAACCATTGGCCTATTACACCACCGAAAAATGTTCCAACAAACACACCTATGGCGGCGAATGTTACAAGTCCCGATGCTTCCGCCTTACCGAATCCATACACATTTTCATAATAGTCTACAAGGAAAACGAAAAATACACCCCAGGGAATGCAGCCAGGTAATCCTTGCAAAAAGACTCCTAAATTAGTTTTATTTTGAAATAAAATTTTAAAATCGTCTAAAGTAATTTTATGCGAAAGTTCATCACCACCCTCAATACCTTCCGCCCCACCACGTTTTGGTTCTCCACAAAACAATAAATAAATGGCGGCAAAGAAAAATGAAGGAACTGACATATAGATAAACGATAATCTCCAACCATTGACAGGATCAGCTTCACCAAATATTCCACCCATCAATTGACCTACCCCAATACCTAAGCCCATTGCCAATGAAACAAATCCAGTGGCAACCGCTCTCGAATGAACAGAAAAATAATCGCCAATCAGACTGAATAAGATTGGGAAAATCCCGCCCAAACCAAAACCACATAAAGTTCGCAAAACTAGAAACTGATTGTAATTTTCAGCGTATGCAGTAAGCAAACAAGGAACTTCACCTAACATGACCGTGATAAGTAATAGATTCTTTCTGGAAAATGATTGGGAAAGATAACCCATGGAAAGAGAAACGGTCCCACCTAAAATAAAAAATAAAATTGGAATCAATCCACCCATTTTCCAATCGACTTCTTCTGGATTGGTGATTCCAAGAGAACTGGCGATGTTTTTCATATTTGGTGCAATCAAATTCTGGTCACCAAACAAGAAGAATGCCATACCGAGTATGACCCAAAATGCTAAAATCCCACGCCAACCATGTGCGGCCAATTCCTCCAGTCCGAGAAATCGCAAAAGTGATTTTTTATTCTTTGAATTTGTAGTCATACGGAATTTACCTGTGAAGAAGATTTTTTATACACGAAAAGGAAAGAAAGAGAAAATAACAAAGCCAGAAAACCAACAATTGCAAAAAGCGAAGTATCCCATGTGGTCAGGATAGTCCCGTTTATTATTTCGGGGTTTCCTCGGAGTGCGGCAGGAATTGGTTTACCACCGATCACAGTAAATCGAATCACCTTAGGTATGCTAGTTGCAGTTATCGCATATGCACTTAATCCAGATGGGATATCTTTTTCAAGTTTACTAAGAGTGCCACCTGATACTATTTCTAATTTCATATCTTGAGGCTTTAAAAAAATCGGAAACGATGGGGAATCCCCTTCGACTAATAGTCGTTCTTCCAAAATTTCAATATCATTTGGTATCAAATAAGAAACTTGTAGTTCAGAAATACCAGGCAGTGCAGCTCTATCTAATATTTTGCCGCCATTTTTTCCTTCAGGTGTTTGAAGTGGTATCGCCATTTTGGAATTTGGTTGTTGCACTTGTGCAAAAACTTCCTTAGCATCCTTGGGTATATAATATTCGATAGGTGAATTTGTAGAAAGATAAGATTTTTGCGGTTTGCTCTGATTATCGATCAAAAATAATTTAAAAACTCTCAGACCATTTTTTTCTCGAATAACTTGCATTAAACTTTTGATGGTTATTTTTTCTTTTGAATCAGTGAGTTCATAAACTGTAACATCCTGAGAAGCATTACGAAATGTCGGAACAGGAGGAATCATTTTATTATAATTTACTCCCTGATAGACAACTTGCACAAGAATGGGTGCACCTTCTGGTGCATCTAGTTCGGGAAACTTAAAATTGCCGACTTGTGGCCCTAAATCCGCTAAGGGCAACATCGCTCCCTGAAGGGCGAGTAACTTTATCGAATCAGCACGTCCAACACCGCCAAATGTTCCATTTTTAAGAGTTCCGAATATATTGACTTTTCCCGCATAACTCTCGCTAACTAGAATAAAAAAAACAATTAAAACTTTATATAAATTGAGATACATTTTCAATTGAGTCTTCGCCTCATCCTTTAAAATCCAAGTGAAAAAATAGCACCTGCGAAAAATTTAGAGGCGACACAAAAACGTCCGCGTTCAACACTTTTGAATGGGAAAAACTAGGAAACCACACCTCAGATGAAGCAACCAAGTGAAATCGTTCACAATTCCTCAAAGGAAGAAAGAGACATCCTACTAGAATACCAAAATATCGATGTCTCTAAATTGGAATCCCTGAAAATTTTGGGTGTTCCAATAGATAACGTTACAACAGACGAAGCTATAGCGAAATTATTTCGAGTCTTAGAAAAAAAAGAGTCCATGCATTACGTTTTATTTTTAGATCCGATAAAATTGATGCGTATGAGACCTGGGAAACAACTTCACCGCATTACTGAAAAAGCAGGTACGATTCTTGTAGAAGGTGCTGGTATTAATTGGATGAGTTCTGGCAGGATTAAAGAAAGAGTGACTCCGATTGCTGTCATGATGGATTTGATTCGTCTTGCCGAGTTAAAAGAGTTTACTATATTTATTTTTGGATCAAAAGACGAAATCATAGAGAGAGTTTTCTTTAACCTAACACGACATTTTCCCAGAGTGAGAATTGTCGGAAGACAAGCTGGTCACTTAGATCGTCAACGTGAGATGCGAGTGAAAGAAGCCATTCGCAAAACTGGACCCGATATTATATTTCTCGCTATGGATTTTCCTGAACAAGAAATCTGGATTGAAAACAATACTGGTTTTTTTGGTAAAGCTCTAGTAGTTGGAGTGGGTGGCGCCTTAGATATGTTATCTGGATCGGACAAAAAAGCACCAGATTATTTTAAATCAAAAGGCTTATCATGGTTATGGAGAATTATATCTAGGCCTTATCGAATTAGAAGAATGTGGGAAACCGTCTACTTTTTGTTACTTGGGTTGATCCAAAGATTTAAATACAAAGGCTAATTTGAATTAGCCTTTGAAGTATCTTTTTTTCATTTCATATCTTTAATCTTATCAAGGGTTGGTGGCAACCAATCTTCTAGTAATGGCTCCCTGTCAAGTCTTGCACGCGCGAATACCAGATCTTTGTTGGAAGTGGCAATCTCACTCACAATGCCAATACGTCTCGCGGTTTCCATAGCCTTCCAATAGTATTTCAAAGCGTTAATCGTATCCTGTTTTTTCTCATACACTGCACCTATATTGTTGTACAATGCAGTCAAGGTTTGATAAATTTCTTGGTGATCCGAATTTTCTGGTTCAAGTCTACCTAATGATAATTCACGCTCTTCGTAATCGTCTTTTAGTTTAAGGTAATTTCCTAGAGCCGCATTGTACTGCTTAGTATAATAAAAAGAATTTCCTTTACCAAGAAGGACGGTAGCGTTATTATATATGTCTTCTTCTGGTAGCTCAGCCCAATAGTCAAGAGCCGATGCAAATTCATTATGGTTATAATCTATCCATCCAAGATAAAAATTAACTTCGCGCATCAAACTAGCGTCCGTTAGAATGCCACGTTCTGGATCGATTGCCTTTTTAAATTCCTCTTGGGCTACAAATAATCCATTTCTTCTTTGTGTTTCTTCTTCAGATAATTTTCCAAGACTTCGAGAAGGGTATATTTTTTTACCAGGATAATCTCTAATATTATCAACTTTGTTGATGCCAGCAGATTCAAGAAAAGCCATCTTACCCAGGTTATAGTTTATTCTTCCTGGTTGGCCTTCCAATAAAGTTTCATCTTCATCTCTTTCACCTAATTCTGGTCTATGAATAGAATATCTGGATTCAGCCTCTGCCAGTAAACTCCGAGCTTGTTCATAATTTTCTACTTTCATATAGTATTCAGCCATTAGTAAAACAGCTAAATAATGTCTAGAATCATAAGTTGCAGCAAGTTCTAGTTGTTTTAAGGCGCGACTAGCTTCTTTAATTTTAAAATAAAATCTCGCTCTTTGGTAAAATCCTTCTGCAAATCGATTTCCGTATTCTTTTCCGTATATAATGTTTAACAAGTATTCTACGTTGTCATCAATTTCCATTCCGGATACTTGATCTTCAGGATTGATATTGTATTTAATCCTTACATCTTCTGAATCAAGGCCAATGTAAAAGGAAGCTAATTTGGCAAGAACTGCCATGGATAAATCGCTTTCGATATCTAATGCATTTCTTAATTGTCTATGATGATTCAATACGTATTGAGGATTGTTATCTTTTTTCCACATTTCGATATAAGTTGAAAGGATTCCACCGTGACCTATCGGGTCTTTTGGAAATTTTTCAATAATATCATTATAATATTTAACAGCAGTTCCATATTCTTTTTTATTATAATAAATTTTAGCGATTCCCGAAGTAGCATCCACATTATCAGGATTTCCAGCATCGGTAAACACTCGTTTGAAATATTCTATAGCTAAAGCATCGTTCTTATAATATTTTTGTGTAGAACCAGGTGCTTTCTCTACGAAATCCTTTCTATTGAAAGAATGAAATCTGCCAAGGGCAAGGTATGTATCACCGTCATGAATGTTATATTTTAACCTAGATGCTATATAAGCACCGGCTTTGATAATTTTTCTTGGGACTTTGTCTTGTGAAACTAAACTAACACTCATTCCAGGAATTGGAATTTTTCCTGCATGGGAAATTCCTGCATCGTTCCAAGATGATTTATCCGCAATACTTATATTAGGGACTTCTTTGCGTTTTTCCCATGACCGAACATGTTGTGGGTCGCCAGCTTCCATTCCAAAATCAGGTTCCACTTTACCAAAACATTTTTCGAAAGCCTTATCGTATTGGCCAATTTTTGTATAGGCATCGCAATACTTATTTAAATAAATCAAACTAAAAGGTTCAATCCCCTCACCTTTGTTAAAGTAATTTTCTGCATCAGTAAGTAACTTTTTCTTTTGTTGCGGATCAGTTTCTTTTTTGTATTCGTCAATTTGTTCCAAGCCCAATTCGTACTGAGCTCCTGCCATACGAGGAATATAAACAAACCTATAAAAAGAAATTAAAGCTGCGACAAGAAATATAGCGGCCGCAGAAGCAAAAAAAGTTTTACGAATTAATTCGCGTCGACGAATTGCACCTTCGCGAGTATAAGCATCTTTGCTCGCAATGATAGGGACGCCATCTGCAGAAAATTTACCACTAGTGTCTGTTAGCTCAACTTTTTCACCTAGTAGTGAGCCAAGGAAACTTGCTATGTCTTCAGGCTTTTGTTGAGCCTTGATCAGTTCTACAATTTCTTTTTGGTTACGAACTGGTACACGATTATTAACGATCGCATCAATGATTGTTCTGCGAAGTTTTGGCGGGTATTTTATTAATTCACGTTGGATAATCGCAAGGTCTTCATCAGTAAGACTTGCATCCAAATCTTCTTCAGGTTCTTCTTCTTTCCCGAGAGAATCTAAATCATCTTCTAATCCACCACTCGTTGCGAAATCATCACCCGCTTCCATAGAAGAAACAGGCATATCATCCAGCGAAGGAGCAAAATCATCAAAAGTCGAAGTTCCACCACCACCCATGTCATCATCTAAGCTTGGAGGCTCCATTCCAACACCTAGGTCGCCGAATGGATCATCAAACCCGCCTTCGTCGGCATTTGAATCGGTAGTTGGCATCGGATCATCAAAGCCCGATCCTAAATCATCAAAACTAGGGTCTGGAGTATCATCAAATGTCGAAGTTTTTCCCGGAACTTCTGCATCCAAGGAACCGAAAGGATCTTCGCCAAATGCATCGTTTGTTGTCGGTTCATTTCCAAGATCACCAAACGGATCTTCACCGCCAGTCTCAGCTCTTCCTGAACCAATGTCTGCGAATGGATCATCACCTATGGCAGCTGTTTCTCCGCCCATATCGGCAAAAGGATCATCATCAAAGCCAGCATCAGATTTGTTTGGAGTTGATTCTTCGCCCATATCAGCAAATGGATCTGAATCCTCCCCAGATGGTTCTGGAAGTTCTGATGTTTCGTCCGGCTTTGTAGGAGAATCAAAATCGGCAAAGGGATCGGAATCATCCGTTTTCTCGTTTGAAGGTGGAGAAAAATCCATCTCCATATCATCTGCTACTTTTTCGCCACCTAAATCTGCAAATGGATCATCACCAAAATCAGCGGCAGGCGTTTCTGTTGCAGTTGGCTGAGGTGGTTGATCAAAATCATCTAAGCCTAGTTCGGCGGTATCTGTTGTAGCAGGACTATCAAATGAAAAATCATCTTCTTCCTTAACTGCAGGTTCCTTTTTCGGGCCACCTTCGTTAAGTAAGGCATCGAGATCTATATCATCATCTTCGCTTTCTAAATCACGAAATGGAGGCGGGCCATCTTCATCACTTGGCTTTTCTGCAAATGGATCATCCGCATCTAAAGAATCATCTCCAGGAGTTTCCGAAGATTCATCCTCGTCAGCATATTCAGTCTCTTCTTCAGGAATTTGTATGGGTTCGGTATAACCAAGTTTCTCGCGTAACAAGCGAGCCATCGGATTTAAATCTTCCGATGAAAGCGGATTCTTGTTCAAAGCCGAAAGTAAACTTTCGATCTGTTGTACTTCTTCCGGTGATAAGTTATCTTTAGGCTCGGCCATTTAAGAATGCGTTTCCTCCTTAAATATCGGCCTACCTGAAAATTGGCAGAATTTTTTTTTAATTATGTCAGATCTATTCTGATAAAAAAGCTCTTATTCTCTTTTCAAAAATCTGCCGAAATATGTAAAAAGCACAAACTAAAACCCATGCAAAAACGAAAGATTTATATATTATTAGCCCTATTTTTTATTTCTGTCGGTATTTTTGGCCAAGAGGCCTTGGATTGGGTGGGCGGTTTCTCTTCGCAAGAACTCGAGATGCAAGAAGAGGTAGAAGACCAGGAAAAAGTCTATTATCTTTGGCAATTGGAGAGCCTTAAAAAAAATATAAGCCCCAGATACATCCGGTATTTAGATGTGGAGTCTTATCTAGAAACAAACAAACTCCTGAAACGAGGCATCCTTTTTTCATACAATGGTCTTCGCGATGAAAGTGTTGAGTTATGTGGAAATTTCAATCATTGGGAATGTTTACCCATGAAGCGCAATAAATTCGGTATCTATTACACTGTTATAGAACCGACCCTTATCAATGAACATTATGAAGACGAGAGTATTTATGAATATAAATTCAGAGTCAATGGGTTACTCACCTATGATACTGAAAATCAAGAACGAATTGAAGATGGATCTGGATCATATATTTCTCGTTATATTTTAAATAAAAAAGATACCAATAGACAAATCTCTTCGATTGTTCTGGATGATTCCAATAATGAAGAATTTGATTTAAGAACTGTGCGTTTTCAAATTTATTTGCCCAATGCGGAAGTCGTAAGTCTTGTCGGGGATTTTAATGATTGGAATCCAGAAAATGATTTTCTAAAAAAAGATAGAAACGGCGTTTTTGTTTTGGAAAAAAAGTTATTACCAAAAGATGCCTATCATTATCAATTCATCATTGATGGTGAAATGAGTTTAGATACCTACAACCCTTTGACAAATGTAAAAACTGATACAAATGAACCTGTCTCAACTATAGAAGTTCCTTCACGACTATTTGCACTGGAGAAAAAAGATTAATTATTTTATTAAATTCCGTTCTCTTAGCAAGATATTTTAGGATGAATTCTAAATTAGAATTAATTTTAATTAGGAATATTGTAAAATTCGATTACACATATTTGATAAATATTTCAAAATTCCGAAATTTTCCATATTCAAAATCATTCACAAATTCATATATAAAATCACAACCAAACAAGAATTATACTTTTTATCCAAATCAATATTAAAATTCAAGGAAAAATCCATTTCAGCTTTCTTTTCAATATTATATTGAGATATCAGTAAAATAGAATATTTGAATTTCCTAATTTTCCAAAGTAGCCGTCATAGATCCTTTCGATGTGGTCATCCTGGGATCTGGGCCATAAGTGATGATTTTTTCATGTATAAATTCTGCGTGTTCTAATTCGCCTGAAAATACTGTGGTCCGTTTGAGAGTATCCACTTCAATAGCATGTTTGAATGCTTTTTCCAGAGACATTTGACAAACATCGATCAACATTTCAATGACATAGTCATACGTATGATGGTCATCATCCCAAAGTACAACCCGCCAAGGTCCACTAAACCCTGGTTTGATGAAGACCTCGGTTTCTTCGAGGATTCCTGGTTGGGCTGTATTAGATAATACGTTCACCCAATTTCTCCAGGCTCTTATTTTGATTTTTTGGCGATTGCTTTTTCTACGTGTTCGACAATGTCTTTGGCGCGCATGCCAAAATAATCAAGTAGACCACTCCATGTACCTGATTTTCCAAAAGTATCTTTCATACCTACTTTCAGAATTGGCACCGGAAATTCTTCGGATAAAAATTCAGAAACAGCAGACCCAAGTCCACCGATTACGTTGTGTTCTTCCGCAGTGACAATAGCACCGCATTCTTTTGCTTTGGCGAGAATGGCTTCTTTATCAAGCGGTTTGATGGTTGCCATATTGAGTAAACTTGCGTTAATACCCTTTGCCTTTAATAATTCAACGGCAATCATAGCTTCAGAAACCATCACACCACAGGCAATGATACAAACATCTTTTCCTTCTGCTAACACTTCTGCTTTGCCAATTTGAAATTTATAATTTTCTCTTTCTATGACAGGTATTGCAGGTCGCCCTACTCGCACATACACAGGGCCGTTGTATGCGGCAATCGCGTGAATGACTTGTTTTGTCTCATTGAAATCAGCAGGGCAAATAACAGTCATTTCTGGAATCACTCGCATGATGGCAAAGTCTTCAATACATTGGTGGGAAGCGCCATCTTCCCCAACAGTTATCCCACCGTGAGATGCCACAAGCTTTACATTTAACTTTGGATACACGACACTGTTTCTCACGATTTCCCATGCGCGTCCAGAGAGAAACATAGCAAAAGAAGATGCAAAAGGAATAAAACCAGATAGAGCGAGACCCGCGGCATGTCCGACAAGGTTTTGTTCGGCGACACCTATATTAAAAAATCTTTCTGGATACTTTTTTTTAAAATCGGCAGTTTTCGTAGAACCAGATAAATCGGCATCCAAAACAACGATGTTTGGATTTGTAGCACCTAACTCAACTAATGCTTCCCCGTAGGAATCTCGAGTTGCTTTTTTGTCCGTTGTTGATTGGCTAGGTGCTCCCATATTTATCCTTTTTTAAGTGCTTCTGCTTTGTCAGTTTTTTCCCAAGTAAATGTAGATCCTGATCTACCAAAATGCCCATAAGCGGCTGTTTCTTGGTACTTTCTACCTTTACCGAGTAAATCTAATGATTCAACGATGCCCTTAGGTGTGAGTTTGAAATTTGCTTTGATCCGTTTTTCAATTTCCGCTTCAGGAATCGTGTTGGTTCCAAAAGTATCAACTAAAACGGATACAGGTTCTGCCACACCAATAGCATATGCTAATTGGACTTCACATTTGTGAGCAAGACCAGCTGCGACTACGTTTTTTGCAATATAACGGCCAATATACGCCGCAGAACGGTCCACTTTAGATGGATCCTTTCCAGAGAATGCCCCGCCACCATGACGTCCCATCCCACCATAAGTATCTACGATGATTTTTCTTCCCGTTAGACCAGTATCGCCGTGAGGACCACCGATTTCGAATTTTCCAGTAGGATTAATAAAATAACGAGGGTTCCCTAAAAGTTCTTTTGGGATTACTTTTTTGATACACTCTTCAATCACTGCTTGTTCAATTTCTGCATGAGTTACACCAGGAGTATGTTGTGTTGAGATAACCACTGTATCTACTGTCTTTGGTTTTCCATTTTCATACTGGATGGTAACTTGAGATTTTGAATCAGGTCTAAGCCATTTAATTTTTCCTGAATGACGAAGCTCAGCTAAAAGTTCTAATAATTTATGTGAATAAAAAATAGGTGCCGGCATAAGTTCTGGAGTGTCATTGATGGCAAAACCAAACATCAATCCTTGGTCACCTGCTCCTTGTTCTTTATGAAGACCTTCACCTTCATTCACTCCTTGGGCAATGTCTGGAGACTGAGCATGAACATGGGAAGATACTACCGCATAATCAGCATCAAAATACATATTGATATCGTTATAACCGATTTTGCGAATCACATCACGTGCTACTTCTGAAGTATCCACTTTTCCTTTACTTGTGATTTCGCCCGCGATGACGACTAGGTTTGTTGTCACGAGAGTTTCGCAAGCTACGCGTGATTTTGGATCTTGGGCTAGGAATGCGTCTAAAATGGCATCGGATACTTGGTCACAGACCTTGTCCGGGTGTCCTTCTGATACAGATTCGGACGTAAATATGAAATTTTGTTGAGAGGACATACTTTTTTACCTTACTTCGCTAAACTTTTGAATTATAGCATGGTGTCAATAGAATTGTTCGGGTGTTTCTCCTGAACAAAGGCTTCTAGCTTTTTACGATTTAGATCCATTTTTTCTTCTAATTTTTTCGCCCAAACTTCGATCTCAGATTCACTGAGCCCTTTGGGGACTAAAAATGGTTCCCCATATTGGATATAGAGTTTGGCACCAAATTTTGGAAAAAAATGTTTATCCCAACTTTTAAACTGATAATGCCTGTCATACCGTGAATCCAAATATAGAATCGGTGCTCCCGTAATAGAAGCCGTGGCAATGACTCCAGGTTTCACTTCGTGACGAGGTCCTTTCGGTCCATCAACTGTAAAAATAGGTACATGCCTTTGTTTCATCTCTTTGAGAATCGCACGAAATGCTCCCGTGCCCCCACGCGTACTCGAACCTCTAACACTCGGCAGGTTTGACCTAGCAAACGTCTGGTGGATGATCTCTCCGTCTTTAGATTGTGAGACGAGAGCCACCATTTGTGCTTTTTTCTTTTTTTGTAAATATTGTGTTGCATGCCTATATAATGAGAGTGTGGTTTCATGATAGACGGCTATGATAAATCCCCCTCCCCCATCGATAATTTTCTTTGATGCTTCGGGAATGATAAGATCTTTTTTTCTAACAAAAAAATACCATACAACAACAATTAAATGAACAATATAACTCAAGATTATATATTTTGTTTTGCTATATGGTTTTTGTGGAGTCTCAGCCATTAAATTTCCTTGCCTAATTCCAACATTTGATCATTTTCTATAATCAGTATTTCTGGTTCTTTGTTTAAAGATTCAAATTTATTTACCAAATTTTTAAGCATAGACCTCGCTACAAAATCTGCATGTATTGGTTTGTATTTTTTGAGTCCAAGGAGTGTAAATGGTAATAAGGCTCCAACAAACTCCCCTATTTTTTCACCCATCCTGACTTCTTTGCGATCTCCAATCAGTAAAGAAGGACGAAATATCCCCAAAAAAGGAAATCCCAATGCTCTTAATTCGCGTTCAATTTCACCCTTAACTCGATTATAAAATACTAATGAATTCGCTTCAGATCCCATGGCAGTCACAATTAAAAATGCTTTTACGCCAGCTTCCATCGCTTTTTTGGCAGCTAACAAAGGATATTCATAATCTACTTCTTTAAATTTTTCTTGTGATCCAGCTTTTTTAATCGTTGTACCCAAACAACAAATTATGGCATCAATTTCTTTTGGAAATTTTACCTCTCCACTTGAAAAAGATTCCCAAGTTACGGATTGTACTTCAATGGGTCTGCCATTCGTATCTGCATTGCCATTCCTTGCCCAAACTATCGTTTTTTGGATTTGTGGATAAAACAAAAGAGATTTTAGAACTTCTGTTCCGATGAGTCCAGTGCCACCGAGTAACAATAAATTGATTTTTTTCATAGCGCTTGATCCTTGCTTTTACTTGAGACTAAATTTACTTCTTTAATAATTCCTAACCTAGCATATTGCATGTTTAGATAGAGCGAATCCGCATTTGTCCCGTTAGTGGTCGTAACTCTTGCCGCCACTGGATTAAAAAATAAAAATTCATTTGTTAACTCAAGGTATAAATACGTATCTTCCAGAATTGAGTCTTCAAAATAATTTCCGATTTTATATCCGTAAATCAGTGAGGCATTATATATAGTTCGATTCCGATTTCTAACATCAGAGATAACTTGTAAATTTTCTACTAATTGAAGGCTATAATTTGAAATTCCAGCACCTATGCCCGCACCAAAAAACCAATTTGGATTATCAAAATACCCAGCATAAAGTATAGCAAATCCACGCGCATCATAATAAGTAAAATCCACTCTTTGGCTGTACAAAGCATTCGGTCCTTGTTTATCAATCGCATAGCTAAGGAATGGATCATTGATTTGGATTCCCGAATCAGGATAATGTATCAAAGTCCCACGAAATAACCTTGGCGATTCCAAACTGAATTTGTATGCGAAGTATTTCATAAATCCAAAATCTTTCCAAGGTCTTTGCGGAATGGATCCTATCGTGAAGAATGCTTTTTCGGCAGAACTATAGGAATGTGTTTGGTAACGTTGCGGTGAGGCGGATGCAGAATTTGAATCAAGTACTTGGTTAAATATATTATAATCTTCTGGTTCTCTGGAATAAAAAAGTGCAGAGATGGTTTCTACGCCCGCAGTGACATAGATAGGATTGATTAGATTTTCGATGGTCTTACAATTTTGAACAATGAATAAGGCAAATAAGGTGATCTTTATCTTAGACAAGAGTAACCTTCAAATTTCAAGACTCCTAGCTAACATCGAATCAGTGAGATTTAATTTTACATCAAATTGAATACCAGCCAAGTGATATTCAACACCACGAATTTTTGCAGTTTGAACCCACATGATTTTTCCTTCGAAAAACATTCTCTGTGTTCGATTGGCCCAAAGTATCGTCCCGATAACGAGAGTTTGCAATTCATCGGATAAAAGATCATCTTCGCCTAAAAAACAAAGCCCTTCTTCCGAGATATTACCCAACTTGCCAATCAGAGTCACACCGTCTAAGTCCAAATGGATTTCGAAGTCTCGAAATTCTCTCGGTGATATCCTTGGAAGTCTGCGTTCGCTATCCATGGAAGCATTATGCCGAGGTTGTGATTTTGTGAAAACGAAAAAAGGGATTTAGAATTGGAAGTATATGAAAGGAGTCGAATTTTCGGGAGTGAAAAGACAAAGCAAAAGTATGATAACAGGGTAAAGTGCAAGTTCGAAAGTTACGGGAAAGTTGGTTACTTTCTTTTTTTCGAATATTAGGTAGCCGAAAATATGTCCCAGTGCAACAAGAACACTGATCCATAAAAATTCCTTCCACATATACGGACGAAACAGTCCATTTTGCCAAACAAACATTCCCTTTAAATGCAAAATCGCATTTTCAAATGTACTCGAACGAAAGAATACTGCTCCCATAAAAAAAAGAAGATTTGTGATCGTATTTTGAAAAAACCATTTGAAAGCAGAATAGATCCTATTCCCCATCGAACTGATTTCAAGTACTGCCTCTTTCCCAAATAGATCTTTATATAGCTCTTCTATCATATAAAAAACACCATTCAAAGATCCCCAAAAAACATAAGTCCAATTCGCACCATGCCAAACTCCACTCGCAAACATAGTAAACCAAATATTGAATTTTCTACGAATAGGCGATACACGACTGCCACCCATAGGAAAATAAATATAATCGCGTAACCAAGAATTTAAGGTAATATGCCAACGCCTCCAAAATCCAGAAACCGATGTGGCAATAAAAGGTAAATTAAAGTTAGTTGGAAGTTTATATCCCAAAAGCAATGCACTTCCAATGGCCATATCCGTATAACCGCTAAAGTCTAAATATACTTGAATCCCACCAAATACAGATCCTATCCATAAAGTAAAAGTGTGAAGAGACGTCGGATCTTTGTAAATTAAATCGATGGTAGGTGCAATTTGGTCGGATAAAACTGCTTTTTTAAAATAACCTAACATAAAAAAACGAATTGCAATGCGAAATTCAATGTTTTCAAATTTTTTAATCTCATACAATTGTGGGACAAATGTTCTTGCTGTTACAATCGGACCCGCAACGAGTTGGGGGAAAAAACTGACAAAAAGAGCAAATTTGATAAAATCCCTTTCCGCTGGAATTTCTTTTCTGTAAACATCGATCGTATAACTTAATGACTGGAATGTAAAAAAGGAAATTCCCGCTGGTAAAATTATATTTAAAATAGGAAGAGCAGGTTCACCAAACAGATGCAAACCAACAGAGTTTGTCGTAGATGCTAAAAAATTATAATATTTAAAAAACCCTAAGATAAAAACTAAATTTGTAATTAAACTAAAATATAATAATGCTAGTCTCCAGGACTTAGATTCAGTTTTTGCCAACCTCATCCCTACATAATAATCAATAAAAGTGGAAAGGAGTATCAATGCGCCAAATCGATAATCCCAAGACATATAAAAAAAATAACTGGCGATAAGAAGGAATATATGTAATATCCGTTTTTCCTTTCTTTCATCCCAAATCAGTGCAGGAAATAGATACCAAACAGTAAAAAAAACGAAGAGGAAAAAAACAAAGTATTCAAAATCGGAGAAAATCAATGGTTTTCCTTAGCAATTACGATACATTCAGAAATTTGTATCGCGTCAATCATTTCGGCTTGCTAAACTAATTCAGAGAATCAAAGATCAAACAAAATAGAGGTAAAAATGAAACGCATTATTACAATTTTGAGCATAGCGCTCGTCTCTTTAGGTTCTTTATCAAATTGTTTTGGAAAATTTGGCCTAACTAAAACCGTATATGGAATCAACGCTGGAATCACAATTGGAAGTGGAAAAATTGCAAAATTGATTCGCACCATTTTGATGTACATTCCTTTCAGCTTTGCATATTGGATCGCAACGTTTTTGGATTTAATCTTATTCAACCTTGTTGAATTTTGGACTGATTCCAATCCTATTGCCATGTCAGAATACAATATGGACGGAACTCTTGTCAAAGAATACAATGATGGCAACGAAAATGTCCGCCTAACTTATTCTAAATTCGGTAAAGAATTAAAAGTAGAAGCTATTTCAAAAACTGGCAATGCCACTTTTTATGCTTTTGCTAACCAACCTGGAAAATTATTTAAATCAGAAAACAATGAAATGATAGAGCTAAAAGAAACAGAAGGCCCAGTACCTTTTATGTCGGTGACTCCTTACTAAGAAAACAACCTCCAAGGAATTTCCTTGGAGGAAAATCATCGCTATGAAATTAAAACTTTATCCATATTTCTTTTTTGTATTTTTTATCAGTTTGATATTTGGTTGCCAAAGTATATCTTATACTCTACCAAAAGATAACGTCATCAATCTGGATGGGATCAAAATCCTTTCATCCAACTTACTTTCATTATACGATACAAAAAATCCATCACCAAACGAAGAAAATTCCATAAATTTTGATCTTGGCGACTCAAACAAATTATCAACTGAAATCTTAATCAATTATAAAACAAATGGCATAAACTTGATTGAAGATATCAATTCAGGAAAGATCATCAATCCAAAAATTATTTTACGTAATCATAAAGGAGAAATTTTAGATACGCATCCACTCCAAACAGATACAATTACAGCGATCGAATTTTTAAGCCAGCGAATAGAGTTAAATGGAAAGATACCGCCAGGAGTCGGCGAATACATATCCTTTCAAATTGAAATGATTTATCTTGCACCTTTTATAGATATAGCCTGTGCCAATGGTAATCAAAACTGTAATTTGGTGAAAAACGTATACAGCAATAAATCAGGAAACCAAACAAGTGATAACCTAGAATCAAATAGATCATATGTCAAAAGCAAAATAGCGAATCTCAATAAAGATAGAATTCCTTCAGGAAATCCTGGTGAAAAGATCACAATCCCTTCTTCCACAAATCTTGGTGATGCGGAAATAGTCAATTATAGGGAATGGAAATTAACTACTTCGCCAACATATTTCAAAGTCCTAGCAATTTTAAAAAATGGAAAAAAAATCGAAGAACAGAAAGCAGAAGTGATTGAAATACCGAAATTGCCTATAGATTCAGAGACGGAAGTAGAAAAATTTGCCCCACCAAAACATGAAAAAGAAATCCCCACGCAAAAAGAGAACCATCTAAAAAAGAGAAAAAAAACGATCTACCTACCATAAAATTTATGTGCGAGCAAAAAAGCCCGCACATAACAAGATCAAGCTGCTTTCGCCTCTTTTCTTTTTGGACTGTCAAAACGTACGGAAGTAGCAATCACTTTTACTCTTGATTTGTTTTCTCCTTCGTTTGTCTTCCAACGACTTTGTTTGAGGTTTCCCATCACTGTTACTTTGCTTCCTTTTTTGAGATACTCCGAACAATTTTCTCCCATTTTTTCCCAAGCCTCTACTTCAAAAAAAGAAACATCTTCTGCTTCTTTATCATCCGTATAACCTGCAGAATGATTCACAGCGACTGTAAAGTTTGTGACTGATTTTCCCAGACTTGTATTTTTAAGTTCTGGATCATGTGTTAAATTCCCATCCAATATGATGTAAGAAAGATTTTTCATTCAATTACCTCTAAATGTTTTAGGCGGCCACCTGAAAATGAAGGTTGAAATCAGTGATTTCTTGAATCAAAAAAAATTGAATCTAAGAAATTTTAAAATGAAATTCGGATTTTCATACGTCGTAAAGAGTAGACAATAAAGGAGTTGTCTTAATTCTTATTTCCTTATGATTCGGAAAATTTTTAGCAAATGAATTCTGAGCGAAAAATAGTCTGTATCGTTGATGATGATAAAATTTATCAATTCACGAGTAAAAAAATAATATCAAACGTAGATATTCCTTTAGATATTATTATTTTTTCCGACGGAGAAGAAGCTCTTAATTATTTGAAAGCAAATCTTCATTCCTTTCAATTACTTCCTGATTATATATTCTTAGATATTAATATGCCTTTCAAAGATGGTTGGCAGTTTTTGGATGAATACCATTTGCTAAAAAACAAATTAGCAAAACCAAACAAAATTTTTATGGTGAGTTCTTCCATTGATGAAGAAGATTTGGAACGAGCCGCGGAAAATCATCTGTTATCTGGCTACATTGCAAAACCTTTAACCAAAGAAAAATTCTTAAAAGCCACTCACTTAGATCAATCTTAGCTTGAATTTTTAAAATTCCCTACTAGAGTTTCCTTCCGGCAGGTAATATGGAACAAATTCTCACATGGATCGAATCACATCTTTGGTCTTCGGTATGGATAGGCGTATTGCTATTTTTTATCATAATTTTTATACGCGACGTCACTCAGAAAAAACATACAATTCAGAGAAACTTTCCCATCGTTGGTCGCTTAAGATACTTTTTAGAAATGATTGGACCCGAACTCAGACAGTACTGGGTGGCCAATGATAAAGAAGAACGTCCTTTTGATAGAACAGAAAGAAGTTGGATCTATGCAACAGCCAAAGGCCAAAATAATAACTTTGGATTTGGAACGACTGAATTGCAATACGAACCAGGTTACCCGATTATCAAACACAGAGCCTTCCCATATCCCGAATCAAAAGCCTTCATTTATGAAAAAGATCCAAGTTGTATTCCAGGTCTAAAAATAATTGGCGAATGGCGAAAACGAAAATACCCTTACAGACCTTATTCGATCATAAATATATCTGCTATGTCCTTTGGCTCCTTGGGAAAAAATGCGATTATGGCATTGAATCGAGGTGCAAGAGATGCCGGCGCCTATCACAATACAGGTGAAGGTGGTTTGTCAAATTATCACAAACAAGGTGCAGATGTTATGTGGCAAATTGGCACAGGGTATTTTGGGGCAAGAGATGAGACTGGCAATTTCAATTTAGAAAAACTAAAACATAAAGTTGAAATCAATCCCTGCATTCGACTTATAGAAATCAAACTTTCACAAGGCGCCAAACCAGGTAAAGGTGGTATTTTGCCAGCCGCCAAGGTCAATGCCGAAATTGCACAAATTCGCCAAGTGGAAGTTGGTAAAGATTGTATTTCACCTAACTCACATAGAGAGTTTAGTACTGTTTCAGAATTAATTGATTTTATTGAACGCATTGCAGATGCAACAGGATTACCTGTGGGAATCAAGAGTGCTGTTGGAGAGATTGAATTTTGGGAAGAATTGGCAAAAAGAATCAAACATACAGGCAAAGGGCCAGACTTTATCACGATTGATGGCGGTGAAGGTGGCACAGGAGCGGCTCCCTTAACGTATGCGGATCATGTGTCCTTACCTTTTAAAATAGGATTTCAACGTGTTTATACTCTCTTTCAAAAATACGGAATCTCTAAAAATATAGTTTGGATCGGTTCAGGCAAATTAGGATTTCCTGATAGGGCAGTTGTTGCCATTGCTATGGGTTGTGATTTAATTCACATCGCACGCGAAGCTATGTTATCGATAGGTTGTATCCAAGCGCAAAAATGCCATACTGATCATTGCCCTGCTGGTGTTGCCACACAAAACTGGTGGTTGCAAAGAGGAGTTGATCCTGAGTTAAAAGGAAAGCGAGCCACTAAATACATCCAAGGATTTAGAAAAGAACTCTTATCGCTTGCTCACTCTTGCGGTTATGAACACCCATTACAATTCACTGGGAAAGATATAGAGATCAGCATGGGTATGAATCGGTACCAACCACTAGAAGATTTACTAGGATATAAAAGAGATCCTATCAAATTTACAAAATTTGAAGACTATACAAATTTTCCACAACGGCCTATTCGATTGACTCAGTGAATTAAACTTAAGTAAAATCAAAGAATCAAAATTTTAACTTTTGATTTTTGCGATAGGCAGACAATCTTGCTCACGGTGTTCATTAGAATTTCATCTTTTATTCTTATGTATCTCTGCCTTGGTTGTTTGCCAGAAGTGGAAAAAACTAGAGCACATATCATCAATGGTTCATTAGATTTATCATCACATTCCTTTTCAGAAAATCCTTTTTTATCATTAGAAGGTGAATGGCATTTTTTTCCTTTTTCCTTACCCCATGAGATCACAGCTAAAACAAATCCAGAGATCATAACACTTCCTTCCCATTGGAATGGATTCGAATTAAAAAACAAACAAACGCTTGGTGGCCAAGGAGTAGCTACTTATCGTTTGAAAATTATCTTACCAAATTCGGAAATCAAAAATCAACTCGCAGTATTAATTAGCGAACAAGATACTTCATATGCAATATATGTGAATGGAAAATACTTGGGTGGTGCAGGAAAAGTCGGATCAAATTCGATTGCAAGTGTTCCTGAGACTAAGTCTTCCATAGTCATTTTACCTATCAGAGAAACAGACAAAGAAATCACCATAGATTTCGTAGTCTCAAATTTTTCTCATAGAAAAGGTGGAGCTTGGAATGATATTTTACTAAGCCCATATACAAGAGCACATGAAAGATTAGCTCATAAAAAAATGAACGAGTCTTTAATCACTGCCGTTCTAGCATTTGTTAGTTTTTGTTTTTTAATATTTTATTTTTTTGAAAGAAAATCGCACCATGCACTGGGCATATTTTTATTTGCAAGCATCGTACTTTTAAGAAATATCACAACAGGCGAACGAATCCTTTTAGACTTTATATCTGTTCCTTATCCATTGATATTAAGATTGGAATATATATCTTGGTTTTGGACTGCTCCCATATTAACACGCTACTTTAAAACGATATTTCCTCTAGATTTTGATAAGAGGTTTACAAATTTATTCTACATTCTATCAGCCATTTTGACATTGGCACTAATATTACCTTCTGTTTACTTCACAGAAACTGCGTCTATTTATCCTTTTGTATTTATACTCAACGGGATTTTTATTTTCTACTCACTCACAAAAAGTTATCTTGAGCATCGTTCTGATTCAAAACTTCTTCTAGGTGGAACTTTGTTATTACTTGTGGCGGCGATAAATGATACTTTGCACGCAGAGGTCGTCATACACACATTATACGTAGGACCTATGGCAGTTGTTATTTTTGTAATCCTTCAAGTGTCCACTTTTGGAAATGCTATCAAACAAAACTTAGTCCAAACTAAAGAACTCGCAAAAAATTTAATAGGTTTAAATGAATCCTATAGCAGATTTTTTCCGAAACAATTTTTAAAATATCTAGGTAAAGAAGATGTGCGTGATTTAAAGTTAGGTGAACAGATCCAAAAGAAAATGACCATCCTTTTTGCAGATATTCGATCTTTTACCGAATTTTCAGAAACTCTAAGTCCCAAAGAAAACTTTGATTTTTTAAATGCTTATTTACAAAGAGTTGGTCCAATCATTCGTCATAACAATGGTTTTATAGATAAATTTATTGGTGATGCGATCATGGCTCTTTTCCCGAACCATCCAGACGATGCTATTCGGGCCGCCGTACAGATGCAAAGCGAAATTCGACTCTATAATGAATATCGTATCAAATCAAATTACCAACCGATCAAAGTTGGTGTTGGCGTTCATACTGGAAATCTAATTCTCGGTATCATCGGCGAACACGAAAGAATGGAAGGAACAGTGATTTCCGATGCCGTCAATTTAGCATCCCGCATTGAAGGTGTGACTAAAATGTTTGGTGCTGAAATCGTAATTAGTGCAGATACTTTTATTGAAGCGACAGAAGATCTAGGATATGAATACAGATTGCTCGACCGAGTTTCCATCAAAGGCAAAACGGAATCAGTTTACGTTGTAGAAGTTTTGAATGGTTACGACGAAGAAAAACGAGATGCATTGATTTCAAAAAAAGAAGATTATACTTTTGCACTCGAAGCTTACCGAAGACAGGATTATGAAGAAGCAGAAGAACTATTCAAAGGAATTCTGAACCATATTCCACAAGACCATGTATCCAGAATTTTTCTAACCGAATGCGAACGACAGTTAAAGTTTAAAAATATTGAATTTTAGAAATTTCTGACATAATTATGTTCATTAAGAATCTATAGATTTTGAATGAACATTGTAGCAAATTTTGGGTAATAAATTGATTAGGATTTACCACAAAATTTGAATGATTCTACTTTTCTTCTTTCCATAAAACCCTTTCCGCTTTAAAATTCACCTTAACTGATAAAACTGATATGAAATCTTATAAAACCATTCTTCCCAATTTCGTTTTTTTCGTTTTTTTCGTTTTTCCTAGTTATATGTTAATGGCGACGCACACCGTTTTGCTCAAACAAGGAAGAACCATTAAGGGTACCGTGACTGGGCAAAATCTAGACCATGTGGATGTTGATACTCTTGACGGTAAACATCTAGTAATACCCAAAAAATCTGTCCTTAAAATTATCTATCGTGACCTCGCACTTGACGAAGAAGAAAAAATTAGAAAAGCAGAAGAAACAAAACGTGAAGCCGAAAAACAAAAGCTTATGGAAGAGAAAAGGAAAGAACTTTTAGCCAAACAAGCAGAATCGCAAAACACAAATAATAGCGATCCAAGTTCTTCCTCTGCAGGGGGAGTCGCTGTTAAATCCACACTTCGCGATTCATTTATACTAGGTTCACCAAACCCTAGTCAATCCATAACACTTGCTAGTTTTTCTCAGAAATGTACACCATACTCAGAATATCCTGAATACTTTTGGTTATTTGGTGCCTTACGATTTAGAGAACCAAATTTGACAGGCCTCCTTCCTAAAGACGGAAAGCCAATGCGTATTTCACAAAAATCGACTTATACTGATATGGCGATCACCTTACTCGGTGGTTTTCTTATCACAATCACAAGAAAGACACTTATCATAGAAACATGTGAAGGGGAAGGGTATCGTTTGATTTCTGAAAAAGAACTCAACCAGATCAAAGACTCCGCAGTTAGCGAAATCAAAACTCAGCAAGAAATTGAAAGTATACAAGAAAAAGTGGAATTGGAACTTTTAGAAAGCGAATTGAAAGAGATGGAGAAATCGAGAAAACCGAAGTAAATAAGGGAAGGAAACATTATGAAACTTAAATTATTAATTTTATCTTTCGTCCTACCTTTTGTGGGTTGTTATTACAATCCCTTCGTAAATCAATTGTTAGTTCCAGAGGAAGCAAAGGATAGTTCAAGTTCTTTGGGATTATTAGCTTTGTCACCAACAGCTCCTTCAACTTCCAATGATGCGACCATGCAAGTAGAGGGTCAAATCAAGAGTACCAATGGTTCAAATCTCGCTAATCCCACATTAACACTCGCTACATCCTCATCCCTTCGTGCAGAAGCAGTTTCTACCACTTACCGAGCAAATGCAAATGGAAGATTTTTATTAAAACTCCGCCCTGGTGTTTTTATCTTTAATGTAACCTCTTCTAACGGAACGAGTTTAGGTACCATTACTCTCACTGTGAGTTCGACAAACACTGTTTCATCGGTGATTAGTTCTGATGCCCAGTTCCAAGTGGCAAGTCTTGTTAGTCATGAACTAGGGGCGACCGTGACTCTGGCGGAGACAGAAACTGTGGCACCTACGATCACATCTTCGACACCTGCGAATGGGACCAATCCACATAATATGGTTTTCAATGGATCAACATACGATACTTTTGTTTCAGTCTCTTTTAGTGAAAATATTGACCAAGGCACATTGACTTCAAGTAATATCTCGAGTAGTCCAGTTGCCAGCTTACAATTAACACCATCGTCAAATTCGGTAGCTATAACTATATTAAACTCGAGTGCAGGCACACCTTACACTATTTCATTCGGGAATGGAATTCGAGATTTAGTAGGAAATGGATTGATACCATTCTCATTTTCTTTCACAACTAATAACCCATAACAAATTGAGCACCAATGTCATTAGTTGATTTGAAGGAGATCTACATGTCGTGTAGCAACAATTATTTCTTACCTTGCGACTCTTCCAAAACCATTTCCTAGATTATCCCCAGAAATAGTTCTCGAAGCTCCAGATTTATTTGTGGCTGTTACTCCCCCAGCTCCAGAAGAATAAAAAATTTGCACAGCGCCTCCATTTGGGGCTCCAATCTCGCTCACAACCATATCATAAAATCCATCCCCATTCAAATCGAAACCGCCTGTCGTATTCGCAAAAGTTGTATTTGTATCACAATTTAATCGAGTAGAGGCGTTTGCGGCACTGGTAATAGTGATCCCACTACTTCCAGCCGATAAAAACGCATATCCCTTGTTAACTATATAAGCTCCAGTGATTAGATCAGTATAACCATCCCCATTGATATCCCCAACGCTATTCCTATACGCTAATAATCCGCTATTAACTTCGCCTGTAATTATAGAGTTAGCTGATGCCGCACCGAGGGAGTTAATTCCAGAACTTCCATTGGAATGAAAGACATAGGCTCGTCCTTTGCTATTGTCATAGGTAGGCGATCCTGAAATCACATCCATATAGCCATCGCCATTCATATCTCCAGTATTCACATAAAAACCCAATGCGTTATTGGCAATTTCTCCATCCAAAACAAAGGATGTACCACTATTTACTGTGTTAGTTGCTATCCCTCCACTTCCCGAAGAAATAAAACCATAAATTCTCCCGGAAGCACTCGAAAAGGATGGAGCCCCGACGACTAAATCGGAATATCCATCTCCATTAATATCACCCGTAGCGACGCTTGCGCCAAGGGTATTATTTGTGCTATTAGCGTCTATAATCTGCGAGGCGGCAGTTGCATTGATATTAGAGAAATTTCCACTTCCCGGTGAATAAAAAATATACACTCGGCCAGAATTCGAATTATATCTCTGAGCCCCAGTCACGATATCCCCATAACCATCCCCATTCAAATCACCTATGGCCGGAATTAAACCAAATTCACTTCCCGTTTCCCCTTCGATGATGGCATCGGCTGATGTGGCGGAACTAACAGTAATCCCATTTGTCCCTGTAGAATAAAAAATATAAAGTCTTCCAGAATTGGATGCATAATTACTTTCACCTGACACAATATCTGCATATCCATCGCCATTTAAGTCGCCAATACTCATATAGAAGCCAAAGGATAAACCGTTTCCAGGAGCTAGTCCTGAGATAATATTATTTGCCGCCGATGCGCCTGTTTGTGTGATTCCATTTGTTCCACTCGAATGAAAAATAAATAACCGACCTGCTTCAGTAGTATAACCCTGAATCACCAAATCACAATATCCATCGCCATTGATGTCTTTATTTAATCCTTTGCGGACGGAAATATTTGTGACCAAAGAAACATTCCCAGAACTATCCTCACTTCTAACACTGATGGTATGTGTGGAATCATCCCTCCAAGTATTTGATCCAGTAGGTAATTTATATTTCCAAGAAGTAGTTCCTGTTGCCAGTGCATAGGTACCTCCATCTAATGAAACTTCGACTTTAGATACTGCTTCGTTATCCGATGATCCACCTAACAAAAAACCTGTTTCTATCCGACCTTTGTTACGAACATTCTGTATTGAAACTGTCGGCGGTGTCGTGTCTGGCTGAGTATAAGTGACACTTGTGATGGAAGAAGTATTTCCAGCCAAATCACGGGCCAAAAACTTATATGTAACAGACGCTAAATTGAGTGCCGCAAGACTCCCCGAATACAGAGTTCCGTTTGTTATAGTACCTGTATCGTCCACATTAGGATCAGATCCATCTGTCGTATAAACTACCTTCTGGCAACCAGAAAGTGCATCGGAACAAGTCGCGGTAATCGTTTGCTGGGTACCATACATTCCTGAAACGGGAGAGACAGATACACTTGGATTCACACTATCAACTGTTAATGTAGTCGACGACTCACCATAAGCACCGACCAAATTGGTGACGCAAATATTGATTTTTTTTGAACCATCGCTTAATTGTGAACCAGTAGAAAGAGAGCTAGTGATCGCAGAACCGGAATTTGCTGTGCCACTCACATTTGTACCTAGAGCTTGTGTGCCAGTGGTACAATTTGTACCAATTTTGATTGTATAATTCCCATCCCTATTGGAAACCCAATTGAATTGTGGAGAAATCGAACCTTTGATCACCGTACCAGGCGTTACAGAATTGATCGTAATCGTTGGGAGAATTGAATCTATAGTATACGATTGCGAATAAACGGAAGAAACATTTCCAGCCAAATCACAGGATCGATATTTAATCGTCGTTATACTAGAATCTGGTGTTTGGACTGGCGTTGAATACAAAGTGCCGATGCCGATATTACATGCATTGCTAAAGGAGGGATTTGATCCGTCAATGGTGTAGGCTATTTTGGAACAACCAGCTCCGCCAGTATCACCGCATTCTAGTGATACATTTTGGATGGTTCCATAACTCCCGGCCGATGGATTGATACTCGCCGTCGGAAGGGAATCATCACGAGTAAAAGTGAGTAGAGCTGAACCCGTGATATTTGAACTTATTACACAGATGCGAAATGTATTTGTCCCGAGATTTAGTGACGTTGCTGAAAATGGTCCAAATGTTATTTGATTGCCAATGTGGGTTGAACCCGTAGCCACAGAAGTTCCTGTCGTGCAATTTGTACCGCCAGAACGAATTGTATAAGTGCCAGCTTTGTTTGATTGCCAAATAAACTGACTATTGTTAATCGCATTTGCATTTTGGCTGATAAGCAATGAACCAGTCGAAACGATCGATAGTTGTGGGCCAGTAGATGGAATGATCGGATCTTCAGAATTGACATTTCCATCTCCATCAAAATCTTCATTCGGAAACGCAGTACTAATTGGATCATATCCTAGGATAGCAACTACTTGAGTTAATAATGCAATGAAAGTGGAATGGTTTGCCTGAAAGAATTGGCTCACACTTCCATAACCGTAATTTGAAAAATTGTTTAAATCTGAGATCAATTGGTTAGAAACGTTGTTTACAGGAGTCGGTGAAGTTATGATTCCTAAACTAACAGATTTAATACGAGTACGAATCCCTGCACCAAAAGAAAAATGAGTGATCTCGCTTACAAATTTGTTATTTGCTAAATCTATAGAATTTCTCTGCATGGATTCTAAAGTTGAGTCATTCTTTATATAGAAAAATCGAACTGTCCGTTCTTCGATTCCTCCTTCTTCCATATCTTTTTGATCATAATTTAAAGTTAAAGTAACTGGTTTTTGAAAGACAAGTCCTGAGGGTTCGAACTTTAAAATTTTTGTGACGATTTCATATCCTTCGGGGACATTCCCTATAGGAGCTGAATTTGTACTGATTGTGATTTGCCGAGTATCAGTCAGCGCCCCCGCAGGAATTTGCAGATTAATGGATCCATCCGAAGAGGAAACGGTCCCTCCAGATGCAGTAACCGTAGCCGTCGTACTCTCTCCGTTAGATGTATCAGACGTTTCACTGGTAGTGGCCCCACCAATGGCAAGTAGAACTGCCACAAAAGATGAATTAGCCGAGGGGGTTTTTTCTTTACATTGGAGGAAAGAAAATCCAATCAATAATAACAAATAAGTAAACGCCGGTAATTTTATTAGCATATTCATATTTCCACATATAACGAGAATCTATGCTAATTTTTGTTAGGAGTATAACTATCCGTAAAGAAATATTTCAATTCACGGAATATTTTTGCGATAGTGGTAAGTGAAAGAGTACAATATAACAGATGCAAGAAAGCCACCGCCGACGAGACTTGCCACAAAAGGGTTGCTATAGGCAACAGCAAAAAATGCCACCAAACCCAATATTAGTGCAATGCCAGGTAACACAGGATAGAACGGGGCTTTGTACGGACGATCCCTATGGGGTTCATTCTTTTTCAAAATAAAATAGGAAACCATACTAATCAAATACATACCGCATGCCCCTAATGCACTTGCAGTAATGAGCTCTGCCGTATTTCCGATAAGTAAACATATAATTCCGATCACTCCCCCTGAGAGAACAGCGTTTCTTGGTACGAGTCGTTTCCTTTCAATCTGTGATAAAAACCTGGGAAGAAAATTTGTTACTGACAATGCATATACCAAGCGTGAATAACCGAGTAAGATTCCAAATAATGAAGCAATTAGTCCGAATAACCCGATAAAGGTGAAAATCTTTGTGATAATAGATTCGCTACCATAATATTTTGTTAACACATAAGATAGTGGATACTCAAGTTCTGAAATTTCTATCGTCGGAACCACGCCAGCTGTCACAACAAACACAGAACAGGCGAGAAAAATCAAAGTCCCGATTCCCAATGCATATCCAAGTGGAATATCACGTTTGGGATTTTTAACCTCTTCTGCCGCCATGGCAACACCTTCCACAGCCAAAAAGAACCAAATCGCGAAAGGAATGGATTCAAAAAGTTCACTTAAGGATAATGAGTCGAAACCTAACCATTTCGGAAATTTTGAAAATGAAAAGTATGGTAATAAGGCACCTAAATAAATCAATAAACCAATGACAGCAACAACAGTGACAAATAATTCAAACCTTGCTGTTTGTTTAACACCAAACAAATTTACTAGGACCAAGAGGATAAAAAATCCAAAGGAAGCCCAAAAAACTGGAATGATAGGAATTAGAAAATGGAAATAGCCACCTAATGCGGATGCGATGGCAGGCGGAGCCAAGGCAAATTCACAAAGAACAAAATAACCTGAAATAAATCCGCCCCACCGTCCGAGGGCTGCGTCTGCATAAGCCGAAGGGCCACTTGCGTGCGGAATGCTCGAGGCAAGTTCAGTAAAACACAAGGCGAAACAAATATAAAATATGGCGATAATGCCAACAGCTATAGCAAATTCCCAAAACCTAGCCACCGACCATCCAAAGTTCCAACCAAAATAATCGCCAGAAATGACAAGTCCCACAGCGATGCCCCATAAGTGGATAGGACCAAGCGTACGGTGAAGTTTTGATTCAGTTTGGTTCACAGGTAATTTATATGGGTTAGGGATTGGTTGGAAATCCTTTTTGGGCAATTGGGGCCAAAAAGATTGTAACGGAAAGCACGACCCCGCCAAAACATTCGGATCAGTGGCGGGGAAACCCCCAAGAATTCAATTGACTCCATGTTTTTATATACTATAAAGATTTCTTAATATAATAAATATTGGCGGGAAAAATTGAAACGAATCTTTATAAAAAAATATTTAATTCTTAATTCTATACTATTGTTAATGTTCTTAGTTTCTTCCTGCTCAGATACTGAAAAAGGAATAGATACATTAATTTCCGAAATTCCGAATCCACGCATAACAAATAATAGCTGGATTCAAGATTCTGCCAATATCCTTCAAAATGCATCCGAGATAGATATAATTATAAATAATTTTGAAGCTAAAACCGGTGTAGAAATTGCAATTGTTACACTTCCATCAATTCAAAGTTATGTGCCAAAAGATTTTGTTGTCGCTCTTTTCAATCATTGGGGGATAGGTAAAAAAGGAAAAGATAATGGAATTTTAATTCTTCATGTTATGGATCAAAGACGAGTAGAAATAGAAATTGGATATGGATTAGAAGGTGATCTACCCGATGTCGTAGTAAAACGAATCATTGATACATATACAATTCCTTCTTTCAAAGAGGATAATTTTTCAAAGGGACATTTAGAAACTGTACTCGCTATCATCGCAAAATTAGAAAATCCGAGCAAAGATATATCTGAATTAGTCAATGCTCCTTCCGACGAACAGAACCAAAGCGAAGCACAAAATCCAGAAATATTTAAAAGAACTGATGAGTATGATTTCCAAGGTAAATCGTATTCACAACTAACAGACGAAGAAGTAAAAATATTTTCTAAAATAATTGATACTTACAACATAACACCAAATTATTTTTTAACAGATGATGAAAATAAATTATTAACCGAAAGAAATGAAGAAATAGAGAGAAAATTAAAGGAAAAATCCCAACAAATCAAAATTAATTTAATCATTGGATATATTACATTTTTAATTGGATTATTTGTTTTACAAAAATTTCTTGGATGGATAATCCCTTCGCCAACTTTCAAATACCATTGGTTACGAATTACTGATTTTCCCTTATATTACAGCACGGTATTCTTTCCAATATTTCTGATTGTATTACTTATAAATCATCTTTTTGACGATGATGCTATACCTGGAAGTATTTTTATCATTTTTGCATCTTACATCCTTCATACTATCTTTTTTGGGGGAAAACGAGTCGAACGATTGATACAGCAATTAACATTAATACGAAAAATACCTAGAAAATGTAACGAATGCAATTCGGTTATGATCCGCCTAAACGAAGAAAACGATGATAAACATTTATCGAAAGGTCAAATTGCGGAAGAAATTGTTAAATCTAAAGATTATGATGTTTGGGTTTGTGAAAATTGTAATGCCAATCAAATCATTCCTTTTAAAAATTTGGATCCAACTTATATATCGAAAGGAGTTTCCTTCAAAAAGGTTGTCCATTGCCCAGAATGTAAATTTGAAACTTTTGTTTGTAAATCGAGTAAGATACTCAGTGCAGCTACTTATAGTTCGGCGGGGCAAGTGAAAGTGGATCGTGTTTGCGAACATTGCAAACATAAAGAAACAGAAACTCTCAAAATACCGAAAAAACAAAGAAGTAGTTCCGGTAGTGGATCTTCTAGTGGTGGCGGCGGTGGCGGTGGAAGTTTCGGTGGTGGTTCTTCAGGTGGGGGAGGAAGTGGCGGAAGTTATTGAACATTGATCAATGTCTATTTGTTAAGCTATATATCACTGCATTTATATGAAAATGATAATAGAACAAATTTTCATTGAATTTTCAATGTTCAATTATATTAATTCTATAATTTAACAAGGAGTAAAAATTATGAAAATATTTTTAGGAATCATGACAAGTCTATTGGTTTTAATTGGGATTTTAACGTTGATGGCACCAAAAGAATTCAAAATAGAAAAAGAAATTATAATTAACAAACCGAATTCAGAAATCTTCGCTCACTTAAAATTTTTAAAGAATCATGAACAGTGGGATGCATGGTCAAAAATTGATCCATCAATGAAAAAAATGTATAAGGGCAATGATGGAACTGTGGGATTTATTTCTGCATGGGAAAGTAATAATGATGAAGTTGGAACGGCAGAGCAAGAAATTATAAAAATTGTCGATGGACAATTGTTAGATACAGAGATACGTTTTAAAAAACCATTCGAAGGTAAATTCAGATCTTATGTAACCACAAATTCCTTAAATGAAAAACAAACAAATGTTATTTTGGGAATGAACGACAATTCAATGACGTTTCCCATGACAGTCGTTAGTTTTATAGTAAATGTCTGTCTCGGAAACCAAAAGTCTATCGAGAAAAATATGGAAGAAAGTTTAATTAATTTAAAAACACTTATGGAAAAATAATAAGAAGTGATATGATCATTTTTTACAAATCTACCTACTCTTAGCGTATTTATTCTCAGCTAAAGTAGGTTAGCTCTTCGCATATATCGAAAAAATATTCACTATGTCAAAAAGGTCTTACTAAAAATAGCAAACGCCATCGCCATTAAAATTCCATTCATCCACATAAGAATGCGAAACTTATCATCTATGGCTGCAAATTTTAAATCGTAGGCAGAAAACCTGGCGTCCATTTTTTCATTCATGGTATCAAGACGATTTTCTACCTCGCGAAATCTTGAATCCATTTTTTCATTCATGGTATCAAGGCGGTTTTCTACTTCGCGAAATCGTGAATCCATTTGGACTCGAAGGGATTCAATACGTTCGCTAGACTTGATTTGTTCTATTTGCATAGGAATCATGATGGCCTTGTCCCATTCTATGGGAGGAAAACCATGTAAGGCAACATATTTTTTATCCAATGCCTTCTCTAATAAAATCGCATCCTGAATCGGGATATTTATTGCTGATAGAATATCTATAATTTCGCTCATGAAGACCTCAAAAAGGAGGTTCGAAAAAAATGAAGATTGGTATTTTTTTAAAAACTTATTCGATTTATGACCTATAACGTACTGTAAAAAAACTAATTTAATTACAATTGTATCCTTAAATTTAACTCAGAACTTTCTAGTCATCTCGCGTTAGGAATACGCAGGGCGAAAGGTCCAGCCGAAACTCACAAACCAAGTCGCTGGACGGAAGCGAAGCGCACCCCGAAGTAGTCCGGCCCGTATCAATTTTAATGTGGAAAATTTTACCAATCGGGAACGCACAAATGGTTTAAAATAATTCCATTCAAATAACGATTCCGTTCCTCTTGAGGCATAAAAAAACCGCCTACCCTAAGATAGACGGTTCGTGATTAGCAACAAACAAATTTGATTGGGAGCTAATTTTACTTAGGCGACAGGACCGTGAGCACTGAAGTCAAATTCTTTGGAACCAGTAAGGTATTTTTTGTAATTCTCAACGAATTGTTTTGCTAAGTCAGCTGCTGTTTTGTCATAATCTGCTTTGTCTTCCCAAGCATTTCGAGGGTTGAGGATATGTGCATCTACACCCGTGATAGTTTTTGGGAAAGAGACTTGGAAAACAGGGTGTTTTTCAAATTCCGACTTTTCAATGTTACCGTTTAGAATTTCATTTATGATTTGGCGAGTGGCAGGAAGGTTCATTCTTTTTCCCACTCCGTATTTTCCGCCAACTAAACCTGTATTGATGAGATAAGCATGAACTTTGTGTTTGTTCATCTTTTCACCAAGTAACTTCGCATAATAAGTCGGATGAAGCGTCATAAACGCCTGACCAAAACACGCAGAAAAAGTAGCTTGTGGTTCTTTCACACCACGCTCAGTTCCTGCAACTTTTGCCGTATAACCAGAAAGGAAGTGATACATTGCTTGTTCGATAGAAAGTTTTGAAACAGCAGGTAACACACCATAGGCGTCATAAGTTAAAAAGATAACGACATTTGGGTGTCCAGCCTTTGAATCTGGTTGGATGTTGTCGATATGGTAAATAGGATAGGAAACACGAGTGTTTTCAGTTTTTGCCGCAGAACTATAATCCACTTTCTTAGTAGTCGCATCAAAAACTACGTTTTCAAGAAGTGCATCTCTTTTGATCGCTGCGTAAATTTCTGGTTCAGTTTTTGGATCAAGGTTGATGGTCTTCGCATAACAACCACCTTCAATATTGAAAATTCCATTATCGTCCCAACCATGTTCATCATCACCAATGAGACGACGATTCGGGTCTGTAGAAAGAGTTGTTTTTCCTGTGCCAGAAAGACCAAAGAAAAGAGCTGAGTCACCTTTGGCACCTACGTTAGCTGAACAATGCATTGTTAAAACATTTTTCAAAGGTAAATAATAATTCATTACAGAGAAGATTCCTTTTTTCATCTCTCCGCCGTATTCTGTTCCGCCGATGATACAGATTTTTTTCGCAAGGTGGAAAATAACAAATACTTCCGAATTCAAACCATGCTCTTTATATTTTGCGTTTTTGTAACCAGAAGCATTAATGATAGTAAACTCTGGCATAAGTTTTTCGAGTTCTTCCTTGGTAGGCCGAAGGAACATATTTGTGCAAAAATGATGTTGCCATGCTCTTTCTGTTACAACTCGCAGAGAAATGCGCGTATCGTTGTTTGTTCCAGCATGTCCATCGAACACATAAACTTTTTTGTTATCTAAAAACTTCACTACTTCAGCATAAAGTTCGTTGAAAACTGCTTCCGTGACTTTTGCATTGACAGGTCCCCACCAAATGTTACCTGTAGAAGAAGGTTCATCCACGAAGTATTTGTCTTTAGGAGAGCGACCAGTAAAAATTCCAGTGTCAACCATCATCGTTCCGTTGTCCGAAACAACGCCTTCTTTATTGTTCATTTCGTGCTGGTAAATTTCGTCGTAAGATAGGTTATGGAAGACTTCGGAAGGCTTTAAGCCTAATTCGGCAAGGCCGCGCAAATTAGCAGATACTGGCATGGATCGCTCCTGATTTCAAATAGTGTTTTTCTAGCTTCTTAAATTATGAGTCGGTGTCAATAACAGAATATGAAGATTCTTCACGCTACAGCCGAATATTTTCCCTTTATCAAAATGGGTGGATTGTCGGATATGCTCTCCTCTTTTTCCAAAGAACAGGCCAAAAAGCATGATGTCTCTGTTTGTTTGCCTCTGATCTCAGGATTAAAGGAAAATCCCAAATTTACAGGAAACATAATTCCCATTTTTTCTCATTCGTCGGCAAAATCAAACCCAGTTATGGCCCTGCTTTCCGACTCCCAATTTTTGGAGGCTGAATACGGGAAGGTCAAACTCTACTTTTTTGATTCCCCCCTTTTTCGTGACCTAACTTCGATTTATGCCAATAGTGACGAACATTTTCGTTTTGCCATTTATTCTTACGCTTGTTTTGCGCTAAGTCGCCAATTAGATGTAGATGTCTTTCATGCACATGATTGGCATACAGCTTTATCTTGCGCACTTCACAAAGTCTCACCTTTTGGAAAACCTACAGTTTTCACGATTCATAATTTAGCATACCAAGGTGACCATCCTCTGTGGATGACTGGGTTTTTGAAAGATGAACCATTTTTTTTATACCCTGAAGCCTATTTACATGATGGCAAAACAAATTATATGAAATCAGGTCTTGTTTCGGCAAACCAGATTACAACAGTTAGCCCGGGATATCGTAACGAAACTTTGATTGATATAAATGGTTTTGGTCTATCCAGTTTGCTCAGGAAAAGAGAATCCGACTATACGGGTATCATCAATGGCATTGATCGAGAGGAATGGAACCCTGACGGAGATAAGCGATTACCCTTTCCTTATTCAGTTAAAAATTTTACTGAAGGGAAATTGAATAACAAAATAGCCCTATATAAAGAAATAAATCGTCCTTGGATAGACAGCAATCGCCCGCTAATCGGAATCATAGGTAGACTCACATACCAAAAAGGTTATGCAAATTTCATTAAAGCTTTCAAAGAAAGGATTCATCTCCCTCATTTTTATATTTTTTTAGGTGCTGGTGAAGAATCGTTACAAAACGAATTATTCCATTTATCACATAACGAACAAAATCGGATCTTTTTTTATAAAGGTTATAGTGAAGAGTTTGCGCGACATATAGAAGCCGCGAGTGATTTTTTTCTAATGCCTTCCTTATTTGAACCTTGTGGACTCAATCAATTGTACAGCCATGCTTATGGAGCGGTTCCAATTGTCTCGAGAGTCGGAGGACTGCGAGATACAGTCTCCGAATCTCCGTTAGATGGCGAATATACGGGAATCGTTTTTGAACCAAATGATATTTCATCGCTTGGTTATGCCTTGGAACGAGCCAATACTCTCTTCCAAAATCCCAAAAAGCTCTCAGAAACTATAGAGCGTATTATGAAACTTGACTGGGGATGGGAAAAACGAGTGAGCGAATACGAAGCTGTCTACGAAAGTGCGATACGAAAAATGAAATGAATGCGATAAAAAAATTGCAATAATTTGTCACAAAGTAGAATCTCCGTTGTCTGAAAGTGTTATATAGGAGATTCAAATGAATTTAGCTTCCCTAATCTTAGTCGGAATCGTAGCCGTTGAGCATGTGTTTATACTCGTATTGGAAATGTTTTTGTGGCAAACCGAGTTTGGAATGAAAACCTTTCTTCTCACACCTGAAACAGCTGCCATTACAGCAACTCTCGCGAAAAACCAAGGTCTTTACAATGGATTTCTAGCGGCAGGACTCATCTGGGCACTGTTTTTTATTAATGATGCCAACCAAAAATACCAAACCATACTCTTCTTTCTGATTTGTATCGTCGTTGCAGCTATTTTTGGTTCGGCGACAGCAAAGTTTTCTATTCTTTTTACGCAAGGGGCACCTGCATTGATTGCTCTGATCGTAACTATATTAGCAAATAAGAAATAAATGGATGATCCCCACCTACTTTTGTTAGATGGATGCCTGAAAGGAAATGGCAAATCTTTTGAAGAATTTGTAAAAATTTTTCAGCCAAAAGTTTTTGCCCTTTCCTTAAAATTTTTATGGAATCCTGAGGATGCAGAAGATGCCACCCAAGAAATTTTAATTAAAGTCATCACTAACTTAGGTGGGTTTCGACGTGAAAGTAAATTATCTACTTGGGTTTATCGAATAGCCGCAAACCACCTTATCAATTTTAAAAAAAGTCATATGGAAACTAATCATGTTAACTTCCGTAAGGTAGAAGCAGAGCTCCAAAAGACAAATGTTTTAAATGAAGATGATTCAGATAACACGCGCTACTTGGCACTTCATGTACAAGCTGCTTGCACACATGCTATACTATTATGTTTGACCAGGTCTTATCGTATCGCATTTCTTTTGGGGGAAGTATTCTCTGTTTCGGGGGAAGAAGGTGCCTGGATTATGAATATTTCAGATTCGAATTATAGGAAAAAACTCTCACGAGCGAGAGCACAAATGGATGAATTTCTTGGAAAACATTGTGGATTAAGTTCCCCTTCCAATCCTTGTCGGTGCAAAAATAGAATTTTTTATTCGCAAAAAAGTAAACGCATCAATGCCTATTTGTCCTTGTCTGAAAAATTAAAAGACAATGGCGAATGGAAAATAAAACCTCTCCTCTTTGAATCGAATCAAATTCGTAAAGTAGCAGAAATTTATCGCGCGGGGATTGATTTCGAAACACGAAAAGATATTTTGTCCAAGGTCAAAGAAAGCATCGCTACGAACCAATGGAAACTTCTCAACTAACTTTTTTCCATTCACGAGCTGGCGAAGATCCATAAATTCTTTTATATGCTTTCGAAAATGAGAAGGCTGAGGAATAGCCAACAGCGAGAGAAACTTCTTCCAATGTGGTTTCTCCTTTTTGAAATAGTTCTCTTGCTTTCTCCATACGAATCCTCGCCAAATATTCCATAGGTGGAATTTGTAATAATTCTTTAAATCGATTGGCAAGGTTGGCTCTTGAAATTCCTAAATTTTTTCCAAGATTCTCAATCGTCCATTCATAACTAGGATTTTTATGCAAAACTTCCAATGCACGAATCACAATTGGATCCCTTAGTGCCATAAGCCAGCCAGGTTTGGAGCTAGGGTTTTTTTCCATCCAATAACGTATCATATAATACAACATAATGTCTGTAAGTTTTTGTAAAATCAAATCAGAACATAAGTCCTGCTCCATCTCCTTTGAAATCATAGTAATGACAGAATGTAAAGAATGATGAGCTTCTATGTCATTAGAAGGAATCAGGATAAATGGTGGTAGTTCTTGGAAAAATGGATGTTGCGGTCGAGTAGGAACTTCATAACGAACTGATACAAATGTTGTGACGGCATGTCCTTTTTTATCTAAAAAATTTTTATGTTCGTTAAATCTTTGGATCTCCATAACTTTTGCGTTTGGTTCAGAAACAAGTTCATGTGGAATGCCTCTTGTGATAAAAAGCAAATCCCCTTTCTGTAAATGAATTTCATTTCCCAAAAATCTCGCATAACAAGAACCTTGCGTGATTACATGAAACCCCCCACTTCGATCGCAGGGAAAACGGTAACCCCAAGATTCATAAAGTTTGTCCCTTGCCAGTAAGTCATTTTTCCAATCTGCCGCTTCAAGTATCTCTGATAGGATATCCATACTCATATTTCGAAATTTGCCAATAATTCGTCTACACAAATATACTTTTGGATATAATTTAAAGACTATAAGCCATAGACAGTCTAAAAAAGACTGATATACTAGGATTCACATTAGGAGTTAGTATGAAAATATTCGTATTCGGTGCCACAGGAAGTATTGGCCATAATATTGTTACAGGTTTATCAAATTTAGGTCACGAGGTCTTTGCTGGCACGAGACATCCAGATAAGGGCAATTCAATTAAGGGAGTTACATGGGTGAAAGCTGACGCATTGGTTCCAGGACAAGGTGCGGAAATCTTAGAAAAGATGGATGCGGCATTTTTCCTATCTCCTCCTGGTTTAACTGACCAATTTGTGATTCTTTCCCCTTGGTTCCAAAAAGCTATTGATGTGAAACTAAAAAAAGTAGTTTTGATGACTGCTATGGGCGTAGAACACGCACCAGCTGAAGCACCTTTTCGCAAAACTGAGCTTATGTTAGAAAATTCAGGGCTGAACTGGAATATCATTCGTCCCAATTGGTTTATGCAAAACTTCAATACGTATTGGATCGCAGGAATTCTCGCAGATCAAAAATTGTATTTCCCTGGTGGTGATGCTGTCACTAGTTTTATCGACACTAGAGATATTTCGAATGTGGCAGTTCATTTATTAACGAAGGATGAATTCAAAAACCAAGCCTTTGCATTGACTGGAAGCGAAACATTGACTCATAAACAAGTTAGTGAAATTATTTCCAAAGAAATTGGAACAAACATTGAATATGTGAACATCACACCCGATGATTTTAAAAAATCTCTAGTGAATGCCGGTCTTTCCAATGATTATGCAGACTTTATGAATTATATTGCCAGTGCTCTCAGAGAAGGCCATGCCTCGCCTATCACAGATTCTGTGCAAAAAATAACGAGTAAAAGTCCTATTAAATTTGATCAGTATGCAAAAGATCACAAAGATTCTTGGATAAAAAAATAAATTTTGAAGTTTAAGTAATTTAAGATACTTTTTCAAAACTGCAGAAAAGAAAATTTTGATTTGTATTAAATGGGGTGATATGATCCTCATTTATACATTTCAATTTTTTAAAATTGCTATCTAATGTCCGTGAAAGTTCTAATTCGCTATATTGCTTTATCTCAAGCCCACTGCATTTAGTTGGTCCATTTTCACTGAAAGTTCCCATGGCAAGCACACCATTTACCTTCAATGAGTTGTTTACTTTCTCAAGATAAGTGTTTACCTCATCAATCTTTGTTAAAAAATGAAACGTAGCCCTATCATGCCAAAAATCATATCTTTCATCTAACTCTGCCTTGGTGATATCACTTACAATCCATCTTATTTTATCTGCATTTTTACCGAGGCGATTTTTGGTTTTTTGAAGGGCCATTTCGCTAATATCAAGTAAGGTGATATTTTGATATCCATCTGCTATTAAAAAATCCACAAATTTGCTATCACCAGCACCTACATCAATGATCTTAGCATCCTTTGATAAATTTGATTGTTTAAAAAAATTCAAAGAAGTTGAGGGTATTTCTTGTGTCCAACTCACTTCATTTGATTCCTTTGTAGAATATACATGATTCCAATGATTTGATTTTTGATCGGGCTCGGTCATAGTTATTTTCCTTTTTCTAATTTAACTAAAATTATTTTAAGTAAGGCTACGGTTTTTTGATCTATCTCTGGATCTTCCGCAAAAAAATGGTCACTCTTGGGAGCGAAAATGGTCATTGAATCTGGGGCTAACAAATCAGGCAAAAGGGACAAACCGTCGTTTGGACCATCATCACGCATCAAACAATATTTATCGGAAGCAAATTTTGAAATATTTCCAGACAATGACATTCCTATATAATTGATTACTAATATATGTTTCGCTAATATATTTGATTCAAATCTTTTTTGACTCACCTCCATTCGCATACTATCAAAACTTTCTTTACGCCAACTTTTCAACCAAATGATAAAATCAAAAAACTTACCTTTAAACCCTTTGGAAAATTGGTCTAAAACTGGCACACCTTGGAGAATTCCTCCTAAATTTAACCATGCCCGCACACGATTCGTTTCTTTATTTGTAAGATAATTTCCTAAACTCAAATGAATAGCTGGGCCTGCCGAACTTGCACCAGCAATTAGGATTTTATCGGAAGGTTCATTTTTTATAAAATTGGCGATAAAGTGAGCATTTTCTTCTACACTTCCAATCGGATCAATAGCAACAAATCGAACGTTAAATCCAGATTTTCTAAGTAGGGCGATCGGCTTCGCAAAATCTGCACCTGTTATATGACTATTCTCAACATAGTCAAAGCCAGGAACTAAAAGAATCACATAATTTTTTTTCGGAAATTGTATAGTTTCTAACTTAACTGTAGCTAAATGAGATAAAAATTCTCTCTGCAAATCATCATTTTCACGTTCTTTTAAAACGGTATCCGCAAAATAGATGGCTGCAAAATCCACAGAAGTTAATTTTGAAATTAGATTTAGACGATCACGGTTTGGAATGGAATTTTGATATTTTAAATTGATTGAATCAATCAATTCATCAAATTTTTGATTTGTTCTATGCCCACTTAGATAAACTTCCAAATAGTATTTTGCAATCTCTGAATCAACTGTCGTTTCTATGTCATGAAAATGAAATGTACCTTTTACAGGATATTTTGAAGGAAAACAACAATTTCCAATCATAAAAGCGACTACAAAATTGATAAATAAATTATTGATTTTCATTCTTGAATTCTTCTACAATATACAGTTGATCAATTTAATTCATAGAAAAAATTCATAATGATTTCAGGAACGTTTAAGTCTTCATTTACGTTTCCTAATAGTTTTGTAGGCCATAGAAAAAAAGTAGGATTTGGAATGTTATGACCTCCATTCAAAATTTTGATTTGCTTTAATTGAACCTTAGAAGAAGGACAATTGTACCGAATGAGTTTCGCTTGGGAATGATCTGATTCTTCTATATCTGGCAATTCGTCTTCCCCATCCAATTTACATTTCGTTAAATGGAGCCAATATTTCATAGTTTCCTCAGTGGATAAAACTTCCCCACGATCTATCCCATCCCCAACGACCACCTTTCCACCGCTATATGGATTTACTGGATCACTTGTCCCATTAACGACAAGTATTGAAACTGGTTTTTTTGATTCAGAACAATCATTGTTTATAGAAACTGGTAAATTGGCAGATATGACCGCATAACCTTTAAATAAGGAAGGATGTTCCATCGCTAATTTAAAAGTCATATGACCTCCATTTGAAAAACCTGTAATAAAAACTTTACTACTATCAATTTGATAATTATTTTCAAAGAAAGAAATCATCTCTTGAAAAAAGAGGACTTCATCCAAATTTGCTTTTTTTGACTCTGTCAAGGCTGACTTGCGGCAATCATTCCAATACTTTTTGTATCCTTGCGGATAAACAATAATGCTATCCTCTTTCTCATCTGCTATTTTATCAAATTGATGGCCAGTCACCAATTGCATTTGAGTAGCAGTCATAGTTGAACCATGAAGCACAAAGATTAACTTTGAATTGTGTTTTAAATGTTTCGGTACATGGAAATAGAATTTGCGATCTAAATTGTTAATATTTAACTTATGTTCCTTTAATGGATTTAGAATATTCCATCTGAAAATAGAAAAGGAAATTCCGATGAGAAAAAAGATGAAAATCGCAAGTAGGTAAAATAAAATCCTACCTTTACTAAAAAACTTATCGATAACTGCCATTAGGCTAATATTTGAATTTCAAAAATTTATTTAGTCTGGTGATAAAAACAACATACCTGCGGCTCCATCTGGACCTTCAAATCCATTGTGCACGAGTAGTGAATCATAAGGGATCACAAAGGATCCAGAAACGTTCACATGTCCTTTGAAAAATTTTGAAGTGGGAATCACTTTTTTCTGTTTGAGAGTCACAGGATCATAAATATGAATCCCTGAATTTCTAACCCACAACAATTCGGATTCTTTCCAAAATCCCATAGTGTGTCCATGAGTTCCCAATTTTCCTTTTTTCAATATTTTGCCTGTGTTAGCATCTAAAACCTGTATCTCTCCCGTTTGGGCGGATGTGAGATAAATTTTTTCCCCATCTTTAGAAAATACGGCTCCATAACTTACAACCGGAATCGAGACCTGAACGAATTGGGAAGATTTAATATCAAAAATTCTTCCTTCTGGTTTGGGTGATTCGTGAATCTCCGAATAACTTTGAATCAGGATTTTTCCTTTTTCAAAATGGAAAATGCTATTGTAAGGAAACCATTTTGTGAAATAAGAATGTAGTTCGTCTAAAGAACCATTTTTATATCTGAATATTCGAATATTAACATCATCTACACCTTTTTCTTTCATATTGGCATCAATGCCATATGAAAAATATCCTGCTTCTTCATGAGGGTCAAATCCGATATTACCGGCTATTGAATAACTATTTTCATTTGATGCATTGCGAGTATATATTTCTTTTACAAACTCAATTTCATTTGAGTTGATATCCCAAACGGCAAAGAAATATTTTTTTTCAGAAAGTTTGAAATGACTATGCTCAATATGAAATCCCGCTTTACCCGTGGTCCTATCTAAAAACAGCAAATCAGAAATATAAACAGATAAGGGTTCATCTTTGAAATTAAGAGCACCTGGAACCAATAATTCAGAATGTTTAGTGAAATATTCACGAATGGGCGGAGTTAAAAATATTTTTTTCTTTGATTTTATTTCATAAAGATGAATCCCAACGATATCACTGTTCATGGTTTTTCCAAGGTAAACCAATGCATTACGATCTACTAAAAAGGGACTTTCCGTAGCATAAAAACTGGGCCTAACTTTGAAATCAGTGACTATCGATAACCGATCCGTGACAGTTTCTGAGAGAATCGGGAATGTCAGTAAGGTAAATATTAGAGGAAAAAAATTTCTGTTCATCTGAAGTCCAATAACATGATGTCAGAATTTATTTTGTCGACTTTAAAAATTTTAAGGAGGGCAAGACTCGGTTATTTTTTTTAATTCCGAATGAAGCCATACGCTTGAAAGAATCTTTTTCCCATCTTTCCATTTGATTTCATATGGAATGCCTGAAAGCGAAGATTTCGTTGCCAATTGGTCTATAAATTGCAAGGCAGTCCAATTTTTAGAAGAGGAAAAGAATGATTTTTTAGCATTTGAAAGTTTTAATCGCAAATGATCAGCAGCCTCACTGGCGTTATGTTCTTCGCCATTGCGAATAAAAGTTCCTTCTATTTTCGAAACTCTATTTATCAATGCTTCAATTTTTTCTTCTTCGGAAAGTTTAGAATTGCATTGGATCTTTTCCGAAGATAAAGGAACAGAGATCACAAATAGAACTAACAACGTAAGGTAAGATCGCAAAAAAATATGCACATTGGTTAGACTCATTGAAAATGCAAATCTAAATAGGCAATCGGATTTCTATTTGACGTCTGCTAATTAAAAGATTAATAATTGTTTCAATCCGGCACAAGATGGCAATAAGCGCACGATTTAAAAGCTCAGTTGATCCAAGTGTCAGCAAAGATAGAAAAATTACATTTTTTACTAGGTTTCTGGATGATTCGGGTGAAGAGAAACTCGAATACATCATTCGGACCATATTAACATTTCATAATCAAATTGATCTCACAGAGCTTATCTATACCGCATGTAAAGAATTTGTTATGAATTCTACAAAAGCGGCAATCAAACGTATTGTTTACGATGAAATGAAAATGGATGCAGAAGGCATAGCTCCGACCCCTGAGGCTTTTATGAAATCGTTTAAGGCCAGCATCCTTAGTCAAAAGTTTTCCTATTTCAGAGAGAAAATGAAAGAGCGTCGCATTCAAACAAAGATCTCTTTCGAACCAAACCATGAAAGGTTGATCGTTAGAGTCTCAAACAATTTTGCATTACTGCCCAAAGAAGAAGAAAGAATCCGAGAAAAATTTGAACTGGCAAAAAACTTCGAAAGCCTACCTCAATTTTTTTTAAAACACGCCGATGAGACAGAAGGTGCTGGACTCGGGATTACGTTAGTCGGAATTCTAATGTCACAATACGGCATTGATAGAAGATTTTTGACAATCTATTCAGAACCAAAAACAAATTTCACCGTAGCAAGATTAGAAATTCCCTTTAGTCCCAATTATAAATCAAAACGTTTGTTATTCGAAGAAATTTTAAATAAAGAAAATCTAACTAAGGAAACTCTTAGGGAACGATGGAGCCTCCAAGAATAAATTAAAAAAATGAAATAAATTTCCAAATAATTTTTATTTCCTGTATTTTTACCTCATATATTCCCGTCGGATTTATTATACTCTAGAACTGGAATTGTTTTTATTATCATATATGCATGAACCAATATCCCTTAATAAAGTTATTTTAATTGTTGAAGATGATCATATCTTTGCGAAGGGCAATGGGAAAATATTGGAATCATTGGGTTATTCGTACATTCATTGTCCAAATGGTGAAACTGCCATTGCCAGAATATTAGGATCACTGAAAGTTGATCTTGTTCTCATGGATATAGATTTAGGAGAAGGACTGAATGGTCCAGACACTGCGAAAGAAATCTTAAAATTTAAAAATCTGCCTATCGTTTTTTTTTCAAGTCATATAGAACCAGAAATCATTGCATTAACGGAACAGATAACATCATACGGATATATCACAAAAACTTCCGATAAAATCACTCTTGATATATCACTTAAAATGGCATTCAAATTGTTTGAAACGACTCAAAGTTTAAATGACACGAAAAATAAATTAACTGCAACACTGAAAGCACTTCCTGATTTAATGTTGGAAATGGATTTGAATGGTAAATTCCATGACTATCACTCAAATCGTGATGATCTGCTCCTTGTACCTAAAGAACAATTTATAGGAAAATATGTTACTGATATTCTTCCACCTAATGTATCTGATGTGGCGATGAAAGCGATCCATGAAGCCAATGTCTCTGGTAGATCTTTCGGAAATCAATATGAAATGGAGGTTCCCATAGGAAAATTGTGGTTTGAAGTTTCTGTTGCAAAAAAGGAAATTCTTAATCAAGAAGAGCCTAGATTTATCGCACTCATAAGAGATATAACAGATCGTAAAGATACTGAAAAAAGAATTACCAGTCTTCTTTCAGAAAAAGAAGTGATACTTAAAGAAGTTCATCATAGAATCAAAAATAATATGAGTATGTTGTACAGTTTGCTAAGTATGCAGGCAACAACTATAACAGATACAAACGCTTGTGAAGCCTTAGAAGATTCGGCAAGGCGAATTAAAGGGATGGCTTTGTTATACGATAAACTTTTTCATTCTGCAAATTTTGAAGAGATAAGTTCAACGGTTTATTTATCTGCATTAATCGATGAAATATTTAATAACTTACCAAATGCATTTATGATTCATGTGGAAAAGGCCATTCAAGACTTTTTAATCGATGCAAAAAGAATGCAATTATTAGGTATTATCGTCAATGAACTGATTACAAATACTATTAAACACGCATTTAAAAATCATCCAGACCCCAAAATTAAAGTCTCAGCCAATCTCAATAAGGAAACTATTTCCATTCAAATTAAAGACAATGGCATTGCAAAAATCATAAATGATTCACATCCCAATACAAAAACAAATGGTTTTGGACACTTGTTAGTTGACGAACTTTCAAAACAATTAAATGGCAGTGTATCTACTCATTTTAAGAATGGAACTCAAGTCACACTTGAATTCCCAGCTTAAGTTAGATATTTATAAACAGTAAAAACTATTGATCACAACTACTTGTAGATAAATTAAATTCTTTTTTCTTTTCTGGATCTTCAATCGTTTTGCCATAGTCGCTTTGGAGTTTAAAGCATAACATACGTTGGCTTTTGGCACTGGTTTTAAAACAATCACAGACTTCTGCTACTTTTTCTTCGAAGGATAAATTTGGATCGATGGGCTTGGCATCGCTCATTTGATTCTCGCATACTGTTAATGACTTAAGATAAGTATCATAATCCGCCGAACCCTTCTTCAATGCTTTAACATGTTTTTCTCTCAAAGTAAGACATTTCTTTTTGTCTTTGTCTAAATTTGAAGCTTTTGCAATTTTTAGACAGGAACACATCTCTTCCGATTTTTTAGCAGGATTTGCAAGTAAGGAAAAATTTAAAACGAAAACAAGGAAAATAAGATAAGCGTTTTTCATTCTATTGATTATAGATAAAAACATTAATTGTCAAGAAAAATGTGACTAAGGAATTTTTACACCTATCACTAAAATATCATCTATTTGTTCACAGCCATCCATCCATGACTTCATATTTGTATCAAAAATAATTTTTTGTTCCGCCATTGGTTTGCTATGAATTTCTTCGATTAGATCCTTAAACCTTTTTGACATAAATTTTTTATGATCGAGACCGCTAAATTGATCTAAATAACCATCAGTTGTTAGATAAAATGTGGATGGGGTGTTTGCATCTATTTCATGTTTGGTGAAAATTCGCTGGCCTTCTTTTTGTGTCCCACCAATTGATCTACGATCTGCTTTTATCTCTGTTAAAACATTATTTTGCATATAATAGAGTGAGTTCATTGCCCCTGCATATTTGATGATCTTTTTTTCTAAGTGAATTGTACACAAAGATATATCCATTCCATCACGACTTTCTGTCATTTCTTGGTTCAAGGAATACCTAACACCTCTGTGCAATAAATTCAAAATCTCATCTGGTTCATATACACCACGTGCATTGACAATATCATTGAGCAAACTATTTCCGATCATAGACATAAAGGCGCCAGGAACTCCGTGGCCTGTACAGTCAGCCGCTGCGATGACAACGACAGTCTCTTCTATATTTTCAATTATAACTGACTTTGAAGTGAACCAATAAAAATCCCCACTCACAACATCGCGAGGTTTAAAAAGGATAAAAGATTCTGGCAATGCCCAAGAAATCAATTCTCGACTTGGAAGTATGGATTGTTGAATCGTTCTCGCATAACGTATACTTTCCGTTATATCATGATTCTTTCTTTCGATTTCTTTTTTCTGTTCAATTACTTCTTTGTTGTATTTTTCTAAATTATCATTCTGAGATTGTATTTCCAAAATAGCACTGATCAAATCTTTGGTTTGTTCTTCTACTTTACGAGTTAGCTCAACTTCTCTTCTCTTTAAAGTATCAATCAATTCATTGTTTTGCTCTGCTAGGCGAACAATTAATATTCGAATCACACCGCGCATAAATTCAGTGCTATTTCCCATAATTGCATAAAAATCAGCTTGGTCCAATCTCAACAAATGAGTATCTTCAAGTGCACTTATAGATGCATTTCTCGGTTCCGAATTTAAAAGAGAAAATTCGCCGAATGTTTGCCTTTGGCCAATCTCTGCGACTTTTTGGTCATCAAAATGTACGAAAACTCGCCCAGAGTAAATAATGTACATACATGTTCCAGAATCACCTTTTTGAATGATACTTTCCCCAGTTTTGAAATGATCTTCTTTCAATGAAGAAGCAATTTCGTGGATAGACTCATGAGGTATCTCTGCGAATAAATCCACAGTCCGTAAAATTTCAATTACTTCTGAAATTGGTATCATGATAGTCCGGATATCATTTTAGAATTATTTGATTCAAATGACTATAATAATTTAATAAAAAGGGAGCTGTGTTTTGACGAATCAGTGAAGGAACGACCGCTATTAAAAAATAGCAGTCGTTAATAAACCAATATTAGCTTCGTTCTTGTTGGCTTTGGAAGTAATAATGTTTTCTAGCGCGCATGATTTGACCAAGTGGTTTATGATCCAACAGCGCATTCCAAGGATCAAATTTTGAATTTTCTACTTCTAATGCAAACGTAGAAGCATTTGTAAGATCTACATTCTGAATCGGTATTGTTAGTCGACCAACAGTCACAAAAGGTGTTTCTGCTTCTGGCCATTCTACAGTCGGATCTTCAATCGGTGTTTGTAATGGATCAACAAAAAACTGCAATTGAAAATCAAAACTCAATTCTCCTTCTGCTAAATGTTTTGAAAAATCTTCTGCCCAGTCTTTACCAGCTTTTTTACCATTTGGTTTTTTTGATGGATTCAATCTTACTTTGACAGCATATGGTCCGCAAGAAATCGGAGCCGCCGAATGAAAATTTTCTGTCGCAAAACTTGTGAAAGGTTTACCCATTGTTTTTGCTGTTTCGCCAATCTTTTTAAAACCACCAAGAAAACCATACTTTTGAAATAAATACTTTATTAAACTCGGCATTCCTTCGCCTAATGCGAGTACTAAGTTTATAAAGGATTCAAAATCAGGTAAAGAAAAAATAGCATGATTGATTAATAGAAAATCTTGGGAACTCGTTTTTTTTCCCAATGCGCCATCTCCTTTCACATCATTAACTTTTATGGAAAAGCCCCTAATGTCTGGAACAGAGTCTGATTTTTTATCCATTCCACCATTGGAAAGACGTATTGTCGCATCGTACTTATTAGGTTTGGCGAATAACCCAAATTTTGCGTGAGCGGGAATATCTTTTAAAACTTCGAAAGTCGCTTTAAGTGCCAATAATTGTTTTCTATGTAAGCCACGACCCTTGCCATACATACTGTTTTTTTTTCTTTGTAATTGGCGGAAAGGTTCAGAATATTTTTGGAAGATTTGTTCTTCAGTTGGTAAAATGGTTTCTTTCCATTCTTTGCTCGGTTGTTTCATATAAGTGGACTCTCTAGTCTATTTATTTCAAAATATAATACAATTTTCCCAAATTCCTTATCAAAAATCTATCCTTATTCTTTGAAAAAGTTAATTTCTAAGAAAATTAAGAATTTGATTCTGGACAGATTTATCATTTAACATAAGAGAGTGCTCGTATTCAGTTTGAATCATTTTGTATTTAAAACCCTCAGGCGGAAGGCTATGTTCAAATAAAACACTTCCATCTCCATCGGATTTCGTAGTATTATCTATTTCCCAAGATGGCAAATTCATTCCATCTTTGTGTTGGATGAATTTCCTTGTTTGTCGATTATTGGCATTCACAACAAGGGCTTGCGGTGATTTGTTTAGTAATGTAGATTTTAAATCCAGTGATTCTCTAAACAATTTTGCACGATTTAATATATTCTGAAATTCTAATTGACTCGGAGTATCATCTTCTTGGCAATGATTCCCGTAAAAACCTAATTTATTATCTCGCCATGAAGACTCTGCAAAAAAATCGATAGGAATGGGTTTACCTTTATCATCCAATACTAAGCCTTGCGAATCCTTAGTATTTAATCTGGGAAAAAAGGAATACACTGACTCATATCTAACAATCGTACAAGGTGCTTGAATTTTAGAATTGAAACCCGTAGAATTTCCAGAATAAAGGTCTTTCATATAACCGATGCCACCTCTAAAAGGCACGCCCACTAACACTACTTTGTCCACCAAATCTGGATCAGAATTGATTACAGAAAAAGATAACATTCCGCCCATTGAATGTCCAACTAAGACTGGTTTATGTTTGTACGCTTTAGATATTTTCTCTAAAAATATTTTGAGCGCATCTCTTGAATTAATGTTATCTTTTCTCCAATCATAGGAAAAAACATAAAAATCAAAATCTTCTTCCAAAGTCATACGCTCAAGCCATGGACCGTATAGCGCAACATCTACGATATAAGGTATGAGCGTTACTCGTTCAATGGCACCAACCGGAAAGAATGGATTTGATGATTTTTTTAGAGAGAGGTCAGGAGTGGAAAGACCCAATGCTTGGAAAGCGGTAAGCCACATGGTGGCATTTTTTTGATCCTTTAATACAGAACCCTTAATCCCTGGTACAAAAACAAGTGGAATGCGTTGAGAATGAATTTCATCCCGAAGTTCAATTTTGCTTAATGACTCTGGTAGTGAACTTCTACATCCACCTAACAAAAATAATATAAATAAAATTAATGATTTAAATTTGAATGATCCAATCAAAGGATCACCAGCATTACTTCTATATTATTTCTAGTCGCATTTGAATAAGGACAGACTTTATGTGCTGATTCAACTAATGCTTGTGCCGTTTCTTTATCCATTCCAGGAATGTTTACTGATAAAGTAGCCGCAAGTCCAAACCCTCCACCACTAATCATGCCGATATCTATTGAAGCGGTCACAGAAGAATTTTCTATATCCAACTTTTGTTTTGTAGCTACAACTTTCATCGCACTATGAAAACAGGCAGAATACCCAGCCGCAAATAATAATTCTGGATTGACCCCATCTCCACCATCACCACGTAACTCTTTCGGCATGGAAAGTGCAAAGTTGTATTTATCATCAGGTGATTTTACAACACCGGATCTCCCACCACTTGCTGTCATAACTGCTGTATATAATTTCTTCATGTTAACTCCAAAAATAAGAAATTCTCAAAATAAAGTATAGTTTTTTTTAAAAGATAAATAAAATACTTTGGTCTCCTAACATTCAATAATCAAAACTAAAGAGAATCATATACGGCTTTGCATAATTTAAGAGTCTTTGGTGCCCTCACTCGGTAATCCATTTTATTGCAAACATATCCAAATGCAATTTTATCCTTAGTATCCGCAAATGATAAGCTCCCACCCATACCCGGATGACCGAAGGTTTCAGAATTGGGAGAAAAGATACCTTCTTCTTCTTTCAAAAAACCATAGTTCCAACCCATGTTTTTATGAATCACCATATCATAATATAGCGGATGTTTTGCGGATAACTTCTTCAATAAACTAGAACTTAATAATTTATATGTTCCCTTTTTTCCACCAACGGCAAGTATATTATAAATTGTAGCTAAACTACGTGCATCTCCAATTCCATTTGCCCAAAGTAACTCATGTTTGTGTAATTCTGGATCATTAAAAGTATTCAATCCTTTCAGTCCAACTTGTGGATTAAGGTAGGCTTTGCTCACTTCACTATCACCGAATAACACATCTCTACCGGCTCTGCCTTCACTTCCCTCACCTTTTATTATTTGGGGTAATAAAAATAAAATCCTTTTGAGGTTTGATATAGGATAAACGGTCGCAACTTTTGAAACAGAACTTTCAGGCAAACCAAGATAAATGTTTAATTTTAATTTTTTAGCAATTTCTCTTTGAAAAAATGTACCTGCTGTCTCAGCATTGATTCTTTTAAAAAGTTCAGCCGCATATGCGCCCCAAATTTGAGCACCATACCCTTGTTTCTCGCCAGGAGTCCATGCTGGTCTTTGGTCAATTAAGGCTTTATATACTTTTTCAGGATTTGTCCAAAAATCAGAAATTTGCAATTTGGTTCCCAATGAATGTAGTCCAGCAGTATGTTCCAATAATTGTTTAACAGTAATATTTTCTTTTCCGTGATTTGCAAAATCGGGCCAGTAGTGTGAAACGAGTTTATCATAAGATAATTTTTTTTTATCAGCAAGCATACCAAAGCAAAGAGCAGTTAATCCCTTAGTGACAGAAAAGAAAGGAACAATCGTATCATCTAACCATGGTTCGCTTCTCTCTACATTTTTAAATCCCGCCCATAAATCAACGACCTTTTTACCTTTGTGAAATACACAAAGAGCCGCACCAATCTCACCCTCATCATAAAAATTATTTTCGAAGGTATCTCTTACTTTCTGAAACTGTTTATGGCAATTGCCATGAATTTCCATTAAATTGATATTCCTTAAATCTTGAAATTAGTTCCAAGATTCCCACAAAATTAAGATGATAGAGGAATTTTGCAAGACCTTTGAATGCTAAAAATGTCTCGTCAACTATTTGAAAAAATGTCCAATTGGTCGCATGTTGCCTGCTCATCCCATCAAACGTACTCTTTACCGTGCTAGTACCAGTCTACTTTCTACATTTGCAGCTATACTTCTTAGTATTTACCAATCAACATTAGAATTTCAAATTGAAGGGGAGGATCATCTACGTATCCTTCGCACCAAGAAAAAAAACCACATAGTAGCTATCTGGCATACCTTTGTGGATGCCGCTGTCTTTTGTCTTCATCATCGAAATTTATGTATCTATTCCGATCATCCGAGAACTGCAGAGTATGAAAATAGTAAAACTCATTTCGTTCGTGAAATTGGACTAAAGACATTGAAAGCATTAGGCTTTGATGTGTTAGATGCCTCTCTTGGAAAACAGTCTGCTGGTATCATGAATTTTATAAAGAAAATTCAAAGTGGTATTCCAGCTCTAGTTGCCCCAGATGGACCGCATGGACCCATATATGAGGCAAAACCTGGAGTGGTCTATATGGCCGCCAAAGCAAACAGCTGTGTGGTGCCAATAGGAGTCGGATTTTCAAGGCGAGTTGTGAGTTCGAATTGGGATGATTTGAGTTTCCCTCTCCCCTTTTCAAGAGTCGCATTAGTTATCGGAGAACCAATCCAACCAAGTGAGGATTTGAGTGAAGCATCTCTCGCCAAACAAGCTAAACACCTGGAAGAAACATTGGATCGTTTGTGTTTTCGTGCGAATGAAATATTATATGGAAAAGAAACTAAAGTAAATATTGTAACTATACAATCATAATGTAAAAAATGTCTCGATTGATAAAATCATATATTAAATAATATCTTTTTTGATTTTATCATTAATTTGATTTTTAATCAAAGAGGTCTTACGAGAAGGATTGTTACCATAATCAAAGATCCCAAAAATAAAGTAAGAAGAATGGGAATCAGTAATAACCAAAGGTATTGTTGGCTAAGAGAAATTCCAATGATGGCACCTAATTGGCCCAAGCAAAACAATATAGCAAGATAAAGGTGATACTTTTTAAATGGTCTCGGCGGTCTGCCACGATTAAACAGCCCACGTTTTCCTTGGCGAGAATTTGATCTGCGATTGGAAACTTCTGATTCGATTGTGTCACTCGGGACATCTTCTGGTTGCAAAAAATCAAAATTTATATTTCCTTTGCGGAGAGATCTTTCGATGCCTGCGGGAATTTGTTCTTCTTCTTTTTTTTCCATCATTTGTTTTTGAGGGCTTCTGCTAATAATTTTTGGTAATGTTCGATTTCGCCGCGTAAAATTTCAAAACGCATAGATAAATAACCTGTATAAATCCCGACTAACCAAAAACCACCGACCTTTAAAATTTCTTTTTGGACGCCTACAATTTCTTTATCAGGATAATACTGAAATGCGAGGACTCCAATATAAAAAATATTCATAACGATCGTCCCAAGAATCGCGATACGCAATCCATAACGTAAGCTGTTGGAAACTATCACAATATAATTGATAGTAAAAAACATACTTTCACTGCCACCAGTTGGAATCATGACAAGTGCGACAGCCAAAAAATCAGCTATCATAGTGTAGTATTTTACAGAAGGTTGAATCATACCTTTTTTTACAGCACGTAACAATAAAAAGGTGACAAATAAGTTTACGGAGATGATAAAAGAGGCAACGGATAGAACATAATACCAGTTAAAAATATTTTCATGCCCAATCTCGACAGATTTGCCTGTAAATAATAAGTAGGAAAGATAAGGTACGATGATGAAGATGAGTAACCATCTTACACCAGCTTTATTTTTTTCGTTTCGAATTTCCCAAGCGGCTTTTTCTATTTTGTCCATAAAACGTTCTACAAAGTAATCATAAATTCCGAGTTTAAGTCTACAAAAAATTGAATTTGAAAAGATATTTGCCAAAACCGAAAAGTCTGTTTACAAAATGAAAGCCAATCACAATCATTTGCCTTATGAAAAAATCACACAAAATCACCCTTGGGCTCATTGTCCTTATTCTAATTTTATCCTTTATACCGTGGTATTTTTCATCTCTTGTGCTTTATCCTGCCGTCAACTGTAATAAAGATCACCACGTGTTTTGCGACACTCCCAAAGAATTAAATTTGGAATACGAAACTGTCAAGATCCATACACCTAGTGGTCTTACTTTGGAAAGTTGGTTTATACCAGCCAAAGGTTCCAAAAAAGTCATTATCTTTGTTCATGGGCATGGTGGTTCGCGTAACGAAGGTCTTAGATTCGCGCCCGTCTTAAATAAAGCAGGATTCAATCTACTTGCACTGAGTCTCAGAAGAAATTCTGGATCCTTCGCTAGTATGGGTTATTATGAAACCTCTGATGTTGTCTCTGCCATCGACTATTTGTTAAACGAGAAAAAAATGGATTCGATCGGGCTCTTTGGATTTTCTATGGGTGCCGCAACAAGTATATTAACAATGGAAAAAGACAAACGTGTCAAAGCTGGCTTATTTAGCAGTGGCTATGCGTCAGCTATGGATGTAATGTCAGAATCGGCAAAAAGAGATTTTGGAATTCCTTATTATCCTCTTATACCTATTGTCCAATTCGTTTTAAATATGCGTGGTTCTATGGAAATAGAGACTGTGATTCCAGAACAAAAAATTGGAAATATCTCACCTAGACCCATTTCCATTTTTCATTGTGATCATGATGATTACGTAGATTCCAAACATGCAGATCGACTTTTTTCTGCTGCCAAAGAACCAAAAGAAATCTGGATTCCTGTCTGTAGTCGACATGAAAGGATTTGGAATACAAACAAAGATGAGGCGGAAAAAAGATCGGTTAGTTTTTTTAAACGATATTTGTAATAACTTTCACCAACCGCCGCCACCACCACCACCTGAACTACTCGAGCCAGATGACGAACTGCTCGAACTTGGTGGTGAATAACTTGTGGCGCTGGAAAAATTTCCTATATCGGACCATGAGGCAGAGGCGCCCGCTCCACTAAACATACCTCCAGCTCCAATATTTGGTGAGGAACTACTTGAACCAGATTCCGTTGAACTTATGCTAGTATTTCCAATTTGAGGATTAGAACTTTTTTCTATAGAGTCGCTTTTGATATCAGAAATAGACTCGGGCAACAAATGAAATACGTCGTTCTTCTTTCTATTCTCAATCCGGTATTGAACTGAAAAAGTGAGTCCGAAAGCTGGTAAATAAGCAACATACGTTACTGGAATATCGCAAACATCATCCGACAATAATTTTGATTCTAAATATTCTTTTAAAGATAAAGCCCAGAGCGATGATTGAATTTGTTTTAAATGTGTTAAAGGTGATTCTCTTAACAAATGATTGGCGCTAACGATCCCGATTAAACCCAATAACGAATAATAAAATGTATCGGTAAGTTCTATGCTCCAAAAATAAAATCCAATGACTATACAACCGGGAATGAGTGATCTTAAAAATCGAGTTACAAAGAATATTTTTCGATTATGATTTAAATCATGGAAGCCGTAATGTGTGTCCTCCACTAAAGAAATGACAAGCGTTGCTATTAGAAATACTATAGTAGAAAAAATGAGTCTGCCTGGACTGATTCCATTCGTACTCATTGTATCACTTAACAAAGCAATATAAAGAACCATCATAATGATAACAAAAGTAAAAAATATAAAGGCATTTTTTAGAATAGTTTCGAATAAGAATGCAAATATTTTTTCAATATGATTTGTTTTATTTTCTACAATTCCCATACGAATCAGATCAGGTTCATAAATTGATCTTATAGATGCGCTCAAGGAAAAACTATCACCCTTTTGGCGATAAAAATCTTTGATTTCTTTATTAGTGATCGTATCTTTATTTAATACAAAAATTTCTTTTAAGATTTTTTGATCCCTTTCTGTAAATTCATTTAAAGGTACTAAATGCCGAATGATATAACTTTCATCCTTTTCTTTGATGATTTGGATTTTCTTTTCAAAAATTAGCCGAGTTAACCATGATTCTACGAGTCCATTTTCTGATAAAAGAGCAATATGCTCAGGAACAACGCCTCCTAATAATTGCTCAAATTCCACCCATGAACTTATTTCTTTAGGGTCATCAAAAATTCCTTTCTGTTTGGCATATAAATAAATCAAATAGTTGAACAATGATAATACGAAGATTAAAATAATAATATGAAAAAATCTTTCTAAATATATCCAAATAATGGAAGGAGAGAGAATTTCTGGATTTTTACCAATAAATTGTAAGTCTATTTTAATTATAAACTTTTCGCCTGGCAATAACTCTTTTGATGAAATAAACTTCAAATTTAGTGAATCTATTTGACTTTGAATTTTAGTAGGCAATTTCCAATTTTCATGAAATTTAAAATTTATCTCCATCTCACGAATGTTACTCTCTCTATCACTAAACGCAAAATCATGATCCAATTCATAACTGCCATCTAATTTATGATTAAGTATGTTTTGATATTTGGTTTTGATTCTGTATAAAATTAATTTGTCCTTAAAAGGAGGATCTGTCACTCCCCTGGATCTCCATTTAATTTCATAATCTGATGGATAATATTCATAATAGTCGACCTCATCTATGGAACCTGATTTTAATAATTTCCAATTTCCATCTTCCAACTGTCTTTCTAAAGATAGGAATTTAATTTTTTGTCCCCAACCTACATCATATTTTCGATAGGCCCCATTCCAATCACCGTTAAACCTGATTGCCTGGGTTTCTATGACTTCCAAGTCACCCAATTCATCTAAATAGGCCTCAACATGAATTTTTTCCCAGTATAACAACCTTTCCTCAGAAAATATATTCTGTATGAAACAAAGATTCAGAAGGATAAATATGGAGAGCGTTTTTCGAAACATATAATTCTTATAATTATCATTTTTATTAAAGAATCTGTATACAAAAAAGATAGGATTCATTCAATCAAAATCATGCTAAATGCATTTTATGTTTTTCGATATGCTGGGAACGCAATCAATCTTTTGTGGAGTACGAGTAAAACACTCACTATAACTATTTGCGCAGTCACCATTTCTAATGGGCTCCTTCCAGCAGTAGTTGCTTACGTTGGAAAATTGATAGTCGACAGTGTGATACTCGCGACTAAAACTCAAAGTCCAATAGATTCAGAAATCACAATTAAATATGTTATCATAGAAGCTTTCGTACTGATGATGTTTGGTGCTTCACAAAAATTAACAAATGTATGCCAATCATTATTAAGAGTTCAATTAGGCCAAAAAGTAAATGTTTTGATATTGGAAAAGGCATTGACTCTTGAACTTCAACATTTCGAAGATTCAGAGTTTTATGACAAAATGACACAAGCAAGGACGCAGGCTTCCAGTCGACCACTTGCCCTTATCACAAAAATTTTCGGTTTGTGTCAATCCACTTTAACACTTATTACATTTGGCGGTTTACTATTACAATTTTCATTAATCGCTGTTATCATATTAATCATTGCCACAATTCCATCATTCATTGCAGAAACGAGATTTTCAGAACATGCATTTCGTCTCTTTCGATGGAGATCACCAGAAACAAGACAACAACATTATTTAGAAACTTTAATCGCGAGAGAAGATCATGCCAAAGAAGTAAAATTATTTCGATTGGGAGATATGCTTTTAAATCGTTACAAAGAAATATTCAATCGCCTTTATGAAGAAGATAAAAACCTAACAATTAAAAAAGGAATTTGGAGTTATATCTTAGGACTACTTAGTACGACTGCATTTTATGGAGCATATGTGTGGATGATATTGGAAACAATACAAGGAGTGATTTCCTTTGGAGAAATGACAATGTTTCTAATCGTTTTTCGCCAAGGTCAATCCACTTTCGCATCCGCCTTATCTTCTATAGGTGGAATGTATGAAGATAATTTGTATCTGGCAAATTTATACGAATTTTTGAATCTACCAATCAAAGTTAAAACTGGTGTTATAAGTAAAGGCACGATGGATTATGGAATTAAATTCGAAGACGTTTCTTTTCAATATCCAGGGAATCCGAATCCAGTTTTAAAAAATATAAACTTACAATTATTGCCAGGTGAAAAACTCGCTATTGTCGGTGAAAATGGATCCGGAAAAACAACTCTGATTAAATTATTAACAAAACTCTATTCGCCAACTAGCGGGCGTATATTGTTAGACGGTATAGATTTGAATGACTGGAATATAGAAATTTTACACAAACGTATAGGAGTTATATTTCAAAATTTTGTCCAATTTCAATTCACTGTGGGTGAAAACATTGGTGCGGGTGATGTTGACAGAATGAATGATGAGATTTTATGGAATGAGGCGGCTGAAAAAGGATTATCAAAAACCTTTATCGAACAAATGAAAGATGGATTTCATACGCAATTAGGAAAATGGTTTAAAGGAGGTCAGGAACTTTCTGGAGGACAGTGGCAAAAAATCGCGCTTTCACGAGCTTTTATGAGAAGTAATGCCGATATATTGGTGTTAGATGAACCAACTTCAGCAATGGATGCAGAAGCAGAAATGAATATTTTTAATCATTTTCGCAATCTGACACAAAACAAAATGGTAGTTTTGATTTCTCATCGATTTTCAACGGTTCGAATGGCTGATAAAATAATTGTAATGTCAGATGGAAAAATTATTGAAAGCGGTAGTCATAAAGATTTAATTCATTTGAACGGACGTTATGCACACTTATTTGAATTACAGGCAGCAGGATATAAATAAAATATTATGAAAATATATGGCGATGAACATTCAGGAAACAGTTATAAAGTAAAATTAACATGCCACCTTATGGATATTCCTTATAAATGGGTCCCAATAGACATTTTGAAAGGTGAAACGAAAACCAAAGAATTTTTAGCCTTAAATGCAAATGGTAAAATTCCATTGATTGAATTAGATAATGGAAATATTTTATCGGAATCAAATGCGATTATTAATTATCTAGCTCATGATTCTCACTTACTTCCAAAAGACAGATTCTTATATTATAAAGCTCAGCAATGGCAGTTCTTTGAGCAATATAGTCATGAACCGTACATTGCAGTAGCTAGATTTATTCGAAAATACCAAGGGATTCCAGAAAGCAGAAAAGAAGAATATCTATCAAAACAATCTGGAGGTTATAAAGCACTCTCAGTAATGGAAGACCAACTAACGAAAGAAATTTTTTTCGTAGGTGACTCCTTTAGTGTTGCAGATATCTCACTATATGCTTATACACATGTAGCCCACGAAGGTGGCTTTGATTTAGAAAAATTTCCTGCGATTAAAGCTTGGTTCAAACGTGTTGAAGCTATTCCACGATTTGTTTCTATGTGATAAAGAATTCTTAATTTTTTCTTATAGTTGAAAGAAATTTTCCTATAAAAGAGTAAGCCTCTGCATTCACAATCAGGCCAATGTGTGTAGAATCAATTTCTTGGTTGATCACATTGGGAGAATAATGATCAATACAAGCTTCCCAACTAACAACATTGTCATTTTTTGAGTAAATCGAATAAAGCGGAATATTTAATGGAACTTTATATCTTTCGTCGATTTCTTTTTCTAAAACATCCATATCAATTTTATGCTGATTAGAATATAAATCTGCAATAGAAGTGTACTTAGGTCCTCCAATGATTGGCGAGCCCAATGTTATCACACATTCTATTAAATCCTGATTATCTCTTGCAGATTCTCTAGCTAAATAACCACCAAGACTCCAACCTACTAAAATGATTTTTTCACTTTTTTCTGCATACTTGGTGCGAAGTATCTTATTAAAAGTTTCAAGTAACACTGGTACGTCGCCATGATTGTGACCTAAGCCCCATCCCTCAGGTGCATAACCGATTTGTTCTAAATATTTCCTCAATGGATAAGTGAATATATCATCGGTAGCAAAACCAGGAAGGACAATGATTCTCTGACCATTCCCTTTTTGTATTTCTAGTAACTTTGGTATATTAAAAATAAGTTTTGCTGCATCGATGATTCCAAAAATCTCTCTTGTCATTTGCAAACGGCTTGGAATTTGGAATTTAGCTCTATCCAAAGGATTCATATCCTATTTAGACTCGAAATACTTTTGAAATTTGGAGAAAAATTAAATTTAAACCGACATTATAAGTATGAGAAAAGAGCTTCAACTCCGAGTACTCCCAGAAATCGCAGGGCAATACGAGGTATTAAAAAAGTACGTTTCTAAATCTGAAAAAATAAATATTTCTAAAATTAAACATATTCAAACCATTCATAAATCTATTGATGCTAGACAAAAAATAGTTTTTATAAATTTAACTGTTGTTATATATTTAGATGAAGAATATATACCAACTCCGATTCAAGTCCCTATTACTAAATCTGTCAGTGCAAAGGAAGCTATCTTAATCATCGGGGCTGGTCCCGCTGGACTATTTTCTGCATTGGAATTAATTCATCAGGGTAAAAAACCAATTATCCTTGAAAGAGGAAAGGATGTTAAAGAAAGAATTAATGACCTAAGGGGAATTAACGTACATCACATTGTTAATGAAGACTCTAACTATTGTTTTGGGGAAGGCGGCGCTGGTACTTACTCTGATGGAAAGTTATATACAAGATCAAAAAAGCGAGGAAATGTAAATGAGGTTCTAAATCTCTTAGTGACATTTGGTGCGACACCTGAGATTTTAGTGGAAGCCCATCCTCATATCGGTACAAACAAACTTCCTGATATCATTCGAAAAATTAGAGAATACATTATTTCTTGCGGTGGTGAAATTCACTTCAACTCAAGAGTCATTGATTTAATTATTAATGATTCTTCTGTTAAAGGCGTGCGAGTAAAAACAGGTGAAATCATTGAGAGTAATAAAATCATTTTGGCTACAGGCCATTCAGCAAGGGATATCTTTCAGCTATTAGTTGACAAAAAAATATCTATTGAACTTAAACCCATTGCTATAGGTGTTAGGGTAGAACATCCACAAACTCTCATTGATTCGATACAATACAAATGTGATGTGAGAAATCCCTATTTACCACCGTCACCGTACAGTTTAGTTAAACAAATTAATGATCGAGGTGTTTACTCTTTTTGTATGTGTCCAGGCGGTGTCATCGCGCCTTGCGCCACATCTCCTGGTGAAATAGTTACAAATGGTTGGTCTTCTTCTGAAAGAGCAAGACCAACAGCTAACTCTGGTATAGTTGTCGAATTACGTGAAAGTGACTTTGGTCAGTTTTCAAATTCTGGACCCCTTGCGGCCATGTATTATCAAAAAGATATTGAAATAAAGGCTTGGGTCGCAGGAGGTAAAACTCAAACGGCACCTGCACAAAGGTTAGTTGACTTTGTAAATAATAAAATTTCTTCAAACCTTCCAAAAACCTCTTACTCCCCAGGAATTATCAGCAGTAATCTAATTGAAATTCTTCCACAAGTCATTCACCAATCGCTTGTTCGTGGTTTTAAAGAATTTGATAAAAACATGAAAGGCTTTCTTACCAATGAAGCTGTTGTACATGCTCCAGAAACTAGAACATCGTCGCCCATAAAAATACCACGCGATTCTGAATCTTGTGAGCATATCCAAATCAAAGGTCTTTATCCTTGTGGGGAAGGTGCAGGTTACGCTGGGGGAATCGTTTCAGCGGCAATGGACGGAATCAAAGTGGCAAAAGCCATTTGTGAAAATGAAAGAAATTAAATATTGAATGTTTAATTATTTGAATCATAAAATAATAAAATGCCATATAACACTTATTATATGTTATATATTAATATCTGGAAATGTTTTTAGTCAAGATATTCCAAATTGTATTTTAGGTGAATGTGAAAATGGAGAAGGAGTTATTTCTTATTCTGATGGTTCTACATTCAAGGGTATGTTAAAAAATAGAATACCAAATGGATACGGTGAAATGACATCTAGTCTAGGTAAAAAAATTGTTGGGACATGGCGAGATGGGAAAGCAGAAGGAAAATGTACTTCCACCTTACGCGACGGCAGATCTTTTGAAGGCATTTTTGAAAATGGAATGCCCAATGGTTTTGGAATAGAAATTTTCCCTGACGGTGTACGATATGAAGGAAATTATCAAAATGGATTATTTCATGGAAATGGAAAATTAATAGATTTCTATGGAACAATATTTATCATCGGAAAATTTGAAACTGGACTTTTTCCTGAGGAATTTCGTAGACCCAGAATCGAATATAATGAAAAACTAATTAAAGATATGTTACAAACAATTTTTCCATATCATAAAAACTGTGCTCAAATAAAATTTCATCACAATATATCATTACTTTCAAATTCTCCAGATATATTAAATGAAATTTCGATCATTGATATATGCGGAAAATCAATAGCTCATTATTTCCAATTAAACAAAATTGAAAATGGATACCAAATTATTTTTGATACCGAAAAAAACAAAAATATTATTATTAAAAATAATAATCTAGAAACAAATCAAAAGTAATACTTAATTTAAAAACTTCATCGTATCTCCAAGGAGGAGACCGATTTGTAAACGCAACTGTATCAGATCATATCGATTCTGGATTGCACTTCGCATAACCTCTCTTTGACGTCTATCAACAGTCTGCAATTCTACGATAGATGCAGAGCCAGTTTTATATGCCCTTTCCATTATTTGAAAATTTTCATCTGCTGTCTTTTTACTCTCTAACGAAATATTGTATAATTCGATCAGATTATTATGTTGTTGTAGCAATTCGTATAAAAATAATGCAGTATTTTCTCTTAAAAATTCAGACTGCGACTTTGCAAATTTAATTTCAATTTTTGATTTATCAAATTCATTTTTAGAAATCCATCTATCAAATAAAGGGACACGAATTCCAAAACTTGCACCAGTTGATGAAAAAGAATCTGGATTTTTTGCATATAAAGAAAAATCATTTCTAGAATAATCATAAAGATATTCTGACTGTGAAAAACTTCCATTGATACCAGAGATTGTTTGTTTGGAATTATTGTTATACAAATTTACAAAAAAATCAGGAACCCACAATTCATTAAACCGAACCTGCTTTTCCACTTCGAGGATTTTGACTTGGTTAATAGAAAGTACTATATCAAAGTTTATAGCTGAAAGATTTTTTTCATAATTCGACATTGTTTCATTCACAGGCAAAACAGAGAATTCTTTTTCTGGAATATCTTTAAGAGTCACATCTTTCAATAAAAATTTTCTACGGAAGAGAGATTGACTTTTCTGTTGATCTAACTTTGATTTAATTGCATTGTATTTATAAAACAAATAATCTACTTTAGAGTTTTGGGTAACAAGATATGATTCTATGCCTTGTTTGTATAATTTTTGTATAGTTTGGTATTGTTTTTCTGCATCCGATTCATTCGAAAAGTCATAATCGTAAAATGCTAAAAGTTTAAGTGTCTCACAATATTGGAACGCTTGGTCAAATATTTCTTTTTGATATAATGCCTTGTATTCCAATAGTATTCTTTCATATTCTAATTCCATAATTAGATTCGTTAAAAATACATTTCCTTGTTCTTGGAAATTCCAATTTAAATTTAAAGATGAATATAAACCTTTTCTATCAAAGCCTTCAGATGGTAATTTTTCAAAAAAAGGGGAATGTTCAAAATCCATCGTAGGGAGATACCGAATGTTTCGGGTATCCATATCAATTTTCTTTTTTTGAATCTCAATTTCTTTTAATTTAAGCTGATAGGATTTCTCTCCCACAATTTTCGGTAAATCATAGAAATCAACAGACTCAGCCATGAGTTGCGTCATTGAAAACAAATTGCAAATCAGGATGATTCTAAGAATGGTAAGCATACCTATTTTTATTATCGGATCGCCTCTTGCTTAGAATGAAGCAAATGATAAATTCCTTTTGTATTGATTAATTCTTTATGTGTTCCTCTTTCTTCCAATTTTCCATGTTCCATAACAAAAATCTGATCATATCTTCTAACGGTTTCTAACCTGTGCGCCACTGTGATGATTGTTTTATCCGAAAAGACACGATGCAAATTTGAAAATATTTTTGCTTCAGATTCACTATCCATCGATGAAGTTGGCTCATCCAAAACCAAAAGCGATGGCTTCTGCAAAAATAACCTAGCAAAAGCTAATTTTTGTTTTTGGCCAGCTGAAAGAATGACTCCTTTTTCGCTAAGCTCGGTATCATAACCTAACGGTAATGCAATGACATCTTCATGAAACAATGCCAACTTGGATGCTTCAACTACTTCGGATAAAGTCGAATCTGGTCGGGCCAGTGTAATATTTTCTCTAATCGTCCCAAGGAGAATTGGATTTTCTTGGAATAAAACTCCAACTCGGTTCCTAAATGAAGGTAACCAAATTTCTTCCATAGAAACACCATCTAACAATATATCTCCATCACTTCTTTCGTATAAACCTAAGATTAATTTTACAATGCTAGATTTTCCACTACCACTTCGACCAACAAAAGCGTATTTTTTGCCAGTTTCAAATTTAACGTTTAACTTAAGTATTTCGAAGTTTCGTTTTCCAATTTTGTAACTAAATGAAACATCTTTTAAAACTAAATCACCTTGTATGTCTGGAATTTCAACTTTACTGATCTTTGACTGGGAAGTATATTCCGAATCCAATTTTTCCCAATCCATAAGTCGTTTCCAGGCTAGTTTTGCTTTTTGGTATCGTACTCCATCTTGTACTAGCGAAATCATAGGAGATCTAACGTAAGCAATCAAACCGATGATTCCAAATAAGGTTCCTAAAGTAATTTGATTTTGAAAAATTAAAAATGTTCCTAATACCAAAATGCTTACGTTTGTTAGAAGTTTAAATGTAAGTGAAGATGAATCGAGAATATTAGTATAAAACATTCTCTTGCCTTCTGCATTTAATTGAGATGTTAATCGTTTTTCAAAATCCCAACGTTGGACAGAAACAGATCCTAAGTTTTTCACGGTTTCATTTCCGTTGATAGTCTCTATAAAATAACTCAATGTATCGGCTGATCGTAACGATTCTTTTTTGGTTTCTCTTTCTATTAATGGACTCAATCGAGAAACAATATAAATTTCGGGTATAAGAAAAAATATGATCACACTCAGTAGTATTGGTGATAAAAAAAGAAAAATCAAAAATACAATAAGTCCAAAAATCCAATCCAAAAATTTCAATGTACCTTGTTCAGAAAAAAAATTCGTTACCCCTTCGATTTCGTCCCATCTTTGTAATATTTCCCCTTTGCGATGATTTTCAAAATAAGTGAGAGGCAATGACAAAAGTTTTTCTAAGAATCTTATAATTATTGCTTGATTAACCCTAGTTGTTGAAAAATTCACCACATTACTTCTAAAATACGAAAGAACAATTTGAGAAATACTAATTGTTGCTACACTAATAAGTATGGGATAAAAAAAATCTTGTTTTTCTCTGATTAACACATTATCAATTAAATATAAATTGATTAAAGGAAGAGTGATCTCTAAAGCTTTGATTAGAAATGTAGCAAGTATGCCTGAGTATAAAAACGGCAAATATTGTTTAAAAAACGGATATAAACCAGGAAAATAATCAAAGGACGGAATTAAGTTAATTTTTGGTTTTATTTTTGGAATAAATAAAACAGCATGTTTTCCGGTCTTTACATTCCATTCACTTTCTGTTATTTCTTTGAATCCAGTTGAAGGATCTATAATTTTTATAGTATTATCTTTTTTGGGCAATACTATAACAAACTTATTCGTCTCCCACCTAACTATATATATGCGTCTTTCGAGTTCCTTTCGAAATCGAAGCAAATCTATGACCAATGTTTGTCCTATATCAGAAAAAGTATCCTTCCAATGTTGCATCGAAACTTCCCAATCCGTTTTTGGAAAATTATTATCATCGGTTTCCAATTTTTTATCATAACCCCAATAAGCTAACAACATTTGGCGACAAGCAAATGCAGTTTGGTCACTTGAATCTTCAATAAAAATGGGAAAAGATTTAATATTTTTTATTTTCGGAGGGAAACTACTTTCAGGTAAAAAATGTAAGATATCTTCAAAAAAATCATCTGATTCGTGAGTAATAGATTCTTCCGATTCTTTTTCTTCATGATTTATTTTTCTACTAGTAGTTAAAGATTTTAGAGTAACAAATAGACTTTCGGATTTTTTAAAAAAAGTTTCTGCATCTTTCGCTGTTAACTCATAAACAATACTTTCCACTTCTGCGGTGACTGTGGCATTTCTTTCTTTGCGTTCGATAACACCCATTTCTCCGATCACTGAACCTGATTCCACAAACGAAAAAAAATTATCCGACCAAGTCGATTTAGTAATTTTAAATTTTCCAGAATAAACAAAAAACAAAGAATCTGATTTACTTCCTTCCTTGATTAAAACTTTGCCCTTTGAAATATTTCTTTTAATTACCAAATGCGATAATTCAACTAATTCGTGTTTTGCCAATTTTCTAAAAAAGGGATGTATTCTCAGTTCATCTCGTAATTTTACATTATCAATAAACTCATTCCATATCTTTTTACGATGATGAGTAGCTTCAAAGAAAGCTAACAATTGATCCTGAGGAATTAATAATAGACTACTGTTTTCATCTGCAATAAAGGTTATACTATTTAATAATCCAAGAGCAAGCTCACTGATTCCGTAAAATTGCCCTTCAGTTAAAGATTTTACGAATAGGTCACTATTATTTTGGTGAAAATGAATTTGAATTCTACCAGACATAACAAGAAGTAGTGGAACTGATGAAGTTCCTTTGCTTTCAATTCTTTCGTTAGTGGTAAGTGTTCTTTGTTTAAATAATTCTATGAACGTTTTAAATTCTTCTGAAGTAAGATGATTAATAATATCTTCTTGAAGTAATTCTTTTTTTAAAGCATCGCTAATACTTTCCATAGGAATATTTATATTTTAGCTCGGAAGAACAAAACTTCAAATAGACGACTACGATTGGTTATGATATCTGCCTCTACTTTTAATCCTGGAAATAGATGAAACTCTTCATTATTTTGTTTGAGTGATTGTTCCTTGATAGATAATACAACTGAAAAAGTATCCTTTTCTTTGACATTTGGTACAATTTGTTCCACTTTGCCATCCAACACTCCGAAATCGTTTTGATGGAATGCTCTAATTTTAATGATCGCATCCATTCCCACTCTGATACTTCCAATATCTTTATTTTTAATTTCTACGAAAGCTTCTAAAGGTTGATTTTCTTCAACTAACTCAGCCAAGGTTTGACCTCTCGTTACATTTTGTCCTATATTATTTACAAGTAAGGCTCCCACATAACCAGAAAAAGGCATACGTAATATTGCATTATCAACGCGCTCTCTTTTTAACTTAGTATCTCCCTTAAGACTAGAAATAGTATTTTGTTCTTTTAAAATTTCATCTTTTAGATTTATATATTCTTCGTTGAATTCCAATAAACTTTGATCATATAAAAATTTTGCCCCTATGCCATTTTTGAAATCCATATAGGCTTTTTTTAAAGATACAAACTTATTTAATAACATACCTGATAATTCAGATCCAGGATTCGTTTCTAAGTTAGAATCTAAGTTCTTTAATATTTTTTCTGCTTCTCTTCTGTTTTGAATTAACCTTCGCAGACGAACTTCCTCATATTGCAAATTGTTCGAGTCTTTAGATAACTCAATTTGTTGTTCTGAAAATTCGAGTTCTACTAGAGGTTCTCCTTTTTTGATAAAATCACCTGGTTTTGCATAAATATTCGTGACTGTTCCCGTCTCTAAAGCTTCAGCCACATAATAATTTCCTTTTGGACGCAAGGTTCCAAAGGAAGGAATAATGATATCTACCTTTCCGAAAATTAAATATACTAGAAATATAAGAAAAAAGAAAGTGATTAAGAATATACCTCTCTGATTCCAATTTGGAGCTGGATGCTTTAGTAGTTCATCATAATATGATGATGAATGCATGGACTCCCAATTTGAATCTGATTCACGTAAAGATTTAAATTTTTTCAGATTCATTTTGATTTACCTCATTGGTTGGAAATAATTGATAATAAAAACCCTTGGCATTAATTAACTCAGAATGACTCCCCACTTCTACAATTTTACCATGATCCATGACAATGATTTTATCTGCTGTTACAGTAGAGTGCAATCGATGTGATACCTGTACTACGGTTCGATCTATAAACATACTTTCCCATTGGCTTTGTACGAAAGATTCAGACTCTGCATCTAAAGCAGATGTAGGCTCATCTAAAAATAAAATAGCTGGATTCGTCACGAGAGCCCTAGCAATCGTTAGTCTTTGTTTTTGACCACCCGACAGCCCGATACCACCTTCCCCAAGTTTTGTTTCATATCCAAAAGGAAATCTATCTACAAATCGATCGACAGCTGCTAGTTTTGCTCCTGCAAGCATAGCCTCTCTGGAAAGTGATGGATTTTTTTTACACAAATTTTCCGCAATGGTTCCAGAAAACAAAACAGCTGTTTGCTCTACAACACCAAACTGTATTCTTAATTCTTCTGGGTCTAAAGTGGATAAGTCAAAAGAATCAATTAAAACTTTACCTTCAATTGGGGTCAAGGTACCCATCATCAATCTAAGTAATGTCGATTTGCCACTACCACTTCTTCCGACAATAGATACTTTTTCACCAGCTAGTATTTCAATGTTGATATTTGATATGACTTCAGGTTCAGAATCCTGATATCTAAAACTAACATTCTCTAATCGTATTTTTCCTGCTAAACGAGGCAATTCACCAAACGGTCGTATACTATTCACTTCTCCAGGTAGAGAATAAATCTCCATTAACCTTTTTCTTGATTCTCTCATTTCTAAAATATCATCATAAATACGACAAATTCTGATGATAGGTTCAATTAGTAAGCCGAATAGTACTTGAAAGCCGAGATAGGTTCCTAAAGTAATTTTTTCTTCTAAAACGGAAGAAATGCCAAAACCCATAACAGCAAGTGTTCCTATCTGTTCAAAAAACTTTCCCATAAATTGCAAAAAATTTGTTCGTTTATTCACACGAAACACTGATAACAAGGTTCTCGAAATTTCGTTCATACCTTTAAGCAGATACATTGTTTCTTGAGTGGAAGTTTTTATGATACTGATCCCACTAATCAGGGATAATAAAAATGATACAGTTTTTCGTTTTGACTCAAACGTATGTTCTGAGAGTGCTCTTATTTTTGCAGACACTCTAACTACGATTAATGCATATAATATTAAAAATGTTACTCCAATTAATGTCAGTTGAAAATCAGAAACAAGTAGTACGGTCAAAAAAATCGGTAATATAACTATATCAAGTAATAGTGAAACTCCAGCTCGGGAAGCCATTTCGAGAATTTTTTGATTTTCCTTTAACCTTTGCGTATAATCACTTGGCTCAAATTTTTTAAACTCAGGCAAGGACAGACGAAGGATATGCTGAAAGAAGCGAACAAGAAAAGTATATTCTAATCTTTGCATAACCCCCATCATGAGGAGATTTCTAAATAGAGAAAAGAATCCTTGGAAAATAATTGAGATGCCAACGCCTGCAGAGAGTGTGAATAAAAAATTGTGATCAGAAAAAACCAATACCTTATCTACTACTTCTCTAAGAAAATAGGGAAAAGACAAAGCGAGGATTGCCGAAATTAGAGTAGTCGAGAATATCCACCTAAGTTCTGATTGATGAGGACGAAACAATGACCTCATCTCTTTTACAAAACTAAATAGCCCTGTATCTGCCATCATTGCCGGAGGTGATGGAATGAAAGTCAGGATTATGCCGTCCCAAGAAAGTAAAAATGTTTTGAGATCCATTTCTATAATTCCTTTCAATGGATGAGAAAGAAGGACACCCCCTTCATCTTCATCAATGGCATATATTGCAGTAGGTATATTTTCTTCATCTGTTACAAAAAAGGGAAAATTAACATCCTCAAGTTGGCTTGGACGGATTCTCAATTGTTTTGTTAAAAATCCAATTTTTTCAAGTTCGATTGCGAGTTCAAATATGCCTGGCATTCGATTTCTGGATAATTCGTTTTTAATTCGAATTTTCCAATTAGGTGGCAGAGGTTTATCATAATTTCGAAGAGCAATTTCTGCACAAGCCAAACCAACTAACATAGGAGACTCTGTGGTAACTTCATCGACTATGATTTGATTCACTCCTTGTCTTAAGGTGAATCTTTTTGATTCAAATGGTTTTAAGGTTTCCTCTTCTTTTTCTTTTGCTTTATATGTCGAATACCTTAAGAGGCGAGCTTGTACAATTTCTTCAAGTTTACCTCCCTTCGATTCACCTAATAATTTTTTTATAGATTCGCCAGGAATTTTATAAACTATCGATGGTTCTGCGGCAAGAGCTGAAGCTAGTCTTTTTTGTTTTCGAAATATTGCAATTTCGCCGAGGATATCTCCCGGTTTCATAATCGAAATTAATTTCTTGGGATTTTCCGTTCGGATATGGATCTTTCCCGTTTTGATTATATAGGCAGCATTTCCTTCATCGCCCTCATGAAATAAATATTCATTTGTATCACAAGAAATTGTTTCTATGACTTTCAAAACACTTCTTATTTCTTCTGGATCCAATTCTTGAAAAAAACTAAGTTTTCGTACGGAATGAAACTTTTCTTGTTCTTCTTCTCTATGTTTTGCTCTATCTTCAATATAAGGAAATTTATTGATAATTTTTCGAAATGATGTGACAGGAAGTATGACTAATACTAATGGTTCCAATGCAAAATAGTTTTGTCCTGATGTTTTACCAGTTAAAGATAATCTCTCACCGATCGATTCTCCTTTTACCAATTGGCCTAATAATTTTTGAGAACCGTCTTTGTCGGCGGATCGGATACCGATTTTACCACTTAACACAAAGTGTATGAACTTTGTACCTTGGCCCGCTTTGATGATGGATTGGCCGGCACGAAAAACTTTTATTTCTAAGAAGGGATATATCTCTTCCAACTCTTGCGCTTGTAAGTCGGCGAAAAGATAATTGTTTTTGAAAACTTTTTTTATGTTTTCTGCATGTCTGACAATTTCTGGGTTCAACCCTGTTTTACCCCAACCAAAAGCATATTCGTAACCGGGAATGGTATACGTATAAGATCGGCATTTTGGGTAGGGTTATTTGAAATTGTTGTATAAATTTCTGCTTTAGAGACATAGCGATTTTCAATGATCCATGGATTAGCATATGCCGAAGATCCAGCAAGAATTTGAAAACCATTTTGTCGCATTGCCTCTTTCCATTCAGAGAATGACCAAAAACAAAAGGATTCATGCATTTCACTATCCCAATTGTCAGTATAATCTTTTTTTGAAAGAAACTCGCATGCGTCTTTAAGTTTCAGTTTTAAATATTTTTTTCCTTCGATTTCAATTTGAGTAAAGGAAAGATTATAATTATGTTTCTTACGAAATTCATTTTGAAATATAAAAAAACGGGAGTATGTTGAAAGTGAATCCAGATATTGTTTTTTTAAATTTTTATCCACAAAATCTGAAGGTAGAATTTCATTAAGACCATCGGTATCATTTAACCAAAGATATACGATTTCATCTTTGTTTTCAGGGCCAAGCACATCTCTATTGATCCAAACGCCACCATCTAACAATTCATCGTATCTATTTTTAATAAAAGAAAGTAAATTTTCTCTACTTCCATAAGATTCTATTTCATGAGTTAACGATGAAGTATGAATTGTTCTCATAGAATTTTTTGGAAACACGAGGCCAGTGACTGCATTTTTTCTTAAAAAAAATATATTTGTATTTTGGAAGTCACCATTCTCTTTACGTTGTTGGCAAATATCAAAAAGTTTTCGTGCAATTTCTACACCATAAAAATCACTTTCAAATAAACTTGGTTCTTCGGTGGCTAATTTAATCCAAGAACCGACAGCACAGCCGATATCACCAATACGACCTGGTCGAATAAATTCTTTGGTTTCGTTAAATTTAAGTTCGGCGATTTCATCCATTTCGCGGACATAAGTGTTATAGTCTCTGGATTCAGTCAAATCACCATCATCTCCGATTAGATTATCTTTAAAAAGAAACCTAATACGATTTACTATGCCATATTCAGTCCACAATCTTTTAGTTGCTGGATGAACATATTTAGAATAGATATCATTTACTTTTTCTTGTGTTTCGCTTAAGGCAATTTCTTCCAAGATTTGCCAAGGTTGTTTGGTGACAAAATTTTCCGATATCCCAGGTAACCTTTCTACAGGAAGAATTCGAAATCCTAATTCTTGGTAGTATTTCATAACTGGGGACGAACACAAAACAATAGTATTATCCTTGTTAAGTGAGAAGTTCGATTCAGTATCTGCTTCTATTTTTTTTAAAGTATATTCTGCAAAATTATCTGATTGGCCAATGTCATCTATAGGGACTAGATAGGATGGAAAGGAAAAATCTGAGGAAAAATCTTGAATCATCATCGCCCTCTGATAAAGAGGAAGGGGATTTCTTCTTGTTTGGTGGTGATTCGCAGAAGTAACTGCAAATACAAGGCAAGTTATCAGAGCCGAAACTCCGATAGGTTTTCCGTTGATGTCTACAGCTTCCCAGAGGCCATTTTTTTCCAACATGCGGATATATTCATGTTGGAACCTTGTTAAAAGGTGATGCCTACCTGGGAAGAGTAAATACATTAAGCTTTGGGATTTTCTAATACGATCGCGATTCCTTGTCCACCACCAATGCAAAGTGAGGCGACACCGTATTTTACGCCGCGTCTTTTCATTTCTAGTGCAAGTGTTAAAGTGACACGATTTCCTGATGCACCGAGCGGATGTCCGATAGCGATTGCACCGCCATTAACGTTGGTAATTTTGGGATCAAGACCCAGTTCTTTTTGAACTGCTAAGTATTGAGCCGCAAATGCTTCGTTAACTTCAATAAGCCCTACATCCTTCAATGTGATTCCAGCTTTCTGTAATGCGATTGGAATCGCTATAGCAGGACCAATTCCCATTTTTGCAGGATCACAACCTACTTGCCCCCATCCTTTAACGATTGCTAAGGGTTCTTTACCTAATTTTTTTGCCTGACTTTCAGAAGCAACGATGAGAGCAGAAGCACCATCATTGATACCTGATGCATTTCCTGCTGTCACAGTTCCGTCTTTTTTAAATGCAGGTTTTAATCCAGCAAGTTTTGCGGCACTCGCCTTACCTTTGATAAATTCATCTTTATCAAATACGATTGGAGTTTTTCCAGCGATGGTGATCGCATGAATTTCTTCTTTAAGAATACCATTGTTTGTCGCTATTTCAGCTCTTTCTTGTGAAATCGCGGCCCAATCATCTTGTTCTTGACGAGAGATTTTGTATTGGTCAGCTAGATTTTCAGCAGTCATTCCCATTGGCAGTTCTACATAAATATCGGTTAGACCTTGCGCTAAAGAATCTTCAAATTCCGTATTTCCATAACGAACTCCAAATCTCGCATTACGCACAACATATGGAGCGTTACTCATGGATTCGACTCCACCAGCAAGAACTGTATGTGCTTCCCCTAACATAATTTTCTTAGCCGCTTGGATGACAGTTTCCATTCCCGAACCGCATAACCTATTTAAAGTAAGCGCAGGAATCGCGACTGGCATACCAGATTTCAAACCAATATGGCGTGCTAAATAAATTCCTTCTTTTCCTGTTGGAATCACATTTCCAAAAATTGATTCTTCAATAAGGTTCGGGTCTATACCGACTTTTGAAAGTGCTGCCTTCGTCACTTCTACACCCAAATCAACAGCGCTCATATCCTTCAATGAGCCACCAAAACTACCAAAAGCGGATCTCAGTCCGCCGAGAATAAAAACTTGTTCCATGAAGCCAGAAAGCCATAAATTTACCTAAGTGTCAGCCACGAATTCAAAATAAACTTGAAAGAGAATGGTTCACAGAGTATGATCTCGGAATGAATCGGGAACCTCTTTTTGGCCTCAGCGCAGGCTATATATCCAAACAATCTGCTAACCTCACACGAATCTTCCTTCAGAAAAAATATAATATCGTCGCAGATCGTCCCGTGGGTCTCGGACTTGAACCTTCAGCGATTTACCCAGGTCTATCTCTCATAAAAAATTCTTCTGATGGAACTCAAATTGGAAAAGGACTGATTGTAGGTTCAATCCGGATGGGCTACGGTCACCATCGCATGGCTCTTTCTGTTTATTCACATTCTCTCGCAAAAAAGATTCCTACATTTTTGCATGACCTACTCGCCATAGACTCGAATGAGTCAAAAGCCATTCACGACATTGATCAATCTTACAGTTTTTTTAGCCGTCTGTCAGCGGAAATGGGTGGTCCCGTGGAATGGGCTTGGGGCCAACTCATGTCACAAGGGAATTTGACTTCGCTTGAACTTTCTTGCCAATTAGCAGAGTTGTATAAAAATTTAATGATCGCACTCCCTAAAGAAAATCCTGTCATCACAACATACCCGTTAAACGGTCAAATTGCAGTGGCATCTAACTTTAAAAATGTGATTCACTTAATTTGTGACAATTTCCCACAATTTTATTTATTAGTTCCGGGTGCCATGAACTTAGTCCAAAGTCCATCTTCGTATACAAAGTACATCGAAATGGGAGTACCTAAAGAAAATTTGGCTGTCGCAGGCCATTGGGTTTCAGAAGATATCGCGCGTAATGCGAACATTGATAGTGAAAATCGTATCCGCCGAATTGATGAAAAGAAAAAAAGAAGGTTTCTCATTCCCATTGGCGGAGCTGGAGCCCAAAGAAGTTTTGTGCAAGATGTGATCGCACTTTCAAAATCAGCACTACTCGATCGTGACTTTCATTTTTGGATCAATACGGGAGACCATACAAAAGTTTTAAATGGTTTTGAAGAATTTTTAAACCAACAAAAAATTCCTTATAAATCCATACTGACTTGGGAACAATTACAAGATTTTATTTCTGATCACCCATTAAAAGAGGATGAACGAGATAAAACTCCTTCTGTTGTACTTTTTAATTTTTCATCGCATACGGAAGCATTTTCGGCGACTGACAAATTGATTCGCATAGCAGATGTTCTTGTCACAAAACCTTCTGAATTAGCTTTCTTTCCTATACCCAAATTATTCATTCGTCGCGTTGGAGATCATGAAGCGGCATCGGTATTGCGTTCCTTAGAACTAGGTGAAGGTACAGTAGAATGTCGTGAACCAAAACATGCTCATGAACTTGTCGAAATTTTTGCATTCTCTAATGATTTGTTATTGCGAATGAATGAAAAAGTAATCAAACATTCAACTGATGGAATCTATAACGGTAGTAAAGTGGCAGTGGAAATGGCCAGTCAGTTTCTATCATAAAACTTAATTTCTTTGATTATTAAAACATAAAAAAAGCAAAAACGATCAAGTTCAATATTTCATTTCCTTTATACTAAAAAATAGAGGAAATAAATATGAAATTACAAACTGGGATCGTGACTGATAAACTTTTAGAGACAGCGGAATTTTTTAAAACAGTCTTAGAATTTGAAATTAAATTTGAAAGTGACTGGTTTATTCTTTTACATGCGAAAGATCGTCCGGATAACGAATTGGGACTTATGTTACCAAATCTACCACAAGTTAAGCACTCGGTCTTTCAAAAACAATACCAAGGTGCTGGAATTTGGTTGATACTAGAATCACCAAACATAGAAAAAGAATTTGAGAGAATTAAAAAATTGGGCATTCCATTTTTAATGGAGCTAACAATGGAAGATTGGGGTGATGAACATTTTGTCATCATAGATCCGAATGGAATCGGCATTGATATTGTGAAAGAGCGTTAAAATTTCAGATGAAAAATTCTGTGAAAGACAAAATTTACCAAGTATATGACAAAATCCAAAATGATTTAGATCACAAAATTTCCCTCAATCAATTAGCATTTTTTTCGAATTATTCGTATTTCCACTTTCACAGAATTTTCAAATCATCCACTGGCGAGTCGATCAAAAAGCACATAACTAGACTTAGACTAGAGAAAGCGGCTTATGAACTTCGAATTTCACAAATGCCAATTATTGAAATAGCCCTCGAATCTGGATTTTTATCTCATGAAGCTTTTACTAGAGCCTTTAAAAGGCTCTTTCACTTGAGTCCGACTGAGTACCGAAAAAAATATTCATCGATTAAAAAAGAAAAAATTTTAGATACAGATTGGATAAATATAATTCCAAATAGTATCAAACTTCATGAAATTTATTCTAAAACTATCGATTCATTTCGAATTGCCTATGTTAGAAAATTTGGAAGTTACCAGGAACTCCCAGGTCCATTACCAAATGCAAAGGAAACAAAAATCTTAATCAAATTTATAGATAAAATGAAACTTTCACCAAACAATCACAAGTGGATAGGTGTTTCAAATGATGATCCATCAATTACTAAGAGTGAAAAAATCCGTTTTGATTTAGGAATCACAGTCGGAACAAATTTACCAACTTATGAATCTGTCGGCTATCAGATGATTAATGGTGGTAGGTATTTAATCACACGCCACAGAGGAAGTTATAAGGAATTGGAATCCGTATACCATTTCTTAATCTACGAATATCCTACTAAATATAAAATTAAAATCCGAAATGAAATGCCCTTTGAAGTTTATTTAAATCCATTTGAAACTCAGAAAGTTAAAATTACAGATATATATATTCCTATCCATTAAGATAATTTACACTTTTTATATGATAAATTCTCTATTATGCGAACTTAAATGTAATTTAATTCACGGTTCTGTACAATAACGTAAACTACAATTTGTTGGATCAGGTAATTGATAAACATAATACCCGCTACAATTGATTACGTTGACACTATTAGTAAAAAAACAGTTATTTCCCGACCAATTATAACAAACCGTTTTTGCGGTAATGGTTCCCACCGTTGACGGATGGGCACTCGTCATATAACCAGGGGCATCCGTTAAACAGGTGCTACTAGGCGGTATAAAAGTAGAAAGCAAACGGACATTAGTTCCCGTAAATCTGATCCAGAGGTTATTTGTGACTCCTTGATCACAGAAAGTTGATCCTGTGTTTGCTGTCGTTCGATCGTCCCCATTGAAACTCGTATAACTTGAACATTCGACAGGCAACCCTGGTGTTCCTGATACCTCAGCCGAGGCCAAACTTTCTCCCAAGCCATTTTCGGAAGTCACGATATAATAAACTGGCACACCATCTGTTAATCCAGTATGAGTATAAGGAGAAGTGACCGAAGCAATTTTAGTGACCCCACCTCCCCCTATAGTGACTGGGCTCGATAAGGAATAATAAATATGATAAGCTGTTGCGCCAGTAACGTTATTCCAACTCACCAAAGCTTTAGCTACTCCACCAGATCCACCAACCACTCCAGTTGGTACATTGCTAATCACTGTTATATCAATTGTTGTATTGGTATTTCCACCTGAATTTGTTGCAGTGATAGTATATGTGGCAAGCGCCGAAGTGCTAGTCGGAGTGCCTGAAATCACACCTGTAGTTGTGCTCATACTAAGTCCCGTTGGCAAAGCAGGAGATATTGCATAGGAAACTGGAGTTCCTGTGACGGTAGGTGTCAAATTCGTTATAGTAGCATTTTGAGTAAACGTAAAGGGTGAGCCTGTGTAACTTAAAGCAGATGGCGGTGAATCATTTACAGTGATCGAAAGACTAAAATCGGTACTACCTTGCGCATTCGCGGCCGTTATTGTATAACTTGAAGTTGTCGACAAAACGGTGGGAGTACCACTCAGATCCCCAGTTGACGTGTTAATCGAAAGCCCTATCGGTAAACTGGGTGAAACTGAATACGAAGTCACAGTACCTGTGACCGTAGGACTCACAGTTGTAATCGCATTATTTATTGTGAAAGTGAATGGACCTCCCGCATAAGATAAACTTGACGGAGCCGCCACCACAACAGCCAAACTTAAAGTAGTCGAAGTAGATCCATATATATTTGTGGCAGTGATCGTATAAATTGTACTTGCCTGTAAAACAGTAGGTGTACCAGAAATTATACAGTCATCAGAAAGACTCAATCCCGTTGGCAATCCTGGATTCGAAGCACAACTAGAGATGGTTCCATCAACTGCTGGCGAAACAGAAGAGATAGGCATATTTACAGTGAAAGAAAAAGGAGAAGACGTATAACTAAAATTTGTGGGAGCCGCCGCATTTACAGTAATATTAATCGTAGTTTTACTAGATGAAAAATTGTTTGAAGCCAAAATTTCATAAGCTGTAACTGTTTGCAAAACACTAGGTTTTCCTGAAATTTTGCAAGTCGTACTATCCAATGCCAGCCCTTTCGGCAATTCAGGAGTAGATATACACGTTGTAATCCTTCCAGAAATTTCTGGTATTTGTTCAGTGATATCCAAGTTGATCGTGAAAACCATATCCGATCTAACATATTTGATAGAATTTATCGTAGAACTCGGAGGGTATAAAAAGCGGAAAAAACTAAATAATTCGAGTGGGTTTTTTACAATGGAAGGAAGGGAGCATGAAAAGGAACTTATTGCGAGCCCAGCAGATAAAAAGGCGACCAAAAGTTTTTTTAAAAAATTTACCTTTGGAATTTGGCTATCCACAATGCTTTTGCTCCGAATATTATAATAGTATATATTTCGGTTTTAATTTGCACCTATTATAAATAAAAAGCATACAAAAAATAATGCGACATAAAATTTCATGGTTTAGCAGAAATTGCTACTAAAATTCAATTAACTCATGGAACTCAAAGTAATATTTGAAAACCGTCAAACTTTGATTAAATGGAATAATTGTTAGCTCTAAGTAATTTTTGAGCCCATTCTAAATAACGAAATAGCATTTTTAATTCCTTTCAAAAAAACTTCCTCAAACTTTATGTTGTTAGGTGATATGAGGCCCTGCACTCCTGGAAAATTATAAATCTCTTTCGTAAAACAAATCTCTTCGCCTTCGGCAACCCCTTGGACACGAGCCGCGATATTTATGATTTGTCCAAAGTAATCTAACCTTTCATTGAGAGTCACTGCAATCGAAGGTCCCGAATGAATGCCTATTTTAAGTACAATCTCTTTTTCTAACTGCCGAGAATTAAAACTTTCTATTGCTTTCAGCATTTCAATAGAGGCTTTCATCGCATCTAAAGGGTTTAGGAAAGATGCCATAATCGCATCCCCTATTGTTTTGATTAAAATTCCATTGTTTCGACTTATCACTTGGCCCACTTCATCGAAATGTTGGTGCACAAGCGAAAATGCATTTAAATCTCCGATCCTTTCATAAAGATTAGTGGAACCTTTTAAATCAGTAAACACTATGGTAATGTCTTTAATGGCAATGCCTGTCGCACCAACAAGATCTTCCCCTTTAAAAAGTTCTCTAAACGTTTTATTGTTTAACAATTCTTTGGCGGATAAATAGGGATCAAATTCTAAACTAAATTCCGTATCCATGAAATCTTTATCTAATTGATAAATAGATAAGGGGATTTTTTTATCAGAAAGATTTTGAATCACAAAACTATATTTTCCCTCTGAAATCACCAAAGGTTCTGCTTTCAGTTTATCGTCTAAAAATGTAATACTTATTTGGTTTAATTCATTATAACCGATGTTATCTTTTACTTCTATGAGAAATTCGGAGTGATGCATAAAATCATTGCCTTCTAAAAAACCAACTTCCGCATCGATCTCCTTTGTTATTTTTTCACCTGGTTCAATAAAACCAAGAAACCTCTCTCTGCCTTTAAAAAAAGTTCCAAAGGATTGATTTGATCCAGGAACTTTTCCTTCTCTTGAAAAATGAAATTTATATTGATATTCTTGAATCGTTAATGAGTAAGGATCATGAAATGAAATAGTACGAATATCTGGATGAATTGTAAAACTAACTTGGATAGAATCATCCAATGTAGTTTGATAATCTCTGCGACAAAATTCACAATGATACCTATTATGAACATGCATTAACTTATTGAAATTATTGACTGGATCTCCACATCTCGGACAAATCAATAACCATTCCATCACAAAAATTCCGTTCTTTGAGGCGTACAAAAATAAATCCAAAACTTCAGAGGCCTGGAAATTATTCGTATTGGCAAAACTATATGGATTGATTCGAAACAATGAATAATCATCTTCATTCTTGATAAGAATTTCAAATCGATCGATCAATGCCTTAGTCCAAGGACGAGCAGATGTTATTTTCCCAGTCAATTTTTGAAACAATGGTTCATTCATAATTTAATGATTAGACGGATGCATAATCCACTTTTGTTTATCTTCATAAACTAAAAAATGCAATGATTGGAATTAAATTTGTTTGTGAGGTATTTTTATATTTAGATTTTTCAGAAGACAGGATAATGAATCATTATATCTGAAATGACCAAGGATCTTCTTGTTTATCCTGCCTTTAGATTAATCCATAAAATATAAACTAACAACAAGAAGTGGATTTTTTTGGTGATGTAGACTCTTCGACAGGCCCACATCCGCAAGAGATAGATTCCTTCTTTTCAATTTTTATATCTGCTCGACAACAATCTTCAATTCCAGGGTAAACAGGATATCCACAACAACCCTCTGAAACCATCTCATTCATATCATTAACTTGATTCATATTATTAAACTCCTTAATAGTTGTTAACGATCTTGTGGACGTAAAACGAAACAAATGGATGCAAATTTATTTTAGCAGCAGTCAAACGATTTTTTATTTGCGTTTTCTTGGGTATAAATTGAACTTATGACGGTTCCTTTTGCATCTGTCTGAAGTTTGCAAGATGAGATTAATAAAGATTTTAATTTTTCTCTCCCACGTTGTACTCTAGATTTTGCGCCTGAAATAGAAATCCCCAACTCATCGCTCAATTTCCTTTGAGAATGCCCGTTCAATTCAGTATATTCTAAAGCCCATTTGTATTTTTCAGGTAAATTATTAATTAATGGTCGAATACAATCCGAGATTTCCTCGTATATGCTTTGTTCTACGGGTTCTACGGTAGAAGGTAAATTTTCTGGCAGTTCTAAATACGATTTATCTTTTCGATAATAATCAATAATTGCATTTCTCGCAATTTGGTAGATCCATGATTGTAATTTTTCGGTATCTTTCAGTTCTTGTATGTGATTCGTAATTTTTAAAAAAATATTTTGAACGAGATCCTCTACATCCTCCTGTTGATTGATTCTTTTGGATACAAATCTAATCAGAGGTAATTGAAATTCATTCCAAAGGCTCTTCATCTCTTTATCCATTCTTAACTCTCCATACTAATCAGATGTAAAATTACAAGACGATTCAAGAAATAAAAAGATGCAAAAATTTAATTTGCATCCATCAGGAATGTTTTGCGTCTCTTGGTTCAACAAAAGGAGACACAAATGAGTTCTTGGTTACCAACAGCAATTATCGGAGCAGGGCCAGTTGGGATGGCAGCAGCGGCCCAATTAGTTCATAGAAATAAATCGTTTATCATTTTGGAAAAAGGAAATGATGTCGGTCATCATTTATCAAAATGGGAGAATGTAAAAATGTTTTCTCCTTGGGAATACAATATTGATAAAGATGCAAAGGATTTATTAACAGAGTATAATTGGATTGCACCTAACTCCTTTGAATTACCTACGGGAGGTGAGTTTATTCAAAAATATTTACGCCCACTTTCAAACTTGCCTATAATTAAACCATTTTTACATTTAAATAGTACGGTGACTGCGATTCATCGATTTGGCATCGACAAAGGAAAAACGGCAGGAAGAGAATCTTTTCCCTTCGAAATCGAATATATTCAGCATGGAAAAGTTAAACGACTATTTGCAGGAGCCATTATTGACGCAACTGGAACTTGGGGAAATCCAAACCCTGCTGGGTCTAGCGGTGATTTTGCATTAGGTGAAAAACAACTATATGAACATTTCCATTATAATATCCCTAATTTTTCTCATAAGAATATAGAAATTGAATTTGGTAATAAATCTGTCGCTGTAGTCGGAAGTGGTCATTCAGCAATTCATTCAATTTTAGAATTACAAAAGCTAAAAACTTTATATCCTAATACATCAATTCTTTGGATTTTAAGACGCAACTACGATAAAAAATTATTAGGTGGAGGATTAAATGACGCACTTCCTGAAAGAGGTAGTTTAGGATTAAATGTTCATAATTTAGTTCAATCTGGACAAGTTACAGTTTTTAATCCTTTTCGAATTATCAGTTTCGAAAAAAAGAATTTTAAAATTGAAATTAAAGGATTTAACGAACTACAAAATCACACGATTACTAATGTAGATAAGATAATTGTCAACACAGGATCGCGACCTGATTTTTCCTTTCTCAGAGAATTAAGATACTTCACCGATCCTGCACTTGAATGTGTTCCTGAATTAACAACTCTTATCGATCCGAATGTACATAGTTGTGGAACAGTAAGGGCTCACGGGGAACTGGAATTACGACAACCTGAACCAAATTTTTATATTGTCGGAGCAAAAAGCTACGGACGTGCACCAACATTTCTAATGGCAACAGGATATGAACAAGTCAGAAGTATCGTCGCGGCACTTGATAATGACTGGGAGGCCGCTAGAAGAGTAGAATTATATCTTCCAGAAACTGGCGTTTGTGGAGTTTAAAAAAGTTCGTTTGATTGGACAGCTAACTGCCGTATCTCTATTCGGGGATTCTATGTTATATATAGTGATGCCTATATATTATAAAGAATTCGGTCTGACTGATTTATGGCAAGTAGGTGCGTTGTTATCTGTGAATAGAATCATCCGAATACCGATCCATCCTTTTGTAGAAAAATTTTATTTTAAATATCCATTGGAAATTGGTTTCGGAATTGGTTTAACATTAACATTCATTTCGACTGCCGCCTGTGGATTATTAAATGGATTTTTTTACTTATTCTTAGCAAGAATTCTATGGGGAATATCTTGGGCTTTTTTAAAACAAGCAGGCCAGCTAATGATCATCGAAGCAACAAACGTTCATAAAAATAAAGCGGGGAAACTAACAGGAATTTATAATGGTTATTCAGCAATTGGCAATGTTATAGGTATGTTAATCGGTGGAGTATTCTCTGAAATTTATGGAGTACACATTATACTTATTATTTTTTCACTTATAGCCTTAACTGCGAATTCAATTCTTATAATAAATCATTTTCAAAGAAAAAAACACGATCCCGTTTACATAGTAAAATCCATAGAAGTCTCAATTTCCTTAGGTAAAAAAACGCATGGATTGCTAATTATATTTACGGTAAGTTTTTTTACTGCTATTGTATTCCAAGGATTATTGAAATCGATGTTAGCTCATTGGGTAAATGAACGAATTATTACTAGTGGAGGTCTTTTCTGGGGATTAGGGTCAGCGAGTCTCACATCATTTTTACTCGCTACAAGGTGGGCATTGGAACCTTTTGTTTCTCCTTGGATTGGGAGTCGAATTGACCAAGCAGAAGATAAACTGAAATTGTTAATGGTGGCACTTTCTATATCTGCCATACTATTTTTAATTATTCTTAGCATTAATTTGCCTTCTTTGATTTGGTTCATAACAATTTTATTAATGCTTATCGCATCCATTATGGTATTAACAGATATCAATGCCAAAGTTGTGGATTATTCAAATTTAAGTTTTAATACAAATATATTAGCCAAATACTTAATGATCAGTGACATAGGTGCTGCCGTTGGTTCACTATTCGGTTTTATTGCACTTGATTTCGGACTTCCTGATGTCCTCGGTGTCTTCTGCGCTATAATTTTAATGATTTCTGCAATCCTATTGAGCAAAAACCCAAATGTTAATACTCTTACTTCACATAACTAATATAGGCGGTCATTTAACAAAATCCGCTTAACTACCAAACCGAGTCTGAAGTTCTTTCTTTGTGACATCCCAAATCGGAGAGATCTGTTTTGATAGTTCAATAGAAGCATCGATTTCACCGGCTTTCGCTTTTGCTTCCGCATCAATTACGATTTTTGAAAGGGCGGACAATCCAAAATTGGCGGCGACTCCTTTGATTTGATGGAGCTCTGATTGCAGGTCTTTTTGTTCCTTTGTTTGCATAAAGTTTTCCATATTTTGGATACGGACCGTCATATTTTCCAACAAAGAAATGATCATATCTTTTAGCCATGCGAGGTCATCAGGATCATTTATATCTACAAGAGATTCAATTCTAGACCAATCAATATTCATTGTGGCTCCAAGTAATCTAAAAAGAAAGCTCTGAAACAATCATGTAAATTACTTTTTAAAAAATCTATTGCATGAGGTCCAATGGCAGTTTTTTTTGATTCTAAACCATGAAGATTCATCCAACAGCAATCATTGATCCCAAGGCAGAACTCCACGAATCTGTCGAAGTCGGTCCCTTTTGTATTATCGAAAAAGACGTCATTATCGGTGAGGGAACCAAAATTGAATCCCATTCTCGCATTTTAAACGGCGCACGTATCGGAAAATTCAATAAATTCAGTTCAGGGGTTACCTTTAGCGGTGTCCCTCAGGACTTGGGTTTTAAAACCGAAACTCCCACTTTTTTGGAATTGGGAGACCACAATACTTTGAAAGAAAATTGTATTTTTCATAGAGCCACCAAAGAGGGCGGATCTACAAAAATTGGAAACCATAACTTCTTTATGGGCAATATCCATATTGCACATGATTGTATCGTTGGGGATAACAATATCATGGTGCAGAACAGTATGATTGCAGGCCACGTTGTTATGGGAAATAAAATATTTGTCTCTGGACTAACAGGCATTCACCAATTTGTTCATGTTGGCGATTATGCCATGGTTGCAGGGCTTGCCAAAGTCGTTAAAGATATTCCTCCTTATAGCACTGTCGATGGAAATCCTGCTTCTGTGATTGGACTAAATTCTGTCGGATTGAAACGAAATGGCTTTAACGGAGACACACGAACAGCAATTAAACGAGCATACAAAATCATTTACAATAGCGGATTCAACACCTCACAAGCGCTTGCCGAACTAGAAAAAGATCAAAACATAATTCCGGAAGTTCGATTCCTTATGGACTTTTTCAAAAACAGCAAACGAGGTGTCACAGACCATAGAACCATCGGTGGTAGCGGCGACGAATGAGAGTTCTCGTTACAGGCGGTGCGGGCTATATCGGTAGCCACATCGTATTGGAATTGATGGAACTTGGGCATTCCATCTTGGTTGTAGATGACATGGAGAAAGGAAATGAGGCAAACTTATTTCCTCAAAATGAATTTATAAAAGGTCGCATCCAAGACCCAGCAGTCTTAAAACAAATTTTTTCTAAACGCATTGATGCCGTATTTCATTTTGCCGCATGGAAAGCTGCAGGTGAATCGATGACTGACCCTATGAAATATACGATCAATAATTTGAATGGAACTTTCATACTCTTACAGGCAATGCTCCAAAATAATTGCCAATACATTGTATTTTCTTCGTCTGCTGCAGTGTATGGTGCTCCGAAATATCTACCTATAGATGAAAACCATCCGACTAATCCTGAAAATTATTATGGATACACAAAACTCGCGATCGAAGAAAACCTACGATGGTATGATCAACTAAAAGGTGTTAAATCTGCATGTCTAAGATACTTTAATGCAGCGGGTTATGATCCAAAAGGACGCATCCGTGGAATAGAAAAAACTCCTGCAAATTTACTTCCTATCATTATGGAAGTCGCATCTGGCATCCGTCCTGGTTTTGAAATTTATGGCGAAGATTATGATACGCCTGATGGAACTTGCGTACGTGACTACATTCATGTAACGGATCTAGCTCGAGCCCACGTTTTAGCTTTAAATAAGATCATGGAGACAAATCAAAGTTTAACGGTCAATTTGGGATCGGAAAATGGATATTCAGTAAAGGAAATGACTGATCTTGCATTAACGATTGTTAAAAAACCCATTCCTCATAAAATTGTAGGACGAAGACCTGGTGATCCTGCGAAACTACTTGCCTCCTCAGCAAAAGCCAAATCACTACTAGCTTGGAAACCAATTCATAGTGATGCGAGTAGCCTAATCAATACTATGTGGGAACTGTATCGTTCTCTTTAAAATTATCGTTGATTCGCAATAGTATTGCAATCAGAGTTTATTGAACTAACGTATGTTAAAGCAGATTCTCCAAGTACATCGGCGCCAATAAAACTTCCTTTTAATTGGATTTTGTTGGTTTTGTATAGATTTATCCATTCATTTTGAAGTGCCTGGGAAATTGGAGCATAAGACCAGTGCCATTTTTCTTCTTGGTACCCTTTTCCTCCACGTTTCGCCAATTCGTTGTAAGGTTGACAAAAACCGTATTGGCCAGCATTGGCTTTTAACCATTCATAAAGGATTTTGCCTTTACCGTTGCTTTGAAAATAGGCATTATCCAATGCATTTAAATCAAAATCTGTTCCCCAATGATGTCTTGATGTACCAGGTGCACTCGAAAATTCCAAAATCAATGAAACGATTTGTTCGGGCGACTTATCTGCGATAGGTTCTCGCATAACTTTTTTGCCAGTATATTTTGATTCCCATATTCCTTTTTGTTGGTTAAAATTTCGAAAAGAGGAGACCAGAAAAATTTGTTGTTTATACGTAGAAGGTTTTGATTCTTCAAAGGCGTTTATCATCTTGAGTAAAGCTACCTTTACATCTGGACGCAAAAAATGATCTTTTGTATTTTCTTCTAATGCCACAGGCAAGAGGACATCATTCGCATTGAATCGCCCGGTTAAATAAGCTTCTTTGTTTAAACCTAAAAATAAATTCGAATCTTTTTTAGATTGTGTGTCTGCAGGTGGATTTCCGCATACAAGCAAAAATATAATCAAAATAAAAGCAAAATACGTTTTCATAGTGTTTATAGGAAAACATCGTACTTAACAATGATTCGTCAATTCGCAAATAAAAATTTACCTTCGTTGTACCTTGCTGCAATTTCAGATTTTTCAATTTCATCGCCAGACGAATATTTTTTGGCATCTTCTTTGGCTCCTTCTAAAAGATCTTTGTCCGTAACTAAATTTGCTAATTTGAATTCAGGCAATCCACTTTGTTTGACACCCAAAATTTCCCCTGGCCCACGGATCGCTAAATCTTTTTCTGCCAATTCATAACCATCATTTGATTTTGTAAGTGCCTCTAATCTTTCTTTGGCATCCTCGCTGACAAATTCTCCTGTCATTAAAATACAATAACTTTCTATATCACTTCTACCTACTCGACCACGTAATTGGTGTAATTGGGAAAGGCCAAATCGATCCGCGTGTTCAACGACTAGTATCGTTGCGTTCGGCACATCAACGCCCACTTCGACAACTGTTGTAGTAACTAGTATTTGAATTTTATTTTGTTTGTATGAAGACATTATAGTTTCTTTCTCAGCACTTTTCATCTTTCCATGTAAAAGGCCGACTTTAAACTCAGGAAAAATTTCTTTGCTTAATATTTCGTATGCATTTGTACAAGATTCCAAATCTACTTTTTCTGAATCTTCAACCAATGGATAAACAATATAACACTGCCGACCATCTTTGATATATTTTCTGATAGAATTATAAACACCTGAACGCCTATCTTCTTTATACCAACGAGTATCAATCGGTTTTCGACCAGCAGGTTTTGTTTTAATATTGATTAAATCCAAGTCACCGTATAACGTTAAACATAAGGTTCTCGGAATGGGTGTGGCAGTCATGGCAAGTATATCAGGATTTTTTCCTTTGGAACGAATATTTTCTCTTTGGTCAACACCAAACTTGTGTTGTTCGTCAATGACCACAAGTCCAAGGTCGGAAAAAATAATATCATCTTGGAAAAGAGAATGAGTTCCCACAACCAAAGAAGATTCGCCATTTTTAATTCGTAATAATTTTTCCGATCTTATTTTTTTGTTTTCGCCACCTAACAATAAATCTATACCCAAAAAAGGCATATTTCCTAAAAATTTATATATCGTTTCATAATGTTGCCGAGCCAAAATTTCCGTAGGGGCAAGAAAAACTACCTGAATATTATTATCAATATAGTGAAGTGCGATAAGTAAAGCTGTAATGGTTTTTCCAGAACCTACGTCACCTTGCATCAGTACTGCGAGAGGTACGTCTTTTTTTGCCAACTCTATAACTTTTTTTACTGCCGATTTTTGATCCTCTGTTAATTGAAATGGTAAGGACTTTAGTAGCGATGTGACACTTGGGGAATTTGGAATCGGCCAAAGCAAACGTTTGATTTTTTCTCTTTGCGTTTGTTTGTATTGGAGAAGTAACTGAAAATAGTATAACTCTTCGTAGGCGAATCTTCTTCGTGATACTTCCACTTCATCTAAGTTTTCTGGAAAATGAATCTTTCGAAATGCTTCGTCCCTCGGAAGTAGATTTCTTGATTTTACCAATTTGGCTGGCAAATTTTCAGAAATCGTTTCCATTTCCAAAATGGAATGTATCAATTTACGAAATCCTCTAGAATCTAATCCATCCTCTTTCAAAGCTTCATTGGAAGGGTAAAGGGGAATGATGCGCCCTGTGTGTAAAAAATTCCCCTCTTCTTCGTGACCATCACTAATAAATTCATACTCTGGATGAACGATTTGGTACCCTTTAAAATAGTCTAATTTTCCAGAAATGACCACCTTAGATTCGGTTTTAAATAATTTATGAAAAAAATTAACACCTCGGAAAAAAACTAAATTGATTCGTTCATTGTTATGCGTTCGAAAACCAACCATTAAACGACTTTTTTTCCCGTGAATGAGATAACTATCAGAGATAGAACCGAGCAAGGTGACGACTTCGCCTTGCTTTAGTATTATATCCTTAGTGAAATTTCGATCTAAATACCGTCTTGGATATGTTGTTAATAAATCCAAATAAGTAAAAATTCCATTTGATTTGAGGGTTTCAAGTCGCTTAGGCCCAATTCCTTTCAGTGAACCTATCGGCTGTAAGAGGAAAGGCAATACCATTAGATATCCAACTCAGGTTCAGGTTCGTTATTTATATCGTTGAATCCACGGTCTATGATAAGATAACAATACTTACATCCATATATTTGGGCTTGTTTTTTGCCTTCCATATTTATATGAGCAGAAATGGCCGCATATAAAAATTCATCCTTTCGCAACATAGCTCCACAAACAGGACATATGCGAGGTCTCTGCACATTCGGGTTCCATTCTTTTGAGTAAACTTTTCTTGGATCACCGACTTTAAGGTTATTTTCTCTATCCTTTCGTTCTTTTTCTTTTTGGTCTAGAGACTTGTTATCTACAGCTGATAAGGCATACAAAAAGAATGCCGCAGTCAGTAAAACGGCAGTTATAGTAACGAAAGTTACCATTATCAGTTTCCGCGAATATAATCTTCTGAACTTACTTTCGAAATTGGATTTTGACGGATGAGAGATAATTTATCACCCGAACAATCAACTTCGATTAACCGATTCCATTCATCATTCACTAATTGGCATAAATTTGATTGGACTACTTGTTTTCCGTCTAATATTATTTCTGCGAAATATCCACCTTCTTGAAATCCGTAAACTGATTCCACAGCACCAAAGTTAGATGGATTTATATATACTGTTCCTCGTTTTTTTATAATACCTTGGTCCTCATGAACGTGACCCGAAACAACTAAGGATGGTGATTCATCATCTAGATAACGGCGAATGCCTTGGCTGCCTACATTACCAACGCCTGGAATTTTATCAAAAAATCCATACGCAGGGTTATGAATGACGCAAATATCTGGCAATTCTTCTCGAAAAAAATCTTCTGGTTCACTATAATTTTTGCCTTGTTTGGTATATTCATGAAAAACAACTGTTAGTTTTTCGGGAATACCAGAAGTCCATATAGGTGCTCCCCCATAACCAGAAAATTTCAAATTACCCAGTTCAAAACTTTTTCTATGAATTTCTCTTTGGTACAATTCGGTGTATTGTAAATCTAGATCATAGTTTCCAGGGAGGCAATAGACTGGGGATTTCGCATAACGTAATATTAATTTTTCGATGATTTCATATTTATCTTTCATCGTCTTAGCAGCGATTTTATATAAATCTCTGTATTTGTAAGATTTTTCTACTATGGCAGTTGAAAACTTTTCTGGAAAACGTATAGCTTTGGTTGTAAAATCGAAAGGAGTTGAATCGTCATGGCTTTCATTTAACAGATAGTATAACTCTTCTTGCACACCACAAAAATCTATTATGCGATCATATGAAAAGAAAGCTTTGTAAATGATATCACCAGAAAATAAATACAAATCCGCTTCGGTGTTTTGTAAAATTTTTTTGAGTCCGTGTAATCCATCATGAATGTCTGTGAGATACACGATTTTCATAATTAAACCTTGTCCCAAAGTCTCAAGGTAACATTTTCATCTTCTTCGAGGTAATCGATGCGAATATAAAGTGGACCAAAAAAATCAACTAAAGGTTTCAAAATTGTTCCTGATCTGACCAAGACATATACTTCTTCATTATCGGCTAGAAGATATTGAATTTCAATTTTTCCAGCTATCGAAGGAACCAGATTCAAAAAATAATTTAAGTTTACTTTTACTTCCCATTGTTGTAATCCACTGACTGTAAGTAAGTCAGGTGCATTTTTCAATATGGATTCCAATACTTTCTTTTTATGAAAAGGATCAACCTTTGTAAACCACCTAACAAAATCAAATTTCCTGACTTTTGTATCCCATATTCGATAACCTATTATGCGTAAATGTGCCTTATTATCTTTGACTGAAACTGGTTTTAATCGCACACGGTAATGAACAGCCTTCACGCCAAAAATCCTAGAAATCCATAACCAATCCATTAAGTACACGCCTGTAAAATGGATCTCCCCTTTTACAGATGTTATCTCTAATGTTTCGAGATCTGGATCTTTATCTATAATCTCTGTGCGTATGACACTTCTTAAATTTTTGAGTAGAATTGTGACCTTATAATTACTCTTAACTACCGCTTTCGGCGATAGAAGTAGGTTCAAAGGATTGAAACGGAAGAGATCCGTTAAAAGCATAATTTAAAATTAATTTCTATTGCCTTTTTGCAAAGCGAATTTAAAATACAGAACTCATGAAGATCGGAGTAATTGGCGCAGGAAGTTTTGGCACCGCACTAGGAAGTATCTTAGCGGACAAAGGATATGATGTGGTTTTATGGACAAGGAGTCCAGACCAAGCAAAATCCATAAATGAAAATCATATCAACAATAAACATATGCCTGAATTGGTTTTACCAGACATGTTACGTGCTAGCACAGATTTGATAGAAGTTGTGAAGGATAAGGACATGATCGTCTCAGCTCCTCCCTCTCATGCTCTCAGTGGCATTCTGAAACAAATCAAAGATCATATTCCTACAAAAATTCCCATTGTTTCCGCATCCAAAGGCATAGAAAACGAATCACTCAGACTCGTATCAGAAATCTTTGAAACAGAATTGCCAGGATCCTTTCACTCACAACTTTCTTATTTATCTGGACCGAGTTTCGCAAAAGAAATGGTGAGGAAGGTTCCAACGATTGTTTCCATCGCTTCTAAAAATGAAGCCACAGCTAAACGAGTGCAAGAAATCTTCAGTTTCACATACTTTCGAACGTATTGGACTCCTGATGTTGTCGGTGTCGAAGTTGGTGGTGCTTTAAAAAACGTAATCGCCATAGCGGCGGGAGTTGCCGATGGATTGGGATTTGGACAAAACACAAGAGCCGCTCTTATCACAAGAGGATTGAATGAGATTACTCGAATGGGTTTAAAAATGGGTGCCGATCCAATGACCTTTCTTGGGCCATCGGGCATGGGGGATCTAGTTCTTACTTGTTGTGGGGAAGCTTCAAGAAATCGAACTGTGGGATTTCGTTTGGGTAAGGGTGAAAAGCTAAAAGACATTCTTGGTTCAATGAATGAAGTAGCGGAAGGAGTCAAAACGACACTTTCCACAAAAAACTTAGCAGATAAACTGGGAGTCGAAATGGCGATCACAAGTGAAGTCTATAAGATGTTATACGAAGACAAAGATCCCAAAGAAGTTGTAAAAGCTTTAATGAGTCGAGACTTAAAACGAGAGGGCGTTTAAGATTAAATATATTTTTTATATTTAGGTATAGATATTAATATAAAAATTTCGTCTGTAACATAAGAACTTACGTTTCTTATGTTGCGGATCCTTTGAAAATCAGTATATTAAAAAAGTATCTATATCTTTCCCTATTCTTTGGCATCATGATGGGACTTATCTTTCGTGCTATTACTCCCTACTTCGTAACTTTTCGATCTGAAACTTTAGATCAACTTTTTACAGCCCTTTGTTTATTTGCTGGGATTATGGTAGGATTTTTCTCCTATTGGATTGGTAAAACTTCACTTTTAAAAACAATATTCGAAATTAGTAATTTTTCAAAACGACTTAGCCAAGGTGATTTTACTTCCAATTTAATTATCAATTCCAACGATGAAATTGGAAAATTTGCGAATTATTATAATGAGTTAATCCAACAGATGAAAATTTCCTTACAAGGAATTCAAAAATTATCTTTTGAAATTAATAGCACCATGCTTGAACAAAAAAAATCAACGATTCAACTTTCGCAAAATACTTCTTCCTTAGCTCTGGACTACGATGTGTTAAATGAAGAAACATTGCAGAATGCAAAAGATTTAGACTACTCTGTTTCTCATTTTAAAATTTTGCAATTTTCAATGGAAAATCTTATGAATGAAATTCAATTATTATCAAATTCAATAACCGATTTAAAAGAAATATCTGATCTTTCAATACAGGAAATTTTATCGTATGAAATGAAATTTGAAAAATTAGATAAAAACTTAAAATTTTTAAAAACCCAAATGGAAGGAATCAGTCTTAGTTCTGAAAAAATTGCAAAAACAATCGGAAAGGTACATACTATTTCTGATAAAATTAATTTACTCTCGTTAAATGCTGCTATCGAATCGGCAAGAGCAGGTGAACATGGAGCTGGATTTGCCGTCGTATCTGAGGAAATTTCAAAATTAGCTTCACAAACGCGCGTTAGCCTTAAGGAAATTCAAAGTTTATTTAATTCTAATTTAGAAGAAGTTAAAAAAGGAACGGATGCTTTCGAAACAAGTTTTGAAAGTATCGCTGAAATCATTACAGATAGTAAAAAAATAGTTGCAAATTTCCAATCATTAGGATCAGAAATGAAACGACAAATAGTGAAACAGGTCACTGTTTCTACAGAAGCTAATGAAAGTATAGAAATTTCGAATACCATTGCTACGAATCTCGCTCACTTCCAAATATCATTTGAAAAGATCAAAACTATCATACAAGAAATGAATCTACTCGGAGCTAAAAATGCTCAAGCCGCTGAGGAGATTTCACTCTCCTCAAAAGATATTAGCGAATATACTAGTGACTTAGAAAAGAATGTAAAATTTTATAAATTTTAAATCAGTTTCGTGATAAGAAAAATAAATGCGCCGACTTGAATTAAATAAAAGGTAAATCTCACATCAACAGCCAATACTGATGTCGAGATCAAATGTGTGACGGATTGCAAAACTCTGGCACCTAACACAAGCATACACCCATATATAAAAAACAAATCTACCTTGCCTGAAACATTTCCAATTAAAACTAATGCGGCAAAAATCGGTAAATTTTCTAATGCATTGGCATGGGCACGGTTCATTTCCCAATAGCGAGGAGTGCCATGTTTTTGCCCTGCGGTAAATTCATTTGACTTCTTCTTTCCGAGTAATACTTCGATAGCTCTATATCCAACAACTAACAAACCAAGAAAAATTGTCCAGCTAACAAAGCCAACTAAAATGAGTAACGATTGATTCATTTAAATATCCTTTATTAATAAACCTGAAATCAAGGCATCGAAATTTACTACTTCTTTATCAAAACTTGATTCAAGGGTAAAAGCAATAAATTGAATGGAACCAAATTTACCGCTAGTCAGAAAATTATAAAATATAAAATTTAAGCCTTTTGTGGATGCACGATACTTAACTAATTTACCAATACGACCATTTACATTTACTTCCTCGATATCGATAACATAGGCATTTGGATCTACTTCTTTCGCATTTGCAAGTACGACTTCCGTAAAACTTTCCATCGGTATTTCAATCCCTTCGTAAATTACCATAGAATAGGATGTTTTTTTACTGTTTTCAAATCCAAATTCTGCTGATTCATTTGAGGGTTTTACATTTTCCCAATTTTTTGGATTATAAGAAATATCATACTTTTCGTATTTACTTTTTAGTAAACTTGTTTGATCTATTGATTTTTTAAGATAACGCACGTTAGCTGAATCATTTTGTGGGGTGCCTATATTCGCGTATTTCCATGTAAAATTTTCATTCAGTATTACTTTTTTACCTGATTTTGTTGTGGCCTCTTCAGCAACTAACATGTTTAAAAGTGAAAAAAGAAAGATTAAAAATAAGAATTTAATAGCAAAATTAAATTTTGAATTCATGCGACTAACATACTCTATTTTTATAAAACTTCAAACTTTTTTCTTCGAAAAAATCTGGTTATCTACGTCTATTGCATTTTGAATGTAATACTCTAAAACTTCTCTATTCACTTCGGAAGCACTTTTGAAAGTAATACAATAGACCTGCTTTCGATTTCCTTTTTCCAATAATTTGAGCTTATCTTCCAATAAATAACCATTACAAAACCCGAGCTGCACTCCCGATTTCGGCCCAGATTTGATTGATGCTGGCCAAATGAAACAAACTCTACTCCTTTGAAAAAAGTATAAAACTGAATAGGAAATTTTCAATTTTAATGAAGGATATGATTCTAGAATGGTTTTCAAAGAATTAACGATAGCTAACTCATCTTTCTTTAGAGAGCTATAAAATTCTTCAAACTGAATATTATTTATTTTGTTCAAAGAGTTGCGATAATGGCTTTTCCGTCTGCAACGATTATCGTATGCTCACATTGCGCCACATAACTTTTATCAGCTGTCACCAAAGCCCAACCATCCGCTGCTTCATAGGCAAACTCGGAACCTGTAGAAATAAATGATTCGATCGCTAAAACTAGACCTTTATTTAATTTTCGTAAATCCCGTTTATCTTCATATACTAATACTTGCGGTTCTTCATGTAGTTTTTTTCCAGTTCCATGGCCAGCTAAATTTTTGATAACAGTATAACCATTCTCCTTTGCCGTTGCATGAATTTGTTTTCCAATTGATTTCAAATAACTTCCCGTTGTAGCTTTGCGAATAGCTGCATTTGTGCTTTCAACTGCCACTCGACATAAATCTTCAAACATTGGATTTTGCCCATCTACCACGAATGAGAGTCCTGTATCGGCATAATAACCATCTAACTTAGCAGAAACATCTACATTCACCAAATCACCTTTTTTTAAAACGACTTGGTGGTTAGGAATCCCATGAGCAACTTGATGATTTACACTAATACAAGTATATCCTGGAAAATTATAATCATGCTTAGGTGCAGAATAGGCACCTGCCTTTTCAAACTCTTGTTTGGCTATTTGATCCAATTCTAGAGTTGTGATACCAGATTTTGCACATTTAACAAGTAAATCACGAACTCTAGCGACAAATTTCCCAGCTTTTAAAATTCCCTTTAGATCTTTTTCATTCTGAATGGACATAGATACAAAACCTTCCTAATATTATTTTAAAACTAAAATTTTCCCAAAATCTATTTCACAATTTAATCATATTCAAATCTTAATTGCAATCTTTCCGAAGTGTGAACCGGATTTTAAATATTCCAATGCTTCTTTAATATCTTCCATGGGAAATACTCTATCAACAATAGGTTTTAATTGGCTTATTTCTATAGCACGATTCATTTCTTGGAATGCTTTTCGGCCACCTACGACGATCCCTTGGATTTTTATATTGTTCATAACAGCAGGTAATAAATTCAACTCTCCTGATTTACCTGCCAAAATACCTATCAAATGGATCACACCGAACGGTTTACAGGCGATGATCGACTGTTCAAATGTTCCCGCACCGCCAACCTCTACAATATGATCTGCTCCTATCTTATCTGTATAAACGCGAACAACTTTGCCCCAATCGAATGTTTCTTTGTAATTGATACAAAAATCTGCGCCCAATTTTTTTGCTTTCTGAATTTTCTCTTCGGAAGAAGACGTTAATATAACTTTAGCGCCCGCTAGTTTTGCGAATTGCAATCCAAATAAGGAAACGCCACCGGTACCTTGGATTACAACTATCTCACCTGCCACCAAACGACTAAATATATGAAATGCAGACCAAGCAGTTAAGGCCGCACATGGAAGCGTGGCACCTTCCTCAAAGCTTAGATGTTGGGGCATTTTAACAATATTTATCTCACTGAAAATAATGTATTCTCGGAGTGTCCCATTTAGAGGGCCACCTAATGTGTGTCTCATTTCTTGATGAGTGGCCTTATCAGCAATCCAGTTAGGTGCAAATGTAGCTAAAATTTTATCACCTATTTTAAATTCAGATACTTCTTCGCCAATTTCTACGACTTCGCCTGCTCCGTCACTACATGGCACCATAGGGGTTGGAAATTTTGGATTATATTTTCCAGCTATGACTAGAGTATCTCTAAAGTTGAGAGATGCTGCGCGCATACGAACGAGCACTTGTTTTCCTTTAGGTTTCGGAGGTTCATCTACATTTACCAAAGAAAGATTTTGAATTCCAAATGATGAAAGTTGGATTTGTTTCATAAAATTTGAGTTATATAGAATTTAAAAGAATTTAGATTTATGGAATACAATCATTGAGTAATTAAGAATTGTCAATCAGGCAATTCAACTTCCCCTTTCACATTTAACGGAAAAAACGGATTGTGGGCAACTTCAAATAGGTGACCATCCAGATCTGAAAAATAAGCACTATACCCACCCCAAAATACTTTCTGCGGTTCTTTTAAAATATTGGCACCGAGGTTTCTTACTTTATTTATTACTTCATCTACTTCGATTTCACTTTCAGCATTGTAAGCTAGAGTGATTGATGAAAAGCCCGTAGGTTTTTCTTCCACATTCGCATCTTCTGCCAACGAACTTCGATTAAATAAGGATAATACAATGCCATTTAACTGAAAGAATGCGACCGTTTCCTGGCTTTGGTTTGACTTCTTCCAACCAAGACCTTTTTCATAAAAATCCAAGGATCGTTTCAAATCTCGAACGCCGAGAGTAATTAAATTGATTTTTTGTTTCATGATCTAAAATGATCCTTTGTGTCATTCGCGATAAACTAGATTCGTCAGCTAAGTTTTAATTTTATCTAGAAGTTTAAAACCATTTTCTTACAAATAACTCATTTATTTTCTTATCTTGTTTGTATTTTATAGAGCTAAAAAGAACGAATAATATTGAAACATTTCAGACTAAACCAATATGAGTAAATTGGCATTGACTCCATTTTACTCATGAGTAAAATAGCATCATGTCTACTTTACTAACAAGGTATTTGACTCCCTATATCCAAAAAGATTTACCCGAAAGAATGGTTTTTCTTGGTGGACCGAGGCAAGTTGGTAAAACCACTCTCGCCCAATCACTTATTCCCAAGTTTAAGGATGGTCACCCTGCCTATTTAAACTGGGACTTTCTTGAACATCAAAATGTGATCAAAAATCGATCTTGGCCAAAAGAACAAAAACTGATTGTTTTTGATGAAATTCATAAATTTAAAAATTGGAGAAACCTAGTCAAAGGATTCTATGACACACTGAAGCGAACTCATAAATTTTTAGTAACGGGATCAGCACGCTTAGACCACTTTCGAAAAGGTGGAGATTCACTTCTTGGAAGGTATCATTATTACAGGCTCCATCCCTATTCCTTAAATGAAGTTGGGAATTCTTGGAATCACCTAGAGCGTTTATTTAAGTTTGGTGGATTTCCTGAAAGTTATACCAAACAAGATGAAACATTTTTGCGAAGATGGCATAGAGAACGAATCCATAAATTGATTAAAACAGATGTTCGTGATTTAGAAAATGTCCAAGATTTAGATAAAATGCAGATGTTAGCTGAAGAATTGCCGAACCGAATTGGTTCCCCACTTTCTTTCAAATCACTCGCAGAAGATTTAAATATCGACTTTAAAACTTGTAAACGATGGGTCCAGATTTTGGATACATTATATTATGCCTTCACCATACCACCATTTGGTGCTCCAAAAATTAGAGCAGTTAAAAAAGAACAAAAACTTTATCTCTGGGATTTTAGCCAAGTTGAGGAAAAGGGAGCTCGATTTGAAAATATGGTAGCCTGTCACCTTTTAAAATTCTGTCATTTTTATGAAGATACCGATGGCCAAAAAATAGAATTACGATATGTGCGAGACACAGATAAAAGAGAAATTGATTTTGTAGTTTTAAAAAACAAAAAACCATTATTTGCCGTTGAATGCAAACTTAGTGAAAAAAAAATCTCACCGCACATCAAATATTTTGCAGAAAGAACCAATATCCCTAAGTTCTACCAAGTTCATTTGGAACCTTATGAAAGTCAGGTGACAAGTGAAATCATGATTTTACCTTTCAATCAATTTTGTAAGTTAGAAAATTTGATTTAATATGTGAGGGAAATAGTTTCCCTCACTTGCAATTTTTAATATTTATTTTGCACCAAGGCCAGTTGTTTTCGCACCGACCAAGATAGACATATTTCCAGCTGGATGTTTGTTTTCACGCATTAGCTGGTGACATTCTCCCGTTCCATTGAATTCAAACGTTTTCGCAAGAACTGGATCTACTTTTTTATCTATCACTAATTGATTGAGGTCACGACAATTTTCATCGTTTGCAAAATGGGAACCTTGCAATCGTTTTTGTCTCATCCACAGATAACGAAGGTCAGCTGTTGCATTGAAACCAGAAGTTCCTGCACAAATGACTACCATACCACCTGTTTCACAAACAAACACAGATGTAGGAAGTGTGCTTTCGCCTGGATGTTCAAAAACAATTTGCGGATTTTTTCCCTTGCCTGCTATATCCCATATCGCTTTTCCAAATTCACGTGCATCCTTTGTCCATTGGCCAAATGCTTCTGGTTTGTTGATGTCAGAGGTTAAGGCTCCCCAATGTTTGAATTTATTGCGATTGATAACTCCCGCAGCACCAAGGTCTTTACAAAAATCAAATTTATCATCAGATGAAACAACGGCAATGGGAACTCCACCCGCTGCTTTCACAATTTGAATGGCCATAGCACCAAGTCCACCTGCACCACCCCAAATTAAAACTACATCATCTTTTTTTACATCATTTGGTTTCCAATGATGTAACATTCTATATGCGGTAGCCGCAACTAACATATATGCTGCCGATGCTTCCCATGTTAGGTGTTTTGGTCGAGGAAGACACTGGTGGTCTTGGACTTTACAAAATTGCGCAAAGGAACCCCAATTGGATTCATATCCCCAAATGATTTGACTTGGCGCATACATTGGATCTTTGCCAGCTAAAACCCAAGGGTCTTTTGGGTCCCACATAGCACAGTGTACGACTACTTCATCACCAATTTTAACATTTTTAACTTCAGAACCAACTTTATAAACTATACCAGAAGCATCAGATCCACCAATGTGAAATTTTTCTGGCTCCCCTTTTTTATTACGAGCAGCGATCACATCCACTGGATAACCTAATGCCGCCCAAACGTTGTTATAGTTCACGCCTGCTGCCATAACAGCCACCAACACTTCGTTTGGTGCAATTTCCGGAACGTCAATAACTTCAGCTTGGAATGATTTTGTAGGTTCGCCGTATCTCTCTGGACGAATGACTTGGGCATGCATTTTTTTAGGGACCACTCCGAGTGGAGGAAGTTCACCTACGGGTACGATTTCAACATTGCTCATTTGTTTACCTTTTTCCAAAAACTTGGGAATCTATATGGATTTCCTTGCACGGTAAAATTCTTAGTCTTCCTGTCAATCGCTTCCCCACTCCATAGAAAAGGCAAATGTCCAGGCTGATTGGTAAAGGCGAAAATCACGATCCCTTTGCAATGGATAACGATAGGCAAGACTCAGATTATATTTTTCTGAAAAATTCCATGAAAAACCAACAGATCCTTCCGTGAAAAAGTGAGGATTCAGCTTATCTTTGTTTTGCGAATATTCAACCCCATTATAAGGATTACGATATAGGATACCTGAAAAAATAGACATTTCGGGAATTAAATAATAAGTAATATACGCTGATGCGATGCCAGTATTTTTATATTGGTAAGTAGGCTCTGGAGCAGTGGCAGATGGCAAACGTAAATAATAAGGAACTCCGTCATTGTCTTGTAAATTATTTGGTTGGGAGCTTGTTAATGGCCGAATGCCACCTAACTTAGTTACGAAAGCCCATTTCTCATAAAGATATCCTAACTTTATAAAGCCAGTTCCCGAATAATAATTTCCGCCAGTAAATTTATCTGTATCTGGGCCAGAAGGAAATCCAACGGAACCTTCAATCACAAAAAAATATGGTTTATCTAAATCAAAAAAAGGCTGGTACTTAAATCCTAGATACGTTTTTCCAATTCGTGCCGCATCCTCTCTGTTACGCTGTTGGTAATAATTCCAAGGGACTGAGCCATTGATCGAAAAACGTCCTCCAAAAAAATTCATTTCTGCAAACGCAGTTGTTGTGAAGAGATGGCTATTTTCACGAGTGGACTGATAATAATCTTGCGTTAAGACTAAATAGTTCGTGGGTTTTTCTCTTTTGCCTGTAAATGGATCTACAAATCGAGAAGTCGCAACTGGACTATCCGAAGAACCAGTGTGATGCGCTAATATGGGAGAAGTCAGAAATATTGTCGCAATAAAGATCGTAACAGTGTATCTTAAAATTTGTATGGAATAGAATTTCACTTTTCTACTCCTGGTGTACAACCTTGAAAATTCAGAACCAAATCTTCCGTGTTCAAATTTTTATTTAAAAAACTCAACAGGTCAGAATTTGAAATAAGACTGATCGCAAGATCGGTATCGGATTTAGACATTAGTGTCTGTAAAAAACTATAAGTAATGCCGCCCTGAGAATAATCTCGAAAAAGATTTGAATGTTGAAATCCAATAGAAACAGGTTTGTTCCGATTCGAATTAATCGAAATTTTGCATTTTGGTTTTAAGCTGAGACTGCCTTTGCCGAGTAACACTTTGGCTGTCTTTACTAGGTTTGGTGATCCAATTTTTGTAATACTTAGATTTAGATAAACTTCCTCCCAGGATATCACAGCGAGTGATATCAATCCGTTCGGAGAATCAGAAATCTTTTTCGAATATTTAGAGTTAAATGCAGAGCCTGTTTCATTTGTACTGTTAGTTTCTATAAAATTAGATTCCTTTCCTGAATTTAAAAAAGAGTATGTCCGTCCATAGAGATCTGAACTAGGTAAATCGAGTGGTACCGTATATGGTGTATGTGTTTTTGTAAGGTTGGAATTATTTTCTAAATTGATTTGATCATCAGACTTTGATCTTGCATCAATATTTCCCAAAATTGATTCAGGTGGATTTAATCGATAACTACCTGTTTCCCATTCCACATAACTATCAGTTCTAATTTCTATGTTATATGTAACACCTGAAGAGACAAAAGAAAAATATTGTAAGTAATCATCTTCTTGGTTATCAAAGAATTGTAATGTTGTATTTAACGGCACCAAACTGTTATTTCGCAAGGATAACAAATTTTGAAGAATGATCAACTTCTCAGCATTTGCATCACCAACAGAACCAAAAGTACAATTCATATAACAAACACAAACGAACAGTAGATACTTTTTAGATAAAAATTTCATAATTATAAAACTTAAAAAGGATCAGAGTGTGCAGAATTATTTATAAAATCTGAATCAGTTAGAGTTAATAAATATTCGACAAGATCTGTTCGCTCTTGCGCTGTCAAAGTGAAAGGTCTGATAAAAGAAGAATCTTTATTTGGATGAGACTTGCCTCCACTTTCATAATGGGCGATCACTTTTCTCAGAGCATTCACTGCACAATCTCTAACTGTTTTACCAGAAGTAATACTTGGATTTTCGGAACTATCACACATAAACGAACCATCATGCATATACGGATAACTTAGCCCAATATTTCGCAAAGATGGTGCTCGAAACTTTCCTTGATCACTATCATTTAATGTAACTTCATATAATCCGCGTTTATTGACTGGGAGTGCATCATATTCTGCTTTTGAAAGAATTCCATTATTATGATAAAAAACTTCTGAGGAAGTTTGTTGGGTATGTGTACTTGTATCTGTAAAATTAAATCCACCATGACAATGAAAACATTCTGCGGTCTCTCCATTAAACACTCGAAATCCACGTATTTGAGAAGCATTGAGCGCAGTCGATTGATTCTGAAAAGTATATTTGTCGGATGGAGAATTTCCTGTGATTAAAGATCTCTGAAAACTAGCCAAACCATATCGAATATTTTGCTCTGTGATGGAACCTGGCGCACCACCAAAGGCTTTGTTAAATAATTCTATATATATACTTTGTGATTTTAATCTATCCAAATAATCATTGTTAGATAATCCGAGTTCAATTGGATTTTCGCCAAACATAGGCACACGAGACTGAATTTCCAAAGTTGTCATATTTGGATTAGACCAAGTTAATTTTGGATGATAGGCCGCATTACCTAGACTTTGTGAATTGCGAGGATGTGCTTCACCTGTGATTCCGATTCCGAAAGCTCGGCCATCCGAAAATCCAAGTGATTGTTTATGACAACCGGCACAGGCAAGTGAACGATCTGCAGAAAGATTTTTATCATAAAAAAGTCTTCTACCTAAATCTACTTTCGCTTGTGACATTGGATTGTCGGAAGGGACGATTGGTGTAGGAAATCCTGGAGGAAGATTCCAATTATAATTTGGAACTGAAGCTGCCAATAATATTACCAACATTTCAGTATCCTGACTTTTTTTATCAGGATTTAGAATATGGCAATTTACGAATATAATAGATAATAAAATTAAAATTCTCATATTTTTCCCAACCAGAGGCTTGAGACCTCTGGCCAATTTTTTTTAAGGTTTCAAATAAAATGCAGATTGAGTAGTTAAGGTCTTTCCATCTGTCTCATTCACACCGACATTATTTAAAAGGACTTTGCATCTCGCAGTCGTATTTCCCGACATACAAGTGTATGCTGCTCCACCGTCTGATAGATTTGAATTTGTGCCGTTAACAAGTGTTTTGACATCTAAATATACAGGATTCGTTGTAGGATTCCAAGTGGTATTATTTGTAGTTTTAACAGTTACTGTCGGGACATTTGGATACGAACAATTCAAATTACTTCCATTTCCGCCAGTGCAAGTTCCACCTCCCAAGTGAAATTGGTTGGTCGTCCCGGCTCCTTCTTTTGCTAGCCATTCAAATTTTAGGAACTTATAACCAGAGGTCCAACTCCAATACATCCCCGATGCATTCAATGGTGCAGATGCCGTTGTATTCAAAAGTTTATTTTGATCATCAGGCACACCTATTTTGAATTGTACGCCTACATAAATTCCTGAAACAGCAAAGCCTTTTAGAGTCGTATTTGTATCTGTCGTTCCAACAGTACAATCACCTGTTTTATTTTCAAAATCAAGAAGTGCCACTGTGCTTGATTGGAATGTATTATCGGGCGTTAATGTAAAGTCAGAAGTAGTGCCATCAGCACGCACTAGTTTCACATCATATACAAAAAATCTCGCATCACGAATGGAGAAATTCATACTTTCCGAAATATGTTTTTCAGAATGAGATGTAACAGTTTTATTGCAGGCGAAGCTAGTATCAGTTCCAGCGACTAGAACGAATGGAATCGATGTAACAGCATTTCCAGATGCAATTACAGCTGCCAAAGCTAGTGCAGTGTTTGAATCGTCTTTTTTTTCAGGCTGACAAGCGAACAAATGCAAAATACAAATTGCGATGATAAGAAATGATAATTTTTTCATAATATACCTATATAATAATATGTTAACCCAGCAAATGCTGGTTAGTTTTTAAAAAGAGATTTTTTAGCGCTTAAACGGCTAGAGATTTTGGTGGTTTAATAAGCAAAAGACCCCAACCGTTTTGAAGGTGATCATTTACCTTTAATGAAATTTTTTCTTTATTTAAGACGATTTGAACTAAACTATTTGGACCTTCAGATTTCCAAACTTGGTGATAAATAGAAAGCCTAGCTAAAGAGGATTTCTTTTTTTTACAGGCGCAGATATGCTTTTCACCGGACTCTGCCGAATGGCAGTTAGGTAAGATTTCCGTTTCTTTATTTGATGATTTACTGATTAATTTTGACTTATTTGGAATTTTAAATTTTTGATCATCGGGATGCGCATGTTTCTCTTTTTTGGAGCCGTGATTGCAAGTGCAGATTTTGGAGGCATCTTCCGCACAAATCCCTAGCAAACCACTTCCCAGGAAAATAGTTTGGCAAAAGAGTATGAAGAGTAAAAAGGCAGAAAAACTGCGCTGAAATGCCATCTATTTCCTAGTCAATGAGCCCTTTCGATTAAATCCAGTCTATTTTCCCTTATGGACCCGACTCTAATAGTTCAATCGCCTTAGCATCTTTCATTGATTCGGCTAGTTGTAATGGCGTTTTTCCAAATTTATCTTTTTCTTCTTTATTGGCCCCAGCTTGTAATAATAAGCGAATCAAATCATATCTTTGGTTCATCACGGCACTGTGCAATCTTGTAGATCCATATTTGTCTAGGGAGTTGATTTCTCTTTCTACTTTTAATAAGATTTCTGTGGCCTTTTCATTTTGGTTGATGATGGCTTGGTCAAGTGCTGTGACATTTTTTTTATTTGCCAAATGTGTGTTAGCATCAATGGAACATAAAAATTCTAACAATTCAAACTTGTGACCTATTACACTTGCATGTAATGCCGTATTGCCATCGTTATTCGGTTCATTTATATTGGCACCCAATTCGACTAATATTTTCATAATGTTTGGTTTTTCTTTATCACCTTCAACACCAGCTCCCATATTGATCATACTGACGAGTGCGGTATTTCCCTCAGAATCTTTTTGGTCGACAGGTGCTCCTGCTGCCACAATTGCTCTAATGAAATCTGGATTTTGTGTATAGACTGCCGTCATTAGTGCTGTTTTTCCACCACGAGCTTGAGCCTTTACATTTGCCTTGGCAGAAAGTAATAATTGGAGGTGCTCTTTTTTATCGGGAGATAACTGTGCGACAGAAATTAGGGGAGTTTCTTCAAAGGAATCTTTAGTTTCTAAATTGGCTCCTTTCTTTATAAATAAATCAAAGATATATCGATCCACCTTTTTTGATTTGATCATATAGTAATGAAAATGAGATCGATTGTAATCAGATGAACCCAATTTGAAATTGGGATCGACTCCGGCATCGAGTAACAGACGAATGATTTCTTTTTTTTCAAAATTGATCGCAAAAGATAGAGGAGTGTTTCCACGGTGCATTGTTGGATTTTTGGTAACCCCTCTTTGCAATAATTCTGAGGTAAGTTCTATACTTCCTGTCTCTGCGGCAAAATGTAAGAGAGTATAACCGTCGCTAGATCGAACAGCATCTACATCAAATCCCCTCTTTACTTTTTCTAGAAGTGTTTTTGGATCTCTGATTTTAGTCAGATCCAATTCGGTTGCCAATAGGGAATTTGATAAAAATACAGTCAGGATTAAATAATAAATTGATTTCATTTGTTTCTCCGAAGTCATTTGCTAAATCAAGGGATGTGTTTGCGTTAGGGTAACTGATAAAAATATTACATAACAATGGTAAATTTCAAACATTGTTTGATTTCCTACCATTAAAATTAATTTACAAAAGTTCCTGATTCATATCCATTTTTCAACTTAAATGAGGTAAGTATGTTATTGGTAAAAGCATGGGTGGGCGAGAGCAAAATTCATGGACTAGGTGTCATTGCTCATGAGTTCATTCCAGAAGGCACGGTCACTTGGAGACTCGTGTCTGGTTTTGATGTATTAATTTCCTTAGAAGAGTTAAAAAATCTTCCTACAACGGTCCAAGACCAAGTGCAGTATTATGGATTCTTTCATCCTGATTATGAAAAACATATCTTTTGTGTGGATGATGATCGATTTACAAATCACTCGGACAATGCGAACCAAAGATTTTGTGGGGATTATTCTGTAGCGATCCGTGATATCCACCCGGGAGAAGAGCTGACTGACAATTACAATGAGTTTGGCCGCGCACTGCACACAGAAGTTCTAAGACCCCTTTCCAAAATTGTTATGACATAAATCCGATTTAGTACATTTACTTAAAATTTTCACCTGATTTTGGAAGGCTTTTTTCTGTCCAGAGCACCCTCTCTATGAAATGATGGTGAAAGTGACACCAAATTTATAGGTGGATTCATATGAAACGCACAGAATTAGAACGCAGAGAACGTGAACTGCGGAGAATGGAAAAGAAAAAAATCGTCGGCGGAGAAAAGGAAAGTATGAGTGTAGGTGACTACATTGATGCTCTTTTTGGACTCTTTCGCTACGATATGGAAGAAATCTTCAATGCTTCGGAAGATGAAAATGTTCTTGAACTCCTCGAGAATATGAAAGGAGAACACCCAGAAAAACAATGGGATGTGATCATACGTAAAGCGGTAAATAAAACAAAAGTAAATCAGAAAGAAAAAGCATACGAAGCACTTCGTACTTTAGCGGGTGTAGAAGCCGGCGTAGCCTAAATTCTTCTGTTTACAAAATAGGGAGATGATTTAAAATCTAATCCCCCACTTATGTTTCTAAGCAAAACGCACAAGGATTCGACAAGATTTATAAAATCCTTGGGTGTTTTTCTTATTTTAATCACCCCTCTCCTCGGGTCCGACAAAAACAAAGCAATCCCGGCGAAATTTTGCCCGAAGAGCCAAACTCTTGTTACGAGTGCTCTCTCAGAAAAACATGACCTATCTAATTATCTCAAGTACCACTCGGAATCGGATCCAAATATCCAATTCAATGATATCATTTATAAAAGAGAATCGTTGGATTTTTTATCTACGAATGGCAATATACCAAACTTCGGAAATACAGACAAAAGGTATTGGTTTTGTTTTGAAATCAAAAATGATACCGCAAGCCCATTAAAACTCATTACATTCATCAAATATCCCTTGTTAGATGAAATAAAATTTTTTGATATATTTTCAGAGGGTAATATAACTGAAAAAACGCAAGGGAGACTTTATACTCAAACAAAACGAGAAGTGAAATACCGAGGATTCGGGCATGAGATTCAGTTAAATGCAGGGGAGCTTAGAACGATCTTTATAGAAGTTAAAACAGATAGTTCGATGTCTGTTCCCATATACATTTCAAAAGAAAAAGACTTTTATGATTTTGTTGCCGAAGATTTTATCTTTCAAGGAATTTATTTTGGCATTGTAGGAGTGATGACCCTTTACAATTTATTTGTATTTTTGCTCTTTCGAGATAAGGCATATATTTTTTATGTTATATACCTATTGTTCGGTTCTATCTTTTTTCAATTATCATTGAATGGACTACTGCCTTTATTCTTTTTTCCAGATTCACCTGCCTTAGTATGGCACTTACATAATATCATATATTACTTATTTTTACTTCTTACATTTCCCATGAGTATCACTTTTATGAATTTAAAAGAGAACTCCACTTTTTTCTATCGGACTTTTCTTGTTTTTATGATTTTCCCATCTATTGGGATAGTTTTATTATTCTTTTTGCCATACCGATTAATGAATGAGTCTGGTGACGTATTCTCTATGTTAGTTGCGATCTTGGGTTTAGTTACTTCATATTACATCGCCTTTGTTGGTAAATTTCGACCCGGACTATTTTTCTTTTTTGCATTTTTATTTGTGATTATCGGTGGCATTGGCACTTTGTTAAAATATATGGGCGTTTTGCCTGTGAATGCTTTCACAGAAAATGCCTTTCAAATTGCTATGGCTATCGAAGTGGTACTTATGGCATTTGGTCTAGGGGATCGCATAACTCTAATCGGACGAGATAATGAACGCATACAAATGCGGGCAGAAGTAAACAAACAAAAACTAATGGCATTTCAAAAAGAACTGATCCTCGCACAAAAATTACAAGAGTCCACACTTCCTGAAAATTTCATTCATCCGGAAGATATAGATATAAAGGCAGGTTATAAACCAGCCTCTCTTGTAGGTGGAGATTTTTATGATATTATTAAACTTAGTGAAACAGAACTTAGTTGCTTGATCGCGGATGTTACAGGACATGGCGTTCCCGCGGCGATAGAAGCCGCTATGCTAAAAATTGCTTATACCCAATCTCTTCGCTTTGCTAGTAGCCCAGGACTTATTTTAGAAAAAATTAATCGTTCACTCGTCGGAACTTATAAAAATCAATTTTTAACTGCTTCTGCTCTCTATTTCAATTTGGAGGAAAAATACTTTCGTGTTGCTAATGCAGGTCATCCACCTCTTTATCATCTCAGTCATAAAAATCGTAGCATAAGCTCAGTTAGACCTAAAGGTAAACTTATTGGATTTTCAAAAGATGTAGATTATCCAGAAGAAGAATACCTTTTAGAATCAGGAGACCGTTTTGTAATTTATACGGACGGGTTATGGGATATTTGGGAACGAGATGAAACAGGTCATCAGTCCTTAGCGGAAGGATCCGGTGAAACAGAACTCATCAATTGGTTTTATAAAAATTGGGATTTAGAAATCGATAAGATGATGGAAGAAATTGATACTTTCATTTCCAAAAGAACAAGGAATATCGCCCCAGAGGACGACATCACCTATTTAGTGTTTGCTGTCAGATGATCCGAAATCATCTTCGGATCATCTAGTCATTAATTTTCCTTAGACATCCGCATAAATGGAAGCATTCAAGTATCTAGAAATATTATCTAAATTTCTCGCTATATCTCTATAGAGCAATGCTGACATAAAATTGGATTTCTTTTGGTATTTTTTCTTTCTGATCTTTGACTCATTTTTCTTGAGTACTTCAATCATTCTGAATCGATAGTCACGACTCTGGTTACGAATTTGAGGATTTCCAAGGATATCAAATGATTCACTTTTTTCTAAATTTCCAAGTAGAAGTTCATAATGGTGTTTGAGTAATTCGATTTGGTCGGTAATGGCTGATTGAGATGTCTTATCCAAATCCAATTTTTGTCGGTGGGCTTTGCGCAGTTTTCTAGCAATGGCAGCAAAATTATCTCCCATTTCTTCTACAGCTTTCACTCGCTCCATAATCCCGAGCACATCTTTACCATAAGAACCAGTGATTCCAGTGGCTTGAATCTCATTCAAATACTGAAGTACTTCTGTTCTTGTTTGGTCCAAATCTTCTTCCTTTTTTAATACTTGTTGGACACGACCGCTATCATAAGGATCAAGTAACAACTGCTCTGTGAGACGAAAAAAATCATAGGTTTCACGAATGATTTTTTTGGTATATTCCACTAGCTCAAGCATAGCCAATTCTGTAGTTTTTACAGAACCTGATTGTAAGAGACGAATTGAATCCTTTTCTCTACTTGTTTTGGAAGCAACAGTATCAACGATCACACTGACAAACTTGGTTAATGAATTTACGAACCATATCAATATAAAGGTGTTTGTCACGTTAAACAAAGTATGGAAAAGAGAAATATGAAATCTTGTGGACTCTTTATCAGTCAATGGATCGCCAGGAATCAAATTATCTATCATTCCCGTAAATGCTTTAAAAAAGATCAATGCCCATATAACACCGAATATATTAAAAGCAGTATGAGCCAAGGCCGCCTTTTTCGCATTTCGATTCCCAGCAATTGCGGCTAAATTCGCTGTAATAGTCGTGCCAATGTTTTCACCAAGAATCATCCCATAAGCCGCATCAATTGGAATAAATCCCGAAAATGCCAGAGTAATTGTGATTGTGGTCGAAGCAGAAGAGGATTGGATAACAATCGTTAATAGTGCACCAATTAAAACAAAAAGTAGGATTGTATTAAAACCCATATTTGTATATTGGGCAAGGAATTGAAATGTTTCAGGGTCTTTGGCAGAATCAGGCACAGAGGACTTTAGATAATCTAATCCCAAAAATAAAAATCCAAATCCGATTAGAAAACTTCCCCATCCAGATCTGCTCTCTTTTTTAGAGAAATGAAGTACCATACCGGCTGCAATGGCAGGTAACGCGAATGAGGCGATATTGAATTTGAATCCCAAAAAGGATACAATCCATGCAGTTATCGTCGTTCCGATATTGGCACCCATGATCACACCAACAGCCTCTGTTAGTTGCATGAGTCCTGCGTTTACAAATCCTACAACCAGTACTGTCGTTGCAGAAGAAGATTGAATGGTGGATGTGATAAACATCCCACTGAGAACGGCGGAAACTCTGTTCCGTGTCATTGATTGGAGAAAAGATCGTAATCTGTCCCCAGCAACACGTTGTAAAGATTCACTTAGCAATTTCATCCCGTAGATAAAAATCGCTAATCCACCGACGACTTGTATGAGTAGAGGCCAGTTCATATATTTTTTTTTAAACCGAATGTAAAAATCTCATAATGGAATCTGGTACCAACCTTTTATTAGGTTGCAGTATTTTTTTCTGATTCTACTTTGTAATGAATATGTCAAATACAATCACTAAAGGTAAGGTTGTAGGATTTTCCTATCACCTAAAAAACTCCCAGGGAGCGACTTTGGATCAGTCGGACGAACCCCTACTTTACTTGCATGGTGAAGGAAATATCATTCCTGGTCTGGAAAAAGAATTAGAAGGATTAAAAGATGGCGACTCTAAACAAGTGAAGGTCGCTCCCGAAGATGGTTACGGGACATATGATGAAAGTCTTGTTTTCCAAGTCCCGAAAGCAGAACTTCCACCAGAAGCCGAACTAGAAATTGGCATGGAATTTCAAACTGATACTGCTGAAGGCCATATGGTTTTGTATCTCCAAGAAATCCGTGAAACAGACGTTATAATGAATGGCAATCATCCGTTAGCTGGCGAGACATTGCATTTTGATGTCACAATCAAAGTAATCCGCGATGCAACAAAAGAAGAAATTCAACATGGTCACGTTCATGGTCCTGGTGGGCATCATCACCATTAGAACTCCGTCCATTCCGAAATAAAAATACTCTGAATCATACTTTCCTGTTGCTATTTATTTGATGGCAAATTAAGCTGGTAACAGATTCAGAGTATTGTAGATTTTTCACCGCCGAAGTAGTCCTTTCTAGCTTGCACGCCGATAGCTTTCTTAAGTTTTCCTGCATTTCCCTGGAGTTCCTACCACAACCCGATTCATTTTGGGTGTCCCGTCGATTGAAAATTCCAGAATAACCGAGTCCAAATTTGATTTTAGAGGACATAATATGTCAGTAAACATTTACGTTGGAAACCTTTCTTATGATATGACCGAAGGCAAGCTAAGCGAGCTTTTTGGTGCACATGGCGCAGTAACTTCTGCAAAGATCATCACTGATCAGTATTCTGGACGATCGAAAGGTTTTGGCTTTATCGAAATGAAAGATGGTCAGGAAGCTGACAATGCGATCAAAGATTTGAACGGAAAGAACATTCTTAACCGTGAGATGAAAGTAAACATCGCAAAACCAAAAACAAACAACTGGAGATAATCTCCTTTTGTTAATCCACTGTTGTTAAGAGTGATCACTCTCATCAACGGTGGATTTTTTTTATCCTCTTGAGCTTCACCGCAGCCTATCTGGCAACAATTCAACCTTAAAACCCTTCGCCATTTTTACCAATTGCTCATCAGGAATGGCATGAATATTTTCTCCTTTGTGACGATTCTCAAGAGTGCAAACAATGGTTCGGAAATTGTATTTTTCTGCCAATTTGAAATAGGGTTCGATCTCAAATAACAATGCAAAGATTTGATCGACTAATATTTTGGAAGTATGAGATTTCATTGCCGCTTCTACTTTGTCTTGGCAATTTTTATATGCTAAATGATTTGATCTAAAATCGAATTTATAATTTCCTTTCTCATCTGTAAAATACTCATCCAAAGAACATACAAGGAAAGAGGCTTCCATAGCTAAGAGATTTGCAAACGTAGACTTTCCGGAACCAGGAAGTCCTCTGAGTAATAACAAAGTTTTATCATTCATTTTTTAATCTTTAGTTCAATTATTATCTAGCACAAAGAATCGCCAAGTCAAACCATGAAAGCCAAATCATTTGGAGTTTTAATTATGCCCTACGAATTTTATAAAGTAATGCACATTTTTGGAATGTTTTTGTTATTCCTATCCCTTGGCGGTATTTCCCTTTTTACGATCAATGGCGGTAAAAAAGCAGACAATACTTGGCGTAAAATTGTCGCAATCACTCATGGAGTGGCCATCTTGTTGATACTCACTGGTGGATTTGGTCTACTCGCAAGAAAGTACAGTGCGGGGTGGCCTAATTGGGTTTACCTAAAACTTGTCATCTGGTTTGTGTTTGCTGGTGTACTCGCACTTGCTTATAAATCAGAAAAACTTGCCAAGGCATTATGGATTATATTACCACTGCTAGGTGGGTTAGCTACATATTTAGCCGTATACCAACCATTTTAGTATTGTAATTAATGACTAAGGTATGATTTGCTTTCGAATAGGTAATCGTATCTTAGTTGTTTTTAATTTTGGAATGAATTCTTTTAATATAATGGATGTCGGATTCTTTCCATTTTTTCCATAAATATAATCTAACTGAAATAATTCGACAGGTTCTTCTTTTGTATATAAAGTTGTAATTTGTTTTTTACCATCTAAATCATAAACAGGGATCGCTTCATTTGTGATCGAACGGTAAGGCAAATAAGATGACACACTTTTGATTCTACCTTCCATATCATACTCATAGTCATTATATCCGAGTACGATCTCCTTTTTATTTACTGTAAAACCATCCCACAAATCATCCGTTAGCTCATAAGTGCCCCGCCCAAGGCCCACTAGAAAGCCACCCGTTGTGCCGAGAGTAAAGGTTCCCACAGAAAAACCAAGAAGAAACACACCTGTATATTTATCGTTTCCAGATCCAACGCTTAGAATATTCAATGCTAACATTCCTGATAGATAGGCAGCAGCCATAGTATACTGAAAAGGATAAGAAATATATCTTTGTAGCTCTAAGTCCAAGTCTCGATTTCTTACTGTGATTGAAATCGTCCGAACTATTTTTTTAGTTTCAAAATTATGAAATACAACTTGAAACGAATCACCATCATTCTCTGTTCGTTGAATCAAATTTCCTAAAGTGGGAACCATATTTGCATCCCAAATGATTTTATCCACGAAGATAGGTTGTGTGATACGAACTTGCAAATTACGAAAAGGTAATGTAGATTCTTCTGTAGAACAGGAATTTAAAAAAATAAAACTAATCAAAATATAAAAATATTTATACTTATAACAAAACATATTTTTTTTAACCATATATTTAGATATTTTCGAAGAATTGCAAATACCATATCATATAACCCATATCATACGATAAAGCAAAAATTCCGGGTAACGAGAAATCGAATTTAGAATTTTTTTGTTAAATTTTATAAAAATTGAGTCGCCCGGAAATTGACGAAAGCAAATACTATAGTGAATCTACCTACAATGATCGTATCATTATAAACTTATGTACGCTTTTTTCTCACGCCTGATAAGATCAAATCCTATCGAAATAGTTTCGCTATATGCAGTTTATTCGGAAATCCTTGGTAAGTTATACTTATTAGGCATCGCTTTTACCTTAGCCTATACACAAAGTGTATATATTGAATGGGGACTTGGAAATCCGATAAACCTCTCACTGTCTGCGGCAGAACTTGTCATTGGAATTTTATTTATTTTGATTTCCTTATTTTTCCGCAAATTTTTTACCTTTGCTCCCCTACTCGTTCGCGTTTTGTTTTTTCTTCTCGTAGTTCTGGAAATTGAAACAGGATTTCACGATCCAAAAATTATATATTTTGATCCTAGAAATTGGTTAACTATCATTGCTTTAATTGGCGTTAGTTCATTTTTTTATCCAGGTCGAGTTTGGCAATTTGTCCTAGAATGGAGCATCTTATTTTTAATTTATATCCTCCGAGTTATAATTGAAAACCAAGGAAAAATTCCTGAAGAAACATGGAGAGAGATGACGACTATCATTCCATTATTTTTTGTATGTTTTTTTCTAAATCATTGGTGGTTTCGCACACGATACATCGCCGCGTATCGGGGGGTTTTGTTAAATGAAAGAAAAAAGTCTTTTTTTCAAGATGTGCATGATTCTCTCGGATCACACCTAACGGAAATATTACTTTTAACCAGAAAATTAGAAACCAATGCGCCAATTGAAAGTTTAGAAGATTTTAAAAAACTAAAAAATACTTCCGAAGAAGCTATGGGTTTACTAAGATCCCAATTACATGAGGAAGATCAAAAAGAAATTCTACGAACTTCCTTTTTAGATGGAATCAGGTTATTACTGAAAAAAAGGTACAAATTTGCTGGAAGAAATATTAAATTTCAATGGGATGAAAAATGGAATGAAATTAACATTCGTTTAACGGACAAGGAAATTGTTAAAAATTTATATTTTATATTTTCAGAAATTACTACCAATGACTTAAAATATGGTAAAGGTACATCCGTTTGGAAATTATCCATTGAACCAAAATCATTCTGGTTTCATTTTTCAACTACTGGCAATGACGACTTGGATGCAGAAATTATATTTCCAGATGAAGATGATTCGCATGAAAATAACCTGATCTCAAAAGTAGAATCGATCGGAGGAACTTTATCCATTTCAAAAAATCCCTACACCATCCAGATGATTGTACCTGCTAGGTGGTTCACATGGATAGAATGATTATCTATAAATAATCTCTGTAATTTAAGTTTGGTTTATTTCATTCAAAAAGATTGTTAATTTCTGTAATTTTTCCTGGGAAGGAATGGTTTGGTTGTCGGTAAGATTGATAGTTTTATGATAAATTTCAGAAAGATGTTTTTTCAAAGTATTGGAAGAAATGCCTAATTCTTCGGAAATTGTAATCCGTGATTTTCCTTCACTTAAGGCGACGCAAATTTGTGCCTGTTGGTAAGTGAGACTGAAATCCGTTTGCAGGATGACAAATAGTGGTCTGACTGATTTTCCATTTTTCTTATTCATTTTCGGATTCATTGATCCTGTTATGATCTCTTGATGCAAATGTTGATCTTTTCCTAAGGTGTTAATGCGATCACCTAAAGCAAAGGTGAGAAACATAACTTCGATTAAAGATCCAATTTGTCCTACATGCTCAGCCGTAAGATTGAATGAACCTAAATTCGCCATAATTTGAACAAAACCGGCCAATAATAAAATAGACCATCCTATTAAAAAATACCGAGCAGGTCTATACCCTTCACGAAAGACTATCACACCAGAAACAATTATAGAAAGTATCAGTACCAATCCAAAAATATTTGATACTCTCATCAAATTCATATCATGGCCGACAAATAGAATGATCACAAATAAAACTCCAGCGATACCTATCAAAATTTCTAACCATAGATTTATCTTGGGTGCATAGAATTTTGTATTGAGGAAATATTTTGTAAATAATAGTCCAAATACAAACAATGATTGTGCGACTAAATTAGGAGCCCGATTGGCGATATCCGGTGCATTATTAAAAATAAATTGGGCTGCATTGCCACTAATGAAAAACTGATAAAGGGCAATATTTAACACATATAAAAAATAAAATAAGTATGTTTTATCACGAATGGTAAAAAATAAAATAAAATTGTACATTAGAATCACGATCATGATTCCATAATAAATCCCGAGGACCATTTGATCAGAATTCATTTGAGTGATCAAATTTTCTTGCGACCTTAGTAAAACAGAAATCTTCATCGGGCCTTTATTCTCTAGTCTCAAAAATATTTTTGATTCTTTTTGGAATTTTATAGGAAATTGAAATACCAACGTTCTATATTTTAATTTTCGTTTTTGAAATGGGTAAATATCTCCGAGAGTCTCTGTCACCCACTCCCCATTTTGATCTCTATAAAAAATATCAATTTTATCCAAGGTAGCAAGGTTACATTCTAAGAATAGGTGATCCAATTCACTCGCCAAATTTTCTACTTTAAAATGTAACCATATCGCACTCTTAGTAAATCCAAAACTCAACTCTCGTTCGCTCGTTGTAGACCATGAGGAAAAATTTTGATTCAATGAATTTTCTATCTCATTTATTGAAAAGATTTTATTTTTATCTTCAAAATAAATGAGGGAACCTAAAAGATTTTTCCTTTTAAAATCATTTGAAAGTTTGATAGCATCATTTATCTTCGGTTCGGCGAAAATGGGAGAGATGATAAATGTAAGGAGTATAAAAACAGAAATTATTTTTATCTTTGGAATATAATCAGAAATACTCTGGATACTTAAGAAATTAGTTCTCATACTTGCTTGGTAGTTTTTAGATTTTTTCACTTTTGGTCAAAATAAATTTTTTACTAATTTTTTAATTTCACAAAACTTAGGATTCTCACCTACTTCGATCGAATATTTCTACTTCCATCGAATTAAAAGGCAATCGATATCTCTATTCATGTGAAATATAAAACCTCACTGCTTGTAGAGAGTGATAGAATCACAAAAAAGAAAACTAATTTTTTTCTAATTAGATTCTAGGAGATTACAAATGAAGTATTTACTTACCCTCACCTTGTTATTGAACATGGCATGCGGTATTTTCGATAAAAAAGAGAACGACGATGATTTATTAAAATTATTAATCTTGGGCATCTTATCAAATACAGCGACCTCTACGAACGATGGAAGTTTTATTGAAATGGATGTCACTTCGGGCAATTCTGTGACTTCCAATTATAATGCGACAGCATCGACCTCGGTCCAAAACAATATGCGTGCATTGGCTACAGGCACAGACAACCAAACGAAAGTCGAAGTATCCGTCGTTGATCCAGATGGAATGGAACAAAGTTATTTAAGAAATGGAGATGGTTCTTTGTCCGTGGCATTTACTCCATCCAAATCCGGTAGATATCGCATTAATTTTAAAAACAATTCTGATACAAATGTCAATATCAATCATTCTTCAACAACTGGTAGCACTGTTAGTGGGAATGTGAGTAATGCAAACCAATCGGCTCAATTTGGAAGTATTTTTCTAAAAGGCTATGTGGGTTTTAGTACTCGGTGCAATACGTTTAGCTCAAGTGTGACAGCATCCACAGGAAACTTTTTTGTGCAACCAATCATCTTCCTCGGAAAGATTGGTAGTGATAAAAAGGTAACCGATATCAGCTCGGCAACAATAAAAATCTCATATAATAATAAATCAATCACATTGCAAAGATTAGATGAAATGAATACGAATCTTTATGATAACCCAAACAACCCTTCCAACTCCATCCCAAGCTCTGATAAAACGAATAAGTTAAAATATGTAAAATCTTATTATCAAAGTTTGTTTGGTGCCGCAGGGGAATTATATACGATTGGTGATACATTTAACAAAAGTACGGGAACTGTATGCAGTTCTGAAAGTACCCTTCCACTCGGAACTTCTAATTTTGGGAATAGCATAGTCACTTTGTCAATCAATGACACGGCTCTAGGAATCAATGAATCGTTTAACATTCGTCCAGTTACCAATGGAACGGATTTTGGACAGTACTTCAAAAAATCTGATGGGACTTCTTTTTCAGACTTTTCCACCTGCTCATATAATACGACAACGGGAAGCTCTGATGCTTGTGCAAAAACTTTTTCTTTGAAAGATCCACCTTATCTACAACTAACATCATTTACTCCAGAAACTGCAGTCAATGCACCCACTCGCCTATTGTTCTTTGGTGCCAATTTACAAAAGACATTTCTAACAAAATTGATAGAAAATTCTTCTGCATTGACAAATGGAACGATGACAAGCCTGACCATTGATGGCTGTTTGAATAATGGCGGTATCAATGCAGTCAAAATTGCTGCTTCGGAAAAAGTATATCTACCCTTAAAAGAGTTTAACTTAAGTATAGGCGATATAAGTAAATTAAAATATATACCTGGAAGTTATACACATTTGAAAAAATTCTATCAGGGGAATGCGGATCTTTCGGGACAAGTTGATCTTCCTGTTTGTATTCCAGCCAATGGTCAATCTTGCCCAAGCTTTAAAACGATTTCGATCAAATCAGAAAAGTGCAAGGTCAAAGTAGACTCAGGAATTATAGTAGGTGCTTTTTCATCCTCACCTAGCTGGACATCAGGTGAAAATAATTATTTTATCTACCCTGATAATTTAGGTGGAGGACTGAGTGCAAGGATTGTAGAATAAAATTTTGTAAAGTCTAGAGAGTCAATCTGACCTAAATGGATTAGGTCAGATATGACTCCATAAGTTAAACTTAATTAGATATATTTGAAACAAAATTTCTAGTATAGCAATCTGAATAAACAGTGCACATTTTCATAACTGGACAAGAAATAAATGTTCAATCACTAAATTCAAAATCAGACACTCATCCGGATTTAATAGGCGAATCAAGAAAAGATTTTAGTATACAATTTGTACAAAAAGGGAAGATTAAAAGTAAATAAGTAAGTTTTTTCATATTGTCTATGAATATAGCTTAATATTTTCGAAAGTTTTGCCATTTAACAGCAAAAAGATGAACTTAGAAAATAATTTTCTGGGCCCAATTTTTAAAAATTTTATCGTGCATATTAATTGAATTGGCTAATTAAAATTCCGTAAAGGGCAAATTTGCAATTATAATATGTTATATCAAAATATCTAATTATATTTTTCCAATAAGACTACCTTATTCCTGTTTGTTTGACAAAGTATACGTTGTGCTAAATTCTGGTACTATGAAAAAATATGCTAAACTTTTAATTCTTTTGTTATTTTCGATAAACTGCGAATCTGGTGGTAAAAGTGATGAAAGTTCTTCCACACTTTTATTAGCTCTAGCTAGTGGTGGTGCAAGGTCTTCCACATCGAACAATGGAAGCATTTCGGTATATTGTGGTGGCACTTCATCAAGTACAGCTTCATTTACATATTCTGCAGGTACGGCGATTTCAACTATCAGTTGTTATACAACTAGTAGCAGTACGGCAACATTTTCAATTTCTCCAAGTCTCCCGACTGGCCTAACGTCTTCAACAAGTACGACTCTGACTACATTTACAATTTCTGGTACCCCTACAGAACCCCAACAAAAAACTACATATACTGTGACAGCCACTATTGGAAATTCCACGGGAACTGCTACGATTGATATGACCATTAATGCATCTGCACCTAGCTATTTAAGCAGCGTTTATGGTTCCTATGTAGTTGGCGTTTCTGTTTCAGGATCGTCGATTTATAAAACCGGATGTTTTCCGTGTACTTTTTCGATTTCGCCTTCCCTTCCTTCTGGTCTAACTATAAATACTTCGACAGGTGCGATTTCCGGCACTCCAACAGCAACGCAATCGTCAACTTCTTATACAATAACTGCATCCAATACAGCTGGGAATCTATCCAATACTTCAAATTCTATTGAAATAACGACAGCTAGGATCAATTATGCCAGTTCTTTCTTATATTATCCAGTGAATACTGCAATTTCAATTACTCCCACTACAGTGACAGCTACAACATTAACATACTCTTTGACTTCAGGGACTCTACCAGCTGGAATCTCTCTTAATACAACAACAGGTGTTATTTCTGGAACTACGGCCGGTTCTGCTAGCTCGAATTCGATTACAATAAGAGGAACCAACACTGCTGGTAATGCGAATGCCAATTTAATTTCATTTCGAGTCATAGCAGTCGCTGATTTAACATGCAATACTTCTGGAATTGCTGCTGGATGTCAAGCATCGACGCCATATTCTTGCAATAACTCAAGTTTATGTTATGGAAGTCTATCTTCATGTCGCCAAACAGCTCCGACTGGGTCTTGTCAATATTAAATTGAGGATTTCCTCTTAATATACAAAAGTCCCATTTAATTTATTTCCACTCTCGCCATTCGTATAAGGGGGTGAAAAAAATTATTTGATCCGGTGCCAGTTGTCAAGAAAGCCATCTGAATTGTATCTTCTTATGTCAAAGCGAGTGAAACCCCCTGGGCCGAGTCCAATCCCACTGCCAACAGTAACAATCTTGTTAGTTGGTGCAATGATTGATTCCCAAGCTGTTCCATAAATCCCAGCAGTTTGTACAAAACCCAAAGAATTTTTACTGGTTCCTAGAAAAACAAGGATGCAGGTAAAAATAATCCTTTCTCGAAACGTAGACATTGAACGGAAGCGAAACAAAGAAATAATATAAAATATTTATTCATAGTTCTGCTCATAATAAATATACATTTGGTATTCGTTTTTTTGAACATTGTCTCGCATCAGATGATTCTTGGACAAGGAATTGCCGTTAAATTTAATGCCGGATAAATTCTCTTCCTGGGCAACTCCTCTATTTTTTTTGGCTAATACGTAAGTGTGTAATAATTGAGCTAAATATACGATGCCTACTAATTTAATTGAATCCTTATATTCTAAATCTATTTTTCTGATTTCTGCCGCATTGGTTTCCAAATTGGTAACCAAACCAAGATCGGTTAATTTTGCATTTGATAATGAACTATTTTTTACCGAAATAATCTGCGAACCAATGAGTAAATTGTCATAGTGGTATTGTGCTTCAGAAAGTTTTTCTTGATAGTATAATGTCTTTAATATTCCAAGAAACAAAAGACTCGCATAACCGATCGCAAATTTTTTTTCTTTTTGCTCCCAAAGACCAGACGTTGGTAGGTATGCAGATTTTCTGAGTAGTTGCCATTCGTTCAATTTTGTTTTTGATGAATTTTCGTTGTTTCCATCTTTATCTAGAGAGTCTAATCTTTGTTTGGTTTGATATTTTTTTAAATTTTTAGCTTCCTCTTCTTTTTCTTTTGCTAACTTTAATTCTTCGGCATGAACTTTTTTAATTTCTGTATCTGTCAGTGTTCTATATATTATTTTAAGAATTTGATTTTTATTGATCTCTACATTTTTTCCATTTTCAATTTGGATTTTGACAAAAGCATCATTTTGATCTGTTACCTGACCGATGATCACTTCCCCATTTTTTAGTAAAATCGTTTCGGAAAATATAGGAAAACAAAATAAAAATATGAGTGTTAAACTCAAACAATGATATGTTCTAAAAGTGGAATCCATATGCTTGTTTCGCCATATGATTTTATTATTTATTTCAATTGGCAATATAATAATATCGGTTTTCTATCTTTAGCTAAATGCCTCGAATCTAAACGCATCATTGTTCTTTGTATCTATTCTTTCAAATATTACTAAACTTTAACTTATATTAGTTTATACTAAAGTTTCAGAATTGTATTTTGTTTAGGAATTTGAGAAATTTTAAGAGACTATTTCCATTCAATGTAATGTTAATCGTTACCTTTTTCGCCAATACTCACCTAATTTTGAATGAAATCCGAATCATATAGATTTTTGTGTCACCCCATTAATTTAAATCCATTTACGATTAAATGTCCAATAAACTAGACAAAATGTTAAATTTACTGCCATTATTGACTTAATGGAAATAAAAATGAAATATTTATTCACTATAACAGATTATTTTGTAGACAATATTGGATAATATCTTCCCTTGGCAACACTGGTCGAATCGGGGGTCTCAAAGTGAAAAAACAAATACTACAATTATTGGTCGGTTTCTGCCTTCTTACCAGCTATGCAAATCTAAATGGGCAACCAGCTAAAGAAGAAAAACCAAAAGCGACAAAAACAGAGGCGGCACCGCTCACCACAAATCTAGATCCGCCAGAAGATGTTAAATATGAAGAACAACCAAATGATGGCAAGGGAATAGAATCTATACAAAAGGAACTCGCAGAGGAGGAACGAAAAAATGAAAAAGACTATTACGTTAATCCCAAAAGTTATGGCACTACTCGAATTTTAATCCCACAAACGTATGTTAAGCCGTTGAGCCAAACAGGAATCGAATCCTTTAAAAATTTGGACTGGATCGAAGCTGGACTTGATTATAGAACTAGATACGAACACAGAGAGAATGATCTTAGACGAGCTGATTCAGGCGTGGACAGACCATTATTACTTCGTACGAGAGGATACCTTGGGCTTAAAGAGAAACTAGATCCGTTTCGCTTTGTAGTCGAAATTGAAGATGCTCAAAGAGAATTTAGCAAATACGAAATTGATAACCGGGATTACAATAGGGCTGAGCCGATCAATGCATACGGTGAACTGTATTTTAAAAATGGTGTAGGAATCAATAGACCACTTAGCATTCGTTATGGGGTAATGGCGTTCGAATTTTTAGATCGTCGATTGATTGGTCTAAATGAATGGCGAAACACAACTAATACTTTCCAAGGAACTAAAATCTCCCTCGGAAAGGATCAAAATAATTGGAGTGTTGATTTCCTTGCTCTAAAGCCTATAGAAAGATTGACTAACGAACTGGATAAACCAATCAGAAATCAGTTGTTTGGTGGAATTATAGGACATATCCGCCATTGGTCAAAAATTATCACGATAGAACCTTATTTATTAACTCTCAAACAATCTAGATTAGAACAATCTATTTATAATGAATCGAAGTTAGCCTATGAGCCAAATAATCGTATCGGTCGTGAAATACACACAGCTGGAATCAGAATTTATAATGTATATATGTCTGGTTTTGATTATGATATATCTGGTATCACTCAGTTTGGTGTCAATGATACAGAAAAGCAACAAAGGCATGAAGCATTTGCATTTACCTTTGATACTGGTTATTCTTTTAATCATCCTTGGAAACCAAGAACTGGTTTTTTCTTCGGTTATGTTTCGGGAGATAGAAACCCACTCGATAATACAAATCAAAGATTTGAAAGGCTATTTGGTTTTGCAAGACCTTGGTCTAGCAATGATTACATTCAAATGGAAAATGTCAAATCACCCAAGTTAGTGTTAGAATTTGAACCGTTTCGTGGAATCAAAATGGATACGGCAGTTGTTTGGTTTTACTTAGCAAGTGCTAAAGATAGATGGAGCGGCGTAGGCAATTTACGTGATCAAACTGGGCAAAGTGGAGACTATATGGGCATGGAGTACAATTACAGAGTTCGATTTGATATAAATTCCAAAATCAAAGCCAATCTAGGTTATGCCTATTTCAAACCAGGGGATTTTACAATCAATACAACAGGAAGAGAAATCAATTCCCATTTTGGATATCTGGAGGTAATGTATAGTTTATTCTAAAATGTGCTAAAACAATCGTACATTAGAATATATTTATGCTAAGGAAATAAAAATGAAAAATTTTAAAAATATAACAATCATAATCATTACTCTTAACTTATTTTTTATAGGCTGTAAAAAAGATGAGCCCGTAGACTTAAAAACATATGGGGAATACTTTCGGTTATTACAAAATAACTCGTCAGGAAACTGCGCATTGATTGAAAAGTCCACTGGCAGTGATGGAACTGCGGTTTATTCAGCGACTGCCAGTGTTGTAGCTTCTGGTCGCTGTCGAGAAAACACGTTTCACACCTTAGTGACAAATGCACAAGATGCGAAAAATGCCTCCGATTCATATTACAACGGTTTGGCTTTGACATTCGATAAGTACAATGAGTGCTCTGATCTAATAAAAACAAGCATAGCAAGTCGAGAATTAGTGAGTGTAACTTCTTTAACGGAGGCCGCAAATGCAAGTCCTAATGGATGTTATAAAGTGGTCCCTCGAGTTTATCTTTGTAAAGATGAGGCAAGTCTCAGTGCGCTTCGAAATACATTTCGATATCATACCATCACAAATGCTAAGGCAGACATGAAAGTTAGTTATGATAGCATTGTTACCTCAAATGCAATTATTAACAAGACTTTGGATTTAAAATATGAAGAACTTGTGATTGGAAATTTGCGACTTGTGAATGCAGCCGAAATAACACTTTTTGATGGTGCAGAGGCCAATGCTCTTCTGCCCTCTATCACACAAGATGCAGCTTGTTTCAAAAAAGTGATCTTAGGAAACACAACCTTGAAATCAGCTTATGCAAAAATCCCCTCGCTTCAAGAGTTTTTCAAAGAAGAAATTAATGTTTCTGATCGTAAGGCAATTACCGAAACAATTACTCCAAGTTTATTATGTAGATATGGAACTAGTGCAGGCGAATTACCAGCATCAGGCGCTACACCTGCCAGTGGGATCTGCCCTTCTACCTACCCGGTATTTTAAGGAAAGGTTGAAGATACAAAATTTACGTTTTATAAATATTACAAATGAATTGATCAAAGGAAAAAAAAATGAAAACGCTACTCAAACAAATCACAATATCAACCCTCTTAGTTTTCCAGAGCATAAGTCTTTTAGCCGAAGACTTAAAACTGTTAAATGTCTCTTACGATCCGACTAGAGAATTGTATGCAGAATACAACAAATTGTTTGTAAACTATTGGAAATCAAAAACGGGAATCGATGTTCATATTAACCAATCACATGCCGGAAGTGGCAAACAAGCCCGCTCAGTGATTGAAGGATTGGAAGCAGACATTGTTACATTGGCACTTGCTTACGACATTGATATCATCGCTTCCAAAGGATTGATATCCAGAGACTGGGCCAAATCTCTACCATATAATAGCACACCTTATACATCGACGATTGTATTTGTTGTGAGAAAAGGAAATCCCAAGAATATTAAAGATTGGGATGATTTAGTAAAACCAAAAGTTTCAGTCATCACTCCCAATCCAAAAACAAGTGGAGGTGCTAGATGGAATTATTTAGCCGCTTGGGCCTTTGCAGAAAAGAAATTCAATAAAGATAGAACAAAAGTAGAAAATTTTATAAAAACTTTATACAAAAATGTACCCGTGCTTGATTCAGGAGCGAGAGGATCGAGTACAACATTCGCAAAAAACGAATTAGGTGATGTGTTACTTGCATGGGAAAATGAATCTTTTCTGATCTTGGATGAATTTGGAAAAGATAAATTTGAAGTCGTGATTCCCTCATTGAGTATTCTTGCAGAACCTCCAGTTGCCTTAGTAGAAAAATATGCCACCAAACATGGAACACTTGAGGCTTCCAAGGCTTACTTAAAGTCACTTTATTCTGAGTCCGCACAAGAAATTATCGCCAAACACGGGTACCGCCCTCGCAATGAAAAAGTATTAAAAAAATACGAACATAAATTTCCAAAGATTGAATTGGTAACTATTGATAATGATTTTGGAGGTTGGATCAAAGCTCAAAAAGATCATTTTGCCGATGGAGCTTCCTTTGATCAGGTGTTCGTAAAATAGTTAAAAATTCTATTTTAATTCTGATTAGCTAAAAGTTTAAAGAAAATTAAGTCTAACTTTAATTAGACTATGCAAACCATTTACCGCGCCAGGGATAGTAGCGAAAATCCCTTCGCGCCATTTTTATCATCCCTATAAGTAAATTTGCGAAGGATTGTAGCGGATAGCCCGTTCGCTTCCTTAAAAAGGCAGCAGTCCTGTAAAGAATGCGAGGCGCCCAAATCTTTTGCCATTTGTTTAATTTAGGAAAATTTTCCAATATAACGAATTTTATTTCTCATATATTGATTTATTTCTGGTATCCTGAGCAGAATTTACTTCAATTGTCCAGAAAGGACTTCTGGAGTTTTGATTATGACGAACCAATTTATCAGACAAGGATTTGTGGATTCTATTGGGAATACGCCTCTGATTCGCATCCATTCTCTAAGTGAGGAGACGGGTTGTGAAATTTTGGGCAAGGCCGAATTTATGAATCCCGGTGGTTCGGTGAAAGACAGGGCCGCGCTCTATATTATCCAAGATGCCGAAAAAAAAGGAATTTTGAAAAAAGGGGGGACGGTTGTTGAAGGTACTGCAGGCAATACTGGCATCGGACTCACTCACATCTGTAATGCGAAAGGTTATAGATCCGTTATCATTATTCCTAAAACACAATCAAAAGAAAAAATAGAAACATTGCGAACATTAGGTGCTGATGTAATACTCGCAGAAGCCGTTCCTTATATTAATCCCAATAATTATGTTAGAGTATCTGAGAAACTAGCAAAGGAAATCCCAAACTCGATATGGGCAAACCAATTTGACAATCTTGCCAACAAACGGGCGCATTATGAAACTACAGGGCCTGAAATATGGAGAGATACGAAAGGCAAAATTGACGTATGGGTGACAGCACTTGGAACAGGTGGAACTTATGCGGGAACAGGAGCCTTTCTAAAAGAAAAAAATCCCAATATCAAATGTATAGTCGCAGATCCGATGGGTTCAGGAATTTTTTCCTTTGTGAAAACTGGTGAAATCAAAATCGAAGGGAGCTCAATCACTGAAGGCATTGGTCAAGGTCGCATAACAAAAAATATGGAAAAAATGCCTGTTGATGATGCGATACAAATTGATGATAAAGAGTGCATAAGAATTCTATATCAGGTTTTAGAAAAAGATGGTTTGTTTATGGGTGGTTCAGTCGGGATCAACCTCGGAGCAGCTTACCAAATGGCAAAAAAATTAGGACCTGGACATACAATCGTAACTGTGTTATGTGACAGTGGTTCCAAATACCAATCGAAAATATACAATAAAGATTTTTTAAAAGAAAAAGGACTCTTATAATTATGTTAACAAAACCAAATCCAAGTATTAGTTCTGCGAAGATAGCTCCCACATTGATTCCGATTTATTCTGTAGAAGATCAATCTATATTCGGATATGAGTTAAAAGAAAATTTGTTCCTAGAAAATCTATTAAACGAAATTGATAATTCGTTTTTCAACTTAGCCTTCTCAAAATTAGCTGATTCAAAATTTCAAAACAATATTTTTATAAATATTTCGGTAGAAGAATTAATTACCGATTTTGAAAATTCCATCGGTCTTCATTCAAAAATCAAAAAACAAATATCAGATTTAGGACTGAAATCAGATAATATTTTTCTCATAATTCATGACAGAAATGGAAATCAAAGATTAGATGCTTTATTGACTGCGGTCGAATTTGCAAAGGAATTAGGTTTCAAAATAGTTTTAGATGGATTGGGAGAAGAAGCATACAATTTGGAAAGATTGGCTGCTTTAAAACCAGACATCATCAGGATCAATATTTCTTTATTAAATAAGTCCAACCAAGGAAGGGAATTTAAATCAATCCTTGCTTATTTAAGTGATTTTTCGCTAAGCACAGGTTTGGCGCTATTTTTTGAAGGAATCACAACTGAGAGTCAGTTACACATCGCTCTTAATTCCGGTACAAGATTTCTGCAAGGAAACTTACTAGGTGAAGAGATAAAAGAATATCTTCCTTTGCAAGGCAATGTGAAAATAAGAAAGGAACTATTTGAAACATTTCATCAATACAAACACAAAAAAATCACAGAAGAAATTGCTTTTGAGACCAAACTTCTGGATTCACTAGAAGCAACTAACATCATAATTAAAAAAATGGGAAGTACTGTCTTAATTGATGCACAGTCTATTTTTAAAATCTCCCCTTCTATCAAACGAGTCTATATTACAGAATGGGATGGTACTCAAGTTTCTGCCTATTACGAACGCGAAGGAGAAGCTGGATTTAAAGAGAATAAATCTAGTCTAGATAAGAATTGGTCATATCTTCCGTTTTTTTATAAACATGTGAAAAAAGCATTCCGAAACCAAGAGCAGTGGCATTTGAGTGAGCCTTACTTTGATCATAGTTTAAATGAAAAATTGATTGTGTTCTCCAAAATCATTGAGGGTAGATTGTCGATATTTATCGATATTGCCTGCGAATGAAACAGCTTCCTTTATAAAGAAAGGAAGCTTCGAAACTTAATCTTCAATGTGTTAACATCTGAAAGAAATCATTTCCTTTGTCATCAACTACGATAAAAGCAGGAAAGTTTTCTACTTCTATCGCCCAGATTGCTTCCATACCGAGTTCAGGATAGTCTAACACCTCTACTTTTTTTATATTTTCTTTTGCGAGTAAGGCGGCAGGCCCACCAATGGAACCTAAATAGAAGCCACCGTTCTTTTTACAACTATCCGTGACAATTTTAGAACGATTCCCTTTTGCTAATGAAATCATAGAATAACCTTTTTCTTGGAATAGAGGTACATAACTATCCATTCTACCTGCGGTAGTCGGTCCAAAAGAACCTGAAGGCATGCCTTCTGGAGTTTTGGCAGGACCTGCATAATAGATAGGATGATTTTTGAAATATTCTGGTAGAGCTTCGCCTTTATCTAATTTTTCTTTGAGTTTAGCATGGGCAATATCACGAGCAACCACCAACCTACCAGACAGCATAACTCTTGTTTTAACTGGATGTTTACTTAAAATATTTAGAATCTCTTTCATAGGTTGGTTCAAATTGATATGAACTGCTTCGTTACTAGCATCTGTTTCTTCTATCGTTGGTAAAAATTTCGCTGGATCGTATTCTAATTCTTCGATAAAGATGCCGTCCTTAGTGATTTTAGCTTTTAAATTACGATCCGCACTACAACTAAGGCCGAGTCCAACGGGACAAGATGCTCCGTGTCTTGGAAGCCGAATGATTCGGAAGTCATGTGCTAAATACTTACCACCGAACTGAGCACCGATCCCTGATTTTTGAGCCGCCTTTAACATTTTCTCTTCCAATTCTAAATCTCGAAAAGCTACACCCTGTTTGTTTCCTTTTGTAGGCAAATGATCTAAATAACCAGCCGATGCTAGTTTAACGGTTTTGAGATTCATTTCTGCTGATGTTCCACCGATAACAACTGCTATATGATACGGAGGGCAAGCAGAAGTTCCAAGACCTGCGACTTTCTCTGAAATGAATTTTTCAAGCGATGCTGGGTTCAGTAAAGCCTTTGTTTCTTGGTAAAGATATGTTTTGTTAGCTGATCCGCCACCTTTTGCCATAAATAAAAAACTATACTTATTTCCGGGAACTGAATATATATCAACTTGCGCTGGTAAGTTGGATCCAGAATTTGTTTCTTCATACATACTTAATGGAACCACTTGCGAATAACGTAGGTTACGATCTACATAAGTATTATATATTCCGAGTGAGAGTGCCTCGGCATCGTCTCCGCCAGTAATCACATATTCACCTTTCTTTGCCACAACGATGCCTGTCCCTGTATCTTGGCAGGAAGGAAGCTGTTTATCAGATGCTATCACTGCATTTTTTAAAAGTGCCATGGCCACAAATCGATCGTTTTCCGTTGCTTCTGGATCATCCAAAATATTTCTAACTTTTTGTAAATGGCCTGGTCGCAAATAAAAGGCGATGTCTTCCATGGCTTTTTGGGAAAGGTAAGTAAGACCTTCTGGTTCAACCTTTAGAATTTCTTTGTCACCGAATGGAACCGTACTTACAAAATCCTTGGTTAGCAATTTATATGGGGTTGTATCTTCTCCCAATGGGAAGGGATCGGTATAAAAAAACTCTGGCATAATGACCTCTAAATGTTGAATCTATGCTCTTTATTTATTCTCCATTAGTAAAACCATTTTTAATAATTTTTTCTTTGCGGTAAATTATATCTTTGTAAATTTTATACACAATATGAAAAGAATTTCGAAATCATTCGCTTACTTAATTTTATTTTTAGTTATCAATCATTGCACAACACATAGATTTCAAAGTCCATATGCGGATCATGCCATAATGTTAGAAGGTTGGGAGAAAAAATGTAACGGAGAGAGAATTTATCCGCAATGGTATTTATTTTGGGGAAGTTACCCGATAAACAAACTGGATGAAAAGGAATTGTTTCCAGCAAAAAATAAAAGTTACAAATTATTTCAAAAAACTACATGGTTAGATGGCGCAATCAGTGCATTAGGTGGCTCTACAATTTCTTTAACTAGAAAAACCTGGATTGTAGAAGATTGTAATGTGGATCCTACAACAAATAATGAATCAAATAAATAATTAAGGCACGATCAACTTTATGGAATGATTTAGAGTATCTGTAATATATAAGTTTCCACTTGCATCTCTTGTGATACCTTTGGGATTATTAAATCTAGATGCAAGAAGTGTGGAATTTACATTTCCACAAATCACATTTGGAGGTGCAGAGCCTGAAAATGTACTCACGACACCAGCCGAAGTAATTTTACGAATCGCACAATTACCAGTATCTGTAACATATAAATTGCCCATTGGATCGATCACAATACCTTGCGGATTATTGAATCGAGCATCCGTTCCTGTGCCATCTGCATATCCACAATTTCCGGCTATTAGTGGGCCAGCTAACGTTGTCGTAACACCTGCGGCAGTAACTTTCCGAATGGCACAATTTCCTGAATCTGCAACAAACACATTTCCAGATGCATCCACGGCGACACCTTTAGGGAGTTGAAATCTTGCCGTCGCACCAGTTGCATTTACATAACCACATACTCCTATAGAAGCTGGTGCAGTACCTGCCAAGGTGCTTGCGGTCGTTCCAGAAATTTTTCGTATGGAACAATTGTTCGTATCAGAGACATAGATAATTCCGCTTGAATCTATACTTATACCTTCAGGATAGGAAAACCTAGAAGTTGTTCCCGATCCATTTGTATTCGCACTCGCATTATTTCCGTTATTTGTAGATACAGTAAATGTAGTTGTAGTTAAAATTCTTCTAATCGTATGAGTGAATTTGTCCGTCAAAAAAAGTTGAGTATTCGCGGGATTGATAGCTATCCCTTGGGGAAAATTAAACCGACTCAGCAATCCACTTGCATTGTTCACATAACCACATAATCCTGCATTTGATCCGGCAAAAAAAGAAACTACACCTGCATTCGTTATTTTTTTCACAGAACAATTATTAGTGTCTGTTACATAAATATTTCCCGTATTATCAGCTGTTAAATAACTAGGATTCTGGAATCTCGCTGCGGTTCCTGTACCACTAACATTTCCAGATACACCTATATCAGATCCAGCAAAAATCGATACAGTGCCAACATCTACAGTCCTGAATGTAAAATTATAAGCTGAGGCAAGTGGATTCGAAGATAAATCCTTAACTGACGTATTAACGGTAACAGAAACCAAAGCATACGATGGCCAATTCGTATTCGGTATGAAAAGGATTGTTGATTGACCAGATAAGGTTGTACTTCCAGCAATTGCCGAACCATTGATGGAAACAGAGACAGCATTTGAATCAATGGAACTTGATAAGACGGATTCCGAAAAATTAATAGAGATTGGTGAGTTTAATGAAACATTCGTCGCATTTATATTCGGAAGAACAGATGTTATAGTAGGTGCAATTATATCCGGAATGTCTTGAGTAATGAATTTTGATCTAAATTCGTTTTCTATAGATTTTCCTGATTTATCGATAAGTGCTGGTGATACGACAATTTCATGTGTACTATTCTTTAGTAGATTGTTAGACGGTATAAATGTGATAAATCTATTTTTTTTATTAAAACTTCCGTCGATGATAATATCATCCACTTTGACCAATAGATATTCATCTTCAGTTGAAAAATCTATAGGTACCTCAGAGAACTCAATTTGAACTGCAGTATTGATCTTAACATCTGTAGATCCTTCTTCAGGAACGACCGATTCTACTTTGAAAGTATTTGATCCCGATGACATAGTAAGCCCAACTAACGGTAGTAAATCATTCCCATTTCCACTAGAGGAAGGCGAAACCAAAGGGATAAACATACAATGGGTTGTAAAAATAATTAAAAAAGGAAGATAATAAATATTTTTCAACATATTACACGGTACTGTATATATTTTCGTATTTTTGAGACTAGATATTGAGAGCCTTGGCTCGTATTTCCCAAATACTCGATTTTTCACAGTAAATTCGACGATTTTTTATTTGTAAGTTTTATTGATTATGTCGGGAGGAAAAAATAAATTTTAACTTTCGATAGTGGAAAATTTTTTTATAATCATTCGCTAGTACAAGTACTGCCTATTTTGAAAACCATGGCAAATTTAATGACAGACAAAATTTCGAAATCAGTTGTCCTAAGTGTTCTACCTGTCTTTGCATATCTACTAAATAATTTGTAAAGTTGTTTGCCCTACCTGCGACTTCTTGAATTCCGTACAAAAGATATCTCAAATTTTTTGTCATTTCTTGAGTTTGAGTGCCCAATTTTTTCGAAGAAAATATATAGCAATTGTTAGTTCTTGACTTACTTAACTATGGATAATCAAATTGAGAGTAAATAATACGATTAATAAAATTGAAAATAAAAGTGAAATGTTTAAAAATTTCTAAAACAACTTTTCGAATCTTTTCATACTAAATGAAGTCACATTTACATTTTGTTCAATTTTTTCTTTCATATAAATTCGAATAGATACTGAATGATTTGGTTTTAGTAATAAATACAATTTGAAAATATGCGCCAGGGATAGAAGCGGAAATCCTTTCTCGTTAGAGAAAGATTGGAGCGGATAGCCCGGTAGCATAGCGAGGCGCCCTATCTTTAAACTTGCAAATGGGCATTGAAAAATTAATGTAGAAATTGGTTTTCAATTAAGGAAATTTTTTATGAATACGAGAAAAGAATCAGATTCAATGGGTGAGATCGAAGTGGAATCAAGCCGTTATTGGGGTGCGCAAACAGAACGTTCGTTACATCATTTCAAAATAGGTGGCGAACGATTTCCGAGAGAAATGATCCGAGCTTTAGGGATTTTAAAAAAATGTGCCGCAATTGTTAATTTTGAGTTAGGTGTTCTGAGCGAAGAGAAAAAAAAACTAATTTTACTCGCAACAGAAGAAGTGATCTCAGGGCAATTGGATGATCATTTTCCACTCGTTATTTGGCAAACGGGTTCTGGAACACAAACAAATATGAATGCCAATGAAGTGATTTCCAACCGCGCCATAGAATTGGCAGGTGGTGTGATGGGTTCAAAAAATCCCATCCATCCCAATGACGATGTAAATCATGGCCAAAGTTCAAATGACGCCTTCCCTACTGCCATGCACATTGCTTGTGCGGAACAATTAGTAAATAAATTATTGCCAGCTATAAAAATTCTGCGTGATACCTTCGCAAAAAAATCTGAGGACTTTAAAGGTATCGTTAAAATTGGCAGAACTCATTTACAAGATGCGACACCCCTCACACTTGGTCAGGAATTTTCCGGATACACACAGCAGTTAACTTATGGAATCAAACGAATCGAAAATTCATTACCTTCATTGTATCGTTTGGCGCTAGGTGGAACGGCAGTTGGGACTGGCCTGAATACGCATCCAGATTTTTCTCAAAAAAGTGCTGCAAATATTGCGAAAGAAACAGGACTTCCATTTATCACAGCCGAAAATAAATTTGAAGCATTGGCTGCACATGACTCTCTTGTAGAAGTCAGTGGTGTATTAAAAACAATAGCCACTTCAATTATGAAAATTGCAAATGATGTTAGATGGCTCGCCTCAGGCCCTCGTTGTGGTATCGGTGAAATTTTTATTCCTGAAAATGAACCAGGCTCATCTATTATGCCAGGTAAGGTGAACCCTACACAATCAGAAGCGATGACAATGGTTGCCGCCCAAGTAATAGGAAATGATGTGGCAGTCAATATTGGCGGAGCATCAGGGAATTTTGAACTCAATGTCTATAAACCTATGATGGTTTTCAACGTCTTAAATTCTATTCGGCTTCTCGCCGATTCGATGTTATCTTTTGAAAAATATTGTGTCCGAGGAATTGAACCAAATTTAGAAAAAATCAATTCGAATTTAAACAATTCCCTGATGTTAGTGACAGCTCTGAATCCCAATATCGGTTATGATAAGGCGGCAAAGATAGCCAAGGCGGCACATAAGGAGCGTACCACCTTAAAAGAAGCAGGTATCAAACTAGGTTTCTTAACAGCTGAACAATTTGATACTTGGGTAAAGCCGGAAGAGATGGTTTGATAATTGAAAAAATAATTAATTTTAGCGATCAAAAAATGAATGTAAGTAAATATAATACAAATTTCAGAATTTGATATAAATTTTAATAATCCCATTCGCCCGTTTTCTTTAATTTTGTATAAGTTTCCAAATCTTCGTCAGCGGCTTGAGTTAAGCCCATTTTTCTTCTAATTTGAGATCTTTCATAATAGGGATAAGGGTTATTTGGCGATGTTTCTATGGCTCTATTGCAAAAATCAATAGCTTTATTTTCCGACAATATACCCATCACATAGCATGTGTTTGAAAGAGTTGTTGCATCAGAATCGCCACCTAACTTTAATGCTGTTTCTAAATCTTTTTTTGCTCCAATGAAATCTTTAATAGCAGATTTGCAAATTCCTCTATTATTATACATAATACTATTTGTTACAGATCGTAAGGCGCTTGAATAATCAGTAATACACTGTTCATAATGGCCTAATTTGTAATGGATACGTCCTCTCCAATGAAATGCTTCGCCATATTCTGGTGAAATTTCTATGGCTTCATTTGCAAAAGTTAAAGCTTTATTGTGATTTTTTTCTTTATAAGATTGTATTACTTGGTCAAGTTTTAACATAGCAGATGCGGGAACATTCTGATAATTCTTATTTAGATATCCACCATACAAACAACCTTCTTTATTATTATATCGTGCCTTATACCAACGATCAGAAATGCCACTAATCAAGTCATACGGACCTTCGCTAATTAGAGTTACCTTATCAAATTGTGGAATCAAAGTGATTTTCGGAAATTTTTGAGAACAATCTTCGCGAAGAAATAATCCACCCTGTCCTACAACCTTCGCTTCTATCGGTAGTTTAACAGAAGATGACGACGCACAATTTACGATCAAAGATAGTATAATAAGAATTTGTATTTTCATTTCAAATTTAACCTTCCCAAAGGGATCTTTGCATTTAAATAGTCATTAATCATGGATTCTGATCAATGATTCACTTTCTTTAATTTCCTTAGCACTAACATTTTCCAGCAATGAAATAATTTTATTATTTTTAATATTTCTAGCATAGGAAAGAGCAGTCATTTTATAATTTGTAACAACATTTGCATTCACTTTATAAGAAAGCAACATCTCTACAATTTTTGGGCTCTGTGCGATTACCGCAGCTATTAATGGTGTACGATTGAAACGATCGGTTGTATTTAAGTTAACTTTTTGTTTAATCAGAAATTCTACAATTTCTGGATGATTTCTTTCACAAGCAAACATGAGTGGAGTTCGACCATAAATATCTTTATGCTCCAACTGACTACCAATCGAAACTAAATATTCGACTGCATTTAATTTATTTTTCCATATTGCATAAAATAAAGGAGTTTGCTTTGTAGATGTAACTACATTTAAATTTGCCTTACCTTTAATGAGTAATTTAAGAATATTTAGATTCCCTTTTTTGGCTGCATCAATCAAAGGTGTTCTTTCATACTTATCACGTATTTCCAGATCCGCTTTTTCATTTATTAATTCTGTGATTATTTCTTCTTTTTCTCTATCAATGGCGAGTGTAAGGGCAGTCCATTCTAAATTACTTTTTAAATTTTTATCGGCGCCATATGAAATTAATTCCCTAAGCGCCCAAAAGCTACCATTGTTAGCTGCTATCATTAAAGGAGTAATCCCAAATTTATCTCTCGAATTTATATCCGCCTTGTTTTCGATCAAAAGTTTTACCGTTGTAAGGTGATTTCTTCGTGAGGCACAATAAAGGGGAGTCATTGACTCATAATTTTTTGCATCTACATTTGCCTTAGCTTCCAATAATTTTTTGATTATTTCATCACGGCCTTGGCAAGCAGCTATATATAGTGCAGTTTCTCCTAAGTTGTTAATTTTTTCTAAATCAGGATTGTGTTTTAGAATTTCTGTTACCATTTCGATTCTTCCCGCAGAAGTAGCCATCATTAGTATTGTATCTCCGAGTGGATCTTGATGATTGATATCTATATCTCGATATAAATATTTTCTTAATAAATTCTCATTACCTAAGGGTATAGCTCCGCGAACAACATATTGAGCACAATCATTTAACAAGAATATAATGATAAAACTAATGACTAATTTTATGAGTCTTACCAAAGGAAGATTTCTATGAATCATTTTTTTTGTTTCCTAAGATGATCGAGTAAATAAACCATCATTTCTCTTTCGCCATAATAACTAGCGAAAAGTATGACATCATAATTTAGTTTGTTTTTTATTGTTGGATCTGCCCCCGAATTCAATAAAGTTTGAAAAATATCAATTCTTGCCGATTTTATGGCTAGAAACAATGGTGAGAGGTCTTCATTATTGAAAGCATTTTTATCAGCATTAGCAATGATTAGTTGATTTACTATATTAATAAATCCCCTATCAATTGCAATCATCAGAGGACTGTTTTGATTTAAATTGCTTATGTTTGGATTTGCTTTTTTAGAAAGTAATGAGTCCAAGATTTTTAAATTTCCAGAATAACTTGCTAAATATATTGGAGTCTCGCCTTCTTTATTTTTAATATCTAATAAAGCATTGTTATTAATAAGTAACTCTACAATTTCTGGGAATTCCTCTATACAAGCATAATGTAATGCCGTATTACCGTTCTTATCTTGAATATTCAAATTTGCATTATGTGAGATCAAAAACTGAACGACATTTTTATATCCATTTTTTGAAGCTAAAATTAATGCAGTTTGTCCAAGAGAAATTTGATGGTCGATATTAGGATTGTCAGCTAACAATGTTTTCATTGTTTCCAATTGTCCTTTGGAAGCGGCAGTAACGAATTTTCCACTAGAACAATTTATAAACAGAAAAATGAGGAACATCGGTTGTAAGAGAAATATAAATAAAGATTTCATGAATAATTAGGAATTATATTTCAGAATTTTTTAATCCATTTTAAGAACAATTTGTTCTGCTTGAGTAACAGAATTTATCTACCCAACCAACTTTTCCATTCACCTTCACTTGAAACCATTTTCCTTCACAACTGATTATTTGTGTTGGTTTTGAGTATTGTTCGTTTGTAAATTTGAATAAGACTTTTGATTTTTCATTGGGCGCTGTGTGCATAGTGACTTCTGGCCACCAACCTGAAAAATGAATACTAACACGGCTTCCATGAATCCAAGCCTTGTAATTTTCTACATTAACATTTGATTCTTCCGCATCTAGTTTATGCTTTTTTGACTTTGCCATTTTTTTTTCAGCATCTGTTTCAACCATATATTCAAAACTTTTTATTTGGAACCATCCATCTTTAGCCGCTGTTATACTGATATGACTTCCATCTGGGATGCTTGTCAGAACTTTCCCTTTTGCTGATTCTCGCAAATTCACACCATTGGGATCTGTATCAGACGCATAAGCTAATACATCACAATTTTTATTTGCATATATAGAAATAAATCCTGTTAGGTTTAAAAAGAAAACGATAGAGAGAATGATTTTGGTTTTGGAAAACATGAAAACTCCTAATTAGAAATGTTATTAACAAAAAAAAAGCCCACCATAAAATGGTGAGCCTTCATTAAACAAGTGCAATTAAAAATAATTTATTTAGCTACAACTTGAAAAGTCACTCTTCTGTTGATCGCATCTGTTTCTGAAAATCCAGAAATAGGAGCCGAAGAACCAGCGCCTTTAGTTACAATGCGATCACCAGGAACACCTTGTTTTACTAAAGCTTCTTTGACAGCGTCTGAACGAAGTTGAGAGTAAAATGCGTTTCCTTTTTTAGAACCTTCTGCCTCTTCTGGTCCAGATGCATCCGCGTGTCCAATGATTTGCAATGCGTATTCTGGTGGAAGTTTGTTGAGTGCTTCTTTAATATAAGCAACGTTATCTTTTGCCCAAGTATTAAAATCTTCTTTTTGAATGTCCGCTTGTTTGTAAGCGAATCCTCTTTTACGAGTTCCGTCTGGATATCTATAATCCTTTAGAGCTGTGTTTACTTCATCCAACATAACCAAGCTCATATCACGTGAAGCCACGGTATCAGTACTAGTAGTGGATGTAGTATCTTTTGCTGGCTCTGCCGTTTTTGTTTCTGCTGAAGAACAATTTACGATTATGAGAGAAATACCAGCGATGATTGCAAGTTTAGAAAGAATTGCCTTTTTCATCAGTTGACCTACCTTATAGTATCCATAGTTTAGTTCTTTTCACTAGATAACAACCGAAAATGCAAATAAATATTACCGTTTCTGATGATTACCAAGATTCTCGCCTCGACGTCTTTTTGAAGGAAAATGCGGGAGACGATCTATCAAGGTCAACTGTACAAAAGTGGATCGATTCTGGTTACGTGACGCTTTTGGGGGCTTCAGAAATCATCAAAAAGAATGGATATCGCGTGTCACCAGGAGAAGAATTTTCCATTCAAATCCCGCCGAGACCTGCTTCGCGCTTGGAACCCATTCCGATGGACATTCCCATTCTCTATGAAGAAGACGAATTTATGGTAATCCATAAAAAACCTGGGATCGCTTGCCATAGTGGACCTGGGGATGACCAACCTTCCCTCGTCAATGGTCTCCTCTATCAATTCAAACAATTATCAAGTGTGGGTGGGGAACGAAGACCAGGGATCGTTCACCGATTGGACAAACCGACAGAAGGTGTTCTCCTTGTGGCGAAATCAGACCGTGCTCACGCAATGCTCGCAAAAATGTTCCAAGAAAGAAAAGTGAAAAAGTTGTACAATGCTTGGGTATTACAATCTCCGGTTGAAGCTCTTGGCACAATACGTATGCCCATTGGTCGCCATCCTGTAGAGCGCATCAAAATGTGTGTGAGAGAAGATGGACGAGATGCAATCACACATTACAAAACCGAACAAATTGTCCAGACACAAACTGGTAGGAAATTTTCATTTCTTTCCGTCCAAATAGAGACAGGTCGAACTCACCAAATACGAGTTCACTTACAAAAAATTGGATGTCCTGTGGTGGGAGATAGCTTGTATTCAAGGTCAGCAAAAGAATATGCGCAATATGGAATGTTGTTACTTGCTAAAGAAATGAGTTTTCCACATCCCTTTATTGCAGATAAAACGATTGATATCTCGATTGAGATGCCAGAAAGATTTCAAACATTTGCAAGAAAATGCAAAAGCTATTGAACTTTTATAAATAAATTTCAAAGGAAGTAGTATGGAAAAATTAATTCGTAAAGTCCTGGTTCCCGTTGATGGTTCTGAAGGTTCAAAGCGTGCCTTAGAAATGGCCTTGGCTATAGCCACAGCAAGTAAAGCTGAATGTATTGTTCTTGAAGTGATCGAAGATTTTGGTCCACTCCCAGGTTATTATGATGCGGCTCCCCCTGGTAAAGATCGAGTGAAATGGATTTCAGAACAAAGATTTGAAAAAGTGCATCCCATTCTTGACCAAACATCCGTCAAATGGACGCGCAAAATCGTAGAAGGATATCCCGCCGAAGAAATCTGTAAAATGGCAGATACTGAAAAGGTAGATATGATTGTTGTGGGTAGCCGTGGACTTGGTGCTTTTGGAAGGTTTATGGTAGGAAGCGTATCTGACCGTGTCGTTCATCATGCAAATTGCAGTGTGACAGTCGTTAGATAAATTATAATCATTAGTCGCTAAACAATTTTGCTTAGCGACTATACAAATTAACTACTTTTTGGTAGTTTTACAATCACCTGTAATGGTTCCATTAGTGGAATTATAAGTTAAATCACATGCTACGTTATAGTTAAACACATCGCCCGAATAAACTTTGGTTTGATTCACTGATCCTGATCCAACGGTTCCGGTTACATTCACTGTTCCTGTTAAAGTGTCTTTATAATCAGAAGTAAACTTTAATGTGGTGGCAGTGAAAGATGAAGTAACATTCGAAGAAATACTAACCACTGCAAGGTCAACTACTGATTTTAAATCTTTGATCGCCACAGCCGCATCGGAATTAATTGTCAATGCAGATGAATTAATAGTATTGTTTTCTGAATATTTTAAGTTAAAAGTCGTAGTCGCAGATGATCCCGATCCAGAAGTTGTATAACTTAGAACGTCAATGTTATTTGTTCCTACAAAGGTTACATCGCCTGTCGTTACAGCCGTTGCTTGACTAGGGAAATCCAACCAATTGTTTGATCTCGCTCCACATTTATCAAGTGTTACCTTACCATCGATTTTCATTTTGTAACCGAGACCGTTAGTTCCATTTGTATATTCAACTTTAACTTTGTCGAGCTTAGCCGTTCCTGATTTAACACCACTAAGAGTACAATCAACAGTTCCAGAAAGTGTCGCAGTGCAAGAAGATGTAGTGCAAGTTCCTTCTTCTTTTTGTAATGCGGTCGCATAAGATTGTACTTGATTTTTTAGGGAAGCCCGAACTGCATTTTTATGAATGTATGCCATCAATTCATTTTTTGACAATTTCATTTTGGTGGATGGTAAATGAAAGGAAACACCTGATTGGATACCAGAACTGATGGAACTAGAAACTCCGCTTGAAACAGCCCTTACAGAGGCAGTTTGCGTTAGAGATGTAGCCGAATTTGTATTCGCACTTGAACTAAGTAAGAGTAATAGAGCTAAGCTATTATCATCTTTTTTTTCTTCTTTACAACTTGATGCCAGTAAGGCGATACACAATGCAAATAATATTGTGAATTTAAAAATTTTATTCATTTGATTTGCTCCTTTAGTACCTACAATCCCATATAACTCGAATATTGTCAAAAAAAAATCTGTACAAAAAAATTGGAAAAATATTAAGATTTATTTAAAATATTGCAATAAAAGTATATTCACAAATCCGATCGGAATGACCAATCCTACTTGGCTCGCCTCACGTATGCCAATCGCCGCTCTCACAATTCCTATCCAATTTCCTTTTTCATCAAAGACACATGAACCACTAGCTCCAGGATATGCGATCCCGTTCACTTGTATAAAAGGAATTTTTGGAAACATGGGATCAAAATTTAAACGATTCTTATGAGAAATCATTCCTAAATAGAAACCGGGCGGAGCTCCATAAGCACCAGTCCAGGCAAATGCATAGTCTCCGACATTTAATTTCTCTCGATCTATAAATGATAAATTGTCTTTCGGAAATTCCTGATTTGATTCGATGATCTTAAGTAATGCCAAATCAAATTTTGCCTCGGACTTAACAATATTTACAGACGTTAATGTATTCCCATCATAGGAAATCCAAAGTTTATCCCAAGCATCTGTTAATACATGTTGAGCTGTAAGTACATACCCATCTTTAATGATACAACCGGATCCTAGCGGAGGTAAATTTTGATCTCTATAAATGAGTACAGTACGATTTTTTTTCTCATTTATTACAAAATCAGAAATATGATGAAAGTTATTTTTATTCTGACAATTTATGCAAAAGATTGCTATGTTTATAAAATTAAGAAAGTAAATATATTTAATCATCATTTATCCAAAAAATTAGTTTAATTTTATTCTTATGATTTTCAATCTAATGTTTAATAATATTATTGAACAAGATGTTTTTATTTCTTCGGTTGGTGGCTGTTTTATTTATTTTTTGGTTTTTACAGCCATCTTTTGAAAGCATTTATTATTATCACTTTGGTACAGTTACAAATAGTGATGCCCTTTATCCCTATCTTTTCATACGTGATCTTACAAATTCATTCAGTTTAGCTCTAGGTTGGGTGACTCCGCCTTCTCATTGTTTTTTTCCAGATTTAATGGTGATGTATCTGATTCAAATTTTTGTCTCGGATATTTTCTGGATCCACTGGTTTTATTCTTTTTTTTGTTTTATTAGTATAATCTATCTGATGCGAAGTTTTGGATTTAATCGCATCATTTCCTTAATCACAGCTCTCACTTTTTTAAAATTAGGCGAAATGTTTCCGAGGGAATGGGGCCAGTTTTTTTTACCAAGTTTTCATGCTTCAGAATTTTTGATGTTGGGTCTCTCCCTAAGGATCATCAAAAAAGATTCTTTCAATGAATTAACAAAAGCTATACTCCTTGGACTGCTTATAGGCATTTCAATCTATTCTGAGTTATGGTTTTTTGTTCACACACTTCCTATTTTATCTTTATTCATCATTACCAGCTTGAAACCCAAATTGAGCATCTTTACTCTGTTAGTCGGTTTTATCACATTGAAAGGATTTCAATTTTTACAAAAACAAACAGGAATAGGTTCGTTTCAAATCAAACAGTTTCCGTTGAAAGAAACAATAGAAAATGCCAAGGTTCTTTTCTCATATGAACCCATTACATTGATAGGAAATCTTTTTTCGCACCTACCACAACTACCTCTTTCGGAATATATGATTCCCACTTTTTGGGTTTTTTGTTTAATTTTATTTTACAAAATGTTTAAACAAAAATTTGAACTACGAATTTGGATCTTACCATTTGCCTTTGTATTCACATCCTTTTTTATAAAATTTAGCCAAATAGAACCAAATGCGCGTTATTTTTATTTTTTACCTATTTCTATCATTGTTATGTTTTTTTTCATTCTTAAAAACAATAGAATATTCACAAAAATTATCTCATATATTTTACTCATTGGCCTTTTATTTTATTCACATCGCTATTGGGTGGAACCTAAAATACAAAATAAAATCAATATAGCTAAATTAAAAATGGACGATCGCCTACTTTGTGTCAGCCGAACTGTGAAATTATGGAATGTAAAAGAGGGGTCATCCACTTATTGGCCAGTAAAATATTTAAGAACATTCAGTATGGAATCCATCCATCTTCTCCCATTTACAAAAGAAGGAATTTATTATCCCTGGGTACACAACCTAAATTGGGATAAAGAATTAGATTCAAAAGTTCCAAATTCCTTTGCATGGGGAATCGTTTCCAAGGATGAAAATCTTTTGTTTGGTCAAAAAGAAGTAATGAGTCAAATTTGTGTTGATTGGAAATTGGTAAGGATTTCAAACTAAGATTCTTTTTTTGCTAGATTTTTCCAAAATTCAAATTTAAGTTTACGCACAAAGGAAATTTCATGCTCGAATTTTTAACCGACCCAAATATTTTAATAGCACTTATTACACTTACTGCTTTGGAAATTGTTCTAGGAATAGATAATATCATTTTTATTTCCATTCTTGCCTCAAGACTTGCTAAAAACCAACAAAAAAGTGCGAGACAAGTTGGGCTTATCTTGGCGATGTTAACACGCGTTATGCTTTTATTTTCTCTTTCTCTAATTATGAAATTAACAACTCCCCTATTTTCTATTTTGAATCATCAAATTAGTGGGCGAGATTTAATTTTAATCTTAGGTGGACTCTTTTTAATCGGAAAATCAACTACAGAAATTCACCATAAACTAGAAGGGGAAGCTGATGCAGCAAGTGGGGATAAGAAAAAAGTATCTTTTACAAATGTCATCATTCAAATTATGATCCTTGACATTGTTTTTTCACTCGATTCGGTCATAACGGCTGTTGGTATGACAGATCATTTAGCAGTTATGATAACAGCCGTCATACTGTCGGTAGGATTTATGTTGCTTGCTAGTGGGTCCATTTCTGATTTTGTAGATAGGCACCCTACGATCAAAATTCTAGCACTTAGTTTCTTGATTCTCATAGGACTCGCATTACTCGGCGAAGGTTGGGAAATGCATATTCCAAAAGGATATATCTATTTTGCCATGGCATTTTCTGTTGTTGTTGAAATGTTAAATATACAATTAAGAAAAAATTCCAATAAACCAGTAGTTTTTAAGGACAAGTAGATGTATCGTCGATCATTTATTAAAAAAATAATGGCATTGGGAAGTTTATTATTTATTCCCAAAATTTTGAAGGCACAAATGAAAGAAATTCAAGATCAATCTGAATTAGTCAGCGAATTAAAAAAAGTTACCAATCTAAAAGAATTTTTGGTACTCTTAGAACGTTTGAGCGCAGTTGAAAAAAATTTGAAAATTGAAAGCACTTGGTCAATTGGGACAGTGCTTTCCCATTGTGCACAGAGCATACGTTATTCGATCGATGGTTATCCGGATATGAAATCTGCTTTCTTCAGAAATACGGTGGGAAGTCTTGCCTTTTCCATTTTTTCAATGAGAGGAAAAATGAATCATGGTTTGGAAGAACCTATTCCCGGTGCGACACCAATTGATTTAAATACAATATTTTCTGTTGGAAAAGAAGAATTAATTGAGGCTATCAATTTATTTCAGAAAAAAACTACCGAAGATTTGAAACCACACTTCGCCTATGGTGAGTTATCTAGAGAAGATTATGAAAATGCTCATTTATTTCACATTAAGAATCATTTTGAAAGGATTTCTCTGACTTAAATTTTTAGAATTATTTAAAGGTATTGGAAATTCTTTCTGCTAACTTATGAATTGGTATTAATTTTGATAGGAACATAACCACCATATGTTCCAGCTCTTCTTTTTCTAAAATGTCTTTATCACCTGATAAGGATACATCGGAACTAATCAAAACTATTGGAATGTTTAGTTTGCCTTTGATGGCTTCCCATTCGTGTAAAAATGCGATCCCATCTAAGATAGGCATTTCTTTATCAGTAACAATCAGCGTAGGCTTAATTCTAGTTAAATGATCTAAAGCTTCTTCCCCATTCCTTGCTTCGATCACGATCCATTTTCTCCTACGTAATTCTTCGGCAAGTCCAGCTCTATAACCATCCGAATCATCAACTAACAAAATTGATTTTAACAATTTAGAAAATTGGATTTCAAATGTTGAGCCTTTTCCAGGTTCACTTTGAATGCGTAATTTACTGAAATGAGCATCCAAAATATTGATACATAATTTTAAGCCAAAGCCACTCCCAAGTTCGCCATTCGTACCGACTTGGCTTTTTGGATTTTTGTCTCCTAATATTTTAGCAACGACATCTTCTTCCATACCGAGGCCAAAGTCTTTGATTTCTATGGAAACCCAATCTCCTTTGATTTTATCGGAAATTTCTATACTGGAATTTGGATAAGAAAACTTTATCGCATTTGTTAAAATATTTTTGAAGACTTCTTCTAATAATGCTCTATCACCAATAATATTCGTATCCTGCAAAATATTTATATTTAACTTGATATCTTTAACAGTTGCTATTGGATGAAGTATAGACGTCACTTCCGTAATCAGTGATTTTAGAGAAAACTGAGATTGTTGGAGTTTGATACCCTCTGAATCAAAGCGACTGATATCTAACAATGATTTTAACATGCGAAGTGAATTTTGAATTCCTTCTTTGCAAATGGTTATGTACTTATACTTTTCTATATCAGGTATCGTTGATAGTTTGAATTGCAATACATCCAAAATTTGATTCACACCGATAAGTGGTGAACGTAAATCATGTGACATTAAGGATACAAAATTTGCCTTCCAACGATTTGCCTTTTGCAGTTCTACGGTTCGTTCTTGGACTTTATTTTCCAGATCTTCATTACTTTTGATAAGTGCACGAGAGATCTTTTCTTCTGATTTAAAAATCTGAACAATTGACCTAGTTAATATGTACGTTTGGGGAATTAGAAAAAAAATAACACTATAGTAACCAAGCGGATGCAAACCGATCGCATAATTCCCATTATAGAGAGTATCGTGAATAGAACCGAAACAAATCAAAATCAAACTCGTCAAATACAAAAGACTATCTTTTTTTCTATATATAACGGCTCTTAATGTTAGAAGTAATCCAACTATGATAAAAAATATAGAAACAAATTCAAATCGATATGTCCATTCTGCCATATATTCGTTTGGTGAGAAAAGGGACGTAAAAATATACGAAACTACATAAATTTTTGAGACAGTAATCAGTATATCAAACCGGTGATCCAAAAATAAATAATAAAGCACTCTCGCTCCCATATAAATACTGAGTGGCAATCCTATTCCAGACAATCGTATGATCAACATACACCAAACATCAGGCAGCATATTAAACAATATTCTTCCTTCTGCTAAAGTGAGTATCATGATCAGAATTCCTAAATAAAGAAATCCAAGATAAAAAGAAGCTTTCTCAGACTGACGGAGATTATACAAAAAGAAATGATAAATTGAAAGTATACTTAAGAAGAAAATAATAAACCAATTAAATATATACGCTCCTGAAACATGGGCATATATATTATCAATTCTACCTAGCTGAATCACTTCTTTCATGCCAGCGATTTTGTGAGTATAATTTGATACATCGATTTGTATCCGAAGGTGTTTTCTGTGTCCTCGTAATGCGATGACCTTTGTATGAAATGAAGGTTTATGGAAACTTTCAAATTCCGAAACGACACCATTTTCGTATAAAAATTCGCCATCAACGTACACGCGGTAAGCGGTATGCATCACAGGAATGTACAATGCGAGAGTGTCACGATTGTCAGGCAGTAAAACATTCAATCGATACGTCCCATACCCAAAACTAGGTAGGCTTTGCCCGTCTTTTCTTAGAGAAGTCCAATGTTTTCCCGCAGAAAGACTCATCTTATCTGGCCTGTCCACTTCATTGGCATCTAAAAATTCATGCCAAAAGAATCTCCACTCACCTCGCAGTTCCAAATTGGATCTCGGGATGTACCAATTTTGAGCATTTAACAAACCATCTTGGGCAAATGCCTGAGGGATTGTTTGTCCGCAGGAAATAAGTATAGATTGTACTATCACTACAAAAATGACTTTGCATTGTCTTAACATTTGGTTATGTTGAATTTCAAATCTCTTAAAGTAGTACACGTGGAACCTATAAAAATTGCAATCTTAGAAGATCACTCTGTAGTTACAGAGGGAATCATATCGGTCCTGAAAACCAACCCTTTCTTTCAAGTTCTAGGACAATTTCGCACTGGCAATGATTTACGAAATTTTCTAAGTACGAGTTCAGTGGACTTTCTTTTATTGGACATAGATCTGCCAGATGTAAATGGGATTGAAATTCTTAGAGAAGTAAAAGCAAATTTTCCTAAAACAAAGGTGGCGATGTTCACTCTTCATTCCGGACAACTTTATGTAGAAGACGCATTAAAATCAAAAGCAAATGGATACATTTTAAAGTCAGATCCTATTTCACACCTACCGTCTGTTATCGAATCGATTATGAAAGGGGATCTTTTTATTTCCGAAGGTATCAGTACCGTTACTTTACCATTTTCAACCTTTCAAATAGAAATATTAAATTTATTAATACAGGGACTTTCTCAGAACGAAGTGGCAGAAAAGATAAATAAATCCCGCAAAACAGTGGAATACCATTTGAACCAAATGAGAACCAAATTTTCTTGCAAAAACAATAACGAGTTAATCTCCAAATACCAAAAAGAAATGCAAAAATAGCAATTTAGTCATTTGTTTTGCTGTAGATAGATTATAATCAATTGTTATGAAACATATCTATTTACTAAGACATGCCAAGTCGGATTGGAGCGAACCATTCGAAAGCGACGAAAAACGTGGACTCTCCGAAAGGGGAAAAAAACAAATCAAAGCTCTCCGCCACTTTTTACAAGACTACCAATTGGATGTTGATATGGCACTTGTTTCGCAAGCAGTCCGTGCAGAAAAGACCTACCACCATTTACGCAAAGAAATTTTAAGACTACCCAAACCAGATGTTATTCCTTCCATTTACGAGTCGGATGCTGAGGATTTATTATTTTTATGCCAAGGAATTCCAAATATGGTAAGATCAATTCTGATCGTTGGGCATAATCCGGGACTTGAAAATTTTGCGAGTGGACTTTTGTTTGGAAATCCCGAAGCATCTTGCTTTACGAAATTTCCTACAGCCTCTCTATTGGGAGTGAATTCTGAATGTGAAAATTGGAAAGATATTTCCTTCGGAAAGTCAAAGTTGAAAGTATTCTGGATTCCAGGCCAAATTGGTAAATTATGAAAATATTATTTTCTGAAGATAGAATTCGAACCCGTGTTGATGAGATAGGTCGTGAAATTTCAAGAGACTATTTGGGATCAGACTTGGTCATCATTGGCATATTAAACGGTGGTTTTATTTTTACAGCAGATTTATGCAGAGCCATTGCTATCCCACATGAAATTGATTTTTTGGGTGCTTCTTCTTATGGCAACGAACAGGTATCATCTGGTCATGTAAATTTCACAAAAAATTTAAAACACCAGATAACCGGACGTTCGGTTTTGATTGTCGAAGATATTGTGGATACTGGTAAAACATTAGAATCCATTCTCAATGAATTGGAAAATCAAAAGCCCAAAGATTTACGGGTATCCTCCCTATTCTGGAAAAAAGAAAAAGCAAATCCAAAAATTACCGTTCATTATCCCGGTTTTATTATCTCGGATGAATTTTTGGTCGGTTATGGATTGGATTATGCGGGAAAATTTAGAAATCTTCCCTACGTCGCCGCCTATGACCCAAAAATCGACTAAACCCAAGTCTAAAGGATACTTATGAAAGAAGCTATTTTGAATCAAAAATTTTCCAATTTAAACACATTCCCTATCTTAAAACCAGAGGTGATAAAAAAAGCAGAAGGTGTGATTCGAAATTCAGATGATTGGAAATTAACAAGGATTAACCCTCTTCTTTTTGCAAAACAAAATGGAATCACAGAAGAAGATAGTTTGGATTTTTTTGTGCATGCTACCAAAGTCGGTTTGTTTGATTTTGCTTATAATTTGTTATGCCCGTTATGTGGTGGAATAGTTCATACACACCACAAATTGGACGAAATTCAGAATCACGAATTTCATTGTGTTGCTTGTAATTTTTATATACCCACACTTCTTGATGACCAAGTAGAAGTTGCCTTTGAGTTACATCCATCCCTCGTAGAAAACAAAAAAAATCCTTTTGCTTCATTAGAAGAATATTATACATATTATTTTTCTGCAAATTACAACAAATCAAAAGAATTACAAGCATGGATCAGAACTACGATCAAACATTTTTTTGTTTTAGCACCGGATGAATCCAAAGAGATCGAAATTGAACTGAAATTAGGTGAAGATACGGGTTCTGTTTTACAAATTGTATCTATTGATAGAAACGCAGCCTCTTTTTTCTATGCAGATAAAACGATAGATGGAACTGAATCAAATCAGATTGTTGATCTCTTAGAAACAGGCTTCTTGCCTAAAACCAAAAATTTAAAACCGGGAAAGTATCATTTTACGATTCACAATAGATCTAGATGGACTGCCGGAATCCAAATTCTCACACCTAACGTTGAAATACTTATGAATATTGTTAAACAACATCCCACAACCATCTCCCCTTTTTTAACAGCAAAAATGTTATTAAACAACCAATCGTTTAGAGATTTGTTTCGCATCCATAGATTGTCTCCTGATTTAAATTTAAATGTAAAATCCTTAACTATCATGTTCACAGATTTACGCGGATCAACAGAAATGTATGACAAAGCAGGCGATATTTTTGCCTATCGATTGGTTCAGGAACATTTTCGTTTACTCACCGAAACCGTTAGAGAATATAAAGGAGCCATTGTTAAAACTATGGGGGATGCCATTATGGCAACATTTTCGTCACCTACAGAAGGTTTGTTGGCTTCATTAGAAATGTTAAAAAAAATTGAAAATATGAACCAATCTTGGGGAAATGATGGTCATATCATTGGATTAAAAGTCGGACTTAATGAAGGTCCTGCTTTAGCGGTTGTTAATGATGAAAGGTTGGATTATTTTGGCCAATCGGTAAATATCGCTGCACGAGTCCAAGGACTCGCGAGCTCGGGTGAAATTTGGGTTTCTGAATCCATTTGGAATGCCCCAGGAACCCAAGACCAAATTCAAAAATCTGGATTTGTATCTGAAAAACTTTCTGCTACTTTGAAAGGAGTTGGAACTCCCGCCACAGTTTTTAAATTGTCATCACCTACTTAGGGCTAGGTTGTGAACTATTGACTTCTACTTCTGGCAGACTAGCACGTAAATATCCAGATTTTAATACCAAGGCTTGTCCTACTTCACCCGTCAAAAAGGAAAGGAAAGCATCCACTTTTCCGCCTTGGTCTGATTTATATACGACAAATAATTCTCTCGCCAAACGATACTTTCTATCATAAACGTTTGTTATAGAAGGTAAAACATATGGATCGGATGGTTTTCTCGCATAATTGAGAGCTTTCACCTTTTCTTTGTTATCGATAATCGCACTTCCCATTCCCATATAACCTATGGCAGATGGATTTGCCTTAACAAAGTCAGCCATTTCAGAATTGTCTTTTACTATTTTGGCAGAAGGATCGAGTTTTAGACTTTTGTTTTTCTCAAAATCTGCAAGTGATAAATCTTTTTGTCTAAGTATATGATTTTCAAAATAATCTTGAGTACCTGATTTATCATTCCTGATAACAAGTTGAATCTTTTCATCTTTACCACCTAACTCTTTCCAGTTTTTGGTTTTGCCAGAAAAAATATCTGAAATTTGTGTTAGGTGTAGTTTTTCGAGTTTATTTGTCTGATTAACAACAATTGCAATGCCATCGTAAGCAATTCTAATCTTTTCTAAATTTCCTGTTCGACGAAGGTCTTCAAATTCCATTTGGTTTAAATCACGTGAAGACATAGCTATGTCGATTTCACCTTTCCTGAGTCTATCGATACCAGATTCTGACCCACCACCCTCAACTTTGATTTTAATTGCTGAATTGGTTTCTTCATATTCCGCACCAATGTACTTAAACATGACATTCATCGTTTCGGAACCGGCAATTTTAAGTGTTTCTTTCTCTTTACATGAGGAGAAAGTGAATGTAATCAAAATGTAAAAAAGTATCAGTAGGTTTTTCATGATAAAGTGGGAATGTCCGATTTTAAACCATCCGTCAATCCGAAAAAATCTGAGCCGTTTTTTCTAAGACATATTTACTTTTTCTCAAAAACCCCGATGATGGGAAGGTGAGAACTTTTGTCGTAAGTATCCTCTTTCTCCTTTCTTTGGACATTTTTGCCGAAGGAACCCAACCTACTAAATTTCAATGGAAATGGTCAGATAACCAAATTCTTGAACTAAACGAATACCATGATGTTTTTTTTCGTGTCGGCAATCGAAGTGTATCAAGAGAAGATCGCAACCGAGTTCTCTTAAAGACAAGCAAATGTGATAACTTAGGCTGCCAAGTCTCAGCATGGTTTGATACTTATATACGATTTGGAAAAACAGAAGGGCCATTCCAAAAAGATAAAAAGTTCGATTCCCAATTTACCATCTTTCGCAATGGAAAGTATGAAGTACCAGATGAATATGTTATGCCGAATTTGCGAAGTTTTCCCACGTTTCCCGATACGGAACTAAATGTTGGAGATTCATGGAAGTTACCTGCCGAAGAATCATTTGATTTTTCTGGTGAGCGCATCAAAATCGCTGTCGAGCCAGAATATAGTTATTTAGGAAAAGATAAATGGCAATTCCAAAAGGAATCAGGTTTCACAGATAAGATCAGTTATACGTATCCAATTTTTTATGATAACCGTGATAAAAAACCCAGAAAGGGAAATGTTCCCAATAAAATATTTGGTTTCGCAAGAGGAGTCGTTTACTTTGATTCCAAAAAAGGATTACCCGAATATAAAGAAGTTAAATTGTCTTATACGTTTATCCTCCCTGATGGTACTCTGCAAGAAGCAAGTTATGATATACAAGGAATCTATCATACACGTCGAAGTTTAAATACAGCAGAAAAAGATAAATTCACAGAAGATGTGTTAAAAGATTTAATCGTTGGTGACATTTCACAACCAAATCCACTTAACTTAAATCAAAAAACCGAATCACCGATTAGCGTCAGAAAAACGGATGATGGAGTCACTTTTTCATTGGATTCTATTTTATTTGATTTTAATGATTCAAACTTAAAACCAGAAGCCTCTGAAGCCATCAAACGAATCTCAGAGATTTTAAAAAAACATTCCGAAAGAGAAATCAGAGTTTCAGGACATACGGATAATGTTGGAAAAAAAGATTATAATTTAAAATTATCCGAAGACCGCGCCAAATCCGTATTAAATGAACTTGTCGATAAACACAAACTAGATGATCGCAAAATATCTTTTCATGGTTATGGTGATTCAGTTCCAGTTGTCCCGAATGATACGGAAGAAAATCGTGCAAAAAATCGAAGAGTCGAAATCACTTTGATTTTAGATTAATGCATCAAAAGCAATCTATCCGATATTGATATCTAGGCCCACTGAATATGGTGGAATGACAGGTTCAGTTAAAGACTTCCCCTTCTCCACCAATCGTTCCATTTGTTTACGAACTTCAGACATCAAAGCAGAAATTCCCTCTCTTTTGTTTGAGAGATATATTTTATGATAGGGCGTTAAGGAAATTGGAGATGAAACGAGGACATGAGCGCGCCTAGCCCTGTCTTCGGACTTACCAAATACATGCCTTTCAAAACTAATAATCCATTCGAATAATCTCTCGGCAGATGGATGTTGGATCAGACTTTTTTGTCTTGTGATAAGGAAAGTATAAGCGGTATCTACTAATTGTCTCGCACGTCGGATATTTTGTGGTGTTAACTCTTTAGGAGTTGTTGGCAAGGGAGAACCGGCGTCCATTGCATCGAGTGCTGTAAAAAGTTGGCGAATTTTATCAATGGCATGATCTGTATCTTTGAACTTAACATTGAGTATATTTCCAGCTTGGTTAAGGGCTGTGTGCCTAGCACGACCCAAACGATAATCAAAATCTTTACCTTCGATATCGGCTTTCGGAACTCCAAGTTCAAATTCCGTTTCTTCGAGTAACACACGTCCAACGGTCAAAAATCGCCTAAGCAAAGTTCTGCCACCAGGGTATAATTTTAATTTTCTTTCAATTCTTTGGAGTGAATTTTCAATTTCACGAACAATCGTTTCTTTGGAACCAGAAATGATATATTTTACAAACGTGGGCAGTACATAAAGATCTGCCGCCGGATCTCGTTTCAATGCATCTTCTAATCCACCGAACGCGATTTGAGCCACACCTGGCATAAAGGATACGAGATTGTCATTTTCACCCGACATCATACCTTCTGGGTAAAGAACTAACTTACCCTCAGAGGCTGATAAAATCTTTCTCGCCATTTTAATCGCATCGCGATCAGCACTTCCAGTTAATACAGAAAATGCTCCCACACGTTTGATAAATTCACCGACTAGGCCAAAGCCCCAATTGAAAATACTACGAGAAGCCATAAAATGAAATCGGGAACCCATTTCATTGGCCACATAATATGCAATAGCTGGCTCTACATCAGATGGATGATTGGAGAGATAAAGTAATCTTTTATTTTTAAGATCATTTAGCAGACGTTTGTCTTCTTTACTTATTTCTACTCCATCTAAGTTGAAAAGTAACTTTGAAAGTATGGGAAAACTCAGGTCAAGAGTCCATGCAAAAGGAAGATCAAAGGCAGGGGGAATGAAAGATGATTTCATAAATGCTGTGTAGTTAAGATCGAAAATGATTCACTCGCTTTCTAGCATTTTTTATTCGTGAATGTATCCCCAAGTTTCGAGAATCTTTTTCACTTCTTTGCCCATCTCTCTTTGGACATTGGATTCAGTAGTTCCACTAAAAAAACCATCATTATACACCCAAGGAAGTTCACTTGTTTCCCATCCGATCGGTTTACGGTCTGAAAGTATAAAATCTCCGGCCTGTTTATGGTTACTGGATATAGTCTCGATTCCCCACCGACCCAAACGATGGGACATAGCTTGCCCATTCCTAAAAAATTGGAAGTTACCTTCCAATTCAGGATTAACAGTCGCAATAGAAATTTCAACGGGTTGTTTTGTGCTTTCCAATTCAAAATTGAAGGTTTTTGCGGAAGACCCGCTAACATTTAAGGGAACGGGAGAAAACCAATCATAAATAGAGCCTTGCAAATTTATACTCAAGGAATCTCTGCATTTAATTTGTGAACAAATTGGAATTCGTAATTGGATATGATTCCGATCCAAAAATTTTCCTTGATGAAAATCTTCCCTAACCTTTGTTAAAATCTCTTTGGATGAATCTGATGTAGAAAGATTAATTTTTTCCTCTGGATCAGAATCTAATAAATATAATTCTTCTGGCATGGAATGAAGTTCACCATCAGCCTTTCTACTAACAGTTGTAAATCCAGGATACCTTCGAATGTATTTATATTTTTCCGTCCTTACCGATTCAGACATTCGCCCTTCTGTATAAATCATATCCTCTTTCGGACATTCATTCGAATTCAAAATACAATCCGAATAATCTAAACCTTTAAAATGAAATTGTATCTGCGGGATTCCGAGTAGGCCAAGGGTTGTAGGCAACAAGGATAGCAAGGAAGATTGACCTTTGATCAAATTTTTTTCTGCAGTTAAAGTTTTCGGAAGTTTTATAAAATACGGAACATTGATTTCTTCATCGTAATGCGTTTCCCCATGTCCGAAGCGCGTTTTCATTATGAAGTGGTAACTATAATCATGATGGGGACTAAAGAGCTCGCCATGATCTCCTGTCAGAATGATAAGTGTATCATCATAAATTCTAAGATCTTTTAATTTTTGTATCAGTCTACCCACTTCACGATCAGTATAATGCATCTCGCCAATATATCGCTGTACAGGTGATTCATATTTATAAAACACATCATTCGGAATGATTTTTTTCACTGCGCTCATATCCTCTGCTGGTGGCGCATAAGATGCATGAGGCGTATTCAAATTTAAGTGAAGAAAAAAAGGCGTATCATTCATATTTTGTACGAATTCCAATGCGTGATTGGTCAATTCTTCGGTATCCAAAATATCCATTCCGACTTGGTAAGTATTGTGAAAACCCAAATCGATTCCAACGGTTGTATAGTCCAAAAAGAAAACATTATTCATTATAGATTTTGTATAATATCCATTTTCTCGTAGAATATTTGTTAAATTAGGTCTTTTTTTTCCATAGTATACTTTACGCTGGTAAGGTTTCGTTGTGAACCAAGAATTACCAAGCCCCAAATTAGAAGAATATTCAGAGTGAAAAAAAGACATCATCGAAGGTTTTGTCCAATTCCCATTTGAAAAAGGGTTTTGAAATACAATAGATTCCTTGGCGAGGGCATCCATTTGCGGTGTAATTTGATAAGGAAATCCGTAAGTTCCGAAAAAATCTTTTCTCGCCGAATCGAGAACAATCAAAATGACATTTGGTTTTTTTGAATGATTATTTTCATATAATAACGGTTCTGCGAAAAATAAATGATCAGATTCACTTTCCCATTGAACTTTAAATTCCGAATTTATAGAGATATTTTGATTAATAGGATTCCATATTTCGACTCTAGAATTATTAAATTTTTGTGAAAATACTTCCTTTCCATCTGCGTAAAATTTCAAAGTTCCCGAACTTAATTTAATTTGGGGCGATGAATTCAAAAACCCCAACATTCCCTTCAGTTGATAATTTCCGTTTTTGAGTTTGAACGTATAACTTGATTTTGGTGGAAAATAAATTGAATCTAAGGAATGATTGATAAATAAATTTTTATCAGTATTGAAAGTGATTTGAGTATTTTCCCATTTGCGACTAACGGGCAAAGCACTTTGCCTTCCAGGATTTTTTTTCCAATGGTAAGGGATTGGATCAGAAATATTTGGAATTCCGTTCGATAAGGTTGATGTTTGGTTTAGCTCATGCACCAAATCGTAAGAGATTCCATTTGTTTTTTTATCTTCTGAACAGTGCCAAAACAAAAAAGTTAAGAATGAAAATAAAAATATTTTTCTGAAATGAAGAATCAAAATCATCATCTCAGACTAGTCTGGAAAAATCGAGGCTAAAAACAATCAGAGATTTACAGACAAGATCCGTTATATTCCAATGCTCCAGCACTAATTCCGGCAACAGATCCAGGTCTTGCCGCACCTAGCGAATCTACAACAGGTGCGCCCAAAACATTGCTAATTTGAGTCGCAGTACACGGTGAACTAGTGGAATAGGATCGATAACTCATGTTATACGTAGTAGTCGTTGTGCTAAGAACAGGATCTACATATACATTAAGAGATGAGGGTGTAGAAATATTTGTAGTGGGACAACCACTACTGCTCACAACTCCTCCGACACAAATTTGGTCAGCAGAAATTGTAGGAAATTTAACAAGTGTTGTACATCCATAAAAAACATTTCCGCTAAGTGCTGACAAATTTGTAGCTTCTGTAGTACCAAAATGATTTAGACAAATCCGATTTGTCGCGCCTACTTGTGTATAGAGAATATTATTTTTTATATCAGCAAATCGAGAATTTGTATTAGAATAAGTGATGGGAGTAGAGATATCTTCTGCCGAACCTGAAAAAATAGTGTTATAGTAAATGCTCGATACAATTGTAGAATTTGATATAAATATACCATGTGATTCGGAAGTATTAGTAGAAACGGCAAGACTGCTAGTTCCCCCATCAATCATATTATTATATACGCTTAATGGTGTATTAAAAACTTGCGCTAAATGTAAGCCGTATGCATACGCATTATTCGTTCCATTATTTCGGCTAATCCCTGCCGATATATGATTTCCCACTATGATGGTGGCGGCTCCCAAATTAACCAAAGCGACTCCATATGAGGCAGAAAATACAGATCCATTCGCGACTGACGATCCTCCATAAATTCGATTCCCATTTAATGTGACAACACCAGATGATGATTGAACTCCATAGGTAATTGCTGAGGCAGTCGGAGCTATAACATTTCCTGCATGGATTGAATTGGAATATAAACTTCCACCTGAACCTAAACGAACACCATAGCTCGTTGAATTAGAAGTACCTCCAAAAATGGCATTTCCAGTTTTTGTCGCACTATCCCCAATAACAAGTGGCATAGAAACTCCAAGATAAATGCCAGAAGTATTTGCCGCCGTACCACCGTTAATTGTATTTCCATACAGCTTACCGGTCGTTGAACCATCGTTTATATAAATACCAGTGCTTTCCGTTCCAGTCGAAGCAGGAGAAACTGTACCTCCGCTAATCGTATTATAACGAAAATTATTTAGATCTACTGAATTTCCAGTTCCTAAATAAAATCCATAGGTTTTGCATGTCGCCGTAGCACATGATCCACCAGTGATTGTATTGATTTGCACATAAGGAAATAATCCTGCTGTTGTACTATATGATACAATTCCCGCTGTGATACAATTAGCCACTGTACAACTACCTCCAGAAATGGTATTATTGACAATGGCTCCTTGCGAGCCATCACCTGCACTTGAGCCACCAAAATTATTAATTATAATTCCTGCCGCATTATTTGAGCTCCCACCAGAGATCGTATTGTTTGAAATAATTGGTTTGCCACCTACAATGGAAATCGCAGTCGAATCTGAACTTGTACTCGCCCCAGTAATTCTAAAACCGTCAATAAAAGTATTATTTGTCACAGTTCCTGGAACAAGTATCGTCTTACAAGGAGTTAGCGGAATTGCGGAAGCTCCACAAACTGTAGGTGCACTGTTTTGGATGAGTGTGAGCCTAGCACTCGCATTTCTTGTTGCAAAAGAACTTCCAGCCGTATAGCCACCATAAAGCGATACACCAACTGACAAAGTGATAAAATTTTGGCCAAAGTCTTCTGCTTCATAAGTTCCGTCTTCTACATAAACGACACAGGGAGGGGTGCCACAAGCACCCAAAACATTGATCCCTCTCTGAATGGTTCGGACTGGTGCAGCAGGAGATGTGCCAGAATTTCCATCGGCACCTGATGCCGAACTCACATAACTAACTGATGAGGGAATCGTATAACGAAAAGTATGTGTTCCATTGGCAAGTGAATTGCCTGCAGCACTCGTACATGTGATTTGTTGAGAAACAGAGGCTGGATTCCAAGTTGTAGTTGTCGAAATCGTCAAAGTATCGTCTGTAATTGAAGTCGTACTTACCGAATATGAAATAGTGCCACCAGTTGTTAAATTGCCTGCTCCCAATGTGCAAGAAGATGCTGTGACTGAAGCCGAAAATCGAAGTGAAATACTTTGATTTGTCCGTAAGACAGAAAGCGATTCAGGCGTTTGTGCGACTATACTAAAACAATTCACAGTCACTGTAGCATCTGTCCCAGCGATGGTTCCGGTAGCACCAGACAAAGCACAAGTGTGGGAAGTAGGTGCCGATGTGATTGTGACCGCATAACTCGCACCAATTGTAACATCATTATTAAAAACAAAACTTCCATTGGAAGATATACTTAATGAATCCGATGTGTTATTGTTAAGAACTAAAGTTCCAGAACCTATACCAGTCACTGTCGCCCGCACTGCACGTGCCGTTGTTGTACAAGAAATACTCACTGAACTTATATTAGCCGCAGAAAAAGTTCCACTACCGTTTGAAATAGTACAAGTTTGTGTTGGGTGAGTGGGCGATGAGGATACAGATAGAGAATAGGTAGTTCCGACTTTATAGGTTGTTGTGAAAGCAAAACTCCCGTTTGCGGAAATTGAAACTGAGTCTGTTCCATTATTGGATATAACTAGGCCTGAACCAGCAAGGCTAGAAATGGTTCCACCTAACGAATATGTGGCTTCGTCACAATTAACGAGAACAGATTTGATATCACCAGAGATGAGAGTTCCCGTTCCGCCACTCACTGAGCAGACTTGAAAGGGGCTAGTGGGTTGAGTTTTGATGGTAACTGTATAATTTGACCGAGGCGATAAGGTCGTAGTAAATGAAACTTCCCCGCTAGAACTGACGCTAAGATCCTCTGATTCATTTAAATTTAAAACTAGTCCTGAACCTTGGAGAGCATTGACTGTAACAAAAATTTTTCCCGAAGTTTGATTTGTCTGAGTTCTTATAAAACTCGCAAGTTCAACCAAACTCCTTTCTACTGTGGGAATACATGAAGTAATCACGAAAAGGAACAAGCCAATTGGGAAAAGGAATTTGAATCTAGAAAATGACATAATGGGTCCTTGTAATTATTCCTTATTTAATACAACAATTAAGACTACAAAAATTGTCGAGAGTTTCCCCCTTTAGGAGACAGATTGATCCCTGCCACTTCGAAAAGTTCTTTCTTTTTCCCTTTCTTTGCATGAATTTAGCATTCTATGAGCATTTGGGAAACAGCATACACACGAGAAGAATCCACCTTTCAAAACAATGATGGTAGCAAAATTTACTATCAAGTTTACCGACCGAAGTCAGGAGCCAAAAGAGCACTTGTCGTTCACCATGGTTTCGGTGAACACAGCGGTCGCTATACGAACTTACTTGATGCTTTAGCAGAAAAAAGTTATGCGATTTATCTTTTAGATGCACGCGGACATGGACGTTCCGATGGCAGAAGAGGTGTGATCAATCATATTTCTGATTTTTTTGTAGACTTAAAACAACTCATTGATATCGCAAAACAAAAAGAAGGTGTTAAAAAAGTCACTCTACTTGGACACTCTATGGGTGCTGCAGTTACTTTTCTTTATACAGGAACGGACAATTACCAAGATGATTTGGATGCTCTTGTCACGAGTGCACTCCCTATCAAAGTAAAAACCGATTTCGTAATGGATGTTAAAAAAGGTATCGGTGGTTTTCTTGCAAAAGTTCTCCCTACTCTCACAATACCTGCCGGGTTAGATGTTAATATGATTTCACATGACAAAAGTGTGGTGGAAGCCTATGTAAATGATCCATTAGTTCATGGAAATGTTTCCGCATACCTTGGAGATTTTTTATTGAATTGCTATGACCTAGCACTCAATACCGCTTCGCGTATCAAATTACCGATCTATATGTTTCATGGAAAAGAAGATCAAATCGCAATATGTTCAGGCTCAGAAGATGCATTTGCCAAACTAGGATCAACCGACAAAACTATAAAATTATTTGATGGATTGTACCACGAGACTATGAACGAAACTCCGAAAGAACGAGCAGTCGTCTTAAAAGAGTTAGTATCATGGTTAGATAAACACTAAGGAGATAAATGCCAATGGCAATTACGAAAGATATAGTTGGAAAGAAACTAGATCGTTTTGATTTCACAGTTGAACGCGGGAAGATAAAAGAATTTTGTCTCGCAATCAATGAAAAAAACCCTATCTATTTTGATGTAGAAGAAGCAAAGAAAGCTGGTTACTCTGATGTACCTGCTCCACTAACATTCCCTACTGTCATTATGTTTTGGGGATATCCAAAGATTTGGAATGATATGGCGGAACTCGGCATTGACCTCTCCAAAATCCTGCACTTAAAAGAAGAATATACATACCATAAAGTTCTTTATCCAGGCAAAGTATATGCTCAATCCGAAATCGCAGACGTTAAAATGGGACGAGCAGAAATAGTTACTTTTAAAACTACAATTTATGATGAAAAAAATGACCCTATTCTCTCAGCAGATATGGCCATATTCATTCGTAAGGATTAAGGAAGGAGGATAATATTTATGGCTAAAATTCAATTTGATAAAGTAGAAGTTGGCGAAACACTAACATCACTTGATATTCCTGTCATTGAACATGCAAATTTAGTTCGTTATGCGGGTGCATCTGGGGATTTTAACCCTATTCACAATGATCCTGACTTTGCACGAAAAGCAGGCCTCGAAGGAACTATTTCTCATGGTATGTATGTGATGGCACAAGTAGGAAGGTTATGTACTTCTTGGGCGGACCAGAAAGACATAGAATATTTTGGTGTTACTTTCAAAGCCATGACAAAGTTAGGTGAAAAGCTAACTTGTTTCGGTACAATAAAAAAGAAGTTTGAAAAAGATGGTAAAAAAACCGTCACTGTACTTGTTGAGGCAAAAAACGAAGCTGGCGAAGTGAAAGCTGGTGGCGATTTGGTTGTAAGAGCAGTTTAAGAAATATTTTTTCTCCTATCAATGGATATCAAACTTCACTGATAGGAGAAAATTCTAGATATGGAAATATGACATGCCATCCAAAGAAACCGTTGTCTCACAAATTAAATCTTTACTTGTAAACCATCCAAATATCAATATAGATATTTTATTTAAATATATACCTGAGTTTCATACCCTCCACGAACTAATAAAGGAAGATGAAGTTATCAAAGGTTACTGCATGGGTTTACTGGAAGGATCAAAGGAAAAATACTTAGCTGGGGAATGGCTAGTTGTTTTGACAAATCAAAGATTTATTTTTGTCCATAAATCGTTTATAAAAACTAGTCACGATCAATTTTCATTAGAATTTTCGCATATTCAAAAAATCACAACAAAGATGGGTTGGTTTTTCGGTCAAATCCAATTCCAAACGATACCTAACACCATCAAAATGATACAAATTGGTAAAAAAAATTACGAATTCTTTTTACCTTGTTTGAAAGATTATTTATAAGGGATTATCTTGTTTAATATAAATAAATCGAGTTGAGTATGCAAAATATTATTTTGCTTTTTTCTCTTTCAATATTTCTTTTTTCCAATTGTAAAATGGGGCCAGGCACTTCAGGCAGAGATGTTTGTAAAAATGATAAACCTGGCGGCCTTTTTGATTTCCAAAGCAGCATAGCGGACAGGGTTGCTAATTGCAATCATATCATTGGCTTATATTCCAATCTAACCGAGATGGAGAGAAATGATGCAATGAACCTCATTCTTGTTCAATGCGCTGCTTACTTTAATGATTTAAAAAATTGCGATAAGGAAAGTCAAAACCCTTGGCCCATTCCTAGCTTTTAACTGAATTCTTGAGTCATTCGTATTATGTCCGATTTGGAACAATAAATTCAAAATTTAAGGACTTTTTAGCCCAATCCATTACATTAGGCAAATTTTTATTCCCATCAGACGTGCCAAATTTCGCCACTAGTTTACTATAATTTAGTAAATGTTGGAACATATTTTAGCCTAGATTATTTTTTCTAAGGCTAAGTGTGGGAGCTTAGTATGCACAGAATTCTATATAAATTAACAGTTGCTATATTTTTATTATTTTCAGTTTCGAATTGTACGTATTGGCCTTCAGCGAATGTTTTTATAAAAGATCAACTCCTGAATTTAATCAATCCGAGTTCACAAAATTCCTTAAACCTACTTGCAGGTTTATTCCTGTTGCCATCGGATATTGATACAACTCCTGGGACGAGTGTTAGCCTTACCTCCGACAATAGTTTCACTGGAACATGGATTGATGTAAGTGGAGATGGATTCTCTGATGGGATCGATTTGCGAGGAGATGGGATTCCTAATATTCTAGCTCTTGATTTAAACGCAGATAATAAACCTGATTCTATCGATACAAACGGTGATGGAAATCCAGAATATTTTTTGAATGTCAATTCGCGTGGTGGAGTTCTTAGAACAGGTGCTAATGGTTCAGGAAATCCTGTTTTTTTAGTTTTAAGTGGGTCACGTGATATTCTAGGATTTGATACAGATAGCGACGGAGTTCCCAATGACACACTCACTTCAGATGTGTTAAAAGATAAATCTTCACCTACACTTTCCTTAAATCCGCCAGCGGGAATTTATGCGTCAGAAACAGAAATCGCATTACAATGTAATGATGACAAAGCACCTGGACATATTATTTATACACTCGATGCGAGTAACCCTAGTTTTATGCCTTTAAATGGAACTGTTCGTCATCCTGCAGATAGTAAATTTAAGTTAACAGCAAATGGTGATTATACGGTTACAGCTTTTTGTCGCGATCTAGGTGGAAATGTTTCAAGTAAAATTTTGAAAGTATTTACTATCGATCCTAATTTGCCTAATATACAAATCATTAGCCAAACATCAAAAGGTGTAAGTATAAATGTTGGCGCAATTTCGCAATCTATAACTCGCTGGAAGTCATCGAAGTCGGGGACTTATACATTACGAAGCGGTAGCAATTCATGCAACGATGGAGTCACTCTCGCGTCAGGCAATGCCATTGCGGATACTGAATATACATTTACTAGGGATGCCACTGACTTCACTGGCGAAGGTACCAATTATTACAGAATTTGTCTCAATTCCGAAGCCGGCCGTAAAGCAGAAGTTACTTTCTCTGTTTATCGTGATGATACGGCACCGACAGTTTCTGCATCCGTCGGAAGTGGTAACTATGGAACTCAACCTTCTCCCACACTGAGTTGTTCCGATGGTGGTGGATCTGGATGTAATGGAATTGTATATACGACAAACACAGCAGGTGTTGCACCCGATCCTGTATTTGATCCAGTAACTGGAGTCATTACGACAGGCACTGCTTATGGTTATACGGCGATTACTATGGCCAATCTTACGACGACTTCCCTCAAATTCCAAGCTAGAGATTCAGCTGGAAACGTATCTGCTATTAATTTACAAACCTACGTTGTTGATTCTGACCTTCCCGTTATTACGGTAAATTCAGTGACAAGTCTTGTTAAAGGAACTGTGAACCCGAATATCAACTGGAAAAGTAATAAGGCCGGAAATTATCAATTAAGGATTGGTGGTACGGATTGCACAACGGGGACGGCATTTACCGTAGGAGCACCTAATTCAAATGTAGTAGGATCTGTTGCCGCAAATATTTCTAGATCATCCAATATGAACAAAGCCTTGTTTGCCGAAGGAGACAATACAATACGCATTTGTTTTACAACTTCTTTTGGAGTTGAAGGTTCAATAACCAGGACGATACATAAAGACAGTGTAATACCCGTTGTGAGCATAGTTTCGCCGACTGGACCTGGCCCTTTTCCATCAGGTACACAGGTCACCTTACAGTGTACAGATACGAATGGGTCTGGGTGTAAAAATATTATTTATTCACTTGGAGAGACAGATACAGTAAGCTATTTAGCGAATGGTTCCCTTAATACTGGTACTTTATATTCAAGTTCCTTTACTTTACCGGATGGTCTAATTCGATTACAAGTTTTAGCAAATGATATGGCCTTAAATCTTGGAACAAAATTAGACGTTTCATTTTTCGTCGGCGTACCAAGTTCACCTAATAATATCGTTGCGACTGGCAGTGGAACTAACATTTTTCTTGAATGGATGCAATCTGCCGGTGCTTCAGCCTATACGATTTATTATAGTTCAACTCAAGGTGTCAATGCGAGTTCTCCGAAAATAATTGGAATAACTAATCCAAATGTTTTGTTAACTGGATTATCAGCTAACACGACGTATTATTTTCGAGTTCAGGCAGAAAACTCAGTGGGAACAGGAAGCATAAGTACATTTGAAGGAAGTGCTTTAACTGCACCTACGCCAATGGGATTAAGTGCTACTGGAAGTTATGTAGATATTTCACTAAACCAAGGATCCTCATCTGGAGGGGAACCAAATGCAAAAATTGATTATTTTAATCAAAAATTAATTACTGCTACAAGGAATAGCGCCAATGGAAGTAAACCTAGTCTATTTATTTGTGATTTAGATGGTACAAATTGTACCCACAGTGATATTTCAGCTGGTCAAGCTAACGCGACTGCTTATGACCCATTCCTCGTAGTTGACAACGTCAATCAAAAACTATTAATTGCTGGAACTAATGGTGGTAGTTCTTTTAATATATCACTATTCCGTTGTGATTTAGATGGTACTAATTGTACGAATCAAAACATTTCTGGAGGTACGGGAGTATCTTACAAACCGACATTACTCATGGATTCGTTCTATAATAAACTAATTATGGTTTCACGATCAGGTAATTCTCAAAATATCATCTATTCTAGATGTAATTTAGATGGAACCAATTGTGTTGGAAAAACATTGAACCACGGTTTAGCTTTTGGAACATTGATTTCTTCAGAAATAAATGCAACGATTGATCCTATTTCAAATAAAATTGTAATAGTGACTCGAAATGGAACAAATAACAATAAGCCTAGTTTAATTCTTTGCGACTTACTCGGTAATAATTGTACGCATACGGATGTTTCATCAGGGCAAGGTTCTGATTCAGGATATTCACCTTACATAAATGTAGATGTAATTAATTCTAAACTATTAATTACAACTAAAAATCAAGCCCTTGGGAATAAACTTAGTCTCTTTCGATGTAATTTAGATGGAAGCAATTGTACGCATAAAGATATCTCATCTGGTATAATATTTAGTTCAAGTTCAAATACCAACATATCAGCCAAAATTGATTCTGTGAATAGTAAATTGTTCATAGTCGGAACAGAAAGTATAAATAATCGTCCACAATTATTTTATTGTGACTTGGATGGGGGGAATGAGGCGACAGTTGATATCTCGACGGGGATTAATTCGAGCGGTTATTCAGGAAATTTGGTTATTGATTCTTTAAATGCAAGAATTGCAGTAGTTACAACAAATTCTTTAAACAACAATCAATTAGGTTTATTCCTGAGATAAAATTCAAATTAATTCTATTGCCAGTATCAAATATTAAATGGAAGCTAGGTCTTGTATGACATACTATGCAGTCCTTGCTTCCATCCCTATTGCAGTTGTTTCTGCTTTTTTTATCCATTGGTTTACTCTCCGTTCGGTAACAACAGGAAAGGCACGCCTTGAAATTTCAAGAGGTGTCTATTTGGGTTTTTCCTTTCAGATTGTAATATTTGCGGGCTTACTTTTTTACTTAGGTAAGTCTGTATTTCTTGCACCTCTCTTTGCGGTTGGATTTTCTATTCTAGGGGATTGGTTTAATTTACACTTTCCCGTAGCACTTAAAAATAACGGTGAACCTTTGATAGGTGGCATTGTGAGTTTTGCTATGGCTCAGTTATTTTATATCTCTGCATTTTTTCAGCTAACACCTTGGAATTCTGTTTATACGGGAGTCATTCCATATGTGGTCACTTTGGTTTTTTTGATATTGCCTGCTGTTATCTTTTATTTCCGTGTTTATAATCCCAAAAGACCAAAACCGATTATGATTTTTGCTTTTGTCTATGGACTCGTTCTATGTTTTTTCGTCTCTCTCGCTGTGAATGCCTTTATCGCTTTTGGTGGGTATTGGATTTTTCTTATGTTAGGTGGGCTCGTATTTTTACTTTCTGATGCTGTGATGGGTGAGACAACCATTCACGGAGGAAGACATCCTGTTTGGGAATTCCAAGTGCCTTGGATCACCTACCTTATCGCACAAAGTTTGTTGTTGATCGGATTTTTTCTTCTCTCGCATACGATGGTAGGTCATTGATTTTTAAATATTATTTTATATTATAAAGTTTAAAATTATTGGGCTCTGTGTAATGCGGAGCCTATTCCTACAAATAAAACTTTTAACAAAGGTAAGACATCATTTCCCATACTTCCGAAACGTCAAATTGATACGTGGAGATTTAACTCGCCTCATTTTAGGCAATGAATGTAACCAATTCGTTTGTGTTTCTCCTTTCATGAGTAACAAACTTCCATTCTCTAAATGAACCGTAATTGTTGTTCTGTTAATTTTATGACGAAACAAAAATCTTCTTTCTGCACCTAATGTTAAGGATGCGATGGTTGTATCCTTTCCTAGTTCTTTTTCATCGTCACTATGCCAAGCCATTCCTTCATCTCCATCATGATATAAATTCAATAAACAAGAATTAAACGTATCACCAGCATACGTTTCAATTTTGCTTTTTAGGTTTAATAAAAGATCCGTCCATGGTATGGCTTTTCTTTCAATGCCAGAATAATGATAAGAAAATCCAGCGTCACCAAACCAGGCAACTTTCCGTTTTGTATAAATGTGTTTGCCAAATATTACAGCTTCATCATATTTCCAAGGTGTTTCATTTAATAGGGAATTTAGTAAAAGAGAGGATTCTTCCGCATTCAAAATCGGACCAAAGTAATTTACAATACCACCAAACGGGAGCAAGTTTACATTTCTATCTATCGGGAATAAATCTGACATTTGGTATAATTATTTTTATCTGAATTAGAATTTATACTTTTGATGATACTAATTTTATCTGAACCAAATTTATTGCGAATGATGATAAAATTTAAATTTATCAATTCAATTTACCAATTCGCATTGTGCTGCTTCCCAACCAATCATAGCTACTTTACGATCACTCCCCCAATGGTATTGTCCAAAATTACCTGTAGATTGAATCACTCGGTGACAAGGAATCAAATAGGCAACAGGATTGTCACCTATCGCAGAACCTACGGCCCTTGAGGCTCTCGGTTTATCTATACTTTTTGCGAGTTGTCCATATGTTGTCAATTCGCCTAAAGGAATACGAAGGAGTGCTTCCCACACTTTGATTTGAAATGCAGTTCCCTTTAAATGTAATTTGATCTGATTTAGATCCGTCCAGTTTTCTGAAAATAATTTTAAGGCATTGGTATGATGTGGGTCTACCGCTTGGTAAAATTTGGCATTTGGAAATAGGTTTACTAATTCAAGATAAGATTGTGATTCATCTTTAACAAAAGACAGGTGGCAAATCCCACGAGATGTGGAGGCACAAAAAATATTTCCGAAAGGACTCTCCGTGAGGCTATAATTTATTTTTAACAATTCTCCACCGTTTTTATATTCACCTGGAGTCATGCCTTCAATATTTACAAACAAATCATGGAGCCGACTCGTTCCCGATAGTCCTACATCGAGTGCCGTATCAAATAAAGTTATATTCTCTGATTTTAATTTATCTTTCGCATAATTAATGGTAATGTACTGTAAAAATTTTTTCGGACTAACGCCAGCCCATTCGGTAAAAAGTCTTTGGAAATGGAAAGGACTCAGATCAATCTCTGCCGCAACCTCATCCAAATTTGGTTGTTCTTGAAAATGATTGCGAAGGTAATGAATTGCCTCTTCAATTCGTTTGAAATTTTCAGAAGAATTTTCTTTCATATTTTCATTATACAGAAATTGAAATGGATCAAAACCCGATTCTTGCTATTTTGTAGAAAATAAATCCCTATAGAACTATAATTTTTTGTTGGAAGAAGAAGAAAGATCACAAAACCTATACGGTAGTATGACTCCTACACGCACTGTTCAATCATTTCTCGATGCGAAAAAACAATCTCTGCCCATTTCTGATGAGGTATGGACTTCTTTAAAAACGTATCGCAAGTGGAATGAACCAGAACTCATTGGCCTACGCAATGCCTCTTCTTATGCTCCAGATATTTATTTTGAAAAAGATATGGATAAAGAAATCCATCGTTTGATTGAAAATTTTAAAAAGAGAATCGTCCCACATAAATTTTAATGAATCCAAATCAACCAAAGGTCCTCTACCAAGAGGCAAATCCCTACGGTTCTTTCACTGCCTTCTTAGAAGATGATGGAAGGACGATTTATTTATACTTACAATCTCATAACAATCCCGAATGGAAAATGAAATCACTATGGATCAGAAATCTAATTGATGCTCCCATTGAAAGGGATCCTGATGATTTTCAAAAAGGACTCGCACCTATACTCATTGCATCAGAACTAAATCATCCAAAAGCGCTTCCCAGTTTAACAGAAGATGAAATTCATTTTATATGGGCCGAGGAAGGTGATGCAGTAGCTTTATTTGTGAAAGATGAATTGTATGCATACCTTCCTCCTTGGTCAGGCATCAAAGGCATCCAAGGTTATGCCAAGGAAGCTAAAGAGACAGCCCTCACCGCATCTCCTTTAGGTGATACAGAGAATGGTGTCATTGCGGAACGTGTGAAGGCTTCGCGAAAGTTTTGGGAAGATGTATCCAAAAAAGATCATTGGAAAAAAGCACAAACTCTACGATTAGAATTTTTAGAATCAAAACTCGGCAAACATGATAAGTATTGGTCAGCAGATGGCGGAGCTTATCCATCACTTGGTATCGCTTCTTTTTATCCAAAAGAATTTCCTGGTGTTAGAGTTTTTTCAACGATAGGTATGAGCGTACAAAACCAACCGAGTGTTGAGTTGTATCATAAACAATTTGAAGACTTCGCACGCATTGAACTTGTTTTCGCTATTAAATTATTAGAAAATTCGGAAGATCATTCAGAACAATGGATCCAACATGCACTTGGTGAAATGATAAAATTTCCTTGGAATACGGGCATTTGGTTTGGTCATTCGCACACAATACAAAATCCAAGAAAAGATCCAGACCAATTGTACTTAGATTTCAATTGGTTTGTATTTAATAATATTACAGATGAATTGGATACAAATACAAATCTATCTCTTCCACAATTGCATGGACTTGTTTCTGAAAATGGGAAGAGAGTAAATTTTTTAGTTTTAACTCCCATCTCAACGGAAGAAAGGATTTGTTTTATGAGAGAAGGTTCAGCTAAATTTTGGGATACATGGAAAAAGGAAGGATTCACTTTTATTCATGATTCAGAACGAAGAATGTTAGAATTCTAATTATAATTTTACGATCTATTCTTAACATCTGTCCGTTACTATAAGTGATATGGCAGATACTTACAGTAAATACTTCAATTTAGAATTCGAACCTTTTGAATTGGAAAGAATTATAGCGGATCGAAATGATTCCACAGGATTCTTTCTCGCAACTGTTTTTCAAAAAAGATTTTCAGAAGAAGTAAATCTCAAGCGCCATGAAGACCAAAAGTTATGGCTTCAATCAAAAAAATTGCGGTATCTTGTGTTGGATGGCTTACAAAAAGTCGCTGATGATAGCGGATCGGTGGAACAAGCCGCAATATTATATCTCTTAACCTTCTTTGACCAAACAACGATCACTGAAGCCGGATTTGAAGATACCTGTCATATCTTAATGAAGCGTTATGATTTGCCTTCTTTGATCATTAAATTACCTGAATCTGACCATTTGGAAATATGGGGAAAGGATGCATCAAAGAAAGTTTATAAGAATGTAGCGCACCCTAACATGGATTCTCTACTTAAATCACTCTTTCATTCGATAAATAAGAAAGATCACTTTCAATTTATTGGGATTGAGAGACCAAATTATGAAAAAAAATCAGGATTTTATAGTCCAAGGCGAGGATTTACAAGAGCGATCGCATAATTAATGCGTCTATAAATGAAAAAACCCGCAGGTCTTGCGGGTTCACACAATCTTACTCCGACAACATCGGAGGAAGAAACTTGCTAAGGTTATTTCTTAGCTTTTTTCTTTGCGGCCTTTTTCTTAGCGGCTTTCTTTTTTGCGGCTTTCTTTTTAGCAACCATTGTGATCGTCCTTATCTTTAATTTCAAACTACCATATTCCTTGGCGGATAAAGTAGTTTGATACGACATAATTAATTCATATCAATTTTAATGTAAAGAAATTTTATTTTTTACAGGAATTTATTTTAATTTTTTTGCAAACTAATACTGATTCTACGGAACATTGATGATTATTTTACCAATCGTGTTACCTTTTTTAAATTTTTCTAATGCATCTTTCATATTTTCGAAAGAAAATGATTCACCAATCACTTGAGGACGTAAGTTTAACGATTGAAGTGCATCAAAATGTTTTTTTAATTCATTAATTTCATTCCATAACCATATTAAATTGAATCCCATAACAGATTTATTATCTGAAATCATCTTCAATGGATCAATTTTTGGTCGAATGAGATACTGATATGCGATCTTGATCCAATTTCTATACGATGATTGTGGTGTGAAGACTGCACTTCCATATGTTATGAGTCTTCCCATTGGTGATAATAAGTCATAACTGTCCTGAAAATAATGACCTCCCATACATTCGAGCACCAAATCTAATCGTTTGCCTGATAATTTTTTCATTAAATCATTTTTAAAATGTGATGATCGTAAAATATAATCATCATAACCAACATTTTTTATCATTTGTATCTTTGATTCACTACCAATGAGTGCAATTGTATATGCATTCCATTTTTTTGCGATTTGATTTGCATAGAGTCCAACACCACCGGCACCACTATGAATTAAAATTGTTTGTGATTTTTGTATATTACCAAGTGGTACTAATGCATAATAAGCAGTCAGAGCTTGCACTGAATAGGATGCTCCTTGTGCGAAACTCCAATCTTTTGGTAATGAATAAATATAATTTTGATTTATATTTAGATGAGTAGCATACGCACCGAAACGTGTTGTTCCATAGATGGAATCACCTTCTTTGAATTTTTTTACATTCTTTCCTTTTGCTATGATGACACCTGCATACTCAAGTCCTGGTACAAAAGATTCTTTCGGAGTCGCAGAATATAATCCATAAATTGCAAATATATCAGCAAAGTTTAAGCCAATTGCCCGTACTTGGACAGTTATCTCATCATCGTTTGGTGGAGGGAGTTCTTCTATTCTTTTGGAAAGATCTTGGATGGAACCTGGTTTTATGACTCTATAAACTTCTCTTTGCATTATTTTTTATAAAAAAATCGAATTCCACTGCCAAGAAAAGATTTTTCCATGGTATTACGTCGCTAAAAAAACGACAGGCAATAAGAGAGAAGACATTGGAATTAAAAAGCACTCCACTCAATCAATATCATAGAGACCTAGGCGCGAAAATGGTGCCCTTTGGTGGTTGGGACATGCCTGTTCAATATACTGGTATCATACAAGAACATCTCGCGACTAGAACTCATGCAGGTCTCTTCGATGTTTCACATATGGGAGAAATTTTTATCACAGGCAACAAAGAAGACATTCTATCTCTTTTAGAAAAAGTTACCTGCAATATCGTCTCATCTATGTATGAAGGTCAAGTTCAGTACAATGCCATTCTCAACGAATCAGGTGGACTCGTAGATGATGTTACAATTTATAAATTTTCAGATACGAAGTATATGATTTGTTCCAATGCTTCCAATTATGAAAAAGTAGCAGCGCATTTACAAAAATTTACATCTGGAACCTGTAAGGTGGAAGATGTCAGTGCGAATTGGCACCAACTTGCTATGCAAGGACCAAATGCGAACCAAATATTAGAATTATATCTTGGTCGTGAACTAAACAGTTTACTCTATTATCATTTTATAGAAATTCCCTTTCAAGGTGAAACGATCATCGTATCAAGAACTGGTTATACGGGCGAAGATGGATTTGAAATTTATACATCAAAATCACTAGGTATCAAACTTTGGAATGCTTTGTTGCAAGTTGGAAAACCACTGGGCCTTGTGCCAGTTGGACTTGGAGCCAGAGATACACTCCGTTTAGAAGCAAAGTATCCGTTATACGGTCATGAATTGAATGATGAATGGTCACCAGTAGAGTCTGGTATCGGGTTTATCGTTAAAGAAAAACCAATACCTTACTTTGCTTATGAAAGAATTCAAAATGATAAAAAGAATTCGCCAAAAAAGAAAGTTGTCGGAATCATCTTACAAGAACCAGGTGTGTTACGTGAAAATTTTCCTATTTTTTCTCAAGATGGAAAAGAAATCGGAAAAACTACCTCTGGAACTCATTCCCCATCTAGAAAAGAATCCTTAGGTCTTGCCATCTTAGAATTTCCTTATACCAAAAACCAAACAGAAGTTTTTGTAGAAATACGTGGTCAAAAGAAAAAAGCCATGGTAGATACATCTCCCTTTATCAAGGGAAGTGTTAGAGTCAATACAACATCAAAATAAATTCATCGGAGAAAAAACATGGCTGAAACAAATGCTTTAGAAGGTTACTACTACACAGAAAAACATGAATGGGTCAAGGTTGATGGCGATATTGCTCTCATCGGCATTACTGACTTCGCACAAAACGCATTAGGTGATATCGTGTTTATCGATTTACCAAAGCCTGGTAAAAAAATCAGCCAAAAAGATAGTTTAGGCACTATCGAATCCGTAAAAGCTGCAGAAGATCTATATTCACCTATTTCAGGTGAGGTGGTAGAAATCAATGCCTCCCTTAGTTCCAATCCAGGCAGTGTAAATTCTGAACCTTTTACAACTTGGATGGTCAAACTTAAAGGTATCAATTCATCCGAACTTGGATCACTTTTAAGTGCATCTAAGTACAAAGAATACGTTTCCAAATTAGATTAAAACTCGGAGTTTTGTTGTGAAAACATCTTCCCATTCTCTTTCTTCCACAGATCATACTTTCGATGAAACATTACATCCCAGTGATACGTTTTTAAGAAGACACGTCGGTTCTGATGCCACACGCATTGCTGAAATGTTACAAACGATTGGTTATAAGGAATTGGATGGGCTAATCGATGATGCAGTTCCAAAAAATATTCGTCTGAAAAAAACTTTGGAACTTCCTTCTCCGCTCGGTGAATTCGCATTACAAAAAGAATTAAAAAAAATCGTTTCTAAAAACAAAGTCTATCGGTCTTATCTAGGACTAGGATATAACGCATGTATCACGCCACCAGTGATCCAAAGAAATATCTTAGAAAATCCAGGTTGGTACACGGCTTACACTCCTTACCAAGCAGAAATTGCACAAGGTCGTATGGAAGCCCTTATCAATTTCCAAACGATGATCACTGATTTGACTGGAATGGAAATCGCGAATGCTTCTTTGTTAGATGAAGGAACTGCGGCGGCGGAAGCCATGTCTATGTTATACGCTTTGAAAGAGGAAGCCCAAGGAAAATCTTTTTTTGTTTCGCAATCCGTTCATCCACAAACCTTAGATGTGATTCGCACTCGCGCCATACCTCTTGGGATCAATATCGTGGTAGGATCTTTCAAAAAGATGGTTCCATCAAATGATTTTTTCGGAGCCATTGTCCAATACCCATCTAGCGATGGAACGGTTTTTGATTTTAGCGAATTTATCAAAAGTTTACACGCTGTAGGTGCCAAAGCCGTTGTAGCCGCCGACATACTTGCATTAACGATATTAAAACCACCGGGTGAAATGGATGCGGATGTTGTAGTGGGAAGCACACAAAGATTTGGATTGCCACTCGGCTTTGGTGGTCCACATGCTGGGTTTTTCGCGACAAAAGAAGAATACAAACGTAATATGCCTGGTCGCCTTATCGGTGTGTCCAAAGATTCTCAAGGAAAACCCGGATATCGGCTATCATTACAAACTCGTGAACAACATATTCGTAGAGACAAAGCGACATCTAATATCTGTACTGCGCAAGTATTACTTGCAGTTCTGTCTTCAATGTACGCGATTTATCATGGGCCACAAGGTTTGAAACAAATTGCTGCCAGAGTTCATAGAATGACAACCCTACTTGCCACAGGCCTTGAAAAACTGGGATTTAAAGTCATTTCCAAACCTTATTTTGATACATTGCGTGTCGAATTAACAAAAGTTACTTCTTCGGAAATCATCCATTATGCGGAAGAAAAAGAAATCAATTTACGTTCTGTATCTCAACATGTAATCAGCATTTCTTTGGATGAAACAACGACTCTTGCCGACATTCAAGATTTGTTAGAGGTATTTAATGAAAACAAAGTTATACATTTTTCTCTGGAAGAACTTTCCAAAAAAAAAGAGTGGGCCATACCAGAATTATTAGAAAGAAAATCCGAGTATTTAACTCATCCAGTTTTCAATAGTTTCCATACAGAAACTGAAATGTTACGCTACATTCGCAGACTCGAAGCCAAAGATCTATCGTTAACCACTTCGATGATTGCACTCGGATCTTGTACGATGAAGTTAAATGCATCCACCGAGATGTATCCTGTCACTTGGCCAGAACTTGCGAGCATCCATCCATTTGTTCCAGAAAATCAAACAGAAGGTTACAGAAAACTATTTGGACAATTAGAAAAATGGTTATGTGAAATTACTGGTTTTGCGGAAGTTTCCCTCCAACCTAACGCAGGTTCGCAAGGTGAATATGCTGGCTTACTTGCCATTCGAAATTACCATCAAAGTAGGAACGATAATCATAGAAATATTTGTTTGATCCCAGTCTCGGCCCATGGAACAAATCCCGCATCAGCTGTGATGGCTGGATTCCAAGTTGTGGTCGTTGCCTGTGATGAAAATGGAAATATAGATGTAAGTGATTTAAAGAAAAAAGCCATCGAACATAAAGATGATTTGGGTGCTCTCATGGTCACCTATCCATCAACACACGGTGTCTTTGAAGAATCCATCCAAGAAATTTGCAATATCATTCATGAGAACGGTGGCCAAGTTTATATGGATGGTGCCAATATGAATGCACAAGTCGGACTCACAAGACCTGCAGATATTGGTGCTGATGTTTGTCATTTAAATTTACATAAAACTTTCTGTATCCCTCATGGTGGTGGTGGTCCAGGTGTTGGGCCAATTGGTGTCGCAGAACACCTAGCGCCATTTTTACCAGGTCATAGTATGATTGAAAATGGATCAAACAATGGACAAGGTGCTGTCACATCGGCTCCTTGGGGTTCCGCATCCATCATCGTCATCTCTTGGGCATACATCGCTATGCTTGGATTTGAAGGATTAAAACATGCGACAAAACTTGCGATCTTAAATGCCAATTATATCGCCAAACGTTTATCAGATGCTTTCCCTGTATTGTACAAAGGAAACAAAGGGCTAGTTGCTCATGAATGTATTTTGGACATTCGAGGTTTTAAAAAAGTTTCTTTAGTTGAAGTAGAAGATATCGCCAAACGACTAATGGATTATGGTTTCCATTCACCGACCATGTCTTTTCCCGTACCAGGTACTCTTATGGTAGAACCTACCGAATCAGAATCCAAAGAAGAGCTCGACCGTTTTATCGATGCTATGTTGTCCATTGCCAATGAAATCAAAGATATCGAAAATGGTGTATTGGATAAAACAGACAATCCTTTAAAAAATGCCCCACATACAGCGGAAATGGTCATATCTGATTCATGGAATCACAGTTATACGAGAGAAAGAGCCGCATACCCACTCCCATGGATACGAACTAGAAAATTTTGGCCAAGTGTAGGAAGAGTGGATAATGTCTATGGAGATAGAAATCTTATTTGTTCTTGTATTCCTATGGAAAGTTATGCCTAATCAGTTTTATGAGAAACATATCTTTGTTTGTGAAAACGAAAGAGCTCCCGGCGAACGAGTATCTTGTGGAAGGCAAGGCTCAGGAGAAATCCTAAAACTTCTCAAACAAAAATCGGTGAAAGCTGGTATCAATTATAAATTCCGAATTCAAAGAGCAGGATGTTTGGATAGATGTGAACTTGGTCCTATCCAAGTATCCTACCCTGAAGGCAAATGGTTTCGCCTCCGCACAGAAGAAGACATCGATTTACTGATTGCCCATTATTTACTAGAAGACTCACCTGAAAAGTACAATCACTTAGTTGTTGGTGATGCCGAGTAACTAACTAGGCAAGTCGAAGTTGCCAATAGATTAGCCTCCGTAAGTGGCGTAAGTCACTGAGCGATGCGGCAGGCCGAAGTTATATGAAGTTACGCAATTTTCATGTTACATTTTTTTGCAATCATATAAACATGTTTTTCTGGATATTGATCTAATTCTAAATGCAAAATTTGACAACCTGATTCCATGATTTTACTTATATTTTGATTAATTCCAATTGAAGCGTATGGGAATTTTTCTCCATGCCAATCGCTTACATGCTCTCCAAAATCATTTCCAAAAGAATAAATAAGAATGCCATTCTGCGTAAGTAAATTAGAGAGTTTATATAATAAACTTTCATGCTTATGCATAGGAATATGAAAGATGCTATCCCAAGCAATTATGAGGTCAAATTTCTTCTCTGATTTCCAATCCAATATATCTGCGTGAATAAATTCAACATTATTATGAATACTTTTACCAATATTAATCATTTCAATGGAAGCATCTATGGCAGTGATATTAAATCCTTCCAAAAGTAACTTCCTAATAATTCTTCCGCCGCTTCCGCAACCTATATCCAATGCTGAATTTCGAATATTAGTAAAATTAATTGCTCTTTCAATTTGAGGAATTCCGTAATTGGAAAGAAAGTGATGTTGATGCCACCATTGAGCTATTTTATCATATTTTTTTCCGATACTCATTTCCATTTATTTCATTCTCAATTAAAAAATAAAGTCATTTCGCATAACAGTTGATTACCGCAAATCGATTATTATTAAGTTACATTTCAATAATTAAAATTCTCAATTTGATTTCAATGATTCGAAATTCATAATATATAGTTTTCTAATATGAATTTCCTTTTTTAATTCGCAACACAACGAAAGGGACGTGGGCTTCCTTTCCCTAATGCAGCAAAACTTCCAGTATTAAAATAATGAAGAAAACCGGTAGTAGTAGTATTTGGATTAGTCGATGAAGTCCAATATTGAGTAGCGTTGGTATTTGGAAATGAAGAATTAATTAAGGTCGGTGTCGTAAGTGAGTAATCCATAAGGCTCCTTAGTTCATTCGCATTGGGCAATCGCCACGTTTTTCCCGCTAGTGTGTACGTATTACAAATTGTGAGGTTAGTTGAAAGAATCTGTGAATTGAGTCCACCTCCAGTACATGTCGTACCAGTAAGCCCATCAGAGCATTTTGCCCAGACCAATTTTGTATTGTTGTCAGTCACAGTCGAATCCCCATTGTCTGTAAAATTGCCAGAGGGTGGTAAATCACCTGCTACACACCTAACATTGGCAAGTGTTGCAATGGCCAAATCACTTATGTTATTTGAAGAAAAATTGACAACCCAAGAATTTGCTGTATTGCTTGCATTTGGCGTACTGGACCAAAATGTATTGGCGGCAAGGGTTCCTGGAAAACTATTTGAATCTAGGGCAAGGGTTGGGGAAACATTTTGGAAGTTAGCAAGGTTTGCCAATTCTATGATGGTAGGCACTCGCCAATTTTTTTTTCCCGCATACCCAGAACCCGAGTTTGTTGAATTTAAATTAGAGCATAAAGTAGCCGAAGCCGCAAAGGATTGGGTCGTTCCCCCCGTGGTACAAGTAACCCCAGAAAATCCTTCCGCGCAAGTTTTCCATGTCAGACCATTTAACTTGTCGTATGTGATGGCATCCGAAGGATAAGCGGTTTTTGTAGTGGGGTCCGAAAAGTTTCTTGTATGAGGAATGTTTTCATAAGCACCATCATGCCCTGTCCCCGAACAACTTCCAAGTAAAGCACCTGCTTGGTCCCAACAACTCGTTTGGGCCGTGTCGGGAATTAAAACAATAGGCATAACTGTTAAATTATAGTCTTTCGTTGTGCCGTCTTGCGCTGTTACTTTTAAAGTTGTGTTAGAAGAAAAATTAGAAATCGTGATGCCACTTTCTAAGATCGTATCACCGATTTGGATTGATTTTCCTGAATGTGCGAAAGTAGGGATGGCTGAACTACGAATGCCATAGGGAATGGAAATTGTGATATTATCTCCTACAATGGTTCCTTCATAGGTTCTAGAAATTTCATTTAATGCGGATGTAAAAGAAAAGGTAGTAATGACTTTTGAAGATAAATCTGTGGATTGCGTATTGCCAATCACACGAGCACAATTGGAAAGATCGGACCCAGTAGCAAGTTTCAATACCTGAAAATTTGAATATTGTTTAGAATTCAATTCACATGGATTGTCCAAATTCAATTGATTACAATTTTGTAACATGAATCCCATTACACAAAAAATTAAAATGAATCTAATAAATTGTGCGTTTTGAAAATATTTCATCCTACAATCAGATTAAATCGTAGAGAAAAGGTGTCAATTTGATAAAAGCATCAAATTTAACCATTTGGGAATACGAATTCCAATCTGATAATATATAGAAATCCATTGACTAAATAACAGCCGTTTATTTAATCTAACCTAATCACTAAAATGCGAAAGGAAATATTCGGATGAAAAATATAAAACTAAAATTGATTTCTTTACTCTTAACTTTTTGCTTACATTTGTCTTGCGATCTTATCAAACCAGAAAAAGAATCAAATGAATCTATGATCGGGGCTGCGGGTTTAGCACTCGTCTCTGGCACAGCGCAATCCTCAACAAATTCCACTTACCCCTCTTCAACGACTTTTTCTTATACAGCAGGCCAAAGCATAAACCTAGCTCCTTCAAATCATGTATCTGGATCAACATATAGTGTATCCCCTTCCCTTCCTTCTGGAATCACACTCGATACCGGTACGGGCGTTTTAAGTGGATCCTCTACTGCCTCCTTAGCTTCGACAACATATTCGATCACACAAACAAGGCCAGATGGATCAACAACCATATTTACTCTAACTTTAGAGATTACAGGTGGTACAAGTTCAACTACGACAACTGCTGCAACAACACCCATCACAAATCATACTGTAGGTGGATCTATAACGGGAAATTTAAACTCTGGAACAGTCGTACTTAGGTTAAATGGTGCAAACAATCTCTCTAGATCGGCAACAGGAGCCTTTGTTTTTGGAACCACAGTCTCAACAAATAATACATATGCAGTCACCGTGTTTACCCAACCAACGACATCAAGTTGTGGAGTCACTGCCAATGGTTCTGGTACAATAGTTTCTTCCAATATCACAAACGTAGCTGTCGCTTGTGATATTTGTGGTGATGGAGTTAAACCATCTTATCAGCCATGCGACGACGGAAATACAAATAGCGGTGATGGTTGTAGCAATGTATGCACAGTCGAGGGCAGCTACACATGTGTTGGTTCTCCAAGTGTCTGCACTAACTAATGATAATCATATTTTAATAAAATTATTAAATTACAAAAGGTAAAAAGGATTCTTTTTTGAAGATAAAAATTCGAAATCATCAAATTAAAGAACCCCTCAAACCAATTCATATCCGCCCACTAAACCACTTATAAACGATGGTATATCAGTTTGAAATTCCATCTGCTTTCCATTAAACGGATGTTGGAATTTGATCGCCAAAGCATGCAATGCCATTCTTTGGTATTTTTTCTGATCATTGCCATATTTGGTATCACCGACGATAGGATGTTTTTCATCAGCCATATGCACCCGAATTTGATTTTTAGTTCCTGTTTGTAAATCTACACTGACTAAGGAATATTTATCCGTCTCTTTCAAAATTTGATATTTTGTGATAGAGAGTTTCCCCGATTCAGAATCATGCGTTGAATAAACAACCTGTGCTTTATTTTCGATTAAATAAGATTTTATAGTTCCTTGTTTAATTTTCCAATTTCCGTGTGTGACAGCCATATAACGTTTGTCTGTATTTTCCCAGTTCGATTGTAATTTTAATTTTGCCGCCTCTGTTTTTGCAAAGATAAGAATTCCTGAAGTATCTCTATCCAATCTATGAACTATAAATATTCGATTTTTTGAACGATCATCTCCCTTTTTGACGAAATCCATTAACGAAGCATAGGCGGTTTTGGTTTTTTCTTTGTCTGTAGCGATCGTTAAAAGGCCAGCAGGTTTATTAACTACAAGTATGTCCCTATCATCATAAATAATTTCCAAACCTTTCGGTAAAAATCGAGTATTTGGTTTAGAAGATTTGGACATAGGAATCAGTTTTCAAAAAACCAATTCCTTTGCACTTCCAATTCAAAAAGATTTAGATTTTTTCTGCGTATGGCAAGTCGGCAATGATTCTCCATCCTTCACCTATGTTAATAAGAGAAAAAAAAGTAGAAAATTTCATAACATCACTTTGCATCCGCGTTCGTACAACGGCAATATTTCCTCTCACCGAAATATCCTCGATCTTCACTGTACGTTTTTTACCACCTAATTTTTTGTCCGACAACATTTGACGATACAGATCATGATTTACAATGCTAACCTTAGTATCCCAAGGAAAAGCATATGTGATACGGTAGTCTGGATGCAAAACTCCATCCAATAGATTTGGATTTTGTTCATCTCCTGCCTTTACGAACTGAATAATTTTTTCTTCCAGTTCCCGATTCACATTTGTCTCAGCGTTTACGGTTACAGCTCCAAATATAAGCAGGGTCAAAAATAGAAGTATTTGTGACATTCGAGTATTCTCCTTTAGTTAGTTTGCATACTAACTATTTTCATCTAAAGAATCTAGGATAAAATATCAATAAAAAAAATTAACGGAATGGAACTTTCTGAATGAGTTGGAGGAGATAATTTTTTGGAAATTCAGACTTTGTAGATAATCCTTCTAATTTCTTAGATACAGAAGCCTGTGCTTTTTGACCTAATTGAGCTGTTTTTTTACCTTTTGCTGTAAGTGAAATAGAAGAACTACGCGAATCTTCTTTATTTTTTATTAATTGAATAAAGCCACCTAACTCTAATTTCTTTGTAAGAGCGCTTATATTCGCTTTATCTCTCATAGTCACTTGGCACAAATCACTTGCAGTCATTTCTCCGAGAGTATATAAGCTCAAAATGATACTCAACTGTGGAACTGATATCCCGAGTGAAAGAATTTCATTTTCTAATAATTCCGCTGCAATGCGTCCACCGCGGATTAATAATACGACTGAATCCATATTCTTCCAATCTGTTTCCATGATACTCTAATTAAAATGCAAAGGTTACTCTGTCAAAAGTAATCCTAAAAGTATGTTTAAAAAAAAAATTTTAGAAAAAGTTTACCCGATTTTTTGATTGATGTCTGTGAAAAATAGATTAAAAAATTGAACTTGAAAATCTGATCCTAATAACTTTCAGACATTCGAAAATTAAATTTCTATAATTTTTTGTAACCGCAACTAAAGGATTAAAAATATGATCTTACCAAATCCATTTCTATCTAAGCGTAAAATTCAATTTTTTATTAAGAGAAATTTCCTTATAAAATTTGTGTTTTTGGTTCTTTTATCATCACCTTTTTATTCTGAAAATATTTATTCTCAAAGTTCAGGAATAGAAGCTTATAATCAAGGAATTGATTTATTATATAATAAAAATCAACCAAATGAAGCCCTTACCAAATTTAAGATGGCAAATGAATTGGAGCCCGAACAATGGTCTAGACCATTTATGATTGGTTATACGTTAAAGAATTATTTGCAAAATCCCAAAGAAGCATTATCATATTTACAAAAAGCGTCCGAGTTAAATAATGATTTGGACGAAATGCCCTTTAAAGAAACGATTATCTGTTTAGAAAATTTACGCAAATTAGATGATGCGATCACTTACAATTTAAAATTTCAAAATACAATTCGCGGTGGCAACAAGAACCCTTCTCCTTGGTTTCAAGAAAATCTAGCTTGGCTATATTATACAAAAGGCGATACGAATAAAGCGATTCAATATGCGCCAGAAGGATCATGGGTCCAACAACAATTGGCACCTAAAGAAATTCGAATTGATTGGAACATCCGACTAACAAAACTTTTATCATCATGGAGAATCCAAGACGGAAATACAATTCGTATAACTCTGCCTTTAGACCGTCCCTATCAAAAATTGATTTCTTATAAATTGACTGAGCCAAATTCAAATTTAAATACCTCAGAAATTTCCAAACGAGGAAATCGTTTTTTACAATTGGAAAAACCAAACAACGAAGATTGGCCAGAACAAATTCAGTTAAGTTTAGTCATAGAACAAAATGCAAAGAGTTTGACAAATCGACCTGCTAAACTGAAGGCATCAAAGTTAGGTGATCCAAATTTTGATTGGGCATCAGAAAATAGAGAAGGTCTCTTTTCATTAGACGACCCAGAGTTTATTAGTCAAGTGAATCAGATCACAAGATCAGGAAGGAGTCTCGGCGAGAAGGCAGACTTGGCTTTAAACTATCTAAGGGCCAATTATAAATACGGAACTCGCGTAGAAGGAAACTCCGTTAAATCATGGTTAGACCAAGGGACTGGCGACTGTGGATATTTTACTTATATCGCCATAGGTATGTTACGTGCCTTAAAAATTCCAGTCCGAGGAGTTTACGGCATCGGACCTTGGACAGATCCATCGCCTGCATTACCTCATTCCATATTAGAAATCTATGATGCTTCTAAAAATCAATGGTTTCCGCACGACCCACAGTCTGATCAATTATTTGGTGTGATCAATCCTTCATATGTGGCATTTACAGCAGGAAACCCGAAACAAGATGCAGCAGTGTTAGCTGAAGATGGTGTCTGGGAGCTAGATAGCGTGTGGTTTTTTTGGAATGGAAGTGGTGCAGATACGATCAATTTTCAAGTCCAAACAAAAAATCAAACTTCCGTGGCATCTCGTAGTTTAACAAAGACAGAAACGAAGGCACCTGAATATATTAAAACAGTTCAGTCTGGTGGCCCCCCACCCGTAAAATAAGGATAATTTTTAGCCATGCGAAAATTGAAATTTTTCTTAATTAAGGAGTAAAATCATGAAAACAATTTTAATAGTTTTTGGTCTGTTTGCCATACAAACGCAAATTTTTGCAATTGGTGTAGGAGACCGAGTCATAGCTTACCACGAAGCGACTAAAGGTTACTTTGTGGGAACGGCGGTCGAATCAGATAACACCGTAAAAGGTGGTGGATTTCTTGTGATTTTTGATGATGGAGACCAAGAAGTAGTGCCTTTTCCTCGTATGAGAAAATTGAACATTGCTGTTGGGAGTAAGGTGATGGCTAGATTTACCGATGGTAAATTTTATCCAGGAACCGTTGCGAAAATTATAGGAGGAGCTTTGTTTATTAATTTTGATGATGGAGACAAAGCTTGGACTCCTTGGGCAGGTATTGGATTAAAGGAATAATTTTTACCTAAATCTTGTTTGGTGGCATGATAACAGTTTAACACCAAACAAGGTTTTATCGATCTTAGCTTGAACCAATCTCCGCTTTTAACCATTTTTTCTCAGCGATTCCTTTTTTCATATTTTCAATCAAAGCGACAGAGATGTTCGTATTTAATTTAATCATATCAGGATCTTGTGCAAAAAGTATCATCTCATCAATTAGATAATCAATAAGCTTTTCAATTGACTTTTGACCCATAGGGTCTTGCGACATAGCAGCCGCCGAACGCGATAATGCTTGGTACAAAGCATTGCTTATTTGTTTTGATACATTCACTTGAAACTCTTTTGGTAAAAAACTAATACCTTTCATATTTTGAGCAGTGTTTTCCGTAACTTCGCCGACCAAATTTTGAATCAAGGATTTAAGATTTTCATTTTGTGCAGATTTGATCATGTTTTTGATCACAACTTTTTTAAGCTCAGATCTATTTTGATCAATTGCGTTCACAAATTGATCCAAGGAATTGCCCGACTTTACCTCGTTTTGTGCTTCAGTTAAAATTTGAATTGTGACTAAATCAGATATTTCTTCTTTGATAATATTACTATAGTACCTCAAAGTTCGACTGATTAAGTCATTGCCTAAAATTTTGGTAAATTGATTTGTTTGTAATAATAAATAAATTTTATAAACTCGAACCAACCTAAATAATCGAAATTCTACAATAGGAATTAAACCTAGTACATCATACCAATGATACACAGGATATAGAAACCATGCAATGTATGTTTTTTTACGAATAGCCAACATCCAACTTATACTAAACTCAGCTAAGAAAAAAAAGAAAAATGGGGCATCTAACAACAAATAGTGGTTAACTGGCTTTCCATCGGAGCCGATAGCGCGGTAATAATTTAAATCAAAATAAAGACGGATGTTGTGATTAAAAAAAGATATTTTATCTTCTAAAGAGCGATCCGTATCTCGCCAAAACCAATAGAAGGCAACAACAGTGGAAGGAATGCGATCCCGATTTAAGAAAACGTCCAACTCCTGACGGATTTTTATATCCTTTGCTTTCGTTTTATGAACTTGGTATTCACCTTTGATAATATCTTGAATCATAATAAAATTTTCCGTCTGACCTGACATGGCAAATGGATTTGTTTCTATAAGTTCCAACATTTTTTTGTCCATATTGGACATGATTTTTTGGATTTCGAAGGCTTCTTTACCAGGTTGACTCAAACGATTGATGAAACTATATTTTTCAGAAAGTTCTATCAATTTGTTAATTTGATCTGTTTCTTCCATAACACTAAAAAATTCGTTTAATTGAACTAAGGTGGGCTCAAGCTTTAATCTTCTTTTTTCGGTGTCTTGAATTTTTAAACCATCTTCAAATTCTATAAGTAACTTATCAAATTTTTCGCTCGATGCAGTGGTCTTTAATTCAAGAAGAAGTGAATAAACTTCCTCTCTTGTTTTTTTTCGCTGACTTTCTCTAAATTCTGAATCACGCAGTTTTGTCAAATAACTTAGATCATCTACAAAATCAGTGTAAGCCTGGGTCGTTCTATGGGGCTCGATTCCTAAAATCGGTTTATCATATATAGTTAAAATTTCCGGAAAGTTTTTAAAGTAAAACGGCCTTAACCAAAGGTATGTTAAATCAAATATAATGAGGCTTAAGTTTCCGAGTACTACAAAAACCATTAAAATATCCCATAAAAGTGGAATACCTAATTTATGTTTTTTTATAAATTCCCAAGAGATCATGCTCGAATCCTACCAATTACATATTTCGTCTGTATTGGCCACCAACTTCGTATAAGGCTAACGAAATTTGACCAAGAGACGCCACTTTTACTGTTTCTAAAAGCTCCGTAAATACATTATTCTTGTTTCTACAAACAGTCTTAAGTTTTTCTAAACTGTTTTTAGAAGTAGTTTCATTACGTTTTTTGAAATGATTTAGGTTATTAATCTGATGAGATTTTTCATCATCTGTGGAGCGGATTACCTCTCCCGGAATCACTGTCGGTGATCCACTTTTATTTAAAAAAGTATTCACACCAATGATAGGAAATTCACCAGTATGTTTTAAAGTCTCATAGTAAAGCGATTCTTCTTGGATTTTATTTCTTTGATACATTCTCTCCATAGCACCAAGCACTCCACCTCTTTCGCTTAGGCGATGAAACTCCGTCAAAATCGCATCTTCAACAAGATCAGTTAACTCTTCGATGATAAAAGATCCTTGTAATGGATTTTCATTTTTAGTTAACCCGAGTTCTCTATTGATAATCAACTGGATGGCAACGGCTCGACGAACTGAATCTTCTGTAGGAGTGGTGATTGCTTCATCATAAGCATTTGTATGCAAGGAATTACAATTATCATAAATAGCATATAGCGCTTGCAATGTGGTTCTAATATCATTGAAATCAATTTCTTGTGAATGTAAAGAACGACCTGAAGTTTGGATATGATACTTTAACATCTGCGATCGTTCATTGGCAGAATATTTATACTTCATTGCCTTCGCCCAAATCCTACGCGCCACTCTACCTATCACAGAATATTCTGGATCAATACCATTCGAAAAGAAAAAGGATAAATTTGGTGCGAAGTCATCTATATTCATTCCTCGACTCAAATAATATTCTACATATGTGAATCCATTGGCGAGAGTAAAGGCAACTTGAGTGATAGGATTGGCACCTGCTTCTGCTATATGATATCCACTAATAGAAACAGAATAAAAATTTCTAACATTCTCGCTGATAAAGTATAATTGTATATCACCCATCATTTTCAGAGCGAACTCCGTGGAAAAGATGCATGTATTTTGTGCTTGGTCTTCTTTCAGGATATCAGCTTGAACCGTTCCCCTAACTTGCGATAAAGCTTCTTTTTTTATACTTTCATAAATATCTTTTGGTAAAACTTGATCTCCGGTCACACCGAGTAATAACAAACCAAGCCCATTGTTTCCTTCGGGAAGTTTTCCGTCAAATGTAGGTCTTGGGATAGATTTTTCTTTGTAGATACTATTTATCTTATCATTGATTTCCGCCACAAGTCCGTTAGATTGTATATATTTTTCGCAGGCTTGATCTATGGCCACATTCAAAAAAAAGGCAAGTACCATGGGAGCTGGCCCATTGATTGTCATAGATACAGAAGTAGACGGGTTACATAAATCAAAACCAGAATACAATTTTTTTGCGTCATCGAGTGTGGCTACATTCACACCCGAATTTCCTATCTTACCATATATATCTGGTCTCAGGTCTGGGTCTTCACCATATAGAGTGACAGAATCGAAAGCAGTTGACAAACGTTTGGCGGGCATTCCAGAACTTAAATAATGAAATCTACGATTTGTTCTTTCTGGCCCACCTTCACCTGCAAACATTCGAGTGGGATCTTCACCACTTCTTTTATATGGGTACACTCCCGCCGTATAGGGAAAAAATCCTGGGAAATTTTCATGGTATGACCATCTTACAATATCTCCCCAATCCACAAACTTTGGTGTGGCGATTTTTGGAATTTTTAAGTGGCTAAGTGATTCTGTATAATTTAAAACTTTGATTTCTTTACCACGAACAAAATAACTAAAATGCTCGGCTTTAAACGATGCCACTCTAGCACTCCATTCATCAATGTATTTGCGAGAATCAAGCGAAAGTGAGTCCCAAAGTGATTGAAATTCGAATTTTAAATCATCTGTTTTTTTGCCAGATTTTTCCAGAACAGAAATAGCACCTTTAACCTGATAGGCGGATCTTGCCACCTCCATTTCTTTTTGAACAAAGGCAAAATTTCGATCAATTTCTTCTTTTATTTCTGCTAAATATCTCACTCTTTCCGGAGGTAAAACTATGGATGTTTGGTTTTGTGATCTGATATTTTCAAAATTGGACTTCCAATCTAACTTTGATTTATCTATCACTTTTTCTATTAAATGCATGTAGAGTTCATCTGTTCCATTATCTTGGAACTGAGAGGCGATGGTTCCAAAGACGGGCATTTCATCTATGGATGATTCAAAGAGTTGTCTGGACCTTTGGAATTGTTTTTTGACATCGCGAAGTGCATCCAAGGCACCGGGTTTATCAAATTTATTGATCGATATCAAATCGGCATAATCGATCATATCAATTTTTTCCAATTGTGTCGCCGCGCCGTATTCAGGCGTCATTACATAAAGAGACACATCAGACACTTCAGTAATTTCAGAATCACTCTGACCAATGCCTGCTGTTTCGACAACGATAAGATCAAAACCAGCCGATTTCAAAATTTGAATCGCACCCTTTACGCTTCGATTCAATGCTATGTTTGCTTCACGAGTAGCAAAAGATCGCATATACACTCGTTTGTTGAATATTGCATTCATACGAATGCGATCTCCGAGCAAAGCGCCACCTGTTTTACGTTTGGAGGGATCAACAGAAAGTATGGCTATGGTTTTTTCGGAAAAGTCCAAAAGAAACCTTCGTACCAATTCATCAGTTAACGAGGATTTTCCGGCACCACCTGTTCCCGTGATTCCGAGTACAGGAATTTCTTTTTTAGTTAAAGGAAAATCTAACTTTACTGAGAGAGAGGCTGAATCATTTAACAAAGAAAATTCCATTTGTGTGATTGCTTGTCCGAGAGCCAAAGGATTCTTTTTTTGAACGAATGAATGTAAATCTCCATTAAAGGAAAGAGGAGTTAAAAAATCAGATCTCTTCACAACATCATTGATCATACCTTGCAAGCCCATTGTTCGGCCTTCATCTGGGGAATAAATATGTGTCACACCGTATTTGTGTAGTTCGTCGATCTCAGTTGGTAAAATGGTTCCACCGCCACCACCAAACACTTGTATATGACCTGCTCCATTTTCTTTTAGAAGATCGATCATATATTTAAAATATTCGACATGCCCACCTTGGTAACTTGTGAGAGCGATTCCTTGCACATCTTCTTGGATGGCACACTCCACAATTTCTTGCACACTCCGATTGTGTCCTAAGTGAATCACTTCCACTCCACTTTGTTGGAGAATACGACGCATAATATTGATCGATGCATCATGGCCGTCAAAAAGAGAAGCGGCGGTTACAAAGCGAATTTTGTGTTTGGGAGTGTAGGGAGTGAATTCCTGTGTCATACAGGTACAGTAATCCCAAAGAAATGAGAAGATTCAATTGGAAATTAAATCAGTAAATGCGTACTTTTAGAACTAAAGGAGCTATAATTCGTTAATCGGATTCTGGAGTTAGGATCAACTCTCTCACTCGTTTTTCACACATTTCTGTTAGTTCTTTGGCCGCTTTTTTTTCTGGACCCGTTGGAAATTCAGAAGGCATAATGGGTTTGCCAATATTGTAACGAATTTTTGTTTTGAAGGCATCTCCGCTAAAGAAGGCGGCTGGTTTGGACATATTGGTCGCACCCGAAATTCCAGAAGGGATAATCGGAACATTCGCGCGAATGGCCAATTTTGCCGCCATCGCTTTAAATGGCGCGAGTTCTCCAGATTCCGAACGCGTTCCTTCGGGATAAATCGAAAGGACTTCTCCTTCTTTCATCAAACCTACCATATATTCTTCTAATTTCACATAATAATCCATAGCGGATTTTTTATTCATCTCTGACTCATTAGCCGCATTGCGAATGATGGGTGTTCCACCCCAGCTCACTAAATTTGCCTTAATGATTCCGCCAAGAGATGCCAATGTCAATTCGACGAGTGGCTTAGTGAAACTCAATGGTGGGTAATTGAAGGGTGAATTCTTATGATTGATGTATTTCATGATATCTTCCTGAGGATGGAAGAGTTCGTATTTGCCTAAATAGACTATCTTTCGTTCCGTATAGGTGCCTTGGACCGGAATATCCAAATAATCGGTATGATTCGAAATGATAAGTGCGCCACCAGTTTCTGGGATGAATTTTGATCCCGTAACTTTAACATCGTAGATCAATTCAAGTAGGTTCCGTAATATCGTCTTAGGAACCTCTCTCGGTATGATGAACAAACTTTCTAAATTTGGTATTTCTTTTTCATCCATAGGAACAGCACTCATATGAAAATAAAACTTTATGAAATCAAGTTGGATTTTCATTCTAGAAGGAAAATCATATGTTTGTGAACATCATTCTTGCCAACTCACACTGGTTCTCAACAGAACTCCTCCAATCCCTCCACATATTTGACTCCCAAATTGGCGGTATTTTGCAATTTGCTTCCGTCATTTGTCACCACTTGGGCGGAACCACTTTTTTTCTAGCTCTGATTTCACTCACCTACGCTTTTTATAGACCCAAGTTAGCCTTGGAGCTCTCTATTGGCCTTCTAACAGCCGGGATAGTGATCGCATTGGCAAAATTTTATTTTGAAAGCCCAAGGCCATTACCCTATCCAGAACAATTTGATGAGAAAGCCTTCGGTCTTCCTTCTGGGCATACGTATGCGGCAATTGTTGTATGGGGATTACTTATCTACCGCATAAATAATGTTTGGTTACGTATAGTTGCGGCATTTGTAATTTTATATTCTCCATTTTCTCGAATGTATCTCGGAGTCCACTTCCTTGGTGATGTCACTCTTGGTTTTTTTATGGGTACTGTTCATTTAGCTATTGTTATTTTTTGTATTCGCAATTTGGACAGGAAATCTATCGAACATTATTTTTTCAAAACAAAACAGTACCGCACACTCTCGCTTATGGGGATGATCCTCACACTTTCGATCATCTTACTCGACTCACCCGTTCTCTCCTCAGAACATTTTCATAGTCTTTCCAGTGCTATGACTTCAGCTGGAGCCTTGGCTGGTTTTTGGATGGGACTATTGTTTTATCCTCGATTTTCAAAATCACATTTTTTGGATTGGGGTTTTCCATATAGCAAAGGCAAGGTAGATTTTGCAGCAATCGGATTTCGTTTTATCGTATTACTTTTCATACTCTTTATCTTCTATGTTTTACCTGGACAATTTTTAAAGAATACAATTTGGAAAGAAGATTTATTTCTTAGATACATGCGATACTTTTTGGTTAGTTTCTGTTTGGTATTCTTATATCCTATCATCGTACAAATGTTTGCTGAGGGTAAATTTTTATTGAAAGAGAAAGATGAAGCAACTTAAAAATCTATTCTCTTTATTAAAAGCTGAATTAAGAAGAGAGGGTGTACTTAAAAATTCTTTCTTTGTAAGTGTATCCAAAGCATTTTCCTCAGTCACAAATTTAGCTTTTATGATTTATTCAGTGAATTTGCTGAGTAAAGTCGAGAATGGTAAATTCCAATACTATTTGAGTTTATTGCCGATTGTACTCGCGATTGCTGAATTTGGTCTGCCCAATGCTTTAATAAAATATATCTCTCCTTTAGCCGATAAAAATGAAGACCCAGGTGCTTTACTTCGAGCATCTCTTAAGATTAAATTTTACTCTTTTTTACTTCTTGTACTTTTATCTATTATAGCCTTCGCCTTTACTTATGAAAATTATTTTGTATTAGTGATACTCGTGTTTGGTGGTATCATCGTATCCTTTATTTCTTATTTTGAAAGTATTTTTATTTCGTATAGGAAGTACATAGCTCTTTCCCTCTGGAATCCCTTGCCAAATATTTTAAGGCTGAGTCTTTTATTTTACTTTGCACAGACATCAATACATCCTTTGACTTATTTAGATATTCTGACTATATTTGCCATTTCACCAATTTTTATTTTGTTCTTATTTTTTTTCTTCTTTGGTGGCAAAGAAATTTCTTGGTCGGCACCTTCTGATCTTGTGAAGGATAACGAACGTAAGCTGATTCTATTTAATTTATGGGCATTTACAGCATCCATTTTTGCGATTCTTTCCGATAGATTGGAAGTTTTCTTTTTAAACCAATTTCACCCCCCTGAAATTGTTGCCGATTATGGAACCGCCTTGCAACTGTTCAGTGGCTTTGTGATTATACTCGCTACTTTCAATTCTATCATTTACCCAAAACTTTCACGACTTGCCGAATCAGATGAATTTCCAATTTTTCTAAAAAAGGCAGTTTTACTTGGAGCACTTATAGCCATTTGTTTACTCCCTGGTATATTTCTCGCAGAACCCATCTTAACTTTGTTATTTGGTGCAAAGTATTCAAACTCCATATCAGTTTTTAAAATACTATATCCAAATTTTTTATTGCAATTGGTATTTGCACCACTGGGCACCGCTTTATTTGCGCTTGGACAACCAAAAATGTTAGCTGCTCTTGCTTTATTGAGACTAATGTTTGGCGCACTGTTTGATTATTGGATTATTCCTGATTTTGGAGCCAATGGAGCGGCAGTCTCTTTATTTCTCGGACAAATCGTTTCTTGGTTAATCCTAGTTGGGTATTTTTTAGCTTATTTTAGAAAAGAATTATAAATTTTCTGGAATTGTTTTTTTATGAATTTCCAAATACGATTTTTCTAAAATATCCCACTCATTCGAATTAGGTGGAAGTTCAAATAATTTAAAGTATGCTTCCTTAGCATTTAAATCAGTTGCTAAAAGTTCCTTATAAAGAATGATACTTATTTTGTATTGGATATTATAATTTAATGCGTCAAATTTCCGTTCGATTTGCACATTATTTCTTTTTTCAAATTCTTTCAAAGTAGTTTCGGTCAGACCCAAAATCCCATAACGAGAATTAGCTTTAGAAACAGAACCAAAATTGGTTCTCACTTTGGCCCAATTAAATAAAAACAAATCGACATCAGGGTTCACACCAGAAAATAAAGTCCCATCTGGCAATTGCAATCTCTGCGAAGACCTTACGATAGCGCGTGCTAAATCTTTCTTTTGTCTTTGTGATAAAGGATTGCTTATTTCTTCTTCGCCTAAAAAATAAAGGACTCTTTCCTTTTTACTCAAATGTTCTTTTGGAAAAAATGAGTTTAGTTCATGAGAAAAACGAGTGCCAGACTCTTGCCAAGATAGAAAAAGAATCACAAGGGGAAAAATGAGAAGGCCAAAGTATTTATATCTTAAAAGAATTTTCATTTTCCCTACAAAGATCGGTTCAATTGGTCTACTACTTTGGATTTTTTCATCTAATCTTTGGGCTGAATCCTACTCTAATTATTCCTTCGATGATTTTTATGCCCAAAATGATTGGGGACGAAAAAAAGTAGAGACCAAATCAAGAACTGAACATATAAACAAGTCTGAAAAAAATGGATTTGTCTCAGGCTCAGAAATTTATTTAGGCGGTGGATTTTTAGCCCAAAAAGGTGGAGCGAATCACCAATTCGCAAACAAACATGCCGGTACCATTTCAGGAAATTCTGCGATTCTTTTGGGTTATAGTTCAACAATCCATAGTTTCAGTATTTTTCTCGGTCCAAAGTTATCGGCAAATAAAACACAAATCATAGATTCTCACAAAACATCCGTTTGGGATGCGGAAGGTTTGTTCGGTTATACACTTATTTCCGGAAAATCAAAAATAGCCTTTGAAGGTGGAAGAGCCTGGCAACGGTTAGACGGATTTGGATTTTTATTTAATGGTATGGCAAATTATGGGCAAGTCCAATTGGTATTCGCAGATCAATTTTCGCTTTCATTAATCCATTTACGATTCAAACAAATGGATGAACCTCTCACTCCATCCGCCTGGAATCACGAATCAAAACGAATTTTTGGTGGCGCCTTAAGATCAAAACCTTTTCTTTTTTGGGAAAATCTTCAATTATTTCATTATATTTATTCTGAACCAAATGTTTCCTATGAATCATTTAACACCAATCATGCGAATATCTTTGGAAATTATTTATATTCTGGATTAGAATTTCGTTCTGAAAAATTTTTGACAGATACAAATATAGATCTTTCGCTGATTCGAACCACGGGAATCAGAAAAATGAAAACCTATCCTTGGAATGAAACTGAATCCTCAACAAATTCTATATTAGCTTATGGATCGATTCATGGAACTTTAAATGAATATTTTTGGGCTTTTAGTGGATTTTATGCAAAAAAAGATGCAAAGGAAAGAACTGACCGAGAAAGCAATGGTTATGCGGCCCCCTTAGGTGAACCAAGAATAATGGGTGGGTACTCCTCCTTTTTATTGTATCAATCTGTTTCTCTACCAAATGATAATATTTTTACCGATTATGGATTTAGGAAGCCGCCTGGATTTGAAAATAAAGGAATGCGAATAATCGGATTACAATTTGGAAAAGAACTGCATTGGAAAATAAGGACTGACTTTTTTCTAAATTCATCAAGTTCCGAAATGGGAAATGGTAAAGAAGTGATTTTAAAAATCACAAAGAATTTTGATCCCAAAATCATGGGATTCGTTTCACTATCTGGATGTTATGCGCGAGTCAATTCGAATGAAAAAATAATTTGGGTATCGGAACCATTTGTGGAAACACAAAAAGAAAGAGAATACATTCGATTTTATTTATCTTCCGGATTTCAGTTCTAAGAATTTGTCAATAATTTAACGATTGTTACTTCATTTCCAATCTCATTATAAGTAAGAGAATCAATATTCATTCTCACTAAAAAAATACCTCTTCCATTTACTAAATTTACATTTGGATCATCAATAGGGCTTGGAATTTCATTTAAATTGAATCCAGTTCCTTGGTCAGTAATCTTCAGACAAATACTTTCATTTGATATTTTGTAATGGATCCAAATTCTTTTATCGAGCTTTTTGCAAAGACCATCGACAACTTCAAAATAATCATCATTTGATTCAAGAATTTTTTGTTTATCTTTATAACTGATTCCCGCAGAACCATGTTCGATCGCATTTGCTAAAAGTTCATAGAGTACTACTTTTATTGAAAGCAAATCATCAACCTTGACTTTTGGGTTTGGTTGGATTTGTTCAATGATCATTGAAACATATTTATTTATATTTTTGATTCTTGGATAAATTTCGATATTCTGTTCACAATCATGGAATCTAACTTCATGATTACGGTAAAGTACTGATAAATCAGGATCTGTATTTTCATATTTTTGAATGCGAAGTCGCAAGGCTTCCATTCGAAAGGGTTTCAAAAAAAAATCAACTGCACCTAATCTAAATACATCGATTGCCAGTTGTATATCACTATCACCAGTAATTACGATAAATGGTGTCACATTACCTTCAAACCGAAGTTTTTTAATGAATTGTACACCGTTTAGCTTTGGTAAACTGATATCAGATATTATAAGATCGAAGGTTTGAGTTTGAGCGATCTGAAGTGCATCTTGCCCATTATCTGATAACACAAGTTCATAATCAGATTTAAAATACTCTTGAAAGAGTTCACGAATATTTTCTTCATCATCAACAAATAGTATTTTCATCCGATTTGGAAATAGTCCTGACATAATATCCTCTGGACTATTCGCGAAAGTAAATTACAATTTTAAAAGCAGAGAATGTTAATCGGATAAATTTTGAAATCTATCGATTTTATAAATATTTTGGAGTTCTGTCCGTAAATCTACAAGGTCGCGTCTTGTTAAGATGGCAATTTTTCCACCAGAAAATTCAAAGGCATAACTCGGCTTATCTTCTAATTCAATTTTGTCCTTTAACTGAGCAAGTGAAGTTATACGAACTCCATTCACAGTTTGAAGTATTAAATCCTGAAAATCCTGGTAACCGACATTTCCATCCAAAGGAAAAACACGACTGAGTATGACTATTTTTTCACGAATGGGATGTGTCTTTTTCTGGTAAAAATCAGTTAAATACACCAATTTTTTTTCTGATTTCAAGCGGTATTCAGAACCGAATTCTTTTATATAAGATCCAGTCAATTCTGTAAAAAAGAATCCGCCCAATATTAGATAAAGAGGCATTCGATTTGGTGCTTGCTCGGGAATTAAAAAGCCATCCGTTTTATAACCATTCAAACGATAAGTAATTTCTAATTTCTGATGATTACGATATACAAACAATTTTACTTGTGAGCCAATCGGTTTTAATTTTCCCGAAGCATCTCTCAATATAAGGTCCATTATACGATCATAACGATCCCAATCATTGATCTTTTGTAATAAAGTCCCATTGATACCAAACACAACATCACCAGGGTACAGACTATATGCAGGTCCAATTCCCGGAAAGGTATCAGATACCAAAATGCCTCGCCCAATGTCTCTTGAATAAAATTTCTTTTCTGATGGTGTCAATTGAACATCATACATCCAACCTGGGTGCGGAAATTGTCTATCATATCCATTCGTATTTAAGAATGTACGAATGTATTCTGTAGGAATCAGAACATCTTGAAATGTAATCCCGCAAACGACAGATTTATTGAATGAAAAATTGGATTCATCGGATTCTTTTTTTTCCAATATAAATGCTTTTATTGGTGTTTTGGAAAAGGGTAATTGAATGTATTTTGATTTTCCGGATTTGCAATTCTTGCGAACAGAATTTATGTCAAAGAGCACGGCTTTCGGATAACGATCTGTGTCCACTGCTTGCAAAAGTGTAAAGCCTGTTTCTGAATCATATGCTTCGATTTTAAGCTTTGGAACAGCATAATCGTAGGAATCCATTTCAGCAAACAAAGGTTTTTGGGCAGACAATGACATGGTAAAAAATTTTCCATTGCCTAAGTGAATCGCCTTTCCTTTTTTTGAAAAGGGCTCCCCAACGATCCAGGGATTTTGGTGGCTTATTTTTTGAAAATTTACTGAAATATCTACTGATTCCGCATTTTCTATTTCATATGAATATATATTAAATGAGCTTATATAAACCAATAAAATGAATAGAGTTATTTTATTCTCCATAGTTTGCCCCATATCTTTTTTTAACCCTAACATTAATTTGTTGAATGGACTCTGAACTAAGCACTATCGGAAGTTCTAGTCCACGAAATCGAATCACAATGAAATTTTTTTCATTCTCTTGCCAAATTTTTTTAAAGTCGTTTAAATCTTTCGGAACTCGATCATTGATCGTTTCTACAACTTTAAATTTATATTTTTTATATTTTTGAACTTCTGGATCATCAAATATATAGCTGAGCACTATATCTCTTGTCGTATAACGATACAATAGGTCTTGAATAAAGTAACTATAGTGATACTTTATAGAACTATCAAGTTCTCCATCCTCATTATTAAAAAAAGAACGGGATATAGGCTGGAAAACAAGGCCTGAATTTAAAATATAGTTATCGCTTGTTTCACGATATAAATCTAAGGCAAAATTTTTCTGTAAAACAGTATCAGCGGAATATTTTTTCCCTGCACGGTATACTTCGACTTTTAAAGTTTCACCTAATTGTCGATTTTCAATATGATCAACAATGGATTCCTTTTTTTGTCCAGAAATCATTTCACCTTCGTTCGATAGAGGGATTCCATCTAAAGAAACTAAAAAATCCTTTTCATGTAATACTTTTGAAAAAGTAGAATTTGGATAAATACGATTGATAAAGACCCCACTCACTTCAGTCGGTATTTGCATTCCTTGTTTCAGACTGTTCGGTGCCCCGCTCTGAAAAGTGAACCCAATGTTTGGAAATCCATCGTACTTTCCATCTTTTATATCTTTTAAAAAGTGTTGTATGATTTCGATAGGGATTAGATAAGCTACATCCTTTCCTGTTTTTGAAATCTGGAATGTAAGTCCTACAACTTTGCCATTTTGTATCGCAGGCCCACCCGAATTTCCAGGTTGAATGTTGGCATTGATTTTAATCACATTGCGAAAATCTAGCCCCGAATAACTATAACGACTTTTTTCGAATCTAATAATTGATCCTTTTTCAACTGTTAGTCGTTCTTGTCCATTGGGAAAACCGAAGACAAGTAAATCCGAACCTAAAATAGGTGGAACATCGGATAAAGTTAATGTTTTGCTAACATCTGCAAAATCTTTGTCGAGAACTTCTAATAGTGCCAGATCACAGTCATAACCTATAAATAAAACTCGCGCATTGTAATCCCTTTGACTGCCACTCATTCGAATGTTGATCCGGCTTGAATCATTGACCACATGAGCATTTGTTAGTATTAAATTTTTTCCGAGTACAATTCCCGATCCAAGTCCAGTACTAAGATTTTTTTTCATCCAAGGTTGGATTTTATTTTCCGAGGTATAACTATCATTTCTAACCAAGACAACAGCTTGGTATAAATTATTTACTTCTGAGTCTTCTGTTTCTTGTGCAAAGACAGAATAACTCCAAATAACAAGAATTAGGACAAATATTTTTGTAAGGTCTTTTTTATTCATAATATATTTTGAAATCTTCCCAGAATGCTTGTTCGTTTGTGATTTTACGCAAAGTCAATTTTGCTAAAAAAGAATCCCCTTTATTTGGGGTATTTGTAATTTTATTTGAAACTACGAGTTTGTTTTGTTTATTACCGGGAACGCGCACAAAAACATAAGGAGTATTTTTAGCACAACTGATTTCAAAAACAAAAGATATGGTATTGTCCCAATAAAAACTTTGATCTATTTCAAAAAATTTTAAAGGGCAGGTATGATCAAAAAATATCTCCAGATTGCTCGGGGCTTCCTTTCTTCGATTTGGATCTACGACTATACTTTTAAAATAGGATAAATTTGCGTTTGTTACTTTTTCTATAACAGGTTTAGAATTTTGTTTGAGAGTCGGTTTATTAACATTCAATTCAAACTCTGTATCATTATAATACTTCTGTTCATTGGATTGTATTTTTTTTGAGTTAGCGACCGTTATTTTGAAGAATTTTTTCTTCCCGATTTTTTCTTCCCCATGTAAAAGAAAATTGCCAATAGAGACTTTTTGACTCGTTCTTTGGCTTGGATAGGAAATTAAACCTTCCCGTGTTCTGCCATTGCAATTAATCCCATAATAATCTATAGTATCAAAGTTTCCTGTCTTTACTAGGGAACATCCTGAAACATCCGTTAGAGGAAAAATGTTCTTTTTTTGAAGCAATGATTTTCTAAGCGAGGTATTTTTCAATTCACCTGATATCTCAAGTGCTTCGTATAATTCTTGCAAGCTGGCTTTCGTTTTGTTACGAATTGGCTCTGCGAAAAGCCCAAGGCCACTAAGATACACGAACATTAAGGATAAATATTTTAGATATTGTTGTGCCATTTAGGGACTCGTCCTCTATAATATCGGTTTCTTCTCCCCCTAGAATTGAAATCTAAGTATTGAAATAAAGGTATATTATGTCTCGATATAAAACTCATTTGTTTTTTTTGGTTTTCAGGCTTTCAAAAAAGAGAGGGTTCGAAAGTATTGTACCGATGAGGAGATACTTTTGAACTGGAGCTTTCTAAAAACCGAGGTTGATGCGGGTGATTTCTTAATTGATTGTAGATCACAAACCGCTTACGAGCAGGAAACTTTGGAAGGTGCATACTACTTTCCATTTATAAAGAAAGCTTTTGGATCTGATCCCGAATCTCATAAAAAACTTTGCGGACCTATGCAGGCCGTACTTACCGAAATTCAAAAATCGAAAAAGAACCGAGTGATCGTTTTTGACGAAGGGATGGGAATGTTTTCTACACGTATGGTCTATCTCCTTCGTGCTATGGGCATGACAGAAAGTTTTGTCCTTGGACGTAAATGGCCAATTGAAGGCACAAAAAGACCTGGCAAACATAAGATGGAATTTGAGCCGGCAGAAAAATCAAAACCGATCGAAAACGTTGTAGATAAAGCCTTTATGGAAAAAAATCTCACAAAGTTACAGATATTCGATGCTCGCACGATAGAAGAGTATGAAGGTAGACTTCCTCGTTTAACAGCTCCAGAGGAAGGAACATTGTGTGGACGATTGCCAGGTGCTTTCCTTTGGGACTGGCGAAATCTTTACGATGCGGAAGCTAATCTCATTGATCGATCTGTATTCAAAAAAAGGCTGAATGGTTTTCCATTTATGCCAGAGAGACCTACTGTTATCTATGATTACAATGGAGCTCGCTCTTGCCTACTTGCACTGATGCTTCGTGAAACTGGTTATATAGATGTGAACACATACCAAGGTTCTTGGTTTGAATGGCGCAAGTCTAGCTTACCAAAACAAGCTGTTTCTATGTTTGGACAAAAAGCAGTCGTAGTCGCACCTCCTCGCGTGGGTGGTTTAGATAGAAAGAAAGTCTAAAAAAAGATTTACTAATTTCGATTAAAAAGAGCGAATCAGAGGACTTCTTCGGAGGAAGACCATGCTGATTCGTTTCTTTTTGAATACATTCTCATTTAATCACCTTTCCCTCATTCTAATATCGTTCATTATAACGAGTTGTTCCTCGGGGCAAATCAAGTTTTTAAACACAAAGCCAACCAAACAAACACTAGGTTCTTTAAGCTTTGAATCATCAGACAAAGTTTTAAATATTTCAGATATAAAATCAGGCCAAATCTATCTTTCCCTACCTCTAGATACTAATTTTTTATCCGCTGGGGAAGGCGCACCTACGGTTAAATACCGCATGGCATCCTTCTCTTTTAAAGAAGATGTTTTGAGAACTTGTTCAGTGCAATCTGTCAACGAAGCAAAAGTCGTAGGCAATAGTTATATTATTTCTGGTACGGTTTCTGGTAATCACTGCAATTCTGATTATTCATTCCTTATTCAACCCATTGCTGATAAGGAAATTGAATTAAAAATAACATTCTCAGACAAAGCGTTAAACCGTGTTTGGTTACGATACCAAAGTTCTCCTACTGAAAAATTTTATGGATTTGGAGAACAATTTTCAAACCAAGAATTTAAAGGCAAAAAACCATTTTTGTTTACCGAAGAACAAGGTATAGGTCGCGGGGACCAACCGATTACAACCGGTGCCAATTTAATAGCTGGAGCTGGCGGTAATGAATATACTACCTATGCACCAATTCCACATTATATAACATCCGAAAATAGATCTGTTTTCTTTGATAACAGTGGTTATTCAAAATTTGATTTATCGACATCCGATCAAGTCCTCGTAGAATTTTGGGATACAAATTTACAAGGAGGATTGAAGGCAAGTATTTGGATCGGTGAAAATCCAAAAGAATTGGTTGAAAAATATACAAAAAAAACGGGACGCTTTGTTCCCCTTCCAGATTGGTCATATGGTACTTGGTTAGGTGTTCAAGGTGGCACGGACAAAGTGACAGCGATCGTAGACCAAGCCAAGGCCGCTGGAAATCCTGTCACAGCACTTTGGATCCAGGACTGGTGTGGCCGAAGAGTCACAAATTTTGGAGACCAATTAAAATGGCGATGGTATGCTGATGAAAAATTATATCCCGATTTTAAAAATTTTGTAAAAGGGATGAATCAAAAAAATGTACAGGTGTTAGGTTATATCAATTCATTCCTTGCTGATACTGATCCAAAAAAACCGGGCGATGATTTTACAAATTCACTTCTCGTGGAAGCAAAAGCAAAAGGATTTTTAATTAAGAATCAAAAAGGCGAAGATTATTTAATACAGACTGTGGGGTTTCCTGCATATCTAATAGATTTAACGAATCCAGCGGCTGTTAAATGGACAAAAGATATTATCAAAAAAAATATGATCGATGTTGGCTTATCAGGTTGGATGGCAGATTTCGGAGAATGGTTACCATATGATGCTAAGATGCATTCTGGCATTGATGCGAAAGTGTATCACAACCAATATCCAGTCGATTGGGCGAAGGTGAATCGGGAAGCGATCAAAGAAGCGGGTAAAGAAGGTGAAATCGTATTTTTTACTCGCGCAGGATATTCTTATTCCAATGCGTATTCCACATTATTTTGGGAAGGAGATCAAATGGTGAGTTGGGGAACTAATGACGGATTACCATCCACAATCTTAGGCCTCACATCATCGGGTATCAGCGGTTATGCTTTGAATCATAGTGATATCGGCGGTTATACGACAATTTCAAATCCTTTACGAAATTACCATCGTCCTAAAGAATTATTATTGAGATGGGCAGAACTTTCCGCTTTTACTCCCGTATTTCGCACACATGAAGGCAATAGACCTTTAAAAAATTGGCAAGTCTATCAATATACAAACAAAGAGGGTATTAGCTCACAATCAGACTCTGAAACAGTTAAAACTTTTGCAAAGATCGGAAAGATTCATTATGCATTAAAAGATTACTTCAAAGAGCTAATATTAGAGGCATCCAAAAACGGCTTACCTGTGGTTCGGCACAATTTTTTGGTGGAACCTTTGGATCAAATTCTTGCTGATAAAAAATATCAGTTTTTTGTCGGCAATGACTTGTTAGTTGCACCAATTACAAAATCGGGAGCAAATGAAGTCGAAGTTTATTTACCGAAAGGGCAATGGGAACACATCTGGTCAGGCAAAATATATAATGGCAACAATACATATGAAATTGACACTCCTCTTGGAAAACCGACCGCCTTCATACGAATAGGTGGTGAAAAAGAAAAAATCCTACGAAAACTATTTTCGGAAATCAAAGATTAATATGAAGTTCGCATTAATAGGCGACATTCACGGATTTTGGAATCAAAAAGATACCGAATACTTCAATCAAAGTGACTACGATGCCCTTTTTTTTACGGGAGATCTGGGAAGACTTCGTTATTACGGTTCTTTTTTACCAAAGTTTACTTTATCAGGATTAACTAAAAAAGCATTTCTGATTCCAGGAAATTGGGATGGTACAAATATTTTTGGGATGCTTGGGGAAATTACAAACCAATCAATTTTGAAAAGAGCAGGAAGCATTGGTTATGCGAAGCGTATGAAAGCCTTTTCTGAACTTGTGCGCCCCGTACCTGTGATGAGTTATAGTAGCATCGTATTATCTGAAGAAAAAGATCTAGCACTGATCGTGACTAGACCACATGCTATGGGGGGAGGTTTTAGTTTTTCTAGAAATATTTCACAACATCATTTTGTGGCAAATATGGAAGAGTCGATTTTAAAACTTAAAAAAATAGTGGATACTGTAAAACAGGAAAATATATTTTTCCTGTCACATAACGGCCCTAAGGGGCTTGGGTCTGAGCGAACTTCCATCTATGGGGCAGATTTTAAACCTGAAGGTGGCGATTTTGGAGATGAAGATTTAATGCATGCCATTTCCTATGCCAAAGATATCGGTAAAAAAGTACCAGCCGTACTTTCAGGTCATATGCATCACGGAATTCCAGCCTTAAAAAAAGAAAGACAATCTTTACTTTATGCAGGCGGTACTTTTTATATCAACGGAGCGAAAGTACCTCGAATCAAAAAGGGTAGACATTTTCATACAAAAATAGAATGGAATGGCAGTTCGGTGACAGCCATCCCGACTTGGGTAGAAATCTAGAGATAAAATGTTATGAAATGTGAAAATCATAAGTAAATTATAATATGTGAAAATTTCAATTATTCCACTAAACTGGTTTCGATATTAATTTCACCTGTCAGAATTTTATGTACCGGGCAAACATTTGCTACTTGAAACAAACGATCACGTTCTTCATTTGATAAATTTCCGTTTATTTTAATTTTGCGAATAAATAGAGAATTTGTCGGTGATATTTTATCAATATTGACTGACACTTCGACAGATTCCAGTGACATATTTTTTCTTTCAGCATACATGCGTATGGTGATACTTGTACAAGAACCAAGAGCCGCTGCAAGTAATTGTGTCGGCATTGCACCCGAATTTCCACCATGCAGATCTAGTGGTTCATCTGCTATTATGATATGATCCCCTGCTTTTATAATTGTCTTATACTTTTCAATATCTGAACTCACAATGACATCGGTGGGAAATAAATTGGTCATAGTTCAATCTATCTTGAAATCTGAAGTTTCTCAAGAAAATTTTTTGAATTTTTTTTCATTCAATTTGTATCGAAATGATTCGATTTTTGAACTTTCGAAATTTCAATACATTCTAAAGATGTCGCAATTCTTCTGCCTTTAGCAGAGCACGATCGCGATTTTCCATCATTGCATTTTGCACCCTTAATCTCTCTGATTCAAATTCATTTTCAGTAAGATTTCTTGGAATCATTATAGGATCGCCATATGACACGACAAAGGTGGTGAATGGTTTTGGCACTCTGTGTTTGTCCCATGCTTTTTCTAAGATCCATTGTTTTGTGCATTCATAATGAAAGGGAATGATGGGCGCCTGTGTTAGTTGTGCAGCAGCGATAAGGCCTGGTTGAACAATAAGCGCGGGTCCCCTCGGACCATCGGGCGTAAAAGCAACAGAAAGCCCTTTTTTTAAATGAGAGATCATAGCTTTTAAAGCCTTAGGACCACCCTTTGAGGAACTTCCGCGTATACTTGTGTTACCAAATCGGAGAACCACTTGATTGATAAAATCTCCATCTTTTGACTCAGAAATCAAAACAGCGACATTCTTTCCTCTATGTAAATAGGGAGAGTACAATACGTTTGTATGCCAAATGGATAGTATTAAAGGAGAATGGTTTTTGACTAACTGATTATATGGCTCTTTTCCAAATTCATAAAATCTAGATGTTAGACCAATTAACCTCTGTAAGGTAACTGCAATAAGTGGAAGAAACCAAACCAAAAATTTTCGCTTCATCAAATCTATTTTGTTATAGAATGGGAAGAATCAAGAAATAATTTTTAATTTGTATCTTTAGATTTCTTTTTAAAAATATCGCTCAGTTTTCCAAGTTCTTCAGATTTGATGTTTGCACCCGCTGCTTTTCTATTTTCTTCCTGAATTTCTTTGTAAACTTCCGCTCTATGTACAGATACAGACTTCGGTGCTTTCACACCGATTTTTACTTGGTCACCCTTTATATCGACAATCACGATTTCTATGTCATCGCCGATCATAATAGATTGATTGCTTCGTCTAGCTAGAACTAACACGAATTAAACCTTTTGAGATGAAGGTTCTTCCATCATCTCTACGATACTTTTTCTGATTGGATGATTTTCATCTCTGGAAATCAATTGTTTACCAGTGCCTGTTTTTACATTAATCACGACTGGCCCTTGTAAATTAGCAGTCATACCACGTGGGTTGTCATGCGGAATTGTAACGATTAAAAAAACTACACCTTCTGAATGTGAATTCAATCCTATCTCTTTTAATTCTTCTTCAGAAACATTTGGAATGTATTCATTTAAAAATAGTTCAGGTTGAATCATTATAAAAGCTAGGCCTGCTTCCTTTGTCGATTGTAACCACTTAAAAGGACTTTCTGCATTTTCTTCAATGAGGGCATACTCTGTATATTTTTCAAAGCCCAATAATCCTTGGGGAAATTGCAAAATTTGTTTGTCCTCAACTTGAATTGTTCCAAAAGGTTTTGTATGTAATGTAATGGGCATCTTAAATCCTAAATTTTAACGAAGAAAGTCCATCAATGTAGGTTTTATTATTTTAGAACCTACATTTAACGCATAACTATGGATAGTTTCTAACCACTTTAAATTCATAATGGTTTCTGGGAAATCAATGCCTTCATTTTTTGCAAGTAGTTCTGTCATATACATCTTGTCATACGAAACTCGATCTTCATGTTCTTCCATGCGATTCATTCTCGCACCAACAGTTGATCTATGACGCAAAATATTTTCAAGTGCTAAGTCCAAATCTCCGAGATCGCGACCACCAATACGTTCTTGGTCTTTCTGAATTAGATCATTTCGTAACTGAATCAAAACATCAAATACCGACAAACCAGTAACAGTAGCCGACTTAGAATAATTATTTGGTGGTTCACTTGCAGATGGTTCGATAAGTCCAATGTCTTTTAATACTGTGCCACCACCAACATCCTCCATCCAAATTTGATGTGGTGCCGTGGAAGATATGGAAATATTATCTTGAGCAAGTTTACTCGCCTTCACTTCCAATGGAGCATTGTTAATTTTATCGATCACATCATCAATAGTATCCCCAACAGAAATGTGAATCTCTACGTTATCAATTTTGAATATTTGATCAGAGGTTGCTTGGTACGCAGAGTTATCTACCTTACTTGTCACACTCACATTCGTTCCCCAGAACACTTTATTTCCAGGAATCGTTACGGGAATGTATTCGCCCTTTTCGATTTCACGGAGTTGTTCTCCGATATCACCGCGGTATTCGACACCAACATATTGGTTTTTTAATTCGAGTCCTTGTAATCCTTTAATTTTTGATTCAATAGGTTCAAAGGGAGGTCTTTCTGTGACAAATCCACCAAACAATGGTTGGCCTGTTGCATCTCTTGCATTGGCAAGGTCTACAATGGCACGAAGGTGTTGGTCGATTTCTTTTCCTATAGCAACTTCTAATTCAAAACCTTTATCGCCTTGGTAGATACCATTCCCTGCTTGGACAGTTAGAACGCGTACTCTCTGGAAGATTTCGCCCATTTTATCAAGGACACCATCAACCTGTTGCAATCTTTGATAACCATCTGCAATATTTTCATCGTATTGTACGAGTTCATTGATCCTAGATCGAAAATACATTTGATTAATGGCACCACTCGGATCATCTGAAGGTTTACGAATTTTTAATCCTGTCCCTAATTGATTTTGTGTTTCATCCAGTGCAATTTGATGACGATTCAAATTGCGAACAAGGGAATTATTTTGCATCATATTTGTGATACGAATCATAATTAACCACCTAACCTATTTATAATAGTATCTAACATATCATTCATGGTTGATATCATTCTAGCAGCCGCATTGTATGACTGTTGGAATTGTACCATGTTTGCCATTTCCTCATCTAAGTTCACACCCATGACTGATTGACGCATGTTTTCCAATTCCGTCATTAGCTCTGTTTGAGTCGTATATTCCTGGTTTGCTTCTCTTGCTTCTGTACCGATTTTAGAAATCAGAGAGTTATAGAAGTCATCAGTCGTTTTTGAGTAATCAAACATAACTGGTTTTTCACGAAGAGCTGCAGCTATGAGTAAAGCATTCGTTCCATCTTTGTGCCCATGAGGAGTGTTATAATCTCCAGTGCCTCCGACATCTTTACCTCTAGCTGCGGCAATGTTAGCCGGATTGTTTTTAACATCGACTGACATTTTGAAGAATGCAGAAGGATGATACATAGGCGTGAGAGTTAAATCTTGCGAATTTGCTTGGAATTTATTTAGTTCTCCCAATTTTCTATAATCGAAAGACCCTGCTGTTCCGCTTGCAGATAAAACACCCGTTAACCCAACTAACAACTCACCGGAGTCTTCTAAATGACGAATCATGAAGTTTTCTTTTTTATCAAACTTATTCGTCGTAGCTTTTAAGGCCAATTGGTTATCATGCGACATATAAGCAACAACACCCGTTTCCGAACGATTGATACGTTTGATCACAGCGTTCAAAGTGTCATCTTTTGAATAAGGTACTAAAACTTCTTCTTCACCACGAGCCGTTGGTCGTAAAAATTTTAAAGCACCGCTGATTCCAATAGGACGATCTGGATCTATCGAAGTCCTTCCTGTAACTCGAAAAACAGCTGTTTTGTCATTGAGACCATCGCCGTCCGTATCGATTTCACCAAAGGTATTTGTAGCAAGGGATCTTTCTTCAAAGAAGCCAAGATTTGTTTTTCCATTTAATCCAAATCCGTCTTTGTGGATTTCATTGATGATATCCATTGCATTGATGGAAAGCGCATCGACTTGGTTTATTTTTTCGACAAGGATGTTATCACGGATTTCATATAAAGCTTGAATACTACCTTTTCTAAGTAATACTGGATTTCCCGTTTCTTGCCATTTCATATCAAGCAAACCGTCGTTTGTGGGGTTTCCAACGAGATCTATTTTGTGAACTTTTTGGCCTTGTACCAAAATCTGTTGTCCAATAAAAACCATAAGTTCGTCTTCATCACTGCGACCAATAGTAATGTCCACCATCCCAGCAAGTTCTTGTAAAAGTTCATCCCTTCTATCAAGTAAATCATTTGGATTGTCACCTAAGGCTTGTGATTTTGTAATTTTTTCATTTAAAGATTTGATATTCTCAGCAATTGTATTTAAATGATTAACTTTTGATTCTACTTCTCTATTTGCTTGGTCACGTAGTTGTGTGAGTTTTTTAAACACATCCTCCATACGACTTCCAAGGCCTTCTGCCTTTTCTTGTACGACAGCTCTGTGAGCAGTTTCTTCAGGATAACTAGATAAATCTTCCCAAGCTGACCAGAAATTGTCCATAAGCGAACGTAAGGTGGTACCAGATGGTTCGTTAAATACAGTTTCTACTTGGTATAAATAATCATTTTTCTTTCCCCAATAGTCTTTAAGGGACGAAGATTCTATAATACGATCATCAATAAAATTATCGCGGACGCGTTCGATTTCCGCAACCTTTACACCTTGTCCGATTTGGCCTGCCACTTCTGCCCTATTTAACGCTGGTTCGTAAAGTGGATCCATGCTATTCATTACAACTCTTTGCCGAGCATAATGTTTGTTATCTGCATTGGAAATATTGTGACCCGTTGTCTGTATGGCTTGCTGGTGAGCAGAAAGCCCTCTTTTACTGATCTCGATTCCTTGAAACGTGGATCCCATAATCTATCTCCTAGGCAGTCGCGTTCAAAATGACCGCGCTCTTGTGGCCCTGCCCTCGCCGGATCGGTTGGTTATTTGATGTATAAACTTTTTCTCTCGCATGTTCTTGGAGAGAATCGATTGTCGTTTGAAGAAAATCTTTTTTGGTTCGTAAAAGTTTTTCATTCACCATGATAGCTTCTTTTAAATTTTGAACAGTTGTCTTCAATTCCTGTGCAAAACCTTTTAACTTATAATTCGAGTCGCGATCCATTTGATTTAGAAAATGTGTGAGAGTGAGTGTTTCCTCATCACGTTTGAAATTTTCTTTGGCATAAATCTCTTCTATCGACTTCATCCGAATTCTTTCTAATTCAGATGCTTCTACCATGATATGGTAACTTTCTTTCACATGAGATTCGAGGGATTTCCCATCGGCGGTATGGATCGCCTGTCTTTTTTTCCCTTCTATTTCCAAAAGGCGCTTATAGCAGTCTATTTCACTAGTAAATAGGCTTGTAATTGATTCTACCCAATCAAACATTAAGTTTCCATTCCCTCAGATGAAGGATCGACGGAATTCGAAACATGCTTAGGATATTTTATAAAAATTTACTATTTTAGTGTATATGTCACCAAAATCACCCTGTACTAAAGTCTGTATGATGGACCCAGATTCTGGATTCTGCGCTGGTTGTTTTCGAACTTTGAAAGAAATCGGAATGTGGACTTTGTATTCTGATGAAGAAAAAGAGAAAATTCGAGGAGAATTAGTAGAAAGAAAGAACCAAATCCAAGGAAATCCCCCTTAGTTTAAAATACTAAGGGGAAATTCATGTTTTTAGCAAATTAATTAAGCGCTTTTATCTATTTTGGTTCTGTGTTCTTCGCATAGACGGTAAAGTTTGCCCGTCGAAGGATTTTTTTTACTTACCTTTGTGCCACATACAATGCAAAGACCTTGTGTCCTTCTGCGCTTGTATAACAGCTGCACTCTTTCTGCGCCAGAAAGATTGTACTTACTGATTTGAAGTCGAATCCCCTTGATCAAATAACTTCCGATGGAAGATTCTTCTCCTTTTTTTAGGCTCGAGAAAATCTTTCCTAATTCATCGGCTTTGATTGATTTTGGTTTCATAGTTACCCCTACTATCTTTTGTTAGTTTTTCTCGTGTTAGATTTATAAATGTTAATGCATATTAGGTAGTACCCTCTAACGCGCAACATTATTTTATATCGAACCAATCGTATTTTTAAAATAACAATTTTGAGATTTTCTCTCATTTAAAATATTAGAATTTTGAATTGCATTCTTCTATATCAAGTACTCAATTTTGGGTATGAGGTAATGTATGTCATCAAACCAAGAAACTTCTCCTAAATATAAATCATTAAAAGAATTTTTCCCTTTCTATCTTTCCGAACATAGCCATCCAGTGAATCGTGCACTGCATTTTATCGGCAGTTCGCTGGCACTAGGCTTTTTGTTAGGCTTTATTTCAACTTTTTCATGGATTAACCTAGTTTCTGCGCTCGTATCGGGATATTTATTTGCCTGGATAGGTCATTTCTTCGTAGAACACAACCGACCAGCCACTTTCAAATATCCATTTTATTCTTTTGTTTCTGATTGGATGATGTACGGACGCATGTTAATTGGGAGAAACACTAGGTAATCTACTTGTCTAAAATATATAAAAAGTTTTGGAATGATTCCAAATTATTTGGGATCATTCTAATTTTATTAACACTATCATTTCCAAATTGCAAAAAGAAAGATCTTGGTCCAGACATTGAAAGTATCCAGAGGGATCGTTCGCTTGATGTTAGATCTTCTGTTGCGAAACTATTACCCATCATATTTGAATGGCGTTTGAAAGATTGGAAATTAAATGCGGACCCAAAAACAAATGAATGGATTTTAGATGTTTCGTATGGTGGAACCACTGCCCTTACTTTCCATTCCACGGAAGAATATAGCAAGGATACTGTGGAAACTCATGCTCTCTATCATTTAAAACTCATTTCTGCACTATCACATTTACCAATTCGTGAAATCCGTTTGAATTTAACCAAACCACTTTATGTGAAAGGAGAAACAAAACCAGAATCTGAAATCCAAGAGTTTGAAATTTATAGAACCAAAACAGATGGATCAAAAATTGCTGAAATCTTAACAAAAAACAAAAATATTAATTTATTCGATTCTTCGAATTTGGATCAAAAGAAAATTCGTGAGATGATTGATGAAGCTCAGAAATTTTGGTTTGTTGAGTTAAACGAACTACCTCGCATTACTTTGGAATGATCCAAGGGCTAGGATCTTCGACTGCTATTTGCAATCTGTCTAGGTAAGAATTTTTGGGGATTTCATACGCCCCAAGTGACCATGTAACATGATTTAGCTGTTGAGTATCAAATAACATAAAACCACCTTCACGTAACTTTTGAAATAAGTGAAATAGAGCTATTTTGCCTGCATCAGATTCATAGGCAAACATAGACTCCCCGGCAAAAAATTTACCAATCGCGACACCATATACACCGCCAACCAATTCATTTTTTTCATTCCATGCTTCCACACTATGTGCCCATCCAAGCCGATGCAACATTTGGTATCCTTTCAAAAATCCAGGTGTGATCCAAGTATTGTCCTTTTCACGATAAGAACAACTCTGCATCACCGCTTGAAAGGCTTCGTTATATGTAATACGAAACTGTTCTTTTCTTATTTTTCTAAGGCTGGTCTTTGAAAAGTGTACATTATTTAAATCGAATATAGCTCTTGGATCCAGAGAGTACCAACGAATCGGATTTTCAGACCAGGGAAAAATACCATGTGTGTAGGCGTACAATAACCTCTCTGAGTTAAAGTCACCACCTACTGCGATTAGGTCTTCTTTACTAACACGAGGGTCTTTGAAAAATTGTTTGAAATCTCTTTGCGTCAATCGAGAAGAATATCCTTTGGGTAATCATAAACAATTTTCACTTTTAGACTCTTGCCATTTTCATTATTGATATTCGAAAGTCCTTCGAACTGAAGGATACGTTTCGTATTATAATCATACACAAGTAAGAAGGGATTTACAATCCGTTTCAATATAAAATTATCAATTTCCAATTTCAGATAGAGAGCATTTCTATCTTTCCAAGTATCATCTTTTATTTTTTCTACGGCAAATAGGTAATCATCCAATTGCACAGGAGCTAAAAAATGAAAAGACATCCTTTCTCCTTTAGATAATTTTTCCCAATTTTCCCTTACAAAATAATCAAAACCACCATCCATAACGGAAGGACGTTGAGGAATGTAGGATTTTTCTTCGATCGGATCTTCGAATTTTCTACGGAAAAAAAGTTTTACCTGATTTCCTTTCACCTCAGCTCCTTCGATGTACCCATCTCGGAAGTCCTCGGTTTTGAAAGTGGGAGTCGTGGCATTGGGGGAAAATTGAATGTTCTTTCTTCCGAACTCGTTTCCTTTCGCATCCTTATAGCTGATAAGCGAATAGATATGTTTATCCCCAGAATAAAATTCTCTGTGGTTGTCAGAATAGAGATACTTTCCCGACTTCAAATCGTAGGCTTTACCAAAATACTGATACCTAGGTTTTTCGCCCCAAATAGGGAAAAATGATGGAAAAACAATGACCAAGAATAGGATTTTACGAAGCATACTTTTTAGACATGAAAAAATACAGACTGACTGACCAAAGAACTGTTTTAGGCATTATTTCCAAACTCACAAATACTTCGCTCTCAGACCCAAAAACCAAACAAAAGTTCCAAATCAATAATCCGATTTCAGTCAATGATATCATCAAATCTGTCCAATTTGTATTGTTATGCGATGAACCTATCCAATCAAAACCAAATTCTCTTATTTGCGTATTAAAAGACAATCGCGTTGAGATCAGAATCAAACAGGTCAATCCCTACCAAGAAGATCTTTTCCAAGTTATGGAAATATTAATTGAACCTCTAGAGAGATCCGCAAAACGGACAGCTATCGAAGACATCAACGCCAAACAATTGCAAGTGGCGGCAAAGATAGATATCAGTACGATCATTTCACTTTATGGAAAAACTTCGATCATTAACCAAGCACTCAATCAGTGGCAAGACCATTTAGAACAAGTTTTAACTAGCTTTGGTTATTTTATTAAAAGAGTAAATATCGGTTTTTATTATGCGGCAGAAACCCAATTGATGGAAGCCTTAAGTGCCACATCATCTCCGTATTATTTAAGAGATTCAAATCGTGGTATTTTTTATACAGATCAAAGTTTTTTTTCACCAAAAAAATTAAGTGAGTCTTACATAAGGTCTTACTTAGATAGTTTGCTTGTAAACAACATCAAATCAGTGTTAATCTTTCCAGTTTTTTCAAATGAAAAAATACTTTTGGGATATTTTGAGATTATGAGCAATCTCCCAGATTTAGGAAATGCCGCATTACAAAATGATATCGCAGGTCCCCAAGGTATCAATCCCCTTCTTTCCTATTTGGAAAAACAAGCTGAGGAATACGTATTTCACTTAGAATTTTCTTATGCCAAGGATTGGGAAATGATCTCAAATCAATGTATGATCAGAGACCTTAGCCAAGACGGAAAAGGAATCGGGATTTACATTCCTATTGGAAATTCTATGGACAATAAACCAGTGGGTTCCCCCATCTCTTTTCAGATTGACATCAATGGCCTAACATATACTTTTTTCGGATCTTTGCGGAGTGTGAAAAAATCTAGCCCAGAAAATGAAAGTCCCAGTGTAGGCATCCATATCTTTCAGTGTGATAGGCCAGATGGACTTCCATTATTAGAAACGTATGCATCCACTTTGATAGGGACGGAGGTTGTATGAAATGAGTCCTGAGCAATATGAAACGATTCTCTCTATCCTAAAACAGATTCAGACTTACCAAGAAGACCATTCGGCGACAAAGATTTTTTTGTATTTGGTTCCGAATCTTGGGATTGTCTTTGGCACCACACTACTTTTCTTCCTATTTTTGTGGTTACACCGCCAAAAAATGGCCCTGATCCAATCTGGGCAGTACAAACCTTGGTCATTCGACCTTAGGGCCTATTCCTTTTTCCTGGGTCTTTTGTTGACATTCACTGGATTTACCCTATCCTTTGTATTTATACTCGTCATGGGAATTTCTATGGCGATGCTTGGAGGGTTAATCCCATTCGCAGTTGGACTCGGTCTTTTGACCTATTACAAATTAAGCAATTAAGTTCACAGGCGCGAGTTTGTAACGAAGAAGATTGGGATGTCATACAAGATATCCTGAATGGAAATGTTCATTCCTTCGAAAAGCTTATGAAACGTTACCAAGGCATGGTCTTTTCCCAAGCGATGAAAGCATTTGCTACTAAGGATGAAGCCGAAGATTTTACCCAAGAAGTATTTTTAAAGGCTTATGAAGCATTGAGTACATTTCGCGGTGAGGCACAATTCTCCACTTGGTTGTACCAAATTGCTAGGAATGAAATCTCTAAACAATTTAAAAAGAAAAAACATGATACCGAAACTTTTGAAGAAAAAAATTTAAAAACGCAAGGAACGGATGTTAGTTCTGGCATCTTGGAACAAATCACAAAAGAAGCAGATTGGAATCTATTACGTACTTTGATTTCGCGACTCCCCCATTCCTACAGAAAACCTATCATACTGCATTATTTTGAAAATCGATCTTTGAAAGAAATATCCAAAGACATGGATATAAAACTGAATACGATCAAGAGCCATATTTCTCGAGGTAAGGAATTAATTCGAAAGTGGTGGCATCATGAAACGTAAATTACATATAAAACCCGATACTTATTTTATATCTCCGGACCCATTTCATAAAAACCTAGCTGGTTCAGATCGAGTGAATTTTAGGGTCCTATCTCAAATATTGCCTTATAAATATTTGGTTTCTGGAATTTTCTTTTCGTTGCCCTTATTTTGTATTCCCTTAGGAACTTTATTTTTCACCTATCGGACGACAGGCGCAAGTCAGTCGATGATGCCTATACTCATTAGCTCTAGCCTCTTTTTCTGTTTTTATACGAGTTTACTTGGGATTTTACTTTTACACACACGAATTCCTTTTCTAAAAGAATGGAAGGAGAAACTTGGATTTACTGAGGTTTGAAATTTCTGAAAATTCTATTTATCCTTTTATTATCTTTAATTCAATTTTCACTTTTTGCCAGTGATGTAACAAAACCCATTCCTTCTGCTAAGGAATTTTTATCTATGGATTTGGACAAAGCACTTCCATGGATAGAAAGTCTAGACAAAGAAGAAACCAAGGAACTGATTACCTCTCTTCGTGCTGAGATAAAATCATCTTATCCAAACATTGACCATTTTTATTTTCTGATTTCCCATTTAGAAGAAATCTCTGCGATTCAAAAAGAACAAGCGAGATTGAAAAGTTTGCTTTGGGTATTCGGGCTCGCACTTTTATTATTTGTTGGATTTTTAGCTTTTTTATTACAACGCCAAAGGAGTGCGATCCAACACATCAACCAATTAAATGAATTGGAATAATTAAGTATTTGTAATACTATCGTATTCAAAATGTAACCATTCTTTGTTACATTCATAACATATTAATGAAAATTCTTGTTGTCGATGATGAAGAAGATATAGCCGCTCTCATCCAGTTTCATCTGGAGGAAGAAGGATTTCAAGTAGAAGTATGCCATAACGGTATGGAAGTACTTGGAAGATTGGACAAAAACTTACCAGACGGCATGATACTCGATCTAATGTTACCTGGAATCGGTGGGCTTGATCTTTGCAAACGCATAAAGGAAAAATACCCACAACTTCCCATTCTTATGGTGACTGCTAAAACGGGAGAAACGGATGTGGTTCTCGGATTAGAATTAGGTGCAGACGATTATATAAAAAAACCCTTTAATATCAGAGAATTAGTTGCTCGCATAAGAACAGTTACTCGCAGAAATACAGAAGTAAACCCTACAGAAAAATCTGGACCTATCTCTAGTGGAAAAATTCAAATCAATACAACAGCGCACAAAGTTTATGTTGATGGAAAGGAAATTGATCTAACACTAATTGAATTTAAAATTTTACAATTGTTCTTATCAAATCCTGGAGTTGCTTTTAGTAGAGATAAACTTTTGGATCGAATTTGGGGTAAGGATGTTTTTGTTACCGATAGAACTGTAGATGTCAATATCAAACGACTAAGAGATAAATTATTGGATGAGAAGGAAAGATTGGAAACCATCCGAGGCGTCGGTTATCGTTTCCGAGATGCGTAGTTTTTTCTCAACATTATTATTACTCAACTGGGGCCTACTCCTCATTTTACTCTTGTTAGCCATAGTCATAATGGTTGGCGAAGATTTCCTTTCGCCTAACTTTAAACCTTTATTATTTTTCCTTTACGTTCTTATTGCAATCTTCGGGACATTTTATGTTTCTTTTATCATCGCAAGGAAAGTTACAGACCCCCTTGCCATGGTAGAGAAAAAAACAAAAGAAATCAATGCTGGTGATTTTGGTGTGGAACTTTCATCGCCTGAGATTTTGGAACTGGCTCACCTAACATCATCCATTAATGAAATGGCAAAACGCCTTAAAAATCAATTTTTGGATCTAACAGTAGAAAAAGAAAAATTTAACTCATTGCTGCAAAACTTAAAGGAAGGAGTTTTTGCAATTGATACACAAAATAGATTTTTATTTTTAAATAGAAATATTCCTTCAAGTATCATCTCTGAAAATTCCCAATTCAAAGAAGTAAAATCTTCAGTCAAAAATAGAGAGTTTTTGCAATTTATAGAATCAAAATTAAAAAAAGGTGTGGAAGGTAGAACGGAATTTCAAGTAGGAAATCACTTCTATAATGCTCGAATCTATCCTATTAAATCCAATGAAGTCACACATTTATATATAGGAGTTCTCTTGGATATCACAGAAGATCGTCAAAACCAATTGATTCGAGAACAATTTTTTCAAAATGCATCTCATGAACTCAAAACTCCCATCACATCAATCAAAGGTTATGCGGAAACATTGGAATATAAATTGGGTCTTAAAGAAGGCTCAAATGAAAAAAAATTTCTCGATGCCATACTTAGAAATACGGACAGACTCGTTCGTATCGTAGAAGATATGTTAACTATTTCAAGTTTAGAAAATCATAAAACTATTTTACAAACTGAATATTTTTTGTTATATGATCACGTCAAAAATGTAGCAGATTCTGTAGGTGTCATATTATCAAAGAAAGAACAACGATTAATACTCGATATTCCAAGAGATATGAAAGTAAATGCGGATCTTGTATTATTGGAACATGTATTTGTAAATTTGATTTCCAATGCCTCTGCCTATTCACCACCAAGTTCTGAAATATTGGTTCGTGCCATTGAAACCGAGAACAAATACAAATTGCAAGTGATAGACCAAGGTATAGGAATTTCCCCAGAAGACGCTGAGAGAATATTTGAAAGGTTCTTTAGAGTTGATACCAATCGTTCAAGAAAAGAAGGGGGGACAGGTCTCGGTCTTTCAATTGTAAAACATATCGCTAGGCTTCATGCTGGTGAAGTGTTCGTGAACCCAAATCCAGGTGGCGGATCGATTTTCTCTTTTGAATTTCCAAAAAAATAGATACTATTTGCATAAAATTTTAGAATACTGACCCTGGTCACGTACTTATGAAATATCCATTGGGCTTTTCCTCCTTCGGCAGAAATATCGGCATTAAAGATAAATCATTGGATTTTGCTGTCATATTTTCGGATAAGCCTTGCAAGGCGGCGGCTGTTTTCACGAGAAACAATTTCCCTGGAGCTCCGATCGTAGTGGGTCGTGATCATATAAAAAATGGTCAACTCCAAGCCATAGTCATCAATTCAAAAAATTCCAATGTAGCCACTGGTGAAAAAGGTATCTCTGATTCCTATCAAATCTGTGAAGAAGTAGCAAAATCTCTTGGCATAAATAAAAATGATGTCCTCCCATCTTCAACAGGAGTCATAGGAGTTCCTCTTCCAATGGATAAAATTTTATCCGCATGCCAGGCCACCAAACAATACTTAAAAGAAGGAAATTTGGAAGAAGTCGCAGAAGCCATTATGACGACTGACACAAAAATTAAAATTTCCACAAGAGAAATAAAATTCGAAACCAAGACTGGAGTTATGTACGGTATGGCCAAAGGGGCAGGCATGATCGAACCTAACATGGCTACTATGCTTTCCTATATATTGTGTGACTTCTTACCAGAATCAGGCGATCTCCAAAAAATACTAAAAGAAGTGGTGGATGTTTCTTACAATTGTATCACGATAGATTCGGATACATCAACCAGTGATACTGTAGTGCTCATGTGTTCTGGAAAACTTGGGACGATTCCAGATGATTTATTCACTCAAAATTTGAAAGAAATAGCTATAGATTTATCAAAAAAAATTGCAAGAGATGGTGAAGGGGCAACGAAACTTATCGAGTGCCATATAACGGGCGCTAAAAATAAAGAACAGGCTATTAAAATTGGTAAATCAATTTTAAATTCCCCACTGGTTAAAACTGCAATTTACGGTGGAGATCCGAACTGGGGTCGTTTTGTGATGGCTGTTGGTAAAGTATTTGATGAACCAATTCCTTATGATTCCTTATCAATTTCACTAGGTGGCATCGCCGTGAAAGGTGCAGACAATGATACAAAATCACAAATTGCAAATTATCTTAAAATGAATGAAAATATAAACATCCATGTGGATTTAGGTTCAGGAAATATAGAAAAAACTTTCTGGAGTTGTGACCTAACAGAAGGTTATATTAAAGAAAACGCTTACTATACAACATGAAATCCTTTGGTCTTTCTACATTTTGGAAGCGTATATTACCTTCAAACTATCAGTTAAAAGTATCACTCACAATCATTTTAACTAGAACCTCCTATATTATTCTAGTATTTGCTACATACTATATCATTTTAAAAAACCTACCATTTAACTTGAGTTATCAATTGGAGATGGCCTTTGTATTAGTTATGGCACTCTCGATATTAATTTATTTACCTTTAATGGAAAGATTCACTCGTGCCTTACGATTACGATTTTTATCGGAATATTTAACGGAAGATGCAGAATCCTTTAGGCAAGCCATTAAACAATTTAATTACGATTCACTCATTAAACACGTGTTTCCCGATATGGTGAAAATTACAGAGAGCCACTCTGGAACCATTGCTCTATTAACTCCGAATGGCAATTTTGATTTTCATACTTATTTTCGCGGAAGGCAAAAAAAACTGAGCCCAACAAAAGAAATCAGTGTGAAAGCAAATTTTAAAGATTTTTTAAAAAGTAAAAAACATGGAGCGGCTGTCACCGAAGCCATCCATTCACCAGAGATTAACAGTGATTTCATGGAACTCCATGCAAATTTTATTTATCCATTTTTATTTAGAGAAAAACTATTTGGATTTTTGGCTGTTTCCAATATACCAAATGCAGAAGCAGCGCATACTTTATCACTGCTCGCAGGTCAATCAGCACTCACGATTCACAATCATATACTTTCATATCATATTACAGAAAATAAAAAATATCAGAAAGAAGCAGAATATGCTGATCGTGTACAAGATTTATTAGAAACTGGAACTATCCCCGAATTACCAGGTTGGAAAATTAGAGCATATCCAAGACATCATGGCAACTTAGTGGAATTTTTTCAAGTCGAGGATGGATCTTGGTTTTTCGTGGTATTAAATGCTGGTCGAACCTATCATCATATCGGCATCATACTGTCTTATATTTTAGGTGTAGTGTATTCCCAATCACAACTCAGATTACTTAAAGGATTTTCTGATATAAAACAATTAATTAGTGCCACCTTTCAAAAGTTAGACTGGAAAAATAAATATGAAATTATCATCGGGAAGATTGACTTTGACGAACTATTCGTGGTTCAGGAAGGCAAACAGTTTAAAATTGTTCGAGAGAATAATGAAGAAGATGTAGTGGCAAGTGTTGGATGGAAAAATAGGATCCAATTCGACAAAGGTGCTATACTTGTGTTATATGCTGATCTTCCGATTTTAAGATTTAGTTTAGCAGAGAAAGTGTCATGAGAGAACTGGCTATCACCATTTTTTCAACATTGGTATTTTGCCTCCTGTTGTTCTTTACCTATATCGGTGTGCAAGAATCAAAAGTTAGATTACCATTTTTTTATTATGGGTCTGGTTTGATCATTAATATAGATTCTCAATACCGTGACCTTTGGGGTAAAAAGGTTGTTCGTGAAGATTTAGAAATGTTTTCTTCGGAAACACAAAAACTTCCCGGGCAAGAGTTTGTTATTAGAATTTTAGATGCAACTGGCAAAGTAGAATCTAGAATTTTTAAATTAATTTCATTCAATAAATTTGAAGTTCTAAATCGTTTTTATTTGGATTTTATTTTAGCATTTATCTGTGTTTTATCTGCAGTCTATTTTTATGTTTCCACCCGAGATGGTTTGATTTTTTCTTTTTTTCTAAACTTATCTATACTATTTTTCTCAAATGTATTTTTACTTAGTTATCAAATTTCTATTTTTCCTTTATTTTTTTCCATTTATTTTAGTGCTTTTTTAAATTATCACCTAATCTATCGTTTGCGAGGGAAAGAAATTCCTTCTAAATGGCTTCTCCCGCAATTTATGTTAGCTTGTGTTGTTGGTATCGTAGTAAGTCAAGAAAACACGGACTGGCTTGTCACACAAAGCATCGCAAATATCGGCCATTTTCTAAATATGTTATTTGGATTTATAAACTTAGCATTAAACTTTAAAGACATTATAGAAAACAAACCAAAGGGAGAATTATTAAATAAGCGAATTTCACTTTTATTTTCTATCGCGATGTATACGAGCATTCCGATGTCACTTATGTTATTTAATGGTTATCCTTGGTTCCATATCCATCGTATATATTTTTTCTTAGCTTATATATTCTTTTTGATTACTTTCTTTTATGGGACTTATCGTTATACATTTGTTCCTTCTTTTGTTATTTTTACTCCCACAATCATAACGTTACTCTTAGTTACCATTTCTACTATAGCATATATTAGTTTAGTTTTATTCGTTGATTATCTTTTACCTCTACCCTATCTCAGGGAGCGATGGTTCTTAAATTTGTTATTACTCTTTGTCTTAACAAGTTATATGATACCTATAAAACTAAAAATCAAAGAATGGATTGATTATTGGTTTTTTGAAAAGAATCCAATTTTAAGTCATGGTATCGAAAAAATAACAAAATTAATTACAGATCCTATTTCCATGAGAAAAACGATCGCTTCTATCAATAAAACGGTGATGGAAACTTTAAAAATTTCCAATATCATTATATTGATTCCTGGTGATCAATTTGCTCGGACAGATTTACGTAATGTCAATTTTATGCGCATCCCTTCTCAATCTGAGATTTGGAATTATTTTGTAAATAATGACCGTGTAACAGTCACTTCACATTTAGAATATGGCATTGGCCTTCGTGAAACTCTCTATAGTTTTTTAAAAAATTTAAAGGTCCAGTTGGCCTTCCCAGCTTACGGGCATTCATCGAGTAAAAAAATTGTTCGTGCCATGATTCTTCTTGGGGAAAAAGTTGATTCAAATTATTTTTCCATAGGTGAATTGAAATTTATCAATGAAGTAGTAAAAATTACAGCTATGTTGATTGAAAACTATTCATTGTTAGAAGATGAAATTCAAAAACGAAAAATTGTTCGAGATATTCAAACTGCATCCATAGTTGATAATACTTTAAGAATCATTGCACCAAGTGAAATCAAAGGTATCGAATTCGGTTATTTAAATAAACCAGCAGTTGGAATTTCTGGCGATTATTTAGATATCATTCCGATTTCTCCGACAAAGATGATCATACTACTTGGAGACGTTGCAGGTCACGGATTGGGGACTGGGTTTTTGGTAAGTGCGATCAAGGGAATTGTTAGAGAACAACTTCGAAATGGTACATCCTTAGAAGGATTATTTCGTGAGATCAATTCATTCTTTAGAGCAAGATATAAAGGCAGTGAATTTATGACTTTGCTTGGTGGTGTTTTGGATTCTCATGAAAAAACTTTTAAATTCATCAATGCAGGTCACCTTGCCTTATTGCAAATGAACCCAGACGGAAATTTAGTGACTCATGCCAAAACACAAAGAGTACTTGGAATATTAGAAACAGACTATGTTTCTCAAGAATTAAGGCTTAGTTCGGGCACTAGACTATTTTTATTTTCGGATGGAATCACCGAAACTTTTAGCGAAAACGATGATCTTTTCGGAGAAGAATTATTAATGGAATTTTTATTACTTCATAATGATTTTACTGTGAAAGAACTCCCAGCCTTGTTAGAAGCAAAACTAAACACATTTCGCGGATCTAGAGACGTTACTGATGATATTACTTTTATCGCTATTTCTTTTGCATCTGAATAGCCGATACTATTATTAATCATGTCGGATAAACCTCTAAAGTTCGCCATATTTCTATCTCTCATTTTGACCTTAGTTGCTTTTTGGGATCACCAGCTAACATCTTACTTAAAAGAATTTGTGGTACTTATTCACGAAATATGCCATGCAAGTGCAGCTTTATTTACAGGAGGAATGGTAAAAGGAATAGCCCTTCACGGTAACGAAGGTGGCGAAACCATAGCCATCCCTGCTTCCTTTCGAGGTTCTTTTATTTTAGTAGTTTCTGCAGGTTATATTGGTTCTTCACTTGTTGGTGGTTTATTATTAAAATCTGCATTCTCTGGACATAATGCTCGTCAGACGTTAATACTTTTTGGCTTAATGTTAATATCCGTTAGCGTACTTTATTCCAAATTAGGGGAACTCGCTTATTTCACTGGAATTTTTTGGGGTGTTGGAATTCTAGTCATAGGTATGTTAGGTGAATCTATATCGATTCTCACCTTGGTCTTTTTAGGAACAAGCATTTCATTATATTCACTATATGATCTATCTGACTTTGCAGACAAATTGCCAGAAACGGATGCAGGGATTTTAGCGTTCTGGATGTCTGGTTTGACTCCCGATGATTTGAATTCCGAAGAAATACCGGTAGCAGTTATGTTTTTAGGTTACCTAATTGCCACACTTTGGTCTCTACTCAGCATCGGTTGTATTTACTTTTTTTTGAAAGGATCTCTCAGGGATTATCATTTACCTACACCGGACGAGGGTAATGGAGTTGAACAATTTGAACGATTTCCAGGTGACTTATCGCCAGAGGCAAAAATGTGGCTCGAGAAACGCGGTGTCGACCCAGAAAGCGGTGTTGTGATCCCTCCCGATTTGCTTTTGGGATTTCCGCCGAAAGACAATTAAGATGATTCGATTCAATTTTTTTAATTTGCCCAGAAGGTAGACCTTCCAATTATAGAAACTTAAATGGCAAAACGAATCCTAATCACAGGGGGAGCTGGTTTTATCGGCTCACATTTATGTGAACGTCTCTTGCATGAAGGAAATGAAGTCATTGCATTGGACAATTTTCATACGGGCAGAAAGTTCAACCTCGAACACCTTCTCTCAAATCCAAAATTCGAACTCATTCGGCATGATATTACTGATCCCATCAAACTTGAAGTGGATCAAATTTATAATTTTGCCTGCCCAGCTTCACCTGTTCACTACCAAAGTAATCCCATAAAAACGATTAAGACAAATGTGATAGGAATGACAAATATGCTCGGCCTTGCCAAAAGAGTGAAGGCTCGTATTCTCCAGGCATCGACGAGTGAAGTTTATGGAAATCCTTTAGAGCACCCTCAAAAAGAAGAATATTGGGGCAATGTCAATACTATTGGCATTCGCAGTTGTTATGACGAAGGGAAACGAGTTGCTGAGACATTATGTTTTGATTACCACAGATCAAGCAATGTGGACATCCGAGTGATTCGTATTTTTAATACCTATGGACCAAGGATGATTCCTGATGATGGACGTGTTGTTACAAATTTTATCGTCCAAGCAATTCGTGGGGAAGACATTACGATTTATGGTGATGGCTCACAAACACGTTCTTTCTGTTATGTGGACGACCTCGTGAATGGAATTATATCTATGATGAATGTAGATAATTTTACAGGTCCAGTAAATCTTGGCAATGATGGAGAATTTACTGTAAAGGAACTTGCCGAATTAGTCATTAAGGAAGTTGGTTCTAAATCAAAAATCATCTATCTACCTCTGCCACAAGATGATCCAACAAGAAGAAGACCAGATTTGACACTCGCAAAATCAAAGTTAAATTATACACCGACTGTTCCACTAACAGAAGGTATCAAAAAAACAATAGAATATTTTAAAAAGAGTTTAAATACATGAAAATTGGTGTTATACAAGAACCTACAAATGAAAATCGAGTATCCATTACTCCTGATGTCATAGATCCCTTACTGAAATTAGGTTATACTGTTTCAATTGAATCAGGAGCTGGCGAACGAGCTTTTTATTCAAATGCAGATTATGAAAAAGCGGGTGCCAAAATTGAATCAAGAAATGATATATTAGAAAAATCGGATATTATTGTTTCCATTCATCAATTGGACGCAGATTCTGGAAAAAAAATTGGCAAAGGAAAATCCTATATAGGTACGCTTTCACCTTTGGCATTCCCACAAAAGATAAAAGAATTATCTGCGAATGGCGCAAAAGTTTTCTCTATGGATATCATTCCTCGTATCACTCGCGCTCAATCTATGGACGTACTTAGCTCCCAAGCAACTGTGTCTGGTTACAAAGCAGTATTGTTAGGTGCAAGTAATTACAGTCGATTTTTCCCTATGTTAACAACTGCAGCCGGAACAATTACACCAGCACGAGTTTTGATTTTAGGTGCAGGTGTGGCTGGATTACAAGCAATCGCTACATCAAGAAGACTTGGTGCCGTTGTAGACGTATTTGACACAAGACCTGAAGTAAAAGAACAATGTATGTCTCTTGGTGCGAAGTTTGTAGAAGTTGAAGGTGCTGCCGATGCGTCAACAAGCGGTGGCTATGCGGTAGAACAATCAGAAGACTACAAACGCAGACAAAAAGAAGCTATAGCTAAATTTGCAGAAAAAGCTGATATCATTATCACGACAGCTCTCATTCCAGGAAAAAAAGCTCCAGTTCTCATTACCAAAGAAATGGTGGAATCCATGAGACAGGGATCGGTTATCATTGACCTAGCATCGGTTATGGGTGGAAATTGTGAATTATCACAAAATGATAAAACAATTGTTCATAATGGTATCACCATAATTGGAAATTCGAATCTACCAAGCACTCAACCAATGGATGCAAGTAAAATGTATGCAAAAAATATTCTTAATTTTTTAAAACTTTTTATCAACAAAGAAAAACAATTTAATGTTAATTTAGAAGATGAGATAATTAACACCTGTTTAATTGCGGATGCAGGAGAAATTCGTCACAAAGGAATTTTATCCCTTCTCGGATAATGAATTAAACTAAATGGAACATAGTAACAAATTCTTTTGTTACTATGTTAACTCTACTTTTGGTTGGGTTCTCCATCGTCGATGCACCCAAAAATACTGCTCTGGAAATAATCTGACTTCTTCTTCTAAAGTGCGTGTCCATAATTCCGTATAATGTCGAAGCACTTCTTCTTTCGTTGGATAAAGTTTTTTATTCACAAACCCTAAATCTTTAATACGGACGATTACCTTTCCATTTTCACCAGATAACACAGAATAATATAACATTTTAGCGCCCGTTAAATAGGCCATAAGAGCAGGGCCTACAAATGTTGATGCCTGACGATTTAAAAATGGAACAAAGATGCCCGCTTGGCCAGCGTTTTGATCAGAACCAAAACCTACCCAATAACCTTGTTTTAACATTTTTACAACTTGCGAAGATTCTTCTACAGGAACAAGAAGGATACCGTTGTTTGCTCTCATATCATGTAACAAACGATCGACGAAAGGATTTCTGACTTTTTTGTAAATCCCTCCACCTTTCATCCGTATTCCTAAAAATTGGACCAAAATTTCCCATGTGCCAAGATGACCTGATATTAAAACAACGCCTACACCTTGTTTTTTAGTTTCTTCTTCAATGGCTAAACTTTTTGCATCCAATACCAAATACTCATCCAACCATTTCTGTGTCATACGAGGTGCCCAAAGAGTATGCGCTAACAAATGACCCAAATGATCAAAATGTTTTTTTACCAAGTCGGAAATCTCTGATTCTGTTTTTTCTGGAAATGCAAACTTAAGATTTTGGGCGGCTATTTTCCTATGTTTTTTAGCTAATGGAAAAATCAAACGAGTTAAAAATACCCCATAAGACAAACACATCTTATACGGTAATAATTTAAAAGGAATATAAAAAATATAAACTATACAAAAAGTTAAAAACTGACCTATGAGCTTCATATAACCTACCTTATGCTTGGATTAGATAAAATTGAATCAATTTCAGAGTAGCTATAGCAAGGATACCCATCCCAAAACCAATGATCCAACCTCCAATGATATCACTAATATAATGATGGAGAGTGAGTAAACGACCTACTCCCGCAAATAAACTAAAAAGTAAAAACCAATACGTCTCACCAAATCCAAAAACCAGAATTGTTCCGACAACCATGGAATTGGCACTATGAGCGGACGGAAAAGAATGTTTCATATCTGGATTTGAATCCGTTTTCCCCATAACACTAATTAGTGGACGCTTGCGAGCCACTGCCTTTTTTAAGAATAATACAAATCTATCCGTAAAAAACGTAAATATCATAATAATAGGAAGCGAAACATATAAGGGTTTATACAAATCACTCAAAAAAAGCAAAGGAAGTAATACTAATGCAAATACTTCCCCGCGATTGATTCGCGATAACATCCATGACATACGTGGATGATGTAATGTTAACTTAATCCAAGTTGAAATTTTTTGGTCGAATTCTGAAATCAATTTCATTTGTTGATTTCTTGTGAGATTTTTGTAATCGCATTTTCAAATGAAATTTCTTCTTGTGAACGATTCACCATATCTTTGAGTGTCACAATATTTTTACTTATTTCTTCTTCACCTAACAATAAGATCCAACGATAGCCCTTTTTTTCTGCATAGGCCAATTGTTTTCCGACCTTTTGATTTGTTAATGCTAAATCTACAGATAATCCCGCCTTTCTAATTTTTGTGGCCATAGTTTGCCCAATGAGAAAATTTTTCTCATCCAAGAAAGGAATAAAAATAGTATTCTCATTTGACATATTGGGGAGAAGGTCATGTGTTTGCAAAAAATTTAATAAAGTAACATCACCTAATCCAAAGCCAGTGCCAGACAATTCTTCATTGGAAAATAAACCGATGAGATTATCATATCTTCCGCCACCATATAAGGATCGTTTGTTTTTCGGACTCGTATCAAAAATTTCAAATATAAATCCAGTATAATAATCAAATCCACGTACAACCGATGGATCAAAGTCAACTATATCAGCTAAACCCACATTTTCCAAATCCTTAAAGAGGTTAGATATAACTTGAATTGTTTCCGGTTTCACTCCACCTATTTTAGATAAGTCGGAAATTTTTGCCGCCAAAAACTCATTGATTAGGTTTACTGCATTTGGATTTTCAGGTATCGCTTTTTTGACAGATGCAGAATATTCTTCTTCAGTGATTTTGTTTTTTTTATCTAGGATCTTTGAAACTTCATGAGCTTGTTCTGGTTTTAGTTTCAATCCATCATTAAAAAATTCATCTAACAAGGCTCGATGAGATACTTTAACTCGGAAAGAATCACGAGGTGCGCCAAAAGCAAATAAAATGTCACAAGCAAGAGATAATATTTCTAATTCCGCATAATGATGGTTAACACCAAACAAATCAACATTTAACTGCCAATGTTCGCGTAACCGACCATGTCCTGGTTGTTCATATCTCCATAAATTTGGAATCGAGAACCAACGAATCGGTCTTGGAAGTTCACGTAATTTACTCGCGACCATCCTCGCCACAGTGGGAGTCATTTCAGGTCGTATAGCAACCTCTCTCCCGCCTTTATCAACAAAATCATATATTTGTTTACCGACGATTTCTTCGCCAGTTTTAGCCCTATACAAATCCAATGATTCGATCATTGGACCGTCATATTCTTCATACCCATAAGACCGAACTACTTGTTTCATTACTGAAAACAAATAGTTTCTGATTTTCATATCTTCAGGAAAAAAGTCGCGAGTACCTTTATAATTTTCCGTTGCAAGTTTTTTTTCTTTCAATGTAGGCCTCTAATGCCCGTTAACTTTCTTTAGCTAAAGAAAGTAATAAGACTATAATAAATGTCTTTTGCCTTTTTGTCTCCACTGAGTCCTACGATTTGGCTACCGATTACAAAATAATCTTTTACCTCTTCCATATGCTTCATTTCCACTGCCATTCGGAGAGGAGCTTGCATTTTAAAATTTATATCTAGGGTCATGCTGGGTTTGACTTTAAGAGCTTTAATGATCTCACGATCTCTAACTTCAATCGATACTCCACCCCTGGAAACATTAAATACATTCTGTTTAATGTCTAGAATATGGGTATTTGAGTCCATGATTCTTGCCTGGAAGGTGGATTCAACTTCTTTATACTTTAGAAAAACTTCGGGGGGTACTGATGACTTTTCCACTTCCAGACTTAAGTAGGCAAAAAAATGCAATTCATGCATATGAATAAAGATGGGATATAATAAATACGAATCGATCTTTCTCCGCTTATATTCTGCGATTTTATCTTCTAATATAAAATCTTCTTCAAATGAAACTTTAGGGTCAAAAAATTCAGGCGACTTCAAAGTTTCCATTACATGTGTATTTAATACATAAATTGGTTTTTTGTATTCCCGAAGCAATTCGACCTCATCGCTTTGTTCTCCATTCGAAACAAAAATCACTCTCGACTTTGGATATTCTTGTAACAAAGTTTTGTGAATATCTGTTAATATAACTTGCGAACTAACTCCAGTTAATTTAGAAAAATCTATATTTGTTTTTGCAATTAAAAAATTTGAAGCGAGAACATTGCCATAAATTTTATGATTCCGCGACTCTGATCGTACAATCGAAGTTTGCTTTTTATCTTTAACCTTCCCTAGAAGTAGATTATCTTTTTGGCTTATCAACTCATATTCGATTTCAATATGGTAAGATGGAGTCGCATGTACAATAAAAGAATTTCCAGGAATTTCTATAACCACTTCCGTTTCAAAGATATGGGAATTGTCAGGTCGACTACCTTTAAATTTTAATTTTATTTCAGTATCAAATCCTTTTAAATAAATTCCATTTCCACCCATTTGATTTTTAAAAAATTCTGGGAGATTCAGAGAATTTTCTAAAGGCATAAATTCTCTTTCTATTTGGAAATGGTTTTTGACTGGTTGGATCATCTCACTCTATCTTCTTAAAATTCACTCTGCGATTTTTTGCTCTACCTTCTTCTGTCTCATTATCTGCAAGCGGTTGCGAATAATAATAAGCCTGAATTTTCAATTTTTCTTTGGCTACCCCTTTTTCCCGAAGGTATTGGTAAACAGCAAGGGCTCTGTCTTCACTTAGAGCTACATTATATTCTTTATTTCCAATGTTATCCGTATGACCGCCTATCTCCAATATCTCATTTTTATTTCTAATAAGATAGTCTGCGAATTTATCTAATAGTTTTCGATCTTCGTCACTCAAAGTCCTTTGGTTGAAAGGGAAATAAATTACAGTATTGTATAAATCATCGTAATCGCTCGTATTTCGAAGATACAATACAGTCTCTTTACCTTCCAATTCTTCCACTTTTGTGATTGGATAAATAAAAGTATCCGGTTTATAGCCTTTTGCTTTTGCTAAGATTTCAAATCCGATGATGGGCACTGTTTCTAATTGAAAATGATTGTCTTTGGAAACAATTAATTTCCCTTTTCTTGTCATATCATCAAAGTAAATACATTCCGCATTTGGAATGATAACGTCTGTTTTTTTGTCTTTAACTACAAATCTGATTCCCTTTATCGTTTTATCAGGACGATCATCTTTGGCTGGTTTAATCGGTAACAATACGACTCTTGAATATTGTTCTTTGTTTTGACCAATATTTCCTCTTAGATCGAGTAACAATTCAGTAGGTTGAAAACCTGGTGAACTCACTTCAACACGATATAATTTTCCTGTTTTGATCGAGGTTTTAAAATTTTCGAAGTCTTCACCTGTTAAATCGCCACCGATACGTTTTGATGTGATGATCTGAATGGGTTTAGATTCATCATAGATTTTTAAAGTCGCATCAATACCGATCATGATTGCCTCGGATCCGTCTAACACCAAACCGCGGAATATAAAATCATAACTTCTTCTTAAATCTTCAGGAACTTGCGTACGAATTATATCAAATTGACCTTGTCCGCCAGGACGATTGGAAGCAAAATAAAACCACAAATCATCAAAAGTGACAGATATTCCTTCATTATCACTTTCTTCCCATAGACTATAAGTTGAATAATCGGAAGGTGTATCAAAGGGAAATCCAGTCGAATCACCACTTAACTCACGTTTTGTATTGAATGGCTCTCCAAGCAAAACTGGTTTTAAAAATTTATTATTAACAAGATCATACTCTGAAAAATGAAAGCTAAATTTTTTATGATTATCATTTCTATTTGAACTAAAATAAATACGATTTCCATCCCAATGAAAAGAAGGACTTATCTCATCATCTGGTGAGTTCAAAAGATTGCCCAGAGAAATTGGCTTTTGCCAAATTCCATCCCGACAAACAAGACTCGTTTTATCCAATTCCTTAATTGCAGTATTTGGCTTGGTAATCGGGTTACGTTTTGAAATCCAAAGATCATATCCACCAAATCCACCTGGACGATTTGATGAAAACACCATTGTACAACCATCAGGTGAGATGGCTGGCATCTTATCTTCGAAATTTGAATTGATTTCGTTTAAATGTTCAGGAATTGACCAAAGGCCAGTTCGGTGGTTAATTTTAGTATAATAAATATTTAAGCCATCATAGCCACTTCTATTTTTTTTAGTATCTCTTGGATCGTCATATCTTGATGAAGTGAAATATAATTCATAAGGTTTTTCGGATTCATCAAACAGAACCGAAAACATCCCTTCAAAATTGGGAGTATTTAATTCGCGAAAATTTTTAGGTGCTTCCCACTCAGGTGTCTTCATTCTATCAGGAAAACTTTTATTTTCACTGACCCATATATCCATTCCCCCTTCACCACCAGGACGATTGGATTGAAAGACAAGGTAACGACCAGTAGGTGAAATGATAGGATTATACTCTACATTTTGTGTATTGAGTGGACCGTAAAAATTTACGTCCTTAATTTTTGGAAGAGGTTGCGAATTCAAATTGATCGCAAAAACCAGCATTAAAAAGAGAAGTTTTTTCATCTGTCTTTCCCTACTTCCTATCGGCTTCATCGAAAAATATGCCAAGGTAAAAAAGAAGGATTTGTCAAACATCAGATTGAAACCGATGCTTGGTATGATGCCAGAATGTTTTGGGATTCTTAATATTACGAGTGATTCCTTTTCCGATGGAGGCTCCTTTCTTTTGGCGGAAAATGCCAAATCCCAAGCAAATGCCCTTTTGTCAGAAGGTGCAGACTGGATAGAAGTTTCTGGGCAATCTTCCAATGTCAAAGCCGAACTTGTTTCGGAAGAAGAAGAATGGAGCCGAATCTCCGAGATTTTACCCTTTTTGCAGAACGCTCATGCGAAAATTAGCATAGACTCTTTCCGTCCTCTTGTCCAAGCAAAGGCATTGGATTTTGGCGTTCAATGTTTGAACGATATTTCAGGTTTTACACATCCAGATGCAAAATCTTTGCTCAAGGAACGGTTGTTAGCAAACAAAAATGTAAATTTGATTGTGATGCATTCACATACCTCAGGTATTGCTAAGGAAAAATCATCCCTTGATCCTTCGAATGTCGTTCCTACAATTCTAAAATTTTTTGAAGATAGAAAACGTGAACTTTTATCTTGGGAAATTTCAGAGGATCGAATTTACTTTGATCCCGGAATGGGTTTTTTTTTAGGAGAAGATCCAGAACTTTCCTTTGCCGTTTTAAGAGATCTCAAAATCATTTTAGCTAAGTTCCCCAAACTTATGGTAAGTGTTTCAAGAAAATCTTTTCTTGGAAATGCTCTTGGGGGCTTAAAAGTAACCGATCGCGAATTTGCGAGTTTGGCGGTAGAGATTTATTTACTGCAGTTAGGTGTTCCGTGGATACGAACTCACAATGTTAAAAAAATCAAACAAGCGGAGATGCTTTTCAAAAAACTCAATTTACTGCCGACCTGATCGGATTGCTTTGCGAAGTTCTTTGCTTGTTGGGTCTAAAGTCGGGAAAAAAATGGATTCAGGAATCGTATAACCTTGTTCTTTTACTTTTTGGTAATATGGCAAAAGCGGTGACCAATCGGGCTTATCTTTGCCAAGTAGCAAACAATCCCGCCAAACTTCCAAAAAGGAAATTTGTGTTTTTTCCTTAGCACTGGCAGATTCTACCCACTTCAGAGCTTCCGCATAACGACCAAGTTCAAAATTTGCTTTGATATAAAAATAATGAAATTCTCTATTTTTTTTAGCAGCAACAGATAAGGATTTTGCATAATCCAAAACTGAAAACCATTTTCCATTCAGTGTTTGGATTTCTATCATACCATACAATGCTTCTTCGTAAAAAGGGTTTACTTCCAAAATCTGATTCCAATAACCTGCCGCAAAACTTAAGTTACCCTTTGAAGTATAATATTTGGCCAATTCTTCATAAGAAAAAAGTTCCCAACCTTTCGTCCGAGAAAGGGCATCAAGCGTGATGACCCTTTCTTCATCTCTATATTTTTTTTCTAATTCGGTCAATATAGCTTTGTACAATGTTGAACTAACGCTAGGTGATTCAGTCTCGATTTTCTTTTTAACTTTTTCGAATTCTTCCAGCAGATAGTATAAACGAAGACGATTCAAATGTGTGATCACTACATTGGGGTGTGATTTGATGCACTCATCTAAGATTTTTTCAGCATTATCAATTTGTCCGATTTTAGCTGATCGAATGCCTGATTGATTGCAGGAAAAAGCTGGGTTTCCCTCTTCAGGTAATAGGAAACCTTGGTCTTCTTCGATTTGCTCCTGATTTTTTACTGGGTAGGTACATGAAAGCAAAAGGAATATGAGAAAATAGGAAAACGTCTGTTTCAAGAAGAACCTGTGGGATCTGTATTTTCCTTCATCTTTTGAGCAAAGACCAAATATTGCATCGCTTTTTCTGGATTTCCATTGAAGAGATACAAAAGACTTAAATCAAGTGCCTCTTGCGGGTCTGGCGGTGTAAATTCCTCAGGATTTTCTCGCGATAACTCCAATTTTGTTTGGAATTCTTTTAATTTTTTTTTCGCTGTTCCTTGGATTCTTTTTATACTTTCCTTCGCCAACTCATCTTCCTCTTGCCAAGCATTGGCCAAAGTTTGATTAAAATTTGTGAATCCAGCATCGGATTTTGTCATTTCAACTAACAGGTTTGCGGAGGCTTTAAAATTTCCTTGCTTTGCCAATACTTCTGACTGGATCAATTTGAGTTGTGAATTTCCAGGATAGAGAAGAAGGTATCTCTCTAACATACGAAGACTTTCGGGGTAACGATTCCTTTCGTAATAGAACATAGCCAGCCCTCCTAAAGCTGATTTATGGTTGGGATCAATTTTGATCACATTGTTTAAATAAATTTCTGTTTTGTCATCATTCTCAAGTTGTTGATATACTTGTGCGAGCAATAGATGGCCTAGCACAAATCGTTTTTCTAAATGTAACGCTTGTTTTAGGAAGTGAATGGCCTTTTCATATTCTTTCAAACGATAGAAAGAAACACCAATATTGTAATAATTTTTATACTCAGGATGAATTTTGACTGCTTTCGAAAAATAATCAATCGCTTGTTTGTGATCACCTTCCTTCGCAAATATTGCACCTATATTTTGATAGGCGAGATAAAATTCAGGATCCAAATTTATAATTTTTTTATATGTCTCTTTACTTTGATTGTGATTGCCAGATTTTTCTAATCTGACCGCTTCATTGTATAAGGATTGAACTTCCAAGGTTGCCATCACTAGAATTATCGAATTTAATTTTTGTTTAAGGAAAGAAAAATCTAAAGGAGAATTTAAAAAGTCTCCGAAAAGAAAAGTAAGATTCCAAAAGAAAGGGGATAGTTATGCAAAAGTTTCTTATCTTTTCAACCATACTATGGTTAATTTCATGTTCAACTACAGATGCAACAAGGCGCGACTATAGTGCCTCAGGTGACCCTGAAGATATATTTTTTGAACGATCCCAAAAAAATCGTTCTGTAAACAATGGGGAAGATCCTGTTGCAAAATCTATCATTGATGATCTTGATTCAAAATCACCAAAGGCTACACAAACAACAGCTTTGCCTGAAAAAAAAGCTAATACATCAGATAATTTCGATGAAGTTGGCCTTTCATCTTGGTATGGCCTCAAGTTTCAGGGAAGAGCAACGGCAAGTGGTGAACCATTTGACCGAACAAAACTAACAGGCGCTCATAGAACATTACCTATTGGTTCTATGATCAAAATTCAAAATTTAGAAAATAACAAAGAAGTCGTTGTGAGAATCAATGACCGTGGCCCTTTTGTTGACGAAAGGATAGTAGATGTTTCAGAAAAAACAGCAGAGATCCTTGAATTTAAAGACAAAGGCGTTACAAAAGTAGGGATTCGGGTTTTAAAAAAAGGTGAAGGAACTGAAGATTTAGATTCAGATTTAGACGACTCAGATCTATTAGATGACGTTCCCGCCAAACCGGAAAAACTTTCCCCGATAAAAACAGGAAATCTAAACTCCAAAACTCTAACAGCTGGTAATCCAAAAGGTTATACTGTACAAGTGGGTGTTTTCAAAGAACAAGAGCGTGCTAATAAGTACAAAGAGACCCTTAAATCAGAGTACAATCAGTCTGTTTTTGTTTATGCTAGGGAAGGAAAGTACGTAGTTCAAGTTGGGGATTTTACTGATCGAGCCAAAGCTGAAAGTCTAAAAACTAGAATGAAATACGACGGTATTGATTGTTTTATACCGACTAAATAAAAAAATGAGTCCCCTTCACTTGGAATCTAATCCTGGCGGATCAGAAGTTATGCTGATTCGCCAAGATATTGGAAAATGTATTGCTTTACCAAGTCAACTTGTTACGATTTTGCAGAAACACTCTCTTTGCCAGAAGCCCCCAATATGACTGAAAACATGCTTTCCATCCAACATATTCTTACCAATTATTATACCTTCGGAAGTTTGATCGTAACCGTTCTCATCGGGATTCTATCGATTTTCTTTCTCACACTAAAAGATAAAACCCAATCAACCAAACACCTTGGATTAGCATGTTTCTTCTTGTCCCTTTTTCAATTCGGTTATTTAGTCGGTGCCTTTTATTACCATCCTATTGCTGCCTATCATAGATGGTTTACAGGTGGATTTATTTTATTTGGCATCATTCACTTCGGTCAATTTTTCTTTCGTTTTCCCAACAACGAAGATAAAAAAATTGCAGATATACTATTATATATAACATATGCGATCGCATCGATCGTTGTTATATGGTTCTTAATCCAAACATCTTCTTCAGAAAAAAAATACCACTTCACTGCACACCATTGGGATTTTAACGCAGAAGGTGCGAGTAAACTTTTAGGAATATGTATAGCATTGTATTCTTTTAAGACATTCATACTATTGCCAGGTTATCGGCTAATAAAAATGGAAAAGGGAAAAAGACGTGCACTAACAACCCTTACTTTAGCCGCTCTTGTTGCAGCGATCGTGCCTAACATAACAAACGTTATGAGTCGCGATGGAGCGATGGAAAGATCTACTTACCTTACAGCTGTAGTTCTCTTTTTCACTTTAGCCTTTTTCTTAATTACTCTGGTATTCATCAATGTTAGTACAGAACGTACTACGTTTATGGTAAAGATAGTTGGTATTTCATTTGTAACGATGCTTTTGATCATGCAAGCATTCAGTTTCCTTGTAGATAGAGAAAAAGAACTAGCATTTGATAGTTATTCGATTCAAAAATCTCTTCGTGCCCTAGAAGGGGGGGAAAAATCGCCGGACATATTGTTTATCTTAGAATATGACAATGCATCACAATCAATTAAAAAGAATCTATACCCAGAAAATATAAATATTGAATTACCTTTAGCCCAAGTTGACTTATATAATACAGAACTATACATTCAAATAGCAGAGTTACCAGAAAATGGTTTTAGAAAATCACTGACTGATATTCTGAACAAAACTCCTTATTATTTTGCAGGTTATAAAAATTTTATCATCGGATTCCTCGAAGAAAATCCAGACATAGAAAATCAAGAACTGAAAGTTGCTATCAATGTTCTATTTGATAAACTCAATAAAAGTTCATTCATTAACCACAATAAATTATCTGATATTTCACCTAACAATTTTTGTGAAGAGGGTGCCGCTTATATCAATAAAGTGAAAAATGTAAATCCATTTCGCGATGCTATACTTTCTCATTTTAACGAATGTAAATGGGACGATAAAGAAATCTCTCAACATGATCTACGAATTGAATTTTTGAAATTCTTTCGCTATTTTAAACCTGATCTTACACGTCACTATAGAAAAGATTTGGATGGCCTGAAACATTATGTTGCCTATATGTCATATGATTCCAAGAAAAAGGTAATTCGTGAAGTTGGATACGATTATCGCAATTATCGCGAATATATGCATAAGTCGGCGAAACTTGAAATAATCATTCTAGGTGTTGTGCTCGTTGTCCTATTAGTTATTTTTCCTTTATTCTTCCGCGCAACTCTCGTTAATCCTTTATATAGTTTGCTTGCGGGAGTGGAAAAAGTTAACCAAGGAAATATGGAAGTTGAAGTTCCCATCCAGGTAAACGATGAGATCGGTTATTTAACTGAGTCTTTCAATGGCATGGTAACATCCATTCGCGATGCCAGAAGAGAACTTCAAGATTATGCCGAAAATTTGGAAGAAAAAGTCAAAGAAAGAACCAAAGAACTGCAAGAGAAAATGGATGAGATCCATCGCTTGAAAGTACAACAAGATGGTGACTACTTCCTTACTTCCCTTCTTGCAAAACCTTTATTTTTTAATGCGAATAAATCATCTAACATCAAATCAGATTTTTTTGTTCATCAAAAAAAGACATTTGAATTCAGAAATAAAACTGGGGATTTAGGCGGGGACATTTGTATTACTGGAAATTTAAAATTAGGTAATCCTGAAAATTTTACGCGTTATACGATGATCATGAACGGTGATGCCATGGGTAAATCCATGCAAGGTGCCGGTGGCTCCCTAGTTATGGGTGTCGTGATGAATTCTATTATGGCACGTTCCGCTGGTAACAAACGAATTCTCAATCGTACACCAGAAGAATGGCTAACAGACGTTTACGAAGAAGTAAACATGGTATTTAAGTCCTTTAGTGGAACTATGGTTATTTCTGCAACTATCATGTTGATAGACGATGAAACCGGAAAAATTTGGTATTTCAATGCAGAACACCCTTTTAGTATCCTTTATCGTGATGGTAAAGCCTCCTTCATTGAAGATGAACTCAAACTTAGAAAACTAGGATTGGATTCAGAATATCCATTCGAAGTGCAAACATTTCAGTTGTTACCTGGTGACAAATTGATTCTGGCATCGGATGGTCGCGATGATATCGACCTTACACCTGATGAAGATGTTCGTACTATCAATGAAGATGAATTTTTAGTATTAAAATACGTAGAAGAAGCTAAAGGCGATATTTACGAAACAGAACGTCTTTTAAAAACTTTAGGGGAACTAACGGATGATATGTCCATGTTATGTATTTCCTTTAAAGAAGAAAAAGTAATCGGAAGTGGTGGAAAATCAAGCGCATCCAAAATTGAAAAATCTTCAGAGAGTTATTTTGAACCGCCAAAAGACAATTGGGATACTTCCTTAACGGCCGCTGGTGCTTTTGAAGAAGGTAAAGTATTTTATCAAAATGGTGAAATCGAAAGAGCTATCTCCGTAATGAAAAAAGCTTTTGATGGAGATGCATCAAATCAAAAACTAAATAAATTTTTAGGTTTAGTGAGTTATAAAGGGAAAGATTACGAAATCGCTTCACAAGTATTAGCTGAATTTTTGAAAGAGAATAGTTCCGTTTCTGAATATTGGTATTATCTTGCTATGTCTGAAAAAAAGCTAGGGAATTATGAGAAGGCTTTAAATGCGGCACATGAAGCATTCAAACTTGATCCAGATAATCTACAAAATTTAGTAAATCTTGCAGATGTTAGTAGGTTAATGGGGAATTTTGATCGATCCCTTACCTATGTGACCAGGGCTCAATCGATAGATCCAGAAAATAAAAACGTACAAAAATTAACAAAATTATTAGAGAAGTCATCTAGCCTCAATTAGTTGAGGAGTTTGCTATTCTCTTGAATAGATTTGTTTTCTAAATAAGTTAAATACTCGTCAAATACCTTGGCGAGCATTACAAATACATCCTGAAGTTTAGCCCTTGCTGTTTTGATTTTTACGTTATCACCAGCCAAGATACCGTCTCGTATTTCTATTGCAGATTCATGTAAAACTCTGTGTGGTTCTTCGAGTTTATTGTGAATGTATTCTTGGTCTTTATCCAAAACTGAACTTTGATAGTACCATAAACCCATTTTGCAAAGTCTATGATTTAGCTGTGGCATGATTACAACATCATTTGTCTCAATGGCCTTATCAACTGCCCTTACCCAATTTATATGATCAATGCGTCTTGCAAAAATAAATTCCAATAACCAAATTGAATTTTGGTTCGTCACCATTTTGACTGTATCTTGGATTTTTCCAAATATATCATCAAAATCCTTTTTAGTTTCCTTACTTTGATCGGAGAGTGATTGCACTTTATAAGAAATACTTGTAGAATCATTGGCTATGTTAGACGATGCCTGTCCCACTTCTTTCAATTTATATTTCAATTCATGAAATTCTTGAATCAAATCTTGAATTTTCTTATATGTCGTATTTGATTCATTTTGGTTATCAGAAATTGCAAAATTAATTATTTCTATCTTTGAGATAATGTTGTTAATAGCTTCGATTCTTTTTTGTGCATTCTCTTGCCAGGATAAGAATCTATTTTTTATATCATTCGTGGAATCTTGAATCGTTTTAACAGCTGTTCTAGTATTTTCCGCTAGTTTGGAAACTCCATCAGCGACAACGGCAAATCCCCTACCTTGTTCACCTGCCCTTGCCGCTTCTATTGAAGCATTTAATGCAAGTAAGTTGGTTCTATCTGATATATCTTTTACAAGTGAGACATTGTTCGCGATTTGTTCTAAATCTTTAAATAAAAGATTAAACTCACTTTGATTTTTTTCATTTTCTTTTTTGATAAATTGGGATTCGGATGAAACTGTAGAGACTTCCTCCGCCGTGACCCCAAGACTATCGACTAAATCTTTTGTATTTTTACCAGTTTCATCAAAGGTATTAATCGCAGAGTTAACTTGTGAAGCGATACTTTGCAAAACTGCATCTAGCTCTTCAGCACTACTTGCGAGGTTCAAAGAGATATCACTGAAATTCGTAAGTGATGAAACAAAATTATTTTGAAATTTCTGAATATTTTGCAGGCTGTGGGAACAACCGAGTATGGAAACAGATATAGAATCTGCAGATTGGACGATATGTTCTCTTAATTTTTTCTGCAATAAAAAGTATCGCTCAACTTCAATCGAAGGAAGAGTCTCGTTAAATTCATTTCTGATCAATTGTTGGTTGAGTCGGGTGCGATTTTCTCTTAGATAAGGAGTGAGTTTATCTCTTTTGAGAAAGTGGATGAAGTTCATTAACATAGGAGACTCGTGAATTTTGGAAAATATTACAAAAATTAGAAAGTTTCAAAATTCAGGACCACCAAAAGTACAAAAAACCAGCTTGCCATACTTTTGGCATTTTTGTATGATATGGGAATCAAAAAACTCAAAAGATGAGCTAAGGATGAGTATGAATTTTAAACATGCACTTTGTATCGGAATAATCGCGATTGGTTTTTCCCAATCGATTTCTGCCCAAGAAGCGGATGCGGCCGTGGGAAAATACATCCCACCTGAAAAAGACTCGGTGATAGAAATTTTTAAATGCGGTGATAAGTACTGCGGTAAAACGATTTGTATCAAAGACAACGCTTATCCAGAAAAGGACAAAGATAAAGGGGTTCCAGGAACACCTTACTTAGACCACAACAATGAAGATCCAAAGCTTAGAACTAGACCAAACCTTGGTATGGTTTTCATCACTGGATTTGAATACGTTGGCGAAGGCGTTTATAAAAATGGAAAAATTTATAATCCACGCGATGGTAAGACATACTGTGGAAAGTTCACTACTTTAGAAGGTGGAAATAAACTGGATTTAAAAGGAACTCTATGTTCACTTTCATTTATCGGAAAGACAAACTCTTGGGTAAAATTAGCGGGTGTTAACCTGGATGAACCTAGATGGGATTGTGTAGGCAAAGCAAAAAAATAAACTTTTCTACTCTAACCTGGAAATAATCTTCCAGGTTAGATCATCTTCACTCAAAATCTTTATAAAGTAATGAGGGTTGGATGCCTTGGTTTGCTTGGTATTTCCCCGATTTGTATTCTTCAATAGCACCTTCCACTGTATGATAAAAAATCTGGCAGATTTGAACTCCTGAATAAACCCGCAATGGATGTATGACTTGAATCTCAAGTGTCCAAAATCCTTTAAATCCTACATCACCAAAACCAGCAGTAATATGTACAAACATACCTAATCTACCAATTGAAGATCTACCTTCTAACATCGGTACGACGTTATGTGTTTCTGTATATTCCAATGTTCTTCCCAGATAAAGCTTTCCTGGTTCTAACACCAAACCTTCGCTAGGTATTGTGAGTTTTTCTGTAGGATTTGGTTGTTTCATATCAAGGGGGAATTTTGTATAAACTAACAAATCTTCATGCAAACATAAATTATACGAATTTGGATTTAATAACTTTTCATTGTACGGTTCGATCTTAATGTCATTGCCAAGGCGTTTTAAAATTTCTTTTCCAGTTAAAATCACAAATTATTCTCCAAGAAAATTTGGTTTTCTTTTTTCTTTAAATGCAAGTAGTGCTTCCATTCTATCTTTCGTGCGAATGGTGTCAAAATAACAAATTCGTTCCCAATCAAGACCACTTTCAATTTCTAAACTCATGGAACCTTTGATCGCTTTTTTTGCCGCACGGACGGCAATTGGGGCGGATTCCGCAATGTCTTTCGCAATCTTTAACACTTCCAATTCACAACTTTCCGCTGGGAAAATTTCTAAAAATAATCCTTTTTGGTATGCTTCATGACTAGAAAGTTTTTTACCTCGAAAGATCCATTCCTTAGCGGTTTGCAAACCTACTCTTTGCGCCAATCTTTGCGTTCCGCCAGCACCTGGTATAATGCCCAATTTGGTTTCTGTGAGACCAACGATCGCATTCTCCGAAGCATAGATCAAATCACAGGAAAGTGCCAGTTCAAGGCCCCCACCAAAGGCAAAGCCATTCACTAAAGCGATGCTCGGTATGGATAAATTTTCTAAATCTATTAAACAATTTCGAAACTCATTTAAAAAAGCAACGACGTCACTTTCACTCCAACCAGACCTTTCTTTCAGATCCGCCCCTGCAGAAAATGAATCCCCAGAGCCTTGGATCACCAAAACTCGTGCCTTGGATTTTCCGACAGATTTAATACAACCAGCAAATTGAGTTAATAATTCCCTTGATATGGCATTCTTTGCCTCTGGTCGGTTGAATCTTATCAATGCGACATAATCATCAATTATTTGTAGGCTTACTAGTTCCATAGATTTCCATTCCATTGAAAAAATAGAAATGAAATCGTCCAATGAATTCCGATAATTGGATAGGCTCTACCAAAAATGAAGAAATCAATTTACTATTTCCTAATTTTGTCCTTTGCCTTCACTGCCTTTTGTTCCAAGGGTAAAGAAGATGATGCACTTGCTGCCTTACTCGTGAGCGCCCCAATTTTATCTTCTGTTTCACCTCAAATTGGAACCCCACGTCAAAACAATGAGAATGGAGTTTATGCCGCAACGGATGTCGTCATTAAAGGATCTAATTTTGGAATAGATACCGTGGTTAGGTTTAATGATGTGGTAGCGACCATTACGGCCAATTTGGGTACGGAACTTTATACATCTGTCCCAGACAATGCGATCTCAGGATACGTCACTGTATCTAAAAGCGGAGGATCTTGTGTTTCAGGTACGGCCTCAGGACTAAACTGTACAGGCTCTGAATTTTTTATCGATTGTTATACGGCCACTGGCAAACAACACGGAGACGAAATTGAAATCAAACAAGGCGAAAGTAAAAGTATAGTTTTTAGTGGAGTGCAGACAAAAGCCTTTCGCACAGATCTCATATTAGGTGCCGCAAATCTAACGATTGGTTGTGATAGTGTAGTTACTGTTCGGTTATTTAGTCCAAGTTGCCAAGCAACAGATTATATTTTACAAAAAGATCCGACGATCACTCTAAATCCGAATTCCACATCTCAGTTTTATGTTACCGCTGGCTCAGCCACTTGCGGCTTAACTATCTAAATAGATTTATTTTTCACAAACCTTTTAAATACTATAATGTTGGCCGCACCCATCCAATGATTCATATTTTCTCTAAATAATTCATCAATTCGCTTTGATGCTTTTATTTCTGGGGAAAGTTTTTCGTATTCAAGCATTGCACGTGCAGAAGCTTCTTTGTATTTTTCTAAGACGACTTCGGCGATTCGTTTAAGTAATGCTAGGTTATTTTTTTCTTCACCAACATTTGGTAAAATAATTTTAGTCCAATAGTCAATGACATGTTTCTTAACCACTTCCCCAGGAATGATTCGTGTTACTTTTTTGCCATCTGTAGACTGTACATGCAGATAACCAGTATTAACTTCCATCAGAAATTTTTTAGCGACCATATAAAAATGCGAAGGCCCAATATGAAACAAAAATACCCATTTAAGTTGATTTGGGATACCAAGGTTCATCATTATAATATTTTCAATAAAATCAAAAAAGTTATTTAAGAAGGTCAAATAATCTATTTCGTATTCTTCTGGAGATTTTAATTTTCTTTTGATACTAGACATCGATTTAATTAATTCAGATCTTAACATCTGTTCATCGGCACCTAGGTGAATGTCCATACTGATAGTTTGTTTAAAAAAAGCCTTTTCTGTTAGGTATTTATCAATTTCAAATCGAAAATAGTAATGTTGATCAGAATTCCATGTGTATTTTCCATAAGCTTGGATAAAATTCACGATACCATTATTTGGTTTTTCTTCTTGTTTCGGTGGTGCTTTAACGATTGATTTTGCGGCCTTTTCTCTAGGTTGTATATGTTCGTTTTCATCATCCATTATAAATGGTTTTGAAGGAACTGGGCTCTCATCTTCTTGACTACTCGCGAGATTACTTTGGTATAAATTTTCAGAAAAAACTGCTGAAAGTTTATATTGTACATTTTCACGGAACTTCGGTTTGGTGCTTCTTGATTCAAAAATAGATTTTGTATTTTCAATCCCTAATACAAATCCCATTCTCTTAACAAAAATTGCCAAATGTTCTAATCGCTCCAAAAATGGGTTGATGCGAAAATTTAACAATGCTTCTTCTTTAAAAATTGGATCTGTAAATTTCGCTTCTATAATGGATCTTTTGATATCAGACCAACTAGCCTTGGAATCGATAGTAAAGTTTCTTAACATCTCAAATATCAAATGGAATTGGACAAAGTCGGTGCGCGGACCATCCACATAACCACCTTGGAAATAACGTGAGTATTCCTTTTTGACCATAGGATACATATGCTTTTCATCTAAATTGAAAATGATATCTTTCAGTCGTTTTTGACTGGAATTCAATTCGATATCGATCGCCTTGCGATAAGGAAGAAGATCGCGTTTATTTTGTTCGGAGATGCTACCAGCAGTGACGAACTGGAGAAAACTAGCTATAAGGGTTTGGAGGCTTGTGAGAAAGTAGACGTATCCTTTGCGGAAGTCTTTAATAGATTCTAGTTCAACCGTGTCCTCTTGGGTTGCTTCGTGCATGCCAAAAGGACAATAAAGGATGTTTTTAAAAAATCAACACGAATTAGTTTTCGTAATAAATCTCTATTAAATTTTGGCTAGGGTCTGTGAAGGTTAAACTTTCGCCGTTATCAGTTCCTTCTGGTCCCTTAACGATTTTTACGTTTTTCTCTTCTAACTCAGAGATAGCTTCCGTGAAATCGTCCACATCCATCACAAAACTGATGACAGGCATAGACTGATCTTTTGGCGCAGTTTTTACCAGGCGAATTTTGAATGAATCTAAAGATAATATGGCTTCAGAATCTTTCTTAGTTTCCACCTCGAAATCAAAAATTTCCCGATAAAACTCTATCGATGCTTCGAGCTGGGAAACGGGAATATTGACGTGGCCTATGCCTTCTACGATGATCATGTTCTTTCTATACCTTGATGGACTTTTCTGTCATCATGCTTGAAAATCCGGCTTTGTCGAGAAAAAAGCAATAGTAAATCTTCTCGGAAACAACTTAAAAATTAGGTTCCAAAGCCTTGGTATATATTTTTTGATAAGAAAAATGAAAGTTTTTTCCCTTCTTTTATCAATTTCGCTTTTTTTTCTCGGATCTTGCGGCAAAAAAATTCAACCAATTACCGACGAAGAATTGGCCTTAATCTCAAAAATTTTTATAGAAAATCAAAAAGTGCACGAAGATCTTCTAGGTGATCCTCCTAAGATTTCTACGTTGTTACTCAAACAGAGCATAGACGAACTTCTGAAATCCAAGAATGATAGAATTTTGGAATGGCATAAAAAACTAAGCGTTGCACTTCCTAAAGAGACAAAAGTTTTGGATGATTCATTTGAAGGACTTTCAAAATTTGCGATAGTCCTCACTGAAATCAAAAAGGAAGTAAATCTTCCAGAAAATTACCAACAATTTTACTGCCCTATGGTTGATAAATACTGGGTTTCAAAAGATCAAACGATTAGAAATCCTTATGCGCCTGAAATGCGTGATTGTGGCGAAATTATCACAGAACAATGATTAGAATAAATGGATAAATGTTTTCTTGACATTTCTTTAAGTGAAGCATGCGCGAAAAATTGCAAATCGTCTTTGCCTTTACTTACAACAAATGAAAAAGAAAAAATGCATTGTTTAGCTACCGAAAAGTTAAATTTATTTTTAGAAGAAAAAGTAACTTTTCGTGTGGGGATCTCGGCCTTTCACCAAGCACGCCCAGCATTACTTGAAGAATTTTTTTCAAAATCACAAGAGAACCGAGAGTTAATCACTTATTTTTTATATATCAATGATCCACCATTAGTTAAGGAGATCATAGAAAATTTTACACCGGCTACTCTTGCTATTTTATTTCGATCAGATTTTCAATCATATAAATCAATACTTGCTTCCACAAAAGATAGACGAAACAAATCTTTATTTAAAGTAAAGAGTTATAGATATTGGACTTATATAAATTTTCAAAAAATTTGTGATACGATAGCTTATTTTGTAAGAGTGAGCAAAGAACCCGAGTTAGCTTCTCAATTTTTAGTTATATTGCCTTCTACTATAGTTTCAAATCTAAAAGATTATACTGGCTTCACACCCGAAGAAGAAAAAATATTATATCAAGCATTAGGTGATGCAATTTATGAACTGCCAATTCAATCACCAAAAATCTATGATCATATGCTGACCTTATTTGCCGATGATATGGAAATTTTTATGATTCTTTCCACTATGGAAGAATTGATCAAAAGACAGCAACAAATCCTAGATTTAACCGAAAAACTATTGATTTATACAGAAAAGAATCGAATCGATTTAAATATTCAATATATCTTTTCGGAACTCAATGGCATAGAATTGGGCACTGCATCAGAAATTTTGAACCAATTGTTAGAACGCCAAATCATCTCATTATCGCAAAGGGCTCTAATTTTAAATTTCCTCGAAAACGGGAACCTTGATATATTAAAACCCTTAAAGATCGATTTACTTCGATGATGGGCCGTCTGCTATTTTGATCTTTGATGCTAGATAAACACTGAATAACAAACTAAATACGGCAAGCATCCCCACATATTCAAAATTCGTCAAACTTCCGTTTGATTCTTGAGTTAAAATTAAACCAGAAATAAAAGATGCTGCACCAGAAGCAATCTGTTGTATTGAGGAATTTATAGACATGAAACTCCCGCGTATTTTTGGTTCAACTGTAGATGTCACCATTGCAAATGCTGGTACCATTCGACCAGAAACGATAATCATAAATATAGTCGTTAAAATCAAAACTAAAGGCAGTGATGTTTTGCCAAGGCTTGCGATGATAGAAACTGGGATGACGGAAAGTGTGGCTAACACGGCATATACGGGGTATTTTCCATAACGATCTGAAAGTTTTCCGATGATTCGACTTGTAAAAAAAGTAAACAATCCACCAAAAAAATAAATGTAGGGCAATTGTTCTTTGGTCAGACCTACATTAGAAACTAAATAGGGTGCCAAAAAAGGGATGATGGTAAATCCCCCAAACATTAGAGCAATCATAAATGCAAAAGAATAATAATGTGACTTTCTTGTTAGTACAGTTTGTATCGCATCCCATTTTTTATCAGTATCTTCTCTTTGATCCAAATGAATTCTAATTTCAGGTAACACGCGATAGGCTATTGGTAAAAGCAGGAAACTTAAAATGGCCAAAGCTAAAAAAGGAAAATGCCATCCGTATAAATTTGCAAAATATAAACCTACAGGTACTCCGATGACGGATGAAACAGAAAACGCAGACATCACGACACCAGTCGCAACTCCACGTCTAAAAATGGGAATGATGTCGCCAATGATAGATAAAACAAGAGCCCCAATCATACCACCAAACCCACCTGCTATGATCCTAGCGATAAGAAAGGTATTATATGAAGGAGCAAAGGCACAAAGTAAGGTGCCGAGTGCAAAACCAAAATAAACAGTTAACAAGGCATACTTTCGATCAAAACGATCTAAAAAAAAGGCACCAATAAAACCGAAAATTCCAGCGCTAAACGTATAGGCTGAAACTAAAAATCCAAACTCAGCTGATCCGATATGAAAGTTTTCCATAAAAACCGGCCCAAGTGGCATCATAATGACAAAATCTAAAATATGTAAAAATTGCAAACAGGCGAGAATGAAAATGATGGCTCGTTCTTTTTTTACGGTATGGAGAGGGTGATGGTCATAATGATTTGAGACGTTTTCCATTCTGCCATTCTTGACTGACTGGTCAAAAAAGAATCAAAAAATCAAATCAATATAGATTTTCGTAATCCAATTCTAATCGTATCATTGTAAATATGTCCGATTTTCATTTTTCCAAACGATTCCAAGATATAGAATTAGGAGAGGAAGAAAATGAACTTTCAAAAATCAAAAATGAAAAATTAGAAAAGAATATAACAGTTCTTAATTTGATCGAAACCAATCCCACATTGACAGGTCTAGAATTTCCAAATCATATTTATTCGCATAACTTTAATCATCCATCAATAACAAAGTATGAACCAAATCCCAAAGGACTTATAACAGCGAGATCTTCCATTTCTGAATACTATGCTCATCTCAAAATTAAAATAGATTCTGAATCTCTGATACTCACTTCAAGTACTTCCGAAGCTTTTTCTTACGTATTAAAACTATTAACAAATCCCGACGATGAGATTCTGATTCCAAGCCCAGGCTATCCTTTGTTTTCATATCTAGCACTATTTGAAAATGTAAGAACCATTGAATATCCATTAGTTGAAACAGTAGAAGGATCATGGGAATACTCATTAGAAAAAATAAAATCTTTGGTTTCCACAAAAACAAAACTGATTATCATTGTTTCACCATCAAATCCCACAGGTTCTATGATTTCGCAAGATGAATGGGAAAAAATATTAGAGTGGTCTTACCAATCCAATATCCCGCTTCTTATTGATGAAGTTTTTTCACCATACATTTATGATTCTAATGAAATTCATTTAGCTTATCCAACTTCAAATACGGCACCTGTATTTGTGTTAAATGGTATATCGAAATTTTTGGCCTTACCACAAATGAAACTTGGCTGGATTCATGTGCAAGGGAAGGAAAAGTTTGTAAAGGAGGCTTTATCTGGCTTGGAATTAATTTCTGATACTTACCTTTCCGTCAATACTCCGATTCAAATCATCTTACCAGAACTATTAAAATGGACTTCTATGATCCAAGGACAAATCAAAAAACGAATACAAAGAAATCTTAATTATGGAAAAGAATTGTTTTTACAAAACAAAACCATAGTTTGGCGAAATGGAAAAGGTGGATGGTATGCTTGGATAGAATTATTAGAGCCAAAATATGATTCATCTTATTCTCTCGCCAAATCATTATTAAGCAATCATGATATATTTGTTCATCCTGGAGAATGGTATGGATTTTCAGAGAAAAGAAATATCATACTTTTAAGTTTAATTGTTTCAGAAGATCAATTTTTTGCAGGATTAAATGTGCTAATGTCTCTTCTCAAATAATCCAAAATCTCAGACTTTCTATCTTCTGTGTCTTTTTTGCCCAGTTCATATGTATCTCTGACGCCAACTGGATTTGTATAATCAAAAGAAGAAATGGGCAGTTTCTTTGACGGTTTTATCAAAAAAGATCGTTTCAAAAGTTCAGGATCTTTTCCAACAATCGTCGATGGTTCATAATAAATGCCGATGATTTTAGCGTTAGGTGAAAATTTTTCTATCACTAAATTATTTGTCAATCCACCGTCTAAATAATATTCATTATTCACTGATTGAAAGTCTACTATCGGTGGTATGGATGAAGAATTTAAAATAAATTGTTCAATGTTTTCGGAATTCGTAAAATCTTTTTCAGTAAAATCTACTTCTTCCATATTCCATTTTTTTAATATTTCGCTCATTCGGTTCGCAGGTGTACCTTCTGAACGATCCCTGTCATCTTGGATAAAGGCTCTGCCTGTTTCACTAATGAGTCTCGCCAAACGAAACTTATTCGTAAGAGAATTCTCTTTGGGATGAGCTCTGACAGTATGAATGATAACCTTAGCACCAGAAGAAAGAATTTTATCAAAACGCATTCCAAATCGAATGCCACGCCTATACATTTCTTCATGAGGAAACGTTCTTTCGCCTCTTAGCAAGTTAGAAAAATGAAAATTACTAGAATTGCGTTTTGTAATTTCCTCAAAATATTCTACTGTTTCGTCTTCACTTTCAGACAAGACTGCCATCGCCATTGCCGCTCCTGCAGAAACACCTGAGACTTCATTGAAACGAACTCCCCATTCTCGCAATACCCGACCAACACCTAACGCATAAAAGGCTTTACAACCACCACCAGCGAGTGCCAAAGAAACTTCAAAGACCGGAATGAATTTATTTAATGTTTGAAAAAATTGGTCTTTAACTTCATTTAAATTTTTGATGTCTAATCCTCTTCCCAACGGAAGCATAATGTATTATTCTCCCCAAGAAATCTATCAAAGTAAAGACTGCTTCGACAGGCCTTTTCAGTCGATAAAAAGAAATCATAGCCACCTGCTGGATATTTGATTTTACAACATCCTTTTTTATCTTTTCTATCTGCTGGTTGCCGAACGGACTTATCCTGTCCTTGCAAATCGGTAACAGTGGGTGGTAACTCAGACTGAGAAAACAAAAATGTGCCCGTACATATGATGATAAAAGTAATAGATAAAGTCAATACGCGGCGAACATTTTGCATCATACTATATAGACGGCAAAATTTCATTGGAATGTGTATAATTTTTTGATTTCTGGAACAGTCGCTCTCTAGAATTTTCTTTACTTACTATAAAAATCCTATCTGGTTAAAAGCGCATGTCGGCAGGTAAAGCATAATGGAAAACAAACGATTTCTATATCATGGAACAGGACAAGATCTCTTCGTTATTTTTTTAAAAAATATTTTTCTGACTATTGTTACACTGGGAATCTATACTTTTTGGGCTAGAACAAATGTTCAAAAATACAACACCTCTCAAATGGAATGGGGAGGAGAAAGATTTTCCTTTCATGGAACTGGAAAAGAAAGATTTATTGGATTCTTAAAAGCCCTTGTGCTCATCGTTATTGCCTTTATTATTATATTTGCAATTGGCAAAGTATTGGCATTCCTTCCCAATCCTTATTTAATTCTCGTTATCAATAATATCATTACACTTAGTTTATTACTCGGCATCATACCATTCATTGTAGTTGGAAATCGTAGATTTATGACTTCGCGCACTGGGTACAGAAATTTACGATTTGGTTTTGACGGAAAGGTGAAAGAAGTCGCTATTATTTATTTTAAAGGGATATTCTTAAGTATCATAACACTTGGGATCTATTATCCATGGTTTTTTGCTGAAAAAGAATCTTATTTGGTCAGCCAAAGCAGATACGGAAATGTAAATATCGGAATGAAACTCGAAGGAAAAGAATTGTTCTTCATTTATCTGAAAGGAATATTTTTATCCATAATCACCTTAGGGATCTATGTTCCTTGGTTCATGGCAGAAAAACAAAACTACATTTGGAATCATACATCCTTTCAAGGTCATAATTTTACTTCCGATATCACTGGCTTACAAATATTAGGTTATTCAGTATTAGCTTATATTCTAATATTTTTTACTTTCGGAATTGGATTTGCTTGGGCTATCGCTTATATGACAAAACTTTTTACAGAGACAATTAGTTTGGAAGCGGAAATAGACTTCAGTGAAATAATTGCAAAAACAGATATGGGAGCATCAGCAACTTCAGAAGGTTTAGAATCAATTTCCAATGCTCTCGAATCATTTCTTGGTTAATAGATGATTTTTGGCAAAGATTATAATGCTCGTTATTTCAATGGAATATCAGCTATACCGATTTCTGGTTCCGTCCAATTCCATCAAACGAGCATTATATTTATTCAAAATTCTATAATAGAAACTTTTTCAATAGATCATTTTCATGACCTAGAAATATTCGATAATGGTGTTAAATTAACTTTTCATACAGATGAAAACAAAGAAAGCCCAGTCTTAGAGATTATTTGTCAAAAGCATGAAAGCAAAGAAATAGAAAGAAAATGGTTAGAAAACAAAAAAGGAAAAGGTTTATTTGAATCTTTTAATTTACGAATTCGCCAATTAAATCCTTTGATCTTTATCTCCATCTGTTTAAGTTTTCTATTGCTATTCGGAATAGGCTACTTTTACACCTTACAGACATTATATGTATTTTTCCCGACTTCAATAGATGAAAAAATGGGTGAGAAATTTAAAGCCCAAATAGAAAAAACTTTTCCAGTATGCAAATCAAAAGAAGCAGAACAATTTTTTGAAAAGGCCATTGCTAAATTACGTCCCAAAAAATCTCCATTCAAATATAAAGTATCTATTATCAATTTACCAGAGGAGAATGCTATATCCATTGCTGGAGGAAATATCTATTTTTTCTCTGAACTTTTAAAAAATAGCAGTAACCAAGAAGAAATTATAGGAGTATTGGCACATGAAATCGCACATATTGAAAGAAGGCATCACCTACGTAGTGTTATAAAATCGCTAGGTGTGAGCGCAGGCATCGCTCTTTTGGTTGGTCCCGGACTCGGAGATTTTGAAACAATAGAGACCATTGCTGAACTTGCAAGTACAGTCGCCGTTTTAAAATACTCTCGTGACTTTGAAAATGAAGCGGACACATACTCACATGAGTATCTGGTTAAAAACAATATTTCCACTAAAGGCATGTTAACTTTTTTAAAACGAGTTCGCAAAAAAGAATTGGAACTCACTCCCAATCAAATGGAAAACAAGATTCAGAAAGATGATATAAGCAAAACCAATTATCAAATCACTGATTCCATTATAAATTTATTGAGTAGTCATCCTCCAACGGAGGATAGAATCAGAAATATTGAATCTTTGGAGAAAAATAAAAATAATCAAAAAATGAATCAATTAGTTTCTAAAGAAGAATGGATTCGCATATCAAAGGCTTGCACTTTAAATTGATTTTATATTTACAATCGATTCAAAAATTTCCTTAAGTGTTTCATCAATAGTAAGTTTTGGAGACCATCCGAGAGCTGACAATTTAGTATTGTCTCCAAAAAGACGACTGGTTTCAGCTTTTCTAATTCTTGCTTCATCAATACGATATTCGATATTAACATTCGCAAATTTTAAAAGTTTGTCTGCCATTGCTCGTATGCTTATTTCTTTGCCTGAACAAATATTATATATTTCTCCAGAAACCCCTTTTTCAATTAACAATAAATAGGCGGATGCGACATCCTTTACATTTAAAAAATCTCTGCTCGGACTTAAATCACCAACACTTATATACTGTAACTTTTGTTCTATGGCTTCAAGTATTTGATGACAAAAATTGGGAATAACAAATTCTTTTCTCTGCCCAACTCCTATATGGTTGAAAGGCCTTGCAAGGACGATATTTAGATTTGAATCATATGTCGCGTATTGCCTGCAATAGGATTCAGCAGCAAGTTTACTACCTGAATATGGATTCATGGGATTTGGATGCAGGTCCTCGCGAAAAGGTACCTGATTTGTATCCTGGCGTCCATATACATCCGCCGAGGAAACATACACCATTCTTACGGGTTTTTGCAATCGGTGTAGATTTTCGAGTAAATTTAGGGTACCTAATACATTCACACTTTCAGTTTCCCAAGGATCTTCGATTGCTTTGGGAACGAAAGCCTGAGCTGCCAAATGATAAACTCGTTCAGGCACAAATTCTTTGATTAAACTACCCAGGACCAATTTGTCTCGAATGTCAGATTTCAGAACCTGAATGTCGTAATTCCCCACTTCGTTCAATAGCGAGATGAGATAATTTCCGACGAATCCGGTCCCACCAGTGATTAAAGTTCTTATTTTTGTCATAAAACGGGAATTTTCCTGAATGATTTTAAGATTTTCTTGCCATCATCTCAAATTTTCAAATCCTCTCAACAAAAGAAAGAAATCTGTGGAGAACGAACCAATTATAGAACCAAGTCCTTTTGTGGAAATTCGCGATTCTGAGATTAACGTCAAAGAAATCGTGCGAGAAATTGAATCTAAAATTCCTCTGCCACCACCAACTCCTGCAGAATGGGAACGTATCAAGAAGATGCAGTTCCAACCAGAATCTCCAGAAGGTTATCGAAAATTCGATCCAGCAAACACGGCTTTTTTATTTGAAAAGGGTATTTCTACTCCAAAATTCACTAACCCAAAATTATGGTTCATTAAAGGACCCATCAAATTTCTTTTTACACGTTTTATAGAATTTTATAGTCTTGTTGATAAAAAATTATCAGAAAATAGAATCAAAGCATTTTTTTCCGTATTACACGAGTTAATAAGATTAAGTAAACGCATACAGAATCTTGAGTCTAAGTTAGAAAGTTATTACTCAAAATATTTACTAAGATCTGAAATTAATCAGGACTTTAACCAAATAGATTTTGGTTGGTCAACATTTCAATATTTTGATCAAGCAGGTCAGTTAAACTTCTGGGAATCGGCCATTGTAGATTTGAAAAAACAAAATGAAATCTGTATTTTATTTCCATCATGGGGTTACCTTTTAAAAGAACTTACTATCGCAGGCGTAAAATTTCAAGCATATAGCAATATTGATTCAGAAATTTCATTTATAAAATCAAAAATCTCGTCTAACATAGAGAAAATTAAAAGTTTATTTCCATTTTCTAATTTTCTAAAAGAAAATTCTAATGTTGTAATATTTATTCCTTTAAATCGGTTTCCATCATTTTTATTAGAAAAAATATTCGCAGAACTCTCTCTTTCTATGAAATCGGGAAACCATTTGTATTTTTCTATCCAAAATGAAACTGCTTCTGGTGTTTCTCCATTTCAAGATATTGATGTAACAAAAATAAATGTAAACATTTTACCTTCCTACTTAAAATCGCAAGGTTTCGAATCAGAAAGGAACCTATCAAAAATCAACTCGATTCAAATTTACCGTTATACAAAAAATACATAATGAGAATTTTTCAACACTTAGATGAGCTAAAAGACTCAGATGGTGTAGGCAATGATGCAATCGGGATGCATACAATATTTAATTCTCTCGGTTGGGATTCAAATTTCATAACGAGAATTCCACGCAGAGGGAACAACCTAGCGAATGCTAATTTTTATACTCTATCAGATTCTATTAAAATGAATACCAATGATATTCATATCCTTCATTATGGAGGCCAAGGTTATCCCATTTCAAATTTTATAAACCTAGCTGGAAAAAAAATTTTTAGATTTCATAACATCACTCCAGCAGATTATTATAAAAATACCACAACTCCGGAAATATATGCTTCGATGTTCCGCTTTGAATCTCTTTCTTATTTAGAAATTGCTACGCTATCTATTGTCTCGGATGCGGCTTGGTGTGATTCTCCTTTCAATGCATATACTCTCCAATCATTTAATTTTAAGAAAACTGAAATTTTACCAATTTGTAAAAAATACAATATTTCTTCAAAAGTTGCAGCTAAAGATAAACAAAATAACATCTGCTTTGTGGGAAGATTTGCACCTCAAAAAAAATGGGAAGACCTCATAACTTTTTTTAAACTATGGAAGTCAAAACATCCGAATTCAAAATTGTATTGTATCGGATCTATAATAGGTGCCTTCGATGGATACTTTCATCGACTTACAAGCATTACAAAATCATTAGGTTTGGAAGGTGATGTTATTTTTATGATTGGATTATCTGACGAGCAAGTTTTAGAAAAAATGTCTGAATGCAATGCTATGATTTCGATGAGCGAACACGAAGGATTTTGTGTTCCTCTGCTGGAAGCCTTCGGCGTCGGATTACCAGTCTTTGCCTATGATGCAGGAGCGATAAAAACTACTTTAGCAGGAGCTGGTTACATTTTTTCTGAGAAAAATGATCCATCTTTACTTTCGAATATAGAAAGTATTCTTTTCGACGAGCACAAAAAACAAAAAATGATTCTCAAACAAAAACAAGTGCTTACTAACTATAATAACATTGTTTGGACAAAAATTATTCCTATGTTGATTAGCGAATTATGAAAACGAATCGTAGAATTTTTCAATTTTCCGCAGGTTTTCAATTAGGCGATGCAATTTCTCAAGAAATGCTCGAATTAAAAAATAAATTTAATGCCTTTGGATTTGAGAATCATATTTATTCTGAAAACATCAATAAACCAGATAGGTCTATCGCGATCAAGTATACAAAAGCAAAAATCAAGCCAGATGATATTTTAATTTATCATCATTCGATTCATACAGAAGTACTTCCCTATATACTGAAATACCAAAATATAAAAATACTAATTTATCATAATGTAACGCCTGCGCATTTTTTTGAACCATACGACTTAAAATTTACTTATCTTCTTTCAGAAGGAACAAAAGATCTACAAATCATTAAAGAAACATTTAATCATTTTTTTGCCGTATCAAATTTTAACCGACAAGAATTATTACAAAATCAATTTGACCAGGTCCACTTACTCCCACTCAGTTTAAATTTTTCCAAATGGAAAGCTAATCTTACGCCCCTAACAAAGGCAAATCGCTTACAATTTTTATTTGTCGGCAGGATTGCACCAAACAAACGGCAAGATGATTTAATAAGATTTGCAAAACTTTGGAAGGAAAAAACGAATATCCCGTTTAAGTTTAAACTTGTAGGATTTTGTAATCCCAACCAACAAACATACCTTGATGAACTTGAATTTATGATCAAGACATACGAATTGACTGAAGAAGTTCAGATTGTTTCGCATGTTGACCTATCTTTATTATCACAATACTATCAAGAAAGTCATTATTTTATCTCAATGAGTGAACATGAAGGATTTTGTGTACCTCTAATGGAAGCTATGCAATTTAATCTCCCGGTCATCGCCTATGATGCTGGAGCCGTATCAGAAACATTAGGTGGAAGCGGTGTATTATTTAAAAATAAAAATTTTTTAGATATCGTAGATATAATTTTAGAATTAGAATCTTCATTGGACAAAAAGAACTTACTTATCAAAAATCAGTTACAACGAATTGAAACTTATTTAAAATCATCATCGATTCAAAAATTAATTGAGATACTTTGATGTCTACAAATTCACAAAAACAGAAAATTGCATTTATTTTACCTAGATTTCTTCCCGAAATTGCAGGGGGAGCCGAGAAATTAGCATTAGATTATGCATTGATTCTCAAAGAACATTATACTGTAGAAATATTTACTTCTTGTGCGAAAGATTATATAACATGGAAAAACGAACTCTCGCAAGGCACTTCAAGTTGGAACAATTTACTGATTCATAGATTTCCAGTAAATAAAGAAAGAAATATACAAAAGATGAATCAAGTGTTAAATGATTGTCTAAAGAAAGGAAATCAGGTAAATCCAATAGAAGAAGATTTATTTTTAATTGAACAAGGTCCTTATCTACCAAATCTTGTGAATCATTTTATTAAAGTACAATCTTCATTTTCTCTCGTAATTTTTGTAGGATATCTATATTACCCAATTGTAAAACTTCTTCCTGAAGTAAAAATTCAAAAATTAATTATTCCGACATTTCATGATGAACCTGCATTATCACTTCCGATTTATACGAGAATTTTTCTCCCTTCATATATTTATTCGTTTAACGCGCCGGAAGAATTGAATGTTTATGAAAATCAATTCAAAAGCAAACCCAAATATGATTTGATCGGAACTTATGTGACCATTCCAACTATAAAGGCTCAAGAAATAAATTTCAATAATACAGAATCAAAATTTAATATTCTTACGATGGGAAGAATGGAAGTTGCCAAAGGATTCAAAGAATTATTTGAGTATTATCATGAATGGCAAAAACACTATGATACGAAAGATATAAATTGGACGAGCATTGGTAGTAATCATTTCAAACAAAATGAAATTCCTGATTCCATTCACATCCAAGGTTTTGTTTCCGAAGAAGAAAAGTATCGATTTATATCATCTGCTTCCCTTGTTATCAATCCTTCACCTTATGAAAGCTTTTCGATCGCAATGATGGAAGCTTGGTCTTATGGAGTTCCTGTCCTAGTAAACGCTAAGTCTGATGTTATGCGAGGTCATTGCGACAGAAGCCAAGGTGGATTATATTATTCTGATGAATTATCATTTCGAAGGTGTCTGGAATATTTAATCAATCATCCAAATTTGTGTCGTTCTTTAGGGGCGAATGGAAAAAAATATGTCCAAGCAAATTTCACAAAGGAAGTTGTTGGACATAAATTATTAAATCTAATTAAAAAACTTCTCTAATTATTTGTCCTTCAAATATATTTAGTAAAAGTTCATGTATTTTGCCGTTGCTTGCAAGCAAACTAGGCGTGTACGGATTAAAATCATTTCCATCTAAAGTTGTCAATTGACCACCCGCTTCCAACACGATTAAACCTGCTGCTGCCATATCCCAAGGTTTTAAACCCATCTCATAATAACCATCAAACTTACCATCGGCGACCCAACACAAATCAAGTGTAGCCGCTCCTGTTCTTCTTATGCCTCTAGATTTTATAAGAATAGACTTATAATAAGACAATAATACTTCCAAGGACTCTGTTCTATCATACGGAAAACCTGTGCAAAAAAGTGCGTCTTTCATCGATTTTGTCTTTGACACTGAAATCTTTGTCCGATCACGAAAAGCACCTTGGCCTTTAATCGCATGATAACAATTCCCAAGCTCAGGGAAAAGCACCATTCCAACTACAGGTTGTTTGGTGCTCTCTAATTCGACAGCTACAGATACGCCATAAAGAGGAAGCCCATGAGCATAATTCGTAGTCCCATCAACGGGATCAATGATCCAACGATAACCAGTTTCACCCTTTTTCTCTCCATACTCTTCCGATAAAAAACCATCTCCCGGAAAATACTTTTGTATTTCGTCCAAGATCATTTTTTCAGAAGCTAAATCAGCTTCGGTGACTAAATTGTATAATCCCTTTTCCGAAATATCTAAGTTAGTTGACAAGTGTTTTTCAATTAAAAATTTCCCAACTTGAGGAAGAAAGTTTAAAAAATGATGTGACCGGTTTTTAAGTTCGGACTCCATCAATAACCGCCAAATTCGATATTTTTCTTCATGGCAGTAATTTCAACATCTAAGTTCAATGTTTCATCGGCTTTCAATTTGGCGCGGACTTGTTCTGTCGTTTTGATAACTTCATGCAACAGTTGATTTAATTCACCTTTTCGTTTTTCATTTTCGGCCGCGAGTTGTGGATCTTTTGAAACCCTATTGTATTGAGTTAAAATTTTTGAAGTTGTCTCAGGGAAATAATTAATATATTGTTTTGCTTTTTTGTAAGAAAGAGGTTCCTCAGCTAAACGAATTCTTAAGTCTCCCAATGAATGCAAAAATTCATTTCCAAGTCCAACTAACGAAGAATCTGTCAATAGTTTCACTTCTTTTTCAATCGTACCTTTATGAGAGTCTAATTTGTCCATAAAGGATTTGTATTCGTTAAACTCCACTTTGTCGGAAAATTGTTTTTTTAATGCATTCCAATTTTCTTTGGTGGAACTATTGGCAAATAACATAGGAAAAAAACTAAATGGATAATGGTGTGGTTTTCCGAGACTGGTTTTAAAAATTCCAAAACCTAACATCAACAAATGGAGAAATCCTACTAAAATATAGGAAAATACTAATAAAATCCTATCTTCAGAAAACAAATTTCCAAATCCAATATATCCAAACGAAACTAAGGCCTGTAAATATAATGCTTCCAAAGCCTGAATTCCAGAATAGGAAGATTTTTTACGTGAAAGCCAAATCACAAAAGGAAAAGCCAAAGCTCCCAAAAGTTCAAATGAGAAAGGGAAAGGAAGTAAATAAATAGGATAAGTTAAAAGTGTACTTAAGTGGGCACGACGCGCCCACTGTTTTTCTTCTGGTTCTACAATTTCATTTTTTTCCATTCTCTATTTTGCTTCCAATAACTTTTGTTTGATGTCTGATTCTATTTTGACTAATTCTTGTTCTGCGTCTTTTCGTTTTCTTCTACCTTCATCTTGAATTTTCAAAGTTTCTGTAATTGTTTCAATCAATTGTTGATTAACTTTTTTGAGAGTTTCGATTTCGACGATGCCTTTTTCTGATTCCTGAGCAATTTCAATCGTTCCTGTTTTTAACATCTCTGCATTTTTTTGAATCAATTCATTTGTTGTTTTGGTCACTTCTTGTTGCGCTGTTAAGGCTTTTCTTTGACGTAACAATCCAAGTGCGATGACAATTTGATTTTTCCAAAGAGGAATCGTATTTAAGATAGAACTTTGAATTTTTTCAACTAACACCTGATTTCCATTTTGAATCAGACGAATTTGAGGGCCAGTTTGCAAAGAGAGAATACGACTAAGTTTTAGATCATGAATTTTCTTTTCAAAACGATCCACCATTTGTACCATATCTTGGTACTTTTGTGAAGCCATAGTATCACCTTGAGCTTGCGCTTTAGTTAACATTTCTGGTAAAATTTTATCTCTAAGTTCTTTGATTTTTCCATCCCCAGCAGCGATATATACTTGGATCTCTTTAAAGTATTCTAAGTTTTTTTCATATAAACTTTGTAAAAGAGTTATATCTTTTGTTAGGTTGGTGCGCGCCATGTGCAATTCGTCTACGATCTTTTCGATTTGTGAATGAAGGTCCTCAAACTTTGCTAGGAACTTTTTGGAAGCATCAAAAATACTTCCGATCAATGGAATTTTAGAAAGAAAACTTCCTTCACCAGAGACACTATCCAAATTTAAGTCTTTTACTTTAAAAAGCAAATTACTGAGGAGCTCTCCCGCATAACCCGAATCCTTGGTTTTAATTTCTGCTAAGACTTTATCAGCAAATTCCGAAACACGAGCTTGGACTGAGGAACCGTATTGAATGATATCGTTTGGATCGTTTAACTTAATTTGGTCAGTTAACTCCTGAACTTTTTTAAGATCATCTGCTGTTAATTGCAATTCTGGGTCATTTGATTTAATTTCTAGGGAGTCCATCTGATTTCATTCCTAATATTCTATTTCCTAAAATTAGAGTTTTTATCTACAATGAGGCAAGCAGAAAATCGAAGGTGCAAAAAGCCGAATAGTATTTCAAAAAATGAAAATTAGTGCCAACTTTCGACAAAAATTCAACCTTCTCATTTAGTTAGATTCATACAATGCGAGCAAAATGTCCGATATTCTTTGAGAAAAATATATGTTAAAAAATTTAATCCAATTTCCAATTCCCTCTTCGAACTTAGTCGTAGATTTAAATTCGTTTTGTTCCCCCTTTTACTCAAATGAAGAAATTAGAAAGGTGCTCTATCATTTTCGAAAACATAATTTTGATCACTATTTGATTGTTAAATATTTATTCACTACAGGCGCATCCATTCCTGATCTAATTCATTTTCGGATGATGGATTTTAATTACGAAGAATCCTTTTTAACACTACAGGCTAGATCGCGTCTCGGTTTTCGAAAGATTTCTTTAGAAAAGGAATTTGCAAAAGAACTGTATCGACATGGCACACAATATTCTGTTGATTCCCCTATTTTTCCCGGCCGAAATGGAAATAGAGAAGAGCGCTCGATTCAAAAAATTCTGAAAAAAGCTTCTATTTTGATCGCAAAAGAGATAACTATACCAACGATTCGAGATTCTATTGCATTATCCTTCTTTCAGTCAGGGATCTCTGTACCAGAAATCCAAACATACTTAGGACACAGATCGCAAAAATCGACCCGTTATCGCATCCAATCCCAACAATATAGGTTGAAAGACGAGAATTTTAGTCCAATGAATGAAAAAGCAGCTTAAAAATTTCTTGAATGTTATGACAATTCGATGATCCTTGCCGTAAGTAGGCGCGTTTTGGAAATTAAAACCAAAAAAATTGGAAACCACACCCTAGTTCACCTCAATGGCAGACTAGATATTACACATTCTGACGAAGTGGAAGCAAAACTTGCGGAAGATGTACAAAGTGGTAATGGTGATATCATTATTAACCTGGAGTTGATTTCATATATCTCCTCTTCGGGGATACGAATTTTCGTGGGAATGGTGCGTGAACTCGACAAACAAGGCCGCAAGCTAAAGTTATGTTGCATTACTCCTCCCGTTAAAAAAGTCTTTGATGTTGTTGAGCTACTTGATCTTTTCGAAGTTTTCGAAACTGAGCAGGAAGCGGTTGCCTCTCTATCGAAATAGCCCGTCTAACCTGGGCTTGTTTCCATTCACTCTCTTTCTATTAACTTCCTTTTATTTTTTCTTCTTTTTTTCGTTAGTTGAAACATTACCGCCAGTATGGCCTGATGAAGTTTTATTTTTTTCACCTTCTTCACAGTTCTCAAATTTTGGAATTTTAAAAACAGATGTTCTCATTGGTTTGATTCCTGGTATGGAATTAAAAACCCTTTGGATGCCGCCTGGTTATTTATTAATATCCTCCTTATTTTTAAAAATATTTCCGCAAACATTATTTACAATACGTTTTGTAAGTTTTCTTACAACATTACTTTCAGCTTACGCATTTATCTTTTTACTAAAGAGATTCAAATTTAGTAATATTTCAATTTCAATTGCGTTCGCAACTATACTCTTTGAACCACTTTTGTTTCGCTTCGGTATCCCAGGACGAATGGAAGGAACTACAATATTATTTTTTCTAATTAGTTTGTTATTTGCCACATCACGTCTAAACAACATTTGGAGAAGTATTCTATCAGGATTGTTTTTAGCTTTTTCAACTTTATCTCACCCATTCACAGCTTCACTAGGCTTTGTGGTTCTATATCCTTTGTTAGTTGAGAATGAAAAAAAAATACAAAGCCTTTTACTTTTCACAATTGCAGGATTGTTACCATTTCTTGGATGGTTGTATTATATTTACCCAGATTGGGAATTATTTTTAATCCAATTCGGATCGCAATTAGTTCGAAAAAAAGCCTTATTTGAAAGTTTTGATTTATTAACAAAATTGAAAATTTTCTCATTTGGATTCGCATATTCTAAAATTCGATTATTGATCATCGGATTTCAATTGATCCTTTTAATTTTATTTACCTATCAAATTAAAAAAGCTAAACTTTCCATTCCTTATAGATTTAACTTTTTTTGGCTATGGATCATATGTGTTTTTTTCTCGATTTATTCATCTTCCGAAGGATGGTACGTAATTCATTTCTTATTTCCATTTGCTTTCGGCATGGCAATACTAAGTGAACAAAAATATATAGGCATAAAACTTGCATTATTCGGCATTTTAATTTCAGTTATTGGTTGGTTTTATATTATTAATATACATTATATAAAATCAAATTCTGATTTAATCCTTCAAAATCATTTTCAAAAGATTTATGAATCGGTAAAAAATTACAAAAAAATATATGTTCAGTCAATACCTGATCCATATTTTTATTTGAAATCAAAAAATCCAAATCAACAGATATTGGAATTTATACCCGGTGAATTAGAAATTCCATCGGAGGTATTCAAAAATACGATCGCCGAACAAGAGGCCTTTATTTTCTATAACGAAGACTTAAAAAACCAAGCTATTAAAGAATTTTTGATTCAAAATCCGGAATGGATTCGAGAAGAATGGGATATTCCTGTTAGTTCTAATCATTGGTTAGCATATAAAACCATTATATATCGAAAACCTTTATAGAGATACATTGATCCTATGAAGAAAAATTATTTATCAATTCTCTCATTATTTTCCATATTACTTCATATAAATTGTTACAAATCAAAAAAGGATGATTTTTATCTTTTGACTTTATTAAATCATAGTGCCAATCCCATCAAAGTCACCGTGCTAGGTGATTCTCTTTCCCAATGGTCTAATACTTTTGGATTGAGTCAAAAATTACCTTCTACTTATAAAGTTACTGATTTATCTGTGGCTGGATATGATACGGCTCTCTGGATTTCAGAATTATCTAGAGCTGAAATAGTACCGACAGATATTTGGATCATTGAGTTAGGAACGAATGACGCGAGTTATTCTGGTACAAATGGATTTAAAGAAAGATATATGGAAATATTGAATCGACTTAAACAAAGGACATTTTCTTATTTTTTACTTTCGACAGTACCAAAAACAAATCAAAACGGACTTCATCAAAGCATACTTTCAAATAATGAAGTCATCCGTGAACTGGTTAAGACTGATCCTGCTTATAGATTGGCCGATTTAGAAAAAGTATTTTCTGAAAAATCAGATTCAGTCATCTTATATCCTTTGAATGATCCCATCCATCCAAATGGGATCGGATATGAACTGATTGGCGAAGAGTATAGAAAACTTTTACTTGGTTTTCAAATTTAAATCAGCGAGTATTTTAAGACCTTTTAAAGTTAACATCGGATCTATAACATCAAAAACCTTGTTATGCGAAGCGTGAATCGTACTTACCAATCCACCTGTTCCAACAACTATATAATCACCAGGCATTTCTTCTTTAATCGCTCTCACGATTTCTTTTAAAAGCCCTATCCAACCAAAGAAAAAACCAGATTGGATAGATTCAACTGTTGATCCACCTAACACCTTTGCTGGGGCACCAAAAACTATGGGTGGCAATTGGGCGGTATTTCTTGTTAAAGCATCCATAGAAATTTTTAAACCAGGGGCGATCACACCACCGATGTATTCTGGTTTTTCATTGATTACACAAAACGTTGTGGCAGTTCCTAAATCTACTAATATAGCCTTTCTACCTGGATACATCTTGGCACAATAAGCTGCATTCACTAATCGATCTGCACCTATTTCAAATGGTCGTGGATAAGTGATACCAAAGTTTAAATTCATTTCATAATGAACTCTTTCGGGGTTCACATTAAACCAGTCCTCTAACATACGCTCAACGATCGGATTTAAAGAAGGAACAACGCTTGAATAAATTGCACGAGTAATTCGTTCTGAATTTACTTTTTCATGGGAAAGAAACCCCTTTAAAAAAAGACCCAATTCATCTGAAGTTCTATCCCTTCTTGTCACAGTCCTTTTATGAAAATCAGGTTGGTCTTCTCCTTCTTGAAAAATTCCAAATACAGTATTTGTATTTCCGACATCGACTACGAGTAAGAGAGGTTTTTCTGCCATTTAAATTATCCGAAAACTTGGTGAGGTGTCCATGATCTCAATCTTTTCACCTTTATCAGTCAGAATTATGAGAAAACCATATTCATCAATTCCCAAAACTTTTCCACGAACAATTTTTGAATCCCATTCTGTTTCTATAACCTTATCTTTTAAGTAGGAATGTGATTCAATCCAGATCAGTTCGTTTAAAATCTGGCTTGGATCAATAAGTTTGATGATATATGAATTCAAATTTTCAATAAACAAATTTGTAATTCTTTCTGTCGTTCCTTCAAGTGGAGATAAATCAAAGAGATAAGTAACCTTAGATTTTAAATCATTGGGAATTGTTTTTCCATAAACATTCATACCCATACCAATGATAATTGTACAAATGCCTGCTTGTATTTCTGATTCGATTAAGATGCCAGCAATTTTTTTTTCACCACGATAAAGATCGTTCGGCCATTTTATGCTCAATTCATTTTCCAAATCTGGATATAAACTTAAAAGGGATTTAAGTAATGCTGCTGATGAAAATATTGAAAAGAGAGGTAGCGAAATTTCAGAAGTAGGTATTTGTAATTTTCCAGAGAAAATAATATTTTCATCACCTAACGTTTGCCAAACGTTTCCGCCTCTACCTTTTCCATTTGTCTGTTCATCGGCAACAATCCACGAACCAACTGGGATCTTTTTATCTTTTAAAAAATCATTCGTTGAACTAACCTTAGATACTCTCTGTCCCTGTTCTTTTTTAAGTAAGTAATATGACATACATAGACTAAACTGAATCGAATTGTATTGACGAAACAAAAAAAAGAATTTTGATGAGGAGTGTGAAAATAAAAGATAAACAAATACTTGTGACCGGTGCTGGTATGGGGATAGGGGCTCTCATTTGCGAAGAATTAGCAAAATCTGGGGCAGATACAATTATCGGTGTTGATATACTTAAAGAATCTTTAGCTGAGACACAATCAAAAGTAGAATCACTAGGTTGTAAATTTATCGGATTGTCTTGTGATCTTGCCCGTGAGGACCACATAGATCTGATGCTTAAACATATTCAATTGCACAATATTAAATTTCAAATTTTAGTAAACAATGCAGGCATTGCACCATCGGGAGCGTTTGCCGAAGCAGATTTTAAAGTTTGGAAAAAAGCCATCCAAATCAATGTTATAGGTTTAACAAAACTAACACATGCTTGTTTACCAATATTAACTTCATTCCCAAAGTCTCATATTGTTAATCTAGCAAGTATTGCTGGCAAATTTGGATCGGAAGGAACCGTAATTTATTCGGCAACAAAACATGCCGTAGTAGGATTTTCACAAGCTCTTCGCATGGAATACTATGAGAAAAATTTAGGTGTCAGTTGGGTTTGTCCAAGTATGGCCAAAACAAGAATGATCGAAGGAGTGAAACCCTCGATTTTTACACCCATAATCGAACCGATTCGTGTCGCGAAAGCAGTTAAACATGCAATCCTTAAAAATAAAGCTGAGGTGATGGTTCCAGGCTATTTACGTATATCCGTTGTGATTTTACCCACATTGTTTCCTAGGTTATTTCTATGGCTTGCTGTAAAAACAAAAGCCTCAAGAGGGTGGCTACTTGCAAACAAGGGACTTGAGAAAAATATTCCCGAATAAAACCTTGTCATCATGCACATTTCCGAAGTCCTAGATAGAAATAAAACTGCCATCAGCTTTGAGTTTTTTCCTCCCAAAAATGAAGAAGCCTCTTTGGATTTGTTTAAAACTATCCAGGAACTCTCCTCCCTCAACCCCGCGTATGTGAGTGTGACGTATGGTGCAGGTGGTTCTACCAGGGACTTAACTCATGACCTAGTTGTTAAATTACAACAACAAACGGGGCTAACTATTGTTAGTCACTTAACCTGTGTTGGTGCTACAAAATCAGAAATTGCTGATATTCTAAAGCGTTATGAAGCCTCTGGCATTCACAATATCATGGCACTCAGAGGCGATCCACCGAAAGGACAAACAGAATTTATAAAATTTGAAAATGGTTTTGAATATGCCGGCGAACTAGTTTCATTTATCAAACAAAATTTTCCAAAGATGGGCATCGGCGTAGCAGGCTTTCCTGAAGGACATCCATCTACACCTAACAGGCTCAAGGAAATTGAATTTTTGAAATGGAAAATAGACCAAGGTGCAGATTATATCTGTACTCAATTATTTTTTGACAATAATGATTATTACGATTTCGTAGAACGATGTGAGATTGCTGGTATAAAAGTACCTATTATCGCAGGCATCATGCCTATCACTTCAAGGAAAGGTATGGCAAGAATGGCAGAACTTTCTCTTGGTTCCAGATTTCCAGCGAGGTTACTTAAGTCTTTGTCTAGAGCAGATGACGATGCTTATGCGGAAAATGTGGGCATACATTGGGCAACAGAACAAGTGCGTGGTCTACTTGATCACAAAGTCGCTGGCATTCACATGTACACACTTAACAAATCAAAGGCGACGAGAAAAATTTACGAGGCACTTGGAATAAGAAATTTTAATTCAATTTGATTCCTTCAGATTTGGATCTCGCATTCCTAAATAAGAATTATTTTTCCAATAACCTTCATGAATGATATTGCCTTTTGCATTTTTTGTAATCGATTTACCTTCTAGCATATTATTTTTCCAAATCCCTTCGAGGATGCTCTTATCAGAAAAAATATACTTTCCGAATCCATTTCGTTTCCCATCAGCATACTTTCCTTCAAATCTATCTCCATTGGGATAAATATAAACTCCCGTTCCTGATCGTTCCCCACTTTGATAATTTCCTTCGAATAATTCTAACTCGGAATAATGAAAACGCCCTTTACCGTGACGTTTATCGTTTTCAAAATTCCCTTCGTATCGATTGCCATTTATATGATTGTAAATACCGGATCCTTCTCGTCTTCCATCAACAAATTCACCAACAAAGGTATCTTGATTTTTATACAATAATTGGCCTTTTCCATTCCGGCGAGCTTCATAAAATTCACCTTCGTATTTGCTACCATTTTCGGTAGTTTGAATTCCTACTCCATTATCACAATCACCTTCAACACAAACAGTTTGAAGGGTATGGCATTGAGCAAAAATCGTTATAATATAGAATAACAAAATTCCTGTTGATCTTTCTTTTATGGAATTGTAAAACTTGATAACGATCATCTTGTTCCCATGGCAATTCATAGATGTATTATTAATTTTAAAAAGGTATAAAAATGTCATCTAAAAAGGTTCTTCTAGTGGACGATAGCACTGTCACTAGATTGATGATTAAAAAAATTATCAATGATTCAAAATTAAATTGCGAATGTTTGGAAGCGGAATCTGCGGACAAAGCACATGATTTGATTATGACTTTGAATCATTTGGATTTTGCTACTATTGATCAAAATATGCCAGGTACACTTTCTGGTTTGGATTTCGCAGAAATCTTACTTAAAAAATTTCCCAATATTCATATAGCGCTCGTTACTGCAAACATTCAAGATGCAATCAGAAATAAAGCAAAATCGATAGGCATTGATTTTATTGAAAAACCTATCTCAGCCGAAAGACTTAATCCATTTTTAGAAAAGGTTCAATAATGAATCACCTAACAGAATTAGAAGAAGATGCGTTAGGAGAATTATTTAATATTAGTTTGGGTGGGGCAGCCAAATTATTAAGTGAAATGATCTCAAATGAGATCCTACTTACAGTTCCGAGTTTAAAAATAATAAGTATAGAAGATGCTTTAAAATTAGAATCTCTTGCCAATAAAGACATATGTTCTATAGAACAAAAGTTTAATGGAGGACTCGGGAACGGATCTGCATTTATATTATTTCATAAAGATTCCAGTCTAGAAATTGTCAGGATGATGATTAAAGATTATGTAGAAATAAATGAAGTATCTCATTTTGAAAAAGATGCTCTTAGTGAAATTGGAAATATTATTTTAAACTCTATACTTTCCAACTTAGCGAAGATGGCGGAGAAAAAAATCGAAACAAATATTCCCGAATTTTTTATCGGGAAATATGAAGATATCCTTAGAGATGACCTCTATCAGTTAAAAGATATCAATTCAATTCTAATGGCATTTATAGATTATCATTTAAAAGGAAAAGACATCCAAGGTTATATATTTTTCTTACTTGAATTTGAAACTATAAAAAAACTATCTAATGTTCTTATAGAAAGACTGAAATAAATTGGAAGATTTAAATTTCGACAATCTCCATACAATCGTCGACAAATCTGGGATTGGGATTATTATATTAAACAATGATGAAAAAATTATTTTATCAAATCAATGGTTTTATCGTTATTCTGGATTTGATTTTTCTTCTTTAAAAGATAAATTATTTTTGGATGTTTTTCCTGAATTTAAAAATTCACGAACTCACACTTCTATCAAACTATGTTTAGAAGATCAACAATATTCTATTCTCACACATACCCTAAACCCATTCCCATTTCCTTTATATGAAAATTCTAGGGACAGACTTGAGGATAAAAGAATATATCAATATTTGCATATAATACCCATTCAAATTACTACTTCTGAGGGATGTTTATGCATGATTCAAATTTCAGATGTGAGCCAACAAGTTACTAGAGAAAATATGTTACGTGAGCAGATGAACATTGCTACTTCTATTAAAGAAGAGGCGATTCGTGCTTCAAATGCAAAGTCTGTTTTTTTGGCCTCAATGAGTCATGAAATCCGCACTCCTTTAAATGCGATCTTAGGTATGACTGAAATATTAGAGGAAACCAATTTAGATGTAGACCAAAGAAAATATTTAGATGTTCTGCGAAACTCTGGCAAAGCCTTATTTAATTTGATCAATGATATTCTTGATTTTTCAAGAATCGAAGCAGGAAAACTAGAAATTGATAATCATCCCTATTCATTGTTAAGTGTCATTGAAGAAACACTTTCTCTATTTTATTTAAGGGCCAAAAATAAAGGTGTTGTTTTAGAATCTTTTATTTTTCCAGGGCTTTCAACTTCTGTATATGGAGATCCAATTCGCATTCAACAAATTTTGATTAATCTTTTGGGCAATTCTATAAAATTTACGCAAAAGGGAAAAATTTTACTTCGCATAACACATATCTTCGATGAGGATACAAGACGTGAAATGATGGTAATAGAAGTTTCCGATACAGGTATAGGTATCCCTCCAGATAAAATAGATAAAATCTTTGACAGTTTTACACAAGGAGATAGTTCTACGACGAGAAAGTATGGCGGAACGGGACTTGGTTTAGCTATTACAAAAAAATTAGTAAATTTGCTAAATGGTAAAATAAATGTAAAAAGTGAATTTGGAATTGGTTCAACATTTACTATTCAGCTTCCATACCTTCCTTATTTAGAAACAGAACTACAATTACAAACTACCTTTGATGGCATTGATGTTCCTGAACCTTCAAAATTTCCCAAATTAAAACTCTTGTTAGCCGAAGATTCTCCTGAAAATATTTTTTTAGTTCAAACAATATTACGAAAATATCCCATTGAGATAGATGTTGCTGAAAATGGAAAAATTGCTGTTGATAAAGCAATGTCTAACAAATATAATGTGGCCTTAATGGATATGCAAATGCCAATTATGGATGGCAATGAGGCAATTAAATTGATTAGGGATAATGAAAAAAAATCTAAAATTCCTACATCAAAGTCTTTGCCTATCATTGCACTGACAGCTAACGTATCTAAAGAAGATATAAAAAAGAGTTTCGAAGCAGGATGTAGTTCTTACCTAACAAAACCAGTCAGAAAAACTGATTTAGTCAGATTGATATATTTCTATACTACTTCGGAAAATGCTCTGATTTTAGATAAGCATAATTAATTATTTAGCAACCATCTCGCGCCACCAATTTGGTGTAGATGAAATAACTCCAGGTTGTCCATATAATGAATTTGCAATGTTTAAGGATGAGGCACCCGCTTCCGTTTCAATTTCATAATAATTTTTTCCCTCTATCTCTAACTTCTGTTTAATTCGAAGTCCCTTACCTCCGAAAAAAACCTCTGCTTGTTTTTGGTTCATGGAAGTTTCAAGTTCTACAATGATATTGCCAGGCAATGCAAGTAACGTGGAACCTTTAACAGTTTTAAATACCGGCGAATAACCTATATTACCTGAAGAATTTAAACTTTTGGAGACTCCAATTGATCCATCTTTTCCATTTGTTTTCCAAAGATTCACTATCCCCTTTGAAGTTACTAATTCTGCACTTTGATCGACTTTCTGAACTGGCGATTTTGTATTTCGGGATGATTGGTTTCCACCACCGAATTCAGCAACGAGACCAGATTCCAAAACGAGAAGTATTTTTTGGTTACCTTCATAGAAATAGAGGTCATTCGGTGAAATGTCTTGTGAATATGAGGGTCTAGATACGCATGCAGTTGCTAATATAGCAAAAATAAAACTAATTGAATGAGATTTTTTTTTATACAATATGTGGTTCATAATTTACTCCTATATTTACCGTCTAACTTAATTGGCACGCCCACGAACTCGTATGCTCCATGATGAAAGAGTATGATCTAAATTAGCAATATTTTTCGAAGTTGAATATACAAAACTGGATCCAGTTTGTGTATATCTAGATGTCGCATCACAGGTATAATTTGAAGTACCAGCTCCGCCAACCGCTTTAGTACAAACGTCTGCTACTCTTAACTGCCATGTACCGTTGGCAGACTCATCCACAAATGTCGTGGCACCAAATGTCCATGCCGTAAAATCATTGCAGAACGCAATAGAACCGTTAGAAGTACATATCCTAGGGACAGCGAGTCGAGCTTTAGTTCCAGCAGGTGATATCAATTCAACATAAAGATCGCCTGCATCATCATTGGTGCCTGTTTGAACGGTCATCGTAACTTCGACAAATTCAATTTTACCTATACCAGTGTTTGATAGAGTTGCTGAATTTAATGCACCTGTTTGGTTGTTATTTGGAATATTTGAATTTGTTGTTGAGCCAGTTTGAGTCGAAGTGAGGAGAGATCCTATCAAAGTCCAAGAATCTGCTAAAGTCAAAGCATTCCCAACATGAACGGCACCAAATCCATACTTATGATTAAAATTGAGACCAGCTCCATTGGTCACCCAATCTGAATCGGTCGAATCGTTTTTTCTAGCCGCTCTTGCTAAAATAACTCTCACGTCTCTAGATGTTAAATTTGAGTTTCTTTCGAGAATCAAAGCCCCAACGCCGGCAGCTAATGGAGAAGATGCGGAAGTTCCATTAAAGCTGTTTGTATAATTAGTATTCGAAAAATTAGGTGATGCGCCTGTTGTGTTATAACCACCACTGCTAGCTATATCTGTTGTAGCAATGGCTGGACCTCCACTCAAACCTTGTGAATGTGCTGAAATTAATAAATTAGCACCTTCTTCTGAATAATAAGCTCTTTTTCCATCATTACCTATGGCCGCAACAGCGAATGTATTATAAAAATTTGCTTGTCCGTCATGATTGGAATTATCTCGTGTGGCAGTCCCTGAAGAAACGATGCCACTAGTGTTAGACGATGTTAATAGTTGCCCACCATTTCCAGCCGCCCAAAAATAGATTGTCCCTTTTCCATTTCTTCCAGAAGTGAATCCAGAATTCACTCCAGATTGCCATAATGATCCACTGGATGCAAGTCTACCTGTATTGTCTGCAGCACCCCAACTATTATTTGAAACCCAAACTTTAGTTGAATTTTGGCTCATGGCACTACTAGCATTTGAATCTGTACTGTTAACCAAAACGTTTCTAGCACCAATTTTTGATCTCGGTGCGATTCCACTTAATCCAATACCATTTGAATCACGAGCTGACATAATCCCTGAAACAGCTGTTCCATGACAACCAAGCCCAGTTGTGCTACAATTTGAGTAATTGAAAAGTCCACTCTCACCTGAAGATGAATAGGTAATATTCAGACTATTATCATAATTACTTTTGAGATCTTCATGAGTATAATCCATCCCATCATCTACAGTAACTATATTGACTCCATTGCCTTTACATCCTTTTTCCCATGCCGAATTGGCATTCACATCTTCACCACTTACAGCTCCACTTGTCGTTCCATCATTGTTTAAATGCCATTGATTTGTGTACAATGGATCTGAGGGAACGCCTGTCGTAGAACACGAACTAGCAACCGTCGACTGATTCTGTAAATAATTCAGAATCGCAAATAAAAGAAAAAGTTCGGTAGTTTTGTTATCTTCCTTTTTACAGTTCACTTGCAAAAATAGAAAAATAAATAATACACAGTAGTTTAAAAAACGCACGATTTAACCTCTACGGAATTCCCCTAACATTGCCTGCGAATTTTACTCTCGCAAGCAATTTTTTTCTATGCTTTTGCTTCTGCTAGGCGTTTTGATCTATCATCTTGCACAAGTGCATCAATTAATTCTTCCAAATCACCTTCCATAAGTGCAGGTAAATTATGGCTCGTATAACCAACTCTATGGTCTGTGCAACGCCCTTGTGGATAATTGTATGTCCTAATTCGTTCTGAACGATCACCAGATCCTACTTGGGCTTTCTTTAAAGCATCAGCGCTTAACTTTGCGGTTTCAGCTAACTGATCTGCGATTCTGGCACGTAACATACGCATGGCTTTGTCACGATTTTTAATTTGAGACCTTTCTTCTTGGGAAGCTGAAACAATTCCGGTAGGGATATGTGTAATACGTACAGCAGAGTCGGTAGTGTTTACGTGCTGACCACCAGCACCTGACGAGCGATATACGTCAATTCGAAGATCACTTTCTCTTATTTCTATTTCTTTTTCTTCTACTTCCGGCAATACGGCAACTGTAACAGCTGATGTGTGAATTCGCCCGCCAGATTCAGTTACTGGAATTCTTTGTACGCGATGTGTGCCAGATTCAAATTTGAATAAGTCATAGGCACGTTCATCATCTAACGAAAATACTATTTCTTTATAACCACCGATACCCGTTTGGCTCATATCTATGATTTCAACTTTCATCCCCATTTTATCGGCGTACTTATTGTACATACGAAAGAGATCAGCACAAAATAAACCAGACTCTTCTCCGCCAGTTCCAGCACGAATTTCCACAAGAATGCTCTTACCTGAATTTGGATCCGGAGGTAATAACATAATTTCCAATTCTTTTGAGAGAGCTTCTAACCTAGCTTCGCCTACTTCTATTTCAGTTTTTAACATCGTATGCATTTCCGGATCACTTTCTGATCCAAGCATACCTTTCGCATCCTCTATATCTTTCATGATACTTAAGTATTCATTTGCCTTGGTATAGACAGGAGTTAGGCGAGACCTTTCTTTTGAAAGATTTTTTAGTTGATCGGATTGAGTTGCCTTACCTAGCTCATCTTCGATGCGAAGGTATTTTTCTTGTATTTTTTTCAATCTGTCTATCATGTCTATGGAAAGGATAGAGAATGCCTGATTTTGATAAACCAAAATCTAATTCTATTGTGTTTAAGGTGAACGAAAACGACTCTCCACAACAAATAAAAAGCTTTTTAGAGAGCCTAATCGACCTCTTTGCAGGCCTAGAGGAATACAAAAGCCCCTATGCACCGACGATCCAGCCTCCGAAACTATTAATCGATGAACTCGTCCAAAATGCTTCTTTCAAAACAGCACTCATCAGTGGGACGTGTTCACTTCCCCCAGGCCCCTTAGGTCTAATCAGCATTCTACCTGAATTATTGATTATTTACCGTATTCAAGGCCAATTGGTATTAGACATTGCTGCTTTGCATGGAAAGGAAGTCCATGTTACAAAAGAATTGTTATTATACTGCATCTTCAAACATGGCAGTGCTCAAATTTTCAGAAAAATCATCGAAGAGTCATCTTTAAAAATCCTCATTCGCCCAACTACAGTTAGATTATTTCAGGTAATGCTAGAAAAATTAGGTCTAATGATTACACACAAAGTCATCCGAAGGCAATTTGCGCGTTGGATTCCGTTAGGTGGCGCTTTTGTTACAGGAACCATAGCCTATTTTGATACAAAAAAAGTAGGCAATACGGCCCACTACCTATTTTCAAAAGAATTGGTTGTGATAAATGAGATTACTGGATTGGAAAGTAAGTGAAAATTCTTGTATTAACATTTTTAATTTTTCTAACTAATTGCAAAACAGAACACGAAAATTTAGTTTCAGAAATCGAAGATTTAATTTCAAGAGAGAAATACGAAAAGGCACTCATACTTATTTCAGAAAGACTTTCAGCAACAAGAAGTACAGCCGAAATTTTATCAAAGTCAAAACCGAACCAACCCCGCTTACTACAGTTATCCGAAGATCGCAGACGTGTTGTCTGGACGGAAAACAAAACTATTTATTTTAGAGATTTAATTACTGATAAAGCGGAAAACATAGAATTAAAAATTCGTCCTGAGAATTTTCAGATTTCAAATAACGCTGAATATGCGATATTACAATATCCACTAAAACAAAAGGGTGGCTGTGCCATCTATGCATATTCTTTATTAAACATTACCGTCGAATACGAATCAGGTGTTCATATTCCTTGCAAAACCGGGATGGGTATAACACAAAAAGGTGATAAGATATTATACTTTTTTGAAAACAATCTATATGAAGAACGGACTAGCCATCCCAAAATTCCGAAAAAAGCTGTATCCTTTGATTTATTCCCTCCCCCTTTTCCAAAATTAAAAACAAATCTACAATTGGCAAGTTTAGGAGAAGACTGGCTGATTTGGTCAGGAGCCGGTGGAGCTTACAATTTATATTTTTTGCAAAGTAAGACGATGAAAATTACGTTCTTGAGTAAAGATATTGTATTGCCAAGGATTACATATAACAATGGTTCTTCGGCTTATGTAGTTGGTGGTAAAGTTGGCGATTTATATCTTAGAGAAATTGAATACTCGCAAAATAGAATTCCTTCCTTACATCGGGGAATTCCTGTTTCAACACGTGAGGCTACTTCTTGGAAACTAACAGGTAAAGATGAATTTCTTACTGGAAATCAAAACGAACCTTTGCAACCCATGAAATGGAAAGTCCTCGGCAAAAAAGAACATTTACCATTTTTTTTGGAGAGATTTTGGGTGATTACGGGTGATCGAATTATCTATGAGAACAAAGCAGGCGAGCTGGTTCTGGACAATTTAATATTTGGCCCAGAAGATTTTGTGATGTTGGATTATTATAAAAAGGTTAAAAAATCATCTGACGGCTAATTAAGCCGCCTGTTCACTTTCTTTTCTATTTAGATAAAAATTGCAGTTTTTATATTTTTCAGTAACACAATATGATGTTAGATTCAACATATCGCCGTCTTCTAGCCTGTCCTTTGCACTCGGGCATACTTTTAATCCCTTAGAATATAAAGGACATTTTATATAGAATTCATGTGTCGAGTGCGTTTTCTTAGACATAGCTTTCAAAACTTTTTTGATTTTTACATTCATGTCAAACTGATTTTAGAACATAGGAAAAAATAAAAAAATAATTAAGTCTCTAATCCGAATTAATTTAGAAGTATAGATTTAAGATTCTCGGTTCATTATCCGATTCAGAAACATTTATATTTACAAAGTCACGTAAGTTAAATGTCCGTCCTGACGTTTTAAATCCGAATAAACTTCCATGCATAAACACTTGCACAGCATCAATGGCACGAGTTGTTTTTATATTTTTTGCTAATCCAAATTTTTCCCAAATTTCATTCTCGCTTAACTGGGATAAGTCTTCATTTGGCAAAAAGGATTTAATTTTTTCTTGATCTAATTTTTTAAATGAAACGGAAGGAGAGACCAATCCATCTAATGGTTTGCCTTTCAATCTATCATACAAAGCAGTATTGAAAACTTCTTGACCAATAAATACTGCCACCTTCCAACCTGGTACTATCCAAGTTCTATCTTGAGTCAATTCTCCAGCTTCAATAAATGAAGACTCTTCGTCTGTAATCAAAGTTTTGCGAACCAATGGATCCATGACTTTTCCTTCAGCAGAAAATGGAACAGAAACATTGTACAATTGTCCTTGTGGATCTACGACAAGCACACCTTTCACTACTTTAGGCGATGGCAAAATAATTGATCCGGCAAGTATCGGCACTTTGTATTCTTTTGCTAATCTAGAAAAAGTCTCTTGGTAAACCTCTGCCATACGCAATGATTTATAACGAAATGATGCCTCCCATTTCGAATTAGGTTTTTTAGAATTTTCTAAATAAGGGGCGATTTCCGTCGCATGTTTAGAAACAAAATTATCTATTAGAGAATTTATATCCCCTTCTTCAAAGATAGATTTTTTTTCATCAACGAACAATAAACCAGTTCCAATATGTTCCGGGAATATAACGATTGTCTTGCGATCATAGATATTCTTTTCTTTGCCTGATTTTAATAACTCTTCAATCCTTTCAGACCACCATTCTGGTTTGGCAAAGTCATTCGCTCTCAAATAAACTTGCATACCCACCATATTTCCATACTTTCGATCTGTTCCATTAGTATTTATCGTGATCGAAGACCAAGTAGGTTCTACTTTTAAAGGTTCGCTCTCTTCTATAGATTCTGTTTCTGTTTTTGCAATTGTAATTTCAAACTTGGGAATCGGGACGTCTTTGCGAAGTAAGGCTTGCGAAGCAAATCCTGTGATGAATAGAAAAACAATAAAATAGAGAATCTTAATTGGAGGTACGTATAAATTATGCATGTTCTTTTAAATATAAGGAAATCGTATCTAACATATATTCGGTGAAAAGAGGTGTAGGATTATAATTTTTTATATCAACCCATTCCATATAGTCATGCTCATCTGACATCTGAATTTTTCCAGAAATCAATTTTGCATGATAAGCAAGAATGATACACGGAACATTCTCTTCGTTTACTCTGTGTTTGTGAATCAAAAATGGTTTCGGGTTTAAGTCTATCTTAATGTCATTTCCCAATTCTTCAGAAATTTCTCGTTTGATACTTAAAGTCCAGTCCTCAAAAAACTCATGTTCGTCCATCCGTCCACCAGGCAGATCGCCTAGACCAGATTTTTTATCTCGCATAACAAGAAGTCTATCGCCATCGCGTAAAAAAACTTTTTGGGTGATTTGAAAAAAACCATGTTTACTCAAATGGATTCACCCCATTGGTTTATTTGATGATCAACTGCGTATAATTTGGGTGAAGGAAGATTGTTATTTTTAAATTGATGAACCATACCTAGTGCTGTGCTTGTTAATTGTGATATAATTGGATCCATAGATTCAGTAGGTACCCCAAAAAATAAAAAGTTGATCGGGCTACCGTCACTGAGTAAATAAATAGATTTTTCTATCATTTGATCTTGGTATTGAAATTCAAAGTGAATTTTTCCACCTAAATCCATTTGCGTTTGCGGATCCAATATCCTACTAATTTCCAGTTTAACTATGTCGGAACCTATCATCGGTTGTGTGGTAGAATTCAATTGGTTCATCCAATCTATAAAATCGCTAAATTCAACTGTTTTGGTCGAACCTGAAACTAAAAATAAATGTGGTTTTTTACTATTTAAAATCCAATTTTCGAAATTCTTTTGCTTTAATACACTATCGCCTGTTACACCAATGATCAAATCTACATTTAAAAATTCTTCATTATCCACATCTGTAAAAGCTTTATAAAGAAATGGTTCATTCGATAAAATTTTTAAATCCACACGAATTAAATCGAGGTTGGATTCATGCAAACGTCCACCAATCAAATATTTATCTAAAAATGTTCCGATATTTCCATGAGATCCGAGTAACATAATTTTACGTTTTGAAATTACCTTACCGAGACCATGCAAAGTGTTTTCGATGGCATTTAAAATCGAATATGCGACCTCTTTAGATTCCTCTTTGGATTTTTCTTTAGAAATCGCTATAGAATAAGCGGTTAGTGCAAGGATATTTGATTCACCACTCACTTTAAGTAAACGATCAAATCCATTTCGAGTATGTTCTACTGTTCCGATCACTCGAGATAGTATAAATTCTTTTAATGATAGATTTTGAAATTCAATAGGACATTCAATCCAGAATTCTTCACAATACTCTAACAAAGATTTGTTTTCTAAACAGCGTTGATTTAATATTGGAGCGATGTATCCTCCATCTTCAATGAGCAAAAATTTTTCTGAAGGCGATTTCAAAAAGAATAATTTATTTAAAAATAGGAATGTTGCGAGATAACGCATAGCATCATAAAATCCAAATTTTGCTTCTTCCAATTTTTCTTTAAATTTGTTATGTTTCGCAAAGTCACTGTATAATGGCGATACACCATAATAAGCTTTGTTATTTTTTGTTAGCTTAAATTCGAGTCCAGCCATATAGAATTGTTCAGTGGGAATATCCAACAAAACATCCAAATAAATCGGAGGGATATTTCCTCCGTATTTAACAAAAGCTACATCGATACTTTTTGCCTTTAATCTGCGAAATGTTTCAATCAATGAAATAATTTCCGATGTTATGTGGTGAATTAAAAAAATATTTATCCCTTCAAAACTAAATTTATGATTATTACTATTAGCAATTTGTTCTAAAAGAATCATTCGTTTCAAATAGAAACTCGAATCGATTTGAGTTCTTCTTTTGTTAAAACTAAAATTTAATACTCGATCTAGTCTTGATAAATCAATATAAACTTCTGATCTTCCTAATTTAGCGAGAACAGTATTACCGTCTTTGATTACATTCGCAATATCAGTATCTTCTAATATTAAAAATAATTTTTTCATTAGCGGGAGTGCATTTTCTATGCTTGAGGCTAACAATATTTGTCGAAATTGATCTTCCCAATAAAAATTAATATTCGTTAAACGACCGAAAGGAGTTTTCTCGATTTGTTCAAAAACTTTATTGAAATGCCTATTTTCTTCTTCAAAAAATGTTTCACCTTTTTGAGCCGCACTCAATATACTATTTGCAAGTGACTCACTAATTTTTGATAAACCCGCTATATAGGTTCTGCGACCGATCTCATCTACTCGTTCATGATTAATTTTAAGTAAATCGAGAGTAGAATCAGTATTTGAATCTATAGTGATTCTTAAAAAAAATTCTCCGCTATGACTAAGACTCGTTACACGCTCGAGAAGTATCTGATAATTAACTGTCGTTTCTTTATCAATTTCATAAAATGGAAACAACAAACCAACAGATGGGTTAGTTCTTGCATCTTCGCCGTAAAATTCAGGATGTAATTTTCTAGCTATAGATTGCCTTTGAAACGTTCCCAAAACAATTCTTAAATCATCTTCAAACTGAGATCGATATAAGATCCAATCATTCAATACACCGGCTCTTGCATAAACTTGCACATGTTGAATGTGCATATCAGTTAGTTCATGATTGATACTCGGATTTATTTTATATAAAAAGGAAACATCACCCGGAGCAGAATGCAATTGGTTTCCTATTTCTTCTGCCAATGACCTCGAAAGTATGGAAAGTCCAAAAAAGATTCTGAGACTTGATAAATCAATTTCCCAATTTCCTTCTGAGATTTTAAGTAAAGGCGGTCCAAGAGATGTTTGAATTTCTAATTGAGACATGATTTTAATTAGTCAAAATGTACAACGACTTTGACTGAGTTTGGATCTTTTGCGGTTTGGTATGCGTCTTGTAAATTTGCGAATTTAAAATTATGGGAAATTATATTTTCTGAAAGTGATTTTACCACATCGTCATTTTCTTTTAGCAATTTCATGGCATAATGAAAATCACCGCACCGAGAAGAATGAATCGTTTTTCCAGATTTAAAGAAGTCGTAAGTTTGCTTTGCTTCACCTAACCAATGACGGGGATTGTCCGTGTCGATTAAGATAGCACTGCGCGGTCGAACCATTGAATTTTCATTTCCAGGAATGGGTCGAATGGCTGATCCAATTTCCGAAGGTGTAGAAGCAATTACCAAGTCGAACCTTGGAACTTTGTTTTTAAATTCGGAAGAGACTAGTATTTTTTCAGCATCTTCTATCGAACCTGTAAAAACCTTTATACCTTTAGGAATCAATTCTTTCCATTTCGCATAACAAGAAGGAAAAATATAAATTGATTGATTTTTGCGAGTTTCTTTTGGCCAAACTAAATTTAAATTTGTAACTGTAGCTGGTATAAGTGACAATTCATCCACCACAAGTTCCGTTAGATGGCTGATTCCGCCCATAACTTGACCATTTGTAGTCTTCAAATGAACTTCTCGTTTCGCTAACTCCATAGCTGATAAAAATCCAGAAGGAGTGCTCGTTGTATCATAGACTATATCAAATTTTTCAAGTAACGAAGTTATAGGTGTTTTTCGTAAATCAATGGCTTCGTCGGCACCCATTTTTTTTGATAATTCCATTAGATGATCATGGCGAGTGATGGCTGTAATGCGAAAATTTACCTTTGAAGATTGTCTATGTGCTTTGAGTGCTGATAGTATTAAACTCCCCAATCTACGCGGACCAAGTACTGCGACATTGTCTCCGTTTTTCGGAGGTGAGGCAATGATCGCTTGTAAGGCGGCCGCAAAGGGTTCCATTAGGACTGCTACTTTTTCTGGTATATCGGTAGTTTCAATGGCTGCGAATTGTGGCGCTAAAATATAAGGACCAAAACCACCGGGCAAACGATCGATACCAAGAACCTTTCTTTCTGGCGAATGAGTCGGAATGCCTTCTTTACAAAATTCATCTTTAACTTTATCACCGCGAGCTTCAAAGGTATCATTGATTTCTATGACGAATTGTTTTACTGGAGTCTCACCTATAGATTCAGCCAAAACTTCATGACCAATAATTTGAGGGAGTGGATGAGGTAAAAACCTTCGATCAATGTCAGTCGAACACACACCACAGGCTTTGGTTTTAAGAAGTTTATAACCTGGCCCGACTTGCAAATATGGTGATCCATTTCTAAGGATTTTCCAACCCTCTTCCTGGCTGCCCAAGTATTCATACTCTGACGCTTCAAATTCATCATCTGAAGTATAATCAAGAGCTTTAAATTTAATCTGCATCTATCTATTGTTGATAAAAAATAAAAGAATGATCGTCAATGTAAAAAATGTCAGGTTAATTAGAAATCCCTGCTGAATCTCTTTTCTCTCTCTTTTACTTAAAAAATATGCTGTGATGAAGACAGAAAAAAATCCTCCGAGATGTGCCCAATGAGCGACTGAATCTTTTGCAAATAAATTTGTGATATCAGAATAAATACTCATCCATGCAAAAAGAAAAACAGGAAAAGGAATCTGCTGTGTTTTTGTGATCGGAAAACGAAAAGGGGAAAGCAAAGCCGCTACACAGGCCAATCCTGAAATAGCACCACTTGCACCTACTACGGGCGTTGTATCTCCTAAAAAAAATCCTCGGACGATCCAATCACCAAATACTGATAAAAACCCAGCCATAAAATAAAAAAGAAGCCACCTAACTTTACCAATTCGATTTTCAACCACACGACCAAGAATCATAAGATAAAAAATATTTGAAAATAAATGAGAGAAAGAAGCATGAAAAAAAGTACTTAAAATCCAATTGAGAGGTTGGAACTCACCTGGTGTAGCTATAAAGTATTGGTCTATAGCTCTCGGAAAAAAAGTAAGCATAAACGGAAAAAGCAAAATCATAAATATCGATATGCTAGCAGTTAATGGAAAAGCCCAAATGAATGACATATTTTATTTTTAGTTAGCTGGTGGAGAAGTTTTCGGGGGCTTCACTTCTTCTGGAATACGAACATATGCGGGATCATAATTTGGAATCGGATTTGCCAATTCGTGGAGATCGGGTTGTTTCCAAATACCATCATAATAGCTGATTTCCGAATAAGAGTCAAAATTACTGTCATATAAAAATTTTAAATATTTTTCTTTGTCATTTAAAATAATTCTATTTACTTCTTTAACAAGTCCTTCGAAAGATCTAGATTCCCGATTAAATTCGTCAACGGAATCGTGTAACAAACCTAACATTACGATAAATTTTTCGGCCTGTTTTAAAGATTTTAATGCATAAGCAAATTCTTGTAATTTCATTAAATACAAATAAGGTCGCGTGTTTTTTCCAATAAGAAACTTTTGTTTGGCGACAGCGATTTCCCTGTATCCTAATCTAAGATATAATTTGGTTTCGGTTTTTTCTTTGCCATTTGCCAATTTAGCCAATCTTCCAAGTTCGACTTCTAGATCCGTAATTTCTTCTTCTAATACTAACACAAATAAATGAATGAGTAAACCTTGTGTCCTTCGGAGCTCAGCATAAGATCTACCTAGATCCATTTGCAAATGTAAAATCTCAGATTCAATATGATGTTGAACACATCGTTTGAAATATTGTTTTTGAACAGCAGTTCCTCGGTTTGTAATCGTTGAACTGAGTATTTTTAGAAATTCATAATTATCTTTTAAGCCGTAGCTTACCCGAATCAGCTGTGTGGCTTTCGAACTTGATTGGTCTGGAATTGTTTCCGTCCAAGCAAATAAGAGTAATAATAATATAGAGCCGATTCTTAGCACTGTGTCCCTATCTTCGGTCAACTTTGAGATTCATTAACAAGATAAAAAAGAAAAGACAATGTAGTATCCTTTCATAAGATTATGTCTAAAAGTCTATGCCCTCGACCATGAATTCTTTACCTTCTTCGCCTTTGGAAGCCATCGAAGTCTTAAAATCTGAGATGGATTCACCCCTATGGGAGACTCGTCTTTTGGATCTGATGAAACTGGCGGCGAAAAATGATAAAAATACTTGGGCACTTATTTACCAATTAGTAAGAGAAGCAGACTCTGGAAGATTAAGCTGGGGATATCACAAGATCATACTTAGTGGCTTAGTATATCTACTATCCTATGTCGGTGACAGCAAAAGTTATAGAATACTTGTAAATTATGTAAAATCATTGGATCGACCGATTCCTATAGGAGCCTTGGAATTAATTTCAGATATGTTACCAACCTTTCCCGAATTGGACATGAAAGAAATTTTTGAGATAGCAAAGAACAGTGACGAATTAAAATCTGCTTTTGGTGTGATGGCTCTCACAAAACTCGCGTTAGAGAGCCGGTTAAGTGAAGAAGAAAAATCTCAAACAAGAGAATTTTTATCTACATATAAAAATCACAAATATTACTTACAAGATATTATAGAAACCACACTCGAATTTTTATCAGAAGAAGATCACTCTCCATCTGATTTTTTAAATGATCTAGAAGGAATGTTTTAGTGAAAGCTGCTGTACTTCATTCAGGGGATCGTGAACTTAAAATTGAAAATGTAGCTATACCGACTCTCCTACCTAAGCATATAAAAGTTAAAGTCAAAGCTTGTGGTATTTGTGGTTCAGACATCCATCTAATCTTACATGGAAAAATGAAAGCTTCCTATGTACCTTGCATTCCTGGACATGAGACTTCAGGCATAGTATCCGAATTAGGCGAAGGAGTGACAAAATTTGTCGTCGGTGATAGGGTCGTAGTCAGTGCAGGAACTTCTTGTGGAAAATGCGTTCACTGTTTGGCGGGAAAAGAAAATTTATGTGATCAAATCGGTGTGCTTGGATTTAACCAACAAGGTGGCTTTGCAGAATATTTAGTTATTGAAGAACGATACTTACACAAATTACCAGATTCTATTCCTTTTGAACAAGGTGCTATATTGGCGGATGCCGTTTCTACTCCTTACCATGCAATTAAATACCAAGGGGAATTGAAAGAAGGAGAAACGGTTGTTATCATAGGATGTGGTGGCCTTGGAATTCATGCTGTCGCCATTTCTAAAGCCTTAGGTGCAGGTCATATAATCGCTGTGGATATTGACCGTGGTTCTCTCGACAATGCCTTATCATACGGTGCGAATGATGCGATTCTTCTCGAAAAAAATACCCAACTCGGAAAAGTCTTAAAAGAAAAAACCAAGGGAATTGATCTCATCGCTGACTTTTCCGGACATATGTCAAATATAGAAAGTAGCATTCGTGCCATGAACCGAGGGGGAAGGATCGTTTTGGTCGGTATCGGTCGGAGTAAATTAGAAATTCCTATGCCTTTTTTTCTTATAGAAAGGCAGATTCGCATAACAGGATCATATGGTTCAGATAAAAGGGCGATTCCTGAACTGATTGATTTATATATTAATAAAAAAATTGATTTAACTAAGTCAATTAGCGGTGTTCACAAATTGGAAGATGCGAACGAATATTTACATGCTTTGGAAGAAAAACGGGGTAACCCGATCAGATTCATATTGAATCCAGAGCTCTAATCCAATATTTCAATTAATATATAAGAAACATCATCATCTTGGTGTTCCCAAGATCTGGAATAATTTCTGAATTCCTTTTGTATCAATTCATGATACTTTTTGAATTCTTCTTCTTTATGTTCCCATAATAATTGACGAAGTCTTTCTTCACCAAAGGCGCCTAAGGTGGGATTATTCAAATCAGGAATTCCGTCAGTGAATAAAAACAATCTATCTCCCACTTCCAAACTCAATTTACCTACAGAATATTCTGAATCAGCAAAAATTCCTAGAGGTCGCCCTTTTGTTTTATATTCTAATAAATAGGGAGACGATTTCCTTATTAAGAAAAAAACAGGATGGCCTGCATTTACATAAGATAAAACTTTTGATTCCGTATCTATATAAAGATAAGATGCGGTAATAAACATACCCCGATTTTTGCCATATAAATTTCGATTCATGGAATTGAAAACTTTTGCCGGATACTGTATGTAAGGTGAGGTTGCAGTGAAGGCCATTTTTGACATCGCAGCCACTACGGCTGATGAAATACCATGACCGGCAACATCGCAAATCAATATCCCCCAATTTCCCATACTGTCGTTCACATAATCAAAATAATCGCCACCTATCGAATGCAAGGAGTGATTAAAACTAACAATATTTAAATTTTGATCTCCTTTTTCTAAATCAGATAATAGGGATTTTTGAAGTTCTTTTGCCAAAATTAAGTCTTTATCTATGGCAACCAATCTCTCTAATTCTTTGTTTTTCGAGATTAGAATCTGATTGTACTGATCTAGAGATTTTATAATGTCTAAATAATATTTGAAAACATAATATGAAAACGCACTGACCCCAATCCAAAATCCGATATGAATAATTGAAAATTTATAAGGTAGTATTTCCATATCAACAAGGCTATCATGTGAACCTGCAACAACTAACGAAAGTAATCCGAATGATATTAAATTTAATTTATATTGTTTTCTCCAAATAATATATAGAGCAGAAAATAAAACAAATGTAGCTTCAACAATAACCCACCAGATAAAATCCCATTCAGCACATAAAAACGATGCTTCCTTATCGTAATGTTTTATAAAATAAAAAATATATAAAATTATATGTATGCCACTTAAAATGCGAAATACATTTTTAAAAAAAGGAGGAAATACTTCACCCAAAAATAACATAAGGAGAACGGGACAAATCGTATAATTTAAATATTGGATAGAAGCCATAAGATTGGAATTTGATTGGAAATAGTAACCGAGAAAACCGTTTGTTCCTTCAATCAAAGAACTACTTAACAATAATAATGCGAAGTATAAATTGATTTTTATCTCAGGTCGTAAAAAATATAGTCCTATAAAAATAAAAGATAGGAAAAACAAAACGGGAGTCAGGCATAATCTAAGTAAATTTTGAGAAAGTAACTCCATCAATGCATCATGGTATTCTAATATCTTGATGGAATGATCAAGGCCGATATATGCTTGGTATTTCCCTTTACACTTAACATATATATATCCACTGCCTTCTCTTTTTAAAGGAATCAGATGGGGAAAAACATAATCTGTTTTTTCAAAGTCATATACGAGCTCGTTTCCATGAAAAACTTTGATTTTCTCCAAAGCGATTTCTATAAACAAAATAGGATTTCTAAAATGGGAAAGACTGGAATCAGGAAAACGAATCCACAAATCATGACCCGAAATGGGTAACGTTCCAATCTGATCTGATGGAAAGCTACTCCAAGCAACTGGACTCAATTGAGCAGGGTCATTGATTTCTTTACTGGATTCTATCCATAAAAATTCTCTAAGATCGGAATAAACAGAATGTGCCTCGGTAATAGGAAAATTATTTTCACTCTGAAATAGACAATTTTGTAGGCCAAATATGATGGTAAAAGTGAAAATTCTTAGCAAATTGTTTCTGCAAAAGGCAATTGTATTAAGTTTGACTTCTAACAAATTTTTAATCCATGATAGCAAAGCAGGATCAATGTACATGAACTCGTTTCGATTCCTAATCTTTTTTTCACTTACTTCACTTACCCTGTTTTTTTCGCTCAACGCACAAGAAAACCCTAGCCCGAAAGAACTCATCAGCCAAGACAAAATGGAATGTTATTCCATTCCGACTGAAATAGATAACTTAGACTACCAAAAGTCTGTTAAATGCATCACAAAAGATGCTATCTGTTATATTATCCAAGGATTTGCGATGAGTTGCATTCCCCGTTCAGGAAAATACCCTGCAGAGATTCCCGACCTAACGCCGAAACCTGTTTATCCATAATCATTATGAAAATCAAAACAAAAATTACCGAAATGCTGAAGATAGATCTTCCTATCATCGCAGCACCGATGTTCCTCGTATCCTATCCAGAACTAGTTGTAGCCGTATCAGAAGCAGGTGGGATTGGATGTTTTCCTTCTTTAAACTATAGGACACCCGAACAGCTGAAAGATGGATTAGAAGAAATTCGATCCAAAACAAAAAAACCGATCGGTGTTAATTTAATATTACATAAAGAACACAATCCAAATTGGGCAAAACAATTTGAAGTCTGCATGCAAATGAAAGTAGAGCTCATTATCACAAGTCTTGGGACACCTCGTACCATTGCTAAAGAAATTAAAGCGAATGGTTCGACTTTATTTTGTGATGTGACAACCCTCAAACATGCAAACATCGTCGCCAAATCAGGAGCAGATGCACTCATCGCCGTCGCACAGGGAGCAGGTGGCCATGCTGGTAATATCACTCCTTTTGCTCTCATTCCCTATCTCAAAAAAGAAACAGGACTTCCCATCATTGCAGCGGGAGCTATTTCTGGCGGAGAACAGATGGCGGCAGCTTTGTCTCTAGGAGCAGATGCAGTTTATATCGGTACAAAACTTATCGCTACCACGGAGTCAAGAGCCCAAAACGATTATAAACAAATGTTAATCGATTCTGGTCCAGAAGAGATCGTTTATACGGAAAAAATATCAGGTATTCCTGCGAATTGGTTAGCAAAATCAGTAGAGAAGTCGCCCGACTTACTTGAATCAAGTACTAGAAAAATCGCCGAAGGACATGCTGGAGGCGAACAAGCAATAGAACAAGAATACAAACGATGGCGAGATATTTGGTCTGCAGGTCAAGGCGTAGCACAAATTAAAGATGTTCGTCCAGCAAAAGATGTGATACATGAAATGGTGAAAGAATATTTAGATGTGATTAGTAAACTTCCCAGATAAGCAGATATTGAATAGTTTATTATTAGGTAAATAATAAACTATTGAAATTTTGATACCTAACTCATGCTAAGCGAAAGATTAGTTTCCTTTTAAATTTTTAATCATTTCATCAGTAGCCATATAATCATTTGTTTTAAAAATCATATTTTCTTTTGTATCGACTATTAAAAAGAATGGCAATCCGATTTGTAATTCGGGATATCTCGGATCTAAAGAATATGATTCAAAAATTTTATCAGTATCATAAATTTTCCACAATATTGCATTCTCTTTTAAAGCCTCATTCAATTTAGAATCTGAAAGAGTCAATTTTTGAAATTCTTTGCAATTCGTACACCAATCTGCATAAAAATCAATAAACACTTTTTTGCCTTCAGCATTTGCCTTTTTAAAAACTTCGTCTTTGTTTCTATACCATACCAAGTTTCCCGAAATTTCATTTTCCAAGATTTTGGGATTGGACTCTAAACTGTTCACATAACTATACTTTGGTGCAATGACTAAAAAAAGTGCAATACTTAAAAGTATATTTGTGGCAATAAGTACAGCCTTTTTCATTCGTATGGTGATAAAATCTGAATTACTTTGGATATAAAACGATGCGATTACAATGAGTATCCAAAGGCCAAAGGCTTTAATGGTGGTTACATTGTCCCATCCCCAAACACCTGCTGCTTTTTGTAAGTAAGTATAGGAAAAAAATAAAATAAGCCCTGCGAGTACGAATTGCACATAACGCATCCATTTACCCGACTTTGGCAATGATATCCCAAATACACCAATAGCAAGAAATGGTAAACCCACTCCTAGACCAAAGGCAAACATCTTTAGTGCTGTGGCTAGAATTGAAAGAAAACCAATCGATCCATCTGATGAAGAGATAACTTGTAATAAAATAGAAACAACCACAGGGCCAACACATGGCGAGGATAATAATCCTGCACCCATGCCTAAAAGGAAACTTCCAAAGAAACTTGCAGAATTATGATTTGTTGACCTCTGTGTAAAAATAGGAAGATGTAAAAATTCTGCAGATGACAAAGCTAATACAAACAATACATAGGCGAGAAATAAATTTGTTTCTGGATGGCGAAGAATTGAATTGAATATCCCTCCTGTAAAACCAGCAATGATCCCAAAGATCAAATACATGCTCGCTAATCCAAAATAATAAATAATTGGATGTAACCAACGAATTTTATCAGTTCTGGATTTTAAGATACCCGCTGTGATCGGATATAAGGGATATACACAAGGCAAAAGACTTGCCAGAAATCCACCTAATACGAGCAAAACGAACAAAAATGGTTGAAATCCATTTCCAACTAACTGTGATTCAATATAAGATTGTAATTCAGAATACATAAAATTAGAAAATTAAATTTGCTTTAAGGAAAAAGGATCTTTCGAGTTTTCCATATTCTGAAATGAGGGGAGCCGAAGGAGTGGAAAATTGAGATCTATAGTCAGAAACTGTCCTTTCATTAGAAAGATTGTCAATATAATACTTATTTGGTGAGCCCTTCGAATCATACGACCTGGTTTCCATATAACCAAGACCTATACGAGTACTTTCTGAGAAAAAGTATTCCCAATAAACTTGTTTTGAGACATAATATGATTTATCGGAGTAAACTGGATCTTTCACGCTATTTAGACTGGAAAGTCGCACCCAAGGCTCTTCTTGAGTCGTTTCTGTGGTCTTTAAGCCAGGATTTGGGCCTCCATTGGCAATTTCACCCCGAAACACCCAGCGAATAAGTTTAGTGCCCAAACCAAGCCAAGCATAAGCCCCGCGTCCTAATGTTTCATTTATAGGAATAGCAAATTGAGTTGGTGCCAAGGCATCTGTATATTCGCCACTGAATTTTTTTTTCACCATTCCACCTAGGCCTAAATTCACATATTGTTTCCAAATCACATTACCTTCGACTGCATACGTTTGATCTTGTGATAAACGTATGTTTCCACGTAGTTGAGTGTTGGGATTGTTATCAGTGGGTAAACATTTTGTTTTTCCCTCATAACATTCGTTACCCGCATAACCAAAGGCATTTCCACGTCTTCCGAGAAAGTGTAGTCCTGTTTTCAGTTCATCTGTCCATTTCTCTTCCCAACTGATTCTGGCAATGGCATCATACCCAGAATTTGAAGAATTTTGAAGACTTTTATAACCATCTCCATTAACAACCGCTATATGAGTTGATAAAGATTTCCATTGTGCTAAATAGGACAATCCTAAGTCCACTGGATCGGCTGAAAATGCTAGCGATTCCAAAGGTGATCTATCCATATAACGCCAATCATAATATCCACCCCAAACAGAGTGCATATGAGGCAGTTCTTGCATTCCGAAAATAAGTCTATGTTGGAAGGAACCTAATTCCCAAAGTTTTTGCACATTGGCACGGCGAATGGTAAATATATGAGGATTTGATTTTGATCCACCTTCTGCATTTGTGTCTGCAGATATGGAATTGCTTTTTACTATTTCACCCCAAAATTCTACTTTGATGCCCGTATTTTCCCATTCCTTGGAAATCATAAGCATTGTCCAGGGCATAGAAAATCCGGTTTTGTCAGATTGGCTGGTATCAGAAACGCCTGAGGCTTTATCGCGTACTCGATAACCAAACGTCGGTGTTAAGATAGCACCTACTTTTAATCCATAATAGCCATCTGGTTCATCTTTTTTTGTGGTGATAACCTCATCTGCAAATAACGCAAATGAGGTGAAGAGAGATGCAAATAAAAGTAAAAAAAATCTAATCACTATTTTCCATATTTTTCATCTGCTATACGATCTTTTGCTTCCCAACCAATTGGTTTGTGGCAAGAAAGACAACTAGATAGCATAGGAACAGTTTTCATTTTTTTCTGAAAATCAAGTGTAGCGCCGTCTTTGGTAATTAAACCCTTATATTCATTTTTCTCAATATCAGACATACCTTCAGTAACGCCAGCACCGCTTCCTTTTTCAAAAACAGAACCATTCACATCTACTTTGCCTTCGCATACACAAGTGTAGGTTTTCTTTTCTTTTGCTATAAAGTAAACGCCAAATGCTGTTCCCCTAACGCCTGCTGTTGATGTTGGTGAAGATACTTCAAAGTTTCCTTTTTTGAAATCTTTGACTTTAAACCAAGCGGAACCATTTTCAACAAATGCTTTGGATACTTGTTTTTTTGTGTCCCATTCTTTTAAAGCAAAAGTTGTGTTTGGTTGGATGCGGAATTCTGTTTCTTTATAAATTAAGTCTACTTTGGATCCGTTTCCAGTCTTAAGAGTATCACCAGGTTTGATGACATCATTGACTTTGAAAGCTTTCCAAAGTTTGGAAGTATCACCCGCCGATAAAACTGTGACCTTTCCTTTTACAAAGCCTGCTATAGCATAGTCCTCAGCATTGAGACTTGTTAATCCAATGCTGATTGCGAATATTAATTTAAATCCGATTAGTTGGTTCTTCATGAAGTGTTATCCTACAAAGAACTTAACAAACTTATCAAGAAATTTTTTCATCTGCATTTTGCTATATTATGTCCAAGGGATCGGGAAACCGAGATGTACCAGTTTTGACTCCAATTCATCACGTTCTCGACTCTTTTTACTCGTACTACCATTTTCATCCAGTAGTCCAAATTCTTTTGCGGCGGCGATGGCACCTGACTTGCCTGATTGATTGTATGCAGAAATTATTTTTTTGTCATACTGTGTGAGAAAAAGAGATTGAACTCTGTAATCCAAAAAAGCTTCCCAAGCATAAGGAACCCATTTACTTACAATTTCATCTCCGATAACTGTAGCAAATTTTCGTATCTCTAATTGCGCATGATCATCCATTCGAAGTGCGAGAAAATGAAATAAGTTATGAAGGTCAACTTTCCAATAAGCTTCAGTGTATGTTGCTAATGGTAAATCTTTCCTTGCTTGTTCTCTCGCAACACCGAGATCCAAACGTTCTTGGTACAAAGAATTAGCTAACGCTTGTAATTCGGTTTCTTTTTTTGTAAGCAGAGTTCCTGTTTCTAAATTTAAAAATCCATCACTACCTTGTTTATTTCCAACTGATTGAACTCTCCACTCTGATGGCTTTGTCGTTTGTGCAGAATCAATTGCTACAGAATACCTTGTAGAGTATTCATTGACATTTGCAGTCCTATGTCGTATCCACTGACGCCATGTATCCATGGGAACTCTTACATGAAATTTGATTTCACACATCTCGAAGGGAGTGCTATGTCGATGACGCATCAAGTAACGAACCAAACCTCGATCTTCATTTACTTTTTTTGTTCCTTTTCCGTACGAAACGCGCGCGGCTTGAACAATCGATTCATCTGAACCCATGTAATCAACAAGTCTGACAAAACCATCGTCCAATACAGGAAAGGCTTTTCCCAGGATAGAATCTAGGGAAGGTACGGAAGCTCGAGAAATAGGTTCAAAATCAGTTTGTTGCATATATCTTTATTTTTTAGTTCCAAGCCTCCTGAAAAGTCGAAAATAGGTAAAAGCGATCATAGTTTAGAAGGATGCTGAATGGCCCTTGAAGAAATTCCCTTTTGGGAAGACCGACAGATCAAAAATTCCTCACGAGATTCGAGTAAGAGTCTGATGGTGAGCCCCGATAAAATATTTATATTCCCTGTCACCAAACCAGTATTTCAATTTTTAGAAAACATTTGGCAATCCTTTACAAATAAGATGGTTTCACTCGTTCATTTTGATGATGAACCGGTGTTTAGTTTTTCTATCTTTGAAGTGATTGACCAAGACCAGATGAAAATCGTCGCTACGGCAACTCACTTCAAATTAAAAGAAATCGCGGAAAGAAGAAAGATCCCTGGCATAGATGAATATATGGAAAAAGCTCGGCCAATTCCATTAAGTGATCCACGCAACGAATCTGCTCGTTTCCTTCAAAAAGCGATCATAGATTACAACAAAGGTTTAAGACCTGAAATTCAAATTGTAAATCTCAAAGAATCCGAAATTCATCCAGAGAAAAAAGTTTTGCTTTCCGAAACTATGAATTTTGCAGTCGGCTTACCATTGTTTGTAAATGATACTCCTATTGGTATCTTATGGGGCATCACAAAAGATCCGATCCCAGAGGACAAAATTCGTCCTCTTATGCTTCAGTTATATTCTCTCTTTGATGTCATAGATTTTGTCGTCGGTAAAGAATCCGATGCAGGCAATGATTATTATATTGCTCAAAAGAATATAGAGAAAGCAGACACAGTTTCCAATTCGCGTAACTTATTTTATACGACAACAAAAGACCAAAAAGAACCTGTTACTTCCATTATTTTCAAATCACATCAGTACAATATGGAATATAGGATGGATGCATCCTTTATCATTCCAACAACTGAAGGTTATGCGGTTTCTTTAAAAAGTTTTACACCTGAAAAACTAAATAATACAGGAAAAAATTTACTCTTGATTCCAGGATTTTTCTGTCGCAGATCTGTGATGGACAAATTGGGCAAAGAACTGGCGTTAAAGTATGGATTTCGTGTATTTCTTATGGATATGCGCGGTAGATCCAGACAAACTATGCCTAGGCATGGAAAAAAAGAAGGTTGGACGGTAGACAATTATATCCAAGACGACTTTCCTGAAGTATTGCGATGGATCCGTTGGCATTATCGAAGTGAAAAGACTGTTGTTATAGGTCATAGTATGGGTGGCATGATCCCCCGTTTTTATGCATCCTCTTATGATATCATTAAAGACATCAAGGAAGAATTCAATCTCCCGAGACCTGAAGATCACATAGCAGGTATTGTTTCGATTACTTCGCCTAACTATATTAGTCTCAAATCAAATTTTATCGGTCTAGATACAATCAAAAAAGGTTTTGGTTTAATGCCGCACAAAATGATCTCTGATATGATATTGAGCATGGCATCATTTTCCATGCAGGCAACAATACAAACCATTGACTTAAAGAAGTTTTTTAAATTTTTACTAAACTTACATTCTAGCCTTAGATCATTTAGTTACAATTTGGGAACTCGAGTGCTCACTATCAAAGACTTTGTGGGGTATAAAGAAATTACACCACCTGAATGGTATTTTCTCATGGAAGACGTGTTTTGCGAAGAATCGGTTTCCGTGATTATGCAATTTTTCCAAAGCCAAATTTCTAATGAGAGAAGTTTTCTATCTAATGATGGTAAGATCAATTATACAAAAAATTTCATCGATAATTTTAATCTACCGATTTACAGTGTGATCGGAACTGTCGATCAAATCTGTCCCGAAGATTCCTTGGAAGATTTGGGTATATTGAAATCTGAAAATAAAGTGATCACCAAATACGAGCAAGGTCATTTAGGAATTATTTTTCATAATGAAACAGTTCGTAAAATTTGTGAAGGTGTGAACGATTGGATTTTAAAGTTAAATTAAATTTAATTTAAAGTCTAAGTGAATTTAATTTTTAATTCTCTCTCGCACAAAATTTCTTAAAAAATCAAGTTCTTGTTGGAGAGTACTATCTCTTCCAGCAAGAAAAAAGGCTCCTCTAAGTAAGGGGCTAACGATCTCAGTTTCCTCGGTGACTCTCACAAGAGTATTTCCATTTTTGTTTGTTAATTCATAAGTCCATTTGCCTAGCATCTTATAACTAGATTCAAATAATATGACTTCCAGTTTTACATTGGGGACAAATTCCCCTCTTCGAAATTTCATATAACCACCCATATCAGGTATCTCTTTCCAGACGGAAACCAAACCTTGTGGGTCCTTTTCAATGATCTCAACAGAGACAACTTCCTTACGACGATTCGGGATTGATTCTACATCTATCAAATAAGTCCAAATTTGTTCCGGTGTCGCATTAAATACCTCCTCAACGGAATTTTTGTATTTTGTATCCTGGGCGAATCCTAATCCCAAAAATACAGCAACTAAACCAATCAATGCAAAGGAAATTCCGAGTGAAAATTTTAATGTTCGAGGCATGATTTTTATTCTTGCAGAATCTTTTTTCTGGCAACAAACTTAATATCCACAATGCACTCTAATGAAGATTTAATCACAAAATTTTATACGGCTTTCCAAACAAAAGATGGAAACACTATGGCAAATTCATACCACGCAGATGCGACTTTTTCTGACCCTGTTTTTAAAGACCTAAAGGGAAAAGAAGTAGGTGCTATGTGGTTAATGTTAGTTGAAAAAAGTCAAAATTTGACAATTCGATTTTCTAATGTGAAAGCTGATGACACAAAAGGATCCGCGGATTGGGAAGCGGATTACAGCTTTAGCAAAACGGGTAGAATGGTGAACAATAGAATCCATGCAGAGTTTACATTTTTAGACGGAAAGATTAAAACACATAAAGACAGTTTTAGTCTATGGAAATGGGCAGGCATGGCAATGGGTACAGTTGGTACATTCCTTGGATGGCTACCATCTGTTCAAAACAAAATCAGAAAAGAAGCCATGACTGGTCTTGCGATGTATATGAAACGCAAAAAAATCAGCTAAACGAAAGTAAGGTGGTCTATTTGGGCATATTAGATAGGCCACCAGCATTTGTAACGTCTGTAAATCCAATAGATTCTAAATATGATTTTGCGCTTCCACTTCGCCCACCTGACGCACAGTAAACGATAATTGGTTTATCTTTTTGTCCAAATTCGTCCAATCTTTTTTCTAATTGGTCCACTGGGATGTTTAATGCTCCAGGATAATGCCCTGATTGGTATTCGGCAGGCGTCCTGACATCCACAACCAATGCCCCCCCAGAAATTTTTTCTTTAACTTTGCCAGTATCTATACTCAATACAGATTTAAATCGATTGAATAATAAAATCACGAGAATTAAACCCAGCGCGATAAAAAAATATTTATTCATACATCCTCTACTTTATTCTTAAATACGAATGAAGGTTCTTTGTCTTTGTACATTTGACGATAAAAACAAGAATAATACCCAGTATGGCAGGCCGCACCCAGCTGTTCTGTTTTATAAATGATATAAAATGGGGAAGTAGAAAGCACAATAGAACGAAGATTTTGAAGGTGTCCTGACTCCTCTCCTTTTACCCATTTTTTGTTCCTTGAGCGACTATAATAAGTACCATGTCCTGATTCAATTGCTTGCTCGATTGATTCAGGTTTTCCCCAGGCTAACATCAAGGGAGAGCCATTCAAATCAATAGCAAGAATGGGAAATAGAGAAGGTGCAATTTTTATAAACGAATTTATCTCATCTTCTGCTATTGATAATGTTTTGTTTTCCCAAAGAGTAACCAATGCATCAGCTATAGCGAGATTTTCTCTTTGAATTAAAAACGTATCATCATCACAGTCTGCAAATATTTCAGAATTTACATTCTCGATAACACTTGTTAACTCTCGTTTTGCATCGTCCTCATTAAAAACTCTCAATCGAAATGCTCCATTAGCGTCTTTTTCGATGATTGTTATATCAGTATTTTTAGATAACTTTAGTTCCATATTACAGTGATTCAACGGCTATTATTTCTGTTTGTTTACTTTTTCCTCTGAGGGAATGGTTTCCTAAGGGAATAAATTTCGCATTTATGCTGTTCAATTCTGGGATTTGGTTTAATAGTTCCCTTGAGACCAAAAAGGAGCGTTTCACTTCTTTGCCCAAAGCTTCCAATCGACTAGCAACATTTACCGTATCACCTATCACAGTATATTCGAGTCTCATAGCTATGCCGACATTGCCGACAATCGCCGGTCCATAGTGAATACCTATACGAATAGAAATTGGTTTCAGATTTGACTCTATCCTTTTTATATTCCATTCATTTAACTTTGATTTCATGCCAAGGCCTGCCAGAATAGCATTTTTAGCATCATCTTTTGTAGAAGTTGGCGTTCCAAAAGTAATAAGCATTCCATCGCCAATAAATTTATCTAAGGTGCCTCGATTTTTAAATATCTCATCCAACATCAAAGTATGATATTCGGAAAGTGTCTTAATCGTTTCCTCTGGGCCTATGGATTCGGAAAGTTGTGTAAATCCTTCAATATCACAAAATAAGACTGCTACGTTTTGTTCTTTCCCCCCAGGGGTAAAAAAACTTTCATCAGCAGAACTAATTTCATCAACGACATTAGGCGAAAAATAACGGGAAAGTTGGCTTGATTTTAATTCGTTGGCCACGGCAGAAAAAAGCGTAGTGCGAACAAGATAAGTTAAGTATGCCAGAAAAAAACCAAGGATTCCAACAATCGCCATACCCAATATATAACTATTTACATGTGCTGAATTTCCGAGCAAAGCTTCCTTAAAACTCTCTGTACTCTGAAATCTAGGATCGGCTTGGGCATAAAACAAAATGAAACCCTGTCCGATTACAACCCCTAATGCATATAACAAAGGATAAATAGGTTGAATTGTAAAAGCATTCATTAGCAAAATCGCATATATAAAAGTATGGGTATATGTTTTAACGAGATATGTCCGTGGAACCGTATCACCGCCGACAGAATTGTACCAAATAAAAGGTAAAATTGTAATAATGGCAATGTCGATCAAAACACATAAAATTCCAATGGGCATAACAAACTTTTGTTTACGCAATATTTTCAATAAAATATACAAAACAAGAATAGACGTTACATTGAGAATTGTTACCCATACAATTTCGTTTAATGAATTTGCAATGAAGAAAGTTAGTATTGTGGAAAGGCTAGCCACAAATATCTTCCCATAAAGACTAATTGTGATTCCTTGAACTTCTTTCTCTCTGAGTATAAGCTCTGTTTTGCTAGCCATAATATTTATTTTAACAGATCACCAGGATTAGCGTCTCTATCAGGAACAAACAATGACAAGGTGCTATCTTTTCCAGAAGCCAATAACATAGCTTCTGAAAGACCGAATTTCATTTGTCTGGGTTTTAAATTTGCCACTACGACTACTTTCTTTCCGAGTAAGTCTTCTGGTGAATAAGCTGATTTGATGCCAGCAAATACATTTTTTATACCAATGGCACCTAGATCGACCTTAACGTTTAAAAGTTTATCTGCACCTTCTACATGATTCGCTTCTTTAATCAATCCAACTCGCAATTCGACTTTTGCTAAATCGTCGATAGTAATCGTACCTGATTCTGAAATTTCTTTTACTTCCACTTTAGCTGTTTCCATTTGATTTTTTTCGAAGGCCTCTTTGGTATCTTGGATCATAGTCGCGATATTTTTTTCATCCACCCGTTTAGACAACATTTCGTAATTTGATAGTGAAATTTCTTCTATAGAAGTATCAATATTTGAAAAATCTAATTTGTCCAAATTGTATAATTTTCTAATTTGTTCGCTGATGCCAGGTGTAACAGGCGCTAAGTAAGTGAATAGAACTTTAGCACAATTGCTTGAAACGGTAACCACTTCTCTTGCTTTTTCAGGGTCAGTTTTAATGAGATTCCAAGGCGCATAATCATTCACATATTTATTGACCTTGTCACCAAGAGATGTAATTTCCCTCATCACTTTTGAATAATTTCTAGATTGATAAGCATCTGCGATTTCTTGTTTTTTGGAAAGCAATTCACCAACCATGATTTTACCTTCGGATGAAAGTTTACCCAGTTTGCGATCTAACTTATCTAATATAGACGTAGACACTCTTGAAACCAAATTTACTAAATTTCCAATTAAATCAGAATTTACCCTAGAAACAAAATCATCAAAAGAAATATCCACATCTTCCATACCAGAACCAAGTCGGCAGGCCAAATAAAATCTGAAATGTTCAGGATCCAGATATCGAATAAAGGTCGATGCATTAATGAATGTTCCACGAGACTTTGACATTTTTTCGCCATTCACAGTTAAAAATCCGTGAACATTTAATTGGTCAGGAGTTTTATATCCCGAGCCCATTAACATAGCTGGCCAAAATAATCCATGAAAATATAAAATATCTTTGCCTATGAAATGAACAATTTCCGACTTTCCATCTTTCCAATATTCATTAAATATTTTTTCATCTTTAAAAAAATTCATAGAAGAGGCCATATAACCAACAGGAGCATCTAGCCAAACATAAAAATATTTATTTTCTTCACCTGGTATCGCAAAACCAAAGTAAGGTCCATCACGACTAATATCCCATTCTTGTAATCCTGAGTGAAACCATTCTTGTAATTTTTTTTGTGCTCCCTCGTTTAACCTTTCACCCACTTCCATCCATTCTTTCAGTTTGGATTGAAAATCTTGTAATTTAAAAAACAAATGTTTTGATTCTTTGAGAACTGGTTTATTATTACAAATTGAACAATAAGAATCTTTGAGGTCTTTGGGAGAATAACTAGTGCCACAAACTTCACAAGAATCACCATACTGATCTTTTGCGCTACACTTCGGACATGTCCCTTTAATAAACCGATCGGGCAAAAACATTTTGTCATGTTCGCAATATGATTGTTCTATATTACGTGATGTGATATGTCCTCGTTCTTTTAATGTTAAATAAATTTGCTCAGAAAACTTTTTGTTCTCTTCGGAATTTGTCGTATAATAATTGTCATACTCCACCATAAACGAAGTTAAGTCTTTATAATGTTCTTTTTTAACTTCAATTATAAGTGCCTCTGGAGTTTTTCCAGCTTTTTTGGCTGCTATCATAATGGGTGTCCCGTGCGTATCATCGGCACAGAAAAAAAGACATTCGTTACCTATTAACTTTTGGAATCTAACCCAAATGTCTGTTTGGACTGCTTCTAAAACATGCCCTAAATGAATGGAACCGTTCGCATATGGAAGAGCGCTTGTGACTAAGATTTTTTTCGCCATAAAGATATACTCCAATTTCTTTCGAGTGAGATCGAATTCAGCCTATTTTTAGGAAATTTTAAGAAAAGTTTTCAAAAATGATGTTGATGATATTATTTTAATATTTATCGTCAGGGATTGCTATGGCTAAGAAAATTCTACATAATATAAAACAAGGTAAAACACATAAGAGTGCCCATACCGATTCCCTGAAAAAGGATTTTACTCTAGAAGAAGATCTTCATGTAGAATACGCTAAAATTTTAGTAAGCCTATGGTCCTACGCATGTAATGTAGATGGGCAATTAAAAAAGGGAGAGGGCGAACTAGTTTCCGATCTTGTCAATGTTCTCTTCGAACCAAATTGTTTGCTCAGTGATTACCGAGATCGCAAAAAGGATGTCCTTTCCATTCTTTCAGATACCTTTGAAAACCCATTACCTATGAAAACAGTTGCGAAGGCCGTACTTGGTAATGACCAGTATTGTCTAAATTTTTATGAAGATGCAGTCTGTATTGTTGCGAGTGATGGAAACTTAAACCCACAGGAAGTGACCTTCTTAGATGAATTATCACAAGAATTACAAATTTCACCTATGGACAAACACCAGGTGGAAAGAAAATATTTAGGTGCTTCTTAAAACTTTTTATTTTCTACTTTTCTTACTTTATTTTGTAAGTGAGATTTCCCCACGTCCTGGGATGGGGGGTTCCTATCGGTCTTCATCGTCTGGAAGTTCTGGATACAGATCAAGTTCGAGTTCTAGTTATCGATCTTCAAGTTCGTACGGAAGTTCCAGTAATTCTTCGTACAATTCTAACTCTTCATATTCTGGACCCGAATCTACATCTTATTTCCAGGCAAAAGATTATGAAATATCTATACATTTTAATAAAGATAGATCCGCTCATATAAAAGAAACATTTACCGTCATTAGCAAATCTGCAGAGGTTGGAATTTTAAGAAAAAAATTACCAATAATGTTGGATTGGAAAGTAGATAATTTAAAAGTTTCCCCTAAGGATTATTCGCACTCATCATTTGATCATCAAATTGACATTAGTTGGCCTAAAGGAACAAATGATGTTGATCTACCTTTAGAAATTGAATACGATATAAAAAATGGAATCGGACTACTTGGTGAATTTCCCATTGTGTATTGGGAACTTAAAAAAATTACAAAAAATTCCGCTGATGGGAAATTGGAAATAACTTGGGATCCGGAAATCCATTGGAATTCGCTAGTATTTAAACAAAAAATTTATGATACAAATATTTCAGATTATGTGATCCAACCAGTTAAGCAAATCATCGAAGGAAACAAACTCACATTAAATTTCAACACACTGAATGAAAAATATTTATCTTTGATTCTTTCTGGATTTCCAGAGCCATTAACCTTAAATCAAGTAGAAGTTAAAGAAAACCCATCTCAAAAATACTATCTTATCAAACAAAGAACAGAATTTCTCACAAATACCGCAAACATTCATTCTGGACAAATTTATCTGGAATCATCTGCATTAACAGAAAATATGCGACCCAATATCGAATTTGAACATAGATACTTTTTGGATACAGAACCATATTCATGGCAATCATACTTTCAGCCTTCTTATCAATTTACGTATGCCCTTTCCGATGGATTAGATGCATCATTTTGGCATTTATATAGCATTGGAATTGAACAAGAACCTACAAAAGAGTATTTCAATAATAAAGAATATTTGAAATACGATATCGCTTATTCTAGATTAGGTGAACATAAGACAATCAATGATAATAATACAGAAATAATATACTTTGCTCCTTTTAAATTACAGTATGGTACTACGAAATTAAAATCCATTTCTAATGAAATTATTTTCCCCATAGGTACCGATCTATCAAAAGTAACAGTCGGTCTGTATTTATCCGAATGTTCTTATTGCGCAGAAATATCATCTACCTTGGAATTACCAGCATCCATAGGAAAAGATAAAAATCGCATCTTACTCAATTGGGAACATCCAATTCCGAATGATTATTCCCCAATTATCAAAATAGAAATGGAGAATCATTCTTTTTCACGGGGATACTTTTTTACTTATTTGGCCGCCTTACGTTCGCTATGGTTATCTCCTGGGTCAGGAACTAACATTGGATATATCATAAAAAGCACCATCTTACTATGTATTCCACTCTTCGCCTTATATTTTTACACTCGCATCAAATTAATGCACCTAAAGAAAAAGCAAAAATTTGCAGAATTCATAAGTACCCTAAAATCGTCCGACGCCTCTTTTGATTTAGAAGAATTTTTGAACAAAACGAAACAAATTGCCGAAAAAATAGTTTCGGCTTGGTGTGAAGGAAATATGGAACCTGCAAGACATTTCATTTCGGCAGGTGTTTTTCAAAGATTTCAAATCCAATTAAAACTGTTAAATGAATTGGATAAGATGAAAAATTATATGGATGAATTCCAAGTTTTGTCTCAAGAAATCATACATTCTTCGACATATAACGGATACACAACGGTCCATCTCAAAATGAGATGTCGCGCCAAAGATATCTCATTGCCAATTATTACATCAAAAGATGAGATTCAAAAGGCCATTCAACAATCGAATGCTGGCACGTATGAAGAAGTATATAGTTTTACTCGTAAATCAACAACACAAACCAAGTTGGGTGTCAATTTATTTTCCAATCTTTGTCCTTCCTGTGGGGGAGATACAAAAAGTAGCCATATCACCAACAAATGCCAGTATTGTGGAACCATTTACAATTCTGGAGAGGCAGATTGGGTTCTATCTGAAATCACCCAAATAATAGAATGGGATTTTGATGATGTAAATTCTAAAAAATCTATGGAACAAATGATTCAAAAATCTCCGACACCAATTCAAATCATTGAAGATAGAGCTTCAGCTCTCTTGTGGAAATGGTTATTCGCAAAGTTCCATGCTGATCCAAGATATTTAAAACGGGAGTCTTCCAACACAAAGCTTCTCGAAAGTTTAAAAAACCAAGAAAACTTTTATATTCCAGTGATTGGTTCGGCAGAGATAAATGATATTAGTATAAATCCTTCTGAAGCGATTGCAAATGTTTCAATACGCTGGAGTGCAGCAAGGTCATTGAATGCCATTCCCGAAAACCGTTTATCAAATCTGAGATTAAAATTAAATGTCAATCGGGACACAAAACTTGGCTTTGGCGAAGTTTCTTGCAAAAATTGCGGTGCTCCATTTCCTGAAATAGATGCTAACCAATGTTCTTATTGTGGAGAAATCATACCGACACAAGTCGCAGATTGGTTGTTGGATAATATAAATTAAAATATTACTTTACTTTTTTATTTTATATTTAGTATAAATTTTTGGAATAACAAATCCAATGGCGATCTGTGATTTGATCTACACTAAGTTTGTCTGCCATTTTTATGACACCTAACATTGACTTTACTTCTTCGATCGTATATGAGGCAAGAAGACTATTATAAAAATCTTTTTTCAATATTTCTGATTCATTTTTAGTATATAAATTAACTAAGTTTTTCGCATCCAATGTGCTTATAGGTCGTATCAAATCACAAATAAATAGGAAACTATCGGCATGTATCGACCTCTGCATAGTGGCCCATAATTCAAAAGGATCTTCTAAATGATGTAAGAGAGAATTTGAAAAAAATAAATCATATTTATACTCTGGTATCCATTCTTGGATTTGTGATTGATGCCATTGAATTTGATGTTTATTAAATCTATTTGTAATATATGATTTATTAATATTTATCATCGGTAAGGAACCATCAACTGCATCCAAATTTGCATTTGGAAACGTTTCAAAAAGTCGAGCCGTCATATCACCGGAACCTGCACCAAGATCGAGAATACGATTTGGATGAAATGAATTCGGTAGATGATTCTTTAGTTGTTGGATGATATAGGAATGTGATTCAGAAAAATCAGCATTGGCATAACTCTGAATTTGTTCTGAGTCCAACATCAATTCTTGTTCCGGAATTCTTTGGAGATTGAACGATGGATAAGCTAAAGAACGAATCTGCATCTTTGGTAATGATTATATATTCTATAGGGATAATCCATCATTTTATTGACATTTACCATTCGGTAGATAGTATTTAAGGAATTGATTTAAAATTTTATATTCAATTTAGGAAAATCGTTATGATGTCATTTCAAAGTTTCAAATTCTTATTTTCGTTATTCATTGTTAGTTTTCTAACAATTACAAATGTTATACTAGCAGATGAGCCGACATGGAAAGAAGCTAAAAAGAAAAATGGAGTCACCGTTCTCACTCGCGACTTTCCTGGTTCCAAAGTAGAAGAATTTATCGGCAAAACGGAAGTCGATGCAACTATCTCTCAAGTGTTTGGTCTTTTATCAGATCCGGAATCTTGTAAATATCTCTACTTCAACTGCAAAGAGTTAGAAGTTCTTTCGAAAGTTAATAGAAAGAGCGTTGTTTATGTTCGAAATGGTGCGCCTTGGCCAGTCTCAGATAGAGATGTAGTGATGGATAGAGTTGTTGATCAAAATTCAAAGACAAAAATCGGAACGATGAAACTTAAAAAAAACGAATCAGTCTCTAAGCCTTCTCCCTCCGGTGTGACAAGAATGGATTCCTTTGAAGCGACATGGAGGATCATTCCGACAGCACCTGGAAAAATCAAAATCGAATACCAGGCTCACTTTGAACCAGGCGGATCTATCCCTCAATCTGTGATCAATTTAGCAATTACCGATACACCTTACAATACTTTGGTGAATCTTAGAAAAGCCATTGAAGAAGGAAAATTCAAAGATAACAAATTGGATTGGGTTGTTGAAATGGAAAGTGAATGATTTAAATTATTTTTTTTATTTTGGATAAAGCATTAAATTGATTTTGTTTTCCAATTCTTCAACTTGGCTTTTTTCATCTTTTGTTAGGTGCTCCCAAATGCCATGTTCTTTTTTCCATTCGCGCAATTGTTTAGAAGCGGTCAGTAAATCCTTTCTCTGGCCAGTCTTCACATAACATTCACAATTCTCTCTTACCAATTTTGAAACATCGTCATAATCAAAATCGCGAAGGGAATTTGTATTGTCCCAAACTTTCTTTGTGTATTCGTACCCACCCTCTGCGGCAAGTCCGACTGCCACCTTTGAACCCACTTCCAAAACACAACTAGCTCCTTCACTGGATTTTGATTTGCTTGATGCTTCCAAAGCTAAAATAGGAGCACAAATGAGAATTCCGACCACAGCACCACCACCTAAGTAAACAATCGTCTCTGTAACAGCTGTTCCACCAGTGGCGACAACGGAGACCACCTGACCGGATCTCGCTTCAATATTTTCCTTTGACTTTTCCAAGAATAAGGATTCGAAAATATCTTCAGAATTTTCTTCACACATTTCCCGATGTTGGATGATATGTTCTGGCTCCAAAGAACGAACTACAGGCTTTGGCGCGCACTGAACTATAAAAATGAAAACCAATAAATAAGTAAAAATCTGTCGCATTTTAAAAACCTTTTTGATGGTCTTTTTAATACAATTGTTTCCAATAGCAAGGAATTTTTGGTAGGTATTTTGGAGACTATAATGGAATTCAATATGTCGCCTAATTATAATTAAATGGCGTACCTAGTTCCCATCCCGGGGCTGTCGATAGCAAACCTCGCTCCCATCTCCCTTCCCTCTCGCACTCCTGCTCGAAGGAAGGACTACGACATCCATGTCTCCGTTACCGATGGAAACAAGCTTTGCTAGGTGAAGAAAGATCTATTAACCAAATTATTATAATGAGATATAGATCAATGCATTTACAAATATTGTAAATTGGTTAAATCTTTCATTTTTGATAAAAATCTCATTTTATGACAATGGATTTCTTAAATTCGAAGAAATAAATTATTTCTTATTTAAATTCACATTTTTTTTAAAATATTTATCTAGCGCTTAATTTTTGGAATAACATGGGACTGTAAGTTTATATTGTCATTAAAATTTCTGTTTTAGCGAAGAATGTTTCTGTAATTGAACTTTTTACGAGGCAAGATTTATTGACGATGAAATAAGGCTTTGGCAACTATTGACTATTTTTTGGGTCTCACTAAGAATGAGATTCCTTCCACAAGTTGACAATCGATAATATACTACTTTTCTTAACCTCCTCCGATGTCGAATATCATAAGAGACATAATAGTCTTGTAAATGTATAAGCTAAGAATTAAGACTATTTTGTACGGGGTGAACCGTTTTGGATTCGATACTTCAATAATGGAAAAACTATAACTTAAATCCTCAGTGGTTAATTGAGATTCAATAAAATATATCTGGCAATTTCGTTGTATTAAATAGCTATGAAATAAAAGTTTATATATTCATGAAAAAAATGGTTAACGCGAAACATATAGCTTTCTTTCTCACATTTTGCATTTTTACGCTCATCAGTTATGGCATTTTTATTTATAGTTTTTCATTGAACTTACCCATGTGGGATGATTATGATTCTGCACTAGGTTTTTTAAATAGTTGGTCATCAGAAATTAATTATAATGATAGGATTCAATTATTATTTTCTCAACACAATGAGCACAGAATTGTACTTACAAGATTGATAGAATTATCATATTTCAAAATTTTTAACAATTTGAATTTTTTTCACTTAATATTAATATCCAATGTATTTCTCTTTGTTATAATCGGACTTCATGTCTTTTATTTCTATAAATACCAATATGAATATTTTTGGCAATTAACAACAATTTGCCTCTTCCTTTTGTTATCACCAATTCAATGGGAAGCCCAACTTTGGACATGCGGTGGGTTGCAGAATTTTGGCCAGGTAATGTTCTCAATGGCAACCATCTTTCTAATAAAACCAGTTCTAACGAAAACAGGATATGTCAAGATTGCACATGCAGCATTGCTTTTGCTATTCAGCGGAATAAATATCTTCATTGGGGGTGCGTTCGTTCCTCTTTTTATAAGCATTAGTTTATTTTTCTTAATTAAGAGAGAATATAAATTAGTTACCCTTTCTATTTTTGTGTATAGTGCATTCTTTTATTTCTACTTCGTACTTCTTAATTATAATCATTCGCCTCATCCATCACCTTCCATATTCAATTTTATAGTATTCTTTTTTGCCTTTGTTGGTAATGGACTGCATATCTTTCATCCGTTAATAACCCTTCTTTGTGGTTTATTCATTGTAATACTTGGGTTTTATTTTAGGAAAATAATTTTAAGAAACGAAATACACCTTCTTTACATAATTTTCTTTATTCTCGTAAATTTGTTAACTGATTATTCAAGATCATATATGGACCCTGCTTTGGGGCATTCCAGTCGATATGCAATTTATAGTTTAATACTAATTTTATTTTTAATTGAAATGTCCTTGTATTATTCAGTAATAAGAAAGTTTTTCACTTGGATTGTGTTTCTTTGCTTATTGCATTTTTTAGTATCATTTAATTCTGTTTTAAAAAATCGCGATTTCCTTGCCAGATATAACACAACTAAATCAGATATTTTCTATCCGGATATCTCGGTTGCTATTGAAAAATATAATCTAGCGAAGATGAATAAGATATTTAGTAGCACAGAATTAGATTTGAATATTGAAAAATATTCCAACATGAAATAATAGAAATCTTGAAAAATTATTTTTTATTCAATTTGAATATTAAAAGGTAAAATAGCAGTTATTAAGCGGTCTTACTTTATTGATGAGCGACTAAATATTTATTGTCGCCTTTCCTTTATACAGACTGATATCTATACTGGCTAATCTATCAAGAAGGCTTGGTATTCAAATTTGGAATGCCAATTAAATAAAATTGCAAAGTTTTAACTAAAAATAAATTGCTTGTGCTTCCATAATTTTTGCCAAATAATCTTTCTGATGTAAAGCCTTTGTTATTATTTCGATCTTCACTTTGGGCACCTCGCATCCGTTATATTGAGCAACACTTCGTTAATGACGCGCTCTCCACTTCGGTCGTGCTCATCACTGCATCTATAACATTGAATATACTACTTTTTTAATGCTAATGGCCAATTCTATCCTCAATTGAGAATTGGAATAAAATCAATCTAAAATTTTTTGAATCCAATATCTTATAAGGAAATTTATGAAAGATATATTTCCTGATTTCTCCAATTTCAACAGACCAAGTTTTCGGAAAGCCAAATATCTTTTTTGAAGCCTTCCAAATGTAATCTCGAAATCGTAAGCCAAGACCCTCGTATTCAATTTCGTAAAAAAAAATGGCATCTTCTAACGTATGAGCTTACCAACGTAAGTGCATTATAAAATAGAATTTAATAACTTTTGATTATTGTTCTTAAAGGGATTAATGATTTTTAGTTTATTTATCTTAGCACCATCATTAAAATCTTCAGAAAATAAATAATCACAATCAAGATCCAAAGCCGCTAAAGCTATTAAAGAATCATAGTAAGACAATTTATTTTTTTCTCTCAATTTTAGAGCATTTTTATAGAAATTTATGTTTGGATAAAAAGAACATATCGGATCTAGAATTTTATCAATTAAACTTAAAATATCTTTTTCCTTCATAGGTGGTTGACCTCTTGTAAGCATAACATTGCTAAATTCTTGGATAACTTGGTAACTTACGTAAAACCTATCGGATTTGAATGAAGCCTTAATAATATTTGAAGAGATTTTCTTTTTATCTAAATCCGTTGCAGAGAAGAAATAAATAAAGATATTTGTATCAATGAAAACTTTACCTTTCATTAGCTTCTTCGCGTGTGATTTTTCTATTAATCTTTACATATTCGAATTTTTTTAAATAACTATCTAAATCAAAGTCTTTAGGTTCAGACTCAGAATAAGCACGAAGCCAATCATTAAATATGTCATTTAAAGATCTTTTTTGTTGACTTGCTTTTAAACGAGCTTTATCGATTGCCCTCTCATCTGCTCTAAAAGTAATATTTTTCATCAATTTTAAATTACACGAATTTCGTGCAATTAGTCAAACTAATAATTGAATAAATTAATTGCACTTTGAAGAATAAATCTGACCGGTTTATCTAAACTCGTAATAAGTCCATCAGTGCCTTTTCTAAGATCCCTACCCCCCGCGACACCGATTGTAGCGGACATCCTTCCGTTATTATAAAATATTTGGGTCATAAAAAATTCGGAAGATGGGAGCGGAAAGCGGGTTCGGGTAATGTATATTATGTGACTGGACAGATGAGATCCGAGTCGCCCTAATCTTATAAATAAAAAAGCCCGATCATAAGACCGGGCAATCTAACACTCGTTCCCATCTCCCTTCCCTCTCACATCCGTGCTCGAAGGAAGGACTTCGCCATCCTGGATACGTTACCGATGGAAACAAGCTTTGATGGCCGGAGAAAGATCGAACAACAAGAACTTTATCTAAGCAGATAAAGCCTGATCAAGTAAGTCTTTTGCGACTACGCGGAGAGCCATTACTTCTTCTGCACCTTCGAAGATGGAGAAAACGCGAGCATCTACAAAGTATCTTGAAACAGGATATTCTTCTGCATAACCCATACCACCATGAATCTGCATTGCTTCACGTGTTACCCACTCTGCAATTTTTGATGCATAGAGTTTAACAAGCGTTGCTTCCATTTGACCTTTGTGGTCGTCGAGAAGTGTTGCAACATAGTTTGTATATTGGCGAGTGGCTTGTGTGATCATAGCCATCTTTGCGATTTTGAATTTTGTTAAAGTATAATCGTAGATTGGTTTTGAGAATACTTTTCTTTCTTGCGCATAACGAAGAGCAGCTTCTAAAGCGGCTTGCATCACACCATTGGCACGAGCCGCAGTTTGGATACGTCCACCAGCAAAACCTTCCATTTGGTAATAAAAACCTTTACCACGTCCAGCCTCGCCACCAAGAAGATTTTCTTTTGGAATAAAATAATCTTCAAAGGATACTTCATAAGAATGCATTCCACGATAACCGATAGTGCCGATCGCTTTTCCTTGGATCACACCACCACCATCTTGTTTATAACTAAACTCATGTCCGTCAAAACTTGGCTTTTCAGCGAGCATAATCGATAGGCCTCTATGTTTGAGGCTAGGATCAGATTCAGTACGGCACAAAACAAGAAGAAGGTTCGCATAACCTGCGAATGTGCACCATGTCTTAACTCCGTTAATGACAAAGCCACCTTCTACTTCTTTGGCGGTTACAGAAATACCAGCAACATCTGAACCGTAATTTGGTTCTGTTACCATAATGCCAGCCATTCTTTCGCCGGAAGCAAGGAGTGGTAACCATTTGTTTTTCTGTTCGTCGGTTCCACCTTTTAGTAGAGCCTTTGACATGATTTCTGGACGAGTGATTAATGATCCAGCCGCACCGAGAGAACCACGAGAAAGTTCTTCCGTCACAACTAACATAGATATGTTGTCTGGGCGATCATCTGGTTGGATACCGCCAAACTTTTCTGGGATACAAAGTCCGAAACAACCCATATCCTTTAATCCATTGATGATCTCCATAGGGATCAAATCATCATGTCTGTGAACATGTTCTGCTTGTGGAACGACTACGTTCTCTGCGAAGTCTTTGAATATTTGGCGGAAATTTTCGTGATCTTCAGAAAGACCATAGGCACCGAAGTGACCAAGGTCTACGATCTTATCAACTATGGCTGTATAGTTGTCAATTTTTGAACCAGCTTCTACGTAAGAATTGATTTCATCTGTGAATAATTTGGAAAAAATTTCTGGATAAGTTAATTCGTATTCGGCGGGTCTTGCGGCCAATTCAGAACGAATGTTTGTAATCGTTTCTGCGGCAAAGGAAAGAGCCATTTGTTTTTCCAATTCGCCTGTGCCTTTTTTTTCGTCCCAAGCATAAACGATAAAATTCTCAGCAACTCTTTGCTGAGCTGTTAGCCATGCCAATTGATAGAATACGTGTTGGGTTTGGTCCATTTTGCTGACAGAAACTTTTCCGTTATCGGAATTTTTCTTTGCCAAACGTTTTGTGACTTCGTTAAGTAGGGAGGCTTGGGCTTCGAGTGCCTTTTGCGCGGTTGATTTTTCGAGTTTAACTGCAGTTGCGGTCATGTTGTTTTCGGTCCTGCGGGAATGTTTTCTTCCACAATACTGAAGGAAAGTACCCTGTCATTTTCATTTTAGACAAGAGAAAGACCGATTTGGCCGATGGGAAATCATGGTCGGAAGGAGAATTTATCAACGTTATGAGAATTATCGGCATTGATCCTGGCTCGCACCGTGTTGGCTATGCAGTTCTCTCTTTTCCTGAGGCAAATCGTTCCAAACCAGAACTTCTGGTCTATGGAACCATTGAAGTGGCACCAAAAACTCCATCTCCCGATAACTTATTACAAATCAAAGAGGAACTCGATGGCATCCTCCAAGAATATAAACCCGACTTCGGATCGGTGGAAGAACTATTTTTTTTAAAAAATGTAACAACGGGTATGCGGGTTTCTGAATCGAGAGGTGTGATTTTACTATCTCTGGGAGAAAAAAAAATCCCAGCTGTCCAACCTTCAGCTACCCAAATTAAAAAAGGGATCTCAGCTAAGGGCAATGCTTCCAAAAAAGAAGTGCGTCAGGCAATCAAACTTATATTGGGATTTAATAACCTGACTGGCCACGATGATTCTTGGGATGCCATCGCCGCGGCCTTTGTCGGAAAATCGTTAATTCATGGTTTGGTGCAAGTCAAAAGAAAATCTTCAAACACTTGAGAAATATAAATTTGTTTGCCAATTGGTAAAGCAGTACTTCCCGCAGAAATTTCTGAACCATCATTGGAATACATGGTTTGCACTTCTTTTGTTTTTCCGTTAATTTTGAATACTTGAGTGGGAGCCAAATTATCTTTGTTAGACGCATGGCGTAAAAATTTGAACGTCGATGGATGTCCGACTGCCCAAAGGTTTCCTTCTTCATCTTGCAAAATATTATCTGCCCCACTATCAATGGAGATTTTACTTTGAAAATCCAAGGTTAAATTTCCATTTTCACGTTTGATTTTAAACACAGAAAGTGCTTTCTCCGAAAATACAGATCTGTATAATATTTCTTCCCCATTTTCCATACGAATAAAAATTCCATTACCTAAAACCACTTTGTTATCCAAGTTTTGAAATTTTGTTCCGTCATAATAGGCAATATCAGCTGTTCCCCGTTTGATGATCATATTAAAATATTGCATAAATTTATTTTCTGGACCTCGGTCATTGGAGGCAAAAATTTCACCTCTCTCATTTAGAAAAATATCATTCGGTCCAGTGAGGAGCTCGTCTTTCAAAGTTTTTGTATGAACCCATTCATTTCCCGTTTTTCTCTCAAATAGCTCTATTGAATGTGGAGGTTCATTTTGATTTGTATGTGAAATCACAGCTAAAATATCTTTTCCGTTTACTTTCGCATAACTAATTCCATGTGGTCTGAAATTTTCAGGATAATTTGTAACTAGTTTAACTGGCTTTTGTTCTGCGATCGGTAGACTTAGATCGATCGTTGCTATCCATCCCAAGTCTTCCATGTTACGTCTGTTATGCACAGAAACAATTAAATATGGTTTTTGGTCGATTCTGACTAGATCTAAATCTTCAGGACCAGGCACTCCACTTATCTTTGCACAGGCGACCATATCCTTTTTTTCGATCGGTGAGCCACAAGAAATAAAAAACAGAGTAAGAAACACTACAGTAATGGTGGTTTTTGCGTACATAGACTGAAATTCCTATCGATTCTGGTTTTCTCTAGAAAAATATATTTTCCTTGTCACTTTTGTGCAGTGCAAAATAATGGATTGAGAAGGAGTACTCTCCTATGAGCAATGTGGAAAACAAATTACAAGAAATCGTAAACGCCGGAATCGGTGCCGTAAAGACTTCGAAAGAAGTTTGGGAAAAACTCGTGGTCGACCTGAACGAAAAGAAGAGCGAATTTGAAGTAAATTTCAAAAAACTCTCGGAACAAGGCGAAAAAGATACGAGCGACAGTGCCTTGAAAGTAAAAATGGGCGTGGCTTGGGGAATCGTTCGATTTGACGAACTCAAAGACAATGTCGTAAACTATTTCAACAAAGCGAAGGAACAAAAAACAGAAAATCCTTCTAAATAAGCGGATTCATCTCACCATCCTGAATTTTTTCTGGCAGGTTTTCTTAGGAAGGCCTGCCGGTTTTTTCAAGAGTTATGGTCCAATTTTGAATTCCTCGGAATGACCAGATTTGAACTGGCGACCCCTTGCCCCCCAGACAAGTGCGCTACCGCTGCGCTACATCCCGTTTGATATCTACAATTTTGACAATTGCCGAAATAAACTAAAAATAGCAATTCTTTCTCGTAAGGTTTTTCGATTGATCACTTCCATCGAAACAAACATCGTTTCCATCGGTAGCGGAGACATGGATTTTGAAAGCAAAAGCAGACTTTATTTATGGAATAGTCGAGTTATGTTTGCAACTAACAGTATGCAAACGGATTTCCATTCGCATTATGCCGCTACACTTGCCATTTCATTAGATAAAAATATTACAATCGAAACGGAGATAGGCAAAGAAGATTACCGCGTTGCTTTAGTGGGCCCAAATACTTACCACCGAACCATTTCGCCTGGTGTAGAAATGATAGCCTTACTCATAGATCCAGAAACTTATGAATTTGGTTCGATTTCTAATTCTATTTCAACGGGGGAAGTGAAAAGATTAGACATTCAAAAATTTTACCCCCTAATCGATTCTCTTTGGTCATTGTATTATGGTAATTTGAACGACGAAGACGCCACCAAACTTCAATTAAATTTACTTCGAACTGTATATCCATTCGAATCATTAGAAAAGGATATAGATCCAAGGATTCAAAAGATTGCAAAAAAAATTCGATTAGAAGTCCCCGATAGCATTCGCATGAAAGAAATTGGAAAAGACTTTTCTATTTCAGAAGATAGATTGATTCGATTGTTTAAAGAAAATCTAGGAATTCCACTTCGAAGGTATTTATTATGGGTTCGTATCCTACGGGCAGTCAAAGAAATTAAAGCTGGGAATAACTTAACAGAAGCGGCTCATGCAGCTGGATTTTCTGATTCTGCTCATTTTTCCAGAACCTTTAAAGAAAACTTTGGATTTATACCTTCGTTATTTTTCGGACATCTTAAAACCGCAGAAGTTCGATTTTGTGAACCAGATGATATTTATTAATAAATCTTAAAAACAACGGAATCATTCAAGCCTAGAATTTTTATATTTGTTATTCTCTTTTTCTAACAAGGAAAAGAAAACCAATGCCCATAACTAAAGAAAGAGGATTCTTATCCAAATTATCTTCCAAGTTCTCCAAACTAAATTCTGAATCGATTCGAATTCCCAATGCGGAAGAAAAAGCAGGGTTTTTAAAAGCACAAAAACTTGCTTATGAATGTGTAACCACCATTGAAAAAGAAATGGTCCCTGGATGTACGGAAAAACAAACCACCAAACGGATGGATGAATTTTTACGCGATCATGGTGTGAAAGTATTTTTACACCGACCCTTTGCTTGGTTTGGTGAACATGCAAGGTTTGATGGTTATAAACGATTTACTCAATTTCATCCTGGTAACAAAACTTTAAAAGAAGAGGAAACATTCATTCTGGATGTTTCCCCAGTTGTTGATGGTTATATCGGTGATATTGGTTACTCATCTTCTTTAGTTAAAAATTCTGAACTCGATTTTGGTATGGAATATCTATTAGAACTTCGAGATAAAATTCCTAAATACTTTAGTTCCTCGCTAACTCCATCAGAGATTTGGTGGCAAATTGATTTAGAAGCAAAAAATGCTGGATTTGATAATGTACATGCTTTGTATCCCTTTGCAGTACTAGGACATCGAGTGTATAAAGTCAATTTACCCAATATCTCTTTTCCATTATTGCCAATTAGTTTTGCTAGTTGGTTTAGTTTGCAGGGATCGTATGAATTTTTATCACATAAAGTTTTACCTGAACTATTAACACCAGATCACGAAGGAGACAAGGTCGGGTTATGGGCCATTGAGCCGCATTTAGGTAGAGGAAAAACTGGATTTAAATTCGAAGAAATATTAGTCGTTGAAGAAAACAAAGCTTACTGGTTAGACGATGATGTTCCGCATGTTAAAAAATACCAAACCCTAAAGGAAACAATATGAATTTTAAATTACCTCAATCTTTAGTAATCATCTTTTTATTATCCTTTGGATGTAATACTGGAAATATCAAAATTGGCAAAGCTTACAAACTAGGTAATGTTCCAAATTCTATTTTAGAAGTAAATAAACCAGATCCTTTTTTAACTAATTTAAAAGTCGACTTACCTGAGTTACCTGGTCATGATGATCTAATTTTTGATAATCAAAATCAGATCGCCTTTGCTTCCGGTATGGATGGTTGGATTTGGAAATTAGATTTTAAATCGAATTCTGCAACAGCTTGGGTAAAACCTCCTGTGAATCCAGCAGGATTACAATTTTCAAATCAATCAAATGAATCTATTTTGGTATGTGCTTCAAAACTTGGTGGAGTTACTTATGATGAAACCAATCGTGTTGGTTTGTATGAAGTGAACATAAAATCAAAAACAATTCTACCACTTCTAATCTCATTACCAAAAATCGAAATTAATGATTTTGAAACCGTATATTCCGAATCGAATCGGCCAACGTTTGCATTAAAGAGTTTAAACGAATCTAACTCGAGAGCTTTTTCATTATGTAATGACCTTGCTGTGTCCAAAGATGGAAACAGAGTTTATATCTCGGAACCTTTTGAAAGGTCTGATGCCGCTATGGGAAGTGGAGCTGTTCCTGAAGCAATTGGTCTCTATCCCCATGGAAAACTTTGGATGTTTGATCGAAAACAAAATACCGTTTCACTGATTATGAATGGATTCACTTTTGTGGACGGTATCATCATCGCAGAACATTCCAATACAAAAGAAGAAGCAGTGATCATCACTGAAACAACAAAGTTTAGAATCATCAAAGCATATATTAGTGGAATCAAAGAAGGAACTTCGGAAGTTTTATTTGAAAACCTACCTGGCCTTGCCGATGGAATCGAACGAGATACAAAAGGAAGGCTTTGGATTGGGATCATCAAACCACGTTCTGGTCTTATCAATATGGTTCACAACAATCCATGGCTAAAACCTTTTTTGTTATCAATTCCAAAGCGAATTTTACCAATTGCTAAAAAAACAGGAATTTTGGTGCTCGATCCCACTGGTAAAAAAGCACTTTATTATTCAATGCATGATGGATCTAAAATAAAAGATATCTCTGTCGCTGTTCCCAATTTAGAAACGGTTTACTTTCCATCGTTTGATACATCCTCTCGAGGTCTATATTCAATTCCTATCACAAGTTTTAAGTTAGGCGAATAGAAAATAAAATTATGAAGATCAATATGAACCAACCTACAATGAATTTTTGGACTCTTAAAACACTTACAATCATTAGTTTGTTTTTAATTTTATTTTCTTGTCGAACACCAGAGGAATACTTTAAAAACCAAATTAAAGGTCCGGTGGATCTACCTTACCATCCATCCATAATCGCTTTAAAATCAGAAGGAGATCCTATCAAAGAAAATGTTACGATCAGCGGGTCAACACTGCCGGCGCAAGATGAAATTCTATTACAAGAAGATTTAGGTAGGGCATTCGTTGCTTCAATTGATGGATGGATTTGGAAAGTTGACCTTACCAACAATCATGCAGAACCGTTTGTAAAAACTCCACTTTTACCAGGAGGAATGGTCTTTCATCCCAAAAATAAGGATATCATTTTTATGTGTTTGTCGAGGGGAAAACAACATGTTGATAATCTCGTTGATATACCTGGAATTTATGAATTAACGATTTCAACCAAACAATTTCGTAAAATTGGAACTCGTGTCCCTTTAGTTGATAAAACAAAAGAACCTTCAGTCAATCAGATAGGTATATTTTATCCTCATGGCAAAGAAACAAAAATCCCAATCTCTGGATTAAATGATACTAACAGTCGCAATGTGGAAAAGGCAGACGACCTAGCAATTAGTAAAGACGGGGAACGAATTTATTTTACAGAACCATACGATCATCCTAACTCTATTCTTGGTGTGAGTTCCCAATCCAAACATGAAGTACTCACTTTGGGACGTAATGGCCATCTCTGGAAATACGATCTAAAAGATAACACAGCAAGTTTAATCGCATACCAATATACCTACTTAGATGGAATTTTATTTGAATACAACCAAGGGGAAAAAGAATCTTCCATTTTACTAAATGAACTTTCCAAATCTCGACTCATTCGATTACACCTAACTGGCGATAAAGAAGGAAAAGATGAGAATGTGATCGAAGGGCTTCCTGGTTTTCCCGATGGTATGGATAGAGATCCCTCTGGCAGAATTTGGATCGCCATTCCTGTGGAAAGATCCAAATTAATTACTTGGTTACACAAACATCCTTTTTGGAAACGAATTGCCCTCTATATACCAGAGAGTCTACAACCAGTTTCTAAAAAAACAGGAATACTAACATTATCTCCTGACGGATCAAAACCATTGTATTATTCCCTTCATAATGGTAGTTTATTTTCCTATATCATCGTAGTTGTTCCTGGCAAAGAAAAATTATATTTGGCAGTATACCAAGATGGATTCAAAGGATTTGTCACAATGCCATATCCTAACAATATTTAGTTGATAGAATTAAAATTCTCTTGTTAAATCACAAACGGAAAAAATCATAGGAGCATGGCTATCGTAACTTTTGAGTCTTTCCAAAAATCATTGCGAGATGTTTATATTGATGTTATACGACAATGCATCAAGGATTCGCTAAAATCAGAACTTTGGAAATCAGAAGATCTCTATTGGCTAGGATTCATACACGAACAAGATAAATTCTATGTCTCTGATTCATTAGGTCGCCTGAAAAAGTCCAAAGGAAATTCATCACAACTTTTTGATTATTTAGAATCCTACAAAATTAACGACGAACATTTTCCAAAGCAAAAGGTGAGCAGGTTAAATGATGCATTCGATGATCTGCTAAATCCAGGATTGGAAGTTGATTTCGACGAAGATGAAATTGATCAAGAGGAATTAGAAGAAGCAAAAAGTGAATTGCGGACCCTAGCAGGTCTTGTTGCACTTTCAATTTTTGCCATAGAAATCCAGAATGATCCAAAGAAATTGAAAGTCTCTTGTCATCCTTCATTCCATATTAACGTGTCTCATGATATTGAAGCTCCGCTTTTTTCAGCTAAACCACCTTCTATATTATATGATGATGAAGTGATTGACCTAGCACTTTGTTCACTGACAAAACAGGAATCAACAAAGGCCTTATTTCGAAAAATAATTGGGGCAGCGGGAAAGAAAAAGTCACCTAGTATTCAGGAGATACTCGCATTAAAGAATGATAAATAGGTGTGCGATAATGGATTATGAAACAGACACTTGCTGAATTTGATTCATTACCTGATTTGTTGAGTCTCGCTCGAGACCAAGTTACGAGTAACAATGATGTTTACCAATTGCAAGAAGAATTACTAAGCAAAATGCGCTTAGAGCGCGTTAGTTGCCGAACTTCGATGCCCCATAGACATATTTTCAGCTGTCAGTTATGTGGAATCAAATCGCCAGAAGTAATTTATACACTCTACATATATTCATTAGACGGAAAGGAACAAATTATTGAGGTATGGGAAAGTCGCATTCATCAGATTCGTTTCCATGATTCCGCCTACTCGATTCAATAATCGGCTTTTATGTCAGGGCAAAAATTTTCCATGTCTATCTAACCTAACATATCTGGCGAAATCGCCCAAATGATTTGACCATGCGCAAATTTTTCCCGCGCCACATTGATCGCAATGCTTGAGCCAGGAAGGAATATTAAATTTTCGGCAGTTTGCGAATTTCCGAGTAATTCAGCGGCAAAATATGTAATATCAGGGTTATGTGCAACTAACAGAACTGTATCGGAATTAGTAAGAGACAATAAGCAGGATAAAAAATCAGAACACTTAGCTCCGGAGGCAATCGGGTCATACGAAATGGGTTCCCCATTAAAGGAAATTTCCTCTGAAAGTATTTCGGCCGTTAGACGTGTTCTCGCATAAGGGCTATAGAAAACTTTACTCACCTTAAGTGGCGAATTTCGCAAAAATTTCCCGATTTTGTGAATGTCACTTTTACCTTTTTCGGTAAGAGTGCGCAACTGATCCGATTTCGCCGAGGCGGGATCCTCCGCTTCGCCATGCCGAACCAAAATGACCTTCATGATAAGATCTCCTAATCCAAGTCTAAAATATAAATCTTAGACTGAAAGAAAAATTCGGTTAATTCTTGCGATTTTCCAATGTAGGAGAAATGATTCTTTTATGACCGATAAACCCTATCGCAAGAATGTTGGCATGGTTGTATTCAACGCAAAGGGTCAAGTGATCGTTGGAGAACGGGTAAACTTTCCTGGATCTTGGCAATTTCCTCAAGGTGGCATAGACGAAAATGAAGATTATATTGATGCCGCCAAACGCGAACTATACGAAGAATTAGGAATTAAAAATGCTGAGTATGTCGGCGAATATCCTGAATGGATTCCTTACGACTTTCCGAATAATTTGCACTTACACAAAAGTTTACAAAAATACCGTGGCCAATTACAAAGATGGATATTATATTTTTGGAATGGCACGCTTTCTGACTGCGATTTAAATCACCATGAAATTGAATTTATTTCTATCAAACATCTAAATCTTTCTGAAACGATTGTTGCTGTGGTTGATTTTAAAAAACCAGTTTATGAAAAGTTCGTACCATTTTTCAATAATCTCATTCAAATTTACATTGCAGAGAATGTAAAATAAACAGATATTTTTTTTAATTAGGAGCACTTTCACTTGGGAAAATCAGTAGAAAAAAAAGCTAGAATCGTTGTTAGGGGATCGGTTCAAGGTGTTGGATTCCGTTATTATATTATGCAAAGAGCCCAAGAAATGAGACTGAAAGGTTACACACAAAATTTACCTTCCGGTGAAGTAGAAGCAGTTGTAGAAGGAGATGTACTCTTCATTGAAGATCTCTATCGTGCCATGCAAAGAGGACCGACAAAGGCAAAAGTGACTGATCACGCGATTGAATGGGGTGATCCCAAAAACCAATTCCGCACATTTTCAATTAAGCGATAAATTATGAAAAAACGAAGACTCGGCAAAACTGGAATGGTAGTTTCTGAAATTTGTATGGGGACTATGACCTTTGGTTCGTCATGTGATGAATCGGAAGCCTTTAAGATTTTAGATCGTGCTTATGATGCTGGCATAGATTTTTATGATACAGCAGAAATTTACCCAGTCCCACCTCAGAAATCATGGGTACATAGAACTGAAGAAATTTTTGGCAAATGGTTGAAAACAAAACCGAGAGATGGTATTCTTATTGCGACCAAAGTTGCAGGCCCGGGTCATGGTTGGTTTAGTCCACCACTTCGCGAAGGAAAAACTTCATTAGATAGATATCACGTGCGTAAGGCGATCGAAGGATCTCTAACAAGGTTAGGTGTAGAGACGATAGATCTGTATCAAACGCATTGGCCAGATCATGATTTTGCTTATGATGAAACTATGGAAGTTCTCACAGAACTTAAAGAAGAAGGTAAAATTCGTTATGCGGGATGTTCGAATGAAACATCATTTGGATTGATGAAAAGTCTTTGGATATCTGATAAATACAATTTAGTCAGATACGATTCGATTCAAAATAATTTCAGTATATTGAATCGAAGATTTGAAGATGAATTAGCACAAGTCTGTAGGAAAGAAGGAGTTTCTCTTCTCCCATATTCTCCGTTAGCTGGTGGAGTTTTGACAGGAAAATACAATAACTCGACTCCTCCTGAAGGAGCACGGTTTGTAAAATATATGAAGGAAGGCGAAAGACAAAAACGTATGTCAAATCGTTTCCTTAATGAAGAAACAATCGCATCCACTTCTGAAATTATGAAAATAGCCGCAGAAGCTGGAATGAGTGCGACTGTTCTTTCTGTTGCTTGGAGCAAACAGCATGACTTTGTTGCTTCTACAATTATAGGTGCCAATACAGTAGCACAATTAGAAGAATCATTGAAAGCTACAGATGTGATTTTAAGTGAAGATACACTTTCGAAAATCAATCAACTTTCAAAGAAAATTCAATACCCGATGGGATGATATGAAACTTAGAATTACAACAGAGGACTTAAAAAACTTTATCAATTCGATAGGAAGAAAATCATTAATTCTTTTTTTCGCAATGCTTTTGTTACCTGAATGTTCTACTTTCGGTCCCAAAAATGCCCAGAGCTCATTAATCATTGTTCAGATGACACTTCAAAAAGATGAACTATTGTTAGATGAATTTTTAGATCCTCGATTTCAAAAGGTAACTCTCAGAAAGGGTGATTCTACTTACGAGTATTCTGAAAATTCAGAACACTATTATTATTTTCAAAATTTGAAAGAAGGTCAGTATGAAATTTATGATGCCGTACACTTGTTAAATCGTGGTGCCTCAGATTTTTCTTATGGTTCAACAAAACAAGCATCCAAAGTTGATATAGACTTTGATAAAAAGGATATTGAATCTTCTAGGCTAAATCTTGAACCAGGGACTGTCGTTTTTATGGGAACAATTCATGTCCGAGTTAATTTTAAATTTCAGGGAGAACCTGAAATTAAAATCAAATTTTCTAAAACGATAGAAGAAGAATCTGCCGCTTTTGATTATCTTTATAAAAATTATCCACGAAATGGTTGGGGCCAAAAAGCGAAAGCGCGAGCAAAATTCATACAATCCATTGGACAATAGAAATTTAAAACCCAAATAACATTAAACTATTGTTTTGTGGTCTGGGTTTAGTAAATGAGGGGTGCTATTAAAAGATACTGGCTCCCAAAATCCTGCTTCTTTCTTAAATACGCTTAAAGAAGAATTCAAAATGTACTTCATAAAAGTAGGAAATTGTTTAGGATTTAAATTACAAGACAATCCCATAACAATAGCTACTGGTGTGCTAGAAGAAACAACTAATGTACTTTGGACATTCTCAGGAATAGCACCTAATGCCGATTTTATGCGATTTACATATTCGGAAAAAGTATAAGGTTCTATCGGATCCCAAACGCCTTCCACCCAATCAGCCAATACTTTTTGAATGAGAATCTGAAAATAATCACGAGTTTTTGGATCACCTTTTTCCCATGCTTCTTTGTATGTTTGGTATGTATTTGCAAAGGAATCATCTACATTTCGAATTTTGGCAGCAATAGATAGCCACATACGAGGATCAAATTCGTTCCAGTTTTCATTAGTTTCTGGATCGGGAATACAAAATTTATTTGAAATCATTGGTTCCATGATTCCTTTCGCAGTTTGGATCTGACGATTTAAACTGCCAGTAAAAACAGAATCAAATTCAATTCTCTGGTTAATAAAATAATCTCCAAGGGCATGGGCTTGTGTCCATCCAAGTTCCGTTAGTTGGTCATAATCTTTTCCTAAACGGTCTGCTTGGCCATGACGAACAAGATAAAGATAAGACATTTCAGGTCTGAAACCTAGGACTTGCTATATTTAAATTGTTTTTTAAATGCAATTTGATATGTGACCAAGTTTCGGATTTTGTATCAGACTCTTTTGTTTCACGTAGGCACCGAGAGAATGTTTTATTCCATAATAAAAACATAGAAGTTTTTTCTCTTCTGGTCAATGCTTTGAATTCCAGCTCGCTTAATTTGATAGTATCATTTATCAGTTTTACTTTAGTGAGTGATTTAAATTCTTCGTTAAGAAATTCATCTTCTTTATCAATTTCGCGAGCGATGACTCCTAACATATTCCAACTAACTAATGTTTTATATGACAATAGTTCCTCGTCTTCCAATTTTGGCAAAACTTCTTTCATCAAAAAATCTTGGACTGCGAGAAGTAAATCTTTTGCATCAGGTCTATACTGCATTTTCCAATTCCTCAATCAATCTCATAGCTTCCCATTCCATCTCCGCAGTTCTTCGTCCGATCGCGGCAAGTTCGATCCCTTTATCTTTTCCTGACAAATGTCTTTCCGCTTGTTGCGCAGAACCGATCGCCCAACGGATGTTACCCATGATTTCCCAAAAGGTGACTTTTTTGGGATCAACATTGACTCCAGAAGTTTCAGAGTAATGTTTATAAAATTCAGGTCGATCCCCAAATCCACCTACTTCTTTGTTTAATTTTCCAAATCGCCAATCACGCATACACAACCAGGCAATATCTTCATGACGATCGCCCCAATGTGCGAATTCGTAATCGAGAATTCCTTGTAAGCCTTCTTTTGTGATCATAAAATTTCCAGTGCGAAAATCTCCATGCACAAGGACAATCGCATCGACCGACGGCTGATTTTTTTCTAACCAATTCAATACTATTTCTATGGCAGGATGTGCTTCAGGCAATTCATCCAATGATATGCGCAATTCGTTTACAGAATCTTGCACATAACGATTAACATCCGTTAACTTAAGTTTTGATTTTAAATTTTCATCTGCTACTTTTTCTGGAATCACAGTATGGAGTTTTGCTAAATTGCCCGCAAGATCTGAAACCATTCTGGTTTTTCGATATTCACTTAGTTCGGCATCCTTTATCACATAACGTCCGGTAGCCTTGCCTGAGATTTTTTCCATCAAATAAAATGGAGTCCCTATTATATCTGTGTTTTCCTCGAGTACAATAGGCTCAGGAGTTTTCACACCAGCCTTATAAACCAATTCGGCAACACGGAACTCATCTCTTTTAGACAATGAAGAAAGTAAAGAACCGCCTTTATCTGTCCTAAGTACAATGTTTTTTTCCTTTTTAGTAAGGCCATCACCTAATGTAAGATTAATGGAATAATTATCCTGACAAGCTCCACCACTTAAATGAAACATTTCTGAAATTTTAACATTCTCTTTCCAAATCGTTTGGAAATGTTTTTCTAAAACAGGAGTTATAGTTTCGATTTCCATTTAAAAATCCCATTTGCCTGATACATAATTTCTACCAATTACCATTTTATGAACTTCCGATGGCCCATCAGCAATCCGAGCCGCTCTTGCGTCTCTGTAAAAAAGTTCCAAAGGTAAATCTCTCGAATATCCTTTACCACCACAAATTTGAATTGCCGTATCTATCGTGTTACATAGTGCTTCGCTGACTTTCCATTTTGCCATCGAAGTTTCTTGCCTCGCATCTTTTCCATTCTGCAATAACCATGCAGCCTTTAATGTTAGCAAAAATCCCATTTCAATGGATGTTGCACATTCTGCAAACATCCATTGGATTCCTTGGTGGTCCGCAATTTTTGCAGAAAATACTTCTCTTTCTTTAGCATATTCTCTTGCGATACTGAGAGCTCTTCGGGCTAATCCCGTCCATCGCATACAATGCGTTAACCTGGCAGGTCCTAGCCTTTCTTGCGACAATCTAAATCCTTCTGCCACTCGACCGAGCACCATATTTTCTGGTACTTCCACATTTTCAAAATTTAATTCACAATGACCGCCAGGTCCGTGGGACCCCATAAGTTCGATTTCACGAACCATTGTGTATCCTTTCGCATCAGTCGGAACAAGAAACATTGTAGTTTTGCGAAAACTACCGTTTACTTTCGCCATTACGATTAAATATTTTGCTCCATTCGCACCAGTGCAGTACCACTTCCGACCATTTAATATATATTTGTCGCCCACCTTTTCCGCATTAGTTTGCAAACTTGTAGGGTCAGACCCCGCGCCAGGTGAAGGTTCAGTCATAGCAAATCCAGTTCTTAACTCACCTCGTATCAGTGGATGTAGTATGAGTTCTTTTTGTTTTTCTGTGGCCGCAAGTGACAGAAGATGCATATTCCCTTCATCAGGAGCATCACAATTAAAAATATAAGGAGCAATTGGGGAACGACCAATTTCAGAGAAAATAATACATGTTCCTATTTGGTCTAATCCTAGTCCGCCTTCCGACTTTGGTAAATGTGGAGTCCAAAAACCAGCGGTTTTTACTTTAGCGCGTGCTTGTTGGTTTACTGCTTCGGGCATCCTTCCTTTTTCATAATCATAAAATTTTTCAAGAGGTATAATCTCATTTTTTATTAATTCACGAATCTTAAGGCGGATAGTTTCGACTGCTTCGGGTATTTCAAAGTCCATTGAAACAAGAATGCATATTTTGATTTAGATTGGGAAAACTTTTTTAAAGATGGCTTTGAAAAATTGGTCGTTGTCTTTTTGAGTTTCTTCTTACTTCGAAGTGCAAATGTGGACCGGTCGTTCTACCCGTCATTCCCACTTTCGCGATCTTCTGACCTTTTTTAACTTTGTCTCCGACTTTTACAAGAAAAGTTGCCAAATGTCCGTACCTAGTTTCATAACCCATTGCATGATTTAGAACTATTAATTTTCCATAACCACCATTTGCCCCGGCAAAATTTACCAAACCATCTTGTGAAGCATATACGTCTGTTCCTTGTTCGGCGGCAAGATCTATGCCACCATGAAAGGTAGTTTTTTTTGTAAATGGATCAATCCTTTTTCCAAATCCAGAACTCATTAAAATACTCTTAATCGGAGTCAAAAAACCAGAACCATCAAAAAATGATTTTTCTATTTTGCCCATAACGATTCCTGGAACGAACCATTTTTCCCTAGTTTGGTCATATTGAAGTTTTTCAGACGGAATATGATATTTATCGGCTAATTTCTGTTTAATTTTTTCAGTGTCGTCAGTTGATTCTGGATGAAAAACCCCACGCATATTTGGAATTTCCAATATCATCCCTTCCACTAAATCATGAGGAGAGCTCAGTTCATTCACCGAGGAAAGAGTCTCTAAATCCATACCAGTTCTTGCCATGATTTTAAAAAAATTGTCATCTTGTTTGACTTTGTAATGAAAATACTTTAACGGAATGAGTTTATCATTTGTTCGTTGTGATTTGGATATTCTCAGATTCTCTTTCACATCGGATCGTAAGCTTTTGAGTATCGGATTGGAATAATCTAAATTGGCAAGTGTCGTAGGCTGGGATGTAAGTTCCCAAGAAAGGAGGAGTGTGGTGAAAAAAATAAACTGATACAAGCCGTCTCGTTTCATCTTGAACCTATACTTTCATTATCGGTAAGGCTTAAAAAAACGATGACGATATTCCCTTTGAACAGAGCATGGGAAGGACATGACATCTCGTTTTTTTGAGATTTTTAAACTAACGACCTATTCCCTTGGGACGATTCTGATCGCCTATCTGGCATTTTCAGTGATATACCATCAGTTTGTGTATACTGTCGTTTTGAATGAAAGACTCCCTCCAGAACTCACAGAAAAACTTAACGAAGATGCTACAAATCCAAATGTTACTTTTAGTGAATCCTATCAAAAAGTAAGAACTGCTATCGAAGGTCTAGAAAAAGACCTCCAACAAGAATTCATAGAAAATCCTGAAAAAAGCTTTGAAGTGTTCTATGATATCATGCTGAAGGACAAGCCATATCTATTATTCTTTCAATCATTATTGTGGTTTTTCGCATATATTGGAAGTGGCTATTTGATCTTAAAGAAAATATTAAAATTGAATCTCACTGATTTGAGCGAAGAATTATCTATCCCTATTTTACTTAACGGGATGATGAATGGATTTATTATTTTTTTGGCAGTACTTTTATTTGGAGCCTTACTTAAGTTACTTGGTATTGAAGCAAATTCGGGATTATTCCCGAGCAAACTTTTTCATACACTTCCTGGAAATGGAATATTACTAGCTTGGTCAATTTATAGCGTAGGGCTTATAACAGGCATTATAGAAGAACTATTTTTTAGAGGTTTTTTGTTAAAATTATTTATAGACAAAGACCTTGGCCAAGAAGGGCTATTGATCATATCTATTATTTTTGGATTTATGCATTTCGGTTACGGTGTTACGCTTGCTGTTCCATTTATAATTACCATAGTAGGTATGTTTTTTGGTTATTTGTATTTAAAAAATAAGAATATATGGATTTCTATCGCCTGTCATGCGACGTACAATTCATTAGGTTTGCTTGTTGCTTTTGCTGGTGGAGAAAGTTTATGATTTCAAAAATTAAAATTTTTATTTTCATTATATTTATCAATTCACTATTCACATTTGAATTATTAGCGGGTGAAACTTTAGAAATTCTTGGTTCTCCCGATGATTTGAATGTTCGTCTAACAGCGATCTTGACAAAACTAGATCCTGACTTTTATAGTGAAGATAAGACCAGTGGCTTTATTTACCGTTACCGCCATAGATGGAAAAATCCTTATGATTTTAATATCTACATCGGAAAAGTCAGTAAAACTTCACCTGATTCTATTTTAAGGATTGAATCCCCGAGATCCGGACAAGAGAGGATGTGGAAGCAAATCTTTGAACAAGAACTATTACAAAAGGCACCTGCAATTACAGCTGTCCAACTAACACCAAAATACCATATTATATCGCAAGGATTAAGTTTAATCACCCCTATTGCTTCAGTCGGATACAATTCCTGGAATTCTCCACTCTATACTGGACGTGATACTTTTGTTAGTATGGCAATTTATTTTTTAACTGATCTGATACTCGTTGGTGGAACTTATCTTTATGCAGAACAAAATCTTCCAAAAAAGAATATTTGGGGGGCCTTGTTAAATGAAAAAGGACCGGGGAATGTTTGGGAAAGTCCAAATGCGGTCGGAATCTTTGCGGCTCTCGCCGTTTCGAGAACCATACGTGCGTTTGATGCTTGGGAAGATACTAGTGCACATAACAAAACGGCTCAGTTTTCATGGTCGTTTAAGTTTTAAATAAATCTCTTACTGCATCGCGAGCATTTGATTTTTCAAAATCTTCACGTTCAATTAATGTTAAGTCCAAATTTTCTTTTTGAATTCTTGCCAGTATTTTACCAACCTCTCCAGGATTTGTAATCTTTGTAGCTAAGTATTTAAAAATAGTTCCGCACTCTGGACATTTTTTATCTTTTAGATAATTTAACCCCAGTTTTTTGCAATTTCCACAAGTGCCATACAAATCATCTATATAGAGAAGTTGTTTTTTAATCGCCTCTCCATCCATTTGTTTCCAAACACGAATAAATTTTGAATTGTTTCCGCCAGCTTCTTGTGTCATAATTGAAAGAAAGGTCGTTAATGAATCCTGTCAAGAATCAATCAACAAAGACGTTTATCATAATATCTTGTACTTTTGGCTTTTTAGCCGTGGCAATTGGTGCATTTGGTGCACATGGTTTAAAGGAAATTATCGGCTTAGAAAGAATGCCAATTTTTGAAACTGGCAATAAATATCATTTTTATCATACCATTGTTAGTTTGTTTATTTTATTACTCAGTAAACAAATCGGTTTCAATCAGTATCTTAAGTTTTCTTTTTGTGCAATGATCATAGGTATTTTTCTATTTTCATTCAGCTTATATGCACTTGCCATTACTGGTATAAAAATTTTAGGAGCAATAACTCCTCTTGGTGGACTTTCTTTTCTTATAGGATGGGTATTACTCGGAATCGGGGCAAATCAGTCACGTTCCGAACCATAATAAAACTGACCTTTTTTTACGATTAGATTTCTGGAAATTAAACCATCAGCTATCAACAATAATCCGTTAGACGCTGCATCCTTTTCTTCATCACTTACATCTTTTTGTAATGCCATAAGCTCATGAACAAATTTCCTACGTTTCATATCTAAAACACCTAACATAGAACCGCTGATTTTTTCATCCATTTTTAAAAATGCCAAAGCCAAAGTCTTTGGTGGAGTCTCGTTGCAAAGATAATACAAAGCTCTGTTATCAAAGTATGATAGTTGTCCAATACGTTCTAATGTTTGTTCTCCGCCTGACATGTGTTTATCCCTATATAACGTTTATTTCTGAAACTTTCTTTTTCAAATAAGAAATCAAATATTTTGAATTTGGAGTTTCCAAAGTAGCAGATTGAATTAATTCATTGGCATCCAAGGATTTTCCTTTGGAATGAACTTCTTTTCGTAACCAATCGAGCAATTTACTAAAATTTCCATTCACTTTAAATTCTGCTTTGTAATTTGAATTTTCTTTTTCGAATGAAGAAAATAATTGAGCAGAGAAAATATTTCCAAGAGTATAAGTTGGAAAGTATCCGAAAGCACCCATCGACCAATGGATATCTTGCAAAACTCCTTCGGCATCATTTTCCACATTTAATCCCAGGTATTCCTTTACTTTGGCATTCCAAATTTCCGGTAAATCTTTAACATTGATTTTACCATTAATCAGTTCTCTTTCAATTTCAAATCTCAATATAATATGTAGATTGTAAGTAATTTGGTCAGCTTCGACACGAATTTTACTTTTTTGCGTAGAGTTAATGGATTGATACAATTGTTTAAAAGATAACTCTTGTTCCGTGAGTTCAAAATCTGAAAGTAAAATTGGATAAATAAATTCCCAAAATGATTGAGACCTGCCGACTTGATTTTCCCATAAACGGCTTTGTGATTCATGAACACCTAACGAACAAAATTCTGTGATTGGTGTTGGCCATTCTTCCATTTTTGAAATCCCTGCTTCATAAAGGGAATGTCCTGTTTCATGCAGCACTCCAAAAATCGATGAAAGTGGATCTGTCTCCGAATAGCGAGTTGTTATGCGTTTATCAAATTTTCCTAAACTTGTTGAAAATGGATGATGACTCACATCGAGTCGGCTTTCATCGGGATTAAGCCCCAATAATGCTGGAAGCCTTTTGCATAATTTTTCTTGTTTCGTTTGTGAAATAGGGTGTTTGAAAGGCGAAGGGAAGTAAGGTGCCGTTTCAACAATAGGTACCAATTCAGCTTTTAAAGATTCAAAAAGAATTGCGATATCTTCAGTTTTTGCTCCGCGTTCATATCCGTCTAACAGAGCATCATATGGCTCATTCTTGTATCCTAGATATTCGGCTTGTTTCTTTGATAGTGAGACAATTTTTTCAAGCATTGGGGCAAACTCTGCAAAAGATTGGTTCTTTCTTGCATCTGCCCAGGCACCGTGAGCAAGGTTTGTTGTTTGCGAAAATTCTGCCACAAACTCCGAAGGAATTTTTTCTGCCTTACTCAACTCTTCTTCTAATATAAAAAATTCTCGTTCCCATTTTACTTTTTCAGGCTGTGAGAATTGTACCAATTCCTTCTTTGCCGCCTCAATTTTTTTCTTATATTCATCACTGACACTCCAATCGTGAGTCAGTTGAGTTATGTCGGCAATTTGAGAAGACCTGTATTCTCTTCCCTCTTTCGGCATCATCACTTCTGAATCCCAATGTAAAACAGAAGCTATGTCTTGGAATGATTTGAGTTTTTTGTAATAAGATCTATACTCTTCTAAAGCTTTCGGAATCTGCATTATCAACCATTCTAAAAATCGAACCAAATCTGGAATCAAAAATCATTGACCCTTATCCTTCGCAAAAAACTATGTATATACCAATTGCGGGTGTGGTGTAACGGTAGCACAGCAGCCTTCCAAGCTTCTGGCGAGGGTTCGAGTCCCTTCGCCCGCAAAGATCCAGTCTTAATTCAACAAAAACCAAACTCCCATTTAACAACAGAGCCACGAAGGCCGACGTCGAGGGAGTCAAGCCTCGGAGCTTAAATCGGCACGAGGCCGATTTGCGGAGAGGGCTTTGTCCCTTCGCCCGCAAAGATCCAGTCTTAGTTCATCAAAAACCAAACTCCCATTTAACAAGACTGAGAATTAAGGATGACATAGATTTTCAATCGATGCAATATACAAAAATCATTTTAATATATGATCCTAAATTTGCCAAATGAACCCGATTAAAAAAATCAAACTAGAGAAAGAAAACCTCAAACAAACAATCGCTAAAAAAGAAAAAGTTGAAATCAATCAACGACGAAGGAAAGTTAATATTTATCGAAACTATTTAAAATTTTATTCTCGTATAACAAAAAGTAATTTTGGTACTTTTTTAAGTATGTTTTTCCGATTTTTGTCTTTCGATATTTGGATTCTAAATTATACGTTAACAAATCTTTTTTTAGTTTTCGCCTTACCGACATTATACATCACTGTATTTTCAGTTCCAGTTTTATTGAAAAATCGAATTGTATTGTTTTTTATACTTTTTTTTCCACTCATCTTATTCTTTGAATCAATCCGTTTTTTAAAATTTTTATATCAACAGAAGAGAATATCTTTCGCTATAGACACATGGAAATCTTTATGGGAACATCCAAATATTTCCTATTTTCATTGGCAAAATATCTCTGTAGAATTGAAACTCATAAAAAACAAAGATGTAGTACAAGACTTATGTGAAACCTTTTGCCTTCGAGTGAATCAATTATTTTATAATACGGAAGATAAAGAAATTAGAATCAAATGGAATTATAAGGATGAGAAGCTTTCTGGATCCGCAAACGGAAGGATTTTACATTTATTATGGTATAAATTTATAAAACCGTTAAATGAATTAAATCTATTTGATCAAACTATTGATCAAATAACATTTATTAAACTCAATGATCTAGGAGAAATTTCATCCAAACAAAATGATGGTTCATCTGATTGAAAATAAGTAATAAGCATATCAGTTCTCAAACTTGAAATATAAATTTTTTACTCAATTCTTTATCGCCGGCGATAATCTTCTAGATAATTGACCTGGTTTCTTTTGTAACAATTGTATTTGCAATTTCTACGATAGGGAATATCAGTAAAATTTATATAAAATTCAGGGAAATTTTCATACCGAAAATATCCATCTTTGAATGATTCAGAACATCTACGTAAGCCACATCGTTCTCCAACCATCTCATATGACCCATTTAGAACCGTTCGTTCCCTATTCGTAGAGATGCATTGGATTGAAAAAAGAATCTGGCAAAGAATGAAAATTTTTAGTAGAGACATCGAACAATTGTTAGATAACGAATAATTATCTTACAATTATACTGAAATTACATTCTACAGCAATAGGTGAAACCCACTAAATGTGGATATCCACTAACACTCCTTCGATTTCTAAATCCAATGCCTTGATCGACAAAAGTATTTCCCAAAAAGACAAAAATAAAGAGCCTATCATAAGCACTAATGCAATTCCAAAAAAATAATAAGCAAGTATTGTGTGAAACATGATACTTCCTAGGGACGTGATACAAAAAATTAAACTCAATATTCCTAAGCTTTGTGTATGTTGAATTAAGGCAATGCGGTACCTAAGTGATTTAATTTGTTCCAAGATTACCGATTCTTTCGTTTCTTTGTATTTATCTAATAATTTCCTTAAAAGAGATGCTAATCCGAGAAAGCGATTAGTATAAGCTAACATAAGTAATGAGATTGCGGGAAATAATAGCCCTGGTGTACTGTAGCTGAGTGGTTCCATTTACATCATTCACTAACAGTCCAATTCTTAATAAAAGGATTTTTTTCTTGCATTGAAGATTTAATATATAATCATTATCTTTGCTTCCCAATGGATTTAGAAAATAGAATCACAGTCGACCTATGGGAAAAAATTTTTCAATTCAGCCCAATTGGTGTCACACTATCTTCTTTAGAAACAGGTAGATATTTAGAAGTTAACGATTTATTCCTCAAATGGATAGGGAAAGATTCCCTTTCAGTCATTGGAAAAACTCCATTAGAACTTAATGTTTATGGAAATTTAAAAGACCGAGAAATTATCTTAGAAGGTTTGCGAACAGATGGTCAAATCACAAACCTTGAAGTAGAATTTAATTCCGAAGTTGGCAAACGAATCATTTTATTCAATGCACGCATTCTCGAAGAAGGTAAGTATCTTTTAGCAATTGGACAAGACATTGCTGATTTAAAATTGAAAGAGTCAAGCAACTTAAAGTTGCAAGAAGAGCTCAGATTAAATAAAGAACTCTTTGAAAATATTTTTAGATTAAATCCTGCGGCTGTTAGTTTATCAGAAATGAGCACTGGAAAATATGATGATGTCAATGACGCCTATTGTCAATTAGTTGGTTATTCAAGAGAAGAAATTATTGGAAATACTTCACATAACCTAAATATCTGGATCACTAAATTTGATAGAGCATTATTGTTAGCTGAAGTTGTCAAAAAAGGCTGGATTACTGGGATGGAAGCAAGTCTTCGTAAAAAATCTGGGGAAATTCGTCACGTTGTCACGGGTAATGCAATTTTCCAAGTCGGAGGTTCTCCGAAACTACTTGCTATCTTAATAGATATCACTGATTCAAAAAATAATAAAGATGCTCTCGAAGTAGCAGTTGAAAAAAGAACCAAAGAATTAAACGAAACTCTTGAAAATTTAAAAAAAATGCAAGAACAATTAATTTCTTCAGAAAAAATGGCAGCCTTGGGACAGTTAGTTGCAGGTGTCGCACATGAGATTAATAATCCTATCGCTGCAATTTCTGCTTTAAGCCAATCCATACAGTCAAAGAATAAAAACTTTGGACAAAGTTTATTAAAAATTCATAAAATACTAAATAGATATCCTGAAGAAAAATTAGACCAACTCATCCAAATCATAGATCAACTTCTAAATGCTAAACCAATATTATACAATTTTCAGGAAACCAGAAAGTTGAAAAAAGAATTAGATCAATTATTTTCCAATCATAACTTCAAAAATTCTTTTCACTGGGCAGATCAAACAGTGGATTTGGGATTAGTGCAAATCGTTTCAAAACACTTACCGTTTTTTGATGGAAATGAAGATGAAGATATTTTAAAAATAGTTTTTGATGAAATACAAAGTTACAGAAATCAAGATCTTATTCGCCAAGCAGTAGAAAGAACATCAAAAATCGTATATAGTCTGCAAAATTATACTCACTTAGATCAATCCAATAAAAAGGTAGACACAGATATTATCGAAACCATTGAAACTGTTCTTACATTATACCAAAGCAAACTTCGAATGGGTGTAGAATGCAAATTGGAATATAGTTCTAAACCTATCATTCAAGCTTATCCTGATGAATTAATTCAAGTATGGACAAACCTAATCTATAACAGTTTGCAGGCGATGAATTTTAAAGGATTTATATTAATTTCTGTTTTATCTGATAATGAATCGGTTTCTGTTTCAATAATAGATTCAGGCACAGGCATTCCCGAATCTATTATGGATAAAATCTTTGATCCATTTTTCACTACCAAAGCTTATGGTGAAGGATCTGGATTAGGATTAGGGATAGTTAGGCGTTGTGTAGTAGATAAACACCAAGGCAAAATAGATGTTACGTCTGTTCCAGGCAGGACTGAATTTAAAGTAACATTACCGATATAATCAAAATGAATATTACTTAAAATTTACTATCACCTTCGGCATTGTCTTTGTTGTTTGCGCTAGAACATTGATTCGATTTTATCTTAATATATTTGTTAAATTTTCCCATACGTTGATTCTAAGAATTGAATGGTTGCCTTTATCATTTTTTTTAACGCGGCCTGATTGATATCAGAAAGTTTATTGATATAGATACAGGCTTTTCCCAATTTAAATTTTCCAAGATCCTTTAACAAGTATTCGTGTTCTTTTTTACCTGTGTAAACATACAATGATATGGCGGCCTTTCGAGGTGAAAAACCTACCAATGGCCAATCTCCTTCTTGTTTGCTTCGATCCGATTTATAATGATATTTTCCAAATCCTATAATCGTTGGTCCCCACATCTTTGCTTTGTGACCTGTGGATTTTTCCATTAGTTGGAGAATCTCCAAGCTATCTTTTCGTTTCTGATCAGTATTAGCGAAGGAATCTATAAACTTTAGTACATCTTCATTTGTTTGTTTAGTTTTGATATCTGCCATAAATTTTTACCTTACTAGTAAGTTTTTCTTTAGATAAATGTTCTGTTTAGATTTTATTGGAGTCAATAAAATATATGATTTTGAAAGGAACTTATCTAACATGTTGTATATGTTGGCTTTTTCCAATTTTTGATTGATCTAGATATAAATTTATTGATAATATTATCATTCTAATTTGAATACATTCTATATGGGAAAAAAAATATTTAAAATATTTCACCAAATTATGGTTATAGCATCTTTTTCCTGTATCCAATATTGCTATTTTAATCCTTTCTGGTCTGAAGTATTGAAGGTCGAGCCCAATGGTGGTCTCCCAAATTATTTACTTTTTCTTTCTCCCGTTCAAAACAATCAGAGCAATGAATCCAACGCTAACACTGTTACATCTGCCCCTCAGTCTATACGATTTTCAAAACCTCAAATAAAATTGATTCCGGGTGTCTCAATTAATTATGTTCCTTCAGTTGAGGGAAAAGTTGATTCTTGGAGTTTAAGTCCGACTCTCCCTACGGGACTAGATTTCAGTTCAACTAACGGAGCAATTTCAGGCACGCCAGATTCCTCTTATCTGACCACGGGTTATCCATTAACAACTTTCACAATAACGGCAACAAACTCACTTGGATCTACTCCTGCTACATTTGAATTACAGGTTTTAGCTACTGGTGAAAAAGTATGGACAGTCATCAACGGAGTTAGTGGGGGAAATACGGAAGCCGGTACAAATAGTATGAAATTTGATGCATCTTGCAATTGTTTGTATATTGCCGGACAAACAACTGTAAACCTAGATGGACAGACTATACCCAGCACTGGTGGAAATGCATCTGGTTATCTGAGTAAGTATGATTTAGATGGGAATCGAATTTGGACGAGATTATTTGGGGTTACTGGGGCCTCTGGATCAGGAGTAACTGGACTCGTAACTGATGCTTCTGGCAATATATTTATCAGTGGATTTATGGGCACAGGTAACTTCCAAGGTTGCAATGTAACAAATACTTATTCTGGTTTTATTTTAAAATACAATTCCGAAGGTACTTTCCAGTGGACAACTTGTACTGACCCCGCTGTTAGACATTATTATAGTGGTGTTGTAATAGACAGTGCTGGTGATGTCGTCGGTGGCGGAACTACATATGACCAACCTATCAGCGGTATGACGCATTCCAGTGGCTCAGACCAAGCAGCAATCATACAAAAATTCAATCCCAACACTGGTGCAAGAATCTCGGGAATCGCAATACCGGGAAATTCTGCCAGAGGAACAGATGGAGAAGGTATATCTATAGATACAACTGGTAAAATATATATGGCTGTCGCCACGAGATCAGGCTCCTATTGTGGAGATGGATCTCTCAATTGGAGGCCAGCTCTTTTTCGATTTGATTCCAGCATGAATTACTTGGGATGTACTTTTATACCAACTGGTGCCTATACATCATTTGCTTTTGGAGTCACAACTACACCAGCTGGAGAATCTTATCTTTCAGGATACGCAAATACAGCAGCCACTTTTGACTCAATTCCTGCTATCGGGACCACAGATGGGTTTGTGACTAAATTTAACAGTGCCGGAACAAAGGTTTGGACAAGACGATTTGGTGTTACAGGCGGGTTTACATCCATTCTTTCTGTCGAATATGAATCCACTCTAGACACACTTTATTTTACAGGAATTACCGGTGGAAATATTCAAGGGAATGTGATCAGCGGAACGAAAGATATGTTCATCGCAAAGTATGATACCTCAGGAAATCAAATTTGGCTAAGAATTCAAGGGTTACAAAATGATACAGCTGGAGCTAGTTTATCTGATAGAACATCAATTGCATTTGATACGAGCATGACTATGTATTCATTTAGCAATACTAATGGCACTGTAAGCGGGGTCACAAATCCTGCCTCACCAAACAGATCTTTATTTTTAGTTCGCAACGTTCGATAATTTATTATCTCCGATTAAGAATTAGTTTTGAAACCGACGTCTCATTTGAGTTTTTATTTACATGTAAAAATCAAATCTCGAGAGAGAACATTTTACTTAAATAATTCACTATAACTGATGTTCTACTTGAAATTTTTTTTATTAATAAATAATTGAGTAACTTATTAATGGATAAAATCAAATTCTCATACTTGGCAAAAAAAAAGTTATTTTAATAGGCAGGAACATAATTAAAAAATTTCATTTCGTATATTTCTGATTATTTTCATTTTTATATTTAACACATGTTTGCTTAATCCAATGATAAATAATCTTTTCTAGCCCGATAAAAATAAATCAAATTTCAATGTATTTGCCATTTTTTTAATTAGTTCTTTAAATTAATTCTTCTAATTCAGCCACACCCACTCATCGTTTAACTTTTACTTCATCTTCGTTCGTTTTTATTAAAGGAGGATCTATTGATACTCATACTCCAAATTCGCCAGACACTCTAACTGGATGTACATCAAATCCTAGTTTACCAGCAGGGCTAACGATTAATTATTCATCATGTGAAAATAGTCGCACCCGTACAACGATTCAATTTGCGACAGATTATATAATTAGAGGATTAAACTCATATAGATTTAATTCAACGTCCAACAGAACAGCTAATACATATATCAATTGTTTAACTCAAGTTGAATCTTAAGGCTAAGGTCCTTATTCAATTCAAATTCGTTACTATGAAGTTGTGCTGATCACACTTAGAACAAATTTTCGAAGTCCGTATTCGTGTGCTTTTGTCAATAAGCAATACAAAGTTTCCTGCTTCAGGTTCTTTCACAAATATAATGGATGGCTCGACTCGCATGTCTGTCAAATATTCGGCAACAACTTCAGTTTTGGAATGGCAATGGTTTTCTTTAGGAAGTATGGTCGGCATCACCGGAACAAATGAAAGTTATCGATTACCCCTTGTGACCACCGAAGACTTATTATTTAATTCTGAGTTGCACCTTTCATATTCGAAATATGATAATTCATTAAAATTAATTGGTTTTTAAACACCATCAACCGGGAATTATAGCAAAACATGCATTATTTCAAATTTAACTGAGATTACATTTTATTATGTGACATCAATGGTAATTAACATTAATATTTCTTATTATCATAAATATCTAATATGTTTTACATCAAACAATGCTCATGGTTTTACGGCAGGAGATGTCGGATGTATCTATGGCCTAAACTTAAATGGCTCTGCTCCGATTGCTGAAACAATTTCAGATAAAGATTCAAGAATTTTAAGGAGACCATTTAGTATAGTAAAAATAGATAACATACCCGCAGGTACAATTCCAATCACGATTCTGTAACAATACAAAGCATCAACAAACTGCCATGTCGATAATGCAGTTATTACAGTCATTCCACTTGAGTGAAAGTCGGGAAAAGATTAAATATAATTGTACTCAGTCGCGATTTTAATTTCGAAAATTCCTTAAATTTCTCTGATAATTTCAGCTATCCCAAGAATAATAATTGTGATCATTATCCAATTCAAATCCAACTTTAGGATATAACTGATTTCCAATTTTATTTTTCTTTGCTGTTTCGAGAATCAGTCCACAGGCATCTGTGTCCAAACAAAGTGACTTAGCTTTTTCAATCAATTGGATGGATATTCCTTTTCCTCTATATTTTTCTGAAACAAATAAATCATTTAAAAGCCAAAGTCGTCTCATGCGAGTGGAGGAAAAAAGTGGATATAATTGAACAAAACCATTCATAACCGAATCTTCATTTTCACTGATATAAATCACTGATTCATTTTTTGTGATTCTATCAGTCAAAAAAACTTTCGCCTGTTCTATATCAGAAGGTTTTTCATAAAATACTCGGTAGGCGTTAAAAAGTAAGGATAAATTTTCTATATCGGATAATTTTACAGCACGAATCATAATTGCAATATTTAATATGCTAATTGATTTGAATATATATTTTATTAATACGCGAGGATTTTTATAAATTCAGTTTTTATATGCTATGCGATAATACGCACCCAAAATTAAATTTATACAAAATTTCCCATAACTCATGTTCGATCAAATAATTTGGATAAGTATTCTTCAAGATTTATTCTAATTGGCATCAGATAAATATTCAGTTCATTGCTTGCACAATAATTAATCACATCCTTAGCATAACTTACATTCCAGTCTATTGTCGGATTAAAACCTTTTGGAAAGTAGGCCCTATTTCTTGATTCCCAATAGCTTTGAGATTTATCAGAAATCACTGGACTAATGCCAATATATACTTCCATTCCTCTAAGTTTTTCAGTAAATATATCTATAAGTCTTAAGTCAAAAAATGGTTGAGTTAAAAATCCATCAGCACCAGCATCCTTCTTCATTTCGATATAATCAAATTCATCTTTAATCCCAACTCGATATTGATCAATTGCAGCATAAACTTTCAAAGAGCTTATTTCTTTTTTGAGTTTTTTAATCAATTTAATTGAAGTTGTTGGATATACCTTATTTGACATATCTGTTGGCGGATCTCCTTTAATCACAACAACAGATGTTATTTTATTTTCACGAAGGTAATTTATAATGTGACTGCAATTCTCAATATCAAAATCAATTGCACGTATATGTGGAATAACATTTGGAAAAATATCTTTTATCAAAGTTGCTGCGACCCAGCTTCTTGTTTCGAATCTTAATAAGTCAGGTATATTTATACCAAAAATTTGATTAAAATTTTTTTTTACATAACTAACTTCAGATAAAAGTGATTTGACTTCTCTTGGTATGATTTCAAGTAATATCTTGTTCATAATAAATACATAACTTCTTTGTTTAATTTATAATGGCAACTTAAAGTTTAATTACCGATGTTCTAAATCACAAACCAAATCCTCATCGACGATTCTTACCTTACGGCAAACTTAGTTTCCATCGGAAGCTTAGCCATGGATAATGTAGCGCTGCCTTTTTAGAAGATAGCTAGATCAGGAAATTAAGAATAAATTTATCATTTAACAAATCCGAGGTGCCCATGTATTCAAAAATAATTGCATAAAAATTTGTAAGAACTCAAAATTATAATTCGTCGCGATTATTAGCATATTGCTTAAATTTTCATAACTATTGAAAGACTTTTAAGTAACTTAAATTTAAAAAATTTATTGAATAAAGGATCCATTGATGAATACTTCTGCTGATGAAAATAATAATTTATGATTAAAACTAATTTTGATATTCTTTGGATTATTTTTTCAAGTGGGCTAGTTTTCTTTATGCAAGCAGGCTTTCTCTGTTTAGAGTCTGGCCTAACAAGAACCAAAAATTCCATCAATGTAGCCATCAAAAATATCACGGACTTCGGGATTGCCACTGCCGTTTTTTATACACTTGGTTTTGGTATCATGTATGGCGAAAGTTTTTATGGTTTCTTTGGAACAAATTCATTTTTACCTAACTTCGGAATTGTTTCGCCTGAAATTCCTGTTTTTTTTATTTTTCAATTAATGTTTTGCGGAACAGCGGCAACTATAGTATCAGGAGCTGTCGCCGAACGGATGAAATTCGGTGCTTATATTATAGTAACGATTATTATATCCGCTTTGATTTATCCACTATTTGGCCACTGGGCTTGGGGGAAAAATTTATCATCTTGGAATATAGCCACGGGTTGGCTCGCAAAACTTGGATTTATTGATTTTGCAGGATCTACTGTTGTGCATAGTTTAGGTGGATGGGTTGGCCTAGTCGCGATGTCAATTATTGGGCCAAGGGAAGGAAAGTATTCGGCCTCAGGTGAAATTAGAAATATAACAGGACACAGTTTACCTATTGCCATGCTTGGAACATTGATTCTATGGTTTGGTTGGATAGGATTTAATGGTGGTAGCACTTTAGCGTTCTCAGGAAAAGTTCCGGGAATTATCGCAAATACTATGTTGTCTGCTGCAGGTGGATTGGGCGCTGCATTAATATACGGATGGAAACGATTAGGTTATGCAGAAGCGACCCTACCATTGAACGGGGCATTGGCTGGTCTTGTTTCAATCACGGCATCTTGTCATGCTGTAACTTCAGCGCAAGCTTTACTAATTGGAATCGTTGGTGGGATTCTAATGTTTGAGACTCGTCCCCTATTAGATAAATTCAAGATGGATGATGCAGTCGGTGCCATTCCCGTTCATTTAACAGGTGGAATATGGGGTACTCTCGCCGTCGGTCTTTTTGGAAACTTAACAACTTTAGGAACAGGACTTTCACGTGTTGATCAAATTTTAATACAACTTACAGGAATCGTATGTTGTAGTTTAAATGCATTGTTCATTAGTTATTTGTTATTGAAATTGATTAATCATTACTATCCGCTTCGCGTATCATCGCAAGACGAATATGAAGGGCTCAATTTTACTGAACATAGAGCAACGACAGAACTTACTGATTTATTTCTGGAAATGGAATACCAAAAAAGAACTGGGGATCTCAGTAAAGATATTTCTGTCGAACCATTTACCGAAGTTGGCCAAATTGCTGAAAGATACAATTTGGTTTTAAAAAAAATAAGAATCGGTATCGAAGAAAGGGATCAGCTAACAAAGGATTTACAAAAAAATTTGAGTCTAATTCAGTCTGATCTTTTAACAGCCAAAAAGATTCAAAAGTCAATCATTGCAGAAAATGATAAAAAAATTCAAGGGTTAAATATTAATGCTCGCTATCTTCCGCTAACAGAAGTAGGTGGAGATTTTTATGATATTTCTGAAGTGAAACCTGGTGTAACAAGAATATTCCTTGCGGATACGACAGGTCACGGAGTCCAGGCCGCCCTAATGACAATGGCGATCAAAACATTATATGAATCATTAAAGAGGAAATCATTCTCCGTCGCAGAAATACTCTATTATTTAAATAATGAATTTTTAGATTTTTTTGGAACTTTAAACCAATTCTTAACCTGTATCATTATAGAAATAGATATAAATAAAAACCAAATTTTATATTCATCTGCCGGCCATATACCTCAATATTTAGTTGCCGATGGAAAGTTGATTCGATTAGAAAAAACTGGTCGCTTGTTAGGTGTCAAAAAGAATGCAGAACATGAAAGTAAAATTCTGCCCTTCGCTGGAAATTCTAAGTTATTTTTATTCACAGATGGAATTTCAGAATCTTGGAATCATGAAAAAATCGAATATGGAGACGAAAGAATTGAAATGATTCTTTCAGATTCTAACAATGCACACGTTTCCGAAACAATAAATCGTTTGTTAGATGATCAAAAATTATTTTTAGCAGGCGAAAAGGTAGAAGATGATATTACGATCATCGGCATAGAAAAAGAAAATTAGTATATTATGATTCAATAGATTTTAATTCAAAAAAGCATTCATGCGTATTTCAATTTATGATCTGGAAACAATTCTTAGTCGAAACTTAAGAAGAATATTAATTTTGGGAGAGTATGATAGAATTTGTTCGGATCACATACATTCGCGATCCGAACTGAGAAATTACTTACGCCTAATCGTATTTAAGCGCTAATTTTATTTTTTTCCATTTTTCTCTTCTTTTTTGGATTCTCGTTTCTCTTCTTTTTTGACTTTTTTGAAGTTCTTTATTTCATCCGCAGTAATAGAGCCATCTGCGTCTTTATCAAATTCAGTAAATCGAGCATCGTGAAAAGTTTGCCATTCTTCTTTAGTAATTTTTTTATCTGAATTCGCATCCATTTCTTTAAAATGTCCCATACCATTCCCTTTATCATGAGCGCTCAGTGCGACTGAAAAAGTAAATAGGGAAATTAGTGAATAATAGTGTAGTTTCATCATGTCCTCTTTGACCTAAAATTAGATGCCAATCCTGAGGAAAGTCAAGACCAACGAGAACAATTACAAGAAATTATGACGCATTCCAAATTATACAGCAATGTAATAAGTCGTTTAATATTGACAGAGGGACTGATTTTATAAGCATTTAAGAATCATGCAAAATGAATACCTACTCGGCATTTCTGCCTATTATCATGACAGTGCTGCGTGTTTGCTAAAGAACGGAGAAATCGTAGCTGCGGCTCAAGAAGAAAGATTTACTCGGAAAAAACACGATTCCAGATTTCCAATCAATGCTATCCAGTATTGCCTTAAAGAAGCAAATATCAGTTCCGATGATTTAACGAATGTTATATTTTACGACAAACCATTAGTTAAATTTGAAAGATTATTAGAAACTTATCTTTCTTACGCACCCCGTGGATTGTTCTCGTTTTTTGCTGCGATGCCAATTTGGCTGAAAGAAAAACTTTTTCTAAAAAGTACCCTACAAAAAGAATTTAAAAGTTTATCACCCACGAAAAAATCTCCTAAACTTTTATTCACCGAACACCACCAAGCACATGCAGCCTCAACTTTCTTTGTTAGCCCTTATGAAAAAGCCATTGTTCTTTGTCTTGATGGGGTTGGTGAATGGGCAACTACTTCCGCTTGGGTCGGAGATGGCAACAAACTAACACCTCTTTGGGAGATCGACTTTCCACATTCGATAGGTTTATTATATTCAGCATTTACTTATTATACAGGGTTTAAAGTAAATTCAGGTGAGTACAAAGTAATGGGACTCGCACCGTATGGCGAACCAAAGTATGTTGATCTCATTTATAAACATTTGTTAGACCTAAAAGAAGATGGTACATTTCGTTTAAATATGGAATACTTCAATTATGCAGCTGGCCTAACAATGACAAATGATAAATTTCATAAATTATTTGGTGGGCCACCAAGAAAAAGTGAATCTACTCTCACACAAAAGGAAATGGATTTAGCTAGATCAGTCCAAGAAGTCACCGAAGAAGTTATGTTACGACTTGCAAGAGCGGCAAAAAAAGAAACAGGTATCAATCATATTTGTTTGTCAGGTGGTGTCGCATTAAATTGTGTAGCAAATGGAAAAATACTAAAATCAGGAATTTTTGATGAAGTATACATTCAACCTGCTGCGGGCGATGCAGGTGGTGCACTAGGTGCTGCACTTTCTGCACACTACGAATATAAAAAACATCCCAGAAAAGTGAATCCGCTTGATTCTATGAAAGGTTCTTATTTGGGACCATCATATGAAAATCCTGATATTAAAATTTCTTTAGATAAGCTTGGTGCCAAATATACAGAGCTTTCCAACGATGCGCTTGATGACCGTTTGGCGAAAGTATTAGAAGAAGGAAATGTAATCGGTTATTTCCAAGGACGAATGGAATTTGGACCACGAGCCCTTGGTGGAAGGTCTATTATTGGCGATCCAAGAAACCAAAAAATGCAATCGGTGATGAACCTAAAAATCAAATATAGAGAAAGTTTTCGTCCATTTGCTCCCGCAGTACTTGCAGAAAAAGTTTCTGAATATTTTGATATCAAAGCAAAAAGCCCTTATATGCTAATAGTCGCAGATGTATTGCCTAAACATCGAATTGAAATGACAACCGAACAACAAAAGTTATTCGGTATAGAAAAATTGAATGTTCCAAGGTCTTCATTACCCGCCATAACGCATGTAGATTATTCAGCAAGAATTCAAACGGTCCATCCTGAAACGAATCCAAGATTTCACTCACTCTTAACAAAATTCTATAAACTGACAAATTGTCCAGTTTTAGTAAATACCTCTTTCAATGTTAGAGGAGAGCCAATCGTATCTACACCCGAAGATGCTTACAGATGTTTTATGAGAACTGAAATGGATTATCTCGTCATTGAAAATTTTCTATTAGATAAAAAAGATCAGCCCATAATTGAAAAAGATGATTCTTGGAAACAAGAATTCGAGTTGGATTAAAATGAAAGATACCACCAAACCTACACCCAGCCTTGACGATTTAAGAAAATTTGCATTCATAGTCGGGGGTGTCCTTGCTGTGATTTTCGGCGGACTCATTCCCTATTTGAATCGAGGATCTTGGAATCCTAATTTGGTCTATATTGGTTCGGCCATCATATTCCTTGGAGTCACCGTTCCAAAAATATTGCTATATCCTTACAAACTTTGGATGTTGATCGGTGAAGTTCTCGGTTGGATCAATACACGTATCATCTTATCTGTTATCTTTTTCTTGTTGTTTACACCAATTGGAATTATAAAAAAGATCTTCGGTAATGACTCTATGCGAAGAAAGTTGGATTCAAAGACTGAAACTTACCGCATAGTTTGTATAGAACGAACATCAGATCATATGGAAAGGCCATTTTAGAGGAACAAAATGATAGAATTACTTAAGGACTTATGGGATTTTTTAAGAATACGGAAAAAATTTTGGTTAGCACCCATTATAATCATCTTACTTTTATTAGGTGCTCTGCTTGTATTAACACAAGGTTCAGCAATCGCTCCTTTTATATATACTTTATTCTAAGTTAATTTGAATTAAAAAGGGGAGATTTTTGTAAATGTTGTACGAAAATCTTCCCAAATACTTTGTGACCTTCCCCATTCCAATGAGCATCATATGGAAAGTATAAATTTTCCGGATTCACATTCCATAAAAGCCTAGATGTCATCAAACAATCAATAAACTTCATTTCACAAAAGGACTGTATATTTTTAAGATGCGGATTTTTTTGTTCATACGCTTTTATTTCATGGGATTTGATATCACCAAGAATTCCACCTTTTGCAAAAAATTCTTTTGCTGGGATATATATAATTCCCATTTTAATATTATTTTCAGTTAAAAGATCAAAAATTAAATCAAGATAATATATCTCTTTTTCCAAACGATCCTTCCAAATCTGTGTTTCAGCAGATGCGTAAAATTCAAATTGTCCATTGTACTTAGTTTGAATCGATTCCGAGAGCGGTGTTAGTCGACCAAATTTCTGAAGTGATTCTTGGTGATTCAACAATTTCACATCCGGCACACGATTTTCTTTGTAATATAAAATGGGTTCAGTTCCACCTTTTGCAAATTTTAAGGACCGCTTTATAAGTCGGATAGTTGTGCTTTCCTTAACAAAATTGTAAAGTGGAGTGCTAAATATTTTAGCTAACAATGGTTTTTTGGGAATTCTAATTCCGTCCTTCTCTTCCAAAAATATTTCAAATTTATCAATATCATCCAAATCATTATCAAACAATTGAATATAAACAACCTCTGGTCTAAATTTTTTAACGTATTCTTTTAAGTGAATGTACATTAAAGATGGAGAAGAGCCATGAACTCCCATATTTCTAATTTTTTTGTCTTTAGGTAATTCTTTATTGGCAATTTCTGTAAAAACTTCGTTCTCTTCAACTCCCCAACCTTCTGAGAATGAATCACCAACTAACAAAACAGGATAATTATCGGATGTTAATTTTTGTCGTCCGCCAAAATTATTAGTTTCTACTAAAACTTTATATTCTTCGGAAACAACATACCCAGACTTATTTGGATACATAGAAAATAATAAATCATCATCAAATGATTTTACAAATACAACTTCTGGATCAAATAATCTAAGTAAAAATTCTGCAATGCTAATATAAAACAAAATCAAAACAAAATACAATACTAATTTTTTAAATATTTTCATTCTAATACCAAACCTGATAATAAATTTTTACTTATTAATAGCAAATGTTATGTGATATTTACGATTCTTGAAAATCAGTAAGTAATTCAGAACTATTATCATTTAACAAAATGGTGATAATAGCTTTTGAACCATCGTCTTCGTAAGTCAAATCATCGAAGGATAATCGACGAGCCATAAAAATGCCTCGGCCATGTGTTTTAAATGCATTTTTGGTCATGGCTTGTAATGATAAAAACTTTCTCCAATCAAATCCTTTGCCCTGATCTTTTATAATAATTTTAATCTTATCTTCAAATTTCTCAAACAAAATTTGTACAAACTTTTGTGCATATTCAGGTTGATTCAATCGATTGAAAATTTCTTCCATCAATTTATCATTATCATGCAATTCCGTTTTTTCTTGATAGGTGATGCCTAAATTACCATGTTCAATTGAATTATTCAGAATTTCCATGATCCCAGTTAACACTCGTTCTGGATTTGGACATGCATTCGCTAGAATTGGTGCCAATTCATGAGACTCACGAATTGACTTAATTCTAAATTCACCCTTAACAAGGTGACGCAGTGCGCCCATTCCTTTATGCAGATCTTCTTTAGCTTTCTGTAATTTTATATAATGTTCAACTGCTGTCTGTACGATTGTGACTAACAATGCTCTTGAATAAGGTTTCGTTAAATAATAAAATGCACCTGCATCTAAACCATCAGTCATATCTGTAACTCCGCTCATAGCAGTCTGAAATATTACTGGGATATCTTTCCATTTCTCAGAATGTTTTATTTTTCTAAGTAATTCTATGCCATCCATCTTCGGCATCAATCGATCGAGTATAATTGCAAAAAAAGGAAATTCATTTCGATTTAATATGGCAAGTGCTTCTTCTCCATCTCTAGCTTTGACAATATTAAATCCTTTTTCGCTTAACGACTCTTCAATGATCATTAAATTGATTGATTCGTCATCGACTGCCAAAAGATTCATAGTCATACAAATTCTCCTTGTTTGACGGGTAGAAGTAAAGTAAAAATAGCCCCGCCATCTTCATGATTATCTGCATATAGCAATCCATGATGGTCATTTACAATTTCCCTAGATATTGACAATCCTAGTCCTGTGCCCTTAGTTCCAGCCTTTACTTGTTTGGATTGAATGAATTTTTCAAAAATTTTATCCAAGTCTTCAGGGAGAATGCCAGGTCCAAAATCCCTAATTTGAATCCCTATTCCTTTTACATACTTTTTCGTCTTCAAAGGTATAAACTCTCTTTCAGTTTTTGTAATTTCAATCACAGTATTGTCGGGAATAAATTTCAAAGCATTCGATAGTATGTTTCGTATAACTTGCTGAATACGCTCAAAATCAAACTCAGCCTGCCAACGTTCATTCGAATTTTCAATTTTAATTTGAATATTCTTTTTTTCTAATATAAGACTAAGTTCACCAGTCACATATTGTAATGTTTCTTTCAAACAATTTGGTTCAAATAAATACCTCATTTTGCCAGATTCCAATTTTGCTAAATCTAAAAGGTTTTCTAACAAATTTAACAATCGTTTTCCGGATGTATCTATGATTTGAAAGTATTCTTGTAATTTTTGTGGATTAGCTAATGTCGCTTTTGAAAACCCAAGTTCAGCATAACTTAAAATAGCATGAATTGGAGTTTTTAATTCATGCGAAATATTTGCAAGAAATAGTGATTTCATTTGAGATGCTTCTTCCGCGACTTCTTTAGCAATTTTTAAATCTAAGGTTTGTTGCTCTACTAATTCCTCTAAGTGATTTCGATAATGGAAAATTTCTTCTTCTTGTTGTCTACGAATCGTAATATCTCGTATGATACCAAAAAACATCTTTCCAGTATTTGTTTTAAATTCTCCGACAGATATATCGCAAGGAAAAGAATCACCATTTTTCCTTAATCCTTGTGACTCAAATTGCGATTGGGCCAAATTTTCCCAAGCATTCGCATTACCAGTATTAACTAATTTTGGTAGAATGCCATAAATTTCTCTTGAAAGTATTTCTTCCTGTTTATATCCAAACGAAATTTCTGCAGCCTTATTGAAAAATTGTATGATACCTGATTCATTGAAGATCACTATAGAATCTGCAGCATTCTGAGCCATTGATAAAAATCTAGATTCACTCTCTAGAAATGCCGCTTCTAAACGTTTACGTTCCGTTATATCACGATGTGTTGAAACAATATATCCTTCATATATTACAACGAATCTTACTTCTGCAAATCGGACTTCATCAGTAGAATTATATTCATATTCTTTCCAGAAGACTTGATTCTTTTTAATACTTAAATATCCAATTGCTTCTTCGGCAAGTTTACTTAAATAAGGAGGCAATCCTTCCCATAATTGTTTACCTACGATTTCTTCATTGGATTTTCCCATCGTCATATAACGAGAAGGTTTAAAATCTACTATCAAACCATCGAAAGTAAATTTTAGCCAAAAATCTGGATTTGAGCGTAAAAGATTTTCAAGTTCGCGTAATACTTCTTCGGAAGTAAAAGCCCTTGGATTTTGCCAAATTCTTTTTAATTGATTCATTCGAATATTGCTATTGATTAAGGATTCGAAATCAGCTTACAAACAAGGATATATTTCGGAAAGAAATTGTAAGTTTCAGTAAAGAAAAAAGGCTGAACTTAAAGAAGCTCATTGTGATCTACGAGAACCTATTAAAACCTATTCTTTTCCAATTGGATCCGGAATCAGCTCATCATTTTGCAGCCTCACTGATAAATCTTTCAAAAAATATTCCCTTTTTTCATCATTCTCTGCGTATGCTCTTGGAATACCGATCAGATAGACTCAGGCAGTCAATTTGGGGCATAGAATTTAAAAACCCTATCGGACTGGCGGCAGGTTTCGACAAAACTGCTGAACTTTATCCCTCTTTAGTCAATATGGGTTTTGGATTCATTGAAATCGGCACTATTACTGCTAAGGAACAACCTGGAAATGATCTACCACGACTCTTTCGTTATCCAAAAGAAAAAGCTTTAATCAATAGGATGGGTTTTAATAACCCTGGAGCAGATAAAACCGAGCTTACATTAAAAAGACAAAAGAAAACAGGCATTAGGGGAATCAACGCAGGTAAATCAAAAATTACACCTATAGAAGAATCTACATCCGATTATATTTATACTTTAAAAAAACTTTTACCTTATGCTGATTATGCTGTAATTAACATCAGTTCACCAAATACTCCAGGCTTACGTTCCTTACAAAATAAAAAATCTTTGATTGACCTGATAGATGGAATTCAAAGTGAATTTGGAAATAAATTTCCTGTTCCATTATTTTTTAAATTTGCACCCGATCTTACTTTTGATGAATTAAAAGAAAATTTGGAGATTTGCCTTTCAAAGAAAATTGATGGAGTCATACTTACAAATACCACTTTAGATAAAGGATTATTAGGCGAAGGTAGCTTTCCAGAAGGCGGATTATCTGGTGCCCCTCTATTCGAAAAATCACTTTCTTTTGTTTCGGAAGCTTATAAAATATTACAGGGCAATATACCAATCATCGGAGTTGGTGGTATTGATTCTGGCGAAAAGGCATTAAAAATGATATTAGCTGGTGCTAATTTACTTCAAGTCTATACAGGTTACATTTATGAAGGTCCATTCCTTCCCAACCAAATATGTGCTTTCTTAGATAAATATTTGAAAAACAATAAATATAATCATATTTCAGAGATCGTCGGACTAAATCACAAATAAATGAGCAAAATACATTGCACTCACTTCGGATTATGCGGAGGATGTTCTTCGCTAAACATAGATTATGGTAAAGAATTAGTAAAAAAAGAAACTCTCATAAAAGAATTATTTAATGACCTAAGGCATCTTCAGTTTCGACCCATAATCCCTAGTCCAAATTCAGAACTTTATCGATACAAACTTCAATTGCCTTTTGGTAGAAGGACCATTGGCAGAAAAACACTCACTACCTTAGGACTCTTTAATATTGAGTCCTCATTCATTGTAGATCAAACCGAATGTCAAATTCAAGAACCAGCTCTTTCGGAAATAGCACAAGCTGTCAAATTGTGGGCAAGAAAAGAGGGTTTACCACCTTACAATGAAAAATCGAGAAAAGGGATTCTTAAATATTTGGTGGCGAGAAAATCATTTTCTACTAATGAAATATTGGTAGGTATCGTCACCAACCAAGAAGACCTACCCCATCCAAAGGATATGTCAAAACGATTACACAATCATATTACAGATCGTATCGGTAAATCTGGCAAATATGGAAAGTTAGTTGGCATCATACAAAATATTAATTTAAGACATACAAGCATGGCACTAGGTAAGGATGAAAATCTTTTATGGGGCCGACCTTATATGAATGAATTTGTCGGGAAATTTAAGTATAGAGTAGGATTATCTACTTTTTTACAGGTAAATCCTGCACAAACACCTAGTTTATACAATCTTATATTGGACGAAATAACTCCAGGATCCAAAGTCATAGATGCTTACTCTGGGATTGGTACAATCGCATTATGGATATCAGGCGTTGCAAAAGAAGTCCTAGGTCTTGAAGACAATCCAAATTCACACAAAACAGCTATTGAAGCCTTAAAAGTAAATCATATTAGAAATGTAAGGTACAGGAGAGGACGAGTCAATGAATCCCTCCCGAGCGTAGTCAATAAAGACTTTAGTACAATCGTTATCGATCCACCTAGAACTGGTATCGGTGAAGAAGTTGCTAATATCATATCAGACTCCACCTTACAAAAGATAATTTATGTTTCATGTGATCCAAAAACGCTTAGAGAAGACACCAGATTTTTATCAAAAAACTTTTTTTTGAACTCATTGCAACCAGTTGATATGTTTCCTCGCACTGAACATTTGGAAACGGTTGCCGTATTTACAAGAAAATCTCAAATTTGATTTAATACTTGTTTGCTTGCAATTTTACTAAAAGCCATAATTGTAAAACTCGGATCTACACTCACACCCGTAGGAAATACAGAAGAATCTGATACAAATAGATTTTTAAAACCGTGCACTCTATGGCTAGAATCCACCACCGAATCAAAAACAGTTTTTCCCATTCGGCAACCACCAGCGGGATGAGGGGCCGCCATTGGAAATTCAGCTGGTTTCCATTGAAGGGAATCAATATCTTCTTTTTTCGGAATTTTTGAAAAACGAATCAATTTACTTCCTGGTAAAAAAACTTCTTTGGCACCTGCTTGGAAGTTTAAAACTATTTGTTTGTAAGTTAAATCATTAAATATTTGTTTGGTGATACTTCCAAAAGGATAATGAATTTTTCGATCTCCAAATTGATTCACCTCAATACGTCCAAGTTCTGATGGAACATCATCTATCCAGCCTATTGTACCGCCAAGATTTGGTAATTGTTTCATATAATGAAAGTGATCCTTTCCGAAACCTGGAAGTAATGCGGCAAGCGTTGCTGGTTGCAATTGATTTGGCATAAGCATGTATCCTCCCTTAGAATACTTACCATTTTGGTATTCTGCTAATCGGAATGAATCTATACCAAAAGCGGCAGGGATGTTACGCCATTGTATGATAGGCTCATCAAATAGTGCATGAACCATAGGAGAAGGGTTAATAGCTAGATATTCACCTAATTTGGGCAAACGATCTTTTAATCCATTTCGTAATAAAAAAGTAGAGCTACCAAATCCACCAGCGGCTATGACCACGGCCTTCGACTTAAAAATAACTTTTTTAGAATCTTCTTTTTGCGACTTACGATTGATAACATGTGTTTCTAAACCACTAACCTGATTTCCATTTTTTATTAATTTTATGGCTCGAAGATCAGTATAGACCTCCAAACCTAGGCTGACTGCTCGTGGAATATGTGTGACAAGTTGTGATTGTTTTGCACCGAAGATACATCCTTGCATACAATGTCCAGATTTCTGACAATTTTTTCTTGCCTGTGGTACATTGTGTCCTTCCCAACCTAATTCTTTTGCAGACCTACGAAATAATTGATTCATTCGATTGAAATATTCTTCGCTAGCAGGAGAAACATACAAATCTGATTCTAATTCTTGCCAATGTGGTTTCAAATCATCAGGTAAATGATGATCTACTCCGTAATTCTTATGCCACAACAGCAAACGGTCATCAGGTGTTCTGTAACTGTCTGCCCAATAATGAACGGACGCACCACCCAGATTGTTTCCATATACTAATGATACTCCCCCATCTGAAGTGGTATGAAAATTTCTCTCCGCTGAAATTTTACCCGCCATATTTAATTCATAATTATCAAATGTACCAGTATGATAATTACCACCTTGCTCGACTAAGGCGACTTTAACTCCCTTTTTTGCCAATTCGTATGCCATTGTCGCACCACCACAACCCGATCCTATGACGACAACATCAACAAAAATCTCTTCGCCACTGACATATGATTTCCAATCCCGATAAAACCCTGATTTCATTTTTGGTTCCGAAGCATTTCTTGATAATAAATCCGAGATTCGCTCCATTTTTCAGGAGGATCACCAAAGGGACCATCATATCCGATCTGTTCCCATGAACTTCGATGTCCATAATAGGCAAGAAATGTGACTAACTTTAAATTTCCGATTACGGCTCGGATGATATCTGAATTCGTATCATTGCATAACATAAGTAATGCGAATCTGTCCGTTTGATTTAGTTTTTGAAATTTTGAAAAATATCCATAAAAAAACGGAAGATACTCTAATATAAAAATTGCATTATGAAATTCTTCTTGGATGTCTTCTGAAACAAAAGAAAATTCTTCATCAAGCCTTCTAATCACCTCGGCCTTAGCAATCGTTGGCATATTGTCTTCTAAGTTTGGTAAAATAGTTTCTGAAAAACACGAAACTATTTCTTGTTCTCGTTCCGAAAAATATAAAAAATTCTTTTTATCAATCTTACGACAAACGAAAACAAAACTCGAAAAAAATAACCCTGAAACAATTTGAAAAAAATATTTTCTAGATACCGATGGCATATATTCTTCCAAGACCTTTTTCTTTTTTTCTAATTACAGGAATTGTTTTTTCATTTTTTATTATAAAGGCATCGCCAGTAGATTCCAAATCCCAGATTTTTCCTCTAAAAAAAATGTTCATTCCATTAGGAATTTTATATTTCTTTGCTTTACCAAGAAGAGCATATTTTTGCCAAGCTTGATATTCTGTTAGCTTATGAACATCCGATTTATTTACATCACTTGGAGTTTTTTCTCCATTATATCCATTCCATTTTTCATCCCAAGATTTACTTGGTGCGACTAACGAAGGTATTGCTATTAATGTGACATTGTTCTTAATTGCTGATTCATAAGGATTTGGATACCAAGAATCAGCGCAGATCATAATTTTGAGATTACCCAAAGAAGTATTATAAAAAACATCTTCGCTTAAATTTTCTTTAGATAAAAATGATTTTTCTTCTTCAATTAGAAATTGCTTTCGAGTAATATTGGGATGAACAACTCCCGTAGAATCAAAATAAAAACTTACGTTTTGTAATGGCCCATCTGATATAGTAATTTTTCCTTCCACAACTTTTGGTTCAGGTAATACAATTGAACCTGCTACGATTCCTACTCTATATTCACTTGCCAATTTACTAAATACATTTTGATAGGTTTCTGCCATTCTAAGAGCTTTCATTCTGAACAAAGTTTCTTTGGTTTTATCTTTCGCATAACTAGTATCAAATAAATATGTCCAGATATATCGAATCAAATGATTGAAAACAAGAGTTTCCATGGCCGCATTGATTGTTTCTTCTTTGAAAACATTTTGATTTTCACCACTGGCAACTAACCAAGTACCAATGTATTCTGGGAATATGAGAATCGTACGATCAGACTGAAGTAATTCTTCTTTTTTCGCAGTATCCAGATAAAATTTAAGAAGCTGGTAAAACGTATCCTCTGTTAGGTAATCTTCCTTTTCAAGATAGGGTTCGATACCTAACAAATAACCTTTATGTGGTTTCCCCTCAATTTGAATTAGAACATTGGGAATTTTTGATGGTGAGTGTGGAAAATCATTTGTAATGTTCTGATTGGAACAAGACAAGCTTAACAATGAGAACGAAATGATAAGACCTAAGATCTTGCGATTCATACTTTGGAACATTCGAAAGGAACAATATTTTATTGTCTTCCTTCATTTTTCTTTTACTTTGACTCATAACCTATGAAAGAGAAAAACCCTCCTAAAAAAATCGTACTGGCTTACTCAGGCGGTTTAGATACCTCAGTCATCCTAGCATGGCTTAAAGATACTTATGGTTGCGAAGTCATCGCGTTTTGTGCTGATGTGGGCCAAAAAGAAGAACTCACTGGCTTAGAAGAAAAAGGAAAAAACACTGGGGCTTCGAAGGTATTTATAGAAGATTTACGTTTAGAATTTGCTCGAGATTTCATCTATCCAGCCATTCGCGGATCAGCCATTTATGAAATGCGATACTTACTCGGCACTTCATTAGCGAGACCACTGATAGCAAAAGCGATGGTCGATGTAGCTTTAAAAGAAGGAGCTGATGCTTTTTCGCATGGTGCCACAGGAAAGGGAAACGACCAAGTACGATTTGAACTCACATTTAAAGCATTATCCCCTGATTTACAAATCATTGCCCCTTGGCGTATTTGGGAATTTGGTGGCCGACAAGACTTAGTAGAATATGCGAAGAAAAAAGGAATACCTGTTCCCGTAACAGCCGCTAAGCCTTATTCGATGGATAGAAATCTTATGCATCTTTCTTTTGAAGGTGGTATATTAGAAGATCCGTATACGGAACCCAAGGAAGATATGTTTATTCTCACTGTCTCACCAGAGAAAGCACCCGACAAAGCCACTTATTTAGAGTTAGGTTTTGAGAAGGGGGATTGTACTTCAATTGATGGAAAAAAAATGAATCCATTAGAAGTTATGGACTTCTTAAACGATGTGGGTGGTAAAAATGGAATCGGTCGTGTGGACATCGTAGAAAATAGATTGGTTGGGATCAAATCTAGAGGTGTATACGAAACCCCTGGTGGAACGATACTACATACTGCTCATAGAGATCTTGAATCGATAACTATAGACCGCGACACTCAACACAAAAAAGACGAACTCTCTCATGAGTTTGCTCGTTATATTTACAACGGCCAATGGTATTCAAATCAAATGAATGCTTTAAGAGTATTTATGGACTATACACAAACGTCTGTTACGGGAACTGTTCGTATAAAACTTTATAAAGGAACTTGCAGTGTCGTGGGCAGAAAATCTGATAAATCCTTATATAACGCTGGATTATCTACTTTCGAAAAAGAAGAATTGTACAATCAGAAAGATGCAGAAGGTTTTATAAACCTCTTTGGTTTACCGATGAAGGAATGGGCAAGAGTAAGGAAATAAGATGAAATCCATAGCCATATATCCCGGTTCTTTTGATCCATTTACTAATGGTCACCTTGATATAATTAGGCGTGCCCATCCTTTATTCGAAAAAATAATTATTGCTGTAGCGATAAACTCAAAAAAATCTTCTCTCTTTTCACCTGAAGAGAGAGTGGATTTGATTAGTCAAATTTTCAAGGGATGGGATAAAATCGAAATAGATACTTTCCAAGGTTTAACTGTCGATTATTGCAAATCAAAAAATTCGCATGTCATTCTTCGAGGTCTACGAGCTGTGACAGACTTTGATTATGAGTATGCGATTTCACTAATGAATAAGAAATTAGCTCCAGATATAGAGACTTTTTTTCTAATGGCGGATAATGAGTACTCTTTTGTGTCTTCTACTATAGTCAAAGAAGTAGCACGTCATGGTAGAGCTGTTTCCAATCAAGTTCCAGACATTGTCAATGATGCACTTTTAAAAAAATATCAAAACGGCGAATCACATTAGCACAATGAAATCTAGATCATCAATTTTCTACCTTGTATCAATCATTGTTTTTGGAATCATTGCCTATTTGATAATTAATCTAGGTGGAGAATTAAAAGCTCCCATTCCTGACCAAATCATTCAGGATAAAGATGAACTGTCATTTGATATATTAAAAAAACTTAAACACCCCTTAGCCTTATTATTTTTACAAATTATTATCGTTTCTGCATTCGCCAGGATACTTGGATATATTTTTTCCAGAAGACTCAAACAACCAAGTGTTATGGGAGAAATCGTCGCAGGTATTTTACTCGGACCTTCATTATTGGGATATTATTTTCCAGAGATAATGAATTCTCTTTTTCCACCAGCTAGTTTGTCTAACCTAACAACATTTAGTCAAATTGGTTTAGTACTTTTTATGTTCATCATAGGAATGGAATTGGACATTAAAATATTAAAATCAAAAGTACATTCAGCTATTATCATCAGTCATGCGAGTATTCTATTTCCATTTATATTGGGAATGACGCTTGCATATTATTTATATACTGATTACGCTCCCGCAAATATTTCATTTTTATCTTTTTCTCTCTTTTTAGGAATTGCTATGAGCATCACAGCTTTTCCTGTTCTGGCACGTATCTTACAAGAAAGAAACTTAACTCGTACCCCACTGGGGGCATTAGTTCTAACTTGTGCGGCAGCGGATGATATAACAGCTTGGATACTCCTTGCCATCATCGTCACAATTGCCAAAGCAGGTAACCTTAGTTCTGCACTTTTTACAATTGGTTTATCATTTACTTATATTTTAGGGATGTTGTTCTTGGTTGCACCATTTCTAAAAAGACTTGGAATGATTTATATCTCCAGGGAAAACCTAACACGCACAGCCGTTGCGATGATTTTACTTATTGTATTTGGATCTGCATTTACAACAGAAATAATCGGAATACACGCATTATTCGGAGCATTTTTAGCAGGTGTAATCATGCCAGCTGAAGGAAATTTGAAAAAATTGATCGCAGAAAAAATAGAAGATTTAGCGGTTATATTATTTCTCCCCATTTTCTTTGTGATAACAGGTTTAAGAACACAAATAACTCTATTAAATGATCCAAATTTATGGGCAGTTTTGGGACTCGTTATTTCCATCGCAGTAATTGGAAAATTTTTCGGCAGTGCAATGGCTGCTCGCATTTCAGGTGCTAATTGGGAAGAATCACTTTCCATCGGTGCTTTGATGAATACACGCGGACTAATGGAACTTGTCGTTTTAAATATTGGATATGATCTCGGGATTTTAAGTCCTGAAATATTTGCCGTATTTGTCCTCATGGCACTAGTAACCACTCTTTCCACAGGTCCTTTGTTAGATGGGATTCAAAAATGGTTTTCACATTCGCCATCGGATTCCGTAGCTACAAAAGTTGTTGAAAATAAATTGAAAGTCGTAGTGGCTTTTGCCCAAGAAAAAATGGGAAGTAGCCTTGTTCGTTTTGCATATGCACTTACCGGAAATCAGAAAAAAAATCTCGATTTGACCGCCTTACATATTTCACCAAATGATACTTTGACCAATGAAGAATTAATTCGTTATCGAGAATCTAGTTTTGAAAGTATTCGTGATACTGCCAAAGAAATAGGTATCAATGTAAAAACTGAGTATCGGGTGACAGATAATATTACCTATGAAATTGTTAACTTCGCCAAACAATATCAATCCGATCTTTTACTAATTGGAGCTGCAAAACCTTTATTTTCCAGAAGTTATACCGGAGGAAGGATCAAAAGTATATTAAATTATTCTCCAGCAACTGTAGGTGTACTGATTGATAATGGATTAGAATCTTATGATAAAGTTGGAATACTCTATCACGCAAGTAATGATACAATCTTATCCTTTGCCGAAAAATTAACAACTCTCAAAGGGATGAAATCTTCGAAAATAAAAATCAGTGATATCTTACAACCTGAAACAGATTTAAATCCTGAACCTATCTCAGTCGTTAAATTATCCCCTTATTCTTTATTAATTATTGATCTCAAAGATTGGGAAGAAGCTGGTTTCGAAAAATTGGACAATCTTCCCACTTCATTTCTACTCGTCCGATTTTTGCATTCATAAAGATTCGGTTGCTTTTTTGCGTTCTTAGGGCGATCTGGACTTATGGAAAGAACTTTCATTATGCTAAAACCTGATGCTGTTAAAAACAAGCATATAGGTGACATCCTTCAAAGAATTGAAAAAGAAGGATTTAAAATTCTAGGATTAAAATTCCTTAAACTCAGTTTAGAAGACGCGAAACAGTTTTATAAAGTACACTCTGCTCGCCCTTTTTACAATGACCTTTGTAACTACATGGCATCTGGTCCTATAGTTGCTGCTGCCCTCGAGAGAGATAACGCTGTATTACATTGGAGAGATGTTATCGGTGCTACGGATCCTAAAGAAGCAAAAGCTGGAACGATCAGAGCCTTATTTGCAGAAAGCAAAGAAGCAAATGCGGTTCATGGATCAGATTCCGTTGACAATGCATTGCAAGAAATTGCATTTTTCTTTAAAGGTTACGAGCTTAACTAAAAAAATTTACCGGCCTGTTTTTTTACAGGTCGGTAGGTATATGTAAATGAATGCATTTCTACTTTCTGTTGATAATGCTAAATCACTTTTTGACTCTTTTTTCCTTCCCTTTATAAAATCTATACTTTCATCTTATTCAAATTCTCGCGTAAGTGATGCATGTTTATATAGTTTGGAAGCTGGTGGAAAACGCATTCGACCAATTATTGCCATTAACAGTTATTATGGGAAAAATCCTTTTCCGAATACATTTTTTGAAAATTTATCCCAACAAAATATTTTATATATAGCTTCTGCCTTAGAATGCCTCCACACCTATTCTTTAATTCATGATGATTTGCCATCTATGGATGATGATGATTTAAGAAGAGGAAGGCCCACATGCCACAAACAATTTGATGTTCCCACAGCCATTCTAGCAGGGGATGCGCTTAATTCATTAGGATTTTACATTTTAAGTTTGCTTGAAGTAGATACTAGTACTTTAAAATCTTGTTTCGCCTATTTACATGAAGGTGTTGGAATTCCAGGAATGATCACAGGCCAAATGGAAGATCTGCAAGAGGAAGGAAAAGCGCTAGTTTCCATCATAGAAAAAAATATTTCTAGAGAAGATCGTTTAGAATCCATTCATTCTAAAAAAACTGGAGCCTTAATCGTTGCTAGTTTTTTGCTTGGCAATAGGTTACGCGAAGACTATTCAGATAGAGAAAATTTAATTCGTCAATATGGTAAAGAAATTGGTCTCTTGTTCCAGATAACAGATGATATATTGGATGTTGAAGGAAATGAATTAGAAATCGGCAAAACACCAGGAAAAGACCAAAGATCTGGAAAATTGACCTACCCTGCATTATATGGCATGGAACAATCCAAAAAATTACGAGAAAACACTAAAGAAAAAGCCATCTCTATCGCCAAACAACTAAAAGAAGAAGATAATTCATTTTTGATCGGATTTCCAAATTACCTTGCAGAACGAAAAAATTAGACTGGATATTTTTTTGCAGTCTTCGGATTTAATCCCCGAAAAACATTTAATTCCATCCTTTATCCTTTCTGGATCCATCCTTGTCAATGACCGTGTTATCACAAAGCCAGGCACCTTAATCCACAAAACAGACATAGTACGAATTAAGGAAAAAATTAAAAAATATGTTTCAAGAGGTGCTTATAAATTAATCGGTGCCTTTGATGCTTTTAAAGATATCGATATAAATGAAAAAGTTTGTTTAGATTTAGGGGCTTCAACTGGTGGATTCACTCAAATTCTTTTAGAAAAAAATGCAAAGCATGTATACGCAGTTGATGTCGGTTATGGCCAATTAGCACAAAAACTAGCAAATGATAAACGAGTTACTGTATTTGATAGAACTCACATCAAAGATCTTCACTTTTCAGAATTACATTTTCCAAATGAAAAATATTTTGTTTGTATGGATTTAAGCTTTATTTCATTAACAGCTGTCTTTCCATATCTTTCTAATCTAATTCAAGAATCAAATTTAGAATATTGGGAGGGAGTCTCATTGATTAAACCTCAATTTGAATTACCGTCTCGTTATTTAGAAAAAGGTATTGTTCGAGATCGTTTTATTCAGCTTATTGCCATAAGACACGTTTGGCGAGAGATAAAAAGACAAAATCCAAATTTCTGTTTTGTAGCATTGGCCGAATCACCTATACAGGGTACAGATGGAAATCATGAATTTTTATTAAGATGGAAATGGAAAAGATCGTAGGATACTTTGTTATACTAATTGAAGAATGAGGAAATTGATTCTCTGAGTTGGTCGGTTGTGAAAGGTTTAAGCAAGATATGGTAAGTGGGAATTTTCCGTATTTTGTTTTGATGGTCTTCAGCTAAATTGCCAGTCAGAAAAAGAATCGGTACTGAAAATCTTTCCAACAATGAGTCGGCAGTTTCCATGCCATCAAGGCTACCTTCCAAATTTATATCCATTAGGATCAAATCGGGTACTCGTTCAGATACGACTTGGAAAGCCTCATCTCCAGATGGAACTACGGCGATTACGTGGTGTCCAAAAGACTCAATTTTTTGTTTTATATTGAGTCCGAGGAAGGGTTCATCCTCAACCACCAAAACATTTATTTTCGCCATATTGACTCCATTTTATAGTGGGGGGTCGGTTATGAAGTAAAAATCTTTTTCATTTTGTAAAAGTAATGCCTTAACACCCGTCAGGAAAATCCCTAATACTTTATAGAAAAATTTCTAATTTGAATGGCAATTTCTTTCGGTTTTTCCAGGTGAATCGCGTGTTTTGCCTTAGGTAACCAAATGATATTGGACTTACTTATGTACGTTTTCATTTTTTTTATCATGGAAGGAGGTGTAATTTCATCCGCTTCACCAGAAATGATCAATGTCGGAATTTTAATTCCTTTCATCGCCTTACCATGAAAAATTTCAGCTTCTCTGCTTAGGGTATTTTCTTGCAAATAAACGTTTTCCCAACTATTCCAAACGGTAACCAGTGTTCTACGTAAGAGAAAATTAGGATCGGGTGCCTCTTCCCCATACAAATGGTTTAGTAATGAAACAACATCACGTTCCGTTTTTGGAAAAAGTATCTCTTGCATTTCTTGTCTTTTAGGATGTGGCATTCCACCAGGAGCTAACATAATCAACTTTTTTATAAAACGTTTGGTATCTTTAAGAACTATATGCTGGGAAACTAAACCTCCCATTGAATGTCCTACAAGTAGAATGTTTTTTAAACCTAATGATTCAAAAGCGAGTAAAAGTAAATCTGCCCAAACATCGATTTGGTATAAATATTTTACTTTTGGCATTCGACTCCGACCGTAACCAGGAAGATCAAAAACAAGAATATTTTTTCCTTCTCCTAACAACTCCTTAACGATTCGCCTATTGCTAAAACCTTCATCTAAAAGACCATGCAAAAAAACAATTGGACTTTCCTTATTTCCTTCAAATTTCCAATAAAAAAGTTTGTGTCCACCAAGATCTACATAAGATGGAATACCACCCATAATTTTCATTGATTTGCTTCTCTGATATTGGTATAGTCTATATATAAGTTTATAAAAATATGAAAACATACTTAGCTAAAATTCCTTCTTAATCATCAATATGAAAGATACATTAAAATCATTCCTAGATCAGTTATTCACATCTTCTGATGTCAGTATTCTTTTAGTCGATTCTAAAAGTTTTAAAATCATAATGATGAGTGATTCTCTAGCTATGGAACTAGAATATCAAAAAAATGAATTAGAATCATTCTCCTTATTTGACTTATTATTGTTTGGTGAAGAAAGACACAGCTCGAGTATAAACTCTATGGGTTCATTAGATAGAATCGATGCTAGCTGGGAATTTTTGAAAAAAGATAAATCAATAGTTCCATTATCTTTTAAATTAACTAAAATTCCAAACCCAGAAGACCCAATCGATTTTATTTTCTATTTTCAATTTTTAAATAAAACTGTGGTAAATTTAGGAAATCAAGACATTCATTTCGCAAAGGAAGCAGAAACTCTTAGAACCATTATTGCTACAATGAATAACGGTATTGTAATGGTTGATGATAATGGAATCATACAAGAGATCGCACCAATTTTCAAATTTTTACTTTTTCAATATCTTCCACTAGAAAAGGGAGATTTTATTTTTTCCTTTTTGGAAGAATCACTCCAAAAAGAATTTTTACAAGCAACCCAAGATGCCATTCATCTGATGGAAACCAAAACAAAAGAATTCAATTATACAATTCTTGAATCAGAGTACAATTTTATTGTTCGCTTCATCCCAATTAGGCGATCCATTAAATCTCAAAAAATAATCATGCTAGTTTTTACTGATCAAACAGAAACCAAACGATTGGATAGACAGTTAATTGAGTCTATGAAATTTGTAAGTATTGGTGAAATTGCCGCAGGATTGGCACATGAAATCAATAATCCATTACAAAGTGCACTTCTTTATCTAGATGATCTAATTCTTATAGGTGAAGATGATCCTGTCGAAAGAAAGGCGATTTTAAAAAAAATTGAATCTGCCAATTTGAGAATCAGAGATTTAGTTCGCTCCCTTCTCGATCTTGGACGCGTAGAAAGCCAAACTCGTGATTTAGTTTCACCCTATTATATTTTGGTCCGAGCTAGTGAACTTGTCGAAGTTAGTTGTAAGAAAAAAGGTATTGAATTTGTCCGTCATGCAGGACCAAATCTTCCTGGTATCATTGTTCGTTGGCAAGAAATCGAACAAGTACTAATAAATTGTGTAGTAAATGCTATCAATGCTATATCAGAAATGGAATCTCAAAGGCAAAGTCCGAAAATAGAAATTGGTATTGATTTGATTACTTCAAACAAAAAAGATTGGGTAGTATTTTCCATAGAAGATAATGGTCCAGGAATGAACGATACAGTTTTAGATAAAGCTTTTCTACCTTTGTTCACGACTCGTCGCGATAAACAGGGCACAGGACTTGGACTTTCCATCTCTAAAAAAATAATCAACGATCATGATGGAGAAATATTAATCAAATCTAAGTATGGTGTAGGAACCAAAATAGAGATCTATTTACCTGCACAATTGGACAAAAATGACTAAGATTTTAATTATTGATGATGAAGAAGAAATAAGAATAGCTTTAAAAAGAGTTCTCACTCGAGAAGGATACGAGGTCGAGTTAGCCGACTCAGTAGAATCAGCAATATCAAAAATAGAATCAAAAATTAATTACAGTACCGTCATTTCTGATATTTTGATGGGTGGACTAAGTGGTATTGATTTTATGAAATATATTTCAGAATCAAATTTAAATTTACCAGTCATTCTAATGACAGGAAACCCTAACCTTAGTTCTGCGGAATCTGCTGTAAGATACAAAGCCTTTGACTATATCTCAAAACCTGTTGAAAGAAATCAGTTACTAAACGTAGTAAAAAAGGCCCTTGATTTAAAATTTCAAAAAGATGCAGAATCAGAAAAATTCCATCAATCTGAGATTATGGAGAAGGTTTTAAGATCTCAAAATTTAGATTTGAATAGGCAGAACTCTGCCATTCTCAATGCAACGAGCGATGCTGTAATCACTATTGATTCACATCAAATTATCGTATCTGCGAATCTTGCCACTTTTGAATTATTTAAGTACAGTGATTATAGCGAGATTATCGGCCAACCCGTTGAAGTTATTTTTACTTTAGATAAATATGAAAAGTACATGAAACAGGTTAGAACTGTGATGACACAAAATTCAGATAAAAAAGCCATTCAACTACCTGATGTTACACTCAAAAGAAAAGATAATTCAACATTTCTCGCAGATATAGCGATCTGCTCTTATATCATTGATGGTGATTTATATTTTACTGGAGTGGTTCGCGATGTAACTCAAAAAAAAGTTATGGTCCAACAGCTAATAGATTCTGAAAGAAGAGCATTTCTTTCCACAGTTGCGGCAAGCATCGGTCATGAAATCAACAATTCACTGACTGCGATTCAAGGTTTTACAGAAATGGCAATGAAGGACAACGCAGATATTAATCTAAAAAATCGAGCTTTGCAAGTGACCATGAATCAAACGCAAAAATTGCAAGCTTTAACTTCGAATTTATTATTACTTGGTAAATCAAAAAGTATAAATTCAAATGAAAATGAATCGATAGAAATAAATGAAGCTATCAATAGTGTAATGGAAGTTTTTCGTGAAACAGCACGCTTAAAATATTGCCAAATCAATTGGGAGTCAAGTTCTGAAAAAATATATATCAGAGTCAGTTCAGATCAATTCAGTATACTTCTCACAAATTTGTTGTTAAACGCCGCTGATGCGACTAACAATTCAGGAACGATACAATTGACAATTGAACCGAGTGCTAAACAAATTAAACTTCATGTTCATGATGACGGCATCGGAATGACAGATGAAGTTATGTCAAAGATATTTGATCCTTACTTCACAACAAAGGAACTAGGAAAAGGTACAGGTTTAGGTTTGTTTGTTGTAAAACAAATTACTGATACTTTCGGTATTCAAATTGATATTAAATCAAAACTGAACCACGGTACAACCTTTAGTTTATCTTTTGAAAGAGTAAGTGAATGACTTCAAATCTAATTTCGAGCGAAACATATCAGTATCTTTATGAAAAATTTGGAAACGACATTCAAATTTTTCCATTGCAAGATGAAGCATCTACACGCCGTTATTTTTTACTCGAATCAAAAACAAAAAAATTTGTGATCTGTCTTGATAATCAAGTTAATGAAGACTTTATTTTGTTATCTGATTTCTTTTTAGATCAAAATATTAGAGTCCCAAAAGTTTTAGAAAGAAATGATAATTTAAATTTATTAATTTTAAGTTGGGAAGGGCAAAAAGATCTGAGTAGTTTAGATCAAGATACATACCAAAAACAGATTCCAGATGTATTAAATTTATTACTAAAAATACAAAAACTCAATCCTCCCGTACTCGTAAAAAATAGAAAATTTGATACAGAAAAACTGATGTCAGAAATTTTACTTACCGAATCAAAATTTGAAATATTTAAAAACTTATATAACATATCTACTGACATTTCTATAGAAGTTCATGCATTCTTAGAAGAATGTGCTGGGTATTTAAGCAAACATGAAGTTAACGTCTTTACTCATCGTGACTTTCATTCAAGAAATTTATTATTAAATGATGAAGGTTCTATGACCTTAATTGATTTTCAGGATGCGAGAATGGGAGTTCCCCAATATGATTTGGCAAGTATTTTATATGATGCTTATTATCCTTTGCCAAGGGACTTTCGCATTCAAATGTTAGCCTACTTTCAAAAACACTCCATTGGTGGTACAGTAAAATTTAAAGAAACGTTTTATTTACAATCTCTCCAACGATCTTTTAAAGCATTAGGTACTTACTTTAGAATGGTCGTAGATGAGAAAAAAGACAAATTTAAACCTTCCATATTATCCTGCCTTGATCAACTAGAAGAAATAGTGCAATTAGGAATGTTTTCTGATGCACTTTATATTTTTGTAAGATCACTACGAAATGAATTACAAAAACATCCAGATTTTAAAATTAAAATTAAATAATGAACCATTTTTTCTTTTTGGCTGCTGGTTTCGGAAAACGAATGGGATCGTGGACCGTTGGTACACCAAAACCATTGTTAAAGATTGATGGAATTTCATTTCTTGATTATTCATTATTCTTGGCTAATAAATGGGGAGCTAAAAAATCTTGGATCAACGTACATTACTTAGGTGATAAAATAATTTTCCATTTAAAAAAATTTAATGGATTTCCATTGGATATTTCATATGAGAAAAAAGAAATACTAGGGACAGCTGGTGGTATCAAAACAGCTTTAGAAAATGTAATTTTAGACCAACCTTTAGTATTGTATAATCCTGATACTCTCCTCTTTCCAAATAATAATTTTAAATTAAAATCGACATTACCAAAAGAATCAAAAATTCACCTTTATTTAAATCAACTTTCACCAAACGATAACTATACGAAAATTAAATTGGAAGAATCAGGTCATATTTGCTTTGGTGATGGGGATTTATATTATATTGGTTTAGCGCTTATACATTTGGATATTCTAAAGGAAATTGAAAGTCATACCTATGCTGATCTTTCACCCATTTTTAAAGAACTAGCAAAAACAAATCAAATTACTGGTGAAATTTTTGATGGTGATACATTGGATCTTGGTGAAAAAGATCTTTATGAATCCTATCTAAACAAAAATGTGTTTGGGGATCAAAAAAAAGAAATACTAGAATTTATTGCGAAAAGCTTTACCTAAATTATTTCAAGTGATCCAAAATTTGTTTTTGTCTATCTTCAAAGCCTTTTTTACCAAGTAAGGCAAACATATTATTTTTATAATCCTCAACCCCAGGTTGGTCAAAAGGATTCACACCTAACATATATCCAGAAATAGCACAACTGAATTCAAAAAAATAAAGCAGTTCGCCTAATGTTTCTTCGTTTAAAATAGGTAAATGTAGTTCCAAACAAGGAACATTCCCATCACTATGGGCAACTAATGTTCCTAATATCGCTTGTTTTGTAACATCAGAAAGTTTTTTTCCAGCTAGATAATTTAATCCATCACTATCATCCGATTTTTCTGTCAGATAAACATCTGTTTTTGGTGAATCAATTTGTAAGACGGTTTCAAATAAATTTCGTTCACCATCTTGCAAATATTGTCCCATAGAGTGTAAATCTGTTGTGAATTGGACAGAAGCAGGAAAAATTCCTTTACCACCTTTTCCTTCACTTTCACCAAACAACTGTTTCCACCATTCCATTGTAAAAGAAAGATTTGGTTGGTAACTAACCAAAACTTCAGTTTTTTTACCTTTGTCATAAAGTGCATTTCTATAGCTCGCATATCGACAAGCTAAGTTATTTTTGGGATCTTTTTGTGCTTTTAATTCAGATTCCATCACTTTCGCACCATCCACTAATTGGTTGATCGAAAATCCGGCAGCAGCTATCGGTAACAATCCCACTGGAGTTAAAAATGAATACCGACCTCCCACATCATCTGGAATCACAAACGTAGGAAATCCATACTCATCAGATAATTTTTTCAATGCGCCTTTTGCTTTGTCTGTAGTGGAAAAAACTCTATTTTTTACGCCTTCCTTTCCATACTTTCGTTCTAACAGTGACAATAACAACCGAAAGGCGATAGCGGGTTCCGTAGTCGTTCCTGATTTTGAAACAACATTCACTGAAAATTCTTTATTTTCCAAGAAGGCTAATAATTTGGAATGATAATCTGAATCCAAATGATGTCCTGCATAAAGAATGGTTACACCCTTTTTAGAAGGTTCCATTAAATGAAAAGGCGATGACAGTGCTTCGATCACAGCGCGAGCACCTAAGTAAGATCCTCCGATACCTACAACGACTAAGTATTGAGACGTTTTTTGAATCAAATCAGCGGCATCCCTAATTTTCTTTAAGATTTCGGGGTTAGTATTCGTGGGTAAATCTACCCAACCAAGGAATTCATTGCCAGCACCTGTTTTGGATAAGAGTGTTTCTCTAGCTTTTTCTGCCTTTGTTAGATACGCATTATAATCGGTTTCGGAGATAAATTTTTTAACAAAGCGGTCATTCAAAGTCAGGTTGGACATTTTTATATTACCTTCAGAAAAATTTGAAAATTAGATTCATAATTTGTGATGTATTTCATGAGTTGTAAAGGAATTTTGTTAAGTTAATGATGGATACGAATTCACTTTTTACTGCATTTAAAATGCACTTCCCCTCACAAGATTCACCTATACGACATTTTTCGGCTCCAGCAAGGATAAATATCATCGGTGAACATGTTGATTATCTGGGTGGCATAGTGCTCCCAGCCGCCATTGATTTTTCGATCCATGTTTTAATACAAAAAAACCAATCTTCACATTATCATTTATATTCAATGGACTATGAACAGCAAACAAGCGCGCAAAAACCGTTTGTGAATTCAAAAGAATTTCCATGGTCTGATTATATTTTAGGAGTCATTCTCGAGATCGAAAAAAAAGGACTTTCTGTACCGGGATTTAATTTGCTCATCAAAGGAAACATCCCGCAAGGAGCTGGACTTTCTTCTTCAGCGGCACTTGAAGTTGCGGTCGCATACGCCATCCATTCACTCTTTGATTTCAATCTCTCAAGAGAAGAAATTGCTCTGATAGGACAAGCAGCCGAAAATCATTTTGTCGGAACCAAATGCGGAATTATGGATCAATTCATTATCGCACTCGGAAAAAAGGATCATTGCATTTCTTTAAATACAGAAAATCTCAAATACACCTATCACGAGTTTGATTTAAAAGATTATGAATTTTATCTTATCAATTCTAATGTGAAACATAGTCTGAAAGATAGCGAGTACAACGAGCGCAGAAAAGAATGTGAATCGGCACTTAAAAAAATACAGTCAGTTTATCCCGAAGTTCCATCACTGTATGATTTTCCAAATCCTAAAAAAATAGAAACACAGTTAAATTCTGCTGAATACAAACGTCTCATACATGTTACGAGCGAACGAATTAGAACAGAAAGTGTGATTTCAAATCTAAAGAATGGTGAGTTTCAAACTGTCGGAAAATTGTTATATGAATGCCATTGGTCTTTGTCAAAAAATTTCGAAGTTTCATGTTCAGAAACAGATTTTATCGTCACATATTTAGAATCAAAGGGTGTAATTGGTGCAAGAATGATTGGCGGTGGGTTTGGTGGTTGTGTTTTAGTGCTTGATAAAAAAGAAAATTTTGCTTTGATCAGCCAAGAATTAGTAAAAATTTATACACAAAAGTTTAAATATCCTGTAAACTTTTACAAATTCAAGATATCGGATGGAGTGAAAGAAATAGGTTAGATGACTGATAATTGGGAAGAGTATTCTATAGAATCTGGCGAATTTCAAATGGCTGTTATTTCCAAGCCACCTATCATTCTGCCTGCTTCCGCCATTGCTTTCGATCTTATTGGAGAAATCAATTTATACAATTCCCAAGCGATTCGAGAAACACTCGACACTCTGATCGAAAAAGGTAAATTACACTTTTTTTTAAATTTAGAACAAGTACTATACATTGATTCTTCGGGATTGGGTGTATTTCTAGGCATTCATTCAAAATTAGCGAAGGTAAGCGGGTTCATTCGCCTCGTCTCACCCTCTGAAAAAGTACGGTATGTCCTTGAATTAACTAAATTAAAAAGTCTCCTTCAAATTTATGAAACCATTGAAGATGCGACAAAATTAATTTAAAAATAAGTCGGAAACAAATATTTTAATTTTTGCACCTGCGCTGGATTTCTTTTTTCCACAGCAGTGACAATAGAAAATTTTGTGCTACCTACGAGTGAAGTATCTTCTCCGTTTCCGATTAAGTCAATAAGTTCAGATAACAGACGTTTTGCTGTTTCCGCGTTTTTACTCAAATTCCCCAATACCATTTCTAATGTGACATGAGCCTCATCTTCTTTCCAACAATCGTAATCAGTAGACATACAAATCATTTGGTAAAGAATTTCAGCTTCTCTGGCTAATTTTGCTTCAGGAAGTACTGTCATATTAATAATGTCAGCCCCAAAAGAACGATACATATGAGATTCTGCTCTCGTAGAAAATAATGGACCTTCCATACAAACCAAAATTTTGTCTTTATGAATTTTAAGTCCGATTGATTGTGCTGCTTTTTCTACTTTAACAGAAAGGCTACTTGAGAAAGGATCTGCAAAGGGAGCATGAGCAACGACACCGTTTTCAAAAAATGTCGCCTGACGAGACTTAGTTCTATCTATAATTTGTGATGGTATTACAAAATCACGGGGGTGAATTTCTTCGCGAAGACTTCCTACAGAACTAAATGCAATTATCTCTTCTACGCCTAAACTCTTTAAAGCAGCAATGTTTGCTTGAGCAGGAACTTCACTTGGATTTAGAAAATGACCACGGCCATGTCTAGGAAGAAAGGCGATCTCTTTGCCTTTGTATTTTCCAATTGTGATCGTATCGGATGGTTTTCCCCAAGGAGTGTCAGGAAATACTTCTCCTTTGATTTCCATTCCATCAAGTGAATATAAGCCAGTTCCTCCGATCACACCAATTTTTACTACATCTGCCATTGATTACTCCTCTAGTTGCAGATTGAAATATCTCTTTTTGGTTGCATTCGTTTTTTTGATGCACATCCTGGAGTCTTGGTTAGGAGTTAGAAATTAATACTATGAAAAAACTGACACTTGTTTGTCTTTTAGCATTCCTTTTTACGGGACTAGGAACTTATGCTGATTCAAATTCAAATTCTTCCACAGAGGAAAATAGAAAATCAATCAGTGTAACTATTTATAATGGGGGAATGGGTCTAGTACGGGAAACGAGAACAATCAATTTAAAGAAAGGTATTCGTACAGTAAGGTTTGAGGATGTAGCTTCACAAATAATTCCGCAAACAGTTCGTATTAAATCCGAAGATCCTAAAAAGCTTACTGTTTTTGAACAAAACTACGAATATGATCTAATTTCTCATGAAAGACTTATGGATAAATATATTGGTAAAGAAGTTACTATTTACCGCGATGGCACAGAAAAAGATCCAGGAACTAAGGCGCTTCTAATTTCAAATAACGGTGGTAGCCCCGTTTATAAAATTGGAAATGAAATTTCTCTTGGATATTATGGAAGAATTACTGTTCCAACATTGCCAGATAATTTATTCGCTAAACCGACATTAGTTTGGAAGTTAAAAAATGAAGAAGAAAAGGAACAAAATCTCGAAGTTTCCTATCAGACAAATGGTTTAAACTGGTCTGCAGATTATATTTTAGTTTTAAATAAAGAAGAAGACAAGTCGGGTTTGAATTCATGGGTCACACTAACAAATAATTCTGGCGCAAGGTACAAGGATGCCACACTCCAATTAGTCGCTGGTAAAATCCAATTGATAAGTAACCAACCTCAGTATGCACCTTCTCCAAAAGTTTACAAGCGTTCAATGGAAATGGAATCTTCCGATGTTGTAGCACCAGAGTTTAATCAGGAAAATTTATCAGAATATTATTTATATACTTTAGACCAACCAACAACCATTGGATTTAATCAAACAAAACAAGTGCAATTATTTCAGTCGGAAGATGTCGGGATTAAAAAATATTTTGTTTTTGAAAATTTGCCAATGTATGAAGGTAATGAAAAAAAATTCAACAACGCTACGGTAAAATATATCTTCAAAAATTCAAAAAACAATAACCTGGGAAGACCATTACCAGCGGGAACTATACGAGTATTTAAAGCAGACTCGAAAGGCAGACAACAATTATTAGGCGAAGATACGATCGACCATACTCCTGATAACGAAGATGTCAAAATTAAAACAGGTCAGGCCTTTGATGTTGTTGCAAATGGGAAAAGAAATTCTTTCGAAGTTTTTAAAATTTCGAATGGTAACAAGGCTACTTACTCAGCGGAAATTAGAAATCGCAAAAAGGAAGACATAGAAGTACGATTTTATGCAACTTTATATGGAGATTGGACAATCACAAAATCATCTCACAAATTCACAAAAGAATCATCTTCGAAAGCTTACTCGGACATAGCAATCAAAGCAGGCGAAACGGTCACCGTGGAATATGCAGTAGAAACCAAATATTGGTAAAATATTGATACGATTTTCTTTTTTTGGTCAAGGATTGATTGACAAATCATTCAGTCCTTGATAGTTTAATATCAAACTAATGGGAACTAAATTCAAAGGCACAAAAAAGGAGATTCAGGCACTCGATGCATTCATTAAACTGAAGAGAGCGACTGATTCGATTACTTCTCGCATTACTGCTGATTTTTCTAAGCTAAATATCTCCGAAAGTCAATTTGGCGTTTTAGAATCCTTGTATCATTTAGGTCCCCTTTGCCAAAAAAGTTTAGGTGATAAAATATTAAAGAGTACTGGCAATATAACTCTCGTTATTGATAATTTAGAAAAAAGACAATTAGTGGAAAGAGTAAGAGACAATGAAGACCGCAGATTTATAACCATTTATCTGACTGACTCAGGAAAAAAATTGATTGAGGGTATCTTTCCCGATCATGTCAAACGCATAACAAACGAATTTGCAGTTTTGACTCATGAAGAACAAGAAAGTCTCGGAAACCTCTGTCGAAAACTAGGAAAAAAAGAACAGACTACTTAGTCTCTATAATCCGTCACCAAACGAAAACCAGCCCGTCTATCTTCAAGTAAGTTAGGAATTCCTCCATAAGATCTTGCGATAGCACTAGAGTTTTTAGCATTCTCAGAAAATGATCCTCCCCGAATCACTTTATAAATTTTTCCAAAAGCAAAACTCTTTAAATGATGACCTGGGTAAAGTTCATACCAGCTTGATGTCCATTCGGGTGCATTGCCACACATACCCATCGCCCCGAATGGGCTTGCTCCTTCCTGTGAAAGTTCATAAACAGAAAGCGTTTTTCCTATGTTTGACTCTCGAGTATTACATAATAATGAATCAAATTCTTCACCGAAGGGATATTTGTTGTTCGTAATTTGATAATTAATCGTTTCATCACGATTTGTATAAGCGATGACGCCACCACCTCTGGCTGCTTTTTCCCATTCAAATTCAGTAGGAATCCGTTTTCCAGTCCACCTTGCATACTTCTCTACTTCACGGTATGTTAAATTTACAACAGGATGGTTCTCTTCATTCAATGGATACTTTCCACCTATCCAATGTGCAGGTGCAATAGTATTCGTTTGTTCCAAAAAATAAGCATATTCTTTGTTTGTAACTTCATACTTATCAATATAATAAGAAGGTAATTCTTTTAAAGTGGCAAGAGATGGTTCAGAAAAATACGGATTAAAATTATCTAGTGAGGCATCACTTCCTTGGCCATAAATAAATAAACCCCGGATAACAAGCACCATTTCTTTTTTATCGATAGGATGAATAATATTTTTTCGAGGGGTTGTAAATCTTCCTTTGAAATAATTATCGGGTTCTACATAGAAATCTTCTTCCACATAACTGGCAATATATGCATCAGTAGAAATAGCGGACATTCTGGTGTTTTTGTCTGGCAAATAATCGCCAATCAAAACTACTTCAAAAAATTTATCTTTTAATGTTAAGTTCTTCTCTTCGAAATTTCTTTCCCTCATTAAAAAAGTTCCGACAGGAAAATTCGTTTCTTTTTGGAAAACGGAGTATGATTTATTTGGCTCAAAAAGACTTTTTAATTTTTCAATACTGTATTTGGCAATTTTTTGATTTCGATATACTCTAATTTTAATCCAAACTCGATTTTTGTAAATTCCGACCACATCTCCTTTCCAAATCATTACCTTTTTTTTGGTACTTGCAAACGGAGAAACCTCAGATGAGTCTTCATTCTCCTGAGATAATATTGTTCCAGAAAAAATAAGATACAAACAGAATATTAGAACTAATCTTAAAAGCATTTCTTTCTTTAGTATCGACCACTTTCTAAAAACCTTTTGATTGAATTTTTAAAGCGAGTCTGTAGAATTAAAAAGTAGGGAAATCAATAGATTGCTAGAATTCAATTATAAACGGGAAAAACAAAATATCCTGATCTCCCTGAAAACCGATACGACTCAATTCGGTACGTTTCACCGCATAGCGACTATTATTTATGCCTTAAAATTAGACATTTTGTCAGGTGAACTTGGCACTGTGGAAGAGAATGGACATCATTATACTGTCGATTCATTCATTTTGCAGGCAGATGAAAATACGGTATCTCAAGCGGCTTTTCAATTAGGTGTAATGATGGATTCATTATTTTCTAAAAATGCAAAATTTGAAGAAATACTCTCAAAATTGCAAATTCAAGAACCTGCAGTGAGCACATTCTTTAAAGAAAATCCGGAATTCATATTTTCTGACATCCATGAAAAAAATGAGACATGCCTTTATTTAGAATCTAGTGCAGGTCGTGGTCTTCTTTATTATGTTTCGCGCATATTAATGGAGAATAAGATCAATATTATTTCGGCAACGATTGAGACAGATCCGATAAACGGCAGAGCAAAAGATAGTTTTTATTTAACAAATTCTGAAGGTGAGATGTTCGCATCTTCTCCGTTAGCGGAAAAGATACGAACTCAAATTTTAGCTCCTATAAAAACTAGTTAAACTAGTTTTTACAAAGTACTTTGTGTTTTTCCGATTTCAAGATCGTAACTGATTTTCCAGTTTTGAAATTGAATGCAAAAGCTTTGGTGTTGTTCGCAAAGTTTTTTGTCCAATAAACATCATCTGTTTTTAAATCTGAAGCTGCTTCCTTTGAATAGTCAGCAAATTCTTGACGGGATGGTAAAATAGCACCTAACTTTTCACAGTAGGATCCAGCTTCTTCCCATTTTTTTCCTGATTCAATTTTATCAACAGCAAACTTTTTAACTTCCGCTTTAGCTGCTTCTTCAGGAGCAGTTGTTGATTCAGTTACTTCAGCTGGTTTTTTATCTACTTTCACTTCTGGAGTTTCAACTTTAGTTTGATTAGGTAGAGTTTCTGCTGATTTACTTTTGTATTTCGCATAACCTAAGTAACCGATCGCTGCTACTCCTGCTAAAACTAAAAACAAATAAACCCCGTTGCCAGATTCATTTTTTTCATTCTTATCTTTTGAACTTGTCGATACCGCCGCTGATTGAAGAGATACTTGTGCCGATTCGTCATTTGAAAATAGAGAAGCTGATTCCTCTCTCATAGACGGCTTTTTTACAGTTGTAGATTTCTTCTTTGCTGCCTGCTTTTTAGGCGCAGCCTTCTTCTTAGCGGCAGAAGATGATTTTTTCGTTGCCATATAGAATATCCTTATTGCCGAGACAATGCTTATATTAGTTATCTCAAGGAATTCAAAAATGCTTAAGAAGTTCTTCTCAAATTTGAAATTTTTTGATTTTTTTTTAAGTGTCCTATGATTTTCGAATCAGAAACTTGCATTTAGATGAAACAAATTCGAATCGGACTCGTGGGTGCTGGAGTGGTTGGATCAAATCTACTCCAACTACTGGAAAAAAATAAAAAGACAATCCAAACTCGAAATCAATTGGATATTGAAGTCGTAGCCATTGCCACAAGGACTCCATCTAAAGTGCAAGGTTTTGCACAGATCCCGGTTTCCACTGATCCGTTATCCATCACTCAAAATCCGAATGTAGACTTAGTCGTAGAACTTATCGGTGGAACGACCACCGCTTACACTATCGTTCAAAATGCACTGAGCAATGGTAAACCTGTCATTACTGCAAATAAGGCTCTTCTTTCTGACCGAGGTGATGAAATATTTCAATTAGCAAAAGAAAAGGGCCTTGAGATTGGATATGAAGCCGCGGTTGCTGGTTCAATACCGATCATTCGCACATTACGAGATGGATTGGCTTCTTGTGAATTTGAAGTTATCTGCGGAATTTTAAACGGAACTACAAATTTCATTCTAACAAAAATGGAAGAAGAAAATTGGAATTATGAAGTAGCGTTAAAGAAAGCACAAGACCTTGGTTTTGCCGAAGCAGATCCGACCTTTGATGTGGAAGGTATCGATGCAGCACATAAGATATCTCTCCTTTCCTCACTCGCATTTCGAACAAAAGTTCCATTTAATTTTTTGAATGTCGAAGGAATCAGCAAATTGCAAGCAATTGATATTGCATCTAGCAAATCTCTCGGATATAGAATTAAATTACTTGGTATAGCTAAACGAATAAACAATGTTATCCTATCAAAAGTCCATCCAACGCTTGTGCCACTAAACCATCCTTTGGCGAGTGTTATGAATGAATCAAATGCCGTTTATTATAAGACAGCTGAGGCTGGGGCTGGTATGGTTACGGGTAAGGGAGCTGGTGGACTTCCGACGGCAAGTGCAGTACTAGCTGATTTGATATATTACGGATCGCGATTCAAAGTTCAAAATACCCTCATAGAAAATAATATTTACCCACTGGCAGAAAAATTTCCCGAAGAAAGCAATAAAGTTCGATACTATTTACGCTTTTCGACTTTAGATAAACCAGGAGTTCTTGCTGAAATAGCTCGAATTTTAGGCAAAAATAATATTTCCATAGCGTCCGTTCAACAAAAAGAATCAAATACCGAGCCTGTGAATGTAATCGTAGTGACACATGAAGCCTTGGAAGGCGATTTTAAAAAATCAATTCAAGAAATTGATCAACTTACATCGTTTATAAAAGAAAAAACGGTAGCCATTCGACTTCTAGAAAACTTATAATTACTTCAGGCCAAATCTAATTATGAGATCTATTGAATTTTCATCCTTAACTCTCAATCTTGAAGACCAAACAATAGGAAACGAAAGTGTTCTTATCGTTGCTTTTAATGGCCAAATCACAAACACTAACGCCTATGAAATCAATGGAAAAATTTCTGAAATTTTTCAGGGCAATATTTTCAATATCATTTTAGATCTCACAAATTTACAATATATCAATAGTATAGGTGTTGCCACTTTACTCGGTATGATTAAGACCGTAGAACAAAACAAAGGTAAGATGTACATTGGTGGATTAAATCATTTTTTGGAAAACGTAATCAAACTTATGGAATTGCCAAAGCAAATAAAAATATATCCTTCACGCGACGCAGCGATTTCAAATTGGGTTTAAGGTTTCGCCCTTTTTTTCTTCCCAGATTTTATTTTCTATAATTTCAAGCAATTCTTCCAGTCCCTGTTTTTTTCCAGCTGATACAAGTATCTCACCATTTTCTTTTAGTGGTAAAATCATCTCTTCTTCAATCTGATCCACTTTGTTATAAATGACTAATCGCGGTATTTCATGTAGGTTGAGACTATTCAAAATTCCATCTACTGCTTCCATTTGTTCGGTATAATTTGGATTTGAAATATCGACCACGTGAAGAAGTAAATCAGCATCGCCTAACTCTTCGAGAGTTGCTTTAAATGCTTGGGATAAATCTGGTGGAAGATCATGAATAAAACCAACAGTATCTGAAATGATAATCTCTCTTTCTTTTGGAAATCGAATCCTTCTAGTTGTCGGATCCAGAGTGGCAAATAGTTTGTCCTCTGCAGTTACAGTTGAATTTGTTAGAGCATTTAAAAGTGTTGATTTGCCAGCATTCGTATAACCGACGATAGCAACTATAGGAACTTCATTTCGAGTTCTAGCCTTGCGATTTAATTCCCTTCTTTTTTTGAGAGAGAGAAGTTCATTTTCTAATCGAGTAATTTTTTCTTCAACACGACGATTTCCTATCTCCAGTTTAGTTTCACCAGGCCCTCGACCTCCGATACCACCAGTTAGGCGAGACATATTGTCGTCTAATTCTGACAAACGATTTTTCAAATATTTTAATTGAGCTAATTCTACTTGTAATTTACCATCGCGTGACTTCGCATTCTTTGAAAAAATATCCAGAATTAATTGTGTTCTATCTATGATTTTTAAATCACTGATATCGGAAATTTTTTTGGCTTGGGAAGGCGCGAGTTCTAAATCAAATATCAAAAGTTCTATATCTTTATGAACGGATTTAAGTATAATCTCTTGTAATTTTCCCTTACCGACGACAGTCGAAGGATCAGCAGGTTTTTTCTGAACATAGGTATCTACGACATGAATGCCGGCAGTTTTACACAGTTCTTTCAACTCATCCATAGAATGTTCAGGGGTACGTTTCATTTTACGAACATCATAAACGCCAACGAGAAAGGCTCGATTCAATAATTGGGATTCTTTTAGATTAGAATTTTTTTTGGTGAACTCAGATTCCAGAGCCAAAATTTCTTCCGTATAACCTTCCTTAATCTGTCCTGGAAAAACTTTTTGATCAAGTACCCAGGGATCTTCTGCATCGGGGTCAGGATTAATAAATGCAGAATAAAAAAACTTGGGGATTCCTGATTCATCCACGACTGCCGCCGTGATCGAATCAAACCGATTCAAAACAAGATCCATAAGATCTTCTTGGTTTAAGTTTTCATTTTTTAAGTGAGTATGAAATAGCCGGAGCCCTCGTAAACGAGACTGAGCAACGCGCACTCGATCAAGATGGGGAATTTCTATCGAATGATCACTGCCTACAATCAAATGTGTGACATAACCGGAACGGTCAATCAACGTTCCAATTTGTCGTTTAATTTCTATAGATAACTCACCTGTAGCTCGAGCAAACTCCTGGGTGACAATGGAATCACTACGAAGTCTGCGCTCAGACAGAGATTTTAACTTTTTTATCTGATTTGGCTTGAGTCCATTTAGATTGCCGCTAATTTTACTTATGGTAGCTTACCGATATAATATAGTATGGAAATAGGCTTTCACAAAACTAAACAGGGTCAAGACATAATTTCAAGAATCGGCCTGCTAACAATTTTGCTCTTTATTATAAGTTGTAGTTCGACCAAGCCCTTTCAGTTAACAGACGTATCACCTAAATATAGAGAATTTCAAGGTACTGATTTGGATCCTGGAAATGGAAAAACTGAATCAATCGTACTTACAAAAAATCAGATTTATGATGATTTCATACTTAAAGCTAACAAAAGTATTCGCGAATTAGAATTTGCCGAAACCGTTGCACAGCAAGGCGAAAATAAAAAGGCAAATAATGAGCCTATCCAAAGAGAAATGAATGCGGCTGGTTATATTCTAGAAGACCTTCCGAACACAGTAGCAGAATTACCTTCACTACGGAAAAAGAATATTGAATTAATTGAAGCTTCACCTAACGACTTCGAAGGTCCAAGTATGGGAAAAGTGGGAAGCGAACTTGCACGAATTCAAGAAAAATTAAATGTACTTACTCCAAAATCTGAAAAGATTTTACAGTCTCTAAAAAACTTACGTTCCGATAGTTCCAACTATTCTACTACTCGTGAAGCTGAAGTTAAAAAAGAAGAAACACCACAAGATACGAAAAGTGATCCAATCATATTAACAGAAACTGTTGAATCAAAACCTGTAGAAAACAAAAAAGAAGATAAGAAAGATAAAAATAATAAATCAAAAATTGCAATTAACAGAGTTCCTAAGAAAAATAAAGTTACCGGCACCACAAAAGATTTGTTCAAAGAAGAAATTAGACAAATAGAAGACACTCTCAGTGATGATGAACGAAAAGAAAAAGAATACACTGAAAAAATCAGAAGTGGACTAGTAGAAGTTTTTAAATGGGAATACTTTCGAAAACCAAAGAATCTAGAAAAATTATTAATAACTCATCCTATCCCAAGAGTTAGATCTGCTGCAGCATTGGCACTGGGAAGATTAAAGGCGGGTAGAATTGCTCTTCATCATGCCATTGACAAGGATGGTTATCAAGTTCGTCCGGCCGCTTATAAAGCATTATCAGAATTAGGTGATAAAAAATCGTTAGCCTATTTTCTTTCTGGAACTAAAGCAGAAGATATCGAAGTGATAGCCGCAAGTTATGAAGGATTAGGAAAAACCAAAGATCCAGCTGGTCGAGAATTGATCATTTCTCAAGGATTGAATTCAGAGTATGTAATCGTAGTTGCGAGTTCCATTAGAGGACTAGCATATAATAAAGTACCTGGTGATGTTTCGCTCTTAGAGAAATTTTTAAAGTCAGCAGAAGAACCTGAAATTAAGGATGCTGCTGTAGAAGCATTGTCAATACACGGAAGCCGAGAAGCCCTTCGTGTATTAGAAGAAAACGTTAAAGAGCAACCCGAGTTATCTGCAAAAATTTTGGAAGCTATTGGTAAAAATCCTAGTTTAGCTGCAACATTTTCACTCATAAGACTCAATGAAATAATTGAGGATGAAAAGTTGACAAAACTTATAGGTGAAAATTTACTTCGAAAGAAAGCATTTGGAAAATATGCAATCGTACTTGTCCAAGATGATTTTTTAAGACTAGAACCAAATGAAAGATCAAGACCAGTTTCCTATGTTAAAGCGAAAGAAATCGGTCTAGTACTTGGAGAATCAAAAAAGGAATTCGCTGTCCGATTGGGTGAAGAAATTATCACTGATAAGTATATGCAGCTCAAAATGGAATCAACGATTCCAGGCAGCCGAAGCCCATTTACTACAGGATGGATTTTTTATCCGAAAATCGAAATTATCGAAGTAAAAAAGTTAGGTGATGATAATGAAGAAAAATATTCTAATTTGAAAAAAGGAAAACATCAGAATATTTTTAATCCTATCAAAGATAAAACTAAGGAAAAAGAATAATTCGATTATAAAGAATTAGTCATTCAAAAAAGGAATGGTCTGATTCTTTATTTTAATTGTTGGGAAGAAAAGTACCTCTCCTTTCTTTAGAGGTACTTTTGGTATCATCCAATGAAGTCCACAAAACCAAGATAAAAAGTATCTTGATATCCACATCACACCGAGAACATCAAATCCAGTCGAAGCTATCACTATTACTCCTTTGTATCCTGATTTGTAAATTTTTCTCATCATCCACAGCCCAGATGTTTGTGTTTCCATAGTGATATCGGAAATTATCATATCATACGTTTTCCCTGAATTAAATAATTCTAATCCTTGTTTGGCGTCAATAGCACGATCACTTTGAATTGATTTTGAATCCAAATAAACTTTGAGATTTATTGCATATTTGTCATTATCATCAACGATTAATACTCGCATCACATTTGTACCTCGGCATCAAGGAATTGACTGTCATACAATTTTTTATATATCCCATTTTGAGATAATAGGAAGTCATGATCTCCCATTTCCTTTATCTCACCTTCTTCGATGACGACAATATTCTTCACTCGCCTAATTGTAGATAATCTATGTGCAATAATAAATGTAGTTCTATTTTTAAAAAGCCTCTCTAATGCTCTAGTTACAAGTCGTTCCGATTCGGCATCAAGAGCGCTAGTCGCTTCATCTAATATCATTATTTCTGGATTTCGTAATAATGCTCTTGCTATGACCAATCGTTGTCTTTGCCCACCACTCAGATCCAAACCGCGTACACCAATGATAGAGTCATATCCATTTTCCATTTTCATAATAAAGTCATGAGCATTGGCAAGTCTTGCTGCCCGAACCACATCACTTCGTTTAGATGCACTTGTACCATAGGCGATATTATCTGCGATAGTTCCGTGAAATAAAAAGATTTCCTGTGTAACGATACCTATTTTACTCCGCAAAGATTTTAAAGTCACATCTCTTATATCATGTTTATCTATAATGATCCGACCTTGAGTAGGGTCAAAAAATCTAGGTATCAAATCCATAAGAGTAGATTTACCACTGCCACTTGTTCCGACAAATGCGTATGTTTCACCTAACTTTACATCTAAATTGATTCCTCTTAGTACTTCTTGATTTGTACCTGGATAAGAAAAATGAAGGTTATCAAATACAATTCCTTCTTTGATGGTTTCTAAATTCAATTTGCCTTTCTGTTCTTCTATTTCAGAGTCACGATCAATGATTTCAAAAATTCTTTTTCCGGCAGCATTTGCTTGTGTAATTTTTCCTACCATTTGAGAGAGTTGAGTTAAAGGACGGAGTAAAAATAGTAAAATTAATAGAAAAGTCATAAACTCGCCTTGAGTAAACTTTCCTGCATAAATAAATTTAGCACCTAATGCAAAGTATCCTAATACTACGATTGAAGATGTTAACTCCACCAAACTCGGTGCCATTTGAAGATAAAATTGTCCTTTGAAATTTCGTTTATAAACTTTATCATTTATATTCTTAAATTTTTTGATTTCAGATTTTTCTTGTCTGAATGTTCTAATCACTTTAATTCCAGAGATAAATTCTTGGATATGCCCATTTAGATCGGCAAGACGTTCTTGCAATCTGGTGGTCGAACTTGAAATTTTTCGTGTAAACAATGTTACAGGCAAGATCACCACTGGTATCGTAATACATGCCAATATTAAAAGTTCAGTATTCATATAGATCAATATTAGTAAATGAGTCAGGACATAAAAAAAGTTGATAAGCGCATCACGAAAGTTACTTGATATTACCGCCGCAACTATCTCGGCATCATTGATAACTCTACTCATGATCAGTCCAGTTTTTTCTTTGTAAAAATATGTGAGAGGTAACCTTTGAACTTTGTCAAAAAGTTCCTGGCGGATATCTCGGACAGCTCGGTATCCGGAGGTAGCTATACAATAAACTGAAATAAGATATGTGAGCATTTTTAATAAATACAAAGGAAAAACAGCAATGCAGACTGTCCAAACTACCTCCTTTGGTTCCATATCCTTAGTATATTCATTTAATTGAAGTTTTATGGAAATGATAACACGCTTTATGCGATCAAGGCCATCAAGAAATTCTTCTCCCATATAAATTTCTTCAACAAGGATAGTTTTTTCTGGATTTGTTAATTCAAAGTGAAGTCGTTTTGTAGTATCCCCACCTAAAGAATCAAAAAGTGGAACAAGAGATGTTAAAGATATTCCATTTAAAATAGCTGTTAATAATGCAAAAACCAAACCGAGTACAAATCGATTTCGGTAATTAAATGAATATTTCATCAAACGGATAAAATACTTCATTTATATACGTTTCTCACAAAAAGTTTTTAGCAATGTTTTACCATGTTCTGTTAAAATTGATTCGGGGTGAAATTGGATTCCATAAACATGTGGATCCGACTTTGACTCGATACCCATAATTAATCCATCCTTGGTCCTTGCTGTCACTTCCAATTCCGATGGAAATTGGTCTGGAGAAACTACCCAGGAATGGTATCTATTGGCTAAGAATTGATTAGGAACCGAATGAAACACACCTTGATTTTTATGAATTATTTCTGAGACTCGGCCATGAAATATATCTGGTGTTTTTTCCAATTTTGCACCGTAGTATTCTGCAATGGCTTGGTGTCCTAAACAAACACCTAACACGGGAATTTTTCCGATTATTTTTTGAAGATAAGACATGAGTAACCCAGAAGTTTTTGGAAGCCCAGGTCCAGGAGAAATAACAACGGAAGAAAGTAGTGCCAGATCAGGAAGTTCTTCGTTATTTTTGATTACTTTTACCTGATCCCATTCCATCAAATATTGGAAAAGAATATAGGTAAAAGAATCAAAGTTATCTATAAGTAAAATCACTTATGAGACTATAAATTAATTTCCTTATAAATTCGGACTTTCTATTCCGACTCCATCATTTAGAAATTTAGAAATGATCACTCTTTGGATTTGTGAAGTACCTTCGTAAATTTGGAAAATTTTAGCATCACGCATCAATTTTTCTACAGGATATTCTTCATTGAATCCGTAACCACCAAAGATTTGTACGGCGTCAGTCGCGACACGCATTGCCATATCTGCACAAAATACTTTGGCAATGGATGCTTGGTATGTATTGCGCATTTTGTTGTCAATAAGCCAAGCTGATTGCCAACATAACAATCGACCCGCTTCAATATCTCGTGCCATCTCAGCCAAAATAAAGGATACGCCTTGGTTTACAGAAATTGGTTTTCCAAATGCATTTCTTGTGTTCGCATAACGAACGGAATGATCAAGTGCAGCTCTCGCAACACCAACGGCACCTATTGCCACAGCTGGTCTTGTTTGATCAAACGCACCCATTGCAATTTTAAAACCCTCGCCTTCCTTTCCGATAATTTGTGATTTATGAACTTTTACGTCTTCAAAAGTCATCCCTCGTGTATCGGAACAACGTTGGCCCATATTTTTTTCTTTTTTGCCGAGAATGATTCCAGGCGTCTTCGCATCAACGATGAATCCCGTCATACCTTTGTGACCAGCTGTCGGATCGGTTTTTGCTAATACAAAAAACCAATCCGCATGACCAGCGTTAGTGATCCACATTTTGGAACCATTAATCACGTAATCATCACCAACTCTTTTTGCAACGGTTCGAATTCCTGCTACATCGGAACCAGCACCTGGTTCTGTTACAGCATAGGCCGCTAATGTAAATGTATCATTCATAGGTTGAATGAATTTTTTCATAATTTCATCACTTGCACCTAACAAAACCGGTGCTAGTGCTAGGTTATTTGCCAAAATAGCTGTAGCCATACCAGAACATGCGTAAAATAATTCTTCGGAAGAAATCAATTCATCCAGAACCCCTAGACCTGCTCCACCATATTCAACCGGAATATGCAAATTCATAAGTCCGATTGCATGAGCTTTTTTGAGTATTTCTTTTGGAAATTCCCCTGTATGATCGTGGTGTTCTGCTTTGGGAGCTATTTCATTTTTTGCGAAATCTCGTGCAAGATCTCTAAGTGCTTTTTGTTCGTCGGTTATTGAAAAATCGATCATGACATGCCTTATTACGGTTTTTTTTACAGTACTTTGTATTTTTATCCTACCGTCAAGAAACTAGGGCTAAAAGGAAATCTGTTGAAAAATCCTATATTTCAAAAAGAATAGTTATGGGAGCAAACTATGTCAGGACATTCGAAATGGGCTACGATTCGCCGTAAAAAAGGAGCTATCGATGCGAAAAGAGGAGCTATCTTCACACGCATTGCAAAGGAAATCTCGGTGGCTGCCAAAGAAAGTGGTGGAGATATTGAAGGAAACCCAAGACTTCGCCTCGCGATCACGAAAGCGAAAGCCGCCAATATGCCAAAAGACAACATTGAACGTGCTGTCAAAAAAGGTACAGGTGGTCTCGAAGGCATGGTTTATGAAGAGTGCCTCTACGAATGTTATGCTCCTGGTGGAGTTGCTATTATGGTCGATGTGCTTACAGATAAAAAATCACGAACGACTCCCGAAATAAAAAGTATCTTAACAAAACTTGGTGGTTCCTTGGCAAACCCTGGCGCTGTTTCAAGATTATTCGATCGAAAAGGCCAAATTACTTTAAAGATGGATCAAATCACAGAAGAAGCTCTTTTTGATTTAGCTCTCAGTGCAGGCGCAGAAGACATTCAAGCAGGTGATGGCATCTATACAATTCTTACACCTCCTAGTGAATATGAGGCTGTGCAATCCGCATTGACCACCAAGGGTTTGTCTATGGAAGAATCCGAAATAAAATATGTCTCCATGACAATGGTTGAAGTGAACGATAAGGAAACTGCAGAAAGAATTATGAAGCTAATCGATAATCTAGAAGCAAATGATGATGTGCAAGGCGTAAGTTCAAATTTCGAACCTGGCGAAGGAATCGAATTAGACTAACAAATCTTATAGAAATCCCAACTGAAGTTTTTCTGTATTTCTCAGTTGGGAAAATGATTTATCTTCGTTTCACAAGTCCAAGTACAAACACGAGCAAAATAGATCCAACCACTGCGACGACGATTTCGGCAAGCCAGCCACCAGCATGAAAACCGACGAATCGGAAAACTACCCCACCCAAAAAAGATCCAATGACACCGATCACTAGATTGGCAATTAGACCAAATCCTTTTCCTCGCAGTATCTTCCCTGTAAGCCAGCCTGCGATGAGTCCAATGAGTAAAAATACAATAAAACTTTCTAAATTCATACTATCCTTGTTGTCTTCTTAATTTAATTACATTAGAATATCCAGATTAGTAGACGATTTCAAACGAAATACGAAGGCAGATTTTGAAAAATCAAATATTCTCGGGTCCCTATTATTATGGCATGAAAGATTTGGATGTCTTCAAAAAAACATTCATCAATGAAAACCGTGGAAAACCATTATTTTTAATACGTTTTGAAAATATAACAAATATTGAAGTCATAGCTTTTTTGGATCTTTTAAGAAGCGATTTTTATGCATGTCTTGATCTTGAAGATATTTCTTTTGGGTTTCATTATTTTGAAAAAAAACAAATTCTTTTGATGGGGATCGCTCCCCTATTTGAATGGAACATTGAAAAATTTCCAAATATCGAAAATGCTGTAGGTAAGTTCCAACAAGAATGTATGCGAACCAAAGTAGCTTCGTTTCATTTTGGTGTCTCACGAACTCAGTCAAATTTCATTTCAACCAATGATGAAATCTTTGAAGAATTATTTCGTTCATCAGAAAAAAACTTAAATGATAACTTAGTTAGGTGGAGTTGGACATATTACAACAAGGCAAATACTTATATTTCAGGTTCAATCCATGAAGCTATGATCCAGCCTACAGTTATATTTAATCCAAAATTAAAGAATTTCTCAGTGAAAGGGGGGGAAGTTTTTGTGGGTGGAGGGGCTTACGTTGGTTATAAAGATCTAATCAATGATATACCATCCGATCAGGACTTAAACCGCATTGAACTTTTAATTTTAGAAAAACTAATCGTAGCATGTGATGGTGCCCCCGGATTATTAAAATTCAATATATCACCTCAATCTCTTATCGATACTTTTTCGAGCAAAGAAAAAGTTGATAAGCTAAATAAACTAATCAGTAATAAAAATCTATCCACAGAAAATGTTCGTTTTGAATTGGTTGAAAAACCTTATGATGATTCTCAATTTCCTTTAAAAGATGTTTGCCAAGCTTTCTACGATCATGGTATGAGTTTCGCTGCAGATGATTTTGGCGTCAAAAGCCAATCACATCAAATCGTACTCGATCTTGGTATTATGATCAAGGAATTTAAATTGGATCCTATTAGTTTTAAATTTAAAATTGAAGAAGATCAGATCAAATTTTTGGATAACTTAGCTTTTATAGATTATTGCAAGCGCCTAGCAGATAACAGAGAAGCTGTGATTACAGCGGAAGCCGTTGAAGACTTTGATACTTTGAGATTTTTAATGGAACACCAAATTTATCAATTTCAAGCAAATATTTTATTTGGAAAAATGTCTGTCACGGATTACAAGCGAGATTTCGAATCATTGCATTCAATACACGAGGACGTAGTCAAAGAAGTTCTGAGTGATAAAATTTTAGCAGAAAAACAAAAGAGAGTCGGCAATGTTTTCCGCGTTGCCATTGAAGCAGGACTCATTTAGTTTAAGTTAAATATATGCATTTTATTATGGTGATCGAAAATGACCCGATAGCATCATCGGAATTAGAAACTATTTTTCAAGGTTTGAGACAGAGAGTTGTCATTACAAAATTTACACAAACTGTTAAAGAATATGTGAAGTCTTCCAATCCTGATATCATCCTCATGGGATTGACATTCAAAGACAAAAAAGAATTAGAATTTATTTTAGAACTACGAAGAGATGTGATAACACAATCTATACCTATTCTTGCTTTGATTCCAAAGGAAGACAATACTTTCAGCCAAAACATGAAACCTTTAGGATTTACAGATTTCATGGTCAAACCTTTATTTAAACAATCTTTGCTCGAAAGAATTCAGAGTTTAATAGAAGAATATAAATTTGGTGAAACAAACAAAACTAGAGACAACGTTTCTTTTGTCATAGTGGACAGAAGTCATGGTCGTGTTTTATTTCAATGTCGAGCCAATTTAAAACGATATGTTTTTCCCGAATTCAAAAGAATTTTCACAATTAATTTTTTAAAATCGATCGTTGGAGAATACATTAGTTTTGATATTCGAGGTGTTCCTGATGTAGGCAAAGAAGAAGTAGAAGTTTTCGAAAGAGTATTGAAAATTTTTATCGGAAAGGAACGCATAGCCATTATTGCCGGCAGACATATGGGAGCTTTCATCGAACACGCGCAAGAAGAAGAAAGAATGATCGTCTTTATGGCACCTAGCGAGTTTGACGAATATCTAAAAGTAGAAGAACAAAAAAAAGAAGATCAGCGAAAAAAAGAAAAAAAAGAGAAATTTGCTCCGAGCCCAACTATTATAACAGAGGCTCCCCCAATTTCAATGAATAACAGTAGTTTGGATGAAAAATCAAATGATATCATTTCACCTAATCAAGATACAAATAAGGAAGATAAAACAGAAACATGAATTTTAAACGTGAAGAAATTACAGTAAGTGGCGGAAAAGCGGAAATCATTCATATGCAAATGAATGATCAAAATTCGCTTACTGGTTCAAATATGAAAGAATTTGGTAGCATTTTGAAAGAAATAGCAAACGACCCAGAAAAAAGAGGTGCTATCATTACCTCTGACAATGAAAAATTTTTTTGCAATGGTCTAGATGCCGAAAATCTTTTATCAGCACCAAAAGATAAACTATTAGATGAAGTCGGCGGGATAGTTTTACTTTTTGGAGAACTAATCAAATTTGATAAACCACTGATTGCAGAAGTTACTGGTCATGCTATGGGTGGAGGTGCGGTAATTACTGTTGCTTGTGATTACAAATATATGTTAGACGGTAAAGGTAGGATCGGTTTTACAGAAGTAAATGTTGGATTGCCATTGCCAGGTAGTTTTGTTGATAAAATTAAAACATGTGTTAGTGGACGTTATTGGGCAGAAGTTTGTCTGGAAGGAAAGACTTTCAAAGGAGCGGAAGCAAAAGCAATAGGCCTAATCGATGAAATAGCACCTTCTACAGAAGAATTGAGAAAACTTAGTTTGAAAAAAATAGATATTTTGTCTAAAATCCCTATGACAGCCTATCGTTCCACCAAAAACATGTTAAATGGTTCATTAATAGAAAAACTTGATCAATATGCCAAAGAAACAATCAAAGCATTCCAACAACCTGGTGTAACTGAAAATCTTTTAGAAGCAATGACTGCTCTTAAGGAAAAAAGAAGACCTGTTTTAAAATAGAAATAGATTTGGAATATGATTGGTAAGGATTTATAGATATCACATTGGGTATAAATCCTAATTCCGAATCTACCGATTGCACTTTCTTTTAAAGAACGAGAAGAGTAATCTCGAATAGTCTTGCATAAAGAATAGCCGAAATAATTCTGAAAATGAATGTCTCGGCTTTTGATATTTTTCATTTCTGCTATTTTTCTTTTTACATTTCAATTAAAGGCAAGCGACTTTCCCCCAGGATTCGTTCTTAATGAGCCATACACTTGGCCTGTGAAGGGAATGAATCAAATCACAGGCACATTCGGAGAATTTAGAACGGGACATTTCCATATGGGCCAAGATTTTTCTACATCGGGTAGAATTGGAATACCCATACTTGCGGTAGCTAATGGCAAAGTAACTCGCGTTCAGCGAAGATGGAGTTCCATTGGTTATGCAGTCTTTGTTCAACATGATGATGGTATGACATCAAGATATGGACATCTTCATAAATTTGCACCAAAGGTGGTAAAACAAATCTTAAAATCAAAACAAGCAAGAAGATTTAAAGACCGCGTAGATTTCGATATAGTTTTACCAGATCCAGTTGAAGTTTCGAAAGGAGAAATGGTCGCATTGTCAGGCGATACTGGCGTAGGTCCCCCACATTTGCATTTTGAATTATTCAAAGATAATATTTATTATAATCCTATGCACTTTGGATTGGGTTATGAGGAAGCTGAACCGATTATTTTTGATTCCTTGCGTATAACACCGGAAACAACCAGAACATTTATAAACGGAAGAAATGAACCACTAGATGTACCATTTTCTCATGTCGGAAATAATAAATATGAATTAGTAGATATTCCGAATTTAATGATTCAAGGTAAGGTGGGTCTACAAGTATCAATACATCAAAAATCAAATACAAATCGACTAGGGATTCATACTCTCGTGATGAATGTAGGACAACAAATCTTTCAAGGATTTCAATTGTCGAAAATTCTAAAAGATCATACAAGAAAAAATGTTTTGTTATATGATAGTAAAATTAGTAAACCAAATGGAAATCCATTTTCATATTTTTTACATACCAAAGATGGCAATGATTTACTTGGGTTCTTTCGAAAAGAACGTGAACAAGGGTTAATCGATAGTGAATCTCTTAAGAATTCCGAACCAAAAGAAATTTCTATCAAAGCAACTGGTCAAGGTAAACAAGAAGCATTCGCATCTCTTTCTCTCTTTAAAGATCAAAATGATTATAGACATATTGTCACAAAAGAATTAATTTATAATGTTTTTTATGATCGATATACAACTTTTAAATCAAAAGATACAAAAGTAGAATTGTTCTTTCCTGTCAATGCTGTGTATTCAAAAGGATATTTTGATATTGCTGCGAAAGAAGAAGTGAAAATAAAAACCAATGGATTGAATCAATTATCATCCGTTTATGAAATCGGACCTGAATTTAAAGATTTTAACTTAGGTTATGATCTATATGTGAAAGTCCCGAAAACTCACGACATCAACTCAGCTGACTTATACGAAGTTTTATCCGATGGTTCTGTGAAAAAAGTAAAGGGATCATCCTTTAGTTCTTGGGGACAATTTTTTAAAGTTCGGTTGCGAAAAACTGGACTCTTTGTGGTCTTATCAGACCAAACGCCACCTAACATATACCTTCACGATTCAATGACAAAATCAGTGTATCCTCGTGAAGATTTTGCGCTTCTGCTAAAGGCAAAAGATGTCGGCTCTGGAATTATGCCAGAGGGCTTTGATATAACCGTTGATGGTCAAAGAGGAAAGGCAGAATATTTTCCAAAAGATGGTCGAGTGGAAATATTTGAACCTGAAATTTTATACCTACCAGGAAAACATAGTGTACTAGCAAGTGTTCGAGATTTTGCAGGTAACTGGAGCTCGACGGTTCGTTTTGATTATGAGATAGAAAGTCCACCAGCAGAAACAGTTGAAGTTCCAATTAAAAATGAAATCAAAACGGAAGACCTTCCAAAAAAAGAAAATAAAACTTCAAAAGTGAAAGAGCCTAAGACGACTAAGAAAAAGTCGTCAAAGGTAAAAAAATCAAATTCTACATCCCGATAGCAGCACCACCATCTACGCGCAAGTAGGTGCCAGTAATATAAGAAGCATCATCGCTTAAGAAAAATTTCACAGCAGAAGCAATCTCTTCTTGTTTGCCAGGTCTCTTCAATGGAATCACAGATGCATCAGTTAATTTATCTTGAACTTCTTTGCTTAAAGTCCCAGTCATTTCTGTTTGAACGTATCCTGGACAGACAGCATTTACCAAAACATTACGGCCTGAAAATTCACGTGCAGAAACTTTTGTTAAAGCAATCACACCTGCTTTCGAAGTGGAATAATTTGCTTGGCCAGGTTGTCCCGTTAATCCAGAGACAGATGAAATATTTACAATTCTTCCAGCTGGAGCCTTTAACAAAAGTTTGCTTGCTGACTTAGTCATCAAAAAAACACCCTTGCAGTTGACATCCATTACAAAATCAAATTCTTGTTCACTCATTCTTATAAGTAGATTATCTTTTAGAACGCCTGCATTATTCACTAGAAAATCTAATTTTCCAAATACTTCTTTTGTCTTTGTGATAGCGGCATCACAATCGTCTGGTTTTGTCACATTACATGCGATACCAATTGCCTTTACACCGTATTTCGCCTCTACTTCTTTGGCGGCTTCTTCAATCTTTTCTTGGTTTAAATCAACAAGTACTAAACTTGCACCATGTGATGCAATACGGTTGGCGATAGCTCTTCCCAATCCGATCGGAGAAGCTGCTCCTGTGACGAGTGCGATTTTACCTTCAAATTCTTTGGACATACTTTCCTCATTATATATAGATACTATGCAACTATGTAAGAAGTAAGAACATCGTTCGGCAACTGTAAATTTCACAGTTGAATTGAATGTTTATCATGAAACATTGCCCTTATGATCGATCGATATAGCCATCCTGAAATTTCTGCCATTTGGGAATTAGAGAACAAATTTAGAATTTGGACAGATATAGAAATATATGCCTGCGAAATAAGAACCAATAGAGGTGAAGTTCCAAAAGAAGACCTCGCTACTATCAAAGCTAATGCAAAATTCAATGTAGATGAAATTCTAGAAATAGAATCAAAAGTTCATCATGATGTAATCGCGTATCTTACAAATTTAAATTCTTATATCGGGCCTGCGGGTAGGCATGTACATTTTGGTTTAACATCTTCTGACGTAGGAGACACTGCACTTTGTGTACAAATGGTACAAGCTATGGATCTACTAATCAAAAGGGCTAAAGAACTACTAGATACCACCAAACAAAAAGCATTCGAATATAAAGATTTACCCTGCATAGGAAGGTCACATGGCATCCATGCAGAACCTATGACTTTAGGATTAAAGTTTGCACTTTTTTATTCAGAAATGAAACGCAATATCGATCGTATGGAAGATGCGAAAAAACAAATTGCCGTTGGAAAACTTTCGGGAGCCGTTGGAACATATTCAAATATCGATCCTGAAATTGAAGAGTATGTGTTAAATAAACTTGGACTTGAAGTGGATCCGATTGCCACACAAGTGATTTCAAGGGATCGTCATGCATTCTATTTATCAATTTTAGGTATTGTGGCTGCAAGTTTAGATCGTATGGCAACGGAAGTTAGGTTACTTCAAAAAACCGAAGGCCGTGAAGTAGAAGAACCATTTGCGAAAGGGCAAAAAGGCAGCTCTGCTATGCCGCACAAAAGAAATCCTGTTGTTTGCGAGAGGATATCTGGTATATCACGCGTCATACGAGCCAATGTAAATGTAGGTCTACAAAACGTAGGACTTTGGCATGAAAGAGATATCTCTCACTCTTCTGCAGAAAGAATTGTTTTACCCGATTCTACCATTGCACTTGATTATATATTAGAAAAGATGAATTTTGTGATTAAAGGAATTCATGTTTATCCTGATGCCACAGAACGAACATTAAATGTGACTCGAGGATTAATTTTTTCTCAAAAAGTATTACTTTGGCTAATTGAAAAAGGTGGTATTTCTAGAGAAGATGCCTATTTGATTGTCCAAGACAATGCAATGGCTGTCTGGGCAGACCAAAATCAAAATCTACGAGATAGATTGAAGGCTGATCCGCGATGTTCTTCAATATTGAAAGAAAAAGACCTAGATGAAATTTTTCAGATTCAACCTTATCTAGATCGAATTCCTCTGATTTTCGAAAGATTGGGAATTGTGTAGAGTACTTCGAATTTATTTAATTTAGATTTAGTTTACACTAACCGCTTGAGGCAATAAATTGTATTTCGCCTTAATCGTATTAATCTTTTCTTCCATTTCATTCCATAGAGTTTCCTTCTGTGGATGAAATGTACAATAAACACCTTGGCGCACTAAGTCGATCAATTCGTCCAAAGAAAAATCTAAAAAGCGATATAACTTAAAATACTCATAGGTGAGATTAACGTTAAAAATTTCTGGATCATCCGTATTGATTGATAACATCAGACCTTGGTCATAATAATAACGCACAGGATGGTTTTGTTCTTTGCGAACATATTTGCCTGTAAATACATTTGAAGTCACACAAATTTCGATAGGGATTTTGTTTTCTTTCATGTACTTCATAAGTTCAGGATCTTGAATCGCTGAAGTCCCATGACCGATCCGTTCCGCCTTACAAAGACTCACTGCATCCCATATTGCCCAAGGACCATCATCTTCACCAGAATGGGAAACACATCGTAGTCCTGCTTCCCTAGCCTTTTTAAATACTTCCGCATAATCTTTAGCAGGACCCATTAGCTCCGCGCCACCAAGACCTATACCAATCACTTCTTTATGTTTTAAACCGAGAACTCGATTTAAATTGTTCATGGCATTGGCTGGACCAAAGGATCTAGAAACATCTACGAGTAGTCTAATAGTAATGCCATCTTTAACTTCGATTTGGCGAATGCGAGTTACCATTACTTCAACCATTTCATCAAAGTCTAAACCATTTTGAATGAACTTTGAAGGGGCAAAAAATGCTTCACAGTAAACAATATTATTTGATCGCAAATAGTCTGCTAGACTATCTATAAAATATCCTAAGTCAGATGCTTCCTTTACAGCGCCTTGAACAAAAAAGAAAACCTGTATAAAACCATTAAGATCTTTAAAGTTATATTTATCTTCAAATTCCTTATCAGTAACCTCTACGCCATTCTTCTTATAGAGGAATTTTAAAGTCTCTTTATTCACGCATGCTTCTAGATGAAGGTGAATTTCTGTTTTTGGAATATCACGAATGAAATTGATGACGTCTTGTTCATTGGGATGAGGGAGAGATAAATCCCCTGCCAAAAGAGATTTTCTTTCTTTAAGGAAAGTAGCTTCCTCTGTTTGAAAGTTTCCAGTTTCTTTAGGGAAAAGCCATGACGGTGGATTTAAAACCGGCAGCTCCATTAAAGAAACGCGCTCATTTAAGAGGGTATTGATTTGTTTATCAAAGGTTAATTGTAGAGACGGAGAATAAGGTCGATCCGCAGGTAAACGACCTTTTAGTCGGTTCAGTTCTGCGATGTCTCTGTCAATGACGGAGACTCTTTTAAGTATTTCTGAGAATTGAACTTCCATGTTCCTGGAAATTCTTTTGTTTTTGATGCCTACCTACAAGAATATTTTTATCAAACTTACGAATTTACCTATTTAGTGACGAAATTTCTTTCCGATGAGAGTAAAGGGAGCGGAAAAGACTGGAAATTTTTCCGAATTATGTCGTTTAGATGAATATGCTTACCACTCGCAAAACTTTTCTTCCTTTTGCTTTGCCCTCTATCTCTGAAGAAGCGATAGAAGAAGTTGCCAACGTTCTGCGATCGGGCTGGGTAACATCTGGTCCTAAGGTAAAACAATTCGAAATGGAATTCGCTGATTTCGTGAATTCCCCGATTGCCATAGCGGTTAATTCCGCTACTGCTGGTCTCCATTTAGCACTAGAGGCAATTGGTTTAACAGAAAATGATGCTGTCATAACAAGCTCTGTTACTTTTACAGCAACGACTGAAGTTATTTGTTATTTTCAAGCCGAGCCCATTCTGACTGATGTTGACCCTATTAATAACCTCTTAACCCCTGAAACATTATTGGAAACGATAGACCGTGATTGTTATTGGAACGGAAGCAATTTAATATCTAAAAAAACTTCGAAACAAGTGAAGGCAATTATGCCAGTACACCTAGCAGGTTACACTTGTGATATGGAAGCTATACTATCCATAGCAAAACGATATCGCCTCGTTGTGATAGAAGATGCTGCTCATGCTTTTCCCGCAGTTCATAAAAATAGAATGATCGGAAGTTGGGGTGATTATACAGTTTTTAGTTTTTATGCTACTAAAGGCATCACCACTGGTGAAGGTGGGATGATCACAACAAATGATCCTATTGCCGCTGATAGAATTCGTAAAATGCGACTTCACGGAATCAATCGTGATGCTTTCAATCGACCAGGTTGGTATTATGAAGTTGTCGAAGCAGGATTTAAATACAATTTATCTGATATCCAAGCCGCCCTAGGTGTCGTACAATTAAAAGAATCTCATGCATTCTGGGATAGACGAACTGAGATCGCAAAACATTACTTAGATGAGTTTAAAAATATCAAAGGTTTAACATTACCAAAAGAAGATCCAAATGGTATTCATAGCTGGCATTTGTTTCGTGTAGAACTTGATCCGAAACTAGCAAAACTTGGTAGAGATAGTTTTTCTGAAGAATTAAAAGAAAGAAATATTGGAAGTAGTCTCCATTTCATTCCTATCCATGAACATCCTTATTACAAAAAAACTTTTAACTTTGATCGAAATTTATTTCCCAATGCGAATAAAATGTATGACAGAACATTGTCTTTACCACTTTTTGCTGGAATGACGAAGCAAGATGAACAAGATGTAATTGATGCCGTTAAGATTTTGTTATGTGATGAATCTTAATCTATTCAGTTCTATTTTTTAAGAATTGCAAATCATAAGTAGTTAAAAGATCGATCAATCCTTCATAAAAGAGGGTATCGGTTTTATCTAAATTTCTTCTAACCCAAAACCCGACACATTGTCTGACCAATTTTTTATCATACAATTCATCACCCGAAAATATCTTAAAACGAGAGGCTACATCAATTTCCTCACTATCAGTATACTCTGGATGCATAAACATTGAGTACTTTTCTAAATAGAATGGCTCAAGTCTTTTTAAGCTCACTAAGTCATGATACCTTTCTACTTCCCTTTCATAAAAAGATTCATTTGATCGCAATTTACGAATGACTACGAAAAATGTTCGCGCTAATTTTTGAACATAGATATCGTAATTGTTTTGTGTCAAAACTTTGAAATTTGGATTCGACAAAGCTGGGATCAAAAATTTGCGAATCCGAACGGGAAATTCAGGATGATAATGACCAAATTCATACAAATGATCGGTTACCAAACGATCATTCTCATGCGGGCCACTGACAAAATAGGGAACACCTAACAAATTTGAGAAATCTGAATATTTTACAAAAGAATTTAAAAAGCAAAAAAATTGGTTTATATTAGAATTTTTTAAATCTATAACTTTTAACGAACTACAGTTTGATTTAACTTTTGCTAATTCTAGCCAAGATGATTCTGCTAATAGTCGTAACCTATTTTCACTTTGCATCGAAATTGGTAATATACTAACTTTTCTCCATTCTTCTCGAAAGTTTGCTACACAACTAACGAGAAGAAGAATTAGAAATAGTTTACTTAATCTTGTAACTAATTTCGGCAGAAATATTTTCCCATTCAGAACTAGGATCCTTGCGAAAATAAACAGGAGAAACGGAAGGTGTTTTTGTCATACTATGATATAGTATCAAATCCGTTTCCTTTTTTTCAAAATACCGTTTATCGGACACAGCTGTCGTAACAAAATCTCCAATCGGAACCCAGCCGTATCCAGTGAGAAAAACCATCACAGCATCTTCGATTGATTTCGCTTTTTTATTTTCAAAACGTATCATTCTGTATGGCATTGAAGGAATTCCCAATTCAACCAGTCTTTCTCTAAATCCAGTATGCGTTAAAGCTCGAGTTCTTTCAGCATGGAGAGTCTCAATATAATCTCTTAACAATAATTTTGGATCTTCTTTAGATTTGTCATAGTAAGTTAGAATATCAGGTGGGTAAGAAGACTCCCTGTTCAAATAATCTTCACCAATATAATATTTGATAAATTGATTTCTTGAAGTGAATTTATATTTTATCGTTTGTTCTCCCGCAGAATCTTCAATAGACATTTTCTTTAGGTGGACTCTGTTTCTATGTACAAAAGTAGGTTTATAGGTTGGATCTGTAAACTTAACAGATCTTATACGTTGACCTTCATTGGAAAGAGGATGTAAAATTGCTATTTGGGCTTTTGAAATAGAAACGGTTTCTATTTTAAATTTTAAAGTAACTTCTAAAGTATATTCTTCTTCACCAGATGCGATAAATCTTTCCGTTTCCACGAAAGGAATATTTTTGATTTCGTGACTATCTCTATCAACTACCCAAATCTTTGATCCGCTTAATAAAACACCACGTACTGATTTTAAATTTGTTTTAATTGAACCAGTGATCTTTCCCGTTTTGGCATCATAACGATAAATACTATTATCTGATGAATCTGATATCCAAATTGAATCACGTCCAAAACAAATATCTCGGGGACGAGTGCGATCTGTGAAAAATCCCCCCACCATAATTGAACTGGCTTTATCATATATATGAACTTTTGAATTTTCTAAATCAAGCAGATAATAAAAATTACCTACACTTGCAATACCACCTATGTTTTGAATAGGAACTGAAATTTTATCTGTAATACCGCCGGTATTGGGATCAATTTTAAGAACTACTTTTGGGGCAACAACTAACAAACGTCCTTCTCTAGGATCAAAAGTGATACCTCTAAGACTTGCCAACCCTAAATTATATATTTCTTGTTCACCAATTTCATTGATTTTAATAAGTGCGCGACGAGTCGTATCGATAAACCAAAAGTTTATCCCATCCCAAGCCAATCCATAGGCTTTATCTGTTAATTTGTATTCTTTACTTTCTTGGGCAGAAAGAGAAAATGCGAATAAACTAATTATGAATAATTTCGAAATGATAAACTTTTTCATACATCTTAATCCTTAGAAAATATTAATTAAAAATTCAAATGCGTTTTGTAATAGAGTGGGCTGGTTCAATTCGCTTCCTAACATGATAGGTTTTGGAACAAAAATAAATATTAAAGCCACTAACATAAAATAACCCAAAATTTTTCTAAATTTACCTAACCCATATTCAGAATCTCGAATAAATGGATGCTCTACCTTTAATAGATAATAAATGATAAATCCCCAAAGTAACCATGTAAAATGAATCATTGCTAAAAATAAAAAACTAATAAATAACCAATATATCCAATTTCGATATTTCTCACCAAAGACTGCATAAATAATATGTCCGCCGTCCAATTGGCCAAAGGGCAATAAGTTTATGGCAGTGATTAGAAGTCCGACCCAACCAGCTCTTGCTAATGGATGAATATTAACATCCATTAGCCGTGAATCAAAAGGACCGAGTATCCACTGATTTGAGTAATAAGTAAATAAACTCTCCCCAAATATTGTAAAATTTTCTAGATTCAAACTTTTATCTAATGTTATAAGCTCGGACATTGATATTCCTATTACCCAAGCTAACATAGATAAAACGAGACTCACCATTGGTCCACCAATCCCAATGTCAAAGAGAGCTTTTTTGTTCGGAATGGGTTCTTTAATTTGAATCACTGCACCCATTGTACCAATTGGCCCCAAAGGGAAGGGAATGAAATAAGGTAACGTAGCTCTAACGCCATAATACCTTGCAGGAATATAATGACCCATTTCATGGCCGAATAATATCAATATCAAAGAGACAGAGTATGGCCATTCGGAATAAAAGATATTGGCATATCCTTTCCAGTCTAAAGTATAAATCCCGTAATATAAAAATTCTCTATAGGTCAAACTTAGAAATGTAAGTACAAATAATAAAATGTGTAAGAAATATCTATTTTTCAATTGGTTTACTGCTGATGGAAAATTGCTATTCTATAGGATGGACGATAAGAAAGTTGGAATCAATTCAATTTTAAAAGAAATTTCACTATTTTACTCTACTTTAATTTTAATTAGTTGGGGATTATAGGGAGATATACGAATTTATATTCTTAATTTTTATTTGGTAAATGCTGCTATGTTCGAAAATATTAAAGTCATCAGAAAATTTGATCCCGCGGCAAAATCATACTTAGAAATTATTCTTTGTTATCCAGGCCTTCATGCGATTTGGCTTCATAAAATTTCTCACTTCCTCTATAAAATAAATGTTCCACTCTTTCCCCGATTGATCAATTATTTCACCAGGTTTTTAACTGGGATAGATATTCATCCAGGTGCAAAAATTGAAAACGGAGTTTTTATCGATCATGGGACAGGAGTTGTCATTGGTGAGACAGCCATTGTTGGCACTGGATCCCTAATCTTTCAAGGTGTCACTCTCGGTGGTACTGGTAAAGAATCTGGCAAAAGACATCCGACAATCGGTAGAAATGTAGTTATCGGTGCTGGTGCCAAAATTTTGGGAAATATAACCATCGAAGACCATGTAAGAGTTGGAGCTGGATCAGTTGTTATGCGAAATGTTCCTGCAGGCTCAACTGTAGTCGGTATCCCAGGGAAAGTTGTCAAAGGAATGGATGCTTCAGATTCAACAGAACAAATGTTAGATCACAATCAAATGCCGGATCCAATCGCTAAAGTTTTTTCAGTACTTTTAGAAAAAGTGGAAACACAACAACATTTGATTAATCAATTATTCGAAAAACAAAGAAAATTGGAAGAAACAAATCCGGGTGAATCATTGATTACGAACAAGGAAGATGATTTATTGATCCAAGAATTCATTCATGGCGATGGGATTTAGAGATTTTTTAATATTTCCTTTTTTTTATTCTGATATTCCTCTTCTGTAATTAATTTTTGGTTTTTGATTTCTTCCAATGCCTTCAATCTATCTTTGATTGAATTTGGCTGACTAATATTAGTTAGCTCATCTTCTTCAAGGATTCTGAAAATGGGCGGATTTGGTAGTAGGCTTTCATCACTAACGATAAGGATTCTCTCGTAATCGTTTGGTTTTCCTCCTACTTCTTCTCTATAAAAACTAGCAGGTATTTGGTTTGATTTTAGTTTTAAGATAGATTTGTATGTTTTTTCAATTTTTGGAATTTGATATAAAGTCCAATCATCAAAATTGTACTGAGAGGCAAATGTGATATTTTGTAAAATATCCGGAATTCCGATAACTAATCCTTTTTCTGTTTTCAAAACTAATAAACTTGTCCGTAAGACTTTTGTTAGCGGAGACAAAGGATCATCTCTTTTAATCAGAATCAAATAGGCAATTGCTGGATTTTTTTTAATTGCATTAGCAAAAAGAATTTTTATCTCTTTTAATTCATTTGAACGAAAGAGTGGCTCCCAATTTTCAGATGAAAAAATTCCTTTCCTCAAGGATAGAAGACTTAAATATTCTGTCAGATCAATTTCCTCTTGGAAGATCATTGATTTATTGCTTATCTGAATTGGTAGGATACTTTCTAAATTATTTTCTTGAATCGAAAATATGGCAATGTCTCCCGAAGAAGAGACTAATTTCAAATCTAGGTCCTTCTTTTGCATCGAATTACAGCTATATAAAAAAATAGAAACGCCGATGAATAAATAAGAGAGATTTGAAATATAGAAATGGCTTTTCATAAAAATATGTTTTATCTAAGAATATTTTTTATCATCTATCTAGTGACATTTCAAGTATGTGCAAATAGTATTCCACAGTTTTCATTTCAGGATCAATATGAAAATAAAATCGAGACAAAAAATCTTATCGGTAAACCTTCTATATTATTAGGCTGTGAAAAAGAAGATATCGACTTATGTAGAAAAATCGGTAGAAAAATATTTTGGAAGCTACAGAATCTATTATGGAAAGATAGTTCCAAAGTTAAATTCATTGCTTATCTCAATCTTAAAGAATCCAATAAACTGATCGAAAAATATATTTCTGAATCAAAAGAAAAACAATTTGAAAGTATTTATTTTGATCGCAAAGGTGAGCTTTCATTGGGTCTAAAGTCAGAGCGTGTATATTTGCGTATCTTTAATTCAAAAGGCAATGAAATATTCAATTCCCATATTGAAGTCATAACAGATGAACAAATTCTTTCAATTCATCAAATTCTTAAGAACGAAATCAAATAAATTTTTATATTTAACTTTAATTTTATGCGTTAGCTGCCAAAAGCCAAACAAAGATTACTTTGAATTTTGGAATAGTTATCATAAATTTCAGACTACCTTAAAGGATACTACGCATAATCAAAATTATCTTTTTGCTTTGAATGGAGTCATCTCCAAAGAAAAACTGTCTGATTTTAAACTAGATCAAAATGGAAACCCATTCTTAGAACTGGGCGGAATTTTTAAAAACGAACAATGGAATTTAACATGGTACCCAGAGAAAAATACTAAGTATGATTATTATAATATAGTCACATTTGTTCCAGTCAATTGGGATTCAAAACCTATCTACCAAGTCCAACGCCAATTAACAAGCAATTGGAACGGGTTCCAGCCTAGATACTTTTTCTTTTGGTTAAATGAATTTTTATTAAATTTAAACGATAAAAATCATTATGAAAATTTAAAAAATCAGATTCCCAGTTTCAAATTTTTATGTGAAACATTTGCATGTGAATTTGTCACAGAAGGTAACTATAAAATTTTAAAGTTCTCCTTCACAGAAAATACAAAAGATAAATTCCCCGATTTTTATAAAAGGTTCGGCTCTCGCTTAGAAAAAACAAATTTATTAATGAAAATATTTGATAAACATTTTCCTGAAGATGTTATACTTATAAGTAATGAAAAAACTACTATTAAGATTCAATTTAAGAATCAACCAAGAAATGCATTTTTCAAACACCCAAATGATATAGAGATTATTTCGAATATTAAAATATCTTCATATGGATTACAGTATGAAATTTTAGGTCTTAAATATAATATAAATCTTAAATCAATGGGAAATAAAGATGTACTTTCTGGAAAATTTATAAATTTTGAATCAAGAAAATTGACAGGCAATTTTTTATACTTTATCCCGACTGGGATCATAGATTTTTTTATACCTGGCAATATTGACGAGTATTTATCAAACGCACTCACTTTGTTAGTTTATGGAACGCAAGGAAAAGGCGGTGCCCAATTTAATGCCGAATATGAAAAATTTCCAAACTATCAAAGAAATCGCATCACATCTTATAGTGAAATCATGCAGTCACGCTTTTCTCTATTTGGAGCTGATTCTAACACAAAAGAAAATTCTAATTCTGACTTTTTTCTCCAATGGGAACATACAATCTTGAAAGATTTATCAGGTCTTAAATAGTAAGAAAATTTTTTAAGAGGAGTTTACCTTCTTCCGATCCAAAAGATTCAGGATGAAATTGTACTCCTTCAATTTTTAGCGATTTATGCCTTAAGCCCATGATTTCACCCATAGCGGTTCCATCATTTACTCTCGCCGTAATTTCAAGATCTTTTGGCAAAGAAGTCTCGTCTGCTATCAAAGAATGGTATCTCATGATTTCTATATTCTGAGTGATATTTCTAAAAACACCTTTCCCATCATGCGTGATAGGTGACAATTTGCCATGCATAGCAATTTTTCCACGAACAACCTTACCACCAAACGTAGTAGCCATTCCTTGCATACCTAAACAAATCCCAAGTATCGAAGATGAATTTCCCAATCTTTCCAAAATTTCTCCGGAAACTCCAAAATACGCTTTATCAGCTGGATGACCCGGCCCTGGAGAAATAATAATATGATCATAGGTAGATGCTTTTATCTCTTCAAAATTCTTTTGATCATTTCTAAGTACATCCAATACGAAGGGAAGCTCTATATCTTCCAGAATCTCTCCAATGTATTGGTATAGATTATAAGTAAAAGAATCATAATTATCAAGGAGTAAAACTTTCATATGTTCTTATTCTTGTTATGTGAATTTAGAGCTTTTTTAACGGAAGCCATTTTATTTACTATTTCTTCATATTCGTTTTTGGCAATGGAATCATACACGATACCTCCAGAGGCGCGAGCAAATCCTTTTCCACCAGCCACAAAAAGACTTCGAATCGGAATAGCAAATGTACAATCCCCATTAAATCCAAAAGTTCCAACTGCGCCACCATACGGGCCACGAGGACTTTTTTCTATACGTTCGATGATTTTCATAGATTCTATTTTAGGGGCACCAGAGAGAGTTCCTGCAGGAAAGGAAGCCGCTAATCCTGAAAACATATCATGTTTTGATTTTAATATGCCAACAACTTCACTGGATATATGTTGTACATGGCTAAAACGTTTGATATCAAATCTTCGCCTAACTTTGACTGTTCCAAATTTAGCAACTCGCCCAATGTCATTTCTATGAAGGTCAATTAGCATATTGTGTTCTGCAATTTCTTTTGGGTCTGTTAATAGTTGCCTTGCAAGAACTGTATCCTCTTCAGCATTCTTTCCCCGACGAATGGTGCCTGCCAAGGGAAAAGATTCCATTTCACCCTGACGTAGTCGGAACAATAATTCTGGACTAGCTCCGAGAATCACTCTATTTTTAAACTTAACATAATACATATGAGGCGAAGGATTGATTTGTCTTAATGTTTCATAAATAGCTAATGGGTTCCCACTGACTTGGAATTTCTCTTCAAATCCTATTTGGCATTGGAAGGTATTACCAGCTCTAACTTCTTCTAAAGTTTCTTCCACCATATTCTTATGGATACTTTCAGTCACGAGAGGCTCATTAGATTCTATCTTTGCTTCTGGTTTAGGTGTTTCTTTTTTCGAAGCTATTGTTAAAATATTTTGAATTACTTCTACACGATTCTCATCATTCGTAAAATAGATAAGTTCACCAGTAAATTTATCATAAATTAAACCATCCAAATAAAGGCCAAATTCCATAGCAGGAAAATCAGGGTGAGATGTTATTTTAAGTTTTGGTTCAAAGAACTGCATCGAATTATAACTTAAATATCCAACTAGTCCGCCCGCATAACTAATGCTTAGTGAATCAAAATTGGCAATATTTCTTAACTCGTAATATGGATTTTCCACAGAATAGGATTTACCGTCGATTTCGAGAGTTCCAATATTTCCGATGATTGTATGTTTTGGATCAAATCCTATGACTGAATAACGGGAATCATATTGATTTTCACCGGCGGATTCTAAGAGAAAACAAGTATCAAATTGTTTTTCAAAGCTTCGAAATAATTCCCAAAATTCTAATTCTTTCGGTAACTCTAAATAGGAATAGAATGGTTTTTTGGGAATTTGAAACTTGGGAATCGACATTTTATTACCTTAATTATAATTCAATTACCAAGTTAAAAAAGAAATGTGAATTATAAATAAAAAAGGAAAATCTTAATTATTAATTTCGGTTCATTGAAGAGCGAACTGTCTTTAATAAATTTAAAATTTCATTATGAATAATTCCATTTGAAGCAATCAATTCTGGTAGGCCAGTGTAGTAATGTTTACCATTAAGGTCTGTTAATTTACCACCAGCTTCCGTTAAGATGATTGATATTGCTGAGATGTCCCAATGTTTCACATTTTTTTCCCAAATAGCATCCATTAATCCTTCTGCTATCCAACAACAATCTAATATGAAAGATCCTGTTCTCCGAAAAGAGCGAGCATATGTTAAAAACCCAGATAAATCGGCCATGATCTCTTGAATCATATGAGCCCGTTTTGTAGGTAGGTTGGGGCTAAAAATGGCTCTGTTTAATTCTGATACAGAAGAAGTAAAAATAGTTTCACCATTCTTGACTGCACCTTCTCCAAGGACTGCTGAATATACTGCATCTTGTGGAGGAACAATTACAACTCCACCCACAGGTGTTTCACGGTGCTCTATACCAAATGAAATAGCATATAATGGCAATCCCCTTACAAAATTCATAGATCCATCCACAGGATCCAGTACCCAACGGAAATCATTGCTTCCTTCAATCGGTTCTTTGTCTTCACAAAGTATCCCATCTTTAGGAAATGCTTTTTGTAAAAATTTTGAAAATATATCACCTAATACACGATCTGCGGCATGAATTCTCTCTAATTCATCTGCATCGGTTTTTGATCTAATTCCCGACATTTCCTTTTGGATCTTTTTGGCTTCTAAGATAATCCCTGTTGCATTGGCTTTGATGAATTCTACTCTTTTGATAGTTTCATCCACGGGAAAATTTAAAGTAGGTGAGGAAATGCTCATAGCTTATCTCATTCCGTTAGAGCATTAAAATCAGTAAAGTGGATTTTCCATAACATATTGCCTGATCTAGATTGGGTACGCGTAGTTTCGTGTGCAAATAAATATTTATGAAACGCATTGATCACATTTTGTTCCACACCTTCATCGCCCGGATCAAGAATAGAATAGTACCTTCTAAATTCCCGTATAATTTGAGGAAGGGAAGCCTTCAAAAATCGAAGCGATAAGGATAAATAATCAATGCCTACAGGACTATAAACTCGTCCCATTGGCCAAATTTCTGAATTGATGCCAAGTTCTGAACGGATCTTTGCTTCCATGTCAGAGAAGTCCAACTCATCAAAAATTTCTGAAAATCTCTGAGGTTTTGCATTTGGATCTTTATCACTTTCCACTCGAAACACACCACCTTTGAATCGACGAGCAATGAAATCAGAAACATAGTCACCTTCTTCCACAGCTTCTTCAATAGGAAATATTTTTGATTGGAAATAGATTCTATCTGTTTCCACACTAGGGGATTGATTTTGTGCACCAGCTTTTTTGATCTCTTCTGGCTTTGCCCCACCTAAGTATTGCATATCGGTCGAAAAAATATACATAAATTTTTTGTTAGCAAAGACAATGGGTCTTGCAAAAAACAATTTTCCTGTTTCTTTTTTTGGTCGAGGTTCAGGTAATAAACTAGTGCCTTCAATAGCTTCGGGAAGAAATTTAATTAAAATATTTACATACTCTGATATTGCAGAATATTCAGGCTTTGTAATGGAAGACGAAGGAAGGAAAAACTTTTCACCAAACTTAATGTATGGCGAATGTAAATTATCTACAAAAATTTCACCTGGCTTATTTTTCCCGTCCAAATCCAGAAGTTTTTTATTAATGGCTAGAATTTCTTTAGGAATCATTTATTTTTTTAACTTTTCTATTTTAAAAGCAAAAGGTTTCATTCTGCTGAATCCTACCCACCGTGTACTATTGGAATGATTCATAGTTATGCGATAATTTGATTCTTTGCCTTCGCGGAAATGTCGTTCTATTGTTTTTCCCAAAAATTGAAATGGTATCTTTGCCTCTTTGAATATTTTACGGTATAACAAGACAAAACTAAAAGGGTTTAGAGAAGTTCCTACATAATACACTTTCCCTTTTCCAAACTGGTTTACAGTAATCGCTGGTTTTCCTTTGTAGAATTTTTTTGAATCAGAATACTTAGAAAATACTTTTGCAGTTGTAGGTTCAAGTATTTCACAAAACTTTTTACCCTTTAAAGGAAATACTCCCATTCGTAGCGAAACTTCTTCATTGCCGATGGCTTCAAATTGGTAAACTTCCACTCCTGCCATTTCTCTAAATTTTCCAGGCACAGGATCTTCCACCATCCAATGGTCTTTATCCTTAATCCCCGAACGGTAGCCCAAAACCAGGATTCCACCATTCTCTACATAACTTCGAAGTTTTTCTACAATTTGATCATCAAACATTGTATATAAAGGAAGAGACAAAACCTTGTACTTGGACCAGTCTACGTTGGCCTCAATAGGTAAAGAATGAGTATTTACATTTAGAACATTTGAACCAGCAAACCAAGTGGCAAGTTCTATATCATAACCGACTCGCGCAAAAGGTACAGGATCAAATTTGAGCCCATCGGACAATGGTTGATGTTTGTAATTTCTGGAATTTTCAACATCGTGTAACAAAGCCACCTGAGCTGGATAAGGCGAATCCTTTATATCATCCGCAAAATCACGTAATTCTTCTATTGTTCTTTTCAACTCATAATACTTATGTGTTTTTTTCTTCCCGTGATCCAAGATTCCATAACAAAGTTGCTCTTGCCCAAATCTAGCCGTACGATATCTAAAAAAATAAACTTGATTGGCTCCATTAACTATGGCTTGAGTTAACCATAATCCGATTTGTCCTGGAGGTGGTAAATATCCGAGAGTATCATGACCTTGGACACCAGAAAATTGTTCCATTACAGTGAATGCATCATTTTTTAATCCGCGTGAGTATTGTAAGGTGGCAGAAACTAAAGGATGGGGATAGGGTTCTTGTTGATTCCCCCAAACAGGATAATTATCCCAAGAAACATAATCTAAGGTCTTAAATAATTCATACATATCCGTCACTGGGAGAAAAGGTGAAGGATACAAGTTTGTTGTAATTCTACGATTTTTAGAATATTTTCTAACAATATCCGTTTGTATTTTTATGTAAGAAACTAATTCGTCTGATTGAAATCGATAATAATCTTGGATCATTGCTGGATTAAAATTACTAGCAACGTGGGCTCCCGGAAGAGGAATCTGATTCCAATCCGAATACATTACACCCCAAAATACATTCCCCCAACGTTTGTTAAGTGTAGATAAAATTTTATATTTGCTTTTTAACCATTTTCGAAAATTGATTTCTGCTAATTTTGAATAGTCTTGATCAGATCCTTCATGTCCTGGCTCATTATCAATTTGCCATCCTACAACCGCAGGATGATTTCCAAAATGTTTTGCCATGGCTGTAACGATTCTTTCTGTCGCCTTACGAAAAGCTGGTGAAGAAAAAGAAGCTTGCCTGCGTGTACCTATAATTCTTATAATGCCATCCTTTGAAGTTTGGACAATTTCTGGATGCTTTTTGTATAACCAAGGAGGAAATGTAGCTGTCGGTGTTCCTAGAATGGCTGTCATTCCTAACTTATGTATCTTATCAAGAATTTGATCAAAAAGGGAAAATTCAAATTTGCCTTCTTTCGGTTCCATAATTCCCCAAGCAAATTCAGCAAGACGGACTGATGATAGTCCCATTTCCTTCATTAAATTTAAGTCTTCATCCCAATCTTTTTCCGTCCATTGTTCCGGATAATAATCAACACCAAAGATCATAATTTTCCTTTTTACGATTGCCGTATCTCACTTCAAACACAGACTGAATACGAAAACCTTCGTTTCAATCAAATAATGACCGATCAAGTTATTTTAGGAATAGTTCCTCAAAACCATTTTAGATTCTCTATCGCAGAATTAACCAATACTGCGAATGATATTACTACATTACACAATCTCAATCGTGAAATGTCCGTTTTCCTCTCAAAGACCATGCTTGGTGCTCTGTTTTTAGCCGAAATGACAAAAAACCAACAAAGGGTCAGCATACAATGGAAGGACGAAACAAACAAATCGGCTCTCGCATATAGCGATCGTTATGGGAGAATAAAAGCTGTCGCTTATGGTGACATGCTAGAAGAAGGCGATATTAGAAATGAATTCATACTCGGTCAAGGAATAATGAAAGTTATTCGTTGGCAATACGATTCAGATTTTTATCAAAGTTTTACTAACCTTATTGAAGATACGTTTGAATTTAATTTTTTAAAATATTTAGGGGAATCAGAACAAGTAAGATCAATCGTAGGAATGGATGTTGAAAACAAAACACTACAGCCAATTAATAATCGCGTAAAGGGTGTTATGTTTGAAGCATTGCCAGAAGCTACAGATGAGGACTTTGATTTTATAAAATCAAAGATAGAACCCTTATTCCAGAAAGAATTATTTTGGAACCAAAGCCTCGAAGAAATGAAAACAGAGCTATCTATTGCTCTTGCTTCAGAACTTATAGTGCTATCAACCGAAGAACCAGCTTTTATCTGCGATTGTTCTAGATTCAAAGTTTCTGAAATCATTTTATCCCTTGGTAGAATCGAGGCTGATTCTATCGTAGATGAATTTGGCCAAGTGGAAATCACTTGCGAATTTTGTAAAAAAGCATATCAGTTCAATCAAGAGGATGTCGCCACTCTTTTCCAAGATGAATGAATTGAAACTTGAATTAGGCGAAGACAACCTAAAGCCACTTTTTGAAATTTTGACTCCATTAATTCAAAAGATTTTAAATCAAAAGCAGTTCCCTATTATTTTATTATCCGGCGATTTAGGGGCAGGCAAAACTACTTTAGTAAGAAAATGGATGGAATCGGTAGGCTCAAATGATCAGGCAAACTCACCAACATTCACCTTACAAAATATTTACGATTGGAAAGGAATCGTAATCCACCACTTTGATTTATATAGAATTAAATCAATTGAAGAGTTAGAAGAATTAGGCTTTGAGGATATTTGGGGTAAAGTCGGAATTTGCTTTATTGAGTGGTGGCAAATTGCTGAAAATCTTATCCCTTCCCAAAGTAGGATTCATCTGAACATCGAAACAATTGATAGAAGCAAAAGAATATACAATCTTCGGTCTATGTATTTATGAAAGTTCTTTTCTTTGATGCCACGCAAGATTGGTTGCATGTTGCAATAAACGAATTAAGCAATCAAGATAGAGACAAAAATGTATTAGATAAAGTTTTGTTTGAAAAAAGTGAGTATTGCCCAAAGGAATCTTCTTTTCGTCTAGTGTCCGAAATTCAAAAAGCATTGAAAATAATAGAAATCAAAAAACCTGATGCTGTAGTTTGCTTGCTTGGACCAGGTTCCTTTACAGGAATTCGCATAACGGTAGCTACTGCTAGAAATTTATCTCAATTATGGAAAATAGCATCTTACGGCATCGATAGTGTAGAAGCGTATGCCGTTTCCTATTTTTCCGAATCAAGGGCAAGGATTCATCTAGCGATTGATGGAAAACAAAATAAATTCTACTATGGCAGTTTTGATGGAACTAATTACTCAGGTAGTCGTGATTTAGAAAATCCTGATATAAAAAAAATCATAAACTTAGATCAACAAATAAACAAACAAGAATTTGTTTTTGTAGGTCAAAAACCAGAATGCTTTCCAGAAATCTCATTAAAAATTGGAGAGACATTACCAAAATCTATGCCTATACTAAGGTACCTAAAGGAAAAAATAATCAAATTAGATTATGATCAATTTGATTACCTCCACTTAATTCCGAATTATATTCGTGGTAGTTATGTGGAAACTAACAAGAAATAATGGACATATACAAATTACAAAAGAAAATCATTGATTACCTTGATTCAAAATCAGGAAAAGAAGTTACTAAACAAGAAATAAAAAACAAATTTTTGGATCTAGTTGAAAAACCAAAACAACAACATATTAATCAAAAGAAAAAAAGCGCTAAACCAAAAGTTCGATCCACAAGAAAGGAGCTAGATCTTGCCGTTGAAAATCTGTTAGTATCCCTTGAGAAAGAAGGGTTATTAGAAACACACAAAAAGTCAATTTTAGTAAAATCACCTTTTCGATTTGTTGGGCGAGTCTCAATTTCCCGTAGAGGAGATGGTTTTTTAAAATTACCAAGCAAGAGCGAAGTTTTTATTCCAGGTTCATTAACAAATACTGCAATCAGTGGTGACAAAGTTGAAGTACTACCATTGGGCATTGGAAGAAAGGATCGTTTCGAAGGTGAAGTCACACAAATCCTTCGCCGGGGCCGTACTCTTTACCGAATGAAAGTCAAAGAAAAAACTGGAAAATATATATTTGGGTTTTTCTTAGATATGTTAGGTGATGAAAAAGAGGGAGTGATTCATACAAAAACTCTTCTAAAGGATACTATAGATAATATTAATTTAGGCGATATCTTGATTGTAAAATTGAAAGAAGGATCAAGACCAGATGATAACCTATACGAAGTTAGCTTCGATAGATTTGAATCCGATTCAAAAGAAGATCCTGATTTAATGCGTATTTTAATGAAGTACGATTTTCAAATTCAACATCCCGATCATATAAAACTAGACTATAATGAAGAGGTTTCTGAAAAAACCGTTCACGATTGGAATCATAGAACTGATTTAAGAGAATTATATGCCGTCACAATTGATGGTGAAACCGCAAAAGATTTTGATGATGCGATTAGTTTTTCAGATGAAGAAAATCGATTGAGAATTTGGGTTCATATCGCGGATGTTTCGCATTATGTAAAATTAGATTCTGATTTAGATGAAGAAGCATACAATCGTGCCACTTCTGTCTATTTAGCAAATCGTGTCGTTCCGATGTTGCCACCAATATTGTCTGAGAATCTTTGCAGTTTAGTAGCGGATGTTAATCGCTGTGCATTCACCGTCGAGATGGAAGCAAGCAGGGATGGCGAAATTTTTAATGCTAAATTTTATAAATCTATAATTAAAGTAAACAAACGTTATACTTATGAAATGGCGGAGGCAGAAATCAAATCTGCTGATCCCAAAAATTGGATGTTTCAAATTTCACAATTTACCGACAACTTGCGAAAAAAGAGAATTAAAACTGGCAGAGTAGATCTGAATTTAAAGGAAGCTACAATTTCTTGGGATAAAGAAAAAAAAGCCTCAGGCATAGAAATTAAAGATCGTCTAACGAGTCATATTTTAATAGAAGAATTGATGCTTTCAGCAAATATGAAAGTTGATGAATTTTTGAGAAAGAAAAATGCTCCGACTCTTCATAGAATCCATGAACCAATGGATGAAGACAAATTAGAAATGTTAAATCAATTTCTACAATTAAATGGGCATAATATCACCATCAAAGATACGAGTTATCCGCAAATCATGAACGCCATTCATGCAATAGAAAATAGCCCCGTTGCTAAGATATTTAATTATTTATTACTGAGAAGTTTTATGCAAGCATACTATGGCGGTGAAACACTTGGACATTGGGGTTTAGGTTTTAAAGATTATTGTCATTTCACTTCACCGATTAGAAGATATCCTGATCTTGTAGTACATAGAGTTCTTCATTCTGCACTTTTATCAGAAAAACTACCATATAACAAAGGTAACATTGAAGTAATGGGATTACATTGTTCCGAAGAAGAAAGAAGAGCTTCGGATGCTGAACGAGATATTATAAAAATTAAATCTTTTCGTTATCTCGAATCCACTGGAGTTACAGAATTTAAAGGATTCATCGTGGGTATTCGTCCGTCTCAAATTTTTATAGAACTAGCAGATTCCAATCTAGAAGGTGTCCTCGATAAATCTGAGTTTACAGATGAATTAGAAGTGATGATTAAAAATGATTTTTCTTTTTATTCAAAAAAATACACTAAAAACTTTTTCATAGGTGATGAAGTTTCTGTTTCACTAGATAGAATTGATTATGAAGAGATAAAAGTTTTTCTAAAACTCAAATCTTTTAAAAAATAGAATTTGATTCAATATCAGAACGCGTCCAAATTCGTCTAAAAAATGGTTTATTGTTAATTGTGAGTTTTTTCAATTTTTGAATGATATCTTTCTCAGAAATATTAAATTCTGACATTACTTCTCGATTTAAATTCATATGGGAATGGGTAATCCATTTAACGACAGTTTTATCTTTACGAGCTTCTTTAGGTAAGAGCTCACCCATATATTCAAAGAATTTCTGATGAGTTAAAAAACTTGCATTAGATACTTCTGGCATTGGAGCCGCGCCATGATCTGCAGTGACAACTAATAAAAATTTGTCTTCATAATTTGATCGCAAAAAATCAAAAATCTTGCGAATCTCCATATCTGTGGCTCTTAGAATGTTTTCAGACTCTTTAGATTCCCACCCATACAAATGACCTACGGCATCTGTTGCTTTTAATGTAACAAATGCTAAATCGGTTACACCATCATTAAAAAATGGTTTTGAGATTATTTCATTATTTACTACTGTTCGAAACGTTTCGCCATCTAACAAAACTTGGTATTCTGATGCTTGGAAGTGATGCATCTTTTTTATTAAATCAATCCGGTCTTTCACTTTAAATTCAGAATTTGATACTTTGTTTTTTTCAATATAGAATTGATACAAATCCAAATTATTAAGAGTCTCTGGCAATGAATACGCTTTCGTATATGTATCCCATCTTAAAGTATTTGTATTTTCCCAATAGACAAAATCTTGATCAGGCAAATTTTCATTGCTTATTTGTTCAGGAATTAAACTTCCATGACCAGCCATTCCAATACTAGCCCTTGCCGCATAACATTGACTGACTACTACGGGCAGATTTTTATTTTTTCTATCCCATTCATCTGCAAAACTCAATGTTTTCATTTCATTTAGATTTATTTTTTTATCTAAAGTTTCATAAGCTTTTCTTTCATTCACACTACCATTATTATAATAATAAACTTCGTTTGAAAATGTTCCCATTTCTTTTGGAAAACTTCCTGTGCCAATGGCAGCATGTCCTACTGCTGTATGAGCCTCAAGGTGGGCAACTTTAGCCTTAGTAAAGTATGCTGATGAGGATTTTAAAGAAGTCAAAAATGGAGAAGAATTTGGATGCGCTTTGTACAATTGATCTCCACCTTGATCTACAACGATAGTAACAATTAATTCAGGTTTGGTGGTATTTTTTGTAAAAATTTTATTATAATCTTTTATATCTATTTTATTTTTAAAATCGAAGTTTAGGATTTTTGCATATATGGAAGGGATATGCTGTTGAAATATACTATCTGGATATGTACCTGGTTTAATCCATTTTGGACCATATATCCAAATCGGAATATTTGTATCATACGGATAATGAGTATAATGTGAAGTATAGTTTACTTCTTTTTCAAATTGTTTAAGATTTTCATCCCAACCCCAAGTATTCTTGAGTTCTTCCCAGGAAATTTCATGTTCAATGAGTATTTCTTTTAATTCATCCTGAGAATAATGAGAAAGAGTGATTGATTCTCTAGCTTCTTTATCAAATATATTGTGTGGGTAAGGAACTAGTATTAAATCTGTATCAGGTTGTAGTGATCTTCTGGCTGCTGCTTTATATTCATTCTCCCAACTGCATGTTGAAAAAAGTATGAAACTAAATAATATGATAACTTTTAAATATTTTTTGATCATCTTCGTGATCCTTAATTTGAATTGTACAACTTTCTCTTTGCGATCACATAAAAAGCAAGTTAGAATTACTTTTGCTGGCGACATCATGTGCCATAGTTCACAACTAGCCAGTTATTACGATTCAAAGACAAAATCATATCAGGCAGATAAAAGTTTTGATTATATCGCAAAGAGAATTAAAAATTCAGATCTTGTTCTGGGTAATTTAGAAACAACGATTGTTTCGAGTCCAGATCTATACAGTGGCTATCCTCGTTTTGGTTCCCCAAAAGCTATCGTAAAGTCACTAAAAAAAACAGGATTTCATATTATATCAACTGCCAATAATCATTCTGCCGACAAAGAATCGTTAGGTATTGATTTAACAATTGATACAGTCTTAGAAGAAGGAATGATTCCAATAGGAACTTACAAATCTATGGATGATTATATAACCAGGAAAAATTTAATCATTACATTGAATGATATAAAAATTGCAATTTATAATTATACGTATTCTACAAATGGAGTTAAAGTTCCTAAAGATCGAATCGTTAGGTTGATTGATGAAGAATCTATATCAAAAGATTTAGCATTCGCAAAACAGAATCAAGCAGACTTTATTATTGTTTGGTATCATTTTGGAACCGAATACCAAATTAAGCCAGATTCATACCAGGAAAAATGGGTCAATTTTGCTTTAAAAAATGGCGCTAACATTGTCATAGGTGGACATCCGCATGTAGTTCAAAAAATAGAAAGATATAATCTAAATAAAGATTCACTGTCTGATGAACAATTCATAGCGTATTCATTGGGAAATTTTTTATCAGCTCAGTCGCGTCCATTTACGGATGGTGGTATGTTATTACATTTTAACATACTTATAGAAGAAAATGGAAAGCGAACAATTTCTGATATTAAACCCGAACCTGTTTGGGTATCCCCCAATGGATATAGAATAATTCCAATAGAGGCATATTTAAACAATGAAATGGAGATCCAATTGAGTCCTAATCATAAAAAACGTATGTTAAATTATTATAAAGAGTTTCAGAAAGTGATGAACGATAATAAAATTTAAATATCGTCTTTTATTTCATCATAACCGAGTCCTTCACGTAATACTTTTATTTTGTCTTCAGTACAATCGAGAATTGTTGACATTTCTATTTTTACAATTCCTCCATCTATAATTGAAGTTACATGCTTCCCGTAAATTGATTCTAAATCATCTATATCAATGATAAATTCATCATTCGTAAAGGCAGATGCTGAAGTTATAGGATCATTATGGATCGACAACAAAGTTTGTAAATAAATATGATTTGGAAATCTGATACCTATATGCTTATCCTTGTGATGAGCAAACGAAGGTTTCGGCAAATTTTTACTGGCTTTGAGAATAAATGTAAAAGGACCAGGTGTAATTTTTTTCATTAACCTGTAAGTAGGGTTTGGCAAATATTCTATCATTTGCGAAGCCATAGAAATGTCTTTGCATAATAATGAGAGTGGCTTATCTTTCGGAAGTTTTCTTAATTTATATAAATTATCAACACCCGTTCTGGAATTTGCATCAGCAATTATTGCATAAACCGTGTCTGTTGGGAAAATAAATAATTCTCCATCCCTTAACCGATCGGATATCTGTTTTAATTTCCGTATTTCTGGATTTTCAGGATGGAGATAATCTATCATTTTATTGTGCTGTCAATCCACCGTCTATAACCAGTGTTTGGCCTGTCATATAACTTGAAGCATCGGAAACTAAATATATTGCGGCTCCCAATATTTCTTCTGGTTTACCCAATCGACCCATCGGAATTCCAGCTAACACTTGCGACATTATATATTCTTTATTTTTTATCATATCAGTCATTTCTGTATCGATAAGACCTGGACAGATTACATTCACTCTATAACCAGAATTGCACCATTCAATTGCCAATGCCTTTGATAAAGAAATCACCGCACCTTTAGTTCCTGAATAAACCGAAGCTAGTTTCGATCCAACCATTCCTAGAACAGAGGCTACATTTATGATATTGCCTCCATCTTTTTTGTGGTGTTTGTAATATGCCTGGCAACTTCTAAAAACACCTGTATAATTTGTTTGAATGATATTTTGAAGTTCTTCTTCTTTGAAGCCCGATGCTGGCGTATTTGTAGCAATGCCTGCGTTGTTAATCAAAGTATTTAATTTACCATGCTTTTCTCTTATCTTTCCTATGACTTGAAAGGCATCAGTTTCTGATTTAACATTGATGACTACTCCAGAAATCCCTTCTTTATCCATCCATTCGATTGATTCTGGCCTAGACCCAGCACCATAGACGATTGCACCTGCATCACGAAGACCGAGAGCTAATGATTTACCAATACCACGACTAGCGCCCGTTATAAGTACTGTTTTTCCTTTTACATCTATTAAATTCATTTTACCTCGTGATTTGCTGGATAACAATTGCTATTTTCTGGTTTAGTTTCTTCTAATAGTTTTTTATAATCAATATTTCCATCATCGGTAACTAAATCTCGCCTAATATAGTGGGCACCATTTTCATAAAAGTCCGCCACCGGATTGCATTCTTCGATTTGGTTTTCATCACGACAACTGATACGAACATAAAAATTCCCAAAAGTATGTGTTCTGTTCCGCCAATAGTCACCAAACGAATTGCACTCAACGAATTGAATTACTTTATTTTTGCATCCGTAGGTTAAATTACTGATGACGATCAATAGAATAAAAAACATTCTTTGAAACATAGTTAGATTATTTAAGTTTGAACTAGAAAGGCAAGAATTTGTTTATTTTAAAAAGTCGTTCTCCAAGAAGAATTCAAATATTATCAGATTTAGGTTTAGTATTTAAAATAGATCCCACAGATATTAACGAGGATCAGAACGCCTTTGAATTACCTACGGATTATATCAAACGCATTGTTACTCACAAAATTGGTGATCCAAAAGAAATAAATTCAAATGATCTCTACCTTGCTTGCGACACCATTGTTCTTTTAGAAGAACAAATCTTACATAAACCTAAAGATGAATTTGAAGCATCAGAAATTTTAAGTAAACTAGTGGGAAAAAAGCATTCAGTCATTTCTTCATGCATGATGGTGACAAATGGAGATTGGGATTTTTTCTCTGAAGAAACACAGATTCTCTTTAAACCTTGGGGGCATCAGGAAATTCAGAATTACATAAAGAACCACCAACCTTTCGATAAGGCTGGATCATATGGAATCCAAGATGAAGATGGTCCTGTCTTAAATTACTTCGGATCTTATCAAAATGTGGTAGGATTCCCGATAAGAAGTTTCTTGAGTCGATGGGAAAAATGGAATCAGTATTTAAATTATAATTTCCCTAAAAAATCAAGCGTAAAGATTTACTAAATCTCCTGGCTTATAATTTGATTTATCGCGTGAATTTGTTTGAATCGATTCTGCTTTAGCACTAGTTTCCTCTGTGGGAAACTTCGGTCGGTACTGATTTGATTGAATCGCCTCAACCTTTTCTACGGGCTGCGTATTAAAGGAAGGTGAAATGTATGTGAGAGGCTCACCTAAACCGGAAACTCTTGCCACACCGCTTGCTATATCCATATTGTGATTATCGCTCCAATTCTACCCAGAGATTAGACCTTTATAAAAAAATGGATACAAAAAAAAGCGCGATCGAATACCCAAGCCTCTTTCAACTTTTTAAAACCTCTGATAAGAACCTCCCATCGGTCTTTACTTATGTAGGCGAAGATTCGTTCGAATTTGAAATCGCTGTTGATTTTTTTAAAGATAAATTAGAAAAGCAAGGCCAAGCTTTGGATATCATCGTGATAGTAGCGGAAGGCGGAGAACAATCGAAACTTTTTGCTGAACTTTTTACACCTGATATGTTTTTTCCAAGAAAACTCATCATTTTGAAAAATGGAACTGCCTTCTTTAAACCAATATTAGAGTCGAAAGCAAATTCCGATTACTCAGATTATGTCTCTGGATTTAAAAAAAATATAATCAGTTTATCAGATAATATTACTCTCCTTGTTCATTACGATGCCAAGGATCTACCAGCTTCCTATTTAAATCTTTTTCAAAATAATTTCAGTTTTTATAAACCAAAAACAATTTACCAACAAGATATTGGAAAAGCTCTTAAAGAAGTATTAGAACAAGAAAATGTGCAATTGGAAGAAGAGGCTTGGGATGAATTTATACATAGAATTCCACCTAATGTTGGATCCTATATTAAGAATGTTAGAAAACTTAAACAATACCTCAATAAATCCAAATTCACGTTAGCCGATATAAATTCCATACTATTCACTCAGACCGAAATGGATATAACATCCCTGGTTGAAAGTTTGATCGCTTTAAAAAAACCAGAATTTTATAAAGAATTCACAAAATTTTCAGGGGATAATGGCGAGATTTTAGCATTCCTAACCAGGTTAATGTACAAATTGGATGAGATTCGTAAAGTAAGAGTTATACGGTCAAAATACAATGGTGAAATCCCAATTCCCGTAATGGACGATATTCTCAAAACTGGTTCCTTTTCTGAGGGAAGGAAAGGTTTTATGAGGCGAAAACTAAGTTCGGATTCAAAAAATTTTACAGAAAAATCATTAAATCAATTTTATGAAATTTTAATCGACATGAATATTAAATACAAGTCTGGATTAAGAGATGAAGAAGGAAAAGTTTTTTTCATTCAAAAATCTATGGAATTGTTTAGAATCATTCATGTTTCTTCATCCAATTGATAGTCACTGATTTTCCGATACAAATTTCTTTCTGATATACCCAATAATTTAGCGGCCTTTAGTCGATTTCCATTAACAAATTTCAAATTTTGTTTGATAATCGCTTTTTCATAAGCATCAAGAGATACTCCAATTTTTATATCTAAGGCTTCGATATGTTGTTGAAAAAAATGAATTGGAATTTTGCTAAACTGAATTTGTTTTTTTGAAGTATATGCAACTAATGAAAAAATAATGTCTCTCAGTTCATGCAAATTATTCTTATATTTTCGCTTTGAAAAAAATTGATAAAACCCTTCGTCAAAGTTTGTTATACTCTTTTTCATTTCAGCATTTGCAGATTCTAGAAAATGGGTCACGAATAAAGGAAGATCTGTGATTCTTTCTTTCAAAGTTGGCAATTGAAATTGAAAAGATTTAAATTGATCAAATAATTCATTGGCAATTTTTGATTTATTGAACTGTTCTATTTCCTGAGAATTAATTTCCCAATAGATAGCCAAATCTGATGTTAGATTGTATTTTTGATTTTTCCACCATGAATTCCATTTTTGAATTTCTTCTTGATTTGCTTGGTTAAAATTTTCCCACCAAAAAACTTTCAAACTATCTGTTTTTATTTGAAAATTTATAGTATCAAACCATTTTTCTTTAACTGAATAATCAATTTTTATCTTCTGAATATTTTTAGATTCCGATTTGATATCTATCGATTTTTGGATCCAAAAACTTTTGCCGACCCCTGAATCACCTATGATCATCATTGGTAAATTTGATTTAGAAACTTCACACCAATATTCTTTTAACTTTTTTATTTCTCCAGATAAACAAATCCACGGCAAATCATTGTTACTTTTTTTTGACAAGAGAAATGACTCCCTGTAAATAACCAGAAAATTGCCTGATTTTATTGTCTTCTAAAAATTTTTTTGCTTTGGAAGGAGTAACGTGCAAGGTCTTTGGATAAACTGTTGATGTTTTTAAAAATTCTGTTTCATTCGCTAAATTTGTAATACCATATGTTGAAAATGGATCAAGTGTAACGGTCGTTTGTATTAAATATTCTTTTCCAATCGTGACATTGATTTCATTTGATATTTTTAACCAAATTGCTTCACCTTTTGTTTTCAAAAGTACAGTTTGAAATCTTTCTGATTCACTTGCATCACTGATAATTTCATTTCCGACAGATGATTCAATATCTGTCTTTACTTCTTCTTTCTCTAGGACACGTTTTTCTGATAATTTTTCAAAGGCTTCAGACATGTTATACGGTGTAACTGTATCCACCGCTGCTCTAACTTGCGAAGCATCCCATTTTTTGAAAACTTGCGAATCCAATTGAAAAGGAGGTGAAATTTCCATTGTAGTTGAATAAAGATTAAATTGATTCAAAAAGATTTGGGTGTATCCATCTTCGGTTCCAATTTTTTGGTATTCCGTGATTCCAATCAGTTTAGAAGAACTTTTTCTTCCAATTTTTTGCAATTCTCGTATAACATTCAATTCACTGTGATTGGGAATGATAATGTACAACTCGATACCAAGCTGTCTAAGTTCGTTCAAGGCCAATGTGATATCAGTACTTTTTTCTCTAACCGCACCTGACAAAATTAAAAATAGTTTACGAGAAGTTTTTTTACCAGAAGTAAATTTCAATCGTAAGGATTGAATCGCTTGCAAAACGGAATCAGAACGATTTGATCCAGACCAAGAAACATCTTCAAATAATTTTTTTACTTCTGTATGTTCCAGGCTCGGAGGAAGAGTTACAATTTTATCTTTTCTGATAAAAGTAGCTCCTATAAACAGGTTTGAATTATCTAAAATACCATTTAAAACTTTTTGAAAATCTTTTCGATAGTATGAATACGATCCATTTGTATCATACAAAAAATGAATCTCTTGGTAACTAATTTGATTTTTATTATTTTTCTCATAAAACTTTGGTGATAAAAATCTAAATGATTTTTCTACATGTTTTTCAATAGCCAATATAAAATTAGAAACAATTTTTGAATGTATCGTTTGTAAGGATTTATTTTTACAATTATAAATCTCAGTTTGAATGATGATAGGCGATCCAAAATCTACTGAATCTTTTGTTACAAAATTGCTTTCCCACTCTAAACATAAAAGATTAAGAGAGGCTTCGTTTACTTTTGTATCTTCTCTGTAGTTTTCGTTAATTAAGAATTTTTCAATGGAATTGGAATCTGTAAGTTCCGTTTGATAATTTCTCTTAAGGTAGTGTCTTGTTAATTTTGCAATTTCCTTTGATGCATCTTCTTTAGTTCCAAGATAAAGTGGAATATTTCCTGTAACAGATGCTGGTAAGACGCTGATTTCTTTGGCATATAGTAAGCCAGATTGAACAAAAAATAACATAATAAAAATTAGAAGAACGGCGTTCCCTTTTTTTGTCCATTTGTGACAATTTTTAACAATTCTAAGCATAAGTTTTATTAATGAATCCTTAATTTGATCAGCATGAAATCTGTGAGAAAAGATTGACAGCTACATTTCTTGTCTATTAAATCTATCGGAAAGGAGTAGATTCTTTATGAAGCAATCACTTATCGTATGTATTTCTATGCTGGCTTTTGTTGTATCTTGCGGCTCAAGCGATGGCAGAAGAGATGCCACAACTGTTGGAAAACACGGTTGGATTTTTGAAGGTTGGGCATGTGCCCCTGACGCTGCAGCTGGTGCGAGAGGCGAGAGCCCTGCTCAGTATTGCAAAGGAAAAGAGAAAGATTTCGATTATTTATACATGAAATTTTCAGCTAGAGCATCTGACAAAGCGATCAAAGCAAATTCTGTTGCGATGAAACAGTCTACTTGCCGTGAAGCCGCTCGACTACAAGTCGCAGGTGATGGTTTGAAAAAGATTTTAGGTGAATACCTAGAACAAGCATCTGGAGTTTCTGATGGTCAATCTACAGGTTCAGTAATTGTATCTGAATCAAAAGGTTTGATTAAAGGAATCGGGGTTTATGACTGTTGTTCACTTAACAATGAAAAGGGTGTTTGCGCAGATGTTGGCGAACCTGAAACTTGGGAAGAATGCCAGTGTGTTGGTTACATGAAATATGTAGGCGGACAAAAAGCTCTCGAATCTAAAGCTCAAGCAGCTCAATAAGTTAAGACTTATTTTGTCTGATAGAAACCTCCCGACGTTGGGAGGTTTTTTTTTACTCTCATATTATTTCTGTTATAATTTCGATTATTTTAGTAATGTCTTGCTTAATAACAGGATACTTGAATGTTAGTCGAATGAAAAAAATATTTTTATTACTTATTTTATTATCAGGAATTTTTCTTTCTACTTGCAAAGAAACAGAAAAAGACAAAAGCTTAGAGACTGCCGGCTTGTTATTTGCTGTTGCACCTAAGGCGAGTACTGCACCAACTACTTTGACTTATACTTCAACTAGCAGTGGCGTAGTAATAAAAACTACAAGCATAGGGATTATAACAGGCTCGACTGTTTCTTTGAGTCCAACATTAACACTTCCGAATGGAATGACAGCTTCTAATTATTCTGTAACTCCAAGTCTACCCGCAGGCTTAAGTATGAATTCATCTACAGGTGTTATTTCAGGAATTGCTACCACCGCCTCAGCTTACGCTACTTATTCCGTTCAAACAACTTTGACTGCTGGTTCTGGTTTTTTTGTTAATGGTACAAATCCATTAGTTGTGAATCAGTTTATAATTGTTGGATCTTCAACACAAATAAGTAATCTAACTTGTAGCTTCGTAGGAATAGCAGGTGGATGTGGCGGATCCTCTGGTTATTCTTGCGCAAATTCTTCATCATGTTCAAGTTCTAGTACATGCAGCAATATTAGTGGCTGTGCCTTCTAAAAACTTTCACAATTTAAAGCAGATCCAGAATCAATAATCATACTTGATTCTGGGTCCATAGAAAAATTGATTTCACTCAATCTATTGATAAATTCATTTGCACTGACAACTTGTAATAGAATTTTTCTTTCCTTCTCAGGAAAATTTGTTCCTTCCAAATACCGTACAAAATGTTTTCGAAATAAAATAAGCGCATATTCATCTTCACTTTTATAAAAATCCAACATTGCTAATAAATGTTCTATGATTTGATCTTTGATTTCTATATCGGAAATAGAATTTTTAGTCTTTGAAGAAAAAATCCAAGGATTACCGATAGCCTTTCTTCCGATTAACACTAAGTCTACGCCATACTCTTTTATCTTTTCTTTTGCATCACCATAAGAAGATACATCGCCGTTTCCATAAATAGGAACCTTTGCAATTGATTTAATTTCGCCTATTTTTTCCCAATCCGCTCGACCCGAATAACCCATAGATTTTGTTCTTCCATGTACCGAGATGGCAGAAACTCCGGCATCTTGTAATAATTTTACTGTTTCTAAATAATTATAGGATTTTTCATCCCAACCTAATCGTATTTTGGCGGTAACGGGTACTGCTACATTTTTTTTTATACCTTCAATCATTTTTCCAGCAAGGGATAAATTTCGAAGTAATCCCGCCCCTGAACCGTTATGTGAAACCTTTGAAACAGAACAGCCCATGTTTAAATCTATTATGTCTGGATTTAATACTTCGATACGTTTGGCTGCTTCTATAACGGTTTCTAATTCTGAACCAAAGATTTGAAAAACGATAGGTCGTTCCATTGTTTCAAAACGAAACATATCAATAGATTTTTGATTACCTAAAACAATTTGTTCAGTAGATACAAATTCTGAAAAAGAAAATGCAGAACCATATTTACGTGTAATTTTTCGATAGGGGCTATCTGAAATTCCAGCCATAGGTGATAAGGCAACGTCTCCCTTAATTTCAACATTGCCAACCATCACCATGTTTTTTTACTCTGTGTCTTTTACGATGGCGAAATCTTTTACAAAATCATCATCTTTAGTATCTACAATTTTCACACCCATAGCAGATCGACCAACCAGCGAAATTTCTTTGGCACTGACTCGAATGGACATCCCTGATTGAGTAATCACTAATAGTTCATCTTCTTCTCTTACCGAACAAATTCCGACAGATTTTCCATTCTTCTCGCCAACTTTGAGGTAGGTCATTCCTTTACCAGCGCGGCCTTTCGTAGAGAATTCATCGAAGTCCGTTCTTTTTCCGATTCCATTTTCCGAAATACAAAGTAATTGTGTGTTAGGTTCTACTTTCGTTAATCCAACGATTTGATCTGTTTCATCCAATCTCATAGCAGTTACACCTGAAGCAGTTCTTCCTTGTGAGCGTAATTCATTTAGATTCATACGAATTGCTAAACCTTGTTGGCTTCCAATGAAAACATCGTAATTTTCTCTATTAGATAAAACATCGATTAGTTCATCACCATCTCTTAGTCCAATCGCAATGATGCCTGATTTTTTAGTGTTTGAAAATTCGTTGAGTTGAATTTTTTTAACGAATCCATCTCTTGTGACCATAAGTAAATAGGACTCATCAAATTGTCTAAAGGCAAAAAGAGAAGTTATCACCTCATCTTCTGTTAGACTCATGATAGCTTTTAATGACTTACCTCTTGCTTCTTTGGTTGCAATTGGTAGTTCATAAACTTTTAGCAAAAATGCTCTCCCTTTATTAGAGAATAACATCAAATTATCATGGGTCATTGCTATGCTTAATTTTTTGATGAAGTCTTCTCTTTTTGTGGAAATACCTTGAATGCCCTTTCCGCCTCTTTTTTGACGTCGGAAAGTATCCATAGGTAAACGTTTGATAAACATATCTTCAGAAATTTGAACTACAACTTCTTCATCTGCAATTAAATCTTCAGCATTGAAACTTGAAGATTCCATCGATTCTAAACTAATTTCTGTTGTACGATTGTTTCCGAAAGTTTCTGCGACTTTTGTTAATTCATCGCATATAATTTGTTTAACGCGTTCTGGTTTTGCTAATATATCTTCTAAATCCAATATGTGAACGCGAATTTGTTCTAGTTCTTCTATGATTTTCTGTACTTCCAAAGATGTTAATCTTTGGAGTCTCATTTCTAATATAGCATCTGCTTGTACTTCAGAAAGTGAAAAAGTGCTAATCAACTTTGCTTGGGCTTCTCGTGGATCTTTTGAAGAGCGTATAATTCTGATTACTTCATCAATATTATCTAAAGCAATTTTTAAGCCCTCTAATATATGGGCCCTTTTCTTTGCTTTTTCTAAATCAAATTCTGTTCTTTTTATAACTACTTCATTTCTATGGGAAGCATAAGCTTTTAATATTTCCTTTAATGGAAAAATTTTTGGACGATTGTCCAAAATAGCAAGCATCGTAATACCAAAACTAACTTGCAATTGTGTAAGTTTAAATAATTGATTTAGTATTACCTGTGCATTAAAATCTTTTTTGATATGAAGCTCTACTCGTATTCCTTTTCGATCTGAAAGATCTAGAATCTCGGTAATTCCTTCTATAATTTTTTCATTAACTAGATCGCCAATTTTTTCAAGTAAATTTCGTTTATTTACTTGGTATGGAATCTCATGTATAACAATGATTTCACGACCTTTATTATTTTCAATAATTTCAACTTTGGAACGAATTCGAATCGAACCCTTCCCTGTTGAATAGGCTTGATAAAGTCCTTCACCACCAATAATAGTTCCACCAGTAGGAAAATCTGGGCCAGGTATAATTTTCATCAAATCATAAAGAGAAATTTCTGGATTTTGAATCAATGCCACAACTGCACTAATTGATTCTTTTAAATTATGCGGAGGAATGTTCGTCGCCATCCCAACGGCAATTCCCGAAGACCCATTGACTAGAATATTAGGAAAGTTAGCAGGCAAAACATCCGGTTGTTGTCTCGTATCATCAAAGTTTGGTGAAAAACTTACAGTATTCTTTTCAATATCCTTTAACAATTCTTCTGCAAGTTTTGTTAAACGCGCTTCCGTATAACGATAAGCAGCTGCAAAGTCACCATCCACAGAACCAAAGTTACCCTGTCCATCGATCAAAGGCTCACGCATGGAAAATGTTTGAACCATACGAACCATGGTATCATACACAGCACCATCACCGTGTGGATGGAAGTTACCGATTACCTCTCCGACAATTTTTGCAGATTTTACATAGGGTCTGTCACTTCGCCATGCTCTTTCATTCATTGCATGTAAAATTCTTCTATGAACAGGTTTAAGACCATCTCTTACATCAGGAAGAGCTCTTCCAACGATCACGCTCATCGCATAATCTAAGTAAGCCTCTTTCATTTGGTCTTCTATTTCTACGGGTATAACTCTAATACCAGCTTTTAATGCCCCAGCAATATCAGGTCGACCTGATACATTGAGTGCTAATGTTTTTGTTGATTCGTTTTCTTGGCCGTTAGTTTCGGTCATTTATTTTATCCGTAGCTATTATAAATCTAAATTTGCAACTTTGTAAGAGTTCTCTTCGATAAAACGTCTTCTCGGTGAAACTTCATCACCCATCAGAACATTAAAGGTATCTTCCGCTTCAATTAAGTCTTTCAATTTGACTTGTAACATAACACGTTCTTTAGGATCCATTGTCGTCTCCCAAAGTTGTTCAGGATTCATTTCACCTAACCCTTTATAGCGCTGAATCACTACTTTATCATTTGGTCGTGATTTTAAAATTTCTTCTTTCTCTCTATCTGAATAAACATAGATTGCTTCTCTTCCAAATTTCAATTGGTATAAAGGAGGTTGAGCTACATATAAATTTCCATTTTCAATAATTGCCTTCATATGTCTAAAAAAGAATGTCAAAAGCAATGTACGAATGTGTGAACCATCCACATCGGCATCTGTCATAATTATAACTTTTCTATATCTTAATTTTTCTATATTGAATTCATCATCCCCAATCCCAGTACCCATAGCGGAAATGAGCGTACGAATTTCTTCATTGGATAAAACTTTATCTAATCTAGATTTTTCTACGTTTAGAATTTTACCTTTTAATGGTAAAATTGCCTGAATATGTCTATCTCTACCTTGTTTGGCGGAACCACCAGCCGAATCACCCTCAACCAAAAACAATTCACAGTGTTGCGGATCACGTTCAGAACAATCCGCTAATTTTCCAGGCAGACCACCGCCTTCGAGAACTGTCTTTCTTCTAGTTAAATCTCTTGCCTTTCTTGCCGCCTCACGAGCCTTTGATGCTAAAATTCCTTTTTCTAGAATTTTTTTAATGACAGTAGGATTTTCTTCAAAAAATAAATTCAATCCTTCTGCTGAAATAGATTGCATCAAACCTTTCACTTCCGCATTCACAAGTTTTTCTTTTGTTTGCGAGTTGAATTGAGGCTGAGGAACTTTTATTGATATGACCGCACAAATTCCTTCTTTGACATCGTCACCGGTCAATCCGTTAGGTTGTTTTTTAAAAAGTACCTGATCTTTTTTAAGATGATCATTTAAAGTCCGAGTAAGTGCCGCACGAAATCCTTCTAAATGTGTTCCACCTAAATTGTTATTTATAGCATTAGTAAAACAGAATATATTTTCTGTATACGTATCGCAATATTGAATCGCAATTTCAGCTAATACATTTTCTTTTTCACCCTCAAAATGCAAAACTTTATGCAAGGGGTGCTTTGATTCTGTCAGATATTCTACAAAAGAGACGATCCCACCTTCGAATTTAAATTCGTGTTTCGGAATATCTTCTTTTCTGTGATCTTCAATACGAATTAACAAACCTTTGTTTAGGAATGCTATTTCTCTAAATCGCGAAGTTAATGTTTCGAAAATATATTCTGTCGTTGTGAAAATGGAACTATCTGGTAAAAATCGAACTGTTGTTCCGTGACGATCGGTATGACCGATTACTTTTACATCTTCAACGGGAATGCCTGTTAGATATTTTTGGTAATGGATTTTTCCTGATTGGTGAACCTCAACCTCTAACCAAGTTGAAAGCGCATTAACAACTGATACACCCACACCATGTAAACCACCAGAAACCTTGTAAGCATCATTTTCAAATTTTCCACCTGCGTGCAAAATGGTTAATACAACTTCTATTGTTGATTTTCCTTTGTCTGGATGTATGCCAGTCGGGATACCACGCCCATTATCTTTAACTTCGATTATATTACCGGGTAAAATTTTAACATCTATTTCAGAACACTGGCCGGCCATAGCCTCGTCCACTGAGTTGTCAACTACCTCATAAACCATTTTATGGAGGCCCGTTTCGTCTTGTGTACCTATGTACATTCCTGGGCGTTTTCTAACGGCTTCTAGGCCCTCTAGAATCTTGATTTTTGAGGCTGAGTAGGTATCTTGAGAAGGGTCGTTTGTCATGAAAAATTCTAGTATCCTAAATGAACTATCCTATAGGAACCCCTCTAGGGCAAGTGAAAACAACTGAATTAAGCCTACCTTAGCGTTTTAGATTAGGAGAATTTCCAGTTTTAAAAATAATTTTTATTATTGGTAATGGCAATTTTTTTAATGAAATTTTCTTGAGAATTTCGGCTTTTGCAAAATCCAATTCTTGAGTCACAATTGCATGTTTACATAGTACAAACAACTTTCCATCTAGTAGACTGTTTGGTTGTGACCCGTCAGCTAAAACGTCTCCAACAATTTCTTTCCAATCCCGTTTCAATATTTTAATTGTTTGATCATTGAAAATTTCTTCTTTGTTAATGCCCAATTTTTCTAAACTTTGAAATAAATCCTGTATTTCTAGTTTTTTCATAAATCTTCTATTCTTTTGACAATTCCATTCTCAATTGAAAAAATTTCTTTATCTATTTCTTTAGAACCTATATATTCTTTTATTCCTTCAAGATCAGTAGTTGTAAAAAATGCTTGTCCACATTCTGAAATCAAATTTACAAAATATTCACGTCTTTTAACATCTAACTCTCGTATGATGTCATCAATCAATAGAACAGGTGCTTCTCCTGTTTGTTCTTTGATCATCTGAAAACAGGCAGTCTTTAATGCTATTACAGCACTTCTTTTTTGTCCTTGTGAACCAAAATTACTTAAATCTCTATCTTCAAATCCGATAGGTATTTCATCTCTATGATTACCACAACTTGTATAACCAATAGCTATATCCTTTTTTATATTTCTTTGCAAGCGAGATCTATGATCTTCTGCACTGATCACATTTGGTTTGTAAGAAATGTGAAATGAATCTTTTCCTTGACTTAATAAATTTAAATTTTTGTGGAAATAAATTGATAAGTCCTGAATCGTCTTTTCGCGTTGTAGACGAATTATTTCTTCTCTTTCAATTAAAGGTTCGTTCCAAATTTCAATTTCACTAGTATTTGTGTATTCTTTCTTTAAGGCTGAATTTCGTTGCTTTAAAATATGGTTATATTCAATAAGTTGATTTAAATAATTTTTGTTAGTTGAAGAAATAAATGCATCTAAAAATTTTCTTCTTTCTATGTTTCCTGATTCTATTATTTTTATATCAGGAGGACTTAATATAACGGATTTAAAATAACCGACAGAGTCTGTAATTTTTTTAAACAATTGCCCATTAATCTTAACTTTTTTACGTTTGATACCTTCGTTTTGAATTCCATATTCAAATGTAAAATCTTCACCCTTTGCCTCAAATTCTGCCTTTACAAATGTAAAGGGAGAATCCCATTTTAATAACTGATTCTCATCTGATTCTCTGAAACTTTTTAGAAAGGAAAGAATAGATATTGATTCAAGTAAATTAGTCTTACCTTCGCCATTGTTTCCAATGAAAAAGATAAGACGTGATTTAAAATCGAGAGTAGTATTGGAATGGTTTCTAAAATTAGTAAGCGTTATACGCCGCAAATACATTATAATTTCATCGGCATAATGACAGAAACGAAATCACTATCAGATGGATCCTTAAATAGAACAGGAGCACTAGAGGAAGAAAATTCTAATATTACTTCTGGATCATCTATTACTTTCACAACATCGCTAAGATAGTCACCTTTAAAAGCAATGGCAATAGGTTCACCAGAATATTCTATACTCATATTATGATCAAACATCATGGTGCCAGGATTTGACGAACTAATGTTTACATTGTTAGTCGTAAAATTTAATCGAATTTGTTTTGAAGGTTCTTCAGCTGAAATTAAGGCTTGTTTTAAAAATGTTAAAAAATCTGCTTTAATGATTCTTACAGATTGAGATGCTTGTTTAGGAATTACTTGTTCGTAATCAGGAAAGTTACCATCGATTAATTTAAATAATAATTCTATATTACCACTAGAAACATATATCTGTTCGTCGACGAATCCTATCTTTGCCGTCTCTTTTCCTTCCATCATTTTTAGCATCTCACGAACAGCTTTATGTGGAATGATCACTCCATTTTTAAATGGAAATTGTTTCGGAAATTTTCTAACAATCTTTGATAATCTTCGTCCATCAGTTCCAACAACAATTAAATCTGTTTCATCTGGTTTTAAAAATAATCCATTAAATACAAATCGAGTCTCTTCAATCGCCATAGCATATGAAGTTTTGCGAAACATTTCTCTAATTGTTTGGCAAGGAAATTCTACAATATTTTTATCATCAACTAATGGTATAGTTTTCACATCTTCCGAATCCACACCATTCACTTTGAATTTTGTATCCATTTTTCCCGTTGCATCAGTGATCAGCGTTTCCGATGAATCATTGTTATCGCTTGTAGCCAAACTAGTAGTATCGAAATTTAAATTTTTGAATATACTAGATAATTGTTTTGCTGGAAGACTAGCTGAGCCTTTCTGTCCTACAACTGAGTTAACAGATGTTTTAATAGCGATTTCTAGATCAGTTGCAGATAAAAATACAGTATTTTCTATCGCCTGTAATTTTAAATTAGATAAGGCTGATTTTATCTCTCTAACAGATATTACTCCTTCGACTGAATTGATTGCCTTTAAAAATTCTGTAGTATTGACAGTGAATTTCATTTTCTTCCTCTTTAAGTATTTATATTTATATAAATATATATTATGTCGTCTTCGTTGATAATGTCAATATGTCGATAAAGCCACAATAGTTCAATTTTTATTGAATTATGTCTTATAAAATCATCCAAATTTCTGTTCATATTTATGTCGCTTAATCTTGCAAAACTGAGACTTTTGAAAGAAATTTCCTTCTTATGTCCTATACACAATTTTCTGACAGTTTGTCTACAGGGTTATGAACAGCTTATTGGAAGCTAATTTTGTTTTTAAGACTTTGGTATAAATCCATTAAACCCTGATCGGTGGTCATTTTAGTTTGGATTTTATTGATCCCGTGTATTACAGTCGTATGTTGGGCATTAAAAATTCTTCCAATTTGTGCTTTTGGCAATCCTAACACTTCATGCAAAAGTGACATACAAAGGTGTCTTGGCATAATAAAATCAGCTTTTCGACTTTTGCCTAATAGGTCTTTTCTTGCAATATTCATTCTTTCACATAACAGATCGATCATTTGGTCTGGATTATTTCCAATTCGTTTTTTGTTGATCTGCAATCTAGCATTAGCAATTTCTTTAATTTTATCATCTGGAAGTAAAAATATATCGTATGCTTTTTTATATAGTATTAAGTCATTCATAATCCCGAGCAAAGCTCTGGAATCCCCACCAGAGTGATTTCCTAACCATTCTAAAACTGTTTCTGATAAAGGAACATCGTATAACTTTGAGTATTGTCTAAACATTCCAATTCTCAAATTGATATCATGTTCTTTTATATCGGCTCGTAAGCCGTGCACAAATCTAGATTTCAATCTATCATGTAATGGAAGTTCATCGCTAGGGCGATCTGAAGCGATCACAATTTGCCTTTTACGTTCATAAAGGAAATTGAATACAGAAAAAAATTCTTCCTGTGTTTTTTCGGCGCCACTATTCAAAAATTGAATATCATCAAATAACAAGACATTATACGATTGATAACGCATCTTAAATGATTCTAAACTATCCCTATTATTTTGTCTGACTGTAAAAATAAATTCATTTAGAAAAGATATGCTATTTACATAGCGAATTGTTTTCCAAGGATCCTTCTTTTTGATTTCATTGCCGATAGCATGCAATAAATGAGTCTTACCGACTCCAACTGGGCCAAAAATATATAGAGGATTGTATTTTCCAGGATTTTCGACAATGCTCATACCTGCAGTATAGGCTAATTTATTGCTTTCTGAGATAAAATAATTTTGAAACGTGTAATCGGAATTCAATTCAACTTCACTTTGATCAAAACGGTTTTCTATTATTTCTTTGATTTTGTGAGCAGAATCTTCTTTATCGGTAACTAAGATGAGTTTGTATGAATCACCTTTAATCTGATAGGCGGCTGATTCTAAAAAACTAGCATATTTTGCTTCAACATGTGTTTTTATAGTGTTCGAAGGAGCAGAAACGATCATTTCTTTACCTTCAAATTTTATAAATTTTAGTGGAGCGATGAATGTTTTATAGTAGGAAGGTTGTACGAGTTTCGAAACTTCTTCTAATATTTCTTCCCAAGTCAATTCCAATGTAATTCCACCTTTTGATGAGCCGGTACTATACTTCTATTCAGTAGGTAGAATTCAAATGAAAATTCAAATACCCGAACTCTTTATCGAAATTCTGAGATTGGCATAAGAAAATTATGTCACATAACGGTTTTGAAAAATAGCTTCGCCTAACGAGGTGAATTGCTAAGTCGTAAAAATAATTGGGAAAGTAAAAAATATTCAAGTGCAGGTATACTGTAATGCAATTTTGATTTAAAATCCAGAATTGCTCTCACCTTCAGAAGGTTAGTTTCAAAATTTTGTTTTCTGTATTCATACAAAAGTAACAACGATATCAATTCTAAAAAATCAATGTTTCCTATTTTTTCTCTATTTGACTTTTTATCTGTCATTTGATCGCGAATCCAATTCTCTAATTTTAATAATAGAATGGCATCATGGCAATTATCTTTAACAACTGTATGCCATTCTTCAATCAATTCATCTGGTATTTCAAATGGATTCAGCGATCCGCCGTAGTATTCTTTAAATATTTTTACACTGTCTTTTTGAATATTTCGAACCATATCTTGTGAAAGGAATTGGAAAGGAATACATACAGATCTAGAAACTATTGTTTTTTTTAATTTGTTAATATCGTTTACGATTAAAATAAACTTTGTATGATTAGGTGGTTCTTCTAAGGTCTTTAGCAGTGTTGTCTCTGCTTCATTATTGATTCGTTGTGCTTCCGGAAACATAACAATTCGTTTTTTAGAAATATGTGGCTTGTAGACAATTCGTTGGCCAAGTAACCAACGAATTGTAAAATCCTCAGGATCTTTATCCTTCCCGATTGCTATATTTTTATTTTTTGGGAATTGGATATAGTCGGGATGTTCGCCTCGCATAAATAGGCGGCATGATTCACAGTTTCCACAAGAACTTTCATGTATGCAAAGGAGATGACGAGAAAATCTTTCTGCAGCAAACCATTTGCCGACACCATCGGGACCATGAAAAATTAATACACCAGGAATTTTGTCCTGATTTGCGATGAATGATTTTAAGTAAGTTAAGGCAACTTCCTGGCCTTTGATTTCATCAATTTGAAAAAAATCATCTGCCATTAAATTTGATCAATAAACAGGTGTTAACCAGTTTTTGTATAAATCGTCTTCGCCACGTACAATGCTAAAAAACAAGGATTGCAATTGTTTAGTAATTGGACCTTTTTGACCATTACCAATGACACGATGGTCAATGGTTTTGACCCATGCTACTTGAACTCCAGTTCCTGTGAAAAAAACTTCATCGGCGATATATAGTTCAGAACGTGAAATATCTCGTTCCACTATTTTTATCTTTTGGTCATTTGCTAGTTTAAGAATCGTTCTACGAGTAATTCCTTCTAAAAGAGAAGAACCGAGACTGGGCGTAAATAAGACTCCATTCCTAACTATAAAAATATTTTCTGCAGATCCTTCCGAAACAAATCCCCGAGCATCTAAGAAAATTGCTTCATCCATTCCATTTTGTACAGCCTCTGATTTTGCTAAGGCAGAGTTTACATACCCACCGCTAACTTTTGCTAAAGTAGGGATTTGATTATCCGAAAATCTTTGCCATGATGAAACCATTGTAGATAAACCATTTTGCGTATCTAAATAATCATCTAACTGTATTACATATATTGCAATGTCAGTGGCAACGTCATGAAACCTGGGTGACAATTGAAGTGCTGAAGTATATATCATAGGTCTGATATAAATATTTTGTTTATAATTGCATTTTTGAATTAAATCAACAGTTAAACTCACTAATTGTTCAGGAGTTTTTTTGAAATTCAACTGCATGATTTTTGATGAGTTAACTAACCTATAGTAATGATCAAACAATCGAAAGATAAATAAATTCTTTTTAGCAGGATTATAGTAACCACGAATTCCACCGAAGACTGATGTTCCATATTGGAAGGCATGAGTTTGGATGCTAATTTTTGCATCCTCGGCAGGAATAATTTTTCCTTCAAAAAAGCAGAGATCTTTAGTTTTAGTAGTCATTGGAAATCCTAAGCTACAGAGTTTTTTAAGATTGTATTTTAGAAAATGAATTTTATCTTTTTTTCTCTCGAAGGTTTCCCTTATAAATTTGAGATCGTTCTTACAGGTAAGATTTTTTAGAACTTGTAAGGTTTGTTAGAAGACATAATATGAATTCCCCATTTTATCCAGATCATTTTGATTGTATTGTTGTTGGTGCTGGTCATGCAGGATCTGAGGCAGCTTTTATTACAGCATCGGGTGGATTAAAAACATTACTCATTACTATGAACTTGGATACCATAGGGCAGATGAGTTGCAATCCAGCTATTGGCGGAATTGCAAAAGGGCATATGGTTCGAGAAGTGGATGCATTAGGTGGATTAATGGGAAGGACCATTGATGCAACTGGTATCCAATTTAAAATGCTAAACACATCAAAGGGTCCATCGGTATGGGCGCCACGTGCACAGGCAGAAAAAAAACAATACCAGCTTACCATCAAACATGAACTTGAAAAAATTAAAAACTTATCAATAAGACAAGATACTGTTGAAGACTTGGTTGTCGAAGGAAACCAAATCGTTGGGCTTATTACAGGACGAGGATTTGAATTTAAAACAAATCACATAGTGCTAACGACGGGAACTTTTCTTTCGAGTGTGATTCATATTGGAACATACCAAAAAGAATCTGGTCGAATTGGTGAACCGACGACTAAAGGTTTATCAACAACTCTTGCTCGCTTTCAATTTCGATTGAGTAGATTAAAAACTGGAACACCTGCTCGTGTTCATAAAAATTCAATTAACATTCCCATCTTAGAAGAACAACACGGCGATGAAAATCCCAAACCATTTTCTTTTGCAACTAAGAAGATCTATCGTAGACAAATTCCATGTTACATCACATATACAAATGAAAATACACATACATACATTCGGGAGAATCTAGAATTCTCTCCAATGTATTCTGGACAAATTAAAAGTACGGGTCCAAGGTATTGCCCATCTATTGAAGACAAAGTGGTTCGTTTTGCGGAGCGCGAACGTCATCAAATTTTTATCGAACCAGAAGGTTATGATACAAACGAAATGTATTTGAATGGAGTCTCTACAAGTTTGCCTGAAGAAGTTCAATGGAAATTTTTAAGAACCATTCGTGGATTAGAAGAAGTAGAATTAATGCGACCTGGTTATGCCATTGAGTATGACTATGTTGATCCAACCGAATTAAAACCCACATTAGAAACAAAGAAGATCAAAGGTCTTTTCCATGCCGGTCAAATCAATGGAACAACTGGTTATGAAGAAGCCGCCGCGCAAGGTTTAGTTGCTGCATACAATGTAATTCGTTCTTTTAAAAAAGAGGATCCAATTCTATTTCCAAGAAGTGAATCTTATATTGGAGTGCTTGTTGATGATTTAGTTCATAAAGGCGTCGAAGATCCGTATCGCATGTTTACAAGTCGCGCCGAGTATCGATTATTATTAAGACAAGACAATGCGGACCAAAGACTGATGAAGTATGGTTATGAGATGGGACTTGTGAAAAAAGAAGTCTTTGAAGATATGTTAGCTCGTTACCAACATATTAACAATCTGAAAACAAAACTTTTTACTTTGTCAATGAAACCATCGGAAGAACTTACCTCACTCTTGGAAAATAGAGGAATTCAAAATTATAAATTTGGTCACACAGTTTCATCTTTTTTAAAACGACCCGAAATTAAAATCTCCGATTGTGAAATGCTTCTTCCTGAATTAAAAAATCTATCTGATGAAGACAAAGCAGTTCTCGAAATGGAAATTAAATATGAAGGATATTTAAAACGAGAATTGGACACGATAGAGTATCGAAAAAAATTCCTGAGCCTATCTATTCCGGAAGATTTTAATTATAGTAAAGTGAAAGGATTGAAGACAGAGGCAGTTGTTAAATTAGAAAAACACAGACCTATGAATTTAGAAATGGCTGGCCATATTTCTGGTGTGGATCCATCAGATGTTGATCTTTTACTTTATCATCTTGTAGATAAAAGATAAACCAAATTTGATCTAAATTTGTTTAAAATATTTTTTTTAATTAATAACATATTCAAAGAGCTTATATTTTAATTCTTACTTCTGTTTAGACTTAAGGATGATGATGGGAACTTCTGGAGGACAATTGAATCGTATTGGAAGTATGGACCAACCAATTCCACTAGATATAAAAACATCTTCGCCAAATTTATTTTTACGAAATCCTTTATCTAGGTTTCTACTCTTGATAGGTAAGATAGGGGAATAATCAAAGAAGGGAATTCTTACTTGTCCTCCATGTGTGTGCCCCGCTAAGAACAAATTGATTTTTGTATTATGATTTGTTTGTGTTGCATCTGGATTATGAGTGATCACTAATTTGAAATTTTTAAGTGGTGAATAAGCGATTGATTTATCTATATCAACTTCATCTTCCCAGAAATCTCCAGTCCCTGCAATCGTTATCTCTGATTTTCCTTTCTTTAGTATCTTGTGCTGATTGCGAAGGGATCGCTTTGAATCATTTAGTAATGATAAAGAAAGTTTATGATTGGCCCAGTGATCATGATTTCCATTTACAAATAAGACATCATGCTTTGCTTTCAAAGTTAAAAGCAAAGGCCAAACTTTTTTCAGCTCCTCATCCGTTTTTCTTTTTTTAACATAATCACCTAGACCAACAATTAAGTCAGGAGACGTATCGTTTGTTTTTTGAATCACCCACTTGATCCATATTTCAGGATCTAAAGAACCTAAGTGAAGATCAGAAATAATAGCGATTCGATAACCATCAAATTCTTTTGGTAACGATTCTGATTCATAAACATATTCAGGAAAGGTGACAAAGTATCTTTCCCAAACAAAGGAGTATATACCTATTGCAAGACTTGTGATGAAAAGATATTTGAAATATCTTTTGTATGCTTTGGGTTTATCTTTCAAATTTTAATTTATTCTTTTGCCTCATCCAAACCTTTTGTTAATCCTTTTTTGAAACTTTGTTTTTTAATGTTTCATCATAGATCAAAGTATGTGTGCGATCAATCATCCAAGTATCACCTTGTTTCACGTGAAACGTAAATGATTCTAGTGTGCCGTCAGTTTTATATTTTAGTTTATGAACACGCTTGGTTTCTCCTTGAAAGAATTCCCTTTCGGCAAGGTGACCCTTCGCATCATACTTAAAATGAATTTCTCCAAGACTTCTTTTTTTATCATCAAGCAAAGATTGAATTTGGACATTTGGTCTTTTCGAATCTATAGAAAATTTAAAAGACTCTAAATCATTTGATTCTGCATTTTTTCCCTCACCGGCAATCACAGAGCCATCTTTATCCACAGTGAGATTGTATTGAATTTGAACTTTACCAGTTTCATCTTTTGTGACAAGACGCTTGAGAAGATTTACTTTGTAAAAGAATTCCTTCTTCTCAACTAAATTGTTTTGAGGACCGTAAACTTCTTCAGCGATGACCATCCCGTCTTTATAAACGTAAATAGTTTTACCATCAGGCTTACCTTCTTTGTTGGTATAGGTTTCTTGTAGCAGATGACCATTTTCATCGTATGTAAATTCTGATACATAAATGACCGTACCTTCCGTATTGCGGATGATTTCTTTTGATGGTCCTTTCTCAACTTTATAAAGAATCAATTGGTCTTTGTATGACCATTTGCCTGGAGTATAAGACAAAAGTGGAAGTGAAACAAAAAGTATAAAAATGAAAATGAAACGCATATAAAAGTATTCTCCTATTTATTGCATCGACTATTCTCAGAAATTAAGTAAGGAATTATGTCTAAAAAAAGCGCCATCGAACAACTTAAGGATTATGTCCCACAATTATATGATGCATTAAAAGATGAATTTGATTGGGGACTTATCGATAAGTTTCTGACATTCTTAGAAACTGAAAATGAACGTGGCGGATTCTTTTCTAAGAATGATACGAAGATAATTTATGAAAGACATATCTTGGATTGTTTGGTCTTCGTATGGAAATTGAAATCAGAAGGTTTTGTTTCACGTGAAACAAATTTAGCAGATATTGGAACGGGACCAGGTTTACCTGGATTTCTTTTTTCATGTCTTGTATCTCCGCCAAAAATTACATTAATCGATTCTCAAAGACGTAAACTCGCCCTCTTAGAAACTGAAGTGCATAAAGGTACATTGTCCCAGGTAAAGGATAGAATCAAATTTATGTTCGAAAGAGCCGAAGACATAAAACAAAAATTTGATCTTATCACTTCTAGAGCTGTTGTGCCATATCCCTTTATTGCAGAAGTCACATCAACTTTAGTGAAGAAAAAAGGTTTATTATGTCCCTTCCTTGGGCAATCGATATTCGATAAAGATATCGAAAGAAAAGTTTTAACTTATTCAGGATTCAAAATTGAAAAAGAAATCGAAGTTACTGAATTAAGCTTTTTGGGAAAGAGACATATCAAGATATTGCAAAAGGAATCAGATCCCAAACCGGGATATCCAAGACCTTGGAAAGAAATCGTTAAGGAGACTAAACAATCGAATGGGTAAAATCGTTTCAATCAGCAACCAAAAAGGTGGAGTCGGAAAAACTACTACCGCGATCAACTTGGCATCGAACTTGGTGGAGCTTGGTAAAAAAATATTACTCCTCGATATTGATCCTCAAGGAAATTCCGGATCAGGCCTTGGACTAGAAGTACAATCTCTTAATAAAACTACCTATGAACTCTTGATCGGTGAATTATCGGCGCGTGAAGTGATTCATAAAACATTTGTAGATAGATTGGATATCATTCCTTCGAATATAAATCTTTCTGGCTTGGAAGTCGACTTTCTCGGGATTGATAAAAAAGAATTCAAACTTCGTGATGCACTTGCTAGCGTGAAACAAGACTACGATTATATTTTAATCGATTGTCCACCATCACTTGGTGTCCTAACCATCAATGCACTTTGTGCCTCTCAATCGGTGATGATCACATTACAAACTGAATACTTTGCATTGGAAGGATTATCACAATTGATGCGCATCATCTCTCTAGTTCAAAATCAATGGAACCCCGGTTTGGAATTGGAAGGGGTACTTCTAACTATGTATGATAAGAGAACTAATTTAGCAAATCAAGTGGCCGATGATGTAAGAAACTTTTTTAAAGAGAAGGTTTACCAAACAATCATTCCAAGAAATATAAAATTATCAGAGGCTCCTTCCTTTGGTAAACCTATCAATTACTATGATCCTGACGGTGTTGGTGCAAAAAGTTACCGAAGTCTAGCAGAAGAAATAGTAGGAATGAGTTAAAATTATGGCACTTGGAAAAGGTAAAGTGTTGGGACGAGGATTAAGTAACCTAATACCAGTTAACGATAAAAATGAAGAAATCCCAAAGGACGAACTTTCTGGGTTGAGGGAAATTAAAATTTCAGAAATTCAGCCCAATCCCTACCAACCAAGAAAACATTTTTCTAACGATGCGATTCAGGAATTGTCTGTTACCATCCAGCAACATGGTGTGATCCAACCAATAGTGATTCAAAAAAACAATGCAGGTGCTGGTTTCATTTTGATTTCAGGTGAGAGAAGACTACGCGCATGCAAACTCGCGGGATTTGTAAAAATACCAGCCATCGTTAAAGATGTATCTGATGCAGATATGATGGAATTGGCTTTAATTGAAAATTTGCAAAGAGAAGATTTGAATCCTATGGAGGAAGCGCAAGCTTATCAAAATTTGATCGACAAACGTGGGTTAAAAGTAACTGACCTTGCCACTCGTGTAGGAAAAAATCGTTCAACCATTGCTAATTTAATTCGTCTACTCGGACTTCCTAAACAAGTCCAAGATTGGATTAAGGAAGGAAAACTGACCGAAGGTCAAACTCGACCATTGTTATCTTTACCAGAACCAAAAAAACAGTCAGAAGTTGCAGCTAAGATAATCTCTGAAAATTGGTCTGCAAGAGATGTAGAAAATTATGTTTCCAACTTTCTTCATCCCGACAAAAAATCAAAAGATACGTTTAGCGGAAAAGAGAAAGATGGAAGCATTGTGAAACTCGAAGGTAAACTCAGAAATAAATATAGTTCTAAAGTCGAGATTGCACATAACGAATCCAACGGAAAAGGAAAGATTGTTTTTTCTTATGCCAATCTAACTGACATGGAACGTTTACTCGAACTCCTCGGTTTGAAATTGTAAACTTGCGAGTCGCGAGTATAGTTTACTTTTTTTCAATAATTCTTCATGGGTTCCTTGGGAATCCACCTTACCTTGATTAATTACTATTATTTGATCACTATTTACAACAGTTGCTAGTCGATGAGCGATGATAAGGGTTGTTCTATTTTTCATCAATTCATCTAAAGCTTTCTGAACCATTCGTTCGGATTCTGAATCCAAAGCTGAAGTAGCTTCGTCTAACAAAAGTATCTTTGGATTTCTTAAAATGGCACGAGCTATGGCTATCCGTTGTTTTTGTCCGCCAGAAAGTCTTGTACCCATGTGTCCGAGATCAGTGTCCCATCCATTGTTCAGCTGTGGCAAAAATTCTGAAACATATGCTTGTTCGGCGGCAATTTTGATCTTTTCGAAATTGGCACTAGGATCTCCGTAAGCAATGTTTTCACGTAAGGTTCCAGAAAAAAGAATCGGTTGTTGAGGAACAAATCCAATTAGGGATCGCAGATCTTTTAAGGAAAAATCTCTTATGTCATTTCCATCGATTAGTATCGATCCAATTGTTGGGTCATAAAATCGAAGAAGTAATTCAAAGAGAGTTGATTTCCCCCCACCAGAGGGTCCAACTATTGCTGTAGTTTTATCTGCCGGAATATTTAATTGGAAGTCAGAAATTGCTTTTCTATCTAGCCGTGATGGGTAAGAAAAAGTAAGGTTTTTAAATTCAATTTCACCTCTCGTATTTGCGGGTAGCGCTATCGGATTTACTGGATCTTGGATATTTGATTTAGATGAAAGGAGTTCCATTAATCTTTCCGTTGCTCCTGCCGCACGTTGCAAATCACCTAACACTTCTGATATGGCACCAATGGAACTAGCTACCATAATTGCATAGAAGGCAAATGCTATTAATTCCCCACCTGTAATTCTTCCTTCAAGGACATCCATTCCCCCAACCCATAACATAAAACTAATACCGACTAGAATGAGTAAGATCACACTAGCGATGAGTAAGGACCTTTGACGGATTCGTGAAACAGAAACATCAAATGCATCTTCAACGGTTTTACTAAATTTATCCTTATCTATTTCTTGGTGAGAAAAACTTTGTACAATTTTGATATTGAACAATGCTTCACTTACATAAGAACCTACATTCGCAATCTTGTCTTGTGTATCCCGAGATAGATTACGAACCTTTCTCCCATAAAATAGAATGGGAAACACGATGAAAGGAACTGAAAGTAAAACGATACAAGTTAGTTTGATGTTTGTTATAAAAAGGAAGATAATACCACCGATAAACATCAGTATGTTTCTAAGTGCTATAGAAGCAGAGGAACCTATCACTGATTGCAATAAAGTTGTATCAGTCACTATTCTAGATTGAATTTCCCCTGGAGAATTAGTTTCAAAAAAGTTGGGATGCATTTCAACGACATGCGCAAATACATCAGTTCGAATATCGGATGATACTCTTTCACCAATCCAAGACACCATATAGTGCCTGAGATAAGTTCCGGCTGCGAGTAAGATTCCGATAAAAATGATCGCAATTAAAGAAAAGGTTAATTCTTGTTTGGACCGAGCAGTAAAACCTGCATCGATTAGGTGACGAAGACCTTGTCCTAAGGAAAGTGTAACTCCTGCAGTAAAAAGAAGAGCCACTGAAGAAACGAAAATTTGAAATTGGTAGGGTTTTAAGTATTTAAAAGTTTTTGATAAGACGTTGAGATTTTTACTTGGAGGTCGGTTTGTAGTGCGCAATGAGAATTATCCTTTAAGATCAATTAATAGACCTCGGATTTCATCTAATTGTTTCAAAATATTAAAAGCTGAATTTGTAGGGGAGAACATCGTGTTCGCTAATATATCCAATTTTTCATCCACAATTTTCACATAACGAATATCTTTCGTATCGTTACGTCCTCTTGTCGGTGCCTGTATCACTTTATGATTTTTCTTTAATATCAATTTGGCAATTTGTTTGATATGTTCTTTATATTCTTTTAAATTTTTATGATTTGGATTTGCGATGAGTGCCTTTTCTATGTCTGGCAAATCTTTCCATAATTCGTTTAATTCTCTCGTTCCTTCTTCTGTTGAAGGAACAATTGATTCTAAAATATCAAAAAAAGTTTGGTTCGCGTGAATCGAATTAGTATCTTTTAATTTATCACTGGCTTGTTTGCGCGAAGAAGTAGAATTCGATTTAGATGGCGTAGGTAAAACAAACATAGACCCTCCCTAATGGCGAGTAGGATTGATCGTACATTTTCCGTGAAAAATTACACCCTCTTCAACTATCAGTCTTGGGGTTACGATATCTCCATCAAGTCGACAGCTGGATAATAAAGTGACTCTCTCGGTAGCATAAATGTTACCTCGAATTTCACCACCAGCAACCACTACTCGTGCTTTGATATCTGTATCGACGATTCCCGACTTTCCGATAAGTACCTTTCCCTCTGTTTCGAGTAATCCACGGAATTTTCCGTCGATTCTTATGAGGCCAGGAAATTTGAATTCACCAACAAATTCTGCACCTTCGCCAATGACACTATTAACTAAATATTCTTCTTCGTGTGGGTCTTTAGACATTATTCTTGAATTTGGTTTAAGAAAGAGAAAGGGTTAAGGGCTTGAGTTCCTACATGGACTTCGTAGTGAAGATGATAGACTGGATTTTCTGGAGTCTTACCGACATATCCTATCACATCACCTTTTGAAATTTTTTCTAGTTTCTTTACTTTAACACGGTCAAGGTTTGAATAAATTGTTTTCCAACCAAAACGGTGTGCAAGTTTTATATAATAACCAGTAGCTGGTGAAAATCCAGAATCAAATACAACTCCTGGAGCAGTGGCAACAACTTCAGCACCAGGGAAGGATCCTATATCCAATCCTTTATTGAATTCTTCTTTTCCTGTTATAGGTGATAAATACTTCCCAAATGGAAATAGTACATAACCTTTCGTAGGCCAAATCGATGGCGTATTTTTAATGATGCTCTTTCTTTTTTTGATGAGTTTGATGATTTCATCTGAAAGTTCGGATGACAATTTTAAGTTATGAATGTCTTCCTTAATTCGGAAAGATTCATCAGTAATATCCGTTTGTGGATTCCCTTGCATGGCAAGGAATTGATTATTTCCTCCCATGCCCTTAGAAACGCGGGAAGGGTCACCACCTAATTTAATATAGAGGCTAGAAATTTTTTCATAATAATATTGAATTGTTTCATGTAGAGAATTCACTTCTTCTTTCATTTTTGAAGATTGACGAATGAAATCTTTGTTTGTTAAATTAAGTTCTGTTAACTGGTGTACAGAGCCTGAATGAGACAATACGTTTACAGCACTGATTACTAATAATACAACTAAGATCCCAATAAAAATTGAAATGGCCTTATAAGAGATTACAAAATTTAAAGTTTTACGATCCGTATGTGGAATCACCATGATCGTTAATCGTTCGCGACCCTTTTTATCTAAATCTTCATACCTTTGGGAAAGTTTGAGTTTCCATTCCTGCATTTTGTATCGCAGGCGGTAGAAGAGGAGATTTATGTACTGCTTAAAGTTCATTGGAATTGCAAAAAAAAGTCAGATATAGCAAAAGTTCTGCCTTACCCTATATCTTTCGATTGAATTTTCATTTTCAGTCAATGTTATTTGCAAAACCTGAGCTATATGGCTTATTCTTTGATCGATACACATTGTCACCTAGACATAATACAGGAGCAGGGCCAGGAAATTTACCAATCTTTGGAAAAATCGGCGGAAGCCGGTGTCAAAAAAATAGTTCAAATTGGTATAGATCTGCCAAGTTCTATTCGGGCAAAACAGATATCAGAGACGCATTCGAAAGCCTCTCTAAATATTCATTATACTCTTGGATGTCATCCGACAGAGACACATGAATTTCCTAATGCAGATGAAATTTTAAATTTGGCAAAAGATAATTTGAATGATCCGCAATTTACGGGCATTGGCGAAATTGGAATGGATCTATATCATAATGCAACAGAAAGAGAGGCACAACGTAGTGTGCTTCATAAATTTTTGGAATTTTCAGCGAAAGAAAAATTACCAGTAGTGATTCATTCGCGCGATGCTTTTGAAGATACATATGAAGGTTTGAAAGAATTTAAAGGCCAAGCTTTTGGAGTGATTCATTGTTTTACTTATGATTACGAAATGGGTAAAAAATTTGTGGATCTAGGATATTACGTTTCCTTTTCGGGAATCGTAGCTTTTAAGAATGCAACTGACATTCATGAGGCGGCTAAACGTTTACCTTTGGAATCTTTACTCATCGAAACAGATGCTCCATTCCTTGCACCGCCACCTCATCGTGGAAAAAGAAATGATTCTTCGAATATGCCTTTCATACTAGAACGTATGTTTGGTTTGAGAGAAGAATCGAATGTAAAAGTAGAAGAAACTTTGTATTTAAACTCAGAAAAATTTATAAACAGAAAGGCGTACTATGCTTGATATCAATCGAATCTTACAAAACCCAGATGAATTAATAGAATCATTAAAGAAGCGCGGAGTCAATGCCTCTGATATAGAAACAAAGATTAAAGATGTAGCCGCAAAACAAAAAAAATTAAAACACGAAGCAGAAGAATTAAGGGCAGAAAGAAACCGTGTTTCCAAAGAAGTCGGAGCCTTAAAAGCTCAAGGAAAAGATATTTCCGAAATATCCGCTTCCATGAAAGGAGTGGGTGACCGAATTAAGGCCATAGAAGATGAGTTAGCTGGTCAAGAAGAATCCTTATTGGAATTAAACATTGGCCTCCCAAATATTTTAGATAAATCTGTTCCGGAAGGAAAAAATGAAGAAGATAATGTGGAAGTTAAAAGGTGGGGTAATATTCCCTCTTTTTCCTTTGAAGCAAAAACTCATTTTGACATAGGCGAAAAAATGGGAATTTTTGATTTTGAAAGAGGAGTCAAATTATCGGGGGCTCGTTTTTACACCTACTTAGGCTTAGGTGCTAAAATGGAAAGAGCACTTATGAATTTGATGCTAGATACACATACTTCTGAAAATGGTTACAATGAAATGTGGGTTCCTGTGTTAGTCAATGATGAGTCTATGACTGCTACAGGGCAATTGCCAAAATTCGCAGATGATTTTTATCGTTTGGAAAAAGACGGTTTGAATTTAATTCCCACGGCAGAAGTACCTTTGACCAATTATTATCGCGATGAAATCATTCCAGAAAAAGAATTACCGATTTCTGTTTGCGCTCACACTTCTTGCTTTCGAAGGGAAGCCGGATCTTATGGGCGGGATACACGGGGTTTAGTACGCGTTCACCAATTTCAAAAAGTGGAATTAGTGAAATTTACAACACCAGAATCTTCATCAGATGAGCATCAAAAGATGCTAGAAAATGCGGAATCGATACTTCAAAAATTAAATCTTCCGTATCGAGTGATGTTACTTTGTAGTCGGGATATTTCTAGTGCCTCTTCAAAAACTTACGATATTGAAGTGTGGATGCCAGGATTAAATCGGTTTATGGAAATTTCGTCTGTTTCTAACTTCAAAGACTATCAAGCAAGACGCGGAAAAATTCGATACAAATCGAAAGAAGGAAAAAATTTGCTCGTACATACTTTGAATGGTTCTGGTCTTGCAATTGGTCGAACTCTTGCAGCTGTCATAGAAAATTACCAAACAGAGGATGGGACTTTCCATATTCCAGATGCATTAAAAACGTATTTGAGATAGAAATTCCAAACGAGCAGAAAGCAAAGGTGTCTATGCTCGAGATCAAAACTTTATATAAATTTATTAAGGTGCAATTTTTATTCACCTGCCTTTGTTTGATTTTAATTTCGAAATTAAATACACAGGATATTCCAAAAATCATTGTCGAACCCATCAAAGGGAAAGTGAATACATCCTTCCAAGAATTTGGACCAAGTCTTTCACCTGATGCAAAGACTTTGTATTTTTATTCCAAAAGATCTGCAAAAGGTTATACGGAGATTTTTCGAAGTGAATTAGAATCTGATGGACAATGGTCATTCCCAGAAGAAGTCAACGAATTGAATTCGGACTTTGATGATCAAAGTCCGTTTGTAAGTCGAGATGGAAAAACAATCTTACTCTCTTCGAATCGAGACGGTTCTGTAGAAGTCCAACTTGAAAATGGTAAAATTGGAATCTCAAGAGATATATATATTTCTAATTGGAATGGGAAAATTTGGTCAACACCGACCGCCTTACCAAAAAATATAAATACAGAAGATATAGAAGAAAATCCACACCTATTAGGTGATACACTATTATTTACAAGATATCCATTCGGAAAACCAGATTTAGCAAAAATTTATATATCAAAAAGAAACGGAAATAATTGGTCGGAACCTAAACTATTACCTGCTCCAATAAATGATAATTATGCGACGATAGCCGCTGCATATAATGATGAAGGGACTCTATTATTTTTTGCATCAAACCGTCCTGGAGGATATGGAGGTTTTGATATTTATATGATGAAAGTTAATAGTGATGTATTTTCAGATCTAGAAAATTTAGGTGATGATATCAATTCGGCGAGTGACGAAGGTTATATTATTTACCAACAAGTGAAAAAAACATTTTTGTTTTGTAGAAGAGTAGAAAATAGATCATTCGATATTTTTTCAGCATCTATTCCCCGTAAACCGAGCATTATAGAAAGTAAGTTAACAGAAGATAAGAAAATATCCATTGATACTATTTATTTTGAAAGAGCATCTTCCAAATTGAAAAATGAATCCACTTCTTCTCTTGATGCTATTGTTGACTATTTACATGAAAACCCAAAGAATCGCATGAAAATAATTGGCCATACTGATTTAATTGGAAATTTCGAAGATAATATGACCCTTTCCAAGGAAAGAGCTTTGTCTGTGAAAGAGTATTTAGTCCGTAAAGGAGTTGAGGAAAAGCGATTAGAAACTGGAGGAAAAGGTCCTACAGAACCAATGATTTCAAAAACAGATGAAGAATCTTCAAAGAAAAATAGGCGGACTGAATTTGTAATTCTAGAAAAGTAATTTTACTTGATTCCTTTTCGATTGTGAAACGGAATCAAAAAATCTTATGAAACTACTATCCCATTCAATCACCCAATGTTTGGGATTCTGTACATTGAATCTATTTCTATCCTTTACTTTGTTTGCTCAAACAAGCATTACGATTGATAAAATTCGCAAAACAAAAGTTCTTACAGTTTCAGTTAATGAATTTTATGATCCCTTTTATATAGAAAACCCAAATCCCGAATTTCCTGGTTTGGATGTAGAATTAGCCCAAGCTTATGCTGACTTCTTAAATGTGGAACTAAGAGTGATTCCACTTAGAACCTTTGACCAACATGCAAAAATGTTAGAAAAGGGTGATTCACAGATTGCCCTTGCTGGACTATCGAGTTCGCTTCTAAGATTTAAGGACGTCTATTTCACAGATCCTTATTTAGTATCCACTCCTTCAGGTTTGGTGAATCGTTCTTCATTGCCTCCAGAACCTGAAGGCCAAATCGTAACTGTCCAATTGTTTCGCAACTTACTCGACTTACAAAGTGTATCTGGGATTTCTTTTTCTGTACTATCAAATAGTTCTAATCATCAGTATTTAAAAGAAACATTTCCAAAGGCACAAGTGTATTCGTATTTTACAAGTGAAGCGGCATTCAATGAATTAAAGAAAAATAACGTAAATTGTTTTGTTGCAGATTATTATTATATTATGGCTTTGCTTCAAAAAAATCCATCCTTACGAGCTACCTATTTACCTATTACGGGTTCTGTACAAGAAGATCATTTGAGTATGGCTGTTGCTAAAAAAGATATGGAATTCATCTATCATTTGAATTTCTTTATCAAAGAATACAAACGCACAGGTAAAATGCAAAGTTTACTCAATAAGTATTTTAAATCTGATAAATGGGTCAAAAAAGATCCTGAAAAATGATTAAATTTTTTTTACTTTGCCTATTGTACTTAGTTTCAACCGCCATACTAGCGGATGATGAAGAATCTCAACGTACAAATATTAATTTTAGTGGTTCATTTCGTGTCCGTGGAACAAACGTTGGACGAGATGTTTTGTTAACAAGACAATCGCCTGTGACACCTGTTAGCGATCCATTAGCAGAATACAATGCCAGGTTATTAAAAGAAGGCCAAGCAATCAATGAAGATTTGGAACGTCGCCGTGTCGGTTTACCTTCTCAACTAACACCTCGAAAAGAAGATGTTAATTATTATGATACTCGTTTTTTATATAATATGAGTTTTTCTACTGGAAAGTATGTTGAAGGGATTTGGGGAATGCAAGTCGGTGACATTCCTTTTGGTGGAAGGGGACTCAGAGCAACAGGTCCGGATGGATTTGATCCGGGAATTGTCGGGCCAGGTGCTGGTGGTGAAAGAGGCAGAACGTCCGCCGTTAACGTGCAGACCAACTTTCTATATTTAAACTTTCGAATACCTGAATCGGCCTTATTTATAAAAGTTGGACAACAATTATTTTCATCTCCCCAAGGGAGAGTTTTATTCTCGACAGGAACAGGCGTTAGTATAGTTAAAAATTTTCAATTTTTACGCCTTTCCTGGGAGGGTGGATTACTTAGAGCGAAAGATCAAAGCTTTTTGGATGTTGATAAAAATGGATTCGCAGATAAGAACTATCAAAATTCAAATATTTTTTATAACAGAATGAAAATTGAATATTTTCGTAATATTCGCAATGAGTTTTATACATATTTTTTGGATGATAATGAAAAGAGTGATAATGAAACAGCCAGGTTAGCTTGGTATGGATTTTTTAATGAATTCAATTTTCAAACTTTCTCATTTTCTGTTCATGGAATTTTAAATACAGGGATTGTAAAAAAACTAAAGCCTGTTAAAGATTCCTCTGATACTACAGTTTATCATACTACCAGTAGACATTTTATAAAGGGTGGTATGTATGATTTTCAATTCGCCTATCGTTGGAATGATTCACTTAATTTTAATTTGATCGCTTTAGGTACAACTGGGAGACCTGGTTATGATGCTAATGGTGAAGAAGCTAATTTAAAAGGGAATGGTTATCGAACACTTGCACCAGGTTTCTCTATTTCAAATATTGCAACAGACTTTACAGGTGGTTATGCGATGTTCAACGGTTCAAGTTTTTCAGGATTAAATGAATATGGAACTTTTGCAAATATCATAGCATTTGGCCCATACCAATTCACTTTCGGTTATTACCAACTTTGGGCCACAAGATCACCTGAAATTAAAATCAATCGTGAGTTTTCAGAATGGGGCGGGTATAAAACTTCCACTTATTTAGGAATGGAGTATAACTTTAATATTCGTTATAATGTAACTTCTGATTTTCAAATCGTTTTCAGATCTGGCTACTTTGTGGCAGGGGATGCTTTATTTGTTTTACTAGATTCCAGATATGGTAAGGTTTTGCGAGAAGCCTTTGTCACATTTGAGCATAGATTTTAGATTGTGAGACGCGATTTGATCGCCTTACCAAGTGTATACTGATCCGAGTATTCGATAGTTCCCCCAATAGTAATCCCATGTGCTATCCTTGAAACTCTTATCCCGAAAGATTTAATTATAGTAGATATATAAGAAGCCGTGGCGTCGCCCTCCAAAGTTGGATTTGTTGCCACTAGAACTTCTGTGATATTTGAATTCTTTAATCTTTCTAAAAGTTGTGGAATTCTTAATTGGTCAGGTCCTATTCCATCTAAAGGTGAAATTGAACCATTTAAAACATGATACTTACCAAAGTATTCTTTTGTATTTTCAATAAAAAAAATATCTTCTGGTTGTTCTACGACACAAACAATGGATTGGTCACGTTTGTGTGAATTGCAGATTTCGCAAATTGAATCTTCCGTGAGTCCGCCGCACACTTCGCAAAAATGCAAATTTTCACGTGCTTCTCTAATACCATTGATCCAAGCTTGAAAGGAAGAAGTATCCATTCGCAAAACATGAAATCCAATTCTAGTGGCACTTTTTTTTCCTATACCTGGAAGTAAGGAAAAAGAGGAGATAAGTTTTTGAAATTGATTTTCAGACAGAAGGATTACCACCACTGTTCATTTGATTCATCATATTTTCTAAGTCTTTAGGATTAAAACCCAAAACATTTTTTACTTCATGTGCCATTGTTTCTTTAGATTTTCTGATAGCTTCATTTGTCGCAGATAATATTAAATCCTCTAACATCTTACTATCATTAGCATTGAACATAATAGGATTAATTTTTATATTTGTGATATTTCCTTCACCTGACGCGGTAACTTCGACCATACCTGCTCCCGCAGAAGCAGTCACATGAATTTGAGCCAAACGTTTTTGCAGTTCAGCTTGCTTTTCTTGCATGTTTCCGAATTGGGAAAAAGCATCTTTCATTTGTTTGACTTGGTCAAATATTCCCATAATTTATTTCCTAGATATTTTTATATTTGTTTGGATCTGCATCAGTTCCGCCAAATGTTTCCTTCACCAATTTTTCGATCTCCAATGAATTTTTACTTGGATTAGACTCTATAGCGACTTCGTCAGGTTTTTCAATTTTTGTTTGAGGAATATTTTTTTCTACCTTAGGAACCGTCGAAACTATGTTTACCGATGGTTCCTGGATATTATTTACATCGGCTTGGATTTGTTTTGTTAAATCTGATAATTTAGAGAGTAAACCAGAGACTGTTGGTTTTTCTCTTTCCAATAAAATCTTACGAAATTGAATCTCCAAAAATACTTTAACTTCATAAGAACTGCGAAGTTTCATTTGATTTAATTTTTCGTGCACTAGAAACATATTTTCTGATAATAAAATCAGAACTTCTCTATCGATATTTCTAAATTCTGATTTTAACTTTTGAATATCTTCCTGGGGGATATTGATCGATTCTCTTTGTGCCAAATTTTCTTGGATCAAAAGTAATGAATTTAAGAATTCAACAAAATCCCAAATGAACTTTATTAGATCTAATCCGTCTTGAAAATATAATTCTAGTTTTTCAAATAATTTCGAAGATTGTGTGGAATCCAAAATATAATTTAGAAAATCGATAAATATATCAATGCCATGATATCCTATCATTTTTCGTAATTTTGCGCCAGTTAAGTTACCATCAGTAAAAACTACAGCTTGTTCCATAAAAGAGAGTGTATCGCGAACAGAGCCATCTCCCTTTTTGGCAATCCAAAACAGGCCTTCGGTATCAAATTTGAGATTTTCTTTCTGGGCAATTGTTTCGATATACTGTTGTAATACGGCTACCGGAACTTTCCGAAATGTGAAATCCTGGCATCGTGATAAAATTGTCTCTGGTATCTTATGATATTCTGTGGTCGCAAGTATAAATACCACATGTTGAGGAGGTTCTTCTAAAGTTTTTAAGAGAGCATTGAATGCTGCTCCACTTAACATATGTACTTCGTCAAGAATATAGACGCGGTACTTTCCGCCCATGGCATTGAATTTTACATTTTCTCGTAATTCCCTGACATTATCGACACCACTATTAGAGGCGGCATCAATTTCTAGAACATCATTCGAATTTCCTTTAATGATCTCTTTACACGATAAACATTCGTTACAAGGTTCGACACCATCTGGTTTTTCGCAATTTAAACGTTTGGCGAGAATTCTAGCAATTGTAGTTTTTCCAACACCTCTTGGTCCAATAAAAATATAAGCATGACCTATTTTTTTATTCTTAAAAGCATTTGTTAAAGAATTTACAGCTAAATCTTGATAGATGACGTCCCTAAAGAATTGAGGGCGGTATTTACGGAATAGGACTTGATGGTTGTCGTTCATTTAGAAACCTTCGGAGAAGCCGGGATTCGAACCCGGGGTGCTTTTGGCACACATGCTTTCCAAGCATGCACAATAGACCACTCTGACACTTCTCCAATGAGTTCTACGAACATCCATAAAAAGAAATGGTCAATAGAATTCTACCTTTTCTCTTTGAAAAAGTCCTTAAAATCTGTAAGAATCGAAGAATTTTTTATATAGGTTAGCTTAGGATAATGATTAAGTAAATAAATAGATTCAGGCGAATAAGAAGAAATGCCTTCACCATTTTTAGCAGGAAGAAAATAGACTACCTCAGGAATTTTGACTCTAAAAATGGCACCAGAACATTGCAAACATGGTTCTAGAGTGGTAATTAATAAACACCCCATCAAATACTTTTCATTTAAGGATTTCAGTGCTCTTTCAATTGCTATGACTTCACTATGCAGTGTAGCATTTAACATTGACTCGACGGCATTGGAAGCACTTGCGATTAATTTTCTATCAGGAGAATAGATTTCAGTGAATGACGGAATTTCGTGTGGTAAGTTTGATTTTGAAAGTTTATAGTTTATTAAAAAGCTTTCTAAATAATCCAAGCGCGCCCAAGAGGATTTGAACCTCTAACCTTCTGATCCGTAGTCAGATACTCTATCCAGTTGAGCTATGGGCGCAAAATTGCTTTCTAATTTGGTTTCCCAATCTGTAAGGATTGGTATTTCAATGGTTTTTTTGAATCGAACAGAGTAAATCAAAAATCCCGCTAAACCTAGATAAATCACAATAGCCACGAAATGAATGAGATTGGCCAAAAAGGCTCCAATCCAAGGAAATACGGAAATAACTTGAGCAAGTATGAGAAATAGAAAGAACAAACCAGTGTTAATCGCAGAATAAAGGGAAATTTTTCGAATTAGATTTGTTTTGGAATGCCAAGAAAGGATTGGAACCCAAGAAAAGTACAATGGGAGAGCAGAAAAAATACAAAGATTTCTCTCCTTTAAAAGGTAAGTTTTAAATTTTTTTAAAGGGATTTGTATCTGTTCTATGCTCAGCATATACTCTCGGAGACGCAGGGATTCGAACCCTGGGTACACTTTAACATGTACGACGGTTTAGCAAACCGCTCCTTTCGGCCACTCAGGCACGTCTCCATAATACTTCGGAGGAGGTAGGATTCGAACCCACGGTGGGATTACCACGACGGTTTTCAAGACCGCTGCTTTAGACCACTCAGCCACTCCTCCAGGAGTACCTATCCGTTATCCGAAATACAAGTGCAGTGTCAAATGAATAATCAATGAATGGCTTAGAGAATGAAAAAGCTCAGAGTAAAATTAGAAAAATGGGTAAATGGTGGCTATGCATTGGCACATCATGAGGGACATGCAGTCTTTGTTTTAGGCGGGATTCCAGGTGAATCCGTGGACATAAAACTAGACAAAGAAGGTTCAAAGGAATGGTTTGGAACAACGACCGATGTTTTAGAACCTTCGCATGAAAGAATCAATTCGGATTGTGAGGTATTCTTATCTTGTGGTGGCTGTAGTTATCGACATATCAATTATGAAAACGAATTAAAGATCAAAAAATCTCTGTTATCCGATATGTTTCCGAAGGAAGCAAGTTGGATAGATACCATCAGTGGTTCGAGTTTACATTATAGAAATAATGTCCAATGGCAAAACGACAAAGGTAAAATTGGTTTTTATAGCAAAAATTCCCATAGTGTTGAAGTAAAGGCTAACGAACTTTGTCAGAATTTAGATCCTAAACTTCTTTGGTCCAATTTGGATCAAAATCTTAAAAATAAATTTAAAAAATTAAAAAACATTTCACTACGAATTTCGAATGATCAAGTCATCAATTATGACTCGGATGTGACTAAAATTGAAGTGAACGGAAGATTGTTGCAAGTTCCTGAAAAAGGTTTTTTTCAAATCAATCAATTTTTGATCCAACCTTGGTTAGATAAAATAGGTGAGTATTTGAATGAGAAAGAAGATGTTTTAGAACTCTTTTGCGGCTGTGGAACTATTGGAATTGGGCTAAGTGATAAAATACATTCCCTCTATGGAATTGAACTCCATCAAAAGAGTATTGATTTTGCAAAATTAAATGCAAAAACAAATCATATTAAGAATTTCACATATGAGTCCATCGATCTTTACCAAAGACCGATTCCAAAAACGGTATCAAAATATCCAACTTGGATTGTGAATCCACCAAGAGCAGGGCTTACAAAAGAAATCATAGAGTCCATTCACCAATTTAAGCCCAAAAAAATTATCTACTCTAGTTGCAATCCGAGTACATTAAAAAGAGATATTGTGGAATTGAAAAAAAGGAATTATAAAATCACAAAACTAACGTTAATTGATTTTTTCCCACGAACTCCTCATTATGAAGTTTTATGTTGTATTGAAAGAACATAATGAGAAGTCTGAAGCATTAGAATTTTCTAATGTTACTTTTGAGTTTGTTTGGTAGAAAATTTAAAAGGTAGGTATGCAGGACAAAATCCTACCGCTGAAGTTCCTATCATCACTAAACCAACTACGGCTAAAACAATTGCGACAGTACCTTGTAAGATGCCACCAAAGAATAATCCAGCAATGATGATTCCAATTGCTAGGCGAGCGATTCGGTCATAAATTCCCATATTCTGAAACATGATAATTCTCCTATTTCTCATATTGGACGAAAATTTTTCTAAATTTTATTCTTTTGAAGCCAAAAAACAATATTTTGAATTACTTCTTCTGGTCTTTCCCAATGTAAAAAATGGCCAGTATGATCAAATCCCACCTTTCTTAATCCGCCTGAAAAATCTGATTCCTTAAGAATTTGTTCAAATAAATTTCGATGGAAACATCCGTCATTTAGGCCGTATAAAACTTGCGTTGGGGAACCTACAACTGCATCAATGATTCCTAATATACTTTCTCTACCAGAATCCGTTAAAAAGTCATTTAAATTTCTATAATAAGCAAGAGCAGAAGAAAGAACTCCTGGATTTTGAAAAGAAGCCTTAATTTCCGCTAGGTGGTCTGCATTTGGAATCGAATCAGGAGACCAATCTTTCCACAAAAAGTCGATTAGTCCAAAATCATTAGAACGTAAAGTTAGTTCAGCTAAATAGGGAATTTGAAAAAGTAATAAATACCACGAATGTAACGACTGTTGCGGCGCCCAAAGAAATGTTTCTTGGTAATTTTTTAATAAAGGAACACCGAGAGAGGTAATTGATGAAATACGCATGGGATAATAAATCCCACATGCATATGCAATCACTGCACCCCAATTATGGCCAACAAGATGAACATGATCCCAACCTCTATCATCCATCCATCCTAGAATATCTAACATCAAATCATTGATATGTAATTTTGACCAATGGGAAATTGTATTTGGCTCATAGCCTCGCATCACGGGCGCTACACAATGATATCCTTTTTTAGATATGGGTTCTAATAAATGTGAAAAAGTTTTATTATTATCTGGAAATCCATGTAGAAATAATACCGGTTCACCAGAACCTGCTTCTATAGTAGAGAAGACTGTCTGTTTGTTTCTGATTTCTGAATAAAACATTAATTCACTCCCATGATCGATTTCGGTGTCTGTTTAAAAAATTGGATCACTACTTTTGTCGCATCTAGATCATTCGTCAAATATCCAGAATTTTTTTCATTAAGATAATAAAATCCGTGCGGCCAAAAATGCCCACCAGATTCGATCAAATAAGCATTTAACATTGAATTTGTGGAACAATTTGTAAAAGAATATTTTAATATATCTTTCTGTGTTTTCTTCTTTAAACCATCAATGTATTCAATTTCTTCTTTATCGCATTTCAATCTCTTTTTCCATATTGATAATGATTCTAAAAAAGAAAGGCTTTCGCCTCCGAAAACTTTGGCTGCATTTGGTTCCATAGAAATCGGGATTTGTATAGAACCACCTTTATAAGGAACCACATCATCTTTTTTACCAAAAATAAAACCGAGAGATACTGGTTCAGGTAAAGAACATTGCTCTGAAATAAATTTAGAAGTAGTTGCGGCAATGGAAAAACCGGAGGCAAAAATATCAGCGGCTTCACACAAAATCCTTTGAGCCATAAAGCCACCGTTTGATAGACCCACAACATGAATTTTCGAAGTATCTATTTCATATTTTGTTTTAAAATATTCTATCATTTGTCTAAAGAAAAGCACATCTTTCGTATTGCGTTTGTCAGTTGAAGAATGCGGTAGACTTCGACCATCGTTCCATCTATTTTCAAATCCATTGGGATAAACAGCAATATAGTTATTTTCTGAAGCTAAGTCTGACATACGAGTGAGATAAATCATTCCCTCACCACTCCCTCCGCCACCATGCAAAATAAAAATGAGAGAATACTTAGTATTGGTTTTATTCTTAGGAATATAATAATGAAAATCTCTTTCTATTCCATCACTCTGAATCTTAGTTAGGTTATGTTCTGAAACAGGGACAAATTTTGGGATTGTTTTGCAGAAACTGAATAAACCAAGTACACTCAACGTAACTAAAATTTTCACTTAAAAAAGTGCTTTCCACTTTGCTAGTTGGATTTCACAATTAATATCGCCTTCTGCTGGATAGGCGGCGTGGAATTCTTTATCTGTGGTTTCGATATATGGTCCTGATTTTCCTTCAAAACAAACAGCATAATCGCTAAGACATAAAAGATTATGCCAAACTCCAGGTTGAATGTCTATGCCGACGACTGGGCCATCAGAGCTAAGAACATGTTTTTCTCGTAAACTTCCGTCATTATTATAAATCAAAAATCCTATTTTGCCTTGTAGTATAACAAATGTTTCAGGTTTAGGATCGGAAAGGTGTTTATGAACGCTAACGTATGTATCGCGAGTTAATACATTGAGGAAACGTTGGTATACTTCTGTGAGTGCATGGAAGTTATGGTTTTTTCGTTTTCTAGGAGATGATTTTGCTTCCCTGATGATTCTATCAAAAAGGTTATGATCAATAAGTTGAATTTCCCGCAAGTGTTAGACCCTCATACTCATGTTGGATGTATTGTAGCATATCAGATACACAGGCTGTGCAAGTATCTGCTGCTCCCAATTCTTTCGCAACTTCGAGTACAGGTCGATTCGTTTCTTTTACTTTTTCTAGGATTTCTTGAAAGTAAACTTCTGCGCAATGACACTTAATCATGGTGGTTCTGAGAATCAGTCTCTTTTAGTCCTAAAAATTCGACAACTAAAAAATCACTACTAATATAGTTTTTGGTAAAGTAATTTGATACCGCTCATTTGGTCATTCCAATCAAAACGTAAAGTATTTTGGATGCCAAGTTTTGAAATTCTGCTTCGTTCTTGTGGATTTCTGAGGAGAAGTAATAATTTTGTTTGAAAGTCTTCATTGTCTAATGGATCAAAAAGTAAAGCGGATTGGCCTAGTATTTCTGGAAGCACGGTGGCATTAGAAGATAATACTGGAGTTCCGACGGCTTGGGCTTCTAAGACAGGAAATCCAAATCCTTCAAATAATGAAGGAAAAATAAATAATTTTGCCGCTTGGTACAATAAGGGCAATTCGTTGTAAGGAATATGTTTCAGAATTTGAATTTGATTTGGAAACCGACGAATTAATTCATTAATTTCAGCGGGTATCTCTTTTGACATACCCGCAATCACTAAAGGGATCTCTAGTTCACCTTTTAACCAAAGATCTGTTAAATTATGCGCCAAAAAACCAAAATTTTTATGTGGTTTTCCAATTCCTACAAAAAGTAAAAATTCAGAAGGTAGGTGATATTTTTTTTTGAATGCATTGATTTTGGAACTTGGCGATTTTGAAAAATTATTAGGTTCAATGCCATTGTGTATTACATCGATTGTATTAATTTTGCGTCCAAATTGGACATGAAAATCCATTCTTGTATATTCTGAAACAGTAACGACTTTCAGGGCAAACCATGAAATCAATCGCAAAACAATGTTTAGATAAACTCTTTTGACCAGTGATGAATGTGCTGATTTAAAATGATATGGAATTAAATCATGAATTGTAACTATGCACTTTCTTAAGTATCGGATAGGGATATTGAAATGAGGAATATCCAAAAAATCCATATCTTTCATAAGCGGGTGTCCAAACCATTCCCTTATACTGTATATCTTTGGGGTGTAATGGATAATTTTTGAATCTTTCGGTAATTCGTATTTGGAGAGAATCATTTCATCACCAAACACAAATAATTCATATGTATTTTTGCTAATTGGCCATAACTTTAATATATGTTGGATTCGCACTCCTATCCCGGAATGTTCAATCATTCTCGCATCAAAGCCTATTTTTCTTCTCATTGATTTTTCCAATATATCTGTTATTCTCGATAAAAACGAGAACAATCTTCTCAATTTGTAACAAGGAAGAAGTCAAAATAATTATGGAAGAATTAGTAGAAGAAATCCTAAGACAAGTCGGTGAAGATCCAACTCGTGAAGGTTTGGTCAAAACACCAAATCGAGTCAAAAAAGCATATGAATTCCTGACCAGTGGTTATAGCGCAGATATTAACAAAATTGTAAACGGTGCTATCTTTGAAGAGAAAACAACAGGTATGGTTTTAGTGCGCGATATTGAGTTATATTCTTTGTGCGAACATCATTTACTTCCATTTTTTGGCCGAGCTCACGTGGCCTATATTCCAAATAAGAAAATTATCGGTATCAGTAAAATTCCACGCATTGTCGATATTTTCGCTCGGAGATTGCAAGTGCAGGAAAGACTGACGGATCAAATCGCACAAGCAATCCAAGAAACACTAGATCCTTTAGGAGTGGGTGTTGTGATTAAGGCAAAGCATCTTTGTATGATGATGAGAGGAGTAGAAAAACAAAATTCAGAATTGTTCACTTCAAGTCTCATGGGTTTATTCAAATCAGATGCGACGACTCGAAGTGAATTTTTGGATCTAATTAGAACTGGATCTCATTAAAAATTCATTCTAAGAAAAAAGAATACGAAACTGACTCGACAGTACAAGCTCTCTTTGTCAAATTTTTCCGTTAGAGGAATGAGATGGCCAAAGAGAGAATCGTCCCACCAAGTACTGAATTTAAAAAACAAGCAAACATAGATTTAAAAATTTATAAAGCACGATACAAATTATCTATAGATAAACCTGAGAAATTTTGGGCTGAGGAAGCTTCTCATTTAACTTGGATTAAAAAGTGGAAAAAGATACTATCGCATGACTTTGCCAAAGCTAAAGTTAAGTGGTTCGAAGGTGGTAAGATCAATGTATCTGAAAATTGCCTTGATCGACATTTAAATTCTCCATTAAAAAACAAAGCAGCCATTATATGGGAAGGAGACAGTCCTGACGAAAGTCGTGTATTAACTTATTTTGATTTATATCGAGAAGTTAACAAATTCGCAAATGTCTTAAAAAATCTAAAAGTAAAAAAGGGGGATCGTGTACTTATATATCTACCAATGATCCCCGAACTAGCTATTGTTACACTTGCATGTACAAGAATCGGTGCTGTCCATTCCGTAGTATTTGGTGGATTTTCTCCAGAAGCTTTACTTGGTAGGATTGAAGATTCCAAGCCATCGCTAGTTATTACTGCAGATGGCGGATATCGAGGTGGCAAGACCATCGCTTTAAAAAGCAATGTCGATGCGGCATTAGAAAAAACAAATGTCAAAATCAATGATGTAGTTGTTGTTAGACGAACAGGCGAAGAAGGGGCATTGAATTGGAAAGAAGGAAGAGATCATTGGTATCATTTTTTAATGAAAGACAATGAAATTGCATCTTATTGTTCTCCAACGGCAATGGATTCTGAAGATCCATTGTTCATCTTATATACTTCCGGATCTACAGGAAAACCAAAAGGTGTTTTGCATACAACCGCGGGTTATTTGTTAGGTGCTAATCTAACATTCCGTTCCATATTTGATTACAAAGAAACAGATACTTTTTGGTGTACTGCGGATATTGGATGGATCACTGGTCATAGTTATATTTTGTATGGACCACTCTCTAATGGGGCAACATCCCTTATGTTTGAAGGTGTTCCGAGTTATCCTGATTTTGGAAGATTTTGGGACGTGATCGATAAGTATGGTGTTACTATTTTTTATACAGCGCCCACTGCGATTCGAGCATTGATGCGAGAAAGTTTGGATTTTATTCAAAAAAGATCATTAAAAACATTACGACTCTTAGGTTCCGTTGGGGAACCTATCAATCCTGAGGCATGGGAATGGTATTATAAATATATTGGAAAATCTAAATGTCCAATTGTTGATACTTGGTGGCAAACGGAAACAGGATCCATTATGATCTCTGGAGTTCCTGGCGCATTCCCACAAAAACCTGGTTCAGCAAGTTTACCATTTTACGGAGTCAGTCCAGTGTTAGTAGACAATGATGGAAAAGAAATAAAAGATAAAGGCGAAATTTCAGGAAATTTATGTATTTCTTCGCCATGGCCTTCCATGATGCGAGGTGTTTATGGAGATCCAAAACGTTTTTTTGATACTTATTTCTCCCAGTTTCCAGGTTACTATTTTACGGGCGATGGTGCCAAAAGAGATACTGATGGGTACTTTCGTATAACAGGCAGAGTCGATGATGTGCTGAATGTTTCGGGTCACCGAATTGGTTCTGCGGAAGTAGAAAGTGCACTTGTTGAACACAAATCTATAGCTGAAGCCGCAGTGGTTGGATTTCCTCATGATATAAAAGGCCAAGGAATTTATGCTTACGTGACCGTCAAACAAGGTGTAGCTTCTAATGATACTTTGAAAAAAGAACTGATCGAGATTGTAGAAAAAGTAATTGGAAAGATTGCAAGACCTGATGTGATCCATTGGGCTCCAGGACTTCCAAAAACTCGATCTGGTAAAATTATGCGAAGAATTTTGAGAAAAATTGCCTGTGACGAATTTGATACCTTAGGTGATATTTCTACCTTAGCCGATCCAAGCGTTGTAAAAACATTAGTAGAGGATAAAAAGAAATTTCATAGCAACTAAAACTCAAGCTGATCAAAGGCAAAGGGCCCGATGACAAATTGGAATTCTTTTTCTATATTTTCATCGTCCCTTTGTTTCAGTAAACTTTTGTAAAGATTTGATTTTTTAGAATCTTTATCTTTAAACCAAAATTGCCCAAACAATAAATATTCACGATTTTTTCTATATGATTGGATGTGGTCTTCGAGAATCTGATCTTTTAAATTATCTTTGTTTTTTATATCATTTACGAGTACGTCCATAGCCAATGTTTCACGTTCCCAACCAAGATTCGCATAACTTTGTCTAAGCAAAAATAAAAATTCCCCCCAATCGCTTTTCACATTATTCTTTAGTGCGATAAAGAATGCTCTTCTGAACATAGCAAGGGATTCCAGATTCCTTCCATTTTCTTGTAAAAAAACACCATACTGTACATAGTATCTAGTATCTTCTTTAAAAGTCACACAAGCTAGAATGTATGCATCCTCTACCAGCGGTGATTTTTTTCCTCTTCGTGCGAGAATCAAAGTTTCATACATACCTTCCACTCGTGGAAAGAAGGGTAAGTAACGAATGACTAAATTTTCAGTCTCTTTCCATTTTTTAAGTTTTAAGTTTTTAGATAATGAGGCTTGCAATGCCTCTCCTTCTGTTTTAAAGGATGTATCATTTTCTAAATTTTGTATGTAATTTTGGTATTGTTCTTCCTTACCAATACGCCGAGCAAGGATTGCTGATTTATAAAGGCGATCCTTATCTGTCGGAACAATGATTAAATATCGTTCGTTATATTCTAGGGCAATATCTGGTTTTCTTTCCTTTTCATAAAAATCTGCAATTCTCAGAAGGAGGACAATTTGTTTAGGATCCGCATCCACTGAACTCCTAAAGGCATTCATAGCTTCATGGAAGTTACCCAATTTCCAATGAGCTTCTCCCGTCAAATTGTGAAACCGTGAATCTAATTCCGGTTTGATTTCGCGAGCTTTAGCCAAAAAGGAAAATGCTTGGTTTGGGCTATCTGTTTCAATTTTCTGTTCAGCGATATTGAGCAAATGGTCATAGGTAAAGAAAAGTTTTACTGGATTTACAGGTTCTGAATAAATTCCAAAAGCAAAAAGAAATAGACTTGTTAAGAGAAGCTGCAACTGCCAATTTCTCCTTGACCGTGATACCATGTATGGTTTCTCATCGGTCATCTTCTAAAATTACTTAGAAAATCAAAATAATCCATTCTAAAAGAGGACTTCATGAATGCAGAGCTGATCATCATCGTCATGGCTTTACTATCTATTGTCACGGCGATATTCTACGCTAGCCGAGTCGTTCGAATTAAAGTTGGCGCAGAAGGCGGCAACGTTGAACAAAATAAACGTCTAATCGAAATTGCCGCAGCCATCTCCGAGGGAGCTATGGCTTTCCTTCTCCGCGAATACCGTGTCATTTTACTTTTTATTAGTTTTATGACAGTTCTTATCTTCGTTTTATTAGATAATCCAAAAACTGAATTCAATGAAGGTATTTATACTTCCGTCGCATTTATCAGTGGCGCATTGATTTCTTGCTTATCCGGTTTCATTGGAATGAAAATAGCAACTGCAGGTAATGTCAGAACAGCCCAAGCGGCAAAGACATCACTTTCAGCGGCATTCCGAGTAGCTTTTGATTCGGGTGCAGTGATGGGATTTGGGCTAATTGGATTGGCTGTGCTCGGACTCATTGGCCTATTTATGGCGTTTACTGGATTGAACGTAGGTGTTGAAAAACACATTCTTATGGAATCACTCGCTGGATTCGGACTCGGTGGATCTTCTGTTGCACTCTTTGGTCGAGTTGGCGGTGGTATCTATACGAAGGCCGCCGACGTGGGCGCTGATTTAGTGGGAAAAGTGGAAAAAGGCATCCCTGAAGATGATCCTCGTAACCCTGCCACCATCGCTGACAATGTCGGTGATAACGTGGGTGATATAGCTGGTATGGGTGCTGACCTTTTTGGTTCAGCCGCAGAAGCTACTTGCGCGGCTCTAGTCATTGGTGCCACAGCATCTGCGTTAGCTGATAATACAGCGGCTCTTCTTTATCCACTATTGATTTCTGCCATTGGAATTCCTGCTTCACTCATCACATCTTTTTTTGCACGAGTCAAAGAAAATGGAAATGTTGAGAGAGCTCTCAAATTTCAATTATGGATTTCTACATTTTTAGTAGCGATCGGTCTTTATTTTATGACTGACGTCTTTATGATTGATAGTTTTCAAATTGCTGACCAAACAATCACTAAATGGAATGTTTATATCTCTGTATTGTTAGGTTTGTTCGCTGGTATGTTTATCGGATGGATCACTGAAATTTTTACTTCGCATTCTTATAAACCTGTTAGAGAAGTAGCTGATGCTTGTGATACTGGTGCTGCGACTAACATTATATATGGTTTAGCTCTTGGTTATAAATCATCAGTAGTTCCTGTTGTGTTACTTGTTATTGTGATCGTAGCTTCCAATTTAATTGCTGGTATGTATGGAATTGCCGTGGCTGCTATCGGTATGATTTCTACGATCGCAATCGGTCTTACTATCGATGCGTACGGACCTGTATCTGACAATGCTGGTGGTATTGCTGAGATGGCCGAACTTGGTAAAGAAGTAAGAGATCGTACAGACAATCTTGACGCTGCTGGAAATACAACGGCGGCAGTAGGTAAAGGATTTGCTATTGGTTCAGCTGCATTGACTTCACTTGCTTTATTCGCGGCGTTCATTACTAGAACACAAGCAACTGCTAAATCAATGGGTGAAGGTGCTATTGATCTTACATCAATTGAGTTACTTGATCCTTGGGTGTTTGGTGGATTATTGTTTGGTGCTATGTTACCATTTATTTTCTCCGCTATGACTATGAAATCTGTAGGTAAAGCAGCTTTGGATATGGTTAAGGAAGTGAGACGTCAATTCAAAGAGATTCCTGGGCTTATGGAAGGAACTGCAAAACCAGAATACGCAAAGTGCGTTGATATTTCTACATCAGCGGCCCTTCGTGAAATGATTCCTCCTGGTCTTTTAGTTTTACTTAGTCCAATTGTTGTAGGGTATCTCTTTGGTGTGAAATCATTAGCTGGTATGTTAGCTGGTGCTCTTGTATCAGGTGTTGTTTTAGCAATATCAATGGCAAACTCTGGTGGTGCTTGGGACAATGCTAAAAAGTATATAGAAAAAATGGCAGGTGGAAAAGGTTCCGACAAACACAAAGCAGCTGTTGTTGGTGATACTGTTGGAGATCCGTTTAAAGATACTTCAGGACCATCTATCAACATTCTCATCAAACTAATGGCCATAACTTCATTAGTATTTGCTGAATTCTTTGTGTTGAAAGGTGGGATTTTACTGCATCTTTTTAAATAAATAAGAAACTTTTATTTATCTAATTTGAAAGCCGGACATTTAGTTCGGCTTTTTTTATTGCGTGGTAAATCGAAATATATAATCTGTTCCGAGAGTTTCTGTGGTCGTTGATTTTATCGCTGATCTTAATGTAATGCTATAACTAGAATTTGCATCAAAGATTGTACTGGGTCTTAAAGTAAGAACTCGATTATTTGTCGTGGCTGTTAGACTAGTAATGGTATTTGCCGTTGGTTGCGAAAAAGAAATATTACCCGATATAGAACTGTTATCCAAGTTTTTTGAAAATGTGATAGAGATATTTGTATTTCGATTAACATTTGTTTCATTGTTAGTGGGACTTGTGCTTGAAACTTCAAAAGCTGTGACTTCTGTAGCAGCAGGCAATGCGAGAACACCCAATACAAATGGTTCGGGTTTAGGTGTGCATGATATTTGATAGGCGCATAGAAAAGTGAGGAATATAGAACTAAAGTATCTGAGATTCATAATTCGCGATCGCCTATACTATTTTACGACTAATTTCCCTTAATTACAGTGCAAAGTTTTGCATAAATTCCAAAAAAGCTGAATGAATATTGATCAATGGCAAATATTTTATCAATGGAATAGTCCGATTGGACTAATTGCGAACTGGCATCGCCCCAAGCAACTAAACCGAGAACAGAATGTGCACATGCCTGTCCTTGTTTAATCGATTTCTGACCGGTAGAATAAAGGGATAATGTAGATTCGTTAAATAACAAACCATGAGGTCCAGATCCGCTACTAGCACAGGACAATACGAAAATTCCTATCGTAAGAATGAGTTTATGCATTCAATTCTTTATCTAAAAGTTTTGATAGTTGGTTTTGCAATTGAATTATTTCATCTAGAATTTTATGAATTTGATTCTCTTTCCTCTCAATTTCATTTTGAATCGCACTGATATCTTTTATTTTCTTTTTCGTTTTTTGATTTTGGTAACTTGTGAGTTTTTGATTGAGAGATTCATACAATTCTCCGGATTTTAAATGTTTTGAAAACTCCAATAAGTTATCAAAGTCTTTGCTCATATACCTGTTACTTTAGTACAATATTCCTGAATGAAAAAATATTGAGTCTTCACAGATTGATTGATTGTATATAACTCTTTAATATGAGCCTGCTGTTGTGCAAGGTCAGCGCTAGCATCACCATAAGAAAATAGTCCAAAATAACTCGTGATACAACTTTCTCCGATGATAGAAACTGAACGATTTGAAATTGATTTTCCATAAATTCCAAGTTCGGCTTTATTTTTATAAAAGGTTAAACTAGGATTTCCAAATTGAATGCTTAAACAATTTATAATGAGGAAGAAACTAGTTAATACAAAAAAGAAAATTTTCATACGATGAAATTTATTCTGTAATCTTTTTTTCCTGATCAATGGTTGTAGTAGGATCTTTCTTAGTTGAAGATTCAGTGCTTCCAGTTTCAAAGAAATAAAAATAGGAAATTCGTATCCCTCTATCCATTGCATTATCATTTTTCGCAAGTAAACTAAATAGTAAGGAAACACTCATAGTTCCCGATGAATCGGATTTATATGAGATACCAGGATAAAAATTTAAAAATCTTGTTCGTGAATCAATTAACTTATCGAAAGGTTCACGGTATTCAAATTCGGTAAAAGCACGAAAACTGGGGCTTAACTCTACTGATGGAGCAATACCAAATTGATAGTACCTTCTAAATTCTTCTAAATTTCCTTCGCGAAAGGAACGATTTGTTTCTGTTTGGAATCTGAACTCGGTCATCACTTCGAATCGACCATTTTTATATCCGATTCCGAAATTTGGTCTTACTAAATAGTAATCCGGATTTTCTCGTTCACGAATCTCCGAGTTTCTTCTTTTGTCATAGAGACGAATTCCACCACCAACTAACAATTGCGAAGAACCAAAGTCAAAAACTTTGCCGTATTTTAATCCAAAATTCCATCGGTCCCAAGTTGTTTCAGGCATCGCATCTGAAATCGAATAATTATTTCTGCCAATCGAACTTGTCGCAGAAAAATTGTTCCAAAAAATATATTCACCTTCTACTTGGAAATTTCTGTTTTGTTCATATACACCCAAATATCTTTTATCCCAGTAAGAAAAGTCACCGCGAATTTTTTTATAAACTGCTACTGGCTCAATTTGAAGCGGGTGAGCAAAGTTAGAATTTGTCTGACTCATTATAGAGGAAGAAAAACAGATTGATATAAAAAATATAGATAGTAAATTAAAAATTAAATTCATTGGCCAATACCTGTAATTGGTGAAATTAAAGTGCTGAGTTGATTGCCTAATATTTGAAAACCTAAATTATTTGGATGTATACAATCTAACATATATTGTGCATTTGATGCTGGGGGCCCGCCTAATGTTCGTCTCATATCAACATAATAGAAAGTCGGTTCTTCTGAGGTAATTGATTTAAGCATAGTGTTGAATGCATCCAATGTTGATTGGGAAATGGATTCTGCTTCCGTTGCTGTAAAACCAGCGGATACATAGCTAGCCTTACAACCATAAGTCAAACCAGTGACGAGTGGTGGCATATTTATATTTGCGTAATCATAACCATGCATGACCCATTTCAAAGGTGATCCACCATATTTAGAAATTTTGTATGCATTTCCTGTTTGGATGATATTTTTAATTTGAGCTTTTAATTTATTGAGTCTAGATGTTCTAACGGAATCTAACTGATTATAGTAATCACTAACATTTGTAAGCAAATCATTTCCACCTAAAGAAAGTAACATTACGCTCACACTCGGGCCAGTTTGATCTATTACTTGATAATGCAATCCTTGACTAATCGCATCGTCTAAGGTTCTTCCGCCGAGTGTGGCCCCTGTAATATTATAACTATGATTTTTTTCTAATTGGACACGTAACGTATCAACTAATGGATAACCGACGAGCAAATCTGTCCAACTATCACCGATCATACCAATTCTTGCAGGCGTTTGACCGTTGCATGCAGCAAATGAATAACAAAAAACACTAAGAGTAATGTCATCAAAATATGATTTTTTAGTATCACAGTTTGAGACTGCTAAACTCAAAAATAATAGTATTAAAAAATTTTCAATTTTTCTCATGTTAGTTTTTAACCTTTCTAAAATGATAATCCATAATAACTGATGCTGTTAGATCTCCACTCAGATTGATAGCAGTTCTACACATATCCAAAAGTCGGTCTACTCCAAAAATTATAGCAATTCCTTCAATGGGAATGTTAAAACTTTGGAGTATAGAACCGAGAATGACAATCCCGACACCAGGTGTAGCAGCCGTTCCAATAGACGCTCCTGTAACAGTGATTAAGAGCAAAATCAATTGAAAAAAAGTAAATTCGATATTGTAAACTTGAGCAATAAAAATTGTCGCCACAGCTTGGTAAAGAGCAGTTCCATCCATATTGATCGTAGCGCCAAGAGGTAAAACAAAATCAGCAATCTTATGTTGAATATGCAATTTTTCTTTAGCCACTTTCAATGAAATAGGTAACACGGAACTAGAACTTGAAGTGGAAAATCCCAATATCTGAACTTCTTTGATTGCAATTATAAAATCGCGAGGTTTTCTTTTTGCAAAAAGGTATGCGAACAAAAGATAAACGCAATACATTATTAATAATCCAATAATAACTGTTAGAACATAGAAGAAAAGACCGGAGAGTAGCGATACGCCTATTTGAGTGATAGCATAACACATAAGTCCAAATACGGCAAGTGGAGCAATACGCATTGCAATATTTACTACCCAGATACAGAAAGATTCAATGGAAGTTAGTAATGATTTTAGTGGAGCAGATTTGACTTGGTCGGATGCTAGAAAAAATATTCCTAATAAAATTCCAAGAAGAACAAGAGATAACATCTGTTGATCTAAAATAGATTTGATTATGTTTTTTGGGACTATATTTGCTATTAATTGAGGTATAGAAGGAGATTTTTCATTCCCAGAAAGTTTTTCAGATATAAATTCTGTTTTTATCTCTTTAGGGCTAGTTATATAAGATCCTGGCTTTATTGTTACAGCCAAACCAATTCCAATAGATATAGCAATGAAGGTTGTAAATACAAAATAAATCATAGTCTTTGAACCTAAATTGAATAATTCATTAAGGCTGGATAAACTTGAAACACCTAATGCTACCGAGGCGATAACTAGGGGAACCATAATCATTTGCAATAAGTTTAAAAAAATATCTCCTGGCAAACGAAACCATGGAATGTACAGAGAACTGGTTTCTTTATTTAAAATTCCGGAATCAGGATGAAATATCAAACCCATCAAACTTCCCAAAAAAAACGAAATTAAAATAAGCATCCAGAAGGGCAGTAGTTTAGTTCTCATAACCAAACAATTAAGATATGAGTATGAACTGTAAATCTAATTTAATAAGCGATATAGAGTTGAAAGAGTTCTATTTTTTGTTGTATACGGGCTCCATTTTTTATTTTCCGAATTTCAATTTCAAATTCTTCTTTGGCTTTTTGAATTTCTTTCATCGTTCTATGTAGAACCGCTTTTTTTTCTGGACGGTTGTCCCATTTATAAGCCGCTTCTTGTCGCATCAATTTTTCTTCTAATTGGCGAATCATTTTCTGATGAGAAAGTTCTACTTTGTATTCTTCTTTTTGAAAAATAGATAAAGTTTCTTTTCCTAAAACTTCCTTTCGATTCTCTACCTCTTTTAAAATTTGCGGATAACTTTGAATAAATGCTGTTTCAATTTTACTTAATGAAAGTTCCTTTTCAGGTAAGTAGGTTTTTGCTTCACTCCACTCTTTTCCAATTTCAGATACCATTAAAATTGAATTGCTTTCTAAATCGTATTCCCAAAAGAAAAGTTCTCTTCGTTTTAAAGAAAATTGAAATTCAACAAGATAAACAAATAGAATTTTGTCTTTTAGTGTATTAGAATATACATATTTCTTTCGATTTCCAATTTCGGAAGATGTTAGAAGTTCTGTAACTTTTTCAACATAAGGATGACAAAATGCCATAAATTCAAGAGAATCATTTGTGAGTGCTAAGTCAGAATCAAAAGTAGCAATTTTTGATTTACCTTCAAGATTAGTATACTCGTAGACATGAGGTTTAGTTAGTTGTAAGGTGCCTGGTAATTGACCTGGAAAAAACTTTGAACCAGCGGTAACAATTTCTTCCAAATGTTGGTTATTCCATTCTCTTTCATCTTGGGTGTGATCATAATAATCTTTTAAATTGAAATCGAGAAGTTTAGGTGTAACAAGAGAATTTAATTTTTCAAAACCCTTTTGGGCAACTTGAATACGAATATCCAATTCCGAATCCATTTCTTCTTTTGTTTTTGTGCCAGTAATAAAATGCATAAAACTGGAATTAAAATCTAACTCTTCTTCGATAGTTCCGAGCAATTCATCTGAAGCACCAATGGATTCTTCAAATAATTTTATTTTGTTTGTGAGTACTTCGAGAATTCTTTCGGCGACAGTATCTTTCGAGGCAAAATTAAAAATATAAACATTATCCTTTTGCCCAAACCGATGGATTCTGCCAATGCGTTGTTCAATTTTCAGAGGGCTCCAAGGAAGGTCATAATTAAAAAGTATATTGGCAAATTGTAAATTTCTACCTTCGCCACCGGCTTCAGTACAAATTAAAATCTCATAATCTTCTTTGAATCGTTGTATGGCTTTTTCTTTATCATCCATGCTAAGAGAGCCATGAAAGGATGAAATTTTAAATTCATGTTCGAGTATAGATTGAATGTGATCTTGTGTTGTACGAAATTGAGTGAAGATAATAAATTTTTTGTGACCCTCTTTTTTTAGTTTTGCGAGAGTTTCTTTTAGCTTTTGAGACTTTCTATCTTCTTTGATTTGTTTTCCTAAGTGTATCAATCGATTTAGGGTAAATAACTCTCGTTTGATTCGCTGAAAATTTGACATTTCAGATTCATCAAGTTCTATCAAAAAATCTTCCACACCTTCAGTTTCATCCAAATCCCAATCATCAACGGTCACTTCATTTTCTTTCATGTAATGGAATTTTGTTTCTAACATGAATTTTCTTTTTTGAAGAGCAGATAATAGCGCTATTACGGAAGAATCTAACAATTTTTGGAAAACTATCATAACAAAACCTACGGCTCTGTTTTTTGTTCCCATTGCTAGATTGTATTCACGTTTTACATAATCGGTGGTCTCATCATAAAACTGACGTTCAATGGGTGATAAATCAATTCTTACTGTTTTCGCAAATCTTTTGGTAAATCCACCAACTTCAACTTTACGACGTCTGAGTAATACTTTGGAAATTTTTTCCTTTAAATCAGTTTTACCACCGACTATATAATCATTTACAAAGGTATGATAAGGTCCGAGAATATTTGGATCTACCAAGTGGAGTAAATAGAATAATTCTTCTAATTTTCCGCGGAAAGGTGTAGCTGTTAATAATAATAGGCACTCGGTTTTTCGAGATATTTTTTCTGCGAAAAGATAACTTCTAGTGACTTTGGAATAATCTCTTCTCAGACGGTGTGCTTCGTCGAATACAACAATGTCCCATTTTACTTTTAAGATTTCTTCAGCATATTTTGGATTTTTAATAAAATCAATCGATGTGATAACCTTATTAAAATTTCTCCAATGCCCTTCACCATTGGTGATAAAATTTCTTCTACGAATGATTTCAAAATCTTCATTGAATTTATTTTTCATTTCCTGTTGCCACTGAACAAGGAGAGGCGAAGGAGTTACGACCAATACTTTTTTTAATCCACGTCGAAATATAAGTTCTTTAACAGCAAGCCCAGCTTCAATCGTTTTGCCGAGACCAACTTCATCTGCGAGAATGAATCTTGGTTTTAAACTATTAGCAACTATGAAAGTAGATTCTATTTGGTGAGGTAGTAGTCTTGTGCGAGAATTTGAAAGAGAAGAAAGTTTATTAAAGTTATGAGTTCGTTTGAGTTGATGTGCTATGAGTGCAATCTCCATTGCGCGTGGAAATTCTTCCCATTGTTGCAAAGCGTTTGGATAATTCGGGAGTAAGATTAAGTTAACATTTGTTTTATTTACAGTTTTGAATAATTCTTTTGAAGGAAAATATAGTTCAAAAGTTCCATTAATTTCTTTTAATATTTTTGCGAATCCTAAATCTGCTTCATTCGATAGAAAAGCATATTCATTGTTAAATTTTGTGATTTGAATCGTTTCGAAATCTAAACTTAATTGCGTAGGGATTTCCATTAAACTCCTTTTTTATCACCCCAGAGAAACTTATGTAATTGTAATGACAAACGTGTATTAGGTGGATTCGCCACTTTTAACCATTCCACCAGTTCCTTAGCATCTAAGTCTTCATGGACTGGTGAAAATAGAATGTTTGTCTCGGGTTTTTTCTCGCTGAGGATTTCCAAACTTCTTTGAAAATCGATTCTATCTCGGATCACGAACTTGATTTCGTCAAGAATATTATGTCTCTTTTTAAGAATCTCAAAATTATCAAGATTCATCCTGGATTCCATTCCCGAGCCTGGTAATTTGTAATCTAAAGTAAAAACTTTTTCGATACCTTCATCAATCTGCTCACTTCCGTTTGTTTCAATTCGTGCGGAAGGGTATGGTAATTTTTTTTGAAGTCTTTGTGTAAATATTTCAAGGCTTAGTTTTCTTGTTCGAACCCCATTCTCTCCTTCTAATGGTTCGCCACCAGTGAAGAGTATTTGTTTGGCACCTTCAGAATCAAACTGGGAAATTCTTTTAAGTATTTCAGAATCTGTCATAGATTCACCTTCGTTTGGCCCCAAAGCGTAAGGAGTATCACACCAAAGTTTTCTAGTGCCTACCTTACCACATCGCAAACTACAACCAGCAAATCGTATGAATACTGTTGGTATCCCTTGCGAAATTCCTTCACCAGAAATGGATTCGTAGATTTCATGTATTTTACCGAACATAGTGCCTACTCACTCATCCAGGAAATTAGAAATTGTTCTTGCGGAAAGAGAAATTATTCATAATTTCAGAACGTTATGCAGGTTGAAGGCAAATTAGAATACCCTCACATCGTTGAAGGGGAAAAACAACAAAATCACTTACTTTTAAGGCTCAGAACGCCACCTAATCCTGCTTTGACGCAAAGACAGCCGATTGTCATTGGCCTTGCGATTGATAAAAGTTGGTCAATGAAAGGTGATAAGATTGAGTCAGTAATTGATGCATCTTGTTCCCTTGTCAATTGGCTTACGAGACATGATTCACTTTCGATAGTGGCCTATTCAGCTGACGTTCAAGTGATTCAACCATTAACTCACCTAACAGAAAAGATATCTGTCACGGATAGAATTAAAAATATTCAAGTTGCCACTTCGACAAATTTGAGTGGAGGTTGGTTATCCGCATTACGTTCTATAGAAACCGCAAAAATACCAAATGCATATAAAAGAGTTATTTTACTTACGGATGGGAATCCGACATCGGGTATTAAGGAACCTGAAGATTTAATTCAGATTGCAAAAGATCATTTTGTTCGAGGCATATCTACAACAGCCATTGGGGTCGGAGATGATTTCAATGAAGCTATTTTAATGGAAATAGCAAAAGCAGGCGGTGGCAATTTTTACTTTATCGATAATCCAGAAATGGCCTCAGATATTTTCTTTCGCGAGTTTGGTGAAATTGGGGCATTGTATGCACAAGCGATTGAGTTAAATCTCGAGTTAGCCCCAGGAGTTCAATTCAAAGAACTGTTAAATGATTTTTCACATCAAATCACAGAAGAAATTGATGAATTTCAAGGAAATGCTCAGAGTTTAGTTAGACAAAAAATTAATATTCAGTTAGGTGATCTTCGTTCTGACGACCTCAAAAATATTGTCATTAAACTTGATATAGATGAGTCTTTAAAAAAAATCACAGGCCCTCTTTACCAAGCAAAGGTGAGTTTTTATAATTTGCTCAGTCATATGAAATTAGAAAGCATAGACTCTAAGCTAGATATTTCTTATGGAAAATCTAAGGGTAAACAAGATCCTGATGTACTCGTTGAAATCATAATTGCGAATACTGCAAAAGGGATTAATAAAATAACGGATTCAGTAAAATTAGGAAATCTTGAAGAAGCACGAACTTTCCTATTTGGATTGATTCAAGATGTAGAAACAAACAAACAATATTCTCCCAATGCGCTTGGTTCATTACTGACAAGGTTACTAGCAATGGACGCTAAAATTCAGGAAAAAGCAAATAATCTCACTAAGCACTTGTTTGCTGGTTCATCATTTATTGCCCGGGGTCCAGAAAAGATAGATCTCAAAGGCGTTCAAGTTCATGATGAGATTTTTGAATTTAAGACCGAAGGTGATATAGATCTTTATAAATGTCCCGAAATTAAAGCGATAGTTGAGAAAAAGTTAGAAGAAGGATATCGTTACATGATTTTTGATCTAGGTCCAACATCTCATATAGATTCATCGGCAATAGGAACTTTGATTCAAATAGTGGGTTGGTTACGAAGAAGAGGCGGAGAATTTGTAACTGCTAATATTCGTGATTCGGTTAAAAAGGTTTTTGAAATTACCAGGTTATACAATCATATTCGTGTAGCTGAATCTTTAGAAGAAGCCAGGGAAACTTTACAGAGAATTATTTATGCAAAAGAAGGGGAAGAGAATAGTTAACCTAATTAGGCTAACCAGCGTTCTGCTTCTTCGATAGCTTCTTTTAATTCTGCAACAATCGATGGAGATAGTGCGATACCTTTTTGTGTAGGTTTGAATTCTCCATTCGCATCAGTGTACCATACTCTGATATTAAAAAGTGTCTGCCCTTTATATTCTGAGATTTCAACTCTGACAATCTCTCCTCTGCCTTTATCGATATCTTTTATAATTCCAGTTTTTGCCATGTTTAATAAGTCTCCACAAACAGCTGATCTTTGGCTTCTAATGATTTCTTAAATTCATCGTATGGCAAGGATGTTTTTAATGCGGTCATCAATTCTTCAATGACACCTTTTTCCATTCCCTTCGGTCCACCGCAAATGTAAACTTTCCCATTTTGAGAAATGGATTCCGAGAGAATGTCTTTAATTTCCCGAAGTCTATGAGAAATATAAAGTTTTCCTCCATCAAAACTATTCTTTTCTTCTCGGCTAATGGCCGTTATGAATTTAAAATTCTTATGATTTTTTGCTTTTTCCTCAAAATATTCTCGCAGAACAATTTCGTCTGAATAAGGCGCACCATAAATAAGGTAAATATTTCCTTGGAAATTGATTAATTTATGTTCTAAAAGTTCTTCCACCATACCAAAGAAAGGTGCAACTCCAGTACCAGTGGCACAAAAAAATAAGTCTCCACTAAAATCTTCTTGGGGAAGTATAAATTTTTTACCGGCAGGACCCGTCATGACGACTTCCTCACCAGGTTTTAAATCACACATATAATTGGAGCAAACACCTTTATGAAGTAGATTTCCCAAATCATCATAAATATTATCTCTTTTGATAATAAATTCGATATTGTCTTTGGTTTTCCCAAAGCTAAATGAAGGAGAGGCAATGGAGTAGAGTCGAATGGTATAACTTGGATCTGGAGAACCCTTTTCGAGCTTGGCTGGATCATTTCCTGGCGGGATGACGCCAGCACTTTGTCCAATGATATAAGGATAGGTATCGTGATTTAGGGAAATCGTTATACGATGAATGGCAGATTCACCTTCCGATTTTGGCCGCTTGGTCAAACCAGGTTCTGGGGTTAAACGGACGTTGGATATGACCTTTCCAAGGATAGGATTGGATTTTTTGAATAAATTGATCTGGGGACTTAGCAATGTCTTCCTCTGAAGGTAAGGTTTTTGGGCAAGGAGATCGAGTCAATGAAAGGAAAACACATGGTTCCCCAAGTTTCACTTTTTCCTAAAAAAATTATGTCTCTTGATTGACTGTAAAAATACATTTTTTAGTCTTTAGTCATTCCAGGCGGCGAGCCGATTTTCAAAGTATCCTTATCTAGAGAGAATTACATGCTGTCTTACGAACAAAATAATTTAAAATCCGAGCCTGCAATCATACCGACATCCCAACTTAACCGAAAACTAGAATCCTTTACCAATGACTTTCTCGCTAGACTTAAGAAAGAAGAAAAAACTAGAGATGTTTCCTGGCAGGTGATTGATTTGCAAGGTAAAGTATTGGCAAGCGGTGCGAGTCCCATTCATGACAAACATTCGGAATTTTTATTTTAATCAAATGAAACGCATTCTTTTCGCTACATTCATACTATTATATCTAATATCTTTCAGTTCCAATGCATTTGCTAAGGGTTATGGAATGGCAGGATGTGGACTCGGTTCCTTGATCCCAGCTTGGAAAAATGATATTACACAAGTGTTAGCTGCTACAACAAATGGTTCCTCCTCTAACCAAACTTTTGGAATCACATCGGGAACTTTAAACTGCACAGATGACGGAATTGTAAAAGCAGAAAAAGCCCAAGAAGTTTTTGTACATTATAATCAAACAGGTTTAGAAAATGAATTTTCTAAGGGCGAAGGAGAAAGGTTAGATGCCATAGCATCTCTCTTAGGTTGTCCAACGCATGGTAAACAAATTGGCTCCCTTTCGAAAAAGAATTTCGATAAGATTGTAACAACTGAAACTAGAAAAAATTCCTCTATGTTATTAATTGCACTCAAAAAAGAAATTAGTAAAGATCCAGAATTGAGTTTAGCCTGTAATTTTTGATTCGACACAAACAAACAATATTCATATTTATTGTTTGCATTTTCACAACAGCCACCTTAGCTCAGTCGCAAGATACAAATCCACATCCCCCACAAAGGTTATCAACTGGAATAGGTTACTCTTCCTTGGGAAGTTTTGTAGAATTTCAATATCGATTGAATTCACACGATTTACTAAATCAGGACAAAGGGTACATTCCATTTTCTGAATATGGAAAACTAAATACCAGTATTCGCTATTATAGCGAAAAGAATTATTTAGAAATAAATAAACTCAGCATCCTGAAAATGTTATCTTTATCAAATTATAGGTCTTTAACAGAAACAAAAAGTTATGGTTTTGATTTGGGTTTAGAAAGTGTAAATGTATATGAAAAAGACAATAAATTTAGTTTTAATGAGCGTGAACAAAAAAGAATTACTCCCTTGAATAATGAGGTCCTTGCGGGATATTCTTTTCAGAACAATTCTAATCAGACACATTCAAATTATAACTTTTCGATATTAACGGGAATCAAATCACAAGTTCATCCAGCTTTTAATGATTTTTTCAGGTTTGGTCCACAAATTGCCCTAAATTTTATATATGATCTTGGAAAGTTCAAAATAAATTTTTTATCTTCATTTCAATATTATAATATATCAAATAATCAGAATGATCATTTGAATTCACTAAAACTCAGATATTCTTTGTCATTTAACCAAGAAATAAGATTCGAAATATCCAAATTTTATCTAGGACATGAAGCTTTGATCTCTTACTTATATATGTTTTAATCTGAAAAAATAATTCTAGAAATTTCTGAATTATATCTGTATGCGGTCTCAGTTGAATTTAGAAAACCATAAGCACCTAACTCAAATATAAATGATGCAGTAATTCCATATCCGCCATCTATATATTTATCACAGCCCTTTTTATTTGCGGGTGAAATTTTTAAATCTCTTGGATTTAAAAATCTAAAATCATCTGGACAAGCAATATGAGCATAAGTCTTTCCATCGGCATGTCGTGCTTCATGTAAAATAACTAGGAATCGATCCAGTTTATTTAATTGAAAAAATTGTTTTCCGAGAACTACTTCGCCATTTTGATAATAAGCGATGAAGTCACCTGTTGAGCCTGCCGTAAAAGATTTGATTCTTGATTGAACCCAAATTTTCATTTTTTTTCCTGAAAATGGGAAGTTAAATATTTCTTCGAAGTTCGAATAACGAGTGTATGTTTTTTTATCAATTTTTAATTTTTTCGGTTCAAGAGATTCTACAAATTTGAAAGTGTCTTTCAGTATACGAGTTTCTTTTTGGCTGAGATGATTTTCTTGAGAGTAGAGAAAATAAGAAGGATATGAATAAATTATAATAAAGTATATAAAAAAGTTAATGAATTTAAAATTGAGCTTGGATTCCTCCATAGTAGAATCTGGGTCTGATTGGATTGTATGTGAGTTCATACTTATCGAGTAAATTATCTATGCCTATAAAAAGGGACATCCTTCCTTCGAAAAACTTTTTTTCTAATCTTAAGTTAATTAAAGCAAATTCTTTTCCATATATAACTCGATTCGGATTTGAATATGGGTCTTCTTGGTTCTCTAAAAGTGTAGTACTTGCCCCAGCAAAAGCATTAGTACTGGAATAAAAAGGTCTTTTGCCAATCCATTTCGTACGAATTGCAAATTCCCATCCATATGGCGCATTTAAATAAAGGTTTGTTGTCGCTTGGTGCATGGGACGACCTTCTAAAGGTCTATCGGATGTTAGATCTCGCGTTTCAGTATAATTATAACCTAGTTCAAATGCTGTGTATGTAAACAATTTTGTTCGCATTCCCAATTCCCCGCCTCTAGTATATGCCTCTTTAATGTTTGTTAATTGGAAAGAGGCGTATTCGGAGGAGCTTGTGCCGTAATTGTATTGAATAAGGTCAGAGATTACATTTCTAAATAGGCTAAATGAAAAACTTAAATTTTTATAAGGATTGTATTCTATGTCGGTATTCATCGTCCGAGATTTTTCTGGTCTTAATCTTGGATTTCCATCTACAACATATCCTACTCCCGGATTTTCAAATCTTAAGTATAATTCTTGAAAGCTAGGTGGGCGGAATCCAAACCCATAACTAGCACGCAAAATAACTTGTGATGATAGATCGATTCTAGTCGCAATTTTTGGAGTAGTTTGACCACCAAACTGCGAATCTACGTCATGTCGGATGCCTGGAATGATACGCCATACGATTCCATTTTTATATGCCATCCATTCATCTTGTAGGAATACAGCTCTTCTCGTTCTATAAGCAAATCTTTGAGTGAGCCGATCCGATTCTAATTCGTTGGCATATGATTCTACTCCAAGAGTCATCATATGTTTATCTGTTAATTCATGGTCTAATTGTAATGTTCCTTGAGAGGATTGATCATTGGTTAGCTCTTTGGTATCTAATTCATCAGAGCCCCTTTGGTTTAGAGTGTATTTATTCTCCCACCTAGCATAGTTTCCGCGAAAAGATACCATATTGCGTTTGCCATATGAATATTCCATTGCTCCAAGCCCTAAAAAATCATTTGTAGCATTTGATCTGTCAAATAATCCACCTGATGCTTGTGAAATGACACCTTGTTGGAATCGGCTTAGATAAAAAACTCCTGTTTTAACGCGAAATTGGCCATCGGGATTAAATGTCATATTGCCACCAACATTTGAATCCTGAAATGCATTGCCAGTTGTGGATTTTGTACTAGGATCTAAATCATATCCACCAGATTGATTATAACCACCGTTAAAGTTAGCAGCAACAAAATTATTGCGAAAGCCTACATCGGCGATCATATTTTTCTCGCCTTGTGTTCCAAAGTGAATCGTTCGTCCATTCCCATATGTTGTTCTAAATTGGTAATGTTCTGGTTTTTCTGACTGTCTGGTAATGATGTTAATTACACCGCCAATCGCATCTGCACCGTAAAGAGCCGAGGATGATCCTTTAACAATCTCTATACGTTCAATATTCTGAACTTTGAATCTTGTTAGATCTACAGTATTGTTTAAGCGACCTGCTATTCTTTGTCCATCTACTAAAAACAATACATACTTTGAATCAAGACCGAGCATTTGAACTTGAGATCCACCTAATGCATTTGGTGTAACATTAAGTCCTAATTGGGTTTCTAATACTTCACCTAAGTTTCGTGCGCCAGTTTGTTCAATACGTTTACGGGATATCACTTCGGTGGTGACAGTTGAATCTTTTAAACGTCTTTCACCACGGGAACCTGTAACAACAATTCCATTCTGATTGTCTAAATCTTTGAACCTATCTTCTTCAACTTGCTTCGATTCTTCTTTTTTCTCTTCGATTTTATCTTCAGGTTTCTGAGTTTCCTCTGCGACTTGCACTTCTTCTTTGGGTTTTTCAGATGTTTTAATCTGTTGTTTTGGTTTTGTTTGGGAAAATAAAACAGAAGTAATTAAGAATGAAATTAAAATGAAATATAAATTTCGAGTCATTCGGTATTATGGCAATTTTTTCCAGCGGATAGTCGGATAACCAGAAGTTCCAGCTTCGCTATAGTAGGATTCGATTTTTATAGCAAAGTATTGATTTCCATATCCACTTCTAATAATATAGATGAGACCCTTAGTTGTTAGATTGCCAATTTGATAGTTAAACCAATCGGTAAGTAAACTACTTCCGATAAAATCACCGACAGTCCCTCCAACCCCTTGCGTACTCGATTTGCCATCCACTGAAAAATTTCCGTCAAGACAACCTTGGTCATTTTTACTGATATTGCCAGCAGAACCTACATTTGTTTGCGTGGATTGGCAGACTCCCCCATTGCCAGAAGAATTCGTAGATCCACTGTTAGTTGCAATTTTGTATCGATTGAACGCTATATCCCAACTGGTACTAGATGCAAGTGATGCTGGTATTTGCGAATTTGTTTGAAGACTAAAATAAATATAGAAGTCTTGATTTGTACTGTTGATTCGTGTGACAGTAGTTCCCTCTATATCGGCCCTTGAATAAACAATTTTATCCAAAGCGTTGGGATCATTCGCCTTGAGTAAATTTAGTGCATAGGCGTTAAGAAATTGGGTGCGGTCAGAAACACTTTCGTTCTGTCTTGCGCACCCAATGAGAGTAAGGATTCCTATAATGATAGAAATTACTCTCATGATCTTTCTTAAGGGGATACTACATATCCAACAGTCGCTGCTTGGCCACGCGATGGAATCGCATAAAAGAAATAGTAATAAGTGCCAGCTGTAGCAATGACTGTTGTCGCTGAAGTGACGAGTTTATGTGAAGTTGCAAATTCAGAAGTGGAATCAGCTGCCGTTGTCGTAAATCCAGAATTGTATGTGAGGGCTCCACTTGCAGGAAGAGGACAAGCATCCGCTTTATACAAAATTCCAAATGCATTTCCAGTCAATGTGATGGTCGTCGCTGCCGTAACGGTGAATTTTAATGCTGCAGTTTGATGGCCAACAATGGGAACTGTACCGAGTTTGGAAATCGTCCCTGTTTTAGAAACACCAGAAACTGTTAAATCCGTAGTATTTGTAGTAATAGAACCTCTCCCTGTCGTATTCACTACACAATCGCCAGAAGTGGTCGTCGCTGCCGCTAAAAGTAATGCTAAAGTCGCATCATCGTTTTCTTCTTCTTTTTTGCAATTAGTCAATGAAAGCCCAATGATTAGTAACATAGCTGAAATTTTTAATGAGAATTTGAAAGGGGTCATGGTGATTTTCCTTGTAATATATCCAAACTTTTGACTTGAGACTGAGAATCAATAGCAAATTTTAAAATTTACTATTTTTCCGAAACGGAAACACAACCGTGACACTTCTTTCCATTTACTATTCCACTTGGTCATTTAACAGTTGGTAGTTCCTTCTCTTGATAAAATTTGGTACTTAAGCGGAGAGTAAAAAAAATCAATTGTAATGAAAAGGATTTTTCGTCTATTTATTCTTAACATATGTCATTTCAAGAACTTACAGTCTATTTAGAAAAGAAGGATAATGAGTTCTTTTCGATTCTGGAAAGTGACATAAAAAATTTAAGCAATACAAAGACTTTAATCATCATAAATTCCATTGATTTTTCAGGAATTAAAAAGATTCCAGGAACAATCGTATTAATTTGGTTAGATGACAGTACTTTAGAAAAACAAAAAATACTTTTAGAACAATATCCTGAAATTCCATACATTTTGTTATCTGAAGATCACGTTAATGATTTTGAATTAACAGCAAATGCACACCCCACAAAATTATTTCTGACGAAATCATTATACTCCCCTCTATTTTTACAATTGATGTTGGACTTTGCGGAAAGGTTTATTTCTGACATGAATCGTTCCTTCGAATATGATCGCATGAAGGAAAAAATCGTAGAACTTGAAAATATATTCGAAGAATCATTGGATATACAAATCCAAATAGATCCAGCGTCAAAACAAATTATAGGTATCAATAAACAAGCATTAAGTGTCCTGGGTTATTCAAAAGAAGAATTAATAGGTCAAGATTTTTCTATTTTAGTTCCCCCCGTTGATTTAACTGTGGATGCTGAATTTGAAGGAAGTTTAATTGCGGGCAGTGCTTTAAAAACAAAATTGGGAAATAGCATTCCTATGGAATCATCATTTCGGTTGTTTCCAGCTAACGGAAAGATGGCGGTATGGACAACTTTTCGTGATATAACGGAAAGACGAATTGCCCAAGAACAAGTAAAAAATCAAAAAGCATTTTATGAATTTATATTGGATAATATCGATTCTGATATTTCTGTATTGGATTCTTTGTTTCGTTACGAATATTCAAATCCGAAATTGGTAACAATTCAAGAGACTAGAAATTGGCTAAATCAAAAATCAGATTTTGATTTTGCTATGAAGATGAATTATCCCCCCGAATTCGCAGAAAAACGAAAAAAATATTTAGAAATCGCGAGCAAAGGGAATGAAATTGTAGAATTTGAAGAACTAATTCAAGATGAGCATGATGAGAAAAAATATATTCTTAGGAAATATATACCTATAGAAGAATCCAAAACTCATAAAAGACGAATCATTAGTTATGGAATTGATATTACTGATCGTAAATTATCTGAAGAACGAATATCTTATTTAGCTTATTATGATGCCTTAACTGGACTATCAAATAGAACTTTATTCATAGATCATGCAAACCAAGCCTTGAAAAACCCTTCAACGATAGGAAATATTTTTGCCTTCTATTTCTTTGATATTGATAACTTTAAATTTATAAACGATAGTCTTGGCCATGCGAAAGGAGATATGTTACTCCAAATGGTCGGAGCGAGACTCAAACGTATCATGAATGAAGTGGATACGGTCGCCAGATTCGGTGGTGATGAATTTGCGATTTTAAAATTGGATATAGATAGCAAAGGTAAGGCGGCAGAATTTGCTCAGAAAATTTTAGATATTCTCAGCCAACCATTTCATATAACAGGCAGAGATCTTTATACTACGATAAGTATGGGAATTGCTTTATCACCAAATGACGGCTCTGCGACACAAGAATTATTAAAAAATGCCGATATGGCGATGTATAAAGCCAAAGACCTTGGTCGCAATAATTTTCGATTTTATTCACCGGAACTAATTGAAAGATCTGAAAAGAGACTTTATATAGAAAATTCTTTACGTAAAGCCATTCAGAACAACGAACTTTCGTTATTTTTTCAGCCACAAATTTCGATGGCTTCTGGAAGAGTTTGCGGTGCGGAAGCTTTAATTCGTTGGAAACATCCTGAAAGAGGTTGGGTTCCTCCCAATGAATTCATTCCTGTGGCGGAGGATTCTGGTATTATCGAAAGAATCGGCGACTGGGTATTAGAAGAAGCATGCAGAAATAAAAAAGCGTGGAACCAGGCAAATTTAAATGGCTTCAACATAAGTATCAATGTTTCGGGAAAACAACTGAAACGAAATAGTTGGGCACAAAAAGTTCAGGCGACACTAGAACACTTTCAAATTAAAGCCGAAGAGATCGAATTAGAACTAACTGAAAGTTCGATTATGGAAAATCCAGAGAAAAGCATCGAAGCATTCAAATACCTATCCAATTTAGGAATCAAAGTATCGATCGATGATTTTGGAACCGGATATTCTTCCCTTTCTTACCTTAAGAAAATAGATGCTGACAATTTAAAAATTGACCGTTCCTTTGTGATCGATTTAGAAACGAATGAAGATGACCAAGCCATTTGCCGTGCAATTATAAATATGGCCACTTCACTGGGCATGGAAGTGATTGCCGAAGGCGTGGAAACTGCGGAACAAAGAGATTTATTAAAATCAATTGGTTGTCATATCATACAAGGTTACTTTTATAGTCGCGCTTTGCCTGTGGATGAATTTGTTGCCTATGTTAAAAAAATTAACACTTAAAACTTAAGCACTTAGCCGATTTTATTCTTAATGAAATCATTTGTTTTTGCTTTATTATTTTTGTTCTCATTTCATCTCTTGAGTGCAGATGTAAAAAAGACAAAAACAAAAAAATCACCAGCGACTGTTTCTAATTATTTTGTTAAAAAAGAAGAGAAGAATTTCACTTTAACTTTAGAGGCTCGCAGATTTGGACGAGGGGAAGCTATCTTTTTCCGCCTTACACCGAAAGATCAAAAATGGATTAACGAAACTTTTAAAGTAGTTTGGATGGGGAAGGAAGTGATTCTCACCAAACAGGCAAAAAGTTTTATTGCTTACTTTGCTATCTCACCTGACTTTCCAGGGGGACCTATGACATTAGACATACATTCAAAAATATTTTTTGTTAAACGAGGGACTAAAACGTATCAGATAGATTTAGAACCCACAAAATTCCAAGTCATTAAAAAAAATACACTGAAAGTGGATAATAAATTTGTGACTGAGGAACTCTCTCCAGAGACCCTCGAATTTATAAAACAATGCAAACAAACAAAAGAACAAGCTTTCGGACAAAATTCAAAATTAGAATTTAATCAAACATTCAATATGCCTCTTGATGCCATTCATATAACTAGCAGATTCTATGTTAGACGAGACTACAATGGCAAAAAAGGTCGTCCGCATGGTGGGGTTGATTTCAGGGGAAAATTAGGGACACCTATTCGTGCCATACAAGAAGGAACAGTTGTTTTAGCACAGAAAATGTATTATGAAGGAAACTTTACGATCATTAATCATGGGAACAAAATATTCACTTTTTATATGCACCAAAATGATATCAAAGTGAAAGTAGGCGAAAAAGTGAAAAAAGGGCAGATCATTGGGACTGTTGGTTCCACAGGGATGTCAACTGGACCCCACTTGCATCTAGGAGCCAAGGTGAATGATACACTTGTGGATCCTTTATCATTAATTGCCCTCAGGACGATTGCTGAAAGTAAATGATTTCAAAATAAAATCTAAACCAGGTTCATGAGGCTGGTCTTTTTCTAAATTTTCAGTGATATGAAGTAAGATTTTATCATGCGCTAAGTTTTCTATCAATATAAATCCTGTTTTCGCATAACGTGGACGAAGAAGGTCAAAAAAAGTCCAAAACTTACTTCCAATATTTTGAATGGTTTTTTCTTCTGATACTATTTCCTGTAAGTCCTCAATCTCTTCTTTACTTACTTGCATTTTTAAATACAAAGAAATTTCTTCAGACGCTTGAGCGAGTTCAAATGGAACGTACGATGGAAAATAGAACATTCGAATAAAAGGATATCGATTTGGATCATTATCACTTGAACCTATAAGTCCTGCGATTTGACCTGCTCCCGTTTGGTTTTCTAATTTGAGATCTCTTGGATAATAAAATACAAATTCTTCATTTAAGGTAAATCCAAGTTTGATCTCTTCATTCCAGTAAGAGTTATCGTTTTTAACCCATTCGTTTAAGTTTACTTCTTCAAATTTGTATTTGTTTTTAAAAAGAAAATAAGAAGAAACTATTTCCACAGATTGAAGCGCTTTGAATGATAATAAGCCATTACCAACTAACAAAAAAGACGCGATCAGTATTTTTAAGAAGAATTCTGCTTTTATAAGTCTTACCAATGTAAAAATTGTAATGAGCATGAAACAAAATACTTTCCCTGCTCGGAATTGAAAAATTTCAGATGTCCATAAAGCCAAAATAAAAATGATAAAAACTATAAGTTCAATTAAAGGATGGTATGGATTTAACCAATAACTTTTAATCAGAAAAAGTGTTCCATAAATAAGCATCCCACCTAATACGAGTGCAAAAATACTTAAAAAAAGAATATAATTCCAGGGTAGGTGCCACTCGTGAAATATAAAGAAAGGCAAACTTATACAAGCATACGCTAATATAACTAACGCAGTACGAGAATGATTTGTTATTTTGAATAAGAAATCTCTTGCACGATTGAATAAAATATCAATAATTTGATGCATGTCAGGTATAATACAGTTCTTTGAAAAAATACAAAAGCAGATCCTAGATCTCCAAACCACAATAAATCAATTCCAACAAAGTTGGCAAAATTTTCAAAAGTTCTGGGATCTATTTTTTACTATCTTGCCTTGGGAAGTTCTCCTTTTACTACTCTTTTCTGTCATCTTCCTTTCCATATTTAATTCAGTCTCACCAAATACTCCAAAGATAAACTTAAGTATTATCGTGATTATGCTTTCTTTCCTTTGGTCATATTTCTGGGGGATTTTTAGTACCACTGTAAATTACCTTGTCATTGCAAAAGCGGCACTCTATATTCTACTTCCTGTTCACGCCTTTGGGATTGTATCCTTGAGTTATCATTTTTATAAAAAATGGAGTCTTTCCAAAAAACGAATCCAACCACGTGATTGGGAAATGAGTCTAGGACAAATTTCCAAAGATTATAATGAGCTCATGTCTTTTGGATATGGAAAAACGAATTCAGCAATTGAAAGTGCGAAAGAATTAAAAGAAAAAATACAAAATTTAGAATCTGCACTTTTAGGATTAAAATCTTTGTTAAAGGATTAGCGTTAAGAGCAATTATGCGGAAAAAATATATTTTATTATTAATTAGTTTTTTGTTTTGTAAACCACCTCAATTAAATAATGCAGGTGATTCCAAGACTATAACTTTTTTAATCACCGAGTATCTGCGATGTTTAAATGCACGTTGTTATGATGTAGATAGCACACGCAATACTGTATGGAAGGAAGTTTTTGCAAAGCCGGTACCTACTGATTTGAGAAATATCCGTCAGAACTCAAAGGGTGTCAGTATTGCTGTTGGTGGCAATGGTACTATTATCAGAAAAGAATCGGAAAATGCAGAATGGGTATTGGTTAATGCTGGTTTTGCGAATTTTTGGAGATCTGTATCCTTTCGCACTGATACTGAAGTTTGGATCGTTGGGGAAGCACAATCAATTGCTGTGAGCCAAGATAGTGGCAAAACTTGGAAAAAATTAAACAATCCTAGTTTAAGTGGAAATTTCGGAGGAGTTCTCTTTACGGATGCTCAGAATGGAATCATTGTCGCTGATGTAATGTTTGAAGTTCAATCAAGTTACAATACCATTATGCGAACAACAGACGGTGGTTATACGTGGTTTGAACAAATGAAAGTTTCGAATGGTACTTGGAATTTTCTAGAAAGAGCTTACGACAATTCAATCATAGCTGGCTTACGTATTGATAATTCAAATGGGTTACTTTATAGATCCTTTGATGATGGAAAGTCATGGACAAAGATAGACTATATTCCCTTTGCTAATCCTGTATTTGTAGATTTTAAAAATGCACAAGAAGGGATTGGTATTTTTGCGGCTCCTGGAGGTAATCTTCGCAAAACAACAGATGGAGGTATCACTTGGAGTGATATTCCCTCTGCTCCCTCTATTAGTTTCGCTGGCCTTAGGTTTGTTTCTTCTGGACGAATACTTTTGTCTGGTATCGCAAGTACCTCACCGCAGCATCCAGTGATTTACAGAAGTGATGATTTTGGTCAAAGCTGGAATCTCATCACTACCGTTAGTTCCTATTTAAGTTCAATCCCAGTTTATTTTTACAATAAAGACCAAAAAGTTTATTTATTGGGAACCGCTGGATTTTTGGCAGAATCAACTAACAATGGTGATGATTTTAAATTAAAATCAAGTTTTTATCGGCAAGTCTCTGGTATATACATTAAAGGCCTTTCTAATGGACAAATTTTATTCAATACTTTCCAACAAGCTCCTAATACCCCTTTTTTTAAAACCATTGATAAATTTGACACGACAACTCTTATGAATTTTACATCAGCCTCAAATGTGAATATGAATGTTATGTGTTCAACGAGTGATGGAATGAAAATTTTTATCGGCGGAGCGAATATGAATGCATATTATTCTTACGATGGCGGGCAATCATTCACACTCATTACCGTTGGAAACATAACCGGTGGTATCATTCCTGGATCATCTTCCATCACTGCTTGTTCGTGGCTCGATCAAAATTCTATAGTTATAGGCGCAGCTAATGCGTACACGGCGAGGTCTGTAGATTCTGGAGTGAATTGGTCAGCTCATACTTCTGTAAACACATCGTTACCTGCGATTAGAAATTTTGCGGTTTCACCTAGCAATAGCAATATTGTCATTGGTGTGACTGGGATTGGAAGCGCAAATGTGACCACTGCAGCAATCATAAAATCATCTGATGCAGGAATCAATTGGACATCTACTAGTTATCAAAATATAAATTTTACCGATGTATCATGTATCGATTCAGTTACTTGTTATGCGTTTGGATTTTATGTAGCAAATACTACATTTCAAACCAATGTATTTAAGACTACTGATGCGGGAAACAGTTGGACTAAGATTGTCCCCCTCGGTCTAATCGGAGCATCACCAAGAAAGTGTCATTTTTTCAATACATTAGAAGGATGGCTTTCCACAAATCGTGGTCTTTATTATACTAAGGATGGCGGTTTAACATGGAGCGAATCTATTTTGCCATATATAAACATTGGTTATAATGATATCACATCATTGTCAGATGGGACTGTTTATGCTATCGGACAGAACATGAGTATCATCTCAGCTCCGAATCGAGGATTCCAATGATATATAAAATCTATTTTGTAATCATTGCGTATGTCTGTATAAATTGTTCCAATTTGATTCAAAACAAAGATAAAAATATTTTTGAAACATTGGGCATACTTTCAATTTTAAATAGTACACAAGAATTGGATTTTGATCCCTCCAATTTATTATTTCCAACCACAAATGGGGTAGTCAAAGAACAAATTCGTATTGGGAATATTTTGTATGCGATAGGCGATTATAGCTTTATGGGATATCCTGCGGAAAGGTATGCGGAAATTAATCCAAATGATGGATCACTCATCAGACGTAATATGCCCCTCGTATCTGGAGTTTCTTTAAATCGTATCTTAAAGGATAACTTAGGTCGGACTTATTTGATTGGAAATTTTACTGCAGTGGACGGTGTTAGCAGATCAAACTTTGCCAGGTTAAATGCCGATGGAACTTTATCGTCTTTCGCTCCTTCTTTCAATGGCGCCATACGATTCGGTTTATTATTATCAAATAACAAATTATTATTGTCAGGTGCTTTTACGACTGTCGATAGCACTTCCACCACATTTGGAATCGTTGCCATTGATTTAAATACAGATACGATTGATACAGCATGGGTGAAAACACTTTCGACGGCTAATTCTGTAAATGCGATGTTGGAGAAGAATTCAAATGTTTATTTGGGTGGTAGTTTTACTACTATTGATGGAAATGTTAGAAATGGTTTGGTAAAATTAAATTTAACAGGAACCGTGGATACAACATGGACAATCTCCATTGCCGGGACTCCACTTTCTATCAATTCACTAGCAACTAACACTGATGGGACAAGACTTTTTATAGGAGGAGTATTTAGCACTGTAGGCGTCACCTCTAAACCTCATTTAGCCTCGATTGATATCACTAGTTCACCAACATTAGATACAAATTTTGAATCTAATTTCACTTTTTCAACAACGGCTACAGCTATTTCCAAAATAATCAGCGATGGGACACTCTCAGATGGAAATCTTTATATTTGCGGAAGATTTGCAACTTTGTCTGGAATTCCCGCTGTAGCAAAGCTTAAACAATCAACAGGGGTAGTTGATAGAGAATATCGATTGCCTCAAGTGAATTCAAGTTTATTAGTCAATGAATGTTTGTTAAATGGAAATGATATGTACATTGCAGCGGGAATTTCCATTTCTAATACAATGTACACTAGATCTGTATTATTAAAATATAACCATTATATAAGAGATTTTGACTATGGATTCAATCCTTTCCCTTCGACTAATGTGAATGGAATAACTTTATATGAAAATGTTTTATATGTTGCTGGTGCTTTTCAATATATTGGTGGATTGTTTCGCAAAGATATTGCTGGGATCAATTTGGTTAATGGAGATATAACGGAGACAAAAATAGAATTTCCTGCGGGAGGAAACTTAAATAGTGCCGCTAGCTTTGACAACAATCTGATATTAGGTGGCTCATTTTATCGGGCTGGATATGCTTATAACCGAAACCTAACAAAATATGATCCGAGAAATAATGAAGTTATAACAAATTTTAATCCTGATATAGATGGAGAAGTTTATCATGTGATGAATGTAGAGGGTGATTTGTTAATTTCTGGAAATTTTCAAACTGTAAATTCCAATCCAAGATCTGGCTTTGCAAAATTAAATTCTACTTTTGGAAGTTTGGATCCATACTTTAAAAATTTCCCTGAAGGTAATGTTTACTCCTGCGTTTTATATAAAGGTGATTATTTATGTGCTGGTTCCTTTTCGAAAGTATCTGGCGTGAATTGCCCAAATTTATGTTTATTTGATCGGGGCACTGGCAAACCAAAATCATCTAACTTTAAATATACGGGTGGAATTTATAAACTAATTAAAAATTCGGATAGGATTCATATTCTAGGAAATTTGACATCTTGGGAAGACACACAAGTTGCCGGCTTAGTCACGGTATCTTCAGAGAACTTAAGCCAAATCATCTCAACGGAAATTCCCGTAAACGGATTGCCCCATGATATAGTTTCAAAAAATAACCGTACCGTCGTAGGTGGTGATTTTACTGCTTCAAACCAAGTTCCCCTATATGGACTAACGGCTTATACTTTGGGTTCCAATACGGTTCGCTCAGAAGGAAATCCTTATCAAAATCGAGATATATTCAGTATCCAAGCAATTGGAAAAAATACTTTTAGTGTAGGAGGGAATTATTCCACTTTGAATGGTAAAACACAATTTGGCTTGGGATTAGTGCAATTCTCGGATTAGCGATTTCTTTCTATTTTTAATTTTCTTGTTTTTTAGTGGATTCGCCGATAAATTAAGTAATCAGGATTTCAGAAAGATCTCATGCTGAACAAGAAACCCTCACTCACCGGAAGACAAAAGGCCGCCATTTTTCTAGTTGCCGTTGGCAATGAAGTTGCTGCGGACATTTTTAAGCACCTGCGAGAAGATGAGATTGAACAAATTACTTTCGAAATAGCCAGATTAGACAAAATCACTCCAGAAGATAAAGAGAAGGTGTTAGTTGAGTTCAATGAACTCATGATGGCACAAGAATTTATAACAAATGGTGGTATTGACTTTGCCAGGGGATTATTAGAAAAAGCTCTCGGAAATCAGAAAGCCATTGATATAATCAATCGTCTAACATCATCTTTACAGGTAAGACCATTTGACTTTATTCGACGCACAGATCCTGCGCACTTATTAAACTTTATCCAAGGTGAACACCCGCAAACGATTGCCTTGATTTTATCTTATTTGGATCCTCAAAAAGCATCCAATATTCTCTCAAATTTGCCACATCAGATTCAAGCGGAAGTTGCTAAACGAATTGCAACAATGGACCGTGTTTCTCCAGATGTACTCCGTGAAGTAGAACGCGTGTTAGAGAGAAAGTTATCCACTTTGGCTTCAGAAGATTATACCTCAGCTGGTGGTATCGATTCAGTGGTAGAAATTTTGAACCTTGTAGATAGGGGAACAGAAAAAACAATCATTGAAGCACTTGAAGAAGAGGATCCCGAACTCGCGGAAGAAATCAAAAAGAGGATGTTTGTCTTCGAAGATATCGTATTACTTGACGACCGTGCGATTCAAAAAGTTATGCGGGAAGTGGACAATACAGATTTAGCGAAAGCTTTGAAATCTGTGGATTCCGAAGTACAAGATAAAATTTTCAAGAACATGTCAAAACGTGCCGCCAACTTACTCAGAGAAGATATGGACTTTATGGGCCCTGTACGCTTAAAGGACGTTGAAGATGCTCAGCAAAAAATTGTAAATATTATACGTAAATTGGAAGAAGCGGGTGAAATCGTCGTGGCACGTGCTGGTGAAGATGAACTTGTTGTTTAATTAAAAAAGTCTTTTCATTCAAAACTTCCGAAATGATTATTTACTTAATCGGGAGTCATAATGAAAAAAATATTCATCTTTCTATCACTTATTTTACTTACAATCAGTTGTAGTTCAACAGACATCAAAAACCAATCCTTAAGACCTGAATTGGATTTACAGGGTCATCGTGGCGCTAGAGGTCTCAAACCAGAAAACACATGGCCTGCTTTTGAAGAAGCAATCAAATTTAATATGGTTACTTTGGAACTTGATACCGTACTCACAAAAGATAAACGAATTGTGATACATCATGATTCTGAAACCAACCCTGTCATTTGTCAAAATAACGATGGAACAGAAATTACAAAAACTTCGCTATATCTATTAACACTTTCCGAATTACAATCATTAGATTGTGGTTCCAAGAAAAATCCCGCTTTTCCTAACCAAACTTCTGTTCCTGGAACAAAATTATTATCAATAGAAGAGTTTTTTCAAAAAGTTTCAGAAGCAGAAAAGAAAACAAAACAAAAGTATTTGTTCAATATCGAGACCAAGTTTCCCGATGACGGATCTGCTTCCGATTTGATCGTTGAAGAACATACAAATTTATTAATCGCTGCCATAGAAAAATCCAAAGTTGTAGAACGTAGTACAATTCAATCATTCGATATGCGAACATTACCAATTGTTCAAAAAAAGAATTCGAAAATTAGAACAAGTGCTCTTTTTGCACCCACATACTTTCAGGGATTTTTGATGACCATCGGTCTTGGAAATGGTTTTCGTGAAAGCATATTAGAAAAAGCAAAATCACTAAAGGTTAATATTATATCACCTTACTTTCTTTATGTGAACCAAAAATTTGTTAATGTATCTCATGAAGCAAAAATTGAAGTAATTCCATGGACTGTGAATACAGTGAAGGAAATGAAAAGACTTGAATCTTGTGGAGTTGATGGAATCATATCAGATTATCCTGATATGTTAGCTGCTACTTTTAAAAAATAAAGTTTAGCGACCTGTAACAATAGTACATAAGGAAGAATAAAATAATAATAGATTGTAGGCTTTCTTATCTACTGATTTGATTTTTGTGATTCCAACCGAATGAGCAGCGGCTTCTATGCTGCTGTCCCCAGTCGTATAAAAGAAAAAAATACGTTTCGTACAGGCCTCACCGATTTTTGTATCTTTTTCTATAAATTCATTTTCTGAGTATCCAATGGTATAATTGCTATACAAATACCCGGACGGTCCTATTCCTTGCGGATTTCCTAAATTGATACAAGCGTTAAAAAAAGTAAGTAAGACGAATGCAAAAATCAACTGCATTAAATTTATAAATTTAAGGTGATTAAATATTTTAGCAATGGAGTAACTCAATTTTTTCCTCCCACCAAAACGCAAAGGGAAGCATAAATACCCAGATAACTTTTAAGTTCCCAGTTAACGTCTGTTACAATTCGTAAATTACCGAGTTCCTTCGTTTTTGAAATAGATGCATCTCCATAGGCAAATAAACCAAATACTGAATGAATACATCTTTTACTAATCGTTGTTGCTTTTTCTCCATTGGAATAGATCGCTAATTTAACATTTGAATAAAGAAATCCATTCGGCCCTACGCCTGGACTTGCACAATTGTTTAAGATGCTTACAAAAATAAGAGCTAATAGAAATTTCATTCTGTTGTATAATAGATCAAATGTAATCTGTCGATTTTACTCAATTATGATTGAATTTTAAATTCACTTTGCATTGTATTCAATTGTTTTTTTTCGCATAACAACGCAGCGACTCTCTAGATCAATTTGTTTTTTTAATGTCTTTTTAATGGATGCTGGAAGTTTAGAATGTGAATTTACGAATTTGGTTAGTATCAATCTAGTTTCATCTGTACAAAAATCCGGAGTTAAACTCTTTGCAATCCCATCTAAATAATTTTCATCTTCCGTGGAATTAAAATTCGCGAGTTTTTCCAAGTATGGTTTAACATACGGTAGTTGAAGATGCTTTTGATAAATTGGAAATAAAATATAAGAAACAATTCTAAGGGTTGATGTAGAATACTCTGATTTTTTGGGTTCAAGGATAATATGAAACCATTTAGATTTAGCGGAATCTTTCGGTGATGATGCTTCTATAGAATAGGCGGCATTGATACCTCGTGAAGAGGGGTCATTTATTTTTTCTTTTTGAATGAGCGTTTCAAATTCATTGTTTGAAAACCCTAGTGAAGATAATTTTCCAAGCATAACCCAACGAAGGTCTTGGTCAATTTTTAGACCTGGAATGCTAATTTTTCCATTCAAAACTTCCATAAGTCGTTCTTGATCTTTAATAACATAAGAGCTATCTACATAAGCAGTAAACCAATACCTTTGTGCATCCGTGGAAGCTTTTTCAGATAATAAACTTTCCCAGAGAAAATTGGAAAGGGATTCTAAATCCTTAATTTTTTTATCGTCACTTAACCAAAATCGACTTACAAAATAGGAGTAACCTTTATCGGCTGTTATTTGAGAAAGAATCCATTTTTTTATTTTAGTATTTTCTTCTTTCGGTAAAATATCTTTTGCTACATTATAAAATTCATCAAAACTGACTTTGCCTAGTTCCATTTGATCTGCAAAATTACTCCAAAGTATAAGTTTTCTAAATGAATCAGTATCATTTTGAAGTATGTATTTTAATTTATCAATTTTTACATCAGTCCATTTCCACGTAACAAAATCTTGGTCATCCGCATTTACTAAAACAAAATCAGGACAAAAAGGTACTTTTTCAACAAAGTGAGTTATTCGACCTGCATAGATAAGTGAAAAGGTTTCATAATTAAATTTAGGTAATGTGGATGCGGATTCTTTTTCAGGGGAATTTATTTTGTATAATCCAATGTTCATTTTATGATCTCGGTATCGGTTCCCTTCCCCATTTGCAGACTGGATGATTTTCCATTTTAAAAATCCATCAGAGCATTCTGAAAAAAATTCTATTTCATTGGTTCCCTTGGATTCAAGCCAATCTTTTGACCATTTACGAAGGGAAATACCACCAGCTAATTCGAGTTCAACTAAAAAATCTTTCAAAGTGGAATTTGAAAATGCATATCTTTTTAAATAATTTTGAACTCCTTTTTGGAAGGTATCATCTCCTATAAAAAACACTAATTGTTTGAGAACGGATGCACCCTTTCCATAAGTTATCCCGTCAAATTGTGTGAAGGCTTCCTCCGTATTTGCCACTTTGGTTTCTATCGCATGATTTGTTTGAAACGAATCTTCGCTATATGCCCATTGTTTCATTTTTTCGAAAAAGGATTCCCAAGTTTCAGAAAATTGCGATCCCCTTTCTTGTGCTAGGCTCGCCATGTAAGTTGCGAAACTTTCATTTAGCCATAGTCCATTCCACCATTTCATTGTTACAAGGTTACCGAACCACATATGTGCCATTTCGTGTAAAATTACATCTGACAAGTTTTCTTTCTGAGCTCTTGTCATAAGGCTTCTGGATACAAATCTTTCCGAAAATGTCACAGCTCCCACATTTTCCATGGCACCAAAATTAAATTCTGGAACTATGATTTGATCGTACTTCGAAAATGGATAGGGATAAGCAAAATACCCTTCAAAGAATGAAAATCCTTCCTTCGTATATTGGAACCAATCTGCAAAGTTCACATAACTAGAAAGTGAGCGTCTAACATATAATTTTAAAGGAATATTGTTATATTTGTCTTCCCAAACATGAAAAGGTCCAGCATGTAAGGAAAATACATAAGGTGAAAATTTTTCCGAAATTGGGAAAGTGTGAATATTGTTTTCAATATTTGTTGGGGAAGGTAAGATTGATGATTGTAATGTAGAAGAAATTATCTTCCAAGATTTTGGTGCTTCGGTTGTTAGCTGATAGGTGGCTTTTAAATCTGGTTGGTCAAAACAAGGAAACATTTTATTCGCATGAAATGCTTCAAATTGTGAATAGAGATAAATTTCTTTGTCATCCGGATCTATAAATTTATGTAATCCATTCCCAGTGCGAGAATAAGGAGTTTTAAAATTAATACTGATTAAATTTTTACCCTTTTTGATAAATTCATCAGGTAAAATGAGATGACCATTGTTATGTGATAGTTTATCGAAAACATTTTCATCGTTTAGGATGATAGAATCAATTTTGCCAGAAAAATAGTCCAATCTCAGATCTGCAGATTTCCAAACATCGAATTGAATTTCAACTTTTCCTTCGAAAGAATCTTCTTTTCCCAATTTAATATTTAAATTGTAATGGATATTTGAAAGAAGGCTAGCTCGTTTTTCCGCATCTTGCTGAGTTAGATGGTATGAATCTTGATAAACTTGACATGATATAAAAAATATAAAAATGGTATATTTGATTTTTGATAGATAATTCATAAATGTATCCTATGGTTGAAAACTCTTGGATAATATGGCCCAATCAAGATTATCTCGATTCTTCCAATTTGCTTCGGGAAAGTATTTCCCTCCAATCGATTTTAGAATCAATTCCATATATTCTTCTCCTGGATCAAAGTCTTTTGCATTCAAAAATATCGATCCACCCCATTTTTTCTTAGCCTGAGTATGGCTAAAAATGCCTGAATAGGAAGAAATATCTTCATTAGTTGCAGGTATCCTGTATTTTTTGATGAGTTCTGAAACGAGAATCTTTACTTTTTCAGTTTGGATGGTTTGGGAAATTAATTCAGCTGTATCTTTGGCTACGATTTCAATTTGAATGCAGTTGTCATTTGTCCCTGTAGCGGCAGCGGCTCTTTCTTCTAATGCATCGACCAATTGGTATATTTTTCCATCTTTATCAACCATGAGTGTAGCTGTTAGGTTGCGGTTTTCTAAAGTTTTTAGAGACTGAAAATAATCAGGTATGGCTGTGTAATGTAGAACTACACAAGTTGGATGAATAATCCCTCTATGCGTATAACGAACTCTATATGATTCTATGGGAAAGTTATTTTCATCTTTTTCGATGGATGTAAGTTCCACCTTTTTTGCTTTGGAGATACCTCTTCCATTGGTAGGATTAAAACTTTCCTGGAGTTTTTGTTTGTTTTCTTTTTTTAAAACCCAGCCCGATTCAAACCTATCTTTCCAGAAATCTTCTTCGAAAAATTTTCCTTTGACATCTCTTAAAATGGAGGCTAATGCTTTTTCCCCACCACAGCTTGAAAAATCCACAAAACCACCAAATCGTCGTTTGGCTTGGTTGTGAGTAAAAATTCCCTTTCTATCAATTATATTCTCATTTGATTTTTGAATATTCAGGTCTTCAGATAACTGAGATAAGGTTTTGACTAAGGAATCATATTGTTTAGCATTAGATAATAGATTTTCTTGGCTTCCTTCATAGGATAAATGTACCGCAACCTCATCAATGCCCGGCGCCGCTAAAAGAGTTTTTTTCAAAAAATTTGAATCTGCATAAACTTCACCAGTCTTATCAACAAATATATGGATCATGAATTGATTTTGAGATGAGAGTTTTAAATACTCATTGGCACTTTTTTTATCAGTTGCATGTAAGATGATCGCTGTAACCGTTTCAGGATTTCGCGCCGTAAAAGGAATTTGTTGCCAGTTGATTCCTGTAAGATTCGAACTTTGAAACGGCTTCGCTTCTGGAAGAATTACATCGTTCTGTAGATCTTTCTTTCGAAAATTTGGCAAACATTCCAAGAAAATTAAGAAAAATAATGATAAAATGTGCCATCTATGACACAATAGCCATCTAATCCCAAAGTTAAGGATGAATGAATTGGAACAATTTACTCTTTCTAGGAATCGATTTTTTAAATTTACTCTCAAATGTTTTGCCCTGACCGCTATTTCCTTAAAAGGAATCAATTGTGGTCCAGGAATTGTGACTCCAAAACTCCGAGGAATTTCGGAGGAAGCCTACCACAATTTCCGTTCCTTACAAGAGATCTTTCTAAAAGATAATCCTATTACTAATTTTGATTTGGGGCTTGCATTAGACAATTACGTTTATGGTCACCCTTACCCGATTGAAACAGAGAGTGTATTGCAATTGTTAGTTGATTTACCTTCTTCAGTTCTCGCGGCAGTCGCATTGGATTTTTCATTTACCCCAATGGTAAAATTAACCCCAGAAGAAAGATTGCAAAGACTACTTTCATGGAAAAATTCTTCCCTTGGTCTAAAAAGAGGAGCTTACGCTATATTAAGACAAATCTCTTTTTTCCTTTTAAGTTCTGATAAAGATTACCAACGTTTTGTTGGTTACATAGAGTAAGGCGGTCATTATTTCATGGGCATCCCACAAGAAAATTCAAAAATTATAACTCCAAAGTTACATGAATCCATTATAAAACAAAATTCCATTACTGATGGTAAATGGAAAATGAGTGCTGATGTAGTCATCATCGGATCCGGGGCAGGTGGCGCAGTTGCCGCCGCAGAACTAGCGAAAGCTGGCTGGAAAGTAGTTCTTATTGAAGAAGGAAGTTATTTTACTCCTGCTCAATTCAATTCAGACGAATTTCTGTCCCAAGCAAGGTTGTATCGTGATGCTGGTTTCATTGTATCCGAAGAACAAACCATTTCTATACTCCAAGGAAAAACTATCGGTGGTTCAACGACGATCAATTGGCAAACATCTCTTTTTCCTCCCGAATATGTAACTGACGAATGGGAAAAAAGATTTGGTTGGAAAGATGTTTCTCGCACTGCTATGGACCCTTATGTTTCAGAAGTACATGAACGATTGGGAGTGCACGAAGTTCCAGAAGAACTCATCAATGCCAATAATGATGTAATTCGAAAAGGAAGTAAAAAGTTAGGCTTAAATCCCCAAGTCTTAAAAAATAATAACAGAGGATGTATAGGACTCGGTAGGTGTGGACTTGGATGTCCGATTAACGCCAAGCAGTCGACATTTTTGACTTGGATTCCTGATGCCATTGCAAATGGCGCAACCGTGATTTCCAATATGAGAGCAGTGAATATCAAAGAAGGTAAAATCAAAACAGTCATAGCTGATTTTGCACCTGATGCGTATGAAAAAGCACCTAATGTGCATTTGAATTCTCTAGAGATAGAAGCACCTGTTGTCATTGTTAGCGCTGGTGCCATTGAAGGTCCTGCATTATTACTCCGAAGTGGACTTGGAAATAAGTGGGTCGGACGAAATTTAAAAGTTCATCCTACCTCTACAATTTTTGGAAAATTCAATAATGAAATCAAAATGTTCCAAGGCCCACCTCAATCCATAGTCGTGAAAGATGGGCACAATCAAAATGGGACTGGATACGGATACTGGTTGGAAGCAGCACCTTACAGACCCACACTGGCATCTTCCCTTGTTCCATTCTATGGAAAGGCACAATTTGACGTCATGAAGGATTTCAAAAACTACAATGCAGGCATTGTACTTGTCCGTGATGGTGCTGACGGAGAGGCAAATGGTAGTGTTGAATGGAGTTTTGGGCGAAGGAAAGTTTACTTTGAACTAACACCAACAGACGGATTGAATATGTTAAGGGGATTAAAAACTTTAGCAGAGATAACAGTTGCTGCTGGTGCGACAGAACTTATTTTTCCTTTCACAAGATTCACTGAGCCTTATAAAGTTGGATCAACTGAAAACTTTGATTGGATATTAAAAGAAAATTTTAAACCAGGATATTTATCTGTAGGGTCAGCTCATCCTCATGGTTCAATCCAATCCGCAAACGATCAAAATTTAGGCGCAGTGGATTTAAATTTAGAACTTTATGGCCATAAAAACATATTTGTCATGGATGCGTCAATTTATCCAACAGGCTTATCTGTAAATCCGCAGATTACAACGATGAGTATGGTTCTTCGTGCCGCAAGAGTACTTTCCAAACAAAAAGTGGAGCGAACGAAAGTTTAATTTTTTTCTAAAATTCCCTTTCTTTCCCATGAGTTTCATGTTTTTTGGAACTTGTGGGAAAATTGTTCTCTCTACTATTCATTCTAATCTTATCAGTACCAGTTTTTGCCAATGAAAATGCGATTCTTAAAGACGCTAAGAAAGCTTTCTCTCGTAAGGCGTATTCCGAATCCATAAAGAAATTTTCGAAATATTCAGAAACTCATCCTTCTGATGGGGAACCATATATGTATTTGGGTTACATATATGAATACAAAAAAGATTATCCAAATTCGATAAACAATTTTCGAAAAGCAGCTGAGCTTAATTTAGAAAAATCACATAAGAAAACTGTAATATTGAAATTAGCATTATTTTTTAATTATCATCAAGATTGGAATTTAGCCGCAGCGTACTCTTCTCGTTATTTGAAATATGAACCAAACAATGAAGAAATGCAAAAAATTTACAATCGAGCGACGACTAACCGCGGTAATCCAAATTCTAACACTACAAATATTTCTCCACCTAGACATTCGGATAACAAAGTAAATGATGAAAAAACCCCTGTAAAAAAACCAGTGGTTGTTGAAAATGATAACGATGATGTTAAGCCAAGTTCTGATTATGAAAAGGGACTAAAAGAAAATCCCAATGATGAAGAATTGCGCTGGGAATATAGCTTGGCTCTTTTTGAAGAAAAAAAGTATGATCTTGCAGAACAAAATATAAATCAGTTGATTGAAAAAAATCCAAATCGAACAAGATATCATTATAAATTAGGTATCGTTAAACTAAGAAAGGATGATCCAAAGGGAGCTATCGAATCCTTTGAAAAAGCACGGAAAAATCCATTTTCAAAAGATACCAATGTATTCCTATATTATGTTTATCTAAATGAAGGTATTGCCTATCAAAAGTTAAAACAATTTGATTTAGCAGAGTCTTCATTTTTAGGCGCACTAAAACAATTAAACAAAGATACTCCTCACCTTGCTCTTGCTAGACTCTATCATTCTCAATCAAAATGGGGACTTTGTGCAGAAAAAGCCGAAAGTGCGATCGGGCTTGCGGCACAAGTAGAATCTCATATGTTTCGATTTGTCTGTTTGGCGGAAGATGGAAAATCTGGCTCAAGGTTCGAAACAAGTTTTGATAAATATTATATTTTTTTAGAATCAAATTATCCAAATGCATCCAAATCTCCAGAAAAATACCAGGTGGGTTTTCTACGGTTGGCAAGACATCTAACTGCCATTGGCAAAGAAGCAAATGCTGAAAAGTATTTCTCTATTCTAGAGACAGATCCAGAAGTGAACCAAACTAGAGAGTATTTATTTTATAGAGGAAAGAATCTTTTTTACTTAAACAAAATTGATTTAGCGATACCACTTCTTCAAAAAGTTTCCAATTCACCGGCATCTAGTTATTTACTCGCGAGAAGTTTTGCAAAAAAAGGAGATTTAGCGTCTGTTAAATTGAATTTAAAATCAGCGGGTAGTATTAAAGATGAATATTGGGATATGGCAAAAACAGAAAAAGATTTTAAAGCCTTTGAATCTGACCTTTCTTTTAAAGAATTTATAAAAAATAAAGGCAAAGAGACAGATCCAAAATCTACTCCGTAAGTTCCAATATCTATTATTCTTGTTCTTTCTGCTCTTTAGGAATATATCCTTTAAAAAGATCTGATCTTAATTTTCTAAACGTTTCTATCGAAATTTGACCAGGAGCCTTTGGTTCACTTAAGGTCATATAAGTGTATGAAGAATTAAAATGATCACCAAATACACGAGAGATGATTCCGGATTCACCCATACAAATGCCTATCATAGTATTTGTTTTTGCGAGAATTTTTACATCATTCATAAAATCTGCGGTCTCTTCGATGTCTTCAGGGGTGATAGCAAATTTATAAATTGGATTTTTCTTTTTAACAGGCTTAGAATTTTGAATGAATTCTCTCATTTCTTTAGCGTATATGGATTTTTTAAAAGAATGGTAAGAATAAATAATTCTAAAGTTTAACTGCTCATAGTTGGTAAAAATAGTATCATCTCTATTTAGTTCTATGTCCAAGTAATTTGAGTTGTCATTAAAATCTTTTAAAATACCTTCCACATCTTCGGGAAATAATTTAACATAAGATTTAACACTACTATCTTCTGCTCTGCGGTAAGTAAAAAGAGCAGGGAGACCAAGGGTTTTTATTTTTTTCTTCATCTCTTTTTGGATGTAGTTTCTGGAAAATAAATCTAATCTTATCTCTAAAACATCCACATCTTTAACATCTTTCTTTTGGAGATTGCGAATGTCATCTTCGCCTAGTGTTGCGATAATTTTATAAGAATCTGGCATAATTATAATCCTTTTTGTAATAGATCGTGAACAGAAACCATTCCTAAGAATTTTTGATCTTTGTCTACGACGGGAGCGACCGAAATAGGTCTTTCTCGTTCTTCCATTTGTAATAGAACATCGTAAGCCTTGTCCTCTGGATGAAAAAAACTAGGCTTTGAATTCATCATTTCTTTCGCTATGATTCCTTCATTTATTTTTTTATTAGAAAGAGCTTTTCTGATATCATAATCGGTAATCAGGCCAATAAGTTTCCCAACATTATCTACAACACCAGTCGCCCCCAATCCCTTGCGGGTTATTTCTTTTAAAATATCATCTAAATTTGCATCTTCTGTAACGGTTGCGTTTTTCTCCTCTCTTCGCATAACGTCAGATAAGTGCAGTGAAAGTCTTTTGCCTAGCCTTCCCGCCGGATGATACAAAGCAAAATCATCAGCTTGAAATTTTTTAAGTTCCATCAATGCCATGGCGATCGCATCGCCTAACATAAGGGCTATTGTAGTAGAAGATGTTGGTGCTAAAGCCAAAGGGCAAGCTTCTTTTAAAATTGGAGTAACAATGATTATATCTGAAAGTTCTGCTAACCTTGATTTGTCATTTGCTGTAATTCCGACTATTTTTGCACCTATTCGTTTCAAGGTAGGCAGAATATAATTGAGTTCTTCGGACTCTCCACTTTTTCCAATGGCAAGAACCACATCATCCGGACCAACAATACCAGAATCACCATGAGAGGCATCCGTCGGATGTAAAAAATAAGCCGAAGTTCCGGTTGAGGATAGAGTATGGGAAATTTTTTTGGCAATGTCACCTGACTTGCCTACACCAGTTACAATCACTTTTCCTTTGCTATCTAAAATCAGTTGAATGCACTTAGCGATATTCGGGTCTAAAGAATTTCTAAAATGGTTAATGGATGAAATTTCGTCATCTAGTGCTCGTTCAACGATTGATAAAATATGATTCATAATTTTAATTCTTCCCATTCAATGTCTTCGATTTTCATTTCTGTGATCACAACTTGATTCATTGCTGAAAATCGAAGGAATACTGCGACTTTGTTTTTGCGTTTTTCTATTTCTAAAATTTTTCCAGCAAGAGGGCCGGAAATTACCTTCACAAACTTTCCTTTTTGTAATGCCTCATTTTCTCTTACTTCTATAGATTCTGTTCGAATTTTCAAAATATTCCTCAATTCTTCGATTTCTTCTATTGTTACTGTTGCAGGCACGCCCTTATCAAATACAAAATGATGAGAGCCAGGCAATTGCAAAACTTTCATCCTTTCTTTCCAGAAATCAATATGTACAAATAAATAAGATTTAAAACAAGGAGTATCAATCATACGAAAACGATCACTCCACTTTTTCCTTTCAGTGATAAGTGGAAGATAACTATCAACTTTGTATTTGCGAAGATGTTGTGCTAATTTTTTTTCAGCGCGCGGAAGGGTATAAACTATATACCAAAACTTTCCTTCGTTAGTTGGTTCATTCTCTGACATGAATTCTGAAGCGAATCGGTAGAATTAGATTTTTTCCTTTTGATGAAAGAAATTTCCAGAAACGTAACTGGGTTCTTATCTGCGCATCGAAAACATCATACCTACACGGTGCTATGACAGTCAAATTCTCAACTCCACCATTTTCTGCAACAGTTACTCTAAAGGTACATTCGTCCTCTAAAGCCTGTTCCAAGGCAATTTCTGGGTAAGTTAATGAGTTTCGAAATCGTTCAATTTCTGCTTCATCTGTATTTGTTCCAACCAATTGGTCCATTGCATTTTGATTCATTGATACTTGACCAATTCCAGAATTAGGCCTTTGGGAAATGGATTGGAGAGATATTGGCGAACCTTTAGTTAGGTGAAGGATAATTCGTTCTGAGTCAGAAGGATAGGCAAACAAGAATATCCCTAAAACAAATAGATGAATGCTCAAAGAGAAAATTATAAATGATATAAATGGATTCCTTTTTGGGAACATAAACTTTTCTTTTGCCTAAGGTCAAATTCTCAAAACTCTCTATTTTAGAAAAACTTAATTGGATCAATTTCATTCCCATTTTAGATTGGTTGCATATGCCTTCAACTTGGGGAAAAATTTTCAAAGTATCCACATATGGCGAATCACACGGAGTTTCTGTCGGTGTGGTTGTCGAGGGAGTTCCCGCCGGATTGCCATTTCCATTGGATGAAATTCAAAAAGATCTAACACGCAGAAGACCTGGCCAAAATGACCTGACGACTCCCAGAGACGAAGAAGATTTGGTCATCATAGAATCTGGCGTTTTTCAGGACAAAACTACAGGAAGCCCAATTCTTTTAAAAGTTAACAATAAAAATACGATAGGTGCAGACTATGATGAGATGGCACATGTTTTTCGCCCTTCTCATGCAGATTATACCTATTCTGAAAAATATGGGCACAGAGCTCATGTCGGTGGCGGTCGGTCTTCTGTCAGAGAAACGATTGGTCGGGTAGCAGCTGGTGGTCTCGCGAGAGTGATATTAGGGAGAGAACTCGGGATTCAAACAGTTGCCTGGGTTGATAGCGTTGGTCTTATCGATTCAAAGATAACCGAAGACCAATTTCCAATTAGCAGAGATTATGTGGACAAATTTCCGACACGATGCCCGAATCAAGTTGTCAATGATGAAATGGAATTGTTAATACGAAAACTGAGAGACGAAGGTGATTCTGTAGGTGGAGTCGTGAAAGCTGTTGTTCGCAATTTACCACCTGGTCTAGGAGATCCCGTTTATGATAAGTTAGATGCCGATCTAGCAAAAGCCTTATTATCAATTTCTGCATGTAAAGGTTTTGAAATAGGTTCTGGATTTATGGGAACTCGCCAATTAGGTAGCACACATAATGATGAATTTTACATCGAACATAGTTCTGGAAAAGTCAAAACAAGAACCAATCATTCCGGCGGAATTCAAGGTGGCATTTCCAATGGTATGGATTTAATTTTACGTGCTGCATTCAAACCCACATCCACGATCAAAAAAGCGCAAAATACTGTTAATGATAAAAATGAAGAAACGATATTGAAAGCCAAGGGAAGACATGACCCTTGTGTTTTACCTAGAGCGGTTCCCATTGTAGAAGCAGTAATCAATCTTGTACTTATCGATGCTTATTTTTATCAAAGGGCACTACAGCCTAAATGGTTTTTAAAGTATGCAAATTTAAAAAGTATTCCAGACCAAGGATAACATTGTGAAAGTATTCCATGTTTTGTTAGCTGAAGATGATTCGAGCAATGCTGGAATAGTGATAAATCTATTGGAGAGATATAATTTTGCAGTTACTCATGCTCAGGATGGAATGCTTGCGTTGTCCAAATTGAGGACCAAAGAATATGATTTAATAATCTGTGATATAATGATGCCACATATGGATGGATTAACACTTATTGAAAAAGGAAAGGATTATATAAAACATACTCCTGTAATTATGCTAACTTCTGCAGGTGATAAGGATATGATTGTAAGAGCCGCTCATAGTGGTGTCAGTGCATATCTTTTAAAACCGGTGACTAGTGTCTCTTTGCTCGAAAAAATCCAACCTCTGTTAAAATTAACTCCCGAAATGATTTTTGATAAAAAGCTATTTCCTTTAACATTAACATTTAATAGCAAATCAGTCTCAGAAATTGAAATGAAAATTGTGGGATGTCCTTGGCGAAAGGATAAAGGACAAATCTTTGAGCAGTTCAGCCACTTTTTAGCGGGTAGGGCGACTTTTACTGATTTAAAAATAATTATAGATACAGACTATTTCTTAGATGGAAAAGCCCTGATCATTTTGGAAGATTTTTTAAGTTCTGTTGCCAAAAAAACTAACATCAGATCTAAAAATATTCAAATTGAATCGGGAGTATTGAAGAAAATTAAACCAAGTCTAAAAGAATATGAATGTCTTAAAGACGTTTTTATTATTTAGAAAGGAAGGTTTGACAGAATTGCACAAAGCATTCTAATCATACCAAGGGGGCTCGCTCTTTGGTAAAGATAAAGATTGATGGTGTCGAGTTCGAAGTCGACGAAAAGAAAAACTTAATTGATGCCGCAAAAGATGTAGGCGTTGAGATCCCTTATTTTTGTTATCATCCCGCTCTCTCGATTGTTGGTATGTGCCGCATGTGTTTGATTGAGATAGAGGGTGTTCCGAGACTACAAGCCGCTTGCAATACTCCAGTCAAAGATGGAATGGGTATCATCACAAAATCAGATCGTGTAAAAGAAGCACGGGCTGGTACAATGGAATTTCTACTCGCAAATCATCCGTTAGATTGTCCGGTTTGTGATAAAGCTGGAGAATGTAAACTCCAAGACAATGCCTTTGGCTCAGGCAAGGGTCATTCTCGATTTGAATTTGAAAAACGAAATGTTCCCCAAGAAGAAATTGGCACAAATTTAATTATCAATCATAATCGTTGTATTGTTTGTTATCGTTGTGTTCGTTTTGAAGAAGAAAAAGTAGGCCAATCAAACTTAGGACTATTTGAACGCGGAAATCATTCTTTGATCGGTTTAGCAAATGATGAACCGATTGATCATAACTACCAAGGTGCCTTGGCGGATATTTGTCCCGTAGGTGCATTGTTAAATAATAAAACTCTTTTTAAATCAAGAGTGTGGTGGTACAAATCACATTCATCCGTATGTCATGGTTGTTCCACAGGTTGTAACGTAACAACGAATGTGCGAGACAATAAAATGTATCGTTATATGGTAAAAGAAAATTATGAAAAGGGTATGTTTTTCTTATGTGATAAAGGCCGATTTGATATTGATTGGATGAATGAAAATCGCTTATTAGCCTATTTAGAAAAAGGAAAACCTTCTACTTCAGTTGATGTGATTCCAAAGATTTCAGATCTGATTCAAAAGTCCAATGGCATTGCCATCCTTGGTGGTGCCCATGAATCAAATGAAAATTTGGAAAAGATAAAGAAGGCATTGCCTGAAATTTCTAAGGCTTTTGCAGATAAAACAATAATTATGGAAGTGCGCGTCTCAGATCCTCAGTATAAAGAAACGGAACAAGTTGATTTCCTACTTACAAAAGACAGTCATCCAAATACAAGGGGTGCTGTTGACTTGGGCCTTACACTTTCGAATGGTTTAAACGACATTGAATCTCTGGTTAATTCTGGTAAGGTGGATGTTGTTTTTATAATCAAAGAAGAGGTCCCAAACTTTTTAAAAGGTAAAGCGACTTTGGTGGTTCTTGATACAAATCTGACTGTTTCGGCACAGGAAGCAGACTTTGCAGTTCCTATAAAGATTTTTGCCGAAGAAGCTGGATCTTTTACAAATAAAAACGGATTAAAACAAAATTTTGAAAAGTCAATGGAATCCCCTCAAGGACTGCCATCGTCTGCAGAATTTTTTCAAAGGCTCTTAACATCTGCTAATGTTAAAAAAGAAGAGGTGCTCCTTGGGAACGGTTAATGTCATCAATGTAGCAAAAAGGCACCAATTCTCTTGGTATGAAAAGTTTTATTTTTGGTCGATTGGCAAGGGGATGTGGATTACCCTCAAACACTTTTTGAAAGTGGCACTTTTCAACCGTCAGGTTACAATTGAATACCCCGAAAAAAAGCGCCAGTATTCCACGCGCTTTCGCGGTATGCATTCTATGAAAAGAGATGAACAAGGACGTGAAAGATGTACGGCTTGTTTTTGTTGTATGTGGATTTGTCCTGCTAACGCAATTTTAATTGAAGCCGCAGAAGTAACGAGCGAAAATCAACACTTACATCCTGAAGATAAATTTGCACAAAAATTTGAAATCAACTTACTTCGTTGCATATTCTGTGGGTTATGCGAAGAGGCATGTCCTAAAGGTGCCATTTATTTGGATGGAACAGGTGAGATGGCAGCAGACAACAGAGAAGATCTGATTCTCACAAAAGAACGTATGATGGAAAAAACGGGCGGTCCACTTATTGGTCAGAGAAATTAACCTCTGGCCGATAAAATTTTTTTTTACCACTAAACCAATCCCTCATTTTGAATTTCTAAATTGTATTTTTTTACTTTCCTCATTCTAATCACTTCCAGTTCAATAATTGCACAAGGGCAATTTATAGAATCAAAGGACGATGAACAAAAGTTAATCGATAATCACGCCATTGAAAAACTTCGATTTGGCCTTGCAAATCACATACATTATTATAAAATCAAAAAAACCAAAAACACTGTCGTTGAACAAAGATCAGGTCGTAAAAGACTGCTTGATCATAACTTGATTTTAAGAGCGTTATTCCAAGGGAATTTATTTCATACTACTTACGGATCTCTTGCACCATTATTTGAGGGAGCAAGTTTTATAGATTTTGGAAGTGCGATATTGTATGAAGAAGGTGCAGTGACAGTTCGCGATTTATATGAAGATGAGAATTTAAGACCCCATTTCTATAAAATAGTGGCTACAGATATCAATGACATTGCATTCGATCATACGCGATACATAGAAATTCATATGAATGAAAGAGAACCATTTCCCTTTTCATTCAATGAAATACCATTTTTGTTAGATGATCCAGAATACATACGGACACTCACTCGTATTTATTCAAAGAATGAATTTTCACCTGTGATCTTTCGTTCCACAAATTCGGGCCCAGATTTATTTTATACTGTGGCGGAAATGAAAGAACATTTTGTTTCGATCCTTGTCGCGAATCCAAATCGGAATATTTTATATTTTTTTAATCGCTTTGTTTTCTTTCGTTCTGTCTGTTCAGACAAATTTCAATTGATTGGTACGATCGACGAAAAAATTGGAGTTAACCATAGTTTCAGTGCATGGAAATATATAGATTGGAATCGACGGACATATGCAGAAGGATTCCACCCCAATCGAAATTATATTCGCCTCGGAACAGAAGGCCCCATTGCAATAGCTGACCAATTAGATTCTATGTTTCTAAGCAATTCATGCTTTTGGGGACATAAATTGAGACATTTTGGTAACAAAATACGTAAAAGCATATCAAAATCGTGATTTTTTGTTTCCCATCTTAAGGAACTGTGTACGTTTTTGAATTATACAACCCACAGAGAGGTAAATCATGGGGAACTCATATATCGTTGATGCTGTTAGAACACCTCGAGGAAAGGGGAAAAAAAGAGGGACACTTGCCAGTGTTCATCCTCAAGAGCTTTCCGCCGCTACCCTAAAGGCCATCCAAGAAAGAAATGGAATAGATCCAAAAACTGTAGAAGAAGTCGTTATGGGTTGCGTTTCTCAAGTTGCTGACCAAGCCGCTTGTATCGCCCGTTATGCTGTTATGGCTGCTCATTGGCCAAAGGAAGTTCCTGGTTATACGGTAAATCGTTTTTGTGGCTCCGGCTTACAAGCGCTAAACAATGTGGCAAATCATGTTGCTTCAGGTGCTATGGACTTAGCTGTCGGTGGTGGCGTTGAATCTATGAGCCGTGTTAAAATGGGCGATGATATGCTCGGTCGTGATTTCAATGTTGGAAATGATAAAATTGCTCAAAGTTATAATTTAGTTCCGCAAGGAATTTCTGCTGACCTTATTGCAACAAAGTATGATATCACTCGGGAAGAAGCTGATCGTTTTGCTGAATCTTCACAACAAAAAGCCCATAATGCTGTTAAGAATGGTTACTTCAAAAAATCAATCGTTCCTATTAAACTTGATGATGGAAGTGTAGTGACAGAAGAAGAAAATCCACGAATTGAATCTGATTACGCTTTTCTCTCCGGTCTTGGTGCAGTATTTAAAACTATCGGGGAACAAGAATTAGATGCTATAGCTTTAAGATCTTACCCAGAAATTAAAAAAATAAACCACATCCATACTTTAGGAAATTCTTCTGGTATTGTGGATGGTGCCGCGGCTCTACTTGTGGCAAATGATGATGGTTTGAAAAAATACGGATTAAAACCAAGAGCTAAAATTCTCGCTACTGCGGCAACAGGTGAAGATCCAACGATTATGTTAACTGGTCCTGTCTCTGCTTCTCAAAAAGCATTGAAGATGGCTGGTCTAAGTGTGAAAGATATTGATCTTTGGGAAATCAACGAAGCTTTTGCTTCGGTTGTGCTTTATGTTAAAAAAACATTAGGCATTGATTTGGAAAAAATCAATGTCAATGGTGGTGCCATGGCTCTTGGCCATCCACTCGGTGCAACGGGTGCAATTCTAACTGGTACTGTGTTAGATGAACTTGAACGTCGTGATCTACGCTACGGATTGATAACACTTTGTATCGGTGGTGGAATGGGTATTGCGACTATCATTGAAAGATTAAAATAAATCTAATAAAGATTATTTTTATTCAACTAAATTATAGCCAGATTGGGAATCCGATCTGGCTTTTTGTTTGTAATGTGTGAATGGATTCCGATTCTGTGTTTGAGAGAGTTAAATTTTAATTTTCTGAGATGAGGATTTTATGCCCGCAAGTTTAGACTTACAAGGTTATCATTGTAAAGATTGTAAATTTACGGTGATAGAAAATTTCAACGATTGTCCATCATGTGGCGGTCATAATTTAGAAACCATCCACGTAAGCCCTAATGGTCATATTTACACATTCACAATTGTGCATGTGGGTTTCGGTCATATGGCAGAAAGAGCTCCATATGCATTGACAATAGTGGAAACAGAAGATAAAATTAAACTAACAACCGTTTTAGAAGATGTGGAAGATTTTTCTATGATTAAAATTGGCCAGAAAGTTAAGTTAAAACGCTTTGATGAAAAAATAGGTCCAGTTTTTAGATTAGAAAACTAATCATGTGAATGATTATGTATTGCCGAATGTTCTTCGTTTAACGCATTTAAATCAAAACAATCCTCATCATTCGTCTCAAATTCAATCGTACTATGAGTGATGTTCAAATGAATTAACTCATGTTTAATTTTTGATTTAATATTTTTTGTATTTTCATTCTGAGCTATTTTTACATGGCATGTGATTGCGTTTTCATCCGTGCTCAAACTCCAAACATGAATATGGTGAATGTCTACAACACCTTGGATTTTTAATAAATTATTTTTTACTTCGTCTAACTTAATTCCCTGAGGAACCCCATCCAATAGAGCAATAAAACTATCTTTAAACAGATCCCAAGTGCTATAAATGATGACAAGAGCAATGATGAGGGAAGTGATTCCATCAAGGAAATACCAATGCGTGATTTGTATTAGAATTCCTGAGATAACAACACCCATTGAAACCAATGCATCAACCATCAAATGCCAATAAGCAGCTTTGATATTTAAGTCATGTGAAATTTTTGAACGAAATAAATAAGCAGACCCAAAATTGATCATAATCCCTATTCCAGCAACCCACGATACAACATTACCATTGATAGGTTGTTGGTTTATTAATCTTTCAATTCCTTCCCATGTTATTCCTCCGATGGCTATTGCTAAGAATAAGGAATTTAAAAAAGACGCGAGTATCGTTGATTTTTTATAACCATAAGAAAGAGTTTTACTAGGTTTAATTTTTTGAAGATAAAAAGCAATAAATGCTATAACTAGTCCAGAAACATCACTTAGGTTATGAACTGCGTCTGATAAAAGAGCTGTCGATTCATAATTCCAACCAAAGTATATTTCAATGCATGTAAAAATTAGATTTAATGATATGCCAATTAGAAAGGAAATACCTATAGCATTGCGATCAATTTTTACATGTGAATGATCATGATCCAAAAATTATCGCCTCATTGGGAAATAGTTGCAAAAATCCATCATCGGACTCTTTTTTCATGAAACTGGGTCTTGGTGCCGTAGTAAACAGTATGTCTTCCAATTGCCATTTTCTCGAATAAGAGACGTTAACTGTTTCGTTCGAAAAGTTTAAAAAAACAAAAGTCTCTTCTTTCCCTTCTTTGCGTTTATAATAGATAACATTTTTGTCATGGCTAAGATAGATTTTTAAATTTCCTTTGCGCAGAGATTTTCTATCTTTCCGAAGCCTAATTAATGTTTTATAAGTATTAAAAAGAGAAGACTTATCCTCTTTTTGGATTTGAACATTTGTATCCATTGCCTTCTCATAAAAAGGCAACCAAGGCACTCCCGTAGTAAAACCTGTTTTTTCTGTACCATCCCAGGCCATAGGAATGCGTTCAGGATCACGACCTGGGTGGAATGGCCAATATTTTTTACCTACAGGGTCTTGTATTTTTTTTAAGGCAACTTTCTGTCTCTCCATACCAATCTCTTCGCCGTAATAAAGAAAGGGTGTTCCTCTTAAGGTTAACATCATAGCGGCAGCTAATTTCGCTCGAGGAATCGTTTCTTTTCCTTTTGTATAACGAGTGATATGCCTAGGAAAGTCATGATTAGAAAGAGTGTAATTTGGCCAATTATCTTCACCTAATGCTGATTCGAAATCTTTTATGATCTGAAAAAAACTTTCGGCTTTCCAAGGTGAAAATAAAAACATAAAATTAAAAGCTAAATGCAGTTCATCATTTTTACCGCAATAAGTCGCAGGAAGTGTGACATTGCCAGGAAAGTCTTGCATTACCTCACCGACAGAGACTTTACGATCAGGATAAGAATCTAATAACTTACGAAGTCTTCTTAATATACCATGCATCTCTGGTCGATCACGATCATAGATATGAACTTGTTTGTCATATGGTCTCGGACCCTTCATAAAATATGAGGGATTATCTCGAAAGAATTCATCCTTGATATATAAGTTAACAACGTCTAAACGAAATCCGTCTACACCCATATCAAGCCAATACCGAATCATTTTGAAAATCGCATCTTCCACTTCTGGATTACGCCAATTTAAATCTGGTTGTTCTTTTAAAAATGAATGAAAGTAAGATTCTTCAGTTCTTTTATCAAATTCCCATCCGAGTCCACCAAAAGCACCTAGCCAATTGTTTGGTGGGTTTCCGTGGGGAGAGTCTTTCCATATGTACCAATCTCGTTTGGGACTATTTTTTGATGAGCGAGATTCTAAAAACCAAGGATGTAAATGTGATGTGTGATTCACAACCAAATCCATAATTATTTTAATATTTCTTTTATGTGCTTCTTTTAATAGTCGCTTAAATGTTGTTATATCACCATAGTTTGGATCAATTTCTTCATAGTCAGAAATATCATAACCAAAATCAAACATGGGCGAAGGATAAACTGGTGACAACCAAATAGCATCAACACCAAGTGAATCACTTGAACCGTTAAGATAGTCTAACCTTTGTATAATTCCTTCAAGATCACCAATGCCATCACCGTTCGAATCTTGAAAACTACGAGGGTAAATTTGATATACTACTGCTTCTTTCCACCAATTCATTTCAAAAACTAATTTCAAAAATTCCCTGATCACGTTTCATTTGGGCAACTTCTAAAATTTTCTCCTTTATAGAAAATAACATTTCCGAATTTTCAATTTTTTGACCATCTTTCGATTGAATATGAAATGAGTCATACGCAAAGTCAGCGCTAGTTGATATTCTAACAAAAATAACATTCAATTCAAAATCCAACAAGGTTTTCAAGATACGATAAACAAGTCCTATCGAATCAGGAACTCTTATTTCAAGAACCGTATAGATAAGTGATAAATCATTTGAGATTTTTACTAGTTCTTCCACCATACCATCGGGAATTTTTGAAGGTGTTGACCAAATATTACTAGTTGTAGCGATTTCTTCAATATTCACTTTACCGTCGATACATTCTGAAATCAATTTTTCCATCGCATCTAGTTGCTCTATCCCGATCGTACCTGAACCATATTGATCTGTAATTTGGGCTTGTAGGATAAGTTGGGAATTATTGGTTCGAAATAATCTTAATCCTACTAAATTTAAACCCAAAGAAGAAATTGACCCGCTAACAGATAATAGTAATTGCATATTATCATTTGAAAAAATTGTGATGGTTACAAAAGCGGGCTCTGCTTCAGAGATAAATTTAAAAGGTGTTTTTGAATCTAACCATTCCTTGATGCTTACATAATGTTGAAAAATCCGTCTTGGAGTATTATAATTTAAATAAGACTGAGGAGTGACGTCTAATGCATATTTTACGACAGCATTACAAATTTCCTCACTTAATCCTTCTTTATCTATCAGATAATTTTCTAAGGTTTGTTCAATTCGCTCTATAGATTTGATTGGATTTGTATTTCTTTCCAATGTATTTAAAGTTGAAATATATAAATGAAAAAGTATTTCTTTTTTCCAATTTGTAAGCACACCTTTACCGACAGACTTTGTATCTATAATTGTAAGAATATATAACAAACGCAAGGTGTTTTGATTTGAAAATAACATTGAAAAACTTTGGATTAAACTCGGGTCATGGATATCTCTTTTAGAAGATAATTCGGACATGATGATATGTTCGGCGACGAGAAAACGAAGTAATTCTGTATCATTTTCTGATAAACGAAATCGTTCTGCAATGATGAGAGCAAGCTCGGCTCCGTATTGGCTATGATCTCCATCTTTTACTTTACCAGCATCGTGAATAAGTATTGCCAAGATAAGAATGTCAATTTTTTCACATGAATCAAAAACTTCCTGGATTTGAATATCATCCCATTTTCTTTCAATGAGTAAATCCAATTCCCTAAGTATCAGTAACGTGTGTTCATCGACAGTGTATTGATGATGAAAACTAAATAATGGAAAATTTGTACAAGCCCCAAATTCAGGAATCAATTTGCCAAGAATATTACATTCATGCATTAAAGTTAATAAATGACCGATTCTAGTTTTAGAACGAATCAGTTCCAAAAAGACATCGATCACAGTTTTGTTATTTTTAAAATCTTCATCTATAAAATTTGAGGCGTATCGGATTTCGTTTAACAAAATGCGCGATGGTTCAGTATTTTCTTTTTGCGCCGCTAAGAAAAAATAAATCACATCTTCGTATAAAGTGTCCGGATTGGCAAAAGGTTTTATGCCAATTGGTTGTATTGATTGTTTTTTGGAATCTAAGTACATCCCTAGATAAAAATAAATATCTTTTTGGGACTTATAGAATTTACTCATAAATCTTTCAATCGCATGTAATTCCGTGCGCTCACCAAACCCCAAAAATTCTGCTACCTCTGGTTGTGAATTGAGATCTAGCCTATCATTCTTCCTGTCAGATAATATGTGCAAGGCGGACCTAGCCAATAATAGAAAATCATATGCGTTTAAAATGGGAAGAGTGTCACCTCTAAGAAAAAATTCAAAGACTCCAGCGCCTTGATGCGAATAATGTAGGTTAGTTTTTTCGATCCAATACATAAATTGAACATCTCTTAAACCAAGAGGGTCATTTTTTATGTTTGGTTCTGAGAGTAAAAAAGGATCATACGAATTAATGATTCGATCACTTAAAAATTGATATTTCCAATTATTATATTCAACTATTTTCTTTAATGGTAATTTTTCTAAAAAATCAGTTTTGTATTTTTCGAATAAATAATAGGAACCAATAAGAAATCGAGAATCCAAAATAGCATGATAGGATTGGATGTTATCTATAGAATTGAATGATTCACGGATCGTCCGGCATGCGTGGCCAACTTCTCTGCCATTATTGTATAAAAAATTGTTAATACTTGATATAACGTTCGTTAAGACTGATTCAGCAAGTTTTCCATCATGCAAATAGAGTAAATCAATATCTGAATAGGGTGCGATTTCCATTCTGCCGTATCCGCCTATCGGGATTAAGGCTAAATGACCAGAAAGTGAATACTGAAGATCAAGAGACTGAAATAATGAAATAAGAGAGGAGTCAATCAGTCGGCTTAATTGTCTTGTGAACAATCGGCCTGATTGAATAGTTTTCGCTTTTGGAAATGTGCGAAGTAGTTTTGCCTTGAGTTCTAATTTCATATTTGGAAGAGTGGGACTAAATAGGAATCATTTATCATAAAGTCCATGAAGACTCATTTAAAGATCGTTGCAAGTTACATTATTTGTCATCTAATTTCTTATTTTGCTGTGTCGATACCTTATTATCATCTTGTGATGAAAGGGTACTATTCAGGTGTAAATGCACCATTTGCTAAATTTTTAGTAACTGAATCAAACACAGAACTTTGGATAAGGGCCATGAGCCTTTTTTTCCCAGTCCAAATTTTATCCGCAGTTTTGTTCTCGGTTTTATTGATTTCACTATATGATTGGATGCTCAGGCAGTCTTTCCTTAAATCTGTTTTTATCGTTTTTTGGTGCAAGGGAATCATTGGTGGATTAGCATCTGTTCTTCCAAGTCCAGGTACATTAGAAGGGTATTTATTTATGATACCTGAAATCACAAATCAAATTCATATACTAGTTGCCATAGAAGTAAGCCTTCAGGCTCTTTTGATCGCGATCTTATTTAACTTAATTTTATTTCGTCTATGGAAAAGTAAACATTGAGGATACTTTATTTATTTTTAATTCTTCTTTTTAGTATAACATCAAATACACGAGCCCAATCATGGGAATCTACCATTTGGTTACCTAAAGAATATAAATCAGAGAGGATTTCTAGCTACGATATTACCGGTGGTAACAATGATTATATTACTATTGGCAAAGGGGAAAGGAAGACTATTGCTGATATTAAAGGTTCCGGTGTGATTAAACATATTTGGATCACCCTAAATTCGAAAGATTTAATGGTCAGGAGAAATACTGTTATTAGATTCTATTGGGATGGGAATGATAAACCAGCCGTAGAAGTTCCATTAGGTGATTTTTTTGGGCAAGGTTGGGGCGAAGAATATAATTTAATCTCTGCACCTCTCGTCGTTGCTCCCAAAAAAGGAAAAGCGATGAATTCATATTTTCCTATGCCTTTCGAATCATCCGCAAAGATCGAAATTGAAAACGAAGGTGATGTTGAGATACCAAATTTTTATTTTTATGTAGATTATGAAAGATGGAAAAAAGCACCACCAAGTCCCATGCGATTTTATGCACATTGGAATCGAAGCATCACAGAACCAAATACGAGTGATGGCAAAGAAAATGAATGGGCATTGCTTGGAGAAACTGCGAAAGCACCATTGGAAATAAAAGATCAATTTATAGTTTTAAACACAAAGGGCAGAGGACATTTTATCGGTCTTAATTTATACATTGATTCACCAAGCCCCATGTGGTATGGAGAAGGAGACGATCAAATATTTATTGACTCAGAGAAATGGCCACCCCAACTGCATGGGACAGGTACGGAAGATTTATTCAATACAGCTTGGTGTCCAAAGGAAGTATTTATGCATCCCTACTTTGGTTATCCAAGAGTTAGTGATAGTACTGGTTGGTTGGGGCGGACGCATTTATATAGATTTTGGATAGAATCTCCATTGGCATTTGAGAAAAGTTTTCTTTTTGCTCTTGAACATGGGCATGCGAATTCTTTGACATTGGATATGGTATCTGTTGCATACTTTTACCAAGTACCTGGAACATTTAATTTGCCTTCTCTCCCGAAAAAAGAGAAAAGGCAAAATCAACCTGAGATTAATTTTCGTCATCTACATAAGTGGCGAGATGCATATAGAAGTGAAAAAGGAAAAGTTTGGGGCCATGAATGAAAATCAAATTTATAAAATTTCTAAAGTAATCGTAGAACGAAGCGTTGACGCTATCATTGTTCTGGATGAAAAAAGTAAAATTACATTAACTAATCCAGCCTTACTTTTGTTAAGTGGATTTTTAAAAGAAGAACTCATCGGCCAACCGCTAGATTACCTTTTCCCACACGAAATCAATGCTGATCAGTCAAAAGCATTTACTATAGAGAATTTCTTAATTGCTGAAGATACAAAATATGTGACTGGATCCCATAGAGAATTAGAGCTCACAACCAAAAAAGGGGAACACATACCCATTGAAATCAGAGTCTTTGAAATTGATCCAGATGAAAATGGAAGAAAACAATTTACTGGAATTGTTCGAGATATTCGAGAACGCAAAAGATTAGAAGAACAAAAAACACTTCTTATCAATAGTCTCAAACGATTGGCCTATATGGATGAACTTACTTTATTACCAAATCGGCGTTCGTTTTATGACTCTCTGCAAAAAAGTATTGCCATTGTTAAACGTCGAAATCGGGAAGCAGTACTGGCAGTATTGGACATAGATCATTTCAAATCTATTAATGATACTTATGGACATGATATTGGAGATGTTGTGCTTAAAAACATTGCAAATATCTTTATGGATTGTCTTAGGGAAGAGGATACCATCGGAAGAATAGGAGGTGAGGAATTTGGTTGTATACTACCTGATACGGATACAACGGGAGGCGCCGTTGTTTTTGAACGAATTCGTGAATCCGTTCGAGGGCATAGGTTTTTTATTTTTGATAATTTTTATTTGAATGTCACCATCAGCATGGGTTACACTCGTATCCATCCCACGCAAAAACCGGAAGAAGTGATTAAATTTGCTGACATTGCGCTCTATCAGGCAAAAAATTCTGGCCGGGATCGCATCCAAGGCTATCCAATTTAGGCAAATTTAGCAGTTTTTCGTTACGACTGCTAAAATCAGGCAGAAAATTTCTGAACTTACTTGACCTGAAATACCCATTTTCATAAACTTTTTAGATAGATTAGCACTCTAATGATTAGAGTGCTAAAAGTAAAAGAAGAAACATGAATCTTTCGCCAAGGCATAGAGTCATCCTAAAAGCCCTCATCGATGAGTTTGTTGCAGATAACAAACCTGTCGGTTCGAAGACGCTTTCAGAAAAATATGACATTGGATTATCGCCTGCGACAATTCGATCTTCTTTGGCAGAGCTGGAAGAGTTTGGTTATATCGCTGCGAGGCATACATCTGGAGGTCGAGTTCCCACTGAAAGGGGTTACCGCTTCTACGTTGATAGTCTTGTGACTTTATTTGATCTCACTTTGAAAGAGAAACAACGCATCCAAGAAGAATACTTGAAGATGCAATTTCGCTTGGACCAAGTCCTTGTGGCAACGTCTAGAGTCTTGGCTTCTCTTTCACAAAGCGCAAGTGTCGTGTTAGGTCCGGAAGGATCACTTGATACTTTAAAACATTTAGAACTCATACACGTTAATGGTGGTGAGGTGCTAATGATTTTAGTGATGCGTTCAGGAACTGTGGTAAATCGAAATATTTTTTTTGATCATCACATTTCCCAAGAGTCACTTTATCAGATGTCACGTTATTTAAATGAAAACGTGAAGGGATTTGATGTTCATGAAATACAGAACAATTTAATTCCGCAGCTTATGATGAAAAAAGATGGCCCTGAAGGTTTTTCTGCATTAGCACCTGCGATCGCAAGATCAATGGCAGCAGAAAGTTTTAATACTGATAATCTTTATATAGATGGTTTAAAAAATCTATATGAGAACTTCCGTGATGAAGAGGATAGATTGGAAAATATTTTACATCTTTTTGATGAGAAAAATTTCCTAAGAGACTTTTTTACGGATCATGTGCCTTTAGATGGAGTTTATACAATTATAGGAAAAGATGGTGATGAGAAGTTAGGTGGTGTTACCATTATAACAACAAATTATCGGATGGGTGAAAAAAGAATTGGTTCCATGGGAATCATTGGGCCCCAGAGGATGAATTATAACAAAACATTACCTTTGTTAGAATTCACTTCAAAATTAGTTTCTGAAATGATTACAAAATTAAGTAGATAAATAGGAGGAAAAATGGCAGAGACCAACGAAACAGTAGAAGATCAAGAGGGGTCAATTCCAACAGAGGAAACGGAAACACTTTCCGATGAAGCCATGAAGTCAGCCATGGATGGTGTAGAGCTTGAATTGGATAAAGCAAAGAAAGAGATTGATACCTTAAAAGATTCTTGGTTGAGAGAGAGAGCTGAATTTCAAAATTACAAAAGAAGAACAGCGAACGATCTCTTAAACGCTAGAAAAGATTCGATCAAAAAATTTGCTGAAGGATTTCTTGGAGCGTTCGATAATTTGGAACGAGTAACAAATGTTACCAATGCTTCGGCAGAAGTGCAAGCATTCCTAGATGGCATCAATATGATCCAAAAAGATTTTATGGGAATATTGGAAAAAGAAGGAATCAAACGATTAGATCCAAATGGGCAGACGTTTGACCCTATGTTTATGGAAGCGATCGTATCAGAAGAAAGTGCAGATTATACGGAAGAAACGGTGATTGAAACTTATCAAAAAGGATATTACTTTGAAGATGGGGATTCTAAACAACCAATTCGTCCTGCAAGAGTGAAAGTGGGAAAACCACAAAGTTAATTATAAAATATAAGTAGGAGATATACCATGTCTAAAGAAAAAATTATAGGAATCGACTTAGGAACAACTAACTCGTGTGTTGCTGTTATGGAAGGCGGGGATCCAGTTGTGATCCAAAACTCCGAAGGCGCAAGAACAACTCCATCTATCGTAGCATATACTGCGAAAGGTGAGACTATTGTTGGTCAGTTTGCAAAAAACCAAGCAATTACGAATGCTGTAAACACTATCCGATCTGCAAAAAGATTTATAGGTCGTAGATACAACGAATCACAAGATGAAGCGAAAATGGTTTCATACAAAGTGATTCGTGCTGGAAATGACGGCGTTAAATTTGAAACAGTTTCTGGTGAATTTACACCACAAGAAATCGCGGCTCGTGTCCTCATGAAAATGAAGAAAACAGCAGAAGATTTTCTTGGTTATGAAGTCAAAAAAGCAGTCGTAACAGTTCCTGCCTACTTCAATGACGAACAAAGACAAGCAACAAAAGACGCTGGTCGAATTGCTGGTCTTGAAGTAGAACGTATCATCAACGAACCAACAGCAGCTGCACTTGCTTATGGTTTTGATAAAAAGAAAACAAATGCAAAGATCGCCGTATACGATTTAGGTGGTGGAACATTTGACGTTTCTATTCTAGAACTCGGTGACGGTGTATTTGAAGTAAAATCAACTAACGGTGATACACACTTAGGTGGTGACGACTTTGATAACGTAGTCATGCAGTGGATGATCGATGAGTTTAAAAAACAAACTGGAATTGATATATCGGCTGATAAAAACACAGTACAAAGATTGAAGGAAGCGGCAGAAAAGGCAAAAATTGAATTGTCTGGAACTTCTACAACTCAAATCAATTTACCATTTATTACCGCTGATGCTTCAGGTCCAAAACACTTGGATATGACATTAACTCGTGCTAAATTTGATGATATCACAAAAGCACTTGTTGAAAGAACTCGTATTCCATGCTTGAATGCATTGAAGGATGCTGGACTTAGCCCTAGCGAAATAGATGAAGTCATTCTTGTTGGTGGCTCTATTAGAATACCTGCAGTTCAATCCCTAGTCAAAGAAATCTTTGGGAAAGAGCCAAACAAATCTGTAAACCCAGATGAAGTGGTCGCCGTTGGTGCTGCGATTCAAGGTGGCGTACTTGCTGGAGAAGTGACTGATGTATTGTTACTTGATGTAACACCTCTTTCACTCGGTATCGAAACTTTGGGTGGAGTGATGACAAAACTCATCGAAAGAAATACTACGATACCTACAAGAAAATCACAAGTATTCTCAACAGCTGCTGATAACCAAACAACCGTTTCTGTACACGTATTGCAAGGCGAACGTGAAATGGCAGGCCACAACAGAACATTGGGTAGATTTGATTTAGTCGGTATTCCTTCTGCTCCAAGAGGAGTTCCACAAATCGAAGTTACATTTGACATTGATGCCAATGGTATCGTTCATGTGTCAGCAAAAGATTTAGGAACTGGCAAGGAACAAAAGATTCGTATTGAATCATCTTCTGGTTTGTCGGAAGACGAAATCAAAAAAATGGTAAAAGATGCAGAAGCTCATGCGGAAGAAGATAAAAAAGCAAGAGAGTTCGCAGATACCAAAAACGAGTTAGAATCAATTTGTTACAGCCTTGAAAAAACTGCGACAGAAGCGGCTGATAAGTTGGATGAATCTGAAAAGCAAAGAGTTACTGACGAAGTGAAACGAGGACGCGAGGCTATGGAGTCTCAAGACCTTGAAAGAATGAAATCAGCCAAAGATTCAATCCAACAAGTTGCAACGCAAATAGCTCAAAAGATTTACGCTTCAGCAGGTCCTGAAGCAGGGAATCCTGGAGCGGAAGCGGGTGCAGGAGCTGGACAGGGTGCTGGTGCAACTAACGGTGCAAATGGTGCAGGCGAAAAAGTCGTCGATGCTGATTACACTGTAGTTGATGACGATAAAAAATAAATATAAGAAAGCGAAGAAAAGTTTATGAGCGACCGCGGTTACTACGAAGTATTGGGCGTTTCGAAAGGTGCCTCTGATGAAGAGATAAAAGGCGCCTATCGTAAGTTAGCCATTAAGTATCACCCTGACAAAAATAAGGGTGATAAGGAAGCTGAAGAAAAGTTTAAAGAAGCTACCGAAGCCTACGAAGTGTTACGTGAACCGCAAAAACGTGCGGCTTATGACCAATTCGGTAAAGCAGGTGTGGGTGCAAGTGGTCAAGGATTTGGCCAAGGCGCATACACTGATTTCTCTGATATATTTGGAGACTTCGGTGATATCTTCAGTGAATTTTTTGGAGGCGGCGGCGGTGGTCGCGGTGGCGCAAGACGGTCGGGTCCTCAACGAGGATCTGACCTTCGCTATAATTTGGAAATCAGTTTAGAGGATGCGGCACTTGGAAAAGAATATAAGATTGAAATTCCAAGGGCAGAGACTTGTACCGATTGCAGTGGATCTGGTGCCACTAAAGGTTCATCTCCGACTGTTTGTCCTGACTGTAGTGGGTCTGGCCAAGTTAGGCGGACGCAAGGTTTCTTTAGTGTCACAACCACTTGTCCACGTTGTAAAGGAAAAGGAAAAATTATTTCCAATCCATGTAAAACTTGTAAGGGCGAAGGCCTAAATGAAAAACGAAGGACTATCCATATAAAAATTCCACCTGGAGTTGAATCTGGTAGCCGTTTGAAAGTATCAGGCGAAGGGGAAGCTGGACCTAACAGTGGCCCACATGGTGACCTATACGTTGTTACACATATTAAAAAACACCCTGTTTTTGAAAGACAAGGGAATGATTTAATAGTACAGAAAACCATTTCATTAACGCTTGCTTGTCTTGGTGGCGAAATTGAAGTACCTTCCATTGAAGGAAAACAAATTCAGCTCAAAATACCAGAAGGCACAGAAAGTGGACAAGTGTTCCGATTGAAAGGACATGGTGTTCCTTACCTCGGCTCCTATGGTAAAGGCGACCAACATGTAGTGATACGAGTCGAAATTCCGAAAAAACTTTCTAAAAAACAGAAAGAATTATTAGAAGAATTTGCTCGCGAATCTGGTGAAAAGGTGGGCGCAGGTGGAAAATCGAAGTTGTTTTTCCAATAAGTAAAATTTGTAATGAGAACTATCTATGGATAAAAAAGTCCGATTGGGCGTAATCGGTACTGGCCATATGGGTCAGTACCATGTCAATGTCGCAAAAATGTTATCAGATGCCGAGTTAGTCGGTATTTTTGATGCTAGTAATGAACGTGCGACTCAAATTGCAGAGAAACATAAAACAAAAGCGTTTAACTCTGAAACAGAATTATTAAATGCAGTGGATGCAGTCGTAATTGCGGCACCAACATTTCTTCATCACAAAATTGCCAAACAAGCTTTAGAAAGTAACAAACATGTGCTAGTTGAGAAACCAATCTCTCAAACAGTCGAAGAAGCTAAAGAACTCGTAGCACTTGCAAACAAAAACAAATTGGTATTGCAAGTCGGGCATGTGGAAAGATTTAACGGTGCCGTGCTTGAGCTTGGAAAAATTGCAGAACATCCACTATTAATTGAGTCAAGACGACTTGCACCATATAACTCACGCATTGCAGATGTGGGTGTCGTTTTGGATATGATGATCCATGATATAGATATAGTTTTAAATCTTGTGAAATCTGAAGTTGTAGATGTAAAAGCTGTCGGTTCTAGTGTTGTTTCTAAACATGAAGATGTAGCGAGTGTGGTGATCAGATTTGCTAACGGTTGTGTTGCGAGCCTTAATGCTTCACGTGCTTCACAAGCAAAAATAAGAACTCTCAATATTTCACAAAAAGATTCTTATGTATTTCTTGATTTTACAAACCAAGAAATAGAACTTCACAGACAAGCAAGTTCTACCACACAACTTGGATCAGGCGAAATTCGTTATAAGCAAGAATCAATCGTAGAGAAAATTTTTGTTCATAAAGACAATCCATTGAAACAAGAACATGAACATTTTATCAATTGCATCAAAGGTGAAGTAGAACCAATGGTAAAAGGTGAATCCGATATTCGTACTTTAGAAGTTGCTTATAAGATTTTAAAACAAATTGAGGAACAGCGTTAATGGTGGATATGCCTGGCTCTACGCGCGGAAAACTTTTAATTTCAAATTCTAGCGTGATCCAAGATTTTTTTCACAAAACAATTATTCTAATGGTAGATCATGATGAAGATGGAGCCTTTGGCTTGGTTTTAAACAAACCGACACAAGCGACTCTTGAATCATTGATTAAAAACCTTCCCCTAACAGCACATTCTGATAGACAAGTTTACAATGGTGGTCCTGTGGACAATATGTTCGTCACCATTGTTCATAACAATGTAAGTTCCAAAGATCCAGGAGTACAAATCATACCTGGAGTTTTTATGGCGAGAAGTTATGATACACTTGTCGAAGTTTTACAATCAGATACATTTAAATTCCGAGTATTTCAAGGTTATGCTGGTTGGACTTCTGGGCAATTGGAAACTGAATTTGAAAAACTTTCTTGGGTTGTGAGCGATGTCACTTCAGAAGCAATTTTTGAAGAGAATCACGGCGAAGAATTATGGAAAGCCGCATTGAAGAATAAAGGTGGAATCTATAAATATTTTGTTGAACATACTAAAGATCCGCTTTTAAATTAGATAGCTAACGCTTTCTATGAAACTCGAATCGAAAAAAATTGTTATTACTGGCGCTTCTTCTGGGATAGGAAAGGAAACTCTCAACTTACTTTTAAAAGAAGGTGCGTTAGTTGTCGTCGGTGATCTAAATCCAGATATCATTCCTGAACATCCAAATCTACATAAATTTAAAGTTGATATCAGCAAACCAGGTGAAGTTGATCGTTTGATTGAAAATGCGATTGAAGTTTTGGAAAAGATAGATGTGTTTTTTGCGAATGCAGGTTTTGGCTATTATGAAAAGATTCAGAAAGCGGATTGGACAAGAATCAAAAGCATATATGCGACAAATGTTTTTTCTCCCATCTATACCATCCAAAGTTTGACAAACTTACTTCCCAAAGGTGTTCATATTATTGTAACAGCTTCTGCATTGGCATATTTACCATTGCCTGGATTTGCACTTTATGCTTCCACGAAAGCAGCCATTCATTCTTTTGCTGATGCCTTTCGATTTGAAATGGGAAAACAATTTCGTTTAACGCTCGTTTATCCAGTCTCCACAAAAACTTATTTTTTTGAAAAAGCTGGAAATTCAGTTCCAGAACCGTGGCCTACACAAAGTGCAGGGGTGGTCGCAAAAAATGTAGTCTCCGCTATCAAAAAACCTAGAAATTCCGTTTATCCCTCTTTTTTATTTCGCATGATGATGATTTTAAATCGATATTTTCCAATTTTCTTTCCCATTTACCGATTTTGGCAAAATTTTAACTTCCAAAATTGGCAAAAAAAGACAGAAACGGAAGATTGAATTTACACTTCATGCTTTCAAACGTACAAATCGTGCAAATTGTACACAGTATTTATTTTGCTATTTCAACATTGTACATAATCTAAGCAGATTTTCCATTTTAAGTAATCTCATTATGTCTAGTAAGCTGAAGTTCCTGTGTTTTATACTAATTGTATGCAATGGTACGAAAATTGCTACATTAGTCAGCATAAGGAAGTATGCGCCATGTTTATCGCAGACTATGAAACCAAAAACGTATATGATGAAATGTTCTCCAAAGAAGGGAATGCCCGCAAAAGTTATCATTTTTTAAAAAGTAAAATGGAAAGTTTAGGTGGCCTTGAGCTCGTTAAACGAAGCTCATCTGCTGAAAAAGCCTTATTATCTCTCGGAATCACCTTTACTCTGTATGGTGATGGTGAAGAACAAGAACGCATTATGCCTTTTGATGTGATTCCTCGCATCGTCCCAAGTGAAGAATGGGTGAAGATGGAAAAAGGTCTCAAACAAAGAATAGAGGCATTAAATTTATTTTTACAGGATATATATAGTGAAGGTAAAATTTTAAAAGATAAAATTATACCAAGAGAAATTATAGAATCAAGCTCTGGTTATTTAAAACAATGTATTGGACTTAAACCTCCTAAAGGAATTTGGATTCATATAACAGGAACAGATTTAGTCCGAGATGGTGAAGGCACCTTTCACGTATTAGAAGACAATTTGCGATGTCCTTCTGGTGTATCTTATGTACTAGAAAATCGAGAGGTTATGAAAAGAACCTTTCCTGAGTTATTCGACAAATTGAATATTCGTCAGGTATATGATTACCCGTATCATTTGCGTTCTATGTTAGAAAATCTATCTGATGCGGATGATCCAGTTATCGCTGTTTGGACTCCTGGCGTATTTAACTCCGCATACTATGAGCATTCGTTTCTTGCCCAAAAAATGGGAGTATTCCTTGTCGAAGGATCAGATCTTATCGTTGAAAATGATAAAGTTTATATGAAAACCACAAAGGGTCTTCGTAAAATAGATGTTATCTATAGAAGAATTGATGATACTTTTATGGACCCATTGACTTTTAGAGAAGATTCTCTCCTGGGCGTGAAGGGAATTTTCGAAGCTTTTAAAAAAGGAAATTTAGCATTAGCGAATGCACCCGGAACTGGCGTTGCTGATGATAAAGTTATTTATTCTTTTGTCCCAAAAATAATTAAATACTACTTAGGTGAAGAGGCAATCATTCCAAATGTTCCAACGTATTTATGTTCGGAAGGGAAAGAATTGGATTATGTTTTGGATAACATTCATAATCTAGTTGTAAAAGCTGCGAATGGTGCTGGCGGATATGGAATGATTATTGGTCCAAAGGCAACCAAACAAGAGCAAGAAGATTTCAAAAAATTAATTATCGAAGACCCACGAAATTACATCGCCCAACCAGTATTGAATCTTTCCACTGTACCTACATTAATTGCGGATAAAATTGAAGCAAGGCATGTAGATTTAAGACCCTTTATACTTTATGGCAAAGAAATATATGTCATGCCAGGTGGTCTAACGCGTGTTGCGTTACGAAAAGGATCTCTCGTAGTTAATTCATCCCAGGGAGGCGGTTCAAAAGACACCTGGGTTCTCGGTTCATAGGAGAACCATATGCTAAGCAGGGTTGCTGAATCAGTTTTCTGGTTAAATCGTTACATCGAACGTGCCGAGAATTATTCTCGGTTTATTGATGTGAATCATCAATTATCTTTAGATTTGAATGATGAATTTCCAAATCAATGGATGCCATTAGTTCATACAACGGGCGATGCCGAAGATTTTGATAAAAAATATGAAAAGATTACTCCAGCTAACGTCATTAAGTTTATGACGTTTGATGAAGAGAATCCAAATTCTATATTTAATTGTCTATCTCGTGCTAGAGAAAATGCGAGAACTATCCGCGAAAATATTTCTACATCAATGTGGGAAGTTTTGAATGAATTTTATTTGTCTGTAAAAGATTATCGCAAGTCATATATGGAAAATCCAGAGACGCGAGGTGAAGGAATTTCGGCGGATTTGTCTGAATTTTTATCGCATATCAGAAAAAGTTGCCAAAGTTTTTACGGATGTTCAGATGCTACGATCTCACATGATGAAGTATGGAGTTTTTCCTTACTTGGTCGATTTTTAGAAAGAGCTGATAAAACGACACGTATTTTAGATATGAAGTATTTTATTTTACTTCCCTCTGTGCAAGATGTAGGTTCCACCTTAGACTTGTTACAATGGTTATCATTATTAAAATCCGCGTCTGCTCATGAAATGTTTAATCGCAAATACAAAAAAGTTCATCCTAATGATATTGCTGATTTTTTAATTTTGGATCAAACATTTCCAAGATCCATAGTGTTCTGTCTTCAAGAGATTGAGGAAAGTTTGGAAAAAGTATCAGGTACTAAAGAAGGACTCCCTCGTAATTTAGCGCAAGATGCCGCCACAACTTATTTGAATCGATTGAGATCAGAAAATATTGAGTCAATTTTTGATAAAGGCCTGCATGAGTATTTGGATGATATACAAATTGAGTTGAATCAAATTGGATCAAAAATAGTAGATCGTTTTTTTAAAAGTTAAAATATGAGCATACGAGTAGCACTTTCTCACATAACAACCTATCAGTATGATAAGAAGATACAATTATTTCCGCATGTGATCCGGCTTCGCCCAGCACCACATACGAAGAATCATATTGTTTCTTATTCATTAAAACTTCAGCCCGAAAATTATTTTGTCAATTGGCAACAAGATCCATTTGGAAATTATTTAGCCCGCCTTGTCTTTAACGAAAAATCAAATATTTTTCAAGTGGCTGTAGATTTAGTCATTGATATGAAAGTGGTGAATCCATTTGATTTTTTTGTAGAAGAATATGCAGAGATTTCTCCATTTAACTACGATAAGATTTTAAAAAAAGAACTTACACCTTATTTAAAGCCCAAAAAACCTCCAAAAATTCTCGCTGATTATATCAAAACTTTAGATTTAACACCAAGGCGTACGATAGAATTTTTGGTCGCACTTAATGCGAAAGTCTATCAAGATATCGGATACATCATTCGCATGGAACCAGGTGTGCAAGCACCCGAAGTAACTCTAAAAAAACGAATGGGCTCTTGCAGAGATAGCGCGTATTTGTTGGTGCAAATATTACGAAATCTTGGAATCGCGGCAAGATTTGTATCTGGATATTTAATTCAATTGAAAGCAGATGTTAAGTCCTTGGATGGACCATCTGGTGCAGAGAAAGATTTTACGGATTTACATGCGTGGGCAGAAGTATTTCTTCCTGGAGCTGGCTGGGTCGGCCTTGATCCCACCTCAGGGCTATTTACAGGGGAAGGTCACATACCTTTAGCCGCCACGCCAGAACCTGAATCTGCAGGACCAATATTCGGATTTACTGAAAAGGCAAAAAGTGAATTTTCATTTCACATGGGAGTGGAACGAATTAAAGAAACTCCTCGTGTAACATTACCATATACGGAAGAAGATTGGAACCGCATTCTAGGCTTAGGTGCTAATATCGATAAACGAATTAAAAAAAATGATATCCGTTTAACGATCGGAGGTGAACCAACCTTTGTTTCAACTGAAAATAAAGATGCTCCAGAATGGAATTTTGATGCATTGGGTTTTGAAAAATATTCAAAATCCGAACAATTATTAAAGAAACTTAAAAAACATTATGCTAACGGCGGTGTGTTGCAATACGGCCAAGGTAAATGGTACCCAGGTGAGCCACTCCCTAGGTGGGCAATGATCGCATACTGGAGATTAGATGGGGAAAAAATATGGGACTCAGAACATCTATTGGCAGACGACCGTTATGTGGGATCAGCTACAACGGAAGATGCGAGAAAATTTGCAAGTGTACTTGCAGAAAATTTAAAATTATCAAATGATTATATTCATACAGCTTACGAAGATAATTTGTATTACCTTTGGCAAGAAGGAAATTTACCTGAGAATGAAGAAGGATTATTTAAAGGTCTCGATCAATACAATCGGATGGAGAGGGAGCGCATTCTCAAAGTTTTAGATAAGGGCATAAACAATGAAGTTGGTTATGTGATGCCACTTGAATATGATCATTTAAATAAAACTTGGAATAGCCATAAATGGGATTTTCGTAGAAAAAAATTATACTTAGTTCCAGGTGATTCACCAATTGGTTATCGATTGCCGATTCGATCTTTAACAAACCAAAAGCGATATCCATACCAAGAAGATTTATCAATTTCCAGACCACCTCTTCCCAAACGAAAAGAATTGGAGCAAATCAGGGGAACGGAAGAGATTGTATCGTATAATATAGAGTATACGAATCAATCCAGAACTGCCATTTGTGTAGAACCTAGAAATGGTAATATTCGAATTTTTTTACCACCAATTACTACACTTGAAGGTTGGTTGGATTTAGTTTTTCAAATTGAACGTACGGCGTTAATGACAGATATTCCAATCATTTTGGAAGGTTATGAAGCACCCATTGACCCGAGAATCAATCGTTTTAAAATCACTCCAGATCCTGGAGTCATTGAAGTTAATCTTCATCCGTCTGGATCCTTTTCAGAAATTGTTGAAAAGACAAAAACTTTATATGAAGAAGCAGAACTTGTCCGACTAACGGCAGAAAAATTTATGATTGATGGCCGTCATTCTGGCACTGGAGGTGGGAATCATATAACATTAGGTGGAATCAATGTTTCTGATAGTCCATTCTTAAGAAAACCTTCGTTGCTTAGAAGTTTGGTGGCGTATTGGCAAAATCATCCAGGTTTGTCCTATTTATTTTCTGGTATGTTTATCGGACCTACATCTCAATCGCCGAGAATTGATGAAGCGAGAAATGATTCTTTGCATGAACTTAAAATAGCATTTCAACAAGTTGATTCTAGTCGATTTACACCGCCTTGGTTAATGGACAGGCTTTTTAGAAATATATTAGTTGATCTAACGGGTAATACGCATAGGACAGAAATTTCAATTGATAAACTCTTTGATCCAGGATCCTTAACTGGGCGTTTGGGTTTGGTTGAGATGCGAGCATTTGAAATGCCTCCACACTATCAAATGAGTGTAGTTCAAAATGCATTTATGATGGCGATCATATGTATGTTTTGGGAATCACCTTATTATGGTCAGCCGATCAATTGGTCTACAGATTTGCATGACAGATATATGTTACCCTATTTTGTATATAGAGATTTTAAAGAAGTGATCAGAGATTTACAAAATAAAGGTTTTCATTTTATGGAAAAAGATTTTGATACTTTCTTTGAATTTAGATTTCCTCAATATGGAATTTCTTATCTTGATGGTATGCAAATTGAACTCAGAATGGCTCTAGAACCCTGGCATGTGTTAGGTGAAGAGAATACTTCGCAAGGAACTTCGAGAGGTGTTGATTCGGCTGTCGAAAGATTGCAAGTTCGTGTGACTGGATTTCATACCGATAGATACAGTCTTAGTTGCAATGGTTACGAAGTTCCATTACAATCAACAGGAATTGTAAATGAATATGTAGCGGGAGTAAGGTTTAAGGCTTGGGCACCAGTATTTACACTGCACCCTCATTTGCCAGCGCAACCATCTTTAGTATTTGATGTTTATGATAAATGGAATGATCGTTCACTCGGTGGCTGTACATACCATGTGTCTCATCCTGGTGGATTATCATATTCCAATTTCCCGATCAATAGCTACGAAGCAGAATCTAGACGTATATCACGGTTTTGGACTCATGGTCATAAGATAGGAAAGTCGCTACCACCAATCCGATTGGAAAATAAAAGTTTTCCGTCGACACTAGATCTTAGATTGGCATAAAAGACTTTAGAGATGATGACACAGGATCCCCACGTACTGACAAATAATTACCGCCCACTTCCGGGTGTGTATGATGAGTTGATGGACGAGGAAGGTAATGTTCGAAAAAAATATAAGTTTCTCGTTAAATCTTTCCAAGAGCTAGGTCCTGCTGAGCTAATCAATCGGCGAAGAGATGCGGACCGTATCTTACGAGAGAACGGAGTCACATATAACATATATCAGTCGGATTCTCCCGAAGCCAAAGAAAGACCTTGGAATTTAGATTTATTTCCATTGATCATGGAGAGCGATGAATGGCGCGTTTTAGAAAGGGGACTCAACCAAAGAGCTGATTTATTAGATAGTTTATTACGCGATTTATATTCAAAAAGACGCATACTATACGAAAAAAAAATCCCACCAGAATTATTATACAATGCATCTTCATTTCTTCGAGCATGTGAAGGAATGTATGATTCAAATCATTTTTTGGCAAAAAATCCCGCCTTATTATTTTTTGTATGTGATATCATTCGTGCCGCAGATGGCAACTTTTATGTGTTAAATGATAGAGTTCAAGCACCATCTGGTTCTGGTTATTCTTTGGAAAACCGGATTGTACTTTCTAGAATTTTTCCATCTATGTATCGTGATGCGATGGTACATAGAGTTGCTATGTACTTTCGTTCCTTGCGAAAAGCGCTGACTCAGCAAGCAGGCATTACAAGCCGAGAACCAGTAATCGTTTTATTAACACCTGGCCCAAGCAATGAAACTTATTTTGAACATGCCTATTTAGCCGGTTATTTGGGTTACACTCTCGTTCAAGGTGAAGATCTAACTGTACGAAGAAACAAAGTTTTTATGAAAACAGTTGAAGGGTTGCAACAAGTTGATCTTATACTCAGGCGAGTCGACGATCTTTTTATGGACCCATTAGAACTTAAAGGCGATTCTTTGTTAGGTGTTCCTGGTTTACTTGAAGCCATTCGATCCGGGAACGTTAAAGTAGCAAATCCTATTGGATCATCATTTTTAGAAAATAGGGCATTATTACCTTTTTATTCAGAACTATGCAAATTCTATTTAGGTGAAGATTTAATTCTTCCCATGGCTCCAACGTATTGGTTAGGAAAAAAGGAAGATTTAAATAGAGTCATGGAGACACCAGAGAAATATGTTTTCAAAACGGTTTCTCGCGATGATGAATTAGAGCCTGTCACCTTTATGGAGTTAAGTGGCGAGAGAAAAGATACTTTTCTAAAACTTTTGTCAGTGGAGCCAAAAAGATTTATAGCACAGGAGATGATAGCTTCGGCAACCGTTCCTTTTTTAACTGAAAATGGGTTTAGACCTGGTCGTGCAATTATGCGAACATTCGTTACGTCGTCAGGTAATGGATACCAAACGATGGCGGGTGGATTAGTGCGCGTTTCACCGACCTTAGATGATTTTTTTGTAACGAGTCAAAGAGGTGCATGGAGTAAGGACCTTTGGGTATTGGCTTCAGAAACACAAAAAGAAGAAACACTTCTTGTTCCTAAAGCAGAAAATATATCCATCTCCAGAAAGAGTTCAGGGGTTCCAAGCCGTGTAGCTGATAATTTGTTCTGGCTTGCGCGTTATATGGAACGAGCAGAAAATCAGGCACGAATTTTTAGAGAAGCAACTTTTAAAGTTTTGCAATTAGAAGATAATTATGAAAAAGAAACAATTCATAATGTTCTTCGTCTTGTAACGCATGTTACAAATTCATATCCAGGGTTTTTAGGTGATGACGCAGAAGATTTGTTTGCTTATCCATTCAAAGAACTCCAACGATTAGCCAATGACAAATTTTTAGTTGGTAGTTTAGCATTTAATATTAAAGGTCTTGTACAGGCATCAAAGTCAGTTAGGGATCGTTTATCTGAAGATATGAAAAAGAATATGTTGAATATGGAAGATCATTTGAATCTCCCTATTGAATCGTATGATTCTTTGATTGATTTTTTACATAAAATAATTCTCAACTTGTCTTCACTCACTGGACTTTCATTTGAAAATATGAGTAGGGAAGCTGGTTGGTATTTCTTGGAACTAGGTAGAAGAATGGAGCGTGCCTTAGGCTTGATTTTCATTCTGCAAGGATTATTTAGATGGGAATCACTCCAAGATAAATCATCCTTCGAAAATCTATTAAGTATCAATGATGTAAGGATTACATATAATAGACGTTATCGGGGAAGAATTGATAAGGAGTCAGTGCTCGATATTCTATTATTTGATAATTCAAATCCAAGATCGCTCGCTTACCAATTGGAAAGAATCAATGAATGTTTGAAATTTCTTCCTGGAAAAGAAGAGAAAACAACGTACGCAGAAGATAGAGCTGCATTACAATTATACACAACATTTAAAATGAAAGATATTCCTATTTTATTTAGTGAACCAGAGCCAAATGTTGTAATCGCTGCTTGGTTAGACGAATTGCACAGCTTATTACGAGCGTTATCTGAAACAATTTCACTTAGATATTTTAATTATGCTGAAGAACAAACTCGTATCGGTGATGTTAATGGCTGATTACAAAGTTCTTCACAAGACAAAATATTTTTACGAGGATCTTGTTGCTTATTGTCACAATATGGCTCACATGTATCCATTAACATCTCGGCATCAAGATTGTTTTAGGACGCATGTTACAGTCAATCCAAAACCAGTTGTTTCTTCTTTTCGAAGAGACTACTTTGGAAATCAGGTTTTTTTATTTTCGGTTGAAGATCCACACAAGTCATTGGAAGTAATCGTTGAGTCCACAATTCGAACTCATGAATCTAGTTTAGGCTACGACCTAGCGCGATCAAAACCTTGGGAAGAAATTTTAGATATAATTTCTGAATCTGCTTTGGAACAAGACATTACAGCATTAGAATATACTTTTGCATCACCTTTCATATTGAAGAAAGCAGAATATGCAAATTTTGCTAAACCATTTTTTCCGATGGGAAAACCGGTATTTCAAGGCACTCTTGAATTAATTCAAGCGCTTCAAAAAACATTCAAATATGATGTTAAGGCGACTACCATCAATACACCGCTTGAACAAGTATTAGTCGAGAAGAAAGGTGTATGTCAAGATTTTAGTCATCTTTGTATAGCGGCACTACGTTCTTTGGGAATTCCTTCCAGGTATGTGAGCGGGTATATCGAAACCCAGCCACCACCTGGACAAACAAAATTGAGAGGCAGTGACGCTACTCATGCTTGGATTTCTGTTTATTGTCCTGATATGGGTTGGCATGATTTTGATCCGACGAATGGTAAGATGATCACTGGAGAATATATCATCACAGCAATTGGCAGAGATTATTCCGATGTATCACCATTGAAAGGTATCATCTTTGGTGGCGGCAAACATAAATTAATCGTTGAAGTCGATGTATTTCGAGAAGCGATTACAGAAAACTGATTTGATTATTTGAAAATTAATTTCCATTCTTCTTCTTTGAAACCAACAAGAAACCCTTCTTTTAGAACAACAAATGGCCTTTTGACGAGATTTCCGTTAGCTGAGAGTGCCTTAAGTGCTTCCTCTTCTGAGATTTTCTGAATTTTTTCTTTCCAATTTCCTTCCCGATAATCGTTTCCAGAGACATTAAATAATATTTTAAGTTCACCTAAATATCGTTTTGCTTTTTTCAATTCTGATATGTTAGGTGGATTTTCCCTAATGGCTATCGCTTCGAATTCAATTTTTTTGGAATTAAGGAATTGAATAGCTTTTCGGCAGGTGCTACAGCCCGAATAATGATAAACTTTAATGTTTGTATTTTTCACTGTTCCAAAATTATTACTTACGATAAAAACTAAATCTTTTTATTGGAAATGGTGGAGATTCTATACGACATTCCTTTGGCACCTTTCACGACCTTAAATTTAGGTGGCAAGGCAGCTTATTTGGCGCGATGTCATAATGAACAGGAAGTGCTTGAAAGCTTACAATTTGCAAAGCTAAAAGGATTACCAGTCTGGATTTTAGGCGGTGGTTCAAATACGATCGTTAGTGATTCAGGATTCAAGGGAATAGTGATCAAAATTGAAATCATGGGAATGGAAAATCTTACGAAAGAAAATTCGGATGTATCGACTATGTCTATTGGGGCTGGAGTCAATTGGGATACATTTGTTTTAAAATCAATTGAAGAGGGATTGGCGGGTATCGAGTGTTTGTCGGGCATTCCAGGTACTATCGGAGCGAGTCCGATCCAAAACATTGGTGCCTATGGGCAAGAAGTAGCAAATAGTATTGAGTCTGTTCGAATGATTACACCTGACTTTGAATTGGTGGAAGTAAAGGCTATAGATTGCCATTTTAGTTATAGAAACAGTAAATTTAAATCAGGCGAATGGAAAAATCATATAATTACAAGTGTTAAATTTAATTTATCAAAAACTAAATCGCCATGTACTAATTATCCCGAAGTAAACAAAAATTGGCAATCTCTTGCGTTATTAGTTGGAAGAAAATTTGACCGACTAACTGAGTTCTTAGAATTTAGAAATTTGATTTTATCTTTGCGAAAAAGCAAATCAATGGTATTGGATAAAGAAGATCCCAATTCGAAATCGGTTGGATCATTTTTTACAAATCCTTTATTATCACAGGAAGAAACGAAAATTTTCTTAAATAGAGTTATCGAACTTGGACTGGAAAAACCATCTCTATATCCAGATTCAGATAACAAAAACAAAGTATCTGCCGCTTGGCTTATTGAGAAAAGTGGAATTGAAAAAGGTCTAAAATACAAAGGTGTAGGAATATCGAGTGCTCATTGTTTAGCTCTGGTGAATCACAACGGGACATCCTCTGAATTATTAGAATTATCGGATTTAGTAAGACTAAAGGTTTTTGAAAAATTTCAGATAAATTTAATAAGGGAACCTGTATTCCTTAGTTAAAAAGAATTTGAATTTATGAATATAGAGATAGAGGATGTTACAGATAGTCATCATGAAAAAACTTAATGTCAAAAAATTTATTACCATAATTTTTCTTGCGATCGTATTCATTTCCATAGTCGGACTCCTTGTTTTTTTTGTCCTAGATGAAAAGAAGGGCGGTGCGGTTGGCGATGGTCAAAATAGTTTTGAATTGATCATCGAGCCTGGAGAATCTTCATCAACCGTTGTTAAAGAATTATCTAGTGCTGGGATGATCAAATCATCAGTGTATTTTAATTATCTTATTAAATTTACGCGAGCCGGAAATAAAATCAAACAAGGTGTATATGATATTAACGATGGGATGAGTTCTAGAAAAATTCTTGATGTGATTATTTCTGGAAAAGTAAAGTTAGTAACCTTTACAATTCCCGAAGGTTACAATAACAGACAAATTGGTGACTTGTTAGTTGCAAAGAAATTAAGTCTGACTCGTGAAGCATTTCTCGCTGCGGCCTCAAACAAAGCTCTCATTGAAAAGTATAAAATACCCGCACCCACAACAGAAGGGTATTTATTTCCTGAAACGTATTCAGTTCCACTAAATTACCCAGCAGATCGCATAGCAGATATGATGATCAAAAGATTTTTTAAAAAATTAGAATCGATCCCAGAAGCTAAAAATATTTCACCTAAAGATTTGCATGCTAAAGTTGTATTGGCATCCATCGTAGAACGAGAAGCAGTGCGTAAAGAAGAAAGACCTATGATGGCTGGAGTTTTTTTGACAAGGATTGAAAAAAATATTAATTTAGAATCCTGTGCTACCATTCAATATTTATTTGATAAACCAAAAAAGAGACTTTTTGAAACTGACTTGAAAATAATTTCACCTTACAATACGTATATGAATGGTGGTTGGCCACCTGGACCTATTTCGAATCCAGGCTTACCAGCATTAGCTGCAGCCTTTAAACCTGAAAAATCTGACAAATTATTTTTCTTATTAAAACCCGATGGTTCACATTATTTTTCCGCTACATTCAAAGAACACTTGGAAGCAAAGAAAAAATTTATCGATGTGCTTTATCAATAATGAATGAAGATATTATCAATTTAAATGTTACTATTGGATCAATATCGAAAGAGCTTCTAGATGTTCAAAAATCTTTGGATATTTACCGTGAAAAGCAGGCTAAAAAAGAAGCACTAGACGATGCGGCGTTTGCATTTGTGCAGAAAGCAGAGTTAGTGATTGAAAAAGCTGAAGCAGGCGAAATTTTACTTACCGAGGATCAAAAAAGAAGGATTCAAAGTAATTTAGTTAAAATATTGAAGAAAATTGGTTAGGTGGGGAGAAGGATTTTTGTAATCCCCGCCCTTTTTGGGTGGGGAACTAGACCCGCCGCCCAATGCTTTCCGTCTATCATACTCCCACAATTCCGACAAATCAAAACGCATTCCCTTAAAAAATTACAAAAATATGTCCGCCTTTTTTACCATTCCTTCATACGTCTGTCACTCAAATGTAACGAACCAATGTCATATTTAACTCAGTTGGAGGGAGATAATTTCTTTTTCCCGACTGGGAAATCCCGCCAACTAACAAATTCGATAATATCGAAAGAGGAAACGAAATGAATCAAATTTTAAAAAAAGGATTGGTGATTGTTAGTTTAATCATTTTTTCCTTAACAACAATAAATTGTAAGAAAGACAAAGATGATAATACAGGTTTATTACTTGCGGCTTTGTATTTATTAAATCAGACTGAATATACAGTAACAATGTCAGCAACATTATTAGATAGTTCTGATCTGGCAATACGTGATGGTAAAGTGACTTTGACTGCTGGAGCAAATGATATCTTAGTAGCCAACCAAGCAACTATATCTGACTTTACTGCTTGTCAAACAAATGCTCCGCTAACAACAGCAAACCAAAAAACGACAACTGGCTTAGATGGTGAGTTCAATTTAAATTTTAAAGTAAATTCAACTTCAGGAACATTTACTTTAACAACTGTTGGGTCTACAGGAGCTAGTGCGACATCAGGAACTTGTGATCAAATCTCTGCTCTGGATGCTTCAACTTTCACTGATAGTATTGGAACTGCCACCATGGCACTCAACATCAATGAGAGTGATCTTACGAATACGAACCAAGTTGTCATTACTGCATCTGGTTTTAAAATAAATGTAAAAACCATATCTATTGTTAAACGAGGAACATACAATTTAGTATCTCCAACTGTTGGCGAAAATATTTGTGATGGGAAAAGTGTGACTGGAAGTCCGATCACTAAGTCTGGAACTATTTCTGGATCAGAGACTTGGTCAGACGCCGTCCTTCTTACTGGAACGATTCTTGTAGAAAGTGGTGCGACCATCACATTATCTCCTGGAACCGTTGTTTTTGGACAAAGAGGTTCTTCTATTTTCTTCAAACCAGGATCAAAGCTTGTTTCAAAAGGAAGCGCTTCATCGCCAATTTGTTGGACATCAGCAAATACACCAGGTTCAAGATTTCCAGGCGATTGGGGTGGTATTGTAATGATTGGAAATTCTGGTGCATCCAGATCTTCAAACACAGAAGGAACCACTCCGCAATCTTATGGTGGAGCTGCTGGTGCAAATGCAAACAATCTCGAAATGGAATATACTATCGTCGAGTTTGGTGGCAATGAAGTAGCACCTGGTGATGAGTTAAATAATTTAAGTATGTATGCATCTAATACAACACTTAACAATGTTCAAGTGCACCGTGGTCTTGACGATGGATTTGAAGCTTGGGGTGGATCAGGAACTTGGACAAATTTACTTGCGACAGGGGGATTGGATGACGATTTTGATTTAGATGAAGGATTCTCAGGAACTCTTACCAATTTAATTTCTCACAAATATCCAACAACATGTGGCGGGTCCTTATCAACAGATCCTCATGCCTTTGAGATGGATGGTGTTCATAGTGGTAATGGTACAAATTGTAGCTCTAGTTCAATTGGTAGATGTACAACTCCTACGATTTCAGGCTTTACTTTGATCGGACAAAGCAATACTGGAGGAGAAGGTATGAGATTGAGAGAAGGTCTTGCTGGATCTATGAGCAATGGTCTTGTATATAACTTTGTTACTTACAATATTAGAGCAACTGCATCTGGTTCCTTTCCTACAAATTCAACAACTATCAATAACACAGTGTTAGTTCAAACAGGAAAGACTGCAGAGAACAATGGTATCACAAACAACGCTACTATCTCTCTTACTGCTCTTCCGATCTCAAGTGAAGGAAACGTAGCGGGAACAGATTGTGGTTTCGCTGCGACAAAACCAAACTATACTTCAACGGCAGCGCAAACTGGTGGTGGAGCAGGCTCTTGGTATTCGAATTGGACAGTTTATAGAGCGCGTTAATCAAACGTAATATTTTAAAATTGAAAATGCCTCGTTAATAACGGGGCATTTTTTTTAGTACAAATATGAAATCAATTTATTACATAATCATTTCACTTCTAATTTTCATTCAATGTGATTCCAATAAATCGTTTCAAGAAGAAATGGAAAAACAAAACCAGGAATTGCTAAAGCAAATGAAATTGCAGCAAACATCGATTAGGAATAATAAACGTGACAATTGTTTCTTCGCACCAAAGTTTTCATCGAAAGAAGAAGCAATATTAGAATTTTTAAAAGACCTTCAAAAAACATCTAAGGAAGAAGTTCTATCTATGACTTCTATTGATGAAAATCTCTATTGTATATATCCAAATATTATAGGCTATGGCACCTCACTTGATAATACCCTACTTGCAGATTACGTAAAATTAATGAAGGAGCGGACAAATATTGGTTTAAGTTCTATACGTAAGAAAATCAAATCATCCGCATTCAAAATCAAAACTCTCACTTGGGAAAAAGCGCGTCGATATGAAGGAATCTCAGGGTATAAACCTTTATCTATTATCATTGAGAACCAAGGTAAAGAATATGAAATCACTGAAATCAAGATGGTCTATAGTATGAACGGAACATTCAAAGTCGGAGTGATTGGATTCTAATTTATTACATTTTCATTACAGCAAATTAATACTGCTGTAATGAATGTTTAGGTCAAAGTCTTTTCCGTTTACCCTACCGACGATTCCCTGGAAAAAAACCAATTGTTGGTCTATATGAAAAAACTCATCACATTTGCATCGCTTACGATCTCTCTTTTACTTCCTTTTGCTATTTGGTCGCAGGCTACCGGTTCGATCAAAGGTACTATCATTGATTCCGAAAATGGAGAAGCCGTATTTGGCGCGACGATAGTCGTTCGTTCCGAAAAGAAATTCGCAAAAACAGACTTTGACGGAAAATATTCCTTAGATCTTGCTCCAGGCAATTACCAAGTTGAATTCCAAATGTACGGTTATGGTCCGCAGACAAGATCCATCACAGTTTCGCCTGGAAAATCAGTAACACAAAATGTTACCTTCGGTGCGCAAACTTTAGAAACTGTGGAAGTAAAGGATCGAGCTATAAATGAATCCGATTCTGCACTCCTTAATCTCCAAAGAAAATCTGCCACTGTATCTGATGGAATTGGATCCGAGTCGATCAAAAAGTCTCCCGATTCATCTGCTAGTGAAGTAGTTCGTCGGGTCACAGGAATTACGTTAGTTGGTGGTAAATTTGTATTTGTTCGAGGACTTGGAGAAAGATATTCTTCGACATATCTAAATGATGCTTATATTCCTTCTACGGAACCTGACAAACGTGTGGTGCCGTTGGATTTGTTTCCAGCGTCTTTGATTAAAAATATTCGAATTATTAAATCGTTTGTTCCTGAAGAGTCTGGTGAGTTTTCAGGCGGACTTGTTAAAATTGAAACCAAAGACTATCCTGATCAATTTTTTATGAATGTCGGTGTAGGCATCGGGATGAATGCAAACACAACACGAAATAAATGGCTGACTTTTAATGGTGGAGATTTTTTCGGAAGACCAACAGCTAGCCAGGAATTGCCAAGTATTGTAAAATCCGTACCGGATGTACTTCCTTTTGAACCAGGAAATAGATTCGGTGGAATCCCTTCGCAATTAGTTGGGATTGGAGCTGCAACATTTCCTAGCAATTGGAGTTCAGAAGAGACGAAGGCACCTTATGATCGGAACTTTAATTTCTCAACTGGAAATACATTTAAACTAACAGAAACAGGACAAAGACTAGGCATTATTTTCGGAACGACACATTCTGTTGATTATCGTTTTAGAAGACAAAAAGATGTTAGATACATTCCTGGAAATCCTATTGCCACTACATTTACTGACCTAACAACGATTTCTCCATTACAATCACAAAATGCTGATATTTACGTAGAAGAGCGGTTATTCGGTAACAATTTAAATTTAAATTATGAGCCAATGACGGGACAACAGTTCTTTTTAAAGAACTTTTATTCTGTGTCTTCGGAAAAAACCGTTAGAGAAGCACAAGGTTTTAACAATATTGACACTTTTGAATTTTTTTCACAGACTCATGATTTTATAAGTCGTCAACTATTTAACAGTTCGTTAGGTGGAAAACATGCAATTAATCTGTTCGGTGCAAATCGTCCTCATACATTAGATTGGCAGGCAAATTTAGGGGAAGCAAAACGTGACGAACCAAATTTGACTCAACAAGTTTGGCGAAGACCACAAGGTGCCAATCCAACTACCATTCCTACTCGTCTCGGAAACAACCCAGATGGATCAAGATTTTATTCAAACGCGACGGATACCGTTAGAAGTGCCTCTGTAGCATATGAAATTCCATTTGACCAATGGAATGGATTAAAATCCACATTTAAGTTTGGTGGTAGTGCTTTAGATCGTTTTAAATCTTTTAAGTTTCGTGAATTTGGATCAAAATCAAACACTGGAGTTGGTACAGCCGATTCATATTTAGTACCTGGTGAAATTGTCTACAATCCTGCAGAATATCTTCGTAGCAATTCTAATGGCCTACCTAACAAAACATTTTCTGAACGTCAGGTGGAACCAAACGCTTATGATGCGTTTCAAAAATTACATAGTTTTTTTGGTCAGGTCGATATTCCCATAGTTTCAAAAGTTCGATTTATCGGTGGTGTTCGTTACGAAGATTCCTATCAGTATGTTAAGACATTCGTTTTAAAAGATCAGTGGAATGGAGCAAAGCCAACTTACGGATGTGATACGAAAAGTGAATATGAAAGATTGGCATTAGTAAATAGCAGAGCTTGTGCCGCTGACAATAATGGTATTGGTGAACTCAGAACAAGAGACAAATTACCTAGTGCTAACTTCGTTTATGAATTTTTAAAAGATCAAAATTTACGCTTTGGGTATTCTGAAACTGTAACAAGACCGGATTTTAGAGAATTATCTCCATTCGCATTTACTCCGTTCTTCGGGGCAGATAGGATACGCGGAAATTCTGACTTAAACCGAACCTACATCCATAACTATGACTTTCGTTGGGAATGGTATATGGGAGCTACAAATTATGTAGGTGCTGGTGCGTTTATGAAGGACATGTCAAATCCTATCGAAACAATCGGTCAACCAGTGGCCGGCCAAGTATCACCTTTCTTTACTTATGCGAATGCAGGCAAAGCAACGATTCGCGGTGTTGAGATTGATTTCAGAAGAGAATTTTTTGATAAAATCCGTTTTGAAACAAACTTTTACTTTATCAAATCACTCGTAAACGTAGTTTCTTGGGAACAATTTACCATTGGACGAGCTGGACTTTTAGATCGAAATGATCGAAGTTTTTCTTATGATCCAACTAACATTAGACGATCATTGCAAGGTCAATCAGACTTCGTGGCAAACCTTAAATTCGATGTCTTTATCACAAAAGCCAAAGATATGACGATCGGTTTATACTATAATTATTTTGGTGATAGGATCTATGTGGTGGGTGCTAATGGTACACCAGACTCTTACGAAAAAGGCGTGGGTATTACAGATTTAGTTTATTCAGCAAAGAAAGACGACAAATTAGATTTTAAATTTGCCGCACGTAATATCTTTGATCAGAGATTTAGAATATATGTGAGAGACGAACTATTGAACGAAGAAAAACTTTTCCGTTCCTATCGGGAAGGTGTTTCGTTTTCAATGTCTGCAACGTATAAATTCTAAAAGGAACTTTCTATTTTACTGAATCTGCATTTAACATAATTGGCATTCCGTCCTTGCCACTTGGCATGATGATCAATTTGTTATTTGGATTCTCTACAGCTTTTAGTTGGATGTATTTTTGTGTAATGGATTCAGCTAAAAGTTTTTGTGCCTTTGCTTGTGCTTCTGCTTCGATGAGGATCGCTTTTGCTTTTCCTTCAGATGTTATAATTTGAATTTCTGCATCACGTTTAGCGATGTTAATTTCAAATTTCATTTGTTCCTGTTCTTGTTGTTTTGTTAATTTTGTTTCTATGGCTCTTAAAATGGAAGGGCTATACTCTACATCATCAATGATCACATCATCAATATCGACGTGTTTGTTGGAAAGTTTTTCGACAAGATTCTTTTTAATTTGAATCGATACGTTAGGTGTCTCCTTGGAGATAGAAACCATGTTGTATGCAGATAATATATTTCGGATAGATGTTCGAAATTGTGGGCGGACTACTTTTTCGTAATAGTCAGTTCCGATCTCCATTTGTAATTCATAAAGTTCATTTTCTTTCGCTCGCGCTATCAATTGAGCCGTCACGACAATCGTTAAATCATCTCGAGTTAAAACTTCAACTTTTTCTTGGTAAGATCTCCATTGAATCGAATACGTATAAACACTGTTCCACGGGAGATAAAATTGCACTTTGGAATCAAGTGGCTTTTGTCCAAGACCACTGCTATAAGGTTTCCACATCAATCCGACTTCACCTGGATCAATGATAGTGATACAATTGGAAAGAAGGAAGGAGACAAGCGAGATAGCAAAAAATAGTCGACGGTTCATAATAATAACCTACACTTAATGGAGAATGTTTTCAATACCTTTGTTAGACCGAAGTTCAGGGAAATTAACTTTTATTCTCCTTTGTCTGGTGTTTTGTCTCCCGAATTGCCAAAATGATGAAACAGTCAAAAAGGATCTCCCGAAGCAGGAGATTGTTTTTTTTCAAGCCATTGACCAAGGCGATTATGAAAAAGTTCAAAAAATGCTAAACGAAGGATTTCCGATCAATAAAAAAGATACGTATGGAAATTCCGCGCTGATTCGAGCTGTTGACCAAGAAGAAACCAAAATAGTTCAATTATTACTTGATAAAGGTGCCAATCCGAATCTGAGAAACACGGTGGGCGAAACGGCACTATACAGGGCTGTTTTTCGGGGTAATTTTTCTCTCGTGAAGTATTTGGTGGAGAAAGGAGCAGAGACAAAAATAAAAAATATTGAAGGAGTCAGTCCTGTGCAACTCGCAGATGATAGAGGCGAAGATGCCATCCAAAAATATCTGGAAAGCCTTAACAAGTAGTACGCCCAAAAGATTTCATAAATAATACTCGATTTTTTAAAACATTCCTAAATACTTTTGAGTTTTACAGAACTCAAGGAATTCTTTTATGCCAGCATCTCCTTTAAAGAATTTAGCACTTAGTGAAAATGGATTTGTTTTTGATCCATCCAGTGGCAATACGTTTATTTTAAATGAAACTGCCCTAAGTATTGTTAAACTATTAATTCAAGAAAAAACTAAAGAAGAAATATTAACTCACCTTATTAAAGAGTATGATACAAATTCGGAAGAATTGGAGCGAGATTATTCTGATCTAACGATACAATTACGAGAATTAGGCTTAATTGAATGAATAGACCCGTGGTTGCTGTCTCTGGAATGAGTGCAGTAGATAGTCCAGCACCTGGCGTACCCGTATTGCGCTCGTTAAAGGAATCTAAGCTAGACCCTGTACTCATTGGACTATCTTATGGAACTTTGGAACCGGGCAATTTCATGACAGAATTATTGGAAAATTCTTATATTATGCCTTATCCCAATTCTGGGCCTCAAGTATTGCTAGAAAGAATAAAAAATATTCACAGTAAACAAAAGTTAGATGTTATTATACCGACTCTAGATTCAGAATTGGAAAATTATATTTCTATTCAGTCCGAATTATCTCAAATGGGAATTCGAATGACCTTACCTGGTAAAAAGGAATTACATACTAGAGATAAAACTTTTTTGAATGAAACTTTTAAACAAAGCGAAGTTCTTCTACCTGAAACAATTGCTATCAATGATATAACAGCACTTCGGCAAGTTGCAGATGAAATCGGATATCCTGTGCTAATAAAAGGAATCTTTTATGAAGCATATCTTGCACGAACATATGAAGAAGCAGTTGGATTTTTTTATATGTTAGCTTCAAAATGGGGAATGCCAATTATCATTCAGAAATTTATTTCGGGAGAAGAGTGTAACGTTTGTGCATTGGCCAATCAGGGAACATTGACTGGTGCTGTGGTGATGAAAAAATTGTTTCTGACAGATAAAGGAAAAGCTTGGGCTGGTGTTACAATTAATAACCAAGAAGCACTCAAAACATCGGAAAAAATTTTAGAACAGATAGGATGGAATGGTGGTTGTGAATTGGAATTTATTGTGGAGAGTAGAACAAATAAAATGTATCTACTAGAAATCAATCCAAGATTGCCAGCTTGGGTATATCTTGCCACTGCGGCTGGTCAAAATTTACCTGACGCTATTCTTAGAATGTCGTTAGGCGAAAACGTATTACCTTACAAAGATTATAAAATAGGTATGGTTTTTGTGCGTCATAGTTGGGATGAAATCATTCCCATGGATGCACTCGAATCTTTATCAATATACGGACAATTAAAAGAGAATTAGAAAATATTTTATGGAAAAAAAAACTTATATCCGACCACAGATCCGAAAACAATACTTAGGTGCTTCAAATAAATTTGGAGGGTATACTCCTCCAGAAACTTTGTCTTCTATTGATGGAGTTTCGATTGAATCCCTTATAAAGGAATACGGATCTCCTTTATTTATATTTTCTGAATCCACGATCAAAAAGAAGGCACAAAGCTACAAACAAGCGTTTGAGTCTCGGTATCCACTTTTTCAACCTACTTGGTCGTACAAAACTAATTATCTCAATGCGATATGTAAAGTTTTTCATAAAGAAGGATTTTGGGCGGAAGTGGTTTCCTCTTTCGAATACCAAAAGGCCCGAAAGAACGGCATTCCTGGGAACAAAATCATATTCAACGGTCCTTATAAACCCTACCAAGCCTTGAAATTGGCGGTTTCTGAAGGAGCTAGAATTCATATAGATCATTTAGATGAAATTAAAGATTTACTTCAAATATCAGATGAACTCGGTAAAAAAATCGATGTAAGTTTGAGAATTTCCATCGATACAGGAACCTATCCAACTTGGAGTAGATTTGGTTTTAATCTGGAATCAGGTCATGCTTTAGAAGCGGCAAGAAAAATAGCACATAGCAATGGCAAATTGGCATTAGTTGGTGTTCATACTCATATCGGCACATTTATGTTAGATCCAAATTCATATAAACGTGCGGCTATAAAAGTCTCTGCTTTTTATAAAACTTTGCGTGATGAACTCAGACAACCTATGACATACATTGACTTAGGTGGCGGTTTTGTATCGGCGAGTAAATTAAAAGGTTCTTATCTTTCAAATGCCTCCCTTTTGCCAAATTTTGATCAATATGCAGAAGTTATATGTGCAGCTCTTTATGATTCTTTTTCACCAGAGCAACCGCCAGCTTTATTTTTAGAATCAGGTAGAGCTCTTATTGACGAAGCCGGATACCTTGCAAGTACAGTCGTCGGTATCAAAACATTACCGACAGGTAAACGAGCGATGGTCATTGATGCAGGTGTAAATCTTCTTTATACGAGTACTTGGTATGATTATAATATATCACCAATCAAAGAGTATACGAAAGTATATGAAGATGTGATTCTCTATGGACCATTATGTATGAATATTGATGTCGTTAGAGAAAGTTGTCTATTACCTAACATAACTCGAGGAGAAAGTATCGTTATACATCCAGTAGGTGCTTATAATGTAACACAATGGATGCAGTTTATAGAAATGAGACCGGCAATTGTAATGATTTTATCAAATGGCGAAATTAAACAAATACGAAAAAGAGAAAATGTAGATGATATCAATCATATGGAGTTAGAATGAAAAATTCCCTTAAGACAGTTGGGATTTCGACACTTTCTGCCTATTCTACAGTATTGTTTAGCGGTAGTCCGATTTTAGGATTTTTAATTTTTTGTGCTACACTTTTTAATCCACCTGCTGCATTGACTGGATTGCTTGGCATATTATTTTCAAATTTTCTGGCCTTATTTTTAGGCGTTTATGAAGAACGAATTCGAAAAGGCCTATATGGCTTTAATGGTTTGTTAGTCGGACTTTCTGTTAGTATTTATCATCAAGTAGATTTAAATTTGATAATAATATTACTAGCGGCGATAATTTTATTAGTATTTGTCACTCTTTCTCTTGAGTATATACTGTCCTATTTTTTTGGTTTGCCTGTGTTATCACTTCCATTTGTGATCGTGAGCATCATTTTATACTTGTCTTTTTATGACTATAAAGGATTAACCAACAAACAAGCATATGTCTTTCCATATGACAATTTGTTTCCTGAAATACCTTACTATATACTTTATTATTTAAAAAGTTTGGGAGGTATATTTTTTCAATCAAGTCCATGGTCTGGATTATGTATCGCCATCATACTTTTAATATCGAGTCGCATAGTTTTTTTATTATCTGTGTTAGGTTTTGGCTTGGGTTTGACATTCCATATTTTTTTAAATGGAAATTTGGATGGTATCGCGATAGGAAATGTTGGATTTAATTATATCCTTACATCCATCGGCGTTGGTGGTTATTTTTTAATCCCAAGTCCATATACTTTTATATTGGCAGGCTTTTCTGCGATTGCAAGCGCACTCGTATCTTCTTTCACAAAAGTATTTTTAGTCCAATTTAATGTTCCCGTTTTTGCTCTACCATTTGCAACTGTTACACTTTTGTTTATTTATGTAGCAAGACTTCTCAGAAATCCAAAATTTATTTTTGTCGATTTTCCTCCAGGATCCCCGGAAAGAAATTTAGATTATTTTAAAACTAGATTGAAACGATTCGGAGACAATGGCGCCTATATTCGTCTTCCTTTTTCTGGAAAATGGCAAGTTAGCCAAGGTTATAATGGTAAGTATACTCATAAGGATTCATGGAAAGAAAGTTTGGACTTTATGGCTGTTGGACCTGATGGCAAACTTCGTAAAGGAAATGAGAATGCGATGGGCGATTTTTATACTTACGGACTGAATGTTCTTTCACCATCCTATGGTCGAGTGATCAAAGTGATTAATCATATCGAAGACAATCCGATCGGAAGTGTGGATACAAAAAATAATTGGGGAAATTTGGTTTTAATAGAACATGCCCCTTATTTCTATTCTCAAATTTCTCACCTCCAAAAAAATAGCATTGTTGTCAAGGAGGGAGATATAATCCAAGCAGGGACCAAAATTGGTTTGGCCGGAAACTCTGGTAGAAGTTTGGAACCGCACATTCATCTTCATTTCCAATCTACACCAGAAGTGGGGAGTTCAACAATCCCGATTACCTTTACTCAGTACCAAGATGAATCAGAAAGCAAAATTCAAATTAAATTTAATTCAATCCCTAAAGAAAGAGAAATTGTTAATAATTTATCACCTGATTTTAATTTAAAAAATTTCTTTTTGCTTTCGCCCGGAGAAACGTTTAAGATAAAATTTGAAATGGTAGGTAAGAGTATCTATGAGGATGTTTGGAAAGTGAATTTGGATTTAATGGGAAATCGCTACATTGAAGATGATAGAAACAATCGACTTTATTTCATTTCTTCCTTAGATTATTTTGCTTGTTTAGATTATATTGGAAAAAAGAAAACCAGTCTGTTTTTCTTTTTTTTAGCAGCATATAGAATTCCTTATGTAAGAAATCAAAGTTTTTTCGAAGATCAAATTTCTTATAAACCATTTTCAAATATTTTTATTAGATTTTTAAAAGATTTAATTCATCCTTTTAGCGAAACTGTAGGCTTTCAATGGAAAAGTAAACTTAAAGAAATTGATAATACGATTAAAATTGAATCTGAAGTTATCGGTAGGTCAAATAAACCGATATATGAAATTTCACTTGATCCAAGTAAGCTGATGCCTGGTGAAATCAATGCTCGTGATTTATTCGGCAATGAATGGATTCTTAGCAAAATATGAAAAAGTACATTCTAATATTATTAATGCTGAATGTTGTTTCAGTCTTCGCCCAAGAAAAATCAAATATACAGTTAGACAAAAAAAAATATTATGAAACGATTCAAAATTTGGACAAAGCTATCACAATCGAACCAAATTCTGGCATTTTATATTTGAATCGTGCTTATGCACTCATGATGATAGGTTCTTATGAAAAGGCTCTATTGGATTACAATGTAGCTTATGAAAAGACTTTGGCCTTTGATGCCTTGGTGGGAATTCAATGGGCAGAATTTTCATTAGAACATTATGAAAAATCCATTTTAATCGGAGAACAAATCTTAGACCAAGTGCCTAATCATTATTATGTGCTTTATCGCATGGCTGAAGCATATTTTTTTCTAAAAGATTATTCTAAAGCCTACCAATTTTACGGTGAACTCATAGACTCTCATGGAGAAACGGGATATTTAGTTTGGAAAAAAGGTTTATCAGCGTATTACTTAGAAAATTATATCAAGGCGGATGCTTTATTTAAACGAGCCTATGCCTTAGAACCAAGTCATCCAGGTATTGAATATTCATATAACAATTCAAAGGTGTATCCATATTTTGTGATCAATCCTGAAATAACATCATTCCAATTTAAAGGTTCTGATTTTTTAGGTAAAGGGGAACGAGCAGGTATTAATATCGGAATTGGTTTAGATTCGGATTGGTCATTTCGTGTTGGTGCTTCTCGCGATGTGACACAAAATCTAAATTCGTCAAAAGGTGTAGAAAATTATTTTTTTGACCCATTGGCATTTGTGTATTATAATTATTATAGATATACACCAGCTAACATAGGTACTTATATTACTCAGCCTATTAATTTGTACAACGTCAATAACCTATTATCAGAAGAAAACTATGTGACAAACAAAGGATCACTTGGTATCACATATCGCCTTTCAGAGAAATATTCTTTGTCTACTTCTGGAAATTATTTGAGTTCAAATTCAAAATATCTGCATGGAGGAGGGACAGGTCAAATCGGAATAGTCTATACTAACTTCTATTCAATGGGATTTAATCTAAGTGCGATTTCTCATCCGCAAAGTAAAGGTGGGCAAGGATCTTACTTTTTCTCGATTCCATTTTTTGAATATTTTTATTCTACTTCCACAATTACAGGTCAATCAATGAAAGTTGATAGCAGTGAAATACAATTTTATTCACTATCCCCACCATCAACGTATACTGAAAATATAACTAGAAGTAGAAATTATGGTTTTTTCCAACAGGAATTTGGTTTTAATTCTAAATACTTTTTTACAAGTCTTGGTGGGCGAGTGGGCAAAGCTAGAAACCCACTTTTTGGTGAATCTTGGATTTATCCAGGGTTTGACTTGTTAAATGGTGGTTACGGAAGGATTGGTGTAAGATATTCTAGTTTTACATTGCAAGTTGATGTAAGTCGTGATTTTTGGCTAGATTCACGTAATGATCGTCCAGTTTCAGATACAATAAAACTTAGTTTAGTAGGTGCATTTTGAGTTTATCAGATCAAACCGATTGGGGCAAATTACAGTCGTTACAGAAGGTATGTCGTCCAGGCTTAGAAATAATCATTCAAGGTGAATATCCCAAAAGTCTTTTTATCTTGTTAAGCGGTCGGTTGAGTGTTTATAGACATGGCATAAAGATATCCGAAATTCGTAAACGCGGCGATTATATAGGGGACATTGCGATGTTACTTAAATCGCCAGCAAGTGCTACCGCAAAAACTGAAACTGATATCGTTGTGATAGAGATAGACTCATCCAATGTTCAAAAACTTCTACAACATAGCCCTGGAGTGATCATCGCTATGGCAAGAAAGATGGCAGAGCGCCTCGCTGATTTAAATAATAATTTTTCTCAGTTAGTTGATAAATCTTTCCGACCAGATTTAGTAAAAAGACTCCAAGAACACCAAAAAAGTATAACTGCACAAACTTCAGTGGTATTGAATTTAGATGACTTAAAATCATATGCAAAAGATGTAAAAGACGGAACAAAAATTCTCACTCAAGGACAGGATCCGAGTGCGCTTTATATTTTAGTGAAAGGAACTGTCGAAATCTATAAAAATTCTAAAATGATCGCTGTTGAAGATGAACCTGGGTATTATTTAGGTGATGTGGCTATTTTGCGGGGGAAGCCATCTAATGCGAGTGTGGTTTCTCGCGGCAATGTGACTTTAATAGAGATTCCTCTGGAGAAAATTGAATCCTTTTTAAATCATTCACCACAAATTGCGCTATCGATCGCCGAAAAATTAGCTTTAAGAACATTAGCTATTAATGAATTATTTCTAGATTTGAAAGCAGAATTTATTAAAGAAACACAACATACTTCTAAAACATCTGCGAAAAATCCAGAAGATGTTGCGAGTGAAAGAATGAAACATTTTGATCAAGTGGGAAAAGATATTATGGAACTTCTCAATATAGATTTGCACTAATCACTTTCCTAACATTTCAAAGATACCATCCCAATCTTTCGCTACACCATCCGTTAGGTGCTTCTGGATACGCTCTATATAGAGTTCAAGCAACCTATCGTCTGGAAATTTTGTTAACATATTCTGAAAATCAAATAGAGCAGATTTAAAATCAGCATTTAGATATTTTTTGATCGCTATCTCTAGTTCTACTTTTGAGTCCAATTTTTGTTTGTAAGTTTCTTCGCTATCGGCGTCAAAAATTTCATATATTTCTATTGCAGCTTTTCTACCTTTGACTCTTACTTTATCCAAATATCGAATCGAATAATTTTCTGGATTTTGAATCTTCGAAAGAACTGCAGAACTAATGATCAGTGAAACTCCATAAAATTTTGTAAGTCCTTCTAGTCTTGCCGCCAAATTAACGTTATCTGAAAATGCATCGCCTTGCATTCTATTGGATTCACCGATCATACCGACCATCATAAAGCCAGTATGGATTCCAAATCCTGATTTGATCGGCAAATAACCTTTAATAATTCTCTTACTATTATAATTATTTAATTCTTTTAATTGGGCAATCGCTGAGTCTATAGCACTTTCCACATCTTTTTTATATACCGCCATGATAGCATCACCCACATATTTTATGATGATACCGTCGTATTCTCTGACCTTAGGGCTAATCCTTTTAAAGTAAGCATTGACAAAATTAAAATTTTCTTGTGGTGTCATCGTTTCAGAAAGAGTCGTAAATGATCGAATGTCTGAAAATACAACAGCCATTTCTGTCGCAACGTTATCACCTAATAGTACATCAATGATACTTTCTTTGGATAACAATTTCAAATAATCACTCGGAACGAATCGAGCATAAGATTTATTTAAGTTTGAAATTGCAAGGTGTGTTTTAATGCGAGTCAGCAATTCTTCCTTTTGAAAAGGTTTTGTTAAATAATCATTTGCCCCGCATTCAAAACCATAAACCAGATCACTGATAATATTTTTTGCCGTAAGTAGAATGATCGGCAAGGTTCCATGTGATTTAGTTTCTCGAATGATTTTACATACATCATAGCCAGACAATTTTGGCATCATAATATCCAACAGAACCAAATTAATTTCTGACTCTTTTAATATTTTGAGCGCCTCTTCCCCATTATATGCTTTGATAATATTATATCCAACAAGTGTTAAATGATTTTCTAATACTTGAATATTTATTTGTTCATCATCAACTATTAATATAGTTTGATTTTTATTTATATCATTGGATATAGTTGGTACAATATCGGAATCATTGAAAAGGTTAGGAACTATATTGTTATTTATAATTTGATTTGATTCTAAGGGTGATATTGGTAATTCAGATGATATGGGAATCGTAAAATAAAATTCACTTCCTTTTCCTAATTCAGACTCTAGCCAAATTTTTCCTCCATGCAATTCGATTAATTTTTTTGAGATACTTAATCCAAGTCCTGTTCCTCCATAGTTTCTAGAAATGGATGCATCCACTTGTTCGAAAGAATGAAAAATATTCTGAAATTGATCCTTAGGAATACCGATTCCTGTATCTGAAATTTTAATTTGTATAAATTGATTTGATATAGATTCTGATTCTATGATGATATGACCTTGTTCAGTGAACTTTATCGCATTCCCGATTAAATTTAATAAAATCTGTTGTAAACGGTTTTCATCACCGAACACTATTGGCGAGGGTTCTGGAATCTTATTTACTAAAGATATTTTTTTTCCTGATATTAAATGTTCCGATAAGAGTAATACCATACTTACCAAAGAGCGAATATCAATAGGTTTTTGAGAAAGTATTAATTCTTTATTTTTCAACTTTGAAAAATCCAATATATCATTCACTAAATTGGATAATCTTTTACCGCTGATAGAAACTAATTTTAAATTACTTGTTGCAATATGATTTAAAGGTCCCGTTGCTCCGTCTAACATTGAATCTGCTATTCCTATGATTCCATTCAAAGGTGTTTTTAATTCGTGAGAAGTATTCGATAAGAATTCATCTTTTAATTTGTCATTTCTTTCCAGATCATCAGCCATTCTATTAAAAGAATTTCCTAATTCACCAATTTCATCTTTTGAATCAACTTTCACTCTGACTTTCAGATTTCCTCGACCAAATTCTAAGGTGGCTAACTTAAGTTTGAGAATAGGTTTTATGGTTTTATTAGTTAGATAGTTAATTAATATTAATGTAAAAAGAATAATTGCAAATCCTAGCAGGAGAATATTATTTCTCAAATTTTTAATTGGCAGAAATGCAACTTCTTTCGGGAAATTTAGATAAAGAATCCATCTATTTCCAGAATAATCTAAAAAGCCTTCTTCTTCCTTTTTAGAATTTATGTAATCGTCTGGATTTTTGATAATTTGATCAGATGTTATGTTTAAAAAATCAGTTTCAGAATTAGTAAGATGATTTGAATCCAATAATAGATTATTTTGTGTGACTAGATCAAAAAGAATGAATTTATTATCATCCAAAGTGCTATACAGAATTTGACGCAAATTTCCCATCGAAATAAAACCCACAATAGCTCCATTTACGTTACCCTGCTTACTGAGTATGGGTGTGGCAAAGACGATGACTTTCTGTTTTAGATCTTCATCAAAATAAATATCATTTCCAGAAGAAGCATTCAAATATGAATAAACTTCCTGACTCCAAATTTGTGACTGACATTTTTTTCCAATACCAAGTCCAATTGTATCAACTAACTTAATGCAGTTTTTATCATAATATGATAATGAAATATATACTTTTTTTTGATTTCTAAAGGTGATTAATTTTTGAGTTATTTCTTCTATATTGGAAGGATTTTGAAAATTTGGATCACTGCTGAGAGTTGCTAAATCAGAAAATCGTTCGAACAAAACTCTATCGGTTTTATCAAAGACATGGTTAGAAGTATCATCCAAAGAAATTTGAATTTGTTCTTCAACTTGGTTTACTGCAGAAATATAAACAAATGATGCTACAGTTATCAAAATCATTAATGATAAGCTTAAAAAAGCTAAAAATAGTTTTGTTCTGAGTTTCAATTGATTTTCTCTTCGATTAAAAATTCATTATCAAGAATCTTTTGAAGATTTGGGTTTCGATAAAGCTGGCCTCTTTCACGCAAAAACTGTACGATAGTTTCTGCGGCGATAAATAATGCTCCTCGGCTAGTTTTATTCATAGCATTATTTTTTACCAAAGTATTTTCGTTCGCCAACATAACATTAAACGATGAATTAAGGGTTTGTATATTTTCTTCTTTGGATAGAAATCGTATCGAACCTAATTCTTTATAAATTTGATCTTTCGGTGTCAAAAAAATATTTTCTAATAGTTCTGCACTTTCACTAGGGTTTTCTTTGATGTAATCATTTGCCAAAGATAAACCATTCAACAAATATTTTATTTGTTTTTTATTTTCATTCAGGAAATTAGTATTACCGACTAACACTTCGGTAACTAAATCTGGAATTTCTGATGACTTAGCTAAAATATTAAAATAGCCTTTTTTATCAGAAAGATATCGAATGTGGGTATGACCTGCGTCTATTTTTCCAGCTAGTAACTCTTCTAGCACTTTGTTTTTTGAGATATTCTTTGTATAATAATTGCCCTCATTGATTTGATTTTTTCTTAAAATTTCTTCGACAAAGATATGAGAAGAAGAATTCACACCATCAAACGAAATGATTTTCTTTTTTAACTGATGAATATTTTTAATTTTTGAGTTCGAGATCAGAACGTCATTTCCCGAAGTATAACTAAATCTAAAAATGATTTTAGAATCTCTTCCTTCAGCAGTATATAATATAGGTTCGGTGAGTGTCGTACAAATGAGATCCAATTTTCCATTCTTATAGAATGAATTCAAATTATTTTGAGAATCAATTACGATATCTAAATTTATTTCTTTTAGAAAATTTTTTTGTTTCGCTATCCATATTGAAGCATGAGCGATTTCTTTCGGAACCCCGATTCTTATTGTAAGTTTTTTCTCGATAGGTAAATGACAGGAGAATATTAATAAAATTATAAAAATTAAATTAATGGGTCGCATAATAAGCGCCAGATGAGACTCTTTCTTCCTTTGGAATGATTTTTATAAGTTTATCAAAAACTTCTTTTGCTTTGTCTTTTTTATTTTGTTTTAATAGTGACCAACCAAGGCCTATTAACATTTCCGTATCTGCAGGATAATCATCGACTATCGAATCATAGTATTTTTCTGCTTCGGAAAAATTGGACAAAACATAATAAGTATAAGCCAAGCTACTTCGTGCGAAATAATTTTTTGAATCTTGTTTGAGAATTGTTTTGCAAGCTACTTCTACTTGTTTGTATTGTCCAAGAGCGAGAAGGGCTCTGACATTCCCTATTCTAGGTTCGATTGCGTTAGGTGCGAGGAGAGTGGCTTTTTGGTAAAAGGAACTAGATTTTGGATAATCGGCTTTCAGTAAGGCGAGCCAACCCATTCGTAGTTGTATGAAATAGTCATTGGATGATTCTAAACTTTTTGGTTCGAGTGCGTTAAAGGCCTTATTGTATTCACCCTTACTTTCAAACAAATAGGAATCTGAGAGTGCATCAGCTGAGAGTGGCATTTTTAAGAATGATAAAAGTAATATTAAGATGATTGTTTTCATATTTAACCCAATAGACCGCGAACAGAAATATATTTGTTCGGAAAGAGTTAAAAGTCAAGTCTCTGTTTTATGATTTCTTTGGTTTGGTAAATGGACAAAAAGCAATTTTGTTCTCAAAAAACACCTTTTAAAAAATACTTCCCGTTTTTAAGATTGGGGAATGAGTATATTTGAAAGTCTAAAAGCGGTAGCGGCACAAGCGGTTGACCTAGTCCAAAACAATCCCCAAATCATCGAAGGTATTAAAAAGATCGTCGAGGACAATGGTGGCGTCTCTGGATTGGTTCAAAAGTTTAAAGATAAGGGATTCACAGACGTAGCATCTTCCTGGGTGGGAAAGGGTGAGAATGCAAGCATCGGGGCTGACGATGTTCTAAAAGTTTTAGGCAAAGATAGTATTGGTGATCTTGCAAGTAAAGTGGGTATGGATCCAGAATCAACTGCTGGTTTAGTGAGTAATTTATTGCCACTAGTGATTGATAAACTTTCGCCAGATGGAAATGAACCGAAAGATGATGTAGCAAGCCAACTAACTTCTCTCGCTTCCATGTTTTTAAAATAGTTTTTCCCTCCTCTTTCCAGGGGAGGATTTTTATCATCCAAGAATCAAAAGAGTTTTCCCTACCGTAAAATTTTCTGAATTTATTATTAACAGAGCTGAAGCAGAAGAGTTTGTATAAAAAAAATGGCTGGCTTATCGCCAACCATTTGAAGGTGTAAAGATTAAAAAATTAACGAGTTCCTTCGTTCTTAATTTCGCTGTGGTTTTTGTATAGACCAGTTGCTGTTAAAGATGCCGCTCTCACGTGACCACTGTATTGTGTGTAAGTTGTGCTTCCGCTAACAATAGAAGATTGGCATTTATCAAGTCCACCAGATCTGTTATAACCACATGATGAGTGATATGCGACAGCGTAATCATCTTCACCCGGAAGGATTGCCGAAGGTCCGAATGCACCTTTGTAACCAGGAACATGGTGAATGGTAACGCCACCAGTATTATTATGGTTAAACGCACCACGAGCTGTTGATACGATCAGTGCTTTGTCCATTGCATTTCCTGCGAAACCAAAAGTAGCTCCGTTTAATGCAGATGCTAGTTCAGATCCACCTGAAGCCGCTGCAAGTGCAGTTACTTTTGTGATTCCAAAACCTTTAGAAGAAGCAGTCCCACCTAAGTTAGCTAACCAAAATTCGATCGCATAACAACCAGCAGAGTGGCATACCACTTTACAAGTTTTTCCGCTTTTGCAATTGTTAGTGAGTGCAGTTGTGATATTTGTTTGTGCACGTGCTGTTCCATAAGTTCTTGGGTCAGTAGTTCCATCATAACCAACAAAAATTTTAGATCCAGAAACCGTATTTGCAGAGGTTCCCCAGTAGCTGTTTACGTCAGTAGAACTAGTACCGTTGTGGTTTTTGTCAGACTTTCCGTGTATGAACACAGTGTAAGTTTGTGCGCTGATGCTGGATGCGAAGAGCAATCCTAATGTGAGTGTGATTATTTTTTTCATATTCCTGAATTTCCTTTTTTGCTTTCGGTTCGAATTAACACAAATGTAACAATTGTGTCAACTTAAAACACAAAAATTACACAAAATAGATTCATTTTTTTAGGGAATTCATCCTTTGGGGCCAATTGGGCGCCCCCCATGTCATTTTTAATAAAAATCCTTCGGAAACGGGTCCTGTGCTCCGCTCCAATCTTTCGCCTTGCGAAAGGATTTCCGCTACGCCCAGTGGCGCGTGGCTGGGTAAAGCAATAGTTAACTAATTTTGAGACAAAGATTAATAACTAGACCCACTTCCACCTCCTCCCGAAGAACCTCCTCCAAATTTACTACTAGAACTGGAACTAGATGAAGAATTTGAATTCGAAGAAGTAGAATTACTGGAACTGCCACTTGAATTAGAGCTTTTGGTATCTCGATACGAAACCAATTTTGGGAGCTTGTGCTGGGATTGAGTTGAATCTCCACATTTTAAGCATTCACTAATTACTTCAGATAAACCTTCATCGGAAATAGTAGCGTACTTTAAAACTTTGTTTTCTTCTTTCAAAGAACGGCAGTTACACTTTTGACACTCAGAATAATCTTCGTACTTAGAGCCAGGTGATCGACGCGTTTCAAGGTGATGGCACTTGTTACATTCGAAAATATTGAATTTATATGTAAGTAGGGATCGTTCGAATGATTCATTTTCAGAAAGCAAAGATACCATGCGTGACTTATCTTTCATTTCAAAAGCTAGTGATTTGCATTTAGAACAATGGATTGGAACAAATTCTATTTGTTTTTCCCATTTATCATACATTCGAGTAGCGTATACATATGTTATGCTTCCAACAAAAAACAAGGATAATACGATTGAAAAGGGTATCGACTCCATACCGAAAAAAGAATATACGATTCCAGTGAGCCCAACGGTAATGAGTATCGTCGCAAACCCATGAAAGAGGAAATTATATTTCGTAAGTGCCTCTTCACGTTCATACGGATATTCATATTTTGTTTTGAAATAGCTAGAGAATCGATACAAAAGAAAACGTAAAAGTAAATATAGAATCAGTCCTGGAACAAAAAAGTAAATTGAACGAAAGCGCCATATTTGTTTCGATTCAAATGTAGGATCTAAGGCTCGTTTTAAGATTTCAGGAATTTTATCTACTTTAGCATTATTTGGATCAGGAAGATTTGTAATTAATAGATGGAAGTCAGAATAAGACCAATTCGGATTTCTAAGAATAGTCGTGAGTGAGATCAGTAAACTTTCAAACCCAGTAGAAAAAGCACCTACTTTGAAATAGGGAATTGCTTTTTCTTCTAATAATCTTTTACAGATCACATCGGGTAAAATTCCTTCTATTTCATAACCTGTTTCGATCTCAATTCTTCTTTGATCTAAAACATGTAAAATTAAAATTCCATTGTTTTTATTCGCCTTACCTATACCCCATAAATTAAATATTTCTGTAGCAAGGTTTTTTGGAACTAAATCCCCGATAGATGGAAGTATAACAATTGCTATTTCAATAGTAGTTTCTTTTTCTAAGTCTATGATAATTTGGTTTAATTTTACTAAGGATGTCGTTGACTCTAAAATCCCCGACTTATCTAGAATCCAATTTTTTGGTGTCGATTTTGGGTTTGGTAAAGATTTCGCAAAGTCAAATGTAGAGCTTTGTGCATTCAGATACAAATTGAAAACAGAAGATAAGAGTAAGTAGTATATAAAATAATTCATTTGAAGCCTTGTTTCCGAAACAGTTCGTAGGAAATTATAATACTATATGATTTTCAATCTATTATTGAAAGGTAAAAATCAAAATGATCGACATTCAAATCTAGATATAAAATTGAATTAATAGTAATATTAAATTTGCCATTTCGCTATGTAAGACATTTCCCTCTAAATACGAAATTTCGCTCTAGCTAAATATGAAATTGTTATCAAGGTAATAAAACATGATCTATTTCCAATTACCAAAATCAAATTCTTTCATTAAAGAGTTTTGGATTTGGGATGGGGTCTTGGCTAGTGAACTACCTTGGATATTGCCTTCTTATGAGACTGAGTGTGTTTTTCATATTTCAAAGCCACCGAGTTTGCATAAAAAAAATCCTGATTCTATAATTCAATTAACAGACACTCACTGGGTTGGGCCTCAAAATGAGCGCTGGAAGTTGTTTGCTGAACATCCCTTACAAATTTTTGGAATCCGATTTCATCCAGGTTCTATTTTTGAATGCTTTGGCATTAAGGGTGATTATTTAAGGAATCAATTTCACAATGTCACAGAGCAGGTTTTAGTTTATTGTCAGGAAGAAATATTTAATTACCTAAAAATTCATAATCATAAAATGGATGATCAATTTTTATTATCAAAAGAATTTGAAACAATTGAAAATCATCTGCAAACGCATTTATCTATTCGAACAAAAATTGAAGCCGATATAAAAAAATGTTTCACAAAACTATTGCTTGGTGAAAGAGGTATCAATGATTTGGCAAAGATGGCAAATATTTCCAGAAAACAATTGGAAAGAAAATTTTTAAAAATTTTCGGTATGCCTCCAGGGGAACTAAAAAAAATCCATAGGGTGCTATCTATGATTCGTGATCCTAAAAATTACAAAAGCGAAAATCAAAATGCTAAATTAACCGATATTGCTTATGAATATAATTTTAATGATCAATCACATTTGATTAAAGATTTCAAACAAATGACAGGATATTTGCCAAAAGAATGGTTTGCTCTGCATGAAAAAATGTCGCATTTTTACAATTATCAAAAAGATAAATGATTTATAATGGATTAAGGTAAGAACTTATGATTAAAAAATTATTATCCTTTATCAATTCTTTCATAGCTGATGCCAAAATTCGTGCCTTAGTCGAGACCATAATAAAGGATGATTTTACAAGATTTGAATCCTTGCTTGCAAATTTGAAAGATGAAATTAGTTTTCGAAAAGCAGGTCCGACTTTACTTGGATTGGCATCTTCAGAAACAACTGATCCTCGTTATTTGGAAGAACTCCTGAAAACAAAAATCAATCCAAATCTACAAACAGATAATGGTCAATACCCATTGCATATAGCTGTCGAAAACGGAAGAATCCAAATGGTAAAAGTTTTTTTAAATTACGGAACAGATCCAAATCAAGCTGACGAGAATGGTGTGACACCACTTCACATCAGTTATAGTTTTGACCAATTAGGCGATATTTCTGATTTACTGATCTCTTCTGGTGCCAATCCAAATCTAAGAGATAACATTGGTAAACGATATTTAATGTAAAAATTTAGATTATATTTTTATTCTAAAAATGCTGTAATCACTATTGAATTTATATAATAATTCAAACTTATCCTCTTGAAATAACTCTTCATGTAAGGGAGTCATGTATACAATAAAGATTTTTCGAGGATTATTTTTATTTGATGTTAATATATTATTGATTACTTTTTCTACAATGGTTTGATCGAAGGGATTGGCAAGATAAACGATATCAATATTTCTATCTAACGAATACTCAGCGGCATTTCCTGTGATTAACTGGATTTGTTCACTGGAGAGAATTTTTTTCTTGGCTAATATGTTTATATTATTCTGAGCTATAACGTTTAGTTTTTCAGATATTTCTAAACCGATGCAACGAGATACACCTTTTATTGCCGCCATGATCAAGACTCTTCCTTTTCCTGATCCAATATCAGCAAGACAGGTGTTAGGCGTAAACCCGCCCATTAGATTTTCTAAATTTCCTAAAGCATGTTTCAGCAAATAATAATTGGAAGCTTGGTATCGACGACCGTGCAACAATGGTTTGTCGGTTATTCCTAAGTCTTCGAGTTCAGCGATTGCAAAGGTATCAACTCCATACAAAGAGTCAAAAATCAATTCCCAATAAATCAACTTCAGAGTGAAGATAATTCCTCTTTTTTGGATGCTTTCCAATATGAAATGTATATATGTTGAAATAGTGCGAATCATATTAAAAATCCTCTAGGTATTTGCATAAAAACGGTCCAATGCGAAGTGCGGCTAAATCCGGAATCATTTTATATGCAGAAGAAGCAAATTTATATTTTTTATAAACGTCCACACTATTATTTCTGAAAATATTAATTTTGACTGGCTTGGCACTCCATCTGCATTTGAAATCATATGTTTCATTGCCGAAGGAAGAGCGCTCGAAATCAAAAATGTCCATATTTTTGTCACAAGCATCGAAAATTCCTTCTTTAAACATTTTATATACGGGTCTTAAGTGAACAAATCTTTCATCTGAACCCGACCAAGGGCACCAAGCAATCCCCTTATCATATAATATCAACATTGCTGCGACTGGGATACCTTCATGATAAACATTATAATACATTGATGAAGTATATTTAGGGATTAATTCAAACAATGTTTTCGGAAAAATAGGTGTACCGAATTTTTTCATCGTCTTACTAAACATCAAATAGAAATCATCTATTGATGTTTGACAATTACTCCGTATAACATCGAATCCCTGTCTGTCGGCTTTTTTAAGTTGTTTGCGCAGATTATAAGAAAATACTTCATGAAGAATCGTATCTGAATTCTGGTTTTGAATCGGTACGCGCATCGTAACTGTGTCGCCATTACTGAAATTTCTAAAAATAGGATCCAAGGTTCTAATTTGAAAATTTTTTCCTAGAAGTTCATTAATTATTTCGCCTGTGCTTTCCATTGTTAAATTAGTATAATTTAATAATGGCAAATACGAATGAGTCTTTTTACCGAGTAAACTAGGAACTATTACTAGGTCACCGCTAGTACTATAACCATAAAGACGGGAGAGCATAGTTTTCCAGCGATCAATAAAATCTTGGCTATGCAATGTATTATAAATATAATCCATTAAATATCAGCCTTAATTATTTGTATGGGAAAAAGGTATGATGTGAAATATCAGAACTGAGCTAGTATATATGTTGATATGATAAATCATTCTTTGTATGCTTCAGGCTTTGGATCATTAGACTTAGCAACCTGTGGGAAGGCTTTATCCATCGTTGAATAAATCAATATTAAAAAATTTTTTTAACTTTTTATAAACTTTTGAGCACTTCTCTCAAAGATAAATTTCTAAATATTGAATCGTAGATTCAGTGATTTATAATTTGATTATTTTATAGGCAATAAGCCTAAGCATTCTTTAGTACATGTAACAGTGATAGAAGTTTTTTTAAAAATCTTAGAAATGAAAATTTGATAAAAAATAATTTCGATCATCAAAATTGAGTATAATGAGTAATAGAGCTTATCTTTCGCTCTAAAGTATGATGACAATTTTTATTGGAGTCAATTTTGAACTAATTTATTGTATAATGAATGGAATGTAATATTTGGAGTCATTCCTTCGAAATCTTCAGATAGTTCAGGTCTAATACCTTCGACAAAATACATTTCTATTTCTCCTTTATGTTTGGCGGGGATTTTCCCTCGGTTCTTGCAAATAAAGAAGGCATCGACAAGATTTTTAGTCGAAAGTGAAATATTGATTTTTCCAGCATGACCAGATGATTCACATCGGCTTGCCGTATTGACAGTGTCACCCCAAACATCATAAGCGAATTTTTTATCGCCAATTACCCCTGCAACGAGTGGACCAGAATGAATCCCTAATCGTAGCTCCCAAAACGGCAAATTTTTATTTCGTTTTTCATCTTTCAGTCGATTCATAAAAGTTTGAATTTCAAGGGCAGCCAAAACACAATCAACGGCATGAGTTGAATTTGGTTTTGGGATACCTCCTGCACACATATACGAATCACCAATGGTTTTGAGTTTCTCTAAATTGTATCGCTCAACCACAGAATCAAAATAAGAGAAACAGAAATCCAGCTCTTGGACCAATTCTTTTGGTGCCATTTTTTCTGCAATTAAGGTAAAGCCTTCGAAATCTGTAAAAAGCACCGTCGCCGAGTCTACATGAACGGGAGGGCTATTGCCTTTGACTTTTAATTCTTCAGCAACACTTGCAGGAAGAATATTTAGTAACAATTTTTCTGATTTGGATCTTTCTTCAGCTATCAGCCGTTTGTCTCTTCTGGAACTGCGCAACATTTTTGATGAGGATTCATTTCGGATTAAATAATAATTTGAGGCTACGCCTATCCAATATGCGGCGAGGATAACAATTCCTGAACTTAAAAGGATGGAAAGTGAGGGAGAAAAAAACAAAGAAGGCTGTATAAAATACAAACTGATAAAAAATATTGCAACCATACCTGTAGTATTTGTAATATACGTCCAACCAGGCATGATACCTACGCCCACTCCTCCCCCTCCGACAAACAATATAAAAAAAAGAGGTAGATATTCTGGAATGAAAGTTGTGAAAAAACCAATGATGAATGCCCACGGAAAAATCACCGTCCAGAAAAACCAAAAAGCCCAACTCGACAAAGACATATATCCTCGAACCAAACGGTACGTGGGAAAAAAAGGAATCAATACGACCGCTAAACAAGCAAACAGAGCATGCCAAATTGGGAAATGCCTACCTTTGTCAGAATCAAGAGCACTAATAATAAAAAAACATAGAAAAAGAACAAGAGTACCAATTGTCGCTCTTCTAAGGGCAGAGTGTTGTAAGGTTTTCCAAACAAAAGAATTAGGCATTTATAATATCCTTATGTACTAAAATTTAAAACGAAAGTAATTACCATCTATTCAATCGTCCTTTAAATGAAATGTTCTGTCGCGAGGGGTGGAATACTACCAAATTATTTTTTAAAATTTATGATGGTAAAGGGCTTATTTTGCATTCTTTATTATATGGACATTTATAGCATCCGTTATGCTATGCATTTCACTACAGCTGAGTTCGAGTTGCCGAGGTTCCACTAATTTTATTTGCGACAATGCAATTTCTTGTTTTTTCTCGGAGTTTAATAGCTTAAGAAGTAGCCAAAGTGGTTTTTAAATCAAATTCCTCCTCAAAGATTTTTTGGGGAGGAATCTTTCACTGATTCAAAAATTCAACTTTGATTTATAGAAAAACTCCTGATCCAGGAATCCGATTTTTCTGGATCATCCAAAAAATGTTCCGACTCCCGAGCGAAACGATTTTCATATTCTTTCATTTTGTAGCTATCGTGATGGCAATGAACGGCTGCTAAACATTCTATCTTATTTGTGGTGGTGAGTCTTAAATCTTTTGCCTCCTCAAATAAATCTAAATAACCTACCCTCCAATTGTATTTGCTGAGTAATACCGGAATGACGGCTCGATATGATTTATGGGCTAAAACCGATATAGGATTCAGTCCATAAAAGTTAACAAAAATCTTAAATTTTGTACCCGAAGGGATTTTGGCAAATGTATTGTCCAAACTTTCTATCCATTCTTTTATTTCCGTTTCTGAAATGTTTCCTGATAATTTTGTTTCCACTATACCAGTTGTTTCTTCCCATCTTGTATAAACTTCTTTGGTCATGCAAATTGGACTCTTAGGCTTAGTAAGAAAGTTTTAATGGAAGCCGAATTTATTTTTTCATAAAAATTTTCCACCATCTATCCATTAAGTTAGGTTAACTAAGTTTCACAATCTGACCAAATTTTACAAAATAGGAAATTAGTAAGAGTTTTCACAAGATCCACTCCCCAATTTCAGAAGGGTTGCATCATATCCACCCTTGGCTAAGCCAAGCTCGCTTCGGGCTTTTATTAAGCCCTCACGGGGTCGCTATTGCATCTTCCACTCGTGGTCGTTCGAATCCCAGCAAACATAAGTTGTGTGATGTTTTGAATTTGTTACAATAGACGAATATAGCCAAGTTAGCCAGCGAAAGAATATGTTGTGAACAGCACCTATGGATGGGTGCGAGCGCGAACAACATATTATGTAGCAGACATTAGGATTCGCCTTCCACGGTTCTCCCATCCGGGTCGAACACGTTTCAGGCCGTCCCGCTCGTGCCTACGGGAAGCCAGATATATTAATGATAAATATATTTAGGAATTAAATTAAATATTTCATATATATCAATTATTGACAATATGATGGTTGGATATTTTTCATTTCAGTCTGGGAACTTGGATTCCATTTACGCTCATTACTTAATACTCCTCCGCAGATAAATACTGTTTCTCCAGCATTTACTGTGAATCGAATCGGCAATTTACCGCCGCTTATATTTCCATTGCGATACGATACGATAGCCGTGTATTCACCAGGTTTAACTAAAAATGAATAATAGTTAGCGGCCTCGTTATTTATTGAATGAATCGTAATAGTTCCCGATGATCGAATTCTACCTAAATTCTCTTTTGGGATAGGAATATCTTCAGAACTCAAATGTCTATCCTGGGGAGCAGCGCATGCGATAAATAATCCAAATACAAATACAATGTAATGCCAAAAGTTCATAAAAAATTCCCTCTTCAAAAAGATTCGTATTGCTGAGAACGAAGCAAGTTTTAATTTTTATAATTATATCCTGTCCTCAGGAAAAACGGCTTACGCTCCTTCCACCCTTGGCTAAACCAACCTCGCTTCGGGCTTTTATTAAGCCCTCACGGGGTCGCTATTGCATCTTCCACTCGAGGTCGTTCGAATCCCAGCGAACTGGGATTTTGTGATGAACATCTTTTTTGGATTTTTAAAAATAATTACTGGAGACGCTGGGATTCGAACCCAGGTCCTATCGTTCTCAAATGCAGCTTCTACACGTTTAGGTTGTAAATAAATTTTGGAAGGACTTGCCCTACAACCAGGGGTCACTTCCGATCCAACTTAGATTTCTATCCTAGCCGAAGTCGAAAACAGCGTAGAACAGTCCTTCGAGAGGTGTCAGTTTCTAGGCCACCGAAGGAAACAGCCGTTGAAACCGTAGAGCTTAAATTAAGCTGCTAGAGCAAATTCGTTATTTGCAGTTATTGTTTTGAAGGTTTTTAAGCAGGACCCCCACCTCTACGTGCCACTGAACCCAAGTCAACAACAGTCGAAACCAATGTCGCCCCCGTTCTATTACTATAGACGCAGAATACAGGTTGAATGTATATAGAAAACAAAAAAAGAATAGAATCTGAGCAATCTGCGTTTAGAAAGGAATTCTGTAATTATGTCTCTTTTTCGTTTCATCCAATGTTCATTTTTATTTCTAATGATTCCTTTTCTGACCAATTGCAACAAATCTGAAGCACCAAGTGCGGATGAAGTGGCCAAAGCTTTGTATGGTGAAAATACAGAAAAATCAGCTCGCATAATTGGTTCAAGGTTGATCAATTTAGACGAAGAACCAGACTTTGAGTCTCTTGTGCTTTCTCAATCGGGCCAATCAGAAGCCATTTCTGTTTATAAAAAAATCTCAGGGCAATGGAAATTTTTATGGAAACAAGAATTCAATCTACTTAGCCTCGGAGATTCTTTTTATGATTTAAAAAATCTTTCTTGGGTGGCAGGAAAGTTGCCAGGCAAAGAAAAAAAAATCATGGAAGGAGATTGCATTCGACGGGTCGTACTTGCTGAATTAGCTGGTGATTCCTTTAATTCTGTTTTTATCGAAGTGTTATCCGAAGAACCACCATTAGGTTTATTTTCTATTCCATTTGGTTATCGTAAGGGAAAAAAAATATTAGACGGATTGTTACTCAAAGAACATGAAGAATTGATCAGAACAAAAAAATTGGATTTTGCATATTCCGAAAAAGAAAAATCTTTACGCATTTTCCCAACTAACCCAAATTATGCGCAAGAATTTGTTTTCAATGGATGGGAAATGATTCCAAATCTAGCCATGCAACCAATTCCTGCTTTTATTTCTATGGAAATAGAACCAAAATTAGAAATGGGAAAAGAATCAAAAATTACATTACAATTTAAAAACAGAGGTAATTTTGCTTCTGTCACCTACTTATCCTTAAGTTTTCCAGAAGATGGAGAGATTAGAACTTCGGAAACATCCCAAGGTGTAAGATTATATAACAAAGGTCAAAGTGTTTATAATATCATCCAGAGAAAACAAATTCCAGCAACAAACACTCTTCTTGAAGCAACAAAAGAAGGTTGGGGATCCAATTTTAAATATGGAATCAGTTTTTATTATACACCCAAAAAAACGCTAATACCAAAAATATTATTCAGATCTTCTTTTAAGTATTACAAAGAAATCATTTCCATCCCAAATTCGTTTTCAATTAGTAAAACTGAAATTGACCAGCAAGGTTTTTATACTTATCCTTTGGAGATTAAATAGAATGAAAGATCCACTGACACCTGAAGTGGCAAAGGCTAGAGAAGAAGTTGTTCGGGTTCAAGTAGAAAGATTTCATGAATTTTATGCCGACTATTTTAATCAAAAAGAAACCATTCCGATGGCACAATTTTTCTTTGAGACGGTTTATAATTTAGAAGGAAAAGAGGAATGGGAATCATTGGCACTTTCTACATATGCAAAAGTGAAACATATGTTAAAGGAAGGAACCAGAGAAAGTGTAGAAAGATTGATTTTTCTTAATCAAATCACAGATGAACTCGATATTAAATTAGCTATATTGTTGGTAAAAAAAGGTTGGAAACCAGGTGATAAGGTTAGCCAAGAAGAATACAAACTTCATTTTAAAGAAATGGGAGAATCTGAACTTAGGAAAAAACAACTCGAAGTGGTATTGTTTAATCTCAAAAAATTTTATGAACTAGCCCATCGACCGATTAGTGCTTATATTATAAAACCTGCCGCCGCAGTTGCACGTATGTTAGGTGTATATCCCTTATTCAAAAAAGTGGAACAAGGATTTTATGCCACACTTCCCGTCACTAAACTAACATTTGATTCGTTTTTTAATTCCGTTGAACAAAAAGAATGGGAATTTTTATATAATTCTTTTCCAGAGTTAAAGGGACCTTCATGAGAAGAAAACGTTTTCCTAAATCAATTTCTGAAGATGAAAGTTCACATGACCAAGAACGTTGGTTGTTAACTTATGCCGATATGATTACACTACTTCTTGGTTTATTCATTATTCTTTATGCTATCAGTAAAGTAGATACAAAAAGATTAAATGAAGTCGCATCAGATATAAAATTAGGTTTCGGTCTAAAGGTTGCTTCCCTGGGACTTGTGATTGATGGCGGTGCCGGCATACTGGACGATAATAGTATGGAACCAAGAACGCCTATCTTTCGTTTGTGGGAAAGAATTGGTTTTGCTTTGAAAAATTTGAAAGACAAAGCTAAAATGAAACTAGGATTAGCCGAAGCAGAAGAATTGAAATTAACTTTTATTACACCCGATTTATCAAGTGGAGACATAGTTGAAGATGATCCGGATTTGCAATTTGCATTCAAGCAGCTAGCAGAAGTTTCAAAAGGAATGGATATTGATATAATTGTAAGAGTTCAAATTCCATATGAAGCAAATGTTGATAAATCAAAATTTCAGAATTCTTGGGATTACCATTCCCATAGAGCTTCAGTGATTGCAGAAAAAATGGTTACAGATTATGGAATTCCTCGCGAACAAGTTTCTGTACAAGGTTATGCGGTCTTTCAAAAATCGAATGAAGGCGATACGCCAGAAAAAAAAGCTAAAGATGAAAGGATTGAAATTTTGATTCGAAAAAAGGAAAATACACAATGATAATCCATTCAAAAATCTCAAAGTCATTATTGTTAATTTTTATAATACTGATATTGATCCTTGATTGCAAAAAGAAAAAAGGAATCGATTCCGTAGAGTGGAAAGACGAATCCTTAAAAATCACAGCAGAAATTTGTCAAAAATATAGAACCTGTACCGATGAAAATTGGTCAGGCGTTCCAGAAAAATTAAAATCATTCACAAAATCTAGATTAGATGAGGCAAATTGCCAAAAAGAATTTAGAAGTAGTAACGTATATAAATTGATAGATGGGGATATCCAAAAAATTGTAATGTCATATAGAGAATGTAAAAATTTAATTTTAACAACCAGTTGCGAAAATTTGCGTAATGGATTTATCGATCAACAAACCGTATGCGAATTCATTAAAAAAATTCAATCTGGAAATCCATAAATGTTAAGAGGTCTTCGCAGACTTAATCGATACGAAAAAAGAATTCTCGATATTGTTCGCATAGGTGCAGGTAGTGTGCGTATCCACCAATTCGGTTTTTCTAGTCGTACGGAAGAAGGGTTTCGATTTCCAATACACGCTTTAGAAATCGGAACGCCCAAGGCCATCCAAAAACATCCCGTAGGAATAGTTGCAGGTGTTCATGGTTTGGAAACTATAGGTATCCGTATTCTCTTGGATTTTTTGGAATACATCCTGCATAAAAAAAGTCCTGGTTATATGCCAGAAATTCAAAAAGGAAAAATCGGTCTTATCGTGATTCCTATGGTGAATCCAGGGGGGGTGGCTTTAAAGTCTAGATCGAATCCTTCAGGCGTTGATCTTATGCGAAACTCTGGTGTTGAAGCCGAGTCCGCTCCTTTTTTGTTTGGTGGTCAAAAGTTTTCATCCAAATTTCCTTATTATCGTGGAAATTCTTTAGAACCTGAATCAAAAGCTTTGTTTAGATACTTAGCTCAGTATTTTTTTCCCGCTAAAGATGCGATTATGCCAGTATTGGATTTGCATTCTGGATTTGGTACTATAGACCATGTTTGGTGGCCATATGCTGGGACCAAAAAACCATGTCCAGATACTCCCATTTACGAAAATATCGCAAAATTTTTTACTGAATTTCGAATGCATAAAAGATTTAAATTTGGACCGCAAAGCGAAACTTATACGACGCACGGAGATCTTTGGGATAGATTTTATAACCATTTTCATGAGAAAATACTATTAAATAACCCAAATTCAAAATCAAGATTTTTGCCTTTGACATTGGAAGTGGGAACTTGGTCGGATCTGAAAGAAAATCCATCCAAGATATTTCGCAAACGGGGAATTTTTAATCCGGCGAAAGAAAATAAATTTGAAACAATTGTTACATATCGTGATTTTTTAAGAGATTTCGTTCTGCTCGGCAAATCGTCATTAGCTGATTGGACTTGATTAGCTATCTTTATTTGATCAATTTCAATATGAATGCGGCAAAACCTGCGCCTGTTAGTGGAGCAATTATCGGTAACCAAGAATATTTCCAATTTGAATCACCTTTGTTTGGAATCGGTAATAAAAAGTGGGCAAGTCTCGGACCAAGGTCTCGTGCTGGATTGATCGCATAACCAGTAGTGCCACCCATTGATAAACCAATTGCCCAGACCAATGCCCCCACGAGACAAACTCCAAAAGCTGGTGCTAAAGGTAAATTTGAAGGTAAAAAGATCGCATGTAAGCCAACAATTAAAATGACAGTACCTAAAAATTCGCTTAAAAAATTTGCTATGGAATAATTGATCGCTGGATCTGTTGAAAATACAGCAAGGATTAGTCCTTGGTCCTTTGTTTTTTTCCAATGTGGTAGATAATGCAAATATACTAATACAGCACCAACAAAGGCACCTCCAATTTGCGCAAAAGCAAAAGGTAACAAACGATCAAAGTTACCAGATTGGATACAAACAGAAAGAGTTACTGCAGGATTTAAGTGTGCTTCTGGACTTCCAAATGCTTTGGCTGTAAATACACCAAACACGACAGCCAATGCCCAGCCTGTTGTGATGGAAATCCAACCCGAATTTTTTGCTTTGGAATTTTCTAAAAGAGCACCTGCTACGACTCCATCCCCAAGTAGGATTAAAACCATGGTTCCAAAAAATTCTCCGGTTAATTCCATCATATATTTTAAAATTCCTCTAATTCCCTAGATTTAAAGCGACATAGCGAATCAAAGGCAATCATAAATACAAATTTTTTCCTCTGATTTTATTCTAGGATTTTCTCTTGAATCATAAATTCTGGGAAAATCGACTATGAAAAATAAGGCCCTTGAGTACCACTCTCGTTTCCCGAAGGGAAAAACGAAAATTGTCCCTACGAAACCCACTGAAAATAGTGAGGATCTTTCTTTGGCGTACTCACCAGGTGTTGCCTTTCCTTGTCTCGAAATTGAGAAGGAACCAGCACTCGTATATGAATATACAAACCGCGGAAATTTGGTCGGTATCATTACAAATGGGACCGCGGTACTTGGACTTGGCAATATTGGAGCTTCTGCTGGAAAACCAGTGATGGAAGGAAAAGCAGTTCTCTTTAAAAAATTTGCCGGTATAGATGTTTTTGATATCGAAATAGATGAAATTGATCCTGAAAAATTTATAACAATTGTTAAATCACTTGAACCTACGTTTGGTGGCATCAATTTAGAAGATATTCGTGCTCCAGAATGTTTTCATATAGAAAAAACTCTCGATAACTCTATGGCCATCCCAGTCTTCCATGATGATCAGCATGGAACAGCCATTATATGTACTGCCGCACTTTTGAATTCACTTGAGTTAACAGGAAAAAATGCTAAAGACTTAAAAGTAGTAATCAATGGAGCCGGTGCTGCGGCGATTTCCATTGCTGAAATGTTGACTCATATTGGTGTAGATCACAATAAAATTTATATGGTTGATTCAAAAGGCGTGATTACTGACAAACGAACCAATTTGCATGAATCAAAATTGGCCTTTGTTAGAAAGACAGATGCAGTCACTCTCGAAGATATTTTTCCAAATACGGATTTATTTATAGGTGTTTCTGTAGCAAATGTTGTAACGCCTGCTATGCTAAAGTCAATGGCAAAAAACCCAATCGTATTTGCTCTCGCAAATCCTGATCCAGAAATTCCTTATCCAGATGCCATTGCTACAAGAGATGATTTGATAATGGCTACTGGCAGAAGTGATTATCCAAACCAAGTGAACAATGTACTTGGGTTTCCATTTATATTTCGCGGTGCTATGGATGTAAGGGCAAGAATTGTAAATATGGAAATGAAATTGGCCGCCGCATACGCACTAGCCGAACTTACGAAAGAACCTGTTCCACAAGAAGTGGCAGATGCCTATGGATTGCCAAGCATAGAGTTTAACAGAGATTATATTATTCCAAAACCATTAGATGCTCGTGTTTTATATCATGTAGCTCCTGCCGTGGCAGAAGCCGCAGTCAAAACAGGTGTTTCGCAAATTTCCTATCCTGGACGAGAGGAATACCGGGCGATATTGGCCAATATCATGGCGCATCAAAGAGAGAAGCTTCTAGGTTCACCCGCTTAAAATTTTTTTACTTCTTGGTGAAAAAAATTGTTTACAGGGATTGTGCGTCGCACAAGATTAGTTTGTGCACTGCACAACAGGTGAAAACCAGGAGCTAAACAATGGAAAAACAAATCATGGACATTCTTAATGCTGGAATCGGCATTTTCCAATCAGGAAAAGAAGGTTTGGACAAAGCGAAAGTACAATTAGAGCAAACTTATAATGAGTTGGTTTCTAAAGGTGCTTCAGACAATTCTGAAGAATCAGTAAAAGTTCGCCAATCAATTGATAAAATCCTAACAGACATTAAAGAATTTTCTAGTGTTGCTGGTAAAAACTATGATGAAACTCGTTCAAAAATCGTAGAAAACTACGCAAAGATTTCTGAAGAGATTAAATCTAGAATGCCAGAAGGCAAAATTGAATCAGTAAAAGCAAAAATTAATGAAGTTGCTGAATCAATCAAAAAAACAAGTGCTCCATCTGCAAAAGCATAAGAGCCAATAAAAGTAAAACTTTAAGGCTGGGCAACCAGCCTTTTCTATTTATACACATTGACATAACTTTTATTTTCTCTCCAATAGTAACAGATGAAACGTTGCTTTGTATTTCTTATTATCCCCATTATCTGTGTTAGTTTTTGTTGCAAGTTAGCCGACTTACGTCCGACCATTTTAGTTAATAGCGGAAACAATCCCGATCTCAAAAAGAAAGCCCTAAATTTAATTCAAAATCCAATCGAACCTGCTATGAAACCGGCGAATTGGAAAAATTATAAACAAGTGCAATTTACGATAAAGGATGTATGGCATTCCAAAATTGTAAAATTTTTTACACCCATTAAAGAATCTGATCAACGAATGAAAGTGTTTTTGGATTTAGAAAAAGATACTATGGAAGTGGAGATGTTAAACGGAGTGAACCAAGGTTTATATCTTGGTCTTACAAAAAATGATGTCTATCAAATTTCTGCGGATACAGGCAAAGTGTTCACAGGTGATGATGAAGTTAGAGTCTACCTCCAATCCCTTCGATTGTATTTAATGATGGTATGGAAATTACAAGATTTCGAAATATTACAATATGCAGGAGATTCTCTAATTCTTGGAGAAAATTATGACACTATATATATAACGAGTGTTCAAGTTTCTGCCACACCAGATGTTGATCAATATTTGGCTTATTATGAAAAAGATACTGGCGCCTTAGAATGGGTAGAATTTACCTATAGAGATATTTTTTCTTGGTACAGGGGTGTTTTAAAGTTTGGTTATTATGAAAATTGGGAGGGGAAACAATTTCCTAGAAGAATTACCATCTTAGATAAGTTTGGTGATACTGACTTTGTGCATGAAATCAGGATTGAACGAATCGAATTGCCAAAAAAACCATTATCAGAAGAACAAATCATCCAAGAACAGAACTAAAGTTTTCATAAAGATCGTTCTTGGATTTTAAAAATTAATTAAGAGTGAATCGAATTGGGACTAACACTTTCACAGTGATCGGTTTCCCTTCCAAAATTGAGGGTGAGAATCTTTTTTTGCGATAGGTAGCGATCGCGGCTTGTTCTAATCCAGAACCCAAAGTTTTACCCACAGATCTGACTCTTAGAACTTCTCCTGTATTTGCGATCACAACTTCCAAAGTCATAGTGCCAGTGATACCCTGCGCCTTTGCTTCATCAGTATACTCTGGTCTAACGTTAGGTGAAAGGTCAATTGGCGATGTAGCACCAGATACGATTGGATCAGAGGCACCAGCCACACGAGGATCTTCTTTTTTCTCTTCTTTTTCTTTATCAGTGAGATCAAAGTCGCCATCGGTAGGTTTTGATTCAGAAGCTGGTTCTGTGATTTGTACATTGTCAATAAACGCCACTTCTTCAATTAAATCATCAAGACTATCCGATTCAAAGGAAGGCGTGAACCAAAAGAATAAAATTAGCAATTGGAGGAGGGTAGATAAACCCAATCCAAATTCTAATCTATACCGATCAATAAGTCGATGAATTGCTTGTCGTTTTGATCGTTTGGGTAATGTCGTAGTACTCACGTTATTTTCCCTGTAATCCGCCACCTTGAGTGGTCTTTGTAACAAGAGATATTTTTAAGGCACCGATCTCTTTCAAAGTTTCAAATGTGCTATCAATTTCATTATAAGTCAAATTTTGATCCGCATGTATGAGAATTTTTAAATCAGGATTGGTATTTAATTTAGCTCTTATATTATTTACTGCTTCGTTCATAGGCATCTGTACTGAGTTAAAGTAAACAGTCCGATTGGCGTCTGCACTCAAATACAAATTGGCAATTTTTTTGTTAAGCTGTTCGCCACCTGGAACATCAGGAAGATCAATAGGTAAATCAGGATCAGAATCTAAAACTGATGTCACCATAAAGAAAACTAACAATAAAAATGCGATATCTGCCATCGAGCTTACGGGAACAGATGGAGCTGGTCTCTTTCTACGTAACATTATTGTTTTTTCCTTACTGAGATTTTTGTGAATCCACGTAATTGAACAGCAGATAGTGCATCTAACATTTTGCCGTATTTTGTGTCGCCCGTAGTAACGATTAAGGCTAGTTTGTTGTCCAAGTCTGGTATTTCCAAAGAGTTTAATTCGCTTCTAAATTCTTTTAAATCCGTAAATTCTTTAGTGCCGAAAGCAGAATTTCTCATTTTAAAACGATCTTGAGTTACTAAGATTTCAAAAACATTTTTGCGTAGAAAAGGTTGTGGTTCAGACTTTTTACTTGGTAAAGAAATATTTAATCCTTCCTTTACGAAAAAGACTGCTGTTACCATAAAAAATACTAAGAGTAGGAAGGCGATATCGGACATAGATGCCGCCGATATTTCCTCTATCTCTTGTTTCTTTTTTAACTTAATCATCTGGATTGCCTGTTATGCTTTTTTGCCGGCTTTAACTTTCAAATATTCTTTATAGATCTTATTAGCAGCTTCTTCCACTTCAGAGGTAAAGAACGCTACGCGACCTTGAAGGTACTGATAGAATGTCATAGCAGGTATCGCAACAATCAAACCAGCAGCCGTTGTGATAAGTGCTTCTTTAATACCACCAGCTACTACTTTCGCATTAACTTGGTCAGCATTGGCAATGGCATCAAAAGCGTTGATCATACCTGATACAGTTCCAAGGAATCCAACTAATGGTGCAATGGTGGAAACGGCAGCAAGTACTGTTAGACCTTTTTCTAATAGGGTAATGACTTCACTTGCTTCTCTTTCAATACCAGATGCAAAAATTTCTGGATCATTTTGTGAAACTTCCATTCCATTTTTTAGAACATCGGATATTCTTTGGCCAGCATTTTCAGAAATAAATTTTTCTGCCCCGCTTAACCCGCCTGCTTCGATAGCATCAAGCAAATCTTGATTGTATCCTTTACGAACCAATTTGGCAGTTAAGAAAAAATATAATCTTTCGAAAATGACTCCTAAGGCAACAAATGATGAAAGTAATAAAGGCCACATTGACCATCCACCAGTATTGAATAATTTAATTAATCCGATTTCGGATTCCTTTTCTTGTACTGGTTCTTCGGTTTTAACTTCCGTTTTGTTTTCAGTTTCAGTGATAGGTGCTGGGGTTTCTGGTACAGGATTGGTTTGAGCATTGATTCTGCTTGTTATAGATAGAATGGCAATGAGTGTTACACAGATTGTAACTGCAGTTTTTGCAGTAATTTTAGTGAATGGAAAAGTCATGTATGTCTCCATATCAGATTGATATATTTCAAAATTACATGAGTTTCATTACAGGCATATTACAATTATATTACAAAGAATCTACTTAGTTACAGACGAAAAGATTTCGTGGAGTTTGGGAATACCCTCAATAAAGAGTGCAGGTCCTGGCTGTAGAATTATACTAGGATCGATTTCAAAAATATTTCCCTTAAGAATAGCGGAGGTGTTTTGCCATTCCAGCTTATTTCGGACCCACTCCCAATCCATAGGCTTTCCACACCAAGATCCAAGTATGATATCAGGATTTGTCTGCGCTACGGCTTCCGCAGTGACGATTCTGTTTTTGGCTAATTTTTCATTTTGTAAATTTCCGAAAGCATCCTCACCGCCAGCGATGGAAATCGCTTCACTGACCCATTTTATTCCTGTAATGATCGGTTCATCCCACTCTTGGAAAAAAACTTTCGGTCTTCGTTCAAATAGTTTACTTTTCATTTTGAACTCTTCGATGGAGTTTTTCCAGTTCTCTATCAAAGTTGCCGTCTCCTTATTTTTTCCCACAATACCACCAAGGATCATCATTGCTTCGAAAATTTCCATGATGGATCTTTGGTTGAAGATCAAAACATTTAACCCTCGTTCAATGAGATCTTTGGCCAATTGACCTTGGATATCAGAAAACCCAACAACGAGATCTGGTTTTAATTTTTCAATTTTATTTACATTGCCTTTGATAAAGGCAGATACTTTGGGTTTTTCTAATTTAGCAATCGGGGGTCTTTCGGTATAAGCAGAAATGCCAATGATTCGTTCACTCTCACCTAACAAATATAATAATTCGGTAGGTTCTTCGGTTAAACAGATAATTTTTTTTGGTCCGAACATTTATCCTTCTAAAAACTTAGTTAAAGAACTTTGAGATGCAAATATGACTAAAACATCATCTGCTCTTAGGATCATGTTGCCGTGCGGTATGCCCAATATCTTTTCAATTTTGGCGTCAGAGGCCCTTTTACTTTCTTTATTCACAATAAATCGTTTAATGGTAATGATGTTTATATCATATTTGTGTCGGATATCTGCTTCCGCTATAGATTTATCGATGTAACGCTTCGGGACATTCACTTCAACCACGTTGTATTCATCTGACAATGCAAAATTTGCTCGCATAGAAGAATAACCTAACATTTCCGCCATTGACCTAGCAGCTTTTTCTTCGGGGTTAAAAAGATTTCGAACACCAAGTAATCCTAAGATTTTATGTTGTAAAGGGGTTTGGTAACGAGCATAAATATTTGTGACTCCACGTTTTTTAAGTAAGTCGGCACAAATGACGGAAGTTTCAAAATCATCGGCTAATGCAATAACTACGATGTCCATTTCCTCAATTCCTTGAGCTAAAAGAGCACTTTCATCTGTTGCGTCCAAACTAACTGCAATCGTCGAAAAATCTTTTATCTCATCGATGATATCTTCATTTTTATCAATGGCAAGAACCTCATGCCCTTCTTCAAACAAGTATTTTGCGAACAAACTCCCAAAACTTCCGAGTCCTATAACAGCTATTTTTTTTCGTTCCATATTTTTAACCTACTACCACATACTCGATAGGATATTTATAAGCATAACTTTTTGCTCGTTTAGTTATGGCAATGAGCAATGTTAAAATTCCTACTCTACCTACAAACATAACAATACATAAAACTATTTTACTATTTGATGATAAAATTGGTGTTAGTCCCCTAGATAGACCAACGGTTCCAAAGGCAGAAACAACTTCAAAACAAAGATCTATAAAAGGTGCTTTTTCAAATGTAATCAATGCAAGTATCGCACCAAAAATTACGAATAAAGATAACACTATGGAGGCGCTAGCTCTGGCAATAGTGGAAGGTGCAATCAAGCGGTGATGTATTTCCAAATTTTCTTTTCCTCGAATTTGGTTTATGATGTTTATCACCGAGATTGCGAGTGTAGTAGTTTTTATCCCACCACCGGTTGAGATGGGAGATGCCCCGACCCACATTAGAAAAAAACTTATAAATGTGATAGGCATTCCCATTTGTGTGAGATCTAAAGTATTGAATCCAGCGGTTCTAGTTGTAACTGAATAAAATAGGGAATGAAAAACTTTTTCTTGGATACTTAGATCTTTTAGCGTTAGTTGTGATTCTAAATAATAATAAGAAATCCCACCGAATAACCAAAGTATAATGGATGTTGACAATACCAATCTAGAAGTGATAGAAAAACGAAATGATTTGTCCTTGGGACGAAAAATCCATCGTCTTAATTGAGAAATTACAGGAAATCCTAAACCACCAAAAACAATTAATAACATAATCGTTGATAGAAAAAATTGATTTCTCGCAAAAAGTGGGTCACTGAGTCCAGCAGGCATCAAACTAAATCCCGCATTACAAAAAGCAGAGATTGAGTGAAAGATAGAATAATAAATTTTTTCAGATTCAAGTAAGGTAGATTCTTTAGGAAAAGATGTATATAGTAATAATGCTCCGAAAAATTCTATAATTAAAGTTTGATATCCAATTTGTTTTAAAATGGATTTTACTTTTCCAATAGATTCTTCGGATAACAAATCTTTGAGGAGTAACTTATCATTCACAGAGGATTGGCCGGCAAGAATAAATGAAAAGAAGGAAGTCAAAGTCATTAAACCAAGACCACCCACTTGTATCATCACAAGAATGATCAACTGACCAGTTAACGTGAATTCTTCATTGATGGTAATTGTTGATAATCCAGTTACGCAAGTAGCAGAAACGGCAGTAAAGATAATATCAAGACTTGTTACTTTACCATATGTTGCTTTTGGAAAATGTAAAAATAAACTGCCGAGTCCAATGATTGCCGCAAATGAAAGTATGAAAACGAATGATGGATTTATATTTTTAGCGTTATAATATCGAGAAACCCTATAAAAATGTGCTAAGTTTGCAAAAATAAAAAGAATTTGGTTTGTTGATAAAAAAATTAAGGTGGTATCATTGCCCGTTAAATGATAGGTGCTTAACATTTTTAGAATATCATCTTTAAATAGTTTTTCAATTAAAATGAGTAATAATATAATAAATTGTAATCTATGTTCTTTGATATATACTATAGCTTTCTGTGAGGAAAATAAAAAGGAAATCAGTTCATAAAAAAGGAAAAAATTGACTAAACTTACTACTGACAATCTTACATAAGGAACCCATGATTCTGGATAATAAAAACCGTATTCGAATATAAGAATAAAGAAAGATATAATTCCTGATGCCGTATAAATAAACCTTCCACTCGTCCTAAGATAATCTAAATAAAATTTTCGAATATTGTGTTTGAGTGACTCGAGATTTCGAAGGAAGTGAATTCCTTTAACTTGTAAAGCGCGAAGTTTCAAGGGTTTTTAACTGCAGCTGCGGCCTTGGCCTTTCTATGCTCTTCTAATCTTTGTTTGTCGAGATATACATTGGTTCCCGCAAGGCCACCCGTGCCAGTGATCATGATAAGGCTTCCTATAGCAGTCTTTGATTGTAATGCGATTGCGGCAACACCTGCAGAAACTCCAAGGGCAAACGGTAAGGTTAAAAAAAAGATGATATATCCGCGACGGAAAGCTGTTTCTTCATAAACAGCCTCATCATCAAATTCTTCTCTCATTTTTTTCTGAGCTTCTTTTTTGTTCCGACTTCTATTTGTTTGGTTTTGAAGTGCTGCTGGATTTAGCTCACCTGTTAATGGATTGATAGGGCTCTTCGAAAGTGAATTTAAACCGGAAGCTTGGTTCTGGTTATTCGCTGAATTTGAATTTGGGTTTTGCAATTGAGAAGGTAAAAGTGCACCAGCTCCTGGAATCGAAGCGAGTGGATCGTATTTCGTCCGCACATCCTTGGGTGTGGAAAGCTGTGGCCGAGTAAAGGTTGGCGGTTGGTCCACATCCTTCATCACATCACCATCTGGATCATAACCAGGAAGATTTTTTAGATCGTAATTGTTTGTATCATAAAATCCCTCTTTTGTTTGGGACATAATGGGAAAAGAAAGAATACAGGAAAAAAACAAACTGATAAGTGCGAGAAAAGACCCTGTATATTTCATACTAGCAATTCTAGTTTACGGATTGATCTCAAAGGTCAACGATTTCACGTCCAGATAATACCGTAGATTTATATCGAAATGATAGAGTTTGGATTTCTTTCAAAGATTTCTCATCTAAACCTGATTGGTTAGCTCTTTCGTACTCTACGCTTAAATTTGTATCAAAGAGACCAGGATCATCAGAACCAATCGTAATTTTTAATCCATTGGCATGGAAACGAGATATAGGATGGTCATTCAATGTTTCCAACATACCAATATATAAATTACTAGAAGGGCAACATTCAATGACAGCATTTGTTTTTGCAATGACTGACATTCCAAAATTTTGAAATGTTTCCAAGTAACTGATTTTTTTTGCATCCATAAGCATTGTTATTTTTTCTGAGGGAGATTTTTTCATTAAATCTTTTCTTTCTTCATCTAATTCTAGTTTCTCGAAATATTTTCCAAAAGAAGTTATTTTTTCAAAATTTTCTAATTCAAAATTAATTTGATCTAATCTTTCTGAAACCAATTCTATTCTTTCTTCATCGCGAAAATAATCTGGTGATACACCAAGTGCGAGGGCATGACCTAATCTATGTGCGCCAATATTCGCTGACTCAATCACCCATCTAACGGCAGAAAATGGAGTTTTGTCTCGAAAACTTTCTCCAACATGATATAAGATTGACAAAGCTGTATTTGGTTCTGCTTTGTTATCAGCTAATACTTGTTTAAAAAAAATTTCCTTGTTTCTTGGTCTGAATCCTTCCTCAATATGACAAAAATCTATGCCGACTAATTTGTCTTTGACGATTGATTCCTTTTCCATCCAATTTTTCATCCAATCATAATGTTTTTCAAAATTTAAATCCCGATGAAGGGACATTGCCAATTTGGCTGTAATTTTTTTACCATGAATTTTTGCTTGTTCTTCTCCGCGGATTAATCCTTCACAAGTTGCCATTAATTTGCTAAAGAATATTTCTTTGCTTTCGTTTTTGTCGAACATCAATCGATATTCCGCGTAACTCACATCTTCTAGCGAATGTGATGCGACAACATCTTGTGTGACTTCTCTAATTTCATTTTCATGAAATTGTACTAGGGCAATGATAAGATTAAACTTGGCTTGAAAATGGAGGAATGGTGACTTTTCTTTAAAATGGTAAAGACTTTTGAAATGTTCCAATCGGCCATATTCTTCAAAAAAGCTTTGTGGTCTGATTTTAAGACCATAGGCTTTCTCATATGAATCTAAATAGATTTCCCATCTTGGCTTAGGATTTGATTTACCGATGCGAAGTAAGGTTTCTGCGGGTAAACATCCATAAAGGTGGTTGTGTAGATCGCAATACATAAAAAGTTGTCCATACCATGCTTCATAGAATACAACGAGTGTTGAAGCTCACTCGATTGAATCAGAAAATTCTCAATCTGGCAATCCCTGTTTTTTTTGGGATGATCAGTTATACCGCCATCATGATTTCTGACACGGCAATGGTTGGCAAATTAGGTGAAGTACCCTTGGCCGCCGTTGGATTTGGAGGTATGGTTTATTTTGCGGTTTTTGCCTTCTTAATGGGCGGATCCATGGCTGTCCAAATTATCGTTGCAAGGCGATACGGCGAAAAAAATGAAATTGGTGTTGGAAATGCACTTATCAATTCCTTATATGTCTCATCTTTTATTGGGACAGTAATGTCATGGGTTGGATTTATTTACTCACCTATCATCATGTCAGTTTTAGGTGATGACCCAGAAGTTATCGCTTACGCTGGAGATTTTCTATCTTATCGCTTTTTAGGCACGGCACTATTTTTTGTAGGTTTCGCCTTACGAGGATTTTTTGATGGAATCGGAATTGTGCAAGCGGGAATGTTATCTTCTATTACTGCCGCGGTAACAAATATTTTCTTAAATTGGATTTTGATCTTTGGAAATTTAGGATTTCCAGAAATGGGAGTTCGAGGCGCTGCGATTGCCTCTTCATTATCTTCGATTCCATCATTACTTATCATGTTATTCTTTTTTATGAGAAAGGATGTGGTCAAATATTTCAAAGCTCAAGTTTGGTCACCTAACGTTGCAATTATAAAAGAACTTTGTATCGTTGGTTTTGCACCTGCTATTGAGGGAGCCTTAACAAATCTATCTTTTGCTTGTTTTTATAAAATTGCCGGTTTGATTAGCACGACGACCTTAGCGGCTTCAACTGTTGTCATTTCATGTATGAGTTTATCTTTTATGCCTGGTGTCGCTTTTGGCATTGCCGCAACTACGATACTTGGACAAGCGATGGGGCAAGGTAAGATTCGATTAGCTTACCAAGGCACTATGCGATCTGCAACATTTTCTGCCATGGTCATGGGAACTATGGGAATCGTCTTTATAGTTTTCGGCAAAAGTTTGTTAGGTTTATTTACAAATGTACCAGCGGTAATTGCCGAAGGTTATCCTGCACTTTGTATCGTTGCCTTTGTGCAAGTAGGAGATGCTTACCATATGGTTGTCGGTTCTGCACTCCGAAGTGCTGGTATGATGTATTGGGTAATGTTTGCTTATCTTATCATTTCATTTCTAATCATGCTTCCTTTAGCCTATTTTTTCGGGATAGTACTCAAAGGAGGATCATCTGGGATCTGGACTGCGTTTTTTATTTGGATTTTACTCTTAGCAATCACTTTTGTAAGAAAATTTCGTAAGAAGGAGTGGGTAAACATACGAATTTAATAGTAAGTAGGTAATATGAAACGTAATGAACAAGAAAGACAGGCGATATTAAAATTCCTAAAGTCCGTTGAATTGTTCAAAAAATTACCGACCTTGGTCTTAAGCCGTATTGCCAATAATATCCAAGAAAAATTAATCCGAAGTCATGAAGCTCTCTATTACAAAGGAGAAGCATCTGAAAATATTTATATCGTACGGTATGGTGAAATTCTTTTAGAAAATATTGCTAACCAAGGCCCTGTTTATATTGGAGCAGGACAAGTCCTTGCTGAAAATTCTCTTATCTCAAGTTCCAATCATTCTACATCCGCAATAGCTGTCATTGATACCTTAGTTTTTGTATTGAATGGAAAATTATTTTTACAACTAGCTTCTCAAGAAAAAATTTTAGCTCAGAATATAATTCATATGATGGGTTCGCGTATGCGAGAACATTTAGACAAAACTGTTACCAAAGGGGCATTCACCGGATTACGAAGATTATGCGTTCATATTCCTTTAGAACCAGAATATGACTTTGGTAAAAAAGTAGATGCTTTCTTAGAAAATTACAGTGATACGACGAGAACACATTCTATTGCCATTCCTATTTCAAAATTTGTCGGTATGGATACGACGCACATTTCTGAGTTTCTAACAGATGTTAGGAAAAAGACTCCATTAGTACATATTTATTTTGATGAAAAAGTATCGCGCCAAGATTTATCCTTCTTAGTCGTTCAATCAGATTTTATAGTTTTTTGGGAATCGGATCCAGAAAGATTTTATCGAGAAAAAGAAGAGATAGTACATTTTTGGAAAGGTCGAATTCGAAATTTTGAAGGACGTGCAATTCGATTAATGGAAGACGGAGTCGTAAAAAGTTACCTACCCACAGATGAGCATATGCGGACTTTTTATCAAAAAGATACACTCGCTCGATATGTAGTTTCAAAAACCAGAGGACTTGCCTTAGGTGGTGGTGGTGCAAGAGCCTTAGCACATGTTGGTTTGCTAAAGGTTTTACATAGAGAAGGGATTAAATTTGATTATATTTCTGGCGCTTCTATGGGTGCCGTCATAGCTGCGTTATACGCAAGACAAGAACCACCAGAAAAAATCGAAGAATTGATCAAAGCATTTTTTGGTGGATTAGAAAGCGCATTTGATCCGACATTGCCAGTCGTCGCATTCTTTAAAGGCAAAAGAATGAAACGTATGTTAAAGGATGCTTTCAAAGACCAACGCATTGAAGAATTGCCCTTGCCATTCGCGACATCCGCAGTAGACCTTCAAACTGGCAAGGAACATGTATTTGACCAAGGGCCCATAACGGAAGCATTAACAGGTGCTATGAGTCTTCCTGGAGCCTTTCCTCCGTATCGACTCGGTGAAAAAATTTTGGTAGATGGCGGGATGATCAATAATGTGCCTGAGAGTTTGATTAGAAACAAGGGCGCCGATATAGTATTAGGTGTTAACGTCTCTCCCTTACAAGAGATAGTTCCTGTTCAACTTTTTGAAGATAGAAATACCACTGAAAAAGGCTTTTTTCGATACATTTGGGATACATTAAAGTATCCGCCAATCTTACAAATTATGACGCGTACTATAACTTTGGAAGGGCGAGAGATCACTCGCTTAAAAAGACCAAGGATGGATCTCTTTGTCCATTTTCATTTAGAAGAATTTCAACTATTTGATTTTGTGCGCTACCAAGAAATTATAGATAAGGGTGAAAGAGAGGCGGAAGCAAATCTACCTGAAATCAAAAAGTTATTTAACTGAAATATTAAATGACTTTGTTTCTTATAATCTTTTCAATCAACGAGTCGAATTACCATTTTAATTAATTAACAAAATCCATTTTTTACTTAATTTTAAATAATTAAATTACGTTTTATACGAACGGATAATCATTATCTTAATTTTGATTTTTGCTTATTAAGAAATCCTTTTTCCTAATAAAAACAAACCAATCGTGATACATGTTGAAATCCCAGGAATTACAAACATCCAAGTTTCAAAATCGGGAGCTCCACTCATATAGTCATAGATACAGACAGGTGCGAGAAAAAGAGTAAAAATAAAAAAGATAAATGCCAAGGAATAGCAAAGTGTCTTTAATAATTTAGCGATGATGGGATTCTGAATTGTATCTGCACTAGGTTTAATCGGTAATATATTTTTTTCACCAAAAAGAAAAACATTATCCTTCTCTAAAGCTGACTTCGTATATGATCTAACTATGATTAATGGTGTGATGACAAAAAAGGGAGCTATGATCAAGGCAGAAGCTCCAAAGTTTAATACAAAATCAAACCCTCCATGTAATAAACTTGTGATTCCTACACCTAACAAAAAAGTTTTTACTTTGCCTTGGTTTTCCATCTTTTCCTTAGCAATCCAATGTCCTACGATGGCTCCCCAAAGGATGTGACCTGGGACTGATAAAAATGCTCGTAAAACACCTACAGCAAAACCATGTTCTAAAACATAAAAAATATTTTCGAAAGTAGCGAATCCACCACCAACACAGGCACCATACACTATCCCATCAAAATGTTCATTGAAAGAATCACTTCGCGCAGAATAAAAACGAATCGCCAAATATTTGGCGACTTCTTCTGTAATTCCAACTAACAAAATATAGTGGATAGCTAAATCTATAGTGGTAGGGGTTTCTGAAAGAGTGAATAAAGATTCAAAAAGTCCAGCGGGGAGAACCAGAGCCGCTCCCCAAAAAAAGGATCTTAATATAACCCCGACTGGTTCTTTTTGCAAATGATCTTTGGCATAGTATCTCTGTACGATCACGAATCCAGGGAGAATTGCCAATGCCAAAAGACCAAAAGTACTCATAGTGAGGAGAGAATGTCTTTTTTCTTTGCCTCAAACTCTTCTGGAGTGATTAAACCTTGGTCAAGTAATCCTTTTAATTTACTGATTCTGGCGGCAGGATCATTGGCAGCTGGTGCCGCCTGACCTTGGTTTTGTGAGTTTTGGTTCATCATATTTCCCATCATTTGGCCCATATTCATCCCCATACCCATTCCCATACCAGCGCCCATGGCTCCACCACCTTGCCCTTGGTTTTCTGCTGAAGCTTGTCCGATATCGAACATTTTCTTTTGTTGGTATTTATCACCTAACATATCTATTTCAAATTTATCAGTAATGATTTTTTGGATACGTTGGTAGTTCGGATCTGCTTGGTCAAAATTTACAGAAGAAACATTGAATTCCGATAACTCTAAGCCATACTTTTCAAATTCGGGAACGAGTTTGACTCGACCAGCTGTGGAACTTTCATCTCGGTATTTATTTATTTCTACGACTGAGGTGTTATTGTTTAAGATAACCTCTGATAAAAAATCACCAATACTACGAACAATATTTGGTTTTAAAAATTCATCAATGGATTCGTTAGTTGTTCTATTTCCACCTTTTACAACATTGAGAAGAAAAGATCTGGCATCCTTAACTCTGAATTTATAGTCACCAAAGGCTCGTATGTTGAGAACAATTTTATATTTAGGATCTTCTAAGGGAATGGGTGTTGGGGTGCCCCATTTCATTGCGAATATGGATTTATTTACATAATATACCTCCGCTGTGAAAGGTGTATCTCCACCAAACGGAATATTGATGAGTGCTTCAAGGATAGGAATATTGCCTGTTTTTAATGTATGGGTTCCTGGTCCAAAACTATCGAGAGCCCGACCTTCTTTGAAAAATATGGCTTCCAGATTTTCATCTACAACCAATTGCCCTGCAGTGCTGATTTGATCAGAGGGGTACTTCCACACGATTTCATTCGGTGAGCCTTCAAATTTAATTCTATCTATTATTGCCATGTTTATCGCCTATTTTATGTTATTTTTTAAGGAAAATATTGTTTCTTTCTTCGAATTCTTTTTCAATTGTTTCCAATGATGTGATCACATTTTGGACTGCCGATTCTGGATTTTCGGAAAACCATGTACTTAACTTTTGTGTAATGTCCAATTCTAAGACACCCAATTTATCCAAAATTCCAAAATCATGTTTCAATAGAGTTTCTAGTTCGGCAGTTGTGGCTTTAAATCCAGCTCCAAGACCATTCAATCCATAACCAGCAGAAGATATTTTCATAATGATACGATCTAACGCGTTGAGTGCAGGATTTGTTTTTCCAATGTTTTGAATTTGTGCTTTTGCCACAAAATTTTCTTCGAGTTTTCGTAGTGCCTCTTTAAATGGTGTTAAGCGAGCAACGATTTCTTTTCGAACCAATGCATCCGTTTTGTCAAATTCATGATTTGCGAATGCCTCGGCAAAAAGAGAAGCTTCCTTCAAAAACTTTCTGACTGGGCCTTCTTCCGATCTAAAACGCTCTAAGGTTGAGGTTAACCATTCTTGGTCCATAAAATCTCCTATTCTGAATTAGATGGTTCGCCATCTAAATTTCTAATTGAATCACATGAAATATAATTAAAGATCACACTTTTATCCGATTTGTAACCTTCATCACTTTTATAAAGTTTCCATCTAGATTGATCAAATTCACAATCATGTTTTTCGCCTGCCGTCTCTCCGTCGGCTTCTTCAAAATGAACGATATATTTTTCTTTCTTTTCACCTAATCGTTCACATCCGATTGATCCTGTACATTCTCTATAATTTGGGGTAGGCCAATACGGTTCTTTTTCAATGCCAAATCCTGATGAAGTACTAGCTCTTTCGAAAGCCCATCTATCAACCGTATAATAACATTTTGAGTCATAAACTGGCTCACTTCTATATTTTGTAGAACAACTTTCGCTTTCAGAATACGTCCCATCACCTCGATCTGACTTTACAGTGTGACATTCTTCCCCATCTGCTACTTGGTTATAACTTCTGACTTCAGATCTTCGACTAACACGGTATGCATCGGAAGGCATAGAATCACACCAAGCGGAGTCCGAGACCGGTTTGAATTGTTCGATATCAATGCTACGATTCCATTCATGTTGAGTGAGTTTTAAATTTACAGTCTCTGTCCAAAATATCCCAAGTCCAATAAAGCCGACAGTACCAACACCAATCGAACTTAAGAGCCAAACGACCCATTTCGGTGTTTTTGGGTGGGGTTTGATGAAATTTGAATCTTTGAAGGCAAGGTCTTCTGCGGGAGGACTCGTAGATCCGGGATTTTTTTGCTCTTGGAAGTCCAATTTTGCAGATTGAACGCTGTCAATGTTTGACCCAGCAATTTGATCACTGCGCCGTGAAACTTCCTTTGCACCATCTAGAGCCCCACCGCAATTTCCACAAAAAGTCGCCTTGGCACCATTTGCGGTTTGGCAAAACGGACATGACTTGTCTGCTCCAAAGTATTCGTGATCTTGAACGGCAACTTTTTCAGACTCTGAAGGGAAATACCGTCGTGTTGGATCTTGTGTCGCTCCACAATTTGGGCAATGTCTATGAGTTTTACCTAAAAGTTTTTTTGTCGCACAGAACTCACAGTCCCATAGCATCTCATAAATTTTTTCTTCCGCCATCGCTTGAGTTTTATCTAAGAAAATTTTAGTTTTGCAAGAAAAATATTTCAATTCTTATCGCTAGTTGTTAAAATCATATAATGTCTCCAAATCAAAGTTTGAATCGAACATTTTTGTTTAGAAGTTTTGTAATTTTTGTCACATTCCTAAGTGCAATTTATATAGCTGTATCTACATTATTCGCCCGAACAAATGAACATCAACTAGATGTTTTGTATAAAAAATTAGCACCAGGTTATAAAGTTGCGGAAGATAATGTCGTATTACGAAGATTAGCCTTACATTTAAAAGGTACGATCCCATCTCCTGAAGAATCTTTTAGTTTTGAAACAGAAGATAAAGATAAACGTTTAACCAATTATGCTATCAATTATCTTAAAGATTCTGGATTTGCAGAATATTGGGGTAACAAATTTAGTTCCATGTTGCGTGATAAAACAAAAGGCAGAAAAATCCAAACAGGAGCATTTTACACTTATTTGGCGAAGTCTTTACATGAAAATAAACCTTACAACACTTTAGTATCTGAAATGATAAATGCAAAAGGAACTCTGATTCAGAATCCTGCAACTGGTTTTTATTTACGTGATGGGGGAGATCCATTGCAAGTTGCGGAATATGCAGGTCGCCTATTTTATGCTAAGCGGGTAGGATGTGCAAGATGCCATGACCATCCATTCATTTCAAATTTCACAAGGCGTGATTATTTTGCTTTCGCTTCATTTTTTAGTCAAACTTATGTTAGAGATGGATCCTGGGATCCGGATCGATTTAAAGGCATTGATATAGTTTATGTTCCAAGGGAGATAGAAGAACATTTACCTACAGCAGATTTAAAAAATTTACAGGCTAAAAATGGGGAATGGCACAAGGAAAATTGGAATCAATGGACTGATACCGAAAGAAAAGACTACCAGAAAAAAAACGAACTGGAGCATGCCACAGTCTATTACGAACCAAAATTAGGTTTACGATTTCCACATTCTGATGATGCACCAGGAGGGGATTTGGTTAGACCAAAATTCTTGGATGGTAAAGACGCAAAACTAAAGATAGGCGATGATAGACGCCAAGCACTTGCAGATTGGCTGACAAATCAAAAAAATGATAGGTTTCGTAAAGTGATCATCAATCGAATTTGGACACATCTTATGGGTTGGAGTTTTTTTACTCCTTTAGATGATTGGAATGAAGATACCGCACTGCAAGGAGAAGAAATTTTAAATCATTTAGATCAAATTTTTGTAAAACAAAATTATAAAATCAAAGATTTGATACTATATATAGTGAGCTCCAATGCCTATGCACGCTCCTATCCTGGCCCAAAAGATAAAAATCCAATAGATGAAAAAAAATATTTCACCTCACAAAGATTAGATCCTGATCAACTTCTAAATTCTCTGATCAAGGCATCTAATAATCTTACTTTGACGGGAGTGAGAGAAAGAAGAATGATTCCTATCGATGCATCAGGAAATTTAAAGAATATAGATCTGATTGGTATAGGTAACATTCGAGGACCTAAAGATCAAATAAAAGAAGTTACATCGGCATCGGAATTAGAACACCCTGCCCCTTACCATACTTTCCTAGCCGTGTTTGGTTCTGGAAGTAGGACAGATATATCAGACGATTTTTCTGAAATTACCATCGAACAAGTTTTAACTCTGTTAAATGGTCGTGTCACGGGAAAATTAACTTGGGATTTTGGAGGGAATGATTCTTTTCCAAAAAAGAAATTTGAAGAATCCAAATCGATGTTAAAAACTATGGATCATATTTATTTTACCCTTCTTGGAAGGCATATGCACAAATCAGAATCAGAAAATTTAGCAAAAAAACTTATAAAACCTGACAGCGTTTATGATCGGGAAATATTACAAGACTTATGTTGGGCTATTTTAAATAGCCAGGAATTTTTACATGTCAACTAACAACAATTCTCTAAATAGAAAATTATTTTTAAACCGTTGTATGACTGCTCTAGGTGCAAGTATTGTTTTGCCCTCGCTAAATCTCGGGGCAGCTGAAGACGATTATGAAGAAGAAAAATTCACTCATTCTTCTCCAGTAAAATCCATAATATTTATTAATATGGATGGAGGTATGAGTCATGTTGATACCCTTGATCCAAAAGGGAATAGTGTTTTTTCTAAAGTTGATTCCAGTATATCGGGAGTTAGCTTGCTTGAGCCATTTGCAAAAACAGCAAAACAATTAAAACATATTGGTTTGATACGAAGTACTTGGAGTGAAGATGGAGATCATGGATTTGGCCAATATTTATTGAACACTGGTTATAGAATGCCAGAGGGAATGGGATTTCCAGATATTCCACATTTTGGATCCGTATTTGCCTATTCCAAAAAGAAAAATCAAAATAAATCGTACTTCCCTAGTTATGTGACAATGGGTGCGAGAAATGGTAAAATTGGAAATTCTGGATTTTTGGGAGTTCCCTATTCCGGATTTCATATAGGGAACCTTGACAATCCTATCAATCATTTGTTACCATCTTATGGTAAATTTAAAGAGGAAAGACTTGTTCGTAGAAAAGATATATTAGCAATGATGAATGAAGAATTTGGAGCAAGAAACCAATCCCCTCAATTAAAACTTTGGACAAAAATGGTGCAAGCCGCAGAAGAGTTTCGTAATTCCACAGACTTAGTCAGTTTTGATATAAATAAAGAATCAGAAGAAACTAAGAATAAGTATGGAAAAACTTGGCAGGGGAAATCATGTTTAATGGCAAAGAGACTTGCGGAAAAAGAAGTTCCATTCATACAAATTTCCATTGGCGGTTGGGACACACATAACAACAATAAAGCGCAAATAACAAAAATTATGAATGATACAGACCAAGGCATTGCCGCTTTGATTGAAGATTTAGCTGAAACTGGATTATTGAAACAAACTGTATTTTTCTTAAGTTCCGAATTTGGCAGAACACCAGATGTTGGAACTCGGGATGGTCGGGATCATCATGCTAGAGTTTGGACATCATTATTAGGTGGTGGTCCTTTCGGAAAAGGCTTTGTAATTGGTGAATCGGATGAAAAAGGCGAAAGACCCAAAAAAGGAACAAATGCATATCATATGAGAGATATAATCGCTACGATTCAAAATGCTTCCGGAATTGACAATGATGCCCACCTTATGAATTCATTTGGTAGACCTTTTCCTATCTCACCTAAATCAGCTAAGGTGATAGAAGATATTTTTTCTTTATAAGATAGAGTTTGTTGGATTAAAAATTTTTAATGATTAATTCAACAAATATTCAATTTTTTTCAGCTTTGTTTTCACAAACAAAAAAGTTTAATATTGTTTGGTCAACACTAGTAACAGAAGCATTTGGAGCTAAATAAGATTCAGTGAAGGATCCATTTATGTCTGCGGAATAACAAAATGATCTTCCTTGGTCCAAAGTATCACTAGGTTTTGTGAAAACAACGGTCACAGATTGCCCGATTGTATTAAGAGGAACGTATCTACAAATGCCAATTAGATTTTGATTGGAACATTTAGCAGTGGATTTTGAATATCCAATAGGACAAAAATCATCTTTTTTATTCGTTGCATAATATTCATAACAAGATGGTGAATAACCGGAAGTCGCCGAACAAGTGTATTGTAATGTAAGAGTGCCTGTAATCGTACTTTGGTTTACAGCTTGATACGCAATCATTGCTTGGTTTAGACAAATTTCTTTCTTCTTATCTATGCTTTTTTGACGATCCGCATGGCAAGAGTAAGAAAATGAAAACATTACCAGAAGAAAAAATATAGATTTTTTATAGAAATAATTGTGTTGGTTGATTGATATATTTTTCATTTTAATAAAACACCTGCATTTGTGTTCTGACAACATGATCGCCATCAAGACCTTGCGGTATGCCCGTATAACGAAAATAATCAATTTGCCATTTTAAATTATGTTCTGCGAAATAATAAGATAATCCTCCGCCAACCTCTCTGGAATAAATAAGGTTCGGATCAGTTTCACCGAGTGGTTTGAATTCACCAAATCTAGTTATCAGTTCATAATTATTCGAAAACAAATACCCTATTTGTACAAAATAACCTTGCCCGCTCCTGGAATACTCACGTTTGTAAGTGCCGCTGACTTCTCTTTCCATATAACCAGAGTTTGCTTTTCTCCAAAGTGCTTCCGTTTGTAAGGAAAATCCCATCCATTTAAAGTATATATCTGCAGTTGCATGTGAATAATCAAATCTTGCAAAATCATAAAGTGCTCCATGTGTGCTTAGAGCACGATTTGAATTTTTGTTATAGGCTCCAGAAAATCCGAAGGATATCTTTGGTTCTTGGTATCGATTTAAATCAGATTCGCTTAACCAATCATTGTCGGAACCAGTTTTTGACATTCCGCCAAAGGGGGAATAAATAATTCTACCAACTGTGAGAACGCCAGGCATTTTCACATCTATTCGATTTCTTCCGTTCCCACCAAACACGCCAATATAATAAGCAAATTTTCTTTTTTGGCCAAAGAGATCTTCGGAATAAAACATGGCACCAACATCACGATCCAGATTTAATTCAGCTGAAATGGAAGAACGATCGACCATCTGTAAGGCGGAGGAAGAATTCCATCTTTGTCTACTAAAAGGAATTTTCATTTGTCCAAAAGAAAATTTTAAATCTCTATTCTTATTGTAAGTGACATTCGCATCACGTAGGTTATTTCTACTATCGTTCTCCAAATCACTATCTGCAAATCCAAATTGCAAATTGAACAACCATTCATCATTGTAAAGCCCCCCCTTTACGGCAATCCTAGTCCGTCTAATTAAGAAATTGTTTGTGTCATTCGATTCATCAAAATTGAAAGATTGAGTAGCGCGCGGTTGCGTCCGAAAACGGATTTGAATTCTATGTTTTTCATCATTGGAAGTAGCTTGAATTCCTTTACCGAGACCTGTTTCAAAATTTGATTTGGTTACCGTTGGAAGAGGCATTGGATCTTTTTTATCCGTTTCATTTGGCAAATATTGCGCCCAAAGGATTCCCGTTCCTAGGGTGAATATGCAGAAATAAAAAATTAATCGAAAATGCAAGAATTGAAACATAATTGTAATGTAGCCAAATTTTTGAATTTATAATTGCTTCACATACTTAAAAACCATATCCTAGTTCGAATTTCTGATTTCAGACTATCAATTTTCCTTTTCTAATTATTGGAAAAATGGAGTCTGTTCATAGTCATATGAAAAAAGCGCTAATTACCGGCATTACTGGCCAAGACGGCTCCTATCTGGCAGAATTATTGTTAGAGAAAGGATATGAAGTTCATGGTATCGTTCGTAGAACAAGTCTTTTCAATCGCAATCGCATCGAACATTTACATGAAAATAAAAAATTAATCCTGCACTATGGGGATTTAACTGACTCTTCGAACTTAAACCGTATTTTAGAAAAGATTCAACCATTTGAAATTTATAATTTAGCGGCACAGTCCCATGTACAAGTTTCCTTTGAAGTTCCAGAATACACAGCCGAAGTAGACGCCGTAGGTACTCTGCGTATCCTTGATGCCATCAAACAAACGGGCATAGCTTCTAGGTTTTATCAAGCTTCCACTTCCGAATTGTACGGTTTGGTGCAAGAAGTCCCACAAACAGAAAAGACCCCTTTTTATCCGCGTTCTCCTTATGCGGTAGCAAAATTGTATGCATATTGGGCAGTCGTTAACTACCGTGAGGCGTATGGCTTACATGCTTCAAATGGTATTTTATTTAATCATGAATCTCCGAGACGTGGAGAAACTTTTGTAACTAGAAAAATTACTTTAGGTGTTGCTGCTGTCAAAGCAGGCAAACTTTCACATATTACTATGGGCAATATCGATTCAAAACGTGACTGGGGTTATGCACCTGATTATGTTCAAATGATGTGGATGATGTTGCAAAAAGAAAAACCAGATGATTATGTCGTGGCAACGAACGAAACACATACGGTAAGAGAATTTATCGAAGAATCTTTTAAAATAGCTGGTTACGAAGTTGTATGGGAAGGATCTGGGGATAAAGAAATTGGAAAAGATAAAAAGACGGGAAAAGTGATCGTCAAAATAGATCCAAAATACTACCGACCGACCGAAGTAGAATTATTAATCGGCAATCCAGTAAAAGCAAAACAGCAGTTAGGTTGGGAGCCCACGGTTAAATTTAAGGAATTAGTTAAGATTATGACGGAAGCAGATTTAAAAGACCAAGGTTTTTAGTCAGTTCGATTATTTTTGATCTAATTTTCTACTAAGATTCAGATATCGATTTTCAAATTCTTGATTTGGTACATTGGCTAAACCTTCCCGTTGCAATTCGGGAAGGAGACCTTCCACAAAATACATTCTGATGTTTCCTTTGTGTTTTGCGGGAATCTCTCCTCTGTATTCACATTGGAAAAAATCTTTTACCAATTCGTAAGTCGTTGAAGAAATATTAATTTTTCCTGTCATACCTGATGATTCACATCGACTGGCAGTATTTACAGTATCACTCCACACATCATAAGCGAATTTTTTATCACCAATGACGCCCGCAATCAGTTCCCCAGAATGAATGCCAAGCCGGAGTTGCCAATAGGGCAGAGCTTGGGCGGCTTTGATTTCCTTCATTTGATTCATAAAGGCCTGTATTTCGAGAGCGGCCATCACAGAATCCACAGCATGAGTCGTATTCGATTTTGGAATACCACCAACAAACATATAACTATCACCAATAGTTTTAAGTTTTTCTAATTTATGTCTTTCCATCAAACTATCAAAATACGAGAAACAGCGGTCTAACTCTTCAACTAGTTCTGTTGGTGAAAGGGTTTCTGCAATTTTTGTGAAACCTTCAAAGTCCGTAAAACAGACAGTAGCTGAAGGATAATGGCTCGGTTTGCTAATCCCATTTTGTTTTAACTCTTTGGCAACATCGAGTGGCAAAATATTTAACAAAAGACTTTCTGATTTTTGATATTCTTCGTTTAACCTATCTTCTGCTGAATTTACTGCTTTCACAAATTGGTTTATTAAAAGAATGAAAAAACCAACCACCAGTATTAATGGTGGCATAAGATAATCCGCTGGTACTATCCATTTTGGCGGCCCGAATATGCCCGCACCACCCATGACTCTATAATAATATTGAGAACCTAAAAATAAAAAGCCAGCTAAACTAACAAAAAACCAGCGAACGATAACATTTTTTCTTGAAATCATCAAAAATGGCATCACAGCAAATAATAAGAATCCAAGAGGTGCCGGATCATCGGCTTGCGAATATGATAATGCAAGAATATGGTAATTTGCTGCCAGGAGAGTGATCACTGCACTTATAGTAAACTTTTTCTTATATAGTAGAAATCTAGAATATGCTAATGGTATTACAGACGTTATATAAAAGAATAATGAATACGGATGAGTCTCTGGGGGTTCGGTAATAAAAATTACCGGCAGAAGAAACGTCGGAATCATGATCATAATCGCTTGGAACGAAGCAGTGATCCTCACCGCTCGAGCTTCGCTATCATTTAATCCCTCGGTTAAATGATTGAGTTTAAACCAATTGAGAAATTTTTGAAAGCGTCCGATCTTTATAATCCGAAAAATTGATCCAACATAAGTTTTTTAAGAGTTTCTTTCAATTTTTCTTGGATGTTGATAATCTTTACCACCATCTTCTTTTCATCTGCTTTGTTTTTAAAAGAGAGAAGTCTCGAAATTCCAAGGGAACTTACGATCACAACTTTCTCCAAATCAAGATAAACTTCTGAAACTGACTTTTCTAATGTGTTGCTGAGAATTTCTTTTAATTCTGTAGAATTCCCATCTAGGATTTGATCCATAAATTTAATATGAATCGTATTTCCTTTTTCTTCGATTTGTATTTTTTCGTTCATTGTGATTCCAATAAATAGACGATCGGAATGTGTAAAAACGCAACAAGAAATTATTTCAACTTCTTAAGTTTATTTTCCATGCTGGCTTTTTTATGATAAAACTGGACTAGTTTCTCTAATTCTGCCATATCGGAACAAACGATTTTACCCATATCTAAACGAATGAATTTATTTTGTTTCATTAAATCAGCTATTAACAATTCGTCTTTGGGATCCGTCAAACCCACCATTTTGAGTAAGTCTTTGGAACCGATTTCAAAATTATATGCTTGTTTAGGTGCAATTTTAACTCTGTTTTTTTCGCTCAAAGTTAGAAGTGTATCTACGATCCTAGCTTGCGCATCTTTTAACAATAAATTGGCAAGTTGTTTGTAAGCAGTCCAGATTCTTTCTGAAAGTAGGGTAATGAGTCTAGTCGCAAGTTGCGGCTGAGCCTTGACCATTCCTTCAAAGTTTGCTTTGTTGATAGCAAGAAGTTCTACTTCTCCAGAAGCAATGGCGGAGGCCGATCTAGGTTTATTATCTAGGATCGCCATCTCCCCAAAAATGTCGCCAGCTTGGAGAACAGCCAACATTACTTCATTCTGATTTACTATTTTAGAAATCTTGACCTTTCCACCTTGGAGAATGAACAATTCCTTACCAGGCTCGTGCTCACAAAAGATCATTTCATTGTCTTTATAATTTCTATTGAATTTTGTATAATCGATCACAGGTCCCTGGAAAGGTTGGTTGATCGTTTGTAATCTTAACTTTGCTTGGGGTACAAATTGTCCGCTTGGGAGATGTTTTAAATAACTTTGATACGCGAATGTAGCATGTGAATTGTTTTGTTGTTGGAAATAATATTCACCAATTTTGAACAATTCGTTCGGATCTTCTTCCACCGCATTACGAAAAGATAAGCGAGTGATGGTCGTATCGAACTGACGTAACTTCATAGAGAAGAAACGAATGATGTTCATCGCAACCGCAGTTGATTTTTGGATTAAAGTTCCGAATTGGTCGTAACTAACGGAAATGAGAGAAACATTTGTTAAGGAAGTAGCGGATTCGATTTGTGCGTGTTGGCTCATTGCAGCCACTACACCAAAAAAGTCTCCTGGTCCAAGAACCTGATTCGGATCTTCTCCGACTACAGCAGTTTCACGGGTTACACGTACTTTACCTTCTCGTATAATATAGAAATTGTTCGCATCTTTCTTCCCTTCTACAATGATGTAGGAGTTTGCTGGGAAGGTAACCATTTGAAAAAATGACATCGTTAAATTACTCTAGGTCCTTTCTCTCTGTGAACGTGACTACTTTATTATCGGAGATCATAGAGGCAATATTTTCCTAAAAATTACTTATTTTTACTCATATTTAAAATTTCGAGCTGTCCAAGTTCCAATTCGGCTTCTTGCGCTATTTTTGAAGAATACGTATTCTGAGTTATATCTTTTAAAATTGAAATTGCTTTATTTTCTCTACCCATCCGTATCATTGCCCTTGCGGATTCCAGATACGCATCCAAACCTTCCTCGGTATTCGGGTAATCTTTGTACATTTGTAGCTCATTTTCTGCCAATGCAAGGGTATCACCAGTCTTTTGGTAACATTGGGATAGTAATTTTCTAGCATCCCATTCTTTCGGATGTCGTAAAAAGAGGATTAAAAATAGTTTCGTTTCTTCGATCGCTTTGGAATAATTTCTGTCTGTATAAAATTCGGAAGCTTTTTTATACAAAAGTTCACCTTGTTTGATTTCTTCAGCTTTGTATACTTCAGTTATTTTTTTCCCACTCTCTGCATGAATCTGGATCGAAACCGTTGCGAATGAATATAATACAAAAAGTAGGCAAAATAAAACGAATCTCATAAGACATATGTCGACATTATGGGGAAAAATTCTGAAGAAGTTTTATGTCGGATTTGGCAATGATTTTGGGAATGTTTTCCAAACTCCATAACTCTAATGAAGTTTCGGATTCCTTTTCACCTGTTAATTTGATGATCAGTTTGCCTTTCCCTCGCCATTGACTTTGGAATTGAATTTCCGTTTGGGAAATATCGCCAATTCTGCGATCACGAAGGGGTGGGAGTTCACGGGTAGTTTGGTTTTTTTCTCTAGGATAAAGATTCAATTGGACCAATTGGTTTTTTGAATTTGCCAATCCCTCATATTCATAATGAATAATATACGATTCGTCCTCTTTGTGATTGGAGTAAGGCAAAATACTTATAATTCTGATAAATGGTTCTGCTTTAAGTGTGTTTTCAGTAATGATAGGATTTGGAATGTTACCAAGCGAAAGAAGTGCCAGTTCCATATCCTCTCTTTTATTGACTTTAAAGTATTTGCCATTCCCTGTTCGTGAAAGAGAAGTTAGGTCTTCTTCTGCTTTGGCATCTAAATCAATGCCGAGTATATGCAGATTAAATTTTTTCCCACGTGCTTTCATTCTGGAAAGAGATAAAACAGGATCCCCTTCACAACTTTCCACTCCATCTGAAATAAAAATGATATCTGTTTCTCTTTGATCGGAAAGGATATATTCGCCAACGAGATCTAAGGTTTGTGCAATTGGTGTAGACCCGGAGGGAATAATACTAGCAAGCTTTGTCATCGCAGAAAAGGAACCACCGCGTTGTATGGGTTGGTAAAGTCTTGCAGAGTTACATCCTGCGATTCGATTACCATAGGCAACAAGACCAACTTCTGAATCATTTGGAAGTTTGCTTAAAAAATTCATTAATTGATCTTTGGCGATGGCCATTCTGGAAACACCATCAATTTTTTCTGCCATGGAACCACTGGCATCCAAAATAAAAACAAATCGTCTGTTAGGTGCTTGTGGATTTGATTGAATAGGGAAAATATAAAAAAATAAAAGCAGAGAAAAAGATAATTTTCGCATAAATTTGTGAAGGGAGTTCACCCTTTAAACTTCGGTGCAAAAATTAAAATACCTTAGAGTAGTTTCGGATTCAAGAAAGGAGGGAAATTGAGGTTGGGCTTTACGATTTGGGGAATACGTTCAAATGAGGCATAATCTTTTAGAAAACTTAGTATGATTTCGCAAGTGGCACCCCAAAGTAATCCTTCTTTCAAATCAAAATAATATGCCGTATTCAAAATTTTTTGATTTGGGATATTTATCTTATAAAAAGGAGCATGGATTAACTCGTTTAATGGAAGTATGATTATTTTTTCCACCTCGTCTTTGTTATGTGAAAAGATAAAATCCCCTGTATATTTGCCTAAAAATGGAGTGATATGAAATCCTGTGCGAGTTTGCAGTCCTGTATGTTTTCCGAGCACTTCTATATGATCTCTCGTCACTCCCATTTCCTCCTCCCATTCCCTGAGGGCACATTGCAATAAATCGCTATCTTCTGGATCCACAACACCGCCAGGGAACGAAATTTGTCCGGGATGTGATTTTAGATGTTTTGATCTTTGCGTAAGGATAAGTCCTTGGCCAAGAGTGTCCGATTCAAAAACAGGAACTATGACGGATGATATTTTTTCTTTTGTGTTTGGCAGTTCTTGCCAAACTTGAGATAGTTCGTTTTTAATTTGAGATAAATTTAGATTCATCCTTCTTTGGAAGAATGATTTTGTGATTTTCTTCGTTTGGCGATAAAGGCTTCTTTTGATCTAACGGGCGATAATCGGTTGATCATAGAATCATAATTCAGTCCAGATAAAGCGGCAATGAGGGAAGGTCCATAATTGTCTACTTTCCAATCTGAAAAAACCTTTAAAGATCTAAGTTCGTCGAGATTTTGAGGATTTGCCTTTAGAATCACAATTAATTGTTTATTGGATGGTAAAAGGGAATGTTCCATTCGTCGAATGCGCATAATGCGAAGGCGCCATTTTTTCGCTAATTGGAATTTTTTATCTTCCTCTTCATTTAAGTCTTCCCCATGTCGTTTGGAAAGTTCAGATGCTTCGATCGGATCATTGTATTCGCTGATAAGTAATTTATAAATTTCGGCTCCGTCTTTTTTACCAAACCATTCGATACATCTTTCTTCATTTGGTTGTTCTTTGACGGCTTGGGAAAGTTTATCATTTCCAAAAACTCTAAAACTAGCTTTGTTGACTCGCTTTGCTTTTTCATCTCGGTAACGAAGGAGTTCTAAAATTTTTCTTCTTTCGAGTGGTGTGAAATTGACAATGTCTGGGAACTTGGCTAAGGAAAATCCTTCCCCATCTTTGGCTACATAGGCTTCTGATGCTGTAAATTCGAATTCGGATTTTGCTTCGTCGTATAGATTTCGTTTGCGGAGGTCTTCTTCCATTTTGATCCAAATAGACTCTAAGTAAGCAGTATCAAGTGCCGCATAACGAAGCTGTTGTTTTTGAAGCGGTCGGATCTCCCAATTTGACTTTTGTTCTACTTTGGAAAGTGCGACTTTATGAAAGTATTCCACAACAAAAGAGAGAGAGCTTTGTTCCATGGAAAGTAATCGAGAACTAATCATAGTATCTGCTACGTTTTTGAATTCAAAGGCAAAATCTCGTTTTAGAGCCCTAATATCATCCTGTGCCGAATGAAAAATTTTTAGAATCTTTTCATCGATAAAAAGTGGATGTAAAGACTTCAAATCGGAAATTTTCAGTGGGTCGATTAGATAATTTTTGCCATTGGAATTGATCTGAATGAGGCAGACTCGTGGATAATATGTATAATAACCAGAAGATTCTGTGTCAATGGATAGGATTTTGGACTGTCGTAGGTTAATTAAAGCAAGTTCGAGTGCTTTCGGTGTATCTACGAGAATATAGTTGGAATTGATTTGCATCTAATGGTGATTCAAGAAATACTGCAATTGTCATTCTGCCAATGATTCTTCAATCTGACAAACCAAAAGAAGAGTGTGCCATATTCGGCATCTACAACAGTAAAGAGGCCGCCAACTTTACTTACTTAGGACTATATTCTCAGCAACACCGAGGTCAAGAATCCAGTGGCATTGTTTCCACGGATGGAACTCATCTTTACCGCTATGCGAATATGGGTCTTGTTGCAAATATTTTTACCCAACCAAAAATTCGGGAACTTATCGGCGATTCTGCCATTGGACACAATCGGTATTCTACAACAGGTGCTAGTTTTTTAAGAAATGCACAACCTGTGAGAGTCGAGTCACACTTAGGACCGATTGCACTTGCACATAACGGAAATTTAGTCAATTCCTGGGACATTCGAAATAAACTCGAAAGAGATGGTTCCATCTTTCAGACCACAATTGATTCAGAAGTTATTGTACATTTGATGGCAAAGAGCCACAAAACAGATTTATTGGAAGCACTTTGCGAATCCCTTGCCCAAGTACGCGGAGCCTATTCTTTGTTAGTATTGACTCCAAGGTATTTGATTGCTGTTAGGGATCCGAATGGATTCAGACCCTTGGTTATGGGAAAACGTTCTGATGGATCTATTGTTTTTGCATCTGAAACATGTGCTTTTGATATTACTGAGACTGAATATGTAAGAGATGTAGCACCCGGAGAAATGATTGTCATAGATCATTCTGGAATAAGATCTTTGTTTCCTTTTCCAAAAGCGAAACCGAGTCTTTGTATTTTTGAATATATCTATTTTGCACGTCCCGATTCTTATATTTTTGAAGAATCTGTTTATAAAGTCCGAAAATCACTCGGTCGCCAGCTAGCTCGTGTTATGCCAGTTGAAGCGGACGTAGTGATTCCTGTACCAGATTCGGCAAATATTGCCGCACTTGGATTTTCAGAAGAATCGGGCATTCCATACCAAAGTGGACTGATTCGTTCACATTACGTTGGCAGAACTTTTATTGAACCAGATCAAAAGATTAGAGATTTTGGTGCCAAAGTAAAATACAATGTAGTGAAAGAAGTTGTAAATGGTAAAAGAGTGGTTGTCATCGATGACTCTGTTATGCGAGGAACAACTAGTAGAAAGATCATTAAAATGATTAAAGCTGCGGGCGCTAAAGAGATTCATTTTAGAGTTTCTGCTCCCCCGACCGTTTCCCCTTGTTATTATGGAATTGATATTCCGACGCATAGTGAGCTCATTGCGGCTACCCACTCAATCGAAGAAATTCGAAAGTATTTGAGAGTAGATACATTAGCATATCTAACATTAGAGAAAATGAATGCGGCGGTGGAAGGTCACAAAGGCGGTGGGTTCTGTGATGCTTGTTTTACAGCAAACTATCCTGTGGAATTTCAAAATCATGCTGGCAATCAAAAGTCATTGTTTACGGAATATTCTACGGAAGAGTAGAAATGGAAGAGATCGAGTTATCAAAAACTTTCGGATTTGAAGCCGCACATTTCCTTCCCAATGTACCCGAAGGACATAAGTGTAAACGAATGCACGGACATAGCTTTCGATTTTCTGTTACCTTAAAAGGTGAAATTCATCCACACACAGGTTGGGTCATGGATTTCAGTGAATTAAAAAATGCCATAAAACCAATTGTAGAAAAACATCTTGATCATTATGTGTTAAATGATGTGAAGGGACTTGAAAATCCCACGAGTGAAAATCTGGCTGTCTGGCTTTGGAATCAAATCAAACCAAAGTTACCCCTTCTTGATAAAATCACAGTTTATGAAACTTGTTCAAGTTCCTGTGTTTACTCTGGGCCAAAATCATAAGCGATTAAAAACATTGGAAAATAAATCAAAAGGTGCCGTAGTGCTTTTGTCAGGTGGACTTGATTCTACTACTTGTTTGTACTTGGCCGCGAAGGATTATGGATATCCAAAAAGTAAAAAATTACCTATTCTTGCACTGTCGTTTAATTATTCTCAAAAACATAAAATTGAAATTCAAAAAAGCAGGCAAATTTCTAAACTATTAGGAATCCCTCATTTGGTGCAAAAATTGGATCCAAATTTTTTTTTGGGAAGTTCACTGACGGATAAAAAATTAAAAGTCAGAAAAAATGCTAAATCTGAACAAATTGGCTCTGAATCTGAAATTCCAAATACTTATGTACCCGGTAGAAATATTTTATTTTTATCCTTTGCCCTTTCTCTAGCAGAAGGACACCAGTTTGATTCTATTTATATAGGTGTGAATGCTTTGGATTATTCTGGTTATCCAGATTGTAGACCTGAGTTTATAGATGCTTACCAAAAAATGGCGAGTCTTGGAACGAAAGTAGGTTTAACGGGCGATAGTGGAATAAAAATTAAAACACCATTACTCCATTTGAATAAAAAAGAAATTATTTTACTCGGAAAAGAATTAAATGCGCCATTTCACCTAACACATTCTTGTTATGATCCCATCAATGGACGGCCTTGTGGCAAATGTGATTCCTGTCTATTGAGATCAAAAGGTTTTGATGAAGCAGGAATTATTGATCCAGCATTATCTAAAAAACGATAAATTTAAATTCTTGCAATTGCGAATTCGATTTATATCAACCCTCCTAATTCTATTAACGTTCATTCATTGCCATCGTCAATTTAGAACCTACATTAATGCGAGAGAAAATCCACCCAAAGTTTATATTGAACCTACATTAGTTGATATAGATATTTATTTTTTACGATCGATAAGTTCTCAAACTGTGACTAATGAAAATAAAGATGTTTTGATTCAAAAAATTACCAAAAACCATGCCGAGTGGTTTGATATTCGATTGAAGAGAGTATTATTGTCTTATGGAATTCCTGTTGTTTCTAAGGATAAGGCTGATATAATTTTAGAACCAAAAATTTTAGATATGGGGGAAGTTCGTCCTAAAGTATTTATCCAAGGTTTGTCTGTGGGTTTAGTTTTCGGGCTAATCGTCGGCGAAGCGACCGGGAAACCTGATATAGGTTTGGCGGTATTTGTTTGGGAAGTTATAGAAGAAATCATTATCGTTTATTTATTGAAATCTTATTTTATGATTACAACGATAGGTTTGACAGTCAAAGATGCAAATGGTTTGGCAATCACATCTAAAGAGTTCACTTCATACTCAAATGATGAATTTGAAGAGAACCTTCCTGAATTTACTAAATTTTTGAGAGAAAATAAAGTGCGTGGTAGTTTAGAAAAAAACGCAAGAGATATAGCTGAATTTATAATGAAATAAAGAACAGTCTTCAGTTTAAAATTCAATATTTTATCTTTATAAAAAAATCAATTTTTGCATTGTATAGAGAAAGGTTTCGTATATACTTTCAATCATGGTAAAAATAAATTTTACGATTTATATCATCTGCCTTCTTTTGATTTTAACTTGCAAACAAGACAAATTGGACAATCCAAATCATGCTGGTGACGATTCTTATTTCGAAAGACAGTTGATCGAATGTTTAACTGGTCAATCGAGCCAATGTAGAACTATTTCAGTCCCAATTCCTACCCCATCGATCACAGTTTCTGCGGGTAATACACAAAATACCATCACGTGGACTTCTGTCGCGGGCGCGACTTCGTATTCACTTTATCATTCCACTTCACCCAATGTCACAAAAACTTCAGGCACTCTAATTTCAAATGTCACTTCACCATATAATCATTCTTCCGCCAATGGTACCAAATACTATTATGTATTGTTAGCAACTAACGGGAATCAGGAGAGTGCTTTATCGAATGAAGTTTCCGCTACTTCATTTTGTACAGAATGTAGAATGTTTGTTACAGCAACGACATACACAGCAGATTTAGGCAAACCTGTTGGAGCTGATGCCAAATGTAAAGCTGATGCGAACAAACCATCTGGTGCTTCTGTATTTAAAGCCCTTCTTTGGGATGGAGTGAATCGGACTCCTTGTATATCTAACCTTTGTCTTACTTCCGGTATAGCAGAACACACTGATTGGGTTTTACAACCTAATCGTCGTTATTTTCGGTCAAGTGATAGTGTAACAATAGCAACTACGAACAGTGAAGGGATTTGGACGACTCAGGACAATGATATCAGTAGCGGAGCTAGTGTTATTTTATGGTCTGGTGCGGACACTGGAGGAAATTGGGTTCAACGTATAGGAACATCGGGCTTATGTAGTACATGGGAAGGAGATACTGGTACAATGGGATCGAGTGCTGGCAGTAACAATTTTAGAATTGGTACTGGTGCAAATGGGTGTGCCTCTTTTCATTCCTTTGCTTGTGTGGAACAATGATGCTGAACCCAATATGCGTTATGTTTAAAAAACCGAATTCGCGTTAAATTTTCATTTGCTATATTAGAATTCTTTTAATTAAACTGTCAAATAGTTGCATTAAATTGCATCTATGTGAAATTTATGCGAAAATTTTCAAATCTAATTATTTTTTTCTTGTTCCCCCTATATTTTAGTGGATGTATCTTTGGTTTGGCTAGCCCAGAATCTTGCTCAGTAACTTCAAGTTGCGAACAAAGAAGTTTTTTGAATTCAATCTTTCCGATTTTCTTAATTCTCCCCGCAGGAAATACAACTTCCTCCACAAGTACATCATCAAGTAGTTCCACATCTTCATCCCCCGTAATTCAATACCCATCAAATAATTATACTCTTACGATTGGTTCGTCTCAAACTTTGACTCCAACCCTTTCGGGAACGCCATTCACAAATTGTGTTGTATCTCCATCTTTACCTTTAAATTTAACAATTAATTCATCAAATTGCGTCATTAGTGGATCTATATCTTCCGTGCAAAGTGGTATATCATACACGATCACTGCTTCCAATTCTATAGGTTCAGGCTCTACACAAATTTCTATAACAGCTGTGAGTTCTGGCTCTGCTCCCGCTATTTCCTATTCTGGCTCTCCTTATACTTTCAATCAAAATGCAGTGATTTCAAATTTAACACCGACATTATCTGGAAATACGCCAACATCCTGCTCGGCCTCACCAAGTCTACCTTCTGGTTTAACAATCAACAATGTAACGTGCGTTATTAGCGGAACTCCAACAGGAACTCAAACTGCCACCTCTCATACGATTACTGCAACAAATTCGTATGGTTCAGGTCAAACCACGATCAACATTACAGTTTCTGCATCGGGTGTAGCACCAACAATTTCTTATTCTGGATCTCCATTTACTTACACACAAAATACTTCTATCTCCAATTTAACTCCGACATTAACAGGAAATACACCTACGTCTTGTACATCATCCCCGGCTTTGCCAACGGGCCTATCCATAAATAATACTACATGTGTTGTTAGTGGCACACCAACTAGCACACAAGTGGCTACAAACCACACTATCACAGCGACCAATGGATTTGGAAACGGAACAACAATCATCAACATTACTGTAAGTGCGGCAACTGTTGCACCAACAATTAGTTATGTGGGATCACCCTTTTCATTTACACAAAATTCCGCAATTACGACTATATCGGCAAGTTTGACTGGCAATACACCGACATCTTGTACTTCTTCTCCCGCTTTACCGAGTGGTTTATCATTAAATAACACCACTTGTGCGATTTCTGGAACTCCAACGGCAACGCAAGTTGCTACATCTCATACGATTACTGCAACGAACGGGGCTGGTAGTGGCAATACATCAATTAACATAACAGTCGGTAGTGCACCAACTGTCTCTTATTCTGGTTCTCCGTTTACATTCACTTTAAATTCGGCGATTACTACCATTACGGCTTCGCTTACGGGAAATTCTTTATCTTCGTGTACGATTTCACCCGCATTACCTACGGGTTTGAGTATAAACAATACAAGTTGTGATATTAGTGGGACTCCGAGTTCAACACAAGCAGGCATAAACCATACAATTACAGCAACGAATGCATTTGGCACTGGAACCACTTCCATAAACATGACTGTGGGGACAGCACCTAGTCTAAGTTATACTGGATCACCATTCACTTACACTCAAAATACTTCGATATCGACTTTAAGTCCAAGTCTATCTGGTAATGCATTATCATCTTGCACGGCCTCTCCTTCATTACCAACTGGATTGAACATTAACAACTCCTCGTGTGTTATAAGCGGAACCCCGACTGTTACTCAAACAGCAACGAATCACACAATTACGGCAACGAATCAATATGGAAATGCAACAGCAATTTTAAATATAACTGTTGTTGCTTCAAATGCGCCACCTACATTAAGTTATCCTGATTCTCCATTTACACTTTCAGTTGGAGCAAACCCGATACCCGCATGGTCTGTTAATTTAACTGGCACACCACTTACGAGTTGTACTTCATCCCCTAGTTTACCTGCGAGTTTTTCAATAAACAACTCAACCTGTCAAATTACTGGAACAGCAAATACTTCATTCACTGCTACGAATTTTACAATCACTGCGGTCAATGCGAATGGTTCTGTTAATACGATCATTTCAATAACTGCGCCCCCCTAATCAACACGCACAAGGGATAGAAGCGGAAATCCCTCCCACACCTAAGACAAAAAAAAGATTTTGTGGGAGGATTGGAGCGGATAGCCCGACCGTTCCGAACGGAACGGATGTGCCCAAGTCTCAGAATCAAGTATGAAAAATTGTTTTCCAAAAAGCCCAAATTCTACATAACTACTTCAAGCCTATGGAAATATTTGTAACAGCAGTCACGATTTTCGTTTTAGCGATTTTCGTCGGATTTGAAATCATTACTAAAATCCCCCCTATCCTTCACACCCCACTTATGTCGGGTTCCAACGCCATCTCGGGCATTACTCTCATTGGTGCGCTTTACGCTGCCGGTATAGAAAACAATAATATCACAAAAATATTGGGTCTTCTTTCGGTGATCTTTGCTACCATCAATGTGGTGGGTGGATTTCTTGTCACACACCGAATGCTCAGTATGTTTAAGAAGAAGGATTCAAAGTAAACGCAGATGAATTTAAATCATTTCCTAAATCTTTCTTATTTATTAGCATCCATCCTATTTATTGTAGGTCTCAAACAACTCGGAACGCCAAAGACGGCGAGTCGGGGAAATATATTGGGTGCGATCGGGATGCTCATTGCGGTTCTTGTGACTCTCCTTGATCGGAGTATATTGAGTTATGAATGGATCGCCATTGGTATTTTGATTGGTTCCGTGATAGGAGTCATTATGGCGATTAAAATCCAAATGACAGCCATGCCGCAATTGGTCGCCGTCTTAAACGGCTTTGGTGGGATCGCCTCCGTTCTTGTCGCTGGTGCGGCTTTACAACTCTCTATTCCAAAATACGAATATGCAGTGAACTACCAAGAAATTATTTCAATCGTTTTCTCTGCCATTGTCGGCGGTATTACCTTTAGCGGTAGTTTTGTGGCGTTTGGAAAACTCCAAGGGTTTATCACAGAAAAAGCTGTGAGATATTCTGGTGACCAAATTGTTAAGATTGTTATGGGTGTGATCATTATCGGTTTAGGAGTTTATAATACTCTTTCCCCATCCACAGAACCGATCTATTGGATTTTGAGTGCTGTGAGTTTGCTTCTTGGAATACTTTTAGTGATGCCAATTGGTGGAGCTGACATGCCTGTTGTTATTTCCTTATTGAATTCCTATTCAGGAATAGCGGCCTCCGCTACAGGTTTTGTTTTAAACAATAATGTACTCATCATCGCTGGTTCTCTTGTTGGTGCATCTGGAATTATTTTAACTCAGATTATGTGTAAGGCGATGAATCGAAGTCTTACCAATGTGCTTTTTGGTGGCTTTGGGGCTATTGCAGAAGACACAAAACAAGACGGAGATTTTTATTCGGGTAAAATTAAATCTACGAGCGCTGAAGAAGTGGCAATGTTGCTAGATATTGCAAGAACTGTAGTGATTGTTCCAGGATATGGAATGGCTGTGGCTCAAGCGCAACATGCAGTAAGAGATCTTTACCAATTATTAACGGCTCGCGGTATCGATGTTACATTTGCAATACATCCAGTAGCTGGTAGGATGCCAGGTCACATGAACGTTCTTCTCGCAGAAGCAGACATTCCGTACGATAGACTTAAGGAAATGGATGAGATCAATAGTACCTTTGAAAATGTTGACGTAGTGATCGTAAACGGTGCCAATGACGTTACGAACCCATTAGCAAAAACAGATCCTAAATCACCTATAGCTGGTATGCCGATACTCGATGTCGATAAAGCAAAAACAGTTGTGGTAATTAAACGATCGTTAAGCCCTGGTTTCGCTGGCGTGCCTAATCCATTATTTATCGCAGACAATTGTTTGATGTTGTTTGGTGATGGAAAAAAGGCCACTCAAGAGATGATCAGCGCTCTTAAAGAATCTTAATTGGACTAAAGCATGAAAAAGCAGGTTTATATAGTTGATGACCACCCATTGGTCGTAGATGCCCTTCAGAATTTGATTTCACAATCAGAGGATTTAGAGTGTATAGGAAGTTCAGATAACATTGACAAGGCGTTTTCTGAGATTGAAAATTTAAAACCTGCTTTAGTACTTGTTGATATTCAATTAAAACAAAATCAAAGTGGCTTACAGTTATTAAAAAAACTACGCTCTGCATTTCCAGAAATCGCAGTCATCATCATTAGTATGTTAACTGATGATACTTTTGTTGATAGGGCCTTTAAATTGGGTGCTATGGGCTATGTTTTTAAAGAAGATACCACCACACAGATCGTAGAAGCCATTCAAACTGTGCTCAAAGGGGACTACTTTGTTAGTTCTTCCCAAGCCACTAGACTACTCGGACATCTCTATAAAAATTCTCAAAAAGAAGAAAAAGATCCTATTGATAGACTTTCAAATCGAGAATTGGAAGTTTTTTTGATGATTGGCGAAGGAAAGCCTGTTAAAGAAATCGCAGCTAACATGGGCTTGGCTGCATCTACGATAGAAACGCTTCGTTCTCGCATCAAAACAAAACTAAGCATTACTGAAAATGAAAAACTTATCCGCGTTGCGGTAGAGTGGAAATACACACAGACAAAACAAGATCCGATTGCGACTTAGTATCGCAATTTGAAATAATGATAAAGTAAAGTTTTACCTTCACGGCTCGATAGCAGAATACGATATGTTTCAGCTATATTTGAGTCGTTTTTATTTTTCTTTTGGCTAAAGTGAAAGAAGTCGTTTGCTTTTTCTTCTAAACCTAAATTTAAGAGCAAATTCAAATAAAAACTTTGATCGTATTCATCAGCAAAGGGAGAAAATGCGATCGTACGAAAAAGTACTTCCGACTCTCTCCATCGCCTAACTTCGAAATAACATCTGGCATAAACTTTTTTTTCACGCCACCCAAGGATTTTTTCATTTTTGAGAAATGAGAGAGCTTTTTTGGCATCTCGATCTATTTCATAAACAACTCTACCAAATAAATTTGATGCTAATTGATTTTTAGGATCTGCTTCTAAAATGGATTCAATTTCTTTTTTTGCATTCAACAATTCACCAAGTTCTAAATAAGTTTTTGCAAGTATCGTTTTGGCTTCGTAGTAATTTGGTTTGTATTCTAAAGATTTTGATAAAGATTCGATCGCTCTATCATAATCACCTAATATAAAATAAGCGACACCTAGATTATAATGATAAAATGGGTTGTAGGGTGATATTTCATTTGTTTCAAGCCAGATTCTTTTTGCTTGCTCCCAATTGTCTTCTTGCGCATAAATCATACCGACAAGGTAACTTGCGGCTTCATGTTTTGGTTCGAGAGAAAGTGCTTTTAAGAGATTTTCTTTTGATTCTTGCCAATCGAGTCGTGAGTATAACATAGCACCTGCGAGATAATAGTACTCAGCTTCACTTTTATATCCATCATTTTGCAATTTTTTCCATTCTTGGTCAGCAAGTGAAAATTTTCCGTATCGAAGTGCATTGATAATATTTCTTCCGACTTTTTCCAATTCGATTTTTCTTTGGATCATAGAACTTTCGGTAGTTTCCACCGACTCTTGTGCCATTAGGCGATCCAAATTTGAAACTAAAAGTAGAGCCAATAGTAAATTAAGAGTAATTGTTTTAATATTAAAAGTTTTCAAAGTGTATTTAACCATTCAAAAATAACATCTTGTGCATTTCTATTGATTTTAATATTTACAGAAGGATGTTCCTCATTTGCCAATTTTAAATTATTAATTTCGCCTAAATATTCTATGTGAGCCAAATCACTAAAGAAAATGCCCAACTCTTTATGAATTTCTGAAATACCAATTAGTTTTGTCTTTTTTCCGAGATACATTGATTCCATAATACTTTGACCAAAGTAGGAAATAAATCCTTCCGATGTGGAAAGACAATTATAAAATTCAAATTTACTCAATCTAGGAAAATACAAGATTTCGTTAGACGATGATGAAGGAGTGCCACCAATTCGAATCCATTGCTTCACATTCCATTTTTTATTCAGGTTGTTTAATAAAAATGAATCAATAAGTTCCGTTTGTTCTTTGTTAAGACTTCCAGCATAAATCATCCATTGTCCTTGCTTTGAGGGGATATCTTTAAATAAACCAATGATGGGGGATGAGTAAAACGAAATAGATTTATTATTTTTAATCTTTGATTGTGTTATATCTGGATGAGGAAGGAAATAAACGGAAGTCACATCATTTTTCTTTGGTCCTAAATCATCAATACTTAAGGCTGGAAAATTTTTATGTATAGTTTCTCTGGAATCTATAATATAACCATCTATAGGTGATATAGAATTTTCTGTCGGATACGAATTACAAAGTACTTCGTATTGGTTCATTTGCATTTCGATAGACAAGGATTTACATCTCTCAAAATGTCCTGAGCCGAAAATTTTTGGATCACCATAACTAAGAGAAATTCTTTTTTTGATAAAGTTTTCTTTGGGCAATTCAAATTTTACTTGTTTGACGGGTTGGTTTTTTTCAAAGAGAGAAGGATTATTTTTATAAAGTTTTATGACTTCATTAGCTCCAAAGTATGGATCTGTTTCACCCAATTCGCGCCAAACGTCCAACATCACTTCAAAATCCAAATTTTCATCGATTGTCATACGGATTTCATTTGTATATTGTAAATTATTATATTCTATGTGAGGTGGTATCAATCGATAGACTGTATTTTTTTTTAAATCTTCTTTGATATGTAAGCTAACATGTTCTAAGTGGCGTTTGTCATTTAAAATATCAATATTATGAACCAAGGATTCATAGGAAAAACATTCCACACCCATACCCAATGGCAAGTGAGCCATCGCTAAACAATAATATCTAGTACAGAGATGAAACATTGCTTCCCATAACAATTCAATAGAAGTGATATCAATGAAAGGATTATCTCCAGTTAAGCGAATAATATCTTTTGCACCATATTTTTCTGCTGCATCGATATATCTCCTTCTAACATCTTCAAGTGGCCCTTTATGAAATTGGAAATTTTTATTTGAAAGGTATAGTGCTAATTCATCATCCTCTTCTGGGATTAAAAAAACAATACGTTCGTTCGGAATTATTTTTATAAGGCGAGAATGGATATGTTCGAGGAGAGATTTTCCATTTTCTATAGGTATAGATTTGAGGATCTTGCCATTTAGTCTTTGAGATCCTAATCTAGCTTGGATGAATCCAAAAGGTTTAGGCGTTGAAAGTATACCATTCATCACAATTTAAACAAGGAGCAGGGATTGATTTATGATCACCTAAAAAACTGTATTCAAAATACTTCTGTCCTTTTTCCCAAATTTCTGAAAACTCTTGCTCTATTATATTCCCTAACACTTCTGTTTGGGTTTGTTTACAGATTGATACATTTCCATTTACATCTATTACTAAATCGCGATTTAAATGCCAACAAAACTCTCGATGAATCGGTGTTAAATCACTGACTCTTTTTTCAGGTAATTTCCCAGCAAATGAATTGAATTTTTGTAAAATAACATTGATATCTTTCTTTTCAAAATAATTAAAGAAAGCCTCTACTTCGTCTCCAACCTCTATCATTTTTATCATTTGTATGTGAAGTGATGATTTCGGTAATATGGATCTTAATTTATCTATAGAATTTAAAATTTCAGTATGAATATCTTTACCATATAACTTGCGGTAAATGTCCTTTTTTAATGTAGATAAATTGACGATAATACAAAGTTTCTTTTTTGAATTTTCATCCATTTTTGATATAGATTCGACGAGTGTATCGACGTTCGTATATAGAGCCGTTTCAACTATTAATTCTGTTAGGTTGGGAATTTTTAAGCTATGAGTGAGTATGTCTGTGAAATTTGGATGTAGGAGTGGCTCACCATTGCCACCAAAACAAATCGTAAAATCAGTCGGAATTGCAGATTGTAGTTTTGAAATCGAATTGATTATATTTTCAAGCGAGGATTGGTTTGGTTCATTTTCTTTTGAAACGAATTGACGAGGACAAAAAATACAATCAAGTTCACAGCCTTTATAAATTTCCCATTCTATATAGGATGGGGCAAAGCGAAATATCTTTGCGTTTTTTTGAATGGTCGGAAGTAATTCTTCGTAAGTAATTTTGGGATCTTTTTTTAACAGATTCTCAATGAGATTTAGATTTCTAAAATCATTGAGCCGAAGATCAAATCGATACTGACGCAAGTCAGGCGGAACATAAAAAATATCAACATCATATTGATTAATATTTTTAAGAAAAAATGAATGAACATCTGTTGATAATTTATCAGGCAGGCTTGATAAAAACTCTCTCGTCAATATATAAGGAATAACCCCTTCTGGTAAGTTTTCGCTATAGGAATATTGACTAAAAAATTTTTTATGGCGTTCCCAAGATTCTGCAACTAACTTTAAATCTATGAGCGGGGATATACCTTTGAAGTATAAAAAACATACTTCATCCCAATCTGGATCATTGAATTTTGAAGTAGGTAAAAAAGTAGATATTTTTTTTAAGAAGGTTTCTTCCGTATCAACATCAACATGTAAAAAAATATTCTGTTCCTTCTTCATTTCTGATTCTATGACAGAATTTAATTCTTTGGAAACGATAATATGGATAGGTAAGGAAGCGAATAAGTTCCTGATCTTATCAAAAAATATTTTCCAGAATTCTAGATGTGTGTTTTTAAGTAAAAAATCTTGGCTTTTTTGATCTAAATAAACAGCAGCTAAGGCAGGTAAATAATTTGTCCTTGTCATTTTAATCTGCGTTGTACTTTTCGTCTGGATTTGTTATGTTATGTTCTTTTAGATAAATGGGATCGAATATTGTAATCGAAGTTGTTTTTCTAGTATTTACAACCCATTCTTCAAAATTTGCCTGTTCCTTATCTCGATAAAGTAATCCTTGAATCCCTTTACGGACAGCATCTAAAGGAGTAGGGCGCACGCCTTCGACAAACACCAAACAATATCTTTTACGATCATCACGAAATACTTCGGAAATTTTTCCTTGTTGTACCTGACTCAAGACAGATGCAGTAGTGGGTTGCGATTTATAAAGTTCAAACGTAGGAATCCAATTGACAAGGCCACCGACTACTTTATGCCTACTTTCATTTCGTGGACCGGAAGCGACCAATTTAAAGAAAGATGGATCTTTCATCGACTTTGACCTTATTTCATTTAGTTCTTGAAAGATGCGTGTTTCTTCGTCTATGGAGCTGTTTGCTGGTGAAAAAATCAATTCACGGAATTTAAATTCGTATCCAACCTTCGCCTTGTTTTTGTTATACCAACCTAACACTTCTTGTTCTGAAGGTAAAGGAGGAGAAATTTTAATTTGAAGTAATTGGGCTTTTTTTATTTGAAAGGGTAAATCTTCGACCCAAGTTTCATAAGGTAAACCAAATTGTTGAGTGACTGTTTTTTTAAAATATTCTATATCTGTAATCCCTTGTGATTCCATACGTTTTTGAATTTCTGCTTCAATACGTTTTTCATTTACTTGGATAGATTCTTCTTCTGAAACAATATCAACAACAGCCCTATCGATTAAAAAATCTAACACTTGTGAGTGTAATGATCCCTTTTTTCTAGTTGATGGGATGTAACGTGAAAGGGCTTTGTACTTTTCTGTCCCTTTTTCGAAATCGGATTGTGTAACGGCTATATTACCGACAATGGCTACGACTTGGTTTAGGGATTCATAAGATGAAAGAAATCCTGGTAGAAATAAATATAATATGAAAATGACAATTAATTTGATTTTCATTGTTATATTCTCCAATCGAATTTAAGAACCAAAGCCTCATACACGGAAATGATTCTTTCTTTGAAATAATTATCCTATAAACGCTGTGTGCAAGGCTTTTACGGCCGCTTCTGACTGGTTTTCTTTGATCACACAGGAAATTTTTATCTCAGAAGTAGATATCATTTCTATATTGATTTTATTATCAGCTAATGCTTGGAACATTTTTGCCGCAACACCTACATGTGATTTCATACCGACACCAACGGCTGAAACAATCGCTATGTTTTCGTCCATTTCGGCTTGGCCATTGCCATTAGCTTTCGCGTAAGTATCAATTATGGGTTTAGCGACAGTCGTATCTTTTTTCGCAATTGTAAATGAAATTGTATTCACTCCATCTCGTGGAGAAGATTGAACAATCACATCCACGATGACATCTTTGTTGGCAAGTTGTGTGAATAAATCTGCGGCGATTCCCGGTTTGTCTTTAACGTCTGCGATAGTGATGCGAACTTGGTCACCTTTGGCAGTGACTCCACTTACTTTCATTTTTTCCATTATCTTATCCTCACTCATTACGAGAGTTCCTGGTCTATCGTGAAAACTGGATCGAACATGAATCACGACATTATAATTCATTCCTAATTCAACACTTCTCGAATGCAAAACTCCAGCGCCAAGGCTCGCAAGTTCCAACATCTCTTCGTAAGTAATTTGTTTATGCATCTTCGCATTCGGAATTTTACGCGGGTCTGCTGTATAAACTCCATCCACATCAGTATATATTTCGCACTCATCGGCACCTAAGGCTGCAGCTATGGCAACCGCCGAAGTATCACTGCCACCTCTTCCGAGAGTAACTATGTTTTCATCTTTATCAATGCCTTGGAAACCAGCTACGATAACCACCTTTCCTTTGTTAAAGGCTTCGTCAATTCTCGTGCGATCAATCATTTCAATTTTGGCATTGGAAAAATTACCATCGGTAAGGATCTTTATCTGAGAACCGGTAAATGATTGAGCGGGTACACCGATTTCGTTTAGAGCGATGGCAAGTAGTGCAATGGATACTTGTTCGCCCGTAGAAAGTAGCATATCCATTTCTCGTTTGGGGGGTTCAGAAGAGATCTGATCTGCAAGGCTGACCAATTCGTCAGTAGTATGTCCCATTGCCGAAACGACGACAGCCACTCTATTCCCATCGTCATGATATTTTTTGATCCGTTTTGCAACGTTCTTTATCTTTGTGGTGTCTCCTACGGACGTTCCACCGTATTTTTGAACTACAATTCTTGAGGACATGGTTTCTTTTGTCAGCGTCGTCCGTTGTGCCTTGGAATCAAGTAGAATGAATTTTTTTGCAACCAGGTAAACTAAAAGGACTCCTATTTGGTATAGGAAAATTTTTATGGAAGCTTCACAAACTTATGTCGAGCCTGTTGTTAAACACAAGGCTCCTTTATTATTTTTAATTCTTTTTTTTCTGATCCAAGCGACAGTTTTAACCGTTTTTACCGTTCCATTTACTTGGGAACTTTTTTGGGTCGCAGTATTCTCTTATTTCCTTCGCATGTTTGGAATCACTGGAGCCTACCATCGCTATTTTTCCCATTCCACATTTAAAACATCTCGCGTTTTCCAATTTGTATTAGCGTGGATTGGTTCCATGGCTATGCAGAAAGGAGTTTTATGGTGGGCCGCTCATCATAGAAATCATCATAAATATTCTGATACAGATAAGGACATTCATTCTCCGACAAAAAAAGGATTTTGGTATTCGCATATGTTTTGGTTTTTGCGAAATGATTACGAAAATTTTGAACCGAAGTTAATACCTGATTTTTATAAATATCCTGAACTTCGATGGTTAGATCGTAACAATTGGATTCCGCCACTTACATTTTCTATCGCATTGTATTTGATAGGTGGATGGGGATGGTTAGTTTACGGTTATGCTGTGGCAACTTTTTTTCTAGGCCATGCGACTTGGACGATCAACTCACTTTCTCACGTTTATGGATCAGTGCGCTTTAATTCACGCGATACGAGTAAAAACAATTTTTTTCTCGCATTACTGACTATGGGCGAAGGATGGCATAACAACCACCACTATTACTGTTCTTCCGTGAACCAAGGTTTTTATTGGTATGAAGTGGATATGTCTTATTACATATTAAAAGTTTTTTCCTGGTTTGGAATTGTATGGGATTTGAAAAAACCACCAGTGAAAGTATTGGAAGAAGGTCGTCGTAGAGATCTTCAGAAAAAACTTAATAAGGCGGAAATTGTTGAGAAGATGAAGAAAAAATCTCCTTCAAAGTCAGTTGTATTAACTTACGAGTAACATCACTCACACCCCAATTCGTTTACGGATATGGGGTGGAATATCGTTTATAGAATCGTATCTCTTTTTTTTCCCGCCGGGAAGAGATACGTAATAAAATCCATTTAACATTTCTAAAAAATAATCCTGACCTTTTTCGCCTAAGGATCGTTTGTCAAGTTCCTTGACCATTGTTTGGTACATTTTTGGCAATAAGTTCCAATTGGAATAGTTTGTAACAACTCCTTTATCATTGACCGTATAGGTACCATCTTGATGTAGAATCTTCGTTCCATTGTAATCAAAAATTTCCATGACTTGCAATGCTGGATCTTTTTTAGTATTGGATGATTCTTTTTTTAATTCTTCCTTTTGAGCGGATTTTGATTTTTTAATATTTTTTTTTGATTTTATTTTACTGAAAACGAATAACAAAATACCTGCGAATAACAATAAGGCAAATAAAAAGTATTCTGTGGGAGAGAGAGTGAATAGATACCTCAACATTATTTGAATATATAATTGATCGTTTTACAGATCTCAGGCGTAGGGTTATCAGCTTGCCACTGTTCGCAGGTAGCAATTTCTATTGCTTTGACACATCGATTTAAATCTGATATTTTGACCCTTCCAAGTAAAATCGTCGTAATGATATGACTTTTACCACAACTGGCATCTTTTATCGCAAAGGCTTGAAAGATTTTCGAATTTGCTTCACCTGCATGATAGTAAATTTCATCCCTATTCTGGACACAATTCACAAGCAATATAAGAAAAATAAAAATCTTTAATAACTTGAAATACATCTATTTTTGGAGTTTAACTTTTTTTCGCTCAGAAATGGGTACACTAATACTTCCTAAGGAAGAACCAACTAACACATCACCTTTTATAAAAACTTCTGCCGATTCTCCGCGCATCGCAGCGGCAAATAATTGTAAAAGGATAGAGATTAGTTTCGCATCAATGCCATTTTTTTGATCCATATCCAAAATCAAAGGAAATTCTAAAGTCTCAAACTTGGGAATGACCTTCTTCTCTTCATTGATCACAACGCCAATTGGTTGATCTCCATCTTTTGTAACTAAAGCCAAATCCAAATTAAATTCGTAAATTTCTACATCTTCCTCATTTGGATTTTTTACAGAAACAATAGGAATGATCAAAATCTTCGGAACAAAAGAAAAATTTTGTTTTGGTTCCGTTGATACGATTAAATTTACAATATTGATTTCACAATTTTTTAAGTTATCTATATTTTTTTTAATCCCAGAAAAACAAGAATTCAAAATCAATATAAAATAGATGACTATAGAAAACCGTAAGATTCGCATAAGTATCGTTAATTTATTTTGGTGCAAAAACTACCTTGCCTTCTGTCATATGATTTTTGTAATATTCTAATCCTTCTGCGAAATCTTCAAGTGCATATCGTTTGTTGATTTTTGTCTGAAAAATAGTTTTTAAATATTTTTGTGCATCTTTTGCTTGTTTTTGAAACTCTTCAAGGCCGAGAGAATAAATCCAGCTGGATAACCAATACCCTTCTACTTTTTTATTTTGAAAAATCATCATACCTGCATTCACAGAGATTGGTTTTTCGGATAGGGCTCCATAACAAATAATTTTACCAGCGTAAGGCATACATTCCAAAACTTTTTGTGCAGTTTCTCCAGCGACAGCATCAATCGCATAAGTAGCGTTCAATTTTTTAGATGTTTTGTACAATTCTTTTTCGAAATTAGGTGCTTCCGAATTGATGATATACTCTGCACCTAATTCTCGCAATGTGTCTTCTTGTTCTTTTTTACGGACTATATTTATGAGGGGTAGTTTTTTTTCGGCACATAATCGCACCACCATTTTACCAAGAGCACTCGCTGATGCAGTTTGGATCATCGCCGTGTGTTTTTCGTCAATGGCTCGTGTAACCATGGCCCAGGCGGTCATGGGATTAACAAAGAAACAACTAGCTTCATCTAAAGTAATTCCGTCTATGAGTGGTAGGCAATTTTCTTCCGTCGTCACCATATAGTCTGCCCACGATCCATCATTATGGCCCGATACACAGGATACTTGCATATTTGGTTTTAAGAATTTTATATCTTTGCCAATGGATACGATGGTTCCGCTGGCTTCAAATCCTGCAGAGACTGGAGCTTTCTTTTTTATGCCATACAATCCCCTAATGAACATTAGATCAGAAGGATTGATCGGAGATGCGTGAATCTTAATTAAAACCTCGTTATCTTTGGGTTCTGGAATTTCTTTTTCACGAAGTTCTAGTTGTGGGGATGTTTCGTCATATTTTAAGATGGTCACGGCTTTCATGACTTCCATTTCCTCGGATCAAAAACTACTTGCCAAGCCTTTCTTTCTGTCCGAAGGGTAAAGGGTGATTACGAAATTAGCAATAAATAGAAAGTATTTTCAAAGCTTGATCGGCTTGCTATTTATTGTATTTCTTTTATTTGCTTTTTTTGTCACCGTAATTCAACCAGAAAGACCCGAAAAAAATTTTCCATATCGACTTTCACTTTTTTATTCCAGGATTGATGGAATCAAAGAAGGAACGGAAGTGAGAATCTTGGGAATTCCGAAGGGATACGTGGCACATATTTCTATTCGACCTATGATTGATGTTCCGGATCGTAGATTTCTTAATAATAACGAAAGTGATGCGATAGAACTTAACATCGCTTTGGAAGAACCACTTACCTTATGGGACAATTACAAAGTGGATTTTCAAACGATCACACTTTTTTCAAATCGAGTTATCAATATCAATCCTGGTTCATCTGATGGCAAAACTCCGTATTTTAAACCGACATTTCGTGATGGTGAAAATGTGCCTGATTATTTACCATCTGCAAGATACTTCGATGATTTTTTCAAAGCGGCATCACAAACGATCGAAGATAATCGGGAAGACCTTCGTTCCATCACAAAAAATACAAAATCATTTACAAATAAGTTAAACACAAATATAGGAACTATTCCTATGCTAATCAATTCGACAGAAATGTATGACGAGGTTTATACGACTGTGAATGATGCGGGAGTGATTGGACTGGAAGGAAGGCGCTATATGGAATCATCGCGTAATATGGAAAATACGATGCCATTACCATTTTTTGTAACTTTATCATTCTATGGCAGAACAACTTTATCTGGAAGAAAAGTGGGACCTCAAAATTAAATTATTCGATCGAATTTTTATGTCACATAGCAATGATTCTTTATTTCACCTAATTAAAATAAGGTGAAATATTCGTTTCGAAATGCTGTGTCATTGAAGGTTTAAGATTAAATTGTCGATAATAAGTATAATGAAAATTGCCATAATTCATGATTGGTTAACTGGGATGAGAGGCGGAGAGGTTGTACTCGATGCTCTTCTAAAAGCGTATCCGAGTGCAGATCTTTTTACATTATTTTACAGCAAAGGAAAATTGAATGCTCGTATAGAAGATAGGAAAATTACGACGGCATTTACAGATCGATTACCATTCAAAGAAAAATACTATAGATATTATTTACCACTTTTTCCAACGGCCATTGAATCTCTTGATCTCAAAGGTTACGATATTGTGATTAGCTCCTCGCACTGTGTTGCGAAAGGTGTCATTCCTCACCCAAATTCTTTTCATATAAGTTATATTCATTCGCCTATGCGTTATGTATGGGATATGTATTATGATTATTTTCCAAATCGTAAGGGTTTAAAATTTTTTACATTCCAAGCTATCAGTAATTATTTACGAACCTGGGATGCAGCTTCTTCCAATCGAGTGGATCACTTTACGTGTAACTCTGATTTTGTGGGAAAACGCATTCAGAAATACTATCGCAGAGAATACCAAGTGATTCATCCACCCTGTTTTCCAGAAGGTTATAGGGTGCAGGACCATTCGAAAGAAGATTATTATTTGATCGTATCGGCTTTTGCTCCTTACAAACGGATAGATATTGCGATAGAAGCCTTTCGCAAAAATGGAAAGAAACTAATCTTGATAGGTGGTGGCCAAGACGAAGCAAAACTTACAAAAAATTTACCTTCGAATGTCATCTGGAAGAAAGGATTACCCCGAAAAGAGGTATTGGAATATTACAAAGGTGCTCGTGGGTTTATTTTTCCAGGAATGGAAGATTTTGGAATCACTCCCGTCGAAGCACAAGGTTATGGAACACCAGTCGTAGCTCTTGGCATGGGTGGTGCTTTAGAAACGGTGATTGAAGGGAAAACAGGGGTCTTTTTCAAGGAACAGACCGTTGATTCTTTAAACAATGCCATCCTGGAAGTCGAAAAAATATCCCTCCGACGGAGAGATTTCCAGAAATCCATCGATAGATTTACGGAAGAAAAATTCATCAACGAAATTCAAAAGTCAGTCGATAGACATAAGTAGAAATCTCATAGGGGGATCTCTTGGTCATCCTTCATCGACTCAAAGGCGCAGAATTTATTCTCAATGCAGAACTCATTGAGACAATAGAAGCGAATCCTGATACTGTGATCACTCTCACGAATGATAAAAAATTTATCGTTCAAGAAACAGTTTCTGGTGTATTGGAATTGGTTTTAGCTTATAAAACTCGAATCCATTCTCTGCCCAAAGTCAAATCAAGGAATGAAGAAGGAATATAAATCATGGATATAGCTACAGTCATTGGATTAGCATTAGGAATAGCGTTGATGCTCTTGGGGGTCGTCTCTGGGGGTCTCGCGCTCACTGACTTAATTGATATCCCATCCGTCATGATTACGTTTGGTGGTGCGGCAGCTGCGACAATTATTTCCTTCCCTTGGACATCTACAACTGGTGTTGGTGCCGTTACAAAAAAAGCATTTCAAACACCTACCTTCGATTTACCAAATCTAATCACGACACTAGTTAGCTTTTCAGAGAAAGCAAGACGTGAAGGTCTACTTGCACTCGAAGACGATATCAATGAATTGCCAGAGGAATTTTTAAAAAAAGGAATCCAACTCGTAGTGGATGGAACGGATCCAGAACTCGTTCGAAATATTATGGAAACTGAAATTGGCAATACCGCCACAAGACATGCCTATGGAAGGGCTTGGTGGGATGCTTACGCTGGTTTTGCGCCAGGCTTCGGGATGCTCGGGACACTTGTTGGTCTTGTGGGGATGTTAAAAAACCTTGGTGGTGGTGACGCCAGTGCGATCGGACAAGGTATGGCCACTGCCTTAATTACAACTCTTTACGGATCACTTGCACAAAACTTATTTGCAGCACCTGTGGTTCGTAAGTTGACTAGGCGATCTGAAGATGAACTTGTGATAAAACAAGTTATGGTGGAAGGAACTCTATCCATTCAATCTGGAGATAACCCAAGGATCGTAAAAGAGAAACTAGCGAGTTTCTTAACTCCTAGTGAAAGAGCCGCTCTCAAGGAAGATGGGGAATAGTTTTTAATCATGGCCAAACAGAAATGTCCTGAATGTATACAAAAAGTTCCTGAGTTCATGGCAACTTACGGAGATATGGTGACACTATTATTGTGTTTCTTTATTCTTTTGTATACAACAGGAAAAACTGATGCAAGGGAAATGCAGATTATTTTATCAGCATTTAAGTCTACTACCGGATTTTTTACCGGTGGGCAAACTTTGTCCAAAGGCTCTTTAGAAGAAATGGGGATGCAGATTGAGTCTCTTCCTTCACAAGTCGTAGGAAGAAATTTATCTAAATCCAAAAAAGATGCGCAAGAAGTTTTCAAACCTGAAGTTGATGCGGGAAAGGTCAGAATTTCGGAAAACGAAAGAGGATTAATCATTTCTCTCGTTGGTGCTGATTATTTTTATCCTGGTTCAGCCATACTAACACCCTCGATACGAGAAACCTTAAGAAAGGCGGCAGGACTTATCAAAGGACTCGAGCGCTTTGTGCGAGTGGAAGGGCATAGCGATGATGATGCAGTGAATCCCGTAAATCGTCCAGGACGAGAAGAAAGAGAATATATAAACAATTGGGATTTAGCTGCAGCACGTGCCGTCAATACAACCGTGTTTATGATCAATTCAGAAGAAATTGATCCAAGTTGGTTCCAAGCAGTAAGTTTTGGTTCTTACCGACCACTACTTGTTGAAAATGATGGAACACCAGAAGCAAAAGCATATAATCGAAGAGTAGATATAATCATACTCACAGAAAAATCAACCAAACGTGCGCCAGGTGAAAGCAAATACGGCTTACCTGAAACTCGTTTACCAAATACTGAAACAAATGTAGAAGGAGAAAACTAACATGGGTGACCGTGAAGTAGATGAAGAAGAAGGTGGGTTAGCCGAAGGTAGTCCCTCTGCAGCAGGGATGTCTCCTATTGTAAAGTGGTTGTTGTACATTGCGGCCGCGATATTTGGTATCATTATTGTTACCGTTATATCAATGTTTGTCGCACAAAAAACAGCTACAAGTGTATTCAAACAACAGAAAAATATTTCCTTAGTAAAAGCTCCTCCTCCATTGGAAATTTATACATTCCAAGAAGAATTTCGAGTGAATACTTCTGATGTTGGAGAGTCTCACTTTGTTAAATTGAAAATGTCATTGGGATTTGAATCAGGTCAACCTGCGCTTTCGCAAGAACTTGCAACTCGTGTTGCTCAAATGCAAAATATCATCAACTTAGTTATCGCAAGAAAAACTAAAGATGAGTTAAAGAGTATAACAAATCAATTGGATTTACGCGAAGAGATAAAAGCTCATTTAAATCACATTTTAACGAATGGAAAAATTAAAGAAATTTATTTCACAGAATTTTTAGTTAACTAAGAATGACAAAGAAAGTTTTGGGTGTGATTCCGGCAAGGTATGCGAGCACACGTTTTCCTGCTAAACCACTTGCACAAATAGGAAATAAGTCCATGATTGAGTGGACTTATATTCATGCGAAAGCAGCGACATGTTTAGATCATTTGGTCGTTGCCACGGATAATGAAGAAATTGAAAATGCTGTTTTAAAATTTGGTGGAAATGTGGTGATGACGAGTGTCGACCACCAAACAGGAACAGATCGCCTTATCGAAGTTTGTCAACAATTATCCGACTATCAAATCATCGTAAACATACAAGGTGATGAGCCAGGCATAGAGCGTGAGTTAATCGATGGTATAGTGGCATTAAAACAAAAACACCCAAACTGGGAAATGACAACTGCAGCAGTTCCTTTTTTAAGTACGGAAGATCCGAAAGATCCAAATCGTGTCAAAGTTGTGTTTGATAGAAATGGAAAGGCAAATTATTTTTCCAGATCCCCGATTCCGGCCTCTTTTAAAAACAATGCAGATTATTTCCGGCATTTAGGGATTTATTGTTATGAGAGAGATTTTTTACTTTCGTATCAAGATTTACCTAAGTCTACTTGGGAAGCAAGTGAGTCTCTAGAACAGCTAAGAGCAATGCAAGCGGGAAAAACAATCGGCGTTTTTTCCGCATCAAAAGCGAGCCTTGGAGTTGATACACCCGAAGATTTGGAGATCGTTCGGGCTGATTTCAAAAAAAGAGGATTATTAAACTAACCCCTGTTATGCTATACTTTGCGCATTCCAGATGCGATATAGTCATAAAGGAATTCTCCAGTGATCACACCTGGCACGATTACTTTATTCGCTCCATCAATGACCAATTTTTTAGCATCATCTGGTTCGTCAGAAGTTAAAACTATCTTTGCATTTGGAGCAAGTTTACCTAAAGTTGCCAGTAAACGTGCGTTATTTGTGCCTTTTAAAAAACTATCTGAAATCGTACAAATTACCATCGACGCATCATGAAGACCGATATGAGTGAGGGACTCTGGATGTGCAAGGTCTGCGTAGGCCCATTTGAATCCTTGGTTTGTTAACTCATCTTTAAAAGCAGGATTATAATCGGCGATGATGATCCGTTTTGTAAGTGAAGGAGAAAGATCCACCACATAACTTACAAATGCTCTGGCAATTCGAAAGTAACCGAGAACTATGATATCTCTAACTTCACCATGACCATGTCCAGCAGCATGTCCGTGAGCTCCATCCGCAGTTTTTTCTTCTACTGATTGATCAGTAATGCCAAATTTTGCTAACCATCGAGTCAGAACTGCCGCTATTGGATGATTGAACATAATCACGTAAGTTGAAACTACAGAGGCAATGATAGTAGATGTAAGGATGGTCGCTTTTAGTTGAGGTGTTATGTGATCAAAACCTACACCAAGTGCCATGATTACGAGTGAAAATTCAGAAATCTGAGCTAAGTTAAGTGAAGTCAAAAATCCATTTCGAACACCTTTTTTCAAACTAATAATAACTGGTGCAATGCTAAGAATTCTGACAATAAACATAAGTATGATAAAAGCAAAAGATATAGCGACGACTTGGAGATTTGGCATAGGAACTTTCAGTCCTAAGGCTACAAAGAATAGAGTCACAAAAAAATCTCGTATACCAATTAACTTAGAAATAACATCTGCACCGTAAGGAAAAGCCGCGATACTCATACCAGCGACTAAGGCACCCATTTCTTTTGATAAACCAACTTCACCAGCGACTCCGCATATCGTAAAACACCACATAATAGATGTTAAAAGGATAAGTTCGGGGCTACTGGCACATGCTTTGTATAATCGTGCAAGAAAATACTTACTTATGCTGAAACTAGCGATTAATATGACTACGATCTTACCGATCGATGCGAGGATTTTTAGAATTTCTGGGTTATTGAGGTTAGGTTGAACACCCATAAAAAGGATCGCCCAAATATCTTGGAATACGAGTACCCCGACTGTGAGTTTTCCTGAAAGTGTGTTAATTTCGACTTTGTCTTGAAGTAACTTAACAACGATTAATGTAGAGCTGAGTGATAGAGCAACGGCTATGTATAGAAGGTCAAATTTTTCTCCACCAATTGGCAATCCAAGAAAAGGAAAAACGGAATATATAAATGCAACAGAGAGTGTGAACTGTAAGGTTCCAAGTAAGAACATGGCCTTACCCATTTTCGCAAGTTCGGCAAGATTGATTTCAAGACCGATGATAAAGAGTAGTAAAATGAGACCAATTTCTGAAATCAATTCTACGGAAGCTTCATTAGTGACTAAAGAAAATCCCATTTCTTGGCCAAGAAGTACTCCCCCGATTATGTATCCTAGAATCAAAGGTTGCTTTAATACTCGTGCCACATGACTTAGGACAGTTGCAAAAATAATACTTAAACCAATGTCTGTTAATAAGGATTCTTCACCATGCATATGTGGAAGATTTTTTAAGACTAAGCAAGGAGCGAAAGTCGTTTTTTATTTTGATGTAGTTTCTGTTTTACTCGTGTACTTCCGAGTTTTGTAATACACTTGCAATGGCTGCTTTATAATTTGCTACTGAAGTATGATGATCAAGTAAGGCTTTGATTTCTCGGATCGAAGCTTCGGAAGATGTTTGTTCTCGAATATTCACAATTAACAAATTAGAATCTCCTAAAAAAAAGCGATCTCTCTCTAATTCTTCGATTTTTTTCGCAAGCTCTACTTCTGCTTTCGACATATCAACACGTTTGGACGAAGTATTTACTTCCGAAATGGCATCTTGGACTTCTGTGGAAATTTTATCTTTTGCAAATTGTAATTCTTGATCAAGTTGTGCCAGTTTTGCTTCGGCTGCGCCAATTTGTCCACGCGGACGTTTTGTTTGTATGGGAAGATTCAATACTAGTGAAGCTTCCAATTCTGGCTTTGCTCTTGTTACAGATCCAGGTCCAAAATCTTGTGAAGTTGCCACTACTAAATCAACTTGTGGTTTTGCCGAATTGTAACCAAGCTCACGATCAATGCTCACTTTGTTTCGTTTGAATTCAAAGTCTGCAAGTTCAGGTCTAAATTTCCAAGCCTTTCTGATTGATTCATCTAATTGAAGTGAGTTGATGGAAAGAGGATTTGGAAATCCTATGGGCAGAGAACTTTCTTTGGGTAGAATCATTGTACCATCAGGGGTTCTTAAAAATAAGGAAAGATCGATGGCCGATTTTTGTAACTCACGTTCTGCGGATACTAATTGTGATTCCCTTTGTAATATAGCTCTATCATTGTCAGTCCCTTCGATTCTCGGTAAGTCGCCTAACTTGATTCTCTCTGAAATTTGGCTTTGTCTAACTTTCGCTATCGCAAGTAAGTCTTTGTAGACCAAATATTCTTGGCCCGAAGCCACCCATTTCCAATACCTACGTGTGGCCTCTCTTACTATTTCTATTTTGAGTTTTTGGATAGATAGCTCTGCCAATTTTCGATCAATGTCTGCTTTTTTGATATCAGCACGATTTTTATCGATTTCACGATTACGTATGAGTGGAACAATTGCACCTGCTCTTACTTCGCCATAATCATTTGTCTCTCGCCTTCCATCATAGGCAGGAAATTTTCCGCGACCAATTCTATATCCTGCAAAAAAGGAAGTTCCACCTAACGGAGTTGGCTTTTCAAAGAAAGAATCAGATGCATTGTTTTGGTAGTATCCAAGGGGTTTTGTAGTCCCAAGAGATTTAAATTGTAAATCAAAAGCACCTTCTGCGGCGAGATAATTGTACTCAGCTTCAGATAATAATTTTTCAGCGGCAAGGACTAGAGGGTATGATTTTTCTACTGATCGCAAAAGTTCACTTAAAGTAAGAACACCTGGCTGTTTATTGATATAATCTTCAGAAAATATATTTGGTGTGAACATATTTTGGAGTGAATCTTTTCGTTTGGGATCAACTTCAACCTCTCCAAATAACAATGTAAACGGAAGTATAAAGAATGTTGAAAAAAGAAATTTAAACCAATGATTCATTTCTTTGCCTTATTTTCATCTAATAACATTTTTATTTCTGGATCATCCATAGGTAACATAGGAGGAAAATCATTAAACCTTCGCCACAGTTCAAAACCTATGCTGACACGATTGAGAAAAATCCATCCTTTTACACGTACCCCTTGGCGTAAAAACCTTTCTGATGGCCACTTTCTATCTTGATAATCTGGTATGATCAGAACTCTAAAGTTACCCGATCCATTATCTGAAACATCGACTAACTTGACGACTCCTCCAAATGTACCTACCGCCATTTCAGGCCAACCACTCAATTGTAAAACGGGATATCCTTGGAATTGTAATCTCACTTTTCTACCTTCACTAATTAAGGGGATATCATTTCCTGATATAAACAATTCTACGGCTTTGTCTTCTGATTCAGGAACAATTAATGCGACACCATCACCCTCTTTAACTTGTTGGGTATCTGGATTTACTAATATTCGCATAACAGTTCCATCACGAGGAGCAAATACTTCCTGATTTTGTTGTCTAGATAATCTTGCTTCTAGTCTCGGTAATTCTTCTAAAACACGTGCCACTTCCGATTGAGCAGAAGCCAGTGAAGCTCGTGCATCATTGATTGCGGCTTCTGCATCTTGAGTTACTTTTCCAGTATCTGAATTTAATGCTCTCTCTTCTTTAACTGCCGCTTCGTAATTTGCTTTGGATCGGTCGAGTCCAGTATAAGCTGTTGTATGTTCTAATTCGGCTAGTTCTAAATTTCGTTTTGAAGTTAAACCTTTTTCTAATAATTGTTTTTGACGTTCCAAGTTGATCGTTGCTGTTTTGAGTGTTGCCCTCGCAGCATCTACTGCCTGTTCGCTGGCTCTCACTCTATCCTTTGCCATCATGCGTCTAGAATCTGCGGCATCAACAGCATTTCCTCTTGAAGACCTTAAAGATAGGATTCTGGAACGTAAACTTTCTTCACGGGATTTTGCCGCTTCCAATCTTTGGAGGAGAGCATTTTTTTCTTCTCTAATCCGATTTATAAAATCTGGATCATTGTCAGATATATCTATGATCGGGTCACCCTTTCTAACTTTACTACCTTCATGGACATGCCACTTCACAACACGTCCGTTAATCGGAGATTCTATTAGCTGTTGGCGATCAAAAGGCGCATATGCAACCACTCTTCCGAAACCCATAGTTGTTTGTTGCCAAGGCAAAAATGCAAGAATCATAATTGTGATAAAAAAGAGTACAAATAAAATATAAGCTAAGGACTGCGCAGGTTTGGCGGTCTGCACCAATCTATAAGCAGGAAGAGTTTCTTTGAAATTCCATTTAGTTGGTAACATGTTAAACACCCCCTTTTTTGGAATTTAACTTAACTACATTTGTCGTATTTTCAAAACTTAGAATTTGATCCATACGCGAAAGAATTTGATTTGATTTGGAAGAGACGATCAATGTCCAATTGCGATCTTTACCGAGCAGAATTTTTAAAGCAGGATCTAGGAATTCTGAAGGTAAGCCGTCCAAAGTTTGGTCTATCATAAGTAACCTTGGTGAACAAAGGATGGCACGGGTTATTTGTAACATACTTTTATTCACAGTATTTAATGGATAACCAAAGGTTTGTAATTTGGAATGAAGTCCGTCTGCCAATTGATTTATCACATTCCAAAAGTTTAATTTTTCTAGGAGCTCTCTTATTTCTATTAATGAAATATTGTCATTTCCTAAACATAAATTTTCTAATATACTGCCTTCAAAAATTTCATTTCCTCGGATTAATATACAATCATCATGATTCGTAAGAAAATCGGTTTCGTAAATGTCTTGTTTGTCAAAATACACCGTTCCTTTGTCAGGTGCACGAATGGATGAAATCAAATCCAAAAGCACACTGGCTTCAAAAGGATTGGAAAATTTTAAACCAGTTGCTGATTTTGATTTCATATTGAATGATAAGTTCGAAAATAGTTCGAATTGATTTGGTGGCGTATAATAAATATTTGATAACTCCACTTCGATTGGTTTTTCAGTAGGAATAAATGGAATGTTTCCCGTTTTTAAAAGTGGCAATTGGAATACTTCGTCTATTTTGTCTACGGCAGCGATGAAAGTATAAAAACTATCCAATTGTTTTCCAAATTTCGAAATATCACTTAAAACTTTCGCAATCACCAATTCAGCTGCGACTAATTGGCCAATTGTTAGTTGGCGATGAATGACTAAATACCCACCTAATCCCAGTACGATGGCACTGGCAATGGCCTGCAAAATAATCAAACCTATAATTTGGCGAATGAGGTTTTTGAAATATTTATCTCTAGCGAATATATAATCTCTAACTAAGAAGTCAGCTTTATTCAGTCCAAATCTTGATCCTAAATTGGAATGGAAAGTCGCTGAGTGTCTGGCGATTTCTTCAATCCATGCCGCAACTTTGTATTTTTCTTTAGAGACATTTAAATAAGAAGTAGCAGATGCCTTTCCCATTTTATAGATAATATAATATCCGCCAATAATTAGTATAAAAAAATCGAATACTAAAAATACAGGATGATAAATTCCAATGAGTAAAAATCCAATAATCGTTGTTAGTACGACGGATAATCCATCTACTAATAAAGTGTTTATAGATTTTTGTATGGTCATAGTATCAAAAAATCGATTCGCAAGCTCAGGTTTGTGATAATTCTGAAACGCTTCTTGTTTAATTCTTGGAAATTTTGCCGCAAATTCTGTTGCTATGCGAACAAAGACGCGCCTCTGTAATATTTCTACAACATAGGTTTGAATGACTTGCATAGTTCCTGCAAATCCCAAAAAGAATACAACGAGTAATGTGAGTACGATGACGGGTTGTATTAATACACCAAAAGAAACTATATTAACTAGAGATGATGTAGCAATAGGAATGACTAAAGAAAGTATTCCTATTCCTACACCATATATAAAAATAATCCAAATATCTCTTTTTTCCAGCCGAATCAGGTGAATGATTTGGTTGATGGCATTTTTTAAATGGCTAACATTATGCTGTTTTTTATTTGAAAAAGCATATAACGGTTCGCTAACGATCCACTTTATTTTTTCTTTGGAATTTCCTATATTAAATTTTGATAATATGTCTTTTTCTGAAATCCATTCTTCGTGATAACTTTCATTGATTTTTGAAATTTTATATGCACCTGCATGGTACGAAGTGATGGAATAAACATCTAATGTCTCACTAAATGTATCTGGATAAAAAATTAGAAAAGGAGAATCTGGCGTAACATAATTGCGAATTTCTTCTAAACTCTTACTAACAGTATTGAGACGAAGGCTAAAATGTACCGATACTTCTGACAAAAACTCTTCATAGTTTTCCAAATTTATTTTAGGAAATCTATTTTTATAGCTCCTAATAAATTGTAATCCATGACTCGGCTTTGTATTTTGTTTATTTATTTCTGCAAGGTAAGCGAAGACCGAATGTATTTTTTCTTCTTCATTCGAATGATATTGAAGCTCATCCTTTTTGCGAAATAAAAATTCGTTAAAGAAACTTTTGATAAGATTTTGTATAATATTTAGCATGCATTTTTTTTTCTCTGATTAGACTGATGTTGACAAATGAATGATCGAATTTTCTATTTAGGCAAAGGGGATTTTTAATGAAATTTTTATTTTTAAAAATATGTCTACTTGTGTTCATTTTGTTCCATATGCCTTTGTTTGCTGATGAATCTTGTAAGTATTCATTTGACCCGAAGGGAACCACAATTGAGTGGACAGCGTTCAAATTTACAGAAAGGACAGGTGTCAAAGGAACTTTTGATCATTTTACTGTGACAAAAACTAAGAAAGCGGATTCCATTTTAGGAACCGTGCAAGGATTGTCATTTATCATTAAAACAAATTCTGTAAATTCAAACAACCCTGATCGAGATGAAAAAATTAAAAAATATTTTTTTGGTTCTTTGAAGAACAGCCCACTAATCAAAGGTTCTTTTTCGAAAATTAGCGGAACAAACAGTGGTGATGCGACTCTTCACTTAGAATTGGGAAAAACAAAACAATCTCTTCCTGTAAAATTTTCAATCAATGCAGATACAATCGAAATGAATGGAAGTTTGGATATAAATATTTTAGGCCTTGGGAATGGATTACAAAAATTAAACGAAATATGTAATGATCTTCATAAAGGAAAAGATGGTCAAAGTAAACTTTGGCCTGATGTAGAATTTAAAGTAATCTCAAAGTTAAATAAGAAATGTAAAAACTAAAATGAAATTCCCTCTTGCGTTAGGTATTTTATAAACTCTTCTTCATTTAAAGTTTTAATTCCTAGCTCTTGAGCTTTATCTAATTTTGAACCCGCACCTGGACCATATAGCAGGTGTGTGGTTTTAGAGGACACGGCGGAAACTTTTCGGCCGCCATGTTTTGTGATGATATCCATCGCTTTATCTCTGGGTTGGAAGTTTTCGAAACTACCTGTCACACACCAAGATTGACCAATAAACGGTTGTAACTCGCTCTTTTCCCTTTCATCGGTTGTAAATTTAACTCCGACAGAAATCAATTCTTTGATTAACTTATTTGTTTCTTTATCTTTTGTATAAAAAAGTAGCGCTTTTATAGTTCTAGGACCAATACCGTGGATTTCAGAAAGTTCTGATTCAGCATCTTTTTTCTTGCAAACAGCTACAATTTTATCCCAAGAATCCAAACCATTTTCAATAAGGACTTCTGTTACTTTCGGCCCAATCTCATTCAATCCCAAGGATGGTAAGGTAAATCGAAAATCTTTTTCTTTGGATTTTTCGATGCCAGATAATATAATTTCAACCGATTTTTCACCAAATCCGTCTAAGACGATAAGTTCGGAACGTCGTTTATGCAGTTTATATAAATCAATGATAGAATGAATCCATTGTTTGTTATAAAAGGATTCAATTTGTTTTTCGCCTAATCCTTCTATGTTCATTTGTTTTTTAGAACAATAGAATATAAGAGTATTCTTTTCTCTTTCAGGGCAATGTCTATTTGTACAAAAGAAATCAACGGATTCATCAACCTTTACTAATTTTGTATTACAAGAAGGACACTTACTTGGAAGTTTAAAAACTCCATTCGGAGGAGGCGAAATTACCTTTTCCACAGCAGGAATGATTTCACCACGTTTCGAAATTAAAACTTTGGCGCCGATTCCTGCACCCAATGCGTCAATGTAGTCTTGGTTATGTAATGTTGCATAAGTAACAGTTGTTCCAGCTAGAAGTGTAGGAGTTACTTTGGCTCTTGGAGTGATTTTTCCCGTTCGGCCAATCGCAAAATCAATTTCTTCGATTTCGGTTTCTTTCATCAAAGCATCAAATTTAAATGCTCTTGCCCATCTGGGAGATTGCGAAGTTTCGCCGAGGGATTCTCTTTTTTCAAGTGAATTTAATTTAATCACCAATCCATCAATTGGAAACGGCATTTTATCTTTTTTGCTTTTAAATTCATCGATTATTTTGATTAATTTATTTCCCGAAATAAATTTCGTATCTGGTGCCAGGGGAAATTTTTCTTTTTTTAAAAGGTTTAAAATGTCTTGGTGTGTGTGGAATCCTTTTCGTCCTTTTCCTAGATATGCATCGTAGACGAAAATCCTTAATGGACGTTTGGCGACTTCGTTCGGATCTTTGTGTTTGATTGAGCCTGCAGATAAATTTCTGGGATTAGCAAATTTCCCCCCATACTCTTCATTAAATTCTTCAAAATCAGAAAAATTCATAAAGATTTCACCTCGCACAGCAAGCGTTAAATTGCCTGATAGGGTGTGAGGGATTGATTTAATGGTTTTTACATTTTCTGTAACAATATCTCCAATACCACCAGTTCCCCTGGTGACACAATTGGACAACTTTCCGTCCACATAATATAACAAAATGGAAGCGCCATCAATTTTCCATTCCAATGAATATTCGAGTTCTGAGCCTGTTTTTTCTATCCAATCCGAAAGTTCCTCAGTATTGTATGTATTATCTAATGAAAGAACAGGCACCTCATGTTTAAATTTAGTAAATTGATTTGAGAGATCAGAGCCTATAGCTTTTGTGGGTGAGTTTTTTTGAATCCATTGTGGATATTGTTCTTCCAGAGATTTTAATTCACTTAAGAGTGAATCATATTCTTGGTCTGGAATAATGGGATTATTTTCTTTATAGTATCTTTCGTTATGCGAAAGAATCTCTTTAGTAAGGAATTTAATTTTTTTTTTGATTTTATCGTCTGATTCCAATCAATAAATCCCTGATTGCATATATTCTTCTGGGTCAAGTTTGCCTTCTTCAGAAACAAGAATCTCATAATGTAAATGTGGCCCAGTGACATTGCCAGTCGCACCAACTTCACCAATTAAATCGCCTTGATTTACATTTTGTCCCATTCTTACAAGTATTCTTGAACAATGACCGTATAATGTCGTATAACCAAAATCATGTTGTATCACTATGTGATGTCCATACCCAGTGCTCGAATATGAAACTTTAATCACTTTTCCAGGGGCGGTCGCGTAAATAGGAGTGCCAGTAGCATTTGCTAGGTCAACACCATCATGAAATTCCCAAAAGCCAGATGTTGGTGATTTTCTCATGCCAAATGCTGAAGTTAAGTTATAAGATAACACTGGGTTGTATAATGGGGTTGAGGACAATACAGCTGCTCGATTGTATAAAAAATCAAAGTTAACATCTACTAATTTTTGATTGGCGGTCATTCGAAATTTTAAGTTTCTAAGATCATAAATTTCATTTAAGTACTTTCTACCCACATCCAATTGTTTGTCTTCCAATTCTTCTTTCTGTATGAGTTCATATGCGGAAGATTGAATGCTATCTTCCGATGGAATTTTTAATAATTCGTCATCTTGGCCATCAATGAGCGAAAATAGTTCTATTAAATTCTCATTTAACTTAGAATATTCTTCTCGCATCTCTTCAAATTGTTGAGAATGTGTTAAGTATGTATCAAAATAATTTCCATAAATTTCTGATAGTTGATTGATTTGGGATTGAGTGTTGCTTGAGCGAACAACGGCCAAAATTGCAATGGAAAGTAGGGAAACTGTTAGCCCCAGAAAAAACACAATTGTGAAAACGGAAATTTGAAAATTAAACGAACTATCATAACCATGCGGAATGACCATAATTGTCATTCTTTGGTGTCCTTTTTCTTTGACCCGATCAATCTGTTTCTTGATCTGAGGATTGTCCTGTGAGAAAACAGATTTAAGGTCTTTAATTTTTTTCTTCATGGCAAAGCTCAGATCCTACATATATATGACGTTCGGTTTCCTTTCTTCGGTCAAGTGGAAATCCCTCATAAAATTATTAGGAATCTTATGCTTATTCTGTCTCATTTTAATTCTATATTTTGACTACCGCATCGAGTCTGCGTACGCGTCTTCAGAACATTCATCTCTCACCGAAAATATGCCTGTGGCACAAGTGGCAATCATTCCTGGTGCCGCTGTGCGTGGAAAAACACCTTCCACGATTCTATCGGATCGCCTTGCGTGCGGATTAAGTTTATATAAGGCAAAAAAAGTTAAAAAAATATTGCTGTCAGGTGATAATGGGCAATCGGATTATAACGAACTCAAACCTATGTTAGATTTTATGCTAAAAAACCAAGTGCGACCTGAGGATTTGTTTGTAGATCATGCTGGATTTCGTACACTTGATACACTTATCCGTGCGAAAGAAGTTTTTCAAGTCAAAGATGCAATTTTTGTAAGCCAGTCTTTCTTTTTACCAAGAGCTATTTATTTGGGTAACAAATTAAATCTTAAGTTGTATGCTTTTGAATGCAATTTACGTATATATAAGAAAGAGCGTTTTTATGGCTTACGCGAAATTTTTGCCAGACAACTGGCACTTTGGGATATCCTTTGGGAAACTCCACCAAAGTTTCTTGGTGATCCGTTTCCGATAGAAGGTAGTGGAGTTGCTACTTGGAAAGGTTCAATATTGTGAATTATGATTACGGGAGAATGATATGAAATTTAAAAGGCTAATTGTTGTTTTAGGTTTAGTGATGTTTACGAGCGGATCCATTTTTGGTTCCGAAGTTCTTAAGAAAGAAATCACATTTAACGTAGATCATGCTACAAAATATGTAACGGGCATTTGTTCTGATATTACTGTTGATGAGGTAAAGATCCAACAAAATGGGAGAAAATATAATCTCAAATCTCCATTCCAAATTTCTGTTCCCGTTGTTAAAATAACATCGGGTGATGATGGTCGGGATGATCATATTAAAGAAATCTTGGGATATCCTGAATTTCCATTGGTCCAAATAAAAGTGGAATCTGTCCAATTAACGGAAGGTTCTTATACGATCAAAGGCAAATTAACAATACATGGACGAACTAAAGATTTTTCGTCGAATGCGATCGTTTCTGAAGTTGAAGCGAACGTTATTTCTATTGAAGGGAAAGTGATCGCTAAATTTTCAGAATACGAACTGGAAAATCCGTCTCTTTTGTTTATGAAAGCTAAAGACGATATACAAATAAATTACGCATTTCAAATCAAAGTAAAATAGAACGACCGTTAAGCTTGATTGAGTAATAATATAAGGCGATTGTATTTGAGAATGATTTTTTTTGTCATCTCTTCGCCTTTTTTGTTTATATCAGGATGGTATTTTTTTAGTAATTCTTTAAATTTCTTTTTGATATCTGATAATTTTGCATCATGATCTAAATCAAAAAAAGTAAGCAATTCTTCTACTTCTAGGTTTATTTTTTGTTTTGATTTTTTCTTTTTTTGTTTATCAGATCTTATACGACCAAAAATTTCATAATAAGCTCTTTCTCTGAATTCTCTTGTGATGTCTCGAAAATTTAAAATTTTTGTAGGAATGAGTGCAAGAAGGTATTCGCGTAAAAATTCTTCAGCACCATACTCGAAATTGATATCTCTAGATTCTAAAAAGAAATGAATGGCTCGATTTACAAAAAAATGAATTTCAAATTTGTCCATCAAATAGGAATCAACAGCATCATCAAAATCAATTGTGGCAGTAGCAAGTAGAAGAAGTAACTCTTTATCAAGTTTATGATTATCTGTCGTTTTTTGGATCAGTGATTTGTATGATTCTCTCAGTTCATATAACGGACGTTCGCTAAAAAATATTCCGGATTTCAAAAAATCTGCAGGGACATCATCTAAATCCAATACCTCGCTCAGAAAATCAATAAGGTAATCTCCGTCCACCTCATGAAATCCGCCCGACAAAGCCATTTGTGGTTTTGTACTTCGGAATTGATAAATTTTTCTGATGCAGTCTTCTTTACGCATTTCTAGAAGTTCTGCTAGGCGATCATAAGTCAGAAACCAACGCAAGGAATCACTTTGGTTTTGTAATTCAAAAATTACATCTCCAAGGATTTGTTTTGATTTATTTGTATCTAACTTCGATACCATCTTTCTGGTTTCAACCTTTGTACCAAAATTGCAAAGCGTTTCTTTTTTGCTAGTTAAACCTTGTTCCTTTTTCTTTATTGGAAGTATGAATCATCATATTTCTGAACATCCTTCTCTCCAATCCTACGACATTTCAAATTATATAGGCCTAAGGGGAAAAAATTTTTATGAAATGGACCAAGCTTTACAACGAGTTGTCAGCAGATATTCTGAAAATTTTTCCAATGAGCATAAAGAAGCAATGGAAAAACATATCAGTGAATATGGGCAATTGGTTGGCGGAATACTGGATGAGTTAACAGAAAAATCTCACAAAGAAGGAAAGTATGGTGAAGTGATCAAATATGATCGAACTGGTAAACGAATTGATTTTATCCAGTATTCAACCGAACAAATTGAATCTAGAAAAATATCTTATGAACATGGTGTCGTCAATTTAGATTTTCATAAAGATTGGAAATTTGAATTTCCACATATTCATCGTTATGCGTTAACGTATTTGATGAATTTAAATGGAGAAGGTGGAGTTGCTTGCCCATTGGCAATGACTGATGGAATGATATTAGGACTGAAAAAAATCGGAAGCGATAAACAAAAAGAAAAATATTTACCTCTTGTTGCAGGAGAGGGAAGCCATTCTCATTTTATGGCGGGACAATACGTTACAGAACGAGTTGGTGGAAGTAATGTATCAGCTAACCGTACAATAGCTAAAAAATTAGAAAATGGAAAATGGTCACTCACTGGTGAAAAATGGTTTTGTTCCAATCCAGGCGATCTGTGGGTAACCACTGCTAAATTAGAAAATTCAAATACGATAGGATTGTTTTTAGTTCCGAGATTCAAAGAGAATGGGGAATTAAATGGTCACCATATTCTTAGGAAAAAAGATATTATCGGATCTCGAGGAAAAGTGACAGTTGAAATTATTTATGATGATGTGGAAGCAGAAGAGTTTGGCAGACCAGGTCATGGAATCGTCAATCTCATAAAGTACATTATTAAGATATCAAGAATTCATGTAGGTTTAGGTTCTTGTGGAAATGCTAGACGTAGTGTGATGGAAGCCATTGAATATGGAAAGTGGAGAACTGCGTATGGGAAAAATGTGAATCAATTTTCTGCCTTCGCAAGAAATCTCGCTGAAATGCAAATTTTGCAAACAACAAATACACTAGTAAATTTTCGTTCTATTCATCTGAGTGAAAAAGAGCATTTAGCGGCTGATATACTAATCCCACTTTTAAAATACAAATCTTCATCACAAGCAAGTTTAATCACTCAAAAGGCAATTTTATGTTTGGGTGGAAACGGTATTATTGCTGATTTTTCGCCACTACCTAGACTCCATAATGATTCTATCATTAATGAAACTTGGGAAGGAACTCATCTAATTATCACCAATCACGTATTACATGCTATGCAGAAGAAAAAAGTATTTCAGGCTTTTGACCAATTGATCTCAGAATTAACAAATGGTGCTGAAAAATCTTCTAATTTAAATTTTGTTTGGAATGTATTTTTGAAAAAAAGAAAAGATCTGAATATTATTTTAGATGAACAAACAAAGGAATGGCGAGAAATGAATCGCGTTTATATTGCAGAATTAGCCTATGGAGTCTTTGCCCTTGCTGAATTAATTGAACAAGTATTATATGATCAAAAAAAACAAAAAGAATCTATCTATTTACATTTTGCTAATGGATTTGCCGAAATTTTTGATAACGGACTGGAAGCACCAAGAAGAGCTGACGGAGTATTTATGAATTCAGTCGCAATGGATGCAATTAATCAATATTAGTGTCAAATTTAGTTTTATTAATATTATGTTTTTTATTGGGGATTCTCTTTCGACGCATTGATAGATTCCCTAAAAATACTCCTGAGGTGCTCAATGCATTTATATTGTATGTGTCCTTACCAGCATTAGTATTAAAGCATATTCATGAAGTTAATATAACTTATGAAATTCTATTACCGGCACTAATGCCATGGATGATATTTTTCATAGCAGTTCTTGTTTTTTATGTATTATATTACTTTAAAATATTCGAATTAAAGACTACGATTTGTTTGATTTTAACAGCAGGGCTTGGAAACACATCGTTTGTCGGGATTCCATTATTGGAATTATACCTTGGTAAAGATGCTATAGGTTATGCTATCATTTCTGATCAATTGGGAACCTTTTTTGTTTTAAGTTTTCCTGGATTGATACTTGCATCCATTTCTGAATCAGGTAAATGGTCATTGAGTGCACTATTAAAAAGAGTATTTTCCTTTCCACCAGTGATTGCTTTAATTATAGCCATTTTACTTCGACCTTTTGATTATCCTTCTTGGTTGATGACCGTACTTGTTCGATTAGGTGATACATTGACGCCTCTCGCTTTGGTATCAGTAGGTTTTTTATTAAATTTGAGAACATTGAAAGGTCATTCTTTTGCGCTAGGCATCGGATTGGGTGTAAAGTTAATTTTACTTCCAATGATTGTCGCTTTTGTTTATCATTTTATTACACCGAATCAATTAATGTACAAAACTATTGTAATGGAAGCCGCTATGGCACCTATGGTAACATCTACTATAGTTGCGATTGATCGAAACATAGCACCGCATCTAGCAAGTCTTATGTTAGGTATTGGGATTCCGCTTTCTTTTCTTACTACATATATTTTTTTTAACATATTAGAAGTAGGTTTTTTATGAATTTCCGATTTGTATTTTTATTAGTTATTGCTATGATATCATGGGGTATCTCTTGGCCTATTGCCAAAATGATTTCAAATTCTGTTCCGATTCATGTATTGGTTTTTTGGCGATTCTTGATAACCTTTGCTTCCGTCATTCCATTGATGCTATTATTGAAAATTCCCTTTTTACTAAAGTCTGGCCGTGATTATTTTGATGTAATCATAGGTGGAATCATATATACCTTATATAATCAATTTTTCTTTTTGGGTTTGAGCAATGGATTGCCAGGTGCAGGTGGAGTTCTCGTAACTACTTTAAATCCTATAGTCACTTTTTTTATTGTCGCTATATTATTAAAGAGAGGAGTTAACAAAAGACAGTCGTTAGGTTTATTCTTTGGTTTACTTGGGGGAATGACAATTTTAAAAGTCTGGGAAATCTCAATTGATAACTTAATTCAATCTGGAAACCTATTTTTTCTTTTAGGATCTATCACTTGGGCCGTACTTTCTTTGAATAGCCAAAGGTCCGGTAAAAGTATGTCACCGATCGCCTATAGTCTATATGTTTATGCTGTTGGGACTATTATTGAATTTATGTTTTGCTTTCAAGATCCGACATTGTTAACCGTATTTTCCTTTGGTGCAGAATTTTGGTTGATTGTCTTTTATCTTTCTATTATTTCTACGACCTTTGGAACAACAGTTTACTTTTATGCGGCTAGGAATTTGGGATCTGACATTGCAAGTTCATTTATATTCACAGTGCCACTTTCCGCATATCTTTCCAGTTATTTAATCTTAGGTGAAAAGATTCAGGCCAATGTTTTGATTGGCGGAGCACTCGCGATCATTGCCGTTTACCTTATTAATTCTGGTAAAAGAGTCATTAAGATAGATCCGATATTAGAGAATTAGAATGGTCTTAATTAATATTTTTTGTCTTCATCTTCTGGAATCATCGATCCATAATAATTGACCAAAGCTTGATTTTTAGATTGTAAAACTCGATTTGTTTCTTCTACAAACTTTCTTTTTTCTAGAATTTTTTTTCCTTTAGACCAGATTTCTTCTGGATCTTTAGTTAAGTAATTGCCCGGGTGTCTCGAAATAAAATCTTCAACTAACATAGTTGCCTGAGATATTTCAATATGATGTTCATTTTCCATTAATAATTTTGCAATGATTTGATTTGGCAATAATTTATGAAATTGTTTCCATCCTTTAGTTATGCGATAAGATAATTCAAGGGTAGCGTCATCGTTATGTGCATATTGTGAAATTGGGATGGGATCACAAAATTCTACATAAACATTTGTTCTTTTCGCAAGAAAGCCTGCCATGCCTAATTCTTCATCAATGTCACAGAATTGATTATCTTCTGGGACTGATTCATAAGAAATTGAAATTGGAACGATTAAAATTTCTGTACCCGAGCTTCGAAACGCATTTACTGCTGTAGTTAATAGTCCTGTTTTGACTGGAACAATAGCTCCAGTCCTTGATCTAGTACCTTCTGGATAAACAAGGGAAGGTATACCTTGTTCAAGCATAACTTGCGAATATAAAGTTAAACATTCAAGGTATAAACTATTTCGTGTTCGTTCTCGATCTACTGCGTATGCGCCCAATGATTTTAACATCCACTCCCAAAAAGGATTTGACATTAAGTTTATCCCAGCCGCATAACGGGGAACAGGAAGTCCTAAGTGGAACAATGAATATGCGACTTCCACGGAATCTAAATGAGATCTATGTGTGGGGGCATATAAAACATTATATTTTGATGATAATGCTTTCACTACTTCGGTTTTTCCACCGACATGAGGTATCATTGAACCTTTGAGAAATCCCCCAGAAAATAGACGAATCGGTGCAATAAAACGTAACAAAGATTCACGAACTGTAGGACTATAATTATCAGCTATCTCTCGAACATAAAATCGAATCAGTTCTTTTATGAAAGTAGAATCTTCATCACTATTTGCACGATTGAACTTTTGCCAGATTTCCATTTCGGCAGAGAATTTATTTTCTTCGAGTTTTTGTTTGGTTCGTTTAGCTTTTGTTAATCTTTTTTGAGTAGATTCTATGATTGCCGAAGATTGTTTTTTGATTCTTCCAATACTACCTTGAGAATTTTGGACATTTTTTAAAATTCTGTCAACAAGCAAGGTGTGAAAGTCTATTCCCGATGTTAAGTCAAGGCCAACACGTTTAGGAACGACTGGAGGTGGCGCAAGAGTTTGGTTGCTTCCACCTTGTATATAATTAATAAGAGCTTCTGGTGGTTGTTTTCTAGTAAGTACATCAAATAAGATTCGATGTAAAGTAAAAGGTAAACGAATTTCATTAGCGAGTTCTATGAGAATACTTAATGCATAGGTTCCTTCAATATTATCATGCCATTTATCGGATTCCCTTTCGATAAATTGTTTTGGAGAAAAAAATATTTCAATCCGATCACGGATGCTCAATTTTTCTTGTCCGCTTAACAATTCTCCAACGATTTTTCTTCCAAAATTTCTATTTCGACTTTTTCCACTTGTCGCGGTTGCTATAAAGTCGGCTAGGCCAGATCTTCCCATAACAGTATCAATGCGAGCCCCGTATTTCATGGCTAAGTCTCGAACTTCTTGGAATCCATTTGATAAAAGCTCACCTAATAGATTTGAGCCATAATGAGGCATTAGTGAGACAATTCCAGAAGCAATGGCCATCGGATTTTTAGCAACGCCAATGATTTCCATCCCATGCACGTCTTCTGTAATGGATGAATTGATTCTATTTGAGTTAAAAATTTCGGAAATAAATTCGCTCGTCTTTTTTTCGGATGAACCCACATTGAAATAAGCATATTTTTCTTCCATGATCTCAGCAATCATAGATGGTCCATTAACAACTGCTATCGTAGAAGAAGTAATATTTTTTTCTTTTAAAATAAATTCAAGATATTGACTATAAGTGACGAATCCGTGCTTTTTTCTATATTTGGAGTCCAAAATACCTTTTGTAAAAAAAGAAAATACAAAATCATTTTTGGGACTTATGGTATCAATTAATGAGTGCAGACTGTCCATAAAAGATCGGGAAGGAACAGCGATATGAAATGCCCAATCATCCCTTCCAAAAATTTCTAAACTAGATACAATTTGGACATGATCGGGAATGTCCAAAGTGATTCCCATAATTTCTGTTTGGCGTCTGCGTTTTAAAGATTCTACGATTTCCCGGTCAGGAATCCAAAGCACGACTTCATCAAATTTTTTAGCAATCAGGGAGGATATGATCAGACCCATAGGTCCGCTACCCAACACTGCTTGCCTTAAATCGTTATATGCTATTGCCATAGAGAAGGGTGCTATTTAGTTTCTTTTTCACCAAGAAATCGAGTGGCTAATTCTGGAAAGTAAGCCCCTAACAAGATCAAGGTTAATCCAATTAAATTCGGGATAGAAAAAAAACGAAATGGAGTCGCCCCGCGATCCAAGCCGACATTTATGATGCAAACAAACCATCCACCAAGAATTAAACCTAGACCAATGATATGAAATAGAAATTTTTTAAACATAATAGAAATTCTCCTTTGTGTCCTCTTTTTGTTGATTGTAATTTATTACAAATTGAAAGTATCAATTCTTAAGGAAATCGTCAAGTCACAATGAAATTCATATCTATCCTTATTTCCCTGATTTTTGTTATGCCTGCTGTATTTGGCTATTACCAAGTATGGTTTAACCTGACTCATATTCAGGAAATCAATTTAGCAATTGCACTTGTCTCCGCCTACTTATGGATTTCTGAATTGATACCTCTTTATGTGACCGGATTTTTGGTTTTATTTTTAGAACTAGTTTGGCTAATACCGTCTTGGGGAGTTGGTGCTCCAAAACCCGCGGTATTCCTTTCTTGTTTTTTTTCAGAAACCATTTTACTCTTCTTAGGTGGATTTGTAATTTCTCAGGCAATTTCACATTATAATTTAGATCAATCTTTGGCTCGCATTGTAATTAAAAAAACTAGAGGTTCATCAATTCTTTTGTTATTGGGTCTTGGGTTTTCTACGGGATTTTTATCTTGTTGGATGAATAATACTGCGACAGCTGCAATGATGTTAGGTTTAGTTATGCCTATGCTAAAAACTTTAAACGAATCATCGCATTTAAGGAAGTCGATTTTGTTTGTGGTACCATTTTCTGCGAATTTAGGTGGAATCGGAACACCTGTGGGAACTTTGCCCAATGTGATCGGCATAGGATATATGAAAGAAAAAGGTATTGATATAGGTTTTTTACCCTGGATGGCTTTTGCCATTCCTGTGTGTATCATTTCTATCTTTGCCTTATGCGTCTTGCTTTACTTTTTATATCTTAGAGGTAAAGAGGAAGAAAGTAAAAAACTTTTTGTTTTACCAAAGAGTGTTGATGGCAAGTATAATAAAAAGACAATCATTAGCTTATCTATAATCCTTGTTACCGTTTTTGGATGGCTGACTTCTGACTTTCATGGCATACCAAACGGCACCATTGCACTTTTTCCTGTTATCACATTCTTTGGTTTTAAATTACTCTCTCTAGAAGAGTTCCGCTCCCTTTCTTGGGATGTTTTGATCTTAATGGGTGGTGGGATCGCCCTTGGTAAAGCATTAGAAGAAACGGGCCTTGCTAAACATTTGATCGAATCATTTATGTTAGATGGAAAATCTCCCTTATTTTTATTTGTATTTTTTAGCTTTATGTCCCTTTCCTTATCATGTTTCTTGAGCAATACTTCTGTGGCAAATTTACTATTACCGATTACTATGGGTCTGCCTCAGATGGTAATACTCCCTTCCGCACTAGGCGCGACAATAGGTGCCTCGCTTGCGATGCCGTTTCCGATTTCAACACCACCAAATGCTTTGGCCTTTAGTTACGGTGGCATTCGTAGTTCCGAGATGGCTAAGGTAGGAGGATTGATATCGGTCATTGCCATATTAATTTTTTTGACAGTGGGCGGAGGCATTCTTTATCTCATGGATTGGGTTCATTTTTCAAATTAACAAAGTAAAAAAGACTTTTCGAATGCATCATAATCTGTACGATTCAAGCGGATCATGCTAAAGATTAGATTTTTTTTATTTCTTGTTATACTTTTACTTTCAAATTGTTATAATTATTTAAGTGAAGATGTGCCAATCGTCACGAGACCCTTTTTAAATCAAAGGTTGGCACTTCTTACTGTGAAAGTTATCTCACCAGAATCTGCTCATTCTACAAACCAATTAACAGCACTCTATTCCAAATACATTTCAGATACTGGTTATTTTGGGAAAGTGATAACAGATGGAATTCGAAGTGCACATCATATAGATATATATACTTCGGAAGTGAACGAATATGAACATTTTTGGATTTCATCAATCTCAACTTTATTTATGTTAGGAACACTTGGACTTTTACCATCCATGTATTCGCAAGAGAGAGTTTTACACGCAGATTTTTACATCAATGATAAGTTAGTTGGTCGGGAAAGATACCGACAAAAACATACCACACTTTTTGGAGTTCCATTTTTTTTAATTTGGGAAACTGGAATCAAAGAAGCTAAACTTATTGAATACAACAAAGAAAGAAATATGATAAATAATATGATACAGGATTACAATCGTTACTTATAGGAAAAGTTTATGAATAGAATTTTAATAATAGCCTTACTTTTGATTTTTTCCAATTTTTATGGTTGCCTCACACCACCCAAAAAACAAGAAAAAGTAGAAACCAAACAAGAAACAAAAGAAGTAGCCAAAGAAACTGTTTCAAAAACTGTTGAAGGCCAACCAGAATTAGCTTTTTTAGAATCTATCGAAGATGGAAGAAATTTACCGAGTTCCAGTGCCTGGAAAGAAGAACAATACTCGGAATTCAATGAACAGACTTTTTTTTCTTATGCGCCGGCGAAAGAGATTATAGATTTTAATAAAATAGATTACCCACTTTTGAATGCTTCCATCTATTATGCGGCTAGTCGCGAAAGAAAAAAGTTAGGTATGAAACCATTTCGCTTTTCTGAGTTATGTGAACAAGCGGCATTTGGTCATGCGCAAGATATGGTTAAGTATGATTTTTATTCTCATACGAGCAAAGTTTCTGGCAAAGAAACCTTAAGAGACCGATTGGAACTTGTGGGAATCAAAGATAGTATATCTGGACAGAATATAATTGCTTCGTTTGGAATTGATTACAAACCTGGAACACCTGTTTATACTCCAGAGCAAAACACACATAAAAAATTTAGTTATCAAAAGAACGGAACCCCAATTCCTAATCATAGTTATATTAGTCTTGCCGAATCACTATTGGAATCTTGGATGAATTCACCTGCGCAAAGGCGAAATATTCTAAATCCAGATTTTAGTTTTTTAGGTGCAGGTTCTTTTCATTATAAAGATGCAAAATTTCAAAATATTGATAAAATCAAGGCAGTTCTCGTACTTTCATCAAAGCCCTAATTTTTTAACAATTTCAAATTCTTTTTTTGCCACGGGCTGGATAGACAATCTAGCCCCTTTTTTTATCACCATCATTTCTTCCAATCCTTTGGTGATTTTCAATTCATCTAAGGAAATTCTTTTTTTAAATTTGGCAACTAACTTTAATTTGACTCCATACCAACGCGGATTGTCTTTTGGAGCCTTTGGGTCAAAGTATTTGCTATTTGGATCATATTGATGAGGGTCTGGCAATCCACCTTCCACGACTTCTGCGATACCTACAACAGAGGGTGGGTTGGCATTGCTATGATGAAATAAAACCAGATCTTCTGCTTTGACTTCATCTCTGAGATAGTTTCTGGCTTGGTAGTTGCGGACACCTTCCCAGAACGAGACTTTTTCTCGTTCCAGGTCATCGATAGAAAAGACATCCGGCTCAGTTTTAAAGAGCCAATATTTCATATGTTATGTGAAAGCAGGTTTTGCGTCTGTGGAACCCTTGGATTTTTTTATCGGAGAGTTCGCCTTGCGTTTGTTATCCTGGTATGTAGATTTTTCACCGGCTGGATGAACAATCGCCATTAATTCAGTAGCATCAATCGTTTCTTTTGAGAGTAAAGCTTTGGCAATGCCTTCTAACTTTGCTTTATTCTTTTTGACCATATCTCGACCACGATCAAGAGAAGTCTGAACGATGCGTTTTACTTCTTGGTCTATCAAAGCCGCAAATTCTTCTGAATATGGTTTGTTTGAATGTCCGTAATCTCTTCCGACGAAAGGTGAATTTTCAGCCCCGCCATAATTAATTGTTCCGAGTTTTTCGGACATACCCCATTCACAAACCATTCGACGTGCAATGTTAGTCGCTTGTTGGATGTCATTGCTCGAACCATTTGAAGGATCACCAAATATAAGTTCTTCGGCGATGTATCCGCCCATTGACATGACAATTCTATCTAAACAATACTGTTTGCGATAAGAATGTCTGTCTTCCACAGGTAGAGATTGAGTGAGTCCTAGGGCTCGTCCTCGTGGAATGATTGTTACTTTGTGAACTGGTTCTGTATAAGGAAGTAAGGTTCCAAGGAGTGCGTGACCTGCTTCATGGTAGGCTGTCATTTCTTTCTCTTTTTCAGAGATTAACATGGACTTTCTTTCTGGGCCCATTAAAACTTTATCACGAGCTTCTTCTAATTCTTCTTGGGTCACACGTTTTTTATTTCGTCTCGCCGTGAGTAATGCGGCTTCGTTGATTAAATTGGCAAGATCTGCGCCAGTAAATCCTGGAGTCCCACGAGCAATCGAGTTGATTGATATATCAGATACCATTGGCACTTTTTTAGCGTGAACTTTAAGAATCTCTTCACGTCCACGAAGATCTGGAAGATCCACTATCACTTGTCTATCAAAACGACCTGGACGTAATAGGGCAGGATCAAGAACGTCTGCACGGTTTGTTGCCGCCATCACGATCACACCTTCATTCATTTCGAATCCGTCCATTTCGACTAACATCTGATTGAGTGTCTGTTCACGTTCATCGTGCCCACCACCAAGACCTGCACCGCGAAGTCTACCTACAGCATCAATCTCATCTATAAAAATAATACATGGTGCATTTTTCTTGCCCTGTTCGAAAAGGTCGCGCACTCTAGAAGCACCGACGCCCACAAACATTTCCACAAAGTCAGAACCAGATATGGAAAAGAATGGAACTGCGGCTTCTCCAGCTACGGCTTTCGCAAGTAAGGTTTTACCTGTTCCAGGAGGACCAACTAACAAGACTCCCTTAGGAATTCTTGCACCAATCGCTTGGAATTTTTTAGGATCTTTTAAAAATTCAATAATTTCGAGTAATTCTACTTTCGCTTCTTCGCATCCAGCAACATCACCAAATGTTATTTTGACCTTCGGATCAACATTCATCTTAGCTCGTGACTTTCCGAATGTAAATGCTTTGTTACCTGAGGCTTGCAATTGGCGCATCATAATAAACCAGATAAATCCAAGAACAAATAACCACGGTAAGATGCCGTAAATCATGCTCCAGAGTTTATTTTCGTCGGCTGATTTCGCAGTGAAAGATAAACGTGACTTCCTGAGTTTTGTAACCAAGTCATCGTTAATCGGTGCAATGTTTGTTTTGAAAGCTTTGGGCTTATTGTCCTTTGAGTCAGAAGGAATGTACCAACCTTCGATCAATTCTCGATCTATCATGATCTGTTGTTTGCTTGTGATATCCTTTCCTTCTTTGGAAGTGATACGACCTATGGGTTTTTTACCTTCCACGGGCTCAACCATGTTTAGAAATTCAGAGTAACTGATCTCGTCTGGTTTACCGGCAAAGTCTTGGCCTTTGTATACAGTATATAATACGACGAGTAAAATAAGGAGGAATAGAAATACAGATTTAATGTTTTTGTTCATGAAAGCAGTCTCCTTGATTAGACTGTATCAAAGGTGATATTTCTGAATCACTTCGTCGATATCGCCCATGGAAATCGATCGAATTGCGGCTTCCGCATCGTTGATGATCTGAATCAGACTTAGGTTTTCCAATGGCTCAAAATCATCACGTAAAAATTCATCTCTTTTTTTAACAACATACTTAGAATTACGAACACCGATCCTAATTCGAATGAAATTGGGCGAGCGTAAGGAAACGGATACGGATTCCACACCAGGATGCCCGTCACTTTCTCCGCCTTTTGTCACAACGATTTGGCCAAGTTCTAACTGAAGGTCTTCGTGGATAAGAACTATGTCTTTTACTTGAATTTTTAAAAAACTCGCAATATAGAGAACAGATTCTCCAGAGAGATCACTGAAAGTTTGAGGTTTAAGTAAAACAACTTCGTCACCCTCAAATTCCCCACGACCAATAAGAGACTTTTTCTTTTTCGTTTTGATTTCGATGCCAATGTTGTTCGCAATGACATCGAGAATTTTAAAACCAATGTTTGATCTATTATTGTTATATTTATCGCCTGGATTACCCAGGCCGACGATAAGCTTCATCGCTTGTTAAACTAAACTATTTTTTTGCAGCTTTTTTAGCGGCAGGTTTTTTGGATGCATTTTCAGCTTCTGCTTTTTCCGCTCTTTCTGCTGCCAAAATCGCTTTTGTTTTATTACAAGAAGTAACAATCGGATCACCATTTACAATGATGTCCCAAGATTTTGGAGTAGGTAGTTCAGAAACTTTGATGCTCATTCCCACGTCTAGACCTGTAACATCTACCGTAATCACATCCACTAAATCTTCTGGAGTTGATTTAACTCGAAGTTCGTGGATAAGATGTTCAAATTGACCACCAGCTTTTGAACCTTTGGCAACTCCAGTTGTTTTAACTGCAACAGTTGTTAGGATCTTTTTGCCAGGGGTAACTTTAAAGAAGTCAATATGTCTGATTTGACCTGTGTGCGGGAAACGTTGTACTTCTTTTACGAATACATTTTCCTTTTTTCCACCTAAGTCAACTTCGATGAGAGTCGCTTTTCTAATTCCAGAATCGATCAACTTTTGAATTTCTTTTTCAACAACGGATGCTGAAGTAGCTTGTCCGCTCCCAATGATATTGGCAGGCACGAGACCTGCAACGCGCATACGTCGAGCTGGTCCTTTTCCTGTAGTTGTTCTTGGTTCTGCTTTGATGCTAAATTTTTCCATGATTATGTTCCTTTAAGTTATGAAAACAGGCTAGAGATAGATTCTTCGGTATGAATCCTTTCGATGGCTTTAGCAAACAGTGGAGCGATCGAGAGGGTTTTCAAGTTATTTATTTTCTTTGTGTCGGGCACGAGGATAGAATTTGATAAAACTATTTGTTGGAAGTTGGCACTATTTAGCTTTTCTGGGGCTTCGCCAGAAAGAACACCATGAGTAGCACAACACATGACAGATTTTGCTCCGTTCTCGTATAACGCTGTGGCAGCTTTCGCAATGGTGCCACCTGTATCAATCATATCATCTAAAATGAGGCAATGTTTGTCTTTTATGTCACCTATCACGTTCATTACGACAGATTCATTTGCCTTTGGTCGTCTTTTGTCTATTACTGCTAGGGAACCATTTACTTTTTTTCCAAAATTGCGGGCACGTTCTGCTCCACCAGAATCTGGTGAAACAATTGCTAGATCATCAAGTTGAAGCGAATTGATGTACTCCGCTAATACGGGAGAAAAATACAAATGATCTACAGGAATTCGAAAAAATCCTTGGATTTGATCTGCATGTAAATCCATCGTCAATACTCTGTTAGGTCCGACTGTTTCAATCAAATCAGCGACAACTCTCGCAGAAATAGGAACTCTAGGTTCTACTTTTCGATCTTGGCGGCCGTAACCATAATATGGAAGCACAGCTGTGATCCTTCTTGCTGATGCACGGCGTAAGGCATCGATGATTAGGAGTAACTCCATTAAGCTGTCGTTAGATGGAAAGCTGATGGATTGAACGACGAAAACATCTCGGCCCCGGACATTCTCTTCAATTTTGACAGAGCTCTCACCGTCCGAAAACCTTTTCACAGAAATCGCACCATTGGGGATTCCTAAATTTTGGCAAATTTCTTCAGCAAGAGGCCGATTTGCATTTCCAGAAAATACCGCTACTTCTTTTGGATTCATACGCCAACTAATCCTTTTTCTATATATTGTTCCGCTGTTTGCAGGTCTTCTGGTGAATTGATTCCGTGGCTTTCCAATGAATTTGCCAAAGTGAGTGCGCCAACTTTCAAACCAAGTTGAACACAAATCTTAATCACATCTGTAAGATAATATTCTTTCTGAGCATTATCATTACCAATTTGTTTTAAAGCCGAATATAAATGTTCTGTTGAAAAACAATAGGTTCCTGTATTTACTTCGTTTACTGATTTTTCTTCATCGGTCGCATCTTTTTGTTCTACGATACGAAGAAGAGATCCGTCATCAGAGCTACGAATGATCCTACCGTAACCAGTAGGGTCGGTCATTTTTGCGGAAAGAACAGTCGCTGTGTAACCTTTTTGAATATGGGTTGATAATAAAGATTGAAATGATTGAGAGGAAATAAGAGGAGCGTCACCACAGGCAACTAACACATATTTATCGGAAGATTTTATATTTGCTTCTGCACAAAGAACTGCATGTCCAGTACCCAATTGTTCTGTTTGTTCTGCAAATTCAACACCAGGAAAATCTTTTGCAATTTCAATCACTACATCTTTACGATATCCAACAACAATGACTTTACGTTTGATATTCGCAGATTCTATATTTTTTAGAACATGAATCAGAAGTGGGGATTTGTTTAGTACAACCGCAACCTTGGGAAGCTCACTCTTCATCCGAGTTCCTTTCCCCGCCGCCAGGATAACAGCAGTTACAGTCGATTCAATGCTCATATATTTGTTAAAATGAAAATAAAAACTGGCTGGCCTGCTAGGATTCGAACCTAGGGAATGGCGATACCAAAAACCGCTGCCTTACCACTTGGCGACAGGCCAGTTTCTATATAGAGAAGGACACAAAATCAACCTCAGAGAATTGAAGTCTCATAGAATTTAACAAAACTTCTTGTGCAGTTTTTGAGCTTACTAAGCCATAAAAACATGAACCAGAACCAGAAAGAGAAGCATATTCTGCTCCGTTCTGTAAAAATCCTAACTTCAATTCCTTTAAATCGGAGTGGGTCTGGAAAGCGACTTTTTCGAACTCGTTCTCAAGAATGCCATTTAGGCTTTTCCAATCACCGACCTGAAGATTTCGAATCACATCCTCTGTCAGAGTTTTCCATATTTTTGAATCAAGGGTATTTTGTAAACTTTTTTGGAGTCCCTCGTACATTGCTTTCGTAGAAAGTGAATGTCTAGGAATAGCAAGAATTCCGTAAGCTTTTCCAATTTTAATGGGTTCTAAGATATCTCCGATTCCTGAAACAAAGCAGTTTTGGTCTTGGAGAAAAAAAGGGACATCGGCACCTATCGATTTGGCCAATTGGTTTTTCTCAATTGGATTTAAAGATGTAAGAAGAAACAATTCTTTCAGAAGGCTACCTGCATTGGAACTTCCTCCACCTATGCCACCTTCAGGAGGGATACGTTTTGTTAGGTGAACTCTAAGTCCGATTTTATCATTTAGGTAGGGAAATATTTTTAAATAAGCTTTGGTCAAAATATTTTTTGAAATATCACCACGTTCTGATACTGCTTCGAAAAGTGTGGCTTTTTGTGGATTCAGTTGGTTTATTGATACCAATTGGAATTCTGGTACTTCATTGTTTTTTAGAGGAAAACTTTCAAAATCAAAATCATCACCAAAATCTGTCCTAATAAATATACTTCTGATTTCATGATATCCATCAGGTCTCTTACTCGGAACGTCAAGCCCTAAGTTGATCTTTGCTACAGAGAGGGACATCGTATTTTTTTATTAGAGGGTAGAAAGAGTGTCGCTTAACTGCTGTAATATCTTTTCTTTCATATGGATAGGCGAAGTGACAATTATGCTTTTACCATAACCTAAAATAGTATTGATAAACCAAACTTCTTCGCGTATGGGTGCTTCATATAAATAATAGGTAGTTCCATCTATGACTTTGGATTCGGATAAGTCTTTCAGGGGTAATTTTTGACTCAAATGATAAGATGAGGCATCAGTAAGATAAAGTTTAGCCAATTCATCATTTGATTTTGGTTCAGCAGAAATTAGCTGAGTAAAACCTTCTAACCAATCTTTGGCGTTCTTCGGCAAATCTACAAATTTATTTTCTGCATTGATACAAGATAAAATACAATCTAACCTAAAAGATCGAAACGATTCTTTTTGGAGATCATAGGCCAGAAGATAAGAATCATTTTCTTCCCATAAAAGCCAAGGTTGTACAATTCGATCTTCTTTTTCTTTTTTGTCTCTTTTCCAATAACTGATCGTAACACTAGTTTTATGGAGAATGGCTTCTTTGAGAAATGTTTTTACTTTTTGGTTTGTTTCCCAATTTCCCGAAGGAATGATCGAATCAATTTTTTTTACAATGGATTCGATGATAGATTTGTTCTTCGTTTCATCAGAATTTAAATTTGATAAAACCATTTGTCTGAGTAAAATCCATTCATCCGGATTTAAAGGTAGGATTTTATCTACATCAATAGGAAGTATGATTTTTACTTTTTCACCGTCATAATCAATGTCAACGCAGTCCTGTGGCGAATACGGATACATTTCTATCATATACAATTCACCTAACTCTTTTTTGAGTTCGGTGATTGTTTTGTGACCTGTAATTTTTTGTAATTCTTCCAAACTTAATCCTTCAGGATGTGAGGAAAGTATCCTGATCAAATTAAGTTTGGATGCCGCACGAAGCGTTGAGGGATTCATTAAACTTCGAGTAAAACCTTTAATTCTTTAGCGTTGGATGCACAGAGAGATTGTTTTTCTATGTTTTTTGCTTTTAGATGTCCGCCTGTGAGTCTTTGACTGACAACGCTTGGTCCAAAATCAACGATAGCATGGATTGAGTCTGTGAAAACAGGAGCAATCGCCAAATCCCAGTAAAGTGGTTCGATAAGTACCATTTTAAAAAGTATGTTTCTTAGATTTCCATCTTTTTGTAAATTATGACCATCGAAGATACTATAAACGGGAACCTTTAAATCACTTCCCGAATACGGGAATGGAACAACACTCGCATCACCATTTTCAAATAAAGGAAGAGACTCATTCATAAATGGGCAATGGAAGGGAGCTGTGGTTTTTAAAAAAACAAATTTGAATTTTTTTTCATCCATTTCCGCTTTCCACTTTGTGCGAAATTTTACCAAAGAAGAGGGAAGTCCAGAGAGGATCATAGAATCTGGTGTGTTGTAGAGAGAAATATATATGGTATCTTGTCCTTTCAAACCAAGAGATTCATTTGTTTCTTTCACGCGCGATTCCAATTCATCTTTTGAATAGCCAATCACAGCCACCATAGGGGATGGATTTTTGTCTGCGTTTACTTCACTCGCCTGAGCTACGTCAGCTGGTATCGAAAAGTCAGGATAAACTTTTTGGCCATTGTATCCCAGATAAAAAACAAATTTCAGAAAGTCAGCGTATGCTTTTAAAAATTCAGCACCTTCTTTTCCGAGACCAACAAGTGCACCAGCAATTACACCTTGGCTATGACCTGAGATGCCACTTGTAGCTTTGATTAATTCGGATGTCGGATTGCCACGTTTGGTGATTAAAACATAATTGGCAATTTGTGTCATAAAAATACCAGGAACGGAAATTGGTGCACGTGCTAAATAATCCTCTGAGGGAGCCGCATCTGGATTTTCTACCCATGCTTTGAAATCAAAACCTTCATTAAGGAAAGGACTTTTACTTTCACGAGTAAATATTTCTGCGGTCGTTTTAAAAGTAACTTCGAAGAATTCTTTAAGATCTGGTTCTTGGTATAGTTTAGATAATTCCTTGAGGTAAGGGGAGCCTTGTCCTCCAAATTGCAAAAAAAATTTTTGAGACTGAGCATTGAAACTTGAGAGAAGTTTTGCAGTTGTCATTATATGATCCTAGGATTGGTTTTTCTGATACATTAGAAAAACTACTTCTGCAAACAAGGAGAAAATTGATGCAAAGATTTGGGCTAAGAACCAATGGATATAAATTTATAATAGATTAAATTTCCTGGCGTCGTTTCAGTCTTAGTATTTTAAATATCTATTTTCTAAATATCAATTGCACTTTATATTAGAGAAGTTTAAATACCGAATGATAGATTATTTGGTGTTTAATAGTGATTAGGCGATTTTGGCTTTTCGGACCGAGCTTACATGAATGAACTTCAAGAAATATTTTTTAAGAAAGTTTTTAGATTACAATTGTTATACTGTCAACAATTGCCCATTAGGATGCTGAATTACATCCTGCTATAATTATTAGAGAAGAAAGATTAGATTCAAATAGAGCTTTAAGCTGCTACTTTAGTCGTTCTGAGATTTTCTTTGATCCTTTGGTGATCCAATGCCAACAACTCAATATTTTCGGTATAGGATTTGAAGTCGATTCGTCCTGAAGATAAATCCTCATGGAGAAGTGCTAGTAGGAGATAGAACATAAGGCCTCCGTCGGAATCAAACTACTTATGTGACATAATTCGAAAAGTCTTTTTTATCGGACGAAACAATTTGTCAATGGTTTGATTCTATTCTCAAAATCGGTCAAAATTAGAAAAACAGGAGTAAAAATCTTACGAATGAGAAGGATGATTCAGGGTGATTCGAATGAATTTTGCTAAATTGTATCCTCCAGGTTTTGAAATTCCTTTCCAATCGTCTTTTTTAATCTGCTTACGGCAATAGGAAGATCCACATCCACAAACAAAAGTTTGATCAAAATTGACTGTGAAGGTTGCATAATCGATTGTTAATTGTTCATTCTCTTGAATTTCCTTTCTTGCCAATATATTGTCATGGCCATCAAATTCCGTATTTGGGTCGCAGGCATGGTTGATGAAGTTGGCAGGATTCATGAGAGCCATTGTGCTAAACGTACCCTTAGTTTGGCCAAAGGCGACATCAAAACTATAAGTTAAAAAAGCTTCTCGCTTTTTGTGATCTAATGATTGTATTTCCTCAACCGAAAGTGTGATCCAATCCTCTGTCAGATCCGCATACCACATAGCTTCCGTAAGAATCATATCTCCTATTTGATATTTTTTATTGGCAAAAAGTCCAAAATTTGAGTCATCAAGAGGTTTTTTCTCAATCATAATATGAAATTCTAAAACTGATTCAAAATATGGAAACGCAAGAAAAAATATACTTTTAAAGTGAAAATTTTCCCATTAAATTCTTTTAATTCCTATTTTAAATTTAGAAGAAAAAATAAAAATTTATGAAATCCACCTTACAACCAATAGACTATTTAATTCTTTTTGTTTTTATATTTTTTATGATTATCATAGGTTATTTGCTGAAAAAAAAGATGCAAGGCTCATCGGATTTTTTACTGGCGGGCCGTAAAATACCAGGTTGGGTCACGGGCATTGCCTTTATCTCCGCGAATATTTCCGCCTTGGAATTGTTAGGTATGAGTGCCAGTGGTGCCGAATATGGGTTTATGACATTTCATTTCTATTATTTAGGAGCCATACCTGGAATGATTTTTCTAGGTATTTTTATGATGCCATTTTATTATTCTTCCAGAATTCGATCTGTTCCTGAATACCTTCGTTATAGATTTAATCGTCCTGCCCACTTACTCAATTCACTTATCACACTCGTTTCACTCGCATTAGGTTCAGGTATCTATTTATATTCATTATCGCTAATTTTTGATATCATGTTTGGATGGAATCCACATCTATCTATTTTGATTAGCGCTGTTATTGTTCTTGTTTATACTTACTTTGGTGGTCTTAGTTCTTCAATTTATACAGAAGTGATGCAGTTTTTTCTAACTGTATTTGGATTATTTCCCCTTGTATGGATAGGAATCGTTAAGGCTGGAGGTTGGGACGGACTACTTGCCCAAGTTCCAGAAACGCACAAACATATGTGGATTTATTTACCAAATGGCAATAATCCTTTGGGTTGGGATATTTTATCCGTCACAGTTGGTTTGGGATTTGTGCTTTCGTTTTCTTATTGGACCTGTGGTTTCACAGAAGTGCAAAGGGCAATGGCGGCAAAAGATTTCCAAGCGGCTAGAAGAACGCCACTTATCGGTGCTGTGTTTAAATTATTTTTACCATTTTTAACAGTGATTCCTGGACTTATTGCACTCACTCAATTCAAAGAAGAATTGAATGGAGAGTATAACAAAAGTTTTTTGATCTTACTTCGAGAATTTTATCCTTCCGGCATGTTAGGTTTAGGGACGACGGCACTACTTGCCGCATTTATGGCAGGGATGTCTAGTTCCATAACGGCACTCAATACTATTTTTACGTATGATATCTTCCAAACTTATATCAAAAAAAATGAATCCGATTCTTATTATTTGAAAATAGGAAAAAGATCTACTATGTTTGCCGTTTTGTTTGCCGTTTTCGCATCATACATTGCTATGCGATTCGAAAATATTATGAACTATATCCAGTTATTATTCTCATTTTTTAGCGCACCTTTGATTTCTATATTTTTGTTAGGTATGTTTTGGGAAAAGGCTTCGCCATGGAGTGCATTTTATGGAATGTTACTTGGAACCATAGCCGGGATTTCACATTATATATTTACAATTTTTGGTATAATTACCTACAAATCGGCAATGGTATCAAATTTCTATGGCGCTATCTTCTCTGGACTTGTATGTTTTTTAAGCATGGTGATTGTGAGTTTTATCGAAAAACCAGTATTAGGTCGAGATCTTGAAGGGCTTATGTATTCTTCTCGAGACAGAGAACAAGATTTTTGGAATCCAAAGATCTTGGCTTGGGGAGCGGGTTTGATTTTACTTCTCGGTTGCTTTAATTGGTTTTTTCGATAAAGTTTTATGAATCTGTCATAAAATAGTAATTGAGAGAAGTTAAACTCCTCTTATGTTTGTAACTAAGTACCGAGTTCCCATGAAACCAAATCATTATACTGAAATCCCTCCTTCTTTCGAAATCAATTTAGAAATCCTAAAAGATTACGATGTACACAAACACATTAGTGCTAGAGGTATTGTGATGCTTCGTCCAACAGATATCGAAGTGGCAAGTATCGTTAAAGTTTCAGTGAAACAAATATCGATGACAGGTTCTGTAGATTTTATCGTCAAAGTTTTGAAATCAACAAAACTTCCTGGTGAAGAGTTGTTTGAAATTCATGCAAATTTTTATGACACAAATGGTGTTAAGGAAGATGAAGTTTTAGATTTGATGAAGGGATTTTAAAACCTTAAAAAATTTTTATGGTTGTGCTGGCACAATGCGTTCGTAAGCAAATTGTTCTTCTGTTAGTTTTTTCTCTTTTGCAAGTTGTTGGATTAAAAATTTTGTAGGATGCAGGTATCCTTCTGCTGATACCGCATAACCACCTCCAAGTGGTGCATCTTTTTTTTCTCTCAGTTCAAAATGTAGGTGAGATGGATATTTGCCACCTGCATCCCCGATGCTACCTAACCATTCCCCACGTCTCACAATTTGAGAAGGTTCAACCTCTATCGTATAAAGATGAGCATATAAAGCTTCAATGTATGTATCACCGAGCGATCCGTTATTTGGTAGTTTGTAGACTACTCGGATGACTTTCCCCCAACCGCCACCGTAATTGGCGATGAGGCTCACAACACCATCAGCAATGGAATACACGGGTGATGCAAAATCTGAATCACCGCCACCAATAAAATTCCAATCTTCGCCGAGATGAAGTCGGTTTCCAAATTTCGCATTTTCAACGCCAAACTTTTGTGCTATGTAAAAGCCTTCCGCAAATTTGCCACCAGCCGGAAATTCAAATTCGTTTGCGATCACTTGTGGGTATCTTTTAAAAATGGATGTGGTATCCGTTTTTCTTTCGAAGGAACTGCTACCAAGCCAACCAAACAAAGGATTTCCAGTATAGGCAAATCCTTTTGATGATTGGCATCCTATAAAGGTAAAAAGTAAAACAAAGAAACAGAATCGTTTCATTTGTTTTAAATTGTAATGATTTATGCTTTTGACAATGCCTTTTTTGAACTTAGAACTTTCGTTTGCCCTGTTGAAAACTGGCCAAATTGTTCTGCCTTTGCGGGAATCGGAAGTGAATTTCCGCTAGAATCTGCACGCGATTTTCCCTGTTTCATTTCTTTTTCCACTTGGGCCATAAAAATATCAAAGTCAACTTGTATCGTATGACGAGTGCTAGAAACATATCTCTTTTTCATAGCTTCTTCATCTTCTTTGATCCAGGTGATCATATCTTTTTCATTCGGTAATGAATAATTTCCAGTTAGATACTGAGCGATCCATTTCCCTTGTCTTTCTGCAATCGGCATTATGGCACCTAGAGGTTGCATAAGACCAACAAACATTAGATTGTTGAATCCTGGTTTAAACATTTTATAGTATAGAGGGATATAATTGTCGGGTGCTGAAATAAAATCTTCATCAAAAAATGGAAATTTAATATTGTATCCCGTACAGTAAATCAAAACGTCTGCTTCTTCTTCAGTTCCATCTGCAAACTGGATTTTTTTGCCTTTTAATTCTTTAATGACTGGCTTTGGATGAATATCACCCCTGCCTAACCTAACAAGTAAGTCTTGAGAAATAGTAGGATGAGCAGAACCAAATTTATGATCAGGTTTTGGTAATCCAAAATCTTCCATTTTTCCAACACCATAACGAATCAATAGATGAGCGAGTGTTTGTTGGATAGGGAAAGGTATCCAAGTAGGCATTTTTTCTGTTAACTTATCTAATGGTTTTCCAAATAAATAATTTGGGATCACATAAGCACCTCTTCGTGCAGATAAAAATACTTTTTTTGAAACACCTGGACGAGAAAGTTCGACAGAGATATCCATCGCACTATTTCCCATACCTAGTATCACAACATTTTTACCTTCGCAGTTAACTGGTGTTTTAGGATCAATGTAAGAATGAGAATGCATGATTTCACCAGAAAATTTTCCAGGAAAAGCAGGATTCGGCCATCTTTCACTCCAATGATGACCATTAGCAACAACTAACACATCATAATATTTTGATGGACCTTTTTCGGGTGTCACTTTCCAAATTCCCTCAGGAGTTTGTTCTACTTTTTTAACACCATTTTTGAATTGAATGTGTTTTCTTAGTCCAAAGTGATCCACATAAGATTGAAAGTATCTTTGAATGGGTTCATGGTTCGGATAATCAGGATAATCCGTCGGCATTTTGAAATCACGAAATTCCATACGGTCGCGGTGTGTATTGATATGTAGGGATTTATAGATATTGCTGATTCCATTATCATTTTTGAAACGCCAATTGCCACCGACATCGCTTCCTTTTTCATAGCAATCAAAAGGGATATTGTTTTCTTTCAGAGATTTGATCACAGTGATTCCGGAAGAACCAGCACCGATCACACAAACTTTTGGTAATTTCATAATTTCTCACTCACAGAATAAGCTCTAAGTGACTGAAAGTAAACAAAAAGGAACAGTGTTTCAAGAACAATTTATCCCTTTTGGGAAATTTGTTCCAAAATTATGGCAAAATTGGTGCTATTTTCGGTCTGAAGAGGAGGAATTTGTTATAAATTCCTGTATTTCCGAAGCAATTGCAGATTGTTTAATTTCTATGATTTTACGAGAATCCAGTTTGATCAATGTGGCAGAACCTTTAGTTCTAGGAAATGGATCCCCAATCTTTTCTTCTCTGATCAAATGAATGGTATAGGAATATTTTTTCATTTTAGGAAGGGCAAAAAGTGAAGTGATGATAGATGGCATTTTATGAATGTCAGAAATTAAAATAATCTGTTTGGATTCTAAATAGTTTTTATCTTCCTTTTCTAATATAGAGTGAATGGTTTTACTCGCATCCATATCTGCAATAAATATCACCTTTTTTGTGTTTGGTGAGATTTCTCTAGTTTGATCAAATTGGTCTTTTAAATCTAAGGTTGGAAAAATATCTCCAACGCTAAATTGTTTTATTTCTTCCGAAAAAATAGGTAGTTGTAGAGCAATTATGATAAGGAAAATTATTATTTTGTTAGGGAAATGATTTGATGACGTTCGCATAATCGATATTTGATGCATCAATACTGGACAAAGTATTTATATACTTGTTCGGCTGTCATTTGGCTTGCTGTAGAAAATTCTCCACCCTTTGTGCTTGCGACAATTTTTTCAGGGTTTAATGGATCGATGATGACAACTGAAGGGATGCCATTTGCAATTGGATTACCCAAACGGCTATTAAGTGCCAAGTTTTGATCGAATTGCCCTACATCAATTTTTAATATAAGGAATTTTTTAAGGATTAATTCCGATATTTTTTTCTCACGCAACAAGACATCAAAAGCTCTACAATCTGGGCACCAATCAGCGCCAAAAATCACTAGGAGTTTTTGATTTTGATTTTTTGCAAGAATGAGTGAATTTGTATAAACGGAAAGAGTAGGATCAGTCTCAGATAATTTACAAGAATTTGATGCCGAAACAAAAAGAAATAAAATGCAGACGGTCGAAAGTTTATAAAACAACGACCTATGATTCATTATGGTTTGACGATTTCTTTGAGGATATCTTGTCTTTTTTTATCTTTGTCAAATTGTGAAAGGGATTGCCACTCGCGTTTCAATTGTTTTTCAGAAACACCCTTGAGTACGGCATATTTACCAAGAATTTTTGCAGTTTTTGCGTTCATGCCTTCCAAGTTCTGGCACGAATGTTTTCTGTCAAATCACATCTTTTCCTTTGTATTTACAAAGCGGACGATGTGACATAATTTAACTCGACCAATCACTTTCAAGAGGAATCCAATAGATTCCTTGACCCCTAGCAGAGTGCCAAAACATAGTAAGTGCAAGAAAATTTCCACCTTATGAATAGACAACTTTCCGATCGATACGAACCTGAATCTGTTGAGTCAAAATGGATTCAAAAGTGGGAAGAAACAAAAGCTTTTTCCCCAAATACCAAGGCAAAAGAATCGTTTTCGATTGTTATTCCTCCACCTAACGTCACTGGAAATTTACATATTGGCCACGCCCTCAATCATACGATCCAAGATATAATCATCCGCATTGAAAGAAAAAAAGGGAAAAACGTAGTTTGGGTTCCTGGAATGGATCATGCGGGGATTGCCACACAAGTCGTAGTCGAACGGGAACTTGCCAAAGAAGGTAAAAAACGAACTGATTACACTCGAGAAGAATTTATAAAAAAAGTTTGGGAATGGAAGGCACATTCTGGCGGTATGATCACCAGACAACAACGGTTACTTGGTGAATCAGTTGATTGGTCTAAAGAGAGATTTACTTTTGATGAAGGTTTGTCAAAAGCTGTGATTCTCGTTTTTAAAAAACTCTATGAAGAAGGATTGATATACCGCGGAGAACGGATAATCAATTGGTGCCCTGTTACAAAAACTGCGATCTCAGATATTGAAGTCGAATACAAAGAAAAACAAGGAAAACTTTATCACATCCGATATCCTAAAGTTTCTGCCATCAAAGCAGGAAAATCGATAAAAGATTTAAAAACATCCGAGTATATAGTTGTAGCAACAACTCGGCCAGAAACAATGTTTGGTGACGTTGCCGTATGTGCCCATCCAGATGATGTTCGTTATACGAATCTAAAAGATGAGATGGTTGTTTTACCAATCGCAAATAAAGAAATCCCTATTTTATTTGATACATTCGTTGATAAAGAATTTGGGTCTGGTCTTGTAAAGATTACACCAGCCCATGATATCAATGACTTTGAAGCAGGCCAAAGACTTGGTTTGACACCGGTAAATGTCATGAACCTAGACGGAACTCTGAACCAACATGCAGGTAAGTATGTTGGTATGGATCGTTTTGAGGTTAGAAAGAAAGTCGTAGAAGAATTAGAATTATTAGGTTTTATAGAAAAAATAGAAACGCATGTTCATAGTATAGGCCATAACCAAAGGGGTGGTGCCGTCATCGAACCATTGTTATCGACTCAGTGGTTCGTAAAAATTAAACCATTATCTGAACCAGCTCTGGAAGCAGTCAGAATAGGTAAGGTTCAATTCCAGCCAAAAATGTGGGAAAAGACATATTTTGAATGGATGGAAAATATCAAAGATTGGTGCATTTCTAGACAGTTATGGTGGGGTCATAGAATCCCTGCCTATTATGCACCTGACGGTAGTTATGTTGTAGCTGAATCCATAGAAGAAGCTGTTGAATTATTTAAAAAATCAGGAAACCATATAAATATTTCGGATTTAAAGCAAGATGAAGATGTTTTAGATACATGGTTCTCTTCGGGACTTTGGCCCTTCACAGTGTTTGGTTGGCCTGATCAAAATGAAGAGTTAAAAAAATATTATCCTACCTCAGTTCTTGTCACTGGCTTTGACATTATCTTTTTTTGGGTGGCTCGAATGATGATGTCTGGTTTGAAATTTATGGGGGATGTTCCATTCCATAAAGTTTTGATACATGGACTTGTTCGTGACAAGGATGGAAAAAAATTCAGTAAATCTCTCGGCAATGTAATCGATCCATTGGACATGATGTCAAAATACGGAACGGATTCATTTCGCTTCTTTTTGGCGGCAGTACTTCCGGAAGGAAAGGATATCTTGTTCGACGAATCTAGGTTAGATGGATATCGATCTTTCTGTAATAAAATTTGGAATTCCAGCAGATTTATTTTTATGAATTTATCTGATGATTTTCAAATCAAACCTTTAGATTTAAATACATTAGAAGAAACTGATTTATGGATATTGCATGAGTTTGATAAAACATTAACTGCATATGAGAAGGCATATTCTAATTATCATTTTTTTGAGATGGCAAATTTGATTTATGATTTTATCTGGGGTTCTTTTTGTGATTGGTATTTAGAACTTTCTAAAGCTCGAATTTATGGAAACGTTACCGTAGAATCACAAGAACAAGCGCGACAAGTTTTAGTTAGTATTTTGGTCAAAGCACTCGGACTATTACATCCGTTTATGCCTTTTTTAACAGAAGAGATCCATTCACTCCTTTCGAGTGATTTAATTTCTTTAACTCCTTTCCCATCACCTTATGGTGTTTCTGCGGAAAATCCTTCCGTCAAAAGGATGTTAAATGTTCAGGAAATTGTAACAAAAGTGCGAAATATGCGCGCCGAACTCGGTGTAAAACCTGAGAAAAAATGTCAGATAATTCTTAAATTAAATGATAAACCTTTGATCGACATGATTCAAAAAGAATTGAAATCTATTCTTCAGCTAACGAAGGCAGAAATCATCACATTTGATAACGGTTATAAGGTGGAGAATACGGATTCGGTCGGTGCATTCTCCATTGGCGAAGTGATTTTACCTCTTGCCGGAATCTTTGATTTTGAAAAAGAAAAACAAAGATTAGAAAAAGAGAAAAAACAGATTCTAATGGAAATGGAAAAATTAGAATCTAAAATTAATAATCCATCATTTGTGGAAAAAGCAAAACCGGAAGTTGTTGAAAAAGAAAGAGAAAAGCATACAACCTGGAAAGAAAAATTAGAAAGTATTGTGAGAGCTCTAGAAAAAATTGAAAAGTAATTTAAAAGTTTTATTGATTGGCGGGGGAGGTCGCGAGCATGCAATCGCAAACTCACTTCTTCTTTCGCCTAATTTGGGTGAGCTTAAGGTTTTTCCTGGCAATGCCGGAATTCCAAACCATTTAATTTTAACAAATGTTCAAATTAGTATCGAAGATAAAGAATTGTTTTTGAAGTATTTGAGATCATCAAATACGGATTTGGTGGTAGTCGGACCGGAAGATCCCTTAGTCAAAGGTTTAGCTGATTGGTGCGAAGAAGTGGGAGTTCCTTGTTTTGGACCATCTGCTTATTGTGCCCAAATTGAAGGATCAAAACACTTTGCCAAAGAGATGATGCAAAAGGCAAAGGTTCCCACAGCATCTTATGCTGTTTTTTCCGATCATACTTCCGCTTGGGCATATTGCCAAAAACAAATTTTGCCGCTTGTGATCAAAGCGGATGGTTTAGCGGCTGGCAAAGGTGTGACCGTAGCGTTTCAAAAAGAAGAAATTATACAAGCTCTAGATGATATTTTTTTGGAACAAAAATTTGGTTCAAGCGGTGAAAAAGTTGTCATTGAATCATTTTTAGAGGGAAACGAAGCATCATTATTTGTTATCACTGATGGGGAACATTATTTGTGTTTGCCTGCTGCTCAAGATCACAAACGAGCGTTTGATGGAGATATAGGACCGAACACTGGTGGCATGGGAGCTTATGCACCTGCACCAATTGTGACCTCCACAATTTTGAAAAATGTTGAAAATACGATTATAAAACCAATGTTAGCTGAATTTAAGAATATCGGCCATCCTTACAAAGGTTTATTGTATGTTGGGCTAATGATTTCTTCTGAAGGCATTGCCAATGTCGTAGAATTCAATTGTAGATTTGGAGATCCAGAAACTCAGTGTGTGTTGCGTTTGTTAGATGAAGATTTACTGGTTTTAATGTACCAAGCATCTACAAAATCTTTGGAAACAAGAAGCCCAAAGACAATCCATGGTGCTAGTGCCGTAGTTGTGCTTGCCGCCAATGGTTATCCTGATACTCCAAAAAAAGGAATACCGATCGATTTAGTTACGGAAGAATCACCAATAATTGTATTTCATGCTGGCACAAAAATAGAAAACAATAAAACTGTTTCCACTGGTGGGCGCATTCTTGGCATTACAGCTGTTTCTGCAACATTGAAAGAAACATTAGACTATTGTTATCATTATCTTTCTAAGTTGAGAGCCCCGGATACTTTTTATAGAAAAGATATAGGTCGGAGAGCGCTTTAATGCCGTTTGCAATTTCTGGCAATGTGGATAGCTTTGAAAAAGGCAGCCTTAGAAATTTAGAAAAACATTTAGGCATTATCCTTTCAGAAAACCAAACACAACTCCAACAACATCTTATGATCAGGAGAACCTTGCAACAACTAGGTGGTTCTGTTGATATTTTAAGTGGCTTGAGTAGGCAAGAATTATTGTCTTTTATTTTTGTTTTAACTCAGTTTGGTGATACAACGCGCATAGAAACGCCAGCCGAATATTTGTTACTCGAAACGATTCCCTTTGTCGTTCAATGGAAAAAGGGACATTATATGATTCCATTAGAAATATTGGAATATTTAGCCCATGAAAGAATTTTTAAAGATCAAGGTTACCTTTTTGCATTGATACCTTCATTGCCGATCCGTGAAAAAAAATCATGGATTCGCTGGATCGGAGTGGATTATGAAAAAGGCGGAGATAGAGATATAAATTTTGAAATTTATTTTCAATGTAGATTATTGCAAAAACCCTTTCTTGGAAAATCTCTGATCCAAGAATCTGAAATCGAATTAAATCAGATTTGGGCATTTGGAAAAAATGAATATATGGATTGGTTTTATAAAGACCTAAGTACATTTTATTATGCTATGGAAGAAATGTCAAAAAAGGAAAAAGATCCTTTTTTGTTGCATGTGATCAATTTAATCCAAGCAGGAAAATTGATTCTAAAGAAACTACCAGATGTCTATGGTGAAGAGTCCCGTTATTCTCTCGTTTCAACTGTTGAAGGGAATACTCCACAGCTGCGTGAAACCACTTTTCAATGGGAAGTGGAGAGAATTCGAAAAGACTCGCTTTTCTAAATTGATTTTCGCTTTTAAATATCTCAAATACTATAAGGCTGATATTACAAGACCATGGAACTTTCACAGAAAGAACTTATTAAACAAACTGGAGAAATGATCCAACATTTTAAGGATTATTGGGAATTACATAATTTTCAGGAAGATTATGACAGATTGCAATCGTTAGTTGAAAAGTCGAATGATCCTACACTTTGGGACAATCCTGATTTAGCAAAAACGACTACACAAAAACGTAACGAATTACAATTAAAATTGGATCCCTGGCTCGAACTTAAAAAAGAACTAACCGAATTCCCAGAATTGATATCATTAATCATTGAAGAGTTAGGCGAAGACGGATTACCAACTTTAAATGAAGATTTTCAAAAATTATTCGAAAAATTCGAAGATCTACAGATGTTAGATGCACTTTCGGGTAAAGATGATAATAAACCTGCATTTATAAATATCCATCCTGGAGCTGGCGGTACTGAATCACAAGATTGGGCTGATATGCTTCTTCGTATGTACACTCGTTATTGCGAGAAAAAGGGATATAAAGCAGACTTAGTGGATTACCAACCAGGTGAAACGGCTGGAATCAAAAATGCCACCTTGTACGTAAAAGGTGATCATCCTTTTGGTTACTTAAAATGTGAATCTGGTGTTCATAGACTTGTTCGCATCTCACCATTTGATTCAAATAAACGAAGACACACAAGTTTTGCTTCCGTGTATGTGACTCCTGAAGTGGATGATGATATTAAAATTGTCATTGAAGAAAAAGATTTGAGAGTAGATGTGTTTCGATCCTCAGGTGCTGGTGGACAGCACGTGAACACCACTGACTCAGCAGTTCGCATGACTCATATTCCGACAGGTATCGTAGTATCGTGTCAGATGGAAAGGTCTCAAATAAAAAACAGAGATACTGCCATGAAAATGTTAAAGGCACGATTGTACGAATTGGAAAAACAAAAAGCTGAAGAAGAAAATGAAAAAAAAGCGGGCGAAAAAAGAGATATTTCTTGGGGTTCGCAAATCCGAAGTTATGTGTTTCATCCTTATAACTTGGTTAAAGACCATCGATCCGATTATGAAACTGGAAATATAAGCCCTGTTATGGATGGAGATATTGATCCTTTTATTATCGCATATTTAAAATACCAAACAAATTTAAAAGCTGGCGTCAAAATTTAAATGGCAAAACCACAAGATATTTCTAGTACGATCAGAAAAATTCAAAAAGAGATACAACATCTCCCGAATATCACAGATCGTCTAAATTTTATTTTGGAAGCCACTCTTTCATTGTTTGGTGCAACAACTGGAAGTATATCTATCGCCGACCAAGAGGAACATGTACTTACAATTGTAGCAGCTAAGGGTATGGCTTGGGAGAAAAAAATTGCCGCCAAACTACCATTCACATTAGGTGTGACAGGACTCGCCGCATCTTCAAGAGAAATTATATATGTTCCTGATGTTTTAAAAGATTCCAGTTATATAAAGCTAATTGAATCTGTGCGTTCAGAATTAGCGATTCCTTTATTAACTAGAGATACAACTATAGGTGTACTTAATTTAGAATCGGATAAGGTTAATTTTTTTGAACCCGATATTATCAATCAAGCAAACTTGTTTGCGTCTCAGTTAACTATCGTTATACTTGAAGAACGTATTGCAAAGGAAGCGGTAGAAAAATCGAAAAGGGAAGAAGACCCTGTTGAAGAAATTTTAGGTTATGATCCATTAATTTTATTTTTAAAAAATCGAATCAGACAAGTCGGTCCTGCTGATACTTCTGTGATGATCATTGGCGAAGAAGGTGTGGGCAAAAAAATGGTTTCGAAATCACTTCACTTTGTCTCTCAAAGAAAGAATAAACCATTTTTAACTGTAGATTGTTCGGGTCTTAGTCACGAATTATTGGAAGCTGAACTTTTTGGCTCATACACCGGTAAAATTTTTAACCCTGGCAAATTGGAACAAGCAAACGGCGGTTCCATATATATAGAATCAATTGGTGATTTACCTTTAGTATTGCAAGATCGCCTATTCTTAGTTTTGCGAGATCAAAAAATACCAAATCCACAAAAAGAAGAAGAGATACTTAGTCTAAGAATTTTTACGGGAAGCAAACGTGACTTACTTGATGAAATTCAGAATCAAAAATTTTTAATGGATTTGTATTATAAATTGGCGGAAGTAACATTGCGTGTTCCTCCTCTGCGAGAAAGACGAGGCGATATACCTTTGCTGGCACATCATATTCTTCACATATATAACCGACAGTATGGGAGAAATAAAACTTTCAAGAACGAGGCACTTCGTGCTTTAACAACCATGACATGGCCTGCGAATGTGCGCGAATTACAAAATGCGATTCAATATGCAGTTTTGGTTTCTGCGGAAATAGAAATCGGTCCAAATTCATTTTCACAAGTTAAAATAGAAGATATAAATTCCAATGAGCTAACGAGTCCATTACCGATTCACAGTATGCCTTCCGATATTTTGTCGCCTAGTGAGAATTTGTCTTTAAAGATTGCAACGGAAAGGTTAGAAGCAGTTTGGATCAAAGAGGCTTTTCAGAGAGTCAGTACGCAAGAAGAAGCGGCGAAATTATTGGGAATTAGTCGGGGCGCATTGCAATATAAGATCAAAAATAATCAATTTCTATTGGGATACAATGCCTAAGGCCCCTAAAAGGTCGAAAAAGGTTGGATTTCAGAACTCCATTGGTCGATACTCTACATAGGGGTAGCAAAGTGGCTGATAGTTATTATCGAACCATCAAAGGTAAACAGTATGATCGAGAGTTATTGGAAATTGTCGAAAAGGCATCCAAACGATCGAAGGCTCCCTTAAATAAAAATATCGCCAAAAGCTTGTTTGTTGCTATTGTTGATGGCGGCGATTATACAGATATAGAAAAACGAACTTTAAAATATATACGTGATAATTTCAATTTTGCGTCCGATGCTGATGAGTATTTAAGAACAGAAATCCGAAAGTGGGCTGCAAAAAACTCAGCTACTCCAGCAAAAAAATCATCCAAATCAAATTCCAAATCTCCCAAAAAAGCAAAAAGTTCATCACTAACAAAAATCGAATCGGAAGAGAATTCAGATTCCTTTTTTCATGTCTATGATACAGCAGAGGAAGAAGAAATTGAGCCTACGCCTGAATATAATGAACTTGTAGAATTAAATCGATACGGTAAAAAGCCAGAGAAATCATTGTATCTACGTTATGTGTTCATTGGAATTTTTATAATTCTTGTTATATGTTTGTTTTTTATCGTTCGTTCTTGCCGAAGCGGATCTAGTGATGTTACAAAAAAAGATAACGTAAATAATAAGAATAAAGTTGAGTCATCAACGAATTCGGTAAAAGAAAACAATAGAGAACTATTATTACCTCATACTGAAATTGGAACTGGAAATGTAAAAATAAAGTTTGAAAGACGTTCAGAAGCTATTCGTTATATTAACGATCTTAGCATAGGATTTGTTAAACAGACATTGAATACTCAACCTGGTTCTTCGGATCAAATTGCTACTCTTGCAGAGGCTCTTAAAAAATACCCTCAAATACGAACAAGAATTAAAGGACACACTTGTTTTATTGGTGAATTGGATGAAAACAAAATTCTTTCAGAAGAGAGAGCGAAATTGATCCGCGATGAGCTCATTAAATTAGGTGTAAATAGTTCTCAATTGGATGTGCGCGGGTTTGGTGAAACTACAAGTATTGATACGAATTATACAGAACAAGGCAGAATTAAAAATAGAAGAGTAGATTTTAGCGTCCTCTCCGTGCAGGATAATTCTTCTTCAGGGAAACCTTAACTTTCTAATTCCAAGCGATAAAGACTTCGTTTTAAGTTTCTTTTTGTCGCTTGGATAGAATCATACAATCCTTCATAAAGCAAAACTGATTTTTTTGCTATTCCCAATCTTTCATTTTGTTTTTCATCAATCGTTAATTGATCGTTATACCCTTCCGTGATTGACAAAATGGTTCTTTGGATACCGAGACTTAATATCTCGTTTAATCCCCTTTTTGAAGAAACAACTTCATCGATTTTATCCATAGCTTTAAGATCATTTTGAAAACGATTTGGATCTATTTGATTCTGTCTTATTTGTTGGTATAAAGCCCCTGAGATACGAAGACCATTTCTAACCGGAACTAAAAATTCATTTAATTTTAGAATCGTTTCATTTAATTTATCTATTAGAATATTAGAATCTAAATAATTGGATTTGTTTTGAATGATATGAATTATTTCATTTCGAATTAAATTCGATTTTTGAATGTCACTTTCTTTAAAAACGGATTCAAAAGTAGCATTTGGAATATTTTCAAGCTTTGCACCAAACTTAGTTAGGTTAACCCATTTGTTTTCGGATGCATGATTTTCGAACCATTTTTTAAATATCAACATTTTTTCATTCGTATGATAAATTTCCCCATCCTTTCCTTTTACTTGTTTGGGATCTAATGCGAATAATTGTTTGAAATTGTGCAATTCTCGTCGGAATTTTCGAGACTCTTTATAATTGAGCCTCTCTTCCATAATCGCTCCTTTAGAATGCGCATAACCATTGGTAAATGCTAAATCCTGTCCTACAAGATAGGTAGTATCTGCACCCATTAAAGTTCCAAGACTTGCTGCATTTGTGGAAACGGATCCTCCAAATGGAACATTTCCTATTTCCAATTTAGCTATTTCTTCGATCAATTTTATCAATGGAAAAGGTGATGAAGTAAAAAAACCTTTTTTTGGACCATTTTTGAGACGCAAACTAACGTATGTGGAAGTCGGATCAAAAACTACATTCGCATTTCCCGTATAACTTTCTAAATACTGGCTATTTAAAACTTGCGGATCAACAGAATAAACTAAATCAGGCTCTATGTTAAAATGTTGCAATATTGGTAAGGCTGTATCAACTGCGATGAGTACAAAATGTTCTCTATATTTTTTTATTTCGGGTGCAGATTCAAATAAACTAGGACCTGCACCTGCGACTAGAACCTTTCCTCCTTTTGCAATCCCAAATAATTTTTGAATGGGTACCATAGAAATCAGATCTGCTATGTTAAAACATAAATTCTTTGCCCAAATTTTTTCAAACCGTGTAAGAGTTGCTAGGTTTACATCTTTTTTATGGAAATGTTGTTCAGCAATGAGTTTCATTTTCCCATATTCAGATTCCTTCCAATGGAAACTGCTTCTGTGTGGAACAAATGTGATTGGATAGGTTGCTTTACCTTTGAAAGAATTTAAAAGGATTTCTTCGTTTTCATAATCTATGAGAACTTGCAATTTTTCAGTATTGAATGCTTCAGAAAAATCATAGAGTTCGAAGGCTTTCTTAATTAAATAAACATTTGGTTCAAGCCATATAACATGTGCATTCGGTTTTTCTAAAATTCCTGGAATCACATAACCAAGACCAGCACCTAATAGTAAATATACCCTATTGTTTCCATCAAATGGAAGTTCCGTGATAAACCTTTCTGCTTCTTTGACAGGATCGTGTTTGCTATGCAAAAATATCCCATCCACTTCAATTGTTGTGACACCACTTTTAGTAGTATGTAAACTACCAATTGGACTAGCATTCTGAATTCTCTTTGCAGTAAACTCTGGTATAGATGCTAAATTATTTTCTAAAAAGTTTTCAGTCACATTCATATCAATTTTCTAGAATGAGTTTTATTTCTGATACATTTTGAGTTGATGTGCCAGGAGATGGTTCTTGTTTTGTGACAAATCCAGAACCAATGATTTGATAAGGCAGATTTATTTTTTTGAGTACGTCGATTGATTCTGAGATACTTAAGCCTATCATCGTTGGCATTTTATTTTTATCTAAAATATAGGATTTTCCTTTTTTGATTTTGAGAGTATAGGTTTGTGGTTTTTCACTTTTTTCAACGATGGGGATGATACTTTCTACCACCTCACGAAACACGGGTGCGGCGATACCGCCACCAGTATGAGCTGAGCCACCTGGTTCATCAAATAAGATCAAACCTACATACTTCGGTTTTTCAGCAGGGAAAAATCCCAAAAAGGAAGCAGTAAATAATCCTTCTTGGTATCCTGTTCCACTTTTAGATTTTTGAGCTGTACCAGTTTTACCTGCGATAAAATAATTTTCTATGTATGCTTTTTTACCTGTTCCGGAGCGAACAGCTTTACTCATGGCTTCCAATGTTTTCGAAGCGGCACCTTTTTTAATTCCCAGTGCTTCGCCTTTGGGAGTAAAGGAATGAACTAGTTCGCCGTATGAGTTTGTTATATGGGAAACAGCGGAAGGTTCAAATAGAATGCCTCCATTCACAACGGCTGCCGCGGCTGTGATCAATTGGATCGGCGTCACTGAAAGTCCTTGTCCAATCGGTAAAAAATAGGGCGTACTTTTGTTCCATTTAGAAAGCGGTGTCAAATAACCTCTTGCTTCGTGGAGTGAAAAATTGGTTCTTTTTCCAAAACGAAATTGTTCCAAATAATGGTAAAATGTTTGATCTGAAATTTTTTGTGTAGCTTTGATGATACCAACGTTACACGATACTTGCAATATTTCCTCTAAATCTACTGGACCATGTTTGTCGGTACATCGAATGATTGTTTTGCCGACTTCAATAAAACCAGGGCAATTGAATTTTTCATGCGGTAAAATGGCACCTTCGTTTAACAACATTAGTGCGATGAAAATTTTCATGGTGGATCCAGGTTCATAGACATGACGGATACCCCAATTTGTATGTGAATCAATAGAAAAATCTTGAAAATGATTTGGGTCAAAATTTGGGAATGAAGACATAGCTAGAATTTTTCCAGTATCTACATCCATAATGATACCAATGCCATGTTTGGATTGAGTTTCTAAAAATGCTTTGCCTAGTGATTTTTCTAATCGGTATTGAATGATACTATCAATCGATAGGTGGAGATTATTTCCTTTTTGAGAATTTGCGTCAGTCGTAGTTAATAATTCTAAATTGTATAGAGTTTCTAATCCAGAAAGAGCTTTGTCATCATCATAACCAGTAAAACCAATTAAATTGGATGCGAGAGATCCTTGCGGATATATACGACGAAATTCTTTTTCTACGCGAACACCAGGCAGTGCTAAACTTTTTATTTGATTTGCTTTTTTGATTTCTATCTCACGTTTTAAAAGAAAATAATTTTCTTTTTCACTAATGCTTGTAAAAAGTTTTTCACTTTTTAATCCGAGGATAGGAGCTAATTCAGAAGCAGTGAGTTCTATATCATAAATGTTTTTTGGTTCGATACCAATCGTCCCTGATTCTTGGGAAAGAGCTAATTCTATCCCTCGTCTATCAAAGATGGTTCCACGTTGTACGAGTTTGGTGGATTTTAAGTTTATGATACTTTCATTAAAATATGTAAGGTAAATGACTCTAACATACAATATGAAAAATAATCCGCAAAGGAATAAAAATATATATTTTAATCGCTTTTTACTTTCGTTCATTATCTAAAAATAATAGAATACTTTTCCTTTTATCTTTTCGACAGGAACAAGTCCAAAGGCTCTTGAATCTGTGGAATATTCTCTATTGTCACCTAACAAAAGGTAATATCCCGGGGGAATTCTTCCTTGTGTTTTCATGGCAAGAAAAGGAGTGTTTTTGATAGTCAAAAATAGTGAGTTAGTTGGTTCGAATGTCAAACTCCCATCGGCGATATAATTTTCGATAAGCATTTGTGAATCAATGACAACTCGTCCCCCTTCAATAGAATAGAATTCATTCGGCAAACCAATGACTCGTTTAACGACAAGTTCGCCTGCTTGGTCATGAAATAATACCAGATCCAGTTTTTGAATATTTGGTTCGGTATAGAGCCATTCTGTGCCAAACAATTTGGCAGAAAGGGCGAATCCCCCCTTCCAAACAAATACGATCGAACCATTGGAAAGAGTGGGGAACATAGAATTTCCCTGAATTGCATAGATTTGAAAAAGAAAAATGCGAATAAATAATAGAAAACATAAGAAAATAATCAGGAATACAGTGCGACGAAAGTAACGTTTCACCTTCGATTTCCAAGTTTTTTGTATTCTTTCTTCTGTCATAAATAGATTACTAAATAAAAATCATTCGAGATTTTTCCTTACCTCATTAATGTGGATAAGGAAGTTAAATAAACCAGATCGGAAGAGATATTCAATGTCACTTACAAAAAATGAATTCGATGCGCACTTTCGGTGCACTTTAGACTCTTGCGGAAAAACTTACCCTCTTCGCGAAGTCGTTTATACGTGTGAAAATGAAGGAGAATTACTCTCTGTCGAACACGATTTGGACAAATTAAAAAAAATCTCGGCAACAGAATGGAAAGAAACATTTGATTCGCGATTTCGTTCTCAAAAATTTCCCTACCAGTCCGGTGTTTGGGGAAAAAAAGAATGGGTACTCCCAAATATCGCAGATGAAAATATCGTAACTTCGGGAGAGGGTGGGACACACCTTTACAATGCCGACAGATGGGCCAAAGATTTAGGACTCGCTGGGCTTTATATCAAACAATGCGGGATCTCACACACAGGTTCATTTAAAGACTTAGGTATGACTGTGCTTGTAAGTCAGGTCAAACAAATGATCGCAGATGGTGTTCCCATCAAGGCTGTCGCCTGTGCTTCGACAGGTGATACTTCTGCGGCACTCGCATCCTATGCTGCCAAAGCAGGCATTCCATCAATTATTTTTCTACCAGCAAACAAAGTCTCTACGGCACAATTAATTCAACCTGTATCTAATGGATCTACAGTTCTTGCACTCGATACAGATTTTGATGGATGTATGGCGATCGTAAAAGAAGTGACCAAAGAAAAAACCATTTACCTTGCGAATTCTATGAATTCACTTCGAATCGAAGGCCAAAAAACAATTTCCATTGAGATCACACAGCAGTTAGGTTGGGAAGTCCCAGATTGGGTGATCATTCCGGGAGGAAATTTGGGCAATGTTTCCGCATTGGGAATGGGTTTTGAAATGATGAAAGAGCTTGGTCTTATCAATAAATTACCAAGGATTGTGTTAGCTCAGGCAAAAAATGCAAGCCCTCTTTATGAGTCCTTTAAATCAGGTTTTAACAATTTTCAATCGGTAACTGCACAAAAAACATTGGCTTCGGCGATTCAAATTGGCGATCCAGTTTCTGTAAAAAAAGCGATTCGCATTTTGAAAAAATTTGATGGAGTAGTTGAAGTCGCGACGGAAGAAGAATTGTCTGATGCAGCGGCACGCGGCGATCGTTATGGCTTGTACAATGATCCACATACAGGTGTAGCCTTAGCAGCGTTAATTAAGTGCATAGAAAACGGCACCATTCAGAAAAAACAAACTGCTGTAGTCATTTCGACAGCAAACGGGCTTAAGTTTACAGAATTTAAAGTAAACTACCACGAAGGGAAAATTATGGGGACAAATTCAAAGTACCAAAATCACATTACACCTTGCCCTGCAAATATAGATGATGTTTTAAAAGTGTTAGGGAAAAGTATAAGTATCCATAAATAAGTAGACAAAACTATTTCCTTGTGGCAAATTCTTCTAGTCGAATTATTTGAATGGAAATGGAAACCTCACTTGACCCTAGTTTTTGTAAGACAGTAGACCAAGCTATTGCTGAAGGGAAAAAAGTTTCCATGATTACCTATGTGTTAGGTGATATCGGTGAAGCTAAACTCAAATACATTCTTTCCTCGATTCTAAATAAAGTCGGTCGCTTTGACCTTATGGAAATGCTTTATACGGCAGCTAAGGAATTGATCGTCAATTCCACTAAAGCGGCTATCAAACGGATCATTTTTGATGAGCTGAAACTCAATATCCACAATGAAGAGGATTATGAGAAGGGCATGAAGCATTTTAAAAACAATCTGAGTGAACGAAAATTTCCATCATATAAAAAAACAATGAGAGAAGTGGGACACCACGTAAAGATTACCTGCAGTTATCGAGATGACAAATTAGAACTTGAGATCAAAAACAATTTTGCTTTGATACCGATTGAAGCAGTGAGGATTAAAGAAAAGTTTTTGCATGCTAAAAAGTACGACAACCTTTTTGAGTTCTTTATGGAACATGGAGATAATACAGAAGGTGCTGGCATGGGAATCACTATGGTTGAAATCCTACTTTCTCAATCTGGATTTGATAGAAGGCTTTTTTCGATCTATTCTTCAGAAAAGAAACAGGAAACTATTGCCAAAGTTGAGGTACCTCTGCAAGTGATTTCGCTTGCAAAATCAGATCAAGAGCAGTTACATTTAGACTAATGTCAGAGTTAAATTCAAAATCGGAATTATTAAAACGTCAAGCTGAACTCCTGGGCCTGACCATGGATGCAGTTTTCACAGATGAACAAGCAAAAGAAGTTTTGCAAGGCAAGATCACAGATTCCTATCTAGTCAAAATCAAAGTCGACCTGGACAATAAAACAGGAATTATACTCATACTAACATCATCGATACGAAAGCATATCATGGAAGTTTATTCTGTAATAGGAAACTCACCTATCTTTCGACGCATTCGACCATTTGCCGATCATGTTCAAATTTCTACAGATTTAAGTGATATAGGAAAGTCAGAAGACGGATATGACCAAGCCGTTTCAGAAGCTGTTGGACGCATTGTTTACAAACTTTTAACCAAAGAGAAGTTAGACGAATTTTTACCATTATGGGAAAAAAAAGATCCTTCACGATTGCCTGAAATGTTTGAACCTGCTATCTTAAATGGCATCAAAGCTGGAAAAGTAAAACTTCAAGCAGAAGTAGATAAAATTTCTAGTGCTAAATTTCGTTTTGAAAATCCGATGAAAGGTACGATTTCTCCTATTGTCAAACCTCCAGAAGAGTCGACACCAGAACCGGAAGTATCCTCAACGCCTAAATCACCCGCAGAACTCACATCAGTTGATCGTCAGATCCAGCAAATGAGACAAGGTTACCCTAAAGAAATCATGATGAAAACAGTCATATCTCCTATCAGTGGAGTTGATTTTGATAATCTAGTTGTTGGTCAAGAAATATTGTTTAGAGTTATGGCCGATACTCCTGATGGGGCAACGAATGCAGGTTTGTTGGGTGCTCTTGATGATGAAGGAAAAATTTCAAAAGAACCTATCGTCGGAAAATTTCGTGGAATCGCTTCTGCAAAAAATGAATACCATCTTTTCGCTGAGGGACCTAATCAGTATTTGTTGCATTCCATCGAAGAAAGTCCTGTTAAAGTGGCAGTACCTAAACCTGCGACTGCATCAAATAATTCAGGTGATAAATCAACTGTGGCCATTCCAAAGAAAAAACTTCCAGAAGTTCCCAAAGGAAATGGAAATCTTTACTCTTTGATCGGTGCCTTTGTGGCTTTGATTCTGATCGCTTTTTTGATTTTTATCATGACTGCGTTTTAGTCAGAAATTCTATCCAGCAACTACGATATTTACCAGTTTTCCAGGCACATAGATTTCTTTTTTGATGTCTTTGCCTGTGATAAACGGCTGAATTTTATCTACCTTTTTTGCCATAGCGATCGCTTGTTCTTGGTTGATGTCTCTGGATGCTAGGAACTCGCCTCGCATCTTTCCATTGACTTGTACTACGATAGTGATTTCTGCATCTAACAGATATTTCTCGTCCCATTTTGGATATGGTTCAAAGGCAATCGTTGAACTATGACCTAATTTTTGCCAAAGTTCTTCTGCTAGGTGAGGTGCAAAGGGTGACAAGGCAAGTACAAATGGTTCCAAAATTGATTTTGGTTTATTCACTGATCCAGTCAGTTCGTTCACATAAATCATCATTTGCGAAACGGCTGTATTAAAAGAAAAATGATCAATATCTTCTTTTACTTTTTTTAAAGTGCGATGTAAAATCTTCCATTCAGCATCTGATGGTGGAACATCATGAACAAGGAAGGTTTCTTCTGGTCCAGAATGAAAAAGTCGCCAAACACGGTTTAGGAATCGAAAGACTCCCTCTACACCATTTTTACTCCAAGGTTTTGTCATTTCGAAAGGTCCCATAAACATTTCGAAAAGTCTTAGCGTGTCAGCCCCATATTCGATCACAACATCATCTGGATTAACAACATTGCCCCTAGACTTTGACATTTTGCTTTTGTCTTCCCCAAGGATCAGTCCTTGGTGAACCAATTTTTGGAAAGGTTCCGGAGTCGACACATGGCCTAAATCAAAAAGTATCTTATGCCAAAAACGAGAGTATAGCAGGTGCAATACGGCATGTTCTGCTCCGCCAATATAAATTTCAACAGGCATCCATGCTTTTTCAAGTTCTGGATCAATAAGTCTATTTGAATTTTTAGGATCAATATAACGTAAATAATACCAACAAGAACCAGCCCACTGAGGCATAGTATTTGTTTCTCTTCTACCGACTTCGCCTGTTTCTGGATCTTTGTATATAAGCCAGTCTTTGGCATTTGCAAGTGGTGATTCACCAGTTCCCGAAGGTTTAAACTCGTTCAAGTCAGGTAAAATGAGTGGAAGCTCTGTATCATTTAAAGCTTTGGGACTGCCGTCTTCAAAATGAACAAGAGGAATCGGCTCACCCCAATACCTTTGTCTAGCAAAAAGCCAATCTCTTAATTTGAATTGAATTTTCTTTTTGCCAACTTTTTTTCCTTCAGCCCAATTGGATATAGCATCAAACGCTTGTTTGTAGGTCATCCCATCTAGATTTAAAACTGGAGAGTTCGAATTGATACATTTTGATTCTTTGGAATCAAATGCCTTTCCATCTTCGATTTTTCCATCGATGACAGGAATGATAGGTAATTGGAATTTGATGGCAAATTCATAATCGCGCTGGTCATGAGCTGGCACCGCCATAATCGCTCCCGTCCCATAACCGTACAAAACGTAATCAGAAATATAAATCGGAATTTGTTTAGAGGAATCAACAGGATGTAAAGCAAATGCACCGGTGAAGACACCAGATTTTTCTTTGTTCAGTTCTGTTCTTTCAAGATCACTTTTTAATGCACATTCTTTTTGGTAAGACGTGACTGCCGACTTTTGATCTAGAGTGATAATTTCTGAAACGAGAGGATGTTCTGGGGCTAACACAAGATAAGTGGCACCAAAAATGGTATCAGGACGAGTTGTATAAACTGTGATACCTTTCTCTCCATTGGCCAATGGAAATTCAATTTCTAAGCCTTCTGATTTGCCGATCCAATTCCTTTGCATTTCAAGCGTAGAAACAGGCCATTCACATAAAGATAGATCGTTTAATAGGCGTTCGGCGTAGGAAGTGATGCGCATCATATACTGACGCATAGGTCGTCGTTCTACGGAATAACCTTTGGAAACCCATTCTTCGACTTCTTCATTGGCAAGTACTGTGCCGAGAGCTTCACACCAATTGACTGGTATCTTTGCTTCATATACGAGTCGGAAGTGAGATAAAATATCTTCTTTTTCCTTTCTTGATTTGGATTTCCATTCATTGTTTGAAAAAGAAATTCCTTTCGGAAGTTCAAAGCCTTCGAAGGAAGCGGATCCATTTGATTCAAAATCAGTGATTAATTTACTGATTGGTTCAGCTTTGTTTTTGCTACGGTCAAAGTAGGAATTGTAAATTTGCAAAAAAATCCACTGAGTCCATCTATAATACTCTGGATCTGTAGTGGAAATTTCACGAGACCAATCATAAGAAAGGCCAAGCATTTTGATTTGTTTGCGAAAGTTGTCGATGTTGTTTTTTGTTGTGACTTTTGGATGGATTCCAGTCGTCATTGCATATCTTTCGGCTGGTAGACCAAAAGCATCCCATCCCATTGGATGGAGCACTTCGTATCCTTCCATTCGTTTGAGTCTTGATATGATATCTGTAGCGGTATAACCTTCAGGATGGCCTACATGTAATCCCGCACCACTAGGGTAGGGGAACATGTCTAAACAATAGTACTTTGGTTTTTTAGAATGTGGATCTGTTTGGAAAGTGTTGTGCTTGTCCCAGTATGATTGCCACTTTGGTTCAATGTCTTGGAAGGGATAACTCATCGACTAACAGGAAAAGAATGCACAATATTTACTTTCTCACGGAATCAATGATTTTTACAAGCTTTTTGAAGCTCTTTGCTAAACAACTTTTACAGGTATCGTTCTGGTATAAGAGTGTAATCGTCCCACATTCGCTGCAGGTTCTCAATTCATTATTTTTAGCATGCGGCTCGGTTGCCATATCTATCTCAGTTTCGCATTCAAGCATTCTATTTTTACCTAATCAAGCAGGGCTTATCGACAGTGCTGTTCATAACCTTGTAAGGTCTGTTTCAAATACAAATCAAAAGCACTACGATGAAGTTACTGTATATAAAATCACTGGTTTGGGGTCAAAAAAAATTAGCCACTACTCTCAAAAAGTGGAGAATTTTTTTTTTAGAAAATTTTTCAAAAGTGTGCAATAGAGTTGGAACAAAAACACAGAAATAAAAAAAGATAAATAATTCAAAGAAAATAAAATTTTTATGTTATGCGGCATTTATCAGAATAAATGCCCATTCATTGTCATTAAATATTTGTTATACGATAAGAAGAGTGGGGGAAAATCCTAGTGTTAGAATTTATAAACGTGTCTAAATCATTTGTTTCTGAACCAGAACCAATAGAAGTGCTTAAGAATATTTCATTTCGTGTGCGAAGTGGTGAATTTGTCGCGATTATTGGTCCTTCTGGATCAGGTAAATCAACTCTTTTAGGTATAGCGGCTGGTTTAGATAAACCAAATACAGGTGTAGTTTTATTAGATGAAATTGATTTGACTGGTGAATCTGAATCATCACTCGCAAATGTGCGTGCAAATAAAATAGGATTTATCTTTCAAAATTTTCAACTACTGCCTGGTATGAATGCTTTAGAAAATGTGGGGATACCTTTATACCTCACTAGTAATTTAAATGAAAAAGAAATATTAAAAAAGTCTATGGACTTGTTAGCTTCTGTATCTATGAGTCATAGGGCGAATCATTTTCCAAAACAGTTGTCTGGTGGAGAAGAACAACGTGTGGCCATTGCAAGGTCATTTATCAATGAACCAAAAATTATATTTGCAGATGAACCAACAGCAAACTTAGATTCAAAGAATAGTAAAGTCGTATTGGATCTTTTATTGGAGAGAAATAAAAAGTTAAATACAACTTTAATTATTGTTACACATGATCCAGCTGTTGCAAAGTTAGCTGATAGGGTTTTAGAAATGCGAGATGGTGAAATATTGCTTCCAAAAAAGGAAAATAGAATATCTAAAAAACCTGCAAAGAAGAAGAAAAAATGAATACTGGTCTATTAAAATTCTATTTACGTAGAGAATTATTTACACGTCCTGAATTTTCACTTCTATTACTTGTGTCCATAACTTTAGGAGTTGGTGCTGTGATCGGCATACATTCCTATAAAAATACGATTCAAGCAGCCATCCAAAAAGAAGCAAAAAATCTAATGGGTGCTGACTTAGCCTTCCAATCACCGCAAGAATTTACCTCTGATGCTAAGGATTTAATAGAAAAATCACTACCTATTGGGGCAAAACGATCTAGTTCGATTCAATTTTTGTCTATGGTTTTAGCAAAAAAGAATACAGAGAGTTCATTAACATATGTTAAGGCGATACAAAAAAATTACCCTTTTTATGGAGAATTTATAACTGAACCAAAAGATGCCTATTTGAATTTAGAAAAAGACCAAATCCTTATGGAGAAAAATCTTGGACAGAACCTGAAAATTAAGTTAGGTGATAAAGTGTCATTGGGAGATAAGGATTTATCAGTAAAAGGCTGGATCATAAAAGAGCCTGGTGCTGTCGGTTCCTTTGTGGGTGCGGCCCCAACAACTGTAATCTTAGAAGAAACAGCTTTTTTGACTGGACTCATTCAAAGAGGAAGTCGGATTCGTTATACCGTTTATGTAAAGTTAGATCAGAAAATAAATGCGAGCGAATGGAAAGAAAGAAACTTTGAAGCGTTTATAAAAAATGATCTTACAATTTATCATCATACAGAAGTTAATTCTGGATCTCAACAGTTTTTAAAAAATACTTTTGACTACATGTCATTATTGGCACTTGCAGGTTTTTTTCTGGGAGCCATTTCCGTCTATACAGCGATTCGAACACGATTGAAAGAAAAGAAAAATGAAATTTCTATTCTAATGTGCCTTGGGGCAAAACCAAAAGTTATATTGGTTTTAATTATATGCGAAATATTTTTAGTTTCAAGTATCGCCACTATTTTTGGTCTGTTGTTAGGTTATCAAATTCAAAATTGGATACCTTCCCTCACTGGATCTGATTTTTTAGGAACTATTTCACCAACATTAACTCTATCATCTATTTTATGGAGTTTGTTACTTGGAATCATTGTTCCTTTACTTGTAGCCTTGCCTTTAGTATGGGATGCGGGACAAACAAAACCTTTACTCGCTCTAAAAGAAATTGAATCAAGAGAACAAACGAGTAGTGATAGATGGATTTTAATTTTTTCGTCTTTGGGTATTTATCTTCTTTTTGTCCTTCTTGCCACGATTGAAACAGAATCACTCTTCAAGGGATTTATTTTTGCAATTGTTCTTGTTAGTTTACCGATTTTAGTTTTTGGCCTTTTTAAATTGTTTGGAATACTGCTTATCCAACTAACAAAGTATGCGTTGATTTCAAAAGAGTGGAGCCTTGTCACAAAAAAAATCATACGCAAATCGGGATCGATTCGATTATCAATACTTGGATTAGGTTCTGCTTTATTTATACTCTGTTTGTCGCTCGTTCTCCAAGAAAGTTTGATGGAATTAAGTGGAGCACGTGAAATAAATCGACGACCCAATGTTTTTTTATTGGACATAAAGGAAGACCAGCGAATCGGAATAGAAACTATCTTAGGGAAATTTCCGGTAAAAAAACAATACCTAGCGCCAATTATTGGAGCACGACTCGCGAAAGTGAATGGTGAGCCTGTTAAAAAAGAAGATACACTTCGAAATGCAATGGAGAGAAATTGGCGAGCCACTGCCCGAACTAGAGAATACTTTTTGACTTATAGAAATAATTTATTTGATACAGAAAAAGTAACAGATGGTAGGTGGTGGAACGAAAGTGACCAAAATCAAATTTCCGTTGAAAAAGAATTTTCTGGTTATTTAGGAGCAGGAGTTGGAGATACTTTAACTTTCAATATACAAGGCATAGAAGTAGAGGGCAAAATTTCCAATTTACGTTCTGTAAATTGGTCAGATATGAAACCAAATTTCGTTGTCGTATTTTCGGGTGGTTTTTTGGAAAAAGCGCCTCGTTTTTACCTTTCTTCTTTGTTATTGGAAAATTCCGAGGATAGGTACCAATTGCAAAAAGGAATCGTATCAGCTTATCCGAATATTACGGTGATCGATACGGAAAAAACGATCCAAGCATTTTTGGGCATTTTGGAAAAGGTGACTCAAATGATTCGTCTTATGACTGGATTGATTTTAATGTCAGCACTCATTCTTGTGTTTACTTCTCTTTATTCTAGCCACTTTGAAAGGAAAAAAGAATTTTCACTTATGCGAGTGATCGGCGGTAGTTCTCGTTTTCTTAGTATGCATTTTTTGCGAGAAGGACTACTTATCTCTACGATTGCATTTTTGATAGGATTTGTTTATTCACTGATTGGAAATGAAATTTTAAATCGATATATTCTAGAGCTTCGGCCAGTGATTCCATGGGGGAATTTGGTTTTGGTGTTTATTGGCGTTATCATAATTACCCTTGTGATTTACCAAATTGGAATATTAAATTTGTTTCGATTGCCTTCCAAACAATTATTGAAAGAAATCAAATAAGGAAATGGATACAAAAAAACCCGGCCAATGGACCGGGTTCTTTCATTGAAAGAGATGTTTCGGGATTATTGAGCTACCGAAATAACCTCATCCTTGTTGATGATGTTAACGATATGTTTGTATTCAGGAGAATCTTTTCCATATTTTAACTCAGTAGCACGGAGTAGGTGAACGTTTTTCTTGTATCTGTATTTGAAGAGCATGTCGTCTGGTCCTTTGGACTTTTTCATCATGTTTTCTTCGAAAGAATAACAGCTAGCAAGGTATTTGTGAGCAGGATATTCCTTTTCGTTATCATCAATCTCGATATAAAGTTCGAGGATCGGGATACACTGTGGAAGGTTTTGCATATCATACTCAGCCATGATCCAAGAACGATACACATCAGAAAGTAATCTCTTAAATTCTGGTCTTTCTCTTAGGTCAGGGTTTTTAATTTCATCTAAATGATTGATAGCTTTTGAGAAGTAATTAAGCGAGTCTTGTTTCGCTTTCATTTTTTCACGAGAAACAACTCGTTCTTCTTTAGCGCGGCGATCCACTTTTTGCCAGTACCATTTTTCATCAAGACGCTTCTTTTCAGCTTCTTCTTTGCGGTACTGTTCAGTCCATTCTCTGTTTTTGAGAACTGTGTTTACACCAGACTGATAGTTGGATAGTGCCAATCGAAATTGGTTGTTAGCAAAAGTTTTTGAAAGTTGGTGTAACTCTTGAAAAGTTTTGTTGTAACCTTTGTAATCTGGATTGTTCCAAAGAGACTCATCTTCCATAGTCTTCTTTTTAAGTTCCTTCTGCGGTGCAGTTAACTCAGCGTCATCATTTTCAGGAACGAGCTCACCTTTCAGTAGTTCGTCGACCTGATCTTTAGCCGCTTGGCTGTCTGCTGCATTGGTATCCTGTGCAAATACTGCACTACCAGCCAATACCAGATGGAGAATGAGGAGATATTTAAAAATCTTCATAGTCGTTTGACCCTTTTTCTCTTTCAATATTTAAAGAGGAGATAGAAATCTTTCTCTTCAAAGAAAGTATCGGATGCCTCTGGGTCAATAATAACGATTAAAGCACGAAAAAAACCATTTTATTTGATAAAATTTTAGAAAGATGAGATTTGAAGGGACATAATTCGGTTTTGCTATACAAATTCTCATTCCTTGACAGGCGAGGAAGATGGGGAAATTTGTTTTTAGCCCATGAATCTATCAGAAATTATCACACTCCGCGATGGAAATCCTCAGTGTAAATCCTGTGGTGGCGTAGGCTTTACTCTTGTCGAGCATGTCAGAGGTTCTAGATCTGGAGCCTTATCGCTTTGTCATTGTGTTGGTAGCGACTGTAACACTTGTGAAGCGAAAGGCCAAGCTCCTTATCTAGTATTTGATCGTTCTCAAGACAAAATGCTTCCTTGTGTCTGTCATAATGCGCGTTTTTCGATCAGAAAAAGTGAGACTTTAGTAGAAAAAGCAAATATTCCTCCACGTTATAGATTTCAATTTTTATCAACGATTGATCTTGGGGAAACCAGTAGTGATCCTGATTTATCTTTTATTGTAGCTCATGATTGGGCCAATGAACTGGTTCATGAATTTCAAAACCCATCTTTTCTTCGAAAAGGATTTTATTTATGGGGTGGCACAGGTTCTGGAAAAACACTTCTCGCCTGTGTTATATTAAACGAACTTATTTTCCGATATGGAATTCAGTGCAAGTATGCCAAGGTTAATAAAGATTTTTTATCCGCCATACGTGACACTTACCAGCCAGATAGCGAGACTCATGGCCAAGAACGATTTATCGAACGCGAATTGGCCAATGTTGACGTGCTCGTCATTGACGATTTTGGAATACAAAAAGAATCCGAATTCAGCAATCGAAAGTTATACGATCTAATTGATAGCCGTTATGAACAAGATAAACTGACATTACTTACTTCAAATCATTCCCTTGTTGAATGGAAAGAGCGTGGGCAAGGTCGCATTTTTTCTCGTTTGAATGAAATGACAAAAGAGATACAACTCAAATGTCCAGATTACCGTATGAAATTTTCAACGGAAAAGATGATATGAAATTTGCGAATATTGCCTTTCTTTCACTGGGTTCAAACATTGGTGATCGAGTTCATTTTATGGAACAGGCAGTATGGGAAATTTCACGATTACCTGAAATCAGAATCATTTCTGAATCTAAACGATTAGAAACCGCACCTTTAGAAAATACAAACCAACCAAATTTTTTAAACCAGATATTAAAAATTCATGTTTCTCCGAGTTTCACCTTACCATGTTTATTGGATACCTTACTATCGATTGAAGACAAATTGGGCAGAAAACATAGATCTTGGAAGGGACCAAGGGAGATAGATATAGATATTTTAACTTATGAAGCCGTTGTCATGGAAACGGATTTTTTGATTTTACCACACCATTCTTTATATACTCGTCCTTTCATTAGACAGATATTAGGTGAGATGGGTGAGTCTGAGATTTATTCTCTATTTCAGGAATCAGTATATGAAAAATATCATACTTCAGTTTAAAAAAAAATACGAGTCCAAAGTTCCGATCTCGGTCATCACTTGTTATGACTATAGTTTCGCGAGACTATTTGCACAGACGGAAGTTGATTCGATTTTGATAGGTGATTCTATGGGCAATGTGATCCAAGGGCATGGTTCAACCATTCCTGTAACTGTTGAAGATATCATATATCATACAAAGGCCGTTTGCAAAGGGGCACCTGAAAAAACAGTCATTGCAGATATGCCCTTTCTTTCTTACCAGACATCAATAGAAGAAGGCATTCGCAATGCTGGCAGAATCATGAAAGAAACGACGGCTGATTGTGTGAAATTGGAAGGGGATTCTGATCTTGTGATCGAACTAACTCGCCGTCTAACAGAGATGGGTGTTCCGGTTTTTTCTCATTTAGGTTTAACTCCTCAATCTGTACATACCTTAGGTGGTCATAGAGTTCAAGGCAAAACAGAAGAGTCACGTTTGCGAATGATTCAAAAAGCAAAGGCTCTAGCCGAAGCAGGGGCTTTTGCCATCGTACTTGAAATGATACCAGAATCTTTGGGTCAGGAAATTACAGAAACCGCAGGCATTCCTACGATCGGAATTGGCGCTGGTCGAATGACTTCGGGGCAAGTTCTTGTGATGCAAGATTTACTGGGCATGAATGAAAGTTTTAAACCCAAGTTCTTAAAAAAATATGTGGATTTATCGACTGTTATACGAGATTCGGTAAATTTATACCATGAAGAAGTTGTCAAAAATATATTTCCAGGTGAAGGGAATGTATTTTAGTGAGTCGTTGACTTTGGAAAATATTATAACTAATATTTTTTATATTTAAATCCAAGTAGAGAATACTTTATTGAACTCATGCTTCGTCGAAGCGAAATCCCTTTTACTCAGCGTTCCGAGCTTAGAAATGATCAAGGTTCGATCCACTGTTGCAATTTTTGATAATCTTAATATACTTGGATGAAGTAGATTCTCCATTGCCCAATCGGCTAACATCACATCTCCAGACTGCCTCGATCCATCCACCTGGCTTGTGATCATGGCAATGGTAGCGAGGCTATAAGAATTCCTAAATTCGGTAAAACAAAGTAATAAGGCGGGTCTTTTCTTAACTTTATATAATTCTGAAAATGGAAAAGGGATTAAAAGAATATCGCCAGCTTCACATGCGATCATACTCAGCATCCTTTCCATTATCCCACTCACTAAACGCCAATTCCGATGCCTTGACGACTAGATTATTTTCAAGTTTATCTGTAAAATAAATCTCAAGAGAATGTATGAGCACTTCCGCTTGTGTACATCCTTTTTCATGCGCTTCCATTTTAATCAACTGAATCAAACGAGCGTCCTTTAAATCGGCTGTGATACGTGTATTCATAAATACAGCAAAACACAAAAACATAAAGATGTCAAATATTTGGGAAATCAATTGAATTAAATCATGCGGAGTAGATCGGGATCGGGTGAACAAAAAGCGGTTGCGAATTTCACAACCGCTGTGAATCAATTATCTTAAAACAACTTTAGATTGTTGTGGAGTGAGAAATGTGAAATCAGTCTGAGGTTTGTCAGCTTTACAAACTTTGACATTTGCGGCAGTTGAGCAAGTGGCAGTTCCTGAAACTTTGCAACCTTTTGCGGCACATGCTTTCCGATCCGTTCCTCGGCATTGTTGGCAACCGTTGGTGCTACCACTACCGCAGAGTAAACAATCTTCAGCCATCAATTGACTCACTGAGCCAAAAGACATCATGGCAACTAAAACACCGAATAGTATTTTCTTCATAGAATCTCCTTTGCCTTGAACTTTAACTCGTTCTTAGCAAGGAGCAAATCTAATCGAGATTTTTTAAAATGCCACACAAATTTATGGCAATAAACGAAATTTTATAATAGAATGATTCTAAAATTTAATTTACTAAACTTTTCTATTTTTGACTGCAGTGGCGAGAGTTTCTAACATTGGTATGGTGGTTTCCCAAGAAACACAAGCATCTGTGATTGATTGGCCATATTTTAAAGGTCTGGCATCAATCGATTGATTTCCTTCATTGAGATGACTTTCAATCATGACACCCAATATGTATTTTGATCCGCCTTGGAACTGTTCTGCGACAGATTCTATGACTATGGGTTGTTTGCGAAAATCTTTTTGGCTATTTCCATGAGAACAATCAATCATAAGTCGCGAAGGAATATTGCTTTTTTCAATTTGTGCGCCTAATTCGTTTATGGTGGCAGCATCATAATTTGGGCCTTTGTTGTGACCACGAAGAATCACATGGGTATCTGGATTGCCTGCAGTTTTAAAAATAGCAGAGCTTCCTTGGTTTGTTACAGATAAAAAATGATGAGATGATCCGGCAGAGCGCATGGCATCGATTGCAATTTGTACATTTCCATCGGTTCCATTTTTAAAACCAATGGGTGCCGACAAACCCGATGCCAGTTCTCTATGAATCTGACTCTCGGTGGTTCGAGCACCAATGGCGCCCCAAGAAACTAAATCTGCAACATACTGAGGAGAGATCACATCTAGAAATTCTGTACCACATGGTATGCCCATATTGTTCAAATCCAGAAGAAGTTTCCTTGCAGTTTGCAAGCCTTTGTTGATATGAAAAGATCCGTCTAAATCTGGATCGTTGATGAGGCCTTTCCATCCAACAGTGGTTCTTGGTTTTTCAAAATAAACACGCATAACAATGAGTAATTCATTTTTATATTTGTCTATCATGGGACGAAGTTTTTCTGCATACTCCATAACAGCCTTAGTATCATGTACTGAACATGGACCAACTACGACTAATAATCTTTTTTCATCTTTTTTATGCAAAAGATCAGAAATTTCAGATCTAGTTTTTGTTACCAAATCAGAAGCAACATCCGTTAGTGGGTATTCTTCTGCGATCACGGATGGTGGAATAAGGCTATGTTGTTCGAGAATTCTTAAATTATCAGTTTTTTTCATCGGTATTAATATTTTTTCATAGTTGGGTCAACTAAGTCAGAATAGGCGAGAGTTCCACCCGCTACATTTTTGAAACTTTTGAAACCAGCTTCGGCAAGAATTCCGCAAGCCATACCTGATCGCCCACCCGATCTGCAATAGACCAAAATTTCATTTTCTTTTTGATCGATAATTTCGGAAATTCTTCCAGATAATTCTCCAACAGGAATCAATTTATCTGTACCTGGGATAAGTGCGATTTCTTGTTCATTTGGATTACGAACATCCAAAACAAAAAAATGGTCCTTACCAGATTTACGTGCATCAAGTCTTTGTTTAAAAGTATTCACATCGATTTCAGGTACCATAATTAAACCGCTCCTCCTATTTCATCCAATTCTAATGTTGCAAGCTCCCACCTGGAAGTTAGACTCGCAATCTCATTTTTTATTTCGTTGTAAGTATCCATTTCTAATTGAAAACTTCTGTTTTTGAAAAATTCCGGATCTTGTAAAAGTTCCTCTTTATCCTTTCGGTTCTTTTCTAATCTTTCTAATTTGTTTTCTATCTCAAGAATTTCTTTTTCGAGTTTTTTTCGCTTATTTTTGCTAGCGGTAGTTGTATCTTTCTTTTCTATCTTTTTCTCTTTGCTCGTGGAATTCTGCAAAGTCACTTCGTCTTCATTATGAAATTTTAAATAATCATCAAAACTACAATTTAAATTTTTCAAAACACCATTCGAAAGTTGGAATGTACGATTACAAAGACCTTTTAAAAAATCAGGATCATGGCTAATGATTAACATGGAACCAGGGTATTCTGCCAAGGCTCTTTTTAAAGCTTCACGTATAACAATGTCTAGGTGATTTGTTGGTTCATCAAAAAATAAACAATTACTAGGTTGTTGTACAAGTAGGGCAAGACGTAAACGACTTTGTTCTCCACCTGATAAAAACTTTACCGATTTAAAAACTCCGTCTCCTGGAAAGGCAAAATGTCCCAAAAGGGTTCTGGCTTTTTCATCATTGAGTTCAGGGTATTTTTTTTGAATCGTTTCTACTAAGTTGAGACTAGAATCTAAGTCTTCACCGTGGGTTTGAGAAAAATATCCTAATTTGGTTTTTGGGCCGTAGTATAAATTACCAACATCCAATTTATGTTCTTGCAACAAACAGCGCATAAGTGTTGATTTACCTGCACCATTTGGTCCTACGAGTGCAATTTTATCACCAGCAGAGATTTCGATTTCAGCGGATGTAAAAATTTGTTTTTTTATCCCGGTAACTTTGTCTGGATAAGAAAATGATCCATTTTCTAATCTAAGAATGATATTACTAGAAGGTAAAAATTGAAAAGCGTATTCTGGTTTTTGATTCCAAAACGAGTCTTCAGGATTTTCGACTTTGTCACGTTTGTCCAAACGTTTGATAACTGATTGCACCTGACGCGCTTTAGTTGCCTGCGCACGAAATCTTTCTACCCATTCCAATCTTGTTTTGAGATAAGATTCTTCTTTTTGGAATTGCACTTTTAATTTTTCTTGGATTTCATTTTTTGCTTCAAAAAATTCTTCCAATGTGCCTTCAAATTCAAAAACCCCATTGGGATTTAATTCTACAATGGTTGTGACAGTTTTATTTAAAAATTCAGGATCGTGAGTTACCAAAACAAAGGCTTGGTTTTGAGAAATTAAAAAGTCAGCTAACCAACTTTTTGTTTTATCATCCAAGTGGTTTGTTGGTTCATCGAGTAACAATAAATTATGCGGATTTAAAAGGGCAATGGCTAAACCGATTCTATGATGAAATCCAGGTGAAAACTCTTTAGTTTTACGTTCAAAATCGGCTTGGGCAAATCCAAGACCAGATAGAATTTTTTTTGCCTTTGCCTCGAGTCCATGAAGGTCATGTTGATGGGCAAATTCTTCCAGTTCACTTTGGTCATGTAAAAGATTTTCGAAAGCTTCTGATTCAGAATCTACATTTTCAAACCTTGATTCGATAAGCGAGCGTTTGGCGGAATAATCCTTGTATAATAAATTTCCGTTTAATACTGTATCCACAACTTTTGCTTCTGGATCAAATTCTGGGATTTGTTGGAAAAGGGAAAGTTGGGTATTTTTTGAACGGATGACCTCACCGGATTCTGGTTTTATTTTGCCAGAAGCCATCTGAAAGAGAGTCGTTTTTCCGGAACCATTGGGCCCGACAAGAGCGACTCGAGAGCCTGGTTTGATATGCCAGCTGAATCCTTCGAATAGAGTCTTAGGTCCGAAATGTTGGTGAATTTGAATGAATTGTATCAAGTGGGAAAATGGGAGCCCGTAGCTTTAACTACGGGTTAAAACAGTGATTTTTAACCTTATTTTTTGGCTAAAAGTTCCTCTTTTCTTTCATTTAAGTGTCTGATGTATTGGCTAGATTTGCCGTTCATCGAATCTGTTGATTTTTTGATCGCTGCATCGATTTCTTCGATGGTCATTTTTGCGATTTTTTTGTTTTTCTTTTCTTTTTCTTCTGACATGGAAGTTTTCCCCTTTTAGGTACGTCACTGAGATTTCTCCACGGTTACGGTACAAGTTCCTGTCGCAAGAGAAATAAATTCCCTATTCTGACTAAATCTAGTATATTGGTTGAAATTATGGCAAAATCAAAGTCACGCCTTCGGAAGTTTTTTGCATTGGTATGGGAATCCGACATTCACGGCTTGGCATCTGAAATTTCATTCACATTCTTACTCACCTTATTTCCGTTACTCGTAGTATTTGTTTCTTTACTCGGACTGATCCAAGATCCAAAGACGATAAATTTAATTACCGACCAATTGGGCAAAGTATTACCTCAACCAATCTTCCAGCCTATAGAAAAAAGTGTAGAGAACCTGACTAATGTTAAAGACTACAAAATTATAGCATTAAGTTTATTAATTTCATTTGCTTCGAGTCTTTCAATATTTGGGGCAGTGATTAAATCTTTAAGATCTATCAGTTTTATAACTGAAAAGATTGGATTCATCAAAGCGCAATGGATGAGTCTTCGTATGATGTTGGTTAGTGGTATTTTGATCGTCATTTATTTTTATGTTAGTTATGGTCTTTATTTGTTCGAGAAGTATTTGTATTCTTCTTTTAAGTTTACATTATTTCGAAAAAATCCTGAGATATTTCTTGCGGTAATTACGTTTTTTGTCGTAACGAGTCTATTTAGTTTTTACTATTCCTATGCAACTTCTCGTAGAACATCGATTCTAAAATCTTTACCAGGTGCTATTTTTGCCGCCTTACTTTGGATTCCTTTGACATTCGGTTTCCAATACTATTTAAAATTAAAAAATGTGGGTGTAAACTATGCACTCGCGTATTATTTGCTTTCTAAGATGGTTGTACTTATGTTATATGCATATATCAATTCTACATTTTTTTTGTGGGGTTATGCTTGGAACCAAACAAGAAATGACATCGGAAAAGAAACTAAATAGAATATAATTGATAATTATTACGATAACTATAGGCCAATAACCGTTAGTCGATAAAATAATCCGGCTCTAGTATCCGTGGACAAAAATTAAGTATGATTCCAAAATAATACCTAGCAAAAGTATGAAATCTCCATTCACCAAATTCTTTTTTTAAATCTTCTGAATCTAAAGTAGAGTATCCTTTCTTTTTAAAAAGAACATCTAGATTCCAATTTTCTTCCCCTGGGATCACTTGCACTTTTAAAAACGCATAAAACTGGTCTTCTGTTTCGTTAAATCGAAAAACCAAAGCTCTACCCGCAAGGGGATTTCGAATGGTAAAGGTCATCCATTGTTCGTTAGCTGATTCACTGGAATTTAATTTGTATATTTCCCAACCAAGCTCAGATTCATGGCCAAAAAATTCATGAAAACTGGATTGAAATGAATCAAAAAATTCGGTGATTGAATCCAATGTTCGTATCTCTTAAAATCTAAATTCTCCCATAAACTAAAATTAGAAAGAAAAAAACAAAAATATACCTTCTCAATGGGTTGAACGATATGTGCGTCTGATTAGGATGTTCCTAGGAGTCTTTTACTATGTTAGAAACCGTAAATATTACATGGCCTTTCGGCGCGATTGATCCAAAGGTACATTGTCCATCGTGTGGATCTCTAGTTATCTCTCCTTTGGAAGAAGAGGGGCCTGGTTGTCATCATGTCATTTTCATGATCGATAGTGAATCAGGTGAATTTAATTATATTACAGAAGACTTTGATACGATTTTGCAACCTTTCCGTAAACCAGATAACGAAGAGTTTGGTGAGTGGGAAGCAACAGATGCCTTTATTGAAGAATCAGAATTGGATACTTTTTTTGTGATGAATTTAATTTTACCGGGCGAGTCAGAAGATGGTGAAGATTCTGTTTGTTTAAGAATCGGTTTTGAATTATTTTTTAATGAAGATCAACAAGAGATTTATGATGAAATGGAAAGAAGACATGATGAAGAAGGCCATCATGATCATAGTCAAAATTAATAAATAGGTAATATATGAAAAAAATTATTATATTAATTTCAATGCTTATGATCCAAAATTGTATCATAAGTTATCGTGATTATCCAAAATTATTACCTTTACCGGTAAGTGAAAAAACAAAGGAAGCTAACTTCGTTTATAATCTTCCAAATTTTCCTCAGTTCAATCTTGGTGGAAGAGAAGCTTTAAAAAATTATTTCGAAAATAAAAGCCCTTTTAAAAAAACGATTGAAGGTATAGACGTACCTAAGACCGGTTATCTGGTAAATGTGAAAGTTGATTATCGCAGTCCAAGTAAACCTGCTTTAGCGTTTTTGGCATTATCGACTATGACGGCAACACTTATACCTGCCTGGTCAAAACAAGATGGATATGATATCAAATATCATCTATTCAAAGATGGAAAAGAAGTAAAAGTCTATGAATATCATATTTTTAGAAACTATGGGCAATGGTTGCCATTGATACTTGGCATATGGTATAACGGAGAAACGGCGACAGAGAAGGAAGTTTTCGAAAGAGTTACAGAAAAATTCTTTGATGATGCTAAAGAATTTTTATAGTTTAAAAACCTTTGGACTTTCAAGTTTTTAATGAATTTATTTTTGGTTTTTATCCAGGTATAATTTCTGTTATCGTACTTGGATTTTTGGTGGGCTACCTTTCCTCATTTTTGGGGATAGGTGGTGGCTTTATTTATACTCCCTTTTTTCACACATTCTTTCACCTAAGTGCTGTTCAAGCGGTAGCGGTTTCATTGGCACAAATGCCATTTTCTTCTTTGTCTGGACTTTTTGTTTATTTTAAAAATAAAAAAATTCAATTTAGAGAAGGATTCCTTTTACTAATTACTTCGATTCCCACGGCGCAATACGTAGCCTATAAATTTGGTAGATTTGAAGATACTGATCTTGGTAAAACTATAGTCTACGGGATGCCGATTTCAGAGCTAGTTTACCTATTTATTTTTACTTTCTTTTTGAGTATTCTCGGAGTATGGAATCTGATTTCGGCGGAACGTAAAAAAAAGAAATTGTCACTAGCTGAAAATGAAATTGTACAAAATTTAAGAGAATCCGAAAATAAAACGAATCGTGTAAAATCAGATTCGTTAAGATCTATATTTTTTTTACTTTTGGTCGGGATTGCTTTTGGAGCAACATCCTCATTACTCGGGATAGGTGGTGGGTTTCTCGCCGTACCATTGTTTGTATTTTATTTTCGTATGGAACCAGTAGAGGCAGTGGCTACATCATTTCTTGGGATATTTTTTACATCTTTCGGGACTTCACTACTTTTTTATTTTCAAGGAAAATTGCATATTGAATTGGCACTTGTCGGAACCATTGGTGGATTTATAGGGGCTAGACTTGGCTCCCTTAAAGCGATCCATGCGAAACCATATGTGATACTTCGGGTACTCGGGTGTATGCAGATACTTGTTGTTATGTGGTATTTAGGAAATAAGATTATTTTAAAATAATTTTTTACTATCGATGAATACTTAAACGTCAAAAATATAGTTATGAGGATTTTTTGTTATGAATAAAATTCAAGAATCATTTCCAAAAGAATTCTTAGAAGTCTCGGATGGAAAAACGATTCCCCGAAAATTATCCTGTTTAGCCTGTAAGGACGGCGCTGGTCTTGACTTTGAATTTACGATGGCGTTTCAGCCAATTATTGATGCGACAAACAAAAAAGTTTACTCTCAAGAAGCACTTGTTAGGGGACTAAATCAAGAATCAGCCTACCATATCTTATCAAACGTCACCGAAAAAAATAGATATCTATTTGACCAAGCCTGTCGAGTAAAAGCCATCGAACTTGCTAGCCGATTAAAAATAGATTCATATTTAAATATTAATTTTTTACCAAACGCAGTATACCGACCAGAGTCTTGCATTCGAACTACGTTGGAAGCCAGTAAAACATTCTTATTTCCAGCTAATCGCATTATTTTTGAAATCACTGAAGGTGAAGAAGTCATTGATCATGCACATATTGTTTCGATCTTTAAAGAATATCGAAATATGGGTTTTCTAACTGCCATTGATGATTTTGGTGCAGGATACTCTGGGCTAAATCTATTGGCAAAATTTCCTCCAGACATCATTAAGCTAGATATGGAATTAATTCGAGATGTAGATAAAAATAAAACAGCTCAAATCATTATCAAAGGTATGATGAATATATGCAATGAATTGAATATTCTTGTAATAGCAGAAGGGATTGAGACAATATCAGAATATACTACATTACTTGATTTGGGAATAAGATACTACCAGGGATTTTTATTTGCGAAGCCAACATTCGAAAATTTAAGTCCTATAAATTATTATTAAATATGTTCATAGAATATTAAATCATAATACGATTTCGGACAAATCTCTTCTCGGTGAGGCGAAAAAAGTGTCACTACGTCCTAGACGTCCAATTAATTGTATTTTTTCAGTTTTTTTGAGTTTTAATAATCCATTCAATTTGTTCTGAAAAAAGAGACTTTCTTTGTAATCTTCGACAGCCTGGTTCATCGTATGAAAGGCAAAATTTTGATTCGCAGCCGCTAAAGTAAAGCGCATAAAATCTATACCAGTTTTGACCCATTCGAGAGGAGTATCTTTACCTTCAGTGATAAAAAAGACTAGTCCTTTGGCTGATTCCACTTGCTTTCTCGCAAGGTCGACGCTTGCTTTTTTTGAAGATTCGGAATGCCATCCAGTTTCTGTTAGGTCTAAAAAGAATTTTTTCGCAATCCAAAGTTTTACTCCAGACAATCCATTTCCTTCCAAAGTAATTCCGTCTCGTTTTGTATAAATATCTTCGTTTGCACTTCGAAACCAAATCCTAGACAATTCATTTGCCTCTCGTAAGTTAACCTCAGCTTCAAAAGAAGCTATTAAGGGAGAATGAAATTCTTTTATTTTTTCTTCACCTAAAATAAATTTTAAGTTCACAAATTTAGCAAAAGTTAGCTTATTTAAATTATTAATATCATCTTCCTTTAAAAACTCTCCAGAGTATTCGCTTCGATTCATAACGCGATTCGGCAAAGATAAAAATAAAAAATCATGAACGCATTCTGATTTTTCTTGGATTTCAAATCTGGCAACAGGATAGGAAATAAATTTTTCTGCAGATGAAGGAATCCCTTTTGGAAAGAATGTAATTTTAGAATTGTACATTAAGGAATCAGCTGTTAGTTTTGCTAATTCTAGAAAGGTTCCTTGGCTATGGAAAAATTGCCGATACATTGGATCAATGGCTTTAAGGGTACGATCCGCATCCCCATATAACAAAAAACTATTTTCTGAATCTATTTTGACTTTCCATGGCTGCGTATTATGTGAATTAGGTGCAAGCATTGCCGTCAGTAATATTTTTTGTATTTTTGAGGTTAGCCCAATTGCCTCAGCATAGGCGATCGGATTTTTTCGATACGATTCTGAGTCTGATGCAGAAAATGCAAAAATTGATTTTGAAACGCTAGAAAGAGAAAGAATGACGCCTGTTTTGAATGCATTTGATAAAAATTTTTTTCGCGAAAGGGGAGTATGTTTCATTTTTTTTATAGTTTGAATCAATTGTTATAAAAGCTTTGTTTAATGAATCCAAAAACAAAACCCATGAAAATTGATATCGTCTCTGATGTTGTCTGTCCTTGGTGTTATGTTGGAAAGAAAAAATTGGAAATTGCCCTGAAAGATATGGAATCAGAAATTTTACCTGAAATCCATTGGCGGCCTTTCCAATTATCACCAGAAGTACCTGAAGAAGGTCAAAATTATAAAGAACATCTGGCGGCAAAGTTTGGCTCACTGAAAGCTGTGGAAGGTGCTTGGCAAAGATTGGTGCAAATTGGTAATGAAATTGGGATCAATTTTGATTTTGAAAAAATTGCGAAATCAGTAAATACACTCAGACTTCATGTTTTAATTGCTTCGCTTAAAGATAACAATCAGCAAGACCAATTGGCAGAACTTTTATTTGAGGCACATTTTGAGAAGGGGATCGACCTTACAATTCTTGAGAATGTTTATTTTCTTGCGAAAGATTTTTTTGAAAGTAAGGAGGAGTTTCTCACGATTTGGAATCATGATTCCGCCAAAGAAGAAATAAAAAAGGAAATTTCCTATTACCATCAAAATGGAATTAGTGGGGTTCCCTATTATATCTTTCAAAACAAATATGCCGTGAGTGGAGCTCAAAATCCCGAGGTTTTTAAAGAAGTGATGCAAACCATTTTGAAGGAAGAATCGGAATAAGACAGAATCAAAGGCGATTCTTTTCTTAATTCAATTTTCCATTTTGTCATGAAAAGACCTATGGTTGCAGTTTATAGATTCTAAATTGTTTCGAAATGAGTTGTAGGTTTTATTATATTTGAAAGTTTAGAGAAAATATTGACCGTTCGGTCATAAAGAACCGCGTCTAAAGTGAGCCGCATTCCATTATGAAAAATATTATACATTTTTTTGTTTTTAAACCCCTAGTCGCGAACCTAATTTTTGTTTTTTTGTTTCTTGCTGGTTTGATTTCGATCCTATCCATGAAACGTGAAGCCTTCCCTAGGGTTAACTTTCGTCAGGTGCGTATCCTCACTGTATATCCAGGTGCGAGTCCAGTAGATGTGGAAAAAAAAGTGACCATCCCCATTGAAGAAAAGCTCAGAGAAGTGGAAGGTCTTGATTCTGTTAGGTCTATTTCAAGAAATTCGGAATCTGATATAAGTATCAAAATTGACCTTGAACACGATAACCCGGATCAGGTGGTAAATGATATACGTAGGTCAGTAGATCGAGTCACTAGTCTTCCGACTCAAGTGAAAGATAGACCAATTGTTACCGAACAAAAAAGTTCCAACTTTCCAGTCTTTGAAGTGGCAATCTCTGGTGCACTCAATGAAAAGGAACTACAAGAGACAGGTCGTTTTATTGAAGATGAAGTGAGAAAGGTATCTGGTGTATCTCGCGTAGATGCATTTGGCAAACGAAAAGAAGAATGGAGAATTTTAGTAGATCCAGCACTTAAATCTCGTTATACGTTAGGATTTAATGATATTTATAATGCAATATCAAAAAGGAATCTAAGCGTACCTGCTGGTTCATTTCTACGTCCCCGTACAGAAGACATTCGTGTCACGGGCGAGATAAGTGAAATTGAAGATTTAAAAAATATTCCTATTCGATCCAATGAAACTGGCAATGCGATCTTACTTTCACAAATTGCAACGTTTCAGCCCACTTACGAAAGAGCTCGAGTTTTGGCAATTTCAGGTGGAACAGATGCTTATGTTTTACAGATTATCAAAAAAGATAGTGCAGACATCATTGATACAGTTAATGCCGTGCAGGCAAGGATGGCTGAATTAAAAAAGCAGCTTCCAGAAAATATAATATATAATGAGTTAAACAATGAAGGTCTTCGTGCCACCAAACGATTAGAAGTTGTTGTTAACAACTCTATGCAAGGTCTTATCTTAGTAGTTATCGTATTGATAGTATTTTTTAGTCTCAGAGATTCGATTCTTACAAGTTTATCTCTGCCACTGACTCTGCTTGCCGCAACGATCGCATTTCCTATTTTTGATGTATCATTTAATTTAATTTCGATGCTTGGGATCATCATATCCTTGGGGATGTTAGTTGATAATAGTATTATTATCTCGGAAAATATTTATAAATATAGAGCACTTGGCTGGAATGATAAAGATGCGGCAGTTCATGGTGCAAGCGAACTTGTTGTTCCTATTATTGGTTCTTATTTAACAACAATTGCTGCCTTTTTACCTATGGCATTTATGACTGGAATCATGGGTAAATTTATTTGGCAGATTCCATTTATGGTGATTGTTTCTCTCACCTTATCATTGTTTGAGTCATTTTTTCTTTTGCCTGTACGTTATTCGCAGTTTGCTGGAAATAACCAAAAGAAAAATCCAAATTCAATTCGTTCAAAAATTAGAACCTTTTTGGAAAATGGTTTTCAATCAGTTCGAGATAAGTTTACAAGATTTATTACTAAAGTAGTAGCTAATCCGTTTATCACCCTTGGTTCGATTATGGGAATTTTTGTAGGTTCCATTTTACTTTTGGGAGTAATGAATTTTAATCTTTTTCCAAAAGAAGGGATCGATTATATTTTAATCAAAGCAGAATTTCCTCCTGATTTCACCGCGGGTGAAACAGCTAAGAGAATGAGTCATTTTGAAAATATTCTTAAAAGAATACCAAAGGAAGAAGTTCAAAGTATCATTTTAAAAATCGGAATCCAACAAACAGATCCAACTGATCCACTAACAAGAATTGGCGAACAACTTGGTATGGCACAAATCATTTTGGTTCCTGAGACAGATAGAAAAAGAACTGCTCAAATTATTTTTGGAGAACTAGAATCCGAGTTAAAAATGTTACCCGATGCAACGAGCGTTATGGTGGACTTGGTCGTGAATGGTCCACCGATTGGTGCCGCAGTGACTGTGGCAATCGAAGGAAAAGATTATAAAAAACTAAAAGAGATTTCTGAAGAGATGCAAATTTTTCTCAGAAAACAGCCTGGTGTCATCAATATAAATGATGATTACAAACGTGGTCGTGATGAAATACAAATACGTGTTAAAGACCAAGCATCTGCTATGACCGGTATTGATACTGAAATCGCTGCTTCTTATGTTAGGACTGCCATGGAAGGTGTTGAAGTATCAAATCTTAGAAAAGGAAAAGACGAAATAAAAATTGTCATACAAAATAGTGATAAGTATCGAGATGGTATCGAAGACTTAGATGCGATCAGCATCACAAATAAATTTGGACTATTGACACCCATAACAGCCGTTACTTCCAGAAATGTTGTCCAAGGTATAGAAGCATTATACCACAATGATTATGAAAAGGCGATAACTGTTCTTGCAGATGTGAATGAAACGATCACTAGTTCAAATATCGTAAATGATAAGATCATTGAAGAATTTGGAAATTTAGGAAAAAAATATCCTGGATACAAAATCAAATTTCGCGGTGAACAAGAAGAAACTGCTAAGTCAATGGAATCCCTTGCCAAAGCTGGATTTTTGGCTATGTTTGGAATTTTTGCTATCCTTGCTATTATTTTTAACAGCCTAACAAAGCCCATACTTATAATATCATCCATTCCTTTAGGATTAGTTGGTGTTATATTTGGATTTTTGATTTCTGGTAAAGCCCTGAGCTTTCTTGCCATGATTGGTATTATTGGACTAGCTGGTGTAATAGTGAACGCATCCATCGTGCTCGTGGATACGATTCTTGAAATTCAAAAAAAGAATGTAGGTTTGTATGATTCACTCATCGAGGCTTCGAGTGAAAGGTTTCGTCCTATTTTGGTAACGACTATGACAACGATGGCGGGAATGGTGCCTACAGCTTATGCAATTGGTGGATCCGATCCTTTACTTATTCCTATGACACTTTCCCTTGCATGGGGGCTCGGTTTTGGAACTTTTGGATCATTGATTTTTATTCCTGCAAGTTTTAGTGCTTATTACAAACTTAGGGGAAGAAAATAATTTTCTAAACTCACCACCAGTTTAATACGTCTTCGGCGAAACCTAAAAATTCCTTCAATTCTAAGGTTTTGCCATTATCCAATACTACTGTTCCAGAAAAAGTACCAAAGACTTGGTGTTGAATGGACTTTATAAAGAATAAATCCAATGCAGAATTTCGATCCAATATTGGTTTAAATTCTAAATTAAGACGATTATCATTGCTTGTAAATTTCCATGGCGCCAAATAGTCATTAGTATTTATTTTGAATTCTACAAGATCTAGTTTATGAATTTTATTATCATAAATAATGACATTTTCTGAAGCAGGGGTTCGATCAGAGAAACCATAACCGAGATTGAATCCAAAACTTTTATCACCGAGTAAGCCTGATGCGGAACTCCAATACCAGCGATTTTTATAAGTCCATACGCCTCTTCCCCAGTCCAATGCACCGAAGTCTGTATTAGGATCGAATTTGTAATTTGTATCTCCAAATTGAAAAGCACCTTTTGCGGGCATACAATTGATTTTTGTATTATAATAGAAAGCCTTTCGTTCTTCAGCCCAAGAAGTAGCTATATTCATAGATTCTAGACCTTTTGGTTCAATTAAAATGATTTCTCCATTCATTCCTGTTTTGCCATCGAAATGTTTCATCGACGGTGAAGAAAATCGAATCCTTCTCTCTCCATTAGCAACTGTTATCTCGACTTTGATTTTGTTATCACCAAAATTAATTTTTCCATTAGCGCTTGTTCGTGGAAAATTTGTCGAACCTAAAGGTAAAAATGTCATAGTTTCTGATTGGATGAATTCTTTTCTTTCGAAATCCAGAAAACAAATGGCAAATAATCCAATATAACCTAAGTCAGATGTGGTGAATGTGATTCCAAATTTTTGATTTGGAGAAATAACGGAATAATAGTCCCACTCTTTTATACGCCAATTGCCAGCTTTGATTTTTTCAGGGTTATAGTTCCAATGTGGAGATCTTGCCCAACCCTCCAGACTTAGAGTGCCATCAGATTTTAATAAGGGAAGTGGAGCTTTAATTTCAGTCATAAATTTTTATTAAAAATGCCAAGTGAATTTCGGCTATGAAAAACAAAATGTGTTGATTAGATGCAGAAGTAAACGAAGAATCGGGAATGTCTTATCAAATATCTTCAATTTCTTATTAGGAAAAAAGAACCATGAATGGAACCATTCCTCAATCAATATCGTATGACTTTGATTATATTGTTATAGGCTCAGGATTTGGCGGAAGTGTTTCTGCTCTTCGTTTGGCTCAAAAAGGGTATTCTGTTCTCGTAATCGAATCAGGCAAACGCTGGACTGCGACAGATTTTCCAAAAACAAATTGGTCGATCCGAAAATATCTTTGGATGCCAATGTTAGGTTTTTATGGAATACAAAGAATTAATTTGTTAAATGATTTTTTACTCGTAAGTGGTTCGGGCGTAGGGGGTGGTTCATTAGTTTATGCATGCACACTTTATGTTCCAAAGGCGAAGTTTTTTCAAAGTTCCACGTATGCAAAGATGGGCGGAGAGAAATCTTTACTCCCATTTTATACAGTCGCTAAACATATGCTTGGTGTCAATGAAAACCCAAAATTATGGGAACCTGATAGACTTCTCTTAGAAACAGCAAAATCATTTGGAAAAGAAGATACTTTCCAAAAAACTCCCGTTGGAATTTATTTTGGTAACGAGAAACAAAAATCAAAAACCAAGGATCCCTATTTTGAAGGTGATGGACCAGATCGAGATCCCTGCAATTTTTGTGGTGGTTGTATGGTTGGTTGCCGACACAATGCAAAAAATACCTTAGATAAAAACTACCTTTACCTAGCAGAAAAGCAAGGGACACAAATTCTTCCCGAAACAAAGGTGATCAGTTTAGTTCCATTGAATGCAAAAGGGCAAGCCGATCCTGAAGCAAGCGGTGAATTTGGTTACGAATTAGAAACTGAAAGTACGACTGGTTGGTTTGGGTTTCCAAAAAAGAAATTCAAAACAAAAAATGTGGTCCTTAGTGCGGGTGTTATGGGAACAGTTGGTCTTTTACTTCGCATGCAACAAGAAGAAAAATTGATCCGACTTTCACCTAAACTCGGTGATACGGTCAGAACCAATAGTGAAACCGTACTCCCAGTCACAGTGAGCGGTAAAGATGTAGATTATTCAAAAGGGATTGCCATCACCTCGTCTGTTCATCCTGATGAAAATACTCACATAGAACCTGTTAGGTATTCAAGTGGCTCAGATTTTTTTGGACTACTTGCTAGTGTCATGGTCGATGGAGGTGGATTTTTCCCTAGACCACTTAAATTTTTTTGGACTATGATTCGTCATCCTCTCTATTTTTTAAAAGCTCATTATCCTTTTGGATTTGCGAAAAATTCTATCATTCTTCTAGTGATGCAAACGGTAGACAATAGTGTCAGACTTGTTCGGCGACGAAGATTTGTTTGGCCATTTCAGAGAACTATCACATCCGCTTTATCAACAGGTGAACCTACACCAACTTATATTCCTATTGCCAATGCGTTCACACGAAAGTTAGCGGAAATTGTTGGCGGGATTCCGAGAAGTTCTCTCAACGAAACACTGTTAAGTGCCCCAGTCACTGGCCATATTATGGGAGGTTGTATTGTCGGTGAGAATGAAGACCAAGGTGTGATTGATTTTCAAAATCGTGTTTTTGGTTATCAAAATTTATATGTCTGTGATGCATCTATGTTAACTGTGAATTTAGGTGTGAATCCGAGTCTTACGATCACTGCTTTGTCAGAGAGAGCCATGAGTATGATTGCTCCAAAGGAAAAAGAAAAACAAATTTCATTTTTTACTTTTGAAAAGAAAAAGGGATTTGATCAAATATTACTTTTCAATCCGAAAAAAAATATAGTTTCTAAGAAGTCTCCCATTGCTAAAAAAAATAAACTCATTAAAAAATAGGATTTTAGATTGAACTTTGTAGACATTGCAAAATCAGGAAGTAAAGAAGATTGGGCTAAGCATCTAGAAGAGGGTAATGATCCAAACGAATTCGACACATATGGAACAACACCTCTTTCATGGGTTGTCAAGTTAGATGAATATGAATTATTTTCCTTTGCAATTGAAAATGGAGCAGATCCATTTTTTCCCTATCGAAATGGTGGTGCCCTCGTATTTGATCTTCTTTCACAGAATAAAACAAAGTTTCTGCAATTATTTTTAGAAAAAAAGGATCTTTGGAAATCTTCACCAAACTTACGTTCTCGGGATAAGGATGGAAATACTTTTTTTCATAAAGTAATCGAATTTGGTGATGAAGACTTATGGTTTGAAATTTCTGATTTAATCAATGAAAACGATTGGGAATTGCGAAATGAGGAAGGTCGCACTCTTTTATTAGAAGCTGTTGCCACCGGGAATCTTAGTTTTGTCACGCAGGCTTTGGATACATTTCCAAAATTAATAAATCAAAAAGATAAAACTGGTAAAAATGTTCTGCATATTGCCGCAGAACAGAATTTAAGTGAAGATGTGGAATTCCTTATTGGGATAGGACTTTCCTTAGAGGAAAAAGATCAATATGGAAACACAGCATTATTTCTAGCTGCTAGTGGGGATTCTGTGGAATCAATGCAGATTCTATTAGATGCAGGAGCCGATTTACTAGTGTACGGTGAAAATAACGAAAGTATCACTAGGTTAATAGATAGAGAAAAATATTCGCATTCTATGAAACTTTGGAAAAAAGAATTGTACAAAAGGCTTAAAGTCATGGATTTAAATAAGGAAAATCCAGAATTTTTAAGGTACCTTACTTATTTAAAAGCAGAGAAACCTTTGTTACCTGCTGAAATTGCACAGGCGAAGTTATTAGATTTTTTGTGAATGATTAAGGTTTGTTATGTCAAAGCTGAGTGAGGATATAAAAAACCCTGGCTGTAATGACCAGGGTTTATGATAAATTAGAAGGGATTACTCTGCAGCAGATTCTTCTTTCTTTTTGTTTTTCTTAGCTTTTTTGGCTTTTTTAGCCTTTTTTGCTTTCTTAGATTTTTTGTTTGCCTTCTCTTCTTTTTTGCCTTTGTTTTCTTTCTCAGGCTTTACAGTTTCTTTCTCTTCGTTTTGCATTGTTGGCTCTTCTTCAGGTGTGTCCATCGTTTGTGCGAAAACACCGAAAGTAGTAAAAGAGAAAATAGCGAGAATTGCTAATAATTTTTTCATTCGTCAGACCTCTATTTGATTGTGGACACAATTTGAAACCAAGCACCAGTTTCATCAATAGAAAAATTAATAGAAGATAAGGATTATTTACCTACACAAAATTTACTAAAAATTCTACCGAGAATTTCTTCATTCTCAATTTGGCCATTCACTTGTCCAATTTCATGCAGTGCAAAATTAATTTCTTGGATATATATTTCAGGTGGAGTTTGGTCTTCCATTAATTGGATGGCGGCTATAAGATTTTTATGTATTGAACTTATATGATAAGCTTGTCGTTCCTCCAAAAGTATAATATCTTCTGTGGATTCCGTATCACTGAGTTTGGCTTTGATAAACTTTAACAATTCATCGATGCCCTCTCGAGATTTACATGAGACTTTGACAAATTCAAATTGAAACTTAGAATCATCAGAAGTCCATTCCTTCTCATCCCAGGTTTGGTGGGCAATGTCGATTTTATTGGCAACGAGTATCGAACCAGTCAGACGAGATTTATATTGTTGCAAAAATTCTGATTTTTGAATGGGTTTTGAAACATCAAGAAGGATCAATCTTAAATTTGCATTGTCCGCCTCGCGTTCACTTTGTTGAATGCCCAATTTTTCAATCTGATCTTCGGTATCACGAACACCTGCTGTATCAACTAAACGAATAGGAATACCATCGAGTGATATTTCTTCTGCAATATAATCTCTCGTAGTTCCAGGAATATCACTAATGATAGAACGGTCTCTTCCAATTAGTAAATTCATCAAACTCGATTTACCAGTATTAGGTGCACCATATAATACGACAGTTGATTGTAAAATTAACTTCTCTGCCCGTTCTGAATTTGATAATAAAGTTTCACATAAATTCTTTAGTTTTACCATTCGTAGTTTGCGTTCTTCTTTGCTTTCAAATGTTAAGTCTTCTGTTGAAAAATCGATTTCGGCTTCGCATTCTGCTTTTAATGAAATAAGATCGCTTCGTATTTTTGATGTTAGTTTTGTGATTTCACCAAAAACATTTTTTTGAGCCAATTCCAACTCATAACGAGATCTAGATTCTATGAGTCTGCCAATCGCTTCTGCTTGGCTCAATGTCGCTTTGCCATTCAGATAGGCACGTTTTGTAAACTCTCCGTGGATCGCGGGTCTTGCCCCCACTTCAAAAATGATTTGGAGGGCCTTTTTTAATAAGATTGGGTTTCCATGCAAATGGAATTCAGCCATGTCTTCTCCTGTATAGGAGTTCGGACCTTCGAAGAATAAAAATAAAATTTGATCAATAGCTTGGTCTTTGTAAAAAAGATCACAAAATATCGCAGAACGAGAGTTATTTCTTATATAGGAGTCAGTTAAGAGAGATTTGTTTTTGAAAAGGAGACTTGTGGCAATTTTTAGAGTGTTTTTACCTGAAACCCGAAGGATGCCAATCGCTCCGGGTCCATGCGGTGTAGAAAGTGCGGCTATCGTATCAATCAAGTTCACTTTCGTCGGCAAAGTCTTCTACAGGAAGGCCTTTTCTCGTCGGATCTTCTATGTCTTTGTATTTGTGTTTGTCTTTCGCTGAAATGACGCGGACACGTTTGAAAGTGCCATTGCCTTCTGAGCGTGTAAAAACTCTGTCGTCTTCTTGGATCGCCATATGAACGATTCTTCTTTCGAAAGGATTCATTGGATCTAGAAGTTTTGATCTACCAGTTTTAATGACCGATGCGGCAATCGATTTTGCAAGTCTGATCAGCGATAACTCGCGTTTATCGCGGTAAGATTCGATATCTAAAACAATTTTTCGATTGTGACGAATGCGAGGATCAACCATCAAATTTACTAAAAACTGAAGTGAATCGAGAGTAGCTCCACGTTTGCCTATGATAAGTCCAGATTCTTTGCTATTGAGCTCTACATAAATCTTTCCATCCACATCGCCCATCCCAACCACTTCGGCAGGAATGCCCATTTTGCGAAGGATAGTGAGGATTACACCATGAATGATTTTTTCAGAAGGAATGTCTTTATTGGCAACGAACGCCCGTACTACGGCAGGTTTTTTTTGTGTGATGCCTAAAAAACCGGATTTACCAGAATCAACAACTTCGAATTTTAAATCACCTGGCTCTAACCTAAGTGTCTCGAGTGTATAATCTTCCGCTTCTGATTTACTTTTTCCTTCTGCTTCAAATATATAATTATCCATCTAATCTTCCTTATACGCTAAAAATTATTTCTTTTTCTTCTTGTTACTATTGCGAAAACCACGTTGGTTGTTTGTGGAAGGAGCTGTACCCTTACCATTATTCGCATTTGCATTGTTTGCTGCTAAATTCTTTTCATTTGTCTTGCCAAACTTATTCGTATAAGCTTGTTGAGCAATGGATAGAATATTTTGCATCGTCCAATACATAGTCACACCAGCTGGCATGGACCAGAAAAAATATAACATGATAAAAGGCATCATATACATCATCATTTTTTGGTTTGGATCTGTGGAGACTGTTGTCATCCGCGATTGAATGATTTGTGTTCCCACCATGATGAGTGGTAAAATATTTACAGCCAATACTCCGACTAATGCCAGTTTGGGAGTCATAAATACTGTATCTGGCTCTGATAAATCTTTGATCCAAAGAAATGGTGAATGCCAAAGGTCAACTGTATCTGAAAAAGCAGTGTATAGTGCGATAAAGATAGGTATTTGAACTAACATTGGCAAACAACCTGACATGGGGTTTGTGCCATTCTTTTTGTATAACTCTACTGTTTTTTCTTGTTTGAGTTTTGGATCGTCAGCGTATTTTTCATTGAGAGCTTTGATTTGTGGTGAAAGCTCTTGCATTTTTTTCATCGACTCCGCTTGTTTTTTGTTAAGCGGATAAAATGCTAATTTGAATAATATGGCAAATATAACAATGGCCCATCCGTAATTTGGGATAAATTTGTAAATTTGTTTTAATATCCAAACGATTCCGTTTCGAAGAGGGGTCGTAATACCTTGGTTAAATGATTTGTCTAATGATTCGCTGAGTCCTGCAAAAGTAGAGGTAGTATTGATTTTTGGATCGAGTTTTGAATCACGGAAAGCAGTTCCATCGAGTTCACGTACCCCGACATAAGCCGCATAATCCAATTTAACTTCTTCGCCAGGTCCGAGTTTCCAATTGTCATAAGAAATCAAAACTCCTGTTTCGTTTCCTTTGCGATTGTCTAAGATAACTCCACTCGGGCTATCGTTTAACGGATCAAGTACTCCGATAAAATAACGACTACCTGTTCCAACGAAATCTAATTTTTCATTTATGCCTTTTTTGATTTCAAAACGCTCATCTTTTCCTGCCGATGAACCGCCAAACCAAGATCCTATATTATCAAAGAATCCTTGGGCAGAATTTCCATCGATATGATCTTTAAAAGATCCATCTAAATAATAATAACGAAAGTAATGTGCAATGTCTCGGTCATTAAAATCTTCGCGATTTTTTAAAATAGGACCAAGAGATCCGAAAGATCGCAGATATAATTCAGAATTAGCAGATGCTAATGTGATCGTATCTTTGCTTAAATTTTTCAATACGAGTTTAAATTTAAAATAATTTTCTGAAGGAAAAAATCTGAATTCTTTTTGAACAAGATACTTACCATCTACTGATGGTGCTTGGAACGTAATGGTTCGTGTCGCCTCGTCATACGAAGAAGCAAAATTAATACTATTGTAAGGTGAAAAGGGAATTGATTCTTTGCTATCAATTAAATTAAAATCAAAACCTTCGAATCGTGATAATTCGACTGCATATTCTTCTTTGCCATCAAAATCAATTTTAAACTTTTGGTCTTTAGCGATAACAAATTCACTGCCATCTGGTTCTTTATGGTTACGAATATAATATTCAGTAATCCTTCCACCTAAGCTAGAAAATTTTACCAAAAAGGAATCAGTTTTTACAGAAAAAGTTTTGATATCTTCTTTTTTAACAACAGGAAGATTTTTTACTTCTTCTAAGATACTTTTTTCTGCGGCAGATGTGGCAGTGACTTTTTCAACGACTGTTTTTTTAGGATCTTTTGTGGGATCGACTGCTGTTGTGTTAGTTGTCTTTGTTACCGGAGGTTTTGCTGGTGGGAATAAATAATTGATTCCCATCCAAATTGCTAAACTTATAAATAAAGCTAAAAATAATCTACCTTGTCTATTTGAACTTTCTTCTTGCATATGTTATCTCTTTGAAATTGATTTCGGGAGCGGATCATATCCGCCCTCATGATAGGGGTGACAGCGCGCGATGCGAGAGGCACTGAGTTTAATGGCTGATAAAAATGGATAGTTTTGGAAAGCTTCAAAAGCATATTCCGAACAAGTTGGCGTAAAACGACAAGAAGGCGGTAAAAGTGGGGAAATTAATTTCTTATATAAAAAAATAAGAAGTAATACAATCCGATTCATGGTGATTTCGCAAAGAGAGTCACAAACATAGCCTGTCTCTCTTCCGGAACTTTTTGTGAAAAATCGATATGTGCCAGGAACGCAATGTCAAAACCACTAGGGATCAGCGGTAAATGGTTACGAACTAATTCTCTGAGAAGTCGTTTCGTTTTGTTTCTATCGACAGATCGCTTGTGCGACTTGTCCGGACAGAACAAAAAACAGGAATGATCCCGCTCGTTCTTTCTAAAAAGGACAAGTAAGGGCTTTTTTCCTGATTTTCGTGGGTTACGAAAGAGTTCCTGGATCCTCGATTGATCGCAAAGAGTCTCCGAAGGAAGCTCCTACTAGAACTTTCTCCCGAGTTTTTCGTCGGAAACTGTCAATTTATGGCGTCCTTTCTTTCTACGGTTGCTTAATACATTACGTCCGCCTGGAGAGGCCATTCTTGTTCGGAAGCCGTGAGTTCTAATGCGCTTTACGTTGCTTGGTTGGTATGTACGTTTCATGAAACACCTAATTTATATATATGATCGCAGGTAAAAGATGGTCTTTTGAGAAGAGTTTTGGTACCCACTCCGAAGTCAAGGGGGAAAACCAGAAACGAATCTGATTTTGGAAAAAGAATTGGACGATATGGGTTGGGAAAAAATGGAGGATATTATGTCGCATAGCAAACCTCGTTCCCATCTCCCTTCCCTCTCACTTCCGTGCTCGAAGGAAGGACTCCGACATCCATGTCTCCGTTACTGATGGAAACGAGGTTTGCAGGCCGAAGAAAGAAAGAACGAATAGCTATATTTGATTTATGACGATGGGCACCTCGGATTTGTTATATGGATGTACATAATCTTGTATGACCCGATCCCGCTCTCCCTCGACGAGGGCGCTCGGTCGATCGGTGGAGCAGGGGCAAACCTCGTTTCCATCGATGGCAAACCTTGTTCCCATCTCGGGGCTGTCTCGCACTCCTGCTCGAATGCCCCCGCTTCGCCATCCTGGCTCCGCTACCGATGGAAACAAGGTTTGCTGGCCGAAAAAAGAAAGATCGAATAATAGGATATTTATTATGGAATATGGCAACTTGTTTTTGTTAGATGAATTTAGTTTATTTGGTTATAATCAAAACCGCTTTTTATAAGATTCAATGAGTGTTTGGTGGTGATGGTAATCTGATGGGGTTTTATCGCATTGCGTAAAACACGCGCTAATATTAAAAACTAGTTTCTAGTCCCGTTCTCGGTGCGCTTTACCCAGCAGACCTCGTTCCCATCTCCCTTCCCTCTCACCTCCGTGTTCGAAGGAAGGACTCCGACATCCATGTCTCCGTCACCGATGGAAACAAGGTTTGCTCATCCGAAGAAAGATCGAATATAAAAATCTCTTTCTTTACTTTTGGCGCCTCGGATGTGTTATACGGATGGAGCATTTCCGAAAGAACCGATTCCGCTCTCCGCTTTAATCTTTCGCATAACTCTAAGTATGTATATTTTATTTTTAATAGGGTAAGGATTTCCGCTTCGATCGGTGGTGCAGGGCTACCTTCCCATCACCCCATTTTCCTTTTTCCAAATCTCCGCTTTCTCTTTGATCGCTACCACATCAGGCTCACCTGGTGCTCTAAGAAATGCCCCATACACATAACCTTCCTGGCCGTCAGCCAACTTTACTTGGGCCCAGGTTGCATAATGAGGAAATATCTTTTCATATTTCTCGGCATCCTTTATTACTTCAATCTTTGCATCTTTAGAAAGTTCCGCGATGATTTTAGATTTTGTATCTGGTTTTTCTCTTACCCATACTTGGTTTGTGCTGATAAAATAATCCCCTGGTTGTCGTAGAGGTTGGAATTGCCCGCAACCTTGCTTACATTGTATTTTAAATTCTTTTACTTCCCGAATGGAGCCATCGGTATTGAGAAAGATGGAGTCTTCACATCGTGCTCCGTTTGATCCCGGCAGGTGATGGCAGGATATTTCTGACAAAAGACCCTGGTTGTATGTGAAAGCAAGTCCTATATTCGTATTCCCTATCTCCTCTATTTTATTATATGTTAGTTCTCGATAAATCTCAGAAATGCGTCCATCTCTAAAGTTAAATATTTTATCGTTTCTTCCTGGAAAATTCGGTTCTGGATAACTTAAAATCATCGAAAACCGAGTCTTATCAAATGGTTCTGATTTAAAGATTGACTTTGTCATTCGGAATGACAGAAAATCGTTAAATTTTACATATAGAACCTCTTCGATATTAGAATTCAAAGCTTTCTTAAAATCTTCTTTGAGATTAATATTCCACAAATCAAAAAAATAATCGATAGAATGTGACTGAGAAATGTTCTCTTTCTGGGTTTGACCTTTGGTCATTTCCGATTTGCAAAATAAACTGAAAAAAACAATCGCAATTACATTGAAAATTTTCATTTGCTTCCAAACCCAGTTTCAGAAATGTGCAAATGATTGCGATGATCCCACATTCTGATCGCCATATCTCTTGTTAAAGTATAAGAATCTGGCCCATGTTCTCTTGCCGCTTCAATCATTCTAGTTACCACATTTTCCTGGTCTTCTTTAGACAATTTTGTAAAGTCAGTTTCCCACAAGTTCTTAGGAGCGAAAGTAAAGAAATTAGGAATGACTTCGCCAGTCTTGTTGACCATATAATACGGGTTAAGATTGTATAGTATAGACCTTTCTATTCTGTCTGCCTCCAGAAAGTCAGCGATAGTCCCACTTGGTTTTGCTAATGTATTTTCTGGCAAAGTTTTAAAATCCTTGTTCGTGTATTTTATTGGTTCCGTTACTATTTTATCGGTTGCTTGATTAAAATAAGATATAGTTCCAACATCCATCGAATAACCCTTTTCATGTGAGGAGCCATCATTTCGAAGAACGGATGTTAGCCCTATTTCAGTGACACCAGACTTCGATGTGGCATCAGACAGGTTCATCCAGTCAGCTCTTTGGTGGTGCAGGCTACTAGAGAAGGCCTCGTTTTCGTAAGTCGGATTCTTTAAGACCCGTTACCCTTAAAATCACAGAAATATCAATTTTCTCGTTCAGCATTTTCTCCGCATCTTCAAGTTTGCCTTCCAGTTTTCCTTTCTGCTCACCTTCTAGTCTTATCTCATCCATAATTGTCATAAATGCTCCTCCGAGTCCCTCAACTTGGTAATACGATACATCGCGGAATTCTTTTTCCTCTTTTTCTCTTACATTAAATAAATAATGAAGAAGTTTCTCCAGAATTTCAACTTTTTTTGCTTCTGTTTCTACTTGGCTCAGTTCTTTCAATATCCCAAGAAAAACTGGGCGAAAATCGTCTACATCTGCTCGAATCTTCTGGATAAGCTCTAAAAATATGCGAAGTGTTAACTGATTGAATTTCTTTTTTACATCCGTCTTTTCCAACTCAAACACTTCGATGAAAAAATCCGGTATGTAATGGGATAATTTTTGTATGTCTTTGTTTTTAATAAATTGTTCTTTGAAACTCAGACCCAAATCCCATTTCTTTTCTCCGTGATAAAAGACAAAAGGAATCACGGGAACAAGTTCTTTACCGTTACCTTTCTGCCATAGATAAATTTGAACCATATAACCTAGCAGTTGTAAAAATATATTTGGATCATGATAAGATTTATGCTCAAATAGTAAATAAGTGTAGATTTCTTTGCCCGATTTTGTCGGTATCTTCCACAAAATATCCGTTATAGAGTGACTTTGGTTTTTGGGTAGGAAGGATTCTTTGGTTTGTTCTAAATTTACTATATCAAGAATTTCTATAACTTCGGATGGTAAGGTTCCTCGAAAGAAAGCAATCTCATCGTCTTTGTTTGCAAAAATACGTTTGATAAAAGTATCATGGGGATTTGGAGATAGCACTTGGAATAGAAAGGTTCTTTTAATGGTGAACTGGTTCAAAATTTGCAAACCTAGTTCCCATCTCCCTTCCCTCTCACCTCCGTGTTCGAAGGAAGGACTCCGACATCCATGTCTCCGTTACCGATGGAAACAAGGTTTGCTGGCCGAAGAGAAAGATCGAATAGCGGGATCTTTATTATGGATTATGGCAACTTGTTTTTGTTAGATGAATTTAGTTTATTTGGTTATAAATAAATCGCTTTTTTAAGATGCATTGCTTGGTCTATGGTGATGGTTAAGTAGAAGCGAATTATCGTATTTCGTAAAACACCCACGAATAATAAAATAAACTAGGTCCCAAATTCCTTATTAGTAGAATTTACCCCACTTGCAATTTAGAGAAAGTAGAGTGGGTAGGCTTTAACAATTGTTTTTGTAAATTGCCAATCTTTGAAGCGGAGGTATCGGATTTTCTTCTTGATAATAATCCCTATACATTTGAAAAGGGATCGGTTCTTCTGAACAAACTAATCTTAAATTATGATCTACATAACTCAATTGATATACATTAACGAGGGACAAGAAGCGATCTTCGAAGAGTTCGAAAGGATTGCGATACCAATCATATCAAAATATAATGGAAAGCTTTTGATGCGTATGCGACCAAATGATTCAGCCTATATTGAAATGAGTATAGATAAACCATATGAAATTCACCTTGTTGTGTTCGATGCGATAGAGGATTTTATGAATTTTTCGAATGACGAAGAGCGCAAAAAATTTCTCTATTTGAAAGAACAATCCATCAAAGCGTCTTTTCTAATCCAAGGCTTCAAGTTATAAGGTAGTTCATCTATTATGGAAATTATAGACGGTCATAAATTATTCTACGCGAAGTCCAGAAAAGAATGGCGCACTTGGCTTAAGAAAAATCAGAGCAAGGAAAAAAGCGTCTGGTTAGTATTATACAAAAAGAGCTCATCAGTAACGAGTGTTACATATGATGAAGCTGTGGAAGAAGCACTTTGTTTTGGTTGGATTGATAGCATTAAGAAGAAACGAGACGAAGAAAGTAGCATACAATACTTTTCAAAACGAAAACCCAAAAGCAATTGGAGTAAGCTCAACAAACAACGTGTAGCAAGATTGATTGAGCAAGGATTGATGACTCCAACTGGACTTGAAATGATTGAGCTTGCCAAGTCAACGGGCACATGGACTGCTTTGGACTCGATTGAGGATCTAACGATTCCAGACGACCTACACAAATTGTTTAATAAGAACAAAAAGGCATATGCCAACTTTATGTTATTTTCGTCGTCCTCTAAAAAAATAATTTTGTTATGGATACTCAGCGCTAAAAAAACCGAGACAAGACAACAGCGAATAGAACAAACGGTCGATTTAGCTGGAAAAAACATAAAAGCGAATCATCCAGCACCACCGATTGAAGCGGAAATCCTTTCGCGTCCAAAATAAATTTATTTAAATAAAGTTATGCGAAAGATTGGAGCGAAAAGCGGGATCGGTTATTCGCACAAAGTGACATCAATATAACGGATGCGAGGTGCCCAAGGGAATTAAAAGGATATTGTTATTTTGTTTTTCTCCAATTGAGAAAAAACCTCGTACCCATCTCCCTTCCCTCTCACTTCCGTGCTCGAAGGAAGGACTCCGACATCCATGTCTCCGTCACCGATGGAAACAAGGTTTTTGCTCAATTGAATACTTAGAAAATTACCTTTTATCCAAATCTAACCAGATCCTTTTAAATAATCCCGCATAACGAAAATAGTATGCAGAATGAAAATCAGCTTAGAAGCTATTAAAATATGGATTCCTGTTTTTTCTCCCATTGAAGGAAGATTTTCGAATAATTACTAATTCTACACGTTTTTCCAAGACTCATATCAATGGAACATGCTATTCTTCTTTCATAGAAATACAAAAAGAGGAATCAAATGACCGTTTCCGAATTATTATATCATAATGTACCCAAAGAAATTTTTACTCTAAAAGAGAATTGTACACTGATCGAACAGACTCAGAATTTAATCGACCAATGTCATCCAGGGGCAACGAATATGGGCTTCTTTCATGTAGAAAATGAAAAGGAAAGAACGGCAAAGTATTAGAATTTCACCTTACGCAGTATTTGGAAAGGGGTAACCAATTCGTTGGTACATCCAAATCGAAGAAATAGAAAAATTCCTAACGTAGATTAGTTCTTAGTTTGGTAAAAATGGTCGATAGAGTTGATCTCTCTGTTGGAGTCAAAGGATTTAAAAAGTATCCTTCAATGTTTTCTTTGTAAATTGCCCAAGCTTTTCGGACTTCAAGACTACCTTGTTTAGTAATGAAGACTTGTACTGATCTGGCATCATGCTGAGATTGTTTTCTCGTAATGAGTTTACCTTCCTCAATTCTATCCAGGATTTTTGAAACTCCACTCTTAGTTAGTACAGTTTCACGTATAAGCTCTTTCATAATCAGACTTTTATTTTCTGAACGTTCTAATACTATCAGTATGTCATACCAAGCAAGTGAGATGCAATCTGCCTTTTTTAATGCATTATCAATCTGATTCGTTACTTCGTTGTGATAGACTAGAAAATTTCTCCAAATTTCAATCTCTTCGTTTTTATTTTTTTTTTCATCCATAAGAAAAAGGTTTCTTATTTTAGTTGACACGTCAACAACATTTCGGGATTGGTTATTGTATAGTTGACATGTCAACAAAATAGGAGGTTTCCCATGGAAACAATTTTGAGAATTTTAAACACAGATAATAGTTGGGCATCACTAGTATTAAGGCTAAGTTTAGGAAGTGTAATATGGATGCATGGAGTACAAAAATTGTTCGGTTTATTCGGAGGTTACGGATATTCGGGAACTATGGACTTTTTTACAAAGACCATGGGTTTGCCTTGGCTCATTTCGCTGTTAATCATATTAGGTGAATTTTTTGGTGGGATTGGTTTAGTATTTGGTATAGGAACTCGTTTTTTTGCATTATACGTAGGAGTTATATTACTATTCGCTATGATCCTTGTTCATTGGGAAAATGGATTTTTTATGAATTGGTTTGGTAATCAAAAAGGCGAAGGTATTGAATTTTTTGTCTTATTTCTTTCGATGGCTGTCGCTCTTTTAATCAATGGAGGTGGGAAATTCTCATTGGATTTACTCCTAACAAAATAAGGAGATAACATTTCAATTTCAGAGGGTATTGAATTGATTGTAAATGATCGTTATACCCTCTTCAAATTGTTAGCCGAGGAAACTAAGTTTAATACTTGGAATGAATAGTCTTTAAGTTATTTTTTTTCGATCAATTACATTTATTAGAAATATCAGAAATCCCATCTAATTCTGTTGCGTCGGTCTTATCAAAAGACTAAGAACTTATCTAAGTGGTTAAAATCTTTGCAAGGTTTCCTCTGAAAGAATTTCTATTGATAAGAGTGATTTTGAAATTTCAGAATAATAAAATCTGTACATAGTGTTCGGTTGAAAAATTTCTTTTCTAAATGAGTTAATATTATTGAGAGTGATCTGGTTCACGATTAAATAGGCAAAGCCTTTCTCACGCGATCCATATTCTATCATTCCTATATACGCATCTATTTTTTTGACAGAATCTTTATCAGATAAAGATTTAATTTTTTTTGAAGTGATTAGAGAGGTGATGCCAAAAAATAGACTCATTCCCAATCCAGCGATACCAAGAATTAAAAAAAATAAGATGGGAATAGATTCACCTCGTTTTGTCTTTGGGATCATTGAAGAGTATGGGTCAATCATTCCCAAATAATACCATCGCAAACAAACAAATGTTAGAATGATGAAAATGAGAGATAAGATGATGCCCAGAGTTATTTTGATCTTTTCCAGTTTGGTGATTTTTTTGTTTTGAGATTCAGAAACAAATCCTAATTTATTTTTTCTTAGATCTTCGGAAGAAAAATCAAATGTTTGTTCCAGGGCTGTCATGATATTTTATTCACCCGCAAATTATCACTTAGATCTAAAAATTCCGATAGAGTATGAATTGAGAATTCGCAACGATGATTGATATTGAATCCGATTTCATTCTCTTTTAAATATTTTTCTAAGTGCAAATCTAAATTGGCAATCAAAGGTTCTGTATTGCCGTACGTATTGTAGATATGAAGATCAAATGGAATTTGAATCCTTTGTCCATGTGGTGAAAATTCCAAGTAAATGGTGAATGAATGATTACTGCTTGGGTATTGATCTTGATTTGGAAATAATTTAAGTTTGAAAATTTCTTTAAGTTGGTATCTACCAATTTCAGGGCCTGGTTTTGTTAGGTGGAGAAGAGACTTACCAAGGGAATCAATATTCGTAAAGGTAAATGTTATGGTATCAGATTCTACCGAATGTTGGAAAGATTTTTCCATTGTGGATAAAAGTGGATTTGATTGGAGGAAACTTTCTATCGAACCAAAATCTTGCGAGTGCAGAGAAATAGAACCTAAATGCTGTATTTTTAATCTATTTTCATCAGGAAAAGAGGAAATAAGCAGTGTACCATGGCACACTTTTTTACCTGAATCATCGTTTAAAACAAGTAGATTGAAAGGCATCGAATATAATAAAAAATCAGGCGCTGTGGCTAAATCATTCCAGCTGTTTGGGTATTGTTTTTTATTTTTCATACTGAATTAATGTTTGGCATTCTCAGAGCAATATTACAAGTTTTTATTCAAGACATGTTTTTTAAAAAATACGATATCATTCTTTATGGCGCCTCTGGTTTTACTGGCCGACAAACAGTTGCTTATATGGCAAAACATGCACCCAAAAATATTAAATGGGCAATAGCAGGAAGGAGTCGTGAAAAACTTGAAGATGTATTAAGACAGGAAGGATTTGATCCATCGGACATCGATATTCTCGTTGGTGATGTCAGTGTCCCTAAGGCGATTGATTTTATAGTCAACTCCACTAAGGTATTGTTAACTACTGCTGGACCTTATTCTCTTTATGGAGAAAACCTGATCTCATCGTGCGCCAAACATGGTACAGATTATGTTGATATCACTGGTGAAACCGCTTTTATTTCTCGAATGATTGAGAAGTATGAAGCCATTGCTATTAAATCCGGTGCTAAAATCATTCCGTTTTCTTGCTTTGATTCAGTTCCTTCAGATATGGGAAATTTTTTGTTAGCAGATTTTGCTAAAAATAAGTTAAACGAAAGCATCAGTTCCGTTGAGGGCATCTTTACTATCAAAGGTGGGTTTAATGGTGGCACTCTACTTTCCATGTTACATATGTTTGAGTCCGGTGATTGGGAGAAGATGAATCAACCTACATTGTTAGTTCCAAATTATCAAGGGAGTTTAAAATTTCCTAAAGATCATTATGAAACTTCATTCCATACAGGATTAAAGCGATGGATTGGTCCATTTCTTATGGGAACCATCAATACAAAAGTAGTGAACCGAAGTGCCGTCTTGCGAGAATTATATGGAGATTCTTATGGAAAGAATTTTTCCTACACCGAACATCATAATTTAGGTGATTGGTGGAATCCATTACCAGCATTACTTACGACAAATTCATTATTGGCATTTAACTTTATTGGTCAATCTTCAATGGTTCGTTCTTTAATCAAACAAATGGGCCCTAGTGCCAGCGAAGGACCTTCGGAATCGGAAATGAATGAAGGATTTTTCAAATTGGATGCATTTGCAAAAACAGATAAGGGTTCCTTATTGCATTTAGAATTTTCGGATCAAGGCGATCCTGGAAATCGTGCGACTGTCAAATTTGTTTGTGAATCCGCATTGGCCTTAGTCCTTGATCGAAAATTATTACCTGGCGGAGAAAAGAGAACTGGTTTTTTGACACCTTCTACTTGTTTTGGTATGGTGTTAGCTGATCGATTGCAAAAAAAAGGAGTGAAAATAAAAATTCAGAATCTAAAATAAATTAAATTCTGGAAAATTTTCTTATATCTTCAAATTTGAAACTGAAATAAAGAATTATTGTGTGGAAATTGGTATGATAACAACAGTTGATGATTATATAAAATCCTTTCCATCTGAAGTTCAGATTCAGTTGGAAGAGATCAGACTAGTAATTTTGAAAACGGCACCTGATGCAGAAGAATGTATCTCTTATAAAATGCCTACTTATAAAAAAGGAGAATTTCTCGTACATTTCGCAGGATACAAATCACATATTGGTTTTTATCCAACACCATCTGGGATAAAGAAATTTACTAAGGAAATTATGGATTTCAAAAATTCGAAAGGTGCCATACAGTTTCCGTTAGGTGAAAAATTACCAAAGGCACTCATCACAAAAATTGTCAAATTCCGAGTGAAAGAAGTTGAATTGAAATTTAAAGGGACACTGTTAAAGGATGAATCAAACTTCTTACAAAAATTAGGTGCTCCAGCCGAAAGGGCATTAAAATCGGCGGGCATTACGACATTAAAAAAACTATCTAAACATTCAAAAAAAGAGATACTTAAACTTCATGGAGTGGGGAAAAGTGCCATCCCTAAATTAGAAAAGGCACTTATGGAAAAAAAACTATTTTTCAAGGACGAGTTTTAAATTTGCTAATCCTTCTTCAAAATCTTTTCCTATCAATTGCTCAAAATCCATAAACAAACACATCAGATTCATCGGATATGCTAAATTCCCATTAAAACCCCATAATACCTTTGAACTCTTGTTATCTATGGCAGTCACTGTCATATAACTTTGTTCAGTTGATTCAAAGGGTTCGAAAAATCTTAGCTCGGTCTCGATTCTCATTTTTGTATCATCGAGCATTTTTATTTCTTGTTCACCGACTCCGAGTTCTTCATTTTTACTTTCCCACCTGGATACAAAGCCAACTTTTCCATCTTCACCACTGTAGGATTTTTTCATTTCAAGATCTTTCATTGCCCAAACGCTGTAATTGTCCTGGTTTTTGAGGAATTTTACATAATTATAAGTCTCACTAGCAGGTTTTGCGATGCTTACACTGCGTTCTACTAGATAACTCTTTGGTAAAAAAAGGGCAACGACGAAAGGAATAGCGATGATGATCCCGATTCCTATTAGTATTTTTTTAAGTGTGCTCATAGAGTAAAAAAGTTTAAGGCAAAAATTTTTATACGTCAATTCACTTTCTGCCTATTAGAGAAGATTAATATTTATCCCAATTTGAAAAATTTTAAATTGGACGAGAAACAAATCTCTATGATAAATAATATGACCTTGTAGCAGAGATTCTATTTCATTAATGGGAACTTAAAATATGGCTGAAGAAAAATTAAAACCAAAATCTCCACGAGCGTCAGCTGTTGAAACAAGACACATCGTACTTCCAGATCATGCAAATCATTATGGCACAGCTTTTGGTGGTGCCATTATGTCATGGATAGATTTAATCGCTGCAATGGCGGCGCAGAGGCATTCGGGACACGAGGCTGTAACGGTTAGCATTGATCGTATCAATTTTATATCTCCGATTCAAATTGGTGATCATGTTCATTTACTTGCTATGGTAAATTATGTCGGACGCACATCAATGGAGATCGGAGTTCAAGTGAATAAAGAAAATCCATACACTGGTGAAAGTGTACGTGCCACTACCGCCTACTTATCGTTTGTTGCCTTGGATGAAAATAAGAAACCAGTTTCTGTTCCCGGATTGATTTTGGAAGGTGAAACTGAAGAACGTCGTTATGAAGAAGGTAGACTCAGAATCGAAAATGCCAGGGAGTTTTCTAAAAAAATAAAAGAAGGCAGAAAATAATGTTAAAATATAAAGTTTTTCTATTATACTTCTGTGTATTGGTCGGCAATCAAATATTAGCTGAAACTCTAAAACTTAAGAATACAAATTCAAATAATTATTTGATTTCTTATTCATTGCCTTCGACTGCCCCAACAGATTTTGAAACTTTAGAAGCACTTAACCTCCCCAATCCAGAGGATTATCAATTGAGAATTCCTATGGTTCCTGGATCCTATTTCGGACCTGATGGTGGCAGTGTAACTGTTTCAGGCCGCGACTCTTATGAATGGGGCTTAAAAAGTGGAAGGGTTTTTACTCGTTGGAATGATAAACAATGGCAATTAAAAATTGGTTCGCATATCGTTAGTTCGCCGAACGGTCACGCTTATTGGAATTCACTAATAAGAATTCAATTTCCTGATGGAACTATTATCTCAAAACATAAAATTCCAAAAACAAATATCCATCAATATACTTACGACAAAAAGGGAAATGTTTCTAATAATTTACATTTTGATATTGTCCATCCAACTTATTGGGGAGACAAACGTATACAAATTGGTGTTTATGATATTACTTATTCTGCGAAATGGGATTTGATGATTGAAGGACTAAAAGAATGGAAAGGCCTACCACTATTTTTAAGTTATATGGATGATAATTTTGGTTATTCATCAAACAAAATTAAAGTGATCCTTCATTCTAGCCCTAAAAATTTTTGGACCTATCTCAACCGAGATCCAAATACAAAAGATGGATGTTCTGGTGAGTCCAACAAAACAGTTTTTTCTTTATGCCCATCAAAAGGTATAGGTTTATTTAGCTCTGGTGATTCAAATATAGATGCAGTCTTAAAATTAAATTTTGATTATAGAAGTTTTTTGCATGATAGTATACATTATATTCAAGCGAATCGATGTGAAATCATTTCTGAGAGTCCTAAACCAAGTCTTTCTGAACCTTGGTTTTTAGAAGGAATCGCAGAAATGGGAATCATCAGAAATAGTCCGCGCTATAGACAAGAGACATACAAACGCTTTTATAAAACTTTTTTTAATACAAAGCCATCTTTTGAAAAAGGAAATGACCCCTCATTTGATGATTATCGCCTAATCGGTACAATGTTTTTAGAGTTTATTTCTATAGAAAAAGGAAATAAAAAAATTAAAAAGTTTTATGATAAAACTTGTGAAGGTATAAATCCTGAGGTCACGTTTGAAGAAGAATTTGGAAAGTCTATAAAAGTGATGTATTCAGAAATGTATACCTATTTTAAAAACAATCGTTCTCAGATTGAAGATTCGATGAGGAAATGGGAATTAGAAGGTCTTCCAAAAGTTAGTTTTTTAAAAGATTCAAATTCACTTTGTTCTCGTGTGAACGAAGCAATTTTAAAACCTATTGATTTGATAAATAAATACGATGATATTCCATGTTTTCTTGGTTCATATGAATATGATCTTAAATCATATATGGGCAAAATTGAAGGAAATTTTTCTGGCGAATACAAGGATGGAAGTATTGAAAATGTTTTTCTATGGTTGAATGGATCTTATTCTGTTACGGGCAATAATTTTAAAGCCATTGTCGGTGAAGACGAATCTCAATTAGAATATAAAGACTTAAAATTTATTAATTGGAAATCTAAGCCTGATAGACAAATAGTATACCCGAATGGCAAACGAATCCATTGTTGGAATGAAAAATCTGGATGTTCAAAGCCGTATTAGAATATACAAATATATAATAATCAAATTTTATTCTCTATTAGGATTTCTTTTGCCAATTGTAAAAATTGGACTTCTTCTTCTTTTGTGAAAGGCTGAAAGATTCCTTTTTGATAACGTAGTGCGAGGTGAGCATATTCTATACAACCAGCTATCGTTAATTCAGGTTTTGCTTTGCCAGGATAAATTTTTATATCTCCATTATTTGGAACAACTAGTGATCTAGGGGGGATTTTTTTCCCACCACGTATCATACAACCAGCCGCAATTTGACATCCATCACCGATTTCTGCTTTGTCTAAAACAATCGAACCAATGCCAATGAGTACCGCCTTACCAATCTTACAACCATGTAACATCACATTATGACCAACTAAGGTCCAGTCGCCTATAGATATGGATGAAGTCGAATCGGTATGCAAAGTTGAATTGTCCTGAATGTTTACATAATTTCCAAGTCGAATCACATTCATATCCGCTCTGATCACGGCACCTGGCCATATGGAGACACTTCCACCATATTCAGTCATACCAAATGAAGTGGCTTGTGGATGAATAAAAGGAGATTCGAAAAATGGTAAATCTTGTTTACTTAGCATGAAATCATAACCTGATTCAGATTGATTTTTCGTAAAAAAATTGGGAACCTTTTAATTTTTGCGAGGTTAATAGAGTGTAAGGAGATGAAATGAAAGAATTCCCAGCCAAGACAGGTATGTTTCTGCTTACGGTTTGCACGTATTTAAGTCTGCATGCCGATCCGCCTCCCATTTATTCGGGACCTATGATGGGACCTATGGACATTATTTTTCCCACGCATGATCCAGAAGGAAAAGAATTCGAAAGGTTGGCCAAGGAACTTCTATTGACTAAGGAACAACAAGACAAAACTAAAAATCTGATTCATAAACGAGAAAAACTTTTAAAAGAAAAATTTGATAAGATGCCAAATTTACATGATGATTTGCGCTCCCTTCTGGAGTCGGAGAAGGTTGACTTAAATTCAGTTCGTGCTAAGTTACAAGAAATTAGTAATAACCAGCTTGATCTCAGAATGATACAAATCCAAGGTCGTGTTGAATTTGAAGGTCAGCTAAATTCAGAACAAAAAAATAAGTTCAAGAATATCAACAAACAAAGATTTGAAGCAATGAAATCAAAAAAAGGACAATTCCCAGAAAGACATCCGAATGGCTGCAATGAGCCCGGAAAATGACCGAACAAGAGTTAGCACAGTCAATTGAAGTAAGTAAACAAGCTGTACTGCGCTCCATTCATAAAAATTTACCTGCGGATTTATATTCCTTTGCTGAAGATGTATTTCAGGAAACATATCTTAGATATTATTTACATTTCAAAGACAAGCCACCGTTAGATGGTGAATCACTTTCTAAATGGTTATACGTTGTGACTCGGAATGAATGCAGGCGGACATGGCGGGAACATAAAAAATCGGGTGGTTTGCCATTCACGGGAGATTTTACAGAATTTGAATCAAATATTCAAATAGGAGAAGATCACCATATCAATCAAGAAAAGCAAGAACTATGGATTCGTGAACAGGTAAATGATTTACCCGAACCCTTTCGCCAAACAACAATTTTTCGATTAGCAGGACATAAAGTTCAGACCATTGCAGAAAAACTGGGAGTCTCTACAGGGACAGTAAAATCTAGACTATCAAGGGGTAGAGAAATGCTTGCAAAATTAATAAATAAAAATAAGAAAGAACAGGAACTAGATTTATGAATTCTGATTTTAAAGAGAAACTCGACCAGACGATACAAAATTTATCACAAGATCAAAATTTAACATTTCGCACGACTGAAAATGTATTAAGGAAAGCGAGTGGTTTACAAAAACCAGCAAATCAAATCTCAAAATTTTGGATCGTTGCGGCGGCTGCTATTGTCATTATGTATTTAGCATCTTCAAATATGATCACGATTGAACACCAAGTGACAGAATTACAAAGTCCGGTCGATGATCTAGGTCAGGAAGTTTTTTTACCAGAAGAAGGTGATGATTTATGGCAAGAAACAGACAATTTGATTTTGACTACCTTCGGTTCCAAATAAATTAAAATCTTCCGATTTCACATCCAACAATAGTAATATCATCTTGATGTGTATTTAATTTTGTAAATACACTCAATTTATTTAAAAGGACTTGAATGCTTTGATGTAACGAGAGTTTATCGCAATCAGAAAGAATTTCGTAAACTTTTTGTTCTCCAAAAATTTCCCTTTCTGAATTGAATTGTTCAAAAACTCCATCCGTAAATAAATATATCCGATCTCCTTCTTCCACATAATATTCCAAAGATCGATACTCAGCATGATCAATCATACCAACAATTTTTCCTGTTCGAGGTAATAACTTTTTTTCACCGACGCGGATGTGCAATTGGTCAGGATGTCCAGCCGAGGCAAACATCAGTTTACCTTTACTAAGATCTATATCACAAACTGCACAGGAAAATATCGTCTGTACGTTGTTATATTTATTGATAAATATTTGGTTTAAATGAAATATCAGATCATTCGGGTGATCGTACATTACTTTTAAGGATTCATACTCAGCCTTAATCGCCATAGTGATCAATGCCGCTTGTATTCCATGTCCTGTCGCATCTGCCACAAAAATTCTATAATGATCTGGATTAACTTGCGTCATATCATAAAAGTCACCGCCCACTTCGCTCATAGATTGATAAAAGGAATCAAACTTAATGCGGGGGTCGCTTGTTCTAATTTCAGAAAAAAAGGTTTGTTGGATTTTTTTCGCTACACTTAAATCCTTGCGGATGTTAAATAATGATTCATCTAAATTTTTGGTTCGTTCTCGAACCTTTTCTTCTAACAAGAGTAAGGCTTCACTTTGTGCCTTAGCTTTTTCTTCCTTCAACTGATTGATTTTGTTTGCAAGCGCCAGCGATAAAATACCAGCTTCCAATGTTGATCCGATTTGATTGGAATAAATAGTCACCAAATTCGCTGGAAGAAATCCATTTTGCATAAGTGTAAATAACAGAATGCCTAGAAGTAAGGTAGACCAGCCCAATAAAAACAATTTTGCCTGTTTGTTTCCTGTTCCATAATTTAATAAAGCAACTATAAATACAGATATTACAAAAACTTGGGCTATAAAATTACTAGTTCTTACAACTAAATTTAATGGTAGGTTATAAATGAAAAATAAAAGATAACAAACTGTCATACCGATTAACACATAAATTGTACGATTGGCATATCTATTTCTTTCTCGTAAATTCAATGTTTGTTGGGCAAAAAGCCAACCAAAACATGCAGAAAAACATAATATCACACTGCCGATACGATTGTGCAAATCGGGATGATTCAATGTTAGTATTTGATTCAGAATGCCATTCAAATACACTTGCAATGCTAAATTAAAAAAAATAGAAAACGAATATAAAATATACGCAGAATCTTTTAAAATAAAATAAATGAATAGATTATAAAGAACCATTATAAAAATAGTTCCGTAAAAAAATCCCAATATCATGTTTTCTATATTTTCTTTTAAGTAAAAAGTTTCAGCAGTATAGAATCGTATCGTATAACTAATATTCGATGAAGTTTTAGTCTCAAGATAGAAAGTTTTATCCTCATTCAAAGGCCATTCAAATTGAAAAGCTACACTTTTTGAATAGGCATCCCATTGGGAATGAGCTAAAAAATCGCCGCCTATTTTTATAGGGTTTGGATTACCTTTTTCATATACATTAACTTCATCAAGATGACTATTTCCTAAATCTAAAATAATTTTTGTAGAACTGGAAATATTTTTGGCATCTAACCTGATCCAAACAGGTTCATTCACAAATCCCAAGGATAAACTGTTTTTAGGAATTTCTCTTAAAGGAATGGATTTATTAGATTCTGAATTGAAATCTTTAAATGAATAGATTTGTTCTTTATCTATCACGTAACTTAGCTTATATGGATAAAAGCTATCCGCTTTGAGAAATTTCTGGTATTGCAATTTTGAGCAAGATACCGAAGTTCCCAGTAGAATGGCCATTAAGGCTAGGTAACGCATAAGCCATCTAGATTTAATGAAAAAATCTTATGTTGTCAAAAACTATTTATCGGATTTGATAACCAGAATCTTTGGCCAATTGGACAAGCGAGTCCGATAGTTCTTTGAAGCGATCCTGAGTGAAGGTTTTTCCATACGACATAAGTTTAAATCGATAGGTGACAGATTTTTTATCAGAACCTAATGAATCGCCCCTAAATATAGTTTGAACGAATCCCTCTTCTAATTCCGGAATTTGCAGATTTTGGACTAAATTCAAAAATGGTTCCGTAGGAGCGGTTTCCGCCAAAAGTATGGATAAGTCCAATTGACCTTGTGGGTATAAAGAAGGAGTTTTGAAATGACTCTTCCGACTTTCTTTTTCCCAAATATCCACCAATTGGAGTAGATCAATTTTACCAACAAATGCTCGTTTTTTGAGATTCATCTCGTCGGCAAAACGCGAATGTAGAAGTCCAAATTCACAAATTGTAACTGATCCTATCTTTAGTGCCAAAGCAGCGTTTGGATGCAAATAAGATATGTTAGCTTTTTCCCAAAAACAATTTTGCAGATTGAGCGAAATGAAAATATCTTGAATATTTTTTCGTAATGTGACTAATTCAGTTTCAATATTTGTAATTTCATTTGGTTTGGCTTTTGATAAAGAAATAAAAGATAACCAGCGTTTCTCGGTAGCTAATTCTTCTTTTTTTCCGAGTTTGTGATAAGTTCTGCCAATCTCAAATAAATTTACCGTTTCGAAACGATCTTGGTTGGAAACGGCTTGCCGAATCAATCCAGGAAGCAAACTAACACGTAGTACTGAATGCTCTTCTGGCATTTCATTTGCGATTCCGAGAACTGTCCCTCGGCTTTCTCCTTCCATCAGCGCATCTTTTGGTGATGAAAAGGAATAGTTGTAAACTTCGTGAAATGATAATTCGGAAGAAAAAATATTTTTAATTTTTCTTTCCAGCTCTCTAAGTGGATTTCGTATAGGCGTTTCTACAGCAAGAGAGATAGGTTTAATAGGAATGGAGGCATAACCTATCGTCCTACCTATTTCTTCAACTAAATCTTCTTCGATTGTCACATCATAATTATGGCGAAATTTTGGGACTTCTACAATGATTGATTTTGTATCTTTCGATTCAATTTTGAAACCAAGTCGCGTAAGTATGGAACTTAATTCTTCAAATGAGATTTCTTTGCCCAATTTTTTGGATAGAAATTCTAAAGTCGTAAGTATTAGAACTTTTTTTTCAGAAGTATGATTGAATCCTTGCGGGATATGACATTTGACGCCGGTTATATTGTTTTCATTTAACAACTGCAATGCTCTATGAATCACAGGCAAACAAGTCGATGAGTCTAGACCCTTTTCATAACGCACAGCGGATTCAGAACGAATGCCTGATTTTCGGATGGACTTTCTTACATCTTCTCTTTGGAAAATCGCAGATTCCAAAACTAAATTTTTTGTTTCAGAACTAACCGCACTATCTTTGCCACCCATGACACCAGCAATGGCAACTGGTTCCATTCCATTGCGAATTAATAATATATCATCAGTTAGCTTTGGACTTGAATCATCAAGAAGCAGAAATGATTCTTCTTTTTTAGCAAAAGTAACTGAAAAATCATTGCTTTTGAGTTTATCGCGATCAAAAAAATGTGTAGGTTGACCAACTTCGAGTAGGAGATAATTAGAAACATCAACGACATTATTGATCGCGCGTATTCCACATTTTTGAAGCCGAGATTGAATCTTTTGTGTAGAATTAGTAACTTTAACGTTCTGGATTGAAGTTACAAAATAAGCATGGGCATTTTTATTTTGGGAAACTTTCAGGCCTCCATCAGAATTTTCAAAGTCACCTAAAACATTTAACGGATTGAAGGTGATGGGTATCTGTAATTGGGAGGCCAGTTCTCTCGCAAATCCAAAATGACTCCATAGGTCTGGCCTATGTGTGATCGATTTATTATCGATAGTAATAATGGTATCATCCCAACCAAAAAATTGGCGGATACCAATCCCTAATTCGGTATCAGTAGGTAGGATTAGTACCCCACTTGATTCAAGTGCTATGCCCAATTCTTTTTCAGAACAATACATTCCTTCTGAAGGAACTCCACGAAGTTCGGAAGATAAAATTTCTTTACCATCGATTTTGGTGCCAGGAAGTGCCAGAGGAACAATGCCACCTATATTAATGTTTGTCGCACCTGTTACTATTTGGTAATTTTTTTTACCATCAGTACAAGTTGTTATAGATAGTTTTTCTGCATTTGGATGTTTTGAAATCGAGAGAACCTTAACGGTAATGACTTTTGTTAGATGATGTTGATACTCTTCGATATCGTCAATTTCACAAATGGAAGTATTTATTTTTTCAACGACCGTCGTAAACGGAAGGGAATTCAAATTTATGAAATCATTTAGCCAATGTACAGAAAGTTTCAAGCGTAATCCTTAAGTGTAGAAAAAGACAACCTTGGCTTCGGTCAATCTCAAATTCCTAGTTTATCTTTAAGAAAATTTAGGCAATCCGTAGGCGATAAGGGTCTTGAAAAATAGAATCCTTGGATGCTATCGATGCCACTGGCTAACAAAAGCTCCACTTGGTCCAGCGTTTCGGCACCTTCCGCAACGACACTCATGCCGAGGTTATGCGCTAAATTGGAAACAGCATGAACTATCGTATCTGAATCTTTGTCCGTTGAAATTTCAGCCACGAAAGAACGGTCAATTTTTAGACAGGAAATTGGAAATTTTCGTAGGTACCCTAAAGAACTATAACCTGTTCCAAAATCATCAATGGCAATCGTGACACCAAGCGCCCGGATTTGTTGCAACGTTTTCACAGCAACTGCGGCATCATCCATTAGGGAACTTTCCGTGATCTCAACTTCCAAAAGTCTAGGATCAATATTTGAATTGCTTAAGTTTTCTGATATAACGGATATTAGTCTTTCATGTTTAAATTGTTTGGTGGATATATTTACGGCCATCGTCAAATTTTTGATCCCAGCATCATTCCATGATTTTAACATTTGAATCGATTTTTTTAAAACCCATTCGCCGATCGGAATGATCATTCCTGTTTCTTCAGCTATAGGAATAAAAACATCTGGAGGAACCATACCTCTTGTAGGATGGTTCCATCGAAGTAGAGCTTCAACGCCGACAGGTTTATAAGTCTTGAGATCGATTTTTGGTTGGAATACTAAACTTAAGTGATCTTCGATGAGTGCCACTCTCAATTTATTTTCAAGATCCAATCTCTCGGCGACAATGATTTGCAATTCTTCTTTAAAGAAAACATAACAACTTTTTCCCTGTTGTTTCGCAAGGTGTAATGCACTGTCTGCATTCTTTATCAAAGTATTTGCGTCTTTTCCATCATTTGGGTAAAGAGAAATGCCAATGGATACGTTTACAAAAATCTTTTCACCATCGATATGAAAAGGATGGTTCATCGCATCTAATATGCTTTCTGCGATAATGGCCGCTTCCTTCTCGTCGTTTAAATCTGGTAAGGCGATCGTAAATTCATCACCACCTTGTCTAGAGATAAGATCGTATGTTCGGATACTTTCACGAATTCTATAAGCAATCAGTTTTAATATTTTATCACCAAATTCATGTCCGCGAGAATCATTAAAAACTTTGAAATTATCTAAATCCAAAACGAGTATACCGACTAAATTTCCGTGGCGTCTTGCTTCTTCAAAAATAGGAAATAATTTGTCTATTAGTGAATTTCTATTCGGAAGATTTGTTAGTTGGTCAAAAAATGCCATATAGGCAATTTGTTCTTCTGCCGCTTTTCGTTTTGTGATATCAACAAAAGCCACAGCCAAACCAAATCCTTCTATAGGAATAGGTGTAGCTAAAATCTCAAACCATATAATCGAGTTTTGTTTAATCAATCCAAGTTCCATATCACGAATCACTTCTCTATTTCGTAAAGCGCGCATTAGACTGGATTTTCTAGGGTACACCTTGCTACCGTTTGGTTGGATCATGGTGTACTTTCTCAAATTGAGTGTACGATTTAATGTTTCGCCTTCCCGAATATCAAAATAAACTCTAGCTGTCCGATTTGTTTCAATGATGCGTCCTTTGTCATCGGTTATGGCTATGCCCATAGGGAGATTGTCAAAAATTGATTTATACTTTTGTTGTTGGAGCATAAATTCATACGAGATATCTCGTTGAATCGTAATGTCCCGATCAATAGCTAAGATTACATTTGATTCGAATAAAGGAATCGCGATCCACATGATCAAAACATCTTCTTTGCTTTTTGTTTGAAGCCTAGTTTCAAAATTGGCAATGGTTTTACGAAGACGCATATCATTCAGCGCTTCGAGAGGTTGGTCATGATCGTCTTCAGGAATGAAGTGAATTAATTTTTTACCGAGTATTTCTTTTTCAGAATACTCTAATAAATGACAAAAGCGTTCTGTAACTGAGATAAATTCCCCTTCCCAATTAAAAATCTGAAAACTATCCGGAAATTGTTTCAGAAGGGGATAAGCGGACGTATCTATTCCTTTAGATGGTTCGTCATTTCGCATGCAATTCCTTGCCTAAAAAGTAAACAGTCTCAATGGATCCCGGAAAAGCGAATCCTTCAAAGGGAGACCAACCCGATTTACTTTTTATCATCTTGCGCTCAAAGACAAAAGGCTTTTTTAAATTTAAAATAGAAAAATTTGCCGCATAACCAGGATTAATTTCGCCGAATCCTTTCCCAAATTTTTTATCTAAATAAGGTGCTACAAAATCCCCTGGATTCTTTGCACAAATTTTTGCTATAGTGCGTAAGGGAATCCCTAATGAGTTGATCATATAGGTTACAAAAAGGGCATAGGTGTCCAATTGAGAGATGCCACTGATCCCTTTTTTCTTTTCTTCGATACTATGAGGCGCATGATCTGTGGCCAGAAAATCAATGTGACCATCAAGGATACCTTGTAACATTGCCAATCTATCTTCTTTCCCACGAAGGGGAGGGTTCATTTGAAACCAACGATAATTTTCTTCTGTCAACATCTCTGTATCAAACATTAAATGGGTAGGTGTGACTTCGCATGTAACATTGATTCCACGTTTTTTTGCTGCAATTATTTTTTGAAGGCCATCTTTGGTGGAATAATGGCATAACTTGCCTTTTAAATTGTACTTTTCTATCAACATCAATGCAAAGTCCGTTGCGATGGTCTCCGCTTCTTTCGGCCTTCTTTCTTCGTGAGTGGATTTATCTTTATTTGCTGTTAGTATCTCCGGATCTTCACAATGAAAACTGACATCTTGACCTTTGTATTTCTCTATCACTTTTTCAAGACTCGCATTATCTTCAAAAAAAAGTTCACCAATTGAAGGCCCCATAAAAACCTTATAGGGAACTTTTTTGCTTAATGGATATGTATTTGGTCCAATGCCCGCATACAGAGTGATATGGATAGGAGATTTTTGAGTAAGTAGTAGTTTATCAGAATATGATGAATCATTAATTGGTGGAATCGGGTTATTTGGCATGTCTGCCACATGGACAACACCACCATTGATGGCAGCATTCCCCGCAGAAATAAAATCTTCCTTGTAGGTATGTTTTCCGGAAACATCTTCCCTGGCATGAATATGGATATCGCCAAATCCCGGAAAAATAACACAATCATCCGAATACTTTTTGGCCTGAGGATCAATATGTTTTTCTACAGAAATAATTAAGCCCGATGTTTGATCAAAAGTAATTGTTCCTTCGAATTCCTCATTATGGGTAACAATCTTTCCTGCAATTTTTTCCAAAGGGCAACACTCCTACAAATTTTTAGACAATGTTATCGTTTAAAGACGATTTCATTCCATAAAAAAATGAGTAGGAGATATTACATTAGTAAATTAAGTGTACTATTATTTTTCGATAATTTTACTTTTAATTTCAGCGAGACCTAAGCCTTTTACCAATACTTCATCGCCACCTTTGAGAAATTTCGAATTATCCTTCTTCAAAACCAATTTCAGTTTTGTAAATCGATCTACATTCAATAATTCCAATAGTCGTGAAAGGAATCTTGGGGCTGTCATGGCCACTCCCCCTGGAGTACCTGTGATGATCATGTCTCCTTTTTTCAATGCATTTGAGGGATACTTCTTATGAATCCACTGTAACATTTCTTTGGGAGTATAAATCATATTAGAAACTTTTTCTTTCTGACGTAATTCTCCATTCACATACGTTTCTAGTTCAATGTTTGGCAACAAATTTGGTTTAAATGATTTTGGGATCCAATAAGAGGATGAGATCGGTAAAAATCCTTCGAAACTTTTTGAAACACCCCAATACTCTGCTCGATTGTTTTTACCTTCACCAAACACGGCCAAGGTGCGTGCAGATAAATCATTGGCTATAAAAAATCCAATTTTAGGTGAAAAATTTAAATCAAATAAACTATCAGGATTGATATCTTCCAAAAGTACAAATCCCAATTCTACTTCATAGTCGAGAAGTGCAGGAATTTCTACATTGGATAATCTATGATCATTCTTTAATTCTGGTTCAAAAGCAAAAAGGTCTGACAGAAGCTGATCTTTATTTGGTAGCAAGATTTCTTTTTCTGAACTAACTAAAGTTCTTTTATGTTTTAAAAATATGGGTGGGGAAATGTTTGGATCAAAATTGTTTGCGGTTTCTGCAATATGATTCGCATATACTAAACCCATTCCATATATCAAATTTGGTTTAGGGGAAAATGTATGTATCGTTCCTTCTGAAAGTTCTACCAAATCAAATTGAGCTGGGGTAGGTGTCATGGCTAAGGGCCGAAAAAGATAAAAAACAAACAAAGTGATTGTTAAAAATAATATTCCGATTCCTATAAACATTTTATTATCCTTGTTAACCTTATTTTTCATAGATGGAATTTGATTCATTATATTTACTCCTTTAGCAATTTGAAACATCCAATTTTTTAGAACAAATTTTACAGACGATGGTTCTTCAAACTCGTCAGATAATCCAAAAACATGGCCGTCTGGCCTAACAAGAATTAAACTTGATATATTTACTTTCAATTTTTGTAAAGTATCTATTTCTAATTCGTTTGCCTTGATCATTTTTACAGATAAAATTGATTTTTTTCCCATTTCTTTTTCTAGTTCCAAAACAATTTTTTTATAAGGCGACTCTTCAAAAATGATGAGTGTAAATTGCGTAGGAGACAAAAGAGAGTGGCTAGAATGTTTTTTGATTTTTGGATCCAAAAAGAAGTGAGGAAACCTTTTCCCTATACAAATTTCCGGTTCATAAGAATCTATATTTAACCTCTGTTTACCTTTATTAGTCTCTAGATTTTGGACATAACTATACCCTAAATCCAGTCCAATACGATCAAAATGTTGAATTTGTTCATTAATTTTATGTTTGGTGATAAGAGTTGCCTTCGTATTCTGTCTTTTAGAATTCATTTGTTTTTCAGCAAAAATTTCAATTCTACTTCGTAAGTAATTTTTAAGATGAAATGGCAATATTATATTTGGGATAGAATATAAAATACGAGTACATAATGTTCCTATCTTCACATTTAAACCCAGGCTTGCCGGTACTTCTAATATTTTTTCCCAATTGAATTTACTTTCCTTACAGTTAGCGACAACGATAGGCATTCTTTCTGTCTCATAACTATCCAAAATTGAATCGGCAGATTCTTCACATAACACAGATTTTATTTTCCAACATAAATTGAATGCATCTGCAATTCCCGAATTCATTCCAAGTCCGCCCGTTGGAGGGAATCTATGTGCGGCATCGCCAATTAAAAAAATGTTCCCTTTGCGAAATTTTTCGGCGATTTGGGCAGTCATTCGCCAATGACTGATAGATTGAATATTAAATTGATAGTCCTCGCCAAGGCCTGTTGCGATTTGTAATTTTTTTTGAAAATAGGCTTCATTATAATCTTCAATTTTTTCATACGGAGTTTCTATCGGTAGATGATAGACCCATCTTTTTTCAGGATGATGTGCTATCATGACACCCGCTGATTTTGGATTAAAGATCCAGTATAACTTCGCTTTGGTTTTTATAAATTGACTCAAATCATTTGTAAAATACGCATTTACGACATCTTGGATTTTATTTGGTCCTTTTAATTTGATTCCTAATTGTTTTCGAATGCGTGAATTTGCACCATCAGCTGCGATTAGATATTTGCTTTGGATTAAAAATTGTTGGTTTGATTCTCGATTCTCAATCCTTGCATTTACAAATTCATCCACCTCTTCAAATGAATTTAATTGATGGTTCAATAATATTATAGTATTCTTTTCCTTCGCTAAAGTTTGTCGGAGAATTTTTTCCAACTCTGTTTGTGATATGTTGAGATAAGGAACGTGTACTGAAACATTTGAAATGTATTTATTTTGAATCGAAGGATCCGATAGATCAATCCTACCTATTTCATCGTTTATCGTATTACAAAACAAAATTTTAGAGGCTGTTTCATAATCGGAGGCTTCTTTGATCAGTTTCTCAATATTGACACCTAATGTATGTAATATTTCTAAAGATCGACTACTCACTTCATGTGCTTTTGGATGTGATTGAATCGAAGGTTTTCTATCCAATAGAATATTATTGATTCCTAGTTTGGAAAGATATAAGGCGGCTATCATCCCTGATGGCCCGCCTCCACTGATTAAAACATTTGTATTGAGATTCTGATTCATTTTGAATTTTCTTTATCTAATTCATAAAGTGGAGACAGTTTGAATTTAATTAAGAAAAAATTGACTAAGGTAAGAAGTGTCAAACAGGTGAATACAAAAACATTTTCATTGATATTGAGAATCCCCACATGAATTTTTTCATCAAACACATCTGCCCCATAAAAATCTCCTAAGGCGACAGAACTCCAAAATGCAATGGAATTTAAAAATTGTAATAGTAGAATATGGTAAAGTGTTTCTTTGTTTGTTGAATTCGATATCCATAATAAAAAAATACTGTATAATCCTAAACATCCCCATAAAGATATGTTCCACATTAAATGAAATCGTGCATGGCCTACCCATTCTGGATTTAACAAATGAGAAACATTTGTATCCCTTAGTATTGGCCCAAAGAATTCCAATGCACCGATCGTGAGTAATATTTTTACAAGTCTGATTCCTTTCTCTAATTTCATAATTGATCTACCACCTATAAGGAAAGTTTAGATCAATTCGCTTCGCATTGCGTCTATACTTGGAAGTGAATACTAAAAAAAGATAAAGGAGTGGATTATTTTTAGGACACATCTAAAAATTACACTAAAACTATGTCGATCCCTAGCGATAAATCTCCTATTGAACAAGTTTTAAAAATACAAACCGAGCTAACGACAGCGAAACCAGATGTTCCTCTTTTATTAGATCTTATTGCTATGCATGCCAAAGAAATTACTCAGTCTCAATCTTCAGTATTTGAATTGGTAGAGGACGGTGATTTAGTGTATCGAGCCGTTTGTGGAGCCGCGAAAAATTTGATCGGCATACGATTACCAATAGCAAATAGTTTTTCTGGATTATCATTACAGAAAAAAGAAATTTTAATATGCAAAGATTCTGAAATAGATGAACGCGTAAATAGGGAAGCGTGCCGGCTAGTGGGATTGCGTTCAATGGTAGTTGTTCCCCTCTATTTTGAAACCGAAATTTTAGGCGTATTAAAAGTTTTTAGCTCACAACCTAACTTTTATTCTACGGAAACTAGCAATATTTTAAAACTGTTATCAGGCACTATGGCTGCACTTTTATTTAATGCTTTCCGATGGGCCGAAAGGGAAAAATCTTTCCAATCCATGGCATATTTAGCAAGCCATGATGCTTTGACTGGAATATACAATCGATCCGCTTTTTATGACCACCTGAGAAGAGGACTAAGTCGGATTCAAACTGAAAAACTGACTCTTTCCCTTGCCATTATTGATTTAGATGGATTGAAATCCGTAAATGACACTTATGGGCACCGAGCTGGTGATTTTTTTATTTCCCGTTTTGCTTCTCGTTTTGGTAAGTACATTCATGATCAAGACATTTTCGCTAGGTTAGGTGGAGATGAATTTGCTTTAATCACGATCAGCAGTGACTCTTTTGAGGCAATTACAAATTTTATACTAGACGCACTTCGATTAACCGAAGGAAAAATTAATTTCGAAACCACAGAATTGTTTTTGAAAGCAAGTATAGGAATATCTTTTTTTCCAATAGATGGGATTGATCCCGAATCTCTTGTAGCCATTGCTGATTCGCGAATGTATGAGAATAAACGTGAAAATAAGAAAAATTAGCTTCCGACTAACTGGAATCAGTTTATCGGATTTTTAATTTTAAATTTTATAAAGCACTATCTTTCAAAATTTCACTTCTATATTCTGTTGGAGTTTTTCCTGTTTCCATTTTAAAAGCTTTGTTAAACGCGGCTTTTGATTGAAAACCCGCATCCAAACCAATATTTAACACATTTTTATTTTTATTTCCAGGATCTGATAATAAAAGTTTTGCTGTAGTTATGCGATATGAATTGATAAATTGGAAAAAATTCTGTGAGAGTTCTATATTGATCGTCATAGAAAAATGATGTGCTGGAATATTTAATTTGAAGGCAAGAAGTGAAAGTGTAATCTCTTCATCCAAAAATGGTTTTTCATCATTCATATATTTTTGAATGCGAATTAGATAATTCTTCCTCTCCAAATCACTCAGTGTTTGTTTTTGGTACTTTGGTTGTGCCGTTTGCTGTGTCAGAGATAAATGTTCATCTATGATAAGTTTGGTGTCAGAATAAGGAATCGATATAATTTCAGGTTTTCGGATCAAATAAAAAAGCACTAAATAAACGAGCCCTAGTTGGAAAATTCCTTCTATTGGTGTGATGGGGGGCAATTTAAATCCACCGATATAGATAATTGTGGCGAGTGTAAAATAGGTCAAGATACAAAGGATGATAATTACGATCAAAGCCTTTAACCAAACTAGCCTTCCGCGTTCATCTGAACTAAATTGATTTTTGAGTTCTACTTCGTACAATTTTATGAGTCTCAGTGAGAGAAAACAAAAATAGCCACAATAGAGACTGGCAAGTGAAATGATTATAGCGGTTGTTAGTCCAACAATACCGAGCTGGTATTGAATATTTTTAAAATCAAGAAATTCAGGAAAAAAATAAAACAAAAGTAAGAATATGAAAAAAGTAAGTATCGAGGGTAAAAAATAAAGCGATAATTCTTTTTTGTGCGCTATTTTTTGAAATAAACTAACGCGTGTATAAAAATATAAAAGTGGTCCTATAAAAAATAGTAAAGGAAATACAAATATTACTAAATAAATCGCCAAATTCATTTTGATCACAACGCAAAACCGAAGTAAGATGATGAGGGATATGATACCCAATACACCAGATAAATATTTTGAAGAATTAAATTTTGAAGGAGAATAAAAAAGAATTACTGCGACAAAAAAAGAGACACTTAAACTAATAAGAGATATATTTGCTGATAATAAATCCAATCCTAACATAGATTTAAAATATTCACTTCATTCGAATTTTTGTATGATCTCAAGTATTTCATTTCCAAATCTTTCCACTTTTGCAGGCCCCACACCTTTCGTGGATTCTAATTCTACTAAAGTGCGAGGTTTTCGTTCAGCAATGCGTTTCAAAACTGGATTTTGAAATACCATAAATTTTTTCCATTTTAACTGACGAGATTTACGGTCTCGGTAATTCATTAGTTCACGTAGTATCAAAGAATTTTCCGTTGGAACTTTTTTTATTTTTGGGGTGACTGAGGTTCCATCTGCTGATAAACGACCTGACGAGCGTTTTATGGGACCAGTCTGTGGTAAGTAAAGTTTGGGATATTTATTTCCTGAGACTAATATCTTTTTTGATTCTGTCCAATCTTCTAGTTTAGCAACGATAGCTTCTTCTGCTATATGTTTTAATTTTCCATGATAAGGATTGCGTTCGAGGCGATAGCGCAAAACATCTTTTGTCATTTTTCCGGCTAATGTTTTTGCAATTAAATTTTTTCCAAAAGTGGCAGGGAATCCACGTAAAATTTCTAAAATAACTTCTTCTTCCGTCTCATCAAAGTCATACGTTCTTTTTTCTTCTTTTTTCCTTAATTTGATTTCTTCACTTTTGATATACTTAGTCCGATCTAGTGAAGAATCAGATTGTTTGCATATATCACATATGCCACAAGGAGATAATGGCTCTCCGAAATATTCGCATAATTGAACTTGGCGACAAACCAATTTGTTCGCATAATCTTTGATATATTTTAATAAAGTATCACCACCTTTGAAATTTGATTCTTTAGAAATCATAAAGGCTTGGGTCGCAACGTCTGCATTTTTATAAAACAATACACATTCAGCGGGTAAATTATCTCTTCCCGCTCGACCGGCTTCTTGGTAATATGCCTCCAAAGAAGAGGGGACTTGGTAGTGAACCACCAAACGAACATCAGGCTGATCCATACCCATTCCGAATGCGTTTGTGGCTACAAGTATGGGAACTTTTCCACCAGTATATGCATTCTGAGTTCTTTCGCGAATTCCATCTGTACGACCTGCGTGGTATTTACCTACCGAAAATCCGAAATCTTTTAATAGATCATAGGCCTCATCTGTTTTTTTACGAGTGGCACAATAAACAATAGCACGGCCAGGATATTTTTTATTTTCTTTCCAAGGCTCTAATAATTCTAACAATCGATCAGCTTTATCGCGTTCGGTGGCTGGATACTCCACTGAAAATTTTAGATTGGGACGATAAAAAGTTGATAATACAACTTTCGGTTTTGTCATACCGAGAGCCGCTTGCACATCGGTTCGGACTTTAGTTGTGGCAGTCGCAGTCAAAGCTAAAATCGGAAAATTGCCAATGGGATGTTTTTCGCGTAACAAGTGTATCTGTCTATATTCAGGACGAAAGTCATGCCCCCATTGGGAGACACAATGTGCTTCATCAATGACTAAGTAGGCTAAGTCCATTTGCACAAAAACTCTTAAAAAACCTGTGGAAAGCGCTCGTTCAGGTGATAACAATAATACACGAAGATCTCCTCTGACAGCTTGGGAAATGATTTTCATTTGTTCCAATTCGTCCTGTGTCGAGTTACAGAAGGCAGCCGAAATTCCTTTTGCTAGTAAACTTTCTGCTTGGTCTTTCATAAGTGCAATTAGAGGTGATATAACAAGGGTTAATTTTTTATTTTCCAAACTTGCTGGAAATTGATAGATTAACGATTTACCAGCACCAGTCGGCAAAATGGCGAGTGTGTCTTGGCCAGAAACAATTGACCGAATCGCTTCTTCTTGGCCTGGGCGAAAGGTCGAAAAACCGAAATTGAGTTTTAGATGATTTAGATAGTCCAAGCGCCTTCCATACAATTCTAAAATCCAAAAAGGTCAATGATAAGTTCCGAAGTGTTTTTTCGGTTTTACAAACAAAGTAAATATCAAATTTTATGAAAACTCCATGCTTTTTAATACTTTTGTCTTTTTGGTCTTTTTTCTTTTCGTTTATCTCTTTTTTATCATCTTTGGAGTATTCGCAAAAAAACACAATTGGGCTCTTCGCGCACAAAACCTTTGGCTTTTGTTTGCTTCTTATTTTTTTTACGGGTGGTGGGAGTGGTTTTTCCTCACACTTATTTTTACAAGTACCATCATAGATTATATTTCTGCTATCGGAATCGAAACGGCAAAGACCCAAACACGCCGTAGGTTGTTTCTCGGATTTTCAATTATTGCCAATCTAGGACTTCTCTTTACGATGAAGTACTTTGATTTTTTCTCAAACAGTTTGATATCATCATTTAACCATTTAGCATTAGTTTGGGGAGGTACACCTTTACAAGCAAATACTATATTTACGATTTCAAACATTGTACTTCCAGTCGGCATCAGTTTTTATACCTTTCAAACCATGTCATACACCATTGACGTTTATCGAGGTCAAATAAAGGCAGAGAGAGATTTTTTTGATTTTGCTCTTTTCGTAAATTATTTTCCACAACTTGTCGCAGGTCCCATCGAACGCGCGATAGATCTTTTACCACAATTGAAAAAACCAAAATTTCCAACTTTGGACGGAGTGCAATTAGCAGTATGGGATATCCTTCTTGGGTATTTTATGAAAGTATATGTAGCTGACAATTTGGCAAATTACATCGATCAAGTTTTTTTGGGTGGGAAGGGGGTGTATCTTGCAAATCCTGAGATCATATACTCTGTAGATGGCAGTCAAGTTTTTGTCGCTTGTTTGGGTCTTCTTATGCAAGTGTATTGCGACTTTGCTGGTTATTCGTTTATTGCACTTGGCACATCACGTCTGCTTGGTGTGAATTTAACTGTCAATTTTGAAACTCCTGAATTTTCTCGAAACCCTATTGAATTTTGGAACAGGTGGCACATAACATTAAATAGATGGTTTCGGGATTATATCTATATCTCACTTGGCGGTAGTCGTTACGGAAAAATCAAACAACTGAGAAATTTATTTATCATATTTGTAGTTTCTGGATTTTGGCATGGTGCGAATTGGACTTTTGTGACTTGGGGTACTATGCAAGGCGTATACACTGTAGTATATTTAGCTTTTTTTGCTCCGAAAACAAAAGAAACCGAGGTCGAAGAAAAATTCTCGTTTAAATCTTTAATTACAGGAACATTATCTCGCATATTAATTTATGTGTTAGTTGCCATAAGTGGCGTTGCCTTTAGAAGTTATGATGGGGCAATGATGTTATTGTACTTTAAGAAAGTTTGTATGGTTTGGGATTGGAATTTGGTACCAGGAAATGGCATCAAATCAGCTTCATTGTTATTTCAAGAAATGTTAAAAATAACATTACCATTGTTTATATTGGATGGCATCAGCTATTTCAAAAAAGACCGCTATTGGTTTTATAAATACCATTACTTTCTTCAAGCATTCATATTTATATTTTTAGGCTTTTTAATTATTGTAAAGGGCATTTTCGGAAAAGAGGTAATCTACTTTGCGTTCTAAATTTAAAGGTATTTTGATTGCCTTATCTTTTTTTGTAGGTCTCGAAATAGTTGTTCGTTTAACGGATGTTTATTATCTGGAACAACCAGAAATCTTTTTTGTAAACTTAAAAAAACAATATGTAGAGTCGGGAAAAGCGGATGCTGATATCATTATCATAGGTGATTCTCGGTCCATGGCATTGGAAGGTTATGTTGCCAAAAATGATAAAGAATATACTGTTTATAACCATAGTCTTCCCGCAATGGGACCGAAGTACTATCGATTCTTTTTGGAAAAATACATTCGATCAGGCAATAAAAAACCCAAAATGGTTTTATTCACCGCCTCACCTAAGCTTTATTCTACGGGTTATGGTCCACCGCTTTATGATCCCTCTGCTAAGTTTGTGACTTCAAATGAATCCCTTTCACAGTATATCCAACGTCGATGGAAGGAAGGTTGGGAAAAAAATGTATTCCGAGCACCTAGCAAAGAAAATATCATCAGTTACAGTGGCAAACAAGATGACTTTGACCAATTGCTCTGGGAATTTTTTGGACACAGGTATTTACATCAATTTAGTGTAGCCGAGTTATGGGAACAATATGAAGGCGTCGAACGATTGTTTATCATAACCAAAGCCATACCTCTGTTATATGAAACTTACCGTTACCATGGTGCCCTTCGGAATGCTTTAAGTTTTCAAAATTGGAAAGTTTCACCAGATTACAAAGTTAAATCAGAATTTTGTGAATCCTGTGCCAATGTAGAGGCAGGGATTTGTCTACCTTCACCCTCACAGAGAGAAGACAATAAAATCATAGAAGACCAAATTACAAAACACCTCGGAAAATATAATATCTCCAATCGTGTGAAACCCGAAATCGTCATGTTTGCTCGTGCCAAATACAAAGAAGATATCAGTAAGGAAAAACCAAATCTTGATCCAAAAGCCTGGGACCCAGTCCAATTCCAAGTTTTGGAAGATCTGATCAAATACACAGAGGCGAATGGTATGCAGTTTGGCTTTGTTTACATGCCATGGATCGACAAAAAAGAAGCCGCTCCCGAAGTACAACACCGGAAGGAAAAACTAAAAAGTTTTTTCAAAGCACATCCCAAACAAGCGGCATTCTTTTTCCCAGAATCTGGTTATCCTTTGGAACTATTTGTCGATTTAATCCACTATGACTGCCGAGGGGAAGCCCGTGTGAACCAAGAATTCCAAAATTTTGTCCTTCCGCAGGTCTTTTCTTTTTTGCAAAAATCACAAAAATCCAATTGATTTTCCCTTAGTTCCTCTCAATATCTAGGTTCAAATTGAACTGAGAGGAATTTCATTCATGTCATCATTGCGACTTAAAATTTGGGCTGTTTTGATCAGTCTATCAACCGTTGTTCCTATATTTGCACAAGATCGTTATGCTCTTTTTATAGGGACAAATTATAAGGGAAACACAGCTAAGATCCCCGAACTCAACCTCTGCGAAGCAGATGCTACATTTTTAAAGGAAAAACTCCAAAAGAAGGGCAACTTCAAGGATATGAAAGTATTACTTGGAACTATGGTAACACGAGACAACGTGAAAAATGCCATGAAGCAACTGGGTAAACAAGCAGGGAAAAATGATTCCGTGTTCATTTACTTTTCTGGCCACGGGATGTACATGAAAGATGCAAAAGCAAAGAACGGTATGAGAAATTACCTAATTTGTTATGATCGCCCGCATATCTCCGATGAAGAATTAAATGAATACCTTTCTGAAATTAGTTCACCTAAGACAGTTATGGTGATGGACTGCTGTTATTCCGGTGGAATCGCGAAAAAAGGTAAAAACACTCGTGGGGCTGCTGAAATACCAATTGCACAAGGAAATGATGGGGTGGTTCGCCAAAACGCCGAAGATTATTTTTTCCAAGACAAAGCGATCATTTCTTCATCAGATGATGATGAGACTTCCATTGAAGTTGGTGGAAGTATCAACCACGGAATTTTTACATATAACTTAGGAAATTCCTTAGAGACTGCGGACTTAAACAACGATAAGGTGGTCACGGCTTTAGAAGCATTCTTTGTGGCAAAAGATGAAACCATCAAGATGGCAAAGAAATTTAACCATGACCAAACACCTCAAGTGTCCGGAAATGCCGCAGGTATTTTCTTGTCGGGATCTCCAAAACCACAAGATCCACCCCCACCACCACCAAACGTAGTGATCAATCAACCCGTGAACATCACACCGACAAATCCTGTGGTTGTGCCTGTCGTGCCGCCAAACAATGACAACGTAGTTGTCGTCAATACACCGACAGAAGAACCGGAGACAGTTGTAGAAAATCCAACAACAGTTGAAATTCCGCCTATCGTTAACGTCGAACCTCCCGCACCACCATCAATTACGACTGGTGATATATTGATTCGTACAACTATCATCAAAGACAAAAACTATGGTGGTGGAGCCAACAAATCACCTTATGATCTGATCAACAAACAAGGTAAACTGAAATCTTCCACACCAGAAGACAAAATCAGAAAGATCAAAGTCCTAGTTGACGGTGAGGAATATGTATCCGTGATTTCTACTGAAAAATCTCCAATATGGGGTTCTACTTCACGTATGGGAAAAATAATTCCTGGAGAAGTGTATCAAATTAAAATTGAAAAACTTCCTGCAGGTGTTCACCAAATCGAAGTTAGGGCAGACAACTATCCAATTTATAAAACGGCAGCGGCCGTTATCCCAAAACAAACAACTACGCTTGAAACAGTAGAGTCTATGGATGGTTTTGGTGCGATACAAGGGCGTATTTTCTATAAAACTTTGGACAATCCTATCGAAAAACATCAGATTTATATGCCAACGATCGTTTCCACAAATCAGATTTTGAAAGTGACAACGGATAAAGATGGCTATTTCTGGTTTACCAATTTGAAACCTGGTAAATATGAAATTCGTGCTAGTTTTATGGAAGCCCTAAAACTCGAAAACTCTGAGATCATAGTGAAACCTGGCGAATTGACCAAGGTTGAAATCATTTTGAACAAAAAAATGAGTTATTCGAAAACGAAATACTAGATAAGTATTTGTAATTTATTATAAATTCGGTTAGATGGAATGTAATATTTCCCATTTAACCGAATTTAAACGATTTTGAAAAAAGCTAAGAGAGGAAAATTGGGATATAAGGACTAAAAATTGGTAAAAAAGAATTATTCCTTTGAAAAACGTCAAAAGGACATCGCGAAAAAGAAGAAACAAGACCAAAAACGCGAGAAAAAACTCAATAAAAGCACACCTACAGAGGGAGAAGTGACTCCAAATGATGTCGAAAACACATCCCCGGCTGTCACTGATTCTGAAAATTCAGCTTAAATAGAAAGATTCGAAAGCTATTTTTGAACCTTTAAGTGGAATGTATGGTTCCACTCATTAAATAAAAAGCCTGGGGCGCACCACACGAGCGAATGCTTCCAATGGCCGTGCCGAAGGTGCAAAACCCACATCTATGACTTTCTTCCCTTCTAATAATTTCTGTGGAATCGATTTCGATTCCGTTTTCTTTCCCAAATCCTTCAAGTTTTTTGGGGTCTCTGGTCCCTAAACCAACTTGAAAACCTTTTTACAAAATCCAACACCGAATGTTTAAGCCACAATTCCTGATCCCCAGATTCCAATTTTTTCAATTCTGATCTTCCTAAATTCGATTGAGATAAATTCTTTTTGAAGCACTAGAAAATTATTATGTAGCAATTTTATGATCTATCAATATCGCCTTTATAGCTGGATGTGTGGTTCTAAATTTGAAGCATGTGGGAATTATGTCCTATTTGATTAAAATTAATCCAAATAATGATTAAATTTATAGATTTTTAATCTTTTTATGCAAATTTTTATATTTTTCCTGATTCAAAACCATCTTTCTTATCTTTTTGGATTGAATTTAATCTATAGGGGAGTCCAATAAGTGTATAAATAAACAAAAGGGATCGAAAGATTCCTAACCTTGAGAGGGGTAAAAACATGAAACTTACAAAAAAAATCGCAATCGGGTTCTTGGGATTAGGTCTTGCAACTGCAAACTTACAAGCTTTAGATACAAACGAAAGATTTGAGCTTTTGGAAACTGCTGTGATCGAACAAGCTTCCACTCCAGCACAAAAATCTGCCGTTTCTGAGTACCTTGCAAGCGTGGCAAAAGAGAAACTAGAATTGGCGCAAGCGCTTCGTGAAAGAGCGAACACAACTCATGGCGGGAAAGTTATTTCTCAAAACAACGAGAAAAAAGAACTTCTTCGCAGAGCCGAAATTCTAGAAAAAGAAGCAGAAAAATACAAAAAAGTTTCTATGGGGCAAGCTTTAGAATTAAAGCAAGTCGCTAGCAACTAAACTAAATTCAAACTTGAATTTGGCGAAGGTCGGATGAAAATCCGGCCTTTTTTTATGCCTTGAGGTTTTCCAAATCGACAAACGAGAGTCTCGTTCTGTATCCTAACAATGAGACATAATCAATATATGGTTGACACTATGCCCGAAACCAACGAAAAAAGACCAAACCTGCGGTACATTGTTCCTTGGGTTTTATTGGTCTCGGTTCTTATCGGAATTGGTGCTCTAGTCCAATGGATAAAGTCACCTAAACCGATTCAGAAGTTAGTGTTTGAAGGGCTTTATGTTCTTAAGCCGATTGATATAATCGAATTTCTTGAAATTCCTTCGGAAAGTCTTCAATCGGAGATAACGGGTTGGAAGGAATGGGAAAAAAAACTTTTATCTCATCCTCGGATTAAAAAAGCAAGAGTGAATCGAGATCGGGAAGGATTTTTAGTTATCACCTTACAGGAGAAAGTTGCAGAATTTATAGTGCACGTGGGAGATATGGTATACGAAGTCGATGAAGACAAAACAATTCTCTCTCGAAATAAAGTGTTAGCTGAAAACTTGATCATACTTTCTGGAAATTTTCCCATTACTTCAGATACAATACAAGGAACGCAGTTTGATGATCTAACGAAAGTCTTACGGTTTGCATTAAAAAGTTACCCTGCATTAAATTCACGAATTTCGGAAATCACCCTAGAGCAGGATGGAGAATTTAAAATTTTTCTAAAATCACCATCGCGCTCAAAAGTCTTTTTGGGCAATAAACTGGACTTATACCAAATAAGAAAATTATACGCTGCCCTTGCCTATATTGAAACCGAAAACATAAACGTTACAAATATCGACTTACGGGGAGAAGACGCAGTCTATCATTAAAATGGAAGATGCACCTATAGTTACAGCCCTAGATTTAGGATCATCTCTGATCAAAGTTGTGATCGGAAGATTGGTCAATGAATATGAAATAGAAATTATAGGAACTGGTTCGTATCCTTCATCTGGTGTAAAGAATGGTTCCATCGTAAACATTGAAACTACGACTAAATCAATCGTGGAAGCATTTGGAGATGCTGAGCTTATGGCTGGCCAAGAAGTTGGAACGGTTGTTGTCAATGTTTCTGGAAAATCCGTCTATGGATTTAACGAACGCGGTATCATTGCTGTTACAAATAAAGAACGTACAGTTACGGAAATGGATATAATGCGTGTTGTCGAAGCTGCACAATCCGTTCATGTGCCAAATGACCAACAAGTTATACATGTTTTAACTAAAGAATTTAAAGTCGATGATCAAATAAATATCAAAGACCCAATTGGTATGACAGGCGTTCGGTTAGAAGCAGAAGTTCACATCGTAACTTGTGGCACTACAGCACTTAACAATATTGATAGATGTATAGAACAATCGGGATTATTGCAATTGGATCGAGTTTTATCATCTTTGGCTTCTTCGGAAGCTGTATTGACAACTGGGGAAAAGGACCTAGGTACTGCTGTTGTAGATATCGGTTCTGGCGTTTGTGATATCATTGTATATGTTGATGGTGGTATCGCTTATTCGTCTGTTGTGCCGTTTGGTGGCTTTCACATAACGAGTGATTTATCCATCGGTTTAAAAACGACAATAGAATCTGCAGAAATATTAAAGAAAAGATATGGCCATACAAGAATGGATCAAGTCGATCCAACAGAAAAAATTGAAATTCCAGCAATTTCCGGCCGCCAAGCAAGAACCATTTTTCGATCTGAACTTGTCGAAATTATGGAACCACGTGTGCGCGAAATCTTAGAAATGGTCGATAATGAACTCACAAGATCAGGATTTAAATCTTCTCTCGCAGGTGGGGTCATTCTCACAGGCGGGTCTTCCCTTTTATTCGGCATAGAATCCTTAGCGGAAGAAGTTTTTCGGCTTTCAGTAGGACGAGCCAAACCAGCAGGACTCACTGGACTAGTGGATAAGATCGCATCCCCTGAATATGCGACTTCGGTTGGTTTGATCAAATATGCATCAAGATTGCAAAATTTAGAACAAAGAAATATAAGATCCGGATCGGAACAGGATAGTTGGGCAAAAAAGTTAAGGCGTTGGATGGAGAATAATCTCTAAGGAAAAGCTATGTTATATTTAGAAGAAGAAAAGACTAGCCCAGCTAACATAAAAGTAGTGGGCATTGGTGGCGGTGGAATGAATGCCGTAACTAGAATGGTGAACTCTCAAATGAAGGGGGTTGACTTTTTAGTTATGAATACCGACGAACAAGTATTATTAAAATCTCCCGTTGAACATAAAATCCAATTAGGAACAAAAGTAACTCGTGGTATGGGAGCTGGTGGTGATCCAGATCTAGGACAAAAAGCCGCTATTGAAGATAAAGATAGAATCGTTGCCGCATTAAAAGGTGCTGATATGGTTTTTATCACTGCAGGGATGGGTGGTGGTACAGGTACAGGTGCCGCACCAGTGATCGCTGCTATCGCCAAAGAAATGAAATGTTTGGTGGTGGGTGTAGTGACAGTTCCTTTTTCCTTTGAAGGCAAAAGAAGAGCTGATCTTGCAAACCAAGGAATTGAAGAGCTTAAGGCTAATGTGGATACTCTTATCACCATTAGAAATGATTCCATTTTTCAAGTTGTAGATAGAAACACACCTATTGATCAAGCTTTTCGAGTAATCGATGATATTTTGTTAAACGGTGTTCGTGGTATTAGCGATATCGTGAATCATCCAGGAATTATCAATGTAGATTTTGCTGATGTTAAGACCATTATGAGAGATACTGGTGATGCGATACTCGGCGTTGGCGAAGGACGTGGCGAAACTCGAGTTGTGGAAGCAGTCGAACAAGCGATTAACAATTCTTTATTGGAAGATTCTTCCATCCAAGGTGCCAAGTCTTTGCTCATCAATGTTACTGGGGGAAGCGATTTAACTATACATGAATGGAATGAAGTATCACAAATCATCACCTCTCAAGCTGATCCTGATGCAAATATAATCATTGGCCTAAACGAAGATAAAAGTCTGGAAGATAAAATCCGAGTGACTGTGATCGCGACTGGCTTTCAAAAACGAGTTATCACTAAACAAGTCCGCGAAAATAAAGCCGTTGGACAAAATGATCAAAACTTTACGTCTATGGATTTTGGACGAAAAAATGAAGACCAAGCGCGCCAAAACAGGGAAAATTCTATCGCTCCAGATAACGGACGTAATTTGAGAATGGGTCAGAGAAATTTAGGAAATACTCGGAATTCTCCAAACCAAGCTTATAATAATTTCGGCGAAGATTATGACATCCCTGCCTTCCTAAGAAGAAAGGCAGAAGGATAAGTCTAATTCGTATAAGAACGAATTGTCAGATAGAGTGGTTTCCCTTCTTCTACTTTGATAGAAGAAGGGGCATTCGTGATGATTCCAGTGCTTTTATCCATATCAAAACTGTATTCACCAGGCTCCAAAAACACTCGTTTGACTTGAAAATTTGAAGGAATGGTCCGCCAACAACGAAGATCGGGACCAATCACCTGTGCCGTTGCAAGACCCGCCGCCGCACCCGCGGCTAATCGCACGAGTCCACTCACTAAATCGTTTTTATTTTTATCACCTAATCCGGATTCGATGGCTTTGGCAGCTGCCTCTGATGCGATCACTGCGGCGACAATTTTTACTGCAAGTGAAGTCACATTCTTTGTAATTAATGCCTTATAGTTATCATTGAAATTTTTAAGAGCAGTATCTGAATAATTATTCAAAATATCTCCAGAACCAATTTCTACACCATTGATATAAAAATTACGTTTTTGAGAGCCTTCCAAATCACGATCTCTGTAAATCGGTATTGGATTTTCTGCTGTACTCAATGTCGCAAGAACTCCAGCCACAGAGGCACCAACGCCTTCTGTGCGAACAGCCACTTCGATAGCACCACGTAAGGCGAGAGCAAAATACTCATCATCCATTAGTTTACCACGAGATTCTTTAATCGCAGATTTACCAGCTTCATGAATGATGACGACTTCTGTCAGGTTTCCTGATTTAACATCGACTTTCTGCATAGAATGGTTAAATGCTTGCACGAAGGGTGCACCGCGACCGTATTTTCCCAAATCACGAGCGTCATTTTCTTTCATCGCTAGGACATAACGATCGGATGCCAAAGTTTGACTTGTGCCGATCAGAGATTCCATATTTTTGAATTGGACACGAGCATCATTGAATCGCCCGAGTTTTTCTGAAACATAAGCATCTAACAGACGTGCGGCGTTGTTTTGTCTATATTCAGCCGCGGTGAATTTCATCTCTTTCAATTCAAAATCCAATCTTCGGAAATAGATTTTGGCATTATCCAAATCACCTAGTGCCATAAAATTGAGGGCAATGAAAAATTTGATCATGACTCGTTCAAAATCTTCACCCGTATAATTTGATTCGTTATCGGAGAGTAAAAAGGCGAGTCCTTCTTTTGTGATACTCGTTTTGATGTTGTCTGATAATTCTTCTGCTTCTTTAAAAACTTTATTTGAAGTAGCAAAATCGCCTTTGGAATGGAAAATCATTCCCGCTTCCATCATAAATAGCAGTCGATCCTTCGTACTAGAGTCTTCGTAAAGAGCTCTGATAGAAGGAATCGCAGAATCATAATCTTGACTGTAATATGCTTTTTCGGTGGATTCTATTATCTTATTGTAATCAGATGCACAACCAAACAAAGAAAAAGCGATAAGGAGTAAAAAACTTAAGAATTTTGGGAACAAGGTAAATACTCCTAAAAGAATCCTACCAACCAACGCCTTTATTTCCACGAACAGCTTGTTTGCGGTAAGATACTTTTTCAGACCAAACAGCAATGGTGGTTTCTACTTCGACTAGTTCAATGTTAATTGATTGTTCGACGATTTTTTCACCGTCGGCAGTGAACATATTTTCATTGATTTCACATCTAACAAAATAATTCGGTGACTTCAATTTTCCAATGGAAAGGCGATTGGAAGTGAGACCCGACAAACTAAATTGAATTTCTTCTAATGATTGTTCGCGAGATTTTGTGCGAACTGTATAAATTTTGTTTTTAATTAGTTTTGAAACAAAGGCATTGTCAAAAAGTTCTGTTTGGATTTGTTCGGATGTATCGTTACGAGTCGGGTAATGAGCCACGAAAACTCCAACTTCTGATGGGTTTTCCTTGAAAAAAACTCCGATTTCATCGGCCAATTTTTCAGCGGCACGAACCAGTTCTTGGCTAGTTAATCCGCCAGAATCAGCAACAAAGTCTGTTTTATCATCTAGCCTTTTGGCACCGCTAGAACAACTAATAAGAAAAACGATCGTGAGAATGTATCCGAAAACTCGATTCATGTAGGCTCTCTTTACGTGTTAGAAATAATTTCTATATTGGTACCTGAAAAATTCGATTGTCAATTCCAAAAATCATCTGCTTCATCCGCTCGTAATTTCTTCCCCAGAAAATCACTTTTTTCATAATTACTCATCACACTCAACTCCCGACTGTAGATCAAATGAATGAGTTTTTTATGTAAGGATTTATCTTCCCATTGGCGAATCTCTATCAGATTATTCGCATATAAGTCGTTCCTTTTCTTTTTAAAGATTCTAAGACGCTCTGATGCGAAGGTACCTGGATTTTTTTGCACATAGTCTTCTGCATAAAAGAGCAATTCTTGTACTTTTTGGGATGGATGGACTGGAAACAAAATTTCCTTCAATTGACCAGGAAAGTAATGTTCCCTTAAATCCTTTCTTTTTTCCCATTTTTCCCAATTGGTGTAGGCTGACTCTTTTTCAAGTATCTCTAATTCTTCTAAATAAAAAGAATAGGAAACATATACAGCGTACAAAATGGCTCCTCGTTCCCCAGGAAATTCGGCATTTATTTTTTGAAAGGTGATTTCTTTGTCACTGTTCCATTCATATCTTTCTTTTCCATAGAGAAGATCCAAATACTCTTTGAGAGGATTCGGAAAATCAGAATTTTTGAGAATGTCCGACTTTTCTTTTAATAAATTCCATGTAATTTCTGACCTAGGGTCGTATGTTTTTTTGGAGGCAAAATCAGCTTTTTTTTTAATAAAAAGGAAATAGACAATAGTTGAAATCGACAGGAGAAGTAGAATGACCACTATGAAAATCACATTGCGTTTATTCATCCTCCTTACGATTTTCATATTCACTTTCGTTTGCAAGCCAAAGAAAGAAGAATCAATCGATGCAGAAACTCTCAGCTTTTTATTGTCTCAAAGAACCGGAGCAGAAGGGGCCTGTCAGAAATTTCTCCTCAGCGAAGCAAATTGTGTTTCTTCGGGTGATAATTCTTTAGTCGTATGTCCTGGTCTTATCACGAATCTGAAAGCAAAAATCACCCCCACGGACAAAGCTAGTGACTCTGTTGCCGAACTATACTTTAATTGTTTTAGCAATGCGAATGTGATATATAACCAAGCTATCTCTTGTTCAAAAACTTCGTTTAACACAACCGCTGATTATAGACGTGCCCAAAGGGGAACGGCTTCTGGAAGTTCACAAAATGCAGTCGCCACTTGGAAGATACAATTCAACAATTGTGCCTCTCTGGAAAACGGAACTCCTCCATCGGACTCTGGTATCAAGGAAACTGGTACTACCTTAACTGCCGACCCATTTCAATAACGATTTTATTCTAGGAGTTTAATATGTCACTAGTCACAAAAGATGAGTTAATTGGAAAATTAAAACCTGTTTACATGGATCATGAAATCGATGGAAGAATTCTTCCATTGGTTGAAGAAATCAATCGCCTCAAAAAAGAAAAAAATGCGGTTCTTCTTGGGCATAATTATATGACTCCTGATGTATTTTGGGGTGTATCCGATATCATTGGTGATTCCCTATACCTTTCAAAGATGGCAAAGGAAACGGAAGCCGACATCATACTGTTCAATGGTGTGCATTTTATGGCTGAGACTGCAAAGATATTATCACCTAGCAAAAAAGTATTGATTGCTGATATGAAAGCTGGTTGTTCCCTTGCGGAAGCTATTACGAGAGATGATGTTAAAAGGTTAAAAGCCCAGTACCCAGGTGTTCCTGTAGTCACCTATGTCAATTGTTCGGCGGATGTAAAAGCTGAAACAGATGTTTGTTGCACTTCGGCAAATGCTGTACAAATTGTCAATGCTATGGAATCGGATACGGTAATATTTTTACCTGATGAATATTTGGCGGGAAATGTTAGGAATCAAACCACTAAAAAAATCATTTCACATCCTGGACGTTGTATGGTTCATGAAATGTACACACCTGCGGATATCCAATCAGCAAAAAGATTGTTTAGTGGTGATCTAACAGTCATTACTCACCCTGAATGCCATGAAGATGTAGTAAAAGAAGCGGACTTTTCAGGCTCCACCTCCCAAATGATTGATTTCATTCGTCTTTCAAAGACAAAAAAGATAATGCTTGTTACAGAATGTTCGATGGGCGATAATCTTCGTTCAGAATTCCCTGAGAAAGAATTTGTATCCACTTGCCAAACATGCCCGCATATGAAAAAAATCACCTTGGAAAAAGTGCGAGATGCATTGCTTAAGGAACAGTTCGAAATTTTTCTAGACGAAGAAGTGATCAGAAGTGCTCAAAAATCCGTAAATCGAATGTTGGAATTAAGTTATAAAAAGTAGGATATATGATTAGAGTTGGAAGTGGTATTGATTTTCACCGACTGATACAGGAACCGTTTCGCCCGCTCATGTTAGCTGGAGTGGAAGTGGAATCCGAGTTTGCTTTTCTTGGGCATAGTGATGCAGATGTTTTGTTACATGCTGTAGCAGATGCTATCCTTGGAGCGGGGGGTCTCGGTGACATTGGACAACATTATCCAGACAATGACGCTTCGATCAAAAATATTTCATCCTCTATCATTGTTAAAAAATGCCTTTCCTTAGTAGAAGAGAAAGGTTGGAAATTGGTCAATGTTGATTGTACTTATGTGGGTGATCATCCAAAAATTAGCCCTATCCGTAGTGAACTAATCACATCACTTGCAAATATTCTTTCATTACCACTTGATGCAGTTTCAATTAAGGCCACAACTTCCGAAGGTATGGGAGCTCTCGGAAGGTCTGAAGGTGTTATGGTAATGGCAACTGTATTGATTGAAAAATAATTGCCAACTACGACTTGCTAGCTTGTCCAATAAGTTTAGTCACATTCTCTGCATTCTTTTGGAGCGTTGATTTTCCAAAGAACAAAAATATGATACGAGATAAAAGATCGGGTTTTGTTTTCATAAAATAGCTGGAATGAACTAAATTGGATTCAGGCGACTCTGTCCAAATGTGTGTTTCCGAAATGGTTTCTGAATGGGGAAGGTTCAAAATTTCAAAACTAACCTTTTGATTGGGAATCCATTCTGTCATTCGGACTTGGACTTCTTCGCCATCAAAATTTCCTATAATACTTTCGCCAATTGTTGGGATTCGGGCCAATTTGTTCGAATGTCTTTGCAAAATCAATTTAATGGCTGGCTCAAATTTTTGAATGGTTGTTGTGCTCTGTGCCAAAGATATTTCATCTCGCGAATATGTCACAATGGCTAAAACAAGAAAAAAGACTGAAAATAAACGAAGGAACCAAATCATTTGTTCCATGTAAAAATCTATTGCATAAGGATCGAATGAAATTTAATTTTAGCCGATATCATGTCTATGTCTTCGGATCATTCTAGCTTCATTTCTGGTAGGGAAATCTCCTCAAGGCGCGTTTCTGGGCTCATCCGGGCACACGTTCAAGAATCAAAGTCTTCTTTAAAATCAAATCCGTTTCCAGAAATTTTGGATGATATGACTTACACAAAGATCATGCGAGATCCAAATTTTTGGATTTCTCAAGACTTGGAAGATCGCCTGATCAATGTTATAACTCAAACTTTGGATATATCTGGAATGTTGTATCATTTGGGTACTGAAACACTTATCACAAATGCTTATGATTTACTTCCGTTAGACGATTCTCGGATTAATCTGGAAGAGTTGATTCATCGTATCCCCATTTTAATCAATCGTTTAACAAGAACCGTTTCATTAAACATTAACATACCACAAAATAAAACAGCTGTTTTCCAATTCGACTATTTGACTCGTTATGTGGAGAAATGGTATGATGCCATTTTTTTCCAAGGGATGTTGAACGGATTGGCTGTACTTTTTGAACTTAAAGATTACCGCATTCAAATGACCAAAACTAGGTTATACGGAATTCATGTTACTCATAAGGATTTGGGTGATGATATACAATTCGGTTCAGAAGCAAATGAATATGTGTTAACATGGAATGATGAACCATATCAATTGTCTCGTTCTAGTTTAAACAAAGATGAACTTTCCAATCGACATAAGGTGATGATCGTTTCAAAAGGGGAAACTTCATCTGAAGAAATTTCTTTTGTGGATGTGAATGATGTGGTCGTAAAATCTCGAGAGTTAGCGATTGAAAATCGAGATTTGGAAGCGGCCGTAGAAATTTTAAAATCCTTTAAATTTGAATTAGAAAAGAAACAACTTTCCATTGCTAAAGACTTAAAACTCGCGAAGAACATTCAAAAAGGTCTTATCCCACAAATCATCCCCGATTGGAAAGGAATACAATTTTGGGCGGCCTATAGCCCTATGCAAGAAGTGAGTGGGGATTATTATGATTATTTTCCTTTCGCATCGGATAAGTTAGGCGTAGTTGTATGTGATGTTTCTGGACATGGAGTACCTGCGGCTTTTATAACAGCACTCTCTAAGATGCTTTTTTCAAATTATAAAAAAGCCAAACCTTCGGAAACTTTCAAACATATAAACAGAGATTTGTTGGACTTAGTTAAACAACAAGGTTATACCACATGTGTTTATGTACTAATTGAAAATGATTATAAAATAATTTATTCAATCGCGGGTCACCCTAGACCGATTTTATACAGATCAAAAACCAAACGTGCCGAAATCCAAGAAGGAGAAGGAACGTTCTTAGGTATGTTTCCTGATGGCGGTGACACATATCGTGACCATACCTTACAATTAGAGCCTGGAGATAAATTATTTTTATACACAGACGGTATCACTGAGGCTGAAAATGATAAGGGCGATTCGTTCAGTGAAGAAAGATTGATTGCACTTATAGAAAAAACGGATGCTATGACGATTCAAGAAAGCATAGAATTTATAATGAACGCTCATAAAGAGTTTACTATGGGAACAGATCCCATGGATGATATCACCTTACTTGGGTTACAATTATCTCCCCGCCTTCCAGAATTTAATGAATACAAATTAAATGCAGAAAAAAATTATCGACTAAAGAATTTCAAAGATGCTTGTGATGAATATAAAAAAGCCTATGAAATTTTGCCTCGCGAATTAAATACCCAGTTAGCTTATGGACGGGCACTTGCCAATTCTGGAAAATATAATGAGGCGATGAAGTTATTAGAGGATTATAATAAATTCAAAACCAATAATTATCTTTCACATGCTATATTAGGATATTGTTATTATAAAGAAGGATCTTTTGAAAAGGCAGAGTTAGAGTGGAAAAAAGCTCATTCTCTAAATGATGATAATCTGCCGATTCTATTTAACCTAGCTATGGTTTATCAGAGGTTAGGTATGAAAACCAAAATGAAAGAAATGACAGAAAGAATGCGGAAATTAGAAAATGAGTACAAACACATTATCCCATTGGAGAAAAAATGGGAACTCATGTTAGATGAAAAATAGATTCATTTTATCATTTATTCTTTGTATATCTTTTTTATCCTTTAAATTTCCAGAAAATCATTCCTTTCATTCTGAATATAATTTGGAATGGGTTTATTTTGTTGGCCATTTAAAAAGTGAAACAGGTGTCACTTTCGGATATGAGTTATCATTTTTTCGTTTAGCTCTTGTTGACGATAAAATGAATCAAAAAATGGAAGTATTCCCTGTTCATTTCGCCATTTCAAATCCCAAAGAAAAAAAACACCTAACATTTGAAACACGAAATCGTAATATTGGCGGTATCGCAGGTTATACGCAAAAATCTATTTTTTCTGGAGAATATAATTTTGAAATCATTGCAAAAAATAAATTTAAAATTACTGCCCGACCAAAATTTAAGAATACAAATTTGGAATTAACTTTGGATGCTATTGGCGAGCCGTTGATTCATGGCGATAAGGGATTATCCATTAAATCTAGAAAAAACCCATCTGCTCGATCGTATTATTATAGTTATCCTAGATTAAATTCAATTGGAACTCTTACTTACGAGGGCAAGATTTATAAAATTATTTCTGGTGATTCATGGATGGATCATGAGTGGAGTGAAAATAAAAATGAAGAAATTTCATTTTCCTCGCAGAATACATCTTGGGATTGGATTTGTTTAATGACAGAAGAAGGGGATGATTTTGTTTCCTTTGGATTTCAAACTGATAAGTTACAAGAAAAAGAAATAACTGGAATACTACGCACCGCTTTGGGAAAAATACATAAGTTTGATAAAGAAGGTGAAATCAAAATGTCGAGTCTTCCGAGCGGATTATGGAAAAGTCCTACTTCAAAAATTAAATACCCCTTGTCTTGGAAAGTGGAATTTCCGAATGGATACTGGATTGTAAAACCCATATTCAACGAACAAGAGTTTAACGGCGAAAAAAGTACAGGAATTATCTATTGGGAAGGAATGGTTGAGGCTCTAGGCGAAATAGATGGAAAAAAAAAGAAAGCAAAAGGATATTTGGAATTGAAGGGATATGAGGATAGTTCCCAATGGTGGGAGTTCTAAACTATGTGGAGATATTTTTTAAAACGATTTCTTTTGATTTTTCCTACACTCCTTGGTATTACATTCGTGGTATTTTTGATTTCTCATTTAGCACCGGGTGGACCTTTAGATAGCGAAATTGCAAAAATTAAAGGCGCCGCAAATCAGTCAGGAGCATCTACAAAACAAATTTCTAAAGAAGAAATTGAACTCATTAAAAAGAGACTCCATCTCGACAAACCTATCCCTATTGCTTATTTATATTGGTTAAAACAGATCGTAGTATTTGACTTAGGTGAATCACGTCTTCATTCCAGAAAAGTAACGGATTTAATTTTAGAAAAACTTCCCGTGTCTCTATTTTTCGGTTTGTCTGGTTTTTTTCTAACCTATCTTATATGTATACCTTTGGGCATTCAAAAAGCCTTAAAAGAAGGGAGTAACTTTGATATTTACACTAGTTTTATCATATTTTTTACTTACTCTTTACCTGTTTTCGCCTTCGCTATGTTATTGTTATATTTGTTCGCATCTGGCGAAGTATTTTCATTTTTTCCATTGGGGCACGAAGTTTCAGATTACTACGAGGACTTATCATTTTTTGGGAAAGTCAATGATCGTATAAGCCATATGTTTTTACCCGTTATATGTTATGTGGTGGGTTCATTTGCTGTCCTCACACTCCTGATGAAAAATAGTTTATTGGACCAAATTGCCAAAGAATATGTAAGGACTGCCGTTTCGAAAGGACTTAGTTTTTCTGATGCGGTTTTTAAACACGCTTTTAGAAATTCATTAATTCCCATTGCCACAGGTTTTGGCAGTAATCTGACGCTTATATTTTCGGGTTCACTTTTTATTGAATTGGTTTTTAATATTGATGGTATGGGACTATTGAGTTTTGAAGCTGTCAGAGAAAGAGATACTGATCTTATGATGGGCCTTCTATTGGCACAAAGTTTTTTGGGCTTAATCGGAAAAATAATATCTGATTTTTGTTATGTGGCAATTGATCCAAGGATAAACTTTGAATGAATTTTATAAAAAATCCAGCTAACTTACGCAAGTGGAAAAAATTCAAATCTAATAAACGTGCCTACTATTCTTTACTGATACTTTTTTATTCCTATTTAATTTCTCTCTTATCGCCAGTATTATTAAATAATAAGCCACTTTTCATTCATTATCAAAATGAAATTTATTTCCCAATTATTTTTTTCTATCCTGAATCTAAGTTTGGTGGTGAACAACAAACAGAACCAAACTATAAAAAATTAGCCCTTAGCGAACAATTTCAAAAGTCGGAAAATTTTATGGTTTTTCCGATTGTTCCCTTTGGAGTGAATGAAGATAATTTAGAAAGCCTAGAAGAGGGTTCAAACCCTCCTTCAAAACCCACACTTGTTCATTGGCTTGGAACAGATGATAGGGGGCGCGATGTATTTACTCGAATCATTTATGGTTACCGATTGGCAATGACCTTTAGTTTGATTCTTGTGATCGTAGAAATTTTACTTGCTTCGATTATTGGTGGCATTCAAGGATTTTTTGTAGGCAATGTTGATTTACTTCTTCAACGAGTGATTGAAGTTCTATCTGCCATACCATTTTTATATTTAATTTTAATCATGGGTGCCTTTTTTGGTAGAAGTTTTAATGTTCTACTTTTCACCTACGGTGCGTTAAGTTGGATAGGCTTGAGTTATTATTTGCGAGGTGAATTTTTAAAACTTAGAAATTTATCATTCGTGGATGCCGCTCGTTCCATGGGTGTTTCCTCATGGTCAATTATTACGAGGCACCTATTGCCAAATTCATTAACTCCACTTGTAACCTTTTTGCCTTTTATTTTGATTTCTGCGATATCCGTATTATCAGCTTTAGATTTTTTGGGTTATGGGATACCTGCTCCAAATCCTTCTTGGGGAGAATTGATTGGCCAAGGTCGTGAAAGGTTAAGTGCTTGGTGGTTAATTACTTTTCCATCCATAGCACTATTTTTAGCCATCCTATTATCAGCGTTTGTTGGTGAGGGATTAAGAGATGCCTTTGATCCTAAAGAAAAGGTAATCTATAAATGATTAACGATGTGAAAACAGATTTATTAAAAGTAGAGAATCTTTCTGTTATTTTAAATACAGAAGAAGGTAAATTATCAATCATTGAAAATATTTCATTTGCGATCGCAGAACGAGAGATATTCGCATTGGTGGGAGAATCTGGATGTGGAAAATCTATAAGTTCACTTGCATTAACTCGACTTTTACCTGCAAACCAAGCAGAATACCCAAAGAGTAAAATCTTATTTCAAGGTGAAGATCTGATCCATTGCGATGATTCTATATTAAGAAATTTACGCGGAAATGATATCGCATATATTTTCCAAGAACCGTTTACTTCCTTAAATCCCTTGCAAAAAATTGGCGATCAATTGATTGAAGGTTTTCTATATCACAAGCTAGGTGATAAAAAACAAGCTTTGGAAAAAGCGAAACGTCTTCTGTTGAGAGTTGGCATTTCTGACGCCGAACAAAGATTAAATCAATATCCAAATCAATTTTCTGGTGGTATGTTGCAGAGAGTGTCTATCGCAATGGCTCTCATGTGCGATCCAAAACTTTTGATCGCGGATGAACCAACATCAGCGATCGATGTCACTATACAATTACAACTCATCGAGTTACTCCTAGAACTCAAATCTGAAATCAATATGTCTATATTATTTATTTCCCATGATATAGGTTTGGTTTCAAACATTGCAGATCGAATCGCAGTGATGTATGCAGGAAAAATTGTGGAGATGGGTAAGACAGAAGAAGTCATTGATTCGCCAAAACATCCCTATGCACGAGCATTAATCGATGCTTATCCGACAAAAGATAAACTTGGAAAACGATTACAAATCATCGAAGGAATAGTTCCTAATCCCAAAGATTATCCAATTGGATGTCATTTTTATGATAGATGCAGAGAAGCTATTGATAAATGTAAAATTGGTGAGCCTCCATTTAAAAAAATTACAAATACGCAAACGATTCAATGTTATGTGGTAGGCAATTAAATGTTAAAAGTAGAGCATTTAAATGTAGTTTATAAAAATCGTAAAATTTTCTCAATAAAAAGTACCGAGATAATTGCTGTCGAAGATGTCTCATTTCAAATTCCGAAGGGGAAAATTTTAGGTCTCGTCGGGGAATCTGGTTGCGGAAAATCAACTTTGGGTAGAGCCATTTTACAATTGTTACCTATTCAAAGTGGTAAAATCGAGTATGATGATGAAAATATAAGTGAGTTAAATTCTAAAAAACAACTAGCCCTTCGCAAAAAAATTCAAGTTATATTTCAAGATCCTTATTCTTCGTTAAATCCACGTTTGACGGTTGGTGAAATTATCTCGGAAGGATTACTCGTTCATCATAAAAATTTGACTCATGAACAAAGATTCATCAAAGCCAAAGAAGTGTTAAAACAAGTGAATCTTTCAGCAGACATTCTCAGTCGTTACCCTCATGAATTTTCTGGTGGCCAAAGACAAAGAATTGCCATCGCAAGGGCTTTAATTTTGGAACCAGAGTTAGTTGTTTGTGATGAAGCCGTGTCTGCTTTAGATATTTCCACTCAAGCCCAAGTGATCAATACTCTCCTAGATTTAAGAGAAAATTTGAAACTTTCATATTTATTTATTTCGCATGATTTAAACATTGTGAAACACATTTCTGATTTAATAGCTGTTATGTATCTTGGCAAAATCGTAGAATATGGGCCAAAGTATTTAATTATGAATTCACCGGCTCATCCATACACTCGTGCCTTGTTTTCTGCAAGTTTCGATATAAAAAATAGAGAGCGTTCCGATCGTTCCCTAAAGGGGGAAATTCCTAGTATTTCAAATAAACCGAGCGGTTGTTATTTTCATACACGTTGTCCTATAGCGGAAGATATTTGCCAAAAACAAATCCCTGAAGTAAAATCATTTTCAGATGGGAGAAAGGTAGCTTGCCATTTTCCATTGGTATCGTAAAATGAAATCGGATGAGCACGAACCTACCTGAAAAAATTAAAAACTATTTTGGAAGGATTTTCTTAGGTAGTATCTTTCTTATTTCTATGGGAACTTTTTTTTTACTGTATCCCCTGTTAAGTGAGCCAGATTATTATAAAAACCTTATTTTATTAAAAATTAATGAACAATCAGGTTTGTCATTTAATTACAAAGAATCGGAACCTATTTTTTTACCTTTTCCTGGCATTGAACTTACAGATGTTAATGTTTCAAAAAATTCAGAAGAAGTCATTCGCGTCAAAAAATTAATCATTCAAATTAATTTTGGAATTTTTATAGGACGAAACTTAGAAATTAGAAAAGTAATTTTAAATACTGGAAATATTGAATTAAAAAGGGAAAAAGATGAAACCTTTCCCATTTTATCAAAGTTTTTTGAGCCAACTAACGAAAGTAATGATGATAATTCGGCAGATAAGAAAGAAACAAATGACATTCATTCCCCTTTAGAATATGATCAAATTTTTGGAAATTTTCCTCGTAGTATTGTTTTAAAAAACGTAAATATAAACTTTGATGATCGATTGTATAATCGAAACTTAGCTTTATATATATGGGATAGCCGTGTTGATTTCGATCTTTATAATCAACAAATTGATTTGGCTTATTATGGAAAATTAAACGAAGAAATTTTTCAAATTTACATGAACGTTTCTTTTTTAGAAGGATTGATTACGTATGAAAATTTGAGATTCGAAGGTTCTATACACTTCGATGATTTTTCTGGGGTCAATTTATATGATATCTCTGTTATTTTTCCCCATTTAGATTTAACAGAAGCAAAGCTTGATGCAGAAGTTCCATTTTACAAAAGAACAGACAATGTCGTTGCTGCTGATTTTAAAAATGCCCACTTAATAAATCTAGCACGAAAGGGGTATCGTCCGTTTATTGATGCTTATATAAATGTATTGATTTCATATGATATCAGTACTTCAAAATTAGCTTTTGATAATATTTCTGCCGAATGGAAAGGAAAATTAAAATTATTCGGAAATGGGTTTGTAACATTTGTTAAACCGCCAGAATTGCCAACAATTATGTTTGAGGGTGGTTCTGAATATGTGGATGCAGACACCGTAATTAACATTATGCGATTGTTTCTTGATCCAGATTTAAGCAAATCTATTTTTACAAGAGATATGCCTGATACCCATTACATTGATAGAATGAATGTATATTTAAATTTTAATTTGAAACGTGCGAATTTACGAGGTATTTTTGCGGATGATTTAAGTTTCAATCTTCATTATAACAAAAGTTTGATGAAAATTAAAAAACTAAATGTTAATTTGTACAATGGAAAATTAAATGGAACAGGTGGATTTTATTGGGGAGAACAACCAAAATTATCCATTTCAGGCAAATCTGAGGGTGTTTCATTGGACAAATTATTTACTCATCAATTTGGATCATCACCTATCACGGGTACACTCGAAACAAATTACACTTTGAATGCTATAGGGAATACAGAGTCTTCTCTTGTTAAGACGTTAAAAATACATGCTGATTTTTTATCTAGAGACGGCGAATTGTTGAGTTATACAAATATTTTAAAACCTATTAGTTCGATAGGAAATCTCATTTCTCTTAAAAAACTTGATTTCAATAAATCCACGCCATACAAAGAAATAGCGGTGGATATGGATTATTTTGAAAGAAATTTCCAATTCTCCGATTTTATTTTAAAAGCAGATGGTCTTTCAGCTAAGGGTGCAGGCGCCATTGATTTAGATAAAAAAATCAATATGAAATTTACGATCGCCTTGCCAGGATTAGCTGGCAATGTTTTGAAACTACCAATTATTTATAAAGGTACTTATGGTATCAATTCCCCGTATATTGATCCTATTTGGCTTGGTTCCATCTATGCAGGTACTATTCTTTTAGCGGGGCCTGCTGGTGCAACAGTTGGGGGAATTGCAGGTTCTGCCGTATCCGATTATGTAGATAGAGCTGTGGACAAAGTATCAGAATCAGTTCAATCGGGATGGAGTAGTATGAAAGGAAAATTTACTCAATTATTTTCTAGTGATTCAAATCTTGATGAAAAGTAAGTTAAACAATTGGATTTTACATTGAAAAATTGCTGATTGTAATTATTGCTGTTCATATAAAAAATATAAAATTTAACTAATATTAGATGATTATAGGAGAAAAAAATTATGAAAAAATCGACTCATTTAGGGAATAGCAATTTAAATATAAATAGAATGGGCCTTGGTTGTATGGGTATGTCGGAATTTTATGGCTCTTTCAATGAATTAGAATCCATTGAAACTTTGCTCAGAGCCATTGATTTAGGTATCAACTTCTTTGATACAGCAGATATGTACGGAAGTGGAGAAAATGAAAGGTTGCTCGGAAAGGCATTTAAAGGTCACTGGCACAAGGTTATATTAGCTACGAAATTTGGTGTTATGCGAGGACCAAATGGAGAATGGCTTGGACTTAATGGGCAATCAGAATATATCAAGAAGGCTTGTGAGCAGAGTTTATTAAACTTGGGAACTGAAACTATTGATTTATATTATATGCACCGCCAAGATCCAGTAGTAGAGATTGAAGAGATCGTCGGTACTATGTCTGATTTAATTAAACAAGGCAAAGTCAAATGCATTGGACTATCTGAGGTTGATGCGAAAACTTTGAGGCGCGCCCATAAAATTCACCCGATAACAGCACTTCAAACAGAATATTCTTTATGGAGTCGTGAACCAGAATTGGAGCTTTTTGATGTTTGTCAAGAGCTTGGGATCACGTTTGTTTCTTATAGTCCTTTGGGACGAGGTTTCTTGACAGGATCCATGAAAAGTCGAGCTGATTTGGAAGTTGGAGATTTCAGATTAAGTAATCCTCGTTTTACTGAAGAGGCTTTCAGGGAAAATCTCAAATTTGTAAATGTGTTAGATGAAGTTGCACAGGAAAAAAATGTAACAAAAGCACAAATTGCTTTATCTTGGGTATTGAGTCGAAATGAAGAAATTACTGTGATACCAGGGACAAGAAAAATTCATCGATTAGAGGAGAATTTAGGTGCAATGAATGTGGAATTAACAAAGGCGGATTTCGATAGGATCGAATCTGGTTTGCCAAAAATAACTATTGGAAGTCGTTATTAGCTAGTGTTAGTTGATAACTGAAATTGGTTTTCAGAAACCAGACTCTTAAAGATTCTCGCGTATAGGAATTCCTTCTTTTCTTAATATGCGCAATGCGTTTGTAGTTTTTGAAATTCCTTCTCGTAAGTGATAATCAAAGTACATTTGCCCATCTTTTTCCAATTCTGTAAAATGATAAAGTTTGGCACCAGGAATTTCAGCTAAGTCCAAGTCATGAGTAGTTAAAAATACTATGGCTCCCTTTTCTTTTAATGCATTCAAAATTTCTCTCGTGGCAATTTGTCTTTCTCGTGAGTTTGTGCCTTTGAGAATTTCATCTAAAAATAAAATTGATATTTCATTTGAGGCATCAGAATTTCTTATTATCTCTGATAATCGCCTAACTTCAGAATAGAAAAAAGAGATTCCATTTTCTAGAGAATCTTGGGAACGAATGAGTGTATGTATTTTAAAATTTGTAAGTTTGATCGCAGAACCACAGATTGGACCGCCAATCCCAGCTAACAATAAATTTATGGCTATAGATCGGAGGTATGTAGTTTTTCCCGACATATTGGAACCAGTTAGGATCATAAGATTTCCTGTTTCAATTTTTGGCAAAGGATTGGAAATTCTTTGTTTTGCCATAATTAGTGGATGTGCTATTTCATTTGCTTCAAAACTTTTGTCGTTTGTCCAAATCGGAAAATCAAAGTCAGGATTGAGGAAGGCGAATTGTGCAATCGGTAGATTGGCTTCTAAACGAATCCATGATTCTCTTTTGGAATCCCATTCTTTTTTATAGAATTGGTTCCACTTAAAGTATGCTTTTACTTTCCAAAGATCCCATAGAAACAGAATATTTAAGGCAAAATGAGGGATGGGAGAGATGACCCAATAGCTAGAGTTGGTTAACTTCTGCATTGAGTTTAACATGGCTTTGGTTTTGTTTCGATTTTTTGGATCCATTCGTACCCAAGCCCATTTAATATTCATTATGGATTCTTGGTAGGTTTGGATCTGTTTCCAAATTTTAGTAGAATCTTTTTTGTAAAATACAAAAAGGATCAAATTGATAAGAAGCAATAAAGGTGAGAACGGAAGGGAAAAAATGGAAGAAAGGATTAGCCAAACAGGAGTAAATATTCCCCAAAAAGGAAATATAAGCTTTAATAACTTTCGTTTTTCCCAAAAAGGAATTTGGACACTTGATGTGTAGATAGAAAACTTTTCTTTGGAATCTGAGACATGAGGTAAAGACTTTCTTAAAAATTGGTATGGTAAAAATTTATTTTTGATCAAATCTTGGACATCTTTTTGCAATTTTATCGAATCAACATTTTGAATTTGCAAAAAAGAATTTAAAAATAATGACCAAGCTTCTTTGGAAACAGTGGTATCCAGATAAGGAAATAATCCTTGTTTGGTGCAAAGATCAAGGTCAATGCTTAGTGGGTGATTACGAATTTTTTCTTCATATTCCCAAATTTCATAACCTTCTAAAGATTTTATATTTCCATTCTTTCGTGAAATCTCCCTGTCCAAAAATATAAGGTTTCGTTGAATCTTCTCTAAGTGTTCCTTTTTATGCTGATACAGAAATACTAAATGTAAAAAGAAAGCTGTAGGTAAGAGAAGTGTCACATAATATAGAGTAGGTGCTATTGAAAAATATAAACATGAAAATAAGATAGGTAAGGATAAGAATACGACTAATCTAAGTCTTGATAGATTTCGTAATTTGTTTTTCTTATTGGAACTGATTCGAGAGTAACGTAATTTTGATTTTTCTAGGAATCGTGCGGGGAAATCAGATATAGCGGGGGCGTTCGTAATTTTCTTCTTCTCTTCTTGTGATTTCTGTGTCGAGTACACGGATTAGACTGCCGAGGTCACTGAGACGCCATTTATCAATCAATTTGCCACGATCTCTGCCTGAAAATTTGTCGAGGTACAGAGTCCCAAAGAGATCCTCTCCATATTCATAGGCAATGAAACGTCCGTTTCTTTTCCCAGTAGAATTTACCATGCGAATTGTCATAAACCAGTACCAAAAATATTTCAAAAAAAAATAGTACAAGCGATTTTTTTTGCTTCAGCTTTTTCTTTTAGGTGCGATAACTATATTGGGGGTAGGCTACTTGTCACGGATGACAAAACCTACAAATACAAATCCCCCCGGAACCAGAGACGCACGGAGGCTGACATGGATTTCTACACAGATATGGACACTGAGCTTAAGAGCTCATTTACTACACAAGACCAATTTTACACAAACGTACAAGACGAAACTCTCTTCCCACAATTAGGCTTAAAAGCCCGCAATTTACTGAACACAAACCAAATGGTAAAACTTACCGAAATTCGCAAAAGGCACCTCAAAAAAGGGGACCAACAATCCAATTTCAATTGGGATTAAACCAAAATTATCTTGACCATCTGGAAAAGCCAAGTAGTCTGAAGACCGCTTTTTCAGATGGAGAGATATGGCAAATAACCTAGCAGAAGTTTACAAAGAATCCGCGGACAAATTCGGTCCAAGACCAGCATTTTGGTATAAAAATGCGGCTAAAAACTACGAGGCACTCACTTACAAACAATTATATGAGGATGGCCTTGCTCTCGCCGAAGCTCTGATAGACTTAGGAGTCAAAGCCAGAGAAAATGTTGCTGTACTTGCAGACAATCGAGTGGAGTGGATCTTATCCGACTGTGCCGTGTTACTCGCTGGTGCCGCCAACGTACCAAGAGGATCAGATATCACTGATTCAGAAATCGTTTATATCTTAAGTCACTCTGGTGCCAAAGTTGTTTTTATCGAAAATGATAAAGTTTACGAAAAGTATAAAGCTAACAAGAGTCAGATCAAGGGAATCAAAACCATCATCATCATGGACAAAGATTCCAAGTTAAAATCTGGATCTGGCATTGAGAAATTTCATGACTTACTTGCGACGGGGCGTACACTTCGATCAAAAGGAAAAAAAGAAACTGAAAAGCGTATGGAAGGTATCAAACCTGACGACCTTTATACTTTGATTTATACATCCGGAACGACGGGAATGCCAAAAGGTGTGATGCTCATGCACTCCAACATGATCCACCAAATGCATTATGTAGTGCCAAAAGTTGCAAAGGTGACACCTGACGATCGTATGTTGTCAATACTTCCAGTATGGCATATCTTTGAAAGAGTTGTGGAATATTTTGCCATTATCAATGGAGGGTCGACTTATTATACGAAGGTGACTGACCTTCGCAATGACATCCAAAAAGCAAGACCTACATTTATGGCTTCTGCTCCTCGTGTCTGGGAAAGTATCTATAATGGTATTTACACTCGTATCAATGACCCGAAACAAACTCCGCCCGTAAGAAAGGCTCTATTTAACATCGCCTATTTTTTCTCAAAACACTACCATGCCTCGGTTCGTTTTTTAAAAGGATTGGAAGTCGATTATGAAGGTAGAAATATAGTAAAATCATTGGGACTTGGTGCTATAGCTATTGTTAAATGGCTTTTGACTGCGCCATTTACAGTCTCAATCCTTTCTGCAGGATTAGCTATTTATCTTGGAAATGTTGGATGTAGTTTTTCTACAGTCGCATGGATTGTAGCCGGCTTTGGTTTGATTCTCAATGTGTATACATTGGATAAAATCGTACTTTCAAAGATTCGTCTCGCCACGGGTGGTCATTTGAGAGCTACTTTATCCGGTGGAGGTGCTCTTCAGAAACACGTGGATGCATTCTTTATGGATATTGGTATCACTGTTTTAGAAGGATACGGAATGACAGAAACAGGACCAGTTATTTCAGCTCGTACGTTTGAAAGACCTATCATGGGTTCGGTGGGTGATGTTGTCCAATTATCCGAAGTACAAATTAGAGATGATGCTGGGAAAGTTCTTTGTCATATAGACGACAAAAAGAATATCCTCTCTGGCAAAATGGGTGTGAAAGGAGTAGTTCACATCAAAGGGCCACAAGTGATGAAAGGGTATTATAAAAATCCAGAAACGACTGCGAAAACCATAGTTGATTCTTGGTTAAATACGGGTGACATTGGAATGGTTAACTTTAAAAAAACCATTACCTTAACTGGTCGTGCGAAAGACACCATAGTATTGCTAGGTGGTGAAAACGTTGAGCCTGTACCGATTGAAAATAAAATTGATGAATCACCATACATACGTCAGTCGATGGTTGTCGGACAAGACCAAAAAGTACTCGGAGCTATCATCGTTCCTGACTTTGATGCACTCAATGCCTGGGCACAAGACAACGGAATTACAGAAACAAAACCTGAAAAATTGATTCAACATCCAAAGGTGATGGATTTCTATAAAAAAGAAGTTCGAAATTTCAACAGTGTCAAAACTGGCTTCAAAAACTTTGAACAAGTGCAATATGTATTACTAGTTCAAAAACCATTTGAAATTGGGGATGAATTAACAAACTTATTGAAAATGAAACGCCATGTGATCACTGAAAAGTACAAAGATCGGATTTTGGATCTCTACAAAAATAGTTAATGTCAGATTTCGCAGAAATTTATCATGGAGACCGCATCTTGGAAATCAAGATGCAGTCGAATGAAAAAAATACTTTTGATTTCGAGACTTTTTCCGCCTTTGAACAGCTGTTATTGAAACATGCCAAAGATGAGAAAATAAGAGTTTTACTTTTTACATCCGCTCAAACTCAGTTTTTTTCCAATGGGATTGAACCGACGTTAATGTACAATAAATCGGAAAAAGAAATTCGAGATGCTGTGACTCTTCTCATAGGATGTGCGTCTTTATATTTTAATTTTCCGGTTCCAACCATTGCACTGATTAATGGACATTGTATGGCGGCTGGCGCTGTTTTTGCCATCTACTCTGACTATCGTTATATGGTGGATAAAGGAGGAAGGATTGGTTTTTCTGAAGCACTTGTCGGACTCAATTTTCCTTCTGCTCCTACTATGGTTTTGCGTGACCTCGTAGGTACAAATAAAACCAGGGATTTATTGTATGGCGGCAAACAGCTGAAAGGTCATGAGGCAAAAGAAATCGGACTAGTGGACGAAGTTTATCCAATAGAGAGCTTATTTAGTGAAGGAATGAAATTAGCAATGAGCCTTTCCAAACTCACTTACAATTCCGCTCGCGGTATGAAAACGGCGCAAAGAAGTTTTTATAAACCAATTCATGAAGCAATCACAAAGGAAGACATAGATTATTTTGTTACCACCATTCAGTCTATAGACGGCCAAGAAGGTTTCCTCTCCCTCATTGAAAAACGCAGACCGAAATTTGTGACTTAAATAAAATATATTCGCTCAAAATAGGGAACTTAAATCCGTTTACTTGGGTCTAGTTCAGGTAGCTATGATTTCCTATCGTTAAAGTCTAAGGTATAAGTTGCAATTATCCGAAGTTTCCATTAAAAATCCAATTTTTGCATGGATGATGATGTGCGCCCTAGTTTTACTCGGCGCAATTGGTTTATCTAGATTGGGATTATCACAAATGCCCAATGTCGACTTTCCAGTATTATCTGTGAATCTCACCTTACAAGGTGCGAATGCATCAGTGATGGAAATGAATGTTGTAGATCCTTTAGAAGAAGTATTTTTGACAGTTGAGGGAGTCAAAGAAATACGGTCAACATCTTCAGATGGATCAGCAAATATTGCCATAGAACTTGAGTTAGATCGTGATGTGGATGTTGCTTTACAAGAGATTCAGACCAAGATTATTCAAGTCCAAAATAAACTGCCGTTAAATTTAGAATCACCTATTATCGTGAAATCAAATCCTGATGATAGTCCCATTATTTGGATCACACTCACTGCCGAGGGAAAATCAGAACAAGAAAAAATGATTTTTGTAAAATCATTTTTAAAAGATAAGTTTCAAGAAATTCCAGGTGTCGGAGAAATTATTTTGAGTGGATATGTTGATCGCACCATCAATATATACTTAGATCCAGTTCGTCTCGCCAAATATGAGTTAACTGTGGAAGATGTTATGAATACTCTTCTTCAACAAAATTTAGAAGTCCCTTCTGGAAAATTAGAAAACTCGAAATCTGAAATTTCTATACGTGCCGTTGGCGATGTAAATTCTGTAGAACAACTTTCCAATATTTATATTAATTCTAGAAGTGGCCAGGCACTCTTCCGACCAATTCGTTTGAAGGATGTGGCGAAAATAGAAGATGGCTTAGATGAAATTAGAAAAATAGCTAGGTTTAATGGACTTTCTTCCGTAGGTCTGGGGGTTAAAAAAATAAAAGGAGCGGATGCTGTGAAAGTGGCAGATGGCGTAAAAGCTAAAATGCAAACTTTATTACCTGGCTTACCCAAAGGTTACAACCTAACTGTCGCCAATGACAATTCGATTGTCATTAAGGAATCCATCGATGAATTATTATTTACACTTTGTTTATCCATACTTTTAACAGGACTTGTTTGTCGGTTGTTTTTGGGGAGTTGGGAAAGTACTACAAATGTACTTCTTGCCATACCTACATCCATAATTGGAACCTTCTTGGTGTTATATGCACTCGGGTTTACATTGAACACATTTACTTTGATGGGTTTATCTCTAGCAGTCGGTATCGTAGTCGATGATGCGATTATGGTATTGGAAAATATCACAAGGCATAGAGAAATGGGCAAATCTTGGTACTTATCTGCATTGGAAGGAGCATCTGAGATTCGTTTTGCGGCATTGGCGGCAACACTTGCCATCATCGCTATCTTTGCACCAGTTGCATTTATGTCAGGAGTGATCGGACGATATTTTTTGGAATTCGGGATCACTGTTTCTGTAGCAGTTGCCTTGTCTCTATTCGAAGCTTTAAGTTTCACTCCAATGAGAGCCTCTCTATATAAGGATAAATTGGAAAGTGGAAGTCAGATAACAAAGGATAATCCAAATCTGCGAATTCAAAAATTATCCTTTTTTCAAATTCTTCGAAAGCATATAGAAGATTTTCGTATTTTCCTATTTAAGTTTTTACAAAAAATTTCAATTTTTAAAACGATAGATCCTTTTATGGAGAGGTTTTTATTCTTTAGTGAAAAATTTTATGTAAAAATTTTACACATAATCATCAAACATCCTAGAATTATTTTAGTATCATCTCTTATTATTTTTTTATTGTCCCTATCTATATTTAATTTTTTAAAAAAGGAATTTATACCACCGCAAGATTTGAGTCGTTTTGTGATCCGAGCGAAAATGGCACCAAATTATTCAATATCGGCTACCAATATAGCCATGTTAGACGTAGAATCTTACTTGAGCAAAATGCCCGTTGTGGAAAAGTATCTAGCCAATATCGGAGGTTTTGATGGGAAAGAATCAAATGGGGCTATGTTTTTTGTTACCTTAAAATCTCTCGGTTCCCGGCCAAAAAATCCAACCACTGGCAAGGAAATGACACAAAACGATGTCTTTGATGATTTACGTAAAAATTTAAAAAAATTAGTCCCTCATGCAAAGTTTACCTTTGTTGATATTTCCCAAAGAGGATTTAGTGCGGGTAGAGGTTATCCCGTTGAACTTGTATTAACTGGACCAAGCTGGGAAAAATTAGCTCTGATATCGGAAGAAATTAAAAATGAATTAGAAAAGCAGAATATATTAAAAGATATTGATACAGATTATGTGCTTGGTCAAGATGAATTACGAATTATACCAAATCGAGATTCGGCTGCACTTCGTGGTGTTAGCATGGCTAACATTGTGAATACAATTGGTCCTTTGATGGGTGGGAGAAAGGTGAGTCGTTTTACGGAGAATGGAAGAAGTTATGATATAAGAATCAAAATTCAAAAGGATCTTTCTGAATCCGCAAGTATAATTCCTCAAATCAAAGTCAGAAATAATTTTGGAGAACTTGTCGGTTTAAAAGACATTATCGAATTAGAATCTAACAAGACTTTAAAAAGCATAACACGTGTCAATAGGTCAAGAGCGATTAAAATATTTGGAAATCCACCAGCCTCAGTCGGTCAAAACACAGCTTTGCAAAGTACCTTAAAAATTGCCAATGGACTACTTCCAGAAGGTTATACTATAGCTGTCACAGGTTCTGCAAAGGCGACAAGTGAGTCTAGCGAAGGTTTGGTTTTCGCTTTGATTATGGGATTACTTATTTCATATATGGTGCTTGCGAGCCAATTTAATAGTTTAAAACAACCGTTATATGTACTTCTTGCTATGCCATTCAGTATATCTGGCGCATTACTCGCTTTATATATAACTAAAAATTCTTTTAATATGTATAGTTTTATCGGTCTTATTATGTTACTCGGTCTTGTGAAAAAAAATTCTATTCTGTTAGTTGAATTTGTAAATCATCTGCGTAAAGAAGGTAAAAAAATTCCAGAAGCAATTTTAGAAGGATGTCCAATTCGCCTTCGACCTGTTCTTATGACTAGTTTTGCATCGATTGCCGCGGCCATTCCACCGGCCCTTTCTTTCGGTCCCGGTTCGGAAACGCGAGTTCCTATGGCAATTGTGATTCTCGGTGGGCTTGCTCTCTCAACACTTGTTACCTTTGTGGTGGTTCCCGCAGCATACTATGTCATGGAGAAGGAATAATGAAGATTTGTGTTATATTTTAAAAATATAACACAAATAAAAAAATATTTCTGCTTAAATCCTCGAATATTTCTATTTTCATGCATATTTTTAATTTCACATATCGCTTGTTCTTCAAGTCCTGAAATAAAAGTTGCGGAAGGAGTTGTCGAAGAAAATCTTAAAAAAATAGCAGGTGTTACTTCAAGGGACATTTCAAGAGTTTTAAAAAAAGAAAAATTTAATTTAGATGATTTATATATCCTTGCGATAGAACGTACGGAACGAATTGCACTGAAGAGTGAAATGATTTCGCAAACTAAGGCTGGCAAAAATCGAGCAATGGCAGGATTTTTACCAACATTGTCTTATGTTTATAATAAATTTTATTCTATCCCAAGAAAAGGTGATGATCCTACCACCGTTGAAAATTATCGCACCTTACAAGCGATAGATAAGGGCGATGCGCTATATTTTGCTCCCGATAATTCGACATCAACACTTCCACCAACTGTTGAGGCGGCCTCTCGATTGTTGCTTAGTTTTCCTATTACGGCTGGGTTTAGTTCCTACCAAGACTACAAACAATTTTCACTTTTAGAAGAACAAAGGCAATTAGAAGCAAAATTGACAGCTTCACAAACCAGAAGGAATGCAAAAATTGAAATAGAAAACTCTAATTGATTGTTCATTATGACTTAAATATTATCATAAATAGTTTTGAACTATTGCCACTCGAGTATTTTTTATAACTGTGGTTATAATGTTTGGATTGACCTAGGAGATTATTTATGAGTGAAAAGAATCATTATTTTAATGCGAGTGACCTCTCTAAATTTCCAGAGATAGGACGAGTCAACAAAGATTTATCGGATAAATTTTTTGCCTATTATGGTGCTGTTATGGGAGAAGGAGCGTTGACAGAGCGTGAAAAAGCATTAATCGCTCTTGCTGTTTCTCACGCGTTAAAATGCCCATATTGTATTGACGCCTATACAACTACATGTTTACAAAAAGGTGCGGATGAAGCTCAAATGAATGAAGCAGTCCACGTAGCAGCTGCTATGGCTGCCGGAATCAGTTTAGTTCATAGCATACAGATGAATAACAAAATTGATGAGTTATCGATTTAATCCTAACATGGTATATTGAGTGTTAGTTGACAAGCAATTAGAAGTTTTAAACTCATATCCAGATTCGTTTTATCATCGAATCTCCAAAAGTAAAGAAACTGGGATTACTTTTAAGGGACTTCGCCTATCAACGTTTCAAATGAATATAGGTAAGTGGTGTAACCAAGCTTGCAAACATTGCCATGTAGATGCTTCACCAAAAAGAACAGAACTTATGTCAAGGGATACTATAGATTTATGTTTGAAAGTGATTTCAGAAAATCCCAACATAACGACTGTCGATATCACGGGAGGGGCGCCAGAAGGAAATCCGCATTTTACCTATCTTGTAAAGGAAGCAAAAAAACTCGGTAAAAAGGTAATAGATCGCTGTAATCTTACCATACTTGAAGAAGAAGGCTTCGCATACCTTTATGATTTTTTCGCAGAAAATGATGTGGAAATATTTTCTTCCTTACCATTTTTTTCGGAAACTCAGACCGACAAACAAAGAGGAGATGGTGTTTTTAAAAAATCAATCACTGCTATAAAAAAACTCAATGATCTCGGCTATGGTAAAGAGAGAATTTTGAATTTAGTTTATAATCCCGTGGGACTCTATTTAAGTTCTTCTCAAAAACAGTTAGAAAAAGAATTCAAAGAAAATCTCTTTAAAAAATTTGGCATTTATTTTAATCAATTATTTTGTATTAATAATTTGCCGATCAGTCGATTTCTTTCTGCTTTAGTTCGAGCAGAAAAATTTGAAATGTATATGGACACTTTGGTGAATGCATATAATCCGCAAACGATAGAGGGACTTATGTGTCGTCATCAGATTTCTGTTGGTTATGATGGTAAGGTTTATGATTGTGATTTCAATCAGATGCTTGAATTAACAAGCCTTCCATTTTCTCATATTTCAGAATTTTCATTACCAGAATTTTTAAATCGTCAAATTGTTGTAGCTAATCATTGTTATGGATGCACAGCAGGAGCGGGTTCAAGTTGTGGGGGAGAAATTGTTTAAAAAAATAAGAGTAATAAATAAGCCGCCAATCTGAAATCCAGATGAACGGCTGTTTGGTGATCTATTCTTCTGCGAATAGGTTATTAAGAGAGTCAATCAAGGTATCGACTTCCACTCCATATCCCATACAAACTTGTTCAATCGTTTCCACTTCATTGATGGAACAATGAGAGCAACCACCTAAGTGGTAGCTGGAGAAAACTAAGCCAGCTTCTGGATGGATGGCTATCGCCTCTCCAACGGTCATTTCTTTAAAAAAACGTGGTTTTGTTACCTCGGTCATGGCCTCTATACCTCAAAACGAAATTAACTATACAATATTAGACGTAAGGCTTATTCGTCAATGGAATGTTTCTACAAGAATCTGGTAATTTTTATGTGAGAATAGAGGGACGGTTCGAATCTGCCCATTTTTTGTATGATTATTTTCCTGATGGTTCGGATGAGCCGATACACGGCCATTCTTGGAAAGTTGAGGTTTTTTTGGCGGGAAAGGGGAATATCCGAGCCGATGGAATCAGTTATGATTTTTTAACGGCAAGGACGCGTTTGTTAGAACTAGTTCATAACATTGACCATCTGCTCATCAATGAGCACCCTGATTTCAAAGGAATCAATCCGACCTCGGAAAATGTGGCGCGGTGGTTTTATGCGGGCTTGAAAGAAGAAGTGGCAAAAACAGCTGGAAAGATCCTACGCATAGTGATCCACGAAGGACCCGAAAATTTAGCGTTCTTCGAGCCCTCTTAAATTTTTTATGTCCAATACGTACGTACAAGTTTTTCCCAAGTCTGAGATTGTGGGATTCCTGGTTTCCGTTTTCCAAAACACTGAAGGATCAGTAGTCCTTCTTCGGTAAAAAGTTCCACGGAAGTCACATTCCCATCTGACGTAGGTTTGTCTACGATCCAAGATTCATAAACTAAATCAGTCCTAAGATGTAAATTAAACTCAGGATCCAAAACATTAAACCAGGGACCACGAGATTCTAATTTTTGGATCTGGCCAGTATGGATTTGTATCACACCTTTACTCCCTACAAAAATCATAACTTCTTGGTTCTCTCTCGCACAATCTGCGAGTAAGGAATAAAAAGATTCATTTGGGATTTTTTTTGTGAACCGACCTTCTGCCAGTTCTAATGCAGTTGATCGTTCCAAATTGTATTTTTTGAGTAATACAAAAAAATCATGTGTATCTTTTAATTCTGACCAACTAACTAAGAATTCATTTTTGAGATTTATATCTACATTTGTATAACTCGAGATTTTTTTTTCTTTTTCTTTTGTCACAAAGGGCATTACGGAATCAGTAACAAACTTTTCTTTAATTGTTTTCCAAGCATTTAAGTCGGATGAATCTGTAGAATAAATTTTGAAAACAGCTTCTCCATGTGGATCAAAAAACTGAAGACTGTGTAAAATTTTTCCATCGCGTTCTTCTTCCGAATAGAATCCAAATTTCCAATGGTTCAAAAAAATCCTTAGATCAATATCATCACCCGTAACAAGGCCCATATTTCCATTGATGGAAACATTTTCAAATATTCCTTTTCTTTCATGGACGCATGGCTCATTTCTTGTGAGAACCATCACCTTACCTAAAGTAGGTGTTTGTTTTAAGATTTCAGACCAATCGTCTTTTAAGCAACTGATTCCTTGATTTAAGCGGGTAGCTAACAATTCTGCTTCACTCACTCCAAGAGTATTCGCTGCGTCTCGAATTCGTAAATTCGGTATTTCTTTTTTTAAATTCTGCCATGATTCAGCGAGTGTTGAATTCATATAATTGTTCCTTTGTTGTTTGTTTTGCTAAAATAAAAGTATGATGTTTATTTTGAATGATATGAATGGGTATATCATATACATCGCTTAAAATTTCTTCGTTTAACGAAAGTGATGGGTCGCCACTTACATAAATGGATCCATTTTTAATCAGAGAAATCGTATCGGCATATTGAAATGCTAAATTGATATCATGTAAAATGATAAATACTCCATATCCTTGTTCTGCCATTTGTTTAGAAATTTCTAATGTTTTGATTTGATTGGGAAGATCCATTCCAGAAGTCGGCTCATCAAGAAAGATATATTTATCAGGTGAGTCCCAAATTTGTGTTAGTACCCGAGAAAGCTGAGTTCTTTGTTTTTCACCACCTGACAAGGTATTGTAATCCCTTTCACCTAGATGTTGTATGCTCGTAATATCCAAGGTTTCTTGGATGATCATTTCATTTTTTTCTTTCACATAGGGAAAAGGCATTCTTCCTAAGGCAACGATTTCACTCACGGAAAAAGGAAAATTAAGATCATATTCTTGGGTCAAAACGGAACGAATGGTGGAAAGAGATTTTACATTATAGGTATTTAAATTTTTATCATTTATGAAAATTTCACCAATGTTTGGCTCGATATCACCACATAACAATTTGAAGATGGTTGATTTTCCTGCTCCATTTTTACCCAAAAGTACATGAATTTCGCCTGGTCGAATTCTAAGATTGATATTTTTTACTAAAAATTGATTATTTATTTTATAAGATATGTTTTGAAATTGTATGCTCATAGACTGTTACCTCGACTTTTTTTTAATAAAATCAAAAAGGTCGGGGCTCCCATAATTGCCGTTACGATTCCAACTGGTATTTCAGAGGGTGAAAGTATGGTTCTACAGATGGCATCCCCAATTGCTAAAATTGTACCACCTAATATATATGAAATGGGCAACATAAACTTATAGTCTTGTCCTATCACAAAACGAATCATATGTGGTATCATCACACCTATGAAGCTAATGTTTCCGGCGAGAGCAACAGATGCTCCAACTGAGACCCCAACGAGTAAGAGGATAGATCGTTTTAAAACTTCTACGGATATTCCTAAATGCTCTGCTTCTCTTTCTCCCAAACAAAAAACATTTAATTTTTTATATAGTAGTGGGCTAAATAGAAATGGTAAAATCAAAAAGATTCCAAATCGAGATAATGAAGTCCAACTCGCACCACCTAAACTCCCCAAGTTCCATGAAGATAAATTTCTAAGTTGAGCATCATTGGCAATATATGTTAGAAGTCCAATAGCGGAATAACAAAGAGCATTGATAGCGATTCCAATAAGTAAGAGACCAAATACTTCCGTTTTACCATTGTTTCGTGCAAATGAAAAAATTAGAAAACCTGTTGTAATCCCGCCGACAAAAGAAAATAGAATCGTACTCCAGATTGTGGGTAAAAATGGTAAATAATTTCCAAGTACGATTCCGATTCCTGCAAATAACGAAGCACCTGCGGTGATTCCAACGAGACCTGGATCAACGATGGGATTTCTAAATATGCCTTGGATCACAGCACCAGACCATGCCAAAGAACCACCCAGTAGAATTGCGAGAATCACTCGTGGCAAACGAATGTTCCAAAAAATTTCATTTTGAATGGATTGTGTATCATTAAGTAAAGCCATTAAAGATATATTATAAGCACCAATGATAGAAACTATAGGAACAGATAGAAACAAAATACTAACTGAAAAAATGAGTAAGCACTTTCTTTTTGTTAGTCTATTGATTTCCATTTGTTTCCTAGTTCATTAAGTGCGGTTGGTAATCTTGGACCAAAGCCAAGTAAAAGTAAATCATCCATAACAATCAGATTTTTTTCCTTTCCTGCCCTTGTTGATTTTATGCCTGATATTTCCCAAATAGCTTCACCACCACCGATCATATCAAATGAATGTTTGGTGAGAAGGATTATGTCTGGATTGTTTGCGACTAAACTTTCCGTAGTTAGTGGTTTATAATCATCAAACTCTGATATCGCATTTGTAGCACCTGACAAATGTATCATTGCATCTGGGGCTGTTTTTTTTCCTGAAACAAATAAATTTGTAGCTCCGCGCGAATAGATAAATAGAACCTTGATTGGCTTTTTCAAATTTGGTTTTTTAAATGTACTTATCTGGGTATTGAATTCATTTATTAATTTTTCACCCTGAACTTGTTTGTTTGTCGAATTCGCAATTTTTCGAATTTTCTCTTCTACCCCTTTTGCAGAAAATTCATCAGATAAAATCAAAAGTGGAACCGAAGTCTGACGAATTTGATCCAAAGTAGAGGCGGGACCGGCAGATTCTGTCCCGATGACAAATGTGGGTGAAAAAGAAAGAATTCCTTCGGAAGAAAGGATTCTTTGGTAGCCAACTTGTTTGATTTTGGAAGTTTCCTTCGGAAAAGTCGAAGAAGTATCAATTCCTATGATTTTTTCCCCCAATCCTAATTGGAATAAGATTTCTGTGACGGAACCATTGAGTGAAACTATGCGTTCTGAGGGTTCGGCATCCAAAATACTTCGGAAAAAAAGAAATAATACCATTGGAAAGATTCGTTTCATAGGAGCAAGATTCTTGACTGGTAGCATTTGTCAATCAATAAATGAGACTGAGACTCAATATAGTATTTGACAGCCAGCTTGGGATTTCTTTTGTTGAGACTAATTCTCAAAAAGGGGTCCACTATGGACAAAAATTATTTAAAAATTACCATCTTACTCGCTGTCGCACTCTTGCTATTTTCAAATTGTGAAACTAAATCCGAGGAGCAAACGACCAATGGAGCCGTATTACTCGGACTTGTTGATTCACAAAGTAAAGCAGAAGCGGCTCGTATTGCCGCAACCAAAGTCTGTGAAACGACAATAGATAGCACATACACTTCAGGTTCATACGCGGTAATTTGTACACCTAGTGCTGGTGTGGGAAGATTTTTCCGCATTACAGGCGTAAAAACAAATGGTGATAACGGATATCTTTATCTTTTCTTAGGTTATGCCAGCACTCCAACATCTGTCACTCCAAATGCGACTGGCCAATACCAATTTGTATTTGGTAAATCTGTTACAAATGCAAATCCATTTGCTTGGTTTAGAAATTTAGAATATGGTAATTATCAAGCAGGGCAAACAGCTAGTGGTGCGAATCCATCTTTATCTCTTACCACTGAAAAAGAAATCTGTGTGAGTTTTTCTGGAACAAGTTCGGCACCGAGAGTTAACTTTTGGATCACGGGAACTAACGGCGCCGATTGTCAAGTTAGATCAAGCTTAACTCAGACATCATCTATCATAGATTATATTGGTTGGTCAAATGCATCCAATGTTATCTCAAGCACATCTATAGCCAATCATTTCCGATTTAGTAGCACTGCACTTTTGACTGCGACTAAAATTTTTGTATCAACTGAAAGCATTTTTTAAATTGAGGGGAAGGATAATCTTCCCCAATTAAAGGTAAAACATATATGAAATTTATAATTAAAAAATCAATTTTGTTCATACTCTTATTTTTCTTCTATCAATGCGAAGAGGGAAAACAAAAAAATTCAGATATGGGAGCAAGCGCACTATTGCTTTTGCAACCAGCATCCACTCAAACAAATTCAACTACTTCAAGCACTCAAGATGTAGAAACAAAAGCAGAAGGTTCCTTGTATTCAACAACTGTTAATGCATCATCAACATCTGCTTGGATGTATGTTAGTTTAAAAGAAGGGGGAAAAAAAGCAAGTTCAGATATACAATGGGACATTCGATTCAAACGATTTGTAATAGGAACTAACAGTGGTACAAGTGGTAGTGGAAACGGTGGTTCTTGTGATACAACAAAATCAAGTGTCACTGACGCTTCGATTAATGCTTCCACTTGTACCTTGGTAATCGATTCAGTGCAATCGCAAACTGGAGAAGGTGGATTTGGTTCTGCTAGCGAAAGTGCCAGTCCTTCCATGTTTACTTGGTATTCTTATGATGGAACTAGTCACCTTTTAAGTAGCAAACGACTCGTATACATTGTAAGGGGTAGTGATGGAACATTGTATAGATTACAAATGTTAGATTATTATAGTTCGGCTGGGACAAGCGGATATATGAAATTCTATTGGAAAGGCTTATAAGAATAAATGTATTTTCCATTCTATTTTTTTTTCATATTTCTTTTTGTTTCTTCGTATTTAAGTGCTGAAACTTTAGAAAATACAAACAAAGACGATGCGAATGTTATTACAGTAACAGGGACTCGGCGTAAAGGTCTACTGAAAGACTCGACAATCACGACGGAAGTGATTTCTAGAAAAGATATTGATGCTATGGGAGCAAAGGATGTTTCCGAAACTCTTGGCAATGTTCCTGGTATTGAAGTTCGACCTGCACAAGCTGGAGAGCGAGGAAGTACGGTGAGATTGCAAGGATTATCATCGCAAAATGTATTAATACTTGTGGATGGCCAGCGAACAACTGGTAGGTTTAGTGGATCGATTGATCTTACCAGATTTAAAGCGGATGAAATAGAAAGAATAGAAATTGTGAAAGGAGCATCGTCTGCGATTTACGGGTCTGATGCCATAGCAGGTGTGATCAATATTATCACTAAGGAAGCAAAAAGTCCTTTGTTTGCTGAATTTCGCACCATGGCAGGTTCCGGCAGTAAATCGTATTTTGGTCCTTATATCGACTATCGTAATTATGCGAGTGCCGGAACTAAGGGAGATAAGATCGGGACAATTTTTACAGTTGGCTGGCATAAGGGAGAGGGTTATGACCTAACACCTGACGCAACTAAAGGTCCGAGAAATGGACGAACTGCCTCGCTTGCTCCCGGTTATAATCCTTATCCAAGCGAAACCTCCTTTATACAGTCTTATTATTTGGCATCCAGACTTCCCAATTATTCTCCGCCATTGGAATCAACTTCTGGCGGAGCCTTTAATGATTTAAATGTTTCAAATAAATCTACATTTCAACTTACAAATGATTTGTTGCTCACAAGTACTATGTATTATAGATACCTTCAGCAAACAGCTGTAGATGCGATTTTGCCAAGAACAGTTTATGACAGGACAAATAAAACGCATGATTTTATGGGTGCTTTGAATGCGGATTGGAATCTAACAAAAAAAACTTCCATCAATGTGAATCTTAACCATTCAAGATTTCAAGATTTATTTAACAATGACCAACGTAAATCAGATGAACTAGATACACAACAGAGGACGGACAATGGAATTACTGAAATCCGAACTCGAGTCGACTATAAATTTGCTGAAAACCATATAACTTCTGTAGGTGTTGAACATTTATATGATAAATTATCATCAGCACGCCTTGCACCTGATTGTCGAAGATCATATCCTTATTTATGCCAGGAAGATTTTAATCCTGATATAGCAAAGGGCCAGTCCATTAATGGAAATATTTTTCGGTTCAGAAATGCTATATTTTTACAAGATGAGTGGAGGATATCAGATAAGCCAAGAATACAAATCGTCCCAGGAGTCAGATACGATCATGATTCTTTGTATGGCGGTGAGTGGTTACCAAAGTTAGCTGTTAGGTATGATGTGACTGATACATTTAGAATCAGAATCGCAAATGGCTTAGGGTTTAGAGCACCTAGTTTTCAAGATTTATATTTCAATTTTTTAAATCCTGGTGTTGGATACCGTGTAACAGGTAATCCAAATTTAAAACCAGAAATATCTCGTAGCTATAATTTTGGATGGGAGTGGGATATATCAAAGTATGTTTGGTTTAGTTCCAATTTTTTTCATAATAACATCGATAACTTAATTGGATTTCGAACAAATCCGATCCGAGATAACTCAGGCCTACTTGTATATCAAACATCAAATTATCTCAAGGCGACAACTTCTGGGGTTGAAACTTCGATCCAATTTCGTTTGCAGGAATTTTTATCAATAGGTGGTGGCTACACATATACGCATTCAAAAGATGAATTAACCAATTTACCTTTAGAAGGAAGAGGGCCTCAGAGGTGGAATCTCAATTTACGATTCGAAGAAAAACAAACAGGAATTAGTTTTTCTATATTTGCCGTTATTTTTGGCAAACAACCATATTACTGTGTTAAAAATCCGATTTGGTGCAATCCTGATTTTAGTGACAACAACTTCCAAGGTATGGAATCTGTATTGATATCAAATTCGCAAAAAGTTATTAATGAAGCATTTTCTCAAATTCCCCAAGCAATTTCTGAAGAATGTGCTTTAAGAAATCAATCATTTTGTACTAGAGAACAAACCTTCGGGTATAGAATGGTGAATGCACATACCAATTTGAATTTGAGAATTTCGCAAAAATTCTTCACCAACTTTCAGTGGTTTGTTGGAATAGATAATGCACTAGATAGCTGGGATTTAACATATAATCCACAAAAACCGAAGTTTATATATATAGGACTTGATGGAAAATTTTCCTATCAAGAAAAAGAAAAATTATCACCTAACATATGATTTGGTCTATCTTTTAATCCTGAAATTAGTAAATTTATTTTATGATTTAAAGTATAAGAAGAAAACTTTTTAAAATATAGGTCCAATTTCACTTGCCTAGTCTTTAGAAATAGTTAGAATGATGGACATGAAACAATCCATTATTTTCATTTTCACAGTTTGTTTTCATTTTGCCATTTGGTCGCAAAATAATGGGATAGGTTCCCCTGGTTCGGGAACTGGCGATGCAGGGAATGGAATCGGTAATCCTGGAACAAACATTGGGGATCCTGGTAATGGAATTGGTGGACCAGCGACAACAATTCCAAGTGACCCAGATCAGAATCAAAATGATGGTTATAGACAAAATCAAGGGGATCGAGATCGTAATCATGGTCGTCCTCATCATCATGGACCTAGGCAAGGCAATGGGGGAAGAGGCAGGAGATAATTAGAAATTAAATTTGAACTAAAATCATATGTATATGTTTTTATCCCTTAGTATTTAGCACCCGCAGAGATTAATAATGAAACTATCTCTGCGTGGCCTTCTTGGTTTGCTTCACTCAAGGCAGATCCTCCAAATTTATCAGTCAGATTAAGATTTGCTTTGTATTGAAGTAATAATTTAACAGAATCTATGTGACCATTACTCGCAGCATACATAAGTGCTGTAGCTCCCATTCTATCTTGGTGATTGATATTTGCCTTTGCATTTATTAATACTTGCAAAATATCAGGAAACCCATTGAAAGATGCCCAAATAAGAGCCGTTTTGTGGTCATCATTTTTAATATTTGGATCTGCCTTCGCATCAAGCAACATTCCTACTATAGGTAGATAACCATTTCTCGAGGCATATATCAAAGGAGTAGAGCCATCTTTTGATTTTACATTTGGGTTAGTACTAGAAGATAATAAGGAACGAACAATTTCTTCATTTCCGAAAATGGCGGCAGAGATCAAGGGGTGATTTCTTTCGTCCAATTTATCTGAAGTATCAATATCTTTTGAAGAAGGAAAGTATTCTGTAGAAGGTGCGATGATTTTGTCAGTGGAGCGTTTGTTTGCAGGTTTAGTGAGGCACGAAAAGAAAAGTGCAATCAGTAAGAGCAAAAATAGTATCTGCTTCATGTTTGAAATATCTTCATATGTTGTAGGAAACTGGCAATCATTAATCGAAATTATATGGAAGCCGAGATATTTTTCCGTCTTCGTCTGGCGCGAATTCCCCCTACAAAAATTAGTCTTAATTGTTTGACGGTCTTTATTTGGATTCGCCTATGTTCGCGTTCGTCGGAAAGATCTACATCCAAATATTCTCCAGCCATATGAAAGGCATTGGATACAATCATTTCAGAAACAAATTCAATATCTGAGAAGGGAATCGACTTTGGCATTCTCATATCTGCGGCAAGTTCTGAACCTATAAAAGCCATTTCATTGCGAATGGCTTTTCGAATGCGTTGATTCCCTCCTGTCTTTTCCCGAGAGAGAAACCGAAAGAGGAGGCGATTTTTATTTACGTATTCAAAAAACAAATCAAGAGATTCTTTGAGCGCGGCCCGATAGGCTCCACTTTTTCTCGCATCACGAAGCAAAGTGCGCAATTTTCCACCCATATCATCCACAACGGCCAAACCCAGTTCCTCCATGTTTTTGAAGTGCCTATAGAATGCTGCTGGTACGATTCCTGCCGCTCCAGCCACTTCTCGTAGGCTCAACTCACCAAGTCCTTTCTCTTCACCCATAAGTTTCAATGAGGCAGAGATCAAAGTAGAGCGTGTTTTTAGCTTTTGGAGGTATCTTTGGTTGAGTTTCATTTGGATCTAAGTAAACGATTGTTCACTTTTTTTTTCTGACAAGGAGAAAAAGATGCAAAACGGGGTTGACATAGTTAACGCTGTATGGTAACTCTGTGAACAGTTGTTTACCAAAAACGAGGCGAAAATGAAAACTTTACCATTTATCTACAACCAACCAAAGGAATTTTGGGCTTCTTTAGAGCCTAAAGCCTGGGCAGACTTTATCCTAGGGGAAATTAACCCCTTATATTCACTTACAGAGACAAAGGCGAAGGTTCTGGAAGTCAGAACTGAGACTCCAGATACCAAAACACTTGTTCTCCAAACCAATCGAAATTGGAAGGGATTCAAAGCTGGTCAGCACGTTCCTGTAACAATTGAGATCGCAGGAAGGAAAGTGACTCGCTTTTATTCTCTTTCCAATTCTCCTTCGGAAAAACAAATTTTTATCACAGTTAAGAAACAAAACGGTGGCCTTGTTTCCCATTTCATTAACGAACGCATCCAAAAGGGAGATATTTTGGAATTGGGGGCAGCCCAAGGGGAATTCGTCCTTCCGTCTGTCCTACCGAAAAAAATCCTAATGATTGCTGGTGGAAGTGGCATCACCCCGATTCATTCGATCATTAAAGAACTTAGTGCAAAGAAATATGAAGGCGATGTCAAACTTCTGTATTTTTCAAGATTTCGTGAAGATATCATTTTCTTTGATTCTTTTGCTCAATTGGAAAAAACACATTCTTGGTTAAACATAAAACATGTATTAACGGACGTTCCTATGGAAGGCTTTGATTCAGGTTTTTTAACCAAAGATATGTTAGATGCATATACTCCTGATTTAGCTGATAGAACAGTATTTCTTTGCGGTCCAGCTCCTTTACAAAAATCAGCCAAAGCGCTTCTCGGAGATAAGGAAGTTTTATCAGAACTTTTCCTACTTCCAAATCAAGTATTAGCAGATGTGAAGTCCACAGGCCCAAAGGAAGTGGTACTTCTCCAATCACACAAAACAATTTTACTAAAAGGTGAAAAATCAATTTTAGACGAATTGGAAGATAATGGAATTTATGCACCAAGCGGCTGTAAAATGGGTATTTGCCATACTTGTGTTTGTAAAAAAGTAAGTGGTTCTGTCACAAACGTACTTAACCAAGAAGTATCAGGCGTGGGTGAAGAGAGTATCCAAATCTGTGTGAGTCGTGCGACTGAGAAATTAGAATTAGATTTATAGAATTAAAAAACTTAAGGAAAATAAAATGAAAACGTTAAGCAGAAATTTATCAAAACAAGAAATCGAATCTTTTGGGCAAGAATTGGAAACCATGCGCAAAGAAATTACCGCTAAAGTTGGTAAGGAAGATGCTGACCATATCAAAAAAGTATATCGCGTTTACCGTTATACGGAAGTTTTGGGTCGGGGGTTATTACATTTTAGCTTTGAACCAATTAGTTTTGTCGCAGGCACAATGCTTTTATCCATTTCCAAAATACTCAACAATATGGAGATCGGTCATAATGTTATGCATGGTCAATACGATTGGATGAATGACAAAAGATTTAATTCGAGAACCTTTGAATGGGATATTGTATCTGATTCAAAACAATGGAAGTTTTATCATAACTATATGCACCACACTTTTACCAATGTAATTGGAAAAGATCATGATTATGGTTACAATTTTACTAGACTCACAGAAGAACAAACATGGAAACCAATTCATTTAACGCAAGTTATTTCAAATTTGTTTCTTGCCTTTAACTTTCAGTGGGGTGTCGGAGCTCATGGTCCAAAAGTAGAATATTTGGAAAAACCAAAAAAACAAAGAACCAAAAGATCTTACAAAGATTACAGAGCAGTTTTTTTCAAAAAGATAGAATTGCAATTGGTAAAGGATTATCTTTTCTTTCCTATCCTTGCGGGATTCAATTTTCCAAAAGTATTTCTTGGAAATTTGATCGCAAACATGATACGTAATCTTTGGACTTATGCAGTAATCTTCTGCGGTCACTTCACTGAAAATACAGAAACCTTTACGCCAGAAGAGATCAAAAATGAGACAAAGGCGCAGTGGTATCTTAGACAATTAAAGGGAAGTTCAAACCTAAGTGGTGGAAAGATATTTTATATAATGACTGGGCATTTAAGTCACCAAATAGAACACCATATGTTTCCAGATATTCCTGCAAAACGTTACCAAGAAATTGCTCCTCGTTTGCAAGAGTTATGTGCCAAATACGGTCAACATTACAATGCAGCTGGTTTCTTTAAACAATTCGCATCAGTGTGGAAAAGAATATTTGCCTACTCTTTACCTGATAGATATGCGATGAAATTAATGGAATCTAGAAATACTAAGGCTCGCCAAGAAGTAAAGGTTCAAAACATAGAAACTGTAACGGTTAAAGAAGAGGAATTGGTGATCGCATAATAAAGAATCTACGCAAACAGCAGATCAGAAACGTATTAAAGCCCGGTCCATTGATCGGGCTTTTTTATTTGTTTTACTCATTGGTTTTTATATTTTTGTTTTGATTGCCATTTTCATCATAAAAAAGAGATAGTATATATAAAACTCGATTTCAAAAGAGTTAGATCCATTTTTTCCCTATCTAATTTTAGCATTATGCTTCCAACGAAAAAAATTCTTATCATTGAAGACGAACCAGGAATTCTTGAAACAATTGAAATTGCTTTAAATCAAGAAGGTTTTCATCCCATTTCGGCAATGACTGGAGGCGAAGGTCTAAAAATTTTATCTTCTGAAATTCAATTAGTTATTTTAGATATTGGTTTACCCGATAAAAGTGGATTTGAAATATTAAAGGATATTCGTTCAAAACACCAAGTACCTGTTATACTGCTGACGGCACGCGATTCTGAGATTGATAAGGTTTTGGGATTGGAGTTAGGAGCGGATGACTACGTCGTGAAACCATTTAGCCCGAGAGAACTTATATCACGAATCAAAGCTATATTACGCAGAACTGCGACACAAGAAAAGCCAATACTATCACCGATCCGAATCAATCTTGAAAAAAAAATCATTCATTATTTTGATAAGATGTTGGCACTTTCACCTTATGAATACAAAACATTAGAATTATTTATAAGATATCCAGGTAGGATTTTTACACGAGAAGAAATAATGGACATGGTCTGGACGGAACCAGAGGATAGTTTTGACAGAGCCGTTGACACAGTGATAAAAAATATTAGAGCCAGAATGAAAGAAATTAATAATGAATTGGATCCTATCGAAACTCGTCGCGGCTTAGGATATGGTTTAAAAGAAAATTTATGAAATTGTGGATCAGTGTGATGTTCGGTTTTTTTTTGTCCTCGGAGCCGGTTTTTATTATTTAATCAATAATACTGAAGATTCGATTCGTCCGCGTTATATGGAGACAGTGGAAGAATCTTTGAATGATACAGCTCATCTTCTATCTGCAAGTATAGAAGTCAAATTACCAAAAACAAAAATAAATCCATTAACTTTTAAACGTATAACTACCGATACATTAGGTCCAATGTTTCAAAATACAGGATCTAGGAGATTTGAGGCAAAGATATATAGTTTAATAAAAAAAGAAGCTGATTTACAAGCATATGTAACAAATGCCCAAGGAATTGTCATTTTTGATTCGGAAGGGTACCGTGTTGGTCTCGACTATTCAAAGTTTAACGATGTTTATTTAACTCTCAAAGGAAAATACGGCGCGAGATCAAGTAAGTTGTTGGATCCAAATGAAGAAGGCGCTTTGTTTGTCGCGGCTCCAATTAAATTAAATGAAGTAATCATTGGCGTATTAACTGTCATCAAACCGAAAATAGGTGTTGTCCCATTCATTCAATTAGCCAAGGAAAAATTTTGGCGGATTAGTTTGATCGTTGCTATATCAATTGCCATTGTTTTTAGCATACTTGCTTATCTTCTGTTTCGGCCCATTGGAAAATTATCATCCTATGTATCAAGTCTTAGAAACAAAAAAAGAATTCCATTTCCTAAAATTGGCCTAAAGGAACTTGAACTCTTAGGACAAGAAATGAATACACTTATATCTGAATTGGAAGGTAAAGAATATATTGAAAATTACATTCAAACCTTAACTCATGAAATCAAAAGTCCACTATCCTCTATCCTTGCTTCTGCCGAATTGATTAAAAACCAAAATGAGAATTCATCTCGACTCACAAAAAATATTCAGCGTGAAGGCAAACGCATACAAAATATCATTGAGCATTTGTTAGAACTATCATCCCTTGAAGGCAAAAGATTCATTCAAAAAAATGAAAAAATTGAGTTATTGAATATGGTAAAGGGAATGATAGATATTTTTTTTACTGAAGCTCAATCTAAGTCCATTCGTATCGAAGCTATTGGAAACGTGACTTATGTTATAGGGGACAAAAATTATATTGAGATTGCTGTCAAAAACCTGCTCCGCAATTCAATCGATTTTTCTAAACCCGGTGATAATATAAAGATAATTATAAAATCGCATGAGCCAAATTATACCGAATTGATTGTGTTAGATGAAGGTCAAAAAATTCCAGAGTATGCATTGGAGAAAGTGACAGAGCGGTTTTATTCTCTTCCACGTCCCGATACAAAACTAAAAAGTTCTGGTCTGGGTCTCAGTATTGTAAAACAAATCGCAGAATTACATCATGCAAAATTTGAAATCAAAAATCGAGAAGAGTCCGGAGTAGAAGCAAAATTAACCTTTTTTAACTAAATAATTTATCCTCACACAATCCTCACAATTCACTCATAATTTCCACATTCATTGCTCCTAGAATAGAATTTATTAGGAGAATGAATATGAGTAAATTTCAAACATCAATCAATATTAGATTAATTATTTTGGCAGGAATGGTAATCGCATTTCTGATTCCACTGCAAATGATTACTTCTTTAATCGAGGAGAGAAGTCTTTCAAGGGACACAGCCTCAGAAGAAATGAGTGAGAAATGGGGCAAGAATCAGAGTATTACAGGTCCAATTTTACAAATACCATATAACGTTCGTATACCGAATCCTTTAGCTAAGAACTCAAAAGAAAAGTGGGATTATGTGACGGACTATGCTTATTTTTTGCCGGATGAATTGGATTATTCGGCAGAACTTACAACCGAACTTCGAAAGAGGAGCATTTATGAAACTCCGTTATATTTAGCAAAGATCAAAGCAAATGGAAAATTTTCTGCAATTAGCTCAGAAGAATTTCCTTCAGATACCACTTACATTTATTATGAAGATGCAAAAGTAATTTTTAATATAAGTGATGTAAAGGGATTAGGTGGTGAAATAAAATTTTTATGGAACGGTAAAAAGAAAAATTTATTACCCGGAACTAAATCGAATGTATTTTTCAGTGGCCTTCACGCACCGATCCACCTAAATTCAGATGATTATACTTTTCAAATTGATTTTGATTTGAAAGGATCAGAAAATTTGAATTTTGCACCTATTGGTAAGGTCACAAAAACCAATATCAGTGCCGATTGGAAAGATCCATCATTTAGCGGCAATATACTCCCCAAGGATAGATCGATCACCGAACAAGGATTTACTGCGATTTGGGAAACGAATTATTTTGGAAGAAATTATCCGCAAAGTTTTACTTCTCTTGATTCCACAACGGCTGAAATCATTTTGAATTCGGGATCCGGAGTCAATTTAATCCAACCTATAGATTATTATCACAAAATCCAAAGAGCTACCAAATATGGGATTTTACTCTTAGTTACTAGCTTTTCCTTATTTTTCTTGATGGAAATTTTTGGCGGAGTGATCTTGCATCCGATTCAATATCTTTTGATAGGAAGTGCGATGATAGTTTTTTATATACTAAATCTTTCTTTGTCAGAGCATATTGGTTTTCTATCTGCATACTGTTTGGCTTCATTGGCTGTCACTGGACTTATCGGGTATTATGCGACAAGTGTATTGAATAGTTCAAAGAAAGGTATGATCACAGGAATTTATTATCTTCTATTGTATCTTTTTATCTATATCATACTTTCTTCGGAAGAACATGCATTGTTACTCGGTTCCTTCGCATTGTTTATCGTAGTTGCTTGTTTAATGCACTTCACAAGAAAAATAGATTGGTATCAATTTGGTAAAAAAAATACGAATTAAACATTGAAGTAAAACTTTGATATCATTTCCAGTGATAGAGATAAAAACTCTATTCTGGAAATGTTTATGTACTTAACTGTATTTCAATAACGATTCAAAATTATTTTTTATTCCTATCAGATTTTTCCCAATCTTTTCGATTCAATATATGAACAAGGCATTCATCCTCACCAAACATTCTTATACCGACAGGAATAAATCCCAGTCTCTGATAGAATGTATGAGCTCTAATATTATTTGACAAAGGATCGATAAGGACTGCTTTGATGGAAGGATTAGAAAAACAAATTTGTAAGGCATGTTTCATCATCAATGTCCCATAACCTTTGTTTAAAAAGTCTATTTCCCCAATCCATATATCTATGGCCCGTATATTCTCTTCCACATCACCCCAGTAATGTGACTCTTCTTCCTTAGGGTCTATGATTTGAATGAAACCTATTGGTTTTTCATTGACACTGGCTATTAACTGATCACGCCAAGGTGGATTTTTTTGTAATTCAGTTTCCCACAACCAGTCATCGTTGGGATCCGAAACAATGACATGCTCTTCATTATCCCAACGATTTAATATTTCAAGATCATCGATTGTAGCGTTTCTAAATTTAAGCTGGTACTCCATTTTCAACATTGACTTCCTGTAATCGAATTAAATTCCCGCTAACGATAGCTAGTGAATCGATATGGTATTCTTTGTTATAAGACTGCCTAATTTTTTTTCTATCACCATTGGAACGATAAGCCGCTCTCTCCATAAGATAACTAACAACTAACCTTGCCGCCGATTCCACAACTTCAAAGGCATATTTTTCTCGAAGATTGGTATCAGAAAAACTTTTCCAATTTTCTACCAGGACTTCAAAGTTGGTTCGAATTTTCTTTAAAACTGGAGTGGAAGTAAAGTCTTTAGAAAGATGATCTAAATAAGCGCGGAATATACCTGATTGCGACATTCCTGAGGTAATGCCACCTATGGCAGCATTGACCTGAATTTGTGTGGTTCCATCGTAGATATTTGTGATTCGGGCATCCCGGTACAATCTGGATAAATCATATTCTTCTGTATATCCGGCACCTCCAAACACTTGTAATGCGTCATAAACCAAATCATTACACGTTTCCGAATTGAAATATTTAGAAATGGGGGTGAGAGTATTTGCCACTTTTTCCCAAAATTTTGATTCTTTGACTTCGACGCTATTGGGATCTTGGTTTTTAAGATCTTCGGCCCAATAATATTTGTCAACGGAGTAGGCGGCTTCCACCATTAAACAGCGCATAGCCGAGATTTCCCTTTCCATACGATCAAGTAATTTTTTAACTGCAGGAATTTCAATGATAGGTTTTCCGAATTGGATGCGTTCCTTAGCATATTTTGTTGCTTCTTCAAAAGCTGCTGTCGCTATGCCTGTTCCTTGAGAAGATACACTGAGTCTCGCTCCATTGAGCATACCCATTACATACTTGACTAAACCATATCCTTCTTTGCCAACTAGGTGTGCTTTGCTATTTTCATAGACCACCTCACAGGTAGCAGATGCTTTGATTCCTAGTTTTTTTTCAATTCCTTGGATAGAATAATCTTTATTTTCTACTATAAAAAAAGATAATCCTCTCGCTCCACTTTCTTGTGTACCATTTCTCGCTAAAGTGAGAGTCAATCCAGGTTCACCATTGATACCGCAGGCAACGGTTTGATATCTTTTGGTGCCAGTGATAAACCACTCTTCTCCCTTTTTAATCGCTTTGGTTGTGACATTCGGTAAATCCGAGCCGTAATCTGGTTCAGAAAGACCCATCGTCACACAGTAGTTATTTGCTATAATTTTCGGTATCCATTCATTTTGCATCTCTTCCGAGGCACATCTTTCTAAGATACTTGCCAGTCCCATGCTTCCTACCGCGATCGTAATAGAACTGTCGGATCTATACATCAATTCGGCAATCATAGCTTTCACAATATTTGGAACACCGAGTCCACCAAACTTTCGTTTGAATCCTGCTGGACCAAGGCCTGCTTCGTGATATTTGTGAATCACATCTACCATTGCCTGTGGGTGTTTAACTTCTCCATTTTCAAAGCTCAAACCTTCCCAATCCACTTCTTGTGCGACTTGCGAAACATACATTCCAGATATCTCACCACAAGATTTTAAGATTTCTTCATAGTATGCGATCGCTTCATCGAGATTATTCGGAGCCATTTCCAATTTTGGATTTTTTGTTTGTTCATATGATTTCGCATCAGCGAAGTTATGTTCATATGTATTTACAACTTCGTTCCAATCAATCAGTGAATAGAAATGTTCTTTAAGATCTTCATTTGTGCTAAAATAATTACTTTGAATCATGCTGTACCTGTCTTCTTGCTAAAATTGGAATGTATAATCAGAACAGGCGATCAAAAAATTTGTTTCAAAAATAAAATTCCAAACAAAATGAAAATTTAGACCGAACGGTCTAAATAAATCATTCCTTAGACTCTGCAAATTTTTTGAAATTCGTTAGGTAGGTCATGGATTGTTTTTTAAACATAGAAGGAAAGATCCAACCAACGATTTTCATAAATCCTTTAAATTGAAATTCTTGTTCAGAAATATAGTTAGTTTGATTTTCTGAAATTTCTATAAATTTATTTTTTACGATATTAAATACGCCTTGTGCTTCATAAGTTCCAGAAAATTCATCGGGTAGATTTCTGACTGTAATCGTTTCGATTAATTCCATTGTCCGTTTGCCCATTTGAAATTTTAATCTCGATTTAGTTCCTACTTCACCAGTCTTTCCGGAAATAGTTTCAAAACTAATGAGACCTGGCATCCATTCTTTCAAATAGTCAGGATTATCAAAAAGTTCGATGACTCGCGTGCGCGGTAAATTGATTGTAATAGAGACTGTGTAGATCATATAAATTCCTTTGATTATAATAAGTATTCAAATCCTTAAGATTGACAATCAAAAAGATAAATATCATTGTCTAAAGGTAGATAGGAGTTTTATGAAAAAATATCTAATTTTATTATTAGTTCTAACAATTGTAAATTGTTCCAGTACACCAACGGCAAACTTGCCAGTAAAAAGCACAGTCGAAGGAAAAGCTTTAGAATATAAGCTTGATGGCAAAACTTACGAAGGTTATATGGCCGTAGATAAGTCAATTAGCGGAAAGAGACCAGGCATTCTTGTCATACATGAATGGTGGGGACTCAATGAATATCCAAAACAAAGAGCAAGACAACTGGCTGATCTTGGTTATACGGCATTTGTTATGGATGTCTATGGAAAAGGAATCATTGCGGCAGATCACAATGAAGCAGGCAAATTATCTGGTGCGAACAGCGATTCAAAGGTACTCCTAAAGAAAATTAGTGAAGCAATGAAAATTCTTAAAGCAGATCCAAGTGTGGATGCAAATCAAATTGGTGCTATAGGTTATTGTTTTGGGGGAATGGGTGTGATAGAAATTGCACTTGATGGCCAAAATTTGAAAGGGGGGATTGTATCATTCCATGGTATGCTTGGTAGTAAAAATTTAAGCAGTGGAGCAAAAAAAGTAAAAACGAAAATGCTCGTTCATCATGGTGCTGATGATCCTTTTATCCCAAAAGATGCTGTCACTAACTTCGTAAAAACATTAGAAGAAGCGAAAGCACCTTTGAAATTTGTAGCTCACCCAGGTGCCGTACATGGTTTCACTCGACCTGGATCTGAAAAACATGGACTTCCTGGTTTATCGTATAACAAAGACGCAGATTATGCATCCTTTGAAAGTATGAAATCATTTTTCGCTGAAAACTTTAAATAGACGATCGGCAAAATAAATAGTGTCAGAAAACTAGAAGTTACTAAGCCACCAATAACAACCGTTGCCAGGGGCCTTTGCACTTCCGCCCCTGGTGATGTACTGATTGCCATAGGTATAAATCCTATCGAAGCTAACAATGCCGTTGTTAATACTGGGCGCAGTCGAAGATTTGATGCTTCCAAAACAGCATCAAATGTATTCTTGCCACTAACTTCAAGTTGGCGAACGAATGTCACAAGTACAAGTCCGTTCAATACCGCTATCCCAAATAAGGCAATAAAGCCGATTCCAGCAGAAATGCTAAACGGCATTTGCCGTAAGCTAAGGGCAAAAATACCACCTGTAACTGCTAGGGGAACATTCAGAAAAATAATTAAAGATGGCTTCCATGATTGAAAGGCAAGATATAAAATAAAGAGGATGATCATTAGCGTAACGGGAACTACAAAAATTAAAGTATTCACCGCCGATTGAAATTTTTGAAATTCGCCACCAAGCTCATAACGATAACCAGGTGGAAAAATAACTTTTTTATCAATGGCTTTTTTAACATTTTTAACCGTACTCAGCATATCATTTCCACGGATATTAAATTGAACCAGAGCAATTCTATTTTGATCCTGATGATTAATTTGGACTGGTCCATCTTCAATCCGGATGTCGGACAACTCACTTAAAGGTACATTTTGTCCATTTGATAAATTGATTGGCAAGTATTTAATATTTTCAATGATTCCATTTAGATCAGATTTTAAAACAATATCAAATCTCCGCATACCTTCATAAACGACACCTAACATATGACCAGAAGAAATGGTTTCTACAGCATCATTTACTACTTTGACCGATTGTCCATATCTTGCTAATTTATTTCTATTTGGTGTTATGCGAAGATACTCCAAACCAGAAAGTTGTTCAATACGTAAATCAGTAACTCCTTTTTCATTTCGTATATTTTCAGAAATTGACTCGCCAATTTCTTTTAACTTTTGTAAGTCGTCTCCATAAATTTTGATTCCAACATCCGCGCGAATGCCCGCCATAATTTCATTGTTTCTCATTTCGATCGGTTGGGAAATGCCAAAGGAAACTTCTGGAACTTGTTCACTTAAAATATTGGAAATTTTTGTTTCCAATTCTTCTTTGCTTTGGCTCCACTCTTTTCTCGGTTTCAATTCAAGATAAACATCAGTTTTATCTATTCCCATTGGTTCTACCGCTAATTCAGGTGAACCTGTTCTAGATGTGATACCTGTAATTTCAGAAATTTGATTTAACAAAAGTTTCTCAATTTTTAGGGATGTATCTATTGAATTCTGTAAAGAAGAAGAAGGAAGTCTTGTAATTTCAATGAGTAAGTTTCCTTCATCCAATTTTGGCAAAAACTCACCGCCCATAAAAATAAACATAACAATTGAGCTGACAAAAATAAGAACAGTTGTGACCATTGCTACTTTGCTATTAGAAATCATATAATTTAACTTAGGTGAATACCAGGTTAAAATTTTGTGAAAAAATAATGTCTCGTTATGCGAGTTAGCATCAGATTTTAATAAATAAGAGGCAAGAACTGGAATAATTGTTAATGTAAGGAAAAAAGCACCGAGTAATGCAAATAACACGGTTGTTGCCATTGGAATAAACATTTTACCTTCTGTTCCGCCCAATACGAAAATTGGAATGTACACTATGCCGATGATGATTTCACCAAAGATAGTGGCCTTTCTAACTTCAATCGTAGCATTCAAAATGGTTTCTTGTTTTTCTGATTGTGTTAATTGGCGTCCAAATTCTTTTCCTTTTTCTAACAATCGCCGATGTGAGTTTTCTATTAAAATGACAGCACCATCTACGATAAGACCAAAATCTATGGCGCCCATTGACATCAAGTTAGCTGGTAAATCTCTTAAATGCATCATTCCTAAGGCAAAAAGCATCGCCAATGGAATGATACTTGCAATTACTAGTCCTGAGCGAATATCTCCAATCATCACAAACAAAATAATGATAACAAGAATTGCGCCTTCTGATAAATTCCAAATTACTGTTTGAATCGAATTGGAAACCATAATCGTACGATCATAGTAAGGAACTATCTTCAGACCAATGGGCAGTGTCTTTTGAATCGATAGGATTTTTTCTTTGACTGCCCCAGTAACTTCTAATGAATTTTGACCAATTAACATAAGTGTGACGGCACCTACGACTTCGCCTTTTCCATTTGCAGTTGCAGCACCCTTTCTAAGTTTGAAGCCTTCCTCAATTCTCGCAACGGATTTGATTTGAATAGGGAATCCATCTTTTGTTTGACTAATTTGAATTTTTTGAATGTCCTCTATATTTTTTATTAAGCCATCACTGCTTATGATCAATTGTTCTTTGTTTTTTTCTAAATACCCACTGCCTGTAGATGAATTATTTTTTACTATAGCTTCTGCTATATCAAGAAATGATACACCTAACGAAGACATAGCTTGGTGATTTGCTAAAATTTGAAATTCCTTTGTTTTCCCACCAAAGGTATTCACTTCGACTATACCTGGAACAGTTTTTAACATTGGATTGATAAGCCAATTGAGGTAGGTAGTTTTTTGAATATGATCAAATTCATCTCCTTCCAATGTGAATTGAAATATTTCACCAAGACCAGTTGTGATCGGTGCAATTTGTGGCGTTCCAAAATTTTTTGGTATTAGGGAACTAACTTCTTGTAATTTTTCACTGATCAATTGTCTACAATTCAACAAATCTGATCCATCTTCAAATACCGCTGTGATTAAGGAAAACCCATACCGTGAGACGGAACGCACTTCAATTAATTTGGGAGTTCCTGATATTGCTCTTTCGACAGGGTAGGTAATATATTGTTCAATCTCCAATGCAGATAATGATGGTGAGGTGGTGATGATTTGCACTTGGATATTTGTTATATCTGGAACTGCATCAATTTTAATTTTTGTCGCACTATTTATCCCAAATAGTACCAATAAAAAAGTGAGAAAAAGTATGATTGGTCTATTGTTTAAGGACCATCTAACAAGATAAGTTAAGATTTCCATTATTCTTCACCAAACGTAGATTTGAATAAGATTGATTTTAATTCAAAACCACCAGAAATTACCAATTCATCATTTGCGTTAAGTCCAGAAGATATTTCTGTTTCGTCATCGATCACATTACCGATTTGCACTTGTGTCCATTTAAAAGTTTGTGAACCAACTTTGATAAAAACATAATTTTGATTTTTGAGTGTAAACAGAGAAGTAGTTGGAATTTTGATTCCTTGTTTTCCTGATTTTTCTATAAATGCCTTTCCGAAGAGGCCTATTTTTCCTTTGTTATTTTGATTTTTAAAAACGATTCTTGCATGAATCGTCCTCGAAATCGGATCAACTTTTTCTCCGATATGTTCTAAGGTTCCTGAAAATTCATCATCAGGATAAGCATTCAATATAACTTTTGCTATATCTCCTTCCGAAAGGAACTTTAAATCTCCTTCGAAAATTTTGCCTTGAAACCATAAATGACTTAGATCAGCTATAGTTGTTAAAGTCTGGTTGCCCAAAACTTGTGAACCCAAAACAGCATTTCTAAATATAGCCTTTCCTGACCGTGGTGCTATTACTTGGTAAGTTCCGGACATGGAATCTGACAGGCCTAGTCCGTTGACTCGTAAATTTTCTTCTGAAGCATTTTTTTCTGATATTAAAACTTTCAAGTTCGATTCGGAATCGATAAGCTCTTGTTTTGCGGCCAGATTCATTTGGACTAAGGATCGTATTCTCTCTACATTTTGTTGTGCAGCAAAAAGTTTTGATTTGGCCGTTATATAATTGGAACGAAGTTTTGCCAATTCGGGTGAGTCGATAACCACAAGGACCTTTCCTTTTTTTATGAAGTCACCTTCCACAAAATTGACTTGAGTGATACGACCAGATAATCTTGCTGGAACGTCTAAGATTGAATCAGGAACTGCTTCCGTTTCACCTAATAACTGTATTTTTCTACCGAAGTTTGTCAGTTCGATTGGTTTGGTTTTTATTAATAAATTTTTTGTAGTATTTTCAGAGAGTTCAAGAATATTTTGATTTTGAATTTCTGCTTTGTCTAAATTTATATTATCTGTTTTTGATTTAGAATTTAAATAAAAATATGCAGTTAGAGATAAAAGCAGGATAACGATTGTTATAACTATTTTGTTTTTCATGGTAACTCTGTTATGATGATTTTTTCATTCGGAAGTCCGAGAGCACGAATGAGTTCAATTTGTGCTAATTCGTATTCCGTTTTTGTTTGTAGATAATTGATCCGCGTTTGAACGAGAATTCTTTGGTTATTGATGGCATCTAAAACTTTTATTTTCCCACTTTGTAAGGCTTCTGTTATATGATTCAAATCAGATAAACTTCGATTCAGCATAACTTCATCATACATCTCAAATTCTTCTTTAGAATTTAGGTAATTCGAAATTGCATTGATAACATCTTGTTTGACAGATCTTTCTGTAAGCGCTCTAAATTCTATTGATTGATCTTCTTTGGCTTTAGAAATCATAGTCTCTCCTTCATAATTGCGCCATAAAGTTAAAGGAAAACTAATTTGGCCCCCGATCACTCGTTCATTAAATCCATCGTTTTGTACAAAGGCACCCAAACTTGGATTAGGTATTTTTTGTAATCTTACTTCTTGTGATCGTAATACAGCTATTTTAATTTCTTTTTCCACAACTTTAAGCTCTGGTCGATTTTGAATGGCGATAGAAATTAAATTTTCTTTATCTTGCGGTACGGATATAACTAGCTGAAATTTTGGTTTCCATTTCCATTCTTCATCGGTTGATACATTTAGAAGTAATTGCAATTCACCTTTCGCTTGTTCCATTCTTCTTACTGACTGCTTCCAAATTTTTGCCATTCTAAGTTCTTCCGATTCAGAAAGGCTTTCATCTATTCCGGGTGTTATACCTTCACGAACGCGAGCCTTTGAAAGTTTTGTTAAATTCTTAGACAAATTGTATAAGTCAGAAGTTACATAGACTTCATTCTGTAGATTTAGGTATCGGAAAAGCGATGCCATCGATAAAAAATAAATATTTCGACTAATCGTATTTAAACGCAATACCTGAGTTTGAAATTCTTCATCAGCAATTTGAATTGATTTTTCGCGTTTTCCTGCGACAAAAATTTCTTGCGAAACCATTATTTGGAAATTGGTTGCATGATTTGTTTCAGGAAAAAATCCTAATTGGCTCCCTTGCTGATTTCTATTTGAAAGATAAGTCGAAATATTGGGATTGTTTGGAAAATAATACTCTGCTATTTTTTTCCGACCGAGCATTTCGTTTAATCGAAGTAATTCGATTTGGTAACTAGGATGCTGATTTATGGCACACGAAGATACTCTTTCTAAATTCCATGGAGGTTTACAGTTAACCCTCTCTTCAGAAATAAGTATGCTAGGAAAAGATAATAAAAGACAAAATATAAAAGTATATATAGCGCGCATAATGCGATGCGCAAAATACCTTTGGGTAAAATACATAAGACCTCCATGAAAATAAATTACTAAATTTTCTTTAAGTAATGTTTTCGCGTGGAGGTCGGAAGTATCCTTCAGTTGTAGAATATTCCAAAAATACGAGTGTCGGGAAGGAAAGGTATATTTTGTTTAAACTAATCAATACAGGATATAAATTTAAATCCCAAGAAACGACTAGTTGCAAATTGCAAGGGCAAGAAAGACAAACATGATCTTTATGATCACCTTCTTCTTCTATGTCATGACTTGTTTCTATTCCCAAAGAATGATCTAAAAATGAATATTGGCAGGTGCTTTCAACAGAACCTAACACCCCACAAATAGCTTCATTATCGACAATTTTTTGTGCGGTGAAATTAAGGCAAAAAATGATTACAAAAACAATTTTAAATAGTCTGTATAGTGTAATCTTTCCCATCTTTGATTTTAGAATCTCTTACTTTAATATGACGTAAATTTCTAATCTAATACAATAGCTATAGAATCATTTGGTTAAAAATTTGTCTGTTTAAAAATATATAGGGATGATTCCTTAAAATGCGATTCATTTAATAACAAACCTTCTTGCCTAAGAATTAGTTTTTAAAGAATTTGTTACTATGCCGCAAACATTTCCTATTTGGAAACCTACCTCAAAATCACAAAATATAACTGAATTTCAAAATCATTTAGCGCAAATATACGGTTTAACGTTCAATTCGTATTCAGAATTTCATAAATGGTCTGTTTCTCATTTGGAAAAATTTTGGTCTGCTTGGGCAAAAAGTTCAAAATTTATTTTTCGAAGAGAAGGGACAGAAACTGTTAGGTTTGGAAAAAATTTTTGGGAAACAGAATGGTTTCCTGGTTCGGAAATTAATTTTGCAGAAAATTTATTGGAAAAAGGTGAACCGAATCATATCGCCTTACATTTCTTACGTGAAGATGGTCAAAAGATTGAATTAACATATAGAGACTTAAAAACTAAAGTTACAAACCTAGCAAATTATTTTGTTTCTATTGGAATCAATAAGGGTGATAGAATTTGTGGATTAGTCCCAAATTCTCCGATTTCCACAATAGGCATGTTAGCCGCTACTTCACTTGGAGCTATATGGTCGAGTGCTTCTCCTGATTTTGGAGTGAAAGGTGTTCTTGATCGTTTTGAACAAATTTCCCCTAAGGTTTTATTGACAGTTGATTCCTATTTATTTAAAGGTAAAAAGATTTCAATCCTAGAGAAAGTGATTGAAGTATCAAATCGGTTAGGTGACTCGAATCCAGAATATAAAGCAACACTTATCAGCTCTTTTTTAGGAGACTCGTTTTCTTTAGATTCGATACGATATCCGATACGTTATGAGGAAATACTCGAATCAAAGAGTCCTCTGATTTACACTCCAATTACATTCCAAGATCCAGTGTACATAATGTTTTCATCGGGGACGACTGGACTTCCGAAATGTATCGTCCAAGGAGCTGGCGTTTTATTAAACCAAACGAAAGAATTGGCATTGCATTGTAATTTAACAAAGAATGATAAATTGTTTTATTACACTACTTGCGGATGGATGATGTGGAATTGGTCACAGGCTACCTTAGCTCTCGGTGCTACACTGTATCAATTTGATGGCAATCCATTTTATCCCAACTGGCAGACGTTATGGGACTGGTCAAATAAAGAAAATATTAATATTTTTGGAACAAGTGCCAAATACTTATCAGTTTTGGAATCCGAAAAAGCAGAGCCTATCAACCATTTTAATTTGGAGTCTCTAAAAATCATTCTATCAACGGGTAGTCCTTTGTTTCCTTCTGGATTTCGTTATGTATACTCAAATATAAAAAAAGATGTCCAATTATCATCTATTTCCGGGGGAACCGACTTGAATGGTTGTTTTGCGCTCGGATATCCCGAATTGCCTGTGTTCGAAGGTGAATTGCAATGCATTGGTCTCGGGATGGACGTGAAAGTATTTAGTGAAGATGGATTGGCCATAGAACAAGAAAAAGGTGAACTAGTTTGTTTGAAACCTTTCCCGAGTATGCCACTATATTTTTGGAATGATCCAGATAGGAAAAAATATAAATCGGCATACTTTGACCGATTTGAAAATATCTGGTGTCATGGAGACTTTGCTGAAATCACAACTAATGGCGGTATGGTGATTCATGGCCGATCAGATGCCACTTTAAATCCTGGTGGAGTAAGAATTGGCACTGCAGATATTTATTCTGTAGTTGAGACTTTTGCAGAAATAGCGGATTCAGTCATTATTGGTCAAGAATGGAAAGATGATGTGAGGGTGATTTTGTTTTTAAAAATGGCTCCAAATCATATGTTAGATGATGAATTGAAAAGTAAAGTTAAGGATAAAATCAAAAATCAAACTTCCCCTAGACATGTTCCTAGTTTGGTTTTGGAAGTGAAAGACATTCCATACACAGTGAATGGCAAAAAAGTAGAAATAGCAGTCAAACAAACTGTGCTCGGTCAAGTCGTCAAAAATCAAAATGCTTTAGCAAATCCGGAAGCATTGGTATACTTTGCAAATAGAAAAGAATTACTATGAAATAAGCAAATTATCAATAACGTATTGCAAAGAAAAAGAGAATATAAGAATATAATGAAATTACTTGATTTTCGAAAATTCAAAAATAGTAAGTTTCTTTCCCTCAATGGTCTTTTCTAGTTTATTATATTTATTTAAAACTTTCAATATGGAATTATAATGTTCTTCTGGCGGGAAGAGCCCAATTTTTATCGCCTGTTCCACCATAGGTGTCATTTTAATTTTACTAAAAATCAAATTTTTAGGAATCAATATTTTTGAATGATTTTTTGCCAAAAATGAATCTAGCTGTTCTGCATTTCTAGGTAACATTGAGGGCACAGACAAATAATATCCCCCAGAATATAGAACGATAGATTCACATCCCGCCATATGCAAACTAACATCCATTTGATTTAAATCATCTTGGAATTGGCGAATGTCTTTTGTCGCAAGACTTTGTGCCTTAAAACCTATCACTAAAATTAATATGGAAAAAAATAAACCAAAATAAGTGAAGCGCATTGGCCATTTATTTTTTGCCTGCAAAATATGGATTATATAAGTATCAAATAAAAAGAGACAAGGCAAAATACCCAAATTCAAATAACGAGCACCCCAATTCGTGACACCATCGTTAGGTGCAATTATTGCAATGAAAGGTAAAAAGAATAGCAATGTATAGGCGAGGATTCTATATTTATTTTCAGACTTAAGATTTTTTCTAAATAAATTCCAGACGAGTGCTACGAGAAAGATCGGTGTAAAACCGAAAAATCCAATTTTCCAATTTGCTAAAAAGAGAAGGTGGATCACTTGATCCAATCTTTCTGCAAATACAAAATTGTTTAAACTACCTTGGTTGATCACAAAGCGAGCCCCGAGAGGGTGATGGTATAATAAATAATTTTCAGAAAAGAAACAAATTAAAGGAAGTAAGACGCCGAGAAGTGAATAGAAATACTCCTTCAAAAATTTTATGAGATTCATTTTGTATTCTAGTATTAGGATGATAAAATAAAAACCTCCAACAAAAACTAATGTTTCCAACCGAAGGAATATCCCAATGGTTAGAAAAAAAGCGGAGAAAAATAAATTAATTTTATTTTTTTCTTTGAAGAAAAAAAACAATCCCAATGCCTGAAACAATAGTAACATTGAATTTTCAGAATATTCTAAACCTTGAAATAAGAGAGGAGTTCCAAGGCTCGCGAGTATTAGAGTTAAAAAATGAAGTTGTTTCGTTATATAAAATATGAAATAAGAAACAAAAGCAAAAATCAGACAAATGTATGGTAAAAATTTCCAAGAAATAAATTTTAATAATACCGCGTTAAAATAAGCGAAGTTAAAGGGAAAGGGAGATATGATTTTGTTTTCCACTTTCAGAACATATAAAGGAATCGGATACATTTCCATTGAAGTATCTATCTCTTTTGAGCTATAAAATAATTCCTCAGACATGTATGAGTTTTTTTGAATGGAAACGGTTTGGACTAATTTGACAAAACTATCTAGAGCATAAGTGGATTCGGGTTTAAGTTTATAAAGGTGAATGAAAAAGATTGCGACTAATATAACGCTAAGGGAAAAAATTCGAACTTTAGGATTTGAAAAATAATTCATATATTTGGTTTTAAATCTAATTCTACTTAAGCAAACTAATTCAAACTGAATTCAATAGCAAGTAAAAGAGAAAAAATATATTTCTCTTCCTATTCAAATTTCTTCTAAATATGGACCTGAAAGTTATAGAAGTTTTATGCCCCATTTGGCTAAAACAAAATTCCACACTATAAAAATAGAAATTGAGATTATTATACTCAAACTAATCGCAATCCAAAATCCATATAAACTTATAAATTTAGGAAATAGTAAAAACATTGGAAGCGTTGGAATTACATACCAAAAAGTATAATAAGCATGATTCGCTATTTTTTGGTTATCCGTATTTTCAATTTTTAACCATATCATAGTGAGTAAGGTGACTATGGGCAAAGCAGCAATCAATCCGCCCAAGCGATCATTTCGTTTTGCAATTTCAGAAATTACTATAACCAAAAATGCAGTTGCGAAATATTTGAAAAGTAAATATAACATGTGTTAAAATTATAATTTAGCGAATTATTTAAACAAGGGTTTTTCGGTGATCAAATCATACTGTATTTGGTAATCTTTATGATTTGTCTTAAACAATTTATCCCACCAATTGAAATACAAACCATAATTGCAATTAAACCATTTATGATGCATATTGTGATGGGTAGTTGTGTTGTGCCAGTTTGTTAGACGGCTTCCTACAAAACCTTTGGGAAACATTTCAAAAGCTAAGTGTCCAAGTACATTTAAAAAAGTCATATATATCAAAAAACTAAAAATGGCAAGACCATGTACAGGCATAAAGGAAACAATCAATGGAACGATTCCAGCTTCCACAACAGCTTCGTAAGGATGAAAGGAAAATGCTGCCCAAGGCGAAGGGTTTGTGGATTTATGATGAACTAGATGAAAATGTTTGAACAATAGTTTATGATGCATTAGTCGGTGAGTAAAATAAAAATATGCATCGTGTATAACAATCATAGCGATCACACTAAATATAAAATACCCCCAACCGTGCTCATTGATATTTGAATAGATATGAGTGTATCCAGCTTTTTTAGCCGCAAAGATTCCCACGCCCACAAGTCCAAAGATAAGCATGGTAGTTAACGAATAAAATATTTCGTGTTTGATTTTATCAAATTCGGGAAGTTTGCCTTGAATGATTCTATGGGCGAATTTTGATTTCCATTTTTTCCAAATGGCAAAGTATGCAATGCCAGCAAATAGCACATAACGTAAAGTGACGAGCGTAGTTCCTATTAAAAATACAATGATGTATGGAGTTAAAATTTCAAGGTTCATTCCTGACCACCTTCAGACATATTCTCCTTTTTGAAAAGAGATTCAACCTATTTTGGGGTTGACTCAAGCTTTTATTCTCTTAGGCTTCCCTGACAATGTTGCAATCCTTTATCAATTGGTTCCAGCCAGCTAAAGCCATTCCTAGAAAGTCTGATGATCTCATCCAGTCAGAATACCCAAAGTTTCGCTTTCGAATTCTAGAATCCACCTTTCTTGGTTATACTACCTTTTATCTTGTAAGAAATAATTTTTCCCCAGTTTCAAAAGAAATTGGCGAGGCTCTGCAATACACCAGACAAGACTTAGGTGATATGCTCGCAGTAACTGCGATTACCTATGGGATTGGAAAATTCATTATGGGCGCACTTTCTGATAAATCAGATCCGCGCAAATTTATGGCCGTTGGCCTTTTTCTCACCGCTATTTTAAATTTTGCTTTTGGATTTGCCAATACGTATTGGGTGCACATTATCCTATGGGGATTGAATGGTCTGGTGCAAGGTATGGGTTGGCCACCTTGCGGACGTTCGCTTGGACATTGGTATTCAGTAAGTGAAAGAGGGAAAACTTTTGCTTTTTGGAATATCGCTCACAATGTTGGCGGAGGCCTTGTTGGTGTCATTGCTTCACAATCTGCTGCTCATTTAGGTTGGGAATATGCTTTTTTTGTTCCAGGTGCCATTGCTCTTGTTGGTTCAGTATACCTTTATTTAAGATTGGCAGATACACCACAATCTGTCGGATTACCTCCCATCGAAGAGTATAACAATGATTATCCAAAAGATGAAGCTTCGCATCATGAAAGAAAACACGAACATGAATTAAGTATGCGCCAACTCATAGTGGCAAATGTTTTATTGAACAAATACATTTGGCTCTTTGCGATCATTAATTTTTTTGTATATATTATCCGATACAGTCTTATCGACTGGGGCCCTTCTTATTTAAAAGAAGTGAAGGGTGCTAACTTAACAAGCGGAGGTTTTTCCACATTAGTTTTGGAATTTGGTGGAATTGGTTCGACTCTACTGATGGGTTGGATCTCCGATAAATCGGGAGGTCGTAGAGGTATGGTTAGTTTATTATGTATCATACCTATATTTTTTGCCTTTCTTGGTATTATTTACAATCCTCCTGGAAATATTTGGATCGACTTTGTTTTGTTTGGTGCGATCGGTCTGTTCATATATCCGCCTGTTATGTTACTCGGTGTCGCAGGTCTAGATTTTACCTCAAAAAAAGCAGTCGGCACGGCGGCAGGTTTTATAGGATTATTTGGTTCCCTGGGTCGAACAGCACAAGGAAAGGGTATCGGATATTTAGTCGATCATTATTCATGGGATGTAGCACTGCTTGCCATCGTAGCATCTACGTTATGTGCTATTTTTCTTTTGGCTTTTACATGGAACCTGCGGCCTCGAGGTTAAAGTATTTTAGTACAACTGCTCATCTAGAGCGGTTGTGCTCTAGGCTCCAAATTTTATTTTTATCCCCACATCATTTGATTATTAACCGAAGTAATTAAAAAATACAAAAAAATTCTTTTCATACTGACTTCACTTATTATAGAAATATGTATAAAAAATTGATTAAAAATATTTCTACTTATAGAAAGAATTGTTCAAATTCAGGTATCTATTCTCGTCAGATGAAATATGTTTTTTTCGCTACTTAACGAACACAAAAAATCTAATAGGCCTGCGAAAGAAAGAGGTATACTGCATTTTGGACCATGAAGCGCACTTATCAAATCTCCTATCTCATGCTCCATTGTTCTTTTTCGAAGTAGACTTGGATTTAAATTTTATATATCTAAATAAAGTGCAATCAGGCTTTACTAAAGAGCAAATTCTCGGAAAATCCGTGATCGACTTTGTTCCACTGGAATATAAGGAAAGTTATGAACAATTCTACCGCTCTGTTATTGCTACACATGAAACAGGAAATTTTGAAATCAAAGCTGAAATCGGTCCTGGAGAATTTGGCTATTACCAATTTACCTTAGCACCTATTTTTAAAGACAAGAAACTCACGAGTTTACTCGGCATCAGTAGAGATATCACTGATCAGAAAAATGAAGTGATTAAAACGAAATTTTTGCAAATTAAGGCGGAGAAGGAAAGCTTATTAAAATCAAACTTTCTCGCGGAGATGAGTCACGAAATTCGGACTCCACTCAATGGTGTAACTGGATTTGCCCAATTATTAACTCTATCACTAAAAGAAATGGCGATCGAGTCTAAAGAATTCGAAACGATCAATCAATATATTTCTGGATTGAATGCAGCATCGAATTCACTTCTAGCAATCGTAAATAATATATTAAGTATCACTGAAATTGAGGCAGGGAAGAGTTCCTTAAATTTAGTAGATTGCGATATCCTTGATTTGATAAAAAATGCGAGGGATTCACTTCAGTTAATGGCCGAAAAAAAGGGAATTAAAATCATCATTGAATCAAACTTTAATCACCTATTCGTAAAATTGGACAAAGGAAAATTCTTAACAATAATGAATAACCTTATAAATAATGCGATTAAGTATAGCAATGAAGGAACGATTCTAATTTCGGTACAATTTAGTGAAAATATTCTAACAGTTAATATAAAAGATGAAGGAATCGGAATCAGCAAAAATAATTTAGAGCGAATCTTTAAACAGTATGAACGTATAGAAAGTGGGTCTACTCAATTGAATGAAGGATTTGGAATTGGTTTATCTTTAGTAAAAGGCTATTGTGAGGTGATGGGTGGAGAAATTTCGGTTCAATCCACTTTGAATGAAGGCAGCACTTTCACGGTTCGCCTTCTTGTATCCAAGTCGGTAACAACTGCTAATGAAACCTTCGACTCACACAAACTTACTTATCATCGAGCATTAGTAGTGGATGACAACCAAGCAAATTTAATGATACTTAAATCACTATTAAAAAAAGCGGGCATTCAAAACGTTGAAGTTGCCAATAGTGGTTTTGAGTCATTAGAAAAAATAAAAGAATTTAAGCCAGACATTGTGTTTATGGATCTATTTATGCCAAATATGGATGGATTTGAGACAATCGAAATGATGCGAAAAATGGAACTTAGTGTAAAGTATGTTATGGTAAGCGCAGATGCAATGGATTCGACTGTCCAAAAAGCGTTATCATTGAACATAGAATATATGACAAAGCCTGTTGTTTTTTCAGTTCTTAAATCAATCATCAACTCTTGACTTTCCATTAAAGAATCATTCTATTCACAAGAGTTTCACTTTTTAAGAACCAATGGTTATTAGCATATCCATAAATTCCTTGAACAGTTCATTAAAAATGCAATTTTGAATGATATCTGAAAAAGTTCGGGAGAAGAAAATCCCCTCCCGAACTTTAAACTAATATAGGTGTTTAGTTAATCACTCATTCACTTTCAAAACGTAAGGTCGATGCAGTGGAAGTGGAATGTTTAAATGACGTTGTATACAAAGAGATTGGCTTTGGTACGGCATACATTGGATCAATATTGTCAATAGCAAGTGCTAGACGGCTTCCGACAGAAAAGTCATGTGCTACTGCTTGCAAATCAACATTTATATCTGTGTCTTTCCCCTTCACACCAAATAGTGTCGCCGTTCCATGAGAGATCAACTTTCCAGTTCCCCAAAAATCTACCTCATACAAATACACCACTACGTGCGGCGCATTGTCAGAACTATTGATCCGACCTTTGTAAAAACTGCGACCTCGAAGTTTCAATGGACTTGTTAATTTGTCTGAGAGATACACCATGGCATTGGTGTGATCAATCAAATTGACATTCGTTGTCACTGGCACAGATACTGCTCCATCTAAGATCTCTGATAGAAGAGGAACACCCGTTGTGGCACCTGTTCCACCAGAAAGGATCGTATCGGTTCCGTTAGATGTGTTGGCAGTCGTAGTGATTTTCCCAGGGCTTAAGAGTCCCATGGGGCGTAGGTGATAGGTGCGTTCTATTTTATTTGGATTGGGCCATGCGGAGTAGTTCACTCTGGCACTTGAAAATCGTTTTTGAATGGAAACTTTTGGTTTTGACATGATTCCATTTTGAACGCCTTTCAACCAATAATCAAACCAGTCATAAGCATTGGTCCAAACATAGTTTTCAATACCAAGGATTCCACCGATTTCGGCAGTGGCATGAATTCCATTGTTTAGATCCAATTTTTTTGGAACCGTTAGTTGTTCAAAATAAGGAAGGATTTGGTTTGGTTGGAAAAGATTGTCCTGTGAGTTATTGGAAATATACACAGGTTTTCCGGAGGCATTGAGTGCCGCCACAGCATTGTTTGGTGAGCGTTCACTTGCCCATGTTAAAACAGTCGCAACATCTCTAGTGTCCAAAAGTTTTTGAAAATTTTCTGCAATGACTGGATCCATCTTTCCTGTGATATAACCTGCTGTGACAAGTAGGAGTCCCCAAACTAGTCTTGGAGTTTGGTTTCCATACAGCGAATCAGGTAAACTTCCCCATCCACTCATTGCCACGGCTGTTGTAATTCTTGGTTCTTTGCTAAGACCGAGCAAAGCAATCCCTGCTCCATATGAAATTCCAGAAAGGGCAATTTTGGAATTGATGGGTGCGTTTGCTTGTAAGTAGTCTATAATCGCAGAAAGGTCTTCCATATCTTTTGGACCTGCAACGTTAATGAGTCCTTCTGAGGCTCCAAAACCTCTTGTGCTATAACTGAAAACTACATATCCTTTTTTTGCTAACTTAGAAGCAGGAACAATGTATTCATATTCATTGAGAGCCCAACTATTAACAAAGATTACCGCGGGAAAGGGGCCTGTTCCCGATTTGGGAACAAATATATTTCCGGCAATTTTGGTTCCGTCGTTTGATGTCACTTTGATGCTGTCATCAAAACTAAAACTTCCATCATTTTCTCTATCAAATGCGGATTGAATGTCCCGGGAGAGTGCCGCGTTACTTTGTTGCAATGCTTCTGGTGATGCGCTTGTAGCGGAAGTAGTTCCGCTTAACATACCTAATACGGCATTACTTTGGTTCGAGTTTTGGTTTCCATTTTGTCCGCAAGCTACAAGGAGGAAGACTCCAAGTGGCAAGAGCAGATTGTAAATTTTTTGCTTTTTCATGATTCGCCTCTGAATTGCCTCAAATTTACCACGAATGAAATTGTTTTGCGTCCTAAATGGCGATTTTGGACGAATTTTTGAGTCAAATATTATGATTATGTACTGATTCTTTGTACGAAAGGTCTCCAAAGGGTTGACGGATGCGTGCAGTTCGTCCGTATTTTGGTTCATGTTCGAATTTATCGGTTCTTGGCTTCAGTTTGGGGCTTGGTATCATTTCATTTTAGGCATTGGAATCTTTGTCAAAGAGAAAGGTAGCAAAGGATTTCCATTTGCTGTCGTTGCGGCCTTCTCTGGTGGAACTTTAGTATTTTACGCCTATCGCTTGTATGCTGGTCTGGAGTTTGAAACTTCGATCTTAAACCACGGCTATGTTCCTATCATTTATTTAATCCCTGGGAGTATGCAGTACACGATCGAACAGTTTTTAAGTTTGGAACCAGTTCCTTTAGGTAAACTCTATCGTTTGTATCCCACCTTTGCTGTGGTATTGCTTCTCATCGTATTGTTATGGTTAGTTCCAGATACACTTTCCCAAAGCATGAATCAAAGTTTTGCGGGAGCTCCCATTTCGATTCCAGAAATCATTGCTGCCATTGGATGTGTTTATTGGGTAGGAGCTTTTTTGTGGATGATTTACCAATATAGAAGCATTCTTTATAACAATCCAAACAAAGCCGCACAACTCGGTGTGCAAGTCCTTGGAATGATCCTGAAAGGTAACATTGTATTTGCGAGTTTTATCTTACTCAGCACTATCTTGCGATGGCATTCAGGAATATATTTTACAGCTGGACTTGCGACACTCATGGCAGTTGTCGCCTTTATTAGTACCGAAATCAACCATGAATTATTCAAAGATATTTTACCAGGTCTTCGTCAATCCTACCGCACCTCTCGCATCTTAAATTTAGATTTAGAAAAATTGCAAAAGGAACTGGATCACTTATTGAACGTAGAATGTATCTACCGAGAAGAAGATTTAAGTTTGGCATCATTATCTGAAAAGTTAGGAATTAAAGACTACCAACTCAGCGAATACATCAATGCTTATTTGGGTATGAACTTCAATCGTTTGGTAAATGAATATCGCATATCAGAAGTTTGTCGGTTAATAGAAAAAGAACCCAAGGCAAACCTATTGTCACTAGCATACAAAGTCGGGTTTAACTCCAAAGCAAACTTCAATTTAGCCTTTAAATCCTTAAAAAAAATGTCACCAAGTGAATATACGAAATCCTTCCATTCTAAAAAAGTTTAGAATCTTAGTTTGCAAATCTCTTTCGCAAAAGAAAGATGTATTATAAATTAACTGAGAAAAGATTCATTGAAAACTCAAAAAAAATCAAATACTAAGACAAATATTTTTTGGAAACTCTACCAAGACGAACCAATCCTAAAACCAACATTTCCTTCGCCCATACTCGCAGATCCAACGTTTTTATTTCCAGAATCTACTATCGATCACAAATGGCATCTTTTTGCGCATAACATATTCGGAATTTTGCATTATACATCCGAAAATGGTATGGAATGGTCAAAACCAAAATCAATAGTAAAAAATGGAATGCGTCCATTTATATTTCAAGAGAAGGGTGATTATTATTTATACTATGAAAAATATAAACCTTTTCATGTTTTAATGTCCTGGTTTCCTTTTAGAAAATGGAAATCAGAAATTCAAGTCATACATAGTAAGGACTTAAAGAATTGGAGCGAACCTGTAACACTCATTACACCGACAAAGGATTTTCACAAAAATGATAAATGGGGAGAATCTGTCAGTAATCCTTGTTTGGTGAAAATTACTGATAATAAATATCGCTTATATTATTCTTCGTCCCTTGTGTTTGTAAAAGACTGTGGATTTTGTGAACCAGAACATATCAGCGTCGCAGAGAGTCATTCACCACTTGGTCCATTTCGTTTGTTTACCCAACCATTATTTTCACCTAACATAAATGACCCTTATGTAAATTTGGGAGCTGGTGCTATCAAGGTTTTAAGGTGGAGAGATAGATTTTTTGGATTTCAAAATGGAATATTTTGGAATGAAGTTCGTAAATCATCAGGTTCCGCAATTTTATTTTTACAAAGCGAAGACGGCTTACACTGGGACCGTATCAATCCAGGCCCGATACTTGGACCGACAGGTGTAGGCTGGAAGGCGAGCCACATATATGCTTGTGATGTGAGATATTCCTTGGAAGAAAAATTATTTATTATGTATTTCAATGCCAGGGATAAGGCACACTGGACCAAGGGAAAAGAAGCGATTGGTTTATTTGTCGGAAAGGTAGAAGAAGAAGAAGTTCAAGATAAAAGTCCATCCAACAAAGTACAGAAGAAAATTAGCATTAAAAAACCAATTAAGAAAAAAACAAAACCCAAAAATTCAAAAATCAAAGTGTCTAAAAAGAAATGAATATAATTTTAAAAGGTCATAAAAAAGATTTAGGGGATCAATTTATTATCCGCAGAGTTTTGCCAGCTATGGAAAAACGAAGCGTTGGACCTTTTGTTTTTTTTGATCACTTTGGTCCTGTTAGCCTAACGAAAGGTGATGAAATGGTTGTGCGTTCCCATCCACACATCGGCCTTGCTACGATCACTTTTTTATATGATGGATTGATCCACCATAGAGATAGTCTCGGAATCTCACAGCTCATTCGTCCCTTTGAAACAAATTGGATGACAGCTGGCAAAGGCATTGCTCATAGCGAACGTTCCGAAAAAAATCCAGAATCGGATCTTTTGGAAGGCATACAGACTTGGATCGCACTCCCGAAAGAAAAAGAAGATATAGAACCTTCCTTCCAACATATATCAAAAATCGATATTCCTATTCACAAGGAAAAAGGAATCACTTTAAGTTTATTAGGTGGTAGTTTTATGCATTTAACTTCACCAGCTAATGTCCATTCACCTTTAATATATGCAGATATTCAGGTCGAAGAAAATGCAAGCGATGTATCTTGGCCACTAGATGCGAATCAGGAAGCTGGCATTTATGTATCGAAAGGAAAGATTCAAATCAATGGTGAGATCATTGATGAAGGTAAAATGTTTGTTTTCCCATTAGGAAGTCAGATAAATTTTAAACCGTTGGAAAAAAGTAGATTAATGCTGTTAGGTGGAGAACCTTTGCCGGAAAAAAGGATTTTATGGTGGAACTTTGTTTCTACGAGTCAGGAAAAAATTGATAGTGCGAAAGATTTATGGGCTAAGGATTTATTTCCGAAAGTAAAAGGCGAAACAGATCGAATTCCATTGCCTGAAAAATAGTTTATTTAAGACCAATTCACCCAATCGGATCCAGCTCCCATAAATGCAATTTCTGTATTTTCTGAAATGTAAAGATCCTCGTGGGAAGCAAATGCTTCTGCGGTGATAAAAACCGTATCGCCTTTGTTATATGTAGTCCAGTTTTTTTTAGAAATCATTGAACCGTTTTTTATATGAGCTATCCCGAAGCTGATAGGATTTGAAAGAGGGGACAGTGTCAGGTTTTGCGCTTGTTTGAATTCCCATAATTCAAGTCTAAACTTATCATTAGTCGTAAAAACACTTCTATGAAAAGGAAAAAATGAAATGATAGTTTTGTTTTGTTTTTCACGAGAATCAGAAACTTTATAATTCAAGACAGCTAGAGCTTTTTCTAAATGTAATTCTCTTTGCTTTCCATCATCTCCCAATCTACCATAATCGTAAACTCGATATGTGGAATCAGATGATTGTTGCACTTCTAAAAGTAAAACTCCTGCACCTATTGCATGTATGGTGCCAGGATTTAATAAAAAAACATCTCCAGGTTTTACCTTCCATTTTTTTAAAACTTGTTCTGCTTCATTTTGTAAAACCAGATTTTTATACGATTCTTTGTCTGTATCTTTTTCAAAACCTATAACAAGTTCGGCTTCGTTATCTGCAGAAAGCACCATCCAACATTCTTTTTTACCCGCAGAGCTAGGATCATATTTTTCAGCATAGGCATCGTCTGGATGAACTTGGACTGATAATTTTTCTTTGGCATCGATGATTTTGATAAGTAAAGGAAAAGGTTGATTAACGAAAGGTTTTCCTAAAAATGATTCCGTATAAGTTTGATATAAATCCCGAAAGGAATTATTCGTTAACTCTCCGTTATGTGAGAATCGTGAGATATCTGTACCATAGTCTGATAATTCCCATGATTCACCGATTTGACCAGGTGGAGTATCTCTACCCATCATCTTTTTTAATTTCTCGCCCCCCCAAATTTTTTCTTTATATATAGGATTAAATTTTAGGATGGAAGGATGGGAACTCATATCAACGTTTCTCTGCCTTGGTACTTAGACGGCAAGGGATATTTTCTTAGAGACTTGCAGTTTTACTTTGAGTGATTTTTTTTTGAAATGGGTATATGAATCCGGTCGGAATTTTGATAGATCAAACTCATAAATGCGATTATCTTGAATTGTATTAGGTGGAAATTCTACATTTAGATTTCGTGAGCCTTTATAACTTCCCGCACCATCGCAAGACGGACAATGAGGATCGCCACCCATACAAACGCGACAAACTATGCGAACCGTCAAAGGAATCATCGCTATCACTCGACGGAATGATTCCTTCTCTTTGATTTGAATGATGATATCGTAATTGATGCCAGTGACCTTTCTGCGGTCTTTTTCCCTAAAGCCTTTTCTCATTAATCCTTTTTTCGCAAGATCTAAAATCCCATTTCCAAAATTGACTCTTGAAGGTGGTAAAACAATGGGCGCTGATTTGTTAATTTCATCTTTGATAAATTGTATTGCACGAAATTTTCTAAAAGATTCATCGTAAGCTTTCCGTTTGGTGGAGCTTAAAATTTTATATGCATTTAAGATTGTTAAAAATTTTGATGCAGAACCAGTTCCTGGAACATCAGGATGAAAAATTTTGGCGATACGACGAAAGTTTGATCGAATGTCTTCCGTCGTAGCTCCAAAGGGGAGGTCTAGTGCTTCATAATAATCAGGAAATGGTGGAATGTGTGTTTTCATGCCACCTCATATCACTATGGTTCTTGGAAATCTCCGCCAATTGAAACTTCAAGAATTGAATCTGAAACTTCACGTGACTCAAGAGCTCCTTTGGCCATAATATAACGGTCAATTGCTCGTAAAACTTGAATTTGGCGATCGCGGTAATTGGTAGCTAGTTTGAGTCTTTCCCAAGGGCTTTGGATTTTTTCCAATTCATAAGTCGTTGTGGTGTCACTAGAGTGTGTTACAGTTCGTACGGTAAGAGTGATTCCTTTGATTCCGCCTGCAGTTGCCGAATTTTTAAGATCTCTATATGTTGTGACTGGTTCTCTATTTTTTGTGGTTAAAGATTTTCTGGACCAAAAGCTAAGTTCATCTAAAGAAAAACCACCACCTTCTGCTCCACCACCACCTTTCAATTTCATCACAAAGCGGCTATGTTGAACATAACTTGGTTCGAATGGAAGTTTGATCTCTCTCGCATAACCGACTTGGCCATAACGTGAATCTTTGATTTTTTTCTCAAAACTAAGAAACTTTAGTTTCTCATTGATCTGAGCATTGTATGTATCAATGTCTTTTGCCAAATTCTCCATTCTATCTTTTTGTTTGGCATTGTATGGAATGATGGCAATGCTTCCATCAGCATTGAGTTTGGGAGAATCAGATTGGCTGATCTCCTTATTGTCCTCGTCGGCGGCAAAAAGCCCGAGTGAACTTATGAATAATATAGAAATGGCAATTATGACTCGCATAGAAACTCCCAAAAATTTTTTCTCTATATCTATTTTCGACTTTTGAAATGAAATCATTAATTTGAATAAAAATAAGGTTGAATAAAAATTGAGAAATCAAATTCTGTAGGCAAGAACCGAAAGATGGAAATAAACCTAAAGAAAAACGCCGATGCCTTTGTGATCAGTATTTCTGGCAGTTTAGACATATATACATCTTTAGATTTTAAAAACTTTCTAGAAACAAATATTCCACAAAACGGCGCCGATGCTTTGCACGTTGTGGTAAATTTAGAAAAATTGAACTATATTGACTCTTCTGGCATTGGAATGTTGATAAAACAACTGAATTATGTCCAAGAATTAAAAGGTAAGTTCTCCATTGCCAATATGAAACCCGCGATCGAGAAGGTTTTCAAAGTGGCAGGTTTGACAAGTTACTTTCAAACCATCAGTGAAGACGATTATCGCACAAAATACGCTAGTTAATTTTCCTTTTCACTCTTTCCATTGATTCTCAACTAAAAACGCATCCCATACTCCCCAAAAACGTCCGATCTCATTTTTACTGGGTATAAGTTCGACTGAAACTTTGCCATCTGGAATTTCACTCGCTTCAATCGAGATTTCAACAGGATTGGAAAAATTTTTTTGCTTACTGGCATAAATTTCCTTTTTCAGCCGACCATTTACAAAAACAGAAAGTTTCCTGGATTTGAATCTCGCTTTTTTCTTAGGAAGGTACTTTGTGAGATCTAAATAAAGAAAGATGCGACCAGCGTGATGGTTTTTATGTTCGAGTAAAAATCGCAATCCAGTTTCAGGAATCATTCGACAGACTTGATTTTGCAATCCGTACGCAGGAGAATCCTCTTCTAATTCATAAAACTGGTAAAGGGCCCAAGTTTTTAATTCTGGATACGTGCCAATATCTTCTGGCAATAACCCTTCCAGTGTTCCAAAATCATTGTAAGATTTGATCGGCTCTTCCGCAGAAATCTCTCGGAGTTGAAAAGCAACTGAGAAAAAGATTGCCGTGAAAAGAAGAGACTTTAGTTTCAAATGTAGCACCTAAATTTAAGTATCGGATTTTCCAACCAACTAACCTTGAAAATTATCAGATCCATAGATTCTTTGTCTGGACTCTTTCCGAATGGATCTGCTCTCACTCTAGGCAATTTTGATGGTATCCATTTAGGCCATCAAACACTTCTTCAAAAAACCGTCGAACAATCAAAAATCTTACATATTCCTTCTGTTGTTGTCACATATTATCCAAATCCTTCGGTGGTCCTTGGCAAACGACCCAATTTTAAATATTTGACTCTAGAAGAAACAAAAGAGCATCTTATTTCTTCATTTAACATTGATTATCTTTTGGTTCTTGAATTTACAGAAGAATTATCAAGAATGTCTGCGGAAGATTTTTTAGAAAAAATAATCATACAAAAACTAAATGCCAAGTACATTGTGATCGGATACAATCACTTTTTTGGTGCTAATAGAAGAGGTGACATTCATCTATTAGAGGCCAATACACAAAAGTTTGGTTATACGGTCGAATTGAAAGATGCAGTATTGAACGGTGATAAAAAAATATCTAGTTCTGAAATACGGAAGTATTTAGAAATCGGTGATGTGACTTCTGCCAATTTACTACTCGGTCGTCCTTTTTTTCTAGAAGGTATAGTGAAGGAGGGTGACAAAAGAGGTAGAACCATCGGATACCCGACTGCAAATTTGGAAATTCACAAAGATGTATTACTTCCTGCAATTGGAGTTTATGCAAGTTATACGATAGTCGATGGAAATAAATATATTTCTATGACAAATGTCGGAAAGAATCCAACTTTCGATGGACATAGTATGCATATCGAAACAAACATATTTGATTTTTCAGAAGAGATTTATAATAAAAAGATTCAAGTGCAATTATTACATAAAATCAGAGACGAAGTGAAGTTTGCTGGTATCGAAGAACTTAAAAAACAATTAGCGAAAGATAAAGAAGAAACATTAATGTATTTAAAGAAGTTTGATTAAATGATAGTTGATTCCTTTTCTACGAATTTTCCCTAATATTTTAGTATTTTTGTTTTCAGCTAACAACATATGATTGATAGAGTCTTTGGAAATCGCCCAGTCTTCCAACAATTCATCAAAATAAAATCCCTCTTCTTTTACACCTGAAGATTTAATCAGTAAAATATTTTTTCGGATCGGATCATCATCTTCCTTTAAGGGAAAGCCTGGTCCTGGAAACAAAGGAATGGATTTTCCTTTCAAAGTTAACATTGATTTGTAAGCTGGAATATTTTTTAAAATACGATAAGGTCGTTTAGGAATTAAAAAATAAATGCCTCCGGTTTTGAATGAGGTAAATATTTCTTTGCCATCTAAATCTATTTTTTGTTTGGTTAAATTTGTTCCTGTTAGGTTTTTAGCAACTTTTGTAATTCTATTTTTTAAAGCAGAATCCAAAAACTCTATGCGATCCTCACTTTTAATTTTTTCTAATATGTGATAAATCCCATCAAATTCTTCTTTCACATAACCTTTTTTGATTTTTAAGGTATGATACAAAACTTGGAGTTTTTTGACTCTTTGGAGAAAATAAGCAGAATTGTTTTGCTCTGCGAGAAGATTCATTTGTTTTAATGAATCTTCAATTGTATCCAAAAATTCACTTCCCTCAACGATTATTTTTTCAAAATCAATGACTGCTTGTTCTAAACGAATTTTCTCTGTAAAAAAAAGATTACTACTCGTGACTTTTTTAGAGGGAACGCCCATTAGTTGGCAAACTTTCTCTTTTTAATAGATAATATAATTCCAACGGCTGTCATTGCCATCACCAAGTGTGACCCACCATAACTCATAAATGTAAGTGGAACGCCTGTTACTGGCAGTAATCCAATCACGATGCCAACATTTATCGCAATATGAAAAAATATCATGGCAACGATTCCTGCCGCAAGTAATGATCCAAATCTATCTTTACTTTCAAAACTTATTTGCAAGCCTCGAAGAGGTATCGACATTAGAAAAAATAATAATAATACACTACCGATAAAACCCGTTTGCTCTGCCCAGGATGCGAAGATAAAATCTGTTCCCGCCTCTGGTACATGGGGAACTCTCCCTTCTGTCATCTCACCATGAAATAATCCTTTGCCAAAAACTTTTCCTGAACCAACAGCAGGTTTTGAGGCACGAAGTTGATAACCTGCTCCTTGTTTGAACTGATCAGGATTTAAAAATGCAGTGAGTCGAATCACTTGATTTTCACGGAAAGGAATCGATTTATGAACAGCCATCGCAGAAAGAATAGAGAGACCGATGATACCAATCGGAATATAATATTGACGAATGGCTTTAGATCCGCGAGCGATTCTGATTCCAATCATTGTTAAACTAACGAGTAGTAAAATGGCCCCCAAACTAATCATAAATGGTTCGTTTGAAAGTATTTTAAAACCGATGCTACCATATTCATCTTTGACAGTATCCGCAGCTTCTCGTATTAGTTGTAAATTTTTTTGATTTTGAAAACCAGGCATTTCAATTCCTGATATTTTTTTACCTTCAATGATTGGCCATACTTTGCCTTGGACTTGACTGACGAGGGAAACTAATTCGAGTTTATTTTCTTTTCTTAATAAATCAATCAATGGTTGAACCAATGTTAATTTATAATAAGCTAAATACATGGGAACGATCAAAGAAATACTACCAAATGTTAATAGGGAGCCAACATGAAGGATGTCAGCACCACCGAGAAATAACATGGTAAATAACATCGGTAAAAAGGAAACGGCTGTTCCAAAGTCGGGTTGCAAAATGATAAAAAGCATGGGAACCAAACAGATTATAAATGGAACAATCAATACCGTGATTTTGTGCATTTCTTTTTCGCGTAACACAAGGTATTGACCTAGCAAAATAACTGTGGCAAGTTTTGAAAATTCGGATGCTTGTAAGGTAATAGGTCCGAGTTTTAACCATGATCTAGCTCCACGGCCAGATGGTAAATATCCAATCCCAGGAATCAATGTTAGTATCAGTAACAATATAGAAAACAGATATATAAAAAGTGCATAAGAACCAATCAGTTGATAGTTGATTCTAGACATAAACCACATACTGCCTAAACCAACAAAGAAAAATATAAATTGTTTATACCAACGTCCCAATCCATCTGCGGTATTTGCTTCTTGGGTATAAAGAGTGAGTACGCCAGCAAGTGCCACAAGGCACACTGAAAAAATTAGAAAAAAATCCAGCTTCTCTGTGTTACGTTCTGCCATTAAAATGCTTCCTCCTCAACAGGAGCTTCTTCTTCCATCGTTTTGACTCTTGATCTATCCGTTCTCGGATAAGAGCCAGGAGGAAACGCGGCTTTAAATATTTCACGTGCGGCTGGAGCAGCAGAGGCAGCTCCACCTACTCCGTATTCAACGAATGTAGCAACTAATATTTGTTTTTCTGGAGGTGCATTGAAAGGCGCATAACCGATAAACCAAGCGTGGTTTGAAGAGGATGCACCACGTCGTCTTGTTTGTGCTGTTCCTGTTTTACCTGCCACTTCCGGCAAACCAGGAGCATTTAATACACCCGAAGCAGTTCCAGAATAACCTACTAAATACAATCCTTCTTTGATCGCTTCCACAGTAGATTTTTTAAGAGGTACATCTCTGAGAATAGAAGGTTGTGTTTTTTGAATGATTGAATTATCAAGTGGGCTACGTATTTCAGATATTAAGAAAGGTTTATAAATTTTTCCATTGTTGATGATGGCCATAAAAAACAATGCCATCTCAATCGGTGTCACGGAAATAAATCCTTGTCCAATCGACAAGTTTACAGTATCACCGTCGAACCATTTGTTTCCGTAAGTTCTTTTTTTCCATTCTGAACTCGGCACAAATCCAGTAATTTCCCCAGGTAAATCGATCCCAGTTTTCTTTTCTAGACCAAATAATCTCGAATAGGCGAGAATTGGTTCGGCACCTAACTTGTATCCTAATTGATAAAAGTAAACAGAATTTGATTTTTCTATCGCTTGGGCAAGAGTTAACTCCCCATGATTTTTTTTATCCCAATTGTAAAAAACTTGATCAGGTACACCTTTAAAAGTTGATTTTAAAGTAAAATTCGCAGGGCAAGAAAAAGTTTGTTTAGGATCATAATTAATTTTGTGTTCACTTTCCATAGCTGCAAGTGCTACTAACACCTTAAAGGTGGAGGCTGGAGGAAATTTTGATTGGATGGCAAGATTTAAAAAACCACCGTTATTAGAAACTCGACCAAAATGATTTGCTCTTTCTTGTTTATTTTTACCAGAAAGAATATTTGGGTCATAAGATGGGTTAGACGCCATAGCCAAAACTTCGCCCGTTGTCGGCCTTAGAGCAAGCACTGTGCCTCGGACTCCTTTTAATGCTCGGTAGGCGGCGATTTGGAGATCGCGATCTATGGTGAGAATTAAATTGTTTCCTGGTATCGCATGTTCGATGACACGTTCTTCTTCAATATTTCCTTCGGTATTTCTTTTTTGAATACGGAACCCATCTTGCCCACGTAGAATCGTATCATATAAAGATTCGATTCCTCCTTTACCGACAAGCTGGTAAGATTTTATCTCTTTCTCTTGGATATCGTTTGTTGTGGGTTTTCCCACATAACCAGAGACATGTGCGAGAGCTGGTCCCATATGATAGATTCTCGCAGGAGAGGAAACGAGATATACAAAACGATTTATATTATCTAAAACTAATATACGTTCTTGTTGTTCACGAGATATCCCTTCTAATAAAATAAAGGGTTCTCTGGATCGAATTTTTTTAATTAAACGACTTTCTTGGAGGTCTTTTTCAAAGTAAGCCAGTGGAATGGACAAGGCTTCACAAAATTTGATTATGTATTCTTTTACTTTTTTAGGATCGTTTTTTAACAAATTCGTATTTAATATCACATCAAGTGAAGCAGAATTTGAAACTAAAGGCTGGGAAGTTTCTGGTGTGATAAAATTTCGATCAAAAATTTGACCTCTATCTGCGGGAATGGATTCACTTCGCCGAACAAACCTTTCTGCTTTGAGAGAATTCTCACTTCCTTGTACGACTTGTAAGTTAAACAATTGGAAAATGTATATAGAAAGTGTAAAAACGATCATTCCAGTGAAGAAATAAAGTCTTCTTCGAAATGAACTTTCTAAACGAAACTCAGTGGCCGAACCACTCATTGTCTTACCTCATCTGGCTCTAAACGAAATGCCCAAGTAAATAAGAAAAAGAGGGCAGGGCCAATAAAAGCATTGTAAAGAGATACATATAAAAACGAATAACTTTGGTTAGAGTGAAAAAACATCCAAAACAAAAGATAAGTGATGATTCTAGAAAAAAGTGTAAAACCAAATACGTAAATAGTTATCGAAATATAATTTTCTGTATAAGCATTGCGCGTCACTTTTCCAATGATATATCCGATCAAAGAGTAAGATAAGGAATGTAAACCTATCTTATAATAAACCACATCATCAGGTCCGATCTCCCCACCTAATGCTGTATCTGCGAGAAGTCCTCCGATAAAACCCAACCAAAGTCCATACATCGCACCTTTTCTAAACGCAAAAAAGATGACAAATATGATCATAAAATCTGGTCGAATCGCATTACCAAGTTCAAACAAATTAGACCCATTTAAAAAATGAGATAACAACATTCCGATGATAATGAAAACTTTTTCTAAGATCATGGTGTTACCTCCGTATTGCCTGTGTCTGGCGGTGACGTAACTGGGATATTCTCAATTGGAGTTTCAGGTTTAATCGTAGACCTTTGTGGATTTAATATTGGTTTTTTAGGAGAATTGGACTTTTGAGAATTGTAATCTTTTTCTTTTGGAAAATCGATTTCACCAAAATAAGGGCCTTCGATCTGAATTGTTTTTTCCGCAGGCCACTCTTCTCTCCATTTTTCTGGTAATTTTTTTAGAACGATCACATTTAATAATTTGTCAAATTCTACAAATGGTCTCACATAAGCCGTCTTAAACGATCCGTTTCTCGCACCTTCTTCGATGATGATACCAACTGGAATTCCTTGTGGATAAACTCCGGAACCACCAGAACTAAATACTGGTTTTCCAATTTTACTAAAACCTTCTGTAAAAAAAGTATTTCCTGTGTTAGCTTGCGTTGGGCCCATGGGAAAAGTTCCTATGGCTTTCGGATCTATCACAATTCCAGAATCTATATAATCTAATAATACATCTGTTCCTCGTCCACTATTGCCTGTTAATGAGGCCCATAAGTTTGTTCCTGGGACAGAAACACCCATAGAAAAATTTGAGTTGATCAAAGGTTGCACAACAGCCGATCCTTTGGAAACAGCGATGATTTTTCCAACAAGGGCTTCTGTGAATCGTCCTTTATCATCTAGCGCCCGTGCTACGACTGGCATGTATGGTTTGATTCCGACTTCTGATCCTTTGTTAATAATAATTGTTCTATAAATGGAATTCAATCGAACACTAAGAACTTCTGCGCGGACTGCTGGATAATCTGTACGAATTGGAAAATTAAGCTCTTGTCTAAGGATTGCATTCTCAGCCTTCAAACGATCCACGTCTTTGGAGAGTTGGCGGTATTCTTCCATAACATTTAAACATGAGTCTCGTTCTTCACGAACTCTCTCGAACGACTCTAGTTTGTTATATGAACTTTTAATCAAACTTCCGAATGAGTCAAAGGAACCTGAAAAAAAATCGCCGACCCCTTGGAACGTGGCGATGCCTTTTACCATGAAATTTCCATTCCAGATAAGTGAGGTAAAAGAAAAAATAAGGACAAACCCAATCGAAAGGGCCTCTCCATTTCGGCTATATCGGTTCCAAATCATGGATATTATGTCACATGAAATAGAAGGGAAAGAAAAATTCAAGTAGTTATCTTTATTGCAATATTTTGACCAAAGAATTCGCAATTTACTGCTTTACAATGCCCAAAGTCGTTCCTACACTTCACAAGTTTTGAAGGTAATCTTTGAGAGATAAATGATTCATGTATTCTTTGATTAATTGGCTTGAATCTGTTTTTTTGGGAATTCCTTTGCCCTTATTAGAAGTTTGGGGGCGTTTCGGATACATTCTTGGTTTATTTATCATGATTGTCGCGTTTGGAGGGTTTACCTTTCGCCCTGGAGGTCGTTGGGGGTTTGGAAAGGAAAGACAATCTTGGGATCTTCGAGCACTTCTTAGCATTTTATTTACTATTTTTTTAGTTTTTGTCACGGGTTATCTGGGATCATTCCTCGTCCTAGTTCCCGGAGCCCAAACGTTTGAGTCTTTAAAGGACCTTTCTGTTTTTCTTTGCATCACTCTTTTTGGTTACCCAGCCCTCCTTGCGATTCCCTTTGTTTATGGTTTGTCAGATTTGATGGAAGGGGTACCACCCGAGTATCTTTGGGATTGGATACTTGGTTATTTTATCAACCCAGCTTGCTTTTGGATCGGATACCAATTGATAGGACGTTCCCCTGATTTTCGAAAATTCAGTGTTTGGTTAAAGTATATCCTTTTCGTCGCCATTTTTATGTTAGTGGAGCCATTACTTTGGGGTTATCTCTGCTCGACTCAATTCACTCCTGAAATTTCTTATCGAACCATTACACCTGCTTTGTTTTTCACGACAGCGATCACTTGGGTAATTGCCCCCTTTGCAATGTTAGTTGCATTGCCTATTGCCAGGAAATACGGATTCTTTTGGGCAGAGATTCCTGGGCATGTAAAAGAATTTGTAATCAGTTGGAAGGAAGGAAAGTTTTCAAATCCAGATGAAGGGATTGATTCGGAACGTCCAACGCAAGGACTTCCGATTCGAATGTTTCTTGTGACTCCCTTTATCATTCTCGTTTTAGTAATGGTCGGTATCACAGCGTATCTGGCATTAAAAAATTCAGAGTTAGGCGCCGCTAAACTTGCGTCGAGATTACACGAAGAAATATCGAATCACATACATTTTAGATTGGAAAACTATATAAAAGAAAATCCTGGAAAAATTTATCCCATACAAAAATCACAAATTCAATCTATCTTATCAAGTTCAACATTAACATCCGCAGGAAAGGCCTTTATTATTGATAGAAGAGGCCATTTGATAGCAACCTCAAATGCCAATTTGTCAAATGATAAATCGGAACTCGAAGTTTCTTTGGAATCTGAAAGGATCTATCAAAATATAGTAAAAAACTTAAATGAAAGATTTAGTGACTTAAGTTCGATTCAATCCCCGCATCAATTAACATTTGATATAGTTACAGCTAAACCATTGTCTAGACAAGTCTGGCTTATGCAAGTGACTCCATTTGATAACCAAACATTAGATTGGTTAATTGTGACTTCCATACCTTCATCTTATTATTTAGAAGGAGTCAATGCGGGAAATAGCCAAACGGCTATGGTATTCGCCATTGCACTTGTATTATCTTTGTTAATTGCAATTATTTTAGCAGGAATTGTTGCAGGACCAATCAGAAAAATTACCATTGCTAGTCGTGAGATTGCAAAGGGAGATTTCAGCCAACGAGTTCCACTTAGTAACTTAGAAGAATTGGGCGCACTTGCTGTTTATTTCAATAATATGGCTTCCCAATTGCAAGATTCATTTTCTCGAACAAAAACTAGCGAATCCCGATTTCGTAATATAGCAGAAACAATCGAAGATGTATTTTGGATCACTTCAACTAACAAAGAAAAAATTATTTATATCAGCAAAGCCTATGAAAAAATCTGGGGGAGATCATGTGAGAGTTTATATGAAGATCCATACCAATGGGTGAATGCGATTCATGAAGATGATAGGGAAGCTGTTAGAATCGCCAGTATTAAACAAATTGCAGAAGAATATGACTTAGAATATAGAATCATTCGTCCAAATGGTGAAATCAGATGGGTTCGAGATCGAGGTTTCCCAGCGCAAGATTTGAATGGGGAATATACCCAAATCGTTGGTGTGGCGAGAGATATTTCGGAAGAAAAACGATTTGTTAAAATGATATTGGATTTAAATACAAATTTAGAAGCTAAAGTGTTGGAGCGAACTGAAGATTTACGTAAAGCAAATGAAGAATTGAAAAATGCATTTATAAAACAAGAATTGGTGATGACGGAATTGGAAAATACTCAGGATCACTTATTGCGTTCTGAAAAAATGGCCGCATTGGGTCAGTTAGCCGCCGGAATGACTCATGAATTAAAAACACCACTTGGTGCCATCGTTTCCTCAAATAGAGCTATATTAGAAATATTGAATGAAGATATTGATTTACTTTCTAGCACATTGATGTCCATGAGTGAAGAAGATGGAAGAGTATTTCGTAGTTTACTGAAGGATTGTATTTCTTTACTCGCATCTCCAGATAATTTTCCTTCTCGGGCACAAAGAAAACAAATGAGTGAAGATCTAAAAAATGTTGGAATAGAAAATGTTACTAAAGTAACAGAGATGATTTTGGATCTTGGAATCTATCAAGTAAATGAAAAAATATTAGAACTTGTTAAAAGTGAGAATCATTTAAAAATTCTAAAATCATTATTATCAATTATTATTTTGATTCGAATGAGCAAAGTCATATCACTTGCAACAGGTAAAGCAGCGCATGTAGTGGATGCATTAAAAAATTACTTAAGACCAAATGGTGATGCCCAAGAGATAGAAATGACTCAAGTTGATATTATCTCCGAAATTGAATCGATACTCACTCTCTATCACAGTAAGTTAAAACAAGGCATCGAGCTGATTAAAGATTATCAAACGACTGCATTTTGTATAGGAAATGGGAATAAATTAAACCAAGTATGGATTAATTTATTAAATAATAGTTTGCAAGCCATGAATTACCAGGGTAAACTAGAGATAGTTGTTCGAGTAGAAAATCATTGGGTGGTCGTTTCCTTTACGGATTCAGGCCAAGGTATTCCTGAAGAGATAAAAAACAAAATTTTTGAACCATTCTTCACAACTAAGAAACATGGTGAAGGCATTGGATTGGGATTGGACATCACAAAAAAAATTATAAATCAGTTAGGCGGCAAAATTGAATTTGAAAGTGTTCCCGGGCGAACCAAATTTTCAGTTTTTTTGCGTCCTGCTGAATCAAAAATAGGAGGAGGCTGAGATATGGAAGATACAAATCAAAATCGTGCCATTGTTTGTGTAGACGATGAAGCTATACTCCTAATTGCTCTCAAACAAGAATTGAAAAAAACATTTGGCGATGATTACCAGTATGAGGTAGCACTCAATGCGAACGAAGGTATGTTACTTATAGATGACTTAGTTGAATCTGGCGTAAATATTTTATTGATACTTTCGGACTGGCTTATGCCAGGAATCAAAGGGGATGAATTTTTGGTACAAGTACATCGAAAATATCCTAACATTCGTTCCATTATGATTTCGGGCCATATTGATGATGCTGTGGTCGCGAAAGTAAAAAGAGAAGCTGGAACCTATGAAGTTTTCCCAAAGCCTTGGGATGCGGCTAAATTGATAGCGGCTGTTAAGCATTGCTGTTTGAATTAATTCTTTAAAATTTTAATTCGCAGAAAATAAAATCTGATTGTGTGATATTTTTTGTGCTTTTCCGTTCAGGGAGATAATTCCGTGTCCAGGTCTATAAACAAATGTTTGTAAGTTGCCATAATTTGGCAGGGTCCTATATTTTTTGCCCTTGACCTTCAAGATCATTTGACCATCCAATTTTTCATAAACGCGAGCAAATCCAGAAAATTTATTTTGTCTATAGGCAACTAACTCATCAGAATCAATATCAAATATTCCTTTAAATTCCTTTTTTTGATTCAAATTAGTTTTATTGTTATTATCTAATTTGCCAATTAATTCTAAATAAAGATACGAATCTTCACTTTCTAGATTTACGAAATAATGAATGAGTTGATTTAATAAATTTGATTTTGTCCGAAATAAATGCTCTTGTTCTTTTAATTTTAATTGAAAAAAGAAATGATGTAGGATTTTTTTTTCGCTAAGTTTGAGACCTCTTCGCGTCGCCAAACTATGTAGTTTGTACCAATTATACTTCGCATTTTCCATTCGTTTGGAAAAGTACGATGTAACTTTTATAATTATATAAATAAATAATACAAATAAACAGAACTGAAAAAAACTAGTAATCCCAGATTTGGGCCAGAGCCAGATAACTTTTTCAGGTGGCATTCAATTTAAGAATTTGAAAAAATAGAATTTAAGTCAAGCATCAAGAAACAAAATATTTGGTCAATAATTGGCGATTCAAAACTTTCAAATGCCCTTTTGTAGATTCTATGGCTCCAATATCTTTGAATTCTTTTAATGTACGTGAAAAAGTTTCTGCACGAATAAGCAACATAGACGCTATTTGGTTGTGTTTCAGTTCTGGAAATTCATCAGGCATATAATATAAAAAATGTGCTACACGTTGTTGTGCATCCATTGTTAGGCTACGGTTAATTGTTAGATTAAGTGTCTGTAGTTTTTCCAATAAACATTGGATTAAAAAATGATTTATTTTTGGGTCATTCACTATGAGTTCACGTAAGGAATTGATAGGAATGCGTGTCACTTTTCCATCACTGAAAAACCTGGCAGAGGCCGGATAATTAAAGTTACATAGACTTGCGAGTTCAGCAATTAAAGAGATAGGAGAAAAAAAACCAAGAGTGATTTCATTAGAATTAGAATCATACTTAAATAATTGAAGATTTCCTTCTATCAGCAAATCAAGATATACTGGAGTTTCGCCTTCTTGAAATAGAAATTCACCCTTTTGATACGTTTGAACTTTCGCATTACCGAAGTGTTGTAAGATAATTTCTTCCGTTAGAGGTTCAAATAGTACGTTTTTGAGCAATTTTAAATCCTTTTGCCATATAATTACGCAGCAATTGATCTATATCAATGCAATTTCTTTGATTTCAGAAATAATATTGAGATCTGAAAAAAGGAGTGGCTAATGCTTTCAAAATCGCAGGCTAGAGCATTTTTCCTAGGTGGAACGATACTATTTAGTGTCATTTTTCTAGCACTCACTGTTGATACCGTCCGACAAACAGCTGCAAGAACAAATGCAGTCAACCTAACGGAATCAGTGGTGAGAGGTAAGGAAATTTGGGAAAAGAACAATTGTATGGGTTGCCATACAATCATGGGTGAAGGTGCATATTATGCGCCTGATTTAACTAAAGTTGTGGAACGTCGCGGTGACGCTTGGATTCGTGTGTTTTTAGACGATCCAGAAGCAATGTTTCCTGGCGAAAGGAAGATGGTTAAATATAAATTCTCCGATGCAGAAAAGACAGACCTGATCGGATTTTTGGATTGGGTGGGAAAAATTGATTTAAATGGTTGGCCACCTAAACCAAACATTAAGCCCATTTTAAATACAGAAAACAAAAATGTATCCGTCAATACTCAATCAAATATAGCAGTGCCTGAAAAGTTTAGCCAATTATGCGTCGCCTGCCATGCGATTGGTGGACAAGGTGGAGTCGTCGGCCCAGCTCTAGATAAAGTTGGTAATAAGTTTAATGCAGAGTATTTAGACCGTTGGTTGAAAGATCCTCAGAGCGTAAAAGCAGGTACAGCTATGCCTAAACTTCCGTTAACTGATACTGAAAGGAAAGATATAGTAAGTTATCTTTCTACATTAAAATAGGAGGGCAAAAATGAAATTTAAATCACAGAAAATTGCGTTTTGGTTTTTTGCAGTCTGTATGTTGCTCTTAACTTTGCAAATTGTTTACGGTTTTATTATGGGATTTGCAAGAATCGGAATGGATGGACTACATGAGTACATTCCTTTCAATGTTGCTAGAACCACTCATACAAATTTACTCGTTGTTTGGTTGCTAACAGGATTTATGGGAGCCGCCTATTATATCATACCAGAAGAATCTGATACAGAACTCTATAGTGTTAAACTCGCTTGGATACAATTGATTTCATGGGTTGTAGTCGGTGTAGTTGCAATTATTGGATTTCACTTTGGATGGTGGGAAGGGAGAAAGTTTTTAGAAATCCCTAGACCGCTTGATTACCTAGTAGTAGTAAATGTGCTTACATTCTTATTTAACATTGGTATGACGATTTGGAATGCTAAAAAAAGAAGTACCACTCAATTAGTTTTGTATTTCGGTTTGTTTTCTGCCGCCTTACTTTATTTACCTGGAATGTTATATTTCGACAACCAAACAATGGATTCATATTTTCGTTGGTGGGTTGTTCATCTTTGGGTTGAGGGTGTATGGGAACTCATTATGGGTGGTATCTTATCTTTCTTGTTAATTAAGTTAACAGGTGTTGATAGAGAGATCATTGAAAAATGGTTATATGTTGTTGTAGGACTTACTTTTCTTTCTGGAATCTTGGGAACAGGTCACCATTACTATTGGATCGGTACTCCAAAATACTGGCTTTTGATCGGTGGATTATTTTCTGCCTTAGAACCGCTCGCATTTTTAGCAATGGCTATATGGGCATTAAATATGTATCGAAAAAAAGGAAAAGATCATCCAAACAAAATTGCTCTATATTGGACTCTTGGTAGTGCTATCATGTCTTTTATCGGAGCGGGATTTCTTGGATTTGCTCATACTTGGCCGCAAGTAAATCAATGGACTCATGGTACATTGATTACTGCGATGCATGGACATTTGGCTTTTTGGGGAGCCTACGCCATGTTAGTGTTAGCTGTAATCGCTTATGCATTGCCAAATTTGACAGGGCGTAAGTTGTTTAATGGAATGAATGGATATATTGCATTTTGGGCATCCAATGTGGGTATGTTAGGAATGACTGGCGCACTCGCAGTAGCTGGGATCACACAAGTTTATCTAGAGAGGAAGCTCGGTATGGATTTTTTAACGGTACAGAAGGAAGTAGAATTTCACTTCATTGGAATGCTTCTTGCTGCATCATTATTTTCATTTGGTATCGGACTCTATATTTATGATTTCCTTAGACATGGATTTCCAAATGATGAAGCCGTAGGAACAAATTCGGATGATCTCAATTAAGGAAAATCTATGATTCAAAAATTGGATACTCAACCGTTTTATCAAATTATTTCGAAAGAGGTTGAAGTGTTTCAAATGGCGGCAGAACAAAAACTGCCGCTTCTTTTAAAGGGACCTACAGGTACTGGTAAGTCCCGTTTTTTAGAGTATGTAGCCCACCTAATGAATCGTCGTTTAATTACAATTTTATGTAATGATGAAACTTCTGCAATTGATCTAGTGGGGCGTTATATTGTAAAGGGTGCCGATACTGTATGGTTAGACGGTCCATTGACAGTTGGTGTTAAGGAAGGTGCAATTGTGTATTTGGATGAAATTGCGGAAGCAAGGCCAGATACGATTGTGGCGATTCATTCACTCACTGACCATAGGAGGACTTTGTTTATGGAACGAAAAAATGAAGAAATCAAAGCTCACCCCGATTTTTTGTTAGTCGCTTCGTTTAATCCTGGTTATCAAAAAGGTTTTAAAGAACTTAAACCCTCTACAAGGCAAAGATTTATTTCTTTGGATTTTGAATACCCAAGCCAAGATTTAGAAGAAAAAATCATCGTAGGGGAAACACAAATAGATTCAAAAATTGCGAATAAACTCGTAAAATTTGCCAATTTAATTAGAAACAAACAAGAATTAGGATTAGCTGAAACTATTTCTACACGTCTTCTTGTTTCTTGTTCCCTATTAATAAAAAGTGGTCTGCCAATTCGTTTAGCTGGGAGAACAGCTATCATATTACCTTTGTCAGATGATAAGGATACAGTGGACGCCCTTCAAGATTGTTTCAATTTGATATTTTAGATTTATGGAATGGGATCAGCTTTTATTTTATAAGGGACTTCAGACTTATAAAAAATTAAAAAAAGTATTAAAACCAAAATCACCATTCTATGAATATAAAATTTTAGAGAATGAAAAATACCTTCTGAAATTAGCATTTTTAATCATTGGTAAGGAAATAAAAATTAGATTGGGAGATGGGCCAATTAGTTTAAATTCCAATCATCTAAATTTTCCGGAATCTATTTCTGTATTTGAAACAAAAGAGAGAAGTTTAAATTATATTAAAATGCTTTTGACTTATATTTTTCTCTGTCAAAAAGAAAAAATGACTCTCAACTTTCTATCAGCTAATGCGTATTATAAAATTCTTAGAAAGTATGAAGGATTTAGAAAAGATTTAAAGTCAATTCATAAAGAAGTAAAACATTTCAAATATAAACATCCAAAACAAATTGCTATATGGACAAAGCGCATTTCAGAAACTACAATTTCCAATGAAACCTCGTTTTCTTTGAGCTCAAATTTTAAAGTGTCTCAACCAACACCAAGCTCCATACAAAAACCAAAGTCTGAGTTTAAGTTAAAGTTTGATTTAGACGAAGCAGAGTTATTGGAAATTGACCGTAAAAAAATCGAAGAATATACATTGGGTCATAATTTTGAAAAAATAGAAACTGTGGAAGAGTTTGATGGACAATGGCGTGATTTGGATGGTTCCGATAATGCTGAAGAAGAGAGTGAAGCCCTCAGTGAATTGAATTTAAAATATATCATTCGAAGTGAAGATTCTGTTCATACAACAGTTAGTACTGACTCAGGTTCTGGAACTACTTTAGAAGTGAAAGAAGAGACTCAGCAAACAAGTAATTATAGTTATCACGAATGGGATTTTAAAGCACGAGCATATAAAGAAAATTATTGTTTTGTACAAGAAGAAAACTTTCAAGAGACTAAGTTAAATTATGCGATAAATGTGATTACAAAAAATAAACAAAGTTTTATGTTATTGAGACAAAAATTATTTTCACTTGTCCAAGAAAGAATTATTAAAAAAAAATTACCGACTGGTGACTCAGTCGATTTAGATGCCATGGTAGATCGTTATGCGGACTTAGTTGCTAAGATTACTCCTAGTGAATTAGTTTACACTCGTAATACGAAAGAAATATCAAATCTAACTTTATATTTCTTATTAGATTTGAGTTTATCCACGGATTCCTGGATCCATGGAAGACGAATCCTGGATGTTGAAAGAGAATCGCTTCTCTTGTTTGCTGAAGCATTAAATTCTTTAGATATACCTTTTGAAATTGGCGCTTTTTATTCACGAACGCGTAATCAATGTAAGTTTATGAGGATAAAAAGGGATAAGGATACTTGGTTAAATACTAGAGATAAACTCGGTGCTTTAGAACCTACTGGTTATACACGAATTGGCCCCGCCCTTCGCCATGCAGGTGTTTTGTTAGAAAAATCAAAGACGAGGCAGAAGTGGATCATTCTTTTAACCGATGCGAATCCGAATGACTATGATCGATATGAAGGGAAGTATGGAACGGAAGATGTCAATCAAGCTGTTAAAGAGCTGAAAAACAAAGGAATTTTTGTACATACTTTAGCGATTGGTAAAGATGAAAAACCAGTAATTCCTAAAATGATGAGAGAGGCAAGTTTCCAAATGTTGTCAGATCCAATTGGCATTTCTAATTCTCTCCAAAGTTTTTTTGCAAAAGCATTGAAAGTTTGATCTGTATCCATTCAAAAATCGAAATTTTATTCACTTGCATACCATATAGATTCAAAAAAGTTTTAATTATCAATTAGAACCTTTTTATTTTACTGGAGTCCCTTGGATGTTTCGAACCCTATCATTTTATATATTTTTTTTCACACGCGGATTGTTTAGCTTTATAGCAAGATGGAAAGCACGAAGAGTCAATTTACCAAATGTAGAAGAGTCCGATTGGGCTAAAAATACAGTTCCGCGCAGCTGGTCTAAAACCTTACTTTGGATAGTTGGTGCCAATGTTTCCATTTCAAAAGAGACTGATTTGCCAAGCGGTCCCGTACTCTTTGTTTCGAATCACGAGGGTAATTTTGATATCCCAACTTTAATTTCTTCACTTCCAAAACCATTTGGATTTATTTCAAAAATAGAGGTTTTAAAAATTCCCGTCGTCGGCTCATGGATGAAAATAATGAATTGTGTGTTTCTCGATCGGACAAATCGAAACGATTCCACAAAAGCTATGGCAACAGGTGTTTCCGTTTTGAAGGAAGGTCATTCATTATTAATTTTTCCAGAAGGAACTCGTAGTAAAGGTGGTGCTATGCGATCATTCAAAGCTGGAAGTTTTCGTTTGGCGATGGATGCAGGTGTACCAATTGTCCCGATCGCGATTAAAGGTACTTCAAATATTATGGAAAAAAATAATTCCATCATGAAACCAGCCGATGTAAAAGTGAAAATACTTTCAGCTATTCCCTTCAGTGAATTTGAAAAATTATCGAGTAAAGAAATTGCAGAAAGGGTAGAGAACCAAATAAAAAATGCTTTAATTACTTAAACATTTAATTAAATAGCATGTGATCCAATTCCTTTTTTTTATTTATCATTAGATTCTCAGCTGTATGAAGATAGGAATCAAAATCTTGATGATCATTTGATTTTATCGTTCCGCAATAATGAAATAATATTTTTTTATTATGATTTGGTTGAATGAATTTTGGATCAGATGAAAAACTCATCATTCCGCTAACTACAAATACATCTAAATCAATATTATATTTATAAGCAATTTTCATCACACCAGTTTCAAAAGGTTGAATGTCTTCTGTGAATGTGCGGCGACCTTCAGGATATAAAAATATAGATCTTCTATTCAAAACATCTAATACATTCTTTTTAAAGTTTCTAAAATCTGGTTTTATTTCTGAATAAATAACTGCCTCCACAATCCTTGAATGCATCATAAGTGGAATGATTTTATATCTTTGAATTATATCACCTCCAAGGTATGATAAGTTCACATCTTTTGACTTAGACAAATAGGGCAATGAAACGATCAAAGGAACTTCCAATGAGTTCGTATGATTACAAATCAAAAATCTTTTTTTGTTTTCCGGTTTCCAATCACCAAGATCGAATTCTAATTTTCGGCCAGTTAAAAATAAAAATACCCTTAACCAAAGATAGGCTAAATAATTATTTATCCGATTAGAAGCTTGGTCATGTTTGGTGATCTTAAGAAAGTAAGAAAGAGTAAGACCAATGGGAAAGTGTGGTAAGATTACTGGAATAAAGTAACAAAGCACAACATACAAAGAGAGTTTAGACATAGTTTTACCTTTCAAAAGATAAGACTATCAAAGGAGTAAACAGGAATAATGCAATCCTTTTGGGATAAGATTTCATTATCATAAGAATCGATTTTAATTTGTATAAATAATTTATATCATAAAAATAAAATATTCTTAACTAGATAAACATTACATAGAAGATATTACAATTCAATCAAATAATTATTCAATCTAACGGTGATAGATATTGGCAAATTGATTATCAATAGGATTTAAATAGTTTATAGATTGAAAGTTCAACTTTAAATTTAACTTAAAAATTCTAAAATCTTTCCAACAACTAACTGTGATCTTAAGATCAATCGGTGACCCAATCCTTCAGTTTCAAAAAGTTCCGATTTTTTCCAAGCCTTTGCAACGGCCCGTCCTAAATCAATAGGAATTTCGATATCATTTTTATCATGAATCACTAACAACTGATTGTTAAATTTTTTTCCAGCATATTCTAAATCAATACTACTAAGTGGTCGTTTGACTTTTCTTTCGATGATGGATCTCATATAATCACCTTCGATAGAACTTAAATTGAATTCTTTACAAAAGTTTTCTCTAAGTATTTCTAATTTGAGTGGTGGGGCAATATATACTAATTTCTCTGCAGTAACACCTAATTCTTGTGCAACGGTTGAGACTGCGCCTCCAAATGAATGAGAAATAATTATTTCTGGATTCCCAACGATGGATACTAGTTGTCGTATCGATTTTGCGGATATTACAATATTTGAATATCTTCCATTAGAATTTCCATGACCTGGTAAATCTATACCAAAGACATCATAGCCTTTAGCAACGAGTTCAGGGATAATTTTAAAAAAATTGCCAGTATTTCCATTCCAACCGTGAACAAGTAGAATTTTTTGACCATTTCCTTTCCAATGATAATACTGGATGTTTTGATTTTCAAAATGAAATATATCTTCCTCAGCGATAGATAAAATTTGAATTTCTTTTCTTGATAATTCTTGTTTTTGCGTACTGAGGAAAATGCTACTCGTTACATAACCAATAAACTCGGGATGTTTTTTAGCAAATTCCAACTTTTGGTTGATTCCGTGAATTTTCCCTCTGCGATAAGGACGAACGATCGTGCTATTATTTTCCATGTTTTTATCCTATAATCTTAATTAATCTAACAATTTATGTTGCATTTAATGATTTAATTTGCTACTTATCAAATTTGAATCTTTGTAATCATTTCATTTAAGGTAGATTTGGCTCTAACTTTTGCCTTCGGGTCTTTTAGTAATCGATTATAAAAATGGAAACCTAAAATAATGCCCCAAATTTCTTGTATGATTTGATTTAAATCCGCTTTTTGGCTTATTTCTTTTTTTTCGACAGCTTCTAAAAAGAATTTTTTTAATGTTTGTTGCCATTCTAACTGCGATTTTACGAGAAAATCTCTAACTATACCTGGTTTATCATCATATTCTAAGCTTGATGAAAGAAAAATACATCCACCTGGTAACTCAGCTTTGGTGGACCAATTTAACCATGAATTAACTGCCGTGATAATCCTTTCAATTCCGGGTTTGGTTTTTAGTGATGGGTAAATAACGTTTCGCCTGAATAATTCAATACCTGATTTTAAAACATCAATTTGTAAATTTTCTTTAGATTGGAATTTGGCAAATAGTCCGCTTTTGGACATCTGCAATTCAGTAGCAAGGGTTCCAATGGTTAATCCATCTAATCCATGCACACTGGCAATTTTTAAAGCTGAATCTAAAATGAGGGATTTTGTATCTTCGCCTTTTCCCATAAATATAGTACGACCGTTCGTTTAAAATTTGTCAACTATTTTTGAAAAAAAATCAAACCTTAGTTTAGAAATAGTAATAAAACTTGAAATTTAGTTTATTAATTAGGGAAGAATGGCTATTGTATTGCAAATTGAATCAATATCATAATTCAATTTTGATTTTAAGCAGGAATTCCAAGAGATTTTTGACAATTCTGATTCAGGTTTTGAAATTAAATAGTATAAATAATTAGAATCTGGATTTGAAATTAAATTAAATTTTACTTCACTTGAATTAACGCATTTATTGCTCCAATCAATAGTTAAGAAAGTTTTTTCACAAACAAAACCCAGAATTGTTTCTGACGAAACTAACCCGTCTGTTCTGGAAGTTCTATAACTTATATGCCAAGGATAAGGATTGATCGGAATATAGTAGTGAGTATCATTTAGAAGTTTATGATATTGATTCCAATCAGAATGAGAAAGTGATTTTTCTGATTCAAATTCCTTATCTTTACCTAAACTATAAAGCAAACAATTTGCAAAAAAATAAATGATTAGAATATATAATTGATACTTTTTCAAATTTAAAGGTAGAAATCGAATGATCAATAGAATCACAGAACTAAATAACATAAAGTTCATACGATTAAATATAACGAATGTTTCTCGATTTCTTAAAATATTTGCATTTGGCATTGATAATTCGACTAATATGATACTTCCGATGGATAAGTATAACAAAAGGACTGGGGAAAAAAGAAATTTAAATAAATTACTTAGTTTTAGTTTGTGAATGAAAAAAATCGGAAATAGGATGAATAAAATTCCTATGTCAAAGAATAATATTTTTTTTAGATTTAAATAAATATATTCCATCGAGTATAGAAGTATTTTAAAATTGCTAAGATATGATTTAATGTGATTCAACTCAGGATGATTTGCCTTATAATTTAACATGACTAGAAGTTCAGTAAAATTGAAAGTAAATAGAATCATGAGAACGAATAATAGTTTTAAATTCTTTTTCAAAATAGAATAAAGAATTAAGAAACTAATTATAGGTAAAAATAGAATCATCGTTCCTTTAGAACAAAGAAAAATGCCAATAAGGAAAGATATAAAAATATCTTTGGTAGTAACCAATGTTTGAGTAACTCTAACTAAAAATAATATAATTATCGGTATACTAAAGTATATAAAATTTGTATAAGTTCTAATTTCATAATTTGGTAATAATCCAAATAAAATTGAAAATAGAAAAATCACATTTTTGTTTCCGTAAGTTAGGCGAAAATAATTCAAATTCCATAGGGAACAAAAGAATGAAACAAAAAAAATAGCGCAAAATTGTGAAGCAAAATTATAGTATTTAACAATACCTAAAATTTTTACTATAACAAAAGCCAATAAACGTGGAAATAAAGGAATATAACTAAAATCAAGTTTGGTGATATTTGCCCAAATTCCTTCATAAAATGCCGTAGTAAAATAATTATTGCCAGCTTCTGCCCAAATCTCCGCTCTATAAGATAAAGAAGGATATGAAAAAATATTATGTAAAAATATTATTACGAAGGCAAAGATAAAATGAGAATTGATTCTATGCATCTGATTCGCCTTTCCAAATCGGTATATTTGATAATTTAGTACAAATTGCGTCGAAGATGATATTTTCATTTATTATAATGTTCTTAAATAGTTCGATATCTTCTTTTCTGCCTTGTAATTCGGGAGAGACAAGGCACAATTTAAAGCCATTAGATTTTAATATATTATAAGTTTTATTATCTAAAGGAAATTTAGTAAAACAATCTACCCATACCCAGTCAATTTTCCCACTTAAACTTAAAACAGTTTCGATAGTTTCAAATTCAGAAAACCTGACTGCGATATTTTTTTCCAATTGATTTGAAAGTTGAATAATCATCGGAAAGGAAGAATCCAGAAAAAAATATTTATGAATATTGAATTTGGATAATAGCTCTTTGACGCGGTTTTCAATTCGTTCTGATTTAACATTGCATATCATCAGTTCGTGATTGTATGATTTCAAATACTCTTCAAAGTTAGTTCCAGCTTTAAATGGATCATGTTGGATGATTATTTGATTACCATTATCACGTAAATCAAGTTCGACTCCGAATTCAAGAGGAACTGATTTTAATTCTTCAATTGTATTGATTCTGTGAGCAATATAAAGCATTGTTTTTAATTTATTAATCTTTGTTTCAATTTTTTTGAAAAATCTAATGTACGTTTAATAAATTTGATCTTGGATTTTATTCCCGTATTCCAACTTGAATGCCCATGAATTCGCGGCGGGAATAAAACATCAAATCGAATCAAATTTAATTTTTTGACTTTTGCAAGATAGTATGCATATAGATCTAATGAGAAATCAAACGGTGGGTCAATCCATGATTCAAAAAAGCTTTTATGGAATAAATTTGGTTGTGCATTGATATCCCAGAAAATTTTTTTCAAATACATACTTTCAAATAGGCTCATACCAATTGTGAAAAAAAGGTCAAATATCCCTCTACCTTTTCTATTTCCTTTAACGTATGATAGATGAGGTTCTTTTGAAAATTCCAACAATTCAAGAGCCTTTAGCAAATCAGAAGGATCAGTTTGCATATCGGCGTGAGTCCAACCCAAAAATTCTCCTTTTGCAATTTTTAAACCAGTAAGAATTCCATAACCGTAACCTTGATTTATTTCAACATTAGCGATTTTTAAAAACTCAAACTTGGTTTTTAGCAAATTTAATTCATTCGCCGAATTGTCAGTCGAACCATTGTTAACTAATATTATTTCTATATCCTTTCTATTTATCACAGAATGCAATTTATTTAACAACAATGGTAAATTCTTTTCTTCATTATAACAAGGGATGACGATTGATAATTTCATCTTTATTTCCAGATTTATATTAGTAAGCTATTTGGAAAAAATGTTTCCAATATTCATAAGTTTTTAGATCATTTGGTGTGCCATAACATAAGTAATGATCAATTTCAAATACTTTCACTTTTTGTTTTTTTTCAATCAATTCATTCATCAATTCATCAATATAAAATTCATTATTGATTCTTCGATTTTTTGAAAACATTACTTCATAAGCATTAAAAAAATCTTTCGCTTTTTTAAAATAGAATGAACCAACAATCGCATGATCTTGCACTGGATTATCAGAAATGGGAATTTTGCAAGAAACTGAAATAGCATTATTGCCTTCTGTTTTTACCCATCCGTACATTTTTGGATTTCGTTTAACAGTCGCATTATTTCTAAAAGTCCAGATACATGCATCTACTTGCGCATCATTCAAAATTTTTTTCCATTCCAGTTCATTCCAGGTCATTCCATTGTCACACGGCCCGATAAATAATTCAGAATTTTCTGGAATCAGATCCTTTGCAAGTGAAGCGGTAGTCGCCTGACCCTCTGTTAAATAATCTATAGAGATAAATTTAGAATTTGGAAATTCCTTTAATAAGGTTTCCTTAAGAGGAAATTGAGATTGATGTTCTTCTCTTATAACAAATATCCAAAGATCTGCTTGAGGTAAAGATTGACAAGCTTCTATAATCATTGGTTTTCCATTAACATCAATTAGTGGTTTAGGTAAAGTATAGCCTTCATCAGAGAATCTTTTTCCAGCTCCTGCCATTGGGATCAAATTAACTCGCATTATACTGCCCTGATTCCTTTTTCTTTTTATTATTAAAAACGAAAAAATTCGTTCCGAGAAAATTCAAAATTGTTGAGATACAAATTGCAAAGATATTTCCGATTTGAGCATTGAATAAAGCGATATCGTCAACTATGAATTTTAAGAAAATCGTACTAAGCACAAGGGAAAATGTATAAACGATTAAATATTTAAAAAATACATCCTTATGTGTAACATCTGCTTGTTTTTTATATGTCCAAGTTTTATTTAAAAAGTAACCAACAATTAATCCAATTACATATCCCATTATGGAAGAGATGATATAATGCATAAAATTCATAAATAAAGTAAATGAAAGATAATTTATTATGGTACTTATGCCACCAACAATTAAGAAACGAATCAAATTTTTGAATGTCTGATTCAGAATCATTTTGTTTTTGTAAAAAAATTAGACCAATACAAATATTCTTCAAGGTCTTCCGGAGTTCCCCATTGTAACATAAATGGGATTTCGTAAATATAAACTTTTAACCCACTTTCGACTAACTGATTGTAAGTTAGTGAAACATAATATTCTCCATTCAATTCTATATTTTTTTCCATCAAGGCATTGAATGAGTTTTTTAAAATTCTTCCATTTTTGTAATAGTACGTTCCAGAGGATTGGAAACAATCCATCTTGTTAGGTGTAAAAGTATGTTTTTCTTTAATTTCAAACATCCAATTATTTTCTTCTCGCATAGAGGCATAAAGATTTGGATGCAATAGATGAGGATGAAAGCCTTTGTAAGATATTACACAACCATCACATTCATTTTCACTGACCGTTTTTTTGAAATTTTCAAAATTCCAACGCCATGAAAAATCGCAATAGTTAACGATACATTGTTCATCATCATTTATTTTTTCGTAAGCACGCGATACTGCATAAACGGGGCCTTTCTTATGAGGCTTTATAGAGATGATTTCCGAATTAGGTGCAATAGAATTTAATAATTCTCTCATATTCGTTGTTTGGAGATGATCTTCGTTGCAAATAAATATAAAATTTGAATCTTTTGGAAATCTTTCGACAACATGTTGAATGATAGGCTTACCTTCAACTTGAATTAAAGGTTTAGGTTCTTTGTAACCAGCCTTTAAAAATCTTTGCCCAGTGCCTGACATTGGAATTATTATTTTCATATTATTTATTTTGCCTAAATTTTTCAGATTCCCAATTACCTAAATAAGCTAGTTCACTTTTAGGTAATGTGATAATATCATTTTTACCAGCCAATTTCAAACTTAATAAATGCAATTTCATTACTTCTTCCATTTCTTTCGCCTTACGTAAGTTTTTTGCGAAAAAGTGAAGTTTGCCATGCCAATATACAACTTTCGGAAGTTCATGATACTCAGTTTTGTATTTTAAAATTTCTTTTTTATCGAGAGTTTCATTAGCCATTAGAGCTTTAGCGCCATTAAAAACAAAACTATCGGGGAAAGTTGGATCAATATTTAAAAATTCAAAATTTGATTCTAAAATTGAGTTTATTTCTTTATCATCTGATGAATAAAATATTCCAGTCATTTCACCTAGCGAGTGATACATTGAGTTGAGTGTTTCACTTTCTCGAAATTTTTTAAAATTATATTCCAGTTTAGTTTCAAGTTCGAGTAAAATTTTTTCTAACAATCCCCAAGTTTCTAAATAAGTATCCCCATTTATAATCAATCCATGGTTTTTTAAAAAGATTACATTTGGTAATTCTTTAGAATTTTGTATTTTATCTAAAAGTAAAAGTGCGAGTTCAATACCAGGGGTTCCATAATCAACTATACATGCATCTGGAAATAATTCTTTTATCGTCTTGATTCCATTATCTGAAATTAAGAAAGGTAAAGTTTGTAATGGATGAACATGGAGAGTAAATTTTCGAAAGAAAACATGTAAAAAAGTTTCGATGGAAGGACGCTGCGTTGTCGTTGAATTACTTTCCGTTAAAAGTTGATTCGCTTTCTTTTCTTTATCTTCTTTTGAAATTAAAGATATCCAATCAATATTAGAAATTTGTTCCTTTAATGATAAATAATTTACGATAGAATAACCAGAATCCAAGGAAACTTCTGACAATAAACAACCTGATGATTTAATCCACATTGAACCATTATTATCTTTAACACTTGTATTGCCCCCACCAGCTTGTGTGAGATCTAATCTCATGCCAGCACGTTTTGACATAATCACAAAATCCGAAAAATCAGGATTCATTTATAATAGTCCTTAGTTCAAAAAAGTTCTGGAATTGAGTAAATGATTTTTTCTCTTTGATAACATTTTCATGTTTTTGATTAAAATAAAAAGCAAATATTCCTACGTTAGTTGCACCAAGAATATCCTTTTCCCAATCGTCACCGATCATGCATACTTCGTTAGGTGACAATTTAACCTTATTGAGAGCATTTAAATACATATATGGATGAGGTTTTTCATGACCAGTTTCTTCGCTTGTTACGATTGATATATTTTTAGATTTTCCTAATCCAAGTGAGATTAATTTTTGAAATTGAATTTGGGATGTGAGGTCAGTGACAAAACAAATTGGAAAATTCTTAATTAATTCATAAAATTCCAACCAACCGGATTTGGGTTTCATATTTGAAATAAAATTATCCCAATAGATTTTTTCGGCACCGAAAGCTATTTCTGGAACTGGAATCTGTAAATTTTCGCAAATGATTTGAAAATAAAACAAACGACTGTGCGATTGCGCAGTCCCTCTATTTCTAAACTTATTAATAACTTTAGCTTCATCATATTGATTTTTCAATTCTGATATAGTTATTTGAGTTTTATTCGCAATCCACTCTAAACTATTCTGGAGGGCGACTTTATGAACTGGTTCATAATCATAAATCGTATTGTCTATATCTATTAGAAAACCTTTATATTTCATATTGTTATCCTCGTCGTCTAAGACGATCACTTATAAATAACATTAATATATAATTCCTAATTGATGTTAATCCATCACTCCATTCAATTCCATCTGATATAATCTCTTCTTTGTTAAGAACTGATTCGTCTAGAATAGGCTTTAAATCAATAATCGATGTTAAATTAGATATATTCAATATTTGTTTGCTAAGATCTATTTCATAGTCATGTGAATGTTGGAGTTTGTTTTTTTCTAAAAAATCAATTAGTGGTTCCAAATTTAAAGACGAATCAAGCCTAATTTCGAGTGAAACTTTTGGTCTATGATCCATATTGCCAATTTCAAAATCATCATCTGAATACAAACGGAAAACAATATCCGCAAATTCTTTTTGCGGATAAATAAACTTCTGAGCATCTTCATTCCGTTTATTTATCTGTTCTAATATTTTTTCTATGGAATAACCTCTCTCTTTACTATCACGAATAATTTTCCAATGTTGTCTTAATTTTTCATCAGTATCCAAATATATTTTTAAATCGAGAGCCTTTCTTGAAATAGGTAAATAGAAAGTATGTAAACCGCTAATTAATATAAAATCCTTTGAACGAACTCTTTTTGGGTGTGTAAATTTTCCTGTATGATGGTCATAATCAGTTCTTAGAATTTCATCTCGACTTTTTAATTGCAAAATTTGTTCGGCTTGTCTGTGCAGAAAATTTGCTTTAGGATTAAGATGTGTTAATTCATCCCATTTATCATGACCTCGTTCCCACTTGTGATCTCCGTCACCTTCTAATTCTACGACTCTATCAGATGATAAAAGTTTTTTTAATGCATTCAGTAATGAAGTTTTTCCAACACTACTATCTCCGGCTATACCAATTACAAATGGTTGTTGGAATTTATATATAGAATTACTGAGAATGCCATACCTGTATAAGGCAAAAATAAAAAGTGAAAGGGTTGCCTCCATTCCTGTAAATGTAATATTTTTGAAAAATTCTGAATTAATTTTTAATGAAATGGGAGTTCCTAAAAATTTTAAATCTGATATATTTGAACGAAAGAAAAAAATACTATATGATAATATTAGAATGTTTAATAATCCAAAAAGAATATATATGTTAAAGTTTTTCTTTTGCTGTTTTGCTATAAATATTGTTACAAACGGTAGAATCCATATAAACCAACCCGGTGCTGGAACGATTAAAGATATTAGCACAAAGAACAAAATTCCCAAAAAGTTAAGAAATAAATCTGCATTAATCTTTTGGTAACTAAAAAAACGAGCATAAAGTATAGTGAGTGCGAATATAGGTAAAATTAATTTTAAATCTCCCATCCTATAGTAAACATCGTATGCTCGCGCTTGTTGTTCATTCGCGAGAACGAAATGTTGAAAGCCTTTGGAGTCTAAAAATGGACATATGAAAATAAAAATCGGAAATAAAAGGATTAACAAGTAGTAGATGGAAAACTTCTTTTCATAATTTTTAAATATATAAATAAGTAAGATTGGAAGTGCGGCAATAACATGAAATTTAGTACTGAAGCTTAAGCCAAACAGTAAAGCGGATTGCCATAATTTCGCTTTCATTAAAAAATAGATCGAAAAAATTAATAGAGCAGTCGGGATCAGATCCAATTGAGAGTGAATAAAATTTGCATAGAGAATGATGGGAGATAAAAAATAAAATATAAGTATTTCCTTTTTTTTTGAAGGAATGATTTTTAATAGTATAATATAGGTTAGAATATCAAAAACCAATAAACTAAGTTTTGATATAAAAATTGCCAAGTAATGTCCTTGTCCAAATAAACAATTTCCAATAAAAACGAATGGAGTTAACACGAATAACATGAGAGATCCATATGGAAAAGGAGATGGTAAATTAGGATCCCAGTTTCCTAAATAAAGGTTCCAAGGATTCAAGCCAGTCTTAATAAAATCAGAAATAAATGGGTAAAATAAATTATCAAAATAATCCGAAGAAAAAAAATACAAAAATGATATTTTGACAAGTATAATTAGATAAGTGCTTAATAATTTCATTTTTTAATTTATAAGGCAGTAACTTTAGTGTTTCGATCTTGATTCAAATTTTTCAATTCCATTCAATTAGTCGATCATTTTTGATCTGAAATATTTCAGTTTAGAATTTTTAGAAGTAAAGAACTGAAGTTGATTCGAATTCCTTTTTTGGTTTTAGATAAAAATATTAAGCGAAAATTAAATCTATGATCAATTTATTTTTGACTCAAAGAATTTGAAAAATCAAATAACACTTGTACATGTTATATGACAATATAAACAAATAAAATTTTTTGAAAAATATACAGTTTTTATTAAAAATATTGTAAGAATATTAGGTATCCTCTTTTTCTCTTTTTAAGTTCTACAGCAACAAATTTTTCAATCAAGCTCACCTTCACGTATTGGTACGGGAGAAAATCCACCAAGAAAGTGAAATACTGTTTCTTTTGTGATTAATAAATATAATATAAAACTAAATTGGCACTTTAAAATTTAATTCTAAAAAGTTCGATTTGATGAAAATTAATCGTCTTTATAGTTAGCCTTATATTTTAAATATGGAAAGTCTTAAATCGAAGATATTACAGTTTGTCCGCGAATTGCTATTGATTTTCTTTGTTACAATCGTTTATTTGATCGCTGGCAAAATGAGTCTAAATTTAGCTTCCTTGGATGGCTATAGTACCCCAGTTTGGCCACCTGCAGGGCTTGCACTCGGATTTGCTGTTATATTTGGAAAGAAAGTTTGGCCTGCTATTTTTTTAGGAGCCCTTTTTACAAACACTCCTCAGATTTCTTCCTTCGAAAATTTTATTTCCTTAATACTTCAAAATCCACAAAATATAACCATTTCTTTAGGTAATGCGACATCTGCTTTGCTTGGTGCTTTTCTATTGAAGAAATACAGCGATTCAAATTTAAATTTATTTCAAATTCATCAAATTATTATATTTTTTGTATTCGCTGGACCCTTAAGCTCCGTCATAGCTGCGTTAATAGGTAGTTTATCTCTATACTATTTTCATATTATATATTTTGAATATCTCTTTCAGGCTTGGCTTACTTGGTGGATGGGTGATTCTATCGGTATCATCATTTTTGCTCCACTAGTAATTCTGATTTGGAAGTGGTATAATAAAGAAGAAAGTTTAATCAGACTTTCTATTTTTGCATCTGCAATAATTGGAACTTTTACTTTCACAATAATGATTTTTTTCTTAACTAGAAGTTGGGAAAAGGACTTTTTATCAAATAGAATTAAAGCAGATGGGATAATTATAGCGAAGTCGATAATATCTCGTTTTCATGAACATCAAAGTATAGTTAGATCTTTGGCATCATTTATTTCATTATCAGAAACTCTCGACAAAAGGAAATTTGAAACATTTGCTAAAGAAAGTTTAGCAGAAGCAGATAGTGTTACAGGGCTATCATGGAATCCAATGATCCAACATACAGATAGAAATTATCATGAAAAAATAATGAAAGCTGATTATGAGAATTCAATTGGAATAACAGTCCTGGAAGATAAAAAAATAATATTATCCCCAAAATTTGAAGAGTATGTTTATGTGAAATATATTTATCCTTATGAAGAGAATAAACAGGCATTAGGTCTCAATATTTTTTCGGATAAAGAAAGAAAAGAGGCATTACTTAGTTCAATGGAAAGAAATGCATTCGAAACCACTTCACGAATTTCTCTTGTGCAGGATCATCAAAATAATTTTGGTCTCTTGTTTTTTTATCCTATAACTTCTGCCCGCGATAGAAAAGGGTTTGCTACAGCTGTTGTTCGCATATCTACAGTTATAGAGAAAGCCTTAGCAGGTTTCGAACAGGATGAAATATGTATTAAAATTCAAGAATCAAAAACGAACGGAGAAAGTATAATTTTTTCAAAAAATTGTTTAAATTCTGATGAAAAAATTTTCGAAGAATATACTTATTTTCAAAACATTCCACTCGGAACTCATATACTCAATGTTAAACTGCAAGCTACCAAAAAATACTTTATTGCCAATTTAACAAATGCATCGCGATTTATTTTAGTTATCTCTTCTATTCTCACTGGCTTACTCGGAATTCTAGTTTTGATAGTAATGGGCAAAGAAAAAAGCATACAAGATATTGTTGAAAAAAGAACTTTTGAATTAGAAAATGCAAACAAAGTAAAATCGGAATTTTTAGCCAATATGAGTCATGAGATTCGAACGCCAATGAATGGTGTTTTGGGTATGCTCACTTTATTAGAAATGACAAAGATTGATAATGATCAGAAGGATTATATAGAAAATGCTAAAAAATCAGTTATTTCACTTCTAATTATAATTAACGATATATTAGATGTTTCAAAAATGGAAGATAAAAAATTAGAGATAATTCCATTAGCAACTAACATAAATAAACTCTGTCGGGATGTTCGATTACTTTTTGAATCAGATACTATACATAAAAATTTAAATTTTCATTTGAATTTAATGAATTATGATTCGGACTTAATTGCTTTAGTAGATGAGAATAGATTAAGACAAATATTAATCAATTTAATAGGCAATGCAATAAAATTTACATTTCAAGGTTCAATCAGTTTAGAAGTAAAATTAAATGAGGATGAATCATTTCTAATCTTTAAAATCATTGATACTGGAATAGGTATTTCTGAAGAAAATATTCATCGACTCTTTGATCGATTTGTCCAACTCGAAGATGCAAGGACAAAAAAATTCGAAGGTTCAGGATTGGGTTTGTATATTTCGAAACAACTTGTTAACATGATGGGTGGAGAAATTTCAGTGGATAGTAAACTTCATTTTGGGTCTACTTTTCAATTTACAATTCCCTTTGTTAAAAATGATAAACTTAGCATTGATGTAATGAATCCCTTGCCGAATTCTTTGGAATTAAGAAAAAATATCAGAATCTTAGTAGTGGAAGATAATCTTTTAAATCAAAAATTTGTGCTAAAAGTTTTAGAAAAAGAGAGAATAGAAGTCTCTCTTGCTTCAAATGGAAACGAAGCAATAGGTTTATTAGATGAATCAATGCAAAAGAATACGGATAAATTTAATTTGATTCTTATGGATATTCAGATGCCTATCTTAGATGGACTTGAGACTACAAAATTAATTCGAAAAAGATCAGATATTTATTGCACTATTCCGATCATTGCCCTAACAGCGAATAGCATGGATTCACAATTAAACGAATATTTTGAGAACGGAATGAATGCCTGTGTTAAAAAACCTATTATACTATCTGAGCTGTTGGGAACTATTTATAAATGGACTTAAGTTTCATTTTTTAAAATAAATCTTTTTAATTATTTATACATTTGATTTTTGATATTCTTCAGGGGTAAGGCCAATTGTTTTTTTAAAATCTTTAATAAAGTGAGACTGATCAAAATAATTCATATCTAAAGCAAAATCAGCATAATTAATTTTATTTGCTTTCTCCAACCGTTCTGCTGCTTCATGAAGCCTGAACCTTTGGATTACCCATTTGGGTGTGGCTCCCACATATACATGAAATAGTCTTTGGATCTTTCTTTCACTCATTGTAAATATTTTTGCCAATTGGTTTACAGTTTGAATACTACGATGGGATTTAATTTTCTCTATAATTTGATTTATAATTAGTATATTAGGATCGTTATCGGGTAGAATTGACTCTAACCAATTTTCGATATATTTAATTTTCTCAAAGTCTGATTGCAAAGATAAAATTTTATTATCTAATGTTATATTATAAGACTTTAATATAGTTTTTGTAACGTAAGTTTTATTACTAAGATTGCTTATATTTTGTTTGCAAAAAGGGTAGAATGCTCCAGGGCGAAATTTTACTCCAAATACGGAACCTTTGCCACTCAAAAGAATTGAAAATTTTTTTTTCATAACACCATATATTTTTGATCCATTATTATCAAAAACGATGTGTACGCTAGGAAAGGGAAGAGTCTCAGCAAGGAATGGATTTTTTCCAGTTAAATCCCATTTTACACTCCAATAATGTTCAATGAAAAATTCAAATTTTTGACTTGGGAAAAATCTGGCACTTTGCGTTGCACTGTTGTTTTTAGTTTGACGAAGGACTCCTCTTGTAGCTTTACCTTTTTCCATTTATCAGTTCTCTTTTTTATAATTGTCGTGTTTTTACAATCAAAATACAACCATATGTTATAAACTGAATATGTATTAGGAAGGAAAACATTTATGAAATTGAATCATAATTTAATATTAACTATGGAGAAAGATATTGTTTCTACTATAGAAAAAGTCTGGGAAATTTTGACAGAACCGAAATACATCAAAGAATACCTATATGGAACTGAAGCGATTTCGGATTGGAAAGAAGGAAGTTCACTTATTTTTAAAGGAGAATGGGAAGGGAAGGCTTACCTAGAAAAAGGAACAATTCTTGAATTTCAAAAACCAGAAAAATTCTCATATTCCTATTTCACATTGTTTTATGAATTGCCGGACCTTCCTGAAAATTATGCAAAGATTGAGAACAAACTAACAGAAAAAAATGGAATTGTAACTTTACAATTAACGCAAACTGGATTTGTGTCTGAGGAAAAATTAAATCATTCGATCCAGAATTGGAATCAGTGTTTAGAAATTATTAAGAATATTGCAGAAAAATAAAGACATTCTTCTTTGACGGATTATAGCTGTATCTAAACTCGTAATGATCCTCTAAACCCTCGCACTGCATAATAAGATTGGGCACCATTGTGATAAACAAATACTTGTCCATAGCGATAATCTGCAAAGAGGGCACCACCGAGATCACGGATGTTTGTGGGGGTTTTAATCCAACTAGAAGTTTTTTGGTCAAATTTTCCTAACTTTTGTAAGTCGCGGTATTCATCTTCAGATAAAAGTTCGATACCGATTTCCTTAGCTAAATCGATGGCACTATGTTCAGGTCTATGTTCTTTTCGCGATTCAAGGCCTTCGCGGTCATAACAAACACTTCTGCGACCGGTAGGGGTCTCTGCAGAACAATCTACAAAGATAAATTCATCTGTCTTTTTATCATAGCCGACAACATCTGGTTCACCGCCTGTTCGTTCCATCTCGAATAAGGAAAAAAGCTTTTTAGAATTACCATTTAACTTCGATTCTATTTTTTTCCATTCCAATCCCTTATGTCGATTTTTGTTTTTTTCAAAACGTATTTTTAAGGCTTCAAGTAAATCTTGGATTTGTTTTGGCGATAATTTCTTTTCTGGGTTGTTCGATTTTTTCATACTTTAGCTCCACTTTCATTAATCAATGCTACAACTTCCATTGCTTCCTTTTTTCCGCGGAGGGGTGTTGGCCCTAAGGGTTTTGTTTTCCATTCTAATGGTAAGTCCAATTGACTGGAAAGTGTTTCTGATACAATGAGACGATCATTTGTTATTCGGCAATGTCCCGCCAAACGTGCTGCCGTATTCATGACATCACCTACATGAACGATTTCTTGTTTCAAGTCTCCCATCTCCCCAGTCATCACCAAGCCAATATGCATACCTGCTCTGTATTCTGGAATATTTTGGTATTCACTTTTATAAAAATTTTGTCTATCCGTCAATTGTTTATCAAGTAATGTAAAAAGCTTTATACAATTCGAATTATTCAATCCTTCTTTTTTAGGCCAAGTTAGAATGATTTCATCTCCTACATATTTATAAATTTCAGCACCTGTTTCTAGAATGGGTTCTGTGAATTCATTAAAGAAAGAATCTAAAAATCGCAAAAATTTCTCATCACCTAATTCCTCTGCGATACGCGTTGAAGAAGCTATATCTAAAAATAGAATGATTCTTTCTTCAGCCCTTGGAGTGTGATACCGACCTGTGATAAAACTTGTAAGTATCCTTGGACCTAGAAGATGGTTGACTTGTAAAAAAAAATGGAACAAGACGGATCCAACAATAGCCATGGTAAGGGCTTGCATAAAATGAAGTCGTTCGATTTCGCCTTTCACTGGAAATAGAATGAAATGATCATATTCCATAATATATCTGCCTGTCGCCCGCCCGATCAAAATTAGCAAAACATATGCTAGGCTATGTAAAAGAACATTAGTAGTAAAGTTTAATCGTTTGAAATATTTTTTAAGTAAAAACTCCGTGAGAATTAAAGTGTAAGAACTTAAAAGAAAAACGATTAAAAATCCATCGATAATTCCATTAAAAACATTTCGAATTTCTATCTGACTTGTGGAATAAGCTTGATAAGTACTTAATATTGATCCCAAAAAGGCGGCAGTCATAGAAAGTTTCAATACCGTTAATGATTGTTTATTCCATTTATTACTCTGCATGATCCTACCTATTTATAATTCCGCATACATAAAGCAAGGCCAAAGTTCACCTAACAAAATATTTTAATTTTAATTCTTAATTATTGTTGAAGTAATCATTTTCAATGTAATGATAGCCAGAGATAAAACGAAATGTCTCGAACAAAAGAACAAAAAACTTCGCGCCTTATTGATACTGCATTTGCCTATTACTTTCATAGAACAGATCGCCTATTAAGACTCCATTTTACTAAACTCATGTCTGAATTTAAAGAAGATATCACGGTGGAACAATGGATTCTACTTAATCAGCTTTCGGCAACTGGTTCTGCTTCCCAAACAGATCTGGTCGATAAAACTTTTAAAGATAGGCCGAACGTAACTCGTTTATTGGATGGTTTAGAAAAAAGGGACTTAGTGCAAAGGGAAGACGACCCCAGTGACAGGAGAAAATTTCAAATAATATTAACAAAAAAAGGAAAATCCCTTTTGGATAGGACGGTTCCACTTATGCTAAAAGAAAGAAAAAATATCTATAAAGGTCTTAGTGATTCCGATTTACAGGTATTAAAAAAAATTTCTGAAACGATTGAAAACAATATTTTGACTATCTGAATCAAATATGCTTCTCGTTTCAGAATCTAATTATATGAGCTATCTTCAATAATAGTTAACTTAATTTAGATGAGATTTTATTTCATCTATTGAAATATGATCTGTTACTTTGTTTGAAAATTTTACGATCTGCATTCTTAAATCAGGTCCAATTAAAAATTCTGCAGGCATACGATCCATTTTCATTCCAGGAACTTTTTTCATCTGAAACCCAAGTTTTTCAGCTTCCTTGATTTCTTTTTTTCCAGTAATAATTGTCTTAATTACACCTAACCAAGAAGATTCGACATCATATAGTTGATAAAGTTTTTTTGTTGGATCTGGAATTAGAGAAAAAGGCATTTCCTTATTTCCAACACTATTTTTTATGCTTTCTTCGGTTGATTCAAAAACAGCTAAAATTTGAAGCCCCTTCTTTTGAAGTTCTGGGTAAACATTTAAAAGTTGATGAACTCTTAAATTACAAAGGGCACATTCCGCGTTTCGAAAAAAAGCCAATAGAGTGAATTTTCCTTTTAAATCAGCCAGTTTTATCGTATTCCCGAGATAGTCCTTTATTGTAAAATCTTTAGCAATATCTCCTGTTTTTATACTCATAAAATTTCTCCTTGTATTCTAAAATTCATATTACTTAAATAATTGTTGCATAGGCAACAATTAATTAAGCCTCAAATGTGATTTTTGATACATTGTTCACCATTTTTTGCAAGACTCAAAAATAGCCTTCAAACAATCGGAAAATAATTGGTATTGTTTTGTACATTGATTGGTCTTTATCGGTTTAATTCCGAATTTTATCATTTGCTAAATTTTTTTTCCAAATGATGACTTCTTTTTCGAAGGAATTTTTTCCAATTTTAGAACCGATTCAAGGGTTTTAGGAAATTCAAATTTCATATGTTGCCTCCATAAAAACGAAAATGCATGGTTTCTTTGGTTTGATCATTTTCTTAAAGTCGTTATAATAGTTAATAGTATGGGAATACTAAACGATATAGTATATAAAATCCAACCTCCCCAAATTCGAAATCCAGATTGGCTAACAGCATAAAATTTTCCAAAATTTTCTGTAAGAAAAAAGAATTTTAATATTTCTTTTCCCGAAGCAGTAAAAAAATATAAAATGCTTAAACGATATTTTAAAATGACTTTTTCTTACACGTATCATTTTCAAATAAAGATAACTTAAGAAAAATAGAATGATATAAATATGTAATATAGGACCTTTGAGTAAATATCCAAACCCAAAAAAAAACTCCCTAAAGCTAAATAATTTGAGTTCCCTTTTATCTTTGCACGGGAAGTGTGTAATTTCTTGTTTCCAAACTCTCGAGTAAAGAACGAATGTGCATGATTTCGTCCCCGAAAAAAAATACTGACCGATCAGTCATTAAAATAAAATGTTAATTTTTTAAAATTATGCAAACTACCAAAGTCTAAATTCCAAATAGAGGATTTTAGATAGATGAAAGAAGGTAATGTCAATAAATTTCGCATGGAACATCATAGGATGAGTCCTTCTTTTTAAATTTAAAATATATTTTATTTCTGTGGGCGCCTCGCAATGGTTAGATGTCGTATACATTTTTTAATCGCGACCAGGCTTTCCGTTGCAATCTTCGCTATCGCTTCGATTTTCACTACAATCCTTGGCGCTTAGATTTTTAAAGAAATGGGAAATTTATTAGATTATAAAAGCCAATTGTATTGATTTCGATCAATTACATTTCAACTCCAATATGTTAATATGTTGGAATGTTGACTTTATGGATGACAGCGTTTCGCCCTTTTTTTCTCTTTGGTTCGTTTTATTCGATACTAATCATTCTACTTTGGTTATTCATTTTATTTGATTTCATTGGTTCACCCTTTAAAAGTTCCGTCATAAATTGGCATGCCTATGAAATGGTATTTGGTTTTTTACGAGCCATACTACTCGGCTTTTTATTTACAGCAGGGCAGAATTGGACGGGGAAAACTTTGCTCAAAGGCAAATCACTTCAATTTGTAACACTATTGTGGTTACTCGGAAGATTTACGTTTATAAAATTTAATCTCTTTGCATCAATTTCTTTCGGAATTGATATGATGTCAGATGTATTTGTCTTGTACTTGTTAGTTCCTGTATTTATGGAGAAAGGGCAAGAACGTAATCGTATTATTGTTTATGCATATTCATTGTTATTTATCTTCCATTTATTTGCAGGTTTAGCTAGTTTTCAAATCATTTCAGAAAATTTTGTATTACATTTTGTTCACCTAGCAATATTTATATTTCTGCTTTTTATCATATTAATTGCCGGTCGAATATTGCCTTTTTTTACATCTGCGGTATTGAAAGAAGCAAATCCTAAAAATAATGTGATTATTGAAAAATTGATTCATCCTTTATTTTTCTTTTTTCTACTATGTGAATTTCTTTTACCATGGTTTGGTCAACTTCGATATATCTCAGCACTTTCGGCATTCATTCTCGCGATCGTTCATTTTGTTCGCTTATCAAATTGGAATTCACTCAAAAGTTTTAAGATTTCGATCTTATTTATTTTGCATCTTGCATACCTTTGGCTTGGATTTGGTTTTCTATTTTTTTCTGGCAGTCGAATGAATTTATTTCCAGAGTCATCCGCGTATCATCTTTTTACTATTGGTGCCGTCAGTACATTTATATATGGAATGATTACAAGAATTCCACTTGGGCATACTGGTAGGAAAATTATTGCTTCATTTTGGACAAAATTTGCCTATTTGATTCTAAATATAGCGATGTTCATTCGTGTTATTTTACCCGTTTTATCATTCTATAAGGCGTCTTATGCGATCTCAGGTATACTCTGGCTTTTTGCATTTTTCATTTATATGATTCAATTTACTCATATACTCATTAAACCAAGAGTTGATGGAAAAATGGGATAATTGGGTAGTTATAATTAAAAACTTATGACATATGTCATAGAAAAAATATTTTCGGTCTTGATTTAGATCAATGCGGATCATTCACAGGATGCTTAAACTCAGATTCAGATACAAATGAATAAGAATCATAAATCTAATTGGATGATACTCGAATGAAAAATCAAAACCAGAAAATATTACAAAGTATTTTAAAATCAATGTTCTTAATATCAGTTCTTGCCTTGCCTCTCACATATTGTGGTGATAGCGGAAATGAAGCAGGAAAAGGTATATCTGCAGTTTCCGATGATAAATCAAAGGCAGATGTATTAAAGATAGCCATGGGATCAAAAGATCATACAACTCTCGTAACAGCTGTTTCAGCTGCGGGTCTTGTCGATTCACTTGCCAATCAGGGACCTTTTACAGTCTTTGCTCCAACAAATGCAGCTTTTGAAAAATTGCCTTCGGGTACCGTTGATAATCTACTCAAAAGTAGTCAAAAAGACAGCCTTAAGGATATATTGGAATATCATGTTGCAGTAGGAAACCTAACAGAAGATATACTGAAATCTGAATATACTGGAAAAGAAGATCAACTTGGTATGGCTAACGGCGGAAATGCGAAGATCTCTCTAAAAAATGGAAAAATCATGATTAATAATGCAACTGTGATAGCATCTATAACAGCTACAAATGGTATCATCCACGTCATTGATACAGTGATTCTTCCGCCGGAAAACAAATAGGATTTTTATTATACATAAGGAGTAATTATGAAAAATAGCATTAAACAAAAAAAAGTAAAACAAAAGTTAAATATAAGTTTAATTCTGGTCTTATTCGCCATATTAATGTTAACTTATTGTGGGGGAGAAAAGTCTGGTGAGTCTTCAGATACAGGTGAAGGATCCAAAGGTATTGGTCCGATCACATCTGTTTCGTTAGGAGAAATAAACCCAGAGATGGCAAATAAGGGTAAGGGTCATTTTGAAGCCAAGTGTAGTGCATGTCATAAGTTTGATGAAAAAGTCGTAGGCCCTGGACTTCAAGATATAACGCTTCGCAGAACACCAGAATGGATTATGAATATGATACTTAACCCAGTAGAAATGACTCAAAAAGATCCCATCGCCAAAGGATTGCTAGAAGAGCATCTAACACAAATGACATTTCAAAATATTCAAGAATCGGAAGCACGAGAAATTTTAGAATATTTTAGAAAAATGGATAAAAAATAGGATATTTATATGATTCACCTTCCCAAAAAAAGTCTTTCCTTCTTTTTTTTAGTATTAGTTTTATCAATTGCATCTAACTGCAAGAAGGGTGCATCGACAGCAGTTCTTGCCTCAGATGCCGCAAGTCGAGTTTACGTAGCACCAGGTGAAAAAGACGAAGTTTATGCTTTTTTATCTGGTGGTTTCAATGGTCAAATGTCGGTTTACGGTATTCCTTCATCAAGGCTTTTCAAAATCATTCCAGTATTTTCTGTTTTTCCGGAAAATGGTTATGGCTTTGATGAAGAAACAAAAGATATGCTTAAAACTACTCATGGTTATGTGCCATGGGATGACAGTCATCATGTGGAAGCGTCTATGACAGACGGAAAACAAGATGGACGTTGGATGTTTTTAAATGCGAACAATACTCCTAGGCTTGCTCGAATTGATTTAAAATCTTTCGAAACTAAAGAGATTATAGAAATTCCAAATACAGCTGGTAACCATGCTTCACCATTCGCTACCGAAAATACCGAATTTTTGATGGCAGCAACTCGCTTTTCAGTACCTATTCCAAACGTTCCACTTCCTATCGAAAATTTTTCTAAAGGAGATTTCAAAGGAACTATCACGATGGTAAAAGTTGAAAAAGATACAGGAAGACTTTCCATCGATCTTCAAATTCTTGTTCCTGGTTTCAATTATGATCTTTCTCATTGTGGAAAAAATAAGTCACACGATTGGTGTTTTTTTAGTTCGTATAACTCAGAACAGGCGCATAAAATGCTTGAAGTAGGTGCTTCTAAAAAAGACAAAGATTTCATTCTCGCATTTAACTGGGTTCGGGCGCAAGAATGTAAAGCTCAAGGCAAAGCGGCTAATTTTGGTGGAGAATATGTAAATAATTTTCGTCCCGAAAATAAACCAGCAGTATCTACGCGATTGAGCGGTGTGAAAATGTTACAACCAAAAGATTGCCCAGGTATGATGTATTATATGCCAACTCCAAAGAGCCCGCACGGTACTGACGTTGATCCGACCGGCGAATATATTGTAGGTGGAGGTAAATTGGCATCCGTGATTCCAGTTCATTCTTTTTCTAAAATGATCGAAGTAAAAGATAAAGCAGAACATCAGTCAGGTGATATAAATGGGATTCCTATTCTTAAATATGAATCAACATTAGCAGGGGAAGTTAAAAAACCATGCCTTGGTCCATTACATACAGAATTTGATGGAAAAGGGTTTGCTTACACATCTTGTTTTGTAAGTTCTGAAGTAGTTAAATGGGAATTAGGAACATGGGAAGTTGTACAACATTTACCTGCTTATTATAGTGTAGGTCACCTATCCATTGTAGGTGGTAGCTCAAAAGAACCATACGGGAAATATTTAGTCGCTATGAATAAAATCACTAAAGATAGATATTTACCGGTCGGTATGGAACTTCCACAAAGTGCTCAGCTTTATGACATTTCATCAGGTAAAGCTGAACTTCTGTCAGACTTTCCAACTGTTGGTGAGCCACACTATTCGCAAATGATTCCTGCTAAACTCATTATGGATAAGACAACGAAACTTTATCCCTTGGAAGAAAACAATCATCCATACGCTGTAAAAAGCGAAAAAGATACAAGAGTTGTGAGAGAAGGTGGGGCGGTTCATGTATATATGACAGCCATCAGATCACATTTTAAACCAGATACAATCGAAGCTCGGTCAGGTGAGACACTTTACTTCCATGTCACAAACCTAGAACAAGATTATGATATACCTCATGGATTTGCAATAAGCGGTGCTCCAAATATGCCGAACTTGCTTATCATGCCAGGTGAAACTAAAACTTTCAAATGGATCGCTCCGAAACCAGGGATTTATCCATTTTATTGCACGGATTTTTGTTCTGCACTCCACCAAGAGATGCAACAGTATATCCGCGTAAGCCAGTAATATTCGAAAGCATATGAAATCTCTATTGTTTCAAAAGCTAACAAAAATTAACCGACTTCTAATCTTAGGAGTCGGTCTTGTGTTGATCTCCGTATATTTTTTGCCTATTTGGTCCATATCCCTTGCTGCTCCTCAATACCCAGAGGGACTTGGGATGAAGATTTGGATTAACAAATTAATTGGAGATACATCCTACGACCTTCAAAATATCAACCTATTAAACCACTACATTGGTATGCAGGAAATAGTTTCTAGTTCTATTCCAGAACTTCTATTTATGCCGTATGTTCTTGGTTATTTGATTTTTGGAGCATTTTTTACTGAGCTTGTCCCGAGAGTGGGAATGGCATTGCTCGGTATCGTAAATCTAATTCTCGTCGGCCTTGTGGGTTTCTATGATTTTTGGAGATGGGAGTACAATTACGGACATAATTTAAATCCAGAAGCACCTATCATAGTAGAAGGAATGGTTTATCAACCACCACTCCTTGGATGTAAAGAGATGTTGAATATCACTGCTTGCAGTTTTCCATCTTATGGTGGTTATATATTGATCGGATCTCTATTTCTATTAAGTTATGTGGTGTGGTCAGAGTATAAAAAAAATAAAAATGCATTTTAGAATCCGTAACTTTACCATATTTGCAATTGTTTTATCATTTTTATCTGGATGTGGGAACTCACAACCCGTACACATTGAACCAGGTAAAGTGAGTTGTGCACATTGTTCTATGTCCATAGTTGATATGAGATTTCACACACAAACGCTTACATCAAAAGGCAGAAGGTATCATTTTGATTCCATTGAGTGTTACTATCACTTTCATGAGAAAATTGGTGGCCAGAGTAAAAAAGTATGGATGTCAAATTTTCAAAATCCTAATGAATACTTGGATGAAGACCATGCATTTATTATAAAATCAAATCAAATTCGTTCTCCGATGGGAGAAGGTTATGCTGCCTTCAAATCAAAATATGATTACGATTCTATTTTCCAATAATCGGAAACTCATCTATTTGGTTAAATCAATTTTATATTGTGCTATATTTCTAAATACTGTTTCTCTCTATTCAAAAAGAATAGATGTTTGCCAACAATGCATTGTTAAATCTATAAAAACTGCCATTCATTTAGCAAAGGCAGGCGATACAATTATCATTGATAATGGTACTTACAAAGAAGGACTTGTGATCATTGATAAAAGTATAAGTATAATTGGTAAAAACGATGTTATCATTGATGGGAATTCGGAAAATCACGTTTTCGATGTGCGGGCAAACGATGTTAAAATTCAAAACCTTAAGATTATAAACGGAGGAGTTTCCGATTTATTTGAGTTTGCTGGAATCCATGCAGAAAGAGTCAAAGGTTGTCAATTTTTGAATAACCAATTTGAAAACACTGCTTATGCACTTTATTTGGCAGAAGTGAATAACTGCGTTTTGAGAGATAACAAATCAATAGGGCAAGCCAAAAATGAAGTATCAGGTGGAAATGGGATTCACCTTTGGTCATCAGAACAAATTGAAATATATAATAATACTTTAGAACATCACAGAGATGGAATTTATCTCGAATTCTCAAAACTACTTAAGATTGAAGGCAACACCTCACGAGATAACATTCGTTATGGAATGCATTTTATGTTTTCGTCGGAAAATCAATTTCGCAAAAATATTTTTGAAAATAATTCGGCTGGTGTTGCAGTAATGTATAGCAAAAAAATTTTAGTTGAAGGAAATATATTTAAAGACAATTGGGGACAAGCATCTAATGGTTTATTATTAAAAGATATCTCGGATAGTTTTTTCCTAAAAAATTTATTTATCAACAATACTATAGCCATTTTCGCTGACGGTTCTAATACAAATCAATTTATAAAAAATGATTTTATCAATAATGGATGGGGAATAAAAATTTTAGGGAATAGCGATTTCAATCAAGTATTTGAAAATAATTTTCAGCATAATGTGTTTGATGTTAGTACAAATTCAAAATCAACATCTAATGTATTTTTGCGAAATTTTTGGGACAAATACAAAGGCTTTGATTTGAATCATGATATCCAAGGAGATATTCCGCACAAACCAATTCATTTTTTTAGTTATTGGGTTGCGGTTTATCCATTTCTTATGATCTTATATGACTCCCCCGTTGTCTTGTTTTTGCAAGGTATAGAAAAAGCATTTCCCATTGTTACACCAATTGATTTTGAAGATAAACATCCTATGATGAGAGTAAATAATTGATAACTTTAAAAAATATAAATGTCAGCTATGGGAAAATGTTAGCTGTTAAGAATATGAATTTTCATTCTCCTGGCGGAAATATACTTTCTATCATTGGGCCAAATGGATCAGGAAAAAGTACTCTATTGAAAAGTATTTTGGGACTCGTAAAACCGACATCAGGTGAAATTGAATATTTTGGTTTTGAGAATACAAAATCTAAGTTTGGTTATATGCCACAAACTCCTTCATTTCCAAAAAATCTCAAATTGAGCGAATTGATTTCATTTTTAAATTCCCTAGAGACCGTCGATCAAATCAATTTTGATTATTTGTTTAAAATTTTAGATTTACAAAAGTACATGAATCAAAAATTCGGATCTCTTTCCGGTGGAACAAAACAAAAAGTGAGTATCCTTCAATGTTTTTCTAGCTCAAAACCCATATATATCATTGATGAACCGACAGCAAGCTTGGATCCATATATATCAAATCTATTAAAAGGTATTATGATCGAAAGAAAAAAGCAAGGAGCACTTGTTATCTTTTCAACTCATATATTGACAGAGGTTCAAGAAATAGCAGACCGATTTATATTGATTTCTGAAGGTTCGTTGTTAATTGATCAATCACCAATGAAATTTTTAGAAAAAACACAGGCTACAAATTTGCAGACTGCGTTGATGAATTTTTGGAATCAAGAGTACACAAAAAAATAATGAAAGAAATTTTATTTTTCGAAATCAAAGAAAATATTCGAAGCCGTTGGATTTTTTTATATGCTGGTTTGCTTGCAATTGCTCTAATTCTTTTAAGTTTTTTTGGTGATCAAAATGGCATACGATTGGTTGTAAGTTTAATGAACTTAATTTTAATTGTTGTTCCATTATTTTCCATCACTTTTTCTGGACTGTCCTTTCTCGAGTCAATGCCTTTTGCTGAAGTCTTATTGACCAAATCAGTTACACGAAGTGAACTATTTTTTGGGAAATATTTGGGCATATTAGTTTCTCTAATAATCGGATTGTTGGCAGGAGTAGGTATTCCTGGATTATTTATTTTATATAGTCATTTATTTGTATATATACAAATCATAATATTCGGAATATTGTTATCATCAATTTTTGTTTCCATATCATTTCTCATCGCTAGTTTATTCCGTCGGGGCGAGATTGTTCTCACGGCTTCATTACTTGTTTGGTTCTATTTTTTTATTTTCTTTGATGCACTCATTTTTATTTTCAGTATGTATCTCGGGGATTACCCGATTGAAATTCCTTCACTTATTATCGTTATGTTAAATCCCATTGATTTAATTCGTATTCTGATAATTCTTCAGACGAGTTCATCAGCATTGCTGGGATTTTCTGGCGCTATACTCATGGAGACTTTTGGAATCGGAGGTGTAGTTTCCATTTCCATATCATTTATTCTAGCCTGGATTCTAATTCCAATCTATGTCGCTTATCGAAGATTTTTAAATCTGAATTTTTAAATCGGACAGAGTGTACGAATTATAATCTTAATTATCCGAGAAAGTATGACATAAGTTCCTGAGCTACTGTTATCTGTTTTGTGGCATTTTTCCAACTTAGTAGAATCAAAATCATTTCGATCTAGCTAAATATTCCAAAATCATTTATACCAAGGTAGCAATGGAGAATTTACCAAGTGGTAGAAAGGCAAGTTTGAAGGCTTTCATGACAATCATGAAAGTACCAGATAACATATATGAAGTGGACGAAATCATATAATACTTTAGTTCTTGATTCAGCTGTCTTTTTTTTGCCAAAGCAAACTAACTTATACTAGAGAATTAATCTAATAAAAATAAAGGTTGGTTGTAAAGCGCTAGGTGATCCAAGCGATTTAGATAAATAAATACCAAAATAGAAATACCGATTTTACCAAAAGTAATTTTTTCAGAAGATTCAATATTGTATTTCCCACAAATTACAGGGATATCGTAAAGTATTGTCACAATGCTTTAACCTGATTGTAACTAAATAATTAAAATTAAAATTGTTACCTTCCATCGACTGTGTTCAGTAGTTTTAGAGCACACAAATCACAATATGGAATTCAGCATTTTTTATTTTGTCTTAGTTTTAATGGTATTTTTAGCAATTTTTGATCTCATTGTTGGTGTTGCCAATGATGCAGTAAATTTTACGAATTCCGCAATTGGATCTCGAGTCTCTTCCAAAAGAAGTATTCTAATCATTGCTTCATTAGGTGTTTTGTTAGGTGCCATGAGTTCCACTGGCATGATGGAAGTGGCAAGAAAGGGAATTTTTAAACCCGAGTTATTTACTCTCGAAGCACTTGTTTATATTTTTTTATCAGTTATGATCACCGATGTTTTGTTATTGGATTTTTATAATACATTTGGATTGCCCACATCCACCACTGTTTCATTGGTGTTTGAACTTTTTGGGGCTTCTTTGATGATGGCTTACTTAACAAAACCAGTCGGTGTCGACGCTTTTAGTTATATAAATTCAGAAAGTGCCATTAAAATAATTTCTGGAATTTTTATGAGTGTGATGATCGCCTTTTTCGTTGGCATTGTGATACAAACTTTTTTGCGTATTATATTTTCATTTCAAATTGAAAAAACAATAAAGACCTTTGGTAGCCCATTTGCCGCTTTCAGTTCATCTATACTTATATTTTTTATTATCATATCTGCCTTAAAGGGTTCACACCTAATTGATAAAGATTTTTTAACTTTTATAGAAACAAATTTATTCCTACTATTCTCTTTGGTGTTTTTAACTCTTTTGATATTTTTCCAATTATTGATTTGGTATCAAATCAACGTATTCAAAATCATTATTCTTTTTGGAACTTTTGCACTTGCTATGGCGTTTGCTAGTAACGACTTAGTCAATTTTGTCGGTGTGCCATTAGCAAGCATTAACGTTGTCCAATTAATTTTAGAATCTGGAAGTGCATTGGGCTTAGGTATCGCCTTAAGTGGGAAAGTACAAACACCACAAGTTTTTCTTTTGATTTCAGCTCTCATCATGATTGCTACATTAGTACTTTCGAAAAAAGCGGCATCCGTAACAAAAACAGAAATTTCTTTAGCGAGTGAAAAAACAGAAATCGAATTATTTACTTCGAATCAAGTTTCAAGACGAATTGTTAAAGTGTTTTTAGAGGTATGGAATTTTTTTAAAACGTTTACCCCCAGTTTCCTTACATCTTTTCTAAAATCTAGGTATGAAAAAATAGGTCACAAAAACAACAAAACCGAATCTTTTGATTTACTTCGAGCCAGCGTAAATGTTACCGCATCAAGTTTGTTAATATTAACAGGTACACTTTATAAATTGCCTTTATCGACAACATTCGTAACCTTTATGGTAGCCATGGGTACTTCTTTAGCAGATAGAGCTTGGGTTCGATATAATGCAGTGAATCGTGTTAGTGGTGTGCTTACTGTGATTGGTGGCTGGTTTCTGACTGCGATGATCACAACGATTTTAAGTGGTTTGATCGCTTTATCTTTTTACTCATTTGGATTTTATGCATTTATTTATATTTTGCCCATCTCATTCTTTTTGTTTGTTTCTTTTAATAAAATTCATAAATTAAGAATCAATTTAAGTAATGAATTCAGTTTACCATTAGAGGACATCAACTCAAATCCTAAATTAGCAATTCATTATATATTTGAACATCTAATGGAAAACATTCAAGATACTGATAAAATTCTCTCTTCAATTGTAAAATCTTTATCGACTGGAAAAAAATCACACCAAAAAGGTTCCGGAAAAAAACTGGAAAGGCTTAGTTATTTATATGGTGCTTATATGGTCGGAATCGCTGAAGTAGACAATAGTGATTTTAACCAAACAGAGATTATTCATACATACAATTTAGAAAGTTCAATTCATAATTTCAGAAAACTAATAAACAATACTTTATCAATTCGTAAAAATGTTTTATACAAAATCGATTTTCAATTTTCAGCTTTAAATGCAGAAGAGAAAGAAGACCTAAAAGAAATTAAAAACTTTATACAATCTATTTTTGATGAAATTCAAACTTTGGTTAAAAAAAGAAAACGCAATGAATCAAAGATCAAAGGCTTTAGAAAAGAGTTTTCAGTTCTCAAATTCAAAATTCATAGAAAACAAATCAAAAGATTAAAATCAAAAACTGCGCAAATGGCAGGCCTCGTTCCCTTTCTAACTATTGTGGAAGAACTTTTTGACTTTAGTCATCATTTGATCGAGTTGTATAATAACGTCGAACGCGTGTTACCTATTATGGATGAAGGTTAAAGGGGAAACTTCGGTTTATCCTTTAAATTAGTATATTTAATTCGGGATAAATTATTAAGTTAATATATGTTAGGATATAATGAAGAAGGATTCACTCTCTACAAAAATTTCGGATTTTAAGCATTAGATAATTTTACTTTAGATTGAAATTCAAAGAAATTTGAATCTAAGTTTCGATAAAATAAAGTTTTAGAAAATGATAGGCAGTAATTAGCATTTGTTTGACAATAGTGCGTTGAACCTAATTTTGCTTGAGTCAAGTGCATGTCGGTAAAATTGGAATACAAAATGGGCACGAGCCTTAGAGAAAAATGAAATACATAAAACAGCTTATCGCTTATTTAATTTTAGTCCTTATTTTTCAAAATTGTAATAAGATAAATGAGATTGGTTATAGTCCAGCGTTAACTCCAGATTTGTTCCTTTCATCTCACCATTGGATGGATATTAAGATTGGGAATGATACGATAGTGCTTAGCCAGCCCACTTCTACCTTCTTTGTATATCTCTTGAGTTTTTTTTATTTATTTGTGGGCTATCAATTCTTCAGTGACCAGCGAAATCAAAAATCTCGTTATTATTGGGCATGGGGATTTTTTTTGACAGGTATCGCTGCAATTTTTGCAGGTACGAGCTATCAGGCATTTGGATACGAACTCAAATGTCGTGGGCGTGAATTTTGTCGATGGACAACATGGTGGGAAATTAATTATGAAATTCTACAAAATGCAGGTATGAATGGGTTTTTAATCGCCTTCGCCTATTCCAATGTTAATGGAAACTTAAGAAAGATACTGATTGGATACTCCATTGTCAATTTTCTAGTATATACCATACTCGTGTTATATGGGGCATTTGTACCATATCAGTTTTTTATATCTTTTGAATTTCTCGAGTTATCTTGTTTGCCTGCCGTTTTGTATTTTTTAGTGAGTTCAATTGTTTTGTATTTTAAACAAAAGGATCAAACTAATAAATACCAACTCATTACTTGGATACTTTTAATCTTGGTAATGATTGCTTATGTTCTTTATATGGATCTAGGTATAACGGCGATTCTATGGGGTAGGGGCATTTGGTTTTCTGAGAATGATGTTTTACACGTTGCGCTGATTCTGTGGGTTTATTATATCCAATCAACGCTTTTGAAAGTTGTCAATGATGCAGAATCAGTATGATGTCAATTCGTATTTCTAGGACAATTTACAAAGACTAACGAGGATTCGTTTAGAGAAAAGGAGAAAATCTATGAAAGGTGCAGTATTATTTTCTATATTAGATTCCTGTATAAACTAAATCTGCTCTTTTACAAATCTTGGTGCTACGTTTGCTTTTTTATCTGAACCAAACAGCCTGATCAATTGTTTACGTGAAGATTCTTTGATTAATGTTTCAAGTGCGAGGTGAACCAATTTTGTTTTCTCTTGAATTCCAGTATACTTTGCCGCTTGTTCCATCAATTCATCAGAAAGATTGATTGTTGTTTTCATCGATTTTAGTATGGATCATTTATACAAACATGTCAATCGATTTTAGAATCCGTGTAATACGATTCGTCAGAACAACCAAACACTGCGCCCCGGATCGACTGAGCGCCCTCGTCGAAGGAGAGCCGGAAATGTGCGCCCAAAAAAAAAGAGAACAGCCGTTCTCCTTTTTTAACAATGCTTAATTACCGTCTAATAGGTATTAGTTTTGTTTGCCTTCGATGATCTGAAGTAAAGTAACAGTGGCTATGCCCAATCTTCGATCCAAAACTTTTCCAGAATCCATAGAGAAATCAACCCGGAACTGCGGTAAAAAAGGGTTAAATGACTGTTTTAGAATCCCTATAGTGGTTCCTCCTGCTGTGATGAAAAATGTTTGTGGGATGAGATTTGTGAGAAATCTCCGTAACAAAGCTTTAAAGATACTATCTTCAGCCACAAGAGCGATGACATTTCCAGATGCATCCAATACATCCCACTCATCTTTAAGAATTGATTTAAATCCCTTTCGGCGGAGAGACCCAACCTTTTCATTTGTTGCAGAATCAAAGACGTCGTAGGTTCCTGAAAAATCTACGATCGACTCGGTACGTATCTTCAATAATTCTTTTGTTTTTGACTCATCAGAAAAGATAGATATGTCTTCTTTTAGCTTGAAGGCTTTTTGTTTCACGAAAAAAAGGATAGCATTTTGATTTTCATCAAATATCCGCAGTTCGCCGCCAAACACAGCAAGAAAAGACTTTTTAGAATAATATTTAGTTAATAGAAATGGATTCATACATATAAAATTTGGATCCATTTCTTTTTTCTTCAATCATTTTATTTATTTATTTGTTTGGAATGACCTAACAAAAAAGCAATTCATCATATTTAACGATCATGGCCTATCACAAGAAAATTAAATACCCACATGAATGCGACAAAAAGAAGGATATAAATAAACGTAAATAAATTAAACAATTCCTTCTGACTAAAACTAGTGATTATGGAAATTATGCCTACACCAAACATGGAACAGGTGTATAGCGGTAATAATTTTGGATATCTAGTTTTTTGAAACATATTACCCAATGGAGGCAATATACCAAATGCTACGATTGACAATGAAATATAAGTAGAGTCTTTGAATAGCCCAGTGAGAACAATGCCGAGAATAAAAATAAGTATACTTACCGCTACTAGATTTGAGCTCAACTTTTCTTTTTGAGATAGCAAATGAACTCCGAACGGATGGAGTCTGAGTATCAGATTTGATATCGGCTTTATGATCCAAGTTGAAAACGCCAAAACACCCAAAATACCAATGATAGGATATAAGAACCATTGAAGATTTTCATTATGTTTCGCTATAGTTCTTAGTACCTTAACCAAAAACATATAACCTAACAAAAAAGACCATTGGAATGTAGCGGTCAGATTATTTATAAAGAAGCTATATTTCAGAAAGATACGATAAATTAGATAACTAGACTTAAGCGACTCAGTCATTCCGTCTTTTGCATATTCAAAATCTGGATCGCGAGTTAGAGCCTCCCGGAAATGAATTTGTGCTTTTTTATAATCACCCTTTTCCAATAAACTCCAACCATAGTTGGCATGGGTGTAGGGGTCATTCGGATCATTTCTGAGTGCACCTTCGATCGTTTGAAAAGCTTCAGGACTTCGATTTAATTTAACTAATGCTTGGCTTCGGGCATTTAAAGATATTGAATCTTCTGCATCGATGGATAAGGCACGGTTCGAAATTTCCAGAGCGTCATTGAATTGTTTTTTTTGGAGTTTGATTTCGGCTAAAAATCCTAAATGAGATGCCACATCTGGATCTAGTTCGATCGCTTTCTTTATGTAGTTTTCTGCATCTGAGAAATTTTGTTGATTAAATGATATTTCAGATTTCATTCTAAAAGTTTGAGATTCGTTAGGTGAAATCGAAATAGCATTATCAATAGCTATATGCGCCTTCGCATAATCTTTTTTTAATTGATATAGGTGAGCAAAGTAGATAAAAATATAAGAATCATTTGGATCTAAGGAAAGCATTTCAGATAACTCTGCTTCTGCCTTTGCATAATTTTTTTGTTTAAGATAAATTTCTACCTTTGCAAATCGATGTTCTGAATTCATAAATCTATCACTCATTTTTTTATTTTTAAGTATTTTAAGATCTCGTCATATAACCCGGATTCATTCGCAAATAAAGCATAGTTCTTTGCAGTTTGAAACCAATCCATAGTACTCGGATGGTGCTTTTTTATTGCATTCAAAAGATCTTTGGTTTCGATAGGAGTAGGTATTCCATCTGCAAAGGATTTTTCTAATTTTTCTTCGATGGCTATATCTATCAAAGCATCGATATCAGCACCGGAATAATTTTCCGTTTTCTTTGCAAGTGCGGAAAAATCAATATTGGAAATAGGTTTTCCATTGAGTTTTAGTTTAAAAATAGATTCTCTGGATGTTTCATCAGGTGGTGACACGAAAATAATTCGATCAAAACGACCGGGCCTTCTGAAAGCGGCATCTAAATTCCATGGTGCGTTTGTCGCGCCTATCACTAAAATCCCTTCATTCGAACCCTCTATTCCATCTAACTCTTGTAAAAATTGATTGATCAAATGCCTGGAGTTAGATTGTTTCATATCACTTCGGCTGGCACCAAGAGCATCAATTTCATCGATAAAGAGTACGCATGGAGTGTTTGACCTAGCAAGTTCAAAGACAGAATTCAAATTCTTTTCGCTGTTTCCTATCCACATATCCAATATTTGGTTTAAGCTGATGTTTATGAATTTAGCATTCACTTGCCCTGCGGTAGCTTTAGCGATAAAGGTCTTTCCGCAACCAGGCGGACCGTATAACAAGATACCGCCGCCAATTTTTTTTCCATAAGCTTGGTATAATTCTGGGTGTAATAGGGGTTTGATGATCTTTAGATCTATTTCTTTTTTTACCCCTTCCATGCCACCGATATCAGAAAAATTGATTTTTGGTTTTTCTATGAATCTAGGATCAAAGTCTTCTTCAATACTATCTTCCAAAGAATCCTCATCTAACTCAGTAGATTCGGAAAAAGGAACCTTTGCTTTTAATTGAATTTCTAATTCTTCATCAACATAATTTGGATCTATGGTTTGAGCTTTTCTATAAAATTCGATGGCTTTTGAGATTTGGTTTTCATGGTACAATGCCTTGGCATACAATCCGAGGAGCTTCACATTTGTTTTATCTTTGTGAATCTCGTCTTCCAGAATCACACAACAGGCAGAATAATTTGATTTATGAAAGTAAGCGGTAGCTAAGCCAAGTTTCACCTTGGAATCATTTGTATATTTAAGTAAAACTAAATATTCAGATTCTGCTTCAGAAAAACGACCTAACTCAATCAAGTTTTCTGCCAATAATAATCTTAAAGGTACGTTATCTGGTGATAATTTTAATGCTTCTTTTAAGCTAACAATCGTTTCCGAATTCATTGAGACATTTTTTAACTCGGAATTGAAAAATCTAGCAGAATATTTTAATACGCCGTGGAAATCTTTACTTCCACCTTAAACCAAAAAAAATTTGTGGCTGAAGGATTTGAGCAAATCGCCGAAAATGAATAAATGGATAACGACAAAAAGATAGAATTTATACTTAGAGAATTGATCGATAAGAATGATACTTCTCAGATACCAAATGTTTTCTCAAAGGAATATATTGTTCATACTTCTAAAAAAGATTATCATGGGCACAAAATCATAGTTAAATGGATAAAAGACTTAAATAATTTTTTTTCTGATTTGAAAGTTGTCAAAATTCAATTTTTGGTTCAGACGAATGAGTTTATTGTTTGGAAACGAACCATTAAGGGAAAAATTAAACCTTCCAAAAATAAAAATCTGAAACCAGGCAAATTGATAAAGTGGGAAGAAATGATTGTGAGTAAATTCAAAGAAGGCCTAATTATGGAAGAGTGGAATAATTCGGAATTTCTTGGAAGTTTAATCTATAAAAAATAATTTCAGTGTATAATTTATTCTTATCTTAAAATTTTTTCCAAAGCTTTCCCTTTTGCTAATTCATCCACAAGTTTGTCCAAATATCTGACTTGCTTGGTTATAGGATTTTTGATTTCTTCAATTCGATAACCGCATATCATTCCTTTGATGAGGTGTGCATTTTCATTTATTTTTGCTTTTTCAAAGAAAGATTGGAAATTCACTTTTTTATCGATGAGTTCTTTTATTTTTTTATCGTTATAAGAAGTTAGCCATTCAATCACTTGCAGAAGTTCTTTTTGAGTTCTGCCCTTTTTTTCTATTTTTGCAAGATAAAGGGGATAAACACTAGCAAAAGTCATTTTCGCCATTTTTTCGTTATGTTCTGATGTAGGTTCCATAGTGTTAAAGTTCTTCTGCTAAGCCGATTAAAAGTCCTTCAGCTCCGCGAATATAACAAAGCCGATACATGTCTTCATATTGCACTACTTCGCCAACTAGAGTGGCACCATGTTTGGCGAGTCTGGAAACCAACTCATCAATGTTTTCGACTGTGAACATAACGCGTAGATAACCGAGGGAGTTTACTGGAGCCGTACGGTGATCTGAAATAATTGGTGGATTGAGATACTTTGCAAGTTCAATTTTACTGTGGCCATCTGGAGTAACCATCATCGCAATCTCGACTTTCTGAGAGCTAAGTCCGGTTACGCGACCAGCCCATTCACCTTCAATTATCGCTCTTCCTTGGAGATTCAAACCTATCTCTTCAAAAAATGAGATCACATCATCCAAAGAATTTACAACAATACTGACATTGTCCATTCTAAGTAATTTGTTTTTTGCCATAGATTTATCTCCTTTTGTATTCAAACTGATTCGCACATGATGATTCTATTTGGAAACTATAAATTCCTTCCAGACAAAACATTCTTCACGGTATAGAATCTTAAAATTTTTAAAGGTATTTGATTTTAATATCTTGGTTGAATTCTTTTTTTAAAAATTCTGCGGCCAATCTTTGGTGGCAATAATGAGGTTTCTCTTCACTGCAAAGAAAACACGAATGTTCAAAGTTATATGAGTTTGTTTTTATTTGGTTAAATCGACCTTTTAGTAAGATTAAATATTCTTCTTCATAATTATATCAGTCGCCTTTTAAATCTACCTAACATATCTTGCGTCGGTGCATATAAAGTTAAATGATAGTAGTCAATATTTACTATTTATATACCTACTAGTTTTTTGGTCTGAAATTTACTCATTGATTAATTTTGGAGAAAAACATTTTCATGAACGAGCCATCTCCCTTAGCTCGTTCAAATGTTTCATATATTTGATGGAGCTATGGCACCACTTCTGTCCAATTAGTAAAGTCGGTGGACTTAAAATACTTTTGAGTGGATGTTCCACTTGTAGTTGATCCATAAACAAAAACAGTGTTGTTTAAGGAACCAATTTGCTGACTAGGTGATAATCCACTTGGAAGGGAAATGGTTCCTTGGCTGGACCATGTAGACCCGTTATCCGATGAGGAATGCGCAGTATATGTAGTCGGGTTGGAACTAGAACTTGATCCGATTGCTTTTAATATACCTGAAAAATTGCCAATCCAATTGTAACTGCCCGTTGGCGCACCCGATTGGGTTGCTGTTGTTTCCCCCGTGACATTGGCACCTGCCCAAGTGCTTGGATCGGTTGCCGTATAACGGATTGCACTACCAGAACTGTAAATCGTCCGACCACTAGAGTAGATAATACTTCCCTTGGTGCCTCCATTGGAAGTTACTGCAGAGGTAAATCCAGATCCGTTCCAGCGATAGTATATGTCCGCCACTAAAATACCATTGAGAAGATCAATGACACCTCCAGATGAGGTGTTAGTTGCGACACCATTTGCACAAACCCACGAACTTCCGTTATTTCCTGTTCCACAATATTTATGTGTGGTGCTCGAAGTCCCAAAGCTAAAAACAAAACCATTGCTAGATGCGGCAGAGAATAATGTGTTACTTGCTTGATAGTATGTAGATGATAGATTGCTTTCAGAAATTTCTACAAATGAAAGATCATTAACTGTCGCACCTGAAGCAAAATAAAATTTATGATCGGTGACTGAGCTCAGAGAGAAATTCTCACCTCTGATACCAGATTGTTTCAGTGCTAATGCGTAAATCGTCGAACCTGATTTAGCAACAGAAACAATATTACAATCAGTATAGGTTGATCCATTGGAATTCCCATTGACTGCTGTACAATTTGGCAGAGTAAAAGTCTTTTTTGTAAATGTATTTCCATCAGTGGATTCGTATAGAGAAAGAGAATTCCCAACAGCAAATAACGATCCTCCCGAAGATTTGAAACCACGTGGTACAGTGCCACTACCACCACTGCTTGTAGTTGATAAAACACCAGGAAGGATATAGTAGATGAGTGCATACGTTGGATTGGAAAGTGCCGAATATGTATCAATCACTTTTAGTTCATCATTTCTACATTGAAGTAATGTGAGTGAAAGAATGAGACTTAGAATTATTTTGATTTTGAAAGTAGGTTTCATGTGTTTTCCCTAATATGTATAAGTAAGCGTTAGGTTCAATTTGTGTTCGTTTTGCAATTGGTTACCGACTATGGTTACTGGTTGCAAAGAGTAATCAGGAATGATACGAACAGTTCCAACTTGATTGAAACTCTTTCCAGAAAAGAAATAGGCATCGATCAAATTGAATGCCCAAAAAACTCCGTATAAGGACCAAGCCTGGTTTCGTTTTTGCACTGCGGATTCAAAGGCGGCTTTCGCTTCTCCTTGGTAGATCTCAGATAACACAACACGAGCGGTTAGATTTTCTGTGGCACTTGTTGTAGCAGTTGTGAGACCAAGAGTTGGTGTAAGTAATGGTAAACCAACCACTGATAAATATCCATCGCGTTTGTATTTGGAATAACTTGTCTGGACAGTCTGTTCTGTGCTGACCACATAACCGAAAATACCGAGCGCTCCCGCCATCCAAGAATAGCCTTTGACTTTATCACCGCCATAGACCTGACCCCAACCTGGAACGAATACTGACCGGAGCAAACGTGCGCTAGGTTTTGTAGGTCGGACAAAATTATTATCACTTTTATCCCCACCATAGGTCCCTTCATTCCAACTATCTGCGGAAAAGTATGAGCTAATGGCATCTACTAGAAGTAAGGTGCCCAATATACCTGCGGCTGTGGTTTGTTGGTTCGCAAGTTGCGCTTTAGCTTTATTGTTCCCAACTTGCTCGGCTATAGTGCGACCACTGAGCCCCGATTCATAACCGTAGGCATTTTGAAAATTGGAAACAAGAAGTCCTAAGGATGATAAAGATGAAGTATTGGCGGAAGTTGTTGTGGAGCCAGTATTCACCGTCCGAGTCCCAAAGGAATAGGATAGAATATCAAATGCATCAATTTGATGGGCAGTTTTTTTGGCAGAAATTACATCCAAAAAGTTAAATAAGGCGATGGTTTCCAGCACACTGAAAGTAATCGCAGTCTTTGTGTTTTCTGTTTTGTAATGCCCAGAATACCCTGGAATGAGGCCTCTACCAAAATTGCCCCATGGACTGATCATGTCTTCCTCAGCGCGAGGTGTGAACTCATCCCCTCGTTCAGTGGCTACAGCTACTCTTGCCTTTTCCTCTTCAGCCTCTTTGGCAAGTTCTTCCGCCGTTGGCCCAGTTGTACCTATCACTGGTACAGCCTGTTTCCACTGAACAGCGATTACCTTGAGCGATTTAATCTCAGATTTGGAAAGATTTTCTGTTTTTCCATTCTCGTATTTGAGACGAACACTTGTTTTTTCAATGTTTGATTTTACATTTTCAATGGTTTTTCCATTTTTGAGCAAAACCCTATCTGCATAGATAGTTGAGTTTTTGGCGAGGAATGGAAAAATTAAAAATAGAAGTGTAATGTATCTTAGTGGGACATGTTTCATGAATCCATCCTTCGACGAACCACCTATGATTCGACATACGGCATCATATTATAAAATTCTGATGAGATTGTAAATACCCTGAACAGGTGATATGGGTAGAGGGTTACAAGGTTTTTTTAATTCGATTCAATAGATACAAAAGCCAATTTGTCTTGAAAAACCAACTTTTGGATTTGGCCTTCTTTATGAATCATTTCTTATATCTTTTTGGAAAAAACTGGAATTCCTAATTTCGCTAACTTATTCTATTCCTCTGTTTCATATTTAATATCCCCTTTTGTAAATATAAAGAAATCCATTGACCAATTTCGTAAAAATAACGCATGTATGGTGATAGAATTGCCATACATAAACAAGGCAGTTTTTCAGTAAATTTCCACTTGCAAATATATTCAATTAGTTAATAACTTCATTGAGTATATATTAGTTTAATTTAATATTATTATAGTGCTTATATAAATAAATAAATGCAGGTTATGTCAATATCTTTATATGCAGAAACATTTTTAGAAATAAAGCTTAATCTTAATTTAACGATCACTTTCTTAATGCGATCTACTTCACTTAAAATAGATTTTTCAGGTAAATCAAATGCTTTATCTAATATTTCTTTTTGCTAATGACTCTGCTCGGAAATGACAGAAGGAATTGTTTCCAGTTTTGCCGAGAATGGAATGTGTTGCGAAACTACATCCTCCTAGATATACCTTCGCAAACTCTCATCAATCAATTAGGATAACAGGCCTAAAACGAAACTCAACTAAATTTAGAAAACTATTTGACAATTAGTATGAGTTTTTTCATTTTCGAATTTCCAAAACAATATACGATTCAAACCTTTATTGATTGCCAGAATATTTTTCTGCTTCTTCGCAGTCAGGAATAGAAACCTTCTCTTTGGCACCTTTAAATGTTTCGCAAGATAATTTTTCTAGTGCTGTGATACATTTTTCAAAAGCTAATACCTGATTTGCGGATACTTCTTGTTTCTCTTCTTTTCTTTTTTTCTCTGCATCTTTCATCTTTTCATCAAAATAAGCGATACACTTGTCTTCTGATTGCATAAAGGCAGGGATCATATTTTTGTATTGAGGCGGAATTTTTGCAAATTCATCTTTAGTACATTCAATGGTTTTGGAACACATTGCTTTCTGAAATTTCGGAACCAGTTCAGTCAATTTCGCTTCTGGTGATTTGTTACATGCGATGGTAACAAGTAGTGCAAAAAGTACGATCAGTGATTTTTGTAGAGTGGGCATAATTGCTCCTAGATTCTGTTTTTGTCATTGATCACAGATTTATATAGATTGGGAAATAATTTTATTTGAAACACATAGGTATCTGAGAAGGATTTCCACATTTTCTTTTTACTTCTTCGTGTTGATCTAGGAGATTAAGTTGCAACTGGGTTCAAGTATTTCAAGTTTTGAGTTCATTGCCCTCACTCACCAATTCAAAATTTCAGTTTGCTTGTATCGTCGCTATTATGATCGCTGCGGATTAATACCTGGTGTGGGTAAAACGAAAAAGGTAATTCGAAGTAGAATTGAGAATTAAAAAAGAAAATAATAGCCCGCCTGTCTAGTGTGAGTTGAAAATTTATTTAGTTTTCGGTGCCAACAATCGACGTTCTTATTACCTGTTCTACACTCACAAATAAGCTGATTATTGTTACGCGTGAAGGAATAGTTATGCGACATGAGCTAAAACAAATTTAATCCATATTCCTACCCAAGAGACTATTTTCGATGAATGCTCTAAATTCCTCAATTCAAAATAAATGAATACTCTTTATAGATGCGAGTGAATTGAATATACAAGTATACCTTATAACAAAAACCACCTTGTGACTAAATTCTAGTTGCAAGATTTAAATGCTACTCTAGATTGTATCTAAGTGTCAAAAAAAGAAAAACTTTTAAGTCGGCTATTATCGAAGCCAAAAGATTTTACTTACGATGAACTCAGAACAATTCTGCGAAGTTTTGAATATAAAGAAGATAATTCAGGAAAATCATCAGGATCAAGAGTTGCCTGGATACAAGAAAAGGGAAAGCATGTGATTCGACTTCATAAACCACACCATGGGAATATTTTAAAAGCATACCAGATTAACCAAATAATAGAGGAACTAAAATCTGAAGGATATATAGAATGAAAGATTTATTAGAATATAAAGGGTATCTAGGTTCAGTACATTTTGACTCGGAAGATGAGGTATTCTATGGAAAAATTGAAGGCATAGAAGATTTAATATCTTTCGAAGGCAAATCTGTTTCTGAAATCAAAAAAGCATTTATTGAATCAGTTCAAGATTATCTAGAATTATGTAAAAAAGCAGGTAAAGATCCTGAGAAATCGTTTAAAGGATCCTTTAATGTAAGAATTCCAACTGAACTTCATAGAAAAGCTTATCGTAAGTCTTTAATTGAAGGAATTTCATTAAATCAACTTGTCCAGAAGGCAATTGAAAAGGAAATAAAAGAAAAAAGAGCTCACGTCGCATAACTGCGGTTCACACGCTCCGCTCGAGACACTCGCCCTCGCTCGGCCTAAAGCCACATTGTCCTCCGTCACGCTTCTTACTCTGCAAGAAAACGAGCTGACGCTAACGCCTGCACAGCAGGCTCAGCTACGGACAACGTCGTGTAGCCTAGTTCGATATGCGAAGAAGTTATCTAAGGCTGTTGTATCGATAAATTTTGGAATCGAGGTTATTTTTAAAACTTGCAGGTTCGGAAAAATTAGTTTTTCATTAATTATTCTAAGTTTGATTCTTCCTGGAAATACACGATGAAGAAAATTATTATTTTATCTATCTTACCTGTTCTAAACTTTTCAGTGCTTCTTGCAAATGATACTGCTCAATACACACCAGAGCAAGCCAATTGGAATTCATTTCAAACCAAACCACTGGCTGCGGGCAACACTGGCCATGATCCAGATAGCGTAACATGGATTACGAAAGCACAATGGGATGCTTCGAAATGGGATGGAAAAACGATCTATGATCCAACGAAGATGACTAAGGCTCAGTTTTTTGCAGCACTTTGTCCAAGTGCAGATCGAGTTCGTGGAATCAGGGAAGTATTTTATAAGCACAATCCTTTCAAGGATAATAAAAATCCAAGTAAAGCCGAAGTGGATGAATGGCATAGAATTGCGATCAATCATGTTAGAGCATTGGTTGGATATTCAAGTTTAGACAGACAAGTTCAAAAAGATCAATGTATGTTCAAACGTGCTCACTGGGGAGACGAAAGAAAATTCACAACCAAATGGGATATAAAATATCCAGGAGCACTCGGTTCTGCTTCTGGCCCCTGCCAAGGCTCAACCAATGCACATTGTGGAGCCAGTTTTATCCCAACCGCAGAAGACCAAGCGCCTTACATCGGTGATACGAAATTAGTCTGCACAGCTCAAGCTGGCGCTGAAGGTGTTTTTAGTGCACCGAAGTCAAACATTCCTTGGTCACTCAAATGGTCTCGTGGATTTTGTAATACACTTGCCGCGGAAGGTTTTTGGGGAGGGCATACAGGTCCTTGGTTTCATCGTGAGAAGTTTGGTTTTAGTTTTTGGGATAAGGATTCAAATACTAACAATAGTATCGCAATTTTAAGGGCAAAATGGTCTGGAAAACTGATGCCAAGTCTATATAAAAAACCTTAATTACATTTGATTTCCTCTATCATATTAAAGTTTATGCATCTAAATCAGTTATTTCTCTTTAGCCTTTGAATAATCCGCATAACAAAATTTCAATCAGTCATTCAGGTCATAATGTCCATTCCTTCATACTTACCTAAGATATTATGGTAAGTAAGTGCAACCATCGTCGAACTTATTTTCGTCGAAAAGGCAAGCACCGCCAAAGTTAACTCCAAGGATTTGACAATTTCTGAATCGCTGTGCAATACAGATTTTTATCTGCGTTTTGAAATATTCTGTGGTTGTGGTTTCGTAGGGATGGTTTAAATCCAGTTTGCATGCTAAGGGAAGTAAAAAAAATAAACCAATGAAAAATAGTAAACTAATGTCTGTTTTACGCACATTAGAAATCTCATTCGTTCCTTTTTGTAGAGGTAACATTATTTTTTAGTTCAAAAGATCAATTCTTTCGCATACAATAAGTTAGTGCAACGTTTTTTGGGCGAGATTCGTTAGCAATTCGTGGTGTTCCGTTACTACCATCTGAGACGATAGATGTTGTAGGTAAGCCGATTCCTCCCACACCGTTAGTATTGATTCCAGTTCCGCCAGCAGAAGTACCATCCACTGTGTGTTGGTGCCCCTGAAATGCATCTGTTTGGAGATTACCGATACTCCGACTACCGCTCGGATCGTTCCCTGCAGTTCCCGTTCCAATATTGTCACGACCACGTACAAAAAGTCCTCGCAGATCGGGTGTCCCGTTAGTTCCATCAGCTGGCGCCCATCCCTCAGGACAAGTATCCAGATAAAAGGGAGCAACTAGACCCTCGGGTGCAGCAATTGTAAAGTTTAAATTGATCTTGGAGGAACTTAAGGATTCGCCAGAAGAGAATACTTTCATAGCAGTGGCAGCTGCAAAAAGACTAGTAGTAAGTAAGAGTCCAAGACTAATGCCTACTCCTTTAAAAAATCCGCTTTTAACCCCATCGAGATAACGGGCGTCAGGTGGGCGATTTGGTTTCATCTCTTGATATACTGAATGTTTTTCGAACGTTCGGTCAAGAAAATATTTTTGAAAAAACCACTGAATTTGGCAACGATTTGTCTTAGAGATATTTGCTACACAATCCCAATTTTTTTGTTATGAGTTTGCATGTATGCTATGAGCAATACGATTTGAAGAGTGACAATTTGCGTCCCAGTTCCTTTGTGAGGTAATGTTTGAGACCACGTAACAAGCATTCAACGCCATATAAAAGGAGTGCGTTCCATTACGGAATACTATCTAGGATTTCCACATCTGTTTTATATTTGAAAAATACTTTTATCAAACAAAAATTTTAATTTTATTCTCGAAATTGCGAATATAATTTATCATTTCATTTTTGGTAATGGGTTTAGACCAAAAGTAACCTTGAGCCATATCACATTTCATCTCGGCGAGTTTATCTCTGGTATACTTATCTTCAACACCTTCTGCAATCGTTTTTATTCCCATACTAGATGCCATTTGAATGATTGCTTTCACGATGGCTTCATCTTGACTATTTTCACTCATTTTGTAAATAAATGATTGATCAATTTTAAGAATCTCGACTTGAAATTTTTTAATGTATCCGAGATTGGAATATCCGGTTCCAAAATCATCTATGGAAAATTTTATCCCTAAATTTCGTAATCTAAAGAGAGCATCCATCAACACATGTGAATCATCAATTAAAATAGATTCTGTCATTTCGATTTCTAAATATTGCGGTTGTAATCCTGAATTGGATAGAGCGTTTATTACAATCTCTTCAATGTTTCCGCGTTTAAACTGAATTGCAGAAACATTTACAGCTACAGAAAGTTCAGTATAACCTAAGTCATGCCACAATTTACATTGACGACAAGCTTCACGTAACACCCAATTTCCAATTTCAATTATGAGTCCAAAGGTTTCAGCAATCGGAATAAAATCTAGGGGAGAAACCATTCCATCTTTCGGATGGTTCCATCTAAGTAGCGCCTCCGCACCTATCAAATTTCCATCATTTAATGATACTTTCGGTTGGTAACAAAGATGGAATTGTTTTTCAATTATCGCCGTTCTAAGGTTCTGTATAAGATTTAATTGTTTTTGTGTATTTACATTCATTTTCATGTCATAAAAAACAAATCTATTTTTCGAAGTCGCTTTTGCCCTTTCTAAAGCAAGATCTGCCTTTTTTAAAAGTGAATTAAAATCGGTATCGTCGTCTGGCGCAATTGCAATTCCTAAAGAACACGTGGTAACATAATCAATTGATTTTAAGTTAAACGGAATTGTCATTTGATTCATTATTTCAATTGCAACTTCAAACACTATATCCAAATTTTTATGTGAATCAATTATGATTAAAAATTCATCTGCCCCTAATCTTGCTATCGTATCTGCCTCTCGCATAATGCCTGACAGTCTATGCGCAACTCTAAGTAACAACTCATCTCCAATACTTTGACCTAATGAATCATTTATAGTTTGGAAATTGTCTAAATCCAAACTAATGAGTGTTATTTTCTCATTATTCGCTTTTGCATGTAAATATGCTTGTTCAAATCTATCCTTAGCAAGAATTCGATTTGGAAGTCCTGTTAGAATGTCATGGTTTACGATATGATCCAAGAAAAGAGAGGATCGATTCGCTTTCTTCTTTTCTGCTATGGCTCTTTCAATTATGATTCTAAGTTCGTGAATTAAGAACCATATACCTAAAGCAATTGCTAAATAAAGTAAAACCGTATCAGTTATTATTGTATAATCCAATTTTCTGATATGATGAACGTAATATCCAGATATATTGGAATAACCTAAAAATAATATAAAACCTATAACATAAGTTAGAATCGCGATGAAAATTAAATTCGATCCTAATGTAGCTGCAAATATCAATATGCCGGCAAATGCCAATAATCCAGGATCTCTTAGTCCAGCATCAATCCAAATGAAAAAAGAGAAACTTAAAGTCAAAATCCAGAGAAGTAAGGTTCTTGCAAAAAAAACCTTTTTTTGGGAAATGAAATAATAAACTAACATTAAAGATACAAATGTTGAACATTTTGCAATGGTCTCTATCGTTCTAACATAATTGAATGTTGTGATAATTGAAATAGATAACATGGATTCTGCGATCCAAAATAATTGTGACAACTTTCGAATCTGGAAATTTTCCGGATTGTCGATATCCATATTTTCTGGCATCGACGAAAAGAGGTTCATGATCTTGGAAAATTGCAGATTTTTCATAATTAGATATTTGGATTAATTCTAGATTTTTTAGACGAAAAAAAAACTTAAAAAAGACGATTCCCATTCCAGTTTACCACTTAGGAAGGTCCTTTGTCTTTACATATCACAATCTAGAAACCCATGAAAAAGAAGACAATGCAGACAAAATTCCTATATCTTAAGGTTTTTGATTCGGAATATAAAGTTTAAAACTTGTAACGATTCCTGGTTCACTTTGGACTAGGATTTTTCCGCCATTGATATCTATATAATCGTGACAAAGGATGAGACCTAGACCTGAACCTTTTTCCTGTTTGGTTCCGAACCTTGATTTTGAAATTCCAATTTGGAATAAATTTTGAATTGTCTCGCTATCCATTCCCATTCCGAAATCTTTAATTTCGAATATAAAAAAGTTTCCATCATTATTTCCGTAGATTTCAATTTTCCCTGATTCATATGAGAATTTTATGGAATTCGAAATTAGATTCCTTAAAATAATTTTCATCATATTGGGATCGGCAAAAACTTCCATTGTATCTGGAAAATGAGTGATCACTTCAATTTTTTTGTTCGTTAATGATATCTTCAATAGATCTAATGTCTCTTCGACTACAAAAATCAGATTCATGAATTCTGGTTTAAAACGAATGTTTCCACTTTGAGCCTTCGACCAATCTAAGAGATTTTCCAAAAGTGTAAAAATTGATTCGGATGATTCTTTGAGACTTTCTAAAATTTTTGCTTTTTCCATAGGAGAGGCGTCAGAATTTTCTTCCGAAAGATATTTTAATCCACCTGAAAAATTACTGATTGGTCCGCGTAAATCGTGCGCTAAGATAGAAAAAAATTTATCCTTAGTTTGGTTGAGACGACGCAATTCACTTTCACTTGCGAGAAGTGAATCTTCCGTTATTTTTCTCTTTGTGATATCTGTGGAAATTCCCACAAGACCGATGATCTTTCCATTTTTTTCAACTAACGGATGCTTTGTTTCCCAATAGATTTTTTTTGATCCATCGCTCTCAATGACAAAAATTTCTTTTTGACTGACTTCTCCTTTTTCAAGAACAATTTGGTCCACTCGGTAAAGTTCAGCTACGGCATCGGGAGGAAAAAATCTATCATCGGGAGAGCCAGGTAGTTCATCCTTTGTTACTTTGAAAAGTTCTAAGGTGGGTTTATTGGCAAAAACGTATTTGTGATCAAGACCTTTAATATATATGAATGCACTGACAAAATCAAGAGCCTGTGTTTTCACTTTAATTTCTTTTTTCAATCGTTTTAGATTTCTTAATAAAACAATGATAAGAAATAAAAACGATATCAGAAGTGTCAGTAAAACAAACACAAACCAATTTTCTGTATAGATTTCAACCAAAACTAAATCCTTAAGCATTCTGACTGGAAAGTATTCAAATTTATAAAAGCTTTCAATCAGTTTTGATTTTATCCTTGTTTTTTTTGGCTCAAATTTATGAAACGAAAACAAGGAAACTCATAGATACAGTTAATATCACAAAATTTTATGCTAAACTCAGCATAAGAATTAAAACAAATTCCAAACAGAAAAATTTTTTAGAAAATATTGCTGAAAATCTGTTACTTACTCCGCTCTCCAAAGATAATAATATTCCAATTGAAAGAGAAGTAAATCAGGAGGCCATAAAAGACACCTTTTGACTGTTAGAAGATACGGAAGTTGTGACGGCAACTAGAAGTCAAACTAAAATCAAAGAAAGAGGATACCAAGCCCCAAATTCAGAAACGATTCCCGAGACTCGCGAAAGATTGCTCGGTATGGGAATTCGGTCACCGCATATGGCGAGAATATTTATAAGTGATTCCAGAAGATATTATGAAATTTGGTCTCTTTCCTGAATTTATAAATCGTCTTTCCATCGTGGCGATAATGGATGAATTGAATGTAAAATCATTAAAATCCATTTTTACAAAACCTAAAAATTCTCTACTCAAACATTACCAGAAGGTGTTTGATATTGAAAAAATACCTTAGAGGTCGATAGTTCTTTATTGATCTATTGTAAATTTATTTCTTAAAATTCTTTAAAAAGTTTCGTCTCATTCCCTAAATGAAGTATCAATTATTTCTGATGAAGGAAGAATGATGAACTCTAGGGTCTTATTGGCAGAAGATGATTTACCTGCCAATAATTTTTTAACGAAAGCTCTTCAGTCAAATGGCATTGATGTCGTGTCGACAAATAATGGCCAAGATGCATGGAATGAATTTCAAAAACAAACTTTTTCTGTCGTACTTACCGATTTGGATATGCCTTTCGTACGCGGAGAAGAGTTGATTGATAGAATTCAGAAGGCGGATCTAAAAGTTCCTCCAGTAATAATTGTCATTACTAGCTTGCATGACTCAAAACATATCATAGAAATCATGAAAAAGGGTGTTTTTGATTATTTGATAAAACCCGCTGATGCCGCTCAAATCATTCTCAAAGTTAAACATGCTTCCAAAAGTTACGAGTTACAGAAAATTAACTACGTTTTGGCGAGCGAAAAGGAATTGCGTCTAACAGAACAATTAGACTGGATCAAATATAAAAATAATATCTCAGATAAAAATATAGGTAATTATAAAAATAATATAGTTCAAAGTATGAGGCATAATCTTGGCCAAACGGGAGGTTTCGGAAATCTCATGGCTTTACTCGAAATTGTCCAGATAGATGCAAAGGAAGAGGGAGATAATTACATAATCAGCAAAGAAATATATAATTTATTAAAAGAAAATATTGGCATCATTGATAAAACATTTGTAGTTCTTGAAAATATTACGAAAATTTCTGAATCAAAGTTAAATTTGGATCAGGTATCGGCAAAGGATATATTCGAACTTACCCGCTCTATCGTTAATGAAAGTGAAACCTTTGCTAAAATAAATTCGCAAACTATGATTATGGGAGAAATTCGAGATTCGTATTCTGATCATTACATCAAATTTCATAAAGAATCCTATCGCCAATTGATGAATGAAGTGTATTTGAATGCCTTCAAATTTTCCGAAAAGGAATCTAAGATTTTTACCCTCTTCCGAATCCAAGATCGTAAGTTAGTTGTCTCAATAATCATTGATCCGGCGAAATATATCGATGTTGTAGGAATTCCTCTCGAGTATAGCAATTTAGTGTTCGAACCTTTTTTTCGAATAAACAAATTCGTTTTTGAAAAGTTTTCCAGCATGGATATTGGTTTAGGATTAACTTTAGTAAAAGAACTGATCAAAAAAATGGAAGGTGATGTATCTATCTCGAATATTAAAGAATTTACGGTCCTTGATTCAAATAAAATCAAAGTGAATTTGGAAATATATTTTCCTTTAATTTAATGTCACAAACAAAATCAACTTTTTGTGATTCTGAACCGATTCATTTAATCAATGAATTACAAGACTTCGGGCTATTGATTATAATTTCACCTGAACATAAAAAAATCATAGCGGTCGGAGAGAACTGCCCGTCTTATTTAGGTTTATCTCCCGAGGATGTTTTAGGTCAGCAAATAGATGATTTTTTTCCTGAGTTAAATATTCATTTATTCGAATTGGATGATAAATTAACAAAAGTTAAAAACAATGTTTTGTCCATCGCCTTTTCTAAACTTAAAACCATTTATTTTATAAATATAAGAAAAATAGATGAATTTATTATTTTAGAAATCGAAGTCGAAGAAGAAGGCCATGCGATGCACTCTGCGCTTGAATTCAACACACAAATGGCATCCATTTTATCTACAAAGAATATTGGCCAGATATGCGATTTCTCTGTAAAAACGATACAAAAGTTAGGCGACTTTGACAGAGTTGTATTATATAAATTTAAGGAAGACTTTTCTGGCGAAGTAATAGCAGAAACTAAAAAAGAAAGTATCGATTCGCTTTTTGGTTTTCATTTCCCTGCCTCCGATATTCCTCTTCCTGCGCGAAAGATGTTTGAAAACAATCCTATTCGAGTGGTTATTCGAAAGTCAAATCGTGTGCTTCGAATGATTCGAACCAAGGAATATTCTAAATATAATTTTAATTTGGGAGGTGCCGGACTTCGTGCACCACATTCTCAACATATTGAATATTTAACGAACATGGGCATCGACACTTCACTTTCCATCTCTCTTGTATGTGAAGAGAGACTTTGGGGCTTGATCATTTGTCACAACTTGCAAACGAGAGTTCCAAGCCCTTCAATCAAAAATTATATGACAGTTTATGCTAATCTTGTATCGATTCAATTAGATTTGATGATCCGAAATGAAATTAGTTCCTCGTCACTTGAGATAGAAACAAGGTTATTACGATTGATTGAAAGAATAAATCAAAGTCAACTCGTAGACATTGCAGAGTTTTTTAAACTCGAATCGGTTTTCTTTTTAAGGATACTCGAGGCTGATGGATTTTTGATCCAATGGAATGGCGTAATACATGTGTTTGGTGAAAATCCTTCGCTTTCAAGTCTTTCAGTAATATTTGAATTTCTTGAATCGAACCATTCTCAAAAAGTTTTTTTTACTGATCAATTAGGAAGTTTCGACGGTTTTGAAAGCGCTGATTTCGAATCTTTTCCTGGTATATTTTCCTTACCAATTTCATTTCATAAGGGAGATCGCCTTGTCTGGTTTAAAAAGGAAATGCCACGGACAATTTTATGGGGAGGAAACCCAGAAAGTACAATCATAAGAAGTTCTCAATCAATTTCACCTAGGAAATCATTCGAAAAGTTCATAGAAAATGTGAAAGGTAAATCTGCCCCTTGGCCTAAGTCTAAAATAATTGCAATGGAAAGTTTTTTAGCGCTGAGAGATATAATAGAAAGAAAAATAATCATATCCGACCTTGAACAATCTTTGTTAAAAGTTAAGAATTCGGAAGCTGATTTAAGAAATTTAAATCTAACGAAAGATCGTTTTTTTTCAATCATCTCACATAATTTACGATCGCCTTTTTCTGCCCTTATAGGCTATTCAGATATTTTGTTAGAGGCGTTAAGTGATATTTCAAAAATTGATCTAACGGATGTTAAGGAATACGCTAAAAATATTAGCGTTAGTGCGTTTAAAGCGTTTAAGTTACTTAACAATTTGTTCGAATGGGGAAGATTACAAACCGGAAAAATAGTTGTTGAACGTCGAGAATTTGAACTTTCGACATTGGCTGACGAATTGAAATATACCTTTATACCAAGTTTTAAAGAAAAGGATATAGTTTTAAAAATCAGCTGTGCGGAAAATTTGAAAATACTCTCTGACTATGATGGATTGCTCTCAATCATAACACAGGTATTTAATAACGCAAAAAAATTTTCGAAACGATTCACTGAGGTATATTGTCAAATTTACCAAACGAACGAATTGTCTGTATTTGAGGTTATTGACCAAGGGATTGGAATTAGTTTAGAAGATTTAGACAAACTATTTAAAATTGATTCAAAGTTTTTGAATCCTGGTACAGAGGGAGAGACTGGAACGGGGTTAGGACTTATCATTGCCAAAGATTACTTAACTTTACTCAATGGAGAGATTTCGATTTCCAGCACACTCGGTCAAGGAACTGCGATTAAAATATCGATTGCAAACAGTTAAAATCCTAGTTCCACTTACGACCGTCTTGCTTACTTCGGCACTTAACTCTCGCTAAATGCCAAATCGATCAAAAAATTAAATGAACTACCTAATCCCAGGCTTAATGTATTTCAACTCATCTAAGTATCTTCCGGTACCTAATACCACGCAAGTGAGTGGGTTTTCTGCACGGAAGACTGGCACACCTGTTTCTTTTGTGAGATAGTGTTCTAGTCCACGTAACAAACAACCACCACCCGTTAACACAATCCCACGTTCCACGATATCTGCCGCAAGTTCTGGAGGAGTGCGTTCCAATACGGATTTGATACCGTCTAGGATTTCGTCCGTTGGTTCTTTGAGGGCTTTACGAATTTCGTTGGAGTCAAGTTCGAGAGTGCGAGGAAGACCAGAGATGGCATCGCGACCTTTCACCTCCATCGTGTCCACGCGTTTGTCGGCGAAGGCATTTCCGATGGTAAGTTTGATATCTTCGGCAGTTCTTTCTCCGACAACTAAGTTGTATTGGTTACGGAGGTATTTAACAATAGCTTCATCAAATTCGTCACCACCCGTGCGGATGGACTCAGCGATCACCATACCACCTAGAGAAATGACAGCGATTTCTGTCGTTCCCCCACCGATATCGACAATCATATTTCCTGCTGGTTCGTGGATGGGGATATTCGCACCAATCGCTGCGGCTAGGGCTTCTTCAATTAAAAAGATTTCACGAGCGCCAGCTTGTTCTGCGGACTCTCGGACGGCACGTCTTTCTACTTCGGTAATTCCGGAAGGAACTCCGATGACGATGCGAGGTTTTACAAACGTAGTGCGGTTGTGCACTTTCGCAATAAAATAGCGGATCATTTTTTCAACAGTTTCAAAGTCGGCGATCACTCCGTCTTTCATGGGACGAATGGCAACGATGTCACCTGGAGTTCTCCCTAGCATTCGTTTGGCTTCTTGGCCAACGGCTAAGACCCTTCCCGTGGATGCTTGGACTGCTACGACTGATGGTTCGGAGAGGACGATCCCTTGTCCCTTAACGTGGACGAGAGTGTTGGCAGTACCGAGGTCGATACCCATATCGTTTGAAAAAAGGCCGTAGAGATTGTCAAAAATCATATAAAGTCCTGGTGAAAGAGTGAAAAAGGTAGGAAACTCGGGATGGCAATGCAGAAAACCATCAGAAATAAATAAAACTACCTGTTCACAATAATTTTCGGCTGGTTTTTGCTTTCAACCGTAAAAATTTTCTATAGAGTTTGTACTACCGAAATGATACCATTCAGCCAGCGATTAAAGAAGCGTAACGAGCAAGTTTCCAAAGAAAGAATCCTTGCAGCCATCGATTTAGGAACCAATTCCTTCCACATTGTCATCGTTCGCATTCGAATTGACGGAACACTTGAGTCCTTAACCAAAGAAAAGGAGTCGGTGCGATTGGGGAGCGGTAGCGGGGATTATGCGGTCATTGCCAACGATGCCATCGAGCGTGGAATTTCTTGCCTAAAAAGATTTAAAACTCTAGCGGATTCCTACCAAGCCGAAATTCGGGCTGTCGCCACAAGTGCGTTACGCGAAGCCGAAAATCGTGAAGTATTTTTAGCTCGAGCAGAGAAAGAAGTGGGTCTGAAAATAGACGTTGTTTCTGGAAATGAAGAAGCAAGACTCATATATTTGGGCATTTTACAAGGTTTACCAGTATATGATAAAAGAATACTTCTGATTGATATTGGTGGAGGAAGTACGGAGTTACTTGTAGGAGAAAAAGGAGAAATTCTATTTTCCACAAGTCTCAAGTTAGGTGCAATACGTTTAACTGAAAAATACTTAAAGAATGATCCTTTGTCTATGTTGGATTTGCAAAAATGTCGCATCCACATTGAATCGGTTCTGACTGCTTTTTTGCCTCAAATTGAAAAATGGAAACCCTTTCAGGTTGTAGGCTCATCTGGAAGTATAACATCTATTACATCTATGGTTCTGGAACGTAATGGAGAAAAAAGGGACAGATTGAACGGTTATGAATTTTCCTATGACCAATTCAAGGAAGTTCGAAAAGCCGTGCTTGATGCAGAATCAGTAAAAAAAAGATTAAAGATCCCCGGTCTCGAAGCAAAACGCGCAGATATCATAGTGGGTGGAGTTCTTGTTTTGGATGAAGTTTTGCACAGATTGAAAGCTCCTTCACTCATAGTATCTGACTTTGCCTTACGAGACGGAATCGTTTATGACACAATCGAGTCTTGGTATAGGCATGAGGACTCAAATGCACCTGCGCTGGACAATATCCGCGAAAAAGCGATAAAATCTGTTAGCAACCTTTATCCTCAAGGTAAAAAACATGCATTGCAGGTTACTAAATTAACTCTTCAGCTATTTGATGACCTAAAAGGCTTACATAGATTAGGTGCACAGGAAAGAGAATATTTAGAAACCGCCTGTCACTTGCACCAAGTTGGTCTATGTATCTCTCACCATTCCTATCATAAACATAGTTATTATATAATAAAAAACTCTGAGGCAATGGTTGGCTTTTCCAATGCAGAAATCGAAATCATTGCACTTATTGCCAGATACCACAGAAAAGGTGGACCAAAACAAAAACATGAAGAATTCAAAATTCTAAGAGCTGAAGATCAGATTCTTGTAAAAAAACTTGCATCTTTGTTACGAATAGGGGATGGTTTGGATCGCTCAGAAACTTTGATCTTGGATTCTTTGTCTGCTAGTTTGCAAGGGGGAAAAGTGATTTGCGAATTAAAACATGACAAACAAAAAGACCCTCATTTGGAACTTTGGTCTGTGGCAGAAAAAAAAGATCTTTTTGAAGAAACATTTAACGTTAAAATAGAATTTCAAACCAAGGCAAAATGAAACAGATACTTTTACTTATTATAATATTCTTTTTTAATTTATCTATTCATTCACTCCCGATTGATTTGAGTGATAATTGGCATGTTACAAATCGTTGGGTTTTGGAAGAAACACCAAAAACATCAGAATGGATCACTTTAGAAAGTCTTCCTCTCGCGAATGTTACTTCCAAATTAGATTTTTCGGAAAATGAAGTTCGTCAACTAACAGCATATAAAACTTTTTTAATCTCTGATGCCGATTTTAAATCTGTAAAAAATGATGCTTTTAGTTTGCACATACCCTATATTTCAAATGTGTATAAAATATATCTCAACGAAATAGAAATATCTTCTGCGGGAGAATTGGAAGATTCCCAAATCACAAGGAGTGGTTATCGCAGGCATATTGTATTACGATTGGATCGAGATCTGATTAAGATTGGGCAAAATAGTTTAAGAATTTTAGTCGCGGCCGAATACGGTGAAGAACTAAATATTTATAAACTTCATAATGACATTCCGGCTAAAATAGATTTAGCTTCCGAAAATCAAAAGATTAATGAAGAATACTTCACCTATATGTTGTTATTTTTGTATTTTTTTGTGGGAGTCTATCACGGATTGTTTTATATCAAAAGAAGAATGGAGGCATATAACTTATATTATGCTCTGTTTTCGATATTTCTTTCGATTTATATGATTTTTAGATCTCAAGCTATCTATTATTTAGGTATGGATCCTTATGTCCAAACTCGAATAGAATACTTTATCGTTTTTTATATTCCTATATTTCTAATGTTGTTTTTGGATAATTTTTTCCATGGAAGGCTTTCTAAACTTTCCAAAATTACTTTTTATGCCATCACTTTTATTGCCGTATTACAAATATTTGTTTCTAGAGCGATATCTAGCAAAATACTTCTCGGTTGGCAATTATCAGTATTAGTTTTGTCCTTGTATTCCATTTTCGTGATAGTTCGGGCAGTTTTTCAAAAAAATAAAGACGCCTATCGCATGATCATTGGATTTTTGCTATTACTTGGCACAGGTATGTGGGATGTGTTAGGTGCAACAGGTCTACTTCCTATCCAAAATTTGAATCTACTTCGCTTTGGTTTTTTAAGCTTTGTCCTAGGGATTGCCGTTGTCCTTGCTAATCGTTTCCTTCGTGTCCACAATGAAGTAGAAAACTTAAATGCCACCTTAGAGCGAAAGGTCGAAGAACGTACAAACGAATTACAAATGACCTTAACCCGCGTTCAAGAATTGAAAGTCCAACAAGATGGGGATTATTTTTTAACTTCACTTTTACTTGAACCATTATCCGCTGTCAATGGTTCATCAAGTTCCGTTTATATTGATTCCTATACCAAACAGAAAAAGGAATTTGAATTCAAAGGTAAAAAACGTGAAATTGGTGGAGACATCATCATTAGCGAAAAGATAGAGTTAGGTGGTAAAACATTTATTGTATTTGTGAATGGAGATGCCATGGGCAAATCGATTCAAGGGGCAGGCGGAGCCCTTGTGTTAGGTGTTGTATTTTTATCAGTAATCAAACGTACATTATCAAAAGAAGAATACCGAAGCAAATCTCCGGAAAGATGGTTGAAGGATTGTTTTTTGGAACTTCAGTCAATTTTTGAATCCTTTGACGGAACCATGCTCATCTCTGTCGTTCTGGGTCTTATTGAAGAAGAGACAGGGCTATTGTACTTTGTAAATGCAGAACATCCTTGGACAGTTCTTTATCGAGATGGAGTGGCTAGTTTCATTGAACAAGAGTTAGAACTTAGGAAAATTGGTATCAAAGGTATGGATGGAGATATCAGGGTTCGAGTTTTTTCATTGGAGCATGATGACGTATTGTTTGTGGGTTCTGATGGAAGAGATGATATAGTTGTAGGTCAAGATGATACGGGAAACCGTTTGATGAATGAAGATGAGACTCAATTTTTAAAGCATGTGGAATATGCGAAAGGAAATCTAACTTCGTTAATTGAGAGACTTCGAACAATTGGCGAGTTATCCGATGATTTGACAATTATGCGTATCGAATGGCTTGGTTCTACAAAACACTTAGTGAAAAGAGACACATTGGAGATTGAAGGTAACACCTTCCCTACATTAGAATACAAAAAGATTATCGAATCAGGTCAGACACAAGATGCATTTGATTATATACAAAACTTGTTAACTGAGGCAAAATTTGATGCAGAAACAAAACCATATTTTTTAAAAGAAGCCGCAAGAGTTGCCATATTAAATAAAAACTTTGATTATGCGATAGAAACCATTGAATCTATAATTCCTTATTTTTCCACAGACAATGAACTCTTATTGCAATTGAGTTTTGCATATAGAAAAAACAAAAATATTTTTAAAGCCATAGATTTAGCCGAAAGAGTGAGATCAAGAGATCCGAAACATTTTAGAAATTTAATCCATTTGATTGAATGTTATAGGCATGCTAAGCAATTAGATAGGGCCAATAAATTATTCGCGAAAGTCGCTACAATTGATCCTGAACATCCACAAGTTCTAAGACTTAAGGATATACTTAGTCCAAAATAAAATTTAGTTAATGTTATTGCCAATGCACCATTCAGCCTAAACGTTGTTTGTAAAAACTTGTTATTTGGTTTTAAGTACTTACTTCAATTGCACTTTAACTTGTATAATATTGATTAGATTATAAACGTTTTTTAAATAGGAAAAAGAATGGATTTTAAATTTTCAAAGTATCATGTTTTCGTCGTTGGTCTACTTGCCTTTTTGCAATTTACGCTTGTATTAGATTTTATGATTTTATCACCGCTCGGTGTGATCGTAATGAAAGAATTAAAAATAACCACACAACAGTTTGGTTTTATAGTTTCTGCATATGCTTTTAGTGCCGGAATTTCTGGAATCTTAGCCGCTGGATTTGCGGATCGTTTTGATCGCAAAAAAATGTTACTCTTCTTTTATGTGGGATTTGTTTTGGCAACGTTTCTCTGTGGCATAGCTGAGAATTATATTTTTTTACTCTTCGTAAGAATTCTAACAGGATTATTCGCTGGAGTGATCTCATCTATTTCATTTGCCATTGTAGCTGATTTGTTTCCTTTACAAGTGCGTGGACGAGTCATGGGATTCATCATGACGGCTTTTGCCGCAAGCCAAGTCTTTGGTCTTCCCATTGGAATTTATATTTCGAACTTATGGGGTTGGCAATCTGCATTTTTGATGATAGCGCTCATTAGCGGATTAGTTGGATTTGTGATTTTTTTGAATTTAAGACCATTAACTACGCATCTCGATAACAAAACAGAAAGACATGCATTTCTTCATTTGGTAAAAACGATCACAGAACCAAAATACTCATCCGCGTACATTGTCACAACCTTACTCGCAACAGGTGGCTTTATGCTTATGCCTTTTGGATCAGCATTTTCAGTTCACAATCTTGGCGTCAAATTAGAAGACCTTCCTATGGTTTACATGATAACAGGAATTGTTTCTATGATCGGTGGCCCACTCATGGGAAGGCTCAGCGATGCCATTGGAAAGTACAATATGTTTGTGATAGCATCTTTTTTTGCCGCATTAACTATTCTTTTTTATACTAGACTCCAAATAACTCCACTAATGAGTGTTATTCTCATAAATTCAATTTTATTTGTTTTTATATCTGCAAGAATGATTTCAGCAAATGCTATGACTTCTGCCGTTCCAGAATTGCACGATCGCGGAGCGTTTATGGCCATCAGTTCTTCCATTCAACAAATATCAGGCGGAATAGCTGCATCACTTGCGGGATTAATTGTCATTCAAACTAAGAGTGGTTATCTGGAAAGGTATGAAACTTTAGGTTATGTCGTCGCAGTGGCTATTGCGATCACAATCGTACTTATGTACAATGTGAATCAAATCATCACAAATAAAGAGTCAAAATAAACAACCAAAGCAGATCTGATACACATTGGTTGTTTATTTTTAATAAATGTTATTTGGAAAGACCTTCGGCAAGGTCAACTAACAAGCGCACTCCGTATCCAGTTGGGCCACTCGTTTGTGTGCCCGATGCTTTTTTTCGCCATGCGGTACCCGCGATATCGATATGAGCCCATTCAATTTTTTCATCTACAAATTTTGATAAAAACATTGCCGCAGAAACTGTACCGCCACCCTTTCCGCCACCGGTAATGTTTTTTAAATCTGCGATATCTGATTTTAAATCTTCCCCGTATTCATCCCATAATGGCAATTCCCATACACGGTCATCGGATTTTGTCGCAGCTAACTGGAGTGATTCGCGCATTAAATCTGACTTTGTCATGATACCAGCGGCTTCATGTCCGAGTGCAATGATCACAGCGCCAGTCAAAGTGGCTAAATCGACCATATAATCAGGTTTATGATGTTTGGATACATAAGCTAACACATCACCAAGCACAAGTCTGCCTTCTGCATCTGTATTTTGAACTTCCACAGTGGTTCCGTTATACGCAGTATATACATCGCCTGGTTTGATGGCTTTTCCATCTGGCATATTTTCAGCAACCCCAATGGCTGCAACGATATGGATGGGAAGTTTTAAAGCGGCGATAGCACCAATCGCATGTATGGTGGCAGCTGCACCACACATATCATATTTCATTTCATGCATTTCTCCAGGAGGTTTTAGTGAAATGCCACCTGTATCGAAGGTAAGTCCCTTTCCAACAATTGCAAATTTTTTCTTTGCCTTTGTTGGTTTGTATTCTAATACTACCATTTTTCCTTGGAGTTCTGATCCTCGGCTAACAGCAAGTATACCGCCAAATCCTTCTCTTTTGAGTTGAGATTCATCCCAAACTTTAATGCTTAATTTCTCTTCCTTTGCAATTTCTTTTGCTCTAGAAACAAAATCATCTGGAGTGAAATAATTTGCAGGTAAATGGGCAATATGGCGAGCACCGTTTACGTGTTTTGCGACGATTTCTGCTTTGTGTAATCCAATTTCTGCATCCTTAATTACTTTTTTATCTTCGAAAACAAGTGCGACAATACCTTGCGTCGTTTTTTCTTTTTTCTTCGTTTGTAAAAGTGTGACCGGATAGGAACCAATGCTTAGGCAATTGACAACCTGGTATGCGATTCGTTCTGCTGAAAAAAGTTTTGTGATTTCTGAAGAAAAATGGACCTCAAATCCCACCCCATCCCATTTAATGATTCGTTCTCCATACTTTAAAAATAGACCAGCAAACTTTCTAAAAATAATTTTATCTTTATCACCTAAGCCAACGTAGATGATTTTTTCTGTTTCATCTTTGAGCTCTTGGCCAAAGTCTGCCGAAAAAACTTTAGAATTAATTTGTAATGAAAATTTGTCGCCGAGTAAACTACTTAGTTCTTTTTGGAAAACAAATTTGATTTTATAAAAAGAATTTCCCTTGTGTGGGCCGATATGAAATTTTAATGGAGAGGTTTGGATTTTCATTTTCCCGATAATTCCTGAATGTCCTTGATGATTTCTTCTACGTGACCTTTTACCTTCACGCTGTCATAGATTTTTTTAACTTTTAGGGATGCATCCAAAAGAAATGTAGTACGAACAATTCCCATTCCTTTTCTACCCATAAAAACTTTTTCCCGCCAAACACCATACTTCTCACAAATTTCTCCGGATTCATCACTGATCAGTTCGAAATTTAATTTTTCTTTTTCTATGAATTTTGTATGAGCCTTCGGTGTATCTTTTGAGATTCCCACAACATTATAGCCCAATTTTTTGATCCGTGCAAAATTATCACGAAAATCACAAGCTTCTGTGGTACATCCTGGAGTCATATCTCTTGGATAAAAGTAAAGAACCACACCTTCTTTTCCAACGAGATCTGCTAATTTGACAGTTTCATCATTTGCATTCTTTGATGTAAATGTTGGTGCCTTTTTTCCGACAGTTATTTCAGCCATATTTTACTCCTTTAAATTCTTTCCATTTAGACAAAATTCTGTTGTAAAAGCAAGAAAATCGAGCGATAAGTTTATTATGGACATAAAACTTCGAGCACAATTGATACGGGAAGGGAACCAGGCTTTTAATGCTGGTGATATCCGTAAAGCTCGTGAGCTCTTTATGAAGACTGGCTACCAAGATGGACTGACTCGTCTCGGAGATCATTTTATGTATGATCGTAAATTGCCTATGCTTGCCTTTGGGTATTATAAAAAAGCAGGACGTCAGGACAAAGTGGATGAAATTTTTCAAAGAATGATCATGGCACTTTCTGAGTGGCTCGGCAAAGACAAGTTCAAGCCGACCCTTACTTCGGGAACCAAGGCAAATAATAACATAGCTGCTAATGAAGAGAACCCTCGCAAAGAATTGAACCCTGATGATTTTCAAGTGCATCCCATTCTCAAAGCTAAAGCGATTGAAATCCTAAATTCAAAGAAATAATTTTAATTATTGATGATTGATCCTTTCGCATTACAAGCATTCATTTATTCTGCCTTAATACTTTTTTCCATTCTATCGAGTAAGCTGTTTTTTCGATTTGGTTTTCCCATCCTACTTATTTTTTTGACCTTCGGTATGTTAGCTGGAACGGATGGGCCAGGTGGGATAGAATTTAGTGACTATGGACTCGCTCAATCCATTGGCATTTTTGCCCTAATGTATATTTTATTTTTGGGTGGATTGGAAAGTGATTGGGATGCGCTCAAGTCTACACTTTCAGTCAGTTTAAAATTATCTATTTTAGGAACTATACTCACGGCTTTATTTTTAGGAATATTTATTCATTTAATATTCCCTGTGCTCGGTTATATGGAATCATTTCTACTCGGATCTATAGTCAGTGCCACCGATGCCGCATCTGTTTTTAATATATTTAAAACAGGTGGTTCCAATCTCAAAGAGCATATCAAAAAAATCATAGAATTCGAATCAGGTTCAAATGATGCACTTGGTGTTTTATTAACTACGATTTTTTTGAATTTTATAACCAATGATGGAAGTTTATCTGGTTGGTATTTTGTAAGGTTCTTTTTATTACAAATATTTATGGGCATTTTGATGGGATATGGATTGGGTATGGTGATACTTTACCTAATGAATACCGTCAAACTGGGATATGATGGTCTCTACCTGGTATTTATCACTGCATGTGTTCCGTTTATTTATTCAGTTACCACTATTTTCCAAGGAAATGGATTTCTCGCGGTTTATTTAGCAGGCATTCTCATCGGTAGATTTCCTTTTATTCACAAAAAATCTATCTTTAGATTTTTAAATGGGTATGTTTGGATTTTACAAATTGGAATGTTTTTATGTTTCGGACTCCTTGTGTTCCCGTCAAGGTTAGATAATCTTTGGTTACCGGGCCTAACGATTGCTATACTTCTTATTGTCATCGCAAGACCGCTCGCCGTTTTTATCTCTTTATATCGAGAAAATGTTACGGTTAAAGAAAAATTATTTATCTCCTGGGTAGGACTTCGGGGAGCTTCACCTATCATTATGGCTACTTTCCCCATAGCACAAGGGATAGCCGGTGGTGAATTGTTATTTCATATCGTGTTCTTTGTTGTGTTAGTATCTCTACTTTTGCAAGGTTCTACAGTGCAAAGAATGGCAGGTTATCTTGGAATTTTACAAGAAAAATCAGACAATATCTTTCAACCTAGAGATTTTGATAACATGGAATTTCCTGGTATGACCTTACAGGAGTTCATCGTTCCTTATAATTCTACAGTCGTCGAAAAAGCATTGTTCGAAATCAAATTGCCCAAGGATTCGCATATATTACTGATTGCACGCGGGGAACAATTTTTAATCCCCTCAGGAAACACACTCGTTCGTGGAGGGGATGTGATCTGGATCTTAGCGAAAGATGAAGTGCTTAGCGAAGTTGGTAAAACCTTAATGCTTTAATAAAATAATAAAAAGCATTTTTTCACCTAACGAAAGCTATAAAATTAAATGTCCAAGTCCTTTGAAACTCCTAAAATCAAAGTGGTCGCTTCATATTTCTGTCTTTGAGTGTACATGATATTTTCTATGATTGTTTTGTTGATGGTATCACTTGTTAGTGAAGATCCTGAAGAGGAAAGAAGTGCCACTAACAATAAATTGGTACCAAATGGCGCGCTGATATTTGTATAAATCGTATCGCGTTCCGCAGAAAGAAAAACACGAATCGAATCGGAAGCTTTCAAACTCACACCTAACAAAAATCGATTTCCTGAAATTTTGAATGTTCCAGTAGAATCATCAAATCGATTTGAGACTCCGATACTACCATTGGATGTGAGATACCCTTCTGCCGTTTTTGAATAGGTGTATTTTCCAGAAGAAATAAACAAAACATTACTTAAGAGGAGAGAATCAAAATAAAGCGAAAGGTTCGGGGTGAGATCATATTCCATACCAAATCCGACAAATCCAGATGTGTCCCGACTGCGGATTTTTTCTCTGCCACGGATAAAACCTGCATCAACAGAATCATAGATGATCATGGTGGTATTTGAATTTATATCTTGGTTCACTGTTCGGTGAACAAATTTTGGGATCACACGAAAATTATCAAAAACAGAGATCACAGTTCCAAAAGTAAATTCAATTTGTTGTTGAATGGCTTTGTAATTCAATGTTTCGATACGGTTCGCATTGAATCTGTTTGTGGGAAAACTGCCTTTTAGATCTGAAAAGTTGGCACCAAACAAAAGATGAGTGAATAGGGGATTTTTAAGTGATGCATAATAATCTACACCAAATCTAACTCCCGTTCCTTTGTTCTGGTCTTGCCAGTTTGATTCTATAACACGATTGTAGACTAAGTTGAAATTTTGATTTCTTTTTTCCCAATCAGAAACATAAAATCCACCGACGCCTGCGAATTTTAATCTAACTGCGGATTTATCTAGTTTTCCTGCTTGGGCAAAAACGGGAACGGATAAGATTAGAGAAAATAAAAGTACAGATATTTTTTTCATAATGATAAACCTACGCTACTAATTCTTTTTGTTGTTGTAAAACTTTTTTCCTATACTTGAGACCGAAATAAACTGGTACAGAAGAAAGGGTGATGGAGAGGCCCCAAATTGCATTAGCAGGTTTTTCTATAAAAAGAATTAACATCACAGCAATATTGGCAAAAATATATAAAAAAATCGGCCAAGGGTAGAACGGAATTTTATAATCCGAAACATAACCTAGTTTTTTAAATCGAAAAGGTGTAGCGGCCGTTAACGATGATAATATCAAAATTGAACAAGTGATCATATAAAGTAAGGACTCTATTTCTTTGACAGTGAGAAAGAGTATGGCAATGCTTGCTTGGAAAATAATAGAAATATATGGGCTTCTATACTTTGGATGGATTTTTGCAAAAGATTCGATAAATGCACCATCTCTCGCCATGGCAAAATAAACTCGACTCCCACCAATGACAATGGCGGATAAAGATCCAAGGATCACCCAAGTGATAAATCCTGTCGTTAATATGGATAAGTCAGCACCAAACAAACGTTCAAAGGCAATGGCACCGATTCCATCATTGCCAGATAACAATGATTTGGGGGCGGAGACAAAAAACAAAACATTTAATAATAAATACAATCCCGTGACCATAAAACAGGCAGTAATCGCTGATTTTACTAAATTCTTTTCTGGAGATTGTACTTCTTCTGCAATATATGTGATCATATTCCAACCTAAGTAAGAAAATGATACGGGCACGATTCCAATCAGTATTTTTGAATACGAAGAACTATCGAAAAAATCAGGGAGTGGATTTGATAAGAGGTGACTCCAATCCGAATTGCCAATTAAAAAACCGAGAACTATAAAAAGTACAAGACCAACGATTTTGATCGCTGCAAATAAATTTTGAACGCGAACAGCAGATTTGATTCCAAAAAAATTTAGAATACTAAAAAACAAAATAGGAAATATGCCAATGAGGGTTGCCGAATTGATTTCCAGTTCAACACCTAACAAAAATGTACTGCCAGTGGACCACTTAGGTAGACTCGGAAATAAAACAAGAATATACTTTCCAAAGGCTAGTGCCAAAACAGATATGCAAGCCGAGAAATTTGTGAGTAATGAAGACCAACCACTCATAAAGGCAAGTATGGGTGAATAGGCAACTTTTAGATAAACATAGTCGCCACCCGCGAAAGGTAAAAGTCTTGCGGCATATGCATAGGTAATGGATCCACATAGAGCTAAAAATCCACCAAGAGCCCAGCAGATTAAAACAATCCAGGGATTGCCAGTTTCTTTGAGTAAAAATCCAGAAGTGAAAAAAATCCCTGATCCTACCATTGAGGAAAAGAGAAGGGAAATCGAATCGAATGCGTTAAGTGATCTTTTTAGCTCCAGGCCTAACCGCCTAAGAGACGCTTGACGACAGATTCTGAAATCGGTTTTTGTGCAGACGCTGATAATGATCCAATTTTGCCCTTGAATTCATCTGGGTTCAAAATCATACCAAGTGAAAAAATATTTTCCCCTTCCACTTCTTTCTTTTTCAATTCTTGCATAATAGATTGAATGGAACCTTGGGAAGCAGTCAGAGCATCTTTGGCATTAAAATTACTGCCGCTCCCAGCTTTCGTGAGTTCTGGAAAAAGAGGTTCATTTTCAAAAAGTATTTTGATCAGATCTTCTTTGGGAGTATCGTTCGCTTCTAAGATACCAGATTTTGCCTGTTCTCGAGAAAGTTGCTTTTGCAATTCTGTCAGTTTTGTCTGGATATTATGATATTGGATAGGCAGGCTGACAGCGAAATCCGACTTTGCCTCTTTTGTTTGAGAAGAAATATCGGGCGAAAGCGAAGAAGTTTTGTCTGCTTCTTTGGATTCTTTTTTATCCTGAACGAATCGTTCAGCTGAGTTGAGAAGACGATTGATTCGAACATCCATGTCCTTACCTTCCTTTTTAGATACCCTTATGTCTCTCATAAGGGCAGTCCTTTTTTCTGCTACTACCCTTCTAAGATCGGTATCTGTGTACAAGGAAAATAAACATTTTTTTACGAAAAATGTAAAGTATTATTAAAGTTGACTCGGAGTTTTATCGGACTTTTCTGAAGAATATTCTATATGGAAAGAAACCAACTAATCCTCTTTCTCACCTTTCTCCTGACCATCATCGCTACAATTCTAGGTATTGTTCATATTGCCACAGATAGCGGAAATTTAAAATTTTCCTCCGGCACGGGCGGCGGCTTATTCCAATCCAGTGAAATTGGAGCCGTTGTGATCAAACTGACTGGCGAAATCCATTCAGGTGAATCTACCTTTGATTCTGTAGGTGCCGATTCCGTTTTGCAGGAGTTACGCGACTTGGAAGAAGATGCCAATGTAAAAGGTATCCTCATCGAGATCAATTCGCCTGGCGGGACAGTCGCCGCATCGCAAGAAATTTTTAATGAACTGATGCACCTCCGAAAAACCAAAAAGATTGTGGTTTCGATGAAAGATGTTGCGGCTTCCGGTGGTTACTATATCGCAGCGGCATCAGATTATATTTTTGCAGAAAATGGAACGATCACGGGTTCCATAGGAGTTATTTCTTTTAGTCCCAATTTTAAGGGACTTATGGACAAATATGGAGTAGGAGTTAGAACCTACAAAGCTGGAAAATATAAAGATATGTATTCTCCCTTTAGAGATTCTACTGCGGAAGAAGAAGACATGATCAACAAACAACTAACTGACACCTATCGCAAATTTGTTGAAGATGTGGCTCGTGGCAGAAACAAAACAGTAAAATCAATTGAAGAATTAGCCGAGGGAAAAATCTATACTGGCGATGATGCATTTAGAAATAAACTAGTTGATGATATCGGTGGTCGGAGAGAAGCCCATACGAAATTATCTGAGTTGTGCCAGTATGAAGGCCTTATACCTCTTTATGAAAAAGAATTATCCCCCTTTGATAAATTTATAATGAATTTCGGTGTGATGTTCCAAGGAAGTGTGCCTCAATCACGAAAAATTGGATTAATTTTATCATCACCTGTTCTAGTTATGTTACCTACTTGGCTTGGTAAACTCGTATTATGAGAAATTTGATTTACGATATCGTAGATTTGCTTGAGATTATTTTTCTCGAACCATTTCGTTATTTAGACGAAATGAAAGAAATTCCATTTGCGATTAAACCTATAAGTAATTGGCTTTTTTCTATCATTGCCGCAATGAGTGTATCTTGCGGGATGAGTTTACTTTCACCACCTTACACAGTAGCAACGGTTGGATTCTTGCTATTTGGCTTTTTTGCCAACTTAGTTGTTATGCGCTATTTTCCATTTATCATTTGTCTTATTATGGATTTTTATGCGCAAAGTAAAGGTCGAACTAATAAAGTATCCTTAGCTCTTAATTTTTCGAGACATATGGTGCTTTGTTTTTCATTATTTGGGCCAATATCGTTGATATTAGTTTCTTTTGGTGTTTATGGAAGAGGTTATGGGATTTTACTTTTGATCGTAAATTTTATGCTCTATACATTTTTCGTGGGAAGAGGTATCAAGTATATCTATGATTTGAAAGATAGAGATGCTTTTCGTTTTGCTTACTATGGTTTGTTTTTGACTGCTGGATTCCCTATGATATTTAATCTCTATACAGCTACATCCATCTTGCAGTCGTTTGCTGGAGGAGATTTTTGAATATTCTCATCACGAATGATGATGGCATTTCATCTGCTGGAATTAAGGCCCTTGAATCTGAACTAGGCAAGGATCATAATACTTATCTGATTGCTCCTTTAAAAGAAAGATCGGTTACTTCTATGGCTTTGACTGTTTTTTCTTCGATGCGTGTCGAAAGAGTAAATGACAATCATTATATTGCTGATGGATTTCCTGCTGATTGTGTTAACATCGGTTTGTATGCTGAAATTTTTCCTGCTATTGACTTTGTTATATCGGGCATCAATAGAGGCGTTAACATGGGTTATGATATGCACTATTCGGGTACGGTTGGTGCCGCAAAACATGGTGCCTTACATGGATTACCGAGTCTTGCTGTTAGTTCAGGGCGTATCGATCCGGATGATGGGTATAAAAAAGAAGCCACTCTTGTGAATGAATTTGTGAATCGTTATAGCAAAGAAATTAAAACAGGCGAAGTTTGGAATATGAATTTCCCTCCTGAAATCGCGGGTCTTGGTGGCCTGGATCAAATGACGTTTACAAAATTAGGTAGAAGGCGTTATACGGAAAAATATGAAAAGGAAACTATTATTGGTGGTGTGAGTGAATTTAGATTGAATGGAAGTTTACTCGGACATGATGAAGAGCCAGGAACGGATTTCGAAGCTTATTATTTAGGAAAGATACCCATTACACCTATCCAATTGGACCTTACACATAACCATAGACTTACAGAAATAAAAAAGTTTTTTTAATATAATTAGTCTAAGAATGTAGAATGATGATTATAGACAAAACAAAACGCAAATTAGGTGTTATTTTTATACTTACACTGCTCGTTACTTGCAGTGAAAAAAAAGATAAAGAATTACCTGAATACTTATTGGAAACGACTGCCTATACCTTAGCAAATACGGTTTCTCGATGTTCCATTTCCTCTCAAAACAACTCTGGTTATTTTCAAAAAAATACGATTCCCTCAGGTGCCTTTCTTACTGTAGATCGCATAGATGCCGAGTTACCACAAGCGGGGTCTGTAGAAATATATTATCCAAAAGGAACTACAACTAACTTACCTTTAGTGGTTTTGTTTCCGGGAGGAAATGTAAATAATTCTTTTTATTCAAAGTATGCAGCAAGGATTGCAGCGGATGGTTATGTGGTATACGTTCCAAACAGATGTACAATCTTTTTCACTCAATACTTTTTGAAAGTATCGAGTGCAGCAGGAAATGAAGTGTATGCATTCGCAAAAACCCAAAATACTGATAGTACTTCGGCATTATTTGGAAGATTAAATCCTGAAAAAATAGGTTACATAGGACATTCATTAGGTGGCGTCACTGCTCTCTATGCATTGAATGGTATTTGTCAATTTCCCTTTTGTGATACTGGATCATCTTATTTAAGTCAGGTGAAAGTGGCTGTGCTATACGGCGCTGGCCTAACAAACCAATTGGATACATCCAAAATTAAATTGGATGATGCAGGAAAGGCAATACCTGTTGCCTTTGTCCAAGGCAGTTTTGATACGGCATTTCCTGAGAAAGATGGTCGATCTAGTTATGACAATTATAAAAGCATAAAATACTTTATTTTACTTGATGGTGCCAATCATTACAGTTTGACTGATGTGACAAATCCTTATGGTTCCAATTTAGAAAAAGGAACGAGCCTCTTGACTCAAAGTGAAGGCATAGAAAGAATTTCTGCAGTCACATTAATAATGTTAAATGGATACTTAAAGTCGAGCCAAACAGATATAAACAAATTGACAACGAATGCTACAGGGATCACTGGAATCACCGTGAACAGTTCGTTATAAGGACAAAGAAAAAACAAAATGCCAGAGCAAACTGATTATTTATCATACATGAATAAAGGAAATTATGCTATGGCATTAACTTTACTTGATCAAGAAATTAACAAAAATTCCAACGATCCAGCCTTATACTACAATTTTGCTTTGTGTTGTTTCCAAACCAAAAACTTCAAAAAATCAACTCAGATACTTACAGATTTGATTCAAAATTATCCAAAGTTTATAGAAATAGATAATGCATTTCGTTTAAAGGTATTTGCTCTGATTGAACTGAAAGATTGGGAACAAGCAGAAAATCTCATCAAAGAACGGTTAAAATTTGCCGTGGATGATCCTAAACTTTTAAGCTTTCTTGCGCATATTTATGAATATACGCACAGGCTTGGTGCCGCAATCGAAGTTCATCGCAAAATTTTAAGTGTTACACCTGATTACAAAAATAGTTTAAATTCGCTAGGTTATTTACTCGCTTTAAAGGATCACCTAACGAAAGAAGAACGAAGTGAAGCTGTCCGATGTTTGAAAAAAGTATTGGAACTAGAACCAAATCATCCTGCCTATTTGGATTCGTTCGGGTTTTTATTGCAAAAATCTGGCAATATTGAGGCAGCATGGAAAGCGTTTCAAAAAGCTCTCAAAATAAATCCCAATAACCCCATTTTGCTCGAACGGCTGAAGAACTTGCGAAAATAAAACCTCCCTTTTGTTGACAGCACCCCTTTGCCCAAAAAACTGGACTTTCAGAACTTCATTCGGGATGTAGCGCAGTGGTAGCGCATCTGTTTTGGGTACAGAGGGTCGCAGGTTCAAATCCTGTCATCCCGAATTATGTTGTTCTATCTGACCCGGTAGCTCAGCTGGATAGAGCAACTGCCTTCTAAGCCGTTGGTCGGGGGTTCGAATCCCTCTCGGGTCAAGTCGTTTATGAAACGGTGGATGTAGTTCAGCGGTAGAGCCCTGGTTTGTGGTACCAGTCGTCGCGGGTTCGAATCCCGTCATCCACCCACTTCAAATTTAAAAATTCCAAATTGTTACAGATAGATTGAAATTTCGCGACGGGTTCTTAACCTCACGCCTGTCTCGCACTCCTGCTCGAATGGCGCGTTCAGCCATCCATGGCTTCACCACCGGTTTAGAACCCGTCGCGAAATTTCTTGCTTAGATAAATATTTGGAATTTTTGAATTTTCGTCTAACATAAGATTAAGAAAACTACATATAAAATAGGGATTCGAACAATCCGCAGCGACCCATAGGGAGCGAGGATGCGAGTTTTGCGGAGCATAGCATAGCAAAAACTCGATGATTGAACGAAGTGAAATCAAACCAAGAGAGTTCGAGTAGCAAATTAGGCAAGACACCTTGCCTAATTTGCGTTAAGCGAGAACGACCGAGCACAGGAGGTGCGAGGCCTTGGAAAAGACGGCCTGGAGCGAGTTCGACCTGGATGGGAGAACCGTGGAAGGCGAATCCCGTCATCCACCCCAATTTTTAATTTCCCATTTTACGAATAATTTTCCAAAAAAAGCAATCACGCCTCGCGCTCAGCTGACCCTCCTGGTCAGAGTTCGCGCTCGCATACGTCCTTGTATGCTGTTCGGCGTGATTGATTTTTTTGGAAAGATTTCGATTTCAATCGGGAAATTAAGGAAAACGAAATAGTTACCTAAGAATGTAAAAATGGGGATTCGAACAATCCGCAGCGACCCATAGGGAGCGAGGATGCGAGTTTTGCGGAGCATAGCATAGCAAAAACTCGATGATTGAACGAAGTGAAATCAAACCAAGAGAGACTTCGCAAACGAAGCAACATGGGACACCCCATGTTGCGTAGTGTTAAGCGAAGGCGACCGAGTACAGGAAGTGCGAGGCCTTGGAAAAGACGGCCTGGAACGAGTTCGACCTGGATGGGAGAACCGTGGAAGGCGAATTCCGTCATCCACCCACTTCAAAATTCCCCATTATTCTCAAGAGACTCTATCTAAAGAAAATTACACCTCGCGCTCAGCTGACCCTCCTGGTCAGAGTTCGCGCCCGCATACGTCCTGTATGCTGTTCGGCGTAATTTTCTTTAGATAGAGAAGCAATGATATTCATTTGAGGAATTTTTCCGTTTAAGTTAAATTCAAAAAACCACATGGTTCGTGATTTAACCGCACGCCTATCTTGCAATTTGTTCTCTAAATTTCTTATTCAGATAAATATTTTGAATTTTCGTCTAACAAAAGATTAAGAAAGGGAAGGGCACCTCGCATTTGTTATGTTGATTAAAATTGATTAGGAAAAGCGATCCCGCTCTTCGCTACAATCTTTGCTTCGCAAAGGATTTTCGCTTCGATCGGTGGTGCGGTTACGCTTTCCTCAGAGATTAAATTCTAAATTGCTTTCCGCCAAATTTATGTTGGTTTCGTTTCACTGAAACCACCAAGTCAAACTTTCGTTTGCTTGTATCCTCGCTCCTATTGTCGCAGCGGATTGATCGGTGGGTGCAGGGGCAAACCTCGTTCCCATCTCCCTTCCCTCTCACCTCCGTGTTCGAAGGAAGGACTCCGACATCCTTGTCTTCGTTACCGATGGAAACATGGTTTGCCTGTTTGGGAAAAAGATCGATTAACAGTATATTACTATTGAATAAGGGCACATCCAGTTTGGTTGTGTTAGCATTTATTTGTTATTAACAAATCCACTTTCCATAAGCGGCAATGCTTAATTGGTGGAAGAGTGGGGCTTAGTTGAATCATGATTTATAATTTCATTTGAATATCGCTTATAAAAGTGATAATCTAAGATAGTGAACTCGGAAACGAAATATTTTATAATCAATTGTTTAAGAATATTCTCAATTATTTTGTTCTTAGTTCTCTTTCTAATTTATCATATAGTAAAACTCAAAGTTGTCACTTCAGATAGAGTAAATATTTATATTCCGGGAGAATATTGTTTATATGTTTTAAAAGAAAAAGCAGAAGTCGGGGGTTTAAAAAATAATGAGTCATCCTGTTCTGATATGATTGTGAATAATTCCAGTTTTAGTTTTGCGAAAGGAATTTTTATTCCAGTAAAAGTTTATTCCTTTGATACGATCGGCGAACACTCTTTAAACATAGCATACAAACCAGAGTTTTATTTTATTACAAATTCTAAACTTGAAGGGATATCATTTTTGGCAATGTTCTTCTTAGTTTTAGCTTGGTTTTTCTCCATTCGATTTTATTTTAGAGACTTTGGAAAGAAAAGATATTGGTGAGGAATCAAATTTCAAAACGATATTTCCAGTAAAATACCTTAACGAAAATGGTCGAAATTAAATCCGCTTAGGACAAAGCCGATTCGATATTCATTTTACTTTTATAAATTGGAGATATGCTTTTCATTATGAAAAGTACAATTGTTTTTACCCTCATTTTGTTTCTTTTGAACTGCAATGTAAAAAATAATTCGAAAACCAACGACATACTTGCATTATTAATATTGAATGAGTTACCCATTGGAACGGCTGAAGTTACAACTTTTGCTGGAACTCAACAAGCAGGTGCTATAAGCGGATCTGGAAGTTCTGCTAGATTTTCTTTTCCTACAAATATACAAGCAGACAGTCAAAATAATTTATATATCATCGATAGTGGAAATACTGGTGTGAGAAAGTACTTCCGTTATGGAAAACAAACGAATTGGATATCTTTTTATGCAATGAATCCAGGGAATACTGAGTTAATTTCACCTTATGGACTTGCCATTGATACATACAATAATCTCTATGTTACATCATCGTTTGGTGGGCTAGTTAAAAAGATAACATCTGAAGGTGTATATTCTGATATTATTCCTAATAACGGATCTGGATTTGTAGATGGAAATTTTATGTCTGCAAAATTTAACGGGTTGTTTGGTGTTGTTGTAGATAGTAAAGGAAATATTTTTGTAGCCGATGCAGGAAATCATGCCATTCGTAAAATCACTCAAAATGGATTGGTATCAACCTTTGCTGGAAATTCTATAACTCCAATTCCAGGATTTAAAGATGGTTGGGGAAAAAGTTCGAGATTTTATCGTCCCACTTCACTCGCCATTGATAAAGCGGATAATTTGTATGTTGGGGATAGCGGAAATTTTTCAATTAGAAGAATCACAAGCGATGGCTATGTTTCAACTTTAGCAGGTAATGGAACACAAGGTGCAGAAGATGGAAAATTAGAACAAGCAAGATTCTATTCTGATATTAGTGCATTAGCAATTGACACTTCTGGAAATATCTTTGTAGGTGAATCGCAATCAATTAGAAAAATTTCATTGGATGGTAAAGTATCAACTATTGCAGGGAAACCAAGTACATTCGATCAAACTGGTTATAGAGATGGAGTAGGTACTGGTGCCCGATTTAATTCTGTGAAAGGGTTAACTTTTGATTCAGATGGAAATTTATATGCATCCGATTACAATAATCATATGATTCGAAAGATAGTTTTGGATTCCAAAAAGTATGATCAACCATAAGGTCTGTTACTCGCAGATCCATATTGCCTTTCACCTAATTTAAAAATAAATAATTTTTCTTGATTAGTATTTTCTGTGCGGACTTTCAATTTGAGAGGTATTGTTTCTGTGCAATTTGTATTTGTTAGCTGTGCTTTGATATTAGCTGAAAGGGAAAAGTAATGAACTTCCGAAGGAATTTTATTCTCAGTTTTGAATTTTGTAAGTAATCCTTCGATATCTTCAAAAGTATTTTGCGTTTTAAAATAACTGACACTTCCATCAATCACTGTTGTTAGTGTGATCTCAGCAGGAGCTAACGTTAGTAATTTGTCATTTTCAAACAGTTCGAATTGTAAGCTTCGAGGGTAATACTGGTACTCAGACGCAAATTGTATTTTTGCAGTATGTACGGTCGGTAACTTACAATCACGAATCATTTCTGGGAGAATGACCATTCTGATCTTTGGTCCCTTACCATCTTCACGAATTAAAATTTCTTCTGGTGACGAAGCATAGGAATAATAGACCTTTGAGGTCGTGCATGAAAATAGCATAAAAACGAGAGAACAAAATAGGATTGATTTCATATATTGAATTATTGGCTTTCTATTTGAATTCGCTAGGTTTGCAACCGGTGCTTTTGCATTCTCTGATCCTATCTTTTAAAAAATTATTGCGAGAGATGGTTTTGTTAGTGGCACAATCCATATTCACAAAGGAACCTCTATCATCTTTCCAACTGCAATCGGTGTTTCTTTCGTTAATCCATGCTAGTTGAGACTCTTTCAAAACGGCTTTCGTTTTTTTATCAAGCATGGAATTCAGTTTTTTGTAAGATTCATTTAGCTCTTTATCAGCCTGAAAGTAAACTTTCTGTAAACAATACAAGCCATCAAACCCTTCTTTGACCTTATCACAATTGTCCGAAAATATCGGATTGTAGAAGAAAACGAACGAAATAATGATTAGAATAATTTTCATATACATGGCACCTCACCTAGAATTTTCATTTCAGAGGCTAAAATGCGATTAAAATAAATTTCGTTCAGAAAAAATAATTAATTGCAGATACGATAGTCTAAACATTGGATAAATAATAGGTTGTATTATAAAATGACTAATAAATGGAAAAAAGTGGGGAGCCGACTCTTAGTTTTCACATTTACTTTATCCATTTTATGTACTTCTGGCTTTTTGGATTGTCCAAAGTTCTTAGTATCTAAAGAAAAGATTAAATCAATACACGATGTCTCTTTAAATGATTTACCTTGTCATAAAAATAGGGAAGGTAAAAAGGCAAACAGTACAGATTCAAAATCATCTTCGAATTGCTCTTGTTCAAATGATTTTACCTACATTTCTATAGAAAAAAATGCTGAATTAAAAATCCGATTTTATTTTTCTAACCATACACTTTTAATATTATCGAATGTCCCAGAATTATTTAATATAAAAACAATATTTCAGAGATACTCTCCGCCTTCACATCTAAGTCTTTCCATACCTACAAAAACAATTCGCCTTCTAATCTGAATTTGTAATCTCTCTTTTTAATATTCAAAAAGGAGTTTTTATGAATAGATATAAATACATTAGAATAATAATATATATTAATATTATTTTTTATTCAATTTTGCCAATATTTTCGTCTGAAAGAGAAAATGAATTAGAAATTAAAATAAAAAACCTGGTATCGGATCATCCCGCAATAGTTTCCAAAATGAATGGTATTAAAGAAAAATCATACCTTGCGGAACATGCAGATGTGTATCCAGATCCCAAATTGGGATTCGCATATAGATCGTACCCCTATCGAAATGGAGTCGTTCGAGAAAGGACCCGACCAGATACACCAGGGATGACAGGAAATGAAATTTCAATTTCGCAAGAAATTCCATATCCAGGAAAATTATCTTTAGAAAAACAAATTAGAAAGTTTGATGCTGAAGAATCAATCTATGAAGTGGAATGGAATTTGAATACGTTCTTAAAAACGTATTTTGAAATTAAGCTTACTATTGAATCCATAGAAAAAGAAATTCAAAATCTTGAATCCTTATCAACTTCATTAAAGTCTACTTCTAAATTGGAAGCAAGTGGCTATAGTGCTGGTAAAACAAATATAACACCCACTTTAAAGCTTTTAAATTTTAAAGAAAAAATTAACGATCGTTTGCTTCAAAAAAAAGTAAACTTAGAACAGCTGAAATCAAAATTGAATTATTATGAAGTGAATAATAGTCCAATTTCATTGAATTCAGGAGAGATTTTAGAATATTTGAAATTGAAAGAATTGAGTTTTGAAAAAGGGATTGGGATAAATCATTTTTCGAATTCCTCTATTTTAAAAATATCAGAAGTTAATGTCGGTAGAGTAGAAGCTGAAATAGAACGCGATAAAATATTACATTTTCCTGATACAGAAGTCTTCTTTAGTTATATGCAAAGGCGTAATAGACCATTCTTGCTCGACAGTGGGCCGTTAAACTATGCTATTATGGATAACCCGGAATTTTCAGGTGATCTGTGGAGTGCAGGTATAACAATGCGAATCCCTGTATGGTCTCTCGGAAAGCAAAATGATTTAGATAAATCTAATACGTATAAAAGAAGAAGGGTCAGCCAGGAAAGAGAGGAGCAGAAAAGATTTTTAGAATCTGAATTAAAATCTGCATGGGAAAACTGGAGAGGAAACAAAGAAAGATCTTTAAATTTTAATGATAAACTATTAAAGACTTACAGACTAGGTTACACTTCTTCCCTCAGCTCATATTCAAAAGGGGATATTAGTTTATCTGAATCTTTGCAATTTCTAAATGATTCGATCGAAATGACTTCTTATTCGCATGAAGTTGAATTGAACCGATGGACAAGCCTTATGCGAATTTTGGAAATAACGAATAGTTTGATGCCTGTGTTAAAGGAGAAATAATATGGTTTCGTCTAAAAAATATACATTCATTTTTTTATTACTTACGATGTTTTCATGCAATGAAGCGACAAAAGAAAAAGCGGAAATATACACATGCCCAATGCATCCGCAAATTGAAATGGATCATGAAGGAGAATGTCCAATATGCGGAATGAAACTTATTAAAAAAGAAATAAGTTTAAAAGTGGAAGAATCCAAAGAGATAACAGAAGAAATAGAAACATTTTTGATTTCCGAAGAAAAACAAAAGTTAATCGGCCTAAGTTCAACGGTTGTTAATCGCGGAACAATCGAACGAAAGTTAAGTTTTAGTGGTCGGGTTGCCTATAATCCAGATTTATATTCTTCTTTCACAGAGTATAAAATGGCAAAATCAATGTCCAATGAAAATCGAAAAGTTTTTATCGAAGGATCTAGATTAAGACTTATAAAATTAGGATTGAGTGATAATCAGATTCAGTTTATGAATCACCGAAAACCAGAAATCTTTTTAACAGGTCGGGAAGGGGCGAATTCACTTGCCATAGTACAAGTTTATGAATCCGACATTGCTCACACTCCAATTGGCACTAAAATGGTGATGAAAATTGATGCGTTCCCTGAAAAAACTTTTTATGGAAATATTGTGGCTGTGGGTAACTTAATTGATGAAAATACTCGTACAGTTTCTGTTTGGTGTGAAGTAAAAGACCCTTCTTACATTCTAAAACCTCAAATGTTTTTGGAATCTAGCGCAAAGGTTACTAAGAAAAATGTTTTGCGAATTCCGAAAGAAGCTGTTTTCCCGAATGGAAAAAAATCAATTGTTTACCTAAAAAAATCAAACTCTAAATTCGCACCCATTGTTGTTAAAGAAGGATTTTCATCTGAGGAGTGGACAGAAATAACGGATGGACTAAGTGAAGGTGATGAAATTGTATCAAAAGCAAATTTTCTCTTAGATTCTGAGGCTAAACTTCAGATGGGAGAAATCAATGATTAAGTCAATTATTCGATTTTCAGCTCACAATCGTTACTTTATTCTTTTCTTCACTTTTATGTTACTTTTTGCATCGTTTTATGCTGTAAAAAATATTTCTATGGATGCATTACCTGATATGTCTGATACTCAGGTAATTATTTATACTAAGTGGGATAGAAGCCCCGACATCATTGAGGATCAGGTCACTTATCCAATCGTTACATCTTTATTAGGTGCACCAAAGATCAAAGCAGTACGTGGATTTTCAGATTTTGGATATTCATTTGTGTATGTAATTTTTGAAGATGGCACGGATATTTATTGGGCGAGGTCGCGCGTGAATGAATTTCTTTCCCAACTCCAAGCCAATTTACCAAAGGATGTGACTTTGAGTATTGGTCCTGATGCCACTGGTGTTGGTTGGATCTTCCAATATACTTTGATAGATGAAAGTAAAAAACTCGATCTATCGGAGCTTAGATCATTACAAGATTTTAAAATCAAATATTTACTAACATCTGTTCCTGGTGTGGCTGAAGTTGCAAGCATTGGAGGATTTAAAAAACAATACCAAATACAAATTGACCCTCTGAAAATCCAAACCTATGGCATTGATATGGGAGTTGTGATAGATAAAGTTCGTGAATCTAATAATGAAGTCGGTGCTAGATTATTAGAAATTGGCGGTGCCGAATTTATGATTAAGGTTAAAGGTTACGCTCGTTCTATCCAGGACATTGAAAGGATTTCGGTGGGATATGATAAGAATGGAACACCCATTTTTCTATATAATATTGCCCGAGTAACAACTGGCCCAAATTTGCGTAGAGGTGTTGGGGACTATAACGGAGAAGGGGATGCCGTCAGTGGAATCGTTGTTATGCGCCATGGTGAAAATGCATTACGTGTCATAGAATCAGTCAAAAATAAAATAGAAACTATCGAGAGTTCACTCCCAGATGGAGTTAAAATAATTCCAGTCTATGATCGTTCGATTTTAATTGAGAATACTATACATTTATTAAAAGAAAAATTGGTTGAAGAGATCATTGTCGTCTCACTCATCATACTTATTTTTTTATGGCATATTCCTTCTGCCATAGTCCCAATCTTAACCATCCCCATTGCAGTCCTATTGTCGTTTATTCCATTGTATCTTGCAGACATTGGATCAAATTTAATGTCTCTCGCTGGTATTGCTTTATCAATAGGTGTGTTAGTTGATGGGGCCATTGTTGAAGTGGAAAACGCCTATAAGAAGTTAGAAGAGTGGGAATCTGGAGGTCGCATCGGAGATTTTCATCAAATTCGATTGGAAGCACTACTCGAAGTTGGGCCATCCGTTTTCTTTTCATTGCTCATCATAGCGATCGCATTTTTTCCTATATTCACCTTAGTGGATCAAGAAGGAAGATTATTCAGACCCTTAGCTCTTTCAAAAAATTTGACTATGTTAATCGCCGCATTACTCGCAATCACATTAGATCCAGCTTTTAGAATGATTTTTACTAGAATGGATCCGTTTACAGAATTTACTCCGTTTGTAAATAAAATTCTAACAACTATTTGTGTAGGAAAATATTTACCAGAGAATTCTCACCCAGTGAGTAGAAGGTTATTTGCAGCTTATGAACCAATTGTACATAAAGTATTGAATCATCCGAAATTGACTATTTTCTCTGCTGTTATTTTATTTATTCTTACGATTCCAATTTATTTTTCACTTGGAACGGAATATCTTCCTCCTTTGAACGAAGGCAGCGTATTGTATATGCCTACCACCTTGCCAGGGTTATCGATTGGAGAAGCCGAAAAGATTTTAACTGCTATGGACGAGCGCATAAAATCATTTCCAGAAGTAGAGTCTGTATATGGAAAGGCCGGTCGTGCTGATTCTTCGACTGATCCTTCACCATTGTCTATGTTTGAAATTATTATAAATTTGAAACCTGAATCAGAATGGAGAGCTGGCCTAACAAAGGATAAACTTCTGGAGGATTTGAATCATAAACTTGATTTTCCGGGTTTTACAAATGCTTGGACTCAACCTATCCGAGCACGCATAGATATGTTATCAACAGGGATTAGAACACCCATAGGAATTAAAATCCAAGGAGAAAATACAGAAGAAATTCAAAAAGTAGGAATTCAAATTGAATCCGCCCTTAAAGGAAAACCTGGAGTCAGATCTGTTTTTGCAGAAAGAACGGCAAGTGGATATTATTTGGATATCGAAATCAAACGTGAACTTGCCGCCAAATATGGATTAACTGTTGATAATGTCCAAAAAACTATATTGTCAGCCTTAGGTGGTGAAACGATTTCCACAACGATAGAAAAAAGGGAAAGATATTCGGTTAATGTTCGTTATCCGAGAGAATCTCGAGATTCTATGGATAAAATAAATCATATTTTGATACCAATTTCTGGTGGTGGACATATCCCTCTTTCTTCAATTGCCTCTACACAATTCTCGAGTGGGGCGGCTATGATCAGAGATGAGAATGGATTTCTTACAGGTTATGTCTATCTTGATACTAATGAAGATGACTTGTTAGGTTTTGTAGAAAATTCTAAATCAATCATTCAAAATTCGGTTTCCTTACCAAAGGGTGTATTTTTGGAATGGAGTGGACAATATGAAAATATCATTCGAGTTAGACAAAGAATGATGTTAGTTCTTCCGATCACATTAGTTATGATATGTGTGCTTTTGTATTGGAGTACTGGATCAATTAAGAAAACAGCAATAGTTTTAACGGCTGTCCCTTTTTCTATGATAGGAGCCATTTGGTTAATCTATTTTCTTGATTATCAAATATCCGTAGCAGTATGGGTGGGATTTATCGCATTGTTAGGTTTAGATGCAGAGACTGGGGTTTTTATGTTGATGTATTTAGATCTATCTTATAACAAACTCATTTCAAAGAGTCCAGAATTTACTGAAATTGAATTGAAACAATCTATTTTAGAAGGGGCAGTGCATCGCATTCGGCCAAAGATGATGACGGTTCTTTCTGGATTTATCGGTTTATTGCCGATTATGTGGGCTCAAGGGACAGGTGCTGATCTAATGAAGCGAATCGCCTCACCAATGGTTGGTGGATTGACTACGAGTTTTCTTTTAGAGCTATTAGTTTATCCTGCGATTTATTTTCTATGGAGAAAGAGAGAAGTTCCAAATCAATAAAAGCAATTGCGCCAGGGATTGCAGTGGAAATCGAAGCGAAGCGAAGATTGAAGCGGAAAGCCCGGTCGGTGTGATCAAAAAAATGAGGTTAAAAGAAAAAATCCGAGGCGTCCAACGGATAACAAGAATATGGCGCCCTGGATTTAAAAAATTAAATACATTTGAGTTTTATTTTACTTAAATAATGACTCCTTGAATTATCTTTTAATATTCGTTCTATTTCTTCAGACTCATTCGAAGTGCATTTAACACAACAGATACGGAACTAAAGGCCATAGCCGCGCCACTGACCCAAGGTGCAAGGAGTCCAGATGCGGCAATTGGTATTCCGATTAAATTATAACCAAGAGCCCAAACAAAGTTTTGGCGAATGTTTATCACTGTATCTTTTCCAATTCGTATCAAGTCTACAATGCGACGGATATCACCTTTGACAAGGATTACATCTGCTGTACTGATTGCTACATCAGATCCTGTTCCCATAGCGATACCCACATTGGCAGTGGCGAGAGCTGGTGCATCATTGATACCATCTCCGACCATCGCCACATAAGTAGTGTTTGACATCATTCGTTTTAGAATCTTAGCTTTTTCTGTTGGAAGTAAGGCAGCAAAAATATTTGTGATGCCTACCATTTTGGAGATTTTTTCCGCAGAAGCAATTGTGTCACCTGTGAGTAACATGGGTTCTACGCCGATGGATCTTAAGTCAGTGATAGCATCCTTGGCATCTTGTCGAAGTGTGTCTTCGATTCCAAATGCAATGATACCACTTCTTTTTCCTTTGATACCTACATAAACAGGAGTGACCCCATTTTCATTCCAAGTGTTAACTGTGGATTCTATATAGTCTGAAATGATGATACCATTCGATTCAACATACGAACGTTTACCGATAAAATATTCATTTCCATCAATTTTAGTTTGAATCCCACCGCCGACGACGGTATTTGTCAATACACTTTCTGTAGATTGAATATTTTTAGAATTACCATAAGATACTATTGCTTTCGCAAGAGGATGGTCGGAACTTTTTTCAATCGAAATGACATTCATTAGAATTTCAGAATATTCATCTTCGTTCAAATTTAAATCATTAATGATACTAACAACATGAGGTTTTCCTTCTGTCAAAGTCCCCGTTTTGTCAAATCCAATCAGATTGATTTTAGATACTGATTCTAATGCTTCCGCACTTCGAAATAGGATCCCTTTTTTGGCGGCTCTACCAGTGCCAACTAACAAAGATATGGGTGTGGCGAGTCCCAAGGCACATGGACAAGCGATGACAAGAATAGCGATAGAAGTTTCCAGTGCTGTTGTAATCACATAAGGGTTCAAGAAAAAATACCATACAAAAAAATCTATGATACTGATGAGAACAACTGCGGGAACAAAGTAAGCAGAGATTTCATCGGCAATGCGTTGTATCGGTGCTTTTGTTCCTAGTGAATCTTCAACAGATTTAATAATGGAAGAAAGAGTCGTTTGGTTTCCAACTTTCGTCGCACTAAAAATGAGAGTGCCATTCCCATTGACAGTACCACCAAGCACCAAATCTCCCTTTCTTTTGTCAACAGGTAGACTTTCTCCGGTTAACATAGATTCGTCGACAAAACTTTCCCCTTCTTCTATCTTGCCATCCACGGGGAATTTTTCGCCTGCTTTCACTTGAATGAAATCGCCAACTTTTAAAAATTCGCTCGGTACTACAGACCATATGTCATTGTTTTTTACAAGGGCTGTTTCTGGCCGAAGTTTTAATAAGGCATTGATTCCATCACTACTTTTTCCCTTGGCAACATGTTCTATCCATTTGCCAGCAAGGATAAATGTGATGAGGATGGCTGATGTTTCAAAATACAAATCTTTTCCCACCAAACTATAACCATATGCAGACGAAGTTCCTAGCACAACCAATACATCCATGTTTGCGGTTTTGTTTCGGAGAGCGCGGTATGCAGATTGGTAAAAAGGAAATCCTATTATGAATTGGACGGGAGCGGCAAGAATCGCTTGTACCCACCTATCCATAAGTAAGTGAGGCATAGGCAAAAAATTCAAAAATTCAAAATGAGTTACCATTCCATAAAAAAGTGGAAGAGAAAAAAGAGATGAGAGAAAAAATCTTATTTTAAGATTTCTAACATAAGCTTTTTGTTTCTTTTCTGTTTCTGAATATTGATTTTCATTGTGTGCACTTGCTGTATAACCTAGGGATTCAATTTGTTCAAATATTTTTTTGTCAGTTAGGTCGGATTCTGTTTTTAGAAATATAGATTCGCGAGCAAAATTGACGCGAACTTCATTCACACCAGCTAACTTAGAAAGTCCTTTTTCTATACGTAGTGCACAGTTGGCACATGTCATACCAAAAACATCCAACGTGAATTCACGTTGGATGTTGGTTTCTTGGTTAGGTTTATTTAGCGTTTCCAAGAGTATAACCTTCCTCGTCCAATTTTTTTTGGACCAATTCGTATTCGCTCGGTGATAATGAATCATTTAAAGAGACGATTTCATTATCAACATCAGCTTTGGCATCTTTACCCAATGCTTTAAATGTTTTTTCGACAGTCATTTTGCAATGATTGCAAGTCATACCAGAAATTTCGTAATTAACCATGATTATGCTCCTTTGATTCATTTAATGGAAGTTTGTATTTTGCTTCAGCACCTTTGTTTCCAGCGCGAGTTGGGGATAGAATAAGTTCTCCCTCATTCAATGAAATACCTTTTGGAAATTCACAATAAAAATGATCTGGATGGGTGGAACATTTTAAAGCGATTTCTTTTCCTTTGGAAAGCACCTTTCCTTGTACATAAGAATCTTTTGAGATTGGATTTTCAAAATTAATATCAAGTAGATAAACTTTAAATCCTAAGTCTTTATAACTGGAAACTTCGGTGTGGAATGCTCCGGGCATACGAATTTCGCCGCCGTGAGGTCCTGGTTTGTGTTCCCCATGTGCGAATAGGGGAGAAATAGCGACACTTAGAAAAATCGCTGTGCAGATTAGCTCTTGATTTAGTTTCATGTTGACTCCTTTTGTGAACATGTTACCTAGTCTAAACCTTACAACTATTGGAAGGTCAATAGGCGTTTTAAAAAAAAATCACAATTTAGGAATTTTTTTTCAATTTTTGGAAGGAGATATTTTATGAATATTGGACAACTTTCTAAGGAATCCGGAGTCAGTTCAAAATTAATTCGCCATTATGAAGAGATCGGTCTGATTAAAGAGGCAGGTCGGAGTGAAAATGGTTATCGTTTCTATCTTGAAGATGATATTCATTATTTAAGATTTATCAAACGTTCTCGTGAACTCGGATTTTCATTAGAAACCATAAAAGATTTGTTAGGTCTTTGGAAAAATAAATCTAGAAGTAGCAAACAAGTAAAAGCCCTAGCTACAAAACATTTGTCGGAATTGGAATTAAAATTGAAACAGATCCAAGACATGACGAACACTTTGAAACTTTTAATTCATAATTGTCATGGTGATCACAGACCTGATTGTCCCATCCTTAAGAAATTAGAAAATTAGTAACAGACGACAATTCACTGATTTAAAATTTATTTTCCCATTGACTCAAAACATTTTTATAATGAGATCTATCCACTTAAGGGAGATTTAATCCATGCCTATTCGAATGACAAATGATAAAGACAATAATGATGATGAAAAAAAAGAAAATAAGTCAGAGTCATCTAGTTTTTGGTTATTTGCAATTATTGGAATCGTATTTGCAGCTATATTCAAATATCCGAAAGTAATGATTCCTGTCCTTTTGGTAGCAGGTTTGTTATTCGGCTCCTTTCTTTGTTTTGGTGATACAGAATATGAAAGTGATGCAGAAAAAACAGAGCAAAGAGAGAATTCAAAATCACTCCACCGAGCTATGGGATCTCGCTTTGATCAAAAGAAATATGCCGCGGCCAAAGTCTATGAACCACTAGCGGAAGGATATGGTAACGAATTACCCTCTAAGTATTCTCTACTTAAGTATGCGCCTAAGAGAAAAAATCAAGGAGACCAAGGTTCTTGTACGGGCTGGGCCGTTTCTTATGCAGCGAGAACTATACTACAAGCAAAGTTAACTGGTGAAAATCCCGATGAAATTGCTTTTAGTCCAGCCTATCTTTTTAATCAAAATACAGATGCTAAGTGCAATGGGGCCTATCCATCAGACTTACTTGAAGATCTAAAAAAAGAAGGAAATTTGCCGTATGAAGAATTTCCTTATAATGAAAATTCCTGCCGTAAAAAACCAAATGCAAGTCATAAAGAAATGGCAAAGGCATACAAAATTGACGGCTATCAAAGGTTAACTGTTGATGGTGAAGATTATGACACAGATGTCAATTCAGTCAAACAATATCTATCTCATGGAGCACCTGTTATTATTTCGATGAATGTCGGTGGAAGTTTTAATGAATTTGGTGGCAAAGTATGGATACCAAAATTTGCTGATTATGAATCTGCTAAAAAATATAAAGCATCTGGTGGAAATGAACCTGAAGATTGGGGAGGTCATGCCATGACAGCCATTGGCTATGACGACGATTTAGAAGGCGGAGCTGTGCAGGTGATGAACTCTTGGGGAATGGACTGGGGAGATCAGGGCACTTTTTGGTTACGTTATGAAGACTTTAATCAATTCATACGGGAAGCATACTCCGTTTACCCAATTGCAAAACCCAAAGCAAATGATGTTCGCAATTTAAAATTTGGACTCGTAGAAAATACGTCTAAAAAATTTATTAAACTAACAAAAGTAGGTGAATTCACATATAGAACTACAAATCCAATTTTGAAAGGTACGAGGTTCAAAGTGGCTGTAACGAACGAGGCACCAACTTATGTTTATATATTTGGACAAGAAACGGATAATAGTTCTTATGTTTTATTCCCTTATAACAAATCTCATTCTCCCTATTGCGGTCCTGGTGGTGTGCGCACCTTTCCTAGAAAACAAAGTCTCGAAGCAGATAGGATAGGGGAACGAGATTCAATCGCAGTCGTGCTTTCCTCTAAAAATCTCGATTATGAAAATTTAAATTCAAAAATCAATCAAATGAATGGCAAAACATATAGTGAAAAATTGAAACAAGCCTTTTCGGGATCTATTAGCACAAAAGTAACATTAGGTGAAGGTGGCGATTACATCGAATTGGCATCTAAAGAAACACAATTGGATAAAATGAGCATTTTGGTGATTGAATTTGATAAAAAATAGGTAAAACTATAAAATGATTTTTCCCTGCAATGGATAATTGTATTGAAATTCTATGCAAATGAGTTAAGAATATCTCCGAGATTTCAAGGCAAGAAATTTCATTTTGCCTTATCTTATTTGCAGAATGAGCCAAACTTTTCATATTTCGCATTGTCCAGAAGCATTGGACTTTATTTTTAAATGGGCAAGGTTTGGATTTTGGTATCTTTCTAAATCAGATCAAAATCAAATTTATGTATGTGCAACTAACAATTCGGGTACTGCTAGTTGAAATAGTTGTGACAACAGTTATCCGGTAGCCTGCTGTCTTTAATGAATAATATCACTATAAGTCTTATTTGAAGAGTGTCTAAAACTACAAAGTGTTAATTTCATAAAGTTCATATCCAACCTGGCAACCATTTGGATTTTTCTTTTAAATCCTGAATAGGAATCGTTTTCAAACTATTTGTCAAAATCGCCTCCATTTCAACAAAGTCCAGTTTGTCTGATGCATCATTGGTGGGAAGTAGCCTCGTTATTATAAAATGCTTTTCCTTTTCTAAAACTATAACAGAAGTCCATTTTGATAAAAGGAGCTTACGTGGATTGATTTGGTTTTTCAAATTTCTCATTCTTCTTAGTCTGACTTTGTATTAGATAACCTATTGTGGGTATTTGCTCTCAAAAATGGGCATTGTATGCAAATTGTTGGCCTTTTTCTATAACTATGGCAGATGCAATCTGTTTTCACCAAATTCTAGTTAATTTACTAGGAAATGCCGTAAAATTTACAATGAACCGTTCTATTTCTTTTGAGATTAAATTACTAGAGCAAAAAGAAGATCAGTATATTTTTTTACGTTTTATAGTCAAAGATACAGGCTCAGGTCTCAGATTATCCATAACAAATAATCTTTTAAAAATGATGGGTAGTCATCTTATTATTGAAAGTGAATCTGGTAAGGGTAGCACATTCTATCTTGATTCGAACTATGCCTTCTGATAAAGAAGTTCCGATCAAAGCTGTGACTGCAGGAATAGTATTAGGTGAAAAGGAAGGATGTTTAGACGCGGGAATGAATGATTATATAATTAAGCCGGCAATAATAGCTGACTTTCAAAAAATGTTTATTAAATGGTTAGCAAAAATCATTTAAATAGAGTTATTTCTACATTTAGCACACTCTGATATATCTCGGTGATCGCATTGAATCAATTCTTTCTCGCCTCGGATTTTATGAAAAATAAGAACAAAGAATTTGACCAAAAAACAAATTTATTTTCAAAGAATATAAAGGTCTAAATACTATGCCATCTCCTTTCTTCTCTTCACTTCCGCCAGTCGAAGCCACATATACTTCCTTATCAAATTCCTTTTTCCAGTTCACTAAACCCACTCCCGTATCTTCACCAAAAGTCATATTTTGGAACGAAACGTTAGCATCTGAGTTTCAATTTTCGCATTGGAAAAAAGAAGATGAGTCTACGGCTCATTTATTTTCAGGGACAAGTATTCCCGAAGGGATTCAGCCGTTTGCACAAGCCTATGCTGGCCATCAGTTTGGACATTTTACAGTATTAGGTGATGGTAGAACAATCGTGATGGGAGAATTCAAAAATCTAAACGGGGAACGATTTGATTTTCAATGGAAAGGTTCAGGAAGGACTAAGTATTCTAGAAACGGTGATGGCCGAGCCACAATCAGTGCCATGGTGCGAGAGTATATCATGAGTGAGGCGATGGCAGGCTTAAAAATACCAACAACTCGAAGTTTGGCGGTTGTCAGAACGGGAGAGACCGTTTTAAGAGAAGAATCCCAGGAAGGGGCTGTTTTGACTCGTGTAGCAAAAAGCCATATTCGAGTAGGAACGTTCGAATATGCTTATCAAACTTTGTCCTTTGAAGAACTAGAGGCAATATTTCAATACACAGCAAATAGACATTCACCAGAAGTTTTACAAACTGAGAATCCCGCTCTTTCGTTTTTGGATTTTGTGATGAAGCGTCAAGTAAACCTTATCACCAATTGGATGAGAGTGGGATTTATACATGGAGTGATGAATACCGACAATATGAGTATATCAGGAGAAACCATCGACTATGGTCCATGTGCTTTTATGAATGGATTTTCCGCAAAACGAGTGTTTAGTTCCATCGATGCCAATGGACGCTATTCATTTTCCAATCAAGTGGGAATCGCACAGTGGAACCTAGCTTGTCTTACCAATTCCCTCCTACCACTTATAGATTCAAATCAGGAAACTGCAATTGAATTGGCTAAAGCAAAATTAAAAGAATTGGAAAATTGGTTTCAAATAAGTTACATACATATGTTAGGTGAAAAAATAGGAATTCCTAATTTAACTGAAAATGATTTACCATTACTGCAAAGCCTATACCAATGGATGCAAGACATGGAAGCCGATTTTACAAATACATTCCTTGTATTGGAAGGTGTATTTTCACCAAAGGATTCCATTTATAACAATACTCGATGGAAAGATTGGGTGAATGTTTGGATGGAGGAAAAAAAGAAACGTGGGATCCGCGAGGAAGATGCCATAACCCTTATGCAAAAAACCAATCCGAGTCTCATTCCTAGAAATCATCTCGTAGAAATCGCCCTTGGGAACGCAAAGCAAGGACATATAAGTATTGCCGAACAACTGATCGAAAGAAGTCGGTCGCCCTACACACGGGAGATCGGCTATAATTACGCAGATGAAGTCCCGAGAGGGGGAGATGGCAACTATCGGACGTTCTGTGGAACTTAATAGACCAAAAAGGATTACCTCAGGTTAGAGATGAAAATTAATATGTTTTTAGGAAATGGTGAATAATAAACCATCTGCTGATGCTGCAATTTTGTTGTTCCGGTCGCATACCCAAACTTTTGAATCAATAAGATTTCTTTTCGTTTGATTTACCTTTGCATAAACAATGATTTCTTAGGAGATGATAGCTCCATTCATTGAATCTATTCCTGTTCCCCCTCGGTGCAATTCATTTGGATGAGAAACAGTTACTGTCAGTAAATTTTCATCCTCGAACCTAATTACGGCTCCAAAATTTTGGAGTTGTAGGCTATTATTATAATATTCTTCAACTTTTTGAAAAGGATCGTTGAATCGAGGTATTATATTTATTGGCTTATCCATAAACTGTAATTCCAAAATAACCACTGAACTGGATTTTATTTTTATCCACTAACACGAATTTACCGTACGAAATAAAATCGATTTTTTCTGATATAGAATTCATAAATTTTATTCAATTGTGGAATTGCGATTTATATTAATTGCATAAACAGCTGAACAGAATGCACCAATCTGTAAAGCGATACGAATCCATTGCCAATTGCCCCAAGTTTGAATTGACATTTGCAATTGTTCGGCGTTCATTGTTTGCGCAAGAAATGTAGCATTTGCATTTTTGAAATAAATAAAATATGTAGCAAGAACTGCAATGGAAAGAATTGTTGCGACAAGCATCATCCATTGATTTCTTTCGCGCTTAACAGAAAGCGATATGAATCCAAGTAATGCAATAACAGTGCTCCAAATTTGTAGAGGACTATAGAAAGCCACAAGCCTAGACTCATTAGCTGCATACCATTTATAAAAATCAATAGGGCTCATACTCTGCCAGAATGGGACAAGTAGTACTTCCTCTGCTAGACTGGCACCAGCAGAAATACCAAGCGCAATCACGGCAAGAAAAGTCATCCAGCGAGAAATAAAATTCAATACAATATTCATGATGTTCACTCCTGTTCAATTAAAGCTTACCACAGTTCCTAACTAAGAGCGACCTGATTGATCCATTCGGACTAAAAAAATTGTTGAATCGAACTCATTTGATTCTTTGTATTCCCCTGAAAAATTGAGCTAAGTAAGTTTGCAGGTAATTGGGTTCTTCCGCAATTCCTACTCCATGGCTATTGGTAAGGTACAGTATCACTCAATGTCTATGATTGTAATGGATGGACGAGTGCATCACTATATGTCTTATTTGAAGAGTGTCTAAAACTACGAAGTGTTAAATTCATAAAGTTCATATCCAACCTTGCAACCATTTGGATTTATCTTTTAAATCCTGAATGGGAATCGTTTTCAAACTATTTGTCAAAATCGCATTCATTTCAACAAGGTCCAGTTTGTCTTATGCATCATTGGTGGGAAGTAGCCTCGTTATTATAAAATGCTTTTCCTTTTCTAAAACTATGGCAGATGCAAATTGTCTTCACCAAATTCTAGTTATTTTACTAGGAAATACCGTAAAATTTACAATGGACGGTTCTATTTCTTTTGAGATTAAATTACTATAGCAAAAAGAAGATCAGTATATTTTTTTACGTTTTATAGTCAAAGATACAGGCTCAGGTCTCGGATTATCCATAACAAATAACCTATTAAAATTGATGGGTAGTCTTCTTATTATTGAAAGTGAATCTGGAAAGGGTTGCAAATTATATTTTGATTCGGTATTGCCTTCTGTTAAAGAAGTTCCGATCAAAGCCGTGACCGCAGGAATAGTGTTAGGTGAAAAGGAAGGATGTTTAGACGCCGGAATGTATGATTATATAAGTAAGCCGGCAATAATAGCCGACTTTCAAAAAATGTTTTTTAAATGAATACCAAAAAATATTTAAACAAATTCACTTCATAGTTTTTGTGAGTGTTACTAATTGATCAAGGGCAGCCCCCCATCCTTCAAAAAAGCCCATATCTTTATGCTGTTTGCACGTTTCAGCTTTACCATGCCTTGCGATAGCGACATACTTTGTTCCTAGCTTTGTTGGTTCGAAAATTACTATCGCAGTAAAAAATGGATTTTCTGATGGTCTGAAACCTGGAAGGAGTGTATCTGTAAAAACCAATTTTCTATTTTCAATGATTTCTAAATAACAGCCGACATTGTTCATCTCTTGGCCTTCTGGGGACAACATAACAGTACGAAAGATGCCACCTGCTTTAAGTTCGATTTCGCAATCTACCGTTTTCCATGGTGCTGGTGTGAACCATTTTTTTAAATGCTCTGGTTGTGTCCAGGCAGCCCAGACTAACTCAGTTGGAACATCGATTTCTCTTTCAAAAAGTAAGTCAAGGTCTGGATTGATTTGTATTCCGTGAATGATTGTCATGGGAATCTCCTTTTTTTCCATAATTAACATTGACATTTTTAGTGTAAATTCTTATTTTACCAATGAGTTAAATAATGAAATGCGAATACAGGAAACTACAGATACCGATTCTCTTAGTCTGATTTTTAATGCATTGGCGGATCCTACAAGAAGAGCCATTCTCCAATTGCTTTCGACAGGCGAAAAAAGTGTGAATGAATTGGCCAATCCGTTTCCAATGAGTTTACCGGCGATCTCAAAACATTTGAAAGTATTGGAAAGGGCTGGTCTAGTCGAAAGGAGTCGAGATGCACAATGGCGTCCTTGCAAGATACAAACAAAACCTTTGCAAGACGCAAGTGAGTGGCTTGCACCGTATCGTAAAATATGGGAATCTCGCCTTAATCAATTGGATTCATATCTTACTGATATCCAAGAAAGAGATATGGAAGAAAAAAATGATCTTGGCTTAAAACAATTTATAGGGCGTAAACATCCTAAAGCAGGGAGTAACAAAAATTAAATCGTATTGCAAAAAAAACAGGAGGAAGAGGATACAGTAAAAATAAAATTCGTTTGAGGTTAGCATGAAAATAGCTGTAGTAATTGTTCGGACATTGATGGGTGCTTTGTTTATTTTTGGTTCAGTCGCATATTTTGCAGATTTATTTCCAAAACCAGAATTGACAGGTGATATGAAGACATTTAATGAAGGTATGGCGGCTTCTGGGTATTTATTGAACTTAGTTAAGGCCACAGAACTAGTGGTAGGTGTTCTATTCTTATCTGGTAGATTTGTGCCTTTCGCGGCAATTCTCATTTCCCCAGTCATCGTTAATATATTCTTTGTTCACGTCTTTTTGGATAGAGCCACACTTCCCGTTGCGATTTTTTTGGTCTTAGGAAACAGTTTTATCGGCTACTATTATCGAAAAACGTTTGCTCCACTTTTTAAATCAAAATCTGAATAAGTAAAATTTGCAATCGGATGAAAATTTAATCTTTCATCCGATAAATTAGAGAACATAGGTATTGCCTATCAATCGTGTTTTATAAATAAATAAGTGTAATGATAATACCAAATTCTTATACAAAGCGATTTTGCAATAATATGTTTTGAATAAAAATTAGGGAAATTAATTAGCTATTGATAAGTAACGACTTCATAACAGATGTTAACTCTGTGATTTCTATCGGTTTGATTAGAAAAATATGTGGTTTAATTACGGAAGCTCGTTTTAATAAGGCCTGAGTATCATAGCCAGAAGTAAAAATAATAGGAATCTCATTCGAAGATTGAATTGTAGAGGCAGCTTCAATGCCGTCGATATCTCCACCTAACAAAATATCCATTAATATGAGATCAGGTTTTTCCAAAAGAGCAGTAGAAATCGCGTTTTCGCCAGTGCTTACCGTTCTTGTAATCGTAAATCCTTCTCTTTTGAGCTCCTTTTGCATATACATAGCTGTGAGAGCTTCGTCTTCTACTAATAAAACTTTCAAGTTTGAATACAAGTTAGACTCTCGCTTGATATAAGTCCGTAGCAAATTCAAATTCGAAATTAAATCCTGGATGGGAATTCATTTGGAAATTTCCATGCATTTGTTCTTTCGCTAAAGTTTCAACCAACTTTAGACCGAGACTTGATGAGTCAATTTCTTGCTTTTCCATTTTAAAACCAACGCCATTGTCTTTGTAAGAAAAGTGAAGTGTGTTGCCAAGCATTTTCAACATTATAGAAATTTTCCCTTTTTGGTTAAACGGAAAAGCATATTTCAGGGAATTCGTTAACAGCTCTGTTAGAATTAAACCAAAAGGTATCGCAGTGTCCAAAAGCAAATTATGTTCTTCTACTATCATTTCAATTTGAATTTGATCTTCGTTTATGATAAAACTCTTTTTGATTAATATAGTCAGTTCCATGATATATTCTTTGATATTTATCTTTGATAAATCTTTCGAATTGTACAACATTTGATGGACTAGGGAAATGGATTGGATTCGTTCATCTGTTTTGCTTATGAGAGTATCTATATCTTTATTTGGCTCCAATTGTCCCGCTTGAATATGTACCATACTACGAATGAGTTGGAGAGTATTTTTTGTACGGTGATATAATTCTTTGATTAGGGTCTCCTTTTCGCGAAGAGACTTTGATAAATTTTCCTTTGCAATGAGATGCCTAGAAATTTCCCCGTTTATTTTTTGGTTCACTTTTCTGAGTTTGTTATACGGTAAATTAATGGTAGCTACAAAGATTCCATTATATATAAGATAGTAAGCTATGATTTTATATATGTGACCTAAGACATTGTAAGTGTCAAAAACACTTTGGTATCCAACAAATACCAATTCACTAAAGATGCTTACTATGAATGCAGATAAAAAATAAATAATCGTTTTGTTAAATGTTAATTGAAATCTTCGAAAGTATGCAATGAAGCAGAGAAAATATAGGAAAATCGAAAAATATTCAGCATATTTTTTTAAAGGAGTGAGGCCTATCCCGACTATATAAGTTCTTGGAAGTTCTGATTGATAAAATGTAATCGCTAAAAAAATAAAGATTGAAAGAGAGATAGTTATGGTTAATAAAACGGATTTTGTTAATAATTTACTATAACTATTTGGATAAATAAATGCACTCGCTAGGAGGAGCAATCCAGAAAAATTTCTAGCAATGACCCAGAATTGTGTAGATTTGTTTGGGGAATTCACTGTGATAAGATCAGGCATACCCGTATAGCCAAGTGTATGCGAAAAATCTATAAACCCGATTAATAAAAATGATAAGCTCAAAAAAAGGGCGTGTTTGTCCTTTGATTGATGAAATGAATACCATCCTATTCCAAATATGGAAAATGATACCATCACACTGAAAAATTCAGCAATATTATGAAATAACAAATAGGAAGGTACATCCATAACTGTGTATAAAGTATTATGGAACAATTCAATCACGATAAAGGGGATAGCTGAAAGTATGGTGATTCCAAATAATAAATAGGGAAGGGTATTTTTTTTTATCTTAAGAAATTTTAAATTCATATTTGAAGAGATAATAATGTAGCTGTTGTTTATATTTGGATTCCATTTAGAGCAGTGTCAAATTTAAATTTTTAAATTATTTAAACCATTCTGGAAGATCAGGAAGTTTGTTTTCATTCCATTCCCAATCACCTAATACAGTTGTGATTGGGGCATCGGTATTCATCGCATTCCCAAGGCCTCGCGTTAGGTCTTCACGATTTGTTGGTCGATAGGCTTGTTTAAAACCGGGATTTGAAAAATATTCTTTTTCATGTTTCCATGCATAATCCAGAAAGAAGTCTTGGAATTTTTTTCCTGATTCGTTAAATGCTGTTTTTAATTTTATAAGATCAGGATCTGTCGTAGTTTTCATAGTTCTTTGTAATACAATCGAGATACCCCGAACACTCTTTGAATAAAATGTTCCAGCTCGAATGATTCTTCGATTTGTTGGTGAAGCCAATGCCCATTCATCCATTCTTAATTTAACAAAACCCATACTTCCATAAAATGCAAGTGTATGAGATAACCAATAAAAGGCGGAATAAGCTATTGTGAATTTAGGTGTGTAAAATTTTTCAAGTTCTAACATTGGATAATACGATATACCTAGGGCCACTTCAAGGGCATCTTTTGTGGTTTGTCGAATTGGATACCCTACCTCTCCGAGGGCAGGCGTATAAACTATAGTATGAAAAATTCCAGAAAGAAGTTTGTCTTCAAGTTGTGATTGGATATTTTCAACGATATCTTCATTTGCCTTTATATGGGTCAGAATGACATCAGCACCAGAAATATTCGAATTCTCTGATGTAGTACTAATGATGAGACAGTTTTTGTCATTTTTTCGAAAGTATTCTATTGCACTTTGTCCAGCCTCTCCAGCACCACCGATCACAAGATATTTATTTTCGCTCATAAATCTTTCCTTTTTCTCTGACCTAATTTCATCTAAGACAAATTTAGATTGATTCCTTCTTAGTAACAATTCTTATATTTAAGACAACCTCGTATGAAAGTATTATTGCGATGCCAACATTGCCTAGCCGACCATGAAATTTCAGAAGAGAAGGTGAATGGCAAAAAAGGAAAATTTCGATGTATACGTTGTCGAGCACATACACCTTTTTCTTTTGTTGTAACCGTATCTTCTATTAAGACTGAAAATCAAATCTCAAAAAAAGAGATTTCATTCGATTTGGATTTCAATCAATCGATACCAGACAATTATATTTCTGGTCATTTGAGTGGCCAATCTATAGAAAGTTTTAATGTTTATTGGTTTGCCAAACGAGTGTTATTTTTACCAATCCATGAATCAGATATCATAAATCCCAAACATTTCATTTCGATCACAGGAATTAGCGATGCGAAGAAATTAAAAGGCCTTCAATTTGATATTCAACCCAGTGACCCACCAAATCTAAATCGTGAATTAAATGTATCAGACATCTATAAAGCACATGCCGCTTATAGACTTTCCATATTTATCGAGGAAGATTCCCCACATGAAGTGATAGGAAAAATTTATTTAGCGATTCCTGATTCACATAACAGTTATATTTTTGGATCATTTCATGCGACAAAAATTATTATAGTAGATTTTACTATTGATAGTGCAAACAAAGTTGTTCTTCCACAAAACATTTCACACCAACTAACGTCAAAAGTATTACTTATTTCTGGAAATATTTTTGATGTTCAAGATAGTTTTAATCGACTTACTGAAAAAGAAAAAAGTGATATTTTTTTAGATCTAATCAATGTTTGGAGAAATGATGATACAAACGAAGATCAAAATTTAAAATTCTTACAAGAAAACATTTTATTTGAGATACCGCTTTTTGAAAAAACATTGAACGAAGCGATTGTTTTTATGATCGCAAATCAAGTGATCGTCGAAGAGATCTTTTGGATTACTTTAAAGAAAAAAATAAAAAGCTCTCCTCATAAAAATGAAAGTTACATTCAAATTTTAAAAAAAAGATACCCCAAAGAAATCCAGGAAATCCTAGATGATATCTCCCATCGCATCGTAATTCCTAAAGACCCTGTTACTATGATCACAAGGGATGATGCTGAAAGTCTAGCGGCACTCTTAGAATCAGGTTTTTCGCCCAATTATGTAAAGGACGATGAAGACAGTAATCCATTGGGTTTTTCATTGCTCGAAGAAGCAGTTTCTGGAGATGGTTTTCATTGCGCCAAGCTTTTGTTAGAAGCAGGTGCTGATCCAAATTATCAAAACACTGTAGGTGAGACTGCGGTCTTTAAACTTTGTCAAAATAGTCAAATGCACCTTCAAGATAAACTTTCGATTTTGGATACTTTCATAAGTCTTGGAATAGACGTGAATCACCAATCAGAAAATCGAATGGCCGCCTTACATTGGTGCGCCCTTTTTGGGGAACCATCGCTTGCAAAAAAATTAATCCAAGCTGGAGCTATCGTTGATATTTTAGATTTCAATAACAATTCGTCCCTACACGAAAGTTGCAAATTTGGACACTCTGCCATATTAGCTTTATTACTAGAATCGGGTGCAAAGGCAAATCTTAAGAATAAGGATGGAAAAACTGGCCGCGACCTAGCTCTGGAAGAACTTGAGATCGCGGAATTAGAAGGAGATGAAGAGAAACTAGGAAGATACGAAAGAATTATATCCTTACTAGACGTTTATGGAGGATGATAGATTTTTTTTTATTATCAATTTGATCACCGTATAACACAATAGACCTGTCGGACCAAACATAAATGTTAAAAACATACATGGGGCGACAATAAATCTTGAGATACCATTCTTTTGAGAGTCTTCCATCTCCCAAGTTCCTACAAATAAATCAAAAGCTAGGTAGTGAATCCAACCGGCAAGTAATGCGTTGTCGTTCGCGAATAAACTTCGAACTTCTTCCAAACTACCAAATCCGCCTTCAGAATGACCAAAAGAAAGGCCCAAGGAAAAAACATAAATCCCTGCAAAAATTAATGCAGGTAAGATAACAGAAGTTATCAATTTTGTATACTTCCAATTTGGAATGACAATTAGAAGTATCCATGCCATTCCAGCTAATGGATTTACGATTTGAAAAATTTGTGATGCATTCATTTTATGCCACCTTTGTTTTGTTATTTGAATTTAAGAAAAAATTGAATTTTTGAGTATTTAAAACCATTCCAATAATACCAATGATTCCAGATATTATATACCCAATTAGAAAATTCTGACTGGTTCTAAATATTGATTCACCATTTAATGCTTGGATGGTCATAAGTATGGATATGGCAAACCAAGCCATGGCCATGAATCTAAGGCCTGTTCGATTTATTTTTTCTATTGAAGTTTCGGGTTTTAGTCCTAATTTGAAAATTGATAGGATAGAAAAAAATTGGATCGCATGCATTCCAAAAAAATGCGGAACTCGCATATCACCCGCAACAGTACTCCATCCCAAAAATAAAACACCTACACCCCCGTCTGGCGCACCAAAGCTGTGGCCTCCATTCACTTGCATGATTCCTTGTTGCATAAGTTCAATTTGTTCTGGTCTTGGTACTGTCATAAAAAAACCGATTATCATTCCATATGCAGAAATACAAATCCCCCATAACAATGATTCTCTAAGGTATGAGTTAATCTTCTTTAGGCGAAATATGTAAATACCTACACTTAGATGGGCAAACCACATAATTCCTATACTTGTACCCATGATCGAAAAAATAAATCCATTTAGCGGAGAGGATATATTGAAATGACTCGCCTCACCTCTCACCACTTGACCGAAAATGGCTATCATTTCTATGATCAGTGTGATTGTAATCGTCCAAGAAATTCTTGTTAACCATTTGTCTTTCAGATTCATAAATTGGAGTATCCAAAGAAATGTGATGGAGTAGAGACCGATTGACATAGAAAACTTCAATGGTTTGATCCATTTTGGGGCACCAGAAATAAGGCTCTGATCAAAAAGATTGAGTGGTATCAGAATACATGTGAAAATGAACATAAAAATCAGATTCCAATAATTGGCCGATCTTGGATCACTTAAAGGGGGAAAATTTAAAATACGCATATAGACTCCTTAGGTTCGGCTTTAATTTCCTGTTATGAATTTGGATTGACATCGCCGGAAATGAAAATTTACTTTATATACAGTGTAAACATAGATGTTTCCATTGTCAACAAATAATGTATACAGTGTATATATAGAATGAAAAAAAATATTACTAAAAAAAAATCCCTAATCTCTCAAACAAAAAAGGCAAAATCCAAAGGACAATTAATAGAGGCAAATTATCATCATGGGGACCTTCGAAATCTAGTTTTAATTAAATCTTGCGAATTTTTGGAGGCACGCGGTGTTTATAATCTTAGTTTACGTGATGTCGCGGCAGCTATTGGTGTGAGTCATACGGCACCATACCGCCATTTTCCTAAGAAAATAGATCTTCTTTATGCCATCACTTCCCTGGGTTTCAAAGAATTGAGAGATACCTTGCGAGATGCTTGGAATCTCAGTGACGATCCTATTGTAAAATTAAATCAGGCTGGTGAGAATTATATAAGATTGGCTTGGAAAAATCCAAGACGCACCGAACTTATGTTTAGTGGTGAAATTTATTTAGAAGGACCTGTTCCCGAAGAGCTTTCCATTGTAGGTCGCGAGGCATATATGGGTCTTTACGATATCATAGCTCTTGGGCAAGAGAGAGGGGTTTTTAAAAAAGATGATGATGCAGAAACATTATCTATGTCCGTTTGGAGTGCTGTTCATGGTTTTGCTAACTTAAACGAAAGGAACATCCGATCTGCAAAAACTGAGGAAGATGTCAAAAAAATAGAGCAACAGTTAGTTGCTCTATTACGGTTGATTCAAATAGGGATAAAAGTTCAAACTTAATTAATTTTTAGTAGAGCCAAGGAACCATGTTTCCATCTTTCCTTTTCCTTTGACGTCAATTTCACCACGAGCTTCAAAATGATAACTATCTTTCAAACGATTGTAAACTTCTTTCGATACATGCACTCTGCCCACTTGGCCATGTGATTCCATACGCGAAGCTATGTTCACAGTATCACCCCAGAGGTCATATACGAATTTATACTTTCCTATCACACCAGCGACTACTTCGCCAGAATGAATTCCAATACGAACATTGATATCAAGACCCCAATCATTTTTGATTTTTTCAAAAACATGGCAAAAACGAAGGGCTGCTTTAGCCATGCGGTCCAAGTGATCAGGTGCTGCATTTGGAATTCCACCAGCTAACATATAACAATCACCAATCGTTTTAATTTTTTCTAAACCAAACTCTTGGGTGATGTTATCAAAATCACGAAAAATATCATTCAATATTGAAACTAGTTTAGTCGCATCATTCATCTTGGAACTGAGGACAGTAAAACCCGCGATATCTGCGAATAAAACAGAAGCATCTTGAAAAAAGTCTGCAATGATTTCTTCACCACTTTTGAGGCGTTCTGCGATAGGACCTGGCAAAATGTTTAATAATAAATTCTCAGATTTTTGACGTTCGAGCGCCAAATTTTCATTTAATGAGCGAACTTTCTCTAAAGAAGATTTTAGATCTTTGTTTCTTTTAGATAAACTACGGTATGCATCTGCGTTATCTAGACCAATACCAAGATAACTTGCAAGTGATCGTATAATATTGAGTTGTTGGTAATTGTAAGCATTTGCATTGCGACTTTGAATGGTGAAAACACCCACAACTCTGTCTTCTACTTTTAATGGAATAAAAACGATAGATCGAATTTCTTCTCCCCATTGTTTGCGAAGGCCTGCAATACGTTCTGGTGTTTCTAAGTTTAAATCTTCTAAAATGACTTCTTTATTCCCGCGAATGCAAATAGAAGAATAATTGTCCTCATTTAAGTTTTCTAAAAAAATCGAAGGCACATAACTGCCTTGGTTAAGACTGAATTTATATTTTACGCTGTCTGATTCTTGGTCGTAACTTCCTACAGAAATGATATCTAGATCCATTTCATCTTTCAGTTGATTATATAATTCTGATAAAATTTTCTTTGCGTCTAACGAAGAGGTGATGACTTTTCCTAACTCAGAGAGTAGGTGGAGATTTCGTATAGATTTTTCTAATTTTGAATTTGAATTTTGTAATTCGTTTTGGATTCGCATCAATCGATTTTGTGCGGAATCGCCAACTTTTGTTAGTTTTTCTGTTTGTTTTAAAAGGTTACCAAATCTAGCAGACATAGTATCTGCCAGATTTTTTAATTCTGAGGTATTGAGGTTTGGTTGTTTGAGAGCCTCTTGGATTTGGCTCCAGGCTTCATGTTCTTCTTCGAAAACACCACTCATTTGTAAGCAATCAGTTCGTGAGGTAAATCTACATCTTCTAAAAATTCTTCACCAGTATCTTTCATATCTTCGTCGTCTTGGCGATAGTACCACTCGACGTTAATCTTACCACCGTTAGTATGATAAATTTGAAGTAGATCCAGAATATCGATAATGCATTTAGAAGATGAAGTATTAAAATAATCTAATTTAAATAAAAACTTAAAGGGCTTCTTTTGCGAAATAGTATGATTAAGCCATTCGAAAACGGGTTTAAAAAAACTGACGGCATTTTCAGGATAAGATTCTCCTGCGACTTCAGCGATTCCATTCTCAAAATCGAGAGTGACTTCGGGTGAATTTTTTGTACTTGCGATGCGAATCGTTTCCATTGATTAATCTTCCTTCTTGAAAAATGCGGTTAATGTAAAGAAGGATTTCCCTTCTGGAACATTTTCGATCGAATACTCAAGCGGTGCATCAGACTTTCGAGCAATGTCGATAAGCCCAACTCCAGCACCTTTACTATCGTCTGGTCGATCGGAGCGCAATTGTTTTGTGTAGTATGATTTTTTTTCCTCGGGAGAGAGCTCATTTATAAATTTGATCTTTTCCTCAATTCCCGTGATTTTATCTGACGAAATATAATTTCCAGAACTGACATAATATCCTTCTGGTCTTTCCGTCACCACAATCATACCGACTCCAGATGTAGATTCGTCAGGATTCGCTATCCTTTCAAGAGAATAATGAAGAATATTCTGAGCAAGTTCGACAAAAACGGCAAAAATCTTCTTAATTTTAGTTTCACCCTTCATCGAGGTCTGTATAATACTGCCTAATTCTGTAAGGATGTCTTGGTATAGAGCACCCTTAAAGTGAATCAGGAGTCGGTGATCCGACATGGTTTTGTACTGTTCGTAGGTTAAGATATCCATTTTTTGCATATAATTTTTAACATTTCTCCTCTAATATCATACTATCATCTTTGTTAAATCACGATACCTGCGATCGTGATATCGTCTCTTTGTTGTTCTGTTCCCATGTGACTTCGTAAAAAGGACAAAAAGGCATCCTTTTGGGCTTCGCCTGACTTTGAAAGATTCTCTTCCGCAATTTTCAAAAAATTCTTTGTCGATACTCGAACTCGTTCCGTATTTGATTGATCAGTATATCCGTCAGTGGATAGATATGCAACCGTTTTACCAGGTGTATACGATATCTCATGAGTTGTATAGGTTCTCAATTCTTCTTTTTGTCTTCCCCCAATGGAAGACTTATCACCCTTATACTCTCTATAACCTTCTGGCCCATAGATGTAAAGTGGACGTTTCGCACCAGCAAATTGAAGTGAGTTTCCCGTATAACGAATTAGGCAAATATCCATACCATCCATTGAGTTAGCATCATTTTCAGCCTGTCGCAAAACAGTGCGAACACGAATATTTAATTCTTCTAAAATTTTTGCAGGATCTGTGATACCTTTTTCATTCACAATAGCATTAAGTGAATTGATACCAATCATCGACATCAGTGCGCCTGGAACTCCGTGACCAGTACAATCGGCAACAGCGAGTAACACACAATCATCTTTTTTGGCATGCCAAAAGAAGTCTCCAGAAACAATATCCTTTGGCATATACAACACAAAGTAATCGTTAAATGATTGTTTGAGCGCATCCATAGCAGGTAACATCGCTTGTTGAATGTTAAGTGAATAAGTGATCGATTCTGTGATATGTTTGTTTTTCTCCGCCAATTCATCGTTAGCATGAGCTAACTCTTGTGTACGATCACGAACTTTTTCTTCCAAACTTTGGTAGAGTAGGGCATTGTCGAGGGAGATCGCCGCTTGTGAACTGAGTAAGCCAATGGTTTGAAGCCTTTCTGGTGTAAAGGCTCCTTCCGATAAATTGTTTTCTAAATAGAGGATACCCGACAAGGCACCTTGCTTTAAAATCGGAACGCAAAATACAGATTTAATTTGGTTTTCTTGGACATACTTATCAATGGCAAATCGAGTGTCTTTGGTCGCACAGTTTAATACCAAAATCTCACGAGTTCGTTCGGTAAAATAGATCACCGAACGTGGAACATTCATAAATGTTTCTAACGGTTCGTGCATCAAAGTTCGCATCTCGCCTTTTCCTACGGAATGTTCAGCTTCGACAAACAACCCTTCGCCGTCGCGTAAAAGCAGTACACCTTTTTCGGCGCCCGCATTTTCCATCATGATGGACATCAATTTTGTAATCAAACTTTCGAATTGAATTTCTCCAGAAATGGCTACAGAGCTTTTAACTACTGATTGTAAGTCAAGAGATTGACCAGAATAAATATCTGTGGTCGTTGCAGAAATGGTAAGTGCAAAATTTTTGGAGCCAGTGAATTGGCGATTTTCAATGATATAATCAGGATATCGTTCTTTTAATTCAGTACACTTGCGTGTGGCACCCCATTGTTCGTATAACTTGTATGCGTCGGTATAGTATTCGGCTACATTACGATCATTCTTTTTTGATAACCAAAACCTAGCAGAAACTTCGGAAATGATCGCTTCCATTTGGACGAATTCACCTGCGCGAGCTTCAGTTACTGCTTGGTCATATAACTTTGCAGCTTTCCAGTTTTTGTATTCTAATCTAGCAAGTTCTGCTTCTATGAGAAGAAATTTGTGATAGAAGTTTTCAGGAGAATTTTGAGCCCAGATTTTCATCTGTTTTTGATTTGCTTTGATGCGGACGATGATCTCTTTTCTTTCGCTTGTTGATTTGATTTTGTACAAACTAGACAAACATAAAGATATAAAAAAGTTCAACTCTGCATTGCTTACGAGGCCAAATAGGAAAACGATATTTTTGTTTGCTTCCTCTAATAACCTAAGCGCCTCTTCTGGTTCTTCATAAATATATAAAGCTTGGGCTTTTAGAATATTATAAAGTGTGATGGAATACAAACCTTTGTGTTCTTCACAAGTTTTTAAATACTCTTCTTCTGTGATTGTAGCATTTCTAAATTCTAATGCGGCAGGGGTGAGACCACGTAAGTTATTTACGATCAGGTCAAACGCCATTACCGTGTCGGTTGCTAGGATACTCTTTACTTTTTTGCCGAAGGATAAAAGTCTATTGATATCATTTGTGAATTCGGAAAGTTGTTTTCCTTGGAAAAATAAACAAACAGGTGTGTTCATTGCCCCAAGAGACCCGTGTTGGAATTCCCCGGATTCTAATGATGCTTCTAGACCTTGTCTATTTATTTCTTCCGAATGTTTAACGTGACGAACCCAAGGACTTGTAAAATTACCAAGAACGTTAGCCGCTTTTGTCAAGTCAGACTTGGATTGAAATTTTTCTGCGATACGGAAGGCAAGAGTTCCATAATCATCACCATCTTTGAATTGGCCAAATCCACTTCCAAGAATGATACCATAACAAGAATAACCATATGAAACTGGATTTAAACCATGTTCCAAATAAAGATTTACAGTTCGAAAAACTAACAATGGAAACATGTTTGGATAGGAATTCCAACATGGACTCATAAGGTCTGTTAGGAGAGTCACAGCAACCTTCATCTCCGTATTTTCCATCAAAGGTGCATCAATCAGTGATTCAGTGATTTTACCTTCAGAAAGTTCTTTGATTCTGGCTACTTCTTTGCCAATCGCTTCATCCACATTTTCTTTGGAAATATTGATCCCAAGTAGGCTAAGTGCATCTAGTCCAGCATCCACTGATTCTTTGTAAGCTGCTTTTAGTGAATATTGGATAATTAAGATTTTATATGTTTCTGCTTTCTCTAATGGAGTTTTAACATGTTTGAGAATATTTGAAATGAGTTTCTCTGAGGCTTCAAAATTTCCATTTAGGTATTCAGCTTCCGCTAATCCTCGATACAAATCATACGCAAGTTCATATTCTGCGCTCCAAACTTTATTATCGTCGGGATAAATAAGATTCAAAAGAAGTTCAGCTGTTTTGAGATAATCTAGACATGGAGAATAAGCGGCCGCACTTCTGGCACGTTTGGCGGCAGTCAAATTCAAGTCTAAAAATTGACGATAATCATCCTTGTTGGTTGTCGCTTTGACACTTTTATTGCAATGTCCAACTATATCAAAAATTTTCTCTTCGAGTTGTTCTTTGGAAGTGGAGGCTAATAATACTTTGGCGATCGCAAGATGGAGTTTTGGTCTTTCATCCGCAGATAACAATTCATAACCAGCTTGTTGAACACGGTCATGTTGGAACCTGAGACGGATGGAAATGGCAGTATTTTTATTTTCATCATTATCTTCATTTCCGAGTGAATCAATTTTGCGATAATCATCGCCAAGCGGAATGAAAAGTTCTTCTCTGACTGTATCACCAACTAACTTTACTATTTCGCTATAACTGTAATGAGTGATTTGAGCTAGTGTATAGAGGTCAAATTGGTTACCGATACTTGATGCTGTTCGGAGCAAATCTTGGCTTTCTTTGGGAAGAGAACGCATCCTTTGTAATAACAACTCGACGACATTGTCTGAGATGGCAGCTTCTTTGATCTTGGCGAGATCCCAAATCCAAGCACCTTGGCCTTCTGAACCCGCAGAGCCATCGAAACGTATCAAATCTTTTCGGATTAATTGTTTGAGTAGTTCAGTAATGAAAAATGGATTTCCGCCTGTTTTTGAAGCGAGAAGATCAGCTAATGGCTGTACATTGGCCTTTGGGGTATATAGTGAGTCACTTAATAATTCGGCAACATTCGCATTTGAAAGTGGTTTAAGTATGATAGAAGGTAGAGATCCACTTTCTTTTTTGATATCTTCAATAAGTAAAGTAAATGGATGATTCGCATCTGTTTCATTATCTCTGTATGCTAACATGATAAATAGTGAACCAGTTGATCTATCATCTAAAAGTGTTCGGAGAAGTTGTAAGGATGCAGAATCCGCCCACTGCATATCATCCAAAAAGATGGCGAGTGGATGTTCACGATCAGCAAACACTCGAATGAATTCTAAAAACACAGCGTAAAAACGGTTTGCGTTTTCACTAGCTCCCATTTCGGCTACGCTTTTTTGTTCTCCAACAATATGAATCAAATCAGGTAAAATGTCAGTTATCACCTTACCATTGCTACCTAATGCCGAAAGAATTCTTTCTTTCCATCTTGCAATTGATTCGGGAGGTTCAGTTAAGATCATCCGAACAAGTGAGGATAATACCTGTAAGATGGCACTAAATGGTTCGCTACGATTATACTGGTCGTATTTGCCGGTTAAAAAATAACCACGAAGAGCAGTGATCGGTTTTTGAACTTCTTTGACGAGTGATGATTTACCAACACCAGAATAGCCACCAATCAATACAACTTCAGTTGTACCTTCAAGTCCAACTTTATTAAAGGAAGAAAGTAGCTGTTTGAGTTCTTCTTCACGACCATAAAGTTTTTGAGGTATACGAAATTCTTCTGAGAAGTCTCTAGCACCTAACGGGAATGATTCGTCTAGTTTGCCATCTTTGAAAAGTTTTTGGGATTTTTCTAAATCGAATTTTAATCCATAAGAAGTTTGATAACGATTTTCTGCATTTTTTTCTAATAACTTTAAGATGATAGCATTGAGGGAAGCAGGTATTTTTGAGTTTATGTCCGTTGGATTTTTTGGCGGCTTCGCAATATGAGAGTGAATGATTTCCATTAAATCAGAGCCTTTGAAAGGCAATTGACCTGCGGCTAATTCAAAAAATAAAATACCCAAGGAATAAAAATCCGTCCTATAGTCGACTGACCTGTTCATCCTTCCCGTTTGTTCTGGAGAAATGTATTGGACTGAACCTTCTAATTGGTTAGGTGCATAAAAACCACTTTCTTCTTTGGAAAGTCTAGTTGAAATACCAAAGTCTATCAACTTTGCTTTGTTAGTTTCTGGAAAATAAATAATATTATCTGGCTTGATATCTTTATGCATCACTTTGTGGCGATGCAATTCTGCGAGGTCTTCGGCTAAACTAATGGCGACATCATAAAACATGCCGAGTGGCATTTGGTGGTCATCTTTATTTGCAACGATATCAGGAAGGAACAAACCTTTTAAATAATCCATGACAAGCGCATGCCCATCAGGTAATCTTCTGAATTCAAAAGGTTTAATCCCTAAACCATGGCCATGTAAATAAGTGAGGATCTCAAACTCATTTCTTAAGTTAACAATTGCTGCATGTAAAGGATCAGAGATAGAGATAAATTTAATGACGACTTCTTTACCGTCATCATTTGATACGCCTAAATAAACTTGGGAAGGTGAACCTTCAGCATTCATCCGCTTACGGATATGGTAGCCAGAAAATGAAATCATACTTTAACTCTCTTTTTAAACTAGAAACGGAAAAGAAGGCCACCCCAATAGAAGCCTCCACCGACAGCAGGTGTTAACAACAGCTGACCTTTCTTGATTATTCCTTTTTTATAATATTCCGATATAACGATAGGGATTGAAGCCGCCGATGCGTTTCCCACTCTGTCAAAATTTCCCAATACTTTTTCGCGCGGGAATTTAATCCGATTTAGTACATCTTGAACAACAATATCTGTACCTGGATGAGGAACTACCCAATCCACATCGGTTTCTTTTAAGCCATGTTTTTCCATAAGCATATCAAATGCTTTCAATGTGAGGTCTGCTGCATTTGTCACAAGTTCAGGATAACTTTTCACATAACTTTGTGGTGGTGGACCTGTCACGATAATATCGGCTAAGTCTGCCTCATCTACTAAAAATGAATCAATAAGACCTGTCGTCTGACTACCTGTATGCGATAATACAACACCAGCCGCCGCATCACCCGCAGTAAATTCACCATATCCACCCATTCTTGTTCTGACACTAAATCGTTCAGAACCGATGACAAGGGCGTTTTTCCATCGACCAGATTGTAAATAACATGCCGCCATTTGAACGCCATGCACAAAACCAGTGCAAGCTGTTGAAATATCAAAGGCGAGTGCATTTTTTGTCCCTGTTAGTTTTGAGGCTTGAGGTGCGAGATCGGGAAGGTAGTATCTGTCTGTCCAATTGGCCAAAATAAATAAATCAATATCTTCCGGTTTCATCTTAGCATCAGCTAATGCGTCTTGTGCGGCCTTCATTGCCATAAAGGGAACCGTCTCTGTTTCATTTACACGGTGACGTTCCGTGACACCAATATTTCCGATCACAGCTTTTTCTGCTGGGTGCATTTCTGGGTATTTCAATCGAGAACGGATTTCATCGTTATACACGATTCGCTCGGGGAGGTAGTGTCCAACTCCGCGGAATTCAACACCTAAATATTTTAACTGTCCTGCACCCATGCTATTCATATCAATCTCCTGGAAGGCTTCTGTAAACCATAAACTGCTCTATATAAATTCGATCTGGATCAAGTGATCTAAGAATTGTCAATTCCTCAGAAGTGGGCTTTGGCTCATCCTTGGGAGGAATTTCATCTGGAGGAAACCAACTTGTGAATTTTAAAACTGCTTCTTCCACTTCCATTTCGGGATCTGAGGGAGGGGCTATCCAATTAGTGAATTCAAAAAGATGTTCCATTTTATCCCTTCTGAATCGACCGAATTGGCAAACCGCTTCTTTGACTCTATCCCCATTTGTGGTAATAAAATTGACCTTTCTTACATACCTTTGACGTATCGCTTTTGCTACAATAATACAATCTGCTGTTGAGGCAATATCATTGGCACCGCCCGAACCTACGATAAATTTTCCCTTTGCTGTGGCAATAGAGTTCACGTTTCCAAACCAATCTATTTCTGCTGCACCCATCACTCCCAAACACTTATCGGGAACGAGCATACCTAAAATCTGTGTGATGTCCGAAAGACCTTGTGATCCATTGGCATGAAGTTGGCTAAAGAGAAATACATCTCCCACAGAAGGTGTCATGGAATAAAAACCGAGTTCTGTCATGACGTGAACCGGAATTCCTTCTTTGGCAAGAAGGCGAGCGGCCGTCCAACAAGCGATATGTGCGGCTCCGATTCCAGCTAGGAGTGTCGTATATCCTCGCCGTTTCACATGTTCCATAATGGCTCTCGCGGCAAGAATGATCATTTGTTCGGAATCATTGACTGATTCTGCATCTTGGGGCGGTAACATGGGTTGAGGGTCTGGAAGTTTTGTTAATTTTCTGAGGCGTTGGCTGCCCACATAACGAAGGTAATCTTCATGGCTCTTCGGTCCATAAACCCATTCATCCATCCAACGTTTCTTTAGTTTTTCATCTCCAGCCGCCGCATGGTTTGCATCAATTTGAAACTCGTAGTCATCCATATAAGTTGACAATTCATTATAAATCTCAAGATGAGGGAGTGGAAATATGCGCAATGATTGAGGATGTGCACCAAACTTAGCTTCGGCGATAGATATCACTCTGGTCCCAGGAATAGATATAAGTTCTGCTGGTATTGAACCTCTTGGGACAATTCTTTCACAAGTTGCTATCACACCTTTAGTAGCGGCCATGGCTCCCCAAATTCCTTCACCTGAAGGATTTGTAAGGAGTAAATTTCCATCTTCATCGCCAAGAACTGCGTGGATTAAAGTAAAATCTGGGTTAAGTGGTTGTACGACTGCAAAATTTTTTGGATCCTTCTCCGTTGAATCCGGTGAAGGATAAACATGCACAGTTTTATTTAATTTGTCTGTAATCATGTCGGTTTTCAATAGTGAATTAGTAACAAATCCGGGTAAACGCATTGCCCCTGCTTGCAATCGTTGAATCAATGTTAGGAGAGACCAAAGTTCTACTTCGAAAGGTTCTCCCTTTAAGATATTTGAATAAAGAGCATTTGGTTGCGGACGTGGGTAATTGTCGCCCGCAAATCCTATGATGGCTTTTTTGATCACACCTGCCATAGTAAGAGCATGAGCACTGGAATGAAGACCTGCCACACTGATCGTGAAGTCTGGCTTTTTATCAAAGAATTGTCTAGTCAAAGCGTATATCAATGCATTGGGTCTAGACATAGTCGCCGCCAAATGGATTGAAGCACCAAGTGGTAACATTTCTTTTACCATTTGGTCAGGGTCTTCAAATCTTTTGGCGATTCTTTGGTTCATAGAATATTAATCTGCTTTGGCTAAACTGACGAATGAAGATTGGCTACCTATGGCAAATGCCAATGACATAATATTATTGAGTTTGATTTTTCTCGAGCCTTCTGCCACATGATCGTGGTCACATTCATCATCTGGATTTTTCAAATTAATCGTCGGACAAAGTGTTTGGTTGTGAATCATTAGAGCAGAGGCTGCTAAATTGATGATACCAGCGGCACCAAACGTATGACCATAAATGGGTTTGATAGATCCAAGTGGTGCCCAAGTGGTTTTTGGTGCCCCGTCATATAATAATTTTAGAGCGCGGCTTTCGGCCAAATCATTATTATACGTAGCAGTTCCATGGCCACAAAAATAATCAAAATCTTTCAAAGAGCGTTTGCTAATGCGAAGTAAATCACTCATACCATTGGCAGCTTTAACGCCCGTCATATCCATTCGCATAGCATGACTTGCTTCATTGTAACTAAGAGTACCAGTTATTTCCGCATAGATTCTAGCACCACGATTTATGGCATGGTCGTATGATTCCAAACAAAGGCACATGGCTCCCTCACCGAGTACAAACCCTTCTCTGGATTTATCATAAGGTCGCATGGCATTTTTTGGATTCACAGATTCAGGAGACATCACTGAACTAGAAGGATCGGAATACATTTTCATAAGCGGTTTAAGGAGAGGGAACTCGTGCCCTCCCGCATACATCACATCAGCTCTATTTTTTCTGATTGCTTGAAAACAAAGTGCTGCGGCGTGATGACCGCCCACACAAGCGGCTGTTATTGTCGTGACAAACCCTTGGATGTTCGCATAAATTGCTGTTAGATTGGTCGGATTTGAGGCCATTGAAGTCAGAACGGCGTATTTATTAAAATGTGAATCGTCTTTTGATTCATTATATAAATTCCATGCGTGTTCCCACCAAGCAAGTGATGCGCGGGAAGAGGAGTCAATAAATCCAACCCTGTTAGGTGCGACTGTATTTTTGTCAAGTCCTGCATCTTTTTGTGCATCGCTTAATGCGGACATGATGGCCAATGTCTCTCGATTATAATTTTTCGCATGGGCAGGATCTAAATCTTTCAAATGCTCTTTATAGTCGAATTGGCGTAACTCTGCACCCGTTTTGACTCTCAAATCTTCAGTAGAAAACCTAGTCAAAAAATCTACTTGCGATTCACCCTTGACTAGATGACTCCAAAAATCAGAGACAGTGAGTGCATTCGGTAGTATAGATCCTATACCAGTAATGACAACTCGTTGGTTTTTTCTTTCTACCATGGATTCTCCGAGGTTTGAAGTAGCTTACTATATAGAGTGATTCCCTAGCTTTGTCCAGCTAGTTTTTTGCTTTTTAAAGAACGTACATATAAGTGTCGATATTTGAGGAGAAGAACTTAATTTCGATTAAAGATTCGGAGTGATATGGCTGATACAGGAATCCAAATACCAACTGACTTTGCTTATGAGACAAAATTTCCAGTAAGGCATGCAGATGCTCGCAGTGCTATCACCGCTTCTGGTGCCTATGTAAGTCATGTGACATATGAAAACATGGTTTTACTTGTGAATGAAGCCTTTGATTTGTTTTTATCATCCACTGGGGATTCAAAATGGAACATAGCTGGTTCAAATATCATTGTGCCGAAGATGGAAGTCGAATTTAAAAGCGAAGTGAAAGCTGGTGAAGTTTTAACGTTCCAATTAACACCTACCAATTTCGGAAATAAATCGTTTGAATTAATTACAGTTGTTAAAAAAGAAAATGGCGAAATTGCTTCGGTCGCAAAAACCGTGTTAATTTTCTTTGATTATAAAGATAAAAAAACCATGAATGTACCTGAAACATTCAGGAATCGATATTCGGTAAAATAATATGGCGAAAGTCGATTTACCACTCCCAAGTAAATATCATTTTAAGACTGAGATCCCAATCCGCAAAACGGACCTTTGGGGGGAATTACATGTTTCGTTTGCGACAGTACTCGATCTTGTACTAGAAGCTCATTTGCAATTTTTCCAATACCTTGGATTTTCTGTTTTGGACATTTATGGACGTAGCATCATTTTTAGTAATGCGACGGTTACGTACGAATCTGAGCTACTCTTTGGCGATTTAGTTGAAGCAAAAGTTACTATAGAAAATTTGCGTGAAAAGTCATTTGAGTTATTTTTTCATCTAACAAAAGATCATGGTATGGTCTCTGTAACAAGAGTCCGTATCTCTGTATTATTTTTTAATTATGAAGAAAGGAAAGTTGTCCCAATTCCAAAGGAATTTTTAGATCTAATTGCGGCAAAAGAACTAGATATCAAGAATACCTCTGAAGAGATGCGTAAATTTGGTGAGGTGTATAAACGATTTCCACTTTGGATCACGACACTCAAACTACTAAAAAATGTATATACGATAGCCAATGATTTGCCAAGTCACGAACAAGAAATATTAGCCTCTGGACTTCGCAAATATAGCGTAAAAGCAGTAAATTCTGCCGCCAGAGCAAGAAAATCCCCGTATCGTCGTGAAAAGATTAGGGCCCTTGATATCTTGTTTGCTTGTTTAAATGAAATCAGATATAATTTGAGTTTGGCGGAAGAACTAAATTATGGAAAATATTCTGATTTAAATTCTATATTTTCCCGAGCGGAAGAATTAGCGAAAGCCTATCAAAGAAAAGTAAAGGATGCTCCCAAAAACCAAGGTTCAAAAGGTAGAAAATGAATGAAAGATTTTGAAGGTAAAATAGCGCTTGTTACTGGGAGTACATCTGGATTGGGATTGGATATTGCCCGTGAACTAGGAAAACGTGGGGCAATTGTCGTGATTTCTGGTAGGAGAGTAGAACTGGGAAATAAAGCTCTTAGTGAAATTTCCATACATTCTCCAAAATCGATATTTATAAAATGTGATATTTCAAAACATGAAGAAATTATAAATTTGTTTTCAGAAATAAAAGCCAAGTTTGGCAAATTAGATTTAGCAGTAAACAACGCGGGTTTACTTGGAACCATTGCTATGATCGAAAAGTATCCAGATGATTTAGCAATGTCTGTCATTGATGTGAATGTAAAAGGCACATGGCATTGTTTAAAAGAAGAAGTCGCAATGATGAAAACAAATGGTGGTTCTATAGTCAATGTTGGTTCAGCTACTAGTTTAGTTGGTTATAAAGGAAATGCTGTATATTCCGCCACAAAACATGCAATTGTTGGATTAACGAAAAGTATAGCATTGGAATATGCTTCGAAAAAGATCCGTGTGAATATGATTTGTCCAGGTGTCATTGAAACAGATATGAGTGATATCATTATGAATGCATTTGGTAAACCAGAAGAAACGAAAAAAGCTATAGAAGCTATGCATCCCCTAGGTCGTTTAGCAAAACCTGAAGAGATAGCGCAAACATGTGTTTGGTTACTAGGAGAAGGCGCTTCATTCATAACGGGAGTCGCTCTGCCTGTCGATGGTGGATGGACAGCCGTATAAAAATTTCGCTAATGAAGGTATCCGTTTATAGAAAAAGTGATCTTGGAAGAAGAAGAAGTTTAAACGAAGATAATTATATCATTATCAGAGGTAAAATTTCAGAAATTTCACAAACGGAAAATAAACAAGCTTGGACAAATTTATCACTTCGTGGTGATGGAATATTTCTCGCCGCAATTGATGGTATGGGTGGACTTGCTGGTGGTCAAATCGCGAGCCAAAGTATTGTAAATTATATCGCAGAACATTGGTTAGAAATCGAAAAAGAAAAATCTAGTCGAGTTCCCGTTGTTGCCTTAGAAAAAGCAAATGAACATTTAAAAAAACTAGCAGAGCAAAATCCAGATTTAGTAAGAATGGGTGCTGTGGCTACGAGTTGTTATCTGAGTGGGGGGAGTGCTAATTGTGCTCAAGTGGGAGATAGCCGATTGTATTTATTCCGAGATGGTGAATTCAATCAAATAAGTGAAGACCAAACCTTTGTTTCCAATTTAGTTCGCATGGGTAAAATTACTCCGAAAGAAGCTGAAAGTCATCCTCAGAGAAACGTCGTTTCACAAGCGCTAGGCCCTTCGCATACAATAAAGCCAGTCGATTTTAAAATCAAAATTAAACCTAGAGATAAGATATTAATTTGTTCAGACGGTCTTCATGGTCTTTTATCTGCGAAAGAAATAGCTAATATATTATCAGAAACAAATGGTGACGATACGGTGAATGCCCTTGTGACTGCCGCAAATGAACAAGGTGGTACTGATAATATAACTGTCCTCATCGCTGAAATTTCCGTTTAAGTAATTCATTTTTATTGAAAGATTCGAAAATACTTATATTCTATTTATTCTACACTTTTAGCAATTACACCATCAATATCACTGGCATTATCGAACGCATGTGGATACGTATAAACGTTTCCGGTGTTAGGATTTGTAACAGCCGAAGCGGAAACCATTTTTATAAATTTTATCCCATTCAATTTTAAAGAATCTCTAATCGTTGTCGTGCAACTAGCGCTTGTAATTAAATTATCTAAATCAAACCCGTCCCCACCACCTAACAAAAAACCATCTCCGCTTGAAGTGAATAATTCATCCAATGTGAATACTTTAGAAGTCATATTGTATATGACTGGCCTTAATCCAGCAAATCCTCCCCAAGAAGAAATCTTATTTAGAGTAGATGCTGTTGAATCATATGTTAAAGTAAAACCACAATAAGTTACATCATCCGAAGATACTTCGACTACCATTGGATCTAACAGATAACGATCGCTAGTTTCACTTACTTGGAAGGCATTCTCATAGACTATAAAATCAATACCTGAGACATTTTTTACAGATTTTCCTGCCCAAGAAAGTTTCAAAGTGGCACCTGCTCCCGTTAGATTGAGAGCATAAACATCCAAGCCTCCAGAATTATTCCCCGCACCACAAATCCCATTCACAGCCTTTGTGGAATTATTAAAACCACTCACTGTGGAATTCGCGGAAACCACAGTAGTGGCAATGGGAATATTTGATGGTACAGTACCTTGCGGACAAGAAGTGTTAGTGTTTGTTCCAGTATTTGTACTTTGACTACTTGCAAGTAATAGACCGAGTACGGCCTGATTATTTTGAGAATTATTTTTGTCTTCGCAATTTGTAAAAAAAACGATTAGTATCGATAATGTGATAATTTTGAATATTTTAATTTTCATATGTAATCTCTTACCCTACCCATTATTTAAATGAGTAGGGATTTTCATTTATGGCCAATTAGTTGGATTATTTGATACAAAAATTGCCTTACTCCAACCAAATCCTCCGCAACCAGTGCGTTTTGGATCCGTGGTGTTGTATTTTGTCTCATCTAACACAACATTTCGTGCTTCGTCAAGTGTGGAAAATCCCGTAAAACTGGAGTTAAGCACTGTACAATAATAGAAACATTTAGAAGCTCCATTTTCGCAATCCGTCGTCGCAGGTGCAGTCCAGAGAATTTTAGTATATTTGCTCGCATTACCAAAAGTTGCTGTTGGTAAGTATTGATATATCAAATAACGAGAGGTGTTAGATGCTTCGATAATTCTGAAGTATCCAGAGCCAGTTGTCCAAATTCCAAAACCAGATGGATCTTGTGCTATAGATAAATTAGTAGTAAATCCTGTGCAATTTCCACCACTACAAAATCCATCTTTCCACATGCCACGAATTTCAACTAAACTATTCAAAACTGAGTTAATACCTGTGGTATTTCCGTTTGATTGGCCAAGAAGTAAACCTACAAACAAATTTTCATTTGCTTTTGATTCATCAACTTTACCAGATTCAGCGCAATTGATTGCGAGTAGTAACATAATTATTGTTACCGTGAGTGTTAATTTTTTTTTCATTTTGAATCTCCTAAATTTAAAGTGAATTTAGGGGAACTAAAATAGAAACAAAAGTGAAAGCTTCGCCAAATACTTTTTACCGTTAGGTGTAACATATTTAGATGTACCGATTTTTGTGATCCATTCAATTGCCCCGATATTCCTCCGGGGCCCCTTTACACATTACGAGAATCGTTATGTGTAAGTGTGCAAAGATCCCGAACCTCGAGGTTTTCTTTGCGGGGAAGATCTGGCTTGCCATCTTAAATTCGGTTAACCGAAGTCAGATGGTATTACAGTTGCGGGTCAGCACAGGATTTTCACCTGTTTCCTCCCTGAAGGATTAATGACCAGACTGAAAATAAAAGATTTTATGTCAAGCCAATATTTATAGGAGAGACCTAGGTTTATCTGAAAGTGTTTTTAGGAAGTTAACAAGGATTAGTATTTCTGATTCGGAAATGGTCCTCGGCGATTCGTAATGATTCATTCTACGAACAGCTTCTGTTAATGTAGAGACACTTCCATCGTGGAAGTAAGGAGCAGTAAGAGCAACATTTCTAAGTGAAGGAGTACGGAAAAAATATTTATCGGATTCATTTAAAGTAAATTCATATCTTCCCAAATCTTGGTTATTGTAAGAAAAAACGCTATCTAATTTGACAAACTTACCTCCACCTAACATATGTCCTTGATGGCACTTGATACAATTTAGATCTAAAAATAAACGAAGACCCTGTTTTTCTGCTATATTTAGGGCTAAATTGTCACCTTTTATAAATTCATCAAATCTTGAAGGTGTGATTAGACTTCGTTCAAAAGCTGAAATTGATTTTTTAATATGGCTAGTACTGATGTTTGGTGAATCAGGAAAGGCTTGCGCAAATAATTGCACATAATCAGAGTTAGTATTTAATCTATTGATGAGTTCACTTATGGAAGGTAAAGACATCTCGTTTTGATCCACAAACGGCATTAGGGCTTGGTCTTCGAGAGTGTTTATTCTTCCGTCCCAGAAGAGTGTCTCTTGAAATCCTACATTAAAAATAGATAATGCATTTCTTCTGCCAACTTGGCCAAGTGTTCCCCTTGAAGTGGATTGTGCATCTGTACCAGCATTTCTTCCAGTTAGCAGGTGACAGGTGGAACATGATTGAACTCCATTTAAAGACAATGACTTATCTTTAAATATTTTTTCACCTAATGAAATTTGTGCAGATGTATCAGAATCACTTCCTGGCGTTTGATTTGGAAGAGCTCCTATCCTTACCGCGGCAATTGTTTGTAAATCGATGCCTGATAGTAACAATCCAAAGACAAGATTTTGATCTAATTTTTCATTTTTAAATTTTGCCTCGGTCAATTGAGAACATTGAATGAAACAAATTAGAAGGGAGCAAAGTATTCCTCTCAGAAACATAAAATAACACTCAAGAAATTGTCACTGTCCTGTAATTCATTTTTTTGCAACCAGGTAGGACTTAAAGACTCTGATCATTTGTAAGTAGGTAGATAAGTGTATAAACTAGGAAGACTCATAGGTCTTATTTTGATGCTTTTAATTATTAAGCCGATGCGGCTAATTTATGGATTCCGAAATTGTAAATATCAAAACGAACATATTTTGAAAGAACTAAAAGGAAAATCATTTATTGCTGTTTCAAATCATATCAAACCCAGAAATAAATTTCTTCGAATGATTTCTATGCCGTACGACGCGTTTATGATTCGGCATTTGCTAAAGAAACATGGGATATACGCAACAGCTATCACGAGTTATGATGCCGGCAAACGTGCGAAAGGTGCCAAGAAGCTACGACCTTCTCAAATTAGAAAAGAGCAGTTAATAAAGGGTATCGTCAAAACTATGGATTTAATTCCTTTAAATCGAAATGAAAATGATCCAAATACCATTCGTGAAATTACGCAAAGGATACAACAGGGTGATTTGGCACTTGGGATTTTTCCTGAAGGAACTTATTTCCGTGGGTATCGAAAATCAAGAAAACTCCATGGTGGGATGGCAATTTTAAGCAAACGATATAATCTTCCGATCCTACCAATTTTTATCGATGCTTATAATTTAAATAAAAAATCACGCATTTCTATTGGCAATCCGATTTGGGAACCGATGGATGCTAGTATGGTAATAGAAATAGTCGCGAGCGAATTTTTACGATTGAAAGAAGAAAGACTCATTGATGTGGGAACAGATCAATGGATAGAGAAGGAAACAATCAGAAGTTAGTCGGCATATTTGGTTTCGATGAGAAAAGCGCTTTAAAATAGGAGATACCTTCTTCTATGGGATTTTCTGATCCTCTGCGCTTTCGCAACATGCCAGTCATATCTAATACCAAAAGGCCGTACATCCAACTCCACATAAGTCTGGCAATAGCTGTGTATTCATTGATTGGGTATTGTATTTCACCAGTTTCAAATCCTTCTCTAAGTGTTACTAAAAAAAAGCGATAACTTTTTGGAAGTTGTGGAAACGCTTTTCTATGTAGGGCTCCATAATCGGTAACAAACATTATCTTATGAAGTTCACGGTTTATGCTCGCGAAACGGAAGTAAGCTCTGGCTATACCTGCTAATTTTTCGAATGTCGGTATATTTTCTCCTTCAGGAATAGCTTCCTTTAACATACCTAATAGCTCGTCTTCTCCGTGTTTGATGAGATCTTTTACAAGGTCAATCTGACTTTCATAATACGAATAGGGACTCGCCACACTGCAACCAAGCCTATTGGCAATATGGCGCATTGAAAGAGCATCAATGCCTTCTTCCTTTAGAATCAACAATGATACATTTCTAATCTCTTCTCGAGAGAGACTATTTCTGACACGTCGTTGTTTTGTTTCTGTTCCCAATTGATCGCCTTAAACGGAATTTTAAAGCAATCGTTTTGAATTACAAGAAAAAATCTATAGTTTTTTAGAATGCCGCATTCAGTTGCAAATAGGCCATAGAACCGTCTTTAGCGACCTTATTCTTGCCTTGAAAAAAATCTGAATTTAGTTCGTAACTATTTGTGCTCGCTTGATACAGGAGTGGACTATTCCGGTAATTGGAAATAGAATTTCCTGCTTTCAAATATCCAACACCTAACCAGATAGAGACATTGTCATTTATCAGTGCCATCCAAGTTAAATCTATTTCATTATAAATGGATTTTCCTAATGAATAGGATTGTGTATAAGGGTTGTCAGAAAAATTTTCTGTGCTTCCTTTGGCACTAGATACAGGGGAACTATTTATGGCACTTAGGTCACTACTCGAATTATTAGCACCGTTGATTGCATACCATGCATCTTGTTTTTCTGCCTTATCATTTTGAAAATAACTTAGTTGAAAATTTCCCCAATCATTCGTGTTATACGAGACAGAAATACTTTTAGAAATCAAATTTTTGGTTCCGATATTTTCTGAAATGCCTGCAACACCATTGAAAAAAGGAATCGTGCCAAATCTAGGATTTGCCAATGTTTGAAATGTTGAGGAACTTCCATCACTTCGATTTTTGTCCCCAGATGCATATAATACTTGGACTCCAAATCTGAGTTTTTCAAAGAAAGTATATCCTGTTTGAATGACATGGAATTGTCCTGTATATTTTTCTCTTTCTGTTTTTAAACTTTGATAAGGTGGATCTAAACTAACACCTAATATTTTTTCATTTAAACGACGGCCAGTTGTACCCCCTTGCCAAGCACTTTCCCATGTCCAATCCCAAGCTTCCCCTTTCGGTAAAAAGTTATTGGCAATTCTATTTGTTAAACGAAAACCAAGGGTATAAATTTCTTGATTTTGTTTTGCTCTATTTTGTGCAATTGGATCATCACTTGAAACATTGGGTAATCCTGTAGTTCCATTATATGAATTCGGAATCCATTTCCTTACAATGTTTATAGAATATAAATCTAACATCACAACATCAAAAAGTTTAACAGAATTGTAAGTTCCAAAAAGTGTAGTATCACTACCTTTCGCATTTGCATTTGATTTTGGATCATTCGCAGACACGACTCCATTCACTCCACTTTGTGTCCAATATGGCCTTGCAGCAAACAAATGAATTTTAAAAATTGGCCGTTCTATAAATAAGCGTGCTCCATCATAAGAAAGTCCATTAATTGTCCAATTCGCACCACCTATCATTCGTTGGTCACCATATGTCCAGATTTGTCGACCCACTTGTAACTTAGCATCCAATGGCAATTTTTTTAACATAACGAATGCTTCGCGAATGCCAGTCGTGTTTAATGAAGTGGACGTCGTTTGTCCAGCAGAACTTATATTTGGCGTATTGTTAAAAAAAACGGCGCGAATATCACCTGAGGAAGCAGGGGAATCTCCGCCCCAAACTCTGGCATCTTGAAAAGTGATTTTTGCTGTTACATATGGATTTGGATCGATTAAAAGATATAATGATGAAGTTTGAAGAGTTCTGTCCGTATAACCAGAATTAGTTCGATTAAAGTCCAAATTGTTTCTCACTTCTTGTCTAGGCCTGAGATAGATTCCGAGCCTAATGATATCATTGATCCACATCTGTTGAGATTTATTTACTTTGGCGGCAAGTTCGGGTTCTATAAACATGTGCTTTGTGAAATCTGAGTCGATGCCTTTCTCGATCATAGGGGATTTGTATTTCTCTTCGGTTGATGTAAGTTTGATTGAGTCTGGTTCGACTGCCAACATTATTGCATTAGATGCTAAGTAAGCAATGACCAAAAAAATAAATAATACCAATCTTTTCATTTTATCTCTCCTCTTTTATACTGACGAATGCTAACTGATGGTTCTGAGTAAATAGAAATAGAGTGGAATTCCTATGATTATGTTAATCGGAAATACTATAGATAGAGCTACAGTTATATAAATACTTGGATTCGCTTCGGGAATTGAATCTTTCATAGCAGCCGGTACTGCAATGTAAGATGCAGAGGTGCAGAGTACAACAAACATTAATGAATCACCAAGAGGCATTCTGATTATTTTTACTAGAATAACTGCTAAAAAAGCATTGAAGATCATAATCAAAAGTGACGCTCCCAAAAGAAATAGACCTGTTTTCCGTAAGTCTTTCATTTGGCGGGCGGCTTCAATTCCTTTATCGAGTAAAAAGAATGTCAATAGTCCTTTAAAAATATCTTCTGTAAATGGTTTTGTCGTTTTCCATCCTGATTCTCCAGAAAGATAACCAATGATAAGCGAACCTATAAGGATATAAACTGAAGAACTAAAGAACGCTTCATGGAGAAGGTGCTTCCATTTTATTTTCTGTTCTCCTTTTGATTTTGAGTTTCCTAATCTATCCAAGATCACAGCGATGATAATTGCGGGTGATTCCATTAATGCCATTCCTGCTACAATGAATCCTTGGAATTCCAATCCCATACTATGAAGAAATGCACCCGCAGTTACAAATGTGACAGCACTGATGGAACCGAAACTTCCTGCAAGAGCGCTTGCGTTATGGTGGTCTAGTTTGAGCCGAAAGATAAAGAAGGAATAGATAGGAACAAAAAATGCCATAAACATACAAGCAATGAGGGTTAATAAATGCTCTTGTTCAAAGGGGGAACTAAAAAGTTCATGACCGCCTTTAAAACCTATCGCAAATAACAAATAGAGCGATAGGAACTTAGAAACTCCATCTGTAATTTTGAGATCTGATTTGAAGAATACAACGCCCATGCCTAGGAAAAAGAAAAGGACTGGCGGGTTCAATAAATTGTTTAAGACACCTTGCATTTGCATGATAGAATCTCCTGTCTATGATTAGCTATTTAGACAATAAAAATATCCAAGAATATAAAAATAGACAAAAATTATTTTTTTACCAAAGTCCGAACGGATTGAAATAACTGGTAAAATTTGTCCAAATGCATTTAATCGGCATTTGAATGTATTTTGTCCGCTTTTGTTCAATTTCAGTAATATTTGCTCTCACAACGACTTGTTTACACAAGGCAGACAAAGTGTACGGAGAAAACATTAGCAGTTTGGTAGAATTCCGACTGCAGGGTAAAAACTTACCCAATCCCACTTCTTGTGACCATGCATCCATCCAACAATTGAAACATCTAGAGTGGATGCAAAACACAAGTATAGACGCAGTTCGGGTTCCTCAAGACCCAAGAGGTCTTTGGCTTCGTTTTACTCTGGAGAATCCTTCGGAAAAGTCTGAATTTTTTTCAGTCCTAATCCAATGGATCAATTTACCCTTCGTGGAATTGTGTTCTGAAAATTCGGAAGGAAAAGTGATAGATGTTTATAGTGGCTATAAATGGGAAAATTGGTATGAAATACTTTCTCCTTTCCCACATTTTAATGTAGAATTGTCACCTGGAGAAGGTAGAACCTTTTACCTCCGTGTATTTTCCAATCAAGATCTCAATTACCCAATACGTTTATTATCTGAAGGAATGTACCGTGGTGTCGTCATGTTCCGTTTTTTGAGTTTTGTACTTTTTTCAGCCTTAGCGGTTATCTATCTTTTATGGGGAGTAAGAGAATTTCGTAAAACGGGCTATGCCGTTTTCCTTGGAATTTCTTTACATTACCTAGCATTTTTTAGTCTGGTATATCTCGTTCACGGCAGGGAGCTCGCCTCAGTTTACGGAAATCAAAACAATCTCATTAAACATTCTTATTACCTTTTGCTTGCGCTAAACCATTTTGCGTTTTTCTTGTATCTTGCCAATTTTGATTCTTATTCAGGCGGAACTGAACGCAAATCTATCAAATTTTGGTTATTTGCAATAAGTGGAAGTTTGTATGTTCTTGTTCCATTGGTGAGTAGGTTTTATGAATATAGAATTTTTTTAGTCCTAACACTCTTTAGTGGCCTGATCACATATTTACTTAAGACCCATCTTTACCTTATCCAAAAAGATAAAACAGAAGAGAAATTCTATGTCATCGGATGGATTGTTTTCCAGGCGCTTGTATTTTTGAAGACATTGTATCATTTTGATTTTTACCCGTACCAAGAATTTGCTATATATGCTTCTGTTTTTTACTTACCATTGTTATCTGCAGGGTCATTTTTAGTTCTGCACGGTTTGGAAAAAAGAAAATCAGTAATTGTTAAACAGAAAAATATATATCAAATTTTAGATGTTCCTTATCATTTAAATAAACTACAAAGCTTAATCCAAATTGAGAAAATACATCTCGATCCTTCTTCCAGTGAAGAAACTGTTGCCCAATTAATGGGAATTACATATCACCAGTTAAGTGAAATAATCAATTCTGAATATAAAATGAATTTTCCTACATTGATGAATAAACATAGAATTGAAGATTCAAAAAAGTTATTAATAGAACAATCTGATTTAAATGTCGCCGAAATAGGGAAAATGGCTGGGTTTGGTTCTAGATCAGCCTTTTATCTTGAATTTAAAAAACAAACAGGCATTAATCCAAATCAATTTAAGAAAAAAGCACAAGAGATCATCAGCATAGAATCTGGCTCTGAGAATCAAAATAAATAGAAGCAACAAAAGGAAAAAAAATGACTCAAAAAAATATTCCACTCGATGGGATTTCTGGACTAAAACAAAACTGGAAGTCGGATGTACTTTCCGGATTCATCGTTTTTTTGATTGCTTTGCCATTATGCTTAGGCATTTCTTTAGCCTCTGGCGCACCACCTATGGCTGGTTTGTTTTCTGGAATCGTAGGTGGACTCATCGTATCCTTATTTAGCGGGTCTTATGTGACAATAAATGGCCCGGCCGCTGGTTTGATTGCAGTTGTATTGCATTCTATAACCGTACTCGGTGGCGGCGATAATCGTTTGGGATTTGAATATACATTAGCAGTGATTGTGATCGCGGGAGCCATTCAAATCATACTTGGATTGATTCGATCAGGAAACTTAACGGTCTACTTTCCGATTTCAGTTGTACATGGTATGATGGCGGCAATTGGGATTATTATTATCTCAAAACAGTTCTATGTTGCTCTTGGAATTACACCGCAAGCAAAAACTATTAGTGGATTGATTTTGGAGATGCCTCAGAGTCTGAGTAAAATAAATCCAGAGATCGGTATTATTGGAATTTCAACTATACTTGTTTTGATCATACTCAGCCGTATCAAAAACCCTATTGTTAAAAAACTACCCGCACCACTCATGGCTGTGTTAGTTGGAGTAGGACTCGGTATGATCTTTAATTTAGATGAAACTCATACATACTCATTAATGAACAATGCCTATGAAATCGGACCAAAAAATTTGGTTAATCTTCCCGAACATATATCTGAAGGACTAATTTTTCCAAACTTTGGGCTCATAGGAACAGGTGGATTTTGGCTTATGGTTGTAACCATCGCTTTAATTGCGAGTATTGAATCACTTTTAACCGCTTCAGCCATTGATAAAGTTGATCCACATAACAGACATTCCAATATGAATAGAGAACTTATCGCAAAAGGGATAGGAAACTTTTTTCTCGGATGGATTGGTGGATTACCAATCATTGCAGAAGTTGTGAGATCTTCAGCAAACGTAAGTAATGGGGCCAAAACAAGATGGTCCAATTTTTTTCATGGATTGTTTTTATTGGTGTTTATCGTATTTTTGCCTGGACTGATTCACCAAATCCCACTCGCGGCATTGGCCGGTGTGTTGATCATGGTGGGTGTGAAACTTGCTTCACCAGAACAATTCATTCATGCATATAAAACAGGCTGGGATCAAATCGTTGTATTTTTGGTGACAGTGTTTTTTACAGTTTTTGAAGATTTGTTAGTTGGTGTCGCTTGTGGTATCCTTGCAAAAATAATTATCCAAATTGCCTTTGGCGTACCATTAAAAAATTTGTTTTTTTCTGATATTCGAATCACAGAAGACCACCATGCATATCAATTTCATGTAAAAAAGGCGTTGATTTTTTCAAATATGATTTCGCTTAAACGACTGTTAAATCGTATTCCTTTTGGTCGAAATGTGGATATCAAATTTGAAGATATTAAATTTGTAGGATTTTCAGCGTTTGATTTTTTGCAAGATTTCAAAAGAGATTATGAATTGAATGGAGGAAAGGTAAACATACATGGATTTGAAGATTTAGTGCCAGTATCAAATCATCCTCAAGCATCAAGGCACAAGGTAAACTAAATCTAAGTTTGGAAAAAAGATTGTTTTTTTAGATTCTTTGCATAGGCTTCTATTGCAAAAGCCATGCAAAGAAAGAAATTTTTTTACTTACTGCCACTTGCTTGTTATCTATTTTCATTTTATAATTTAAATGCACGAGATGTTCCAAACCTTCGTGCCAGAGTGACTGATGAAACTTGGACTATCTCAGAATCATTCCAAAGACAACTAGAATCAAAATTGACTGATTTTGAAAAAGCATCCACTAACCAAATTGCCATATTAATCATTTCCTCTTTAGACGCCGAATCTATTGAAGAATTCTCACTCAAAGTTGCAGAAAAAAATAAACTTGGTCAAAAAAATACTGATAACGGAGTACTTTTACTTATAGTAAAAGATGATCGCAAATTGCGCATTGAAGTTGGTTACGGATTAGAAGGCGTATTAACGGATGTTTTGTGTCACCGTATCATTGAGTCAGAAATAAAACCCCATTTTAAGGCTGGTGACTTTGAAACAGGAATCACAGCTGGCATTGATTCCATTATAGGAGCAATTGGTGGGACTTATTTTATTCCTCCACCAAAGGATTATAGTTATCTTGGCCCCTTATCATTTTTTGGAGCCTTAGATGGAGGTGGAGAAAATATTCCTATTGTAGTACGTATTTTTGCATCCTTATTCGTTGTTTTTGTGCTCGGGATTTTTACTTACGTTGCGGCAACGACACCTTATATAGGTTGGTTTATTTATTTTTTTCTTTTTCCTTTCTGGAGTTTATTCCCTATCGCATTACATGGTGTCAATATCGGTGTCTCCATATTTTTAATTTATGTAATTGGCATAGGTCTTTACAAATTATATTTTCTCCTAACACCTAGCGGGCGCAAAAAAATGGAAGAGAGGGAATCATTTGTTAGTGGAGGATCTTCATCAGGTTCAAGCTCAGGTTGGTCTTCGGGCGGAAGTAGTGGAGGTTTTAGTGGCGGTGGGGGAAGTTTTGGTGGTGGTGGCAGTTCGGGTAGTTGGTAATATAATCTTTTGAAATTCTAATTCAAAAATGCAAAATAAACTTTTCCCAAGAAAAGCACCTAAACAAAAAAGATCTCAGGAGAGATTTCAAAAGATTTTAGACGTAACCTTTGATGTGTTAAGTGAAATCGGATATGAAAATCTAACTACTGATATCATCGCCGTTCGCTCTGGCATTTCTGTGGGTTCATTGTATCAATTTTTTCCAAATAAAGAAACGATTGTTTATACCCAGGCTGAATTAACGTATATTAGCTTGCATGATGCTTTTTTTGAGAAAATTAGGTATTTAATTAAGAAATTTAAAAAATATGACTCAAATCTAACAAAAGAAATTCTAGAAGCTTTTGAAACTTCGCTTTCTGAAAATAAAGGATATCCTCTTGTTCAAACGATCGTATATTCTAATCCCTTTTTAATGGAATTGGATTTTAAAAGTAACGAACGTTTTGCCAAATCTTTGGTTAAGGAACTTTTATTACCTCTATTTCCGAAGTTAAATAAACAAAGGGTTTTGGTTGTAGCAAAGATAACTGTAGAAGCTGTGGATGGTGTTTACCGTTCGTTAATGCGAGAGCCAAATTTAAGCAAATCTCATAAAAAAGCAATGATTCAGGAACTAAATATTTTTTTGGATATTTATTTCCGATCCTTAAAATAATTCGAATATTATTTGACATATTTTTCCTATTCTTTAGGATTCTTTAAAATATGAGGATTTCCTCACATTTAGGAAAATCATGAAAATAAAACATTCATTTTATTTAATATTTTTAGCAATAGGAATGGTCTTTGTTATGGGATGTAGTGGAGAAGATCCTGCATCTTCTGCCTTTGTTCACGTAACGATGACTGACAATGCCTTCAGTCCACCTGTGATCAAAACTTTTAAAGGTGGAAAGATCCGATTTGTTAATATTGGAAATAACCCACATAATGCGATAGCTGTTGATAAAAAATGGTCAACAGAAGTAACTTATGGTCAGTCTGCTATGTTTCGTGGGGCACAAACCGATGTGTTCTTTCCTGAAGATGGAGTGTATCCATTCTTTTGTTCCTTTCATTCTTCTCCAGATGGAAAAATTGGTATGACGGGTGTAGCTGTGATAGGTGATGCTACATATAGTCCTCAGTCAAACATTGCTAAGTCGAAGATTTCAAAAACTTGGTCACGTATAACACGAAAGGTTCCCGCTCAGTATCCAACAATACAAAACGCTGTAGATGCCGCTTCGCCTGGTGATTTGATCTTAATTGCGAAAGGTGTTTATAAAGAAGAAGTTGTCGTGACCACTCCTTCTCTTATCATTCGGGGTGAGGATAGAAATGAAACGATCATCGATGGTGAATTTCTTCGTGGGAATGGTGTGATGGTCGTTGGTGCAGATGGAGTTGCCGTCGAAAACCTAACAACCAGAAATGCTACTTTGAATGGTGTTTATTGGACGGGGGTCAAAGGTTATCGAGGTTCCTATCTCACGGCATATAATAATGGTGATTATGGAATTTATGCATTCGATTCTGTGGACGGTCTAATTGAACATTCGTATGGCTCTGGTTCTCCAGATGCTGGATTATATATAGGGCAGTGTAATCCATGTAATGCGATTGTTAATGATGTTATCGCCGAAAATAATGCACTCGGATATTCTGGAACGAATGCAAGTGGTAATTTGTATTTATTATCTTCTGTCTGGAGAAAAAACCAGTTAGGTATAGGACCAAATACACTAGATCGAGAATTATTACCTCCTCAAAAAAGCATTGTTGTTAAAAATAATTTAGTTTATGACAACAATAATTTGGAAGCCCCATCTAAAAAATTAGAAATTCCTTCCATTGGAAATGGAATAGGTTTGTTAGGTGGGTTGGAAAATATTGTCGAAGGAAACGTCGTTTTTAATCACAATAATTACGGAATTCTTGTCGCAATGAATTTGGATGAAAATATATGGATTTCAAATAATAATGTGATTAGAAATAATAAAGTATTTTCTTCAGGAAGAGGTGATATCGCTCTGAGCGGACCTGTCAATGTGGGAAATTGTTTTGAGAACAATCATTACAATGTGAGTAGCCCACCAATGCTTGAAACATTTCAAGGCTGTGGAAAGTTACGTTATCCTTGGGTAGCTGATTTGTCCTCCACCATTGGTCTTCTTGGACTTTTTGTGCAAGCAAGTCTGGGTGATTTTACATTGGCTTCGTACAAAAATCAACCGGCACCACCTAATCAGACTAATATGCCGAAAGAAAATGAATCAAAAATAGTCCCAGCTCACGATGTTTACGAAACAAATAAATATCTAATCGAGACGGCGACTCTACCAACGATCACAAAACAAGAAATTGATAAGTATCAAAAAGAATCAAAAGTTTTTACCAATGGATTGCGTAATCACTATCCAGGAACTTTTAAAACTTGGTTTTTTCATATAATCGGATATCTACTACCATTTACAATTTTTGCGGCTTGGACGGGAATGGCTATTTTGGATTTGGTAAATAGATCAAAGGAAATTAAGTTTAATATTTCTTATTGGAGTGTGATGTTAATCCCATTTTTGGGTTCATTAGTCGTTTTGTATTCAAAGGAAAGTAAAGTTCCAAAAAGATTCACAAACGTCATCGTGTTTGGTGGTGTTGGATTCTTTATGACAATATTAATTTTAGCAGTCTATGCGATTACTCGCGTAGCAACACCATCGGTTTAATGGAAAAAAGGAGAATTTTATGGAATCAACAATGTTATCAAATGCCAGCGCTTGGACTTACTTTTTAGGTTCTTACGCATATTACTTGCCTTTCGTTTTAACTACTGTTTGGGCGCCTATAGCGCTTTATGATTTGTCGCAACAAAAGGAAACATCAACTTTAACATCTACCATCTGGTCTTTTGTGATCTTACTCGTACCGATGTTTGGTGGTGGTATTTTTCTACTTTCAAATCAATCCCATTTGAATAAAAAATTCAGATATACTGCCGTGCTTGGTGGATTTGGTGTGTTGGTTGTAGTTTGGATATTGAGTTTAATCAGTCAGATTTAATCCATGGATAGGAAGAGTTTTCTTACAACATTAGGTTTTGGAGCTACTGGTTTTTTTGGGGCATTATTCGGCTCCTATAAAACAACAAATACCGTGTATGGATCTAATGATGTTTGTAGCTCTTCTGTTCCAAATCCAAATACGACAGTAGATCTTTATTCGGGTAGCCTTGGTGCGAATGGAAGTTTAAGAGCCACTAACCAATATGGGAGCATGGCACATCCTCCCTTTCATATAACAAGTGAATATGCGGAAAGGTTTTATTTTCCTCCAAACTACAGTCCGGATTCGAAGAAAGTAAAAAATTTTGATTTAAAAGTATTTCCTTTAAATGTGGATATAGCACATAGCGTAAGTTATCCTGCTTGGACTTTTGATGGACTAGTTCCTGGTCCCATTATTAGAGTTCGATTAAACGATGTTTTAAATATTAAAGTTCAAAATTCTAGCCCTGATCCTCATTCTATACATTTTCATGGATCACATGATCCCAATGAGGATGGTTGGGAACCTATCCCAGCCTTTGGTGAAAAAATTTATAAAATTACAGCGGGGCCAGTTGGAATTCATCCATACCATTGTCATGTACCCCCGCTAACACTTCATACAGCTAAAGGATTGTTTGGTACTTTGATTGTAGATCCATTGATTCCAAGGACACCTGCACATGAATTTGTATTAACATTTTCTGGCTGGGACACAAAAAACAGAGGGGTAAATGATTTTTATACTTGGAATGGAGTTTCAGGTTTATATGATCGTTATCCGATGAAAGTTCCCGTCGGTTCAAAAGTTCGTTTTTATATTCAGAATTTATTAGAAAGAGATCCTATTTTGACATTTCACTTACATGCCCAAACATTTGATATCATTAGAAATTTAGGAAGTACTAAACCTGATGGGCATTCGGATGTCGTATCACTCGGACCAACAGAAAGAGCGATCATAGAATTTACTTTACCAAAGAAAGGTCGTTATATGTTTCATCCCCACCAAACACATATGGCAGAGAATGGTGCCATGGGTTGGATAGTGGCAGTATGAGATTATTTTATCTTCACCTAGCTCTATCTCTTATGTGTTTTACGATGAATTGTCATTATTTGGGTGATGCCTCAAGGGATAAATCAGAGATTTCACATCTGAAATTTACCTTACCGAATGGAAATTTGCTATCGCCCGAATTTTGGAACAAAGGTTACACCGTGTTATATTTTGGCTTTTCCCATTGTCCAGATATGTGTCCTTTAGCTTTGACAAATTTTGGTCGAGCCTCGTTGATCCTTGGCCCACTTGGGAATCAGGTGCGATTTGTATTTGTGACTTTGGATACAGAAAGAGATAATCCTACATTATTAGAGAATTATTCAAAACAATTTCCCGGAGGCAAACTGGTAGCCCTATCACCAACAAACGAAAGCATATTAAGGTTAGGTGAAATATTTGGATTAATCAATAAGAAAGTTAATTTTGGAAACTCTTACACAGTTGAGCATTCAAATTTTATCTATATCTTGGATGAAAATATAAATCAAATCGCTGCCTTACCTGGTGGGACTTCTGCCAATGTCATTTCTGAGCAATTACGTAAAATTATTATAAAGAATTAGGTTTTTCGATTAGTATTGTAGTCACCAGACCGGAAGGGTTATTTTTTGTAATTTTTATATTCGCATAACTATAATGATGCAATAATCTTGTTTTGATATTTCCAAGTGACCGACTCCAAATTTTTTCATCATCCAAAGGAATCGTGTCGTCTATACCAGCACCAGTATCGGCAATTTTTAAATGTAAGTTTCCTTTGTTATCAATTTTCGCAGTAATATCTATCATCCAATTTGTGGAACTAGAATATCGAAATCCATGTTTAAAGGAATTTTCAACTATCGGTTGAAGTGTTAAAGGTGGGATCAATACATTATTGAAATCACCTTCTTTTGTTAAATGAATCTTTACAGTATCATAAAATCTTAATTTTTGTAAATGTAGAAAGTCTTCGATAAAAGACCATTCTTCATTAAATGGGATAAGAGGGAGATCAGCTTTATCCGATAAAAATCTATAATTGTTAGCTAACCTGAGTATAGCATCGCCAACATGCTCTGCTTTTGTTTGATGAAGCGCATGAATAGTGTTAAGCGAATTAAATAAGTAATGGGGACTAAGTTTGGTTTGTAGAGTTTTTAATTGAACTTCCTGTAATGACTTTTCGGCAATTATAAGTGATGCCTCAAACTGTTGCATCCTTTGTCTATTTGAAAAGAATATTTTTTCTAGTGCCAAACCTTGTGCAAAAACACCAAATAACACTCCCCAGTATGCTACATGAGTAAGGGAAGTTTGGTCCTGGATTGACAAATATATTTCAATGGAAACTAGCACAAGCGTGAATGAGAAACCTATCACATGCCCGAGTGCAATCTCAATCCCTCGTTTCCAAGCATAATAGGCTACAATGATTGGCCCTAAAAAATTCATAATTGCGAATATCAAATAAAAGAATCGCAATCTTAGAAAAATAACCATCATATCAGGATTGTCATTTAAATTAAAACCAAGAATAGTGTTAAATATGCCTATTATAATATTAGAAAATATCAATATTGTCAAAATATTCCATTTTCCAGGCCCAAATAGTCTTTTTAGACCAGAATGCATCGGTATATAAACTATGTTAGCGCAAATAGTAGAAATTAAATATAAAGTATGTCTATCGTTTGAAAGAAACCTAAGAAAATCACTACTTGTGAATCCTAATATACCAATTAAGAATGTGAATACCGAAAAATCCAAAAGAGTATAATACTTTTTTTCATACTGAGTGAAATATACTAATGAACAGATGAGTCCAATTATGACAAAGAACGAATGAAGATATAAGGAAAGTAAATTTGATTTAGCAAATTTTGTTAATATTTCGTGTTTGGAACCAATTCGATTTTGTACGGGTTGAACACCGAATAACTGATCCTTTCTATGTGTATTTTTCACATAATAAAACTTAGATGGTTTACTACCAAGATTTACCCAAGAAAAATCATTGTCAAAAAATTTCGGAAGATTGTCTTTTTCATTCGGATCTCCATACTGAAATAACAAATCTCCTGAATCATTGTATACTTGAAAGAAAGTACCATTGTGATCAATCATACAATATCTTTCTTCTAAACCCTCTAGTTCAATACCATCTACTCGAATCCATACAATTTCAGAAGCGGCGAGTCTTACTAAAGAATCCGTGTCCACATATACATCAAATTTTGGCCAAAGTATATCATTTGTTGATTTGAAATTATATTTCCCATCTGGCATTTTTGGTAAGTCACCTAACAAATAATATGAATCGGATGAAAAAGTTTTAGTATTTCCGGAGGAATTAAAGATAGATTGGTTAGAAAGTATGGGAGAAAGAATTAGAAAATGTAATAGAGAGATGATAGTTAAAGAAAATAAACTGATGACCAAAATCGGTTTAGTTAAAAAGGACTCGAGCCTTTCCCACAAAAACCGATTCAAAATTAATCCTCTAAGTTAAAATTGATAGGCATTCGATGGGCCATTTTCCTCGGTTGGCCTTGCACATAACCAGGGCTAAAACGCAATCGGCTAGCAATCTTCATTGCTGCTTCATCAAAACCGTATCCAGCTTTTCCGCTTACAATTTTAGCAGATTCCAAAGTTCCATCTTCGTTTACTTGTACTAAAAGTATGACAGTTTTTTCTGAAATATTTGCGGCTCTTGCTTGCGGTGGAAAATAATCTTTTAAATCAAAATCGACTATCGGAGTCGGAGGCTTATCACCGTTATATGAAAATAGAAATCCATCTTTATCAGTTCCATTGCCTGATAATTGATTCGGATTTAGATCGGAATTATCAGGCTCATCTTCTTTATCTTTGTTACTTCCTTCAACCCATTCACTTTTTTCGACAGGTGCCGGTGAAGAAGTTCCTCCAATAAGTTCAGGTGGTATGTCATCAAAATTAAGATCTACATCTTCGAATTCAGATGATTCTGTGACCTCTTCGTCTGTTCGCATTTGACTAATTTTATAAGCCGCATAAGAACCAGTATGTAATATAAAGCTTAAAATCAAACAGATATGGAATAGACGTTCCTTGTTCTGCCTAACTGAATGAGTAACCTTAGCTAAATATTTTTTTACTTTTTTCATTTTTTTACACTGAGTGCGATTTTTGTAACTCCAGCTTTACGAATCAATCCCATAAGTTCAGTAATTTTACCATAAGGTAAGGATTCATCAGCCGATAAAGTCAAACGCATGTTAGGTTTAATTTTTGATTTACGTTCAAGATCTTTTACTAGAGCAGGGATTTGTATATCTTTTCCTTCTAGCAAAATACCACCAGTTTTGGTCATAGCTACTTGGATGGATTCTGCAACATTAGGATCCGCTGCTTGAACCTTCGGCAAATTAATGTTAATACTTTCTTTTTTAAGAAAGTTTGCTGTTACCATAAAGATAACAAGAAGTACTAATATCACATCCACCATAGGTGTGATGTTAATGCTTCCAATTTCTTCGTCTTGTGAACTTGACTGTGCCATGATTATACCTTCGTTTTATTCATTTGAAACGAGATAAATTCCTTCTTTAAAATTTCCAAGTTTTGAAGTATTACTTTAGCTTTGCGGGAAAAATAGTTATTCGCCATAACAACGGGAATAGCAACACCTAGGCCAGCAGCTGTCGCAAGAAGTGCAGTAGAAATAGATCGCATAACAACATCGGCGCCAGAAGCTCCGAGTGTCCCCAAACCATAAAAAGCTTTGATAACACCAAGAACAGTGCCCAGAAGTCCAATAAACGGTGCATTGTTTCCTAGAGTATTGAGAATCGGTAATCTTTTTTCTAGTTCCAGTTTTTCAGAAAGTATTTGTCCTTCAAGACTTTCATCTAGACCTTTTCTGCCTAGGCCAATTTGTCTTAAGGCAAAGTGTACGAATCTCCAATAGGAGGAAGTATGTGTCAAAGGTGCTTCCCAAGAGATTTCAGGTTTTTCGTGTAGAGAGCTTCTAACTTCTGTTAGGAAAGTTTCGTTTACTTTTCCCATAGTTTTACGAAAATAAAGTAGTCTTTCTAGAAAGACAGCAAATGCGACAACACTCGCAATGGTCATAGCCAAGAAGACTAAGTTTTCTCCGATTTCAACAAATTCCTGCATGTTAATCTCCGTTTTGTATAAAATTAAAAATCAATAATTTCGAAATATCAGAATCTGAAACGACACCATTCGTAGTTTGAAAACAAGAACGTATACAATTCCTAACTGTTATATTTGAGCTACTAGAAGCAATCAAACTACTTGGAGTTGAAGTCGTACATTCGCCCGACGATACCTTTGTTTTCCAATCTGTTTCTTGGCATGTTAAAACGCAAGTCTGAGATATTGGCGACATCGTGTTGAATTGATTCGATTGAAGTAAAGTCGTACACTGATTTGAATACGTTTCATCAGAACTAAGAGGTGTGATGATGCCAAGTGAAGTTGCACGAGCTGTTAGGCATTCTGTTTGTTTTTTTAATAAATTAACACAAACTGGAGTCGGATTGTTAGGTGCCGTCGCCAATTGTAACAAAATTATATTGTTGTAATCTTCTTGGTAAGAGCTCTCTTTCGCTTTACATTGAATCAGGCAAGAAAAAGCAAAAATAAATAATAAAATAGATAAGCTAACTTTCATTAGAAATGTGCCTCCATTCCTATGTTAAAAAATGGTATGATTGTTCGATTTGGAAGTTCTAATGTTCCAAATGTTTGAGCTGGCGTTGGGTTGGTCGCTGAAAAAGGTCTCGAGTTATCATAACTTTGTCCATTTGTATTTTTTCTCAAATAAACATTCACTATTTCAAGATACCAATTCAAATATCCCCAAGAATAGTTTTCGAAAATATCTAGCCTTATATCTAATCGATGGTAATCGGCTCCACGTTTCACATTGCCATATTCTGCCGTATAAGGGTTGTTTGAATATGTATCATTCCAATATGTAATGCCATTTGCAGGATTTGTGAATTTTCCACCATCGTCACCAGTGATAGGTCGGTAAGGTGTAGATGTCAAATAACTCCATCTTCCACCTAACTGGTATTCCTCCGTCATTCTCCAACCATAGACAGCATTGATAACATGCGTTCTATCCCAGGTCGCGAGTTGTTCCTTAGAATTGTTAGCATATTCGGCTAAAACTTTACGCTCTACAGAAGAATATTGAAAAGTATCACCATCATAAATTTTATAAATATTTGTGTTTGAAAATGATTGTGACCAAGTATATGATAACCAACCAAACCAATCTCTAGCGCCTGGTTTAGAATTTTTTCTCACCATCACTTCATAACCATGTGACCAACCATTTCCTTTATTTGAATAATTGAGAGGACGATTTGAAACAAGAGGTTGTGAAAGCCATTGGTTTTTATCTGGGTTTAGGCCAATTGGTATGGATGCGTATGGATCACTAACGATTGTATCTTTGAACTCATTTTTAAAGACTTCAAATTTAACATCGTAAGTATTTGTAATTTTCTGATCTAAACCAACGCCCGTTTTGCGGACTTTTTCAAATTTTAAATCAGGATTACCTGAGTCTGGATTAAATACTGTGGTTTGTGGAAATCTTGCTAAATCTCCACCACTTCCAAAAATTGTAAGTCCTTTGCCCACTTCGGGGAAAGTATAGGAAATAGTGGCTCTCGGTCCTAGAGCTCCATTTTTTGTAGCTTCTAAGTGATCATAACGAACCCCTGGTTCGAACGCGAAATTACCCATTTTAACATGAACTGTCGTATAAGCATTGTAATATGCTGAGGAACCGACAGATCTTGCTGGCTGTGTGAAAAAATCTGGATTTGTCGTATTGTACGGATTTGGCGAAGGATTTGTCGGATCTCGAAGTTTGACCTCATCACCATAACTTCTGAATGCGAGTTTTCTATATTCCGATCCAAAATCAATTTTAAACATAGTGTTTACTGTCCAAGTAGCATCTTGTCTAAGTCCTAAATAAGCCGATCTTGTAAATGCTTTTCCAACAATTGATCCGATTCCGACATTGTACTCTTGGATAGGATCATAGTTAATCAGAGTAAGTCTGTTCTGAAATTTTTCACTCGGTATCCAAGAATATCGAAGAGCGGTAGTTCTAAAACTTTGACCAAAATTGGCACGAGCGGCCGAGAAAGTTCCTAAACTATCTTTTGTAGGATCATTTTCGGGTTTATTAGGAACATTAATTGCAAAGTTATCTTGAGCTGTTAGGTTATAGAATGATATTTGGTGTTCTTGAGTAAAATTATATACAAATTTTACTTGTGAGTCATTATATCTAGGGAGACGAATTCCTTCGGGAAGTAAGCCTGATTGGCCTAAGGTTCTATCTAAGTAACCATATTTTCCACCTACAGCCACATACCCCTTACCGTTGGCGAATGGGGTTGCCGTATAAGCAGTAGTATTCCAAAGAGACACTTGAAAAGCACCTTTTGTTTTTTGAACCGTATCGATAGTTTCTATCTCAATCACACCACCTGTCGCATTGTTAAAATTAGCTGGAAAGGCACCACGGTATAAATCAATCGATTTGATTAGATCATTGTGAATAACAGATGTTAATCCATCTAAATGGTATGCATAGAGAATCGGTAAATCATCATATAAATAAGTATTTGATTGTGGATCTGCACCCCGAACTATGATTCCATTGGCACCACCACCAAATCCGATATTTGGTATCACACCTGGGAGTGTTTCCAGGGCTCTTAGGGCTTCTCCAAAAGTTCCTGGCATTCGTTTAATTTCGTCATAACGAACCTTAGTTCGTGAAGCTACTGTTTTTTCTCGCTCTCCTTCGACAGTGATCCCACCTTTTGGCGGAGCTTTTTTATCCGTATAAATAGTTCGACGTTCATCAGAAGAAACTGTTAACTTTATATCAACAGCACCCGTATCTTTCAGTAATCGTAAGGTATATTCCCCTGGACTTGGAAATTCTAAATTTACATTTCCTTCGTCATCAGTTTGAAAAAATTTCTTTGTTTCAAACACCATGACTGATAAATTTTTCTCTCCCTTTTCTGTTTTCGCATTAAATAGCTTCGCTTTGACGCTAACCGCGAATAAAGGTGAGGATAAAAAACTCACTAAAAAGATTAGTATAACTTTACTTAATTGTTTGTTTGCTGATTTCATTGAAGTTCACATACCATGGGATATTCCCTGGATCTTTTTGAAGGTAAATTAACAGACAGGGTAATGGATAAGCTGTAAATGGGCAACCGGTACGAGTGATGGAAATAGTACAGAGGTCTAAATTCCGTTTTATGGGATCACTAACAATGATTAAAGGAGGTTCTGGTATAGGAGTTCCGCAACGATCTGCAGAAAATTTTGCAGAAGCTAAAATTTGACTTTGAGCATCGCTAACAGGAACTCTTTCTTCTTCTTGGGCACATGAAGAAGAAAAAACAATCATTGTAATCAAAAGAAATATTTTCAAAAACTTTCCGATCATTTTTTGGATCCCTTTTGTGTTGGTATCTCATCAATAGGAATTTTTGGTTCACCTACAACATCGGCATAAACAATAACTGATGTTACAAGGCCGAGAGGAAAATAGGGTCTATCTTCTCTGGCAATTTGTATATTAATCAATGTCCGGCCATCAGGAAATTTTTCTAATGCTTGGCTCATCGCTAATTCTACGTTAGGCTCTTTTGTAACGGGGATCATCCCAAAAAGAAAAAAAGCCGAATCTTGTCCGACACCTTTCCCTAATACTACGTAGTTGTCTGATTGAACAATTGTCGCAGAATCAAATAGATGCAATTCACTGCGTAACTTCATTCCGATACAATTGAATGTTATTAATCCAATCCATATCAAAGTTAGGTGTTTGAAGAAAAACATCTCTCGTTTACCTGCTTTTGCCTTTGGTTGTTGTGGTTGCTGGAGTTTGTGTAAAACGAACTAGGTCGCCCTTGATACCGAATCTGTGTCGAATCAAAGGTCCAAAAACGGCTTTTTCATTATAATATCGAATGTTGACAATGGCATCAGCAGATTCGCCTTCCATCATTTCCCCATATATTTTTTCGGTTGGTGGAGTCGAAGTGGTTCCGCTGATGATAATGAAATCTACGGAATACCATGTAAATATTTTATCTACAGTTTTTATAGTTTCGTAAGGTGTCCCGGGTATAGGTCTATTGCTCGATGCAATGCCTACTGTCGAAGAAGCACAGTTAGAGAACGAAACAGAAAACAGAATGAGAAGTAAGGAAAGGTAAATTTTATGCATTAAATATACTCCGACTTAAATCAGAAACTTATTAAACTTTCTTCGAAGTCAAGGGTAAATTCCGAATAACTTGGATTAGCTATGTATTAAGGAGTAAACGCTACGTACGCGGGAATTAACAGTTTTATTATCTCAATCCTAATGTTTCTTTTAATGAGTTTGCATAAACTCTTCCGACAGGTAACACTGTTTCGTCTTCATTTCTTAACTGTAATATATACGCCCCTCCCTTATCATATTTTAAACTAGATATCCACTCTTTGTTAACTAAAAACCCTTTATGTATCCGAATAAATAGTGTAGGTGGAAGTTTTTCTTCTAATTCTTTTAAAAGTTTTGGTGTTTCATAGTCTTTAATTTCTGTATGGATCACACTGCTTTTGTTATGTGATGAAATGTAGTGAATATCTTGAAATGGTAGCAAATAAGTAGTTGATTCCGATTGAAAATTTAATTGGCCAGAGTTATTTGCATTTTGAATTGTTTTGGAAGAGTTTGATTCTTTTATAAATTTAATAGCTTTTTCGACCGATTTGCGAAATCTCTCAAATGAAAAGGGCTTTAATAGATAATCTATCGCATCTAAATTAAAAGCTTCCACCGCATACTCACTATAAGCTGTTGTTAGAATGAAAAAAGTTTTATCATTCTTTGCTTTTTTAATAATGTCAATTCCAGAGAATACAGGCAAATTGATATCCACAAAAACTAGATCAAATTCTTTTTCAGACAATAGATCAAGTGCTTTGTTTCCATCTTCTGCGATACCTGCAAGTTTTAACTCAGGGCAATTGAGTATAAAATCAATCATTAGCATTCTAGCTGGATATTCATCCTCAATGATTAATGTTTGATATATTTTTTCATCGGCCATGATAATCCAAAATTTCACTCAATCTAGAATACTCAAAGCATTTCTTGTGAATGCGAAATTTAAGCATTGATAAAAGTATATATATAATCGTCTTTTTTTATTGTTCTTTTTCAAATTACTGTTTCCCTTATCATTCATGTACCAAACAAAACTGGGAAACAGAATCTATAAGTTCAAGGATTTGAAAACCTTACTTGCGAAGGCAAGCCCCTTACGTTCGGGGGATGTATTGGCTGGTGTATCAGCTTTGAATCAGGAAGAAAGAGTAGCTGCACAATTTTGTTTAGCAGATTTGCCCCTTAAAGATTTTTTAAATTCAGAATTAATACCAAGTTCTGATGATGAAGTGACAGCACTTATCAATCAACAATTCGATCCAAATGCATTTTCTATCATTAGTCATTTAACTGTAGGTTCATTTCGTGAATGGATTCTTTCAGCGGATGTGGAAGAATCAAATATGACTTCCATTCGTTATGCTGTAACGCCAGAGATGGTTGCGGCAGTTTCCAAAATCATGTCCATTCAAGATTTAGTGTTAGGTGCAAGTAAATGTAGAGTTGTCACTTCATTTCGTAACACCATTGGAGAAAAGGGAAGATTATCCGTTCGGTTACAACCAAATCATCCGACAGACGAAATAACAGGTGTGGCGGCGAGTATACTCGATGGTCTTATGTTAGGTGCGGGAGATGCCGTGATTGGTATTAATCCTGCCACTGACAACCTTCAAAATTCCCGAAAGTTACTTGAATTGATGGATTCGATACGAAGGAAATATGATATCCCAACTCAAACCTGTGTTCTTTCGCATGTAACGACTTCGATGGAGTTAATGAAAGAAAATGCTCCCTTGGATCTAGTATTTCAATCAATTGGTGGGACTCAAAAATTAAATGAAAGTTTCGGTATCAATCTATCTATCCTAAAAGAGGCCAGAGAACAAGCCTTATCTTTAAAAAGATATACTAAGGGAGATAATGTAATGTACTTCGAAACGGGACAAGGTAGTGCCCTATCTGCCAATGCACATCATGGAGTAGACCAACAGACGCTTGAAGTTAGGGCATATGCCGTCGCCCGTGAATTTTCTCCCTTACTAGTAAATACAGTCGTCGGTTTCATTGGACCAGAATATTTATTTAATGGAAAACAAATAACAAGGGCAGGTTTAGAAGATCATTTTTGCGGTAAAGTATTGGGATTGCCTATGGGTGTAGATATCTGTTATACGAACCACGCTGATGCTGATTCAGATGATATGGATGTGTTGTTGACTATGTTAGGTGTAGCTGGATGTAATTTTATTATGGGTATTCCTGGTTCTGATGACATTATGTTATCTTACCAAAGTACATCTTTTCATGACGCACTATATTTACGTCAAAGTTTAGGATTAAGACCATCACCAGAATTTGAAACTTGGTTACAAAATATGGGTATTTTCAATCAAAAATTGCTTCCTATCACTTCCGAAAATCGTAGTCCACTATTAATTGGTTATACGGAGTTGTGGAATGGAAAATAAAGAACCAAAACAATGGGAACAATTTAAAAAATTTACATCTGCAAGAATCGGTTTACAGAGATCAGGTGGATCTATTGGAACCAAGGATATGTTACAATTTAGGTTCGATCATGCAAAAGCAAAGGATGCCGTTTGGGGAAAATGTGATTGGGATAAGATATCCGATGAATTAAAATATTGGGGTTCCGTTTCTTTGTTGCATACTAAGGCAAAGTCAAGGGAAGAATATTTACTAAGGCCCGATTTAGGAAGATTACTCGATGAGAAGTCCATTGAAAAATTAAAACTAATTAAAGACAAAACAATAGCATTTGATTTAAGCATTTGTTTAGTGGATGGACTCTCACCAAATGCGATAAATTTGAATATTGTACCATTGTTGGCTGAGATACAGTCATCCATTCAAAAACTATTCCCTAATTTAGCTCCTCTTGTATGCATTGAAAATGGAAGGGTAGCCATTGGCGATGCTGTATCAGAAATTTTTAACACTAAAATGGTTCTTGTTTTGATCGGTGAAAGACCAGGGCTCAGTTCTGCGGATAGCATAGGTGCATATATAACTTATAATGCAAAAATCGGAACAACAGATGAGAGTCGAAATTGTATATCTAACATTCGACCTGATGGATTGGATTTTGTACGTGCAAAAGCGAAACTTATGTACTTATTAGAAGAAGCTGTTTCAAAAAAATTAACAGGAGTAATGCTAAAAGATCGAATGATTGAATCTATAGATGAAAAAAAGAATTCATTACTCAAATGATTTCAATGATAACGTAAGTTACATCATCTTTTAATTCCGAATCTGAATAATCCAAAATTTCTATTTGTATATTTTCTGCCAAGACTTGAATGTCTTTTTGGCGAAAATTTTGTATTAGTCTGATTAAATTTGCTTCACCAAAAAATTTTCCATCTGATCTAGCTTCCGTTACACCATCAGTATAAAAAAAGTAGCGATCACCTGAATTTAATTTTTCTTCTATACTTTGGTAGGAAAAAGATTCTCTCCATCCAAGAATAGATCCTCGTAAGTTTAAAAAATGAAAATGCGGATGGTAGACATTATAAATCAATGGATTTGGATGTCCTGCAGAACTGATTGTGACGGTTTTTTTTTCTAAATCAAATAATGCACAAGTGGCAGTGATATAATATTTGCTAACTAGTTGAGTTAAGGACTCGTTCATTCGGGCCAATACTTCTGCTGGATGTGTGATATCCTTTGTAATTTCTCGAAATTGGACTTTAACCATGGATGAAACAAGAGCCGCAGGTACTCCATGTCCAGCTACATCAGCAATTAAGAATAACAATTGTTTATCGTTCAATTCTACCCAATCGTAAAAATCTCCACCCACTTGTTCCATAGGCAAATACGTTGGGTGTAACCGAAGTCCAGAAATTGAAGGTGATTCCTTTGGAAGTAAATGACCTTGGAGTTGTGAGGCAAAAAATAAATCTTGTTGGAGGTTGTGATTTTTTTGTTTTAATTCTTCAGTACGAATATGAACTCTCGCTTCAAGATCCTTTGTCAGTAGAGATAATTCTTTTTCGTTTTTGGCATTCCGAAATGAAATGGTTACAGCTGATAATATCATTAAAATTAAAAATCCATACTGAGTCAGATAAATATTTTTCCCCGTCGTGACATCGATAATAATATCAGTTATGCCCGCCAAACAGAGAACTAAAAATCCACTTCCCAACATAATCGCTTCTTGTTTAAAAACTTTTGAGGCTCTATAAACTCCGATCAAAACAAAACTGACCACAAATAATAGAGCTGCTTCCCAGATTCTTAAGAGTAAAATTCTCGTACTTCCTTCTATATTAAAAAGGTGTATCACCGCTATAACTGAAATCAGTAGAAGTAATATAAATTCTTTTAATCTAAGCGGATCTTTAAATAATGCATAACTAAATAGGAGTAAAGCGACGGGAAATAAAGTTTGGAATATAAAAAATATTTTTAGCAAACTTTGAAATTCTAATCCAGAATAAAGATGAGTGACATTTAATAAGGGAATACGCCACATAACAAAACAGATGCTAGAGCAAAATAGAAAAAAGTTAGCAATAGGCTGTTTTCTAAGTAAAATAGAAAAAATCTGGTAAGCACCTATACCAAAAAACAACATAAGGATACAAAAATCTCTACCATCTTCCCGTAAAATATTCCCTTGGAGCAGTTCAAAATTTCCTATTTCGGGAATACTTCTAAAAATACCGCCTGGGAAAGTTTGGTTTTGATAATAAATTTTTATTTCAATAACATTATTTCCACCGCGAACTAAAAGTGAATCGGGAAGGTAATACAATCTTTTGTAGTACCAGTTAGGTGAATATTTGCCATAAGGTTCAAAATTTCCTGTTTCGCCAACTAACACTCCGTTCAAATAAATTTTATCGGCTTCTTGAATGCGATTTAAGTATATACCTTGGGCTGGAAAAACTTTTATATCGGGATAAAAAAATTCAAAACGATATGTACCTGACAAGGGCGGTTGGTACCCTTGATCCACTAAACTTTTACCAACGATCACTGATTTTTGTGAGTTTTCGCCTTCGATCGTGAATTTCCATTCAGAAGGGACTTGGTTTTTTATATAGGGGTTAACTTGAAACGGACCTGCTGTCAAAAAATGGAACTGCGATATTCCGACAAAAACCAGAATGAATAGCAATTTCTCTTTGAAATGTTCGTAAATTCTATCCATTTTGACCAATCCTAAGAATTAGGAATCGAGAATCCAACAAAATGATGCGGGAAACTCCGAAAAATGAACAAAATAAGATTTAGAATCATTATAAAAAATTAAATATTTTTCATATTTAAGCGAATGGAATGGCGATTATTTAACTTTCAAAAGCCATTTTTCACAAGTAAGAAGGGTAAAGCCATACCAGGAAAAAATTTTACATAACTCATGCCAAGTAATGTATCTTTATCCAGTTCTCGAAATTCATCTATCACTATATACCAAGGAAAACCAGCATTAGGTGGGTATTTAATTTTGATACATTCGAAAGAATCTATGTTTGAATTAGAAATCGAAATATCCATAGGAAATTTTTTTAAAAATGATGGTGAGTGATTTTGAATAAATAAATTCATCCCTTGGTGATCAGAAATAAATTCCTTTCCCCACCAATTTTTAAATCCCGCAAAACCCAAAGCCAATACCGCCAGTCGTACAAACCAATTCGGCCCAATCCAATTGACTTCAAATGAACCTATGGGAACTCGAATCGGTGCGGGAAGCTCTGAATACTTTCTACGGCTTTGTATGATAGCATATAGATTGTTATGAGTCGGTATTTTATTTTCAATATGCATTTTGTATTATAAATTTTTCTATGATAGTCTGATCTATGGCAACCGAAATTTGAAATCTTTTCTTGTAAGAAAATATATAAGATTTAGAAATCAGACTATGGCTAACCAAAAACCAAGTTTTTTACATAAATTGCTAAATGTATATTTCCGAATTCTTTGTATTTTGACTGTGGATTTAATCATCACGATCATCAATGCAAAAATCATTAGTTTTCAATCCTCTCATCATAAAATTATTGTGACAATGATAGGGATGTTAGTTGTTTTATTGCTAGTAGCTTTTTTATTCTCAATTATTGATAGATTTACAAAATTTATTTTAAAAATAACTGTCGAAATGGGTAACCTTTTAGGTTTTCGTAAGACGATGATTTTTATTTTACTTACAACAATGATGTTTGGCTTATTTTCATCTTATCATTATGTATGGTTTGGCACTTGGCCTGATTTTAATTCAATCAATGTGAAAGATTTGAATCAAGTCTATCCATTCTAATTTTTCTCATATAACATTTTTGAAAGAGGTTTTATGAAACGATTGAGGTACATAAAGAAAGGGATTATCGATTGGGAAGAAGTCGCAGAACCAGAGATAAATGGAAAAAACCAAGTCATCATTCGGCCCTTGGCTGTCGCTCGTTGTGATTTAGATATTCCTATCGTTACAGGGCAAACCTTATTTCGGCCAGGATTTCCTATTGGTCATGAGTTTGTGGGACTTGTAGAAAAAGTATCGGATGATTTGAAAGGGACTATTAATGTTGGCAATCGTTATGCAGTGTCATTTCAGATATCTTGTGGTATCTGCCCGAGTTGTTTAGAATCCGATTCTAAATCTTGCAATTCACTACCACCTGTTTCCAGTTTTGGGATGGGTCCTAGTGGTGAAAAATTTGGCGGAGCCCTTTCTGAAAAGGTTTTAGTGCCTTATGCCAAACAGATGTTATTGCCTTTAAAGGATAGTACAGATTCGGTATCTGTTGCGAGTTTGTCAGATAATATTGCCGAATCATGGAAATTAGCAGGGCAATTTTTAGAGAAAAATAAAAATTTAAAAACTCTAGTGATCGGTGGTTTTGCATCCAGTATCGGATTGTATACCGCCTTACTCGCGAAAGTTTATGGTTCGGGAGATGTGTGTTATGTGGATACCGATCGAAATCGCATAGATATGGCCACTAAACTTGGCATCCCTTCAGAATATTTAGAATCCTTCCCGAAAAATTTTGGAAAATTTGATTTGGTTTGCGAGGCTTGTGGGATCAAAGAAGGCTGGGATATGGGACTACGATCTTTGAAACCCAATGGGATATTTTCCTCAGCGTCCATTTTTTGGTCAAACAGATGGGAAATACCATATCTCGAATTGTACAATGGTGGAGCACATATCCATATCACGCGTGTTGATTCTAGAGAATATATGGAAAAGATGTTAGCTTTAATTGAATCAGGGTTATACGATCCTGGCCCGATTGTTACCCAAGTGGCAAATTTTTCAGATGCAAAAGAAGCATGGATGACACCTAGTACAAAGTTAGTTGTTGTTAGCGAAAATCTAAGTTAGTTATTTTTCATCGGTAGTACATAAAACCAAATTGCAAAAAAATGGCAAAAACTACCGCTTAACACAAACAAATGCCAGATTGCATGATTGAAAGGCAGGTTATCCCAAGCATAGAAGATAACACCTAAAGTATAACTCAGTCCACCAGCAACCAACCATACCATCCCATTTTTCCCAATGACTGTATATATATCGCCTAAGGCAAATACACATAGCCAACCCATCAAAATGTAGATAGCAACAGTGGTATGTGACATTCGTTTTGGAAAAAGTGCCTTGATTGTAACACCTATAAAAGCCAAAACCCATATCACTATAAATAGTATCCAACCCCATTTAGAACTTTCTCGCAAACTAACAAGAGTAAATGGGGTATAAGTTCCTGCAATTAATAGGAATATGGATGCGTGATCTAGATTTTTGAATATAAATTTTGCTTTTTCATGTTGTATCGCATGATATAAGGTTGAGGCGATGTACAATAACACAAGTGTAGAACCATAAATGGCACAACTAATAACTCGCCATGAATCTCCAAATAACACTGCCATAGTAACTAATACGGATAAACCAGCAATACTTAGAGCCCCACCAATCCCATGTGTAATCGCATTTGCTACTTCATGACCGATTGAATATTCTCTAACAGTATCAATAAACTCTGATATTGTATTTTTTTCTTCAACCTTGAGCTCTAGGCTAGCAACCGTTTGTTTGCCGATGGCTTTTTTATTATTTGATTTTTTGATTAAAGTTTTTTTCGAAGATTTTTTTTTAGCAGGCGATTTCTTTTTTGGTTTCATAAACGTATTTTTTAAATTTTTTCTTTAGGACAAATATCCTTTAAGGAGTGTAGCTACAGAGGATCTTATAAATTGTTGATAATCAACCAAAAAGATATTCAATTCTTTGTCGTTCAATACTTGTTTTACAGCTGGCGAAGGAAAGCCATGAGACCAGGATCCGATGGCAATCGCATGGCATTGCATCATAAAAAGAAAAGTTTCTTCGTCTGATTTTAATCCCAATTGCAAAGTGAGGAGTGGTATAACAGTGTTTAAATGATTCAATAATTCTGTTTTGTATTCTTTGATAGTTTCTATGCTTGCATTTTTTTCAAGAATCGTAGGAACAACGGGCAATATCTTAACAAAACGAGGGTGTCTTTCAAAAGAAGAAACAAACCAGTCCAAAAAGTTGGGTTTTGTTTTTTGATTATCTTCAAGATAAGATATAAGATCTTCGAACCAATTTTTATAATCTAATATATGAACTTTTAAATATAGGTCTTCCTTGGTCGGAAAATAAAGATACAGAGTTCCTTTTGCAATTTTTGCACGCTTCGCCACTTCATCCATGGATAGATCCGCTAGATCTTTTTTGGAAAGTAAACTCGCGGCTGCCTGAATGATACTCGATCGTTTGGAAACTTTGTCTCTTTCCAAAACGGCTCTTTTTCTGGGTGTTTTGTCTACTTGCGAAATTCTGCTCACGATCCCCATTTTAAAAAAACTTATAAATAGTTCCAGAAAAAAACTTGTTTCTGACCTCAAGTCATGTGATAATGACTATCAGTCATATATAAATGACCAATAGTCATTAAAAAAGGAGAAATAAAATGTCTAAAGAAAATTCAAAAACGGTTCTAATTACTGGTAGTTCCACAGGTATTGGCAGAGAGACAGCTCTTTATTTCCAAAAACAAGGCTGGAATGTTTCCGCAACAATGCGCACTCCTTCCAAAGAAAACATCTTAACAAAATTGGAAAATACTATCGTTCCGAAACTGGATGTCACAGATACAAAATCAATTCAAAGTGCAATTGATGAAACCATTCAAAAGTTTGGAAAAATTGATGTGATCATTAATAATGCCGGTTATGGTTTGATTGGCCCATTTGAAGGTGCGAGTCCGGAACAAATTAAAAAACAATATGATACAAACGTATTTGGTGTAATGAATGTGATTCGAAGCATCCTTCCCCATTATAGAAAAAATAAAACTGGTATCATCGTAAATGTCGCATCAATGGGAGGAAGACTTACCTTTCCATACTATAGCCTCTATCATGGAACCAAATGGGCAGTAGAAGGATTTTCTGAATCATTAAAATTTGAGTTAGAACCAATTGGCATCAAAGTAAAAATTATAGAGCCAGGTGCGATAAAGACTGATTTTTATGAAAGATCAAATGAGACGACATTAGAAATGTCTCCTATCGATTATAAGAATCATTGTGAAAAAGCATTTAAAAGTTACGAAAATTCGGAAAAAAATGCAATCAAAGCAGAGAAGGTAGCAAAGGTTATATTTAAAGCATCCACCGATAGATCAAATAAACTTCGCTATTCTATTGGTCCAGATGCAAAATCTCTTTTGTTCCTTAGAAATTTTTTACCAGATAGTGTATATTCTGGTCTTATAAAATTAGCTATTTTAAGATAAGTTTGACGTAATAAGGAAAAGCCATTCAGATATAAAGAATGGCATGTCCGTATTGCAAAGAGAAAAAGGAAAGTTTTAAACGAAGTATTACTGCAACAGAAGAGAATGACTTCTATACTTTCCCTATCGATGATATTTTAACGCCTGTTATTGAAGTTTTTCCCGACTTATATAAGTGCAATGATTGTAAAACATTGTGGATGATTCATACTCGCGGTACTGGAGATCCCAGATCCACCTTTCCAGAGTATTATGAACAATCAGCAGTAAAAATTGCAAGTGAGATAGCAAAGATAATTTATGAACCAACCCTCAATGGCATTCTTAAACTAACAAAAGAAAATTTACCCTATAATTTTTTTTCAAGCGTTCTACAATTTATTTCTGAAAAGGAAAAAGAAAATCTCAAAGAATTATACCTCAAACAAGATCCAGACTTGCCCTCTGATGCTAAGAATTGGTTAGAAAAATGGTTTTTATCAGAATTTTCAGAAGAGTATGACAAATTCAAACAATCAGGGTTTAACGAAGGTGCACTTGTTCATTCTGTCATTGAAAAAAATACAAATGTTCTATCTTCTGAATTTATCTCCTTAGAAGAATTTGTCTTATTTTTGGAACATGAAGATAATAGCCAATTCGAATTGCGATGTTTGAATTTAAAACATACGAAAGTTATCTGGTCAAATGTTGTGAAGTCTCCTTTTCGCGAAGGCTTACAAATTCCTTTTTTGTTTTATCAAAGCGGATATTTGTGTAGCTTTCATGGATACCAATCAGGTTCAGAATATTATAATAAATTACATAGACCAAATTTGCTCGTAATCCATTCATTGAATGGGGATAAATTATTAGAGATACCACTTGCACTTAAAAGTTATGAAGTTCTTTCTACTGAAGAACGTGATTATTCCGAATGTAGACTCGTACATAATTTTAGTTTTACGATATTAAATGATCTTTTGTTTCTCCCACATAAATCAAATATTCATATCTATTCCCTAGTAGAAAAAAAGAAAATCAAAGAAATCGCGCTTCCAGACGGGCAGGTTTTTTCTGGAAAACTTTACCAGACAGAGGATGAACAATTTTTAATTTTGAGTCTTAAAGGTTGTTTGGTTTACGATTCAAATTGGAATTTAGTCTCAAATTACAAAAGCAATTATCATCCAGTGGCGATTGATTTGCATCTGAATGTTTTTTATTATTATGCGAAAGTAGATAATCTGTTATCCGGACAAAACAAAGTATTTACCTATGATACATCATCTGGTATTAGTTTGGTGAGAGAGTTAAACACTCCTCCTATTTCACTACCAAACGGAAATATAATGATTCCTTTTAGTATGGATGGCTCTGAACTTGTAAATTCTGAATTGAAACCTATAAAATCATTTCCTTTTACTTGTACAGATGTTTTAGGTCCTCATTCCATAAGTATTGAGAAAATTCCTTATCTAGTTGTTGAAAGTGCCTTTTGTATTTATGATGATTATAAAAATTTTCACATATTAGATTTTGACGGAAATATTATCTACCAATCCGAGTTAAAATCCTCCGTCTCACACTTATTGACTTTTGATGGCAAACATATTGTCTTAATTATTGACAGTTCCAATGGTTATGGTTATGAAGATAATTACGAATTATTAATGTTAGGTCCTGAAGGAAAATGTTTAACTAGAAAATTATTACGTTCAATTAAAGGATTGTCTATAAGTTTTAATGGAATTTTGCTTTATGAATATAATAAACAAATTCTGATGATTGATTTATTTGTAAATGTATCTTAGGTTCGAAAAACATTTTTTCATTTAATATAACTTTCGGAAAGGGTAAAACTGCATAAATTTTTATTTTTCAATTTTTTCAATTAACCAAGATAAGGTTTCATTAGGTTTTTCAAAGGGAAAAAAATGTGTGGCATTGTCCCAGATGGAAACGGAAGACCTTGGATTTTTTTTTGTAATTGAATAAGCAAGTTTAGGACTACAAACTTCATACACTTTCGGAATCAAAACATGGACTTCCGTTTTAATTTTATAGAATTGTAAGAAGATACTATAGTGAGAATGTGAAAAAGTTCGTTCTTCAACACGGGGATCACAACAAAGTTCTACTTCTTCGCCATTTCCTGTTTTGCGAAAACATGAGTTTAAATAATTTTCATAGATTGATTGATCAAAATTTGCAAAAGCGGGAAATTTTTTGTAGGAACGTCGGACAAGCTCTATACTACTAAATACCTTTCTTCTTTTGGCAGCACCCCGAGCTAGTGGGTTTCCGAAAATTTTTGAAAGAGTTATCAATTTCCAGCCTAATATAACTGGATCAAATACGATGATTTTTTTAAAGACAGATGGATCTTTAACGGAAGCAAGGAGGCCCGATGCTCCACCTAATGAATGTCCAATGAGTGTTAACTCAGATAAATTTTCATGTTCTATCAAAGCTAAAATTTGGTCCCTAAAAAAATTCCAATTCGTATAATCCAAGCTGAATTCACTTTTTCCATGCCCAACAAAATCGAGGGCAATGATCCGGTATTTGTTTTTAAGGGACTGAAAATAAAAGTCATAACAACCGGCGCTATATCCATTGGCATGACAAAAGAGTAAGGGAGGATTTTTACCCTCCGAATCGTAATAGGCGAGTTTTAAACCTTGAAAAAGGAAGGATTTTGTTTTCATTTTTATATTTGACCTTGCCTCAAAAGATTTCAAATTGCCAGTATCCCATGCAAGTCCAGATTATCATAGTCTTCTGTATAGCCGTATTCTTCAATGCGCTCGCAAATATATTAATGAAAACTTCTTCATTGCAAGATGCCGAGAAACCTATTCAGGCAAATGCTAATGGCCTCTTTAGTACAATTTTTAATCCTTATTTTATGTTAGGTTTAACGGCATTTGGTTTGGCACTATTGGGGTATCGATTTGTTTTAGGAAAGGGACTCAAACTATCACTTGCCTATCCAGTTTTCACATCAAGTGGATTCATTATCGTTTTACTTGCTTCTGCATTATTTTTCAAAGAAAAATTAAACATTACCCAATGGGTAGGAATGGGATTTATCTTAGTTGGTGTTTGGCTCACCGCTTTACAGATGTTCGATGTTGAATCTTGATAAAAAAACTTTCAACATTTTTCTTACTTCTTTCCATTTTCTTTTGTTTGATTACATTTTGTAAACAAAACTCACAATTTTCATCTCTGCCAAAATCAAAAAAACCAAATCTCATTTGGATCGTCATAGATTCACTGCGAGGAGATGTTATAGGTAAGTATGGTGTAACGCCTGTTTTAGATAATTTCTCTAAGGAAAGTTATGTATTTACTGACCATTTGGTAAATGCGGCATGGACTAGGCCATCTACACTCGTTTTTTTTACGGGCAAGTATGCTTCTAGAAATCCAGTCAATTTTTGGGATTACCCTGCTCCCAAAGAGGAAGTCCAAGCTTTTTATGAAAAGGAATCTTTTCCTCTACCAAAATATTTAAGAAAAAATAAAATCCATACAGTGATGGTTGGAAATAATCCGTTTCTCACCGATAAGCATGGATTAGGTGTGGATGTGGGATTTCAAGATCTATATGATTATTCAAATTATGGAAATGATACACCGCTCATTACAAAAAAAAGTTTAGAGATTTTAGAAAAATTTTCAAAGCCAAAAAATAAAGATAATCCATTTTTTTTATTTATTAATTTCAATGATCCCCATAAGCCGTATACACCTCCCAATGGTTATGCGGAAAGAGTTAAATTTGATCCAAATATGGATGAGAGGAAACGCAATTATTTGGGTGAAGTCGCGTACATTGACGATCAATTAAAAAATATTTTTCAATATTTGAAAGAAACAAATTTATGGGATGATACTACGATTATTATCACTGCAGATCACGGCGAAGTGATGTTAGCTGATCATGCCATTTCTCCTTTTACTGGAACAAATACTTATTATGGGCATGGCCAAGATTTATTTTTAGAAAATATTCATGTTCCTTTAATTGTTAAGAAAGCTCATCAAAAAATTGGAAAAATAATTAACACGAGAACGCAGTCAGTCGATTTATATCCATTTGTATTGGAAGAATTTGGATTAGATAAAAAGAGTCAATTAGATGGTGTTAGTTTGATGGATACCATCCAAGGAAATGTAAGTCAAAAAAGATTGTATTATGGTGAAACGAGATCCACGCAAGCCATTGGTCTCGGCTCTGATTTTTTACTACAAAAATCATTTCGTTTTCATGAACTGGGTAAATTTTGGGAAGGTTATGTGGGCCGCGAAATTTATTACTATTTTGATATCAAAAAAGATCCCTTACAAATATTTCCCATTCGATTTGAATCCCTTAGTGAATTAGAAAAAATAAATTCCATATCCAAAGAACGTGAAAAAATTAAATTATTATTCAAAAATTTGCGAGAAATTGAACCACCTTTACCTTCTTATACGATTAGATTCAATCAATTAAAATCATTGAACCATACATTAGAAGCTAAAGTGACAGTGACTACGGGCGAACTTCGTCTTAAAGATGGTGAAAATACCAATATAAAATTTATATTGTCTCCTCGTCAAATTACGGCATCCATAGAAAAAAATAAAATAACATCAAACGAGAGTTCAGAATTTTCCTTTGAGGTTTATCCTGATGTTTCTTTCCCTAAAATTCAATTATTTAAAGACGGCATACAATTGGATGAAGAAAATTTAGGTATTGGCATGTTTGATCTATCACCTAAAGGATGTTCTATGAATTGTATGGGTTTGTATGAGGCACCGATATTACCTCCAAAAAATTCTTTATCTAATCATTTTCAAATTTGGATTAGAGGTGGTGCTGTTAAAAATTACCAAAGAACCGAACTACTTGAAACTGATGCCCTCGAAATTTTAAAAAAGCAAGGTTACGTACAATAATGGCTTCCCATTTATTTGCATAAGCAAAGGATTAAATTATATGAATCATTCATCACAAAATTCAGGGCCATTAGCAGGCGTAAAAGTTGTAGATTTGTCACTATTACTTCCAGGTCCTCTTTGTTCTCAACATTTGGCGGATATGGGTGCAGAAGTGATTAAGATAGAGAACCCAAGAGCTTATGATGGATCGCGAGCTATGTTTAAAGGTAACGGTGGTTACCCGGCATTGTTTATGATGTTAAATCGAAACAAAAAGGCCATCACTCTGAATTTAAAACGTCCTGCTTCTAAAGAAATACTTTTTAAATTATTAGAAGATGCAGATATTCTACTGGAAGGTTTTCGTCCTGATGGAATGGATAAAATGGGAATAGGTTATGAAGTTTTGAAAGAAAAATTTCCTCGCCTTATTTATTGTGGAATCTCTGGTTATGGTACTACTGGTAAGTATGTTAACTTTGCTGGACATGATTTAAATTATTTAGCAATATCGGGTGTGCTTCACCAAACAGGATTGCCACCTAGACCCGCTGGGTTTCAGTTAGCTGATGTTGGCGGTGGGACTTTAACCGCTCTATCAGCGATACTTGCTGCATTGTATTATAGAGAAAAAACGGGAAAAGGACAAAAGCTGGATATTTCTATGACGGATGCCTCCTTACAATTCATTTCACTGTATGGTGGTATTTATTCAGCTTCAGGAAAAACACCAGAGCCTAGTAATGATATTCTTTCCGGTAAATTACCAAATTATAATATATATCAAACCAAAGAAGGCAGATATGTTGCCTTAGGTGCCTTGGAAGATATGTTTTTCCAAACATTTTTGAGAGCTATTGGTAAGGAAAACCTAACAAAAGAAATTCCCATGATCGAAGAAAATTTAGGAAAAATAAAACAGGTATTAAATGATTTTTTCCTTTCAAAAACCTATACAGAACTTGATCCTATTTTTAAAAATGAGGACGCTTGTCTATCACCCATTTTAAGTTTAGAAGAAGTTTCTAAAGATGAACATTGGCGTGAGAGAAAAATGGTATTTGAAACCAAACATCCAAAATATGGTGATGTGTTACAATTCGGTTCCCCCTTTCATTTTTCAGAAACACCTTTTTCGTATCGTTTGGATCCACCAGAGCATGGCGAACATACAGATACTATCTTAAAGTCCCTGGGTTATAAATCAGAAGAAATTGAGGTATTTAGAAAAGATCGTGTCATCTAAGTCCAATGCATTTTTTTTTAAGTGCATGATTCATTTGTCCCAGGTCCAATGTAGAATTGGGCTTGAGACTATCTATGAAACTACTTCAATTTTCCGACCTTCATTTATCCGAAAACAATGATCCCGAATACGGATTACAAGTACTTAAAGAAATTATAAGCAAAGCCATAACACTTAATTGCGAAGCACTTTTGTTATGTGGAGATATTTTTGATACTTATAATGATTTAGAATCACTTAGGACTAAAGTAATCGATCTATTAAAATCTTTTTCGGGGGCTGTATTTTTTTTACCAGGTAATCATGAATCCCTGCGAAGACAAAATGCGGAGAAAGGATTCAGAATGTTTGATTGGGGAAATCAAATTCAATTTTTGGAAGAAGAGCCTTTTAGTCATAGAGTTATTAATGACGAAGTGGAACTCATAGCGATAGCACATAGAGAATCTTATGCGAATTTACTCGGAAAACTTCCACCGAAGAAAAAATCTAAAGTTAGGATTTGTCTTCTTCATGCGACTGTGATTGGTATGAGTTTTAGCGGAATTCGCGAAGAAATAGAAGAGGGTGGGGGACTCATCGATGTTTCGCAATTACAAGCATTAGACTGTGATTTCGTTTCTGTAGGTCATATACATAGTGCCAGATCCCAAGTCTTTGGTGCGATGGAAATCGCCTATGCTGGATCGGCGCGAGTCTGGAGAAAGGGAGAGGTCGGAATTCGAGGTGGATTGCTTTTAGAAGTCAAAGATAGTAAAGTCACAAAATCATTTGTCCATTTTGAATCTGCTGGTCAATATATAGAACTGAACGTACAACCAGGCTTAGATGGCATTCCGAATCGTGAAAGTTTAGAAATACTATCAAAGTTATCAAAGTTCGATTGGGTTCGTATCAATTGGTTTGGAGTTGTTGATACTATGGAAGTTCTCATGCAATTTCAAAGAGAATTGGAAATGGAATGGAAACCAAAACTTCGTATATTAGAATTTGATAATTCTGCGTTGAAAGTAGTCGCAAATATTTCAGAAAATACTTATATAAAAAAATTCATCCAGCTTATGGAATCAAAAAAAGAGCATATGAAAATAGACGAATGGACTCTGACAAAACGACTTGGCCTTGAACTTTTATTAGAGGAGAAAAAGTAAATGAATCTAATATTAAAAAATTTCGGTGCCTTTTTAGATTCAAGTTTTCCGTTAAAACAAATCACTATTTTTTTTGGACCAAACGAATCTGGCAAAACTACAATTTTAGATGCGATTATAGCTGCACTGATTAAGATACCAGGTGGTTCCAAGTATGGACGTTTTTTAAATGAGAGATATGATAAAAAGAGAAAAAGTAAAATCAGTGATGATGCACCTGCGAATATCTCTCCATCTAACTTTTTGAATACATATGCGATTCGTGAAGGAAGAATGTTATGGGATTTTGAAGGCAATGATGAAGAACAACTTATAGACAAGATTCGAAATTCACTGCATGATAGTGGTTATGATGCCAATCATTTAAGAAAAGTTTGTTTGGAAAAATCAGAAACAAAAGGAAATGTTAAAGCTAACAATGAGTTAAAGAAAGTTATAAAGGCTTACGAGGAAAAATTATTAGCTTTGAAACAGGCCGAAGCAGAGCGAGAAAATACGATCCTAACTTTTTCCGAATTACCAAAATCGGAGGCCAAAAAATTAGAATATGAAAGATCCTTATCTGAAAAAGAATCTATATTAAATGAGTTATCAAATAAAGAGACAACTTTTCTTATAAGAGAAAAGTATGCGCATTATAGAAATATTTTCCAAAATATAATATCTTGGGAATCTAAAGAAAAATCTGTAAGGGAAATAAATTCTAGACTTTCCACCGGAAAAGAAAAATTAATCATCTCTTTAAATGAAGAATTGAAAGAGAGACAACAAGAGCTTAAAAATTTAATTAATAATCAAAATAGTTTAAGAGAAAAAATTCTATCTGATTCAAAAAAGTCAGATGCTGTTAGTTTGCGTTCTCAAAAATTATCCCGATTTGGAAATTTGATTCGTGAATCTGAAGAACGATTGGATTCAGTTTATGATCTCGCAGAAACTTTTACGATTACACAATGGAAGACTATTCCATTGATTGCAGGAATCGTTTTGTTTATGTTAGGTTTCATCTCAATTTTAATGACGACTACAAAGACCATAGATAATATGCAAGTTGTATTAGGTGGTGTTTTGATGTTTTCTAGTGCCGTCATCGTATTATTCTTTGCCAGATCGCAAAGAATTGAAAAAAATCATGACGATATAAGTCTACACTACATAAAAATATCTGATGATCTTCTTTTGAAATCCGAGGGACTCATTAAAATACTTTTGAAAACAAAAGAAGGTATCAGAGAGGCCATTAAAAAATACACTTCTGATGTCGAAATATTACTTCGAGAAATAGAATTGATCCAAGAAGAAATCATAAGAGATAAACAAAAAATCAATGAAATGGAATTGGGCGAAAAACGATTAAAAGAAAGTATTGAAGAGAAAAATAATCAACTTCAAAAATTGTATCTAGAATTTGATGTTAAAAATTTCGAAGAATTTACTCACAAACTAAGTAATTTTAAGGCAGAGGAGATAGAATTCAATTCTATAAATTCTTTTTTAAAAGAAAAAATTACCGAATTTAACGTTAAAGATATAACATCATTAAAACATGTATTAAAAACCGAAATACAATCCTTCGAAGAACAAGGTATATCTTTTGATTTTACTTTAGAGGATCAAAATATACTAAAGCAAATTAAAAACCAAATTCAGAATGCAAAAAAAGAATTAGAATCTTTAAAAGAAACTTATTTCCGTTTTGATTCAGAGCTTGCGGGATTGCGTGGAAGTTCGAAAGCAAAGATACATGAAACATTACAGAATTGGGAACGATGTAAGAGAGAAAAAGAAGAAGCCGAATATCAAAAGTTAGAAGTAGAAAAAACGATGCAATCTTATAAACTTCTTGCAGATATTTTTTTGGAACTAGCAGAAGACTCAAATCATCAGATGATGGAATTGGTAAATTCACTCTCTAAACGATGGAATTTATTATTACCAACTGTAGATAAGAGGGATATTATTTGGGAAAATTTCGATGAATCGGCCCAGGCGAGTGATGCGAATCAAACCTTACGCGCATTAGATCATCTGTCTACAGGTACCAAGGAGCTTTTTTATTTTGCGATTCGCTTGGAATATGCATCGCGTATGTCGGTGAATGATAACTTGAAATGGATTTTGCTTGATGAGCCATTTAGGCATATGGATCGCACACGTATGATCTCTGCCGTAAGATATACTTTATCATTCTTAAAAAATGAAAATTGGAAGGGAGTGTTTTTTTCTTTTGATCCAGAATTAAAAGAAGAAATAGAGAAGAATGCAAAAGACCTGAGTCTTGATTGCATTCTACATAATTTAGGTTAGGTGAGTTTTTTTGCCTCGGCTAAGATAGTATCATAATTTGGTTCACTTGCTATTTCAGGAACAAGTTCTACATAACGAACTACATCAGATTTATCCAATACAAAAACAGCACGGGCAGCAAGGCCTGTCAATGGACCTGAAGAAATATGTACTCCATAATTTTTAGAAAAGGAAAAATCTTTAAACTGTGATCCCGTCACTAAGTTGTTTGATTCTATACCTTCTGTACTGCAAAATCGTTTCATTGCAAAAGGTAAGTCTCCAGAAATGATTAGTGTTGTAATATCTGATTCTTTCGCTGCTCTTTCATTAAATTTTTTAGTTTCGAGTGCGCAAACAGCTGTATCTAAACTCGGGACTGAAACAAGAATTTTAACTTTTCCAGAAAAATCTTTAAGTGAAATTTCACTTAAATCTTGTTTGGTGACTTTGAAGTCAGGGGCTTTTTCGCCTGCTTTGGGCATATTTCCTTCGAGTGATACTGGCGATCCTTTGAGTGTTACTGATGACATAATTTCTCCTACTTTGATTTAGACTTACCAGAATTTAATACCTATTAATAAAAATCATCCCAACATTTCTTCGGTAATTCGAATCGAGTCCAATAATTTTCCATTTCTAATACTTTTTAATAGAAATTTGGTTTTTGAAAGCATTTGTTCCAAATCAGAAATAAATGAAAATTTTGGGAACATATCCCATTCTTCCTTTGTCATCGTTCCATCAAAACAACTTCCAATTAAAAATATAACAATTGCTAATCTTTTTTCGCCTTCGGCACAAAATTTTAGTGAGTTGATAAACTGATCTGGCTCATCCATTTCATTCATATCAAAGGGGATATTGAAAACTTTTACTAACTTTAAAAGTAGATATTCAAAATTGGGATGAAACGTTTTTGTAAAAACAATTGAATTTGCGATGGCTCGCATCAGACATTCCTTTCCCTTGGGGGAAAATTGATTTTGATTTTGCTCTATATAAATTAATATCTTCTCTGCAATTTTTCTAGAGATGATTCTCATGCGAAGTTCATGAAGGATTTTGTAAGTAACATAAGCATCCCATAATCCAGTGATTGGTGCGGCGATATATTCAATATAAATTCTAAGTCCAGTTCTTCCAAATATTGCTTTCAGAATAATTTTTGCAAAAAGATTTGATATCATTACTTTAATTTTATATAATAAAGTTTTAATGAATATTTTTTTACGATTTAATCGTTTGTACGGATTGATACCAAACAAGCGAAGTTCGGGATCTGGAATTTCTAAAGCTATGCGTGCTAGTAATCCTGGCACTGGTGTGATCAGTTCGGGTTCTTCCGATAATTCTAAGTTAGCTGATTCGGCCATATAGAATGCTTGGTAAAGACCAGTTAAAAATAATAAATAAAATTCTATATAAGTAAAAATACCGATGAGTAATGTCGTCACTACCACAGGTAATATTGCTTGGTAGGAAAAGATATGATCAATTTTGGGAATAAAATGACTTAAAGCTACAAACAAAAAGGAAGGAATGAATCCAATGCAAAAAGATAAACATACACTTATACGAATTATTTTCGTTGAATGCTCTGAGAAATTTTCTATTGAACTTTTGTTTTTACTAATTCGTGAACGATTGATTTTATAAAGTACGGAACGTCCCCATTTTTCTAAAAAACCGGGTTTATAATTTGGATATTGATTCAACCTCGAATCTCACGGATTACTTCTTTTGGAAGGTTAGGAACATCACCTGGTCCATCTAGAGGAAGATATACCATAAATCTGGTTTTATTTGGTTCGGATTCCATTTCGATGCGACCTTTGTGTTTTTCTATAATTCCCTTAACGATTCCGAGTCCAAGCCCTGTTCCTTCGCCTTGGTCCTTGGTTGTAAAAAATGGATCCCATATTTTATCTTTTATTACTGTTGGCACACCCGAACCATTGTCTTCAAATCCTATCATAACATAATCTGATCCGATACATCTTGAAAATATTTGCAATTTTGGATTTGGTGTTTTTTTCATCGCATGAAGTGCGTTAGTGATAAGGTTTGTCCAAACTTGATTGAGTTCGTCAATATTGCATTTAACGGGCGGTATATTGGAATAAGCTCTTTCTATTTCTACACCATTTTTTATCTGACTTTGCATAATGATTAAAGTGTTTTCAATGCCTTCATGTAAATCTGCCTCAGTGTAAGACGATTGACCAAGGTGAGAATAATATTTTAAGGCTTTGACAATGCGGACTATATTTTTAATCGCGTATTTTATATTTTTAACATTTCTTTGCAATCCTACACTATTACGTAACAATTCATAAACTTCTTTTCCACCTTCTTTCCATATTCGAACTAGCTCCTTTTCTTTTTGAGGGATGGATTGTTCGACTAAAAAACCCGATAGTTCAATGGCATCAACGTCTGAAATTCCTTCACCAATTAACTTTTGTTTAATTTCTTTTTTGAGTTTGAATTTGTCTTTTGGATCAACCTTAGTTTTCAATTCGTCTCGAAGTAATCCAAACAATAATTCTAAATAAATTTCTCTTAAATTTTCATTTTTGACCAATAAATGTAAATCAGACATATGCGTAAAATTGTACATCATATTGGCTTCTAAGTTATCTGAGGAACCATTGATCACTGCGGCTGGTGTATTTATTTCATGAGCAATGCCTGCAACCATCACACCAAGAGAAGCCATTTTTTCTGATTGAACCAAATGGGACTGGGCTTCTTCAAGTTCTCTTGTGCGTTCACGAACTTTTGCTTCCAAAGTTTCCGTTAAATTGACTAACTGCTGATAAATCATGGAATTTGATATTGACATCAAGGAAACAGAAAGAATTTCTAAAATGATTTCTATTTCAATAATCCCATAATTTTCATTATTTTTTTGTTTTCCAAAAAGTATAAAACCAACTAGGCTGGATTTCATCACTAGTGTGGCAACTAACACAGAGTTTGTGCGATCAAAAAAACTCAAAGCAGCAGTTTTGATTTTTTGATGGCTAGGTGATTTTTCATTATCAAAGTTTTCTCTTAAATGAATGCCTTCCCTATCTGACAACCAAATCAGAAAAGGATCAAAGACCGGAAGACTCAGTTCTTCATCGCTTCTCGTATCTTTCGGATAAGGACGGCATCGAAAATGGGCCTGAGATTCATCCCATGTGTAGACTCTCACGAAATCAGCGGGAATTTTTGATTCTAAAAAATTGACAATGGTAAGACTGATTTGATCTGGATCATTAAAAGAAATGAGTTCCTCTTTGAATTTTTCTAAGGCAAAAAGATTTTGAACCAGCTCATCCCTTTTTTTGGGTTTTTCATCATTCAAATTTTTTTCATTAATTGAAGTGATACTTTTTTTTACCCACGTTGATAGCAGATAGGCCCAAATAAATAAGAAAAAGGAAAACGTTATAAGTGCGATGAGTAGATTTGAGGATAATGCTCCTTGATAGTCAAACAAAATGACGATTCCGCTTAGTAGTAAGCCTGGAGAATAAGTTCGTAAAATACGAAAGAAAACTTGTGTCATCATGATTAATGTTTTTAAATGGAAGAGAGAGTTTATTTTACAGGAAATTTAGCCTTGGGTAAAGAACAATTTACAATTGCACGGATCTTTGGAGCCTACTATGAGTTATACTCCCCAAGCACTCTCTATGTTCGAGCGGTTTTAAAAGGGAAATTGCGACTTAAACAAAGTGATGAACGCCATCCCTTTGTGGTGGGAGATGAAGTTTTTGCCGAATCAGGAAGCGGGGATTGGGTGATACTTGAGAAAGAGGAACGTAAAAATTTTCTCGCAAGAAAAAGTGATCATGGAGATAGCCACGTACTTTGTGCGAATCTTGATCTCCTTGTTATCCTCGCTTCCTTAAAAGACCCTGAAACCAAAGATGGTTTTATTGATCGCTTGTTAGTTGCAGCATTTCCAACAGAAATTACACCATTAATTGTTTTTACAAAGGCCGATTTGGTTCCTGATGAAATAAGGTTACAAAAAGAAACTTTTTACCAAAGTCTAGGTTACGAAGTTATGAGCATATCTACAGAAAACCAAGACTCAATGGAGCATTTATTCCTTAAATTAAGAGGAAAACGTTCTTTTTTATGTGGAAACTCAGGTGTGGGAAAATCAACACTTCTAAATCAACTAACAAAAAAAAATGACCAACGAGTGAATGATATTAGTAGTGGCACAAGAAAGGGAAAACACACCACCACAAACTCACTAGCCGTCTTTTTGGACGATGGAACTGTCGTCATTGATTCACCTGGAGTGAAAGAATGGGGGATCCTCCACCTTACAAAAACAGAACTTATGGAAAGTTTTCCAGAACTGCGTTCTGCCAAAGTGGATTGCAAATATGAATATTGTTGTGATTTTGGCGAAGATTGCAACTTACTGCGTGTTTTTGAGAAGGATCTCTCGGAATCCAGGCGAAAAAGCCTAGAATCCATGCTCGAAAGTCTCGAAAAACCCCACAGAGTCACTAGGCGCGACCATTGGTCCCAAAGTGTGACAAAAAGATATTAGGGAAAAGAGTTGCTTCCCTCTCAGTTGTTATACAGTTTAGAAAGTTGTTTTTCATGCGGAGGTTTTTATGAAAATCTATTCTTATCATTCTATAGTTAGGCTTAGTGCGTTTCTATTAGTTCTTTTTGTCTTCGTCTCTTGCCAAAAAGAATCCAAAGAATCTGCTCACTCCGCACAGGCAAACCCAGAAGTAACATCGGCGGCTGTGATTGCCTTTGTGAAAGGCGAAGTGGTAATTTTACGTGAAGGTTCACAAAATAAACCAGTACTCGGTGACCCTATACTTGCTTCAGATACGATAGTAACAGGTGCTAATGGTGCCGTTGAAATTTTACTTGGTGATGATGGTGTTTTGAAACTTTCAAAAAACACATCTCTTCAGTTATCTTCTGCACTTGCGAGTCACGGGGAAGAAAGAAATACCGAAGTCAAAATGCAATATGGAAAACTGGTTACAATCCTCAAAAAAGAGAGAAAGACGGATACGTTTAATGTAGTAACTCCGACATCTATCGCGGGTGTTCGTGGTACATCGTTTCTCACTTCGGTCGAATCACCTTCCTCAAATAAAGCGGGCGTTCCTTGTGGTGAAAATAATTGTGTTGTTAGATATGCTGTGTTAGACGGTGCGATCGCAATCAAAAAATCAAACTCCGAAAATGAAATAATTTTGGATAAACAAAAGGAAGCTACGATTGGCAATGATTCAAAGTTAAGTGACAAGTTGATAAAACCACTAGCTTCACAATCACTTACTGATCTAAAAGAAATGTTGGTTTTCGAAAATACGAAAATGCTCCAATTCGAATCATTATCAAATGAACTTCGGAACAATAGTGAAGAGTTAAAGAAAATGGATTTAGGTTCTTCTGTTGAAGAAGTAGAGTCATCCATCCGTAAAAAAGAACTCACTAAAAACAAAGCAGATGAAATCATAACAACAGCTAAATCAGTTGAAGAATCAAAATACATCCAAAAAGACGTACAAAAAGATTCATTGAAATTGCCAGCTAAGGAAAGTTTTGACAAAAAATGAGAATTGTTTTTGTTCTTTTAGGTTTTTTTCTATCATGTGCTTCCGTTTCGCAAATTGAAACTCTCAAAGAAACAGTTCCAAGGCCCGTATATCGGGTTTTGGAACATGGTTCTGTGGATCCATCACCCTCACCTCTAGATTTTAAAGAAAGAATCACCACAAAGACGATTCCAAGTTATGTGATCCAATGGAAAGAAATGTCCATTGAAACTGTTGAGTCTGACTTAAGGTTTTTAGAAGACAAAATCATCACAGCACATAAAAAATATGGAAATTTTGTTCGAACAACAATTGCTCAAAAAATTTCCGCACAAGACTTAAAAGACAAGGATATAGATGTTATTTTGTCTGTTTCTCTCGTAAAAGAAGACCTAACACTCAAAGTATCTATATCTTATGAAGATAGTATTTTACCTTTGGCGTATGGGAATGCTAGCTATGCGTTTCGATACGAAACAGAAGAATCTTTTACACAAAATAAAAAACGAATCGAAGTATTCCAAAACAAAAAAAGTCTCATCCCTTTAAATACATCCGTGTATGCGTATTGGTCAGAACTTTTTTCACCTAATGAGGTGGAAATTCAAACCATTATGGAATCAAGTTTACGTGGTCAAGTTTCTGTTTATTCCACGTCTCCTGGCACATTGATTACTTTGGATGGAAAAGAAATTGGACGTGCTCCTCTCGTCGACTATTCCGTATTAAATGGAAAACATACACTCGCATTTTCAAAACCAGGCAAAGATCCTGTGGCGAGAACTCTTATTGTTCGAAGTGGTAAAAAAAATCGAATTTTTCATGAATGGAATGATGATATATCACAAGGTACTGTTTTACTGACAAGTTTTCCCTCTGGGCTTGATGTCATTGTGGGGGGCCAAAAAAAAGGTGCGACTCAATACGCGGAAGCTGGCATTCCTTACGGTAGTTATCCGATCCAATTTGTAAGATCAAAGAATAACAATTCCTTCGAATACGCAAATAGTTCTATTGCCATACATCCAAAAACGATCACAAGTTTGTCGCTCCCTTATGCACTTGAAGAGGGTGTCTCTTGGGAAGCAGAAGATTTTTGGAATACTTCGGGTGGATCACCAAATTTCGTAACTAATTTTTCAGGAAACCTTAACTTTCAAAAAAATCAAGATTTGCCCAAGGGTTGGTATGGTGTTTATTCTCAAAATATTATTCCAGATAAGATAGAATCAGAAGTTAAAATTGGATTATCACAAGAGTTAAATGGTCGATTGGGAGTATTGATTTCCGAGGCAGGAGGAAAATCAAATCTTATCATCATAGATAAAACTGATTTTCATCTTGTCAGTTATTCTGCAAGTGAGGCGGAAGCTTCGGTTCTTGCTTCTTATCGTTGGAAATCCGAGGATGCAGAAAAAGGTAGAGTCATTTCTTGGTCAACAGATCCCGAAAAACAATTGTTAAAGATTTATCTTGGATCAACTTTAATATTTGAAAAACCTTGGAATTTCCAGTTACAATGGCAAATTGCAATTCTTACACCAAACAATTCTTTTTTAAGTGGGAACCCATTGCGTGGAATCAAGATCCATTACCCAGATATGATCAAGTTTGAGGAAAAATTGAAAAAATGAAAAACATACTAATCGTTCTCACCTCGGGCTTATTATTATTTACAAATTGCCAATCACGAGATTTTAAATCAGTTACCGTCAAAGATGAAGTATTGTCCGAAGTGGATCCATCCAGAAGACAAAATTTGGATGAGGCCCGTGCAATCATTGCCAAAGGAAATACCGCGTTCAATAAATCGGACTTTGGCGAAGCAGTGACTCTTTCAAAAGAAGCAAATACAAAAGTTGAAACAGCGGAAGGTTATGCATTATTAGGTGCCGCTGAATACCGTTTAGGCGAATATAAATCCTCTAAGGAAGCTTATATTTTAGGTGATAGGCTTGATCCAGACAATCAAAAGATTCTCATTGGTTTAGGAACTGTTCAAGGCACCCTCGGCGAATATGAGGAATCAGTCATCACCTATCAAAAATTAGCAAAATTAAATCCAGAAGAACCCGTTTATAAATACAAAATCGGAACTCTTCTCAAACTCCAAAGAAAGTTTGATGAAAGTTATGTGACATTAAAACCTTTGGAAGAGGAAAAAGATTTTCCCTATCCAGTCGAATTGTTAAATCAGTTAGGTGACGTTTGTCTCGAACTTAAAAAATATGATGAAGCAGAAGCCTACTTTGCCAAGGCAGAAAAACTCCAACCAGAACTTAAATCTGCTCAAAATGCGAAAGAATCCACTCGAGTAGCGAGTTTTATCCAAAAAGGAAATGATGCGATTGCCAAAAAAAACTATGACCTTGCGATCGTTGAATATAAAAAAGCTACAGAATTGCAACCATCCAATGCTTCGCTTTGGTCTTTTTTAGGGAATGCATATTTTTTAAAAGGACTGTATCCTGAAGCAGAAACAAACTTCCGTAAGTCTATAAGTTTGCAAGATAATTTTACAAATGCCTACATTGGACTTTGTAATGTTTATATCAAAAAGAAGAATTTTTCTGAATGTTTGAAAGTTTCAGAAACAGGACTCGCAAAATCACCGAGAAATGCTGACTTAAAAAATAAACTCGGTATTTGTGAATGGAAATGGGGCCATACACAAAAAGCTGTTTTAAGTTTCCAAGATGCCTCTTCATGGGATAAAAATCTTTTTGAACCTCGGATAAACTTAGCGTATTTACTGATTGATCTCGGCAGAAACGAAGAGGCGATCGATGCTTTGAAAAAAGCGGAATCGCACATTCATGCCGACAAAGATCAAATCAAAAAAGCCATTGCTTTAGCTGAATCTCAGATGTATATCAGCGAAGGTGATAAGTTTTTACGCCAAGGCAAACGCAAACAAGCATTGGAACAATATGGAAAAGCCTTGGGCAGATCACCTTCTGATCCATCACCGCATAACGCATTCGGTAAAGCATATTTCGTGTTTGATGATTCGAAAAAATCAGAATCTAGTTATCTTGAATCTTTACGCTTAGATGAAAACAATTTAGTCGCGATGCAGGGTCTAGCTCGTCTTTATGCGAAGACTGGAAATGCAAAAAAAGCATCAGAATATGTGAAAAAATTACAAAATCTTTCGCAAAATGATCCTTATGCGGCAATAACCATGGGTCGGATCGCGGAAGATTCAAAGAAATATGATGAAGCCGAATCTATATATAATGGCCTCGCAAAAAAATTCCCCAATCATGAAGCAGTCAATTATCGATTAGCAAATCTTTTTTATAAACGGGCAGTCGATGAGAATGAAAAAGAAAATTATACCAAAGCTCTCGATTTCGTTCTAAAATCAAAAAAGTATTCTAAAGAGATTCCAGAAGTTTTTGATACAGAACGTACCATCAAAGAAAATCTGCGATTTGCTGAAATCATTCCCTATGTTAGGGAAGGAAATAAAGCTTATGATAAAAAAAGATATGATGATGCTATTAGCGCCTATCAAAAAGCATACGATAAGATCAATAAACCATCCCTTTTAGTAAAAATTGCCGAATGTTATATGGCAAAAGGGGAAGAAGAAAGAGGCATATCCATATTAGAAAAGGCTGCCAAAGAAAATAAAGATCAGGCATCTTCTTTCCAAGAAGGTATTTTCGCTTACTTTTACAAAAAAGGGGAAACTGCCAAAGCGGAAGAAGGATTCAACAACCTTCTAAAAGAGAAGCCTGATTCGTTTTACAGCTATTATATGCTTGGTTTGATTTCGATGAAAAAAAAGGACTATGAAGGTTCTGTCAATTTATTTGATAAATCGATATTGTTAAATGGAACCTTTGCACCGAGCAATGTCGCTAAGGGTGTGGCATATTATAAATTGGAAAAAAAAGAGGATGCCAAAAAGGAATTCGAAAGAGCCCGAAATAAAGATAAAGAATTTTCTATTTCCTCTTTTAACTTAGCCATCGCTTACTTCAATGAAGATTTGATTTCCGAATCAAAGTCGATTTTAGAAACTTTAAGAAAATCTGATCCCGATTTTTCGGAAGGCGAAATTCAATTAGCATATATCTATTTCAAAGAAGGAAGGTTAGATGACGCTGAGAGTGCTATTCTAAATGTATTGAAAGAAGACAGAAGTGCGGAAGCATTATATGCATATTTCATAATACTATCAGAAAAGAACAAACTCAGTCCTTCGGAAAAAACCAATTCTAAACGAATTGCACTTAAAAAAGAAATTTGGAAAGACCATGCAGATACGAAGTATGCGCGTATGTTACCTTCCGACCAACCTGATGGTTCCGTTATCATTACAGAAGTTCAATTGACTGGATCTCCCATTCAAAATCCCATTCTATATCCAAACCGTATGATCATCAATTACGGAGAAAGTTTAGTGGGTCTTGATAGGAATACCAAAGAAGTGGTTTGGAAAATATACACCCCAGAACCTTATTCTAAAATCATCCCCACAAAACAGTTGTTGGCTGTAAGACCAGGTTTAATTCAGAAAATTTATCCTGACACTGGTAAGTTTAGCACAGCGATCAAACTGGCAAACTCTGAAAAAATAATAAATGCTGAATCCTTTGATGATAAAATTTATATTTTGACAGAAAATGCAAAATCAAATGAAAAATCATTTTTAGTATTATCTGCCGAAGGTAACAAGTTATATGAGTCACCGGACAAAGATATTGCTTCCTTTGGCATTACATCAAATGGCAACCTAATGTTTGTTCGGGACAAAAAGAAGGAATTTTCTTTCCAGTCTTTTCCAAAGGATTCCTTTAGTGCGACCACAAAACCAAGTTTGTTACTTAAAAAAGATTCTAAGGAACAATCTAATGTGATTGATTGTTTATCTCATGCATGTTTGGTGAAAGTCGGTGGAATACTTTTGGATGTAGATATTTCGGGAAAAGTGGTCTCATTGAATATGAATGGAAATTATTTGAATTCCTATCATAGCGGAAATGGAATTCACGTCAAATCATCTGAAAGTTTATTAGTTTGGAAGGAAGAAGGGAAATGGAGCGAAGTACACAATTCTCAATCGGATTTCAAATATAACATTGCAGAAACACAATTGGAAGCAAAGCCTAAAGAAATCCTAACTACCAAAAGTTCAGTTAAAAAATCCATTCCATGGAATCCGGAAAGAGATAACAAACATATCAGTACGATTACCCTGGATTGATTTTGGTTCTTTCTAAATAGAAGATTCGCTTCCCTTCTGACCTTTTTAGATTTTCGAAAAAGGAAATAGGGAAGCCACTTCTTTCAAATTCATATTCTTTTTCATAACCAAACAGATCCTTACATTTTCTAAATAGACTGATTGTCCTTCTGGCATAGGGAGCATAGTCAGTCGCAAATAAAAGTTTTCCATTCGGTTTCAGTAAGGCATGAATTTCATGCAGAAAAGAAACTTGCATGGCTCTATTTTTATGATGTTTGTTTTTTGGCCAGGGGTCTGGAAAATTGATGATGATACGATCAAAAATTTCTTTCTCTATCAATTCAGAAAAAAACCATTGGAAGTTAGTTGTCATATAACGGATATTTTCTAAGCCAAGTTCTTTCCTTTTTTTTTCTGTGGCTTTCACTCGGTCAATTTTTCTCTCCATTAACAAAAATCCTATATTTGGATGGAGATTTGCTAATTCAATGGCAACTTCCCCAAAACCAGAACCTAACTCTAACCAAAGGCCCTCAATCTCTTGAGGAAAGGAATTTTTTATGTCGATTTTTTTCCCCCATTCTTTAGGTTGAAGGAGGTAGTCTGATTGATAGGATGTTCGGATCGCAAAGGACCACAGCTTTTGTTTTACGTCGGGATTAAGTATCAAGGGAAAATTGACCTTTTTACCGATACTGTAGTTACAGACTCTTTCGTCAAACGAAGGGCAGAATTTAGATTTTCCAGAGGAAAGGAATGAAAATAACTCTTTTCGGCGTTCGAGGTTCCCTGCCTACTCCTGTCACAAAACGAGAGTACCAAGAGAAATTGCTGAAAATATTAAAGATGGCCAAGGAAGAGTGGAAAAAGAATCCAAATTCTTTTTCTGAAGAAGACTTCCTACACTCTCTACCTTTACCATTAGAACAGGATCTTGGTGGAAATACCACTTGTGTGTATCTGGAAGGAAATTCCGGCGAAAAATTGATTTTCGATATGGGAACTGGGATTCGAGAACTGGGAAATATTCTCGCACCGCAAGCCTTCAGTGGTAAACCTTTAGATCTAAATATTCTTGTTTCACATACACATTGGGATCATATCCAAGGTTGGCCATTCTTTAAGCCTGGTTATTCGCCCTCAACTAACATTAATTTTTATTCCGCGATATCCAATTTAGAAGAGCGTCTTGTCCGCCAACAACACCCCGAAAATTTTCCCATCACACTAGATCAGATGGCTTCCAAAAAGTCGTTCCACCTTTGGAACGAGTTTGAATCCTATCCGATAGGAGATTTAAAAGTAATTCCGATTTCCTTACGTCACCCTGGAAGTTGCACAGGTTATCGTGTGAGAGAAGGTGATCGCAAATTTTTATTTTGTACTGATGTAGAATACCGTGAAGAAGACCGCGAACACTTATTAAACTTAAAGCCTCATATTGTTGGTTCAGATTTGTTAGTGATTGATGCACAATATAGCACAGCCGAAGCAGAGAAAAAAATTGGTTGGGGTCATACGGCTGTTAGTAAGGCAGTGGAATTTGCAGAAATGATGGAAATCAAATCTGTCGTATTAACACATCACGAACCAGACCATGATGATCATGAGGTGATTCGAATCATATTAGATGAAGGAAAAGCGAAACATCCTGAAAAAACCCAAGTGATGATCGCGAGAGAAGGTATGACCTTTCGCCTTGATTAATGATTCATTTTTTAATGATTAATCAAATAGTAGGAATGTAAGCCTTTTCCTTTTCCAGACCATACATCACAACTTAACTCAATTTCTACATCTGCGTGAATTTGGTAAGGTTTTGCAAAAAAGAGACCAATGAAAAACCGAAGTAAACTTGATATATTTTCTAAAGCACTTATCGCCGCGATGGTTTGTTTGCGGTAGATATCAAAATAACATTTTTCATTTTCGCCAAAGTACAATCTTTCTTTTTTGGGAAGTTTGTAATTTGAAATAGGTTCAATTTCTTCCTCTAATGTTTCCATGCGAGAAATAGTGCCCTCTAACAAAAGTTCACCTTTTTTTGATAGCACGGCAACCTTTCGAAAAAATCCTCCAGGTATTTTATCTGTACCCATAAAACCACCTGTTAAAATTCGCGTTCCGTCTGCAGAAATGGTTCTAACAATCTCCCATTTTTTTGAATATTTATATACTTCGTAATTTGTTAATAGGTGTTCTATGCCGCCAGTTCCTTCGACAAATTCTGGAGTTCCTTTATAAAAAATATTTCCTGAGACATTGGCAAAAGAAACAGGAATATCCGCTTGGATAAATTTTGATTCGTCACTTAACAAAAGTTTTCCGCCAGAAATAGCAACTCCTGATTTTTGCGTCGGTGAAAATTCTAAATCAAAGATCCAATCAGGAAACACCATATGAATGGTATATTTCCCATTTTTGTAATCCATCCAATTTTCTCCACTTTGTTGAAAAAACTGACCAGATTTCATCGCATATTCATTTTCACCGAACTCTTGTGTGCTGTAAAAAACGGGATTATCTTTATGTTTAACTAGAACACTGATGCCGTTATTTTTACTCCCAGGACCAAAGTTACTCACAAGAAATGTGCAAAATACTTTGTAATCTTTGTTCTGAAAGGAAAAGTTCCAAGCTTGTAAGTAACCTTCTTCCTTATAAAATTGAGTTCTAAAGTCAGAAGGTTTATTTAGTCGGGCTAACTGATCACTTAGGTTCTCCGCAGATAAATCAAAAGTGATAAAACTAAGGAAAACTAAAAATACAGTTCGAATCATTTAGCTAGATTCTGATTTTCTTTTTTGGTTTTGCTACTTTTTTTTCCCTTTCTTCTGGAAACTTAAAAGATACGCAGTGATTTTCATATAAATCGCCAAGGCAGGTGATGGAAAATACAGGATGATCTAAATTGCCAAGTTCTCGGAGGCGCATCCTTTCTTCTGAGATTCCATCAATATGAACCCAGGATTCTCGATTTTCTAAGTCGGGAGTTTTACTTGCTTGGACGAAATATTCAAATTTGCCAATACTGGCTAAGAAAATCCTGATTGATTTGGGCGGTAATTCTACCAAATCTTTGCGGAATTGGTAGAGTGGGTTTTTAATCTTTGCCCCCGACTCATAATAATGATTTAGAATTCGTAAGATATGTAGGAATTCATCCTTACGTTCTACTAATTCCTTCCATTCCGTTCCTTGTGTATTCTGCATATTTTTCTCCTTTTTTCACTCGGAAGGGTTAGGAAGGCGGAAGTATGATCCGAAAAAAGGATTCTCACTTGAAAAAAAGTTTCGTTCAGGGAAAATGAACGAAACGGATATGATTCCACATATTATAGAAATCTTCTGGATCGAAAAACTCCGTTTCACTCAATATTGTTTCCAACAAATTGGTCGGATATCTGATGCTGAATACGAAAGTTCAGACCAATCAAGATCCAAGTCTATCGCTTGGGCAATTGAGCAAATGGCAGCCTTTGATCGCAATTTTGCCTTTTACCTTCCTATCTCGATTCTCTTCTCTTCCTTTTTTTTCTTAGGAAATATCGAAGAATCCGAGATAGAAAAAGATATTGAAGCTATTCGTGATAAATACACTCCACCGGCATTCCCTTTACATCTTTTAGATATCTCCATTTCATCAGCCAAGGAATTGAAAATTCCAGAAACTTCTCCTTCAAGAAGTAAATTGATGAAAGAATGGCGTCTAACATTGATTCGGGTCGAAGAAAAATTTGAAAAATTTTCTGAAGCGGATGCTTTTAGAAAAAGATATACATCTCTATCGGGCATACATACTATACCTGGCTCCATCAACAACTCAACTGAGTTTTGTCACAGGCTCTGGCATGAACACATTGGGCCTTTTTTAATAAATGAATCATAAGCGAAACAAAATCAAAACGATAAAAATCTTTAGGAGAATGAAATGAGTAAAATCAAGGTAAAAACACCATTAGTAGAGTTAGATGGCGATGAGATGACAAGAATCATCTGGAAAGAAATTAAGGATAAATTCATTCACCCTTATTTAGATATAACACTTGAATATTATGACCTAGGTGTTGAATACAGAGACAAAACAGATGACCAAGTGACTGTAGATTCCGCAAAAGCTATCCAAAAACATGGTGTAGGTGTTAAGTGTGCGACAATCACTCCAAATGCGGATCGTGTAAAAGAATACAAACTCAAACAAGAATGGAAATCACCTAACGGAACGATTCGTGCAATATTAGATGGAACTGTATTTAGAAAACCTATCATCATAAAGAATATTCCTGCAGCAGTAAATTCTTGGAAAAAACCAATTGCAATTGGTCGTCATGCATTTGGTGATATTTATAGAAATGTTGAGATGTTAGTTGATGCTCCTGGAAAAGTAGAACTTGTTTATACAGATGCTTCTGGCAAAGAAAAACAAAGATTACTCGTCAATGATTACAAATCTTCTGGTGTTGCCATGGGGATGTTTAATTTGGATGATTCCATCAAATCATTTGCAAAAGCATGCTTTAACTATGCTTTATCTGAAAAGATCAGCATTTGGTTTGCGACAAAAGATACGATTTCAAAAAAATACCATGCACGTTTCCGTGAAATTTTTGATAACATGGCAGTAGAACAGGATGCAGCTATGAAAGCGGCTGGAATCACATACAGTTATTATCTAATTGATGATGCAGTGGCTCAGATCATGAAAAATGAAGGTGGTCAGTTATGGGCACTTATGAATTACGATGGTGATGTAATGTCTGATATGGTGGCTTCTGGTTTTGGTTCTCTTGGTCTTATGACTTCTGTTTTAGTTTCACCTGACGGAAAATACGAATACGAAGCCGCACATGGAACTGTTACGCGACACTATAGAAAATACCAAAAAGGTGAAACGACTTCTACAAACTCAGTGGCTTCTATTTTTGCTTGGACTGGTGCACTCGCAAAGAGAGGGGAACTCGATGGGACTCCTGATGTAGTTAACTTTGCTCATAAATTAGAAGAAGCGATCATTGAAACGATTGAAGGGGGAGAGATGACAAAAGACTTACTTTCCCTTTCGACAGCGGCAACCAAAAAAGAATTGGATACTTTCAAATTTATGGATGCAGTGAAAAATCGTCTCGATGCTAAATTAAAATAGCAATTTTCAAATCTTCCCAGTCCAAGGAATAAAAACTTTGGGCTGGCTGTTTCCTTTTTATTCTTCTTGATTATCCTCACAAACCTAACCAAATCATTCCTTATTAAATGGAGAACTAAATGAGAAAACCTGTAACCTATACAAAATTTCTATTTGTTTATATTTTTACTTTTTATTCACTCATTGCCGGTCCAAATTTTACAGTTGGGGATAGAGTCGAAGTTACTGATCCTAAAACAAAAAAATCATATAGTGGTAAAATTCTAAAAGTGCAAGCTGAAGGATTTTTGGTGCATTATGATGGTTATGCGGATAGCTATGATGAGGTTGTGACAATTGATAGAATCAAAGAAATGGCGCAAGTTCCTGGGGTTACTTTTATAAAATCAGAGAAAAAGAAATCTGTAACTATCAATGGAAATTTAAAAACAGGTGCGATCATGGAAGATCTGGAATGGGCAGAGTCAAGTAGTATGGCTTGTTGGCCTGGTATTCGCAATATTGAATTTGAAGGCAACCAAGTGTTTTATTGGACTGACTTACCAAAAAAAAGTACGATGGTGATCACTGTTAAACCGAAAGACCCTTCCAAAAGAATCAATCTTTATGCCTTCAGCGGATTTGAACCTAAATACATCCCACCAAACGTGCATGGTGCGGTGAGCTGTGAAGCATCCCATCCTACTTGGATTGGACAGCCTGATTTTTCCAAACCAAACGTTCCTCAATCTATTGAATTGAGAGCCGTCGGGAATCCATATCGAGTTTTCATCAGTGTAACTGGCGCTAAAGATGTTATAGAAGGCGATTACGAATTGATCGTAGAAGTAAAATAAACTTTTGATGTTAGAAAACTTTTTGGATTGGTACATAGTTCATAGCCAGACGGCAAGGTCTGGTGCCGAACTATTACACAATTTTATGGAATTTTTGGTTAAGGAGAAGTTCCAACTTCTTCGTGGGAATATGGGAACGCGAACCTTACACCCGCAAGTTGAAACAATGGCTTATCTTTGGGTTCCTAAAGGAAGCGAAGGACTATTGGAAACGCAACCAAATCCTTTATTTCACTCATCGTTTGTTCATAATTTTGGCACAGGATATTTGAGAGAATCTCGTTTTAAGTTGGGTTCGATTGCCTCTAACCAATTTTCGACAAGCCCCATTCATTATGTGTTAACGACTAAAAAAATATATTATTTCTCTTTTACAGAACATGAAGGTGAAGAGTATCCTTATCCTATACTTCAAGAGTTAGCCGAATTTAAACCAACGGGTTATCTGGCGGTTCCTGTAGTACAGGCAGGCAATTCATTCGCATTTATGAGTTTACTTACAAATAAAGTTGGCGGATTCTCAGAAGATGAAATTCAATTTTTAATTCGAGCATTAAATGTAATATCTGTTAAGTGGGTTACTTTTTTACAGGCTGACCTGACTCAGAGTTTATTAAGTATATATTTAGGAAAAACGACTGGTGCTCTAGTTAATTCTGGAAAAATTTATAGGGGTGATTTAGAAAAAATTAATTCCATCATTTGGTTTTCTGATATTCGAAATTATTCTGGTATCAGTGAAAGATTATCACCCGAAGATACAGTAGAACTTTTAAATGCTTATTTTGGCCTTGTGATTCCGGTTATAGAGCGGAATGGTGGAGAAGTATTAAAGATGTTAGGTGATGGCATCCTTGCTGTATTTCCCTATGATAATAAATCAAAAAAGAGAGTCGGTTATAAAGCTCTAATTGCTGTTAGAGAAGTTTTTTTGCTATTAATGAAATTAAATAAGGAAAGGAAAAAGATCGGCCAGACTCGCATTTTACATGGAGTAGGATTGCACTTAGGAGAAATTAGATATGGAAATATAGGATCCAATGACAGATTGGATTTCACAGTCATCGGAGAGGCTGTCAATTTAACGAGTCGCATCGCGGGGATGTGTGGAGAGCTCAAAAAAGCTGTGCTTGCTTCCGAAGAATTTGCCAATGAAATCGGTGTTAGATGGCAAGAAATCGGGGAACATAAGTTAAAAGGGATAGCTAAGCCAAAAAAGATTTTCGCTATACCGGAAGAATTAGAAGCTGAGGAATTGAAAAAGAAAATCAAACCGAAGAGGGAATCAATAATTCCGTTAAATTTGTGATCGCCTAATTTTGATTAACAAAGTTTATGTTAAATTTTTATAACCAATTATTTTAAACTAAATATATAAACAAAAAAAGATCCCATGCAATTATTAGTTAGCAACCATGCTTTTAAATGAATTCTGAAATAGAAGAAATACTAAAACATACTAGTCATCGACCTTGGGATTATCCAAAAAGAAAATGGTTTTGGTATCAAGAATGGAATAATGCAATTTTTCTTCATTACAAAATAGATGAAGGTATTTTACGAAAATTCGTTCCTAAAGATTTAATTTTAGATTCTTTTAATAATGAAACTTGGATTTCAATCGTTGCATTTACAATGAATAGAATCCATATCCGGAATTCTTTTCAATTAAATCCAATTTCAAATTTTCATGAAATAAATCTCAGAACTTATGTAAAAAATAATGAAAAACAAGGTGTTTATTTTTTAAGTATTGAAGCTGAAAAATTGATTCCGACAATTTTAGCAAACGTAATGTCAGGATTACCTTACAAACATTCAAATATTATTAGAAACCAAAATTCCTTCGCTTTAACAGGCAAACGAAGTGAAATTGATATCAAATATAAAATTTCAAATTTAAAAAATATTTCCGAAAGGGATCATTGGCTTACGGAACGATATTGTTTGTATCAGTATTGTAATCAAAGTATCAAACGATTAGAAATTCATCATAAACCTTGGGAATTATTGAATATCGATATAACTGACTTAAATATTAAATACAATGAATTTAGTAACTTTGTTGATTTTAATAAGCCTTTTTGCTCTCATTTTTCTCCAGGCGTAAAAGTTGTAGCTTGGAATAAATAAGTAGAGCGACTAACGGTGGCTTAACGCTGCACTTCGGGACAAACATTCGCTCGGGCTTTGTCACATATTTCTTCTAGCACTCGCTAGCTTACACAAGCAAGCATTTTGCCATTGTCCCGTTCGTTCTGGATTTAAGGTTGATGAATGTCGTTCATTCTAGTTCTAAAAAAAGAGGTCAATATATGAATTATAATAAAAATTTAGGTTGACTTATTTCTTTCGTATAGCCAGTTATTTATATAACAAGATGGTTATGCAAACACTTGATTCCACATTCGCTGCCCTCGCTGATCCCACTCGTAGAGAAATACTAATGCGCCTTGCCACTGGCGAATCTACAGTTATGGAGCTCGCAAAACCTTTTCATATGAGCCAGCCCGCTATTTCTCGGCACCTAAGAGTTTTGGAAAAAGCCGGGCTTATTTCGACAACGATCCGTGCCCAAGAACGACCGCGACGTTTGGAAACCGCCCCTCTAAAAGTTGCGATCGAATGGATGGAAAAATACCGCCAATTGTGGGAATCACGTTACCAAGTGTTAGATGGACTATTAGAAGAATTACAAACAATACAATCAAAGGGAGATAAACAAAATGAAAACCGAAAAAAATGAAGTGAAGATGGAAATTCGAGGTGAAACAGAAGTCGTTTTTACTCGCTACTTCTCAGCCCCGAGGGCTTTGGTATTCGACTGCCACACCAAACCTGAGTTAATGCGTCGATGGCTGATTGGTCCTGAAGGTATGGTTCTTGAAACTTGCGAACAAGATCTAAAGGTTGGTGGCAAATACTTGTATCTTTATATGGATTCACAGGGAAATAAATCCGGCGTTTATGGGACATTTAAAGAGGTGATCATACCTGAAAAATTAGCCAATAGCGAGAATTATGTGATGGATATGTCGACATTCGATCCAAATGCTCCCGAAGATCCCGGTGCTACCTTCGAGTCACGGACTTTCACGACTGAAGGTGATAAGACTCTTATGACACATCTATGTAGATACGGTTCCGCTGAAGTTTGTAAGATGATGCTTGAAACCGGAGCGGCAGATGGTATGGCGGAATGTTATTTGGAACTAGATAAGTTATTAGTAGAAATCGTCTGAAATTCTATCCATGCCTTTTGCTTTCGAGCACGAGCATGGATAAGTTTATCGCATTGATCCGTCAAACGTTAACTAGGCGTTCGATATGATTTTCAATTAGATAAAAACTATCTCTACCACTCAATTTCCTTCTTATCTCTGAAAAATTTTCCAGTAGGGCCGTCGTCTGGAAGTAATGCGGCCCAAACAATAGTTTCAGCCCCTTTCTCAATGGATCGACTCGCATTGGGACCACCCATATCCGTTTTTACCCAACCGGGACAAACAGAATTTACTTTTATATTTTTTCCTGATGTTTCCGCACTTGCGATTTTTGTGATCGCATTGATCGCCGTTTTAGAAATTCTATAAGCTGGATATCCTGTGCCCATATCGGATAATTGGCCCATGCCTGAGCTAACATTGACGATACGACCATAATTGTTTTGAATCATATGGGGGAGAAATAATTGAATCAGACGAAGAGGGCCTGCTACATTTGTTTGTAAGGTGGAAGTTAATTCTTCCATTGACGTATTTACAAACTCACCAGTATCTAAAAATATCCCAGCATTGTTAATAAGAATATCTAATCTCCCAAAACTTCCTTCTACATAATCAGAGAGAGCTGTTAATGATTTTTCTTTTGAAACATCAACGGGAAAAAGTTCTGCTCTCCCGCCTTTTTTTAAAATTAAGTCTTTTGTAATCTCACCTTCTTCTTCGTTTCTTGAACCAACGATGACAAATACACCAATCGCGGCAAGATCCATAGCGATCTGTTTTCCGATTCCACGATTAGCGCCTGTTACAAGAGCGATGCGGTTTTGATCCAACATAAATTATTTTTTAGAAACCTCTTTAAGCCAACCTTCGGTTTCCTTTTCTATCAATGCTTTGTCGGTTACGATCCATTTTGACATAAGTACATGCATACCATTCTCAACTTTTACTAATTTGTTTTTTGAATTAGGCATTGTATCACCAAATGCGCCATAGGCGGAAAGCATCAAAGGAACGCTGGCTGTGGGATCTTGTTCTGTTTCGCTTTTATAATAATAGAGAAGTAGAGCCGGAACTTTTACTTTTTTGAAAACATCTGGATGAGAGGCAAAATTTCTTAGGTCATTCACACCAACAAGGGAAGAAAAATATTGTTCAGGATACCAATAATCGTTTCGCCCAGGCAAAACTCGTGGGTCACTTTGTTTGGTCGTGTTTCTTACTTTTCCTTTCAGAAGGTGAATGAAGGTGAGACCGCCTGGATAATTGAGAATATTCAAACTTTTGTCAACGGGACCATAAAAGGGATTCGCTAAAACGACACCAGCTACTTTGTCCGGATATTCGGAAGCAAGCCAAGTGATGAGAAGTCCACCAAGGGAAGAACCAAATAATACTACTCGGTCTCCTTGGCCTTGCATCATTTCTAAAGCTTCTCTGGAAGCATCCAAGTAGTCAGAAAAATTTTGTGCGGCTTGGTCTTCTTTATTTGTTCCATGGCCTGGAAGTCTTACCAAGTAAGTATTTGCCTTAAATTTTTTGGCCAATACTTCCATGACTGCTTCTCCCTCTGCGCGAGAGGCACCGAATCCGTGAATGTAAAGAAAGGCAAGTGGGGTTTTTTTACCAAAGCCGATATAACGCTCTTCATTGCCCGGTCTGTGGCCTTTTGCTTTGCTTTCTGCCAATTTCGCTTGATAAAAGGCATCAAAATTTGCATAAGTCGGGACAGGCTTTGGTTCATAATTGGGTCGTCCACTACAGGCGATTCCAGTTAAAAAGACCGCTAGAAATAGATAAGTGGAAGGGATTTTGAAAGATTTGAGTTGAATTCGAAACGTTGGCATACAGGTGAGTACGCTAGTGTATTTTGCGCATTTTGTAAAGACAGAAAAACCCTTGGCACCAAATGCAATGTACGAAAAAAGGTAGTAAATATCCCATTCTTAGAAGGAACCTCCCGGAATGTACAGCCAATTCACAGAGCAACAGCTTGAAATCAGAGATTTAGTCCGTAATTTTGTAAAAAAAGAAATCCCGCATGAAGTAGCACTGCATTGGGACGAAAAAAACCAACATCCGACTGAACTTATCAATAAAATGCGGGCAGAACTAGGTATCAATGGCCTAGTGATCCCAGAAGAATACGGTGGATGGGGACTTGGAGCGATTGAGCAGTGTTTGGCGATCGAAGAATTGTCGCGTGGCTGTCTTGGTATTGCCCTTGGCTTTGCTTATACAGGTCTTGGTATCCTTCCCATACTAAAAGGTGCTACCCACGAACAAAAGTTAAAGTGGTTACCTCCAGTTGCTGATGGAAAATTTGGTGTGTCTTTTTGTTTATCTGAGCCAGGTGCTGGTTCTGATGTGCCTGGTATGACAACTCGTGCTGAGAAAAAAGGTGATAAGTGGATCATCAACGGCGCAAAACAGTGGATCACTGGTGCTGGTGATGCCCAAGCCTTTACCGTGTTTGCTTATACTGACAAAAATCGTGGAACACGCGGAGTATCTTGTTTTTATGTTCCTCGTTCTGCGAAAGGATTAACTGTCGGGAAAAAAGAAGATAAACTTGGTATTCGTGCTTCGTCTACTCACCAAGTAATTTTTGAAGATTGCGAAGTTGGTGAAGACGCGTTAGTCGGAAAAGAAAATCTCGGTTTCGTTTACGCATTGCAAACATTAAATGCTTCACGTCCATTCGTTGCTGTTATGGGTGTTGGTGTAGCACAAGCAGCACTTGATCATGCAGCTCGTTACGCGCGTGAGAGAGAACAGTTTGGTGTAAAAATTGGAACTTTCCAAGCAGTTCAACACATGTTAGCTGATATGTCGATCAAAGTTGAAACTGCAAGAGAAATTACTTACAAAGCAGCTCGCCTATCGGATGCTAATGATCCTAACCTTCCGAAATATTCTGCAATAGCAAAAGCTTATGCGTCGGAAATTGCGGTTCAAAATGCTACTGATGCTGTTCAGATTTTTGGTGGATACGGATATACGAAAGAGTATCCTGTTGAGAAACTCATGAGAGATGCTAAGATTTTGACAATTTTTGAAGGAACGACTCAAATTCAAAAAAATGAAATCGCAGCCTATGTGATTAAAGAAGCCGCTTCTAAAAAAGATTAGAATCTAAGGCTTATCTTGAATTTAAAAAACCTCGGCATTTGTCGGGGTTTTTTTTTGCCTTTTGCGAAGAATAAGTATTTTGAATCAAAACGAAGATAGATTATCAATTCGAATTTAATTTTTAGAATTGATTATAAACCAGAATCAAAAAGTGTATTGATCCAATTCATTATGAACACTACGATCGAGTTTTTAAAAGAATATGCAGGCCAAGTAAGATATAAAGGACTTAACATATTATTTGTAGTTCGGTTGATAATCAATATAGCCGCAATCTATGCTTCCATAGCTAATTATGGAAAACCAATATTTTATCCACCATTCGTAATTGCAGTTTATTATTCTGTAACTTCGATTATAATGTCATTTTTTTATCGAAGTAAAAAAGGGATTCATTTTTGGTCGTATAAGGTTCTATTGTCTATCGATTTTTTAATCTTGTTTTCAGCTTTCTATTTTACCATTTATAAAAATAGCCCTTCACTAACAGCGGTTCCTATTATCAATTCGATTTATCTCATCATATTCTTTTTTTATTTGCTTTGTAGTGGTTTTTTACTCGATTTAACTTATTTGTTATGCATTGGAATCATAACAGTCTTAGTTTATATTGGGGCTATTATTCTTTCGGGAATGTTAGGTGCTAATCATTTGAATAATCTCGATTTTTCGATTCTTGGACCAAATATTATTTATTTACCATTAGAAGTAATGAAAGTATTCTTACTTATCTCAATTGTTATATGTTACTATAAGCTGATTCAATTTTTATTATATGTATTGGATTCAAATAATGAACAGCTATTAGCTGAAATTCAATCCCGTGAAAATTCTTTGGTGAGCCAAGAAAGATCAAATGTAATTGGAATCATTGCATTAAGTTTAGCTCACGAAATTAATAATCCCTTAGCAGGCATTAAGGGAACCGTTAATTATATTTTTGATGAAGAGAATGAATTTGTTAAATACTTTGATGTTGAGAAAAACAATAAAATTGAATTTCTAAAATCTAATTTAAAATATATATATAGAACTAGAAAAGAAAAATTGGCCGACAAATTAGAGCTTCAAAAATATTTTTCTTGGGTTGAACCAAAGGTTAGATATTACTTAGTAGAAAATTCCATAGACCTTGGTATTGATATTTCTAGTTTAAAAGAGATTCGTTTCAAGAATGAAGATATGATACTCGCATTTTATGTTTTTTTAAAGGCGAGTATATTAGAAAAAAACAATATACTGATCGAAAATTCCATTGATCGTTCACAGAAAATAATAACCACATTTCGACATTTTTCTCGTTCTTTGAATAAAGATGATTTTTCAAAAATTCAACTATCGAATACGATTCGAAATATTGTATTATTATATTCTAATTTTATAAATTCTGGCAGGGAAATCAATTTAGAATTGGATGATTCTATATTTATTTTAGCAAATGAGCAAAATATTATGCATGTATGGTCTCATTTAATACTTAATGCAATCCAAGCTACAGATAATGAAACGGGACGCATCAAAATAAAATTAACTTCAGAACAAAACAAGGCACTGATTCGAATTATTGATAACGGAAAAGGTATCAATGAAGAAATTAAAACAAAATTATTTAATCCGTTTGTTACTACGAAAACCGAAGGTGAAGGAACAGGCTTAGGACTTTTTATTTCTAAAAAAATAATAGAATCCTATGGAGGCGAAATTTATTACAAAAGGGATGGTGAGTTCACGGAATTTTCTGTTTCTCTTTCATTAGAATAGTAAAATCATTATTTAATTCTCAATGATTATTATAATTTTGAAATCTCGCTAGTATAAGGAAAGGGATTCTTAAATATGTGAATTAGTATGAAATCAAATTCCAATTCTCATCCAGGTAAATCAAAGTTAACTTCAAAGATTCTTTATCTGATTGGAAAATACATCTATGCCTTAAGATTTAAAATTGTAATTCAAACTTTAGGTCCATTAGAACCTAAAGGTCCTTTGTTGATACTTTCAAAACATTGCAGTAACCATGATATCGTCGCGGGATTGCCTTCCATGATTGATACGTTTCATAGAGATGATGCTTGGTGCATCATTAAAGATAATTTAGTGAAACCTTATTTTTTTGGTTTTTTCTTGAAGATCGGTGGAATTCCCGTTGATAGAAAAAATCCTGAAAAGAGCAAAGAACAATTGTTATTCGCTAGGAAAACTTTATATGATGGAAACTTACTCGTCATTTTCCCCGAACAATCCCGTCACATGACACGTATGGGTAAAGGAAAGTCACCAGGCTTTCGGTTTATTGTTGGGAAACCTGCAGAACCTCTCCAAATCATTTGTGTAGGTTTGGAATATAAAAAAGGATTTCCCCGAACAAAAATTTTCATTCGTTTCGGAAACCCTAAATTTTTTGCTAAAAGTGATGATCCCGAAATTTTCCTTCACGATTGTATGTTGGAAATAGCAAATTTATCCAACAAAGAATATAAATTTCCAAAACCAGAAGGAAAAAAAGCGAAGACAGTGTTAAATTAAGTTTATTGAAAGCAGATGTCAATTTGGCAATGCTTGTCCAAAATGGTTATTCCCACCAATAACGCCTGTTAATATAGTGTCAGCACCACTGGCACTCGCACTAATGGATCCGCTCGCTCGCCCTTTAAATATATAAACTTCACCTTGGTTGAATGAACCTTGGCCTGCATCTCGATTTGGTGAACCTACAATTAAATCTGCATATCCATCGCCATTGATGTCGGTCCCTGTTACATACCCAAGCAAGTCTCCAGTGACAATTCCCGTCTGAGTGAAGTTAGCTGAGGAAGCTAATGCTGTTGAGACGCCTGATGTACCTTGGGAAAGAAATACATAACTTTGTCCTATGTTGGAATTTCTTCCCCTGGCTCCGATAAAAATATCCGCATAACCGTCACAATTTAAATCATCCATGCCAACCGTACCAAACGCATCATTAGCAGCTGCACCGGAAAAAGTGGAAGAAGCTGAGGAAGTTGTTATGCTTCCAAAATTGTTGGATTGTCCATAAAACAAAAACGCCTGACCTTGGTTAGAACCTAGTCCTCCATTAACACCAATTCCGCCAATGAGAAAATCGTTTTTACCGTCACCATTAACATCATTTGCACTAAGGCTTCCTCCCACTTGTCCGACACTTGCCGTTCCCAAAATAATTGAATTTGCTAAGCTAGAATTAGCAGAAGTTATACCGGAGGAAGAACCATTGAATACATAAACACCACCGGTGTTTGAGTTGGCAGAAAAAGCACCGACAATCACTTCAGCAAATCCATCACCATTAATATCCGAAATAGTGATAGAAGTGCCAAAAGAATCACTCAAGGCAAATCCGGTAAGGGTTGTGATCGCAGACGTAGTCAGGCCCGTTAAGATTCCGTTACTTGAACCATGAAATAAGTAGACTGCACCAGTTGACGAAGCAACGCCAACTGCACCTACAGCCAAATCATCATATCCATCTCTATTGATATCGCCGACGGCAACATTACCAGCATTATCTGTAGCTGAAACGCCTGTTATTTTAGTCGCTGCTGTGCTTGCTGTTAGAATTGAAATTCCAGAAGAGTTCCCATAAAATATATAAATTTGTCCAGTTCCCGAAGAAAACATAAAGGCTCCAACACAAATATCTGCAAATCCATCAGAATTGATATCACCAAGTGAAATACTAGATCCAAAGTTATCACTAACAGTGACTCCATTCAAAATCAAATCTGCATCGGCTGAGCTCTTAGATGAGATCCCATTTTTACTTCCATAAAATATATAAACCTTGCTCAAACCTTTTGCACCGATTACCAAATCTGGATACCCATCACCATTTATATCTTTATTTCTACCTTTTTTAATTCGTATCGTTGTATCGCTAGAAACATCTCCAATTTGATTTTTGCCACGAACTTTAAGGGTATGATACGAACCATTTGTCCATGTAATGGATCCACTTGGAATGGCAAATTTCCAATTCGAAGAACCGGATGCGGCCACATAGCTACCGTTATCAATAGATACCTCTACTTGCTTCACCTCCGTTGTCGCAGTTCCGATTAAAAAACCAGAAGATAGTGTGGATAAATTTATCGCATTCGAAATCAAGGGCGGTGTAACAATTTCTTGCGTCGCGGCTCCTGCCCCAAAGAGTGAACCTGCTCCGTTTAATAATAAATTTAAAAGTGGATTTATTGTAAATGGATCTTGCGGGTTATTTAAATGTAATTTCGAACAGTTTGTACTTAAAAAAAACAAAAGACAGATAATAATTCTAAATAAAAAATCTCTTTTCATATATTTAAATTAACATATGAAAAGAAAATTTATATCAGCGAATCAATTTTTTAGATAAAACTTTTTTTTCACCCAGAGGCTTACATTTACAAGTAATATCAAAGCGGGCACTTCCACAAGCGGTCCAATCATTCCTACGAAAGCGGCACCACTATTGATTCCGAATACTCCGATTGCCACTGCAATCGCTAACTCGAAATTATTACCGGTAGCCGTAAACGCAATGGATGCATTTTTTGAGTAATCAACACCCAATTTGATTCCTATAAATATACTAATAAAGAACATTATGACAAAGTAAATCAATAATGGAATCGCGACTAAAAACACATCACCCGTTAGGTTCACAATCAAATCACCTTTTAAACTAAACATAACAATAATTGTAAACAAAAGTGAAATAAGTGTGATAGGTGAAATGTATTTTAAAAACGACTCTGTATAAAATTTTTCGGAATAAAAACGTATGATAAAATAACGGGAAAGAAATCCAAGCAAGAAGGGAATCCCAAGATAAATTCCGACAGTTTCTGCGATATCTTTAATTCCAATATCAATGGCGATACTTTGGATGCCAAATAATGGCGGTAAATATGTGATAAAAATATAGGCATAAAAGCTATAAAAAAAAACTTGAAACAAACTGTTCAAGGCTACAAGTCCTGCGGCATATTCTCTATCACCGGAAGCTAACTCATTCCATACGATTACCATTGCAATGCATCTGGCAATGCCGATAAGAATTAAACCAACCATATACTCTTGTTTGAGTGGTAAAAAAATAATCGCCAAAAAAAACATAAGAATTGGTCCGATCACCCAATTCAGTATGAGAGAAATAGAAAGAATTTTTTTATTTGAAAATACATTTCCCAGATTTTCATACTTAACCTTTGCGAGAGGCGGATACATCATTAGTATTAGGCCAATCGCAAGCGGTATGTTAGTTGTTCCTTTGGAAAGACTAGAAAAACTTTTGACTGCCTCAGGAAAATAATTCCCGATTAAAATTCCAATAGCCATTGCTAAAAAAATCCAAAGAGTCAGATATCGATCAATGAAAGATAGTTTTTTCATCTAACAACAACCCGATGATTTTTTGGAAATTTCTGTCGTCGGTGTTTTCATTGAAATGCTTGGCCCACAACCGCAAGCACTTTTGGAATTGTCTTTGCTTGCTTTCTCATTGGGAAGTCCACAAGATTCCGCCGCTTTGCATTCAGGTGCGCCTTCTTCCAGATGAACGATTAATGATGAATTTGTAATTCCTATGGAATTGACAAAATATTGACTCATAGGGATGTCCTTATTGCCAAATTCGATTCGTAATAAACAATCATTCGGTATATCCATTTTACTATTTACTTTATCTATTATGGATAACAGTTTTTGAATTTCCATCGCTTCCTTTTCAAAGTTGACGCCTGGTTCCAACACTTGCAAAATCATTTCCGACCATGAGTCAATATTGCCTCCGCAGTCTATAGATTGGATATTTGCTAATTTAAATTCTGTTATGTGATAATCAGAAGCGATAAGAATTTTGTCACCATATTCAAATCTTAAATTCAATTCTGGATGTATGTTGATAATTTGTAAAAATGTTTTCCATGTTAATTTCATAATTTTTTCCTATAAATTTTTTTCTACGAATTCTTGGCTATAGATTCTGATTTCTTCTCTTGCGGTAGCGAACGCTTTTTTGATCTCTTCTTCAGTTCCCTTTAATTTTGCAGGATCTTTGAAATTGTTATGAAATCTTTTGGCAGTGGAGGGAAAATAAGGACAATTTTCATTCGCATGGTCACATACTGTGATCATAAAATCAAACGGGATATTTCTGTATTCATCGATATGATTCGACGTATGTTTTGAAATATCAATGCCCGCATCTTTCATAGTTTGAATCGCCCTTGGATTGACTCCATGGGTTTCAATTCCTGCGCTATATACTTCGGCACGATCACCTGCGTAGTGACGTATCCATCCTTCCGCCATTTGACTGCGACAACTATTACCAGTGCATAATATTAGAATATTCTTACGTAAGATTTTTTCCATTAGCAACAACCTGTATCCATTTTATATTTTTTTATTTGTTCAAAAAAATTCTTAAAATCCTCTTCCATTTCTTCCAAAGCACCCCAGTCCAAACAGTAACATGAGGTTTTGCCTTCGATTTCACCCTTAATCAGACCGGTTTCTTTCAATTCACGAAGGTGCTGTGAAACAGTAGCCTGGGCCAGCGGCAATGTATCTACAATCTCTCCGCAGACACAGGACTGCCTTTCTGCTAGGGTTTCTAGGATGGCAAGACGGGCAGGGTGCGATAAGGCCTTGTGGAGCGCGGAAAGACTCTGGATCCGAGTTTCAAATTCTGTCTTTTTGTTTAATGCCACGTATATCGTAAATATACGATATGTTATTTTTGTCAAGCCAAACTTATAAGATTTTTTTCAAATTTAGATCTTGGGGAATCATTTTTAAGTCAATGATAAGAGGGTATAGTAATAGAAATAGAATCTCGAGGAAGACTGAGAATTAATTTGTGAGACTTATTGAAAAGCTAGAGTGAGAAAAACTTTTGTAATTGTTTTTGCTCACTCTCTTATATTTTATTTTACACAATCTGCATTCACAACTAACTTTTCAAATCCTATGATATAAAAATGCTGATTGTAATAAGAAATATCAATATTTTTAATGTCGGTGCATGAATTGTTAGTACGTGCGAGTTCGAGTTCTCTTTTCATATCCAAAAGTGAATCTACAGGAAGTACACCAAACAATAACAATGTGCCTTGTTTTTCATGATGAATGCGTGTAGCGGTTGTTTTAGGATCGTAAGCTATCATCTGTCTTCCGGCAAATGGAACAACACAATTTGACAATAAAACTAATAACGATAGGGAAATGAGGATTTTTTTCATACTTATCTCTTTTAGAAATTTTTCTAAATATTTATATTTCCATCAAAAATGTCAAGAGTTCTAATTATGAATGAGAACTGATGGAGAGATTAAAAAATATCAGAATCGATCTACGATCAGTAAGGTGACATCATCCTCGAAAGTTTCATTTTTCGTATAACTGCGAGCAGAGTTAATCAAAAAATCTGATGCCAATTGTGCATTTAGGTCGATGGAATTTTTTATATCAGATTCAAAGAGTGTTTCTTCGTATTTGATGCGTTTATCGGGACTTGCGTGTTCGGTGAGGCCATCTGTAAATAATACAAGACGTTCTTCTGGCGAAAATGAAAATTGTTTTTCTTCATACAATAGATCCGGTATCAATCCTAACAATTTTCCTTTGATCGGAAGCGGAATTACTGTCTTTTGTGATTTTGAAATCAATAGGGGTGGGTGGTGCCCCGCATTGGCACAAAGAATCGTGTTTTCTTCTATATCAATAATGCCATAGAAAGCAGTCAGGAAGTTACTAGCCAATTTTCCGTATAACATATGATTTAGTGTAGATAAAAAATTAGCCGGAGTTAGTTTTAATTCTGTTTCAAAATTTTTTAAAACCATATGAGCCATGGCAGCAAGTACAGCCGCTGACAATCCATGACCAGATATATCTGCGATCAATACGGAATATTTTGTTTCAGTGATTTGAGTTACATCGTAAAAATCCCCACCTACTTGTTCTAAAGGTATATGTGATACACCGTATTGTAGTTTTGGAGTTAAGGGAAGGGCACTCGGCATAATTTTTTTCATTATGTTTTTCGCACGGTTCAATTCTTTTTCTGAATCTACGATTTTATGAAAAAGTTGTGCGTTTTTTATCGTGCTACTGAGGCGATTTGCAATCGTAGAAAGTAATTCTAAGTCTGAATGGTTAAATGCATACCCTGATTTTTTATTGTTGATGCTAATCACACCTAACAATTCATCAAAATAAATTAAAGGTGATGATATGAGCGAATTTGATTCAAATTTATAATGTGCTAATTTATTATATCTAGGATCCGCATCTAAATTATGTATAAGTAAATCTTGTTTTTCGCTAGCTACCCAACCTGCAATGCCCGTACCAAAAGGAACACGAATTTGATCATATGCTTCTTCTGGTATTCCTTTGGCCGCGAGTATCGAAAGCATTTTTTGATTTGGATCTGCAAGATAGATCGTTCCTGATGTTGCCTCAAGATATTCTAACACTCGTTCCAGTATCCATTTGCCAAGTTCGGGTAAACTTTTTTCGGAGACAGCTAGTTTTTCGAATTCATAAAGTAAGGATAGTTCTAAAATTCTTTTATCAAGGCTGTCTTTCGCATTTGCGTTTTGTATGGCGATAGCGGCAACTTCTGAGAGTGCCAATAAGTATTCTAAATCGGCTTCATCAAATACCCGATTTTTACTTTTATTCATAACTTCCAATGTACCGATCAATCGGTCTTCTACAAAGAGTGGAACACAGATTAGTGATTTGGTGCGGAAGCCAGTTTTTTGGTCCATTTCTGGATTGAACCTTGGGTCTTTGTAAGCATCGCTTAGGGCGATTGCCTTTTTTTCTTTGGCAACGGTTCCAACAATTCCCTCGCCTAGTTCGAGTCTCGCATACTGTTGGATAATTTCTCCTTTGTCACCAAGAGCTACTTCACAATATAAAAATTCATCATGATCTAATAAAAAAAGTGAGCTAGCCTCGGCTTCCAAAAGGTCTTTGGAATACAGCATAATCAAAGGAAGTAATTGATGAATGTCAAGATTCGCATTCAAAACTGCTGATATATGCAGTAAGCTTCGAAATTTTCCAGTGCTTATTTCTGAGTTTGACATATTGCGAGATCTAAGAACATTGTTTTAATGTAATTGAATTTGTCTATTTGGATTTTATTGATTAAATATGTATGTTAGTCTTTAATCAATAAATATCATACTCCAATTGGCAATTTAAATCTAATTCACGTTAAATGGTTGGCAATATGGGTAAATATTTTACTTTTTTCATTTTATTCAGTTTTATTTTTGAATTGTTTGGAGAGACAGCTATACTTGATTTTAAAACTAAAAACAAGACAAATCTTAAAGAACGTACAGAAATGTTGGATTTGGTTCGAATGAATCTAAAGAAGGAATTTGATATTGATACAGTCTTTGTCGTAAATTTATTTAATGTAAGCGGTGAGTATGCTTGGTTCAAAGGTGATGCTACTCGGACGGACGGTAAATCCATTTCATTGCCAGAAGACCAGGGTATTGATTGTTGCCATGTAGAAAGTTTTTTTATCAAAAAGAACGGCAAATGGAAAATTCTAGCCTCGCAAAGTTTTAGTACTGATGTTTGGTGGGAAGAGATTCCCAAAAAATACCCAAAGGCAAATCCATTATTATTTAAAGAACCATAGTCTTTATTTTTTCTATTGCGAAATATAATTAGGATTCACGTTATCTTAAAAATTCGTTTTCATCGATAGAATACAATTCTACTTCCTTTTCTTTTCCTTTTAATTTTTGACTTCCTAAACTTTGGCAAAATGATTTGTTTTGTTGGGAAAGAAGTTCATAGACATTGGTTGAGAGAATTACCTTTTTCTGTAAGGAAGAACAAAGCCCTTCAATGCGCGATGCGGTATTGACAGCATCGCCTATCACAGTATAGTCTAGGCGATTTTTAGAACCAATGGCACCTTGGACTACCTCTCCAAAATGAAGCCCGATTCCCGATGATAGAATAGGAAAATTTGAATTAGCCCATTCACGATTTAAATGAATCAACTCTTTTTGCATTTGAATTGATGTTTGGAAGGCAGCATCGGCAACATCATCGACGTGAACAAATCCACCAAACACAGCCATGATGGCATCGCCTATAAACTTATCAATGGTTCCGCCATTCATAGAAATACAATCTGACATTCGATCAAAGTAGGCATTTAATTGAAGGATAAGTTTTTCAGGATCTGATTTTTCGCTTAAAGATGTAAATGATCGCAAATCAGAAAATAATATGATCACATTCTTTTTTTCAGTTCGGTTTGTCACACCTTCACTCAAAACTTTATCTTTGACTTCTTCGGATACAAATTGTCCAAATAACCTGGAAATGTTTGATTTTTCTTTTTCTCTTTCCAATACTTCGCTGAGCAAACGTTTTGTGTTTCGAACTAATATGCCTACGACTACACCTGAAAAAACCATCATCATGGATTTGAAAAAGTAAATGGGTGGATCCGTCAGATCATGCCATTGTAGTAAATCGGGAGAATTTATCATGCGTATCCCGTCTAACGAAATCAAAAAGAAAAATAGATATTGGATGCCTGTATAAATCCCTGCTAAAATAGATAACCTTTCATCTAGTGCAAAGCCAGATAAGATCACCATAAAAAAATACAAATAGGAAGCAGGGCCTGTGATGTATGTCGCGGCTCCCAGAGGAAGTAGAAATTCTGCCAGCACAAAGAGTATGCCAGGTAGAGTACTGTAAAATAAAATAATAATATAAATCAAATATCCCTTAGCTAAGTTTTGTTTGGCGATAAAATAAAAACTCAATGATACAAGTCCACCTGTTATGGTCCAGAGTATAGGAACTTGCATTTGTTTTACTAGATCTAAAAATTGCAAAATGACAAGGAGTAAGGCAGAACCCGTACCCATTAAGAAAGAATAAAAACTAACGTTTCTTAATGTAGCGTTGATTTCAGTTTCAAGATAAGATACAAAAGAGGAATTGTCTTTTAAGTTCGGGGACATGATCCATAGATAGGATCAAGTTTTCTTTATTTTTCAAGGAACAAATAGCAGAGTCATAAAAGAAAACTGGTCTTAAAAAGATGATTTACTTTAAAAGACCAGTAGGTTGTGAAAAATTATTTTGTCACTAGGTTTAATTCAAATTCAACATTGTCGCCAATCAAATCATCTGGCATTCCTGGGTACACAATGCCCCAATCCTTACGATTGATGACGGCTGTTCCTTTTGCTGAAACAGGTTTGTCCGAAGCAAAATTAACCTCAGCCGGAAAAGAAATTCCTTTTGTGATTCCTTTCACTGTTAGGTTACCGCGAACCTCATAACCTTTGTCAGTCTTTGTAACACTTGCGATTTCAAAAGTTGATTCTGGAAATTTTGCTACATCAAAGAAGTCTTCACTTTTTAAGTGACCTTCTAGTTTTGCTTTCCATGTGCCTTCTTGGTCTGAATTGACAAGAGTCGGCATATCAATCACAAATTTACCAGATGTGACATTTCCACCTTTGGCAGTGAGGACACCGGATTTAATATTTACAGTTCCATTGTGTTTCATACTTACTTTGGATCCAATCCATTTGAGCGTGGATTTGTTTGTGTCTATTTCGTAATTTGTTCCAGATGCACTTGCTACTGGGTAGGCATCACCAGCCAATTGGGCAGGTTTTTGACCACAATTAGCGATCACTAATGCAGACGAGAGTAGTCCTAAAAAGAGAAATTTTGTGTATTTCATAAAAGCTCCTATATTGAATGGTTTAATATTGAACTATTCGACGTCAACAGAAAATTTCCAAATAGAAGAAACTTTTTTTAGGTACTAATTGGACTAAAGGAATCATAAATCGGGATTTAAAATCTAAAGAAAATTAAAATCGATTATGATGATTAAAATTTTGGGAAATGGAACCATGTGAGAATTGGTAAATCGAACGTTTGCGTTGAAAGCCACAAAACCTACCATAGGTGGGCATTATGGTTAAAAAAACTAAATCTATGTGCCTATTTGGAAATTAGCAAGATTGGTAGTGGCATTCTTATTTGCCTTCGAGATACTATCTATTGCTTATTTGCAATTTTATTCTGAATCAATGAGATTTAGAATGGTATCAAGCTTGTTCAATCGAAATACAGTTTTTGTGAGTTTGTTAACATTTGCTAGGTGAAGGAATAAATTTCTTTTTTCCATATAAGTGTGAAATTTCATTAATTCACCGATTGCTGAGCTATCGAGTGTCATTGTAATTTTTTGAAAATCCAAAATCACATCTGATATGGAAGTTTCTAGGACTTTTATAACATTGTTATGAAAGTCGTTTAGCCCCTCATAGGTGAGATTTGTTTCTTCGACAATTATTTTCATTTTTATATTTTCAATTCTTATATAATCAATTTCGCAAAAGAGAGGAAATCCTCATATTTACGGATTATTGCAAGAATCGGAAAAAAAAATGCAGTTTCAAACCTTTTTCTTAAAATTTTGCGAATATTTGCAGAAGAATTTGTAAAACTTACGGCTACTTAATAAACTTTAAGGAGTTCGACTTCAAAAATGAGAGTGGAATTTGCAGGGATAGAGCCTGTTGCTTTTTCTCCATAGGCCATTTCTGGGGGGATTGTGAGTTTACGAATTCCACCTTCTTTCATGCCCACAATGCCTTTGTCCCAACCACGAATCACTTCCCTTGCCCCTAGATTGAATTCAAAAGGCTTTTTTCTATCTCTAGAACTATCAAATTTGACGCCGTTTTTCAATCTGCCTACATAATGTACGGTCACATAAGAACTAGAGTAAGCTTCCTTTCCAGTGCCTACTTTGATATCTTTAATGATAAAATCTTTATCCGTTCCAAAAATTGGGGAAAGTAAAAGTAAAAATGCTACAAATAGAAGCTGTGGTGATTTTATTGATTTCATAGAAAAAACTCCGGATCAGGATCTTTGGTAAACCAAGATTTGAATTTATCCATAGATTCTCATTTCAAAAATTAAACCATTTCAAAAAATCCATTCGTCCAAACTATGTAAATTCAGGCTGAAATTGTATTCCAGTCTCTATCATCTGTCAAAAAATTCTAAAGGAACCTATGCTTTATCAAATTACAATCGAACAATTTTCAAAAGGACTATCAAATCTGATTAAATTTTTGGAAAAAACATCAACCCAAGCGGAAGCTAAAAAAATTGATTTTAATGTTTTATTAAATTCGCGTCTCATCGCTGACCAATTTGCATTAATTAAACAGATTCAAATCGCATGTGATACGGCAAAATTTGCAGCATCTCGTATAACAGGAAAAGATGCTCCGAGTTTTGATGATTCAGAAAAAACTTTAAGCGATTTAAAAACGAGAATTGAAGCGACCATCAATTATCTAAAAACTTTTAAAGAAACAGATTTTAATGGGGCAAAAGACATCAAGGTATCTCAACCAAGATGGGAAGGAAAATATATGAATGGTGAAGAGTATTTATTGCATCATGCACTTCCCAATTTTTATTTCCACATAACGACTGCTTATGCCATACTTCGATCAAATGGATTGGACATTGGAAAAAAAGATTATCTTGGGGAAATGCCTTTCAAATCATAATTTTTTTTAAACATCATTGGTTTCGAAGTCTAAAAGTTTTTGCAACTATTATACACTTTGAAGCTCTTACTTTTTAGAGGGTATTTTATTGAAAATTCCAGAAGCTAAAGGCACAAAGCGCGTCCTGCTTGTAGAAGGTGGGGGAATGAAAGGCGCTTTTTCTGGCGGTGTGCTTTATAGTTTAAATCAATTTCTAGGACCACAATACTTTGATTTGGTTGTCGGTGTGTCCTCTGGGGCATGTTCGGCGGCTTATTATGTGACTATGAAAGATCCAGAACCTATTAAAAGCGAAAGGGCTTTGAGTGTATGGTATCGGGACCTATCGGGACGGCAGTTGATTTCTCTTTTACATCCCTTTCAAGGTAAAACTTTTTTGGACCAAGAGTACCTTATTGATTTTATCTTTCGTAAAAAAGTTCGATTAGAATCAGAATTTTTGGAAAAGAAAGGTGTTCCTGAATTCCGAATTGCTGTTAGTAATTTGCATTCACATAGTGTAGAATATATAAAAGCCACTTCATCAAATATATTTGAATTATTGAAGGCAGCGACCTCTCTACCAATTGCAACAAAAGGTAAACAGTGGTTAGAAGGTAAATTATATTCTGATGCCGCTATATTAAATCCCTTACCCATCCAAGATTTAATCGAAGCGGGTTATAAAGAAATCATTGTTATAATGAACTCTCCGATCCAACACATTTCAAAACCATTGAGCCTTCTAACTAGCATGTTTGCTTTCCCGAGAAATTGGAAAATTGCAAGAATGATGAAACGCTGGCACCACCACAACTTCAATCATGGAAGAACCATTGCTAAAAAACCACCAGAAGGGATAATCATTCATACCATTGCACCAGACCTTCCTCTTCCTGTTACTCTAACAACGACTGTCAGAAAAAAATTATATGATACAGTACAATTAGGGACTAAAAAAGGAGAAGAGGCCGCAAGCTATTTAAAAAATATTTTTAATCTAGGACCAAAACTCAAAAATCCCAAAAATCAATTACAAGTCTTGATCAGCAAAAAATCTTCTATTAAAAAACAAAACGTACTCAAGGTTTCCAGAAAAAAGAATTCTGCCAAAAAGAGTAAAAAACGTTAGGTGTCATTTCACAATTGATCTCCGCTCCTATACAAATTCGATTTAATGATATGGATCCTATGCGAAGAGTCAATAACGCTAGTTATTCCTCGTATTTAGAAATTGCACGATTGCATTTTTGTAATAAATATCTGAAAATTGATACACTGGAAGACATTCCATTTGTTCTGGCTCGAGTCGAAATGGATTTAGTCGCTTCGGTATTGCCCGGTGACCAAATTGAAGTTAGAATTTGGGTATCGAGAATCGGAAATACATCTTGGGATTTTCAATATAGTATTTGGAATGAAAATAGAAAATTAGAACATGTTAGAGCAAAAACTGTACAAGTATATTATGATTATCGTAATGGTTTGAAAAAATCTATTCCAGAAGAATTCAGAATTTATCTAACAAACGAATTAGCCTCTTTTTAGGCGATAAGCCTGAGTCTCGGACTTGGATTATTGATATCCCACTTTAATAAAATTCTAAATAATTTAGTTTTATTCATCATTGCATATTCCGCGAGTTCGGATAATTCATCAAGTGTGGATTCAAAGATGCGACACTTGATCCTCATTTTTTCTTCTGAATGAATCATGGCCTCTTGGTCTAAGGCGATTTTGTTAAACTTGAATGTTTCATAAACTCTAAAGGAATATCTATCTATCAAAAAATCGATGTAAGTAGATAAACATCCATGCATCTGAATTTTCGCATTCAACTGTAAGGTGTTCCATTTTGAAAATGTGAACGTTGTGTACTTTTGCGTTTGGTGAATGAAATGAACTATATTCATAGAATTTTTATTTTTAAGCATCATCATTTTCTTTTTCATTTAGAATTTATCATACAATTTCCGTTACATTATCAATAATTAAAAAAGACAATTTATTGAATCTGTAGCGAATGTTCGTATTTCTTCTCCTATTCGGCGTTCTATGACACCTAACTAAAGCACATTTTTTGAAATAAAATAAATAGATGAATCATCGATTAAAAATCGCAGCTAATTTAAAAATTTTTAATTTTTGCGTATGTTAATTATTGGGGCGCCCCCGAATCAATTGCTAGCATTGCTTCGGGTCCCGCTCTACGCTGCAATCTTCCGATTTTTTCCTTATTCAATAAATTATTTAGCAAGGGAAGGATTTACGCTTCGATCGGTGGCGCAGATGATATAATTTTTAAGGATTCAGATACTTTTGTGGAAGTAAGGGTTCTAATCTACTTCGGAATTTACCTGTATTACGTAAAACGTGTCATTTTTAGAAAATTTCCGAAGGAAAAATTAAAAATAGGGCAGGGGAACGGTTCGAGCGTCTAAAATTCGATTTAGGACTGGATTGTTATGCAAATTAAGATTGATTGTTGGTTTTTATTGCATTGCTGAAATTTCCGAAAACTCTGATTTCCTTCGGAAAAATGCAAAATTTATAGAAACCGAGAAAAGTCCGAGTTTTGAATCCAATGGATATATTTTGGATGAGATTTTTGCGAGTGTAGTGGGGGTAAAATTGAGATCTGAGATATTGCGTTTTTTCTGCATTGCGTAAAACGTGCCAAATTTGGTCAAATTCCGAAGGATAGTCTTGATAAATTCGGATCGAAATTGTATAGGTGGGTAAATTCGAGTCATCTGTTGGATTTTAACGAAATGCGCCAATTTCAGAAAATTCTAGTTTCCACCGGAAAAATGAGAAATTTTTAGAAAATTGAGCAAGGATTGTGTTTTGGAATTGGAGCGAGAGTAGAGGGAAAGTATTGGATTTGGGTCGATTCGATTTACTCGCATTTCGTAAAACATACCATTTTTGGTCAATTTCCGAATGACGGCCTTCAATCGACACGACTCACTCTATTCTAATATTCCAATAAATCTAAATGGCTTTCGATCAATGATAAATTTCCGATCCAAATTGAATTTTTGCAATATCAATAAATCCCTCGAGATTTGGAATCCTTAGGAAAAATGAAAAGACGTAAGCATCGAGGTCAAATTCTGAGATTGGAGCTACCAGATTCATTTTGATCCTGATTTGGACGGGTTTATAATGGAGTTTCCTATCGAACTTATTAGAATTTTAAGGCACAGCTTCAAAATATGCAAATTTGTAGGCTTTTCTGACGGAAAACCTGCTGGATGCAGGAATGTTATAAAGAATGTGGGAATATGTCATTGAATGAAAGGTATCGGGCAAGTTTGATTCATAATGACTCATTCTATAAAATACTTTACTCATAGAAAACTTCTGATCTAATTCTCTGTTCGATCGGCATTTTAACAAAATGCGATAATTTCCCAACATTTACACATCCTATTCAGAATTCTGTTTAGGAGCTACAGGATTCATTTGGGTTCGAATTGGGATGCTAACAAAGAAAGAGTTAAAGTCTTTGGATTTTTACGTATTTCGTAAAACATTCAAATGTTATGATTTTTTCAAGGGAAGATCGGAGGGATGAACAATCGAACGGATGCAGGATTGTAATAAAGGACGATTGGAGATATCTCAATCTTGAAAATATTTTAGCTATTGTAAACTTCCGATGCAAATATCCGTTCGATCTGCATTTTAACGAATTGCATTAATTTCCCAAAGATTAAACTTCCCAATCGAATTTCAAGATTATCTAGGATTATAATATTTAAATTCTCCCGATAATATCATGTCACATAATCGCTGTAAAATTCAAAAAACTTTCTATGAAAGAAGACCAAAATGCAAATCGAGGAATTTGGGACTCACGCCATTATCACAGTGGTTAGTCGTAAATTTCATACAACTGGGCAAAAGGGCTTAAGCAAAACATCTCTGGCGCGGTTAAACGATATCATTACCCGATTCATCGATTATTTCGTATTTTTCGCCGAGTTCTTTTCTTACGATCTCTAACAGAGCCATTTTGTAATTTTCGAATCGGATACTTTCGTCTAAAGGTAATTCACGATTGTCGACCGCGTAGTCGTATTTAGCTTTCGTCCCATCGTCTGCCTCCAGTAGCCAGGGCCAGAACCTGGATCGAAAAAGAATCGGAATTTATATTTCGGCAAGATCCAGTTCTAGGAAATGATACGTAATTTCGAGCAGAAGAAGTCTTTCATTTTTTGGTTTAGATTGAAAATCGGAAAGTAGTTTCTCAAGAAATTAAATAAATGAAGAATGCGGAAATTTAGAGTTTATATCTTCTTGTGTCATGGTTTAGTATCCTTTAATTATCTAATGATCCAGAAGATCTTTAGATAATCATTGCAAACATTTTACATCTAATGCATCAGCCACAATTAAAGATTTCAATTAAATAAATGAATCTTAATATTTGAGGAAATCTAAATAAAAATTAAAGTTTAGGTAAAATTCATATATTGGCACTAGTATATCTTTAATGTTAGCTTTTAATTCAGATAAAAAAATTATGAATATTTATTTTGAGAATAAGGTTTGAAAAACTCATGAATTACTTGATCGCTATTAAGATAATTTCTCGAATTAGTTGCCGCATAAATAAAATGAGTTGAATTTTTTTCTAAGTAATCATAACGGAATTCATCGAGGTTAATAATTTTTTAATATTGAAATTATTTTGACTATCAATAGAAAATTTTTTCAGACATTTGATAATTAATTCGTTATGCGCAAGGTCGCGAATGTATGAATTAGGACATGGGTAATCTACAATAGTCAATGAGTAAAAAGAAAAAATACTATTTGACAGTAATACGTATTTGTGATACATTTTCAAAATGATTAGTTTACGGCTACCGCGAGATTTAGAAAGAAAATTAGATTCATTCGCAAAAGCTGAAGGAAAAAGTCGAACTGATGTAGTTAAGGAATCTATTCTAGAATATATTGAAAATAGAGGGAATGTTAAAACTCCATACGAATTAGGTCTCGATCTATTTGGAAAATACGATTCTGGTCTCCAAGATTTGGCTCAAAATCGCAAAGAATATCTTCAGAAGAAAATTGATAAGAAACATGCAAAACGTAGTTCTAATTGATTCTGGACCAATTATTGCCTTATTTAATTCAAAAGATAAATTTCATAAGCCTTGTTTAAAATATTTTAAGTCTTTCAAAGGCGAATTAATATCAACCTGGCCTGTTGTCACAGAAGTAATATATCTATTATCTTATTCAAATGATGCTCAATCGGATTTTCTCGAATGGATAGAAAGAGGAAGTATTCAGATTATAGATTTAACTATCGAAGATTTAAGATATATTAAAAATCGAATGAAAAAATATTCAGACTTACCAATGGATTTAGCAGACGCATCTCTTATGTGTATTTCCGAAAGAATCGGAATAGAAAGAATAATAAGTATTGATTCTGATTTTTCAATCTATAAAACTCTAAAAGGTAAGTTTTTAAAAAACTTATTTACCCCGTAAACGCGACCCAGCGTATAACAACGGCTGACTCGCTCCGCTTGGTACTTATACTTGGCCTAAAGGCACATTGTCCTCCGTCACGCTTCTTGCGCTGCAAGAAGTCGCGCCGACGCTAAAGCCTCTGCGAGGCTCAGCTACGGACAACGTCGTGTAGCCTAGTTCGTTATGCGATATTTGTGCTAAATGGATTTTTTGATTCGAATAAAGAAGAAAACAAACTCTTGACAAGAAAATCTAACCTTGTGATACACTTGTATCACAAGGTTATTATGATCAGCTTAAGATTACCAGAAGAACTTGAAAAAAAACTATCAGAAGTTGCTAAAATAGAAAATAAAAGCAAATCGGAAGTAATTAAAGAATCTTTAGTTTACTATATAGATAATTTCGCAAAGCAACCTTCAGCATATGAATTAGGTGAAAAATATTTCGGACTTTATAAAAGCGGAATTTCCGATAAATCAATTAACCATCAGAAATATATAAAAGAAGCATTGAAAAAAAACTTAAATGATAAAAGCAATTATTGATACCGGTCCCATCGTTGCTTTTTTCGATGAATCTGATAATTATTGTCTTGAGTGTAGATCCTTTCTAAAGAATTTTAAAGGTAAATTATTTACATCACTTGCAGTTGTTACCGAAGTTTCTTATTTATTGTCAGACAATAAGAGAATACAAAGGGCATTTATCGAATGGATTGATAACAATGCTATTTCAATATTAAACCAGGATAATGGACAATTTAGCTCCATATTGTTTTTCATGGACAAATATTTTGATCGACCAATGGATTTTGCTGACGCTTCACTTATGACAATTTCTGAAGTTTCCGATATTCATAATATATTCGCTTTAGATAGTGACTTTTGTTCTTATAAATCAAAGAAAGGAAAGTCTTTGAAAATCATCAATGAAAGAATGATAAAAGCTTAATTAAAGCACAAACTTCGTATAACTGCGGCAAACACGCTCCGCTCGGAATTTTCGCCCTCGCTCGGTCTAAAGGCGCATAGTCCTCCGTCAGACTTCTTGCTCTTAAAGAAGACGCGCTGATACTAACACGAGGTTCAGTTACGAACAACGTCGTGTAGCCTAGTTCGTTTAGAGATCAATTTATTTATATTGCTTTTAATTTGGCCGGTTCTACTAATATATAGTGATCGATTAGAAATGTAACATTTTCTTGTTAAGATTTTTTTTTTCTATAATTGTACGTTAGAACTCGCTGGACTTACTTTTTTAACTATTACAAATTTGATTTATGAAAGAAAATGTTTCCTTACGATTTTTAACATTAAGCATACTATTTTTTGCATTACTATTTTTTCAGAATTCTATACAAAGTAAAGAATCCGATCAAATGCATAAATATCGAATCGCATTTGGCTCTTGCCTTGATCAAAAATTAGAAAAAAAAATTTGGAAGTCCGTTCTAAAGACTGAACCAAATATTTGGTTATGGTTAGGTGATAATATTTATCAAGATACCTTTGAAATGGATGAAAAAAAAATAGCGTATGACTTACAAAAGTCAAATGTAGATTACAATTTATTGAAACAAGGGACAAAAATTTTAGGAGTATGGGATGATCATGATTATGGTTACAATGATGTCGGTGAAGATTATCCCTTAAAAAATGAATCAAAAGATTTGTTCTTGGAATTTTTAGATGTTCCCCTTGATTCGGTTATGCGAAAAAGGGAGGGTATCTTTTCCTCAGAAAAAATTTTATTCCAAGGACTAAAAATAAAGCTTATTTTATTGGATACTCGCTCATTTCGAACCGAACTCAAAGAAAAAACTTCAGAAGCTGATGGTCTAAGAGAGTATATTCCCAATGAGGATATAAACTCGAGTTTACTTGGTCAAGAACAATGGGTCTGGTTAGAAAAAGAGCTGCACGAAAAGTCGGATTTGTACATAATCGCATCCAGCATACAAGTATTAAACGATACTCATCGTTTCGAAAAATGGAGTAATTTCCCAAAAGATCGGCGCAAACTAATATCCCTTCTCGAAAAATATGCCAAAGGGAAAAATCTGATTCTTTCTGGAGATAGGCACATAGCTGAAATATTTGAAGAAAAAATAAATTCTGACTTTCAAATTATTGATATCACCTCAAGTTCCATGAATAAGCCAATTCCACAAAGAGCCATTGAAGTGGAAGATAGTCGCAGAAAAAGCATCATTTATACAAAAGAAAATTTCGGACTAATGGAAATTTCAAAGATCAACAAACACATTATAGTTGGTATTTCCATCCTTGGTTTAGATGAGATTGCTATGCAGCGAGTTTATCGATTTGAAATTAAAAAAAAATAGCTGATCACTATTTCACTTTCAAAATAATTCCTTAGAACCAAAATGTTTCCATTCCCAGTGGTACGCTTTTTTATCCCCATAAGCGATACACTCTTCTAACCAATTCGATTCATTTGTGGGATTTAACTTAAAATAGACTTCTTCAATTTCATTTATAAGATATTGATATTCGCCAAGAATTTCTTTCGACGTAGGATTGATCTCACGCTGCATAAGTGTGAGGATTGATTTCAAAATTGCTAATAAAATTCCATTCTTTAAAAGTTCATCAATATCTTTCTTAATAGGGACTTCATTCAATATTTGATTAAATATAGATAATATAATTTCCCCATCATTACAATGCAGTAAATGAGAAAATTTATCATTGAAAGTTGGATATGCTTCCATATCATTCATTTAGGTAATAAATTTGCATTCTCTCGATCTTGAAAAGATAAAAGCGTTTTGTTTGAGTTCAGGCTTTGATATAGTAGGTTTCACAAAAGCTGAAATTTCAGACGCGGAACGGCTGTATATTTCAAATTGGGTTCAATCGGGGCATCATGGTCAAATGGGTTGGTATGCAAAGGAAAACAGCATGGAAATCCGATTGCATTTAAAACATTTGGGTTTTATTCCCAAGTCTGTTATATGTTTGGGTTTGTTGTATAGATCCGAAAAGTCGGAAGATTTACTCGCAAGTATGAATCCCAAAGTGTCTCGTTATGCGTTAGGAGAAGATTATCATTCAGTTTTACGCGAGAGGGCAAAACCATTATTGAAATATTTAAAACAAAATTATCCAGAATTTCATTTTCGACAATCAGTTGATAGTTTACCTATACCAGAAAAAATCTTCGCCAAACAAGCAGGTATCGGTTGGATGGGAAAAAATACAAATTTAATCCATCCTGAAATAGGATCTTATTTTTTTATTTCCACAATCCTGACAGATTACGAATGGGAAATACCTTTAAATATTTCTACTGATCATTGTGGAAGTTGTCGCGCTTGTTTAGATGCGTGTCCCACTGGTGCTTTATTTGCTGAATACCAAATCAATGCTAGTCTATGCATATCACAACATAATATAGAAAATGAGAATGATGATATTCCTGAAGATATTTCTCTAAATGGCTGGCTCTATGGATGTGATATTTGTCAGGAAGTTTGTCCATGGAATCAAATCAAAGCAAAACGAAATCAAATTGAATCACGAGTTTCAGAATTTCAACCTAGAGGTATATTTGCTGAAGAAAATTTAAATTTATCGAAGCTTTTAAATTCAGAAGAATTTGATAATATATTTCAAAATACAAGCATTCAAAGAATTGGTGTCAAAAAATGGAATCGCAATCTGGCAAAGCTAAATAATGAAAATCAAAAGTCAAAAAATTTACTAAAAAAACAAAAAGATATAAATTGAATTTTTTATTTCAAAACAAACATGATATATTTTTAGCATTGAGTTCTGGGTCTTTCGCCGAACAAAGATAAGACACAACAGCGAGAGAGTCTGCTCCCGCCTTTATCATTTCCAAGGCATTACTTTCATTGATGCCACCTATGGCCACGAGAGGTTTGTCTGTACTACTTCTCACTTTTTTTAATCCTTCGATACCCCAAGGAGTTTTGGTATCAGTTTTTGTAAGTGTATTATAAATAGGTGATACTCCGAGATAATCTACCAAAGATAATTCTTCATCCTTAATATCTAACATAGATTCTACGGAAAGTCCAATGATGGCCGAAGGTCCCAGTATTTCACGTGCAATTTTTACAGGAAGATCCGTTTGTCCCAGATGGACTCCCTCGGCATCACAGGCCAAGGCTATATCTATACGATCATTGATAAGTAGGGGAACATCTGTATCTGAGAGAATTTTTTTAATTTTGAAGGCTAAGTCCAAAAAATCACGTGAATTTAAATGTTTTTCACGTAATTGGACAATTTGTACTCCACCACGGACCGCCAAACGTATTACAGTTTCTAAATCATGGTAAAGGCAAAGATCGCGGTCTGTAACTAAATACAAACCGCGTATTCGTTTTTTAGGATTCTTTGAATTTCTTTCTAATGTCATCCGCATTGATTGTAAATAATGCATCAAGAAAGTTTAATTGAAAACTTCCAGGCCCTTCCGATTTTGTTTTTGCGATTTCTCCTGCGATTCCCATTACTGCCATCGCAGATAAAGCGGCTCTTGCTGTGTCTTTTTGAACAGCCACAAAAGCTCCGTTAAGTGCTGTAGCCGTGCATCCGAGACCAGTCACTTTTGTCATCATGGCATCACCATTGGATACTTTGAGTAAGGATCCGCCTGTGACTATATAATCTGTGGCACCTGAGATAACGACGGTTCCACCCGTGATCTCACTTAATTTTTTTCCAGTGTCCACAGCCGATTCACTGGAATCAACTGAGTCCACTCCTTTCGTTTTTCCTGATGAAGATAGGGTAGCGATAATTTCAGAGGCATTACCCCGTATGATACTTGGCGAAGCGGCATCTAGCAGTCGTTTAATGGTTTGATTGCGGAAACCACTGGCACCAGCACCGACTGGGTCAAATACGATTGGTTTTCCAAGAGCCTTTGCTTTTTTCATAGCCTTTTCCATAGCTTGGATCCAAGGTTCAGAAAGAGTACCGATATTGATGACAAGCACTCCTGAAATGCTGATCATGTCTTCGACTTCTTCAATCGCATGAGCCATTATCGGAGATGCTCCAACAGCTAACAACGCATTGGCTGTATTGTTCATGACGACGTAGTTTGTAATATTATGAACTAGAGGAGAGTTTTTTCGAACGAGTGATAAATCTTCTATGATATTTTCTATTATTTTTTCCATTACCTAAGTATTCCAAATTGGAATCTAGGCAATCTTCGTAATAGCGTCTTCCACTTTTTTTATCAAATCAGACTCAGACCAAGGTTTATTCAGGAAACTATGTAAGTTAACTTCACCTTTTAATTTGTTGAGAGAATTTTCATCAATATGACCTGAAATAATAATTTTTTTAATCCCAGGATAACTCTTATGAACTTCTCGTAAAAATTCATCACCCCTTTGATTGGGCATAAGCCAATCAGAAATAATGATTAGAATATGAATGTCTTCTTCGGCTAACTCTTCTATGATGGACCATGCTTCTTCAGTATTTTGAGCCGTTTCATATCGATACTCATTGCCAAAATGTTTTTTGAGCTGAGACTTTAGGCTCATCAAAATGATCTGTTCATCGTCTACAAATAGAATCGCTTTTGACATGGAGCCTAGCCGCATTACCTAAGAATGGAAACGGAAAGAATTATTTTCCGTCGCTCGGGCAATCTAAAGTTCTTTTTTCTTTACCTGGGCAAAACTCGGAACGTTTTTCTTTTCCAGGACATATTGTGGCAAACAGACTTGCACCAAAAAGACTAAGAATTGCGAATGTTGTGAATGATAGTTTCATAAATACTCCTACAAGTTTTTCTAATAGACTCAATTTTTTTCGGTTTAACAAGAAAAAAATCTTCGAAATTTAGCTTTCTTGGGTTAGGACTTCGTAGCCTTTGTCTGTAACCAGTAATGTGTGTTCGAATTGGGCAGACCATTTTCCGTCTTTAGTACGAACCGTCCATTTGTCTTGTCTGTCAAAATTGACTTCCCAAGTTCCTAAATTGACCATTGGTTCGATGGTAAAAATCATTCCGGCTTCCATTTTTGCTAGTTTGCGACTCATACGGAAATGAGGTATCTGTGGTTCTTCATGAAAATTTCTACCCACACCGTGACCCATAAGATCCCGCACTATACCGTAACCTTTCGGTGTGAGAAAGTCATCGATCGCATTGCCGATTTCATCCACTCTGTTTCCAGGTTTGACTTGTTCAATGCCAATCCACATAGATTTTTCTGTATCTTCGACGAGCTGTTTGATTTCAGGGCTTGGGGTACCCACAAAAAAAGTGCGGGAAGTATCGCCAATGTAGCCATCCACGATGGGTGATACATCTAAATTGATAATATCACCGTCCTTTAAGATATCCTCTTTTTTGGGAATCCCGTGGCAGACTACATTATTGATAGAAGAACAAATCGATTTTGGAAAACCTTTATAACCCAAAGGAGCTGAACGGTGGCCGTGTTTTTTTGTAAAATCTTCCGCCAGATCGTTGAGTTCCAGGGTATTGGCACCAACTTTCACGAAAGGACCAAGATGGTTGAGAAGTTTCGCGGCGAATGCGCCCGCCTTTCTCATTTTATCAATTTCTGATTTGTTCTTAATGTAAATCACGAATGACTAAAAATCAGTAGATCTTGCAGTCGTTCTTTTATTGGAAGCAGTTCTTTCTAAAGCTTTGTCGATAAGGCGGTAAACTTCTTCGTTTAGGCCTTCAATCGCATCACCAGCTGTCATAAATCCTTTGGATTTGATGTATGCTTTTACTTTTGATGCAACAATAAGTGTTTCTTTCGACGTCGATTCGTTTTGGTCTTCTGACATGGTTTCCTCGGAGGATTTTATTTCTTTCTTGCTCCGAGGATCGTATCCACTAGGGATTTTTCAATATTTAATTTTTCGCTAATTGCCTCAGCCGACCATTGGTAATTATCGTAAAGGCTCAAAATCGTAGCTCTTTTTCGCTCAATTAGTGGATTTTGTACTGATTTTCGCTGAGTTTCCGATTTCTCTTTTGTACTAACTTGCGGAGACTGCATGGAACCTTGAACAATATCCAAAAACTGAGAAAGTTTTTCAAACGTCTCATCCGCTTCTCCCAATAGTGATTCTAAATCGTCTTTGGTTTCGACCGAAGTCTCGCGTAACTCTTCTAAACGTTTTTGTAGTGTTAGTATTTGTTTGTGTCGGTCAGACAAATCGCCCATCAATTCTTCAATCTTATCAAACTTTCGTTCCACAGATTCCATCTGGGTAGAACGTTCGACGAGAAAGGATGTTTTGTTCTCAGCGACCCGGATAGATTCGGCAAGTTCTTTCTCCCGAGCTTCGACGACACCGATTTCTCTATCCAAAATATCTAGTCTTGCCTGCACTTCTCTGGTGTTGTGTTTTTGCAATTCTAGATTGTCTGCCAATTGGATGACCGAATCTTCGGATTCGCTCAGAGAAGATAAAAAAGTTTCGATTTTTGTTTGTTCGCCGACAATTCCAGAAATTCTTTTTTCTAATCCGTCTATCTCAGGTAAGGTTTCTTGGAAAAAATTGATTTTTTCTGTCACATAATTGAGATTAGATGCAAGGATTTGAATTTGTTGGTCAAGGTCACTGGATCTATCTTGGGTGGCAGAAAGTTTTTCCAATTCTAAATTTATATCTTGTTGCAGACTCAAAAAAGTTTCTATTGTTTCTTTATAAGATTCAAGAGTTGGTTTTTCATTTTGGATATCGTCTAGTGCTTGTTTGATTTCCAAAACTGCCTTTTCTGATTTTTCGGCAATTTCTTTGGCATTCACAAAGAGTTCCGTATGTTCTTGCACCTCTTCTAAGTCATTTTTCAGTTCTGAGATAACTGATGACATTGATTCCATTTCAGATCTAAATTCTGATAGTGTTTCTGTGCGTACTTCATTCAAATCGGACAAACCAGATTCAATATCTGATTTGAGTTCTGTAAATTGGGATTGTGTTTCTCTTAAAAAATCGCGGCTATCTTTTGCAATTTCCTTAAAGGATTTTTCATAGTCTTTTTGATAGGTCTCAATTTGCCTTTTTGATTCTTCTTTGGATCGTTTGATGCTTTCTTCTAAATTTTTACGAACTGTAATTAGGTGAAGTGTGATTTTTTCTTCTAATTGACCGAGTTGCACATTTCCTTTGTCGAGGAGTTTTGTTAGCTGGTGCGAAATCTTTGAATCAATAGTTTCATTTAAGCGATCCATCTTTTCTTCTTGTGATGTAAAGAATGCATTGCCTGAATCTTCTAGTGTTCGTAAAATCCTCTCCACTTCGTTATGTGCAAATTTTGACTCTTCTTCAATTTTGGAAATGATCTCTTTACCTTTTAGATTCGCTCTTTCATCAAGTGCTTCAGAGGCTTTTTTATATTCTAATTGGAAAGATCCTAACAAATCTTTACCTTCGATATGAATCTCTTTTAATCGATCTTGTAAAGTTTCTATAGATTCATCTTGGTCATCTTTGAGATTTGAAAGTTCACTTTCCCATTTGTGAACGAATTGTTCTAAATTTGTATTTGCAATGCAAATTTTTTCAGTAACGATTTCTTCGGAATTTCGTGCTTTTTCTTCAGCCGATTCTAGAATTTCTGAAGCAGTTTCACGCAGTGCTCCTTTTAAATCTTCAACGTATTCATCCACTTCTTTTGTATGATTCGTTACGTTTTCACCCAAACTTTGGATCTGTGATTCTAAATTCTGTAATTGGTGATTTAATTCGGATTCGGTTTCTTTAAAGGTATTTCTGATTTTTTCTTCTAATTCATTTTTGAGTGAAAGAAGGGAAGATTTGATTTGCACTTCTTGATTTTGGCGTACTTCTTCCAAATCTTTATCATAATCTTTTAATTCTTGTAAGGCGCTCTTTTTGAGAGTGGATGCTTCTTCGCGAAGTTCTTCTGAGATTCTATGAAACTCATCGCTAAAGGCTTCGATTTCTCTGATAAGTTCTTGTTTGCGAGTATCTGCTTGGCGTAATAATTTATTTTCAGCTTCGAGGTACTTTTCTTGAAAACTAATAATTGTTTGGTTGATTTGATCTGCTTGACGTCTAGTTTCGTTTATGATTTCATCACGTTTTGTCAAAGTTTCCAATGACATATCTTCGATTTCACGTTTGATGGTCTCTGTCTCTTGGTGCAGTCCCTTCATAAAGGAATCTTTTGTATGACTTACTTGTTCAAAGATGCCATCAAAACGTTCTTGAATTTTCTTTTCAAGATTTGATACTTTTTCATCTAACTTTTGTGATGTGCGGTTGTATTTGTCTTCGATTTTGTCATCAAATTTGTCTACTTTGTCTGATAATAAAGATGATGTATCGTCAAACTTTGTAAATCTAAGATCAAGTTCATTTTGTGCCATCCGCATGGAATCAAAAAGAGTATCCATTTCTTTTCGCGCTTGGTCGAGTCGACCTGTCGATTCTTGTACCATCACATCAGCATGTGATAATAATTTTTCTTTTGCTTGGCGTGCAATATGTTCGATAGATTGATCCAAAGAATCAGATTTAGATTCGAGCAAACTTTCTAATTCGACCATCTTATGCGCAACGGATTGCAATATTTCATCAGATCTTAAGTTCAGTTTTGATTGAAACGATTCGAGCAGTGTTGAACTTTCTTCGTGAAGTGAATCCATATCTTGTGAAACTAATTCAAGTTCTCTTTTGTGAGATTGGATTTGACTGATTCCAGATTCCATGGCGGCAGTCTCTCGTCTAACTTCCATTCCGAGGTAAGTTACTTGTTCCAATTCTCCAGATAAAGAGGATAAATAATCTTTACTTGCTTTTATCTTTTCAAATAAATCTCGCGAATCAGTACTTAGGTGCTGTATTTCTTCAGCCACTTTTCTTGATTGTTTTACTAAGATATCCAAATCAATTCCCGCATCTTTTACGGATTGGATTTTTTGAAGTGCTGAATTATGTATTTCTTCCGTTAACTTTGACGCATAACGCTTCAATTGCGAAAGTTTGGCATTGGATTTGTCCAATCGACGAAGGCCGATTGTCACTGCAACGCTTGCTAAAAAGGGGAGTAAAATGATCTCTAAGCCCATTCTGGGTATGTTCCAATCATGGAATTATGTCTCATGAATTATGGAGGAAAAATGGCTCGCATGAGTTTTTTCGCAAGCCATTTTTTATTGTTGGATTTTGAAGGAGAGAAAGCTTTTTAATTTCATGAAGGCAGTGAACCTCAGTAAACAATTTCCAGGTAAATTGGCTGTTTCTGGTCTCAATTTTGAACTTTTGCCTGGTCGTTTGACTGCACTTTTAGGTCCGAATGGAGCTGGAAAAACGACAACCATGCGTTTGTTATCGGGTTATTCGCGGGCAACTTCTGGCTATATCAATATCCAAGGTCAAGAATTGAGGGATTTCCCTGTGGAAATTCGAGAAAAGATCGGATATTTGCCAGAAAATGGACCTACTTACAAAGATCTAACTGTGAAAGAAAATTTGGATTTTTATGCTCAAATCAGATGCATTCCCAAATCTCTACGTGAGAGGGCCATTTTTCGTGTCATGGACGAATTGAATTTAGGAAATTCTCGAAATATGGTCATTGGCACTTTGTCCAAAGGATTCAAACAAAGAGTAGCCCTTGCCAGTGTTCTCATCGGTGAACCACAATACCTTATACTGGATGAACCAAGTTACGGTCTTGATCCAAACCAAATGACTCAAATTCGTCAGCTGATAAAAACCCTAAGCAGAGAACGAACTGTCCTCATATCAACTCATAGTTTGGATGAAGTTGAGGAAATTTGTGAAGATGTAATTATTTTATCCCAAGGTAAAATGGTAGCAAACAATTCTGTTCATAAATTACGACTCTTAGATAAAATATTTGTCCAAGTGCAAATGGATGAGCCAAAATTTTCTCAGCTAATGTCTGATATTGGGATAGGTAAATTTTCATTTATAAAAAAATTAGAATCAAATTTTTATGAGTATGAAATATCCTTAGAAGATAAAAAACCAGAAGACTTATATTTTATTTTTTCCGAAAAAAAAATACCCCTTCGGGAATTACGAAGATCAGAAGCATCTTTGAAAACTATTTTTAACTCAATTACAGGAAACTAGTGCAAGCATATACAAGAATCTTAGCTCTTTTTAAAAGAGAATTTACTTTAATGTTCAATACGGCTTTAGGATATACTTTTATCGTATTATTTATGTTTGTTGAAAGTATGATATTTTTTTTCGGAGCATCGGGGAATTCTTTTTGGGACAGAAAAAGTTCTGATTTAGGTTTTTTCTTTACGATCACACCTTATCTATTGTTAATATTAGTTCCTGCAATGGGCATGAAAATCTGGGCGGAAGAAAAAGAAGCCGGCACTTGGGAAATTTTATTTACCTTACCATTTCAAGATTGGGAAATCATTCTAGGAAAGTTTTTTGCCTCCGCTATATATTTAATTATTTGTTTGTTTAGTACGCTTTTATTACCACTAACAACTCTTATTTTTGGAAATCCCGATTTCGGTCTAATTCTTTCGGGTTATATGGGCGTTTACTTATTGGGCTTAACTTTTTTAAGCATTGTTATTTATGTTTCTATCTATGTGAATTCGCAAATTGGAGCTTTTATCATTAGCTTTTTTGTCATATCTGTATTTTATCTCTTCGGTTTACAAAAATTAATCGATGTTATCGGGGAAAACATTTTTCAATTCATTAGTATTTTTTCTATACCAAAACATTTCGAATCATTTTATTTAGGAATCATTGATATAAGAGATTTTTATTTTTTCTTTTCAGTAAATATTCTTTTTTTGACTTTTGCTACTTTTGCATTAAAAGGAAAAAGATGAAAATTTCTGGATTCAATATACTCAAATTTCAAATCATTGTATTTTTCATTTTTTCGAATTTAGTAATGAATCATTTTATCTGTCGAATGGATATTTCTCAATCCGAACGATTGACCTTGTCGGAGAGCGCACAAAATAGAATTAAAAAAATAAAAGAACCATTGTTAATTGAGGCATATTATTCATCTGATTTGCCTATCGAATACAATATCAGATTGGAATTGATACGTGAATTTTTATTTGAAGTTCAAAAACAAAATTCGTACTATATTAAAATCAAATTTTTAGATCCATCTTCGTCCATAGAAATTAGAAAAAAAGCAATCGATGCTGGATTAACACCTAACGAAATTCACGAGGCTTCTGAAACTTCAAAATCCTACCAAGAAGCTTTTATGGGAATCGTGATTAAATATGAATCTAGTCAGGAAGTGATATCCGATTACTTTTTTGTAGAGGAAGCTGAAACCAAATTATTAAGAGCACTCAGGCGAATTGATCAAAAGAAAAAAACGCAAAGAGTTGGTATCGTAAGTGATCCAGGAACTTTTGCGGTACCCATACCTGGTGAAGGATCTGGAATTTCGACTTGGGGGGTGTTTTATCATCAAGCTTTTGTGGAGGAATATGGAAAACCATATATTGTCTCGCTGAATGAAAGTTCGATTCCTGATGTAGTCCAGGTTTTGTTAATTGTCGGTTCGCCTGAATGGAATGAAACTGCTAAATCAAAGTTAGATGCATTTATCTTTCGTGGAGGAAATGTAATTTTTTTATTGTCTTCCATGCAATTGAATCTTTCGCCTGTTAGAGATAAGGATGGATTGAGTTTTGTAGGACAAAATTTAGCTTATCCAAATGCGGGCTATCAAAGTTGGTCAGAAATATTAAAAAACTATGGATTTGATTTTGCTACGAATTTACTTTTTGATTTTGAACATCCTGTTTCATTGTCCAAAGTTTCCAATTTACAAAAACAATATTATCCACTTTGGCAATACTTTTACAAATCGGAAGGAAATCTTCACGAGAATCATTTTCTGACAGAAAATACTGAGTTATTGATACTGCCTTGGGTATCATCAGTTAACATTGATCATTCGAAACAAAAGAATTTTAAGTATGAAATCATACTATCCACTGATGTTCAGAATTGGAAAAAAAACAATGTGTTTAGTCTCGATGTGAATCAAAAATTCAAAGAAGACGAGGTAAATAGAAATAGGGCAAGCGTTGGAATATTGGCATCAGGAAAAATATATTCTTATCTATCAGATATAACTTCAAAATTTGACTCAAAAATATTTGTTTTATCATCTGCGCATTTCATGTCAGATATTTTATCTTTGCCTGAATTTAGAAACGTATATAAAAATTCGAATGTTTCGTTTTTATTAAATCTCATAGATTATATGTTAGATGATAAAGAATTTATGAATTCACGTACTAAAAAATCAGCAGTATTTCCATTAAAATCATTTTCAAATCGGGAACGAAACTTTTATTCTTTTTTTAATACACTTGTCATTCCTTTCTTTTTGATCGTATTTGCGATGCGTAGAATTTATTTCCGATATTCCAGGGTCAATTGATGAAAAAAAGAAATCAAATTTTATTTTGGCTTAATTTGTTTTTGCTAATAACTTATGGATTTTTGCAAGATCCGTTTTCTTTTTTCCCAAAATCATATGAAGATGCACCAAAATTTATTAAAGCAAATATAGATCAAATTAAAAAATTAGAAATAACTAATGTATCGGGTAGCAAACAAAATAAAATATCAATATGGAGAGAAGGCTTCGCCTGGTACTTAAAATCTGAAGATGATTCAATCCAAAAGATTCCAGATCGGGTCAAACTATTCCAATTTTTAACTATTTTGGATTATATTCATAAATTTGAATTCGATAAAATGCGAATAGATGAAAAAATGTTTTGGGGAGAATCCCAGTGGACTCTTTCTATTTACATAGAAGATGAAAATGCGATCACATTGCAATTTGGAAAATGTTTGCAATTAAATACAGAATGTTTAGTCAAAGAAATTGATTCAAACTCAGTTTATCCGATTCCGTATTCCATAATCAATGAATTAAAGAAAATTTCCGAGTTTGAAATTTTGACTCTTTCCCCATTTTCTAATTTAAATGAAAATTCTATAGAAAGGATTGAATATTCACAAGATGGAATCGTAAAATATTCTCTATGGAAGGAAGAAGAGAAATGGTTCACATATCCAGAGTTAAATGGCGAGGTTAACCCTAAACGGATAAGGGAATTTATTTTGAGATTAACTTCATGGTCTGGAGATATGGCTGTTAAAAATTCAGTTTCATACAAGGAAAATAATTTTCCGCAAAGTCAATCGCTAACAGTGCATTATAAAAATGCAAATGCTGAAACTAAGATTATGACTGTTTATGATATTGGTGGAATCCCAGGCGGTAAAAAAGCAATTTATATTAAACCATTTGATCAAACAATTCAGGTCTCTTATTACGCTTGGGAATATTGGAAGTTCTTTGATCTTAAGCAGCTATTAATGACAACTGAGTAAAAAATTTATCGAATAATTTTTGTTCCATATTGATAAGCTCAGAAAGTCTGAACTCAAATTTTGAATCAATTTTAATCAATTCAGAAGACATTTCATTCAAATGTCCGTCTTCTTCCAGTATAAGATTTGTTAGGTTGAAGTCGAATTCTTTTTCAAGCAGTATCTGATTATATAGTTCATAAACTATCATGGCTCGCTTTTCGATGATGGTAGTCGTATACAAATATGCAAGATAGGTAAAATCAGAATCTGAAAATAAATCCTTTCTTAAATTTCTTCTGACACTGGCATCAAGCTTTGCAAAATATATTTTAGCGGAATTACCTTTTAATAATTCATTGTTGTGATAACCAGATTTGAAATCTGAGTTAATCGTTCGTGCCGCCTTCTTGAAGAATAAGGCATGACGCGCTTCTTCTGTTGCATGCCTTAAAATCATTTCGGAAGTATTTTCGTTGGATTGGGTTAATAGAATTTTACGAGAACCTATATGTTCTAGTAAAGAAAGTGTGTTTAACCAAAGTGAATGTAATTTAACATCATTGCAAATATCATATAAAAACTGAGTCAAATTTGATTCACTTGCCGAGATTTTTGTAGAGTTCAAACTCATATCAATTTCCAGGTTTTTTAAAAGTTGTAGATTGGCTACTTTTTCTTTAAGGGAATTGTAATGGAAGCGGTGGTTTCCTTGTTATTGCTTGTGATTTTAAAATTTTGGGTAGGTATATTTTCACCTTTTAAAAGAATCACGCAAAGGGCGATACCTATTCCTTCTCCCTCAGAACTATCACCGCGTTCAATATAATATTCCATTATATCATTATAATTCTGTGCATGCAGGAGGGAATTTTTGATTTTTTGCATTTCCGCTAAAGTTAATTTGTGGTTATTTGTGACTACCACCATCATTTCGTTATTGTTATGCGTGATCAATGTATCAACATAAAAATTTTTCCCAGCAGCTATATCAGTATAAGTTTTACTTTTGCCAGAAAGAATAAAACTTTTATACATACGAACGCCCAATTCATAATCGCTCGGTGATTCTATATCCAATGCATTTTCCAAAAAGAATACTCTCTTGAAATTTGCTTTGAAGCCGTTTAGAATAAGATCTTTGACAATGGTATAAAATACTGATCCGAAATCATTCATGCCATAATGATCCGAGAGCTCATTTAAAAGTAAAATGAGCTCTTCATCAAATTCCTGCGAAGGACCGTACTTTCGAAAATGAAAATCCTCCCCTCTTTTCAATTTTGATTGGATCATGTCTTTTGTTAAGTTTTCCATCAAAAGATATAGTTTGAAGGGAATAGGGGGATGGATTTTTTTATTTCATCGTTTAACAAACTTTCCATCTCTGATTTTAATTTATCAGTTAAGTCGCTCACTGTTTTTCTCTTGTCAGATTTGTAACTATCATAAAAATCATTGATTAAGAATGGTTTTGCTATCCTAACTACCGCTTTGTGAGGTCGGTTTCTTGTTTCCCCAAAAAGTTCTGTTTCATACCGATACAAAAATTCATATAATCTTTCTGCAGATGGAAGTTCTTTGATATAACTAGTTTGTATAGTTATGTATTCATAGGCTTTTGCAGCGGCTTTTCTTGCCCATGTTGCCATTTCTAAACTCGGAAGTTCTCCTTTGGGATCAGCGGCACCAATTGTCACTAGTTCGAGAGTTGTAAGTATTTTTCTTAATTTTTCAATGGCGTTGGTATCTTTGTCCCAATTTGGAATATTTGCCTTGGTGGCAATATTATCAAGCATCGCATGTCGCATTCTCCCTAATCTATAATCAAAATCATCTATTTTGTCTGGTTCAACATGAATGCCATATTCTCTTTCTTCTCTCTCGATCATTCTTTTGCCGACAGATAGAAATCTATGGATGATATCTTTTCCGACCTTTGAGATTCCTAGTTTCTCTTCCATTCTAGTTAAACTCTGGTCAATATCTCGTCTCATAGATTCAAGTGAAGAGGTCATTCTATACTTAACGTATGTTAATACAACGCTGATCTTTGCATCGGGATCAATTTTTTTGGCATCTTCTAATCCCCAAAATCCGAGCTGTGCCACTCCAGGTTGGAAAGGTAAAAGTGTATCATTCATACCGCTTGTTGGTTCCCCTTCTGGAAATAGCACTAGTTTGCCTTCGGGACTTGCAAGGATTTCCCTTGCGGCTTTTAAGGATTCGCGATCAGGTGCTCCAGCTAACACAGAAAATGCTCCAATCGATTGGATAAATTCTCCAACAAATCCTGCACCCCATTCAAAAACTTCCCTTGCTGCCATATAATAAAATCTAGAATTCATTAAGTTGGCAGAGTTGTATGCGACTGGAGGTTCTTTGGTGGTTGGATGATTAGAAATATAAATTAATCTTTCTTTTTGATAGGATTTTAAGAGTTTTTTATCTTCTAAGGAAACATCTACAGAATCTAAATTGTGTATCATCTTTAAAAGTAGTGGCAAGGTCAGGTCTGTGAACCAAAGAACGGGGAGATTGAACTTAGCTGGGATAAAGGATTTGATTGACATAGAACGAAAGCTATTGGTTTCTAGAAAGGAATCAAGTACGTTTTAACATGGCACTCATAGAAGAACTCAACCAACAAGGCAATTTCCTTTTCAGATGGCGCTCATATATCCCAGGTCTCGTGCTCGCCTTTTCCTTAATTTACCTTCCCTATGTCCCATTTATTGGAAATATTTACAAACTCAATCTTTATTGGTTGGGATTTGCATTTTCTGTAAGTTTATTGGGTCTTGCGGTACGTTGTTTTACGATAGGTTATACTCCTGCAAGAACATCAGGTAGGAACACAAAACAACAGATAGCTGATCTTGTGAATCAGACGGGAATTTACTCTCTAGTGCGTCATCCCTTATATGTCGGAAATTTTTTGATGTATCTCGGCCCTGTCCTTATCCTTCGTGATCTGCCGTTTACACTTGTTTATATTATGTTTTTTTATCTATACTATGAGCGTATTATTTTTACGGAAGAGTTTTTTCTTCGCGGAAAATTTGGTTCAGAATATTTGAAATGGGCAGACAAAACACCAGCATTCATTCCAAAATTGAAAGGTTATGTCAAACCCGCTCTAGCGTTTTCATTTAAGAATATTTTAAAACGCGAATATCCTAGTTTATTTGGCATTATAGTTGTATTTACATTTTTTGACTTAGTACAAGTTTATTTCCAAGAACCATATCTACATGTGAGTAGTATTTTAGGCATTTGGAAAACGTTTCATTCCGCCTTTTTTGGGTTTGGTGTAGTATTTTACATTGTGACTAGAATCTTAGTTAAGACCACAAAGATTCTGGAAGTCGAAGGTAGATAGATTCCTTATTATGTTAGGTGCAATACGTACCTAACATAACCTTTAAAAAAAATACGGATTGATTTCAGAAATAATACACTCCACATTAGATTGATGAGTAGTCGCCTAAGTAACGGATGGAAAATCCCCACAGAACTTTCAGAAATGAAAGAGATGCATTCTTCTTTTTTAAAAACATTGAATGAAATGGAATTGGAAAATCCACTTACTGTTTTTAGGGAACATATGGAAAATGGATTATTATTCAAAGCTGGTTTGCAAGATGCGACGAACCAATTAAATACCTACGCCAATTTATATATGAGTGCTATGGAACTAAGAGATGCCATAACTAAAGTGGAAAAATCTTAGATAAATAAGTTTGATGTTGTCTTTGAAACAATTGTTAGATGGTCATATTGGATCTGGCATAAAACCCTCTAGTTTACCTGGATATTTAAAATTAATTCAAAAAAAAGTAGAATTTTATTTTCCTGAAGGTGATCCGAGAGCTGTTGTCGCTAACTTAAGCTCAGAAGAATTATTAAAAAGAATGCACGAGTTACGCGAAGAAATCAAAGAAAGAGGGATTTTTTTTGAATCCTTTCTTCCGATTTGGTCGGATATCGGTATCGATAAAGATGAAATTTTTATGGATGTTATTCGTATTCGATGTGTTCCAGATAAATTTCATGAAAATACAAATGCAAAATCTGTAGCTTACATTCATAGAGACCCTTGGTACGCCAATCCTCAATGCCAAATAAATCTATGGATTCCGATTTATTCGGTGGCAAAAGGTTCTGGATTTCGGATCTATCAAGAATATTTCAATCAACCTATACCTAATAATTCACATACCTTTGATTATAACGAATGGCTGTTGTTAGGTGGGTTTCAATCGAATCATACACCACCTGGTAAGATCAGGATTTTTCCTTCACCAAATTATAATCCAGATGAAACGAATGTGATAGATATTCATGGGGATGAAGGTGAACTCAATATTTTTTCATCACACCATTTACATGGGACATCACCAAATCATTCAGGATTGGCAAGATTCACTTTAGAAGTCAGATTTGTGTTGCAGTCTCATTTAGAGAATAGAATGGGTCCGAATAAATTGGACAATCGTTCGAAAGGTTCCACCTTACGACATATGTACGATATAAAAAATAATAAATCAGTTTCTGAATCTTTGATCAAATATTACGAAGATTTCTTTGTTCCTCCGTAAAATAACAAACATTCATCGGCTGATTTAGAACTTGGTTTACAATTTCTATTGCTTGATTTTCTCTTTCCGCAAAAGTCCCGCTTATCATATGAAATTCTCTAGCTACTTTTTCCATTTCATGAGTGAATATCTCTTTCATTTCATCGCGACTATTTTCTAACTCTCTTTGCGGGTCTGCGACCCAAGGGATATCAATATCCATAAATAAAGAAACATCATACTTTAATCCTTTAGCTCGTTTGATTACCCAATCCGGACAAGATTTAAAATAAAAATTTGAATATATAAGTGTTGTTAAATGGTCTGTATCCAGAAAAAGAATACGATTTGCCTTGGTCGCCTTTTCTAATTCTGATTCTAAATGACCAATGCCAATTTGTAAAATATCATCCTTTATGACATATCTTCCCATTTTGTCTAAGTAGGTTCTCGCAAATTCCGGAACAAATTCTGTTTCAAAATGACTGGCAAGGATTTTTGATAGAGTAGATTTGCCTGTTGATTCTGGGCCTGTTAATACAATTCGTTTTAAAAAGTAAGGTCTTATTTTTTCAGGAATGTATTCCCAATATTTTGTGGGATGATTTCTAATTTGCGTAGCAGATATAGGAACTTGATTCCTTTCTAAATCTATACACCTATGTTTTACTCCAAGAACTTCGCTCAGTTTCTCGCCATAATTTTCGGATGAAAATAAAACATCTATAGGTGCATCTAAGGATTGTAATATGGAACTTCTCCAAATATCCCAAAAATGAATATCTTCTTCTGGGAACTGTGGATTTTCATCTTGGATCCATTTGATTTCTATATTTTCATTTTTAACTAAGTCCTTTAACCATAAATACCTTAATTCGCCTGGTATCAATTCTGATCTCAAACTAGAGATGGCAACCGTTAGGCGATTGCATAATTTTTTACTTTCATTTATTAAATGTAGGTGTCCTTTATGCGGCGGATAAAATTTTCCTAATATAAATCCATGGTTGAATCTCATATAGTCTCTAACTCATTTATAAAGACTGGAAGTTTTGTTCCATCATTTGGTAAATCAAAATTTAATAAAATTTCGGCATCAAATCCTAACAATTCATAGAATTTATTCTTTAACTCTTGAATATGTAAGGTGTTAAACGGAACCATGATAGATAAATTGATCTGATAATGCTTTTTTTTCTTTTGAATGAATTGGTGACGTAAAATATTGGATTCCATCCGGAGAATTCGAGAGACATCGACTGGATTGATTTTATTGCCCAGAGTATCAGTAAATGAAATTGGCTTTCTACCTTGTAATAATTTTAATTTTGGAGATTTTTCTCCGCAATCACAAGCACCAAATTTTAAATTTCCCCAATCCCCAGTTTTATAACGAAGTAAGGGTAAATATGGATTTCTTCCACCTGTGATGGTTATCTCGCCGAAATCGGAATTCTCGCCTTCAGTATCAATGAGTTCTATAAAAATATCATGAGGTAATATATGCATCCATTCTGGATTCTTTGGACATGAATAGGCGATCGGCCCAGTTTCGTTTAACGAATAGAAGTTGATAACTGAGCATTTGAAAAAATTTTCCAATGCTGATCGCAGTGCTGGTGTTAATTCAAGAGCCGTAGAATGAATCGCTTTTGGTTTAAAATTTATTTTCATGCGCAAAGCTTCTTCAAAAGAATACGGATCACCAGAAAGAAAGATAGGTGATTGTTCATTTATGAAATTATTTATGTCAGAAGTAGACTTCCATTCAGAGGCTTTCAAATTTATTTTAGCAAACTTGGCACCTTCGGCTAGCGAGTGACAAGTTCCATATACAATTGTTTGATTTTGATAACACAATTGGATTCCTGTTGTGGTTTTAAAATTATGAACCGTAGATACTCCATGTGCATTGAGGGAATATTCAATAAATGGCACATAACATCCTATAGACTTAGGGTGGTTTGGTGCTAATATGGGAGTGCCTGTGGTTCCAGATGTTGGATTTACTATGAGTCGGTTCAGGCTATCCTTTGTGGGAAGAATTTCAGTGATTTTAAATTGTAAATCTTCCCTTGTCATAAAAGGAATTTTTGAAAACTCTTTTGGTAAAGAAATATCCTTCAGTCGATCATAAAAATATGCGGAATAAAACCGAAGTGATCTGATAAAATTAATTATAAATTCATTTGGATGATGGGTATGAAACGATCTCTTTGCATACAGTTCCTCTTCGTAATTTTTTACAAATGTATAATCGCTAGCTGTGATTCGATCCCCAATGACCGTATTCCATTTTGGTGCAAATTCAGAAAGAATGGTTTTTGAAAGCGAATCAAACCATTCCGCTTTCATGAGTGGGGTATTTTTAAAATAAGGAGCCGGGTCCACTTTATTCTCTATTGTATTTTGATGCGGCTTCTTCTTCCTCAGCCTGTTTGATTTTTCTAAGTAATTCTTGTGCGCGTTCCTGGGCTTTTTTAGATTCTTCTAATATTCGAATACGTTCTAAAGTATCTATGGATCTAAGTCTATCTTTGAAATATTTTTCTGTTTCGTTGGCTGGAAGTAAATCTAATCCGTTTAACAGTGATCGCACTAATTCTTCTGATCTTTCACCATCGCTAATCCATTCTGTATAGGGACTTACATTGGTTGCAAGAATTGGTAATTTATCTTTAAGATAGGCTATCAATTTTTCAACGTCTATATTCTCTTCTTTCCAATTTGGATCGGCAAAGAAATAACATAACACTAAATGAAGTCCAAGCAAATTTGGTTGTTTTTTAACTTTATCCCATTCAATGACATTCAAAATGTTATAAAACTTGATTTGGTTTTTGGTTCGAATCAATACATCATTCCATAAACTTTGAGCAGAGATCGTATTCAAATCAACCTGATACACTGGGAAGTCGTTAACGCGTTTGATGTAGTGTCTGATTTCTTTCATAAGTTTTTTTAACAAAGTTTCTACTGAATTCCACAAGTTCTTCCCAGTTTGAAATGCGAAAGATATTCCAACCTGATTCATTCATTTCTTGAATTTCTTTATGATACGTCGGCGAATATAAATTTAAAACCATTGATCCACCTCCACCGGCATTCTCTAACATTGATTTTACGAAACTTCGAGTTTCGACAGGATATTTTTGATTGTACATAGTATCAATGCCTTCATCAGATATGATCAGTATATGTGTTTTTCTTTTCGTTGGAGTTGTATTAGCATATGCTTTTTTCAAAAGGTCCAAAGGAAAACAAGTGGCACCGCCAATATATCCAGTTAAAATTTCTAAAATGGACTTTTCATTTTTAGTAAAGGCATCAGTCGTAAAATATTCATTTTCTCCTGACCATAAGGTAACCCGAACATTTGATCCAACACGTAAGGCTGATAAAGCAATGATGGTTCCCGCAAGTGTAAGATAAGATAATTCGGTTTGTGGATTCGGCATAGAACCCGAGCAGTCAACAAAGAGATCCAAATCTATAGGGTTTGATTCTATTTCGAAAGAAGGCATTTCACCGTAAAAATTTTCTACTGTCGTATAACCAGGAATTACGGCAGGTCCCTTTAGCAGGGATTCAAACCAATTTATATTTTCAATGGGGGAGCCAATGTCCCATAAATCAGTTCCCTCTAATATTTTTTCAGGTGCGCCAGGTGTGATTAGGCTTGGATATGTAACGAGATAGGGAAGTGCGCGTTCTTTATAATATTTATATGCCATTTCGGAAATACTTGCCTTTATGCCAAGAGCCTCTCCGATAGCAGAATATTGAGCAGGTGTTATGTTTTGATTTGGCTTTAAGTTGGAATCTTTTTTCTCTGATGTTTTATCCCTTCCTAGGGATGCATCTAATCCTTCATTTAACACGGATTCTATATCTACATTGGTAATCCCACTTGGAATTTCACTACCGCGACCTATATCTTTCGTATCATGAAAAATATTCATCGGCGAAACAGATGAATTAGTTTGATTTCCGATAAAATAGGGAAAACAAATGTTTCCAAAATCGAAAGCCCCTATGATCCAGTCGTTTGAATAATTCCGAACTATACGATTTACCAAAATGGCATCAGACATGATGTTAGATTCTAATTTCCCACTCGTGAGTGTATCTTCTGGCAATGCCCACAAAATTTCGTAAGTCCGCATATAAAAATTCCAAAAAGGATCATTTTGTTTGCCAATCTTTTGGTAAACTTCTTCCATACGCAAGTTATGTTGTCTTTTAAGTTTATCATTGATAAATAGGTCTTCATAAATGTTGACAATCATAGGAGCCAAATGTTCGTACCTTGGCATCGCAGTGCGAATTAAATAAATTAATTTTCCATGATCTGCTAAATCGCCCGGACAATAAACATGATGACCAATCTCATGCCCCATGATTTCTAAAGGATAATCTTCTAAGTTGTATTTTTGTATTTTGGGAACAGAAAGTATAATTTTATGATCAGCTAACCGAATTGCAGCGAAACTTCCAAAATCGCCTTCTTCTTTTTCATCTTTTGCTGTGACTAAAAATTTTGGATCGGATAATTTTACAAAATCACTCCAAAGGGATAAGGATTCTTCCCATTTCGCCTGCCACTGTTCAACGACATTCATTTTTTTGCAGCTCTATAGAAAAGATAAACTGAATAGGATTCGTTTAAAGTGATAAGTGCAAAATTTTCCGTTTCAATAACGGAAGTGATTTGATTTTCATTAAAAAATTTGATAATGATATTTTTCCAAAATGGGGTGGAAAGTTTTCCTAGCTTGCTTTTTAAATTTAAACCTACAGGATGAACCGTGGATCCAAATAAATCAAAATGAATTTGGTAGGATTCAGTTCCCACAATTGCGTAAAAATTATTTTCAAATTCATTTAACAAAGGTTGGATTTTAAATTCACCACCGAGTAATGGATGAGATGATATTATTTTATATTTAATATCTATTTCCTGTTTAATATCTTTGATACCAAAAGGATTTTTTGTGAGTGTTTGATGAAATTCTTCTGGGGAATCATAAAATGATTTTGAGAATTCTATTTGAATGGGTTTTGGTAATTTTTTATAAACATTTAAAGCTTCAATGCGGTATTCTGGATGACCATCCACCCAAATCAATGTAATCAAAGTTAGTTTAAAAATTTCTAATGTATCGATATGCTGTCTTAATAATAAAAGTTGGTTTAAGAATTTTTCTTCTGAAACTCCTTTTAATTTAGATGAAACATTTATCAAATAACTAATAGATAACAAAAAGTTCTCGGTGAGCGGTTTACTCATTGATTCTATCAATTTAAAAAAGAGGATTTCTTTTTGACCTTTAGGATCTCGGAGATATCCTTTTTGAATCAGTTTGATCAACATTTCAAAACTTTCTTGTACTTCCTCAAAAGATTTTGGTTCTGGAATGGATTTTCCTAGAGCCGTATAGTATGGAATTAAAAATTCACCAACTAATTCGGTTTGAAAATTAGAATGATTTTGTTTATAAAAAATTACAATTTGGTTTAATAGATTCTTTTCTTGTTTTAAGAATTCTTTCCAAACTGTTGGTATCATCCGTTTTCCTCTAACCAACGTTCGTAGTTTGTATATCTTTGGTGAAGGTATTTAAGTTTTAGAAGATCATCATATACATGACCGTAAATTTTTCTCTGTTTACTGATTGTCTCGACTTCTTTTTCTATTGCGACGATGCGTTCTTTTGTTTGGGAAAGACTTAAACCTTCGAGCCCGCCTTCAAAGAGTGAGGAAAGATTAGCGACTGGATCATTTTTGTCCAAGCCTAGTCGATCATATTCAGCACAAGAAAGTTCAAATAATTTTCGTATCCAGCTAACTTTATCACTTCGGTATACTGCATGACCAGAATCTTCAAAAAATGGAGAATCAGAATTTTGAACTAATTTATCATGTAATACAAAAGGTAAAACATGAGCTAAATCATCCAGTGTGACAGCCGTTAATCCCCTAAAATAAGCTAATGCCTTAGCATAATTCAAACAAGTAAAAATGGCTCTAACAGAAAGACCGTTTTTTGTTTGTGATCCTAAATCTTTTTTTTTGTCTTTGCCCTGGTCAAGAGCCGCAAGGCTCGAAAAATCCGCCATTGATAACTTGACTGTATCTTTAGTTTTGTATTCTATCTGTTCCCCGCCAGTTTCAAAAAATTCGAACTGAGCGGCAAAGAATTCCATACGCCGTCTAAGTGGTTCTGGAAATTCAATCATTCGAATTTGATCATTGATCTTTTGAATTTCTTCTTCAGAAAAAATAATTTCCTTTGGAACCATTGCTTCTGGTTTAAAATTTTCTTCCACTCGTTGTAATAATTCTTTTATAAAGCGTGTGTTGAAATGTAATGCCTTAACTACAATATCAATCCTATCTTTTAATGCTTCTATAACTTGGTATGTTCCGCCACCTGCATCATCGTTAGCTGTTAGATACCATGCGGCTTCAGGGCAATCAAAAACCTGATCATATAACTCGGCATAGTTGTCACCTAGAACAGTTAATAAGGCAGATTGTGTACGAGTAGGGATACGATTGTATTCATCTATGACTTTGACCCGCATCCCGAGCCATTTTCTCCAAGAGATTTTAATTTCATCCATACTTTTGGCATTCATCAAATCGGAAGGTAATGGGTTACCTAGTAAATCAGTGATCGTCATTTGAGGTTGACCGTGTTGTATGGCTCGTTTGATATCTTTTAAAGAATAACCTGCGATCACTCCCATAAGAATAGCTGATGCTGTTTTTCCCCGACCAGGTCCACCGACAAGTAAACATTTCCCTCGAACCACCAGTGTCAAAAGTGGTAACAAGACAAAACTAGAATAACTTTGATTAGATGGCAGAACAATTTTTGTTTTTAAATCACCGATGATAAATTGAACTGGAGATTTACCATTGTATTCGATGTCATAAAATGGATTTATGATAGCATTATTTATAATCCAGAAATAAGCCTTTCTGAGTTTTTCATCTAAGCCCAAGGTTTCATCCATAGATGAATGAATGGGAAGAGGTCCTTCTTCTAAAAGGCTTTCAATATCAAATTTTTTTGTTCCTTCTTTTTTTTGAGGAATGGTAGGTGATTGAGATACTTTTTTTGAAGAATTTTTTAATTCCATAGTATTCTTAGTTTATCCTTATTTCCGAAAAGCAATCGTTAGGTGAAATTGGTTTTGGTAAACTCATTTCCAATGTATAAATATAGATTCCATTGGGGTAAACGGATTCTTTTTTTAAAGGTTGTGTGTTAAGGATGGGTTTCGTGATATAAGTTTGATTTTTATCTTTTGAAACAAAAGTTTGGATGAAGGTGTCAATTGGTAGACGGAGTTCTTTATCCACATTGATTGCTTCTCTTAAAATCAATTTGGCAGTAAATTCAGGGATTGTACGTCCGTTACATGAAACCCATACTATTTCTTTTACTGGAAAGGGACTGAATTCATTTCCCGACCAAAAATGTGTGAGTTTGAGTTCGAGAAAAAAATCGGCTTGGCCTTCTTGTTTTTCTTTTCTTTCCCAAATCGTATTGGGATCAGAGTCTAACAGATTGGATAAATCTTTTCCATGGAACAAGGCACCGATTCGAAAAGGTGGGGAGTTATGATATGTTTCTATTTTTTGATTCGTTGAAGAAACCAAATGATAATTGCCAAGTATTATGGCCAATGTCCAAACAATGAGTGGGATAATTGTAGCGATCCGCATGAATTCTAAAAATATTGATTCTCTCCTAAAAAGTTCTACTTCTTTTTTCTTTCTGATTGGAAACTAGACATATGAAAATTGGCATACTCGGTGGCACAGGTTTAATCGGTAGTGAGCTTATCCCGTATTGGATTAAACGTGGTCACCAATTTAGAGTTTTTTCACGCAGAACAGAACTACCAAATGATTTAAAACAATTTTCAGAAATCGAACTGGTCACCACGACAATTCCCACTTCCCAACAATTGGAAGGACTAGATGCCATGATCAATTTAGTTGGTGAACCAATAGCGGGTGTTCGGTGGACAAATGAAAGAAAACATTTAATTCGTATTTCACGAATAGATTTTACTCGGGGTCTAGTTGCAAGGATCCGCGATTGTAAAAACCCACCAAAAGTTTTTTTGCAAGGATCCGCCGTAGGATATTACGGTATGTCTGCTTCAAGACATGCACCATATGATGAAACCCAAGTCCCTGGCTCGGATTTTTTAGCTTCCATTTGTGTAGATTGGGAAAAAGAAGTCGAGCCCCTCAAAGAAAAAGGCATCAGAGTCATAGTATTACGCACAGGCATCGTCCTATCACCAAAGGGTGGTGCCTTAGAAAAGATGATTCCTCCGTTTCAATTTGGTGTAGGTGGACCAATTGCCACAGGCGAACAAGGAATTAGTTGGATACATATCGGAGATTTTGTATCTTCCACCTTGTATTTGTTAACCAAGAGATCTGCCGAAGGATCTTATAATATTGTATCTCCAAATCCTTGCAGTAATTTTGAATTCTCTAAACAACTTGCACAAACACTTTTTCGCCCAGCCATTTTCAAAATCCCTGCGATCGCTATACAAGCATTATATGGAGAGGGAGCTCAAGTGATTACGGAAGGCCAATACATTGCACCTAAGAGACTTCTAGAAGAAGGTTATGAGTTTCAGTTTCAAAATCTCAGTGAAGCCTTACGAAATCTCTTGGGCAAATCCTGAAATCTTCTCGCCAAAACACTTCTGTGACAATTCATTGGAAGTAACCATTACTTTGGAGAGAGAAATGAAATTGAACAAACTCTTAATTTCTATATCTGTTGTTGCACTTGCACTCACTATGATTGCATGTGGCGGTGACAAACCTGCTGAAACTACTACAACTGAAACTGCACCTGCAGTTACTGTAGATCCTGAACTCGCTCGCGGCGAAGAAATCTTTTTACAAAATTGTGCATCTTGCCACGGTGAAAAAGGTGGTGGAGACGGTGCTGCTGCAGCTGCCCTCAACCCAAAACCTAGAAATTTCAAAGCTCCTTCTTCAGAATGGAAAAATGGAAACACCATTGCAGGTATTACAAAAACACTTAATGAAGGGATCAAAGGATCTCCTATGGTTGCTTACAAACACTTAGGAAATGATATTCCTGTTTTAGCAAAATACGTAGAACATCTCGGAAAAAATTAAATTTTCTTTCTATCCGATCTTACTCGTTTTTTTCGAGTGGGATCGGAAGCTGACTTTATGACCTCCCAATTAAAAAAAGCCGATCGAGTATCCTGTGACTGTGGCACTACACGTGATTCTGAAAATGCCAGAAAAGTAGTGAAATACTCTACTTGGGGAATGATTGCGATGGGATTGATTGGTATCTCTGCTTCACCAATTGATATATATTATGTATGTCGCACTTGCAAACAACCCTTTGGAAGACTTTCGAAAGAAGAAAGAAAAAGTAAGGGCTAATTTTGATTGACCCCTCTCTCTGAACGATTTCCCTGGAAGCAAATGATCGAGGAATTTAAAATTCGTCTTGGATTTGAAAATGGAGGAGCTCTTCCTGTGATTCATATTGCTGGTGAGATCACATCCGAAGCCGAAGATGAAATCGTACAGTCTTACGAATCGATTCCTACGGATAAAAAATCTCGTGTCATCTTGAATTTCACAGACACTTCTTATATCAATTCTGCGGGCATAGCTACTCTTATCAGTTTGATTACAAAATCATCTGAAAGTCATGGCAAAATCGAATTCGCAGGCCTAAACAATCATTTCCGTAAAGTTATGGATATTGTGGGACTCACTGACTTTGTTTTGATTCACGATTCTCTCGATTCTGCTATCACCCAATCTTAAATTCTTCTAGATTCTTAACTTCCCTTCCTGAGTATTGTGGTAGAGAGGTTTTCGAATGAACCAAGTGGATATCCACATCAAAGGTAAGGCATACCAGTTTCCCATTGTTATTGGAACAGATGGAAAAGAAGGAATCGATCTCACTGACTTTTATAGAAAAACGGGTTTAGTTACCATAGACCAAGGATTATTCAATACTGCCTTAGGATTATCAAAAGTATCAAGGCGAGATCCTGATAAAGGTGAGCTCACCTATCGCGGATATGACGTAATAGAGCTTGCACACCAATCTACATTTGTAGAAACATCTTACCTTTTAATTTATGGTGATCTTCCAAATAAAAAAGAGCTAAGTGATTTTTCTGGCCGCCTTTCAAAACATTCAATGATTCACGAAGATATGTTAAATTTATTTGATGGATTTCCTGGTGTTGCCAATCCACTTGCTGTACTCTCTGTTATGGTAACATCGCTCTCCAGTTATTACCAAGAAGATTACGAAGAAAAATTGGATATGGGCGTTGATCTCATTGCACGATTACTTGCAAAGATAAGGACCATCGCCGCATTTACTTATAAACATTCTGTTGGCCATCCTTTTGTTTATCCATTGGATAAAAATCCTTATTGTACAAATTTTTTACATATGATGCATTCAGTTCCCGCCAAACAGTATGATGTACCAGACGGCTTCGATAAATTATTAAATCAATTTTGGATTCTTCATGCCGACCACGAACAAAACGTATCCAATACCGCCGTACAGGTGGTAGGTTCTACAAAAGCAAATTTGTTTGCCTGTATTTCTGCTGGTATTATGGCACAATGGGGTGCGAGAGAAGGTGGTAGACCTACAGCCGCCATTGAATTGATAGAAGACATCATTCGATCAAAAACACCCGTTAAAGATTACTTCGAAAGATTTAAAACCGGCGAAGCCAAATTATCATCCAATGGATTTGGTCAAAAAGCGTACGATGTGGTGAGTCCTAGGGCAAAAGTAGCACGAGGTATCGTACAAGAATTCTACAAAAATAGAAAATTGGATGCGATAGAAGAAACAGCTTTAAAAATTGATGAACTTGTTTGGAATGATCAATATTTTATTGATAATCTTCTCTATCCAAATTTAGAATACTATTCGGGTTTGGCCTTCCATACTTTAGGGATTCCGAAGACTATGTTTTCGGTCATGCAAGTGATAGGACGATTGCCTGGTTGGCTTGCTCATTGGAAAGAACAAAGAAAAAAAGGTGATTTTAGTAAAGTAAGACCGAAGCAGATATACGTAGGCGAAAACCAACGTAAATACATTCCGATGCAAAGTCGTATTTAAATAAAACGAAAAGGAAGAGTATGGTATTATTCAAAAGGCTGATATCTACTCTTTCGTTTCTTTTTATCTTCTTATCTTGTGGTAAATTAGTTTTACCTCCTGAGGCCATTACTGGAAATTTAGATGCCTCCAATTATCTTAAAGATAAAGGGGCTGTTCTTTTATTGAAAGGGGATTGGATTTATTATCCCCGATTGATTGTATTCCCAAATGATGTTAGTCTTATCGAATCCATTGGAAATACAGAATACTTTCGTATACCGGGCGTTTGGTCAAAGCCGTTTTTAGAACGTGGATTTTTATCCGCCGATGGATTTGCCACATTTCGATTAAAACTGATTCATAATTTAAAAAACCAACCTCTCTCGTTTAAGGTTCCAGAAATGGAGACCGCCTACAATCTGTTTATTGATGGAAAACTTGTTTCAAAAAATGGAGTTGTATCGCCTATAGAAAATAATGCGAGACCTGGATATAGACCTGTCATCGTAGATTTTGTTCCCGAAAATAATGAATCAGAACTTTTATTACAAATTTCAAATTACCATCATAGAAAAGGTGGTCCTGCTCAAATCATTAGTGTAGGCAGAACAGAAATTATACATTCAAAATTTGAAAAAGAAATCCTTCAAGACATGCTCCTCGTCGGTAGCATTTTGTTTATGGGTGTTTATCATCTTTTTTTGTTTTTTAAGCGAAAAAAGGATCCTTATACTTATTGGTTTGCATTGGCATGTATTCTTATAAGTTCCCGGGTATTTATCACTGGAAATAAATATCTAACAATGTTTATACCCCAATTACAATTTGAAATTCATGTTAAATTAAGTTATCTTACCTTCTTTCTCGTTACGCCAGTTTTTTGTCGTTACATGTATTTAATGTTTCAGCCGTATTTCCCCAAGTTAGTTTATAAATTGATATTTAATCTTGGCATTGCAATGTCGACAATCGTAATACTAACTCGCACATCTTTTTATACTTATTTGATGTTACCATATCAAATATTTACTTTAACGTGCGCTATATTTTGTCTTATCATAGTCGTTCGTGCGATTCGTGGTGGCCACCCTGGTTCTGTTTTTTTTCTATCCAGTTTTCTGATCTTTTTTGCTACTTTTGTCAATGACGTGTTAGTGAATAATATTGTAATCATTGGTCCTTTACTCGCGCATTATGGAATATTTACGATGTTTTTCTTTCAATCAATTTCGATTGCTCGTAATTTTTCAAAAGGGTTTGTCGATGCGGAAAATTTAGCATTAGAACTATCCGACAGAAATTCAGATTTGGAAGGTGTTCGAAACGAACTCACAAATCTAAACGAAAAATTGGAAGAGAAGGTAAAAGATAAAACTATCGAATTACAAGGAAAATTAGATCAGATCAATAAAGACCTTCGCCTAGCAAAGAGTATAGTGAATGGTTTAATGACGGTTCCTCATTTAAATCCCCATTTAGAAATTCGGACATTGTTTCAGCCACTTGCAGATGTAGGTGGTGACATCTTTTTTATTAAAAAAATACAAGACGGATATGTTCGTGTGTTTCTTTGTGATGCGACTGGGCATGGATTACAAGCCGCATTATATACAATGATGATACAATCAGAATTTGAAAGATTGAATATGGTCGCTACAAAACCAAATGATCTTTTGTATTATCTAAACCAACATTTTTATGATAAAAATTCAGATTTACAAATTTATTTTCCTGCCATTGCTGTAGATTTTGATTTTTCTCAATCTATCATGCGTTTTGCGGCAGCAGGTATGCAAAATCAGGTTTTACAGAAAGCTGGTGGAGAAGTGATTCTGCTTGAAAATACAGGACCGATTATCGGGATTTTGGAACAATTTCGATTTGGTTTTCAAGAAGTGAAAATTGAAACAAACGATCGTGTATTCCTTTTTTCGGATGGAATATTTGAAGAACTCAATGAAATGGATGGTAGTGCCGCATTGCAAGAGTTAATGGAGCTTATAACAAAATCCCGGAATTTACCATTAGATGAAATTATCCAATTTATAAGCGAGGGATTGTTTACAAAGATGAACAAACATCAGTGGAAAGACGATGTCACCTTGATCGTGTTAGAAGTAGGATCCTACTTGCGATAAAATCCTTATTCTTTTCTTTACCAGTCTCCTGAAGATCCACCACCACCAGAGTCACCACCGCCACCACCCCAACTATCCGACGAAGACCATGAATCAGAAGAGGAAGAACCAAATCCACCACCAAAAAACCCACCCCCTGAACCACTGCCACCTGAGCGATTTTTTACCACAAATACCTTAATGATAAGTGCAATGATCACAATGATCGGTACCAAAAAACTAACAAGACCTTTGGCGAGAAATAATGCCAGAGCCATTTTCAATGCTGGAATACCAAGCACGATTAAGATAAAGCCAACGATACCTGGAATGAAAATTCCTAAGATAATAAATATAGGACCGAGAAAGGGACTCAATGGATTTTCATCTTTAAAAATCTGAGTTGTCGTTTGAACATCTGATTCATCGGCTTTGTATTCGCCTTGAATGGTTCCGATGATAGCATTTACTCCCTCTTCGACGCCTGCATTCATATCACCAGCTTTGAATTTGGGTCGGATCACTCTTTTAATAATATGTGATGATTGCAAATCGGTGAGGGCACCTTCTAAACCGTATCCCACCTCGATTCTCATTTTCCTTTCGTTAGGTGCAATGAGTAACAATACACCATTTCTTTTTGTCTTTTGACCCAACTTCCAAGTTTCAAAAACTTGCACAGCGACTTCTTCTATGCTCTCACCTTCCAACGATGGTATGGTCAATACTGCTATCTGATTTGAAGTTTGTTCTTCATGTGCTTTGAGTTTGGTTTCGATACTAACGATTGTTTGTTCGGAAAGAATATTTGCCGTATCTGTGACTCTTCTGGAAAGTTCAGGAACTGGAATAGACAAAAGTCCAGTAGTTAGCCCCGTGAGAGTGAAAAGTATAAAAGTTGTAAAAGTATTTCTCATAATCGATGTTTGTTCTTAAAGCTGAGTTCCACCATCACGGATTTCATCTGAGATTTCGTTTTTATCATCTTTTTTAATATGGATTCCATATTTTTCGAGTAAGGTGCCACAGAACAAAATGGAGGCGATGATACCTTCCTTTTTTTTACCTGATTTCATACCTTGGACTATGAGATTCACGGCCGTGTCCCAATCAGACTGCGGAACGATTTTTGATATCCCTAAATCAGGTAAAACACGGACGATTCTTTCGTAGAGAGAAATATAAATCAATATACCCGTTCTATCTTGGGTAAGAAATATTTCTTCATCTAGAAAAGCCTCTTTGGCTCTCAAATTGACGAAGAAGGATTTTGTTGAAAGTGGTATGATAAACCTTCGTATCATAGGTGAAAAATAAGGTATCAACAGTCCAATCATAGCACCTAACCAAACGTAAGTTACAGTGAGGGTTTTTGAATCCGACCAAGAATGGAATCCCAATGATTCCATTCCAATCAATATAAATCCACTGATGCCACCACCGATAAATGATCCATACCAAGAAAACTCTTTATAATGATGTGAGGCTTCTGCGAAAAAAGGAACGATTTCACCTGAGGTTTTTGATTCCGCATCTTTTACTGCTTGTTTGATTTCTGAGAGATCAGTTTGAGAAAAATATTTTGAAAGTATGCCCATGTCCGAAAGAGTGAACGACCTTTCATGTTAGGCAATCAAAAAAACTTTATACTTTGGTATCGATTACGATGACTATACTAATTAGAAAAAGATGCAAAATGCTAAAGAAAAAAAACTTTTTTGCGAGGATAGGTTCTTTGGATACTAAGAGTTTCAAGGCAAAAGCGATAATAAGAAAGGTCAATAGTATCGATGTGGAAAGGTAAATGATCCCCATGCGGTTGTCTGTAAAATAAAATCCGATCACAGTGGCCGAATAAGCGAGAGAATATAAAAAGATTTGGCGCACAGTTTTGTCAACACCGGAAACCACTGGCATCATAGGAATCCCTGCAAATTCATAGTCCTCTTTTAAAAAGATAGCGAGTGCCCAAAAATGCGCGGGAGTCCATAGAAAAATCATTAAAAATAAAATCCATGCAGGTAGAGGTAATTCATTCGCCGCGGCCGCATAACCAATTAAAGGTCCGATACAACCAGAGATTCCACCTATGACTATATTTTGTTCGGTTCTTGGTTTTAACCAAATAGTATATAAAAATACATAAAGCAAGAGGGCAGACCATGCGGCAAGTGCTGTCAGTAAATTTACAAAATAAAATAATATGCCAAAAGCAGCAAACATCGTAAATATACCAAGTATTAATGCTTGTTTGGGGGAAACTATGCCCGCAGGTATTGGTCTTTTTTTGGTTCTGTACATGACAGAATCTTTTTCCCATTCAATGTATTGATTTAGAATAAAGGATGCTGAACTCATGAGATAAGTTCCAAATAAAGTGATGAGTGTCAGAGCTAAAGACGGAGTCTCTAACATACCTAGATATAAACCAGGAAACACTGTTGCAAGAACGAGCACCGTTACTCTAGGTTTTGTTAGCTGGTTCCAAGTTTTAAACATGATTGATTTTACTTTTCAGTCCTGATTTTTCGAAAATGGTAAAAACTTGCGATATAACAAGCAAGTAAAGTGAGGACAGCATTGAGAGTATGAACACCTGTTAAAAGCTTTGGTAATTTATAAATTACATTAAAAGCACCGAGTAATATTTGAATAGAAATCAGATAACAACCAATTTTTAAAAAAGTCTTAACCTTCTCGTTCTTTAGTTCAAAAATCGCATAGGTGGTAGTTCCGAAAACTATGAGTGCCAATATATATCCAAATAATCTGTGTTCCATTTGAAACCGAATTGTTCCCACCATCTCAGGTAACCATGATCCGTAACAAGTAGGAAAATCAGGACAAGCAAGTCCTGCATAATTGGAACTCACTTTTCCCCCTAAAAATATTTGGTAAACAATAGATAGAATTAGAAACAAAAATAAAAACCTTGCTCTGGGTTTTGAATCGAAACTAGAATCGCCATTTTCTTTTGCCATAAGGGCTATCGTTAGACATGTGATTAAAAGTAATATCGCATTTAATAAATGAAGATTAACTGTTGTTGGGTGAAGTAACTTTGTGACGGTAAGTCCACCAAGTATGACTTGAGAAATTAGGAAAAGTAGGCTAATTACTCCAGGAACCAGCAATTGCTTGGAGGCTTCTTTGTCTTTATATATGATTATAAATCCACCCAGGATAAGTAATCCCAAGATCCCTGAATAATATCTATGTCCCACTTCCATAAAGATATGAAATGTCCATTCTGGCACGAATTTACCGTGGCAAAGTGGCCAATCCGGACATGCCAAACCAGAATCTGTTGCCCGAACGAGCGGGCCAAATATCATATTGAATAAAACTAAGCCTGTGAGAATAAAATAGATTCTTTGGATTTTCATCTTTTATCTGTTTCCACTAGAATTCTCGAGGTGAGCCCTGCGAAAATAATTTTAATCTAGACAAAGCTAAAAATTGTTGGAGATTTGGGAGGACTTATAACATAGACTAAAAAAAGAGAAGGGCGCATCATTATGTCAAAACAAGATCTATATATTAAAAGTGGATACTGGACTTTTTTAATCACTCTCGCATTCAATATCCTATTTTTTGCTTATATTTCTTTCGTTCATCCAGGAACTCCCGAAAACCCTGGCTTTGGCGATCCATCTGCACAAAGTAAATAGAAAATACTACTTACACCTTTACTGTGAAATTTAAATTTTCAAGATCGTGGCTATATTCGATTTTCTTAATATTCCCGATGGTAACTTTTGCTTATGACCCACATGAGAATTTAACCAAAGACAACAAACTTCCTAAAGATTTAAAGGAAATTGGATTTGCCGATGTTACAGGAAAAAAGGTAAATCTGGATATTGATTTTTTTGATGATCATGGAAATCCTGTAAACCTCAAAGATTTCGCTGTCAAAGGCAAACCAATCTTACTTTCGCCTGTTTATTTCAAATGTCCCACTCTTTGCAATTATCATATGAACGGTGTGATGAAAACATTAAAAGCACTCGATTGGACAGCCGGAAAAGAATTCATTTATATTGCCGTTTCCTTTAATCCAAATGAAACCAAAGAAGTTTCTCATCCTAAAAAACTGGCTTACTTAAAAGAGTATGGCAGGGCAGGCGCTGAGACTGGGTTTCATTTATTAACAGGTACAGACGAATCCATAGATTTGCTTTTAAAACAATTGGAATTTCGTTATCGTTGGGATGAACCTTCTAAGCAATACATCCACGCAAGCGGTATCTACGTATTAACCCCAGATGGATTTGTTTCTAGAATCTTTCAAGGCATACAATTTGGAGAAAGAGATTTACGTTTGGCCTTTATGGAAGCAAGTGAAGGCAAGATTGGAAGTTTTGTAGACCGCTTTGCTTTATTTTGCTTTCAATTTGATCCACGAAAAAATAAATATACGATATACGCATACAGAATAATGCAAATGGGCGCAGGGTTTACTCTCCTTGCACTTGCCTCGTTTTTATTTATTAACTGGCGAAAAAGTTCAAAGAATAACCATCAAGGAGTCTTGTAGATGTCTTGGATTACTAGCTACCCGGCGACCACATTTATGCCGATTCAGGCAACTGAAATCGCGAAAGAGGTAGATCTTCTCTACGCCTTTCTTATCATTTCGAGTTTAATTTCGTTTGTGATTTTAATTGGAGGAATGACATGGTTCCTCATTAAATTCAAACGAAACACAGCAGATCAAAAATCAGCCTATATCACTCACAACAACTTTGCTGAGTTTTTATGGTCATTTATCCCCTTAGTCATCATGATGGTGATTTTTTATTGGGGCATGGTGATTTTTGAAAAATTAAGAGTTCCCCCAACAGACATTGCTGCTGAGATTCATGTAACAGGCGAACAGTGGGCATGGACTTATAAATATGCCAATGGTAAAGAATTCTACAGCTCAGGAAACGATCCACTCATCGTACCCGCTGGAAAAGCCACCAAACTGATATTAACATCCAAAGATGTCATTCATAGTTTTTTTGTCCCTGCTTTCCGTGCGAAACAAGACGCTGTTCCTGGTCGTTACACGGAACTTTGGTTTGAACCAACTCATCCAGGCGAATTCATTGTTTTTTGCACTGAATATTGTGGCACAAAACACTCTGGTATGATGATAAAAATCAAAGCGATTCCATCTGAGGAATATGCTGCTTGGTATCATGCAGAGAAAAAAGGTGCGGATACGCCTGCTGACAAGGGCAAGGTGATCTTTGCACAAAGAGCCTGCGCTAGTTGTCATTCCATTGACGGTTCAAAAATTGTTGGTCCAACAATGAAAGGTCTTTATGGAAACAATCGTAAGTTCGCAGACGGATCAACTGCAAAGGCAGATGATAATTACCTTCGTGAATCCATCTTAGTTTCATCGGCAAAAATTGTAGAAGGTTTTCCACCAGCTATGCCATTATTTCAAGGTCAGTTAAATGACGAAGAAATAGAAAATTTAATCGAATATATCAAAACTATAAAATAGAGGAGAATTTGATGAGTTCAGCAAACACAAAAACTGCTCATGGTCATGCGACTCATGGCGACAACTACCTGAATCATACTCCGGGTATTTGGTCTTGGCTTACCACACGTGACCACAAACGAATAGGTCTTATGTATTTTGCAACAGTAGCCACTTTGTTCTTGATAGGTGGATTTTTTGCCTTGGGCATTCGTTTGCACCTGGCAAAATTTGGTTCTACCCCGCTGTTGGAACCAGATACTTATAATAAATTCATGACATTTCACGGTGCCATCATGGTATTTATGGTAATTATTCCAGGAATACCCGCGTTTTTAGGAAACTTTATCCTTCCCCTTCAACTAGGTGCTAAAGATGTAGCGTTCCCGCGATTGAATCTTTTTTCCTATTATATCTTTATTGCTGGTGCGGCATTAGCGGCTTCCTCAATGTATTTCAACCAAGTAGATACTGGCTGGACTTTTTATACCCCATATTCCACGGCGAAAACGGGAAATGGAGTTATCCTACTTGTGATGGGAGCCTTTACTATGGGCTTTTCCTCAATTTTAACTGGGCTAAACTTTATCGTAACGACTCACAAATTACGAGCACCTGGTATGACAATGGATCGAATTCCCTTAATGATTTGGGCACTTTACTCCACTTCTATCATCCAAATCCTTGCGACTCCTATCCTTGCGATTACTCTACTTTTACTTGCGATGGAAAAAACTTTAGGCATTGGAATTTTTGATCCAGATCTAGGCGGAGACCCAGTTCTTTTCCAACATTTCTTCTGGTTTTATTCTCACCCTGCGGTTTATATTATGATCCTTCCTGCGATGGGTGTGATTTCGGAACTTATCACTGCTTTCTCTAAGAAAACAATTTTCGGCTACCGAGCGATTGCTTATTCATCTGTAGCCATTGCCGCAGTATCGTTTCTTGTTTGGGGACACCACATGTTTGTTTCTGGACAATCTACTTTTGCGGGCATTCTATTTTCGGTAATCACGATGTTAGTGGGTGTTCCAACAGCGATCAAACTTTTCAATTGGATATCAACCATGTATCGTGGAACGGTTTCTTTTGAAGCACCCATGTTATTCGCCATAGGATTTATGTTCCTCTTTACTATCGGTGGTTTGACAGGCGTTATGCTAGCATCTACTGGTATGGATGTTCATTTTCATGACACTTACTTTGTTGTAGCTCACTTCCATTACGTAATGGTAGGTGGAACTCTAATGGCCCTTATGGGTGGTATTTATTATTGGTTCCCAAAGATGTTTGGACGTATGACATCTGACCTTGGTGGACGAATTTCTTGGGTATTGATTTTCACTGGATTTAATGTTACCTTTTTCCCACAATTCATACTCGGTGCGATGGGAATGCCAAGAAGATACTTTGATTACTTACCTGAATACACAAACTTAAATCAAATCTCCACAGTTGGATCTTGGTTGATCGGACTTGGTTTTTTAGTAGGTCTTGTGACAATCATTCACGGAATGATTGCTGGCGAAAAAGCATCTGCGAACCCTTGGGGTGCAAAAACGCTCGAATGGCAGACCGCTTCTCCTCCTCCTCATGAAAATTTTCTAGAAACACCAAAAGTTACTGCAGGCCCATATGACTTCCGTTAGTTCTACAAGTGAATTTCACCACGAGCACCATTTTAAGAGTGCTGAACATCAATATGCCTCTTCCAAACAAGGGATTTGGCTATTCCTTTGCACAGAGATACTTATGTTTGGTGGTCTATTCGTAGGTTACCTTATTTATCATTCTCTTTACCCTTCCGTTTTCAAAAATGGTTCGGAATCATTGAACAAGGTGTTCGGCGCAGTAAACACAGTCGTTTTACTTATCAGTTCATTTACTATGGCAGCTGCGATTAGTTACGTCCAAAGAGGACTGCACAAAATAGCGGCCATTATGTTAGCGTTAACGATTGCTTGTGCCAGTGTGTTCATGGTTATTAAATACTTTGAATATTCACACAAAATTCACGTAGGAACGATTCCTGGAAAATTTTCGCTCGTTGATCCGTCTTGTGCCGCTGGTGGAAAAAGAGATACTTGCGAAACAAAAATCGCAGCTTTATTAAAAGATCCAAAGGCGATGGAAGCAAATCATGTTTCACCGGAAGAAGCTGTAAAACTAAAAGCCATCATTTCCAGACCAAAATGGGAAATGTTCTACGGTTTTTATTTCGTAATGACAGGTCTTCACGGAGTCCACGTGGTTGCGGGAATTATTTTGATCTTCTGGATCTTTATCAAAACACTTAGAAGAAAAGTGGGACCAGAATACTATACAGTTGTCGAAGGTGTCGGTCTATTCTGGCACGTGGTCGACCTTGTGTGGATTTACCTCTTCCCTCTACTTTATTTGGTCGGTTAAAAGGAAAGTATTATGGAATACGTTATCAATTACGGACTTTATTTTATTGCCCTAGTGGCAGTGTTCACTCCCATTTTGGGATTTGGGATTTTTGCTCCCGGTATTGCGACTGCCACCATTGGTGGATTTATTTGGAACTGGGTTTCTCAATTCTTCCAAACAGACAGGTTCAACCAATTCAAAGAACAAAACAAAGACAATAAAGTCCTGAAGTTTGTTTTAGGTGAAGAAGATCATAAAGAAGACCATGCTTCTGCTTCGATGTGGGTGGAAGATGGTGACGGTGAAGAAGAAGAGGAACATGATCATCATGTGATTTCTATTTTTACTTACGCTGTCATTTTAGGAATCCTTTTTGTTGGAACCGTAATCACTGTGTTAGTTTCTTATGTGGACTTAGGGAAACTAAATATGGTCGTAGCTATGGCAGTTGCATCCGTTAAAGCATTTTTCGTATTAGCTTACTTTATGCACTTAAAGTATGATAACATGCTCAATCGTGTGATTTTCCTATCCGCTTTTGGATTTTTGGCTCTACTTTTTGCTTTTACAATGGGTGACATTGTTACACGAATTCTCCCAGAACTCGGGTTTGAAGGCGTAAAGTATTTCTAAAAATCAAAATTAAGTTAAAATCTATTAGGATTATGAACCCGCTTCAGTAAAAACTGAGCGGGTTTTTTATTGCAAATCGATGGATATTTTCTAAATTTTTCTATTTTCAGACAAAATTTTCCCACAAAATTCGTGTTTGTACTTGCATGGATGATTGGATGGTTCCAAATCGAAATGTGTCGGTGTTTCTTTGTTATACTTATCACATATAACAGATGAATGAAAGTACTCAAAGAATTGAAAATGGAAAATCAAAATCCGATTTACCTTTGAATGTAGTTTGGGAAGTGGATGAAGAATTCATAGGTATCAAGGAACGGAAGTTATATTGAAGATAACATCTAGTGCTCAAAGTTAGGATCTCATTGCTAATTTTCATCTTCGAGAGAAATTAACTCTTTATAATGGCAGTTTGGAAAATCCACTTGCAATCGGGTAAAAGATTAGGATTTTCAAAAGTTTTACCGATCTCGACTGTAGAACAAGCAATCAAAAGTTCGAAACCAGAGAGAACGGAAATAGGTAAGGATGGCGAATCCTATTATATCCTCCCGGAAGGACAAACTGAGGTCATTTCGGGTAAATAATAAAAAAACCATTCGTTTTTTGGACTTTTTGAACCGATCTTTTAAGAAAAGAGATTCTGAAAGTCCATGCAAAATATAGATTATTCACGTAGACTCCGCGGTAATTCAGGTTATTCCCCGAACCCGTCTGAATCATTTGAGTCTGGAAATTACCAGTCACCTGTCTTTGACAGAACCAACCAAAAACCAAAGTCTGCATTCATATTGCTGATTGGTGCAATTTTACTTTTTACATCTGGAATGGTCGTCGGCATCCAATTAAACCAAAAAGAAAAAGCATTTGAGACGAACCAAGAAAAATCATTTTCGAATCTTGGAAAAACCTCTCGCCTTGGTTCACAAAAATTCGAACCGCAAAATAGTCCTTTAGAAAGTTCTAATTCACAAACTACGAATAATAGTGGTTATTCTGCGAGTTCGGATGCATCACCTTTTCCTTCCACACTCAAGTTCCCTCCCAAAAGTGATCAAATTAATTATATGGTCCAAATCGGAAATTTTTCCCCAGAAGAAGCAGTTCAAGTCGGTAAACAATTGATACAAACAGAACCAAGCTTACAAGGAAGGATCTTTAGAACTTCAGCTGGCAAATTGTATGCTGGTTATTTCTACCGCATGGAAGATGCAAGAGAAGCCCTAGATAAAATAGCTACAAAGTTACCAAACGCAGGCGATGCGATGGTAAAAACAATTCGATTCTAAACTATTTTTCCCTATTGCCTTGACATTCGCAATTTTCTGGGTTATACTCTAGTTAAGAGTATTTACGGAAGTTATTATACTTAATTGGCTATAAAAAAATTAACTGAAAAAGGTACAGGGCCTAAATTCAAGGTGGGAGACTATGTAGTCTATCCCATCCATGGAGTAGGCGAAGTCACAGAAGTCGGCAAAAAGTTGATTCTGGGAAAGAAAATGGATTGTTACATCATGGAAATTCAAGGTTCCAAGATGAAGGTTTCCATCCCAGTAGGACGTGCGATTGATGTTGGCATCCGGTCGATTATTGATAAAAAAGAGATCAAAAAAGTTCTCACTCTCCTCAAAAAGGATGAAATCGATACGGAAGAAGATTGGAAGGTTCGCTATCAGAACAATATGAACAAGATCAAATCTGGTTCTATTTTTGAGGTAGCAGATGTTTGCCGAAATCTTTACAAACGTGCCTATGGCAAAGAACTCTCCATTATGGAGAGGAAGCTCTATGAGAGCGCATATAATTTAGTAAAGATGGAAATTGCACTTAGCAAAGGCGTTCCCCAGGAAGAAGCAGGAAACATCGTTTCCGACGTATTAGCGGCTTCTGTTCAGGGCCTTGCACCTCCGCCTCCTCCTAAAGAAGTTGATGATCTTGATCTAGAATAGATCTTCCGTAGTTACTCAAATTTTTGGCTAAAAAGGTTTGAGTCATGAAACACCTCCTTGCAGCCATCGGCTCGATTGTAGTCGGTTTGGCGTCATTTTTCTTTCTCTACTCGGAATCCCAGAATCTAATTCTTGCGCTTTCCCTGTCGGGTATTGTCCTTCTCTATGCGATATTTCTCGCATTTGGAGAAAAAAAACTTTTTCCAGAACTCAAAGCAGATGTAATCCTCCTTGGAGCACTTTTTGGTTTGTTGGGAATTGCGATCGCGGGTTATCCTGCTAGTTTACTTTCTGAATACGGATACCGAGCTTATGGGATCACTCTCATATTCTTATTTTTTGTGACAGGTGTGAAAACGGGAGTTAGCTTTGCTGTGCGCCCAGGTCTTGCCATTTTTGGTGGTGGGTCAGGTGCTCCGGGATCTGCATTTTCCTTACCTGGCATTGACACTCCAAATAGCCATATCAAAGAAAAAATTCTAGATACATCTGTCGTGATCGATGGACGGATTTTAGATATTGCAGATACGCATTTTTTGGATGGTCCTTTGATTTTACCAAACTTTGTGTTACGTGAAATCCAGTTAATCTCTGATTCCTCAGATCCTATCAAACGAGCCCGCGGGCGACGTGGTTTGGAAATGTTAAACAAACTCCAAAGAAAAGGTTCGATTGAAGTAAAAATTACTTATACAGATTATTCTGATACTCGTGAAGTCGATGCTAAGTTAGTAAAATTGGCACGTGATACGGGTGCGGCTGTAGTGACAAATGACTTTAACTTAAATAAGGTGGCTGAGTTACAAGGTGTTCGCGTATTAAATTTAAATAATTTAGCGAATGCATTGAAACCTGTCGTACTTCCTGGGGAAGAATTTCCTATTTCCGTCATCAAAGAAGGAAAGGATGAAAACCAAGGAATCGGTTATTTGGAAGATGGCACTATGGTAGTCATTGAAAACGGTGGGCATTTGGTAAGCAAAGAAGTACGAGTTGTCGTAACTTCTATCATCCAAACAGCTGCTGGAAAAATGATTTTTACAAAAGTACAAAACGGTAACAATAACTACAACAAATCGTAATGATTTTGATTTAGGGTATGTGCGTATGAAAAACCTCTTTCGTTTTTTATTTTCAAAGGAAGGATTCGTCGCCATACTCTGTTATACGAGCACGGCTGTTTTTGCACAGTTAGCATTTGCTCCATATTCTCTCTCCTATTTTGTTTGGTTGTCTCCATTAGGTCTTTTTTATATAGAAAAAAAATACCGTGGAGAATGGAAAAAACTTATCTATCACGGATTTGGATTTGCCATTCTTTTTTATACTATTTCCTTTCACTGGATTTATTATATGGTGACTGTGTTTGGTGGCTTTGATTGGTACTTGGCAGCCCCGATTTTTGGATTATCTGCTATATTTCTAAATTTAAAATTTCCTTTATTTTTATTAACATTTTCTTTTTTGGCAATTCGCGTTGGTAAATACTTTCCATGGCTTGCTAGTTTCTCTATATTATTCGCAGAATTTTTTACTCCCCAAGTGTTTCCTTGGTATTTTGGTAGTGTGGTTGCAGAAAATCCTATTCTTGCACAAAACGCTGAATATGCGAGTGCATATGGTTTAACGTTTCTATTATTTTTATTTTCCTACTTATTATTTCAGTTTCGAAATCCAAAAAGAATACAAATACTTATTCGTAGGTTCAAAAGAGTTAAATCGAATCACGAACGAAAAGTGAAGATCTATCGAAATCGAAAAGTTATGTTTGGAATTTCGAGTGTATTAGTAATATTTTTATTTTATTGGGTGAATGGATTTTATCTTTTTCAGAAATGGGATAGCGTCAAACCAATTGGGACTAAGGAAGTATTAATCGTTCAACCAAATGCCCCCTTAGAATTTCGAGATGGTCGTAGTGTGGCCGAAGAAATTAACAATTTGATGCTTCGTATTGATGACTTGACAACTCGCGGTGGCAAAGATCATAAACTTGATTTAATCGTCTTACCAGAATCAGGCGTTCCATTTTTTTCTACGCATAACCATGAAGCTACGAAATATGCAGGGGTATATTGGGAAAAATTTGAAACTTTCATGAAAGTTCTTGCTTTGCGTCACAAAGCTAATGTCTATTTTAACGAATTGGATATGGGTTTTGAAAATAGTTTTAAATCCAGATCAAATCTTGTAACTTATAATTCCTCTGCGCTTTTAAACCCGAATGGCGAAAGGCGAGGAAGTTACCAAAAAGTTTTTTTATTAATTTTTGGTGAGTATATGCCATTTGAATGGATGTATGCTTTGAGCGGCCAGACGGGAAAGTTCGCACCGGGAACTTCCTTAGAATTGATCAAATATTTTGATACAGACCATTCGAAACCTGATTCTGTGAGTCCACTGCATTGGAATGATTTAGAATATTTCAATCCCACATCGGTATCAGAATATTATTTATCTCACAAAACAGAAGAAAAGCAAAGCGGTACTTTTTTGCCTTTGATTTGTTATGAAGTGATCATTCCTGAATTTGTTAGGTTATTTCAAGGGGATCCAGATTTCATTGTCAATGTAACAAACGATAAGTGGTATGGTGATACCCTTGAATCATACCAACACCATACTTTGGGTAGGATGAGAGCTATTGAATTTCGTAAATGGCTAGTTCGATCCACAAATTCTGGCACATCCGTTTTTACTGATCATTTGGGAAGAAATATTAATAATGAATTTACTCCTTTAGAAAGTAGTGCGATTCTTCACGGAACAGTTGCTATTATTCCAGGCTATCAAACATTCTATCGTCGTTTTGGAAATTTGTTGCCTTGGAGTTTTTTAATTTTATCTGCGATCGTTTTTGGTATTTATGTTTGGAAATCTCGCTAAAATTATTTTTCAATATCGGTTAGCGATTGCCATTTATCTTTCGTTAGCATTCCACACTTCATTTTTAATTTATTCGTTTAATTCTTCGGACTCGATGTATCGAACTTTGTATTGCGGTCCTCCTTGGATTTATGAGACAGAGGAAGAATCTGAATCTGAACTGAGCTTTGAGTTTTCCAAATCAAAAGGAGACGGAGATTCTTTTGGAAAGGATAGTGAAGGAGAAGAGGGGAAAGAAGAAGGCCAAGGTGAAAAAGGAAAAACAGATGGTTTTGCCAAAGGAAAATACGAGGGCGGAACTTGGGATAAACTTGTAAAAGATTTAGAATCCACATCTGATTTAAGAAAAAATTTCAAAAATGATTTCGAAAATATATTTCCAAATTCGGGTGTTACTGATTCCTACATTCGTAGAAATCGCGAATATGAAGATATCATAGTTAAAGAAGTTTTTCCCACCTTACCAACAATTCGTGATCCATTCAAAGTTGATTTAGAAGAAGCAGAAGACAATTTAGCAGTTCATAAAGAAAGAAATCGGATCATAGAAGAATTTCGTAAAGGAGACGACGAGTCTCCACCTATCACAATGAAGTTATCTCTAGAAGGCGAAAGGCCACCAAGAAATCCCTTGCAGATGGGAAAACCTGACAGAAGTCAGTATCTTGATAAAACTTTAAAATATAAGAAAGAAAAACAACTAGAGGAATTTATTTCAAAATTTATGGGTTATGATCCAAACAAAGGGGATCTTTCTTCCTTTGTAAGAGATCTATATTATGAAAACTTACAAAGATTAGCCTATAATTTCAGTGGTGATCCAAGTTACTTTGTTATCGATTATTTTCAAGAAAATCTAAATAAGGAAGATTTTCTAAAACAAATGATGGCTTTGCTTTCTCAAAATTTGGGAACCAAAGTCGGTACTGAAATTTTATTCACTCTCGAGAATATTTACGATATTCAAGCAAGGGCTTTAAATGAATATTTCAAAAGTTTGGCATTACTCAATGCGGCGACCGATGAACAGAAAAAAACGATTCGATATGAGACGATTCGTCGTGTTGTTGAAAAATATAAACCCATTTTAAAACAAAAACAAATTCGAAATGCAAAAGATGTAGAGCGCGCGTATGCCACCAAACGTTTGCAAATGATGGATACATTGATCGCGAATACTCCTGGCGGGTATAGACTTAGTGATGCTTACTTTGAAAAAGGGAGAATCCTTTGGGAATCTGGAATGTATCGAGGTGATGAAAAATTGCTCAATGAGGCTATTGCCGAATGGTCAAAAATTAAATCTTTGAAAAAAGATGATGGTGAATTTCTGGCGAGTAAGACCTATGATTCACTCTTGATTGCGATGTTAGATGGGGGACTTCGAGATTCTTTTGGTAATCTTTCACCCATCGCTAAGGAAAGAATTGATATGGTGATTCGGTATCGGTTGTCGGAAATTTTAGAAAAGAAAAAACTAAGAGAAGATAAACTTCTTTGGCCTAAAGTAATTAAGGGAAACTAGGGGCCGACTTGATCAGTCCTTCCGTCATTTATTTTTTTTTACAAAAACCAACTTATAACTGTTATTTCGTTGCATATGAACATGGAAATATAAATTTATGACTAACTATTTGGCAAATAATCCAAATATTGCAAAGGAACAAAAAATGATAAAAAAAATAAAGATAAGTGTCTTTACCTTAGTATTAATTTCCGCTTTATTTAACTGCTCTGGCAGTGGCACTATCACGCAAGTAAAAGCGAATACTCTAAAACCAACGAATACCGAAAACCTTCAGGTTTTTTTAATCTCAACAAAATTGGCTGGCTCATCTGAAACGCAAACAGCTTTGAATTTATTTGAATCTAAACTTTTTGAAAAACTCAGAACAGCAGTTAAGACAAAATTTTTCAAATCTGATGAAAAATGTAGCCCTGCTTGTAAATATAACATTGAAATCGAATTTACTAAAATCGTTGAAGTTAGCGCATTCAATAGACAGGCAATTGGTGCCATGGCTGGAAGAGCAAAATTAGAAGGTGTTGGTAGAATTATTGAAATCAAATCGAAAGCAGTGGTCGCAGAATTCAATCTTGAAGAAGTTTCATCTGGCGGTTCTGCTTTTGCTGGTACAACGAGAGATGTTGGGGATGCTGCTGGAACTAGAGTCGCAACATACATTTTGCAAGAATTAGGTGAACAATAGACTTTTAATTGAGAATTTGTCTTAACATTTTCAATAGACTTTATTCGTATTCACAAATCGAATAGAGTCTTCTATTGATCTATTGCAAATTGAAAAAGTAGTTAATTATTTAAGAAATTGGCTATGGAATTTAAAACTCATTCAGACTTTTAAATTTTCCATACCATTGTCGTGAAATTCTGTTGCCCAAGTATCATGGAAAGGAGTTTCCTTTTCGATGCGTTCTTCGATTGCCATTTCAGAAATCGCGGATTCCCCAAAGTGGCGAATAAAATCTCTATGAGCGAGTCTTTCGATTAATGACTGCCAAAACACTTCATCTTCATAATCTTCTAAAATATCGACGAGTCCGCTTTCTTCTTCGAATTCACGAGTTAAGTAAGGTTCACCATTGTTTTGATCAATCTGAACAATATTGCCAAGGCCTGCCGCCTCGGCATGATTAAATATATGCCTAACAACTTCTGCGTATCTGGAATCATTATCTGAATCTTCTTCGGCTCTTTCTTTGGCCTGTAAAGTGGAAATAACCCAATCCCCCATGTAGACTAGTTTTAGCAGAGTTTCGTATTGCTCAAGGGATAGTTCAAGATTCATTTATAGATCAGGATTAAGGGCTAGGTTGTAATGAAAAGAGATTTTTAGAATGAATTTTTGAGAAAAGATCTTAAAAACATCAATCCTCTAACAAGATTTCTTTATTTCTGAGGGGTCTATATTTGTCCCGTACTATAGCAGTTATATCGTCGATCGCAAGTAGAACTTCTTGGCTACTCGCATTGTTTTCATTTGGTAAATAAAAGAAGCCAATTAAACGAATATTTGAGCCTTGCAAAAAAATGCGGTCATTCTGATCAAAAGCTCGCGCAAATGGTACAACACAATTTTTCCACCCCCGATAATTTAGGGAAGTAACCGCCAATTGTCTAGTTTCATAGTCCTGGTTTTCTACAATCAATGTTAGGTTTCCAATAGATTGGGAAGAATAAATGGGAATGCGAATTTCTTTTACAAATCCCTGTAATTTGATAGGGTTTGGAAAATAAACTGCGAAAGGGAAATTTGCCTGTTTTGGCACTCTCAGGACCAATGCTTGTTTGGATGCGGGGATTGGTGCCGTGAAATTTTTGGAAAGGGATAAATCAGGCAGAGGTGTATCCTTTTCTAATTTCGTATGAACGTTCGCTTTTGAAAAGGTAACCTCTTCAAAATTTTCTAAGGAGATCTCTTTCCAAACAATCACCTCCGCTCGCAGAAAGTGGATTTGAATGAGAAAAATGCTCAGGAAAGTAATGTTTCTAAGTGCAATCAAGTTGACAATAAATCCTTACAGAGAGGATATATATGTTTTATCGGTAAAAAGGAGAATCTAAATAATGCAGGCGCACAAATATACTTTGGCCATTTTAACACTATTATTAGTTGGCCAACTTTCAGCACAATCGGCTGAACCAGAAGCGAATACATCTACGAATGACTCGGCAGTGAAGAAGACGGAAGCGACATCTGACGGCATCAAAACAAATGTAGATAAAGGGGAAGAGGTTGTTAAAGACCTTCTTGGGAATAAAAAAGAATCTGGAACTGTTGCTACTGCAAATAAAGAAACTCTTTTCATTACAAGTAAGACTGCTTTTACATTAGAAGCAAAAGATGATTCTTCATCAATTGACTATATCGAATGGAAACCAAAAAATGGTGAGTTCAGAAGATTCACTCAACCTATCCGTTTATCAGAAGAAGGTGCTACTGAAATCCATTATCGTTCTGTAGACAAAGCTGGAAACGCAGAGACACCAAAAGTTCTTGTCATCTTTGTAGATAATTCTGCACCTCACGTATCTTTGGTTCCTTCTGAACAATTTTTTGTGTTAGATGGAGTTCCTTATACTTCTAAAAACAATACTTATTCTATCGTAGCCGAAGACAAACAAACTGGTGTTGAAGTCATTCAATACAGCATCAACTCAGAAGCGGGAAAAAAATACGCAGAGCCCATCAAACTTGAAAAAGGTGGTTCTAATATCATTAAATATACTGCAACTGATAAATCAGGAAATTCTTCTCCAGAATCTTCACTTATCATTTCTGTAGACGATATGAAGCCGACTGTAGAAATCGTTCCTTCTTTACCATTAGTAGATATCAATGGAAAGGCTTTCGCAAAACGTGGAAATGTTTTTCATGTGAATGCTTATGACAAAGAATCTGGTGTTAAAAAAATACTAATCAAACTTGATGCAGAAGCAGAATTTAGACCTTACATTGAGGGACTTACGGTAGAAGCACAAGGTGAGCACGTTCTTCGCGCGATCGCAGTTGATAACGTTGGAAACCAATCTGATGTCGTAGAACTTAAGTTCAATGTTGATTTGACTCCTCCATCTTCTGTCATTCAAAAATCAGACAAAATGGCTGAGCCAACAAAAACTGAACCAGCTCCTGCAACGACTACCACTCCAGCAGAATAGTTTTATAAACATATAGGGAACCGAAACCATCGGTTCCTGACCTTTTTCGGAGAGGCACCTATGTTTCTCCGAATTTTATCTTTTTTTTATTCCCAACCATGTTTAGTCTGTTCCAAAATTGATACCCACTCACATCGATTTGGTGTTTGTCTTCCTTGTATTAGGAAACAAAGAAAAGTTCAAAAAGAAAAAACCATGGACAATGTTTGCGAAATTTGTTCGCAGATAATGACGGCAGAGGCGGAAAAATGTGAGTATTGTTCCTCACGTTTTGTTTTCTTTTCGCAAGTTGTGTCTTTGCGCATCCGTTTGAGTTGGGAGCGAAAATTGCTACAACTTTGCAAATTTCAAAATGAACGGATTCTATCTACGTACTTTGCCTTAGATTTCGCAAAAAAAATTCATGAATTCAAAAATCAGCCAGATATAATTTTTCTCCTTCCCTCCAAGGATTTAAAAATTGGGCGAGATTACCATCCAGCAGATGCAATTCTAAGACGACTCTGCAAAAAATGGAACATAAAGCAGATGAATGGGATCAAAAAGGTCTCACAAGAGAAACAATCAGGCAAAAGTTACTTCGAAAGATTCCAACATGCAAAAAAGGCGTTCCAATTGATAAAAAAGGATAGAACCTGGAACGGACTTCATATCTTGATCATAGATGATATCTTTACAACAGGCGCATCTTTAAATGAAGTCGCACGGATGCTTCTGGGCGCTGGGGCGGAGCGCGTATCTTGTATGGTATTATTAAGTAATGAAGGTGATTGAATCGAATGGAAGTTCAGATCAAAAATGATATTAGAATCGTGAAGTTTTCAGGTGCGATTTTAAAAGTCGATTCTGATGAGATAGAGAAGGAACTCTCTAAACTGACACAATCTTCAGTTAAAAAAATTATCCTCGACCTAACAAAGGTTCATCATATTTGTTCTACCGCCTTGGGCATATTTGTTGCCACCAAGCGTAAGTTAAAACCGATGAGTGGTGATATTAAAGTCATAGTTGTCGATGAAGATCTGATTCAATTATTCGAAATAACTATGCTTGATAAAGTATTTGAAATTTTTCCTGATCTTTCCTCTGCGCTTGAAGGTTTTCAGTTGGATGCGGAAGATTTGTGATCCTTTTCGCAAATGACAAATACGATTGCCTTTGCCTCCAGTAGTTTACACAAACTAAAAGAAGTCCGATCACTACTTGAGCCTCTAGGTTTTTTAGTGATTTCTCCAAAGGAATTAGGAATTCAGTTCCAACCGGAAGAGACTGAACCTACCTTTGTAGGGAATTCCTTTATTAAATCCAGAGAATTACATCGTTTGACGGGACTCCCTTCATTTGCAGACGATTCGGGGATCTGCGTTGAGGCAATGGATGGTCGACCTGGTGTTTATTCTGCGCGATATGGAAAACCAGAATTTACAGATAAGGAACGGGCACTTCAACTTTTATGGGAACTAGGTAATAATAAGAATCGTAAGGCAAATTATACTTGTGTCATAACCTATGTTAGCGGAAGTATAGAGGAATCATTTGAAGGAATGGTTTTTGGAGAAATCGCAAAAGACTACGATGATTTGGGCTCTTATGGATTTGGTTATGATCCGATTTTCTATTATCCACCTTTTGGAAAAAGGTTTTCAGAAGTGAGTGAATCGGAAAAAAACAAAGTGTCCCATCGTGCGATCGCAATGAATCAATTTTTAATGTGGCTCAAAAAATAAAATTTTTCTTTGTTATTTTAAACTTCTTTATTTTGGTCAGGTCATCTCATGCAACAGCTGTTTGCGTGGGGCAGGAGTGTTCTTTTATCTCTGATCAATCCTTACTCTTAGCGAATTTAGTAGATCCTGTTCTTGGGCAAATTTATACAAAAGACTTTCTGAATGCAATGGCAGAGAGTGCCGTTTTGCAAAATATAAATTCTGCTATGATGGGTGGCACTTTCATTGAGAAAAATAGAATGAGTATGGGTTATTCTGTATCGCGAAGTAAAATCAAACCTAGAGAATTTTATTTTGAATCTACAGAATTAAGAGAATTACCAAAAGAGAGTTTGGCCGCTTCACCATCGCTAAGTTATGCTACAAATTTAGGGCACATTTTAGATAAAACAGGAAATTGGAGAAAGTGGAATGTGTTCATTCAATTTTTTCCATTTTATCTATCAGAGAATAATATACCTTTTTTGAAGATTAGAAATACAGATGTAGGAGGCCGTGTTGCAAATGGAAGTTTTAATGTAAGGTATTTTCCTTTTGCGGACTCATCACCAAACGAAACATTGATAAAACATGGATTTTCCATTGGTTTTGGAATGTATTATACAAATCAAAATATTTTGTTAAATTCCTATGATCGAAGACCTACTCAATTCCAAGTAGATGGTGATAGACGAAAATGGATCGGTATTAATGATTTAAAATATGATTCTAAAATTTATTCTTTAACAACAGATTTGCGGTATATGTTTACCATTTCGAATTTTGGAATATTCGGAGGATTAGGTGGTATGTACAATCATGGAGAAACTCTAATCAATGTAGAAAGAGTTGCTCTGATTTCTTCCTATCTGAATCGCGATGATTTTTTGACCACTCCTAGCGGTGTTCATATAGAACTTTCTTCGCGAATCAAAATCCGCGAAGCTAATTATTTTGGAATATTGGGTCTATCATACAAATGGAGAGACTATGGGGTCTCCGTTGAATATTTAAGAAATCAAAATACGGAATCTTTAAATTTAGGCCTTCATTATTATTTTTAAGCCGAAACGACAGGGCCACCAGCAAGTCGTTTGTAAAAATCCGCACCTTCTCTTTCCAGAAACTCTTCGTAAGTTCCTTTGAAGTCATTGATCCTTTCGGGAGTCACTTCCACAATACGCGTGCAAAGCGAAGAGATAAACTCTCTATCATGCGAAACGAGTAAGATTGTTCCTTCAAAAAGAGATAAAGCATAATTTAATGCTTCAATGGTTTCCAAATCCAAATGATTTGTCGGTTCATCAAGAACAATCACATTGTCCCCAGCAAGTATCATTTTACCGATGATCATTCTCGACTTCTCACCACCTGACAATACTTTTGTGGATTTGTTTGCCATATCTCCAGAAAATAACATCCTTCCTAAAATGGCTCGAATTTCCTGAACTTCTGTACCTTGTGGTGAATTTCTAAGTAACCATTCTATGAGTGTATCTGCATCTGGTTCAATTGCTTCTCTCTGGTCCTGAGGAAAATATGATGGTTCAACAGAATCTCCCCATTTCACTTCACCTGTATCAGGATTCAATTTTTTCATTAGCATTTTTAATAATGTCGTTTTTCCAACACCATTGGTTCCAACGATACCGACTTTTTCACCTTTTGAGATACTAATATTAAAATCTTTAATAACAGAAACATTGTCATAAGATTTGTTGATTTGAATAGCTTCAAAGACATCTTTACCTAGAACTCTTCTTGGTTTAAAACGAATGTAAGGTGCCACGCGCGATGATGGTTTGACATCAACCATTTCCGCTTTGATCTTATCGATCATTTTAGCACGAGAAGTAGCTTGTTTTGATTTACTGGCATTGGCAGAAAATCTGGAAACAAACTCCTGTAAGTCGTTAATTTTTTCTTTAGCTCGTTTGTTTTCGTTTTGAAGCTGTGTCTGTGTTTGTTCAGCGGCAATCATAAAGTCATCATAATTACCAGAAAAAATCCGAATCGTATTATAGTCTAAGTCTGCAATATGTGTGGATACAGAATTTATAAAATGCCTATCGTGAGAGATTACAATGACCACTCCCTCATAATCCAAAAGGAGTTCTTCTAACCAATGTATGGTTTTGATATCCAAATGGTTTGTTGGTTCATCCAGCAAAAGAACATCAGGTTTTAGAAAAAGAACTTGGGCAAGGAGGACTCTTAATTTAAAACCTCCTGTGAGAAAGTTCAATGGTTTTGAATGGATATTTGTGGGAATGGCGAGTCCTTCTAAGAGTTCACCTGCGATCGATTCTGCCTCATAGCCACCGAGGTCGGCAAAACGATCTTCAATTTCGGAAATGCGAATACCCTCTTCGTCTGTCATTTCGTCTTTTGCATAAATGGCATCACGTTCTTGCATCAATTCCCAAAGTTCAGGATTTCCGCGTAGGACAGTTCCGAGAACAGTCTCACTTTCGAATTCGTAATGGTCCTGTTTCAAATAACCAACTTTGATGTCCTTGTCAATAGCGACGGCACCAGCGGTCGGTTGGATGATTCCCGCTAAAACCTTCATAAAAGTCGATTTACCTGAGCCATTGGCCCCAATAAGCCCATACCGGCACCCAGGTTTGAATTTAATGGAGACGTTTTCAAAGAGTGGTTTTTTGCCAAAGGAGACGGTAATGCCGGTTGCAGAGATCATACAGTCAATTTTCTAAGGGAAACTCTCTTTTCAACCGACATTTCGTATGATATGGCACGGATTCTCATCATTCTACTCATGGTTTTCGGGGGAGGGCTCATTAGCTCCCAAAGCACGCAAAATGGTGTCCAAATATTGTTTGGTGAACTGATCAACACTGGCCATATGTTGAAGACAGACAAACAAATTTTCCGCCTTTCCCCTACGGTTTTGCAAGAAGAACTGGCACTATTGACTGGGAAAAACATACGTATGTTATGCGACGTAAGTGGGGAATCTTGTTCACCAATTCGTTATGAATTGACTCCCTTAGAAGCGAGTAAAACTCCCGATTGGACTTTAAAAAAAATCCCAAGGTATGTCACGGGTGGCAATTTTTCCTTTAACCCACAATCTACACCTGACGGAAAAATGTTGTTTTGGACAGCTCTCATTCGTGAAGGCAGTCGTTCTACCCAAAAGATTTGGGTATCCAAAAAAGACCAATACGGATTTTGGATGCCAGGAGAACAAGTCCAGGCACCATTAAACAATCGTTTGCCGTCGGCAGTCATCTCTGCTTTGCCTGGCGGTAATGAACTTTTTGTTTTTGGTAATTTTGGTGAAGATGAAATGTTAGATGGATTGAAAAAAGAAATGCTTTTACGTTCGCAGGAAGCATCAAGGGAAGCAACTAATCCAAAGGAATTTCATTTTAGATTGGGAAAATTAGAAAATGAATACCGCGAAAGAAGTGAAAAAATTCAAAATCGCGCTCCCCTTTATAAATCATATAAAAAAGAAACTGGATTTTCAAGTCCAAGTCCTATCAATTTTCCGAGTTTTTATAATTGGTATAGAAAAGCAGACAATCCTTACCAACAAGTGTTTGGTGGATCAGCTCTATCTTCCACTGGCAGAACCATAGTTTATTCGGCACAACAGAAAAAGAATTATGGTAAACTAGATTTATATGTTACCTTTCAATCCGAATCTGGTGTTTATGAAGAAGGCATTAATCTTGGTTCGACGGTGAATACTGGTGAAGAAGAGATGGCTCCCTTTCTCGCACCCGATGATAAAACTTTATATTTTTCTTCCTCTGGAAGGAAAGAAGGGATTTCTATATTCGTATCACGTAGGTTAAATGACCAGTGGAATTCTTGGACAGAGCCACAAGAATTGTCCCCAAACCTTCGTGGTGTAAACTTTTTTTCCATTCCTGCACAAGGAAATTGGGCTTACGTATCTCGCGAAGGTGAGCTGTATATGGCCTCCATTCCAAAATCTTTTTCACCGGAACCTGTTGTAGTGATCAAGGGAAAAGTTGTGGATGAAGATGGGAATCCTCTCGCGGCATCTGTGCTTTACGAATCTCTGACAAAGAAAAAAAGTCTAGGTTCTACAATTTCAGATCCCAATACAGGTGAATTTTCTATCATCCTTCCATATGAAGAAAATTATGGATTTTTTGGTGAAAAAGAAGGTTATTTGCCAGCATCACAAAATCTAAATTTGGTGGGGAAAGAAAAAGCAGAAGAAGAAAGAACTGTACTTTTGGTTTTACCTAAAATCAAAAAGGGCAGTGAAATGGTTCTCAACAATCTATTTTTTGCTTTTCGATCCATTGAGATTGCGAAAGAATCGGAAGGAGAGTTGGATCGCTTGGCCTCTCTTTTGAAAAAGAATCCTCGATTGAAAGTTGTTATCGAAGGTCATACGGATAATGTCGGTGGTGACATTGCCAATAAAAAACTTTCAGTGGAAAGAGCCGTGTCCGTTGCGAGTTATTTGAAAACAAAACATCAATTAGATGATATGAGAATTACGACAAAGGGAATAGGTCAAACGATGCCTGTATCTGATAATAAATCTGAAGAAGGTAGAGCTCGCAATCGTCGTGTTGTATTTAAGATTTTGGAAGACTAGATGATATGGTAGACCTTAAAAAAATTAACATTCCCAAGGTAAACGTTGATCCCAAAAAAATGCTGGGTGCGGCCGACGGCTTAGTTGATAAAATTCCGCCTCAAGTTGCCAGTTTACTTAAAAAAATCGCAGTTTCTTTGCTTGTCTTTTTTTTGCTTATGGCAATTTACTCTGGTTGGTCAAAGGGTTGGGAAAATGCAACTCCAGAAGGATTGCAATTAGCATCTGATACACGGTCTTTGTTTGTAACCGAAATCGAAAAAGAATACAATCGATCTAGAAAAGATGTTCATATGTCTGATCCAGAAGATTTCAAATATGAAAGCAATCATCGTATGCAATTCGAATTTGTAAGTGAACGAGAAAGTATTAATCCAAATCAAATGCCTGCGCCTGAAGAAGCAGATTTTTTAGGTAAAGAGAGAGATTTCCGAAATCGTAAAAATGAATCTACAACTCCACCTCTGGCTACTCCTTCAGGTGAAGGTCTCATATCTTCTCCCATTGATATAGAAGAGATTGGGTCGTGGCAAAATAGTAACACCTTGCAAGAATTAAATGAACCAAAGGAATTGGAACGCAAAGATATAAATCTCAAGCCAAAAGAAAAAAATGTATCACCTTCTCGCATGACAGAGATAGAAGAAAAAAATAATGCAGATGATGATCGATTTAATAAAATTATTTCTAAATTGTCAAAATTAGAAAAATTGGCCGAACAAAAAAAACAGAAAGAAAATAAATTACCATCCCAAGAACCCGATACCTTTACAAGTCCTCAAAAGAAAGTCAGAGAACTAGAACGTATCCCGCGTTAACGTATGAAATTTCGAATCATTTTTCTTTTAATTTTTGCGATCTTAAATCTTCCATTTTCAATCATTGCAGAAACTCCTCCTTCGAATGAGATTTATTTACCATTTCCAATTGAAAATTCAGAAACCAAACAATTAGAGATTTTGGACACCAATGGTTCTGAAAAAACAGCAAATCCAGAAAATTCCTTACAGCAAAATCCTAAGGTTACATCAAACAAAGATACTTCATCGATTGGTAAAGATGTAAATCCATTAGGCAAAGATCCTTTAAATGATAAACCTTCGAGCATTCAAAGCAATAAGCAAACTACTCAAAATGCAGAAAATAATAGTAAAAATTTATTAAATTCTAATACGCCAAAAGCAACAGAAACAAAGAAGAAGAAAAAAAGTAAGGGGGATGAAGTAGATCCAAGTGAACCCGCCTTTGTTCGAGGAAAATCTTTATTAACAAGGAATCAAAAAAAATCGGCAGAGACCGAGTTTACTGATTCGGCATCCAAAGAAGGAAATAAAACAAACTCCTCGCGAACAGAAAATGCCAACTTGTTTGGGTTAGATGGTCGCAATACGGAAGCTAGCGGGCTCGTTGAAAAAATCGAAGATCCTGATGCGAAAATAAAGGCACAATTTGAACTGGCTCGCTCTCTAGATCGAATGGGCCAACCTGAATCGGAAGAAAAAGCATACAGGGAATATTTGAAATTAATCTCCTCCTTCCCTGTGCATCCAGAATTAACGCCTAGGACACATTTGGCGATAGCTGTTTTATTGTTTCGCAGACAGGAATATCGCCCAGCTTTGCACCACCTTGTAAAATTGATGAAAGAATTTAAATCCGCTAAAGAATTTTCGCCTGCACATTATTATGCGGGTAGGATTTATGAAAGTGTTTGGAAAGATAGAGATCTAGAAAGAGCCAAAAATTATTATGATTTATATTTGAAAACTTCTGATGGTATTGAAATAACACCAGGGGATAATTTTAGAAAGGATGCTCTGGAGAGAAGGCGATTGATTGAGTCGCCTATGGGAATTTAGGCGATCGCTACATTGACTTCAACTCTACCAAACTTTGAATAAAGATTGATAGATAGAGTCGGTTTTTTGTTAAATTTTACTGATGTAGATTTTGATTCTTGGATATTGGGAGTTGTGATCTCTACCGATTGGCCAGAAGATGTAAAAATATTCATCGCATTACCCGTTGTCATGTTGGCAATTTCGCCGAGGATATCTTTGTATTCGTTTTGGACATCAGCGTCTGATAAACCAGGAACTAATTTTTTTGAAATTTTGTAAGCGGCATCAAAATTCATGCTATAAACAACTTCACCACTAAAAGATCCGACAACACCTATTATGATCGCAATTTCATGCGATGGCGTTGGAGAGTCTTTGATCCCAATTTTTCCCCGAATCAAATCTTGACCTAACACATCGCGAAACACGATGGTTGCGGCCTCGAGGAATGGATTGATAAAGTCGGCTTTGATTTGCATTATTCTAAAGACAGTGCCTTTTGTTTCTCGATGTTGTATTCTCCTGATAGTGACTTGTTTATTTCAAGAAAAAAGCCAAGCAATTGGTTTTGTTTCATAAAGTCGGTAGGTGAAAGTACTGGTTTTTGTGCGGCTACGGTTACTTTTGAAAAACTTAAGTCCCCGAATTCTACATAAATTTGTTTGTCGTTATCAGTGAAAGGTCCGAGAACCTTTTTTTTGCCAAAAGGATTGGCTGATAAGGCTTCCCAAAACTTGGGATCATTTGCCAAACGGAAAGTAGTTCCTTTGGGGGAACGTAAAGATTTTAATTCGGACAGGGGAGTCGCAGAAATTGATTCTATAGATTGAGCAGTTTCTTTGGCAATCGCTTCCAGAGCATTTTCACCCAGAACCAAACTTTCGATTTTCTTTTTCCAAACTTCTAATTCTTTTCTCTTTTTGTCAAATTTGAGTTTAGAAGTAAGAATGGATTTTCTTTCCTCAAAACTTGGGACTTTCCCATTGGCATCTTTGCTGAGATTGCCTTCCTTTTTCTCTTTTTCATATTCGGCAAGTAGTTCCACTTCGGGAATTTGGAGTTTGTTTTCGATTTGATTGAGTAGATTTACTTCGGTAAATGCTACCAGGCGAAAGGATACCTTTGCCGATTTTGCTTCTGACTCAATTAAGCCTTCCGCTGGAGAAGGTGTTAATTTTTGATCCAGAAAGCCTTGGAAAATGGAATAACCAGTTGCTGTATCAATGCGGTAGTTCATCGGAGTGGAACGGAGAATTTGTTGGTAAATTTGATCTACAGTCCTTGTATCTTCTTCACTGAATCCCGCTTGGGAAACCGATTCTTTATGAATCTGGCGAGCTTGGACGGAAAGGTCACGTTTGATACTGGTTTCTGAAATGCGGTATCCGATGGCCTTGGCAATATCATTGGCGATGAACAGTTCTTTCGTAGTTGAAAAGGCGCAAGATTGAATCATTTCCGGGTTGGAAGCCATTTCTTTCGAATATTGTGAGTAACGGTAATAACATTCTCTGCGTGCCGCATTGAAATAATCAATGGGAACGGCTCTACCAGCTATGCTTCCCGCCTTAGTAGATGAGGAGCCAGTGAGGGCACCCATAAAGCTTTGTTCCGCATCTCCTGGTAAAAAGGTGACGACAAGCATAGCAACGAGTATAAATAAAAACAAACCTACGACGGCTCTAGTGAGCTTTTCTTTCCAGGTAGTGGCTTCTTCTTCGAACATAAGGGAATGGTTTCCAATTCCCTATGGCTGTAAAGAAAAATAGTAATCAAGGGAATTGGCAAAAGGATAGATAATAAGAGGGGTATGTTATACGCGGCATTAGCAATGATTTTGGTTGGGGTACTTTGTTTCCTCTATGTATCCTTAAGTCCCAATTCAGCGAAACAAAACATTGGTTCCAAGCGTGTCGCAACAGATAGAAATCCCAATTTCCAAGGTTACGGTGCCAATTTCCGTCACCAACCTCAAAGTTCGGTAAACCCAGGCCTTGATGAAAGGATACGCAGAGACCGTGAAATTACAAATGTGAGTCCGTTTTTCTCGGAACCAAACAGACAGCAGGTGGCACCAATCATTCCCCCGCCTTCCGTGGTAGAAAAAACAAGTGTTTTGAAAGATAGCGAAGCGGGATTTAAAGAAATCCCTCAAGCAGAAGAACCAAAAATTCATGAATTTCAAATGGAAGGGACCTTGTATTTAGATCACTCAGGGAAAATTCCTTTTGGAGAAAAAGATCTCTCCATATCTGAAAGATCAGAAGAAGATCTTCGCAATTTTAAACGAGTCGGTTCTGCCAAATTAAAAGAAGAAGACGGCAAATTTGTATTTTATTCGGGTAATGCGAGTTATACGTATCAATCTTATGAACTGGATCAAATCGTTTTTTATGACCAAGGTGTAGCTTTTTTGTTAAAAGATACACGTTCGCCACGACCTGTTTATTTTACAAAAGGACTTGATGAATTAAAAGATTTTTTGTACCAAGCAACTAACGAAACTTAATTGCAAGTGGAGCCTGGCTCGTATGCACCATAAGCACGAGAGCCGGATGGCCTTATAGCGCCTGTTATATCTGTCGTCACGGCGTTTGTGCCAGTTCCAGTTTGGATCGAAGACGGAGTCGTACTACTCAAACAATACTTTTTATTTGATGAATCAAAAAACATTGGATTTACAGGGTCAAGATTGTTTGCACCTGCTGGTGTGGCCATAGGACTAGAACAGCCAACACCAGAAGCGAAAGTTCCCCCACTTGTGCTACACCAGAAAGTTTTGGGATTGGGAGCAGAATCTGTATCAAAATAATAAGCTGTGGGGCAATCCCATAATGCGTTACTATCGAAAGTTGCCGGTCCATAATTTACTGCCTCTTCTTTCACACAGTTCCTTGTTGTTGTTGCACCAGATTCTGTTACGATCAGATTGTGACTCATATTAATCGTGTTAGCGGCTCCAAAAACAATTCCATTGGTCTCTGATCCAGTACCACGTCCAATAATTGTATTATGAAAAAAATTTCCTGAGCCACCTGAGATTCGAATGGCATTACTTGGTCCACTTGTTTCACTCCCACCGATAATCAGATTGGAATAAAAAACATTTCCAAGATTAATGTCGACATTTGCATTGCCCGATGATGTGGAGTTACCACCTTCAAAACGATTGCGCTGAATGGGTATATTGGAAGACGGTGAACCCCACAATGAGAAAACTAAATTACCGCTCCCACCGCTTATATAATTTTCCGCAATACTCCCGCTATTTGATCCTGTAGCTCCAATGCGCATTCCTACAGAAATTCCAAAACCAGGATGTGAACTACCTGTATAAATCCGATTGCTTTGGACATTGATAAAGGAACTAATACCTGTGTTTATTTTTAAACCATAGGTATTGCCACTTGTTGAGGCCGATGAATCTCCTCCGTAAATCGTATTTGAAAGAATTTGTACATCCGCCGATGGGTTTGAACCTGTAATAAAAATCCCGATCGTCTCACAACCTCCCAAAATACATTTACCAGGATGGATCGTATTGCCATTCAGTGAAATAGTTGAAGCCAGAGCTGAAACATTCAATCGAATGCCTGTCGCAAAACAACCGTTACCAGAGCATGTTGTTCCACTGATAGAATTTTCAGAAATAGTCATACTTGGTGTGGTGACAGAACAAAAACCATCAATACCCGTAACTCCCGCCGTATTTCCTGAGCCATCACCGAGTGTGATCTTATTTTTAGTGATCAAACTTGCCGCAGCCGTAGTATTAAAAAAAATCCCACGCATGTTACATGCTGCCGTAGAGCAAGTGTTTAGTGTAATCGTGTTGGATAGAATATTTGAAAATGCTACGCCAGTCGATTGTAAGGCGATCCCAGAAAAGGAAGAGCCAGAAATATTTCCCGTATGTACAATGTGATTGTAATGTAATTCACCGCTATTTGTCGAATCTGAATAAATACCATATCCGTCTAAAGGACTTTGGATTTCGATTTTATTGTAAGTAAAATAAATACCCGAGCCAGTGATGGATGTGAAATGGGCGCCTGCTGAAAAACCTGTGCCGCCTGTCGGAGCTTTGATATAGAATCCATCCACAGTGGTTTTACTTTTATCTAAGGAACCAGTGATTAAAAAAGTAGAGATAGGAGATGTATTTGTGCCACCTGTTGAATCTCTGGAATCTGTCAATGTGGACGGTGCGTATGTGGAAAGACTTGGGTCTGCATTTCGATTTAAGAAAGTAGAATCGTAACTTCCATACAAAGAAATTTGATTTTGGATCGTAATGGATGAAGATGTGGAATAATTCCCGGAGGCAACTAACACATAGCATACCTTCCCAGAAGTGGTACATTCTGAAGATAAGGATGATATAGAATAGGGAATGGTAAGCAGGGGGCTTGTTTCTGTCAGACCATCATTTGAATTACTACCAGCGGAACTGACAAATCGAAAGTTATCAGCAAAACTATAACGAGCAATATAGGGTTCAATGGTTTTAAATCCATTATCAGCAGTGCAGTCAAGAGATAGATCTCGAAAGATACCGACAGACCATAGTGAGGTGGGTGTCAGTGTGAGTTTTGATGAAGTGTCTGACAATTTTTCATAACTTTTGGAAAAAGCATCATTCGCAATCCCTAAATTAAAAGTACAGAGATCAGCACTTACCACTTGGTCGAAAGTAAATTCCAAAGGGACAGTGCGTTTCAGCATTTTCCCGAAAGCATACCGAGGGGTGACTTTAATGGAGCCCGTAGGTAGAGCCCCTGAACGAAAACAAGAGTTTGAAAAAGTCGGAATTTTGAAGGTTTGAATGAAGACATTTGTTAGAAGATAATTCTTTGTGTTTGGATCACAAGCATTGGAAACTTCGGGAACGGAGCATTTTACTGCAGAAAATAAAAGGATCATTAGCAATAAATGATAAGGTAAATTATATATATAGTTTATGAAACGAATCATTGATATCACTTCCCTCGAACGATATCAAAAAAAATACATTTGTCAATAATTGTAATTAATAGTGATTTAAAATGTGACCATAAGCCCAAAATAAATCCCCTGCAATCGATCAAAATTTTCCTTACAAATTGGTTTTTCCCATTTGAACTCGTCAGATAACGAAATATTAGGTGATCCTAAGTTGTTTGAATTTGATGTCACTCTCAGTTCATTGAAATTTAGATAAGAAAATCTAGAAATGATTTGGTTAAAACCTAAAAATAATCTCATATTTGAATGAAATTGATATGAGAGCGAAGTATCAAATTCATAACCTCTAAAAACTCCTTCGGTGTCAGCATTGTTAAAGGCATATGTTAATTTATTTTCTATTAAATGGGGTTGTCTTTGGAAACGAGTGCCTTGGGTATAAAATATATCAAGAGTTAGATTCCAATATAAATCATAAGGCAAAGTGACTTCCGATTGAATTGAAAATTGTGGGCCGTAGGTAAAAAAGTATTCTTTGAAAGCACCTTGGCTTAAATAATTTCCATATAAGTAGCGGTTGATATTGCGAATGCCTCCCCCGAGAGATACTTTCCAGAGTGGATCAAGATAGAACATTTTATAAGCATTCCCTTCAAATTCTGATCGAGCCATAGGTGAAAGATAAAATCTGGACGCAGAGATTTGAGAAGGAGAATTCTCAAATAGCAATGTATTTGCATTTACGATTTCGATTTCAAAATACGAGACTTCGACTTTTAAAGCCTTAGCTAAATTTTCATACGTAAAAACAAAAGGGATAAGAACTTTTCCATTTTCCTTTAGTTCAGAACTTTTTCTGGATGGATATAAGGATTCATTTTTATCCGTGAGGGCCGTGTATTCATAAGGTATATAATGATAAGTCTGCCTTTTTAAGAGTAAGTGAAACAATGTCTCTTTGGCATCCTTTGCTTTGGAAATTTCCAGAGCGAAAGTATTTTGATAAAATATGAAAAATAAGATTAGGATTAGAAAATTTTTCATCATAGTTATATTTTTAGACTAGCTAACATAACTTGAAAAGTTTTTTTCAAATCAAGGTTTCCAATTCTATATGCACCATCCACCACCCCCGCCTTTTTTTCCGATTCCGGTTGTGGCCTTAACGATTTCCGTTTTTTCCTTACTTATTCTTTGGGTCAAGAGACCCAGGTTTTCATTTGATTTTTGGTTTTTGGCATTTCTATCAGCCCTAAGCTGTTTGCATCTCGGACATATTTTGGGTAAAAAGTTTGGTCCGAGTTATTTTGAATTTTTTCATATCTCTAAACTATTGTTAGGTCCATTATTCTATTTTTATTTGCGAGATTTGTTGGGGATTGGGTTTAAGCGAGCCTATGGAATTCACTTCATTCCATATGTGTTTGCTATCTTTGTATTTTGGTTTTTGTTATGGGCCGAATTTTCACATGGATTCGAATTTTTTGATTTTGAATCGCGTCGAAATTTTATGCTAGTATTAAGTATAGTATCTTTGATTTCACTAACATTTTACTCTATACGAAGTTATGTGGTGATCAAAGTGGCAGAGAAAGGGAATTCGAATCCCGTTTTTGAATCGATAGAGTTTAATTGGTTTATCTTTCTGATCATTTTAGTTTTGTTATTTGTTGCCTATCATAGTTTTTCCTTTTTCCTGTATGAACATTTTGCAAATCAGTATTCTATTCATTTGCCATCGATCAAAGGATTTGATGTTTTAATTTTCACTATAGGATTCGCACTCTTTGGAGTGAGACAAAGTTATTTACATTCTGCTTGGTTACTTGGGCAATCCCATATATCGCAGACCCCGGCGAAAAAAAAGAAGTATGAAAAATCCGGTTTGGAAATTGGAAAATTAACAAATTATATCCATGCTATATCAGATTTAATGGAAACAAAAAAACCATACTTGAATAGCGAATTTACTTTGGACCAATTGGCTGAACATTTAAAAATTCCCAGAGCCCATATCACACAAGCCTTGAATGAAGTGGCGGGAACGAATTTTTATAGTTATGTAAATGAATTTCGCATTAAAGAATTTATTCTCAATTTAGAGGCATTAGACATGGAAAAACCCAATTTTTTAAGCTTAGCCTACCAAGTTGGCTTTAATTCTAAATCGACTTTTAATGAAGCCTTCAAACGAATTACTGGCAGAACACCCTCTGTTTATATTTCCGAAAAAAACGAGAAAAAATAAGTCCCGCCCGATTGGTTCGGACGACAGTCTTTTCATTGTGGGTTAATATTTAGCTTGAAGAGTTTCAAAAATCGAATACAAAATCTTAGTTTAAGGGAATGAAAATTTAGGACAATTATATGATAAAAAAATCAATCGCCATATTACTTACTGCCACTTTGGTTTTAAGTTCATGTAAGGATGAAAAAGATGACAATAGCGAGCTTTTGGCTACATTGCTTTTGCTCTCATCATCTTCAGCATCTTCTTCATCTTGTAGCTCATCGACAACTACAGGAACCACTGTATCCAATTCAACTGCGACATTGAATACTGCGTCCGGTTGCGTAACAGGCGTTACAACTTGTATGGATTCTGCTTTACCAACTTGGATTAAAGACAATTTTAAATGTGCTACTGCCTATGTTTCTGGAAGTAGTTACGTTTTTAAATCTCAAAACGTGCCTAATACAAAGAGTTATTATTATACTTCGTATTCAGGACAAACACCTAACACTTCATTCTCATTGTATGAAGCCCTTCCATCAGGTAATACCAAAGCCGGATCAAATGTGGTGATAAGTCAAAAACTTGTTTATACAATTCCATCTTCACCTACGAAAGGCAGCGGTACAGATGGGACGCAAGCTGGTTTGGCGTCTATCGGTATCACAGTTAATGGTTTAGCCATTTTTAACAATGCGGCGGCTCCTCCGGATACCCTTGCTGCTGAAGCTAGTACATTTGATAATTACCAAGGTCACCCTCAAAACACAGGGGTTTATCATCACCATGCTGCAGTGCCTAAAGTATGCGACAGTGCAGCTAGTACAAGTAATACTGGCGCATGTAGTAACTCTGCGCTCATAGGGATCATTTTAGATGGTTATGCGATTTATGGCCAAAAATGTGATAATGGAACTGCAACTACATCGGACGACTTTACTCCTACGCTAGATGCATTACATGGTCACACAGCAGTCACTCAACATTTTAGCACAGCTACCTATCACTATCATTATACTAGCGACCCTACAGCTACTATCTATACTTTGATGGGTTCTTTTTTCTATGGAAACAAAGGTTCCGTATCCAATTAATCAAATTAAGATAATTTATTTTCTTCTGACGGCCACATTCATTGTGGCCTGTCATAAGCAAGAAATCAAGTCCACAGACGCTGGCATACAGATGTTAGCTGGAAGGCTGATCTATAACGGTAAATTGTTTACCGGCAGATACATTGAAGAAATTCCCGCTATGGAAATCAGACAGATTACAGAGTATAAGTATGGTTTAGAAAATGGCGAATCTATCATGAAAAATTTGCAAGGTCAAATTCTTGAAAAACGATACTATCAAGATGGTTTAAAAGTTGGGATCCATCGTTCTTGGTTTTTAAATGGCAATGACCGGGTGTATTCGGAATTTAAAGATGGGAAGTATGTAGGTGATAGGTGGGAGTGGTTTGAGAATGGTAAACCTGCAGTGTATTCTAAATTTGATCAAGAAGGAAGGATACTTGTTGAAAAAAAATGGAATCGTTATGGTAAAATTTATATGAACCAAGTTTTTGCAGAAGATGGTAGTTCTGTCGGACTCCCTGGCAGTAAAAATTGCAAACCGATCAAGAGTGTAGATGAGCCCATTCTTAAATAATAAAATCCAATTACTCTGGATAACTTTCATTTTATTTTTTATTTTCCTTTCTCAATGTTCTGAAAAAGAACCAAACTTTCCGAAAGAACTGACTTTCACATCTAGTCCCACTGCTGGCATACTTCCATTTTTTAAAGGCGAAAATATGGATCCTTACTGGAAGAAAGTGACAGATAAAGAACTTCCTTCTGATTTAAAAAGAATGCCAGAATTTTCATTCACAACGCATAACAGTACATCCTTTTCTCCGAGCGAATTGAAAGGTAAATATACTTTGGTTACTTTTTTTTATGCAAAATGCAATGGCATTTGTCCAATGATTACTGCTAACATGAAAAAGTTTTTGCCCAATTGGCAAAAGGATAATGATGTCCAATTAATTTCGATTTCTGTGAATCCAGAAGTTGATACTGTAAAAGAATTAATGAATTTTAGAAAGAATTACAAGATTAATGAAAACAAATGGACTCATTTAACTGGTGATAAATTGTCTACATATACAATTGCTAGAGAACAATTTGGTGCCGATGTCACAGAACTGAAAGGTGCCGCCAATTTAAATGATTTTGTACATACAGAAAATGTTTTCTTATTGGATCCCAATATGTACTTACGTGGAATTTATAGAGCTAAAGGTATGGGAGATTTAGAACGCCTACTTATAGAGCTAAAAACTTTGCGCCAAGAATTTATTAAAAATTCAGATTCTAAAATGTAATTCCACCTATCTATGGTTTGCTCGCATTTTTTTGAAGTTCTTTAAATATTTTTTCACCCAAAATATAATATCTTTTTCTATGCTTTTTGGAAATACGATTTCTTTGAATCTTTGAAATCAGCCTTTCCAATAGGATTAATTGGCCGATTTCAAAATTATCTTCTTCTGATTCAGTATCAGGCGGAAGACTTGATACATTCACACATATCCCTGAACCTATATCCATTAATCGTAAGTCTCGATTGTTTCTATAATTCGTAACCGCTGTGATTACCAAAGGATCTGAAATGATTTGAAAGGTGATGAGTAAAGATGCTTTTTCCTGGAGTGGAACAATGGTGCAAAGAAGATAGAATTCAAATTCGTAAATGTCTGCATCACACTCAAAAAAATCCACATATTCTGGAAAGAGTCCATAATTGATATCCAGAACTTGAACCATTTTGTAAAGTTTGCCCGATTCATCTTTCAATCTGATCGAGATATCACCGGACTCGATAATCTCAGCTAACGGTAGATCAGTGACATTACTTTTACGGATATTGTGAAGATTTTCTTTGATGATGGATTCAATAGACAAAACTTCAGGAGCCAAATTTGCGGCATTTGATTCCTTCAAATCTTTCGCATTGATTTCCAATTGAAATGTTCCATCTTGAGATGGGGTCGCAGAAAGGTCTAATGATTTAAAACTTACTTCACGAATGAATATTTCTGCTGTTAATTTTACCAATGTTGCTCTTCTTTTTGCGAGTTATGAAATACACTTTTTCGCAATTATTTTGTATCGGACTTTGATCTTAGCCCGATTTGAAAATATGCAATCATTTTCCTATAGTAAAATGAAATATCTGATTATAAAAATTTATAGATATTGATGATTATGTGAATCTCACAAATAGTTGCCATGAAAATGATTGAGACGATTAGGATAAGAACGAGGATTGTTTTTGTAAAATAAAATTTGAGTTGTTTGAATGTATAAATATAGAAAAATCACATGACTCTTGTTAGCTTACATTTTTTTTTGCGTCAGCGATTGCAGCGGAAATCCCTGCAGGATTGGAGCGTAAAGCGCGGTCGGTTTTGAAATTAATTTTTATTATGAAAGGAAGTCGAGACGCCCAAAGATTTCTCCAGGGCGTTTTAAAAATGATTCTAATTATTGGACGGGAGTAGAGGGGTCGATGCTTTTTACGCCCGTGATAAAGTATCCTGTTTCACCAAAACAACTTGTGGGCAAACCAATGTGTTCTTCGTATTCGAGGACAATGCGTTGGCCGATGGCTTTGTTGATTTTATCTGCGATGGCATCTTCTCGCACGGTAAAATAAAATTTTTCCGCAACAGTGCCTGGCATAGTGACGAGTGCGATTTCACCTTCCCAAGTTTTACATAACCAGCCTTTTTTTGATAGCTTTTGAACAAAACCTGCGCGGTCACCCACAGAATAACTCCAGTTAAGGACAACCCAGGTGTATCCAACAAGAACGAGAGCTAAGACAACTATAATTCCAAATAAACTTCCAATAAGTTTTGCCATTTGAGACTCCTATAAAAAAACATTTGATGCTGATTTGCAGATAAAGCCATATTCTAATTGAATTGTCAATCGGAAGTTAATTTTGAAAACTAATTTTGGAGAGTTTATGACTAAGAATGTTAAGTTAAATTCCTATTTGGAAAAGTTATCAATTTTTGGGGATGTAGTGGCTAAACCAATGTTTGGTGGGTATGGAATTTATTTTGAAGGTCTAATGTTTTCGTTATTTGCTTTTGATACTTTGTATTTTAAGGTCGACAAACAAACGATAGATGAATTTAAAAGTAAAAAGCAAAAACCTTTCGTTTATTTAGGAAAACCTGGCGCACCTGTGGAAATGAATTATTTTACTATCCCGAAGGCTGCTTGGAAAGAGGCATCGGATTTAAAAGTTTGGTTTGCTATGGCGACTCAAGCCTCGAAAAGAGCCGCCGCAAAAAAGAAACCTAAAAAAGTGATCAAAGTTTTGAAATGATTTGATGAATTAGAATGTGTGAATGTTATTTTCAATTATCTATCACAAAATTTATCACAAGGTTCAGACAATTTTAGGTTTTGCTAAAATAATAATTTGATCTAAATCCATTCTTGGTTTGCGAATTTATCTTTTTTTTTGACAAAACAATTGCTTATTTTTATAAGACATTCATTTCTAATAGCGATTATTAATAAATGCTTTTCATAATAGTATCCCATGCCCACCCACTTTAAACTTTATCTCAGCTATCTTGCCATCTTCATAACTTTTTATGCATTTATTCCTTACATTTTAAAGATTCACCAAAACAAAGTTAAACCACATTTATTTTCTTTCTGTTTTGTTTTAATAATACTAATATATATTAGGCGAATATCATTTTAAAATAAAATAGATATTATCTATTTTGGGTAGAATACCATTTTAATACCAACGATCACAGTAAAAATTCCAAAAAGTCTAGTTAACAATTCGGTTTCAATTTTAGCTGCAAAAAAAGCACCGAATGCACTTCCTAAAATAAAACCAAAGCTAATTAGCATAGCGGCCATTATATTGGTCTCACCTCTCGAATAATAAATATAGGCTGCTACAATTCCAATAGGTGGGACCATTGCTAAAAGTGTAGTTCCTTGGGCCATTTTTTGCGAAAAATCAAATAAATAAACGAGAGCAGGAACAAGGAGTATACCACCACCGATTCCTACAAGCCCTCCCAACACACCAGCTCCCATCCCTAAAATTAAAAATAATATCATTAGGTTCATAAAGTTTCCCCACATGATTGATTCGCTATTACTGCAAAGTCAATCTTCTTTGGTTTTGGTAAATTTAAGGAATTCATAATATTGATGAATTCTGATTTGGTTTTATTGGCAATGCGTGGATTGAATTTTTTTTCTTCGCCAATGGTAGAAGTTACCATACCCTTATAATCATGACCTGGCAATACGCTGATATGATCATCTAGGGTAAATATTTTATTTGTAACAGAATCATAAAGTTCATCGGCACTTCCTCCCTGAAAATCAGTGCGACCACATCCTCGAATCAGTAAAGTATCTCCTGTGAAAATGTGAGAGTTATTTAGAAGGTATGATGTTGAACAAGGTGTATGTCCTGGTGTTTGTATTACTTTTATATGAATGTCACCTAATGTAAGTATACTATCATTAGTTAAAATGTTTGAAGCACATTGTATGCCTGCTGATTCTGGAACCAAAGACTCCGATTTCAATCTGGTTCTCATTTTACCGGCGGATGTGACATGATCTGCATGCATATGAGTCTCCATTGTATAAACAAGAGTTAAATTTAATTCATTTATCAAATTAATATCTCTTTCTAAATTTTCTATGACTGGGTCTATAAGTATTGCCTGCTTTGTCTCTCTCTCTATGACCAAATAAGTCCAAGTTCCGGATTCCAAATCATATAGTGGTCTAATTTCCACTTTTTGATCTAATGTTAACATACAAGCCTCCTTCGGAATTGAATGTTCAATATACCCATAGGGGTATATTGAATGAAGGTATTAATCCTGTAAAGTATATTATCTGAAAAATTGAGATTAAGGAAGAAGAATGACCGAAATTCTATGAATTGAAATGGCTTTAATTGCCTGAAATTTTTGTACAAACAACTCCAATAAGATCAGAATATTTTAAATATAATCTGTCCACTTGACCGATTTGTGTTATGTTTCCTTTTGTGATAACTTCAAAAATGGAAGCATTTCCAAATGCAAAAATTCCAAATAGATTATAATTGCAGGACTCCGCATGTTTATAGTAAGGTGGTAGACTTTTCCCTGAAACAATCGGTTCCAAAGTTGCATGTGCTCTTGCAGACCCGATGATTGTAAACGAGGCTGTGCTAACACATGAAAAACATAATAAAAGAGAAATAAAATAAATTGTGAAAGGCATAAAGCGATACATTTATTCGCCGTATACTTCAACACATACTTTTCCATATAAAAAAAATAGACTCAGTATAGATCGATCGATGATCCCCACTTTTTTCAGACCACCATTTTCCATAGCTTTTCGAATTGAAGTATCTCCAAAAGAAACTATCCCCATTATATTGTAACTACAGGCTTCGCCGAATTTTGCAAAAGTGGTAGCCGGTCCGATGGTCACTGCGTCCGAATCAATTTTTATAAAGGCAGAACCTGCTGGCGTGAATAATCCTGTCAGTGCACAATTTTGAAATGAAAAAGTAAATAGAATGATAATAAAGTATATGCTATTGAATTTCATTTTTTTCTCTGAATCAACATTAAATAGTTTATACATTCAAAGGAAATTCTTTATTTTTTTTTACACCTTTTAAAATCATGCACATGAAATTCAAAAATATTTTGGTTAATGTGTCTTTGGTCTTATTTTCGATTCTTTTTACATTAGCCATATCAGAAGTAATATTTAAAATTTTTGGTTTTGGCAATGCAACAACCGATAACGTAATGAACATAAATGAAAACGGCATTGTTTTAAAGTCCGACAATCCTAAGTTAGTTTATACTTTCAAACCTAGTTTTCCAAACGAGACAAGTGCCCAAGGTTTCCGTGAAAATAAAATTTATTCTAAAATTAAATCGGCAGGAACAAGAAGGATTATTGCCTTAGGTGATTCTGTTTCTTATGGCGTAGCATTGAATGTTGAAAAAAACTTTTTGACCATCTTAGAAAACAAAGCTCCATCAAAAGGAAACGTTAAATTCGAAATTATTAATATGTCAATTAGCGGGTATAGCACCTCGCAAGAAGTTGAATATTTAAAAACGTATGGATTAGAATTTAAACCAGATGAAGTTTGGGTTTTTTATGTGTTAAATGATGCTAGCTATGATGGAGGGGAATTCGCAGCAATTGGCAAAGAACAGTTGTTATTCAAAAAGAAAGTAGAGGACATCACTCTTATAGGACAACTTAGAAAATATAGCAACATTTGGAAATTAACCGAAACATACTTATTCACCAAAAAAATCCAAGATTGGGTGGAAACAAAAATTGAAATGGATAAAATCAAATATGCTCAGAAAAACAAAATCAAATCATACTTTCATGCAATGCATATGGATGAATATTTTGATGAGACTAAAGATAGTTTTCTCGAATTAAAAGATTTATCAAAAAAACATAATTTTAAAATTAAAGTATTTATTATGCCTTTCCTTGAAAATAGGGGAGAGTATTTTTTTCAAGAGATCCATGATAAAGTAAAGTCTACGTTAAACGAGCAAGATATAGAAGTATTTGATCTTCTGGACGAATTGAAAAATTACGAATTATATAAGTTTAGATTATCTGAAAATGATACCTTGCACTTAAATGAAGACGGACATAAAAAGGTCTCTGAAATTATGGAAAAACATTTATAATTATTAAGAAATTCTTTTGATGAAAGTTTCATATGCGGATAAAGTCCCTTTGGGATCTTCTACTTGGGGCCAATGACCTATTTGTTCACCTAATAGAAAAATAAGGGGATTCGGAATCAGTTCTTTGTATCTTTCTGCCATATGGTTTCCCGAATTTGGATCGGCTGGGCCACATATATAACATATCGGAATTTTTGTATTTTGCATGGCATAAATCCACCTAGATTGGAAATGTTTTTTCGCAAAAACCATTCTTCCGATTAGATAGGCTATATTTTTGCCTTCTTTGAAGTTTAGAATCTCCCATTGTTTTTCCATGAAATCATTGTTTGGTTGCGTGTTTGGGCCGAAGACTTGGCGCACTGATTTAAAAACGTTCTCTTTACTAATGATTCTACTTAAAAATTTTCCAATGAAGGTCGGGGATTGCGATAAAAGTTTTTGAATGAGTCTTGGTCGATAAACATCCGAAAATAATCCTCCATTCATAAAGGCTGATGATTTTATTGTAAACTTGTTTTTATTTTCAAGATCTCGAGCTAATAATTCTTGGACAATACTAACACCTAAATCATGAGAAAAAATATGGGTTTCTTTAATATTAAGAAAACTTAGTAATTCATTTATAATTTCACAATGTTCTTGAAAAGTGTAATTGTGATTTTCGGGTTTATCAGAAAACCCCATGCCCAATAGATCAATAATTGTTAATCTATAACTTTTTTTAAGATCATCAATCACCGATTTCCATTCAAAACTATTAAATGGATAACCATGTATGATAAGTAAATTTTCACCTTGGCCTTCTTGGAAATAGAAAATATCAAAACTTTTAAATTTGAATATAGAACCTTTGTCTTTCCATGCTGTAACATCTTCTAACATATGAGCATTGAATGAAATTAAAATCCTTTGGTCAAGAAAAATATGTTGACCGGTCTATATTTTAATTTTGTTTTGTGATTGTGGGCAACAAAGGGACAAATACCCGTCAAAAAATGATAGAAGCTACCGCTTTAGCTTTGGAAGAAAATGGCTATCTCGCCACTGGTGTGAATGATATTACAAAATTAGCAAAGTCTCCAAAAGGCTCTTTATACTTTCACTTTCCAGGTGGAAAAGATGAATTAACTGCTTTGGCATTAGAACACTCAGGAAAAGAAATGAGTTTGGTTTTCTCTGAAATTTTAAAAAATAATAAAAATCCTTCAAAAGCCGCGGCTTTAATATTTCAAGCTCTTGAAAAAAGAATTGTAGAAAGTAATTTTAAAAAAGGTTGCCCAATAGCGATTACAGCTCTTGAATCAACAACTCATCCAGGTATTGTGTCGGAAACTTGTTTAAAGATTTATAATGAGTGGATTAAGGGTTTTGAAACTTATTTAATGTTATATGGTGCATCATTAAAAAAAGCAAATTCCATTGCTGTATCCTTATTTTCCTTGTGGGAGGGAGCCTTGTTACTTGCAAAATTGCAAAAATCAGCGGAGCCACTTAGGCTTGCTAAAAAAACAGCGGATTTACTAATAAAAAATGAATTTAATGAATGAAGGATAAATATATGAAAGAAAGGAATTTCAAAATCAAGTTATTGTTAGGTGTAATAGGTTTGTTTACATTTATCACATTTTACCTATTGGGTTATCCGAAACTTAAAATTGAAATGAATCAAACCGAAAACAAGTTTGTTCAAACGGTTCCAAAAACTGATATTTCCTTTTCGATTATAAAAACAGGCGAGGCAAAGACTTCAGAAGCATTCGTATTTGAAGGAGGAAATGTTTTTAATGTTCATACTATTTCTCATTCAGCGATACTAATAAAACATCCTTCGGGGATGGTGCTTTTTGATACGGGACTTGGCAAGAAAATTGATGAACAGTTTAAAGAATTTCCATGGTTTTTAAAATTATTACTTTCCTATGAAATAGAGGATAACGCAGTAGATAAGTTAGTTGCCAATGGCATTATGCCAGATCAGATTAAAACGATTTTCATATCCCATTTACACTGGGATCATGCAAGCGCTATTAAAGATTTCCCAAAGGCAGAAATTGTTACATTAAAAGAAGAATTATCAGAAACTTCGATATTGAAGGGTTACGTTCCTTCGCAATTTGATGGTGAGGCGGTCAAATGGAATTATATAAAATTGAATCCAATACAATATGAATCTTATACTGAAAGTACAGATTGGTTTGGTGATGGATCCATTGTTTTGGTAAATATGAAAGGACATAGTGCGGGATCACTCGGTTTATTTTTAAATCTTAAGGATGGCCGACGTTATTTTTTCACTGGCGATGTAACCTGGGATTTGCGAGGATTTCAATCACTTTCGCATAAACCTCGTGGGGCTCGTTTGTTAGTTGATTATGATCCAATGAGTGTTGGAAAAGAAATCAGTCGTGTGAACCAATTAATGGAAAAAGATAAAACATTGAAAGTAGTTCCAGCCCATGATTTAAATGTTCAAGGAGAAATAGGATTTTTTCCGAAATGGAATTAATTCAAAATGAATAAATATGTGTGGTTAATTGTTATCCATAATGTTTCTTTTAAAAAACAGCCCGCAATTGGAACCAATAAGTTCTTCCTTCATAAGAAGGAGTTCCAGCAGCTAAAGAAACATCTCCAGCAATACTATTGATTGGATATAAGTTTTTGGAATCTAATATATTTTTGACATTCAAAATAATGGAAATTGATTCTGATATTGCATATTGAATGCCCCCATTTAACATATGCATGCCGCGAACATTAGAACCAGTCGGGGCAAACCAATTATAATAGTACAAATGATTTAAACCGACGGCCAACTTTTCCCAAGGGAAAAATTGTAAATTGGCACGTGTTATGTTTTCAGGATAAGCTTTGAAATGTTTGTGCCGAGTATCACTTGTTAAATACTGTGAGGAATGCAGTTCTGTACTGGCTCCTAAAACTTTCACGGCAGAATGACTTAAACCGATATGAAAAAATTTATGATCATAAGATGCTGTGACTTCCGCGCCACCTTGTCTGAGTAAACCTGGAGTATTTCGAAAGAAAAAATATCCTTTCCAATCACCTGGTTCGTCTGTTCCTATGTTAGGCGTTTTGTTGATATCTGGGTTTGGGTAAATGACTCCTACATCGATAACATTTTGTATCATATTATAAAACAATACTCCATCAAGGCTGAATTTTGATGTGAGTTTGTATTTTGTTGCAAATTCTAAACTTCTCATTTTTTCAGGCTTTGCCTGTGGGATATTTTGAAAAATTGTCGGCTTGTTATTGATGTCCACATTTGGAATTTGTGAAACTTCCACCTGATTAAAGTTATCATTTCTTAGGAGTCCATCTTTTTGATACCCTCCGGTATAAGATACACCTACAGCACCCCGAAATCCTTCTTGGTAAGAAAATCGAAATTTGAGATCTTTGTTAGGTGAAAATATAGTTCCTATTCTTGGCGAAATATTTGAACCCCAGTATGGATGTTTATCATATCGAAAGGCAGCAAAATAATCCAATTTGTCCGAATACTTATGTGCATTCTCAACAAAAAAACTCGCAACGGGGATCGTATTTGTAAAAACGAATTTATTCGTTTCGTTCACTTGGTAAGGTAACGGAATCCCTTCCCCAAGTTTGTAAAAACTAGATGCTTCAGCTCTATTGACGATAAAATTATTACCATTGGCATCCGGTTGACCTAGATCATACTTTCTATATTCTATACCTAGCGCCAAATTGTTCTTACTTGTAATATTCCAATTTAGTATGGCTGAACCGCCGTATCGATTTTCTCTTGTGCCAGCTAAGGTTACACCTCTATGTGATTGAAATCCAAAATCATCTTGGGTATAAAAAGTTTTAAGTGTCAAATTCAAAGTATTTGAAAATTGATGCTGATAAGATAAGGCTCCATTTCGGATTTTGTTCGTAACTTCATTTCTATCTCTATAAAAATTATAGAGATCTCGTTTTTGATCAGCAAACATTGTATTAACTTTCAGACCTTTGTATTCAATGATGCCATGCATTGTTTCATTTTGATTTCTTTCTAATTTATTACCACTTGCCGAAGCAATATTTGTATAAAAGTCACCTCCTAAAAATGAACTGGTTTTTAACGCTTGTTTTTCGAGAGGATCATATATTTGTTCGATACCATTGATTTCAACTCCTTCATAAGCCCTTTGTTTTGCCCAACCTTCACTACGAATTTTTTGTCCGTCGTATTGCATTTTAGAAATATAAAAGTAAGTTTTTAATTCAGGAACTAATTTGCCATGACTTCCAGATTGAATATTATAACTGCGATATCCATCTTTTCCCGTTCCCACTTGTAAAGACGTATTGGGATTTGATTGACTATTTTTTGTGATGATATTGATAACACCAAGTAATGCACCTTGGCCGAGCGTTACAGAACCAGGACCACGAATCACTTCAATCCGTTCTATATATTCTAGATTCATACTGTTGATAATCGAATCAGGAGGACCAAACTGCCATTCCGTATTCATATTTACACCATCTAACAATAATAAAACCTTTGAGTTAGAATCAGGAGCTAATCCTCGAAATCCGGCTATCGAATCATCTTGGTCTTCTACTTTAAAATAACCAGGTACATAGATCATGAGCAAGTCGTTAACTGTTCTCGCACCTGAAAGTAAAATTTGTTTAGAGTTTATCACTGTTACTGAAACTGGTTGTTTATCTGCGTCACGAATGACGTTTGATGCGACTGTGATTTTAGGTTCAGCTAATAATTGGAAAACTTCAGTTTTTGCTTTTTCTTCTTCTTCTTTTGCAATCGTAAATTTTCTATAATCTTTTATGGGTGAGTTTAAGACAAATTCTTGAATATTATGAATTTTTCTAATCCGCTTTTGGTTTGTGCGAAGGCGTAAAAGTATCTTTTTCGAAAATTCATTCCAAATAAATTCGTTTGATGTTTTAGTTTCTTCGGGATCAATAGAAACTCCTTCCAAATCTGATATAATATTTGTTTGGTTGTGGGCATCTATGATTTCACCCGATTCTGGTTTGTATATTTGTCCATATACATTCCATGTCGGACTAGTTTCATAGTATCCATCAATGAAATAATTATCAGCAGAGTTGATGGCAACATCGTGATCTTCATTGGAAATACTAACTTTGTAACCTGCTTTTTCTAAAATGGAGGTCAGTGTTTGTCTTAGTTTTTCTTCGCCAGCTTTATCGACATTGGTCCCTTTTAAGGGCAGAAATAAACCGATTTTTACTTTATTTGATGAAAGAGTTTCACCATTGAGGCTAAAAATGATGGAGTTATATAAGAAAGTAATAAAAAGGAAATATTTCACTTTCATAATATATCTTTTTTTTAACATATTTTTCAGAAAATTTGTTAATTTTCAAATTTTATAGAATCGCGAGAAGATATGAATCACGGGGGAATATGAGACAATTTTGCAATACTTTGTCAATTTATTTTTATAAATTTTTATGATTGCATAGTTGGAAAATATTTAAACATGATGTAATCCGAATTATCCACCAATCTGCAAAATCCAATTGAAAAGGAGTGGTTTTTGAATTATAAAGATATAGAAAAATATAAGAATTTGGCTTTTGATGCTCGGAAAAATGGGGAAATTGAAGAAGCGACAGAGCTAATGGAAATGTATCTATCAAAGATTGATCCTTCATTTACTCATCCATTTCATTTATTTATCGCCGAAAATTATTTTGAAAAAAAGGAATATGAAAAATCCCTAAATTCATTAAACCGAAGTTTGGAGATTATGGATCTTTTTGAATCTGCACTTTTATTAAGATCCAAAATTTATGAAATTTTAGGGGAAAACGAACTCGCGGCCAAAGACAAAGAAAAAGTTCAAAACCATATAGAATTTGAAAAATCCAAATGGAATGATCCAAATCATTACTATAAGTACAAATGAATATTCAAAAATATATATTAAAAATAATTTTTATGAATAAATTTACTTATATAATGGTCAAAATAAAATGTTGAAAAATTATTTTTACTTTATTTCATTATTTATTCTTTACTCTCATAATTTAATCGCGAATCCCATTATCGAATGGACTGGAAATGAATCAAAACTCAATTTAGCGACCTATGTAGAATACATAGAAGACAAATCGAAATCAGAATCATTGGATACTATACTAAAAAAATTTGAGAATGGGGAAGGGAAAAAAAATTTAGGTGAGTCTATCGGCTTTGGATATTCTAGTTCTGCCTTCTGGTTGAAATGGACAATCAAATCTGGCAAAGACCAAAGCCTCTGGTTGGAATTAGTTTCTTTGATTGATTCTATAGATTTTTATACTCTGAAAGATAACCAAATCGTCGCTAAATTGTTTACAGGTAGAAAGTTAGCTATTACAGAAAGATTTTTGAAACATAGAAATTTCATTTTTGATGTTTCTTTGGAAAAAGAAAAAGTTTACACTTTGATTTTTCGTTTTGAAAGCCAAGGTTCTTTATTGCTTCCACTTACACTTTGGGAAAAGAATTCTTACTTAGAGGAGGAGAGTTTAAAAACAACTCTCTTCGGAGCTTATTTCGGAGTGATGGGAGTCGTTTTCTTTTACAATTTATTTTTGTACTTAAGTATTAGAGATAGAAGTTATTTGTATTATATTCTATACATATTTTTCCTAAGTTTTGTGCAATCAGGTATATGGGGTTATACGCATGCATATATATTCCCCGAATATCCAAAGTTAGCAGATTATTCGTTTCCAATTTCAATCGGTCTAGTAAATACATTCGCCGTATTGTTTGCTGGCAAATTTGTGGAAGCCAGAGAACGAATGCCAAGATTAAATGTTTATCTCAAAACAATTGCTATACTCAGTGCAATGATTATACTTCCCGCATTTTTTGGTTATTATAGAATTTCTATATCTATTGGACTTATATTAACGCTCGTTTCGTCAGTAACTTTATTTCTTATTTCATCATACGCATGGACAAAAGGATATGAACAAGCTCGATTCTTTTTGTTAGGTTCATTCATTGTTTTGATCGGGGCTGTAATCGTAGGACTTAGAAATTTCGGAATTTTACCATATCACTTTTTTACAAACTACTCACTCCAATTTGGTTCTGTATTTGAAGCAATATTTTTATCCCTATCTTTGGCAGATCGAATCAATATCATTCAGAAAGAAAAAGCAGCACTCCAAATTAAATCTTTGGAAGAACAACGTAGTTTAACAGATTCGTTTTCTAGATTTTTTCCTTCTCAAATCATTCCGTTATTAAACAAGTCAGATGTAAGGGAAGTACAGTTAGGTGACGCAGTGGATGGAGAAGTGGCAGTTTTGTTTTTGGACATTAGGGGATTTACATCTATTTCAGAAAAACTAACACCGCGGCTCACTTTTGATTTTTTAAATGCGTTTATGAGATTTACTGCGCCATCCATTGAAAGAAAATCAGGATACATCGATAAATACATTGGTGATTCGATAATGGCATTTTTCCCAAAATCTTCGGACAATGCTTTGAGTGCCGCCAATGATATGTTAATCGGATTGAGTGAATTCAATAAAAAAAGAATAGAGGCAGGCGAAACCGAAATAAAAATCGGTATCGGAATTCATTATGGCAAAGTTTTGATCGGAACCATTGGCCAAGAGTCTAGGATGGATGGAACATTGATCGGAGATACAGTAAATACAGCTTCTAGGTTAGAAGGGAAAACGAAAGAGGTAAATTCGCCAATTCTACTGAGCGAAGTGGCATATGAAAAACTTTCGCAAGAGAACAAATTGACGCTTTCTCCATTGGGCGAAATGGAAATCAGAGGAAAAGAATTTTCAATGAAAGTATATGGATTAAAGAATTAGAATTGGTTTTTGTTTGGTTTATTGCATATATTAGAGTAAGTTAATTTCGTTTAATGAAATGATATAATCCATTTCAATTCAAAAATTAATTAGGTCTTTACTAAAGCTTCTGACAAGTATTAGAATGTATTAATTTATTAAATGCCGTCGGCTAAATCTGATATTCCTTAAATTATAAAACATTCTTATTGAAATATAGGGTTTGAAAGACCGCTACTTTAATATTTGTTGTACAATCATTGCGACTGGAAGATCGTCGATACTATCATCTAAGTAATCCCCGCAGATTCGGCATTCACCTATTGTCGTGATCGGTATTCGATGAGAAAATGAATGCGATATGTTCAAAATGAAAATCGCGTTTCTTCTTTTAACAGGTGTCACCCTATTTCAAAATTGCCAACATTATATGGTAAAGGAAACATCCAAGTATGAATTAAATGATAGAGAACTAAATATATTTCGAAAAAAGAAATTTGCTTTAATAGGATTTTACCCATTTCATTTTTCTTTGCAGAGTCAAAGAATCTTCGAAACCGAAGAACCTAAATTTCCTTGTTCTTATTATGATTCGTTAAAAGAAATAGATCGAGATTTAGCAGTTTATCATTGTATAGTAGAATATTTGAATGATGGGAATAAAAATAATAGTCCTAATCTATATAAAAAACTTCATATGCGAATTCCGGGTACCAGATATGAATCAAGTTATACGATTCCAGCTACATTAAATTATTCGACAACAACTTCCATATATTTTCCTGCTAGAAACGAAATCAAAAGAATTAAGGATAATATAAATCAGAAAGAGATATCAGAAGAAAATCTAAAATCGTTTCTTATTACTTATCTGACGACCGTTAGACATTCAGGACTAAAAGAAATAGAATCTATCCTTGATATAGAATATTCCTTTGAGGACTGTGATTGTAATAATGAAAAGAAAAAAATTCGTAAGATCAAAAGTATCAAATTAAAAAATATAAATGCAGATTATTGGATCATTGCCGAACATAGAGAGCTTTTTCATGGTATCTTTGATAGAGGTGGTAATAGCCAAAAACCAAGCCTGAAAGGATTAACATTTATACCTGCCATATTGTCTTTTGGTATAATTCCGTATTGGGATGAAGCTGCTATTGAATCTAAGTTTATGATATTTGATGAAAATCTTAATTTGGTAAACATTTTAACTTACCAAAGTGAATATGATCATTTAACGGGAATATGGTTTCTTTCTAGTAAAAAATTAATTCAATTTGCAAGAGATCCAATTCGGCAAAATACCGAACCGGTTTTGTTCTATGAGTCTTCGATAAAAAAATTCGCAAAGGATATATATTTATTTCATTCTTTCGATTAATTACAAAATGAATTGTTCACAGATGTCAGATTGTATTTTGCTTTAAGATAACATTCGATTCTTTCTCTTTCATTATTTATAAGTTTCGCACTATAAATGATAATTTCTGCAAAATCAGTATGGCCATAGAATCCTCCCACAGGTGGCCTTGCTCCAATAACATAATATGATGGCATTACAGATGGTGAAATGGGTGCGAATGCATCTGTAAAAGAAGTAGATCCATCCAAATAAATACTACCTGTCCCACTTCCAAAATTTAAACTTAATAAGTGAAATCCAGCATTGGTAGAAGATTCAACGATAAAGGAATCAGCACCAATTTGTCTTTCATACTTTGGTATTAAAGTGGCAGAATTGTCTTTGTAAGTGATCGCAAAACCATCGTTATTATTCCAATCATTTCCGCTGGCTGGAAAAAAGGAAAATATTCCGAGATTGTTAGTCGACTGTTGGTAAAATCTAGCGACGATAAAAATGGTATTGTTTGAAACAGTAAATGCATTTCCTTGCATATAATCGTTCACTCCATCGAAAGCAACGACAGGTAAACCGTTGATACTATTTGTATAGAATGTTGGTTGGTTTGCCGCTGTTCCTTGGAAAGCATCATTAGACGAATAACTATCATTCCATATGCTTACGCTTGCACCATTTCCGAGAGCTAGGGTGTCAGCCTTTAACCAAAGTTCTATGCCAATAACTTCTGTAGGTGCAAAACATGTTATAGCTACATTTGTGATATTCCCATTGGAGAGATTACCAGTTCCGTTATTTATACTACAAATTTTTGCTGTTCCAGTAGGCTGTGTGCTTACCGTTACATTATATGCTGAGCCATCAATCAATGGATTAGAAAAAGAAAAAGCTCCATCTGTTGAAATGGATAAATCATTTCCGCCGTTATTCTGTAGGGTCATGGTTGTGCCAGCAAAGCCTGTAACTGTTCCACCAATGGAAAAACTCTGAGTCGTGCAAACAATACTTATGCCTGTTATGTTTGATCCAGAAACAGTCCCATTCCCCGAATTGACCACACAATTTTGCGTCAATGAACTCGGTTGCATAGCGACTGTAACATTGTATGTTTGAGTGTCTGCCACAGATGTAGCAAATAAAAAATTTGTCGCTCCATTTGTAATCGCAAGATCATCTCCTCCATTATTTCTCAGAACCAACCCTGAACCAGAAAGGCCAGAAATGCTTCCTGAAATCGTATAACTATTTGTTGAGCAAATGATAGAAACATTTTCCACATTGGATCCATTCACAGAACCTGTATTATTCGATGCTGAACAAATTTGCGCTGGGCTAGTAGGATTTGATGACACAGAAACATTGTAATTGCTAGTGTCTGCTAAAGGATTAGAGAAGGTAAAGATACCGTTCGAGGATATACTTAGATCGTCTCCTGAATTATTTTGCAGGGTTAATCCCGTTCCAAGTAAACCTGTAGTAATCCCTCCAATAGTAAATGAGTTGATTGAACAAACAACGATTATATCTGTTATATTTTTATCAGATATGGTTCCTTTACTGTTTGATACCGAACAAATCTGTGAAGGATTTGAGGGTTGGTTTGAAACTGATATCTCATACTCTGAGCCCATTGACAAAAAATTAGTGAATACAAAATTTCCAGAAGCAGAAATCTCCAAAACTTCCGTTTGGTTTTTTAGTTTAAGACCTGATCCTGTTAATCCTGAAACGGAACCTCCTATCGTATAATGGGGACCTGTCGACGAATTTTCAGTCCTAAATAAACTGAGTAGGCCACTTATAGAGGAAACGGAATTTGTATTTTTACGATTGAGGTTGTTTAGAATTTCTTGCCAAATTGGATTGCCCCAACAATTATTTAGAGTTAGAAGAAAAAAAGTAGAAAATAAAAATTTAAAAAAATTGTATTTCAAAACAGAATTCTATTCCCATAATGTTATAAAATATTAACTAAATATTTTTCAGTTTTTATTTGTATTATGTAAATAAAAGTCTTTTTTTAAAGAAATTGAATATTATAAAATCAAAAAATCATATTTTCAAATATAAGATAGTTCAAAGATAAGATATTTCCAACCAATTCCCTTTCCTGTTTGCTTCTTTCAATCGGGATGGAATTGTTTCACGAAAGTGCCACCAATAGTATTCTAATTGGTCATTGCCTTTCCAATTAGGAAAGTGCTTTCTATTTTCTGTTTTGAATCCATGAGATGGGCGAATTCCCAGTTTTGATTCGACAATGTGAAAAAATTCATGCAGATACAATCTAGGCATAGCACCCATTAGACTAGGACTAAAGCCTGAATCTGAATCATAGCGAAATGTTTGTTTGCTAATATTTATGATGCCTCGTTTTATTTTTTTTCCTGAAATTTCTAAATTGAAACTACCTCCATGAAAAGCTGTGGAATCAATTCCCCCATAAAATAGAAATAGAACATCATTCTCCTTGAGCCGATTTCGAATCATTTCACCGACCTGACCATCTAGCTCTTCTACAATTTCACTTCCGTTATTTTTGAAAACATTGGTTAGTCCAAGAGGTCGCATAATCTGAACAGATGGTATAGTTTCCCTTTCAAAGGCTAGATCAAGTTTGCCTTCACTCATAACGAGTATGGATTGTCTAAGGGAATTTTCTGCAATGTTCGCAAGTAATAGATCACCATTTTTCAATTTCAACAAAGGCCAAGAGACTGTCGCTGAGCCATCTTTCCATTGATACAAAACTTCCGTATAACGAGGGGAGAATATTTTCAATGTGTATTCTGGAGTTATGTTTAGATTTTTCATTTCCATAGCATTGATTGAAATTTTTTTATAAAAACTCGGGTGAAAATCATACATCTCTCTTCCCCCATTTTTATCTTTAAGTGCAATTTCTTCCAAAATTGAAAAAAGTCGAATTGCTTCTTCAAAGTTTCCGTCACCTAAAGCCGTATGAGCTTTTAATGAAACGGGAGCCATTAGTAAGGTACTGTATAAGCGTCTGTCATTTGTTAACTTCCTGGCTCTGTCTCCAATGGCAAAAGTTTTATCTATTCGAAAGTCAGCCAGTGCCATCAGGGTATAATTTTCTATTACCCCACCGATAGTTGAAGCGATTTCAATTTTTTTCTCATTGCCCTCTGGGTATGATTCGGCTTCATCTAACATGAGTTGAATGGCAGATTCAAATTCATCCATGGATTGCTTTTTTTTGTTTAATTTTTTAAATTCATATGCCTTGGATATATGCTCATCTATTTGAAATTGGATGGATTGGCTTTGAATGAGAAAGAAATTTCCCATAAAAACAAATATGAGAAAAAATAAAATCTTTTTATAAAGTAAAATTTTGATCATAGTATTTAATGCACCCAGTTAAAACTATGCTATTTTTTTTAAAAGGTCTACTTAGATTTTAAATAAATTTTAGTCTTCTATTTAATAAATTCAAGTTTGGATCTAACTTTTGAATGCTACAAAGTAGAAAATATTTTATAAGGCACGTACAATCGTCGAAATACCTTGTCCCACACCAATGCACATAGTAACTAAACCATACTCTAATTTTTGACGTTTCAGTTCATGAGTAAGAGTGAGTAACATTCTTGCTCCGCTAGCACCTAATGGATGTCCTATGGCTATGGCGCCACCATTGACATTGACTTTTTCTGGCTCAAGTTTCAGTTCTTTGATGGTTGTTAATGTCATGGAAGCAAATGCTTCTGAAATTTCCCAAAGGGCAATGTCCTTGGTTGTTAGACTTGCCCTTTGTAAAGCTTTCTCCGTCGCAGGGATAGGCCCCAATCCTAATAAGGAAGGATGAACACCTGAGACAGCTGAGGTGATAATTTCGGCAAGTGGTATAAATCCATTTTGAATTGCATATTCGTATTCCATAAGTAATAATAAACAAGCCCCATCATTGATGCCTGATGAATTGCCCGCTGTGACAGTCCCATTTTTTCTAAAGGATGGTGTAAGAGTTGAAAGTTTTTCCAATGTTGTTTCTTGCCGAATGTGTTCATCTCTTTCTAAGAGCACATTTTTTGAGTGAGTTTCAAAAACAGGAATGATTTCATTGTCAAAATAACCATTTAATTCTGCTTTGGCGGCTTTGGTATGACTTTCAAAAGCAAATTTATCTTGGTCATGCCTTGAAATGTGAAATTTTTCTGCTATAATTTCTGCGGATTCACCTAACGAAACAATAGGATAAAGTTCGTTCATATGAGGATTTACGAAACGCCATCCGATAGTGGTATCAACTAATGTTTGGTTGCCACGACTGAATCCAATTTCTGGCTTTAACATGACAAGCGGTGAACGTGTCATACTTTCTACTCCACCTGCAATGACTATGTTTGCTCTCGAAGATTCGATCTGCATACTTGCTTGATTCACTGCCTCAAGTCCAGATCCACAGAGCCTATTTACTGTAACGCCCGATATATGATCAGGAAGTCCTGCTAATAGTAGCGACATACGTGCAATATTGCGATTATCTTCGCCGGCTTGGTTCACACATCCTAAAATCACATCATCAATGTGGTGTTCTCGAATTCCATTTCTTTCGGCCAAATTTTGTATGGCGATGGAGGCTAAGTCGTCTGGACGTATTGCCTTTAATGCACCCTTGAATTTTCCAAATGGTGTTCTCAGTCCATCTACAATCACTGCTCTTTTCATAAATTTATTATCTTTATTACCGTAAAAAGGAAAATTCTTTCATTCCTACAACTTGCAAGTGTATTTTCGAGAGGTGTTGAGAAATATTTGAATGATTCTAAAAGCCAAAAATTATCGGATTTCAGAATATTAAATCAATTGTAAGAGAGTTAAGTAACGGAAGATAAAATTTGATTCACTAGACTGAAAATCAAAGTCAATCAATTTTTTAAAGATATCTATTAACCGTACGAAATGTACTAAGATGAGGTCTTAAAATTTGAATCATAAGTCATATTTAGAATATAATACATTTTATTAAAGATTAATTTCTACTAATTTATTAGCTTAAAATAAAATAGTACTGGCTTCTTTTTTGGCGGAATAATATTTATTGAAATCGAATTTTTTATAATGCTTAAAAATATTTTAAAAACTTTATGAATGATACTGTTGACTGTAAGAAAAAAAATAATCATTTTAATGAAGAAATTTTTGATTCAATACCGGTTGCACTATTTATAATTTCGAAAGCGGGAGAGATTAAATTTGTTAATACCGAAGGTCGGAAGTTAACCCATAGGATTGAGTTTGACCTTTTTTCGAATGCATTCGATTTGTTATTAGAAGAAAATTCTAAATTGATTTTCCATCAATTTTTAGATTCTATCTGCATCAACCAAACGAAACAAACTTGCCTGGTTGAGATGAACCTCGGGCAGGATCAATTCACAACATTTACACTCCATGGAAATTTATCAAAAGAAACTAATTTGATTCAGCTAATAGCAATAGAAACTTTGATAGAATTTGAATCAAAAATCTCGTATCAAAAAGAATTTGAAGATATTTCAAATGTTGCCATAATTGGCCGATGGGAATTAAATTTTGTTACTGGTAAACTAGTTTGGTCACAAAAAATATATGAAATATTTGAATTAGATCCTGAATACTTTCAGCCTTCATATGAATCATTTTTGTCCCAAATTCATCCAGAAGATCGAGAAAAAGTAAATCTTGCTTACTCTAATTCATTGAAAGATAAAAAAGGATATGAGATTGAACACAGATTACTTTTGTTAGATGGCAGAATAAAATGGGTCAGAGAAACATGTTATTCTATATTTGACCAAAATGAAAAACCGCTTAAATCTATTGGAACATGCCAAGATATTACCAAACAAAAAGAATTGGAGGTTCACCTACAGGAAAGTGAAGCAAATTATTCTAACTTGGTAGAAAATACATCTAGTCTTGTCTGGAGCTGTGATGCTGAAGGGTACTTTACATATGTGAATCCTGCATGGGAAAAATTACTTTCCTATACAAAAGAAGAAATGATCAATCATTCTTTTTCAGAATTTCAACCGACTGATATTTCTATTCGTGACAGGGAAGCATTCAGAAAATTCAATATAGATGGCGATGCTACAAAGTCTGGATACGAGACCGTATTTATTACCAAAGGTGGCGAAGAAAGATTTTTAATTTTTTACACTACACCAATTTTTGATGAGCATGGTGTTGTTATCGGTTCCCATGGGACTGCCAGTGATATTACATTTAAACATACACTAGATTTAAAATTGGCAGAAACCTATTTTGAGTTAGGTCAAAGGCAATTTGCAATCGACCAACATGCCATCGTTGCGATCACAGATTTGGCTGGCGATATCATTTATACCAATCGTCTTTTTTGTGAGATTAGTAAGTATTCACGAGAGGAACTAATTGGTCAAAATCATAGAATCATCAATTCAGGATTTCATTCGCCCGATTTTTTTAAGGATTTGTATCGAACCATAAAATCTGGAAATACTTGGCATGGTGAAATAAAAAATAAGGCGAAAGATGGAAGTTATTATTGGGTAGCTACAACGATTGCACCTATTAAAAATGCTCGAGGAGAAATAGAGAAGTATCTATCAATTAGAACCGATATAACAGACATTAAAGAAGCAGATGAGAAAATTAAAATACTTTTAGAAGAGAAGGCACTTATCCTTGTAGAAGTTCATCATCGTATCAAGAACAATATGAATACGATTTATAGTCTTTTAAAAATTGAAGCGAGTACACAAGAAGACTCAGCACAGAAAGCAATACTTTTGGATGCGTCCAATCGAGTTCGAAGTATGATGCTGTTATACGATAAATTGTATCGTTCGGAAAATACGGATGCGATTTCAATTAAAGAATATTTTCCTATTTTGATCTCCGAAATTGTGAATATTTTTCCAAATAAAGAAAAAATTAAAACCGAAATCCAAGTGGAACCTATTGTAATCAGTGCAAAAATAATATCAACAATTGGAATCATCATCAATGAATTAGTAACTAATTCATTGAAATATTCGTTTTTGGAAAGTCCTTCGGGAAAAATTACATTTAGTGCAAAAGCGGAAAATCAAGTTTTGGTTCTTTGTTATGAAGACGATGGCATCCCAATGGATTCATCGATTAATTTGCAGACTGCAAATAGTTTTGGATTGAATCTCATCAGTATGCTCATCAAACAATTGAAAGGCACTGTGCAGATTGAAAGAATACTTGGCACTAAATATAGAATAGAATTTAAAATTTAAGGATTTATCGTAATGAATGAAAAGCGTATCCTTCTCGCAGAAGATGATTTGATCTCCGCAAAATTGTTACAGGAATCACTAACGTCCTTAGGTTATCAGGTAACTCTTGCAGAAGATGGCCGTATGGCAAAAGATATATTTTCCGATACTCCCTTTCCTATTGTAGTTACAGACTATGATATGCCCGAGATGAATGGAAGTGAGCTAATCGACTTTTTAAAAGAGGAAGATGATGAACCAATTATAATTGTTCTAACCAACCATTCTGAAACATCACTCATTATAGATATAATGAAAAAAGGTATCTATGACTATATTGTGAAACCTATTGACACTGAAGAACTTTCGCTAAAGTTAAATCGTGCTTTAGAAATTTATAATATGAGAAGATTGGAAAAAGTGACGAAGCGCGAACGTGAAATGCGACTAGAAGGTCACTTGGATTGGATCAAATGGAAAGAAAGAATTGGTGGAAGCGGAAAATTTAAAAATGTAAATCAGACTTTGTTTGAGAGTTTAAAAACTAGTTTTAACCAAGGCACAGGATTTGGTGCCTTGGTATCATTAATAAAAATTGTATCGGATTCTGCGATGAGAGAAGGTAATTATTATAAAATTGATTCCGATATTATGGATCTCATTCAATCCAATGCAGAAATGGCAGAGAAAGCACTATCAACTTTCGCTGAGATTGAGAATATATTAAACGGCAATATGAATTTGGAAAAAATACTGTTGAGTGATGTATATGAGGATATTATGAAATTAACAACTAATCTTATGCCCATACTCGACATTCAGAAAAATCAAATATATGTAAGTGAAAAAAAATCCTCATTTGAAAATAATGAAATAAATATCAATAGAGATTATCTGATAACTGCACTTTCAGAAATTATTATCAATGCCTGTAAATTTTCAGTTCCAGAAAGTAATATACATATTGTGATTTATATCGAAGCTAAATCGTTTGTGATTTCAGTTTATAATTCTCCCGTTTTAAATTCTGATAGAGTTGCTGGTATTCCTCTTCCCTATGAAAACATAGTATTTGAGCCGTTTTTTCGCCTAACGAAATTTGTTTATGATGAATATAAGACTTTGGATTTCGGACTAGGTCTAACCAAAGCGGAATCAATTATTAAAAGATGCAACGGTAAAATCGAAATAAAAAACATATTTGATCACCTAAATACAAAATCTAAGCCAATGACAAAAGTAATCTGCCGTATAGCAATTCCGATGGTTTAAAAAAAATTAAAGTATAGATTTATTATACGTTTTGTATAAATCTAAATTCTACTATTTAAATCTCATTGCATAAGAAATGAGATTTAAAAAAAGATTTTTAGAATAGATATTAAATGCTTGGGAGTGGATCGCCTAATAATAAGCCGTCCGTTTTTAAATTCTGGCAAGAGATGATATTTGTAATTGTCGCACCAAAAAGTAAACCAGTGAAACCTTGAATTTCTTTGACACAATTATCTACATCTGATTTCACATAATATTTTGCAGGCTCAATCTTTGCAATATCATCGGCAATCAAACTAAAGATGCTTATAGAAGCAGACCGACCAGCTGTAATGAAAAAGGAATTCACTAAATCTGTAGTGATAGCGGCTAATTTAATTCTAGATGCTGCCTCATTTCCTTTTTCCCTATCTGAATTTAGACCAATAGGATTTAATATAGCACATCCTGTAAAGGCAATTCCCAAAATAAAGATACTAAATATTTTTTGCATAAAGATTCTCCTGTTCTTACCAAAATACGAAAAGTGAAAAAAGTATCAATACAAATAATAAACTTATGCGCGTTAAAATATATGAGCAATCGGGTGTTATTTGAATTCAAGCCACGCCCCGGATAGTAGCGGAAATCCTTTCGCGATAGCGAAAGATTGAAGCGGATAGCCGGACAAGGCGCCATCGAAATCGTAAAAGGATTTATTGTTTAATGATAATGATCATAAAAAATTCTTGCTTTATTAGAATAATTATTCTAATATTTAGTAATGGGTCGGATTCAGCGATTTAATATTGAAGACATCCAAAAGGGATTGTGTTCATTACTCAGAGAATATGGATTTGGAAATTTCTCCATGCAATTTGTTGCAAGTGAGTTAAATATTCCTATAGGCTCACTTTATCATCGTTATCAATCAAAGGATGATATGGTTGCTGATTTATGGCTTAGTGTTATCGAGTCATTTCAAAATGAATTTTTCAAAGTATTGATTTCGAATCTTGAGGCTATAGACGCAGGAAAAGAGGCTGCGATATTTGTATCTAGATGGATGGAATGCGAGCCTGAATATGCCTATCTGTTAGCTTTTGTTAGAAAAGGAGACCTCAATCATAAAGACTGGGATCTTCCATATAAAAAGAGAGAGAAGAAAATACAAATTACATTACGAAGAAATTGGAAAATTTGGTCGGAGTCTTTGTCTTTGGGAAAGATTTCGGATGAAGAGACTTTTGTATTCCAATCTGTGATTGTTGATATACCGATTTCAGTTTGTAAACCTTATATAGGAAAGAAATTTCCTCTTTTCCTTCAGTCCTTCATTGCAGATACATATGATCTTCATCTAAATAAAGTTATAGAAAGAAAAAATGGGAAGAAAAGATTTCTTAGGCACCAATAATGAAAGTAAAAAACATTCATTGCAGAACATATCCGGTTAACAAAAGTTTGATCTGGGATCAGATAGAGAAATTGTCATCCAAAGAGGATGGAATCTGGCCATATGAAAATTGGCCACGCATGATCATGAGACCAAATCTATCAGTAGGTGCAATAGGTGGTCATGGACCTATTCGCTATTTCATTGAGTCGATAAAGATACAAGAAAGTATTACATTTCGTTTCACGAATCCCAAAGGATTTGATGGCATTCACTTTCTGAAAATAGATCAGATTGGCAATCAGACAAAACTTTCACACCAAATTTTAATGGATACTTCAATTAAAGCTTACTTCTCTTGGTTATTTATAGTACGACCCTTGCATGATGCTTTAATTGAGGATGCCTTTACAAAATTAGAAGCGACAATTGGAAGTCAGATAACGGTTATTACTTGGAGTTTGTGGGTAAAAATCTTGCGATATTTTTTAAAATCTTGATAAAGTAAATTCAAAAAGATATGGATGTATCGTATGTTGGTCGCATTAAAAATCCACTTGCTTTGGAACTGAAATTGAATTCAAGTATATATAGGAATTTAAATGCCTGAAGAAACAAAAGAAAACTGGGGACATCTAACAAAGATATTTCGGGAATTAATGAGATCTGCGCAAGGTCCAGCAGTCATTCGAAATGGCATACTATTGCTCATACTTGTTATTTTGTTTAATATTCTAAATGTAATCAGTAGTTTTATCGGTCGAGATTTCATTTCTTCCATTGAACAAAAAAGGATAGATGTTTTTTATTCAAAATCCATGTTATATGCATTTGTTTTTTTAATTTCAGCCGGCATTGGTTCTATCTATCGTTATTCAGAAGAAAGACTGGGAATTTTATGGCGAGAGCAACTAACATGGAAGTTCACTGAAAATTATTTAACCGAAATGACCTATCATAAAATAATATCCCAAAATGGAATCGAAAATCCAGACCAAAGGATTACAGATGATGTTCGGGCGTTTACAACCACAACCTTGTCTTTCGCTTTACTTATTATAGGTGGTATTTTTTCAGCTTTATCCTTTGCGGGAGTACTTTGGAGTATCAATCCCTTACTGTTCTTTGTTGCCGCATTGTATGCGCTAGTTGGTACTATCACAACAATTTTTTTGGGTAAGTCACTCATTCGCATCAATTATGACCAATTAGACATGGAAGCTACCTATCGAGCTGATCTCTTACATATTCGCCAACATGCCGAATCCATCGCTGTCACCCATAGGGAACCATGGATGTCTTTACGTTTAAAATCAAAATTGAAAAATTTAGTTTTTAATTTTAGAAAACTAATTTCAGTTAATTTACGATTGAGTATGTTTACTAATAGCTATAACTATTTTATTCAAATTATTCCTATGTTACTCATCGCACCAAGTTATATGCGGGGTGAAATTCAATTTGGTGTGATTACGCAAGCCGCACTGGCATTTACTACATTACTCAATGCATTTTCTCTAATTGTTACCCAATTCCAATCAATATCTGCTTTTACTGCCGTTGTAAAAAGATTAAAAACTTTAGATACTGTGATGAAAAATATCGAAGAAGAGTCCAAGTCACAACGGATAGATACTTATAATCCAAATGAAATCATATTCGAACATTTTTCTTTATTATCAAATGATAAATCCAAATATTTGATTGAAGACTTAAATCTAAAAATCAAACAAAATGAAAGGTGGCTTATCACATCCTTTGACGAAAATTTAAAACTGAGTTTCTTCAGATCAATAGCGGGTGTTAGTAGTCAAGTGATTGGAAATTTAGAAAAACCAAGTTGGGAAGATCTACTCTTTCTCCCTGAACAACCTTATCTCCCACCTGGACGACTTAGGAATATTATCGTTCCTGCATTTCTTTCAAAAGATATTAGTGATCAAGAAATTCGTAAAGAACTACAAGTTTTCGGTTTAGATTCAATTCTCTCTAGATATAGAAACCTTTCCGTATTGAAAGAATGGAACGACGAATTATCATTAGCCGAAAAATTCAAAATTTCTTTAATTCGGATTTTGTTTGTAAAACCAAAGTTTTTAGTTTTAGATAGACCAGGTACAAGTTTGAGCAAATTTGAAATCTCAAAGATGATCAAACTATTTCAAAAACTTGGTACGACGGTTGTTGTTATATCAAAAGATGAAGAAACTGCGCTAGAATATGATTATCATCTAAATATTTCCCATTTTGGGAAATGGAAATTGGTCTCAAGTCCGCATATTAAATCTGTATTATGAAATATGTTATGCGAAATGAATCTGGTTTGGAGTTTAATTTCACTTCAAACGGTAGCCTTTACTCAATCAAAATTAAACATATTCTCGTAAACTTATATATAGGAAATGAATTAGAGGCGAGTATCGCAAATTTTTACCTTCGCGTATTTTCAGAGTTTGGCGAAACTATTTATCCTTTGTTTGGTCCAAATGCAAATACTAAATTTGAAATCTCCGAATCAAAATATTTGGGCGAAGGTATTGTTGATTCTCTTCATTACCAATTTATTTTTTCCCTTCATCCAGTTTTGTTAAGCTGGAGTTACTCCATTCAAATTAAAAATTTGTCAAACCAATCAGCTCGGTTTCAATTTGTCTATACTCAGGACTTAGGTCTTTGTGATTACCAATCTTCTCGACTGAATGAATTCTTTGTTAGTCATTATATTCACCATGAAATTTTAGAGACAAAAGAAAATGGTTATTTGATTCTCAGCAGGCAAAACGAACCCGTATCTGGCTATCATCCAGCTTGTCTATTGTTTAGCAACAAACCAGTCACGTCCTTTGCCACTGATGCTTTAGATATATTTGAAAATCGTAACTTAAAAGAATTTCCCTCCAAACGAAAGCAAGGCGAACATTCGGTAATTGGACTCGGAGGAGAAATCGTCGTACTAAAGCTGAATGAAATATATGAAACTCAATTTTTTGGATATCTATGGGAGGATCTCAAAGATTTAGAAATTTTTCCAAATAGCTTAAATGTAATTCGCGATATCAGTTCCCATCAATCTTTATTTCCGATTTCGATCCAGAAAGGAATCTTTCCTGTTCCCAGTTTATTTTCAAACGTAAAGAGAATCAAAGGTGAGAAAATTTCAGAAGACCAACTTCAGCAATTTTTCCCAGATGAATGGAGAGAAGTAGAACAAGGATTAGATGGACATGTTTTTTCTTTTTTTACGAATCAGGCAACCCATGTCGTCTTACAAGAAAAGGAGTTTTTATGTCTGAGACCTCATGGACAGATTTTACGAACCGGAAGAAAAAATATTCTTTCAGAGTCATCTCTTACTGCTACTTCCTATTTGAGTGGAATCTTTTTATCCCAATTGACGCAAGGTCATACAAGTCTTAATACATTTATTTCAAGAAATTCCACATACACTGGACAATTTTTATCCCAAGGTTTTCGTATTTTTATTCGTGAGTCCGAAAATTGGAATCTTTTAGATACTCCTACATTTGGAGTTATGCGACTTAATTCATTTGAATGGGTTTATGTTTGGAAATCTTTAATTCTCAAAATCAAAATTGAATCTACCGAATCAAACGAAATTAATTTTGAACTCAATATTATAAAAGGAGAGGATCGCGATTTTTTGCTTTCATTTCACATTGCACTTGATGGAGACAATGGGATATCGGAGGAATCACCTAACATTGAAAGAAAAGCATCTTACATTCATATTAGACCAAATGCCAAATTTTTGCTTTATCATAGATTAAACGGAAGTGGATTTAAAATCAAAAGTGATACTATTTCTGAATGGAAAATTTCTGATGATAGAAATTTGTTTTTGGATATGAAATCTCGTGGATTGCCTTATTTTACAGCTCTTGTTCGTGTCCCATCCAGTTTAAAATTTCAAATATCTGGAGATTTAGAAGTTCACTCAGATGAACCACCTAATCGTATTAGTCCGCCAATTCAAATTGGCTCACTGCATTTCAATGGGAAAAAATCAAATATAGAGTTGCAAAATATCTCAGCGCTCGAAGAAATTTTACCTTGGTTTTTACAAAATGCAGAAATTCATTTTTTAAATCCAAGGGGACTTGAGCAGTATTCAGGTGGTGGCTGGGGAACAAGAGATGTATGCCAAGGTGCCTTTGAATATTTGATTGCACAAGGTGATTGGATGATTTGCAGAGACTTACTTCTGCGGGTCTTCGAAGAACAAAACGAAGACGGAGATTGGCCTCAGTGGTTTATGTTGTATCCTCGTGACAAAGAAATTCGTGCAAGTGATTCTCACGCAGATATCATTTATTGGCCCATACTTTCTCTTACTACGTATATCGAAAGGACGAATGATTTAGATATTTTAATGATCACCACAAAAAGCAAAAATAGAAAGCAGGAAAGGACGATTCTTTCTGCCGTTGAACAAGCGCATTCACATTGGCGAACCAATTTTATAAAAGGAACTGTCTTGCCTAAATATGGGAATGGGGATTGGAATGATTCATTACAACCGCTAAACGATGAATTTCGAAATCATGCCGTGAGTACCTGGAATGCAGAATTATCTTTTATGACATATACTGCTCTATTTAAACTCTATAAAATTTTAGAGAAATCAAATCTTCAAATTCAAGTTGAAAATGAAAAAAATAAACTACTCCAAAACATAAAAGAACTATGTATGGAAGGGGGAGTTCTCGCAGGGATACGAAATTTCAAAGAAGGGTGTACCCATCCATTTTTATTACATCCGAGCGATACGCAAACTGGTGTAAAATATAGTTTGATTCCTATGATCTATGGGATTTTATCTGAAATTTTAGATCCAATCGAAGTAGAACATCATTTAAAAATCATAAAAGACAAACTAACGGGCCCAGATGGAGTGCGATTGTTTGACATTCCTATAAAATACAATAAGGGATTTAGCAATTACTTCCGACGAGCAGAAACTGCAAGTTACTTTGGAAGAGAAATTGGACTGATGTATACTCATGCCCACTTAAGGTATTGCGAAGCTTTGGGCCACTTGGGGAAATCAAAAGAACTACTTTTTGAGCTAAGTAAAATCAATCCGATAGGAATTCAAAAACGAATTCCATCTGCGAAAGTGCGGCAATCTAATTGTTATTATACGAGCTCTGATGGACAATTTTTGGATCGAGAAGAGGCATTCACTCGTTATCAAGATTTGCTTGATGGAAACGTGGACTTGGAGGGAGGCTGGCGAGTTTATTCTAGTGGGCCAGGCATTTTTATTAAGTTATTCTATGAAAGTTTATTAGGAATTCGGCAATATAAAGATGGAATAGAATTTGATCCCATTCTTCCTTTAGGGCTTCATGGAACAGAAATATTGATCCAAATTTTTGACAAAACTGTAAGACTCACCTATCAAATAGTAAACGAAAATGCGACTCTTGCCTTCATAGAATTGAATGGTCATTCCATTTCATTTGAAAGAAAGGAAAATCGTTACCGAAGAGGTGGAGGTAAAATGCTATATAATGATATACTTATATATATGAGGGAATCAGATAATTTTCTTGTGTTAAAATTGTATTGAAAAAACAACGAGGGAATGGTTTTTGATTAGATAAAAATACTTGGGATTTAAAAAAATTATTACCATATTTGACATTGGTAAGAGATCTTTACGAGATCAAGCAAACATTAGGAAAATAAAATGTGGAATCCATCCAAAAAAACCAGAATCATCGCAATTAAAATCTTAACTATTTTGTTTTCATTAACAATGATTTTTCATATAGTTGCTCTTTTACAATTTATTCCTTACAAATACCTATGGGGCGGAAGGCTAAATAGTTTAGACGAGATGTATGTAATGGAAACAGTTTCCCTTGTAGTAAATGGATTTTTTCTTTGGTCATGTTTTCGTTATTTACAATACTTAAACAAAGATTTGGTGCCAATTTGGATCCGCCTTTTGTTTGGTTTTATAGGAATTATTTTTTTGCTCAATTCCATTGGGAATCTAATAGCTTTCACTAATTTAGAAACTTTACTAGCTACTCCGGTAACAATTATTTTATCGATAATTTGTTTCTCATTGGTACCAAAATATAAAAATTGATATGGAAACCGATGCGGAATGGACAGCTCTCCAAGCCGATGTCACAGCTGGCACCAAACGTAATTTAGTGGGAACAAGATTCTAAGGAATTAAATATAAACTCAATCTGCAACTTAGGACCAATTCTTTTTCTTTAAAAGCTTGGTCTTAAGTTTTCTCAAATGATTCTGAATGCAGTATCATTTTCATCTCTATCAATGATACTTTTAAAAAATCTGTACATATTAACAATTGTTTGTCTCTTGAGAAATATTTGTCAGATCATGTAATACACAATACAAAACTTATTGCTAAGTCAACCCGAACAGCTGTAATACATATTGGAACATATCGCTATGTTTGGCGTAGAAGGACTACATGCTTGAGTGGTCGTATTTGTGAAACGAAATAGGAGCGAATGTGAACCAGAGGCGACAGTGAAAGTGGCACTTTTTGCATTTGGACTGACTGTAGCATAATTGACTCCATCCCATATAATATCATAAGTACGAGAGGAGTTACTCTCATTAATAAAGTAAACTGTGGCCGTCGAATTCTTTTGGCAATCAGGTATAGTTTGTGCCTGTTGAGCTATAGCAAGGAGTGCTCGTCTCAATTCTGACTCTTCTTTTTCTTTTTTATCTTCCGAAGATGTGTCAATATCACATTGGAGAAGTAAGCCGATGGTTCCTATAATTAGAAATATCAATCTCATACTTTAGTCGACGAAATAAGATAAAAGAATACTGCATGTAGTTTGATTTACTTACATAGAATGATTCTAGCTATAAAAAGTTTTAACCCAGAAATTCTAGATTTTTTCCTTTCCTTCGAAAGTATTTTTTTGTCTCTTCGAAAATTAAAAGTAAGACGGTGCCATGAAGTGCAAATAAATACACATCCCATGGCACAGGTTTGAAATAATATAGTTCACTTAAATCTGTATAGATAAATAGATATGCCAATAATAATTCAAATAATATTCCAACTAATACTAATTTATTGGAAAGAAGATTCATTATTAAAGGAACTTTTGTAAGTAGATACCTTAAAGGGGGAAATGTAACTTTGTCTATGAGTGAGACTTGTGTATGTTTTTGTAAAAAGTTTTTTGAAAAGATGGACTGCTTCCAGGATCTTTTCGATATAACATTCGCTATTTGAACTGCAATCGTAGGAACGAAAAATGCAGTAAGCGATTGTAAGTATAAATCATCAGCTTGACTCATATCTAGTCCTTCAGGGGATTTTGGAATCACACCACCTGCTACTGTTAAAACAAAATAATACCATGTAGCGAAACAGGAAAAACACAAGATTGAACCTTGAACTAAGTAAGATCGTAAAATAAATCCTATGGATAATAACTTTTCTCCTTTTTTGCGTGGAGGTCTTTCCATAATTCCTTTTTCTGGGGCTTCTACACCGAGACCCATAGCCGGCACTAAATCTGTCCCGACATCCACAGCCAAGACTCCCATAACAGTCATTAGTAGCGGGAATCCAGGAAATAGTGCCCATAATAGAAAGGGAAGCAATTCTTGAGGATTGGAATTTAATACGTAAGCAGAAAACCTTCTTATATTTTCAAATACAGCTCTGCCTTCTTCAATCGCTGAGACAATTGATGAAAAATTATCATCTGTTAGTATCATTCTGGAGGCTTCTTTCGCTACATCGGTGCCTCTGAGTCCCATAGCGATTCCTATGTCTGCTTTTTTAAGTGCAGGCCCATCATTGACACCATCACCTGTCACTGCTACCACTTCACCTAAGTCTTTTAAGGCGGAAACGATTCTTAATTTTTGTTCAGGAGACACTCGTGCGAAAATTGGTTCTCCCTCTTTTACAATATTTCTTAAATCAATCTCCGAAAGTAAATCGATTTGATTTCCAGTTACAATCCGAGTCGTATCTTCGTTTTTTCCTAAACCTATTTGTTTCGCGATACTATGTGCTGTTAGTGGATGATCTCCCGTGACCATCAATATTCGAATGCCCGCTGTATGACAATCATGAATGGCTTTCGGGACAGTTGGGCGGATCGGATCTGCCATCGCCGTCAAACCTAGATAAATGAGATTTGTCTCTGTATTTTCAGGAGTAAATTCCATCAGACTACTTTTTTGCGAATCCATTTCTCGGAAGGCAAATCCAAGGATTCTATATCCTTTGGTCGCATAAACATTGGCAGACGCAGTAATTTTGATGCGAGCCGAGTCATCAATTGCTTTGATCTCTCCATTTTCAAGATAATGACTGCAGACTGATAATAATTCATCATGAGCACCTTTCGCATAACATATAAGTTTATTTTCAGAATCTTTTACAACTACGCTCATCCTCTTTCTCACTGATTCAAAAGGATTTAAATGAACTCTTGGATGATCCACTTTGACATCAGCTCTGTTTGCAAGAACTAATAGCGCACCTTCTGTCGGATCTCCTATTACTTTTATTCCTTTGTCTGTGTCTTCTAATTTGGCATTATTACAAAGGATAGCACAAGCTAACAATCGTGCTCTTGTTTCTTCCTTTGTTAATTCGCTAACTTGAATTTCCTGTTGATCTTTGAAGAATTTTCCTTTCGAAGAATAACCTTCGCCACTTGACTCGATCCATTCATTGGATGAAAAAATTCCTACAACCATCATCATATTTTGTGTCAGCGTTCCTGTTTTATCTGAACAGATAACAGTTGTACATCCAAGCGTCTCTACGCTAGAGAGATCTTTTACTATGGCATTTGATTTTGCCATTCGGGAAACACCCATAGCAAGTGATAAAGTAACGGTTGGTAAAAGGCCTTCAGGCACATTTGCGACAAATATTCCGATACAAAAAATAAATGCTTGGATAAAGGTTAAGCCTGCACCAAACCATCCTATAAATAAGAAAGTAACGGCGATACTTAGGGCTAACATGGAAATTGCGAAAACAGTCGATTGTAATTGTTTTTGCAAAGGACTCGCTTCCACTTTAATTTCAGAAGTCAGCAGAGCAATTTGCCCTATTTCAGAATTCATACCAGTTCCAAATACGATAGCCTTCGACTGACCTTTGATAAGCGAAGTGCCGGCAAAAAGAATATTTGGCATCTCAAGCCATAAAAACTTCCCTTCTAATAAAATTTCCTTATCTGATTTATATCTTTTTGAGGATGTCGATTCACCAGTGAGAGAAGAGTTATCAATCTCTACATCCGATGATTCAATCAGTCTACAATCAGCTGGTACTACATCACCTTCTTGTAATACGATTAAGTCGCCAGCTACTAATTCTGTAGCCAATATTTCTTTTTCTTTTCCTTCTCGGATCACTCGACACCTATGTGCCATTAGTCGCCTAAGTGCTTCAACGGCCTTGTCCGAGCGAGATTCTTGTAAAAAGGAGAAAAAACCATTTAAAATGACTACAATAATGATCGCATAACCTAGCTGAGGCATATTTACGCCAGGGATGAAGCACAATATAGCGGCTATCCATAAAAGGATGGCAAAGAAACTAAAAAAATTCTTAATTAACTTATAATAAAAAGGAATAGCCCCGTGACTTTCCAATTGATTTGGTCCAAAGTGATCAAATCTCTTTTTCGCTTCGTTCTCAGTTAATCCATTGACAAAATCAGTTTGAAGTTCAAATGCGAATTGATTTGGTTTTAGATTTTTGTAACTAGGTTTTGCTTTCTCTTCACCCGTTCGTATAATGGTAATTACGTCTTCTTCTGATTTACAATTGATTAAATCATCTTGAACTTGTGGTAGTAAGGAAGACAAACCTTGCAACAATCTTAACTGTAATGCAGGATTTTTATCTGGAATCAAAAGTAACAAAAATATATGTATTTTTTCTTTTTCTCCCTGGATACCATTGGGAAGGATATAAAGTATCAGTTCGGGCACTTTGAGGTCAGGTACAATTAAATGGGGAACTAATATGCCATCTTCTAGTGAACCATAAGGAAGTGTAAAGTTTGGTGTTATACATTCTCTAATGAAAATTCGAATTGTTTCTTCTTCAATCGCATCTATTGCCCGATTAAAAAGATCAGCGCGAGATTCGGAGGAACTTATAATTTGGATATGAGATTGTTTTAAATGTTCGAAAATCATGCTTCATTTAAAGTGTATGAGATAAAATTAAATACATCTACTAAATTGAAATTTTCTTAGACCGAATCTATTATTTTTTTTAGAAAGAGCGGAAACTATAGCGCTGATTCCATGCGAGGCAAGAATAAATCAAAATAATTTAACTTATAATCATTTAGGTTCATTCTAAATTGCTATTTTAAGTTAGGCGGTCTAACTCTATTTTCCTTTTTATGAGTGTAGAATTTTTTCGTCAATTTCTCTTTTAAAAAGTTTATGTGAAAGCTATGTGATAAATAAATAGATAATAAACAAAAATCATCTTTTTTCAAAATCCCCCCACGCCCCGGATAGTAGCGGAAATCCTTTCGCAGAGGCGAAAGATTGGAGCGGATAGCCGGATAAGGCGCCATAAGGCTAAAGACGAATCCAGAAAACTTGCGTCCCATTCCCCTTGACAAGCCGTTAAGAAGCAAAATTCTGGTTAAGAAGCTTAGCAAAGGTGCTTGTTTGATGAACAAATCCCAGATTGGGAACCTTCTTTTGGTGCTTTTTTTGGGACTTATGGCGGGAGCTGTGGCGGGAGTCGTTTTAGATCGGCTTCTTGGAACCACTTATCTTTCCAGATTTTTGTTCACCTCACCAGTTGCTTTGGAGCTTTACATAGTTAAGGTCGAGATCCAGCTAACCCCTGCAAGCCTAATTGGTCTTGTAGCGTCTGGGTATCTCGCACTAAAAAAGGGGTAACATATGTCAGTAATTTCTATGAAGAGCTTGCTCGAAGCAGGCGTACACTTCGGTCACCAAACACGTCGTTGGAATCCAAAAATGAGTCCGTATGTTTATACGGCAAGAAATGGCATTCACATTATCGACTTACAAAAAACAGTTCAAAAGACAAAAGAAGCATACGATGCTTTGAAAAAACTAACTGGCCAGGGCAAAAAGGTTCTTTTTGTCGGAACAAAAAAACAAGCTCGTGGTGCGATAGAAAGAGCAGCACAAGCATGTAGCATGTATTATGTGTCCAATCGTTGGTTAGGTGGACTTCTTACAAACTGGAATACAGTTAAAAAGTCTATCGCTCGTTTGAAAAGGCTAGAGCAAATGGAAGAGAACAACTCTTTCGAACAAGAAGCACGTACAAAAAAAGAAGCATTATCACTCAAACGCGAATTGGAAAAACTCCGCCAAACACTTGGTGGAATTAAAGATATGGCAGGCGTTCCTGAAATTTTATTTGTGATCGATCCGAAAAAGGAAGAAATTGCAGTGAGCGAAGCAAAAAAACTTGGTTTGAAAGTTTTTGCTGTGATCGACACAAACTGTGATCCAGAACCTATTGATTACCCAATTCCTGGTAACGACGATGCAATTCGTGCGATTTCCCTTTTCCTTGATACTATGGCAAATGCTGTACTTGAAGGAACAGGTGGCGAAGTCATTCAAACTAACTTTAGCGAAGACATGGATGCTGAACAACTCGCACTTGAATACCAAGGTGAGTATGATGAGTCTGGAAAATTTATTATGGATGATGAGCATCCTCCAGTGCCAAAAGACATTCCAGTGGATCCAGAAGCTGCGAAAGTTGTGGTTGCAGAAGGCGAAGTTGCAGTAGAAATTAAAACAGAAACTAAAGTAGAAGGTGCAGAGTAATGGCCGTTAGTTCAGAGCTAATTAAGGATCTCCGCGAAAGAACCGGCGCGGGGATGATGGACTGCAAAAAAGCCCTTGAAGATAATGGTGGAGATATTGAAAAATCAGTTACCTATCTTCGTGAAAAAGGATTAGCGAAAGCTGCGAAACGTGCAGGTCGTGAAACTGGTGAAGGAAAAGTAATATCATACATTCACGGAAATGGCAAAACAGGCGTTATCCTGGAGCTAAACTGTGAAACCGATTTCGTTGCTAATAATGCGGACTTCGAAGCTATTGGTAAAGAAATTGCTCTTCAAATCACTGCGATGAGCCCATTGTATGTGAGTGAAGAAAGCATTCCACAATCAGAAATTGACAATGAAATGAGCATCCAAAAAACCCTACTTGAAAAAGAAGGGAAAAGTGCGGATCAAATCGAAAAGATCCTTCCTGGAAAAATGAAAAAATTCTATGAAGAGATTTGTTTGATCCATCAAAAATCGATTCGAGATAACACAAAAACAATCAACGATGTCCTGAAAGAAGGAATCGCGAAATTTGGTGAGAACATTACGATTCGCCGTTTTGCGAGGTTTCAAGTAGGTGGGCAGTAATCCGAAATACAAACGGATTCTGATCAAACTCTCCGGCGAAGCACTTGCTGGAGAGGGCGAACTCGGTATTGATACCAACAAAACTTTTTCCCTAGCGGGACAAATCAAAGAAGTTCATGATATGGGATTGCAAGTTGCTGTCGTCGTTGGCGGTGGCAATATGATCCGCGGTGAAACACTCGCGAAGTCTGGCATGGACAGAGCTACCGCAGATTATATGGGTATGCTCGGGACGATTATGAACGCACTCGCCTTACAAGATGCTTGCGAGAAGCAAGGTATGTTCACTCGAGTTCTTTCCGCAATCGAAATGAAATCAGTTGCAGAACCTTACATACGCAGACGAGCTGTCAGACATTTAGAAAAAAATCGAGTCATTATATTTGCAGGTGGAACAGGAAATCCCTATTTCACAACAGATACAACGGCTTCCCTTCGCGCTGTGGAAGTTGGATGTGAAGTCATTTTGAAAGCTACGAAAGTTGATGGGGTCTATACTGCAGATCCGAAAAAAGATGCTACTGCTCGTCGTTATAAACAAGTATCTTTTATGGAGTCCATCAAACATCGATTAAAGGTTATGGATTCCACTGCACTGAGTTTGTGTATGGATAATAATATGCCTATTATTGTTTTTGATATTTTTAAATCCGGAAATTTAAAGGCACTTGCGGGTGGCGAAAATATCGGGACTCTTATTTCAAATTCTGAGGAAGTGATCGAAGATGGTAGATGAACTTATAAAAACAATGCAAGGCAAAATGGATAAAACCGTGGATGCCCTTAAAAAAGATTTCTCAATCATTCGAACTGGCAAAGCAAATCCAATGATGGTGGAAGATGTTAAAGTTGATTATTATGGAACGATGACACCACTTAACCAAATGGGAAAGATCGCGATTCCAGAGCCTCGTATGATACTCATCACTCCTTTTGAAAAAGGAATGTTGAAAGATATCGAAAAAGCTATCTTTTCTGCGGGACTTGGCCTTACTCCAAATAACGATGGTTCTAGTATCCGTATCAATATCCCTGAGTTAACGGGCGAAAGACGAAAGGAGTTGGCTAAGGTTGTAAAGTCAAAGGCGGAAGAGAAAAAAGTCGCTATAAGAAACATTCGCCGTGATGCAAATGATGATCTTAAAAAACACCAAGCCGAAATGTCTCAAGATGAAGTGAAAGGACACCAGGACAAAATCCAAAAAATTACAGATTCTTATATTGCCAAAATAGCAGATCTTGAGAAAGAAAAAGAAAAAGAGATCACCACTCTCTGATTATTTTTCTTTATGTATGAAATTTAAAACCATTCCTTCACACATTGCTGTCATTATGGATGGCAATGGCAGGTGGGCAGAAAGCCAGGGCAAAAAAAGAACCGAGGGACACCGTGCTGGCGCTGACGCCATCGACAGGTTGTTAGACGTCGCTCTGGAACACAAAATCAAAAATATATCTTTATATGCGTTTTCGACTGAGAATTGGAAACGACCCATTACAGAAGTGAATGCGATTTTCAATCTGTTAATCGAATTTATCGATACAAGACTTGATAAAATCCATGCGAAGGGAATTCGCATTCATCACTCAGGCAATCGCTCAAAACTTTCTAAGAAAGTATTACAAAAAATTGATACAGCGATGGATGTTACAAAAAAGAACAAAAATATCATCGCAAACTTTTGTTTGAATTATGGTGGGCAAGAAGAAATTTTAAGCACCTTCGCCCGCATTCAGTCGGCGCGAAAAGAAAATAAAACCCCTTTAGACAAAACAATTTCGCCCAAGGAATTTGAAAAATATTTGTATACATCACCCCTTCCTCCCGTAGACTTATTGATCAGAACGGCGGGAGAACAAAGGGTATCCAATTTCCTATTGTGGCAAATCGCTTATGCAGAGTTCTTCTTTACAAACACTTTATGGCCTGATTTTGGTCGTGAATCTTTGGAAGAAGCATTGCACTTTTTTGAAACTAGAAAACGAAAATTTGGTGGTCTCACATGAGTGAAACAACGTTAAGACTTCTATCCGCAGTCGCATTAGTCACTGCTTATGTTTTTATGATCTTTCACTCTGGATTTTATTATCTTGAGTTTTATGCTTTTGGTTTAGTTACAATATTTTTCGGCTTACGAGAGTTATATGCATTTTGTAAGCGTGAGGATTCTAAACCTTTCTTTTTGACGGGATTCATTTTTTCAGTTCTGATATTCACTGTTTATTATTTCCAATTTTTAGGAATTCAATACAATGTTTCGCCGCCTGCTTGGACGGTACAAATTTCAAAACATCTACGAGAAAGTTTTCATCCCGTAGCATTTTTAATTTTTGTAATGTCTGTTACACTTTGGGTTTTGCAAATCTTCAGAAGACCACTAGATGGTGCCCTCTTTTCTGTGAGCGCGACGATTCTCGGTGCGATTTATCTAGCGATTCCACTTGGGCATTTTTTACTTTTGTTAGCTTTCCCATTTGGTGCCTATTATATCTTTTTAGTTTCTACGATTACTTTTATCAGTGATGCTGGTGCATACTTTGGTGGTCGATGGTTTGGAAAACACTCTGCTGGTTTAAAAATTTCTCCCAAAAAAACCTGGGAAGGTTATATCGTTGGAAATATAACTGCTGTGCTCGCCGTATTTTTGTTAAATGCTCTATGGGAACATTTTTCAGGTCTCAAAGTTCCTATCAATATGATAGAATCCATCTTACTTGGTTTCTTTTTCTCCATTCTATCAGTGATGGGGGATCTAGCTGAATCAGCAATGAAACGCGATGCAAAAATGAAAGATTCATCGGCGCTCATTCCTGGGCACGGCGGACTTCTTGATTTGGCAGATGCACTTTTGTTTACCGTGCCTGCCATGTATTATTATTTTCAATTCAAAGGAATGCTGGGTTTTCCAGTCTAAAATTCCTGTCTAATCTACAATGAGTGGTGTATGTGTTCTTGGTATTTCAGGTTCCGTGGGACAATCCACCCTCAAAGTTTTAAGAAACTTTCGAGATGATTTTGCATTAATTTCATTTAGCGTACATTCAAATCTAGAACTCGCTCGTGCTCTTATCCAAGAATTTTCGCCGCAAATAGTTTGTATCACATCACCTGAGTTTGTCGGTGTTTTGGGTGAAAGATTGGGACAAACATCTATCGTTTATGGATACGACGGGTTGGATGAAATTGTTAGCCTATCAAAAGTGGATACTGTTGTCACGGCGATCGTAGGCTCAGTGGGGGCCCGCCCTACCATAACTGCCATTAAAGCAGGAAAAAAGATAGCCATTGCCAATAAGGAAACGCTTGTTACCTTCGGGCCGTATATAAATGAATTAGTCAAAAAATACAATGTGGTCATGGTACCTGTAGATTCAGAACACAATGCACTTTACCAATTATTGGAAAAAGAGCCAGCTTCTAATATCAGAGCCATCACATTGACCGCATCAGGTGGTAGTTTTAGAGATTTGCCAATCAGTGAACTCCCAAATGTGAGTATCAAACAGGCATTAAATCATCCTACTTGGTCAATGGGTCCGAAAATTACAGTGGATTCAGCAGGCCTTGTGAACAAGGGATTAGAGGTGATAGAGGCTCACTTTTTGTTTGGTTTCTCTTATGATCAAATCGAAGTTGTGATACACCCCGAGTCCTTAACTCATGGGATAATAGAAACAATAGATGGTGCTTGTTTGCAATATACAAGTTTCCCTGATATGATATTTCCCGTTGCACATGCGTTATATTACCCAAGTAAAACACCTAAACTTTTAACTGAGAAAAAACCTTTCTCTTGGAAAAGTTTGACCTTTAGAGAACCTGATCCGATTAGATACCCTGCCCTGAAACTGGCTTACCAAGCAGGACGGACTGGCGGTTCTGCACCCGCAATATTTAATGCCGCAAATGAAATCGCAGTAGAATTATTTTTGGCAGAACGAATCCCTTTTGTTCAAATTCCTAAGATTCTGGAAGAAAGTTTAAATCAAATTCAAATCACTTACCCAAATGATTGGGAAGGATTCCTCGATAAAGATGAAGAGGCTCGTGCCTTTGTGAGAGATAAGTATAGTAAAGGAGTGGTCATATGATTATTTTAATTCTCGGCGCTGTATTAATGTTAGCTGTTTCTATTTTTATACATGAACTCGGCCACTTGTTATGTGGCAAACTTGTAGGGGTGGAAGCGAGAATCTTTTCGCTTGGATACGGTAAAGGGGTTTGGAAAAAACGAATTGGTAAAACAATTTATCAAATCACAGCCATACCTATCGGCGGTTATGTGCTTTTCAAAGGTGATGAATACGGTAAAAAGCAGAGAGGAAGACCAGGCGAACTCTTAGCGACTCCACCTTTAAAAAGAATGATTCCCGTGCTTGGTGGGCCATTTGCAAATTTTGTATTGGGATTTTTTCTTTTGTTTATATTGGACTTAGCAGGCGATAGTCCAGCATCCAACAAAATCTTTATCGATGCCGCAAATCAAGTCAGTTCACCAGCTTATATTTCTGGATTAAGGTCTGGTGATAAAATACTTTCTGTCAATGGGAAAAAAACAGAAAATTTTGAAGATATTTTTACAAACGTTAGTTTGTCAACAGGTGACCCGATTCAAATTGAATTTGAGAGGGATGGTCTCGCCAAACAAATAGAAATCATACCTAATGTTTATTCGGCGGGAGGTCGCCCTTCCATAGGTGTGGAACCATCGGGCGAAAGGCGAGTCATTGCTACTTTTACTTATTCCGAACAAATAGGACATGGGCTTAGCCAGCTTTTAGACAAGGAAGATAAATCTACAGAATACTTTCAAGGAATACTGCAAAACAGAAAAGAAGAGATACCTGAAGAATATCTCAAAATCAAAGAAAAACAAGAACGCGAGCAGAGCCTCCGAAAACGTGCTTTAAGTTATTTGAAAGATGGTGATGTAATTTTAAAGGTTGCTGGTGTGGATGTTCATACGATTCCAGAGTTACAAGCAGAACTTGGAAAACATCAAAATGAAACCATTCCTGTCATCGTTGATCGTAAAAAATATCCATTATTCACTCCTTGGGCAACAGAACTAACTACCGTTAATATACCTGTTCTTGGGGCGCAAGTTTTTGAATTCTATAATATCAAACACCCAAAATTTGAAGAGTTAAATGTTCCTTATTTTCGATTGGATAGTTATGATCCTGAGATTGAATCTAGACTTACCAATTTAAAAATCGAAAATGAAGAATTTCAAAAAGTAGATAATTTTATTAGTTATTTAAAAAAGGTGACGGGCCAAAACAAAGAAATTTGGATTGGCAATATGAAATACCGAGCGGATCTCAATCTAAAGCCGATTGGATTACTCGGATTTCGTCCCTCTATGAAATTTATTGCTGATAAGCAGGAGAGGGAAACGACTGTGAGCGGCGCATTTGTTTCTTCTAGTAAAAAAGTTTATGACAATATCGCGACCACTTTAACTGGTATTAAACTATTATTCTCCGGATTTCTTAGCCCGAAAGATAATTTGTCGGGTCCTGTCGGTATCATTCAAATTGCGGGAATCAGTTTGGAGTATGGATGGTCTACATACTTGGATTTTGTCGCTAAAATTTCATTAGCACTTATGGTCATGAATTTACTACCCATTCCTATGGCTGATGGTGGACATATTGTACTGTATGCCTATGAAGCTGTAACAGGCAGACCTTTGAATCGAAAAGCCGTAGAAGTGATTTTTAGAATGGGTTTTTTCTTTCTCATCGGTCTCGGCCTTTATGTTTCATTCAACGATGTTATGCGTATTTTTTAATATTAAATTGGATTTTTAGATGAAAGCAAGTTCTTACTTAATTCCTACTACAAAAGATGATCCGCAAGATGCGGTTGTCGCTTCCCACAAATTGATGTTACGTGCTGGTCTGGTTCGTAAGTCAGCATCTGGTCTCTATAGTTATCTTCCACTTGGTTTACGCATTCTCAAAAAAATTGAAAATATCGTTCGGGAAGAAATGGACAAAGCGGGTGCTTTAGAATTCCAACTGCCAATTCTCACTCCTTCTGAAATTTGGAAAGAGTCTGGTCGTTGGGACAAAATGGGCAAAGAAATGTTTCGCATCCGTGATCGCCATGATGTAGAAAATTGTTTAGGACCAACACATGAAGAGTCATTTTGCGTGTTAATCAAACCTATGGTTCGTTCTTACAAAGACTTACCAATCAATGTCTATCAAATTCACACAAAATTTAGAGATGAAATTCGCCCACGATTCGGTGTGATACGATCTCGTGAATTTACTATGAAGGATGCATATTCATTCCATTTGGATGATGAGTCCTTAGATAAGACTTACCAATTAATGCGAGTGACATATAGACGCATTTTTTCTCGCATGGGACTTACCACCATACCAGTGCAAGCTGATTCTGGCAATATGGGTGGTTCTGCTTCGGAAGAGTTTATGGTGATTTCACCAATTGGCGAGGAAACTCTCACTATTTGTAACTCATGCGGGTATTCCGGAAATATTGAAAAAACGCCTACGATTTCTTCTTTTAGAAAAGAAGCAGATGATTCCTCAGAAGAAATCATCGATACACCTAACAAAAAATCAATCCAAGAAGTTGCAGAATTTTTAGGCGTAAAGGAATCAGATACCATTAAAGCTGTAGCAATGTCCTTTGATGGAAAGTACGTCGTGGTTTTTTTACCGGGTGATCGAGAGTTAAATGAAAATAAATTAAAAAATCATTTAATGGCAAATGAATTAAGACCAATGGGACAAGGCGAACTTACAAAATTTAATTTGGTTGCAGGCTTTATTGGACCAGGAATTAAAAAATCAGAAGAGCTGGTAATTTTATTTGATTCCCTAATCAACTGGGATGCGGTTTATGTTGCAGGTGCCAATGAGTTCGACAAACACAAAAAAGGTGTTAAGCTAAAGAATTATTATGATGAAAAATCTGAAACTTCTATTGATCTTTCACAGGCCAGGGAAGGGGATCTTTGTCCGAATTGCAATTCTGCATTTAAAGCAGAGAAAGGAATTGAAGTCGGTCATATATTTAAACTAGGACAAAAGTATACTAAAGCTTTTGATATAAGTGTTCTTAATGACAAAGGAAAAGCCACTCACACAACTATGGGTTGTTATGGGATAGGCGTAAATCGTTGTATGGCGACAGTCATCGAACAATGCAATGATGATAAAGGAATCTTTTGGCCAATAACAATTGCACCATTTGAAATTTGTTTGGTGAGTATCGCCAAATTACCAGAGGATATTGCCAAAATTGGGGCAGTGTATAAGGCATTAAAAGATAAGGGCTATGATATTTTATGGGATGATAGAGATTTGGGTCCGGGCTTTAAATTTAAAGATTCTGAACTTATCGGATTTCCGATCCGTATAACAATGGGTAAAGGATTTTTAGAAAAAAATGAAATCACCATTTTGAATCGCAAAACTATGGAGGAGAAAACAGTTAATTATTCTAATGTTGAGGATTTAGCTTTGGAGATAGATTCAATCAGAAAGGTTCTTTTAGAACAAATTGCAATCAAACTCGCCTAATATATAATCCCTAATTACATGAAAAATTAGGGATAGTATCATTTTAACTTAAACATTTCATTGCCAATAATTTCTATATCTTCCATAGTAGCTAAAATTTAGCTATGCTTAGACTAACACAAAAAACTCTTTTATTTTTACTGGTTTTTATCACCCAGCCTAAATGTAATTACCTATTAGACTTGGGGACAGAACCCTTTTATGTCCATGAATATAAATTAGAAAATGGTCTGACAGTCTTACTTAGTGTTAATAAAGAAAATCCTGTAGTTCAAACTTCTATTCTTATTAATGCTGGTTCCGCTTATGATCCGGATGATGCAACTGGACTTGCTCATTATTTAGAACATATGCTTTTTAAAGGGACATCCCAAATTGGTAGTACGAATTATTCAGAAGAGAAAAAGCTGCTAGATCAAATTGAGGATCTTTTCGAAAAGTATAGAGAAACAAAAGATATTTCTTTAAGGAAAAAAATTTATACACAAATTGATAAACTCTCAAATAAAGCGGCTACGTATGTTATCCCGAAAGAATTCAGCCGCTTACAAGCGTCACTCGGTGCTGTTAATGTAAATGCGTTTACTACATTTGATAGAACTTTTTATGTTTCCACAATTCCGAGTAATCAAATCAAAAATTGGTTAACTCTTGAAGTAGAAAGATTTAAAGATCCAGTATTTCGAACATTTCATACAGAACTGGAAGCAGTCTTTGAAGAAAAAAATCTCCAGTATTCCAAAGATGAAACAGCGATATACAATCGCTATATGGAACTTCTTTTTCCAGTTCATCCATACGGTCTGAAAAATCCAATTGGAAATGACGAAGATTTAAAAAATCCATCAATCAAAAAAATAAAAGAATACTTCGATAATTATTATGTACCATCTAACATGGCGATTTGCATTTCTGGTGACATTGATCCTGGTAAAGTTTTGTTAGAAATACAAAATACCTTCGGAATGTTAAAGAAAAAAGAAATGAAGGCTTTGTCCTTTGAAAATAAAGTTATAAAGAAAAATTCGCATAGTTTCGTTTCGGTAAACAACAAAAAGAAAGAACTTATTTTTGGTATAAAGATTCCAAAGTCTTCTTCGAATGATGTGGCTTTAACCGAAACATTAGCTACTGTATTAACGAATGGTTATAGTGGCTTACTGGATAACTCATTATATTATTCTCAGAATGTTGAGAAAGTTTATACAAATTATTCTGAAATGAAGGACTTTTTGATTTTAAACATATTTGTCCAAGTTTCAAAAAAAGGATCAGTGGATGAAATAATAACTGTAGTTAATGAAGCTTTAGATCAAATCGCAAGGGAAGAGATATCTGAAGAGTTGCTAACTGCAATCAAAGAAAATCAGATGATCCAATTACAATCAAATCGTCTTTCGAATGATTTTAGGATTTCACATATGTCGGAAATGTTTTTATCTGGTTGGGATTCAAAATCTTTAAGCTCTCTTTATAGTTTTAAAAAACAAATTACAAAATCAGATCTAAGTTTATTCGTAAATGATAATGTGAAAGATAATTTGACAATTCTTGAAACCGTAAATGGTTCCCGAAACATTCCCAAAATAGCAAAACCAAAAATTTCAACCTTAGTATTTAGCGAACAAAAACAATCTGAATTTGCAAAAAAATATTCGAATGAACCAGAATTTGAAATAAAACCAGTGTTTGCTGACTATAAAAAACAAATTATCTATAAAACTTATGAAAATGGAAACCAATTTGTATACCAAAAGAATAACCGAAATCAACTTTATAAATTAAAACTTATAATTGAAAACGGGGCTTGGTTAAGTCCTTACTTAAGTGTAGCTGTAGATTATTGGAGACATTTAGGCACAGACCTATACACAGCTAGTGCTCTTTCCTCAAAATTTTTTACCTTTGGGACCACAATAAATATTTTTACACGGGGGGATCATTTAGAAATTGAGATGAAAGGCGAAGATAAAAATTTCGAGTCTTCCATTCGACTTTTAGAGCATTCGATTATATCAGTTTCTCCTTCGAAAGATATTTGGGAATCTCAGATATTGAATTCAAAAGAATTTTTGAAAGAAAGAACTAGTGATGTAAGTGAAATTGATTTTGCATTGTATGATTATGCTTTGCATCAAAATACGAGTGTGAGATTTTTTAATGCTTCGCCATCGGATTTGGAAAATTTTACCTCTTCCTCGGCAGTAGATATATTAGAAAATTTATTAAAATATAAATGTACTATAATTTATTATGGTAGTCTGAGTATCGAAGAGCTGGAATCAAATTATTTACAATCTTATGTTTCATCTAAAAATTTGAAAGAGACTTCACATCTTCGTAAAGTTATGTGGAATCAAAATTCAAAACCAAGTGTTTATTTTTTAAATCGATTGATACCTCATGCAGAAATTAATTTTATTGCACCGTTCTTATCAAACTCTGAGGTATCCAACGAAAAAATCACTGTGTTCAATACCATGTCTGCATCTATGACTTCACCATTTTTTTTAGAAATGCGAGAAAAATCAGGGTACTCTTATTCTGCGTATCATTATTTAATGCGCACCGAATTTAATAAAGATCCAGTAATATGGAATGCAACATTTGCTTGTCAGGCGGATAAAGTTTCAGAATGCATTCGTACTGCAAATCATTCATTATTTGATATTAAGTCAGTGGAAGAGAATTTTTTATTGGCCAAAGAGGCAAGTATAAAGCAGCTTCAAGTTGTTAAAAAAGATGAAATTGATATTACCGATGATTTTTTAGCAAACCATAGATTAGGTTTTGATGAGGATCCAGAAAAAATAGCATATGAGAAACTACTAAATCTGCAGTTAGCCGAATACTTAGATTTTATTAAAAAAATGATTCAAATTTCTAAATTTAATGTCACTGTCATTGGAGACAAAAATCGAATCAGACCTTCTGATTTGAGTAATTTAGGTCAATTTAAAGAATTAAAACCAGAGCAAATCATAGGTCATTAAAGGAATCAATTATGGAAAATGTGGCAGAACAAAAGTTAACAAAGGCTAATTATAATTTGATTAAAATTCTTTTTTTAGAAGCACTGATCGCATTTTGTTTGGTATTTTTTGACCGAGGAAAATTGAATTTAGATTATTCATTTGGAGCTTATGATAAGTTAGGTTGGATAAAGGAATTTAAAGATTTCATACAAAAGAAAATGTATGTGAATGATCTACTTTCTCAAGTTTCAACAACTCCAGGAGTTGTCACTGAGTATTGGGAGTTAGGCCAATTCTATCTGGAAAAAGAAAATAATCCAGAAAAGGCCATTCAATATTTCACAAAGGGATTTGAAAATGATGTTACAGGGAACTTTCCTTTTCAAAGGAAAATCTTCCAAGCGCATATTAAAATGGGGTATGATATCTTTTCTCTTTCCGAATTACTCTTTAGTTTTTGGGAATTAGAGCAAGTGAATTATGATGAAAAATGGAAAGAACAATATCAGAGAGCAGCTAACTATTATAATATTGCCATAGGTATGGAACCTTCTACATTTACATCATATCCTTATAATGCAGATTATTTTAATTTTGAAGGGAATTTGAGATTATATGAAGGGGATTATTTAAATGCGGAGACAGCTTATAAATCTTGCATTTCATTTGATAATAGTAGAGAGGAATGTTTTATCGGACTCGCAATATTAAAATTGCGTTCTACAGCCGAGAATAATGACAAAAGATACCAATTGGATACTGAAGCTTTTTCATTGATCCAAAGAAGTTTTGAACTATTTGAAGGTCAGGATAAACTTTTAACAAAGCATGCGTTATTTGAGTATTGGAATCAAAGTCCAAGTTCGCGAAAAGAAAATCTTCAAAGAATTAAAAAGCTAACATATGAAATGACAAAGAAAAAACCAGGAATTGGTTTTTATCATTATGTATTGGCGCAAACATATTTCGATAATTGGCAAGAAAAAGAGATTCACAATATGTTAAGAAGTTATGAAATCGCATTCGATAATGAACCTGATAGTATTCAATATTGTATTGATTATGGTTATAATTTTGCTCTGTACAAGGATTCAAAAAAAGGAATCAAAATCTTGGAAGAATGTAAATCTCATTTTGCACCCAACTATCGCATGTTAACATATTTGGGAGATAGTTATTTATTGATAGGTGACTATGAGAAGGCAAAGGAAATTCATTTGGAGGCAGAGAATAAGGAAGAGTTTCAAAATCAAAAGGAACCAAGTCTTTCACTATCAAATGTATATTCTTTGGGAAGAGCCAATTTAGCCTTAGGACATAAGGAAGATGGTATAAAATATTTAAGTTTAGCTTGTAATGGTGGCCAGGGTCTTGCGCAAGCATGTGTTAAATTAAAAAAGGAAACAGAATAATGAGCCAAAATTTGTTTGAATTTACTGAAAAGGATAGTGATATTTTTCTAAGATACTCAACTAGAATGAGTTTGGTTGGAAAAGTATTGATAATGTTAGGTGTGTTGTTCGTCGCAGGTGGTCTTATTTCCATTAAAGACCATTATGGTAACATCATCGAAGGTTTAGTCCAAATAGGTATTGGTTATCTAACTGTAAGAGCCTCATATTTTTTTCGAGAAATATCAAAAATTGAAACTAGAGATATAGAACATCTTAGAAAAGCTCTTTTGGTTTCTATAAAACTATATACTTTGCAACTTTATTTTTATGCATTTATCTTCTTTTTGGCATTGTTTACTTTGTTCTCATTGGCTTGGACAAATTTATCATGAAATCTATAAACCGATTGTTAATATCAAATCGTTTCCAATTTTTGATATTGTTATTAATAATTATTGGAGCTAGTTATCTTGCTAGCGTGCGTTATTTTATCAAAGACAAAGAAGATGTTGCCATATTTACGGATGTTGATGTGGACCAAGTCAAAACCTCAATGATATTTGCTGAAGTGAAATCCATAGATTTAGAAAAACGTGAGGCAAAAGTTGAATTGAGAATCAACTTGGCGATAGAATATGGATACAAAAATCGAATTGATACTCCAAAAGAAGATTTGAGACTAATTTCATTTAGTAGCAATGAAGATTTTGTTTTCAAAGCTAGGCAACCGATTCGTAAAACATTGATTACTTTGCCGATTGTGGGTTCAAATTCAGATTATCCTTTTGATGAATATGAATCAATACTGAGCCTTGGATTTTTTAAAAATAGTAAATATTTTGAAGAGAAAGTAGAGGTGGAATCTAAAGAAGGTATTCCTATCGTTCTAAATATGAAATCTCCCATTTCTAATTATAAAATAGAATTTTATGAAAAAACTGTCGAAGATTTTTGGTTGGATAGGTTCAATGGGAATCCGGACCGTATAATTAAAGTAATACGCACAAAAAGTAGTAAGTTCTATTCTATTTTCATTATTTTGGGAATGGTCGCTTTGAGTTTATTGTTGGTATTCATCACGATTCGAACTTTGCTTTATAATAGATTAGTTCAAATTAACTTTTTAGTTTTTATTGGAATTTTGTTATTAGTTTTACCTGCTTTAAGAAATACTCAGCCAGGTATACCGACCTTAGGTGTTCTTTCCGATTATTTATCTTTTTTTTGGGTAGAAGGTTTGGCCACAGTAACGTTAATAATTCTCACATTAAAATGGCATTTTCAGAAAGAAAAATACCTAGAATAAACTAAAATCAGACCATTGATTTTAGTCTGTTATGGAACTCGATATTTGGGACTTGGCCTTCTGCGTCATGTGATAATTCAGGGATGATTCTTTCGACAAAATACATGTCGATTTCCCCTTTATTTTTTGCGGCAACCTTTCCTCGGTGTTGGCAGATAAAAAAATCTTTAACACATTGGTATGTCGCCTCGGATATGTTAATCGCTCCTGGTGATCCAGAAGATTCCATTCGGCTCGCCGTATTGACAGCATCTCCCCAAATATCATAGGCAAACTTGCGTTTACCGACGACACCAGCCACAATGGGACCAGTATGAATCCCTATTCGTAATTCCCAATAGGGTTGTCCGACATTCATTTTGATTTCTTTTAATTGTTCCATGAAATTGCGAATTTCCATGCCAGCTAGAACCACTTCTATCGGATTTGTTTTGTTGGGTTTTGGTAATCCGCCTGCACACATATACGAATCACCAATGGTTTTTATTTTTTCAACTTTGAGACGGTCCATTACTTCATCAAAGTAATAAAAACATTTATCTAAATCGGCGACTAAATTTTCAGCCGTCATGGTTTCTGCCACTTGAGTGAAACCTTTAAAATCAGTAAACATTACAGTAACTTGTTCGTAAGCTCTTGGTTCAGCTTCACCATTTAATTTAAGTTCTTCGGCAATTTCATGAGGTAGGATATTTAGTAAAAGTTCGTCTGATTTTTTCTTTTCTGATGCTAATTCTTTTGTTCTTTCTTGGACTCGTACTTCCAAAGAATTTCTTTCCAATTGCAATTCTTCATACGCTCTCGCGTTTTCTAAGGATATACCAGCTAATCCACAAAAGGCGGAAAGTAAAGCTTCATCTGATTCGGAAAATGCAGTGTCATCTTTTTTATTTAGAACTTGGATGGTACCAATTATTTTTCCATGTTGATTTCGTATTCCCATACAAAGTATGGATTTCGTTCGATAACCCGTTTTGGAATCAAAGTCCCGATTGAATCGTTTGTCTTCATAAGCATCTGGAATATTAGCAGTTTTGCCTGTGATTGCCACATCACCCGCGATTCCTTCTCCAAGTGGGAGTCGGATCTCAGAGGCACCTTGGGCAACACGAGTCCAAAGTTGCTGTTTTTCATAATCCACTAAAAATAAGGAAGATCGATCTGCATTCATGACAAGAGTCACTTTTTGCATAATCAATTGGAGTAGGGAATCTAAGTCGATTTCAGCCATGATGGAACGGGAAACGTCCATTAACATAGAAAGTCTGGAAAGTTGCTCATTTACATTGGCATAAAAAGCTGATTTTATATAATATCTACCGTCTTCTTTAAGAAGCACTCCGGGCAATGCGTCTCCCTGGCGTCGGCCATATTGCCAAATAATTTCCTCTTTGTTCTCGCTCATGTGCTTGTTCTTATTATCGGCATTCATCTATGAAAATTAAAAATGTCGTGAAATAATCTACTTTCAATATTTTGGACAAGGGAGTTTAAGAAGCAGTTTCCTGTGAATCATGCTGCAATTAAATAGGAATTATGAGCAAAAACTCGGTTGGATATTTTGGTGAATTTGGTGGGCGTTATGCTCCAGAGATTCTTACAGAAGCTCTGGAAGAATTAGAATCCACTTATAAAAAACTTAAAAATAATAAGAAGTTTCAAAAAGATCTTTCCTATTATTTAAAAAATTACGTCGGAAGACCATCTCCTTTAACATTTGCAGAGCGCCTAACAAAAGAATGGGGCGGTGCAAAGATTTGGTTAAAAAGAGAAGACCTCAATCATACGGGAGCTCATAAAATCAATAATGCCATCGGACAAGCACTTATCGCTCGTCATATGGGAAAAAAAAGAATCATCGCTGAAACTGGGGCTGGCCAACACGGACTTGCGACTGCAACAGTTGGTGCCATGTTTGGAATGGAAACAGTTATCTATATGGGGGCAGTGGATGTAAAACGCCAAAACCTCAATGCGAAAAAAATAGAGATGTTAGGTGCCAAAATTCTTCCCGTTACAACTGGTGAAGCGACTTTAAAAGAAGCCACAAGCGAAGCGATGCGCGACTGGGCTCTCAATGTTTCTTCGACTCATTATATAGTAGGTTCAGCCATTGGTCCTCATCCATTTCCGACAATTGTTCGCGACTTACAGGCGATCATCGGTCTTGAAGCAAAAAAACAATTCAAAAAAGTTACAAAAAAACTTCCAGATGCTGTCATTGCATGTGTGGGTGGTGGTTCCAACGCGATTGGTATGTTTCATGAATTTATAAAAGAAAAAAAAGTTTTATTATTTGGAGCGGAAGCGGGTGGACTAGGGGCAAAGCCTGGTGAACATTCAGCAACGATCACCTTTGGCAAAACTGGATTTTTACATGGAACTAAAACCTTAATCATTCAAGATGATTTTGGCCAAATCGTACCTGCCCATTCTGTATCTGCAGGCCTGGACTATCCTGGTGTAGGACCAGAACATGCCTATTTAGCAAAAACAAAAAGAGTTGACTATCGTATGGTGACAGATGAACAAGCGCTAGCTTCATTTTTGGAAGTGAGCCGTATTGAAGGCATTATACCTGCATTAGAAACTGCGCATGCATTTCATATCGCAAAAGATGTGGCAATCAAACTCGGAAAGAAAAAGGATCTTATAATTTGCTTATCTGGTCGTGGTGATAAGGATGTGGTAGAAGTATTGCGCATATTAGGCGGTGAAAAACATGAGTAAAATCAAAACATACTTCAAAAATAAAACATCAAAATCTGTTTTTGTTCCCTTCTTTACATTGGGGGATCCAAATTATGCGGCTTCCGTAGAATTTGGAAAAGCGATATTGGATCATGGAGCTGATATTTTAGAATTGGGGATTCCTTTTTCTGATCCAGTAGCAGATGGCCCAGTCATCCAAAGGGCTGATGCTCGCGCTTTGAAAAATCCCTTTTCCTTTGATCAAATTTTTGAAACAACAAAGAAGATACATTTACATAAACCAGAAATACCTCTCGTTTACTTAACTTACTTCAATCCTATTTATCATTGTGGCATTAAAACATTCTTAGACCGAGCGAAAGATTCAGGTATTGTTGGGCTCGTGATTCCTGACTTACCATTCGATACAGAGGAAAGCGAAACTCTATTTAAAGAATTAAGAAAACGTGATATGGATTTGATTCACCTCATCACTCCAGCGACCACAAAAAAAAGAATCCAAGCGATAAAAGCTACTTCCTCAGGATTTATTTACTATGTAACTTCCTTCGGAGTCACAGGTGAAAGACGTGAATTCTCTGTAGATCTTGAACAAAGGATCAAAACCTTAAAAGATATTTTACAATTACCGATTTGTGCAGGTTTCGGTATCTCAACTCCTGAACAAGCTTCGCAAATTGCCCATTATGCGGACGGAATTATCATTGGATCTGCCATTCAAAGGATCATTGAAGAAAGTGGGTCTGATACCGCAAAATGTGTAGAAAATTTAAGTAAGTACTCATCCTCCATTAGAGATAGTTTTCCTTAAAAAAAAGTCCGATACCGTCTTTAAAGAAAAAATAACGTTTGAGTCTCTTCATTTTTTCCAGGAGAATGGCTAGGAAATTCCTAATGGAAAGAGGCTCTATGGCTAGCAAAGAATCTAAATCTCTATCGATATTAGATTACATCATTTTACTCGTCGCTCTGTTTGGAACGGGCGGTGTTCTCGTATCAGTTTTCTCAACTGGATGGGAATATGAGTTTATATTCTTACTTGCAGGTATGTTTGGTTTACTTGCCAGCAGTTATTTTGTATATAAGATCATTGAAAAAAAAGCCAGCGACAAACAGAAAGCAGGTGCAATCTGGTTGTCCTATGTGATCGCGATGTTTATGTACACTTTGGTAAATACCTTCCAACCATTAAAAGATCTGGAAGAAAATTCCATTTCAACTCGCTTCCAATTTCTTAGAGGCACAAATACAAAAACCGAACAAGAAAGCGATACAGGACGAATCGAATCCATAACTTACCAGCCACCACCAAAGGCCCGTAAGGATATTAAAATTATCGGTATCACCACTGAGTCTTTAGAAAAATTGCAAGGCACTTGGCCTTTGCCATGGAAATATTATGCCAATGTGATCAACACTTTTGCAGAATCAAACAACACTCTCATGTTCGATATTTTCTTCGTAGATTATAAGCCTGGCCAAACAGAAGAGATGGCAGAAGCCCTTAAAAAAAACAGAAGGGTTCTATTCGATTATCCTATGGAAACAAGTGCAGAGTCAAAAGAATCAGTTCTTAATCTCGAAAAAAGAATCGAAATACTCAGAAAGTATAAAATTAAAAACGTCATTGATGAGAACGATATCGGAGTCTCATGGGTAAAATTTCCGCAACCACCTATTGAACAAATTGCTGAGTTATCAGCTGGTCTCGGTTTTGCGAACGTAAAAAAAGATGAATCTGGTTTAAACAGAAAAATGCCTCTAGTTGTTAAGGTATTGAAATCTGGACCAGACCGTGAGGCGGAATATTTCCCATCCATCGACTTACTGATCGTATGCCAATACTACGGAATCGATGTGCAAAGAGATGTAGAAGTTAACATGGGTAAGTATGTTAAACTCTCAAACATTCCTAAAAAAATGTTACGAGAATTCAATGTAGCAAAACGCGCATTCGAAGAACGAGATTTGATGTCCGTTCCAAATGAAAATAGGGAGATCAAAATTCCTATCGATGTGGAAGGACAAATGGAAGTCAACTTTGTCGGTGGTCGTTATTCCTTTAAAGAATACGAAATCTTCGAAGTGGCAAATCAATGGGATCAGGAAGTTGTAGCCGCAAATCAATTCAATAACCAAATCTTTTTAGTTGCAATGTATTATGCAACAGGTCGCGGAGCTTCCAAAGATTCGCACTTATCTCCGTTTGGTGATCTATCGGGAATCGAACACCATGCCCAAGCCATCAATACTATCCTAAACCAAGACTTTATGTCGAGCCTACCGAATTGGGCGATTTTCATAATTTATTTAACCTTGGCTTTGATGATCGGTTTTTTACAACCTCGTGTGAAAACACACTGGGGATTTGTGATCATGTTAACTCAATTGATCGTATATGGCATTTCCACTCTATATATCTTTCAACAATTTAACTTAATCACTGTTCTACCTTCAGTGACTATCGAACAAATCGTAGTATTCATTGCCATCATTGGATTTAGAATTTTGACAGAAGAAGAGAACGTAAAATATATTCGTCAAACTTTCTCAAAATTCGTATCAGCGGATGTTGTTGATGAACTTTTGAAGCACCCCGACAATCTCGCCTTAGGTGGTTCAAAAAAAGAAATCACGATATTCTTTTCAGATATTCGTGGCTTTACTACTATTTCTGAAGCCCTAGGTCCTGAGGAACTTGTCAAATTATTAAATGAATACTTATCTGCCATGACAGATATGGTCATTGAATACAAGGGAACCATTGATAAGTACATGGGTGATGCGATTATGGCATTCTGGGGAGCTCCTGTGCCTTTGGAAGACCATGCTTATTATGCCTGTGTTGCTTCCCTTGCCCAATTGGATTTCCTAAAAGTATTACAAGCAAGATGGGTAGAAAGAAAGGTTCCAGTCATTGACATTGGTATCGGATTGAATTCTGGCCCTGCCGTTGTGGGCAATATGGGATCATCTCATAGGATGGAATATACCTGTATGGGAGACACGATCAATTTGGGTTCTAGGTTAGAAGGCTCAAACAAAATGTATGGAACCAATGTCATCATTTCTGAGCACACATATGAGAAGGTAAAAGACCGAGTTGTGGCAAGGGAGCTGGATTTAGTGCGCGTAAAAGGAAAAACCTTGCCTGTCAGGATTTACGAATTGATGGGAATCCTAAACCCCGAAGATATGGAAAAAATGAAGCGTCCTTTGAAGAGGTCTGGTTCATGAAAATAGCATGTCTTTATACCCCTTTCTAGATAGGATTAATACTCCCGAAGATTTACGAAAATTTCAAGAAACAGAACTCCCTGCGGTCTGCAAAGACTTACGGGAGTTTATCATCGACACTCTCGCTGATGTCGGTGGACACTTTGCGAGTAACCTAGGTGTCATTGAACTCACTGTTGCCCTTCACTACATTTTAAATACTCCCGTTGACAGATTGATCTGGGATGTGGGGCATCAAACTTACCCGCATAAGATTCTTACCGGTAGGAAATCTCAGCTAACCAGTGTAAGAAAGTGGGGTGGCCTATCAGGTTTTCCAAAACGAGAAGAGTCTCCTTATGATCTTTACAATACGGGACATGCTGGCACGTCCATCTCGCAAGCCTTAGGTGAAGCATGTGCCAGAGATCTAATTGGTTTAAATCACAAAGTGGTCGCGGTGATCGGTGATGCCTCTATCGCCACAGGTATGGCCTTAGAAGCTATGAATCATGGAGGTCACATCAAACCAGATATGCTTGTCATTTTGAATGACAACTATATGTCTATCTCCAAAAACGTAGGCTCCATTTCCAATTATCTAAACAATATAATTTCCTCACAAATTTACAATAAATGGAAATCCGTATTTTATAATTTTTTAAAGTGGATTCCACTCGTTGGGCCTGCCTTAGAAAGTATTGCACATAACATGGAATCATCGATGAAACATTTTATGTTGAGACCAGGTGGTTTGTTTGAAGATTTTGGATTTACCTATTTCGGACCTATTGATGGCCATGATGTCAACCGTGTCGTACAATTATTGCGCAATGTCAGTAAAATCAAAGGACCAGTTTTACTTCACGTATTGACACAAAAAGGCAAAGGATATAAACCCGCCGAAGCTGATCCGATTAAATATCACGGAGTCACACCATTTAACAAAGAAGATGGGAAGATGGCGAGTGCTGATGCAAATAAAATTGGTCTATCTAAAATTGTAGGAAAAACACTTTCTATACTTACAGAAAAGTATCCCAATATCGCGGTCATTACCCCAGCCATGATCGAAGGCTCTGGACTTCGCGAATTTCAAGAAAAATATCCAAAAAATACTTTTGATGCAGGCATCGCCGAACAGCACGCAGTTGCCTTTGCAGGTGCCATGACAAATGGTGGCGCGATTCCATTTATGTGTATCTATTCTACTTTTTTGACGCGTGGGCTTGACCAATTGGTAGAAGACGTTTCGCTTATGAATCTGCCTGTCCGCTTTGTGATCGATCGTGCGGGAATTGTGGGACCTGATGGAGAAACACACCAAGGTTTATCGGATCTTGGGTATCTTGCAGGATTACCAAATATGGATATCATAGTTCCGAGTTCAGCACAAGACATCATTGATTCACTCACCTTTATGACAAGCTATGATGATGCTCCCATCGCCATACGATTTCCAAAAGACAATGGAGATCTAAGGGAACTTAAGTTTGAATCTCCGACACAGATAAAAAAAGGGGAAACTAGAGTTCTTTCCAAGGGAAAGGATATCCTTTTGATCTCGGTCGGATTTATGTTGCCGATTGCCAAAGAAATCAAAACGATTCTAGAAAAAGATGGCCTGCAAGTCGGTATCATCGACATTTTTTGGTTAAGACCTTTTGATAAAAAAACAATAGAATCTATGTTAGCTGAAGTAACCAAATTCGCAATTTTGGATGAAAGTTATGTTCATGCGGGCGCATCGGGATTCCTTTTGAATGAAATCAATCCAAAGTATCTTTCTAAATTTACGAAAACATTCGCCCTCCCACCTGAACCAATTCATCACGGAGAACGTTCTCAAATTTTGGAACACTATTTACTCGATGCTAAATCGATAGCAAAGACAATAAAAAGTCAGTTTTAAAAATTAGTTTTCAAGTAGATTTTTATGTCTTCCGAAAATGAAAGAAAACAACGAGGATCTCTTTGTCTTCAAACGCTTTTATTTCTCAATTAGAACTTGCAAAACAATTTTTTAGAACAGGCGATTTAGATCGCGCTGAGTTTCATACTCGTTCTTTTCTCGAAAGAGATGAACATGAAGAAGGTTATTTTTATCTAGGCTTAATACAAAATTCGCAAGGCAAATGGGATGAAGCTCTTTCTTCATATTATAAGGCTGTCACACTCAATCACGATTATGGCAATCCTTGCAATGAAATTGGTGTCGTTTTGCTTCGTATGGGAAAAGATAAAGAAGCTGTGTACTGGTTAAAAAAATCGGTAAGATGTGAACAAAACGATGCGCCTCACATTTCCTATTTTAATTTAGCAACTCTATATAAATTATGGAACCGACCAGAAAGATCTTTGCAATATTTACACAAGGCTATGGAATTAAAAAGAGATTTTCCTGAGGCATGGAAAATGTGGGAAGATATCCAAGCAGACTCAAATCCTTCGGCTAACTCAAATTAAGTTTATTTGATTAAGTAAAATCAATCAAAAGAAATCGGAACGGGAACTGATACCGCTTCCAAATAAATAGGAAGTTCCATATAAATGTCATCTATCTTCAGATAGGTGGCATCTCCTTCCTCCTCCAAATACTCTCCTAAATCACCAGCCGCATTCCAATTAAATCTATATTTAATCAATGGACTTTCACTATGAATTCCTATGAGTTCTCCTTTTGGTGTTTGGTAGATTTCAAAATCAGGAAACTCAAAAGTTTTTAAATCATCACAATGAAAAAAGATAGATCCATCTTTTGTTTCAATGCCTAGTACATGACAGGGATATCCGATCACATTGACAAATCCATGTTCACTCAATTCACCGAAGACATTTTGAATATAAATACCAGTTTGAGTTTGTTTTAAATTTTGTCGGAAATAAGCTAAAATCTCATTTTGCGTGATTTCATTTTCTCTAAAGATCCACCTGTCTAAATCATCCACTTCAATTTCAGAATTAAATTTTCTAGGTGCCATAGTTTATTTATATCGGAAAGCAAAACCCTTCCAAATGGGAAGGTTACTTTCATCTTTATATGAGGAAGTGGTATGTCCTCGATTGTCCATAGTTTCTAAAGAAAACCCATCTACTTTTTGGTTTTTCTTTTCGATCATCCAAACTCCATCCATCTTTCGTTCCCACATCTCTTTTTTGAGAGAGTTTGTGAGTTCGCTCCAGGATTGTTCGCCCTGGTTTCGAATGATGATTTCGCCCATAATTTGAAAGGGTTTTGGCGGTCTTGCTCGAAATACTTCCACTTCTTCCCAAGATGTTTTTTTATAATTCGAATGATAGGAAGTATATTCAGGTTCGGGAATGAATTCAACCGTTGAACATCCAAATAGTAAGAGAAGTAAGGCAGTTTGCTTAAATTTAAGAATCATTTATATTCCTTAGACAAAAATATGCTATACATTGGGCCGAAAGGCTTAGGATGATCCCATACAAAGAAGAACAGGCATTCTCCATTCATGGAAGAAACAGATATAGGAAAAAGAAAGCGGGAAAACGTACTAAAGATTGGTTATTCAACTTTAGACGAAATCGAAGATAAGGTAAAGGCTTTCCGCGTAATGAACCAAAACGCGGTAAAAAAGCGATACCTACTTACCAGAGATCCCATCATGGATAGCCAAGGGAAAGTTATTGTACCTAAGGCTCAAGAGATAGACGTTTCTGCTGCTAAATTACTACGCCGCCATTTTAAAGGCGGAGATATGTTCAAGGTCTTCCAGCCCGATGAAGGGATTGTGATCATCTCCGATATGTCCACTATGGAAGGGGTCTCCTTTTCTATGGATATCGTGACTCAGATTATGAACTTAGGTGGTGGTGCCTACGAAGGCTTCATTGACCGAGTTGATAGTTTTGAAGAATTTATAGTCCTGCTTAAGAAAAACCTTTTTCCTCGGATGATCATTGTCGGTTTTTTGCCGAAAGAAAAAATACAAACCGAAATCATAAACTTTGTCAAAGTGAAACGCTTGGATAATTATTTGCGCGCTATAGAATTAACTCACAGTGTTTTTAAACCCCAAGCTTACTTTCCTAAAATCAAACAGGTAAACATTTCCCAAGAAGATCCAAAATCTTGGGGAAGGTTTGTAGTTGAGATCGTACGCGAATACATACGACCTTACTTTGTAGAAGAAATTTAGTTTTCAGCCAAACAACGATTAAACTTCGTAAAATTGTAAATTTTCAAACAATTCTTTAGGAAGTTGTCCCGAGGCATCCATATACTTTTTGTATTTATTCTCAAATTCTTTATGTTGTCTGCCACGTACGTTTTTGAAGCGGTTGTGCAATTCGGAAAATGCGGGCTGTCCCGAAACTTTTTCACGGATCGCTTTTTGAAACGGAATGTGACGATAAAAGATGGATCGAACGACTCGATTAACCCTTTGCACCCCTTCTGATTCATATTTTAACCACAAACTGTAGTCATACGCAAATTTATCTCTGTCAGTTCTAAACCTTTTAAACTCAGATGAAATCTTTTCTTTGAGTTCTGGGGATAGGTCCTTACTTTTTTTATAAAACTGCACATAATCTGTGTAATCTGCTGTGATAGATGGAATCCCCACATTGTTCCAATCAGGACCTAGGATATTTTTACAAAGTTCCCAACGATAGGCGGCGATGGCTTCCATTAAAAAAGTTTTCACATCACCGAGAACAAAGTGCGGGATGGTGATTCGACCGCGGGATTCTTTCGATCCACTGCCTCTAAATACAGAAAGGTCTTGCCACATCATCACTTTGGGACCTATGGAAGGTACAATTATAAAATCAGGTATAATCGATTTTTGGACAAATTCACTTTTGATACCAATTTCTTCATTTCGATACAAAATTTCTCGATTGAAAGCAGTGTAATCAATGTTAAGTATTTCCTGAATAGCTTTGTCGATGTGTGCTTTTGTTACATAACACTTGTCAAGTGGTAAAGTGATATGATATTTTGTAAGAATCGGAAAGTGACTGGAAACATTGCCGGATGTTAATCGAACATTTGGTTCATACATCGCGTTCAATTCGTATTGTAATCTAGCTTCTCCCGTATCGTACTCTGGTGGAATGTCTTTGTCAGATTTGATTCCTGAATCCTTAAGATCCAATTTCAATTTTTCAAAAAAGGTTTGCCCAAGTTCGTCAACGGACGTCGGCACTTCTCGACCATAAACCTTTTCTAACCAATCGGTTCCTAAATGAACGGGAACATTGCCATTGTATCTTGGTTGTTCCATACGACCACGTAGCTCTAATAAATGCCCTTCATCCAATAATGATTCATCAAAGTATCCGTAACGAAGCATCATCTCAACCGAAGTAGGGCCTTTTTTACCTTCTTTGATCCAGCGAGTGAAGGCTCTTTTATAAACATCCCAATACGTTTTGGCAATGGTTCTGCGGATCTTTCTGTTGTCAGGATCTGGATCCAGTGGGTTTTTAAAAGATTTCAATTTCACCATAAGTGTTGAAAATTCTTTTACAGCTTCTGGATCAGCTTGGGAATAATTTAATATTTGTGAGGCGGAATTTAATAATTCTGTTTTTAAACTATTTAAATCTATACCCGCAGTGACAGAGTCATCTCCAGAAGATGCTTTTCTGTCATCGCTCGCCTTTTTGGAATCCAGTTCATGAGAGTACTTAGCAGTTAATTCTTTTTGTTTTTTCTCTAAGCTTTCTAAACTAGTCAATCCACCAGTATAAGGTGTTCCAAAAATTTGATTGAAGTCGCTTAAGTGCGATTGGCACTTTTTTTGTGCCCAATCTGAAATCGGAAGTAAAATGGTGGATGGTATTGTCGAATATCCAGTCGCAAATAAATCCAATGTAAGATTTATTTTTTCGAGTAGAGACTGATCTCCACTAAATAGCCCGCTAAGTGATTCTGTAAGTAAATTAACTTCTCTTTCTAAAATATCAAATAACTCGCGATACGTGGTAACATAACTTTCAGCGGCACTCTGTAATAGACTCGGATCTGCTTCAAATAAGGCCTGTGATATCTTTGGATTCACGGCTAGTATTTTTCGAATGAAATGAAATTCACCATCACGCCATTCAACCGTTTCTGCATATTCCTTTTGAAAAAATTCTCCGTGGTCTTCTTCTAGAAATGTTACGGAAGGTGATTCTGGTAAAATGCCTCCTTGCTCATAAAAGCCTGCAAGGTTATTTCTTATTGATTTCATCACTGGATCGATAATATTTTCATCCCGAGTTATTGGCCCACCAGGTGTTAAGTCTGGAAATATGGCAGGATTTAATATGAAATAGGCGGCACCTAAATTATCTGTGGTTTTTTCCACTTTGGCAATGAGAGACCTAATCGAAATTATGCGCTTATATAACTCGCTGATTTCTTTTAGCATGGTGCGAACTGCCATCACACCCACTGATACTTTTTGGGTGAGTGTTTTTTTCGCATTTGTTTGATTCATCGCATATGTTGATACAATGCAGGATGATTTTGCACGAATCGTAAATGGATAAGGGCTACCCTCTAACAAAGCAAAGATGCCTGGTGTGAGATTCGCACCTTCCAAAGAATACAATGCGAAGGAAATATCGCCCATTGTTACATCAACGCGAACGGAACCTTCGTGAATGATGTTTAGGGACATAGATGGCTTACCGGCGATGAAGAGAACTTCACCTGGATTGACTGGGATCTTCTGGTTATTTTTACTGGTATCTATAGGCATGTGTGGATAATTGAATAGAACGTATCGTTCCTACAAAAACTACGAATCTTTCTCCAAATTGCAAAAAACTTTTTAGAAAAATACAGAATGTTGAACACAAATATATCCTTTTCTCAAAAACATCAAATCTTAGTCCCAGGAGATAAATCAATCTCTCATCGGTCCGTGCTTTTTAGTACTCTAGCCCAAGGAAAATCCGAAATTCACGGGTTTTTAGAAGGCGAAGACCCTAAAAACACAATGAAATGTTTTTCGGCACTCGGAGTTAAATTTGAAGCAAAGGGCAAAGGTCATTATGTTGTTGAAAGCCCTGGTAAAAAAGGGCTAAAAAGTCCGAACGCAGAGCTTGATTTTGGAAATGCGGGCACTGGGATTCGATTGTCGGCAGGACTTATTTGTGGTCTGCCAGGGATTGAGGCCACTCTGACTGGTGATGATTCTCTTCGTAAACGTCCAATGGCTCGCATCATAGATCCTTTATCGGCAATGGGTGCAGATATTAGTTCCCTCACGGGAGACGGGAAAGCTCCCTTACAAATCAAAGGCAAACAATTAAAAGATTATACGTATGTAAGTCCGATTGCCTCGGCACAAATTAAAAGTGCACTTGTGCTTGCTGCACTTTCCTCAGATATTGCTATCGATTATTCAGAAAATGAGTTATCAAGAGATCATACAGAAAACATGATACGTTTTTTGGGTGGTAACCTTAATCAAATTTCACCCTTACATTTTAAATTAAGTCCACCTTATCACTTTGAAGGTAAAATTTTTAAAGTTCCAGGTGATCTATCGAGTGCTTCTTTTTTTATTGTGCTCGGGCTTTGTGGAAAAGGGGAACCGACCATCATTCAAAATGTTGGTTTGAATCCATCGCGTATTGGCATTCTCACCGTCTTACAACGAATGGGTGGAAAAATTGAAATTTCAAATCCTCGTAAAGAATGTGGTGAAGACATTGGCGATTTAGTCGTATTTCCTTCGAAACTTCAAAAAATCGATATTGAAGAAGCATTAATTCCTTCTATAATTGATGAAATTCCCATTTTAGCCATAGCTGGCCTTTTTTCTGAAGGTGGATTTTGTATTCGTCATGCGAAAGAACTACGTGCCAAGGAATCAGACCGTATCACTTCCATGATTGTCAATTTACAGAGGTTAGGTGTCAGTGTAAAAGAATTTGATGATGGATATGAATTTGGGGAAGTCTCAAAAATCAATCCAACAAAAATTGAAACTTATATGGATCACCGCATTGCCATGAGTTTTGCAATTTTGGCTAAGCTAACGGATGTAAATCTGGAGATAGATGATGTAAGCTGGGTTGATACATCCTTCCCAGGATTTTTTGAATTATTAAAATCTTTTTAAATTTTTTTTGGGAATCAGAAAAAACTTTTTTAACATATTTAGTGGGAGAAGGTTATGAGCGAAGGCAAACAAGTGATCGCCATTGATGGTCCAGCAGGATCTGGAAAGAGTACGATTGCAAGACTACTCGCAAGTAAAATCGGATTTTTATATCTTGACTCGGGTGCCTTTTATCGGGGACTAACGCTTGCTTTGTGGGAAGTTTATTCCAAAAAAAATGACGATCCCGAAAAATTTTCCTTTTTTGCAGAATCCCTAGCAGATGCGGCTTTGTTAGAAAAAGAAAAATCATCCTTTGGATTTTCCTTAACTGAAATACCATTGCACTGCGAATTGTCCCCACACGGTACAAATCAGATATTTTTAGCGAATAGGGATATAACTGATGACATTCGCACCCTTGAGATCACTAAATTGATCCGTTATATCGCACCTCATCGAGCCTTCCGAGAGTATGTGAATGCAAAGATACGAGATTTTGCAAAAAATCACAACTTAGTGATGGATGGACGTGATATTGGCACGGATGTTTTTCCAAAAACTAAGTACAAATTCTTTTTAACCGCAAGTGCCGATGTACGAGCAAATAGAAGGCATGCAGAACTCTTGGGCAAAGGGATAAAAACTGATCTCAGTCACCTAAAAGAGGAGATCATTGCCCGAGATATGTCAGATGAAACAAGAACTGTTGCTCCTCTCCGTCAGGCTTCCGACGCAATACTCATTGACACCTCAGAGTCAGACACGGAAACTGTCCTAAATACTATCCTGTCTAGGCTAAACCTGCCTAAACAAATCTAAGTTTTGTATCCCGGTAACCATTGAATTCAACCAGCCCCTCTTCCTCCCCCAAAAACGAGACCACTTCTTCCTTCGGAGAACTTTTAGAAAAGTGGGAATCTCAAACGCAAGAACAAGATAATTCCGGCAGTAAAGGACTGCTCATTGACGGCACTGTTGTAGACGTAATCGGGGACACTGTGTTTCTCGATATCGGTGAAAAACTAGAAGCTCGTGTTCCTAGAGAAGATTTCTCTGAAACGCCAAAACGCGGGGAAAGAGTGAGTGCGATCCTGAAAAGGAGAGTTGATGGTTATTGCGTGCTTTCAAAAAAGGAAGCGGACCAGCGAGTTGGTTGGGAAACGATTAAGGATGCATCTGTAAATGGATACCCCCTTTCCGGAAAAATTGTTAGCGAAGTCAAAAACAAAGGATACTTAGTTGAAAGCGAAGGCATCCAACTATTTTTACCTGCTTCCCATGTAGGTGTGCGCTTCAAAGAAGCCACTGAATCTGGCAAAGAATTCCAATTCAAAATCATTGAACTAAATGAAAAAACAAAAACGGGTGTAGTTTCCCGTAAAACACTTCTCGAAGAAATCAACGGCGAGAAGTGGGAAGAACTTCTACAAAAGGTAAAAGTAGGGGACAAAGTCCAAGGCAAGGTCGTAAAGATTGCCAATTTTGGTGTGTTCCTTTCTGTGCACGAAGTTGTAGGACTCCTTCGCCAAAACGATATTTCTTATAAAAAATTTGCTCCTTTCAAACAATACTTTCAAATCGGCGCTGAAGTTGAAGTGAATGTTTTAGAAATTGATAAGGACAATAACAAACTTTCTCTAGGAATCAAACAACTGTATGAAGATCCATGGGGTTGGGCGAAAAAAGAATTAGAGAAAGGAATGGTTGTTCGTGGGATTGTCACCTCACTGACTAACTTCGGTGCCTTCGTAGAACTCAAAGAAGGTTTGGAAGGACTCATCCATACAACTGAATTATCTTGGGCAAAAAAACCACCACATCCGAAAGATGTATTGAAAAAAGGCCAAGAAGTTGACTCTGAAATTCTTGATATCGATTTTGAAGCAAGAAGACTTTCACTCGGATTAAAACAATTATTGCCAAATCCATGGGAAGCTCTCTCTTCTAATGTTCGTGCTGGCAATGAACTTGAAGGAAAGATCACTGGTATTACAAAATACGGTGCTTTCGTTGAAGTAGAAAGCGGCATTGAAGGTTTGATTCACATATCAGACATTACATGGGATGAAAAAGAAAAAAATCCTCTTTCTCTTCTCAAAAAAGGCCAAGCAATCAAATACAAAATCTTAGATGTGAACTTAGATGCTCAGCGTATTAGTTGTGGTCTGAAACAACTCCAAGAACATCCTTATGAAGCACTTCGTAAAAAATACCCACCAGGTACTTTAGTCGAAGGTCGAGTCAAATCAATCGTCAGCTTTGGTGTGTTTGTCGAAGTAGAGCCTGGTTTTGAAGGTCTAGTTCACATCTCGGAAATTCCTGATGGCAGAAATATTAAACTCGATGAGCTTTATAAAGTAGGGGAACAAGTTAGAACGGTTGTTGTTAAAATCGAACCAAATAACAAAAAAATCTCCCTATCTATCAAAGACTTTGATAAGGCTGTAGAAAGAGAAGAAATGGCGAAATACATGAAGGAAGATAACCAACCTTCTCGTGAATCGATCGGCTCTTTTATGAATCTAAATAACAACCGTTAATCCCCATGGATAAGTTTGTTAAAAAGAATATCATAGATAAAAAACGTGAAGAAGAATTGCGAGCTCATCAAGATGAGTTCGCAGATTTTCAAGGAAGCACTGCGGAACTTTATTTTTTAAAGTTCACGCATTTCCTGGCTCGTAACAGAAAAAATGTATTTTTAATTCTTGGAACAATTGTTATCGTTTTGGTTTCGGTCATTGGTTATTTTGAATACCAAGACCATAGATTCCAAAAAGAGACAGTTCTCCTTGAAGACATTATCTCAAAACATAAAAAAACAAATGCTCCTATCGATACACAAATCGCAGACTTGGAGTCTTTTTTAAACTCAAACAATTCTGGAAATATGGATCTTAGAGTATGGAAAGATCTTTCTAGGTTGTATGCAGAGAAGGGCAATTGGGAAAAGTCTGCTGATTATCTAGAAAAAGCTGGCAAAAAAATTGATACACCTAAAGAAATGAAGGCGTATTACTTCTATTTGGCGGGAAATTATAGAGACAATCAAGCTGATTCCAAAAAAGCATTAGAAAATTATAAAATTGCATCTACACTTCTAGATAATAATTCAGAAGTGAAATCTTTTAAGGCATGGGCATTTTACCATACAGGTAGATTACAATTAGAAACGGGCGACAAACCTGGTGCTAAGTTATCTTTAGAAAAAGTTTTAAAGATTGATGCGAGCGAATCTGACAATTTAGAAGAAGTGAAACTTCTTACCACCTACCTCCTTTTAAAACTCGGGAAGTCGTAAGCCTATGCTGACGCTTGCGCTTCCTAAGGGAAGACTGGCTATGGAGAGTGCAGAAATTCTCCAAAAAAAAAATTGGCTAAACGCATTACCCCCTGAAGATTCTAAAGAATTGACCTTCATATCTGATGACAAACGAGTTCGTTTGTTATTTGTTCGTTCTCAAGATGTATGTACTTATGTCGAAGAAGGAGCGGCTGACGCAGGTATTGTGGGATGGGACATAATAAAAGAAGGTAAGTTTGATTTAATCACACCGATTGACTTAAAAATAGGTGGATGTCGTCTTTCTCTTGCTAGTTTTTCTGATTTTGATCTTTATGCGAAGAGATCCAAGGTCAGAGTGGCTACAAAATACCCAGAATTGACCAAAGAATATTTTTTTTCCAAAGGCATATCCTGCGAAGTGATTAAATTGTACGGATCCATTGAACTGGCACCCATCGTGGGGCTGTCTGATTGTATCGTTGATTTAGTCTCAACAGGTGGCACTCTCAAAGCAAATGGTCTAAAAGAGATCGAAGTGATCTTGGAAAGCACTGCTAGATTGATTTGCAACCGATCTTCTTTTTATGCAAAACAAAAAGAACTTGGTACTTTAATTGAGAGCCTAGAAAATTAAATAGATTGTTTTCAGAATGCAGCGCGAAACGATAGTAAAAATTAGTGAGAATTCCATAGAGGATAGCCATGGCAGTCCCAAAGCGACGTAAATCCAAATCGAAAGTTAGAACAAAACGAGCGCATCATGCGATCGGGAAACCTAACTTGAACCCTTGTTCTAATTGTGGTTCTTATATTCTTTCCCACCGTGTATGCCCTTATTGCGGTTTTTATAAGGGTGCACTCGTTGTTGTACAGAAAGTAAAAAAGACTACTGAAGAAACCTAACACCTATGTGGGTCGCCGTAGACGCGATGAGCGGAGATTACGGCCCGGAATGTATTGTTGAAGGAGCTGTCCTCGCTGTCCGGGAATACGGCCTTTCTGTTTCCTTAGTTGGAGACGAACAAGAACTTCTTGACCTACTTTTAAAATTTGACTATGACACGGAAAAAATTCGTGTTATACACTCTACAGAAATTATCGGAATGAACGACTCTCCTTCCATTGCAGTTCGTGCAATGGAAGATTCTTCTGTTGTTCGTGCTGTACGTCTTGTAGCTGAAAAAGAATGTATTGGCGTCTTTTCACCAGGTAACACGGGTGCTACGATGGCGGCGGCACTTTTACATCTCGGTCGTATACCGGGTGTTTTGCGCCCACCAATTGCAGCTCCCATACCGCGTGAAGAAGGTTTACCTGCCTTATTACTCGATGCTGGTGCCAATGTTGATTGTAAACCTGAGTATCTAGCTCAGTTTGCTATCATGGGTGAAATTTATTCACGCGAAGTGATCGGTATCAAAAAACCCAAGGTCGGCATCCTTTCCATTGGGGAAGAAGACAAAAAGGGCAATGGTGCTACAATCAAGGCATTTGAAATATTAAAAAAAATCCCATTCAATTTTATCGGCAATGTGGAAGGTCGTGATCTTTACGGTAGCGGCCGTGAGGTGGATGTCGTTGTCTGTGACGGATTCACTGGAAATATAGTTTTAAAAGCCACAGAAGGTTTAGCAAAATCAATATTCAATGTACTTAAAAATTCCATTCGACTCTCAAGCCTTGCCCAAACAGGAGCACTACTATTAAAATCTACTTTTACTGCTGTCAAAAAACGATTGGACTATGCTGAGTATGGCGGTGCACTATTGTTAGGTGTGGAAGGCATTTGTATGATTGGTCATGGATCATCAAACGCATTGGCTGTCAAAAATGCTGTGCGAGTTATCAACGAATGTGCTAAACATGGCATCAATGAACAAATTGCTAAAAAGATAGCAGAATTTCGCACTCTAATGGGTGAGAACAATCATTAACATACGGATTCATTTTTAGAATAGTTTTATTAATATATTAGGAGAAATCAATGATCAATTTAAACGGAAAAGTAGCAATCGTAACTGGCGGTGCCAGAGGTATAGGAAAGGCCACATGCTTTAAGTTAGCTTCTCTCGGTGCTTCCATCGTAGTTGCGGATATGAATCCAGAAACAACAAATGCCACAGTTGAAGAATTAAAATCAAAAGGTTACAAAGCGATCGGTGTACTGGGAAATATTTCCCTTGAAGCAGATGCACAAACTCTAGTCGACACAGCTAAAAAAGAATTTGGATCTGTAGATATTGTTGTTAATAATGCTGGAATCACCAAAGATACTTTGCTTATGCGTATGAAAAAAGAGCAGTGGGATGCTGTCATAGCTGTGAATCTAACAGGAACTTATCTTGTCACACAAGCTGCCATCAAAGTGATGATGAAACAAGATAATGGCGGTTCTATCATCAATCTATCATCTATTTCTGGTGAAAATGGAAATATCGGCCAGACAAACTATTCGGCATCCAAAGCTGGTGTGATTGGATTCACTAAAGCTGTCGCTTTAGAGATGGCATCTCGTAAAGTTAGATGCAATGCGATTGCCCCAGGTTTTATCGCAACTGAAATGACAGAAGCGATTCCAGAAAATATCAAAGCTGGTATGGTGGCAGCTATTCCTTTGAAACGAGCTGGTTTGCCAGAAGATATCGCCAATGGTATCGCATTTCTTGCTTCTGATGCCGCAAGTTTCATCACAGGACACGTGTTAGATATCAATGGCGGTGGATTTTTACCAGGTGGCGGTCATTAGAACTTTCCTTACATTTTAGTTTTCACACCTTACCCGTATCGCTTTCCTTCGGATAGCATACGGGTTTAATTTTCTTTACCTTTTTTGCCTTCCATCCTTAAATTAAATTTAAAATTAAAATCCGTTCGAAACCAAAAATTTGAATCTAATTATAATTCTCTTTGGCTTTATGAATCACATTTGCATATTCTAAGATTCAAATCATCGGTATTGGAATATGATAACAAAAGGATGATTCGCAAATGAATTGAACTATTAATTTGCTTGATAATAAATACATAAGTTACTAGAATCTGGATTCTTAATATCTGATTCAAAAAGTATTAAATACACACATATGTCTAAACTTATATTGATTCTAATTTTTATACATTCAGTGGATATATATGCTAAGGGCAATGTTTTGAAATCTGATCTGTGTTCAGAATCTATGCCATTATCGTCGTACATTGGAAATTCAAAAAAGACCATCCTTAGTGTAGAAGACAAGATGCATGAATTTACTATGGAATCTTTTGCTAAAAACGAATCTGTTTGGAATCAAGTTTCTTTGCCACTACAACTTGGTTTTTCAGAATCAACTCATTGGGTATGTCTCAATTTTTTTAATGATACAAACTTAGAATCATATTATTTGGAAAATACTGTTCCCTATGTGGATCATGTAGAAATTTTTCAATTTTTAGATAATCAATTAGTTTTTCAAGAAATTGATGGGGATAAATATCCTCTTCGCAATTCTCCATTTTCCCATTATCCAAATCCATTGTTTCAGATAAATATTCCTAAAACAAAATATACGAAAATACTTATTAAATATTCATCTGAATCTAGTTTGTTCATTGATCCTATCATTTTGTCCGAGAATGAGTTGCATCATCGAATCGTATCTTCCTATGGGAGATTCTATGGGTTTTTCGGGATTATAGTGCTGATTCTATTCTTGAATATTGTGTTATTCATCAGAACTCGAAATACTAGTTTTTTTTATTATGCGATTTATGTATTTTTTACTGCTTTCTATCAATTTGCTTATTTTGGCTTAGCAAAAGTTTATTTTTGGCCACACTTTGGATATTGGAATAATCATAGTCTTGTATTTTTTGGATCTTGTGCGTTTTTAGGTGTTATTCTTTTCTCCATCCGGTTTCTCGGCATACCTAAACGTACTAAATATATTTTTCCCATCATTTTGGTTTTATTTACGCTTATTTTATTAAACGCAGTCAGTAGTCTCTTCCTTTCCCTGCAACGTTCAGATATGTTCGCTCATTTATTAGGTGGCATAACATCTTTTATATTGCTCGGTACGGGAATTTATATTTGGAAAAAAGGTTTAAAAATTGCCCGATTTTATATTTTAGCATGGATCGCTCTTCTCATCAGTATTGTGTTATTTGATTTGTTTGCATTGGGATATTTAACTGATTCGCCATTGGCTCGATTTTCGGTGAACATTGGAACTATGATTGAAATGTTTTTATTTAACTTCGCAATCATTGATCGAATCCAAGAACTGAACGAAACCAGATTGAGCAAATTGTACAATGATGAAATTGATAAATTTCCAGAATCAAATATAGAACAAAAAAAATCGACAAGGCTCTTGAATTTAAATTCCGAAACCGTTTTAGATAAAATGAAGAATTTACTTGAAGTCGAAAAATTATATTGTGATGAAGATTTGAGCCTTAGTCGACTCGCAGAGATTTTAGAAATTCGTCCAGACCAGCTTTCTGAACTTATCAATGAAAAGTTACATTCAAATTTTTCTGCCTATATCAATCAATACCGTATCAACGAGGCAAAAGCCTTACTTTTGTCAGAACCAGATAGAAGTGTGCTTTCTATTGCCTTTGCCGTCGGATTCAATACAAAATCTAGCTTTTACGAGTCCTTTCAAAAGTTTACTGAAATGAACCCGAAGGATTATAGAAAATTTGCCCTGAATAAAAGTTCGGATTCTTGATTCCAGGCGAATTGTAAAGAATATAGGCTAATATAGATTCCGACGGGATAAACTTCCGTAGGGATATATATGAAATTAGATAAATTAAATCAGACAAAAACTCCTCATACTCGTGGAAGATTGATTTTGCTTTTTGCCATTTTGGGTTTAAGCTTGTTCTGTCAAAAAAAGGACGAAAAAGACCAGGAAGCCCTCGGTCAATTTCTATTTTGGCAAACGATTCTCGCTCCATCTACTTCCAGCATTCCAGCCAATGCCTCTTGCTTAATCATTGCAAATAGTGCCATTTTGGGCAATACGGATTCCACATATGCGACTTGGTCAGGAACTAAGTCTGGCTATATATCTGCGGCCCTAAATACTTCTGGTGGTTATGTTTACGGCCAAGATGGTGTTTTTGATGGGTCCAATTGGTTTCTTGGCGAAGCAAGTGGGATTGTGAAATCTACAACATCTGGAGCCTGGCAAGTGGTTGTCGGTGGACTCGATTACTTTTATGGTATTGCAACTTCGGGCGGTATTACGATCGCAGCAGGTCGGGGTGGATTAGTCTATAAATCCACTGATGGAGAGACAGCTTCTAACATATCGCCCTCAGGTATTTCGAATAACACTTTAAGTACAGTTGCCGTCGGAAATGGAAGATGGGTCATTGGAGGCAACTTGGCAAGCCAAGCTGCTTTCAATTCTTCCATACTTTATTCCTCAAATAATGGAGTTACTTGGACGGCATCCACTAACAACAAAGCAATGGCTGTAGTTAAAATTATATATGCCAATTCTATGTTTGTTGCTGTGGGAGGATCGGGGATTATTAGTACTTCTACCGATGGTATTACTTGGACCATTCGCACAGCAGAAGATGCTTCAATTAGTCTATTAGATATTGCTTATGGAAATGGAAAATTCGTTGCTGTTGGAAATTCTTCATCCAGGTCTTATCATTATACATCAACGGACGGTATCACTTGGACAATTGCAAGTCCCGTTTTTCTAAGAAGTGTGGCCTTTGATTCTGTGAACTCAAAATTTGTCGGTGTTTCTTCCACAAGTTTTAGTGATTCTACATTTAGTCGATTGTCTACATCTACTGATGGGACCAGTTGGTCTGGTGTGTCTACAAGCTTTGGGACTACTACTAGTTCGAATGTTTATTTAGGAAAAATTCGTTGTAAGTGATTTATGTTAGGTGTAAATTTTACTCTTCCGTGTCATCATGCGGAGGAGTAAAATTTTATTCTAATTTTACATTGTTGCATTTATTGAACGATACACATTTCTTTAGGACTGATAGTTTTGTTGCCTAAACTTTAAATTATTATAAGTATTAAAATATAATAATGAGTCAATATAAAGAAGATGCTGGTCGAGGTCTTCAATGTAAGCATCCAAAGCGGTGCATAGGCGAATTGGTTTACTTCTTTTTAATTATTTAGTGAACTAATAATATAATCTAAAAGAACCGTGGATTATATGACAAATTAAACCCACCTAGGACGCAGATGAAACTTAGAATAAATTACGGCAATTGAGAAACTTTTCTTATATCAACGTATTAGTATCAATTTCTAAAGCAAACTTATCGTTCGCATCAATTCCTCTGTGTGATTCAATCTCTTGAGCCTAGAAAAATTATTTTGAACTTCATGATATTCTCTGGAAAGATAGTGTAACCACTGTTTTATTCTGCCGGATTTGTTTTTGATATTCTGATTCTTTGCCATTTGCAAATGAAAATCACTAAGCAATGATTTGATATCAGTTAAGGGTAGCTGGTTATCCCTTTGTCCACGAATCATCAAAGCCAATGATGGATTAGAGACTGCCCCCCGCCCAAGCATTATATCTTCACAACCAGAATCGGATTGGCATTTTTTCGCCGATTCTATATCCCAAATTTCCCCATTGGCTACAATAGGTATCTTGGTATGCATTTTAATTTTTTGTATCTGATCCCAATAGGCGGGTGGTTTGTATCCATCCACTTTGGTTCTTGCATGAACAACGATTTCTTCGGCACCACCATCTTGTAGAGCTTGCGCACAATCTAACATAAGTTTTGTATCTTCATATCCAAGTCGCATTTTCGTTGTTACAGGGATATTTTTGGGGACAGCACTTCGAACAGCCTGAACTATTTTAAACATTAATTCAGGCTCTTTTAGGAGAGCGGCTCCCCCACGGTTTCGATTCACTGTCGGGGCGGGACAACCAAAATTAATATCGATACCATACGCACCAAGACTGACAACCTTGGCTGCGTTCTCAGCCATACAAATCGGGTCTGAACCTAATATTTGTACACGAACTGGAACGCCCGATGCTGTGCGGCATTGATTATATAATTCAGGGACAACTTGGTAATATCGCCTGGCAGGAAGAAGGGTATTGTTGATACGAATGAATTCACTGACACATAAGTCATAACCACCTACTCTTGTTAGGAGACCTCGCAAGTAGTGATCAAGAAGACCTTCCATGGGTGCCAGAAGTATTCGCAAGATACAACCATCATTTTTTCTAAACTGATTGAGACTCTATTAATTTTATAAAAACTTATTGTGCTGCTTTTTTTAAAATTAACATTTTGCCAGTGAAGCTAAGGACAATTTCATTTTTCTGATTCGTAAGTTCGTTTTTTCCAATCACTAAGCCTAAATTTCCTCGGAATGGTCTTTTTTCCAAAATCGTAAATTTACCAATCAATACGTCATTGGCAAACACAGGTTTTCTCCACTTCAATTCTTCAATGCCAGGTGAACCCATTCCGTGAACAATTCCCGCTAAGACAAATAATTTCATATAAATGGCATTTGTCTGCCATCCGGATGCTATGATATCACCATAAATTGATTCCCGAGCAGATAGTTCATCAAAATGAAACGGTTGCGGATCATATTTTAAAGCAAATTCAATCATTTCAAATTTATTGATTTGGTAACTTCCTAAGGAAAATATATCGCCAGCAGATAACTCTTCAAAATAAAACATCCAATCCCACCATATTTGAATCTACTTAATTTATGATAATTAAGAATAATAACATTGTAATACGTTCATATTGTACACATAAAGAAATTTTTATTCTATATAGATCTTAAACTGAGTTTTTAATTCAGGAAATTTATTGGATATCGACTTATTTTCTAATTACGATGGTATATAAATATGGGAAATTCTAGCAAAGTCTAACTTATCATTGGCATAAAACAAATGTTTATACCAATGATGTTCTGATAATTGGTGTTTAAAAAGCAGATTTATATGCTTTATCTTCTGTAATAAATTTCTTTGTGGTGACTGCATTTGGGTCAATTTCTACAGCTTGGATACGACTCGTATCTGCAGCAGTTCCATTGTACCAAAGGATACGTGAAACATTTGCTTCGTCGGTTCTCCATTTAAATCCAATACTAATTTTGTTAAAGGAAGTAGATGGATGGGTAGCAGTTAAAGAGGTCCATTCCACTAAGGATCCATCATAAAAAACAGTCGGATAACCTAAGATGTTCAATGCGGCAAATCCGTTTACTTGCGCTTCAAAATTCGTACGGCATTGAGAAACGACCGTTTTTCCAATCGTATAACCTTTGTTTGCAAAGATTGTTTTTAATTCTGCTTTTGAAAGAAAACGAAATCCAGTGTCCGATCGCGATCACGATTAAATCTTTTGATGGATTGATACCAAAAGTTTTATGCCATTCATCTACAAATATGCCATTGGATTTTCTGCAATAAACGGACGTTTTGTATCCCCAGTGATTCTATTCGCAGAATCTGTTTGCAAAATAATTAAATTTCCTGTGATATGACTCGGTCTATTAGTCGTCCAATCACTCACGAAGGATTCTAATTTGCTGCCTTCGATTAATCCCCATTCATTTTTCGTATAATCATCATTTGATTCATTCGCCAAAGATTGTGCCGTATTGACATTGAGCTGATTTGCCAAGAGCAAAAGGCCTAAAAATAATCCTTTATCATCACTTTTTTCTTTTTTGCAATTTGTTCCCGAGAAAATTGCTAACAAAATCAACAGATATATTCCTTTATTTTTCATAAAATTAATCCTATTTTTACTATTTTATTTTCTATAAAAGTGATATAAGTAGCAGATTTTTATACAAAAATACGTTATAACAGAAATTAAAATCAATATAACGGATTAAAATATTGGAAAAATGAAAGTTTATTGAACATTCGAAAATGCCTCTAATATATAGGAATTTATTAGAAACTTAGAAATAAATTGAATTCATATATGAATTGAATCGCTTAGTTATCATTATTGCACCTTCATTGAAGGTATGTTAGCTGGTCGAATCAATCTAAATGCGTACTTCACGAGAAAATATTGTATTTAGACTTGCCAAAAATTTCGACGATTTCATTTTAAAAAAACGAAAGGGGTGCTATCTAGGTGCACCCGTCGGAAACAATAAACAATTTTTGCCCCACTGTAAACGTTACGGTGGCCTGGAGGAACACATGGCAGATTTCGAAAAAATTAAGTCAATCATCGTTGAACAACTTGGTGTTGATGAGTCAGAAGTAAACCCTGAGGCTCATTTCATCAATGACCTCGGTGCAGACTCTCTTGATACAGTTGAGTTAGTTATGGCTCTTGAAGAAGAGTTTGGTGTGGAGATTTCTGATGAAGACGCAGAAAAAATCCAAACTGTTGGCGATGTAATTAAATTCATCGATAAACTTAAGGGGTAATTCCCAATCTTTTTACCGAGTTCCCTCCCTGAGGGAACTCGGAATATTTTCACTTGCCTAATATCAAATCTATCCTCTCTAATCCTGGGTCTACAGACGACCACAACGAAGCCCTTCAAAAAATCCAAACACTTACCGACACAAAGTTCAAAGACCTCCGTCTATTGAAGCAAGCCTTTACGCACAGATCGTACTCAAACGAATTGAGCAGATCCTATCAGACAGACAATGAACGTTTAGAATTTTTAGGAGATTCTGTCCTTGGAATTTTAGCTGCCGAATATTTATATTTATCAATACCGAAAGGCAAAGAAGGAAAACTTGCCAAACTAAAAAGCAAAATCGTATCGATGCCAGCCATTGCCGCCATTGCTCGCAAATACGAATTTCAAAAATTTTTACTTCTTGGAAAAGGAGAGAAAGAGCAAGGGGAGAACAATACAAATTTACAAGCAGATTGTTTTGAGGCATTTCTCGGTGCTCTATTTTTGGATCAGGGTCTAGATGCTTGCAGAAAATTTTTAAGATCAAATTTTAAGAAAATGGATCATTTGCTTGAAGAAATTGAAGAGACCAAGGATTATAAAACGATACTCCAAGAGTATTGCCAAAAGAAATGGAAAAAAATTCCACAGTATTCATTAAATTCAGAAAAGGGTCCAGATCATGAAAAGTTTTTTGAAGTAATGGTGAGTCTGGATCAATATTTAAATGCAAATGGAACTGGTAAAAATAAACGTTCAGCAGAACAGTCTGCCGCCAAGCATGCGCTAAAGTTGTTAAATTTATTATGATCGATTTTTTAATTAAAAAAAAGGGTCTACGAGTTCGGGTCGCTGCCATCATAAAAAATCCCAAAGGGAAAGTTTTACTTGTCCAACAAAAGAAAAATGGCAGTGGTTATTGGTTGTTACCTGGCGGCGGAATCGAATTTGGTGAATCTGCTGAAGAAGCCCTCAAACGAGAGTTAAAGGAAGAACTCGATTTAGATGTGACAAAAACTCAGTTTTTACTTTTAAATGAATCCATCGATCCAAATAAAAAAAGACATTTGATTCAGTTAGTTTTTTCTGCCAAAGTAAAGGATCTTGTTCCCAAATTGAATGCGAAAGAAGAAGCCATTTCTGGATTCGGGTATTTTACCGAGTCTGAAATTCAAAAAATGGATTTGAGACCTGACATCAAAGAATACTTTAAAATGAAGAGTCGTACACCAGGTACATATCTACCGAGCAAATGGGTGGTTGAGTCATGATGTTACAATCACGAACCGTGAATGGAGAAGGCTTCGCCTATCCTGTAGAACTTCATTCTGACCTAAGCGGATTAAAAGACAAAATCGAGTCATTGCCAAATGTGTCACAGATTTTTGTGATCACAAACAGGCAAATCGCAGGGATTTATGATAAATATCTACAACAAGAATTGCTCTCACTTAAAAAACCATTCCATGTAATTTTTGTTAAACCAGGCGAAAAAAATAAACACATTGATAGAGTCAAAAAAGTTTATCATGAATTAGTCAAATTGGATGCTGATAGGAAATCATTAGTAGTAGCGTTTGGTGGTGGGGTGATAGGCGATTTTGCTGGATTTATATCGGCCACTTACCAACGAGGCATTCGATTTGTGCAAGTGCCGACCACCTTACTCGCATGTGTTGACTCATCTGTCGGTGGTAAAGTTGCAGTCAATCTAGATCTTGGTAAAAATATGATCGGGGCTTTTCACCAACCAGAGTTCGTTTTCGCGCCACTTTTTTCACTGAGTACTTTGCCCTTTAAAGAGTGGAGTTGTGGTATCGCCGAAGTCGTAAAACACGCGTTTCTGGATGGTGGGAAATTTTTGGAGCGAATAGAAAATGTAAAACGCTCAGATATTACAGCAGAATCTGAAATATTAAGATACTGCATTGATGAATCTGTCAGATTTAAATCTCATATTGTCTCGCAAGATGAGAGAGAAGGTGGCCTTAGGGCCATTTTAAACTTAGGTCATACGACAGGTCATGCCATCGAGTCACTTACAAAGTATAATCGTTATTCTCATGGCGAGGCAGTTTCCATGGGAATCATGACCGCACTTTTACTTTCACAAAGGATATTAAATTTTTCAGATAAAAATATAGCACGCGCTATACGAATCATGAAGGCTTTACAATTGCCATTAAATATTCAAGAAAAGGCAAACGAAATATTGTCTCATATGGATCATGATAAGAAAAAAGATGGTAAGGATTTAAAATTTGTTCTATTGGAAGATTTTGGAAAACCAAAGTATGGGGTGACTGTATCTCGGGATATCATTCTTGAAACTTTAAAATTTCAAAAAGGATGGGAAGAACTTGGGCGATAACCTTAAAGAATTTTATTTTGACCTAAATCCTTTTTCAATATTACGACATAGTGATAGGGACTTCGCTCAAACATTTATTCTATTTTTGTATTTGGTTGCCTTTGCCATAGTAACGTATAAGGTAACTATGTTTTTAGTTGAAAAACTAAAACCTGCAACAGATCCCGCTAACGAATACAACAGAAGGAAAGTAATTCGCGCTGGATTTTTGATTTCTTATACTATCATTTACCTACCAGTTATATTTTCTAGTTTGTCACTACTTCCGACTGTTCTGGGTTTGGCGGGAGCTGGTATCGTTATTTCATTGAAAGAAGTTTGGCTCAATATGGTCGGTTGGTTTATGATCATGGGTGGGAATGGATTTCAAGTTGGCGATCGTATCGAAATGGACAATATCAAGGGAGATGTTGTCAATATTGGTTTTTTAAAATTTACCCTTCTTGAAGTATCTTCTGATCCAAGAGCAGAACAATCCACAAATCGATTGATTCACTTTCCGAATTACAATATAGTATTGCATAAATTTTTTATCGTTTCTGATGCTATGGATTTTGTTTGGGATGAATTTAAAATTTCTCTCACAGTAGATTCGGACTGGGAAAAAGCGGAACTTATCTGCAATCAAATTTTGAATGAAGAACTTGTGCTTGCTCCAGAGTTAGTCGAAGAAAAAATCAGGGAACTTTCAAAGAATTATCTTGTTAGGTTGGGGAAAAGTACACCTATCGTTTATACTTCTTTGGAAGAAGGATTCATTCTTTTGTCACTCCGGTATTTGACCCCTATCAGATCAAAAAGATTAAATCGAATTTTAATCTCGAAAGAAGTATTAAGAAAGTTTAAAAGTGAATCAGATATCCACCTAATACAAGTGAGAAGGTCGTAAAATCAAATGAATATTTATAAAATGGCACTTATTGTTTTTTCTGTAAGTTTTTTATCTTTATGCAAAGGAAATACAGGCAGACCAGAAGGAATTCCCGAAAAAGCTACTTACAATCGAAAACTGAACATATATGTCCTTAATGAAGGTGGATATGAATATGGCTGGTTCGAAAATGGAAATCTAATTAGCAAAACCCAAGTTAATGCATTCGGAATTTCTGATGGTATTGCCGAAAGATTTGAATACAAAACAGGCATTCCTATTGCGATCGGGCAATATAAAATGTCAGAGAAATCTGGAAATTGGCAATGGAAGTATTCAGATGGTAAACCTTATTTTGAAATGAATTTTTCTCCTGGGGTTAGAAAACGTAAATTTTGGTACCCAACTTTAGAATGGGGAAATGAAAATGGAGCCTACCTACGCTATTTTTCAAATGGAAGAGTGAGTGAAAAAGGAAACTATGATGGTGGGAATAAATCAGGTGATTGGGTAAGATACTATCCAGATACTAAAATTGAGTCTAAAGGAAGTTATGTGGAAGATCACAAAACGGGCGATTGGTTTTATTATTACCCTGATGGTCGCAAAGAAGCCGTTGAAAATTATTCTGAGACTGGTGAACTAATTAAACGAATTACCTTTTATCCAAATGGTTCCGTTTGGTGTGAAACCAAAAAGAACCAAGATACGATTTGTTTTTAAAAAATTAAAACTCAGTGCCTTTCTGAAATAGGCCAGTATTTGCTTGGATCATATCAATATTTAAAATCAAAATACTAAAGAGAAAGGTTACAAAAAACACGATGAGAATCGTTGCAAAAATACCCAAAAATCCATTTCTCAAAAACCTGAATTGAAGGTATGCCATACTAACTAGCGTATTTTGAAGTTTTGTAAGTGTCTTTTCACCACCCACTTTTCCATAATTGTAAATATAGAAACCCGATAATAGTGCCAATAGTGAAAAAATAAAAACAGTAAACTCTGTTACATAATGTTTTTGTAAAAGAAACAATGGAATGTAAACAAAATTGCCTATTAAAAAACCAACGGCAATTATAATCATAAAGTGGAAAAAAAGTTTTAAATAAGATCCGCTTGCGTTTTGTTCTGGTGCGCGACCTTCTTCTTCCAACGAGGATGAGTGCCTTAGTGCTTCAAAATTTGAATGTTCACTTTTACTTTTTTCGACGCGAATGATAGCGAAGATGGTTAGTAGGAATGTTCCAAGAAAAAATATCAAACCCAAAATCCCTGTTATTTTTTCATCAGGAATAATTCGTATATGAATCAGTGTTTGTTGCAAAGACCAAAATATACCGAGCCATAACATAATTCTATTGAGTGAAAGGTAAAACCACGCTTTAAATAAATAGGAAACAAAGGCGGAAAAACAAAGTGCCATATAGAAACAGATGATAAAAAATAAAATCCTTTGGCCAATAAGTATACGTTTGATTTTATCTATTGATTCTTCTGGAACTGTATCTATGGGAACATCTTCTTTTGTTAGTTCATCAGCTAAAAATGAAAGGTAATCGATACGAAACCAGATTCCTTTTCTGATTTCAACCTTTGGTCTCATTTCATTGGCTGAATCAATGGTTTCATTTTCGGACAAAGAGATCGGTTCAGGCATCACCACTTCGTAATCTATAAGTAAAGAGTGAAGTGCGACGATAAACAATAGAAAAGGAACGATGGTTGGAATTAGTTTTTTAATCATATTTTAAACAAAAAAGAAAATGGCAAAAAGTCCAAATGCGACTAGTCCCAAAATTAAAATAAAAGGCATAATGTGAGATACGTCACCTGCATCTTTTTTCACAGGTGCTTGGGCTTTCACTTTTTCTGTAGCAGAGGCAACAGAAGTTAAAACAGGCACATTGCCCGCGCTTGAATCAAAAGTTTTAATTTTTACTGAATTTTCTTCTTCAATGATTTTTCCGTAAACTTGTTCATTAATTTTAATCACAACTTCCGAAATATTTTTGGTATTTGAGATATTTACAATTTTTGCTGGGATTTGTTTTATTATGCCTTCTTCATTCTTTAATTCAAGTGAGGTGATTAAACTGTCTGTGACAGGATCACCAGGCATTGGACGAATAAAAACTGTATCCCCAGGTTTAAGCTCTGTTAGCGGGGTTCCATTGACTGGAGAAAGTTGGAATCGGAACTGTATCAATTGTTTGTCGACTGGCACAGTAAAGCTGGAACTTGTCGGGACATTTAATTGTGCAGCGGCTTCTTTACGAGCTAAGTCTTCTTCATCTATCGTAGTTTTTGTGATGTCGTTACGACCTATCACTTCATAATGAATTTCAATTGTGGGATTTGATTTTCCAGCAACACGACTATGAAGTTGTGAAAAAATAAAATCCAATCGATCTACCAAATTATGATCTATGTAATGTAAAATTTCTGTGAGAACACTTTCTGAGGAGAAGGCAGTTTTAATCGCTTCTTGCAAAGACTTAGAAATGTTTTTTAATTGTTCACCTTTGTAGATCACTCTTTGCACACGATTGCAAAAGTCCTGAAAAGTGGACCTGACAGGTATCAAAACTAGAGGACTACCACTGGCAACTCCCTCATACTTCACTGACTTTATTTCGACGGGGTCAAGAATAGCGGCGTACATAGCATAAACCATATTGGTTTCGTCGCGCACTACAACTTTCAAGGAATAGTAATTTGGAGATTCGGCCATAAGGTTCTTTTTTGACAGTATCCATCTTACGAAGAAAGCTGTCAAAAAGATTAGGTTACCATGGGCATCGTTGCATTAATTACTACTCGCTATATTCGCGGGTCACGCGTTTTAGGATTTTTATCTATAAAATCCCGTCTTTCTTTCATTGTGATGATGGTAGGGGTATCCCTTCTGGTTGTCGTTTTATCTATTTTCAATGGTTTTCAAAAACAGGTCAAGGAATCACTGTGGCAGGGTGGACCTCACATAACAATAGAAAACGCATATGGGTCGGGTGCCATTAGCAATTACCAAAAGGTGATCGAGCACTTGAGAACCGATCCTAAATTAAAAGACACGATCATTTCTATCGAAGGAAATATCACAAGTCACGGTCTCATCCAAAGTAACAACAATTTTAACCCCATTATGATTCGTGCTGTCCCTATTGAAAGTATCGAAAGACTGATCGAAAATGGTCTTCCGAACTTTCCAAGAATTCTCCAGTACAACCGAGATGAGATTCAAAATATAAATACAAAAAAACTAGTCGTGATCGGAAAAGAAATGAGTGCCATTTATGGATATGGATTGGGCAAAGATATTACTATGGCGGTTCCTGGTGGAAGGTTCACTGTGGAACGTGGTGTTCAAGTGAATGTCCAAACTTTCCGACTAACAGGCCTATTCAAAACAGGATATTATAATTATGATTCCAAATTTGTTTTTTTATCTTTGCCTATGGCACAAGATTTTTTTAAAATGAAAGATGCTGTAAATCAAATTGCGATCAAAGTCAATTCCCTTGATGATTTAAAAATTACAAAAACTAGAATTCTAAATCGTTTGAACGAAGATAATTGGGATGAAAAAATCCAAGGCCAATCTTCTTTCTCCGTTCGTACCATTGCAGAAGAACAGGAAAATTTTCTGGCAGCTCTTCGATTGGAAAAAACAATTATATCCATCATTGTGTTTTTGTTTATCGTTCTTGCCGCTTTAGGTATGGTTGCGACCGTTCATTCCCTTGTGCGAGCAAAACGAAAATCTATCGGGACATTGAAAGCTCTCGGTCTGTCTTCAAATGATATTTTGCTTATCTTTACATTAAATGCTATGATCGTTGGAATATTGTCTTCGTTAGTTGGCGGTATGTGGGGAATATTTGTCGCTACCAAATTAGAAGTGATTATCAATGGATTGTCTGAGATCATCAATGCGGTAGGATCTACCTTAAACCCGTCTGACTGGAATAATGTGGAACTTGTTCCTAAAGATATTTATTATTTTGATCACATCCCCGTTGATATTGATATTTCCTTTATTTTTATGGTCACAACGGCTGCGACCATCCTTTCCGGTCTTGCTGGTTACTTTCCTGCAAGATGGGCCGCAAATTTAAATCCAGTGGATACCATTAGAAATGACTAATATTGTTACCGATGCAACCGTTTCCGTTCGAGGCTTACAAAAGTACTACCAAGTTGTAGACCAAAAATACCATATCTTATCGGGCATGGATTTTGAAGTAAAAACAGGGGAAATCGTCTCTGTGGAAGGTGCTTCTGGTGTTGGTAAATCCACACTTTTGAATATCCTTGGAGCTATGGATTCCTTTGATGAAGGGGATGTGGATGTTTGTGGTGTATCCTTAAAAAATCTGAATGAAAGGCAAAGAGAACTTTTTCGTGCAGAAAAAATATCTTTCATTTTTCAACAGCACTTGTTATTACCAGATTTTACTGCGATCGAAAATGTAATGATGCCTCTTCTTATCTCCAAGGTAAATCAAAAAGAGGCCAAACAAAGAGCTTTGGACATTTTATCGCTTGTTGGACTAAAAGATAGAACAGAAAGTTTTCCTTCACAATTATCTGGTGGCGAAAGTGCAAGGGTGGGCGTAGCACGTGCATTAGTTGGACGTAAACAATTGATTTTGGCGGATGAGCCAACTGGAAATTTGGATAGAGACAATTCCAGACATCTTATGGATTTAATCAAAGAGTTACAAAGAGAATTTCAATTTTCATTGATTCTTGTCACTCACGATATGGAGCTCGCATCCATGGCACATAAACGAAATAGAATTGAATCTGGCAAACTTTCACCAATAATGAGTTAAGTGGTATGGATTTTTGCCCTCTTTGTGGGCTAAGCTATGAATTTTTTTTAAGCACGGGCAAATTTGGCTGTAGAAGTTGCCCGCATATATTTCTGCCAAAACAAATTCGGAGAGCAAAGTTTCTTCCGATCGCAAAATTCGAATTGGAAAAATTAACAAATGTTAAAGAGTTTCCACATCCCAATTGGACAGGAATTCGTTATCGATTGCGTATTGCCAGATGTTTACGCAAAGGATTTTTTCCGTATTATGCGCGTTATGAGGATGAAATCTTAAATCTGCTAGAAAAAGCCAAACTCATCCAATTGCACCAAGTTAAAAAGAAAGATTCGAATACTTCCCAAGGTTTGCATTTCTATTTTGGAGACGAGGATCATTTACGTTTTGAAATTGTGGGCGAAAAATCAGAATTTCAAAGTATGTTTTCCGATACGTATCATGATTGTAAAAGATTTCTATACCAAACAAACCTTTGGGCCTATGAAACTCCTATAGGTTTCATTAATTCTTGTCCTACAAATTGTGGCCGAGGAGATAGAATGAGTGTCCAAGCAAAAATCGAATCAAAATATGTGCCTGAATTAGTAAATTATCTGGAACCACTTATGGGATTTGGTATAGAATTTTCCCCCCAGGTCGATGTACACAGTAGAGAAAAGTTAGAAACAAATCGAGTTTTGGTTCAGATATCGTGTAAAAACGCATTTCCTAGCCAAAAACTACGTTTTTTCAAAATTCTTGGTTTACTCGGACTTAGATAAGTAAGTACGGTCAAAGATGGGAACGAAGACTTTCGTCTAAGTTTTATAAGGTAGGGTGCGGCATGTTGGAATTCACAAAAAGAGCAAAAAGAGTCATCAACGAAATCGCGCAGGACGAAGCCAAGAGATTGGGTTCCGACTTCATTGGACCAGAGCATATACTTCTTGGGCTTTTGCGAGAAGAGGACTCGGTTGCGATAAAGATTCTAACGAATCTAAATATTAACCTGAACGAACTCAAAAAAGAGGTCGAAAAACGCACCAGAGAAAATTCCGGGGCGTTGCTCCTTGACGTCACTCAAGGCCAAGATAAATACCAAAAAATGATCGAGGTCTCAAAAGAAGAGGCTAAACGATTAAAGCACAATTATGTCGGAACAGAACATATCCTTTTGGCACTGCTTCGGGACAATAACAACATCGCTGGGGGATCTTTATCTTCTTTCAGCGTGAATTACAACGTTATCAAATCAGAAATTTTACGATTGTTAGGGGCTCCACCTGCAAGTGCAGTTGGTGCATCCGCTGGAAGCCAACAATCTCAACAACAATCAGCACCTCCTCCTCGTCAGGAAAAAAGCAAAACGCCAATTCTAGACGAATTCGCACGCGACTTAACACAACTCGCTCGTGAGAAAAAATTGGATCCAGTCATCGGTCGTGCGAAAGAAATCGAACGTGTGATACAGATTTTATCTAGAAAAACAAAGAATAATCCAGTGTTAGTTGGTGAGTCGGGTGTTGGTAAAACAGCGATCGTAGAAGGCCTTGCGCAAGCAGTGGTAGAAAAATTAGTTCCTGATTTACTTTTCGACAAACGAGTGCTATCTCTCGACTTGGCGAGTTTAATTGCTGGAACAAAATACCGTGGTGAATTTGAGGAAAGACTCAAAAAAATCATGAAAGAAATTGTTTCTTCTCAAAATATCATTATCTTTATAGATGAGCTACATACACTCATAGGTGCAGGAGCCGCAGAAGGTGCAGTGGACGCAGCGAATATCCTTAAGCCCGCTCTTGCTCGTGGCGAATTACAATGTATAGGTGCTACAACTAGTAACGAGTACCGTAAATACATCGAAAAGGATGCGGCACTCGAACGTCGATTCCAAATGGTAAAGGTTTTAGAACCATCTGTTGACGATGCGATTTTGATTTTGGACGGTCTCAAAAAAGCTTACGAAGCTCACCATAAGGTGCGTTATTCGGCAAAAGCATTGGAACAAGCAGTCAAACTTTCGCACCGTTATATCAATGATCGTTTTTTACCAGACAAAGCGATTGACATCATTGACGAAGCCGGTGCCAAAGCACGCTTAGCGAATTGCCAAAGACCAAACGAAATCAAAGAAATAGAAGAAGAAATTAAAGCTTTATCTACCAAAAAAGAAGATTTGGTTCGTGGACAAGAATACGAAAAAGCGGCAGCAGTTCGCGATGAAGTGAACCAGAAAAAAATTGCCTTAGAAGAAAAAACGAAACAGTGGCAGGAACGAATCGAAGGATTTGCGGTTTCCATTGAAGAAGAAGATATCTTATCTGTTGTTAGTTTATGGACTGGCATACCATTGAAAAAAATGGAACAAACAGAAAATGCAAAACTTCTCAATTTGGAAACAGTAATCAAGGATCGTATCGTTGGTCAAACAGAAGCCATAGAAAAAGTCGCACGTGCGGTTCGAAGATCTAGAACTGGCTTAAAAAGTGAAAAACGACCTACGGGTTCATTTATTTTTCTTGGGCCTACTGGAGTTGGGAAAACAGAACTTGCGAAAGCTCTCGCTGAACAACTATTTGGTTCTGAAGATGCGATGTTGCGAATCGATATGTCTGAGTATATGGAGCCACATGCAGTTTCAAGATTGATTGGAGCACCTCCAGGTTACGTGGGTTACGATGATGGTGGCCAGCTAACAGAGTTCGTGCGACGTCGTCCTTACAGTTTAGTGCTTTTGGATGAGATTGAAAAGGCACATCATGATTTGTTCAATATCCTCCTTCAAATTATGGAAGAAGGAAATTTGACCGACACTAAGGGTCGCAAAGTAAACTTCCGCGATACGATTATCATCATGACTTCCAATATTGCCGCTAAGGAAATTTCCAAAGGTGGTCGATTGGGATTTGAAGATTTTCAAGAAGAAAGAGAACAATACAAAGCTGACCAAGCAAGAGAGCAGTTAAAGAAACATTTTAACCCAGAGTTCCTCAATCGTGTGGATGAAGTCGTGTATTTCGCTCCGCTCAAAAAAGAAGAAATCGTTCTTATTGTGGACATTATGTTAAAAGACTTTAACAAGCGTTTGACTGAGAAGAAAGTTTACGTAGATTTGAGTGGTCCTGCGAAAGAACATTTTGCAACAATCGGTTATGATCAAAATTATGGTGCAAGACCACTTCGCCGAGTATTCCAAAGAGAATTGGAAGACTATATGGCAGTCCAGTCGCTGAAAGGTGTTTATGAAAATCCTACAAAAATCGCTGTTGATTTAGTAGAAGGTAAACTCACTTTCGAAGAAAGCCCTTGGACTGATTACAAAGAACCTGTGAAAAAAGATGACGATTCTTCTTCCAGTGAAGAAAAGAAAGATTTAGCGCTCGTGTGATGTAATGGCAATTCTGATTCCTTTGTTGTTCCTATTTTCCTATTTTTTTATTAGGAAAATATGGTTCCAACTTAGAAAAATCAGAACCGTCGCCTCGATAGAAAAAATCCAGATTGGGATCATTCAACCCAATCTGGTCCTTCCTGAAGTTAAAGTTCACTACAAATATTATTTCCAATCGGGTCTCTATTACGGAGTCGGCTATCTCAATGTATCTGATTTTCTCCCCGGTTTGGAATTTCATCTGCATTTAGGACAAAACCAAATCCCTTCTTTATTTTTGGATGATCAGGAATATATCACGGAAGAACATATTGAACATTTCTTGCTTTCTCATGGGGCTAGCGTTTTCATATACATAGACCCCATCGAACCTTATCATTCTAGAATCGATCAGGTGAATTTAAACTGGGTCGGAGTCCCCTCGGATCTTATATGAAACTTATATCTACCCTTTTATTTTTTTATCTACTAACTACTGTTTCCCTATTTTCCCAAGAGTCAAAACCCACAGCTGGTTCGACATATTTTCAAGCTGTCGAAGAATACAAATTACGAAATTATCCTAAGTCTATCGAATTATTAAAAGCTCTTTTGGCTGAAGGAAAAGCAACATATGAAAGTTATGCGTTACTTGCGTATAATTATGATAAGTTGAATGACTTTGAAAATGCTTATGGTTCAATTGGGGAAGCTCGGAAAAGAAAACCAGACGATGAAAACTTAGCAAGTGATACATTAGGGATACTTGCTCATTTTAAAAAATGGAAAGCGGTTATCGAACTTTGTGAAAAATTTATCCCTCAATATTCAACAAATCCTGAAATTCGTTATTTTTATGCATTGGCTCTGGCTCAAAGAGGAGCGGACAAAACAGCACTCTCTCAAATTGAAAAGGCCAAGGCCAATCATCCAAACGATGTTCGATTCTTGGAATTAGAGGGAAAAATCTACTATGCTTTGAAAAACTATGACAAAGCGGATGTTAGCTTGCGATGGGCAACAAGTATCAATGATAAATCCGCTGGGATTTGGAACAATTTAGCTCTTGTCCAAGAAGCTATGTATTTACAAAATATTAAACTTGGAAAAAAGAAAGACGCATCTTCCTATTTAGAAGAGGCGAAATTATGCATTCAAAGAGCAGAAGAATTAAAGCCTGAAAATAATTCCATCAAGGAAAACAGCAAGCGTATCAGCGCTATCCCCTCTGCGTGAAAATTAAATTTCATACTCTCGGTTGTCGGTTAAATTTTTTTGAAACCGATGGCCTTTATTCCGTCCTGAAAGACAATGGTTTTTCGCTCGCAGATAACAATGAGAATGCGAACTATATAGTTGTAAATACTTGTACCGTCACAAACAAAGCGGATGTAAAGAATAGAAACATCATTCGAAATGCAATTCGTTCCAATCCTGGAGCAAAAGTATTTGTCACAGGTTGTTATGCGGAAACAGATCGAGAAATCATCTCCGCCATTCCAGGGGTCACAGCTGTTTATGGAAATACAGAAAAAAGCTCTCTTCCTTACAAAATTTTGGCTGATTGGAAGGGAACTGAAAATTCAATTCCAGAATCTTTGGATAGGTTCTCTTATTCGGATGTATTGCCAGAAGGACATACTCGTTCTTATTTAAAAATCCAAGATGGATGCAATCGCAAATGTTCTTATTGCAAAATTCCTGCGGCTAGAGGGCTTGGAGTTAGTCGAAAGTATGATGATGTTTTGGATCAAGTTCGTTTTTTACAGGACCATGGCGTAGGAGAAATACAGCTTACGGGCGTTAATCTAGGCTGGTATCGTTTAGAAAATGGGGATAAAGGTTTCCTGAATTTACTTGAAAGCATCTTAAAAATATTAGAATATTCTAGATTAAGGCTTTCTTCTATCGAACCACCCGATGTAGGGGATGGACTTCTTGATCTGATGACCCACCCAAGGTTTTGTAAATTTTTACATATACCCATTCAAAGTGGTAGTAGAAGTGTTCTTAAAGCAATGAAGCGGACGTATCATCCAGATTCGTTTCGTTTACGAGTAAACAAAGCTAAGACAAAAATTCCAGATTTGTTTCTAGGTACAGATGCCATTGTCGGATTTCCCAATGAATCAATTCAGGATTTTGAAGACACCAAATCTATGTTAATTGAACTTGGATTCGCAAAAATCCATGCATTTCCTTATTCTGTGAGAAAAGATACGAGTGCTGAAGGATTGGGCGACCCCATTCAAGGCGATGAAAAGAAACGCCGTGTACTTGAATTGATGGCACTTAGTTCTGAATTGAATGAAGAGTATGTTAAAACCCAAATAGGGATACTACAAGAAGGCATTCTAGAAAACGACGGTCGTTTGGTGACGAGTAATTATCTGAAAGGACGCCTTGAAGATGATGCTGATTATAAATTTTTACAAAATGGGCAGTTTTTGGATGTAATTCCAAAATCTTACATCAAAATTCCAAACAAAGAAACAGAAGTCATCTTTTCCCTTCGCAAAAACTAAAATCTAGTTTATTTTTTTGTCCAAACCGTCCATTCCCCTTTTTTAGAAGCTGCCACTTCCCATTCCGTACCAGGATCATGAAAATTTGAATCTATGGAAATAGCCAAACTCGGCTCATCCTTTTCATTTTTGATAAAGGCCGCAAATCCATTATATTTCTCTGTTAGGTCAATCCAATTTGAGCCAGAAGTGATTCCCGCTTTCTTTCGCGCCTGCACTAAATCTTTAATCTCTGTTAATCCCCAATCAAAATAATCTGGCCAATAGATACAAGGTGTCCCTGGTGTAGAAAGGATAAAGGCATAGGCACGAGATTTGAAATGACTGGGACATTCCCAAACTTTTTGGCCCCATCCATTGGCATGAGAATAGGGCGAAGCACCTGTATCATGATTGTCTACTAATGTGGCAACTAACTCGCGCTCACTTTTGTTGTGGCTTAAATTAAGTCCGTATTTTAAATAATCGGCATTGGCAGAATTGATTTCTTTTTTCAGTATCATATCAAAAACACAACAACCAGATTCTTTTGCCCATCCAAGAATGCGTGATCTTTCATTTGATCCGTATCTTTGGAACATAGGATCATCTTTGATACTTGCTGCTTGCCAATACTCACCCACCGAAAAGTATTCTACTTTTTTTGTGTCCTTGATGAGACTAAAAACATCCTTAGGATGATAGCCCCAAACAAAATCCCATCTCCATCCATCCACATGACATTCATCTAAAAGTTCATTTAATGCATGTTTGAATCTGTTGTACACCTCAGGCATATCTAGTTTTAAATCACAACTACCATCAAAAAATGCTCCGCCTGTATCTGATCCACTTATGCGCCAAGCAGGGCCTGGATATTCCCAAGTATCCTTTTTCATTCTAAATCGATCTCTATGATTAAGAACGATATCTATAATCACTTTAATATCTAATTTGTGAAAAGTTGAAACAAGTTCAATTAATTCTTGTTTGGTGCCATATCGAGAATTTAAATCAAAGTCCCGCCAAAAATAACCTTCACCTCCTCCATGTTTGCCATTACTTTCCCAATGAGAATCGTCAATCCAAGGGGGTGGGAGATAAAGTATAGTAATACCTAGAGAATGTATTTCGGGAGCAATATCGATAAGTGTTTTGTACCAAGATCGTTTTTGATTGTTAAGAGTTCCAGTTCCCTTGGTCTTAACTAAATTCCAATGGAAAGCTTGCAAAAGGATGTCTTTTCCATTTCCCCTGGTTGGTTCAACAATCTGTTCATTCATGGTAAAAATTTGACATATATCACTATTAGATTCAAGAATATTAATTAATTTTGATCGCCAAAGTAATATCACACAGATAGATTTTGTTTATGTTCCATAGAAAAAAGCTGATGATGGGAGTCTCAGGATTCCTAATTTTTTTAGTAGGTTTGATTTATTTTCTTTTTCCATCTAACAAAAAAACAATTCGTTTAGAAAGAGGGGCAATTGTGGAAGCGGTATATTCATTGGGAGCCGTGAAACCAATCCAGGAATATTCCCTTAAGTTTGGAGTCGCCGCTTCCATTCGTGAATTGTTCATTGAAGAAGGAGAAACAGTGAACAAAAATCAAGCTTTACTTAGTAATGATTCAGGTATCGTATTTCGAGCACCGTTCTCAGGAACAATTACCAACCTAACATTATCTAAAAATGAAATCGTGATGCCAGGTGTTCCTCTATTAAAATTAATCGATATGAAGAACGCATACATTCAAGTTTCGCTAGACCAAGAGTCTGCTTTACTTGTGAGAGCAAATCAGAAAGTTCAATTGAGTTTTGAATCCATTCGCGGGCATGTGTACCAAGGCTACGTTGAGAGAATATACCCTTCTCAAGGTCAATTTATTGTTCGAATTCAGGTTAAATCATTACCTGAAGGAATATTGCCAGAAATGACAACTGATGTAGCAATAGAAGTCGCAAAAAAAGAAAATGTAATTCTTGTTCCACTCATTGCCATAGATAAAGGGAAAGTGATCCGAATTCGAAATGGGAAAAAACAAAAAGTTGATGTCAAGTTAGGTGCTATTAATTCTGAATATGCAGAGTTAATAGATGGTGATTTGTTAGAGAATGACGAAGTATTCATAAATAAAAGTTAATATGTTTTTTTTAGCAATTCGACAGATTCTATCTCGTCCGCAACAATCTATTCTGACCCTAATTGGTATTTTGCTCGGGACCGCGGGTTATGTAATGTTTTCTGGGATCATGCTTGGTTTTCAGTCTGTTATCATGGAACAATTGGTCAATTCTGATGGACAAATAAAAATTTCTCCGCGAGATGCAATTATTTCTGAAAAAACTTTCGAAGATATTTTTTTTGATGGTTATCAGGTGAAATGGTTGTCTCCTCCGTCAGGAAGAACTGATAACACTCGATTGACGAATGTATTGGGTTGGATGGATAGGCTTAGTAATGACTCTCGTGTATTGGCTTATTCACCCCAACTAACGAGAGAGATAATCTATTTTAATGGAAAATCTACGGCACCAGCTAGGCTAATTGGTATAGATCCCATACGTCAGGGTAAGGTAACAAATTTAGAATCATACATATTAAATTCAAAGTTACAATCATTGAATTCTGGCGGATCTCTAGGTATACTTGGGACTGGCATTTTAACAAAGTTAGGTGCAAAAGTTGGAGATACGATACGTGTTATGACTACAAAAGGTGTCTCTTCACCTCTAAAAGTAATAGGGGAACTTCAAACAGGAAATCGTTTAGTTGATGATGTTTCTTCCTATGCATCTATTGCGACAGTACAAAATATAACACAATCTAGTGGAGAGATTTCTCAAATCATAGTTAAATTAATAGATGTTCGAGAGGCTGAACGAATTGCCACTGAATGGGCTTATTTTAGTAAAGATAAAGTTGAAAGTTGGGACCAAGCCAATGAAAGCATACTTTCTGTTTTTAAAACGCAAGATATCGTCAGAAATTCGACTACTTTTACAATCATATTAGTTGTTGCTTTTGGTATATACAATATTTTGAATATGGTTGTGAATCAAAAGAAAAAGGAAGTCGCCATTCTTCGATCCATCGGTTTTGACGGAAGAGATACAATCATTCTATTTTTAATTCAAGGAATTTTATTGGGTCTAATCGGTGCATTTTTTGGATTAATACTTGGCGCATTTGGATGTTATATGATCGAAGGTATTCCACTCGGTTCTTCGAAAGGAGAATCGAAGGCTTTGATAAGAACAATGATGATTTCATGGGATTTTATAATCTATGTCAAAGCCTTATTCATCGCTATACTTAGTTCGACAATTGCAAGTTATATTCCTGCCAGAATGGCAAGTCGCCTTTCACCAGTAGAGATCATTAGGGGCGCGACATGATTTCAGATGGAATCATTGCACAAGGTATATATAAAGCCTTTGGTGACCCGCCACAAAATATTCTTACTAACATTTCATTAGAAATTCAAAGTGGTGAGTTTGTCGCCTTAATAGGAAAATCTGGATCAGGTAAGTCAACCTTACTTTATATATTGAGTGGTTTAGATAATCCAACAAGTGGAAATGTAAGTTTAAATGGCTATGATTTATCAGTTATAAATGAGATTCAAATGCATAAATTAAGAAACGAATCCATAGGGTTTGTTTTTCAATTTCATTATCTTTTACCAGAGCTAACCGCGATAGAAAATATCACTATGCCATCTCGAAAAAATAATACATTAAATCTTTCACAAGAATATGCCAAACATTTGTTAAACGAATTTTCTTTAACGCATTGCACCGATAAATTTCCGAGTCAAATGTCTGGTGGAGAACAACAACGAGTTGCCATTGCTCGTGCTTTGGTACAAAAGCCCAAATTTATTTTTGCCGATGAGCCAACTGGAAATTTAGATACAGCTAACGGTGACAAGGTTATGGAAATATTTACTAAGATAAATCGGGAAAATCATACTACAATTTTATTCGTAACACATGACCTTGATTATGCGAATTCTGCTAAAAAAAGAGTCCACCTACAAGATGGACGCATTCTAAAAATAGATTAGCTTTGTCCGATCTTCAAAACTTGTAATTTTTCTACTTTTTATCTGCTATATTAGGCAAAAAAGGCAAGTATAGCAGATATTCCTCCAAAAAATTAGTGTCTTCCTTCTCCTATCATTAACTTTGGAAATTGATATGTTTGAACATTTTGAAACAGATGCTGTACGCATCCAAACGCCGAGAACTGAGCAAAAGGAACATTCGACTCCTTTATTTATGACTTCTAGTTTTATATTTGATAATGCGGAAGAAGCAAGAGCGATTTTTGCTGATGAAATCCAGGGAAATATGTATTCCCGTTTTTCAAATCCAAATACGACGGAAATGATAGATAAACTGGCGCGAATGGAGAAAACAGAAGACGGAGTTCCTTTTGCTTCTGGAATGGCCGCTGTTTTTAATTCCATGTTCGCATTGTTAAAGTCAGGTGATCATGTTCTCGCTTCCAGATCAATTTTTGGTTCAACACATCAAGTTTTAACTCAAATTTTTCCAAGATTTAACATTGGTTGTTCGTATGCTGATATCGGTAACACCAAACAATGGGAAGAAGGTGTGAACCCAAATACAAAAATTGTTTTTATAGAAACACCTTCAAACCCAGCATTAGACATTATAGATTTGGAATGGATCGCTGGCTTTTGTAAACAGCGCAATTTAATCTTAATTGTAGATAATTGTTTTTGCACACCTTATTTGCAAAGACCAGCTGAGTTTGGGGCAGATTTGATTGTTCATTCTGGAACAAAGTTTCTTGATGGGCAAGGACGTGTAATCGCTGGTGCAGTCTTAGGTCGTAAAGATTTAATAAAAGAAATTCGAATTATTGCCAGGGCGACGGGACCATCCTTATCACCAATGAACGCATGGCTTATATCAAAAAGCCTAGAGACACTCGCGATTCGCATGGACAGACATTCAGAAAATGCTCATAAATTATCCGAATTTTTAGAAAGTCATTCTGAGATTGAACTTGTCAAATATCCTTTTTTACCTTCTCATCCTCATTATATACTTGCAAAAAAACAGATGAAGTTAGGTGGTGGCATTGTCACCTTTGTCGTGAAAGGCGGAGTTTCCCGAGGTGCCAGATTTTTGGATGCACTGAAATGGTTCTCACTTACGGCTAATCTAGGTGATTCAAGAACTACAGTGACTCATCCGGCTTCCACGACTCACGCAAAGCTAAAAGAAGAAGAAAGGCTTGCTGTGGGAATACTGCCTGGACTCATCCGAGTATCTGTCGGTTTAGAACATATTGATGATATTATCGCAGAGGTAGATCAGGCACTTTTGCACTCAAAGTAAGAGTGCATTTTTTATTTCGAATAATTCAAGTTATTGCATTTTTCACAAATTTCTTTTGGTATGATACCAACTTTCATAAGCAAACCAAAGAAAAAACAACCGGCACACCATCCTACAAAGGATTCAAGTGAGGCAAAAAAAACGAGTATGCTGAGTACAATTCGATAAATATGGAATAAATCTAATTGGAATAATATAATCGATGTTAATGCGAATATAAATCCAATCAATTGAGCAAATCGTTTCGGTGGGCCAGCTGTTGGAATAAATGAGATTCCCAATTTTGGAACCAGATAACGAGACGTAATTAAGGCAAATGGTTCAAACTTCGGACCATAGGTGACTCTAGCCGTAAAACCAAAAAGTAAAATGCCAAGAGTAATTATATTTGGAAAAAATAGACTTATGAGTCCAAGAATTACAACCGTAGATGCGACGATGCGGGTAGCATTTTCATTTACAACTTCAGGATAATCGCCAAATTTCATATATGCCCTCTCTTTAGAAAGATTTGAATCGAGGGGATATTTTGCAAGAAAAATTCGTTTTTGCAGAGGAAAAGTTTATTTTATTGACATATTTCTGTTAATACGTGAAAAGTTCTTCAAATTCAAGCCATTTGTTTACTAGGAATTCGAAACGTGTATAAAATCTCAGCATTTAATAAATTCAGAAACAGAGTGATTCTACTACTTGGACTGTTTTTCTGCCTCGTGTGTTTGGATGCGAAGGAGAATCACCCATCTAATTTTAAAGTTTGGGATTTATCTTCTTCATGGGTCATTTCCCCCTTACAAGCGCTAAATCTTGAGAAAAATGGTGCCAAGAAAGTGGATGCCAGAGGACTTCATCTTCGATTTTTACCACCATTGAAATCTTCTGTAAATATGAATTGGGAAGAGTTCACATTTGAAAAACAATCTGAAAAAGGGAAACTGTTAGGTAAGGAAATTGCCTTAAAAAAATTGAAAAAAATTGGTATAGAAACAAATTCCACCATACTTGTATTTGGTGATAGTCTGGATGGTTGGGGGGAGGAAGGACGAATCGTTTGGATGTTAAGAGAACTTGGAATTCAATCTTCCTATTTAGTCGATGGCGGAGTGAAACATTTCAATCACTTAAAAAGCAAAAAAGGGGACGAAAGTAAATCTCAAATTCAAAATTTTCATTCGAAAAGTAAAATCGTAAGTTCTTTCAATATCGAAGCAGAAACATTGTCCGAACTAGTAAAACAGAATAGTCAAAAAATTGAAATTCTTGATGTAAGAGAGAAACGAGAATTTTTGGGTGATACTCCTTATGGAGAATCTAGAAGAGGCCATATATCAGGCGCTAAATGGCTCTTCTATCGTGAATTTATTGATGAATCTGGTTTTATAAAGTCGAGCGAAGAAATTATAAAACTACTTCATAAAAAAAACATTTCATTAAACGTGACTCTTGTCTCATATTGTACGGGAGGTGTTCGCTCTGCCTTTACGACTGCGGTTTTAGTATCTTATGGATTTAAGGCTCTCAATTATTCTGGATCTATGTGGGAATGGACCTCAAAAGATATTACAAACTACCCAACAATTACTGGTGATTTGTGAAAACATATAAAATATTATTAACATTCTCTGCATTTCTGATAGGCCTTTCTTTTATTTACATTTACAAACAATATTATAATCCCATATCAATTGAAGAAGTTTTTCCAGGTAAACCATGGAGCAAAACTATAGAACAACTCCCTGATCTCAAAGGTGTAGGTCCACCGAGAGCTGAAAATTGTGGAAAGTGTCACACTGAAATTTATCGTGAATGGAAAACTTCGACCCATGCTCATGCAAACTCTGATTTACAATTTCAGGCGGAATTAAGCAAACCAAGTTCTCCGAAGTGGATTTGTTTAAATTGTCATATCCCGATTCAAAACCAAAGAGAGACTATCATCAATTCATTGCAAGGTGGAGATTATTTTAAACCAATAGAAGTTACGAATACAAAATTTGATCAAGCGATGAAAGATGAAGGTGTAACGTGCGCTACTTGTCATGTGAGGCTTGATGAAAGAGGTGAGTCCGTAGTCATCACGGCGAATGGATTTTCGTCCCCCCCTCATCCCATCCAATTGAATCCAAAACTTCTCCAGAATAGGTGCTTGGACTGTCATAATGAAACTTATACTCTAAACAAATCACTTGTTTGTTACTTTCAAACTGGCGATGAGTTACAAGAAGGGAAAAAACATTTTCCTGATAAAAATTGTGTCAATTGTCATTTACCAGAAATCAGTCGTTCCATAGTCAAAAATGAATTTAAGAAACCGATTCGAAATTCCCACAAACATGCGTTCATTGGTGGTGGTGTTCCTAAAGAATTTAATTTATATAAAGATCAAATACTGGGAGGTTATGTAACTGGCGTTACATTATTAAGCTTTGATTATGCGAATCACGAAATATCTGTTAAATATCAAAATGCAAATGCTGCTCATTACGTTCCTACGGGCGATCCAGAAAGATTTTTACGATTAGAATTTATATTTTTGGATGAAATGAAGAAAGTTCTTTCAAAAAAAGAAGATACCATTGGGCAAATATGGCAATGGGAACCACAAGCTAAACTCATGAGCGAAAATAGACTTCGGCCAAAAGAAATTCGCGAATGGAGTGAATCAAATTTAAATGAAAATGTACGTTATGTCATATTTCGTATCACACATGTTAAATTAAAAAATATAACTTCGGAATATATGCAATTAAATGCAAATTCTGCCTTAGAAAGTTATAGAGAAAAATTAAAAAATATAAAAGAATTTTATCCACATAGTTCAATTGTTTTAGAAAGTATGATAGATTTAAAAACAAAAAAAGTGAATGATACAAAATTGACTGATCTATTTTTAAGGAATCAATTCCGACGTGGAGAATAAAATCATTGTTATCATACCTGTTCGTAATGAAGAAGAAAATTTGCCATTAGTAATCGGTGAACTATTGAATTTGCAATTATTTAGTTCTTCCGACATTATTCTTGTAGATAATGGATCAACTGACGCTTCTTCTGCGATAGGAAAATCCTTCGGAGTCAATGTCTTATTTGAGAATAATTTGGGATACGGCAGTGCTTGTTTGGCGGGTATTTCAGAAATTAAAAAGCAATTATTAAATCCAGATTGTGTTTTAATTATGGATGGCGATGGCGCAGATGATCCAGATGACATTCACAAATTAATTAAAATGTACAATGCGAATTCTACTGATCTTGTGATTGGCTCTAGAGTCTTAGGAAAAAGAGAAAAGGGTTCCTTAAGTTTGATCCAAAGGTTTGGAAATTGGCTTACCTGCTCACTAATACTTTTATTTTATCAAAGAAAATTTACAGATCTTGGTCCATTGCGACTTATCAAATACAGTTCTCTATTAAGAATGGGTTTGATAGATAAAACTTGGGGATGGAATATCGAAATGCAGATTCGAGCCTTACAAGAAAAAATGAATGTAATAGAAATCCCAGTCAATTATAGAAAGAGAAAGTTTGGTAAATCAAAAATTTCTGGAACCCTTGGGATGGCAATGCGAGTGGGAATAAAAATTTTATATACTTTCTTTAATCTAACACTAAATAAACGAAACAATTAATATCGGTTATGACAACTTTTTGGATTTTAGGATATGCGTTTTACTTATACCTGATTGCAACCTATCTTCAAAGAGATAATTTGTTTTCGGTCATTGGATGTTTCACTCTTGCTTTTAGTATTTACTTTTTTTTGATTCCTATTGTGAAAAAAAATAGTATACGCGTGATATTTTATGCCGCTATACTTTTCCGTTTTGTCACACTTTTCCATCTGCCAACGTTAAGTGATGATTTCTATCGATTTCTTTGGGATGGTTATTTGGTTTTTTCAGGCGAAAATCCCTATCTTAATACACCACAATATTGGATGAATTCAAATTTGCTAACGAATACACCAAATGAATTGGATCTATTATATGATAAAATGAATAGTAGAGAATTTTTTTCGGTGTATCCGCTTGTTTCTCAAGCTTTTTTTGTTATCCCTTGGATATCTGGTTTTCAGACTATTGAAGCACAATCATTGATTCTAAAACTAATACTATTTACATTTGAAATTGGAAATTTATTTTTGTTGAAACAGAATCATCCGAAGAGCATCAACTATTGGTTATATGCTGGAAATCCCTTATTGATATTGGAATCTGTCACAGAAATTCATCTTGAATCCATACTAACATTCTTTATGTTATTATTACTCTCAAGAGGGGTTCAAATTCGAAAATTCATTTTTTATTTGTTTTTTGTAATCTTAATTCATATAAAAATAAATTTAATTTTTTTAGCACCGGCTTTTTTCAAACGATTAAATAAAATTCATAAGTTCAGTTTTGTTCTTATCTCTTTGCTTTGTATTTTTTCCATTTTTCTTACAGTATTTTATAATTTGGGTGACCAAACAAGAAGTGGAATAGGATTATTCTTTCACTCATTTCGCTTCCATTCTCTCATGGAGATGCCAATTTATTTAATTTTATTCTTAATTCCTAAATTCCAATACTTATCAGGATTTATTTCGTTAATTTTGGGCGGAATTTTATATTTATATCTACTTAGAATCAAAACTATAGATGATAATGGTTCGGTATTTTTGGGCTTACTGATATTATATTTATTCTCGCCCGTTGTGCATCCATGGTACATACTTCCTGTCTTCGCATTAAGCATAAGAAGTTCTTCATTTGAAGTTATGATCACAGTATTAAGTGTTTTTGCCGCATTCTCGTATATTTTTTATTTCAATAATTCAATGATCATACAAATTTTATTTTCTCTCGTAGAGTCTATGTTTGTTGTAGGATATGTATGGATAAAGAAGCCCTCATTATTTTCGCAAAAAACCCAATCTTAGGTAAAGTTAAAACTCGCCTGGCTTCCAAAATTGGCGATAAACACACATTAACTGTTTATTTAAAATTTCTCGAAATGGTGAATGAATTTACCATTAAACTTTCGTTAAAAAAGGCTGTATATTGGGCAGATGGAATTCCAACCGATCAACCATTCCCATCAGATATTTACTCACATCATAACCAAGTGGACGGGGATTTAGGACTTCGTATGTGGACTGCATTTAATACCGAATTTGAAACAAAGGATAGAGTTTGTATCATTGGTACTGATTGTATCGAATTAAGTGCAGAATTGATTGAGATAAGTTTTTTAAAATTGAAAGAATATGATTTAGTTATAGGTCCAGCAATGGATGGCGGTTATTATTTGCTAGGTACCAAAAATAATTATATAGAATTGTTTGAGAATATGGAGTGGAGTGTGCCTTCGGTTCTGGACATAACATTAGATAGAGCTTCTCAACTCAATCTTTCTGTGTACCTTTTACCAACATTGAGAGATGTCGATACCTTGGAAGATTTGATGGATATGAAAAATAAATTCCTTATTGATTAACGATTTTGTATTCTATTCTTCTTTGTAATTTTTTATCATCCAAGTTCAATCCATGTTTTAACGGACGTGAGTCGCCATAAAATAGACGATGAATTCTTTCGGTCTTAATCCCGTGAATCACTAAGAATCGTTCTACTTCTAAAGTTCTTTTTTCACTCAAAAGAATGTTAGCTTGCGAATTTCCTTCGTCCCAGGCATGACCATATATATATAAAACTTCTAAAGGATTGTTGGTTAAATGATCTGAGATTTTTTGCAAAACTAGAAGATCTGAATTTTGAATTTGGATGGACTTTTTTGGAAAATAAAAAATACCTTCTCTTGCAAATTCCAACTGTTTAGTTTTTTTAGCAATGTCTTCATCCTGGTAATCATCGGCGTAAAGAAATGAATTTTGATAATTAACAATGTAAGTTAAAAACGAAAATACAGTTATAAAAAGATAGATTAAACGTAATAAGAACTTCACATATCTATTTTCGGATATTCGCGTTGCACAAGTAATGCTCAGAAAAAAAAATGTCAAATAATATGTCACTTATGCTTTGTATGAGGATTTTTTTGAAAGGTTTAGAATATGGATCTTAAGAGTTTGGCTGAAAAATTAGGTGGAGAATGGAATGGTGATCCAAATCTTCAAATAACAGGAATTAAAGATTTAGAACATCATTCGCCAGTGCATCAAAATTCGATTTATTATATAGCTTCCAAAAAGTATCTCACAAAACATCCGAAATACAAAGATGTAAAAATTGCACTAACGATCGCTAGCCTTTCAGATAAATTCCAAAATGCGATCATTGTACCTGAACATATATCGAAGGTGAAGTTCATACAGGCCGTTTCTTTATTTGAAAAGAAACCAGAATATGAATTACGAATCTCTGAACGAGCCAGTATCCATCCTACTGCAAAAATTGGAAAGAACGTCACAATCATGGAGAATGTCGTAGTCCAAGAAAACGCGACCATTGGAGATAATTGCATTCTTTATCCAAATGTTGTTTTGGAATCCGGAGTTGAGATAGGGGAGAATACTATCTTAAAATCAGGCGTTGTTATTTATTATAACTGTAAACTTGGAAAAAATAATTTAATCCATTCAAACACTGTGATTGGAGCCGATGGTTTTGGATTTTATGATTACGGTGGAATCCGATATAAAGTACCTCAGATTGGAAACGTCGTGATTGGTGATGATGTAGAAATGGGTGCAAATTGTACGGTCGATCGTGCCGCTTTAGAGGAAACAACAATCGGCAACTTTACGAAGTTTGATGATCATGTACATATTGGTCATAACTGTAGAGTAGGAAATTATGTTTATATTGCTGGAGCCACAGTTCTCGCAGGCTCCGTGACAATAGAAGATGGTTGCATATTAGCAGGTCAATCCGCTGTCGCCGAACATTTAACGATGCGTAAAGGTTCTATTTTGATGGGGCTATCTGGTTTGACTGAAGAAGCGAAGGAAAAGACCGCTTATTTTGGCATACCAGCCAGGCCAGCTTTGGAAATGCATAGAATCAATTCTTCTTTGGGTAGTTTGCCTGAATTAATTAAAAAGTATTTGAAACGGAAATCTGAAAATTAATTTATTTTTCTAAAATATTTTTAACACGCAAAATGTTTTCTTGCATTTGGGTAGAAAGGTTTCCTTTCACGATCCCTTCGCTTAATCGAAGTAAACCTTTTAATTCCATTTGGTCAGTGATCTTAAGTACTGTCCCTTCATTGACTGATTCAAATTCATATTTGTCTTCGAAGTTTAAAAGATTGTTTTCACAAGTTGCGATAAAAAATACATTTTCTTTTAATTCTTTAATTCTATATATTTCGCTTAAAGAAAATAATCCAAAATTGATTTCAATTTTAAAGCTCGGTAAGTGTGACTTGGGATCCGAAACTTTGATCGAAGACTTGATACATGTGTTATACTCTGTTTGATTCTCAAGTGAGTATAAATATTTATATACTTCTTCTAATGGGCGAGCAATGACAACTTCAGCCTTAGTAATGATCATTTATTTTTTTGATTCAGCGATCCAGTTTTTCCAAATTTCGGGCACATAACCGACAGTAGCTCTTTTCCCATCTCGAACAATGGGTGTTTTGAATAAAAGTGGATTTGCCAATAACATTTCTTCTTTATCATATACCATATACTTGAGATTTTTATCTTCATAGACTTTGGATTCGGTGTCGATTAGCGAATCTAAGGTGACGGAATTAAGAATGGATCTAAGTTCTCCCTTACTCAATTCTTTTTCCGAAAGATTTATAAATTGGAAAGGAATTCTACGTTCTTGAAAGTAGAGTTGTGCTTTTTTACTTTCTTTGCACTTTTTTGTGCCAAAGATCTGAAGGTTCATCCAAAAATTGATTTTTTAAAGTCTTCTAACAGAGGTTCGGAGCCACTCAACATAAGTTCAATTTGATCTTTGTCGAGGTCATACATGACATGAGCCTTTAGGTATTCAGTGAATTCATCGCTGTTGAGTTTTTTTTGATCAAAACTTTCTTTTAAAAAATTATACCAAGCGGCAAGGATCACTTTTTGGTGAGCAAGCTCTTTGATCCCGATCGTGATGATTTTAGAAGGTTTCATAGGAATCTTTCTCCAGAATTTTAGTGAGATCCTGGCATTGTCAATCCAAAAACCTGTGCATGACTGAAAAATAGAGATTCCAGGAACCAGAATTCATATCTAACTTACGTAAGAACTGGGAAGTGCTCACATTGGCATCAAATACTTTTGAATCATCAAAGACTCCTACTTTTCCGCCACTTCCTAAATAGAAACTGGAAGTTTCACCATTATAGTTACCTGAAAAACTTGCAATTGCAATGTGATGATATCCGACACCAATTTGAAATACATTATTGTCACCTAACATCTTGTTTATGTTTGATTCCGCCCTATACCCTAGTCCATTCCCTCGCAAATTTCCCCTTTGTTGAAAAAAACTTTGATTATTGGATTCGCCACCACCACTATATCCTCTGATTTGCCAATCTGCTGAAACAAAACCCATTCCCAATCCATTTTCCCATTCCCAACCCCGTGAAAGGTTTGTCACAAAATGATAAGTCCCAAATACATGATAGGAATAAATTTCATTTTGAAGTTTTGTTAAATAAAAATCACTACTAACTTCCGTTAAAGCTAACTTGGAAAGATCTTGCCTGCCAATAATGATTCCTATTTTTGAATTTGAATCAAGAAAATATCTCGCTAAACCTTCGTAAGTTGAAGTGGTGTTTCCACCATTTAGCTCTACATCAGAAAAAACCAATGGATTAAAACTTGTGGAGAACCCTCGCAAATCCGAATCAAATCGTCCAGGCACCCGGAAACCTTGGCCATAGCGCAAACCAGCTTCCCAAGGGCTCGCAAAGAATCCATCACCTATAAATGTGAGCAGATAATAACAGACTAAGAATTTGAAGACAATAGGTCTTGACATAACAATTTCATCCAATTTCGTAAGGAACAACTCCTATGGAAACATTCTTTCAAAGTGATTCAAAGTTCTCTCTTCTTTTGGGTTCGGACGTGCTCAGTCCTTATTTTTATTTGGTATTGATAACGGGCGTCTATCTGAGCATCCGATTGGGATTCCCTCAAGTTCGATTCCTATTTTTATCTTTAAAAATTCTAACCGGAAATATGGACTTTAAAGGCTCTAAAGGCCAATTAGTACACTCTCAGGCTTTTTTCGCTGGTATAAGTTCCTCTTTACTTACGGGTTCCATCATTGGAACGGCACTCGCTGTTGCTTATGGTGGAATCGGTGTTATCTTTTGGATTTGGCTTGTTACATTTTTAATTATGCCACTTCGTTTTGTTTCCTCCACTTTGGCTGTCAAATTTCGTAACCAATTACCAAGTGGCCGTTATCTTTCAGGACCTATGTATTTTATCGAAAAATCCTTACGTGCCAAATGGTTGGCTGTGGCATTTTCTTTTACTGCGATATTGACAGTTCTTAGTTTTGGGGGAGTGTTTCCATTCCTAAGTTTAACTTTTATCGCTAAGGAAGGTTTAAACTTTTCAGGAATGTCGGGACCGATTTCCATTTCTGTCATTTTACTTTTTATCGTCGTTGGTGGGATTCGTCGTGTTGGAAAAGCGGCAAGTTTTATCGCACCTCTTGGCTTGATACTTTTTATCCTCGCCTACTTTTCGTTATTCGGATCAGATTTATCTCCCTTCTTTCCCTATTTGAAAGAAATTTTTGTCCAGGCGTTTACCTTAAAAGCGATAGAAGGTGGTGGATTATTTGGAATTCTTAGAACCATATCTGTTTCGTTAGGTGTATTTTTCTTATCAACGGAAACTGGCATTGGAAAATCTGCAGGTCTAGCAGGAGTGGTTCGAACTGATTATGCCGCTAAACAAGGATTAGTGAGTATGCTCGCTACCTTTTTTGAAGGTTTTATCATGGCGACTATGATTGGTTTTGTTTTGTATTCATTTGGTGCCGTCACTGTCGAATCTGTATTGGCATTTCCTGAACGCATATTAGAAAATAGAGAAAGCCTTCCTGCCATCATGTTATTTTCCGCTATATTATTATTTGGAGTATTGAGTCTTGCTGGATGGTTTTATACAGGGGAACAAAGCGCATTTTATATTTTCGGTGAAAAATTTGCCAATTTCTTTAGAATGCTTTTTGTAGGATCCATACTATCCTCAGCATATCTTTATATTACAAATGGAGAAACAGTATTTTTATTTGTGATGAAATTTGGTTATATGATGGCATTAATTACTTCAGTGCCACTACTCGTAGCACTCTTGTTACTTGGTAAATCTGCCAATTTAGAATTGAAAAAATACATTTCAGAATCGGGTGCTCGTTATGAAATTTTGAAAGACATCTATTTGTTATTTTTAACATTGCTTCCAAAAAATTTAATCTCAAAATTATTTGGATACTTTTCTACTTTAAAATTGCCTCGTTTTATGATGATCACGATTTTGAAAGCCTTTGCCAAAGCTTACAAAATCAATTTAGACGAAGCCGAATTGGAAATCAAAGAATATGCCTCTCTGAACCAATTTTTTACTAGAGCCCTCAGAGCCGAAGCGCGCATTATTGATTCCGCGGAAAACGCTGTCGTATCTCCTACAGATTCAAAAATTACAAGTTTTGGAAATATAAACGAATCAACTATCATTCAAGCGAAAGGAATCGACTATTCCGTAAAAGAGTTGTTAGGCTCTGAGAAACATTATAAATCTTTTACAAACGGAAAGTACATTACTTTTTATCTTTCGCCACAAGACTATCATAGGATACATTCACCATTTTTTGGTCAAATTTTGGGTTATTATTATGAACCAGGAAAATTATTTCCCGTTAATGACTTAGCCGTATTAAACATTAGAGGATTATTTCCAAAAAATGAAAGGCTCATTACTTTTTTACAAACCGAATATGGAAAAATCGCTGTCATTAAAGTCGGAGCGTCTAACGTCGGAAAGATTCGTGTAACATACGATAATAAGATTGTTACAAACAATTGGATACGTTTTTCAAAAGAACATGAATATAAAGATGTATCCATTATGATAGATAAAGGATCGGAACTCGGAAGATTTGAAATGGGTTCCACTGTTATATTAGTTTTTGAAAATGAAACCATTGATATAGACCCAAGCATTACTCTTGGAGATAAGGTACAATACGGTACGGTCGTCGGCCAATTTCGCAAAAAAATAACCAAACTTCCAGTTAAATCTTAAAATGACAAATTCCCAATTAGCAACGATTCCCAAAGAAATCAATTTTGATGACAATGAGCTTCATATTCTTTGGAAAGACGGATTCGATTCCAAATATTCACTGTTAGATTTGCGAAAAAATTGTCCCTGCGCGACTTGTCGAGGTGGGCATGGTGGCAAAGTGGGGGCAGCGACAGGAAATATTTCTACCATTAAGCTCATTTCATGGACCAAAGTGGGTCGATATGCCATCTCCATCGTATGGAGCGACTACCATAACACTGGAATTTATTCTTATGACAATTTGCGAGCCTATTCGGAGGGAAAAGAGTCGGCTTTCGATTGATTTAGGTCACTTTTTGTCAAACTAGAAAAAAACTAGGTGACAGAAAAAATCACATTATGTCACATTATCCTAAGTTTTCTCGGAGAAATAGGGTATGGGTGAAGGTTCGCTCTCACAAGACGAAATTGACGCACTTTTACAAGGTGCAGACGATACATTTGATTTGTCATCACTAAGCTCGAGTGCTCCCTCGGGAGGCGATAGCTTATCTCCTATTGATCGCGATATTATCTCCGATATAGTCGGCTCTTCATTTCAAATTGCTGGAAATACACTCGGCACAATACTTGCGAAAAACACGCGTTTCATGAATCCGGCAACTGAGTCTGGTTCGGCGACAGACATTCAAAAAGAATTCGGCTCAAAAATGATTTGTTTGTATTCAAATTTGAGCGGAAGTGTTGCTGGAAAAGTTTGCCTCATTATGGCTCAGGAAAATGCGGCCAAAATAGCCGGTGTAATGATGGGAGGAATGACTCCTCCTGGCCAATTAGACAACGCCCAATTGCAAACTTTAAAAGATAGCATGTCACCTATCATTGGTACTGTTACAGCACAGATAGGATTAAAATTAAATGGTTCGATGTCTGGCACACCAGCTGACATCACTTTGGTTGAGTCTCCAAGAGATTTACAACTTCCTGACGATAATAGTTTAGTAAAAACAACTCTTAGTCTAAATATTGATAGTGTTGGATCGTTTAAGGTCTATTATCTGATCGGACTAAACATGGCTCATTCCATATTGGACATCCAAAAAGGTGGAGCCCAAAAATCTGCCGCGAGCAGTGGGGGAATGAATGTTGCTGTTCCTGGAGCTGGCATGGGCCTCGGGATGGGGCAAAGTTCCGTCGGCATCAAGGGAGTCAATTTCCCATCTCTTGCAAATGCGGGAGCAGGTCCTGGCCAAACAAATTTAAATCTTTTAATGGATGTTCAAATGGCTCTCACTGTGGAGCTCGGAAGAACTAAAATGTACATCAAGGATATTTTAGGACTTGGTGAAGGTTCTATTATCGAATTGGATAAGTTAGCTGGTGAGCCAGTTGACTTACTTGTGAATGGAAAGCTCATTGCTAAGGGCGAAGTTGTAGTCATCGATGAAAACTTCGGTGTACGTGTAACTGATATCGTTAGCCCAACAGACAGACTCAAAGGCGAAAAATGATCTCTATGAAAAGTTGGCATAATAAAACGGATAGGGTACTTATGTACTTTGTATGCCTTCTTTCATTCATATTTTCTATTTCTCTTTCTGCTCAAAATTTGAATCAAGACCAAAAAGAAATGGATCAGATTTTACGAAAAGAGCTAGGGATCAATCCTGAATCAAAATTAAAGAATGAAACTCCAACTAACGAAGATAAGAAAGAAGTAAAAGAAGAAAATCCGATCCAAGAACGATATGCAGAAAATGCAGAAGATTCTCCTTCGGCAACTTGGATACTTTTAAAAATATTATTTGTTTTGGTAATCCTTGTTGGTGCTGGCTATTTTCTCGTTCAAAAAATGCAACTTTCGAAAGCGGCACGTTATCCTGTGAAAGGATTTATGAAAGTACTTTCGACTCTTTCTCTCACTCCCACTCAGTCTGTGCAAATAGTGGAAGTAGGAAGTCGACTTTTGGTGTTAGGTGTCGCAGATGGATCAGTTTCACTTATTTCTGAGATTACATCTCTAGATGAAAAAACGCAAATCAGTAAAATGAAAGAAGAAGCGGATCCATATACTCCGAATTTTCTAGAAACATTACTTGAAAGTTTGCAATCAAAGGCCAATCAGAAAAAAATCAGAATCAATAAAAATCTCCTCGAATCAAATGAACTTTCATCTGATTTAGATGTGCAAAAAAAGACTCGCGAAGGCCTGGAGAGACTAAGGAAACATAGAGAATTACTAGAAGGTGGTTCCTAATGAAGATCCATCTTACCCAAACACAGATTAAAAGTGTATTCTATTTTTTACTGATCTTTTTTAGCATAATATCTGTTAATATTTTAAGTCCAGACCTTTTTGCACAAACAAATACAGGAAGAGGAACAAAGATCCCAATTCCAAACCTTTCATTCAATGTGAATGAAGCAAAAGGTCCAAAGGAAACTAGTCTTTCCTTGATGATACTGTTTCTAGTCACTATATTATCTTTAGCACCCGCTATAGTTATGAGTGTGACTTCATTTACAAAAGTTGTAATCGTATTTGATTTTGTTCGCCGTGCATTGTCACTCCAAAACTTACCACCTAATCAGGTTATGATGGGACTTGCTCTATTTGTTACATTTTTTATAATGGCCCCGACTATCGGAAAAATCAACGATTTGGCTTTGCAACCATATTTAAATGGTAAAATTGATCAATCAGAGTTTATCGATGGAAGTTTAAAACCACTTAGAGAATTTATGGTCCGCCAATTGGGCAAAGATGGAGCGAAAGATGTAGCTTTATTTTTAAGAATAGGAAAAGTTCAAAATGTAAAATCTTTTGATGATGTTCCTTCCTATGTACTTGTACCTGCTTTCATGTTATCTGAAATTAAAAAAGCATTTATCATCGGTATTTACATCTTCATTCCTTTTATCGTTATAGATTTGATTGTCGCATCAGCCTTGTTAGCTATGGGCTTTATGATGTTGCCTCCCGTTATGATTTCTCTTCCTTTGAAGTTAATATTATTTATACTAATCGATGGATGGAATTTGCTCGTACTTGAATTAGTAAGGAGTTATAAATGACAGAAGTAGATGTTGTAAATCTGATTCGTGAAGCTTTTATCGTTACCTTAAAAATATCGAGTCCCATACTCATTACTGCATTGGTTGTCGGTCTTATCGTTGGTATCTTACAAACGACAACGTCTATCCAGGAACCGACAATTGCTTTTGTTCCTAAATTGGTTTCTATCTTTGCTGTCATTGTTTTCTTTTCAGCATGGATGGTTAGAGTTATGACTGATTATACTAGAGAAATTTTTTTTATGATAGAAAAGATATGATATGGAAGTATTTCTTGAACACTTTCAATCTTTCCTTTTCGTCTTAGCTAGGTTACTCGGACTATTTTTAGTCGCACCTTTTTTCTCTTCCGATTCTATATCCTTTACCATAAAGATGATTTTTTCTTTTATGATTTCACTTATCGTCTATCCAGTGGTGGCAAACTTTATGCCCGCGATTCCTGGACATATGATAAATTATGGAATCGTTGTACTATCTGAATTGTTAGTTGGTGTGATATTAGGATTTATAGTTTCCATTGTCTTTGCTTCATTTCAAATGGCGGGTGAGTTTTTTAATAATCAAATCGGTTTTGGTTATACTGAGATTTTGGATCCAATTACTCAAAACTCACTTCCAGCAATCGGCACGATAAAAAATTTAATGGCAACTGCCTTATTTTTAGTGATAGGTGCTCATCGATTTTTAATTGAGACATTGGCTTATTCTTTCGAAAAAGTGCAAATTTTGCAATTCACTGCAAAGGTAAATCATGGGCTACTTGTCATTTTGCAAGAATCAATTGGTGCCATGTTTGTCGTCGCATTTAAGATAGCATTACCAGTTATGGGTATTTTATTTTTGGTGAGTCTTGCGGAAGGTTTAATGGGTAAGGCCGCTCAACAAATGAATGTTATGTCCTTATCATTCCCTTTAAAAGTTTTTATTGGTACTTTAACTTTAATCGCTACTTTAACTTTCATAAGCTCCCAGATGATCCAAGGTATCCAAATTTCTTTAGATAAAGTGAATCTTCTCGTTCGGGATTGGCCAAAAATATGAATCCAGAAGAGTTCTATAATCTTCCTATATATGTTATTGACCTTCAATTATTTGCTGCGGCAGATGAGGGAAGAACTGAGCCTCCAAGTGAAAGGCGAAGAAGAGAAGAAAAAGAAAAGGGTAATGTCCCTAAGTCAGCTGAAGTATCATCTACGCTTGTCTTGTTAGGTGGCACGGCTGTGTTATTTATTTTTGGTGATAGTTTTATCAAAAAAACGGCTATATTTATTAAAAAATACATGACCATGGGTGTCACCATGGACCGGTTTGGTGCTGAGGAATTTAGAGTCATGTTGGGGATGGTAGCAAGTGATTTTATCGGACTATTATGGCCCATTTTAGCAATCACTGTAGTTTTTGCCATAGCTGGTAACGTTTTACAAGTCGGATTTATGTTCACTCCAAGAGCTCTTGCCTTTCGGTTCGATCGAATATCACCTAATTTTAAAAGAGTTTTGCCAAATCGCCAAACAATGTTTAATTTATTTAAGTCATTGGCCAAGGTAATATTGATTGGAATTGTTAGTTATATTTTAATATCTGCAGACTTTTTGAAAATTTTGCTAACTGGTAATATGGGAATCATAGAATCAATCTCACTCATCTCCTATTCTGGATTTAAGATCATGATGACAGTTGGTATCATTTTACTCGCAATTGCTGTAACTGATTTTCTTTTTCAAAAATCTGAATTTGAAGACTCCCTAAAACAAACTCCGAGTGAAGCAAAACGTGAAGCTAAAGATGATGGTGGAGATCCAATCTTAAAAAATCGAAGAATGCAACTCGCACGAGATATGATGCAAGGCAATATGTTACGTGAAGTGCCGAAAGCAGATGTCGTAATCACTAATCCAACACATTATTCAGTAGCATTGATATACGAATTAGGTGATGTTGCACCAAGGGTAATCGCAAAAGGTGAAAATCGCCTAGCACTAGAAATACGAAGGATTGCTCGCGATAATGATGTTCCAATCGTTGAAAGTCCACAGAACGCTAGATTTTTATATTTTCAAGTAGAAGTTGGCAAAGAAATACCAAATGATCTGTTTCAAGCTGTCGCAAATATTCTTTTTACCCTCGAAAAATTTAAACGAAAAATTGGAAGGACCTAATGAATCTTAAAGATTTACTCAAACAATCTGATTTAATCCTCGGCGTTGGGGTATTAGTCATCTTAGGAATGTTAATCGTTCCTCTTCCTGGTTTTATTTTAGACGTATTGCTTGTATTTAGTATAGGATTGGGTCTTTTGATTTTACTTACGGCACTCTCTGTAACCGAACCGAGTGAATTTTCGATTTTTCCAAGTTTATTACTCATTACTACTTTGTTTCGTTTAGCTTTAAATGTTTCTACCACGAGACAAATTTTATCCAAAGGACCAGCTATGAATTCGAGTGTCATCGAAGCATTCGGAACATTTGTGATAGGTGGCGAAGCGGGTATGGGGAAATATGTCGTTGGACTTATTATCTTTATCATATTAACAATTGTTCAAGTAGTAGTAATCACAAAAGGTGCTACTAGAATTTCAGAAGTTGCAGCCAGATTCACTTTGGATGGATTACCTCAGAAACAAATGTCCATTGATATGGAGTTAAATAGCGGCGCCATCACGGAACAAGAAGCAAAATTTAAACGAGATAAACTACAAAGAGAAGTAAATTTTTATGGGGCAATGGATGGAGCCTCAAAATTTGTGCAAGGTGACGTACGAGCAGGATTGATTATTACCGCCATCAACCTGATAGGCGGAATCATTATTGGAGCTTCAATTCGCGGTGAGGGAATTATGGCCGCAATCGAAACCTATGGAAAATTCACTATTGGTGATGGTTTGGTTTCCCAAATCCCAGGTCTATTATCTACAACTGCAACTGGTATCATTGTTACACGATCAAGTTCAGAAAAGAAACTTACAAATGAAATCGGGACACAATTATTTGGGAATGCTAAAACTTTGTATGTAGTATCTGGGGCACTGGCTCTTGCAAGTCTGATTCCTGGCTTACCATTTTTCTCATTAATTATTCTATCTGCGGGCATAGGTTATCTCGGGTATTCAATCGAGCAAGTGGCTAAAGAAGAAATTAAAAAGATTGAAACCGTCTCACAAGAAAAGGTTTCTGAAAGAAAACCTGAAAATTATATCAAAGAGATTACAGTTGAAGCGATTCAGGTAGAGTTAGGTCGTGATTTATTGCCCTTAGTCGATGCATCGTCTGGCGGCCATTTGCTAGAACAAATTGCAAATACAAGAAAAAAATTCGCAACTGATTTTGGTTTGGTGATACCTGCAATAAGGATAGTCGACAATTTAGAGATCCCGCATGATAACTATTCTATCCGTATCAATGGTGTGGTGGTTGGGCAATCTGTTGTGAAGGCAGATCGTTTGATGGCTATGAATACTTCCCAAAGAGAATTGGAAACTATTACAGGTGAAAATTTCCAAGAACCGGCCTTTGGCATGAAAGCGATTTGGATAGATCCAAACACAAGACCTGATGTAGAAAACAAGGGTTATACAGTTGTTGATCCATCGACTGTTATTATCACCCATCTTAAAGAGCTGATATCCACTTATGCATCTCAACTACTTGGGCGTGAAGAGGTGAAGGCTTTACTTGAACATCTTCGCCAAACACATCCTACACTAGTACAAGAGTTAGACTATGACAAAGGTGGAAGACTCGGAATCATACAGCAAACTTTGCAGAATCTTTTGACAGAAGGTTTATCTATTAAAAATCTTCCGAAGATTATGGAAGCCATTGCAAATCATATAATGAGAGCTAATGGAGATTCATTTCTTCTTTCTGAATCAGTAAGACAAGCAATATCTAGACAAATCGTAAATGATTTTCTATCAGCTGATGGCAAACTTCATGTTGTGACGATAGATCCAAGAATTATGGATCGATTAAATCGAAGTTTAATGCAAGACGAAGTCGAAGGAAGAATCATAGTTTTACCACATGATGTTAGAGTTCGAATTATGGAAGCTGTGTTTGCTGAATTGCAAAAAGCTGCCGAAGAAGGGAGATTTTTAATTTTTGTCATTTCTAGACATTTAAGACAGCCCTTTGCATTTTTATTAGCCAAAGAATTGCCACCTAGAAACTTTGCAGTAATTGCTTCTGAAGAGATCCAAAGAGGTGTTCCGACTGATATTGCCTCAGTGCTTACACTTGTCACTAAGGAGGAACAAACTCAAGAAGCATAAATGATTCATGAATAAAGAAATTTCGCCCATCTATCACTTGTCTATCGCACCAATGATGGATTGGACAGATAGGCACTATCGTTATTTCATGAGACTCATTACAAAAAAGACTTTGTTATATACGGAGATGGTGACAACTGGAGCCATACTTCGTGGCAAAGACCGCCATCGTTATCTTGATTTTTCTCCTGTAGAACACCCGATCGCCTTACAATTAGGTGGTGATGATCCTCTTGACCTTGCCGAATGTTCAAAGATAGGAGAAGATTTTGGATATGATGAGATCAATTTGAATGTAGGATGTCCATCTGACCGTGTACAAAGTGGAGCATTTGGGGCTTGTTTGATGAAAGAACCAAAGCGAGTTGCAGATATGATCGAGTCCATGAAAAAGGCTTCGAAATTGCCAATTACCGTAAAACATAGAATAGGTGTGAATGGAAAAGAAAGCCTCGAAGATTTAGTTTCTTTTGTGCAAACAATATATGATGCTGGTGTTGATCGAATTATCATACATGCTCGAATTGCAATACTTGAAGGATTATCTCCTGCAGAAAATAGAACCATACCTCCCTTACGATACGATGATGTGTATCAAATTCAGAAACTTTTTCCCAATTTACCTGTAGCAATAAATGGCGGTATCATAGATTTTGATTCCGCGAATTTACATCTAGAACATGTTAATGGAGTAATGATTGGTCGCGCGGCGTATGAAAATCCCTATCTTTTTGCGAAAGCAGATTCGTTGTTTTATCATTCTAATGATCCAGGATATTCGAGAGAAGAAGTGCTACAAAATTTGATTTCATATGTTCAATCCCTTGAGTCTTCGGGAACTAAACTACATCATGTTATGCGGCACGTTCTTGGTCTTTATCATGGAATGAACGGTGCAAGGATGTTTCGTAGGTTCTTTTCAGAAAATATGCACAGGCCAGATAGCAGTCATCAATTGATTAGTGAATTTTTAAAGTTAAAAAATTCTTAACATAAATCTCAAAAGTGATTAAAACTATGGTTTTGATTTTAATAATGAATTTGATTTATACCTAATTCATTTTTCCTTATAATCCTGATTTGAGGACGATTTGTTCTTTAGCCTCTAAATCTCATTCTGTAAAATATAGAAATCCATATCTATCACTCTTTAATATAAAGAGAAGTTCAGATATTTCGAGTATAACATACCTCAGCAAAAATACTCCAATTCATATAAATGCTTTACAATAAATCGAGAATTCATTTACTTATCGAACCTATATTTCTCTTAAAACATGACTGTATTCTTCAAATTTTTAAAAGATAAATCGCTTCTAACTGCTTTATTTATCATCATAACATGTGAATTGTTGATGCAGTTTGGTTGTTATAAACCTTTTTTACGAAAACATTCTTATGCACAGAATATAAATCATATCACAGATACGGCTATAACCTCTTTAAATTCACTAAATCCGAATGTACTGATAGTGGGAACTTCCATTGCGTATGAAGGAATATCTGTTGAGCGATTAAATCGTGCTTTGGATAAAAAAGGATTCATATTCCAGAATATTGGCATACCAGGTAGCGAACTGATCATTCAAGATCTTGCATTGAGAAAAATTTTAGCAAATAAAAATCAAATAAAGTACATTATACACGTCAATGAATTACATCTTCCCTGGGTAAATCGTAAAAAAATCATTGATTCCAGTCTAGCTATGTTAGGTGAATTTGATAGAAGTGTCTCCGTAAAAAGGTTGAGAGAAGATGAATACGATGTAAATTGGAAAGATTATTCTTCCATTTTCATTAAATGGATCTCATATCGTAAGGACATTGGCGATTTAATTTTAAAACCTGACAAACGTTGGAAAGAATCAAGAAGATTTAAAAAAAATAATACGGAATCTCCTTTTGCGTATACAAACATTTATACTCAATCCTTATCACATTTTCAATTTAACGACTTAAGCGATTGTAAAATTAAAACTTCTCCTGGCTCTTTGATTCCAGAAGGCTCAGATCGACATCATTTAGATGCAGTTCATAAAACTTGCAGTCTCGTTTCCGATACGAAATTAAGTTTAGATAGAAATGAAGACACTGAGTTATTTAAAATTCGATTAAAGAATCTTTATAGTTTTATTAAAAGTCAAAATATCAAAATTATTAATATTTACCCACCAGTGTCTTCTTATTTGGATCATAAGGATCACCAGACTAGAAAAGAATTCTGGGATAAAGAATTTGAAGATATTTTAAGCAATATGAAATTGGATCTAACGGATGTTATTCCTGAGAAAAATAATTCTGATTATTATTATGATGTGATTCACTTAAATCAGAAAGGGATGCAAATATTTACGGATTCACTTGCTAAATCCATACTGGAATTGAAGATTTAATGTTATTTAATTCTTTACATTTTCTTTTCTTTTTCCCTGCGATTTGGATACTTTATCAGTTTGCTGGAAAATACAAATCCATTTTACTAGTTATCGCCAGTTTTTATTTTTATATGGCATGGAATTATTATTTCATCGCCTTACTTTTATTTTCTATAGTCATTGATTATTATGCTTCGCTTTCGATTTCAAAATTAGAAATTCAAGATCCGAAGCGAAAATTGTATCTTATATTATCTTTAGTAACTAACATTGGTTTTTTGGCATATTTTAAATATACAAATTTTTTGTTAGGAATTTGGAATGATTTCGGGATTGGTGGGTATAGGTTTCCGATATATGATATCATATTACCAGTCGGTATATCATTTTATACATTTCAATCCATGAGTTATACGATTGATGTATATAGAGGATTGATACCTGCAAGAAAATCCTTTTTAGAATTTTCTTTATATGTTTCTTTTTTTCCACAATTGGTTGCAGGTCCCATCGTTCGTGCGACTACTTTCTTTAGAGACTTAGAGAATCGGTTACCAGTAGATTTGGAAGTTTTTCGTTCATCCTTCGCACAAATATTACTCGGATTTACAAAAAAAGTAGTATTTGCAGATAATTTAGCTGTATGTGTCGATCTTGTATACGCTAATCCACAAAACTATGGTTCGGTGGATACTTGGATTGCGGTATTTGCTTTTATGTGGCAAATTTATTTTGATTTTTCAGGATATACTGATATTGCAATTGGTGTAGCACGGTTATTTGGTTTTCAATTCGATATTAATTTTTATTTTCCATTCAATGTGACAAGTGTCAGTGAACATTGGTCTAGATGGCACATTTCATTTACTTCGTGGATTAGAGATTATATCTTTATTCCTTTGGGTGGTTCTAGAGGTAGTGAGTGGATCGTATGTCGAAATATATTCATCACTCTTTTGTTTGGTGGGATATGGCATGGGGCAGGAATGAATTTTCTATATTGGGGCATTTGGAATGCAAGTATGCTTGTGATTGAAAGACAATATGCGAAGACTAAGATTCGTACATTCTTTACTGCGAAAGGTGGTTACGTATATCTTGGATTATGTAAAATAGCAACTTTGGTATGCCTGGCTTTGGGATTGCCATTGTTTAGAGGGGAAACCACAAATGATGCCTTCATTATGTTTACGAATATGTTTGAATTGGCGAATTTTTTCAAAGAACCAGTACTAATGTTTCCATATTTAAAATTGATTTTATTATTATTTATCTCAGCACAAATATTCCAAAGATATAATAGTAAAAGAATGTTATTAAACCCACGCAGTTACACAATGTTTATATTGGCAAATTTTATCATGATACTATGTTTTGCTGTGACCGAGGCAAAGAGTTTTATTTACTTCGCATTTTAGCGAGAGGGATAGTAAGGGCGCGTAGCGGTCGCTCTGCGACCGAAGCCCTGCATAGCCCGGCCCCAAGTATTCAATAGAAAATATTCAATTGGTTTATGTTGGGGGCTCGCCCATATAATTCTGAGAGCAAATTTCAAAACATTTTGAATATTATTATAATAAATTGATGCCAGAACTTAGTTTATAATTGGTTGGAAAACTCAAACGAGAATATAGATTCAGGGAGAATTGATTTCAATCAGCTAAAGAATATTGGGCGAAGAATAATTATTCCTTCTTGAAAGAATAAAATTTTCTTTAGCAAGTTAGGCGTATGCCGTTGATTTGAAGAAATAAAATGTAAAACTGTTATCATCCAGAATGAGATCCAATAAAATATTAAACTTTTCAAAAAAAAGTGCCCCACATTCCCATTGACAGACCCTTCTTTACGAAGTAAAATATGATCATGTCTGATGTTGCGCTTTCCAAAGAATCTCCTAAATATGCTGGTTTGAAAGTCTCAAGGGAAGAATACCTGAGTCTGCCTGATGATGGATTTAATTACGACATGATCGATGGAGTGCTAACCTTGAGTCCGAGTGGATTTTTTGATCATGGGAAGATTGCGAATCGATTTGGCCATACATTGCAAAATTATTTAGATAGGAATTCTTCTGGAGAATTGACTATCGAAACCGATATTTTTCTTCCCGACGGAGGTGATGTGCTCCGACCAGACATTAGTTTTATTTTAAATGAAAATCTTTCCATTGTTAAAGGTCACATTCATGGAGTGCCCGATCTCATCTGTGAAGTGCTCAGTGATTCCACACGCAGTCGTGATCTAGGAGTGAAAGCGGATCGTTATTTGTTAAATGGTGTGAAGGAATATTGGATTGTTGACCCGAAGGTTAAGGAAATCCAAGTTTGGATCAATTTGAATCAGAAAGAATGGGAAAAGATATCTGGTGATGTATTAAATAGCAAACTATTGTCAGGTTTTTTGATAACAAAAGGGAGTCTGTTTTAAGCAAAATTCTTTTCAGATACATTTAGAATCGAAAGATCGATATTTTAAAAATTTCAAATTAGTTTCTTTTCGCAAAGTCTTTCCATAAAATCAAATTTCGCGCGTCAGGGATACGTAGGGCTTGGTCTGCTGTAGACAGACGGAAGCGTAAGCGAACCCCGTAGTAGACCGACCACATAAACTCTGCAATGTGACAATTGCAAAAAATGGGGACGCCCAATGGACATTCAATTCCCTTGTCAAGGAAATAAATTCGCGCGAGCTATCTGCATATAACACCATTTAGGCGGTATTGTGGAATTTTATTCCCTAATAAATGGAATCTCATTCGCAAATCGACTGATAACAGTCCTTTTTCGATGCCAAAATCTATTAAAATCAAAAGAGTTGACAGGCGACATTCTCTTCTCAGCCTGGCTTTTGAGAGGGAATTATTATGGCCAAACCACTCACTGTACAAAGCGATAAAACGATGCTACTCGAGGTTGATAACCCCGAATTTGAACCGTGTCGAGATCTAATAGCGAAATTCGCTGAACTTGAAAAAAGCCCGGAATATATGCATACGTATCGCATTTCTCCCCTTTCTCTGTGGAATGCGGCTTCCATCAAAATGAGCGCGGAAGAAATCATCGAAGGACTTATATCTTTTGCACGATATTCAGTCCCCAAAAATGTGATCAATGAAATCAAAGAACAGATTTCCCGTTATGGAAAAGTAAAATTAGTCAAAGAAGAAACTGGTGAACTTTATATCATTTCAAATGAAATGGGTTTCATTACAGAGATTGCCAATAACAGAGCCGTACAACCGTTTGTTGATGGCATGGAAGGCGATAAAATTCGTATTAAAAAAGAATATCGTGGTCACATCAAACAAGCTCTGATAAAAATCGGATTTCCAGTAGAGGATCTTGCCGGCTACGATGAAGGAAATAAATATCCATTTAACCTCCGTCCTACGACAAAAGGCGGGACCAAGTTCGGAATGCGAGATTACCAAAGAGCTTCTGTGGAAGCATTTCACGCGGGTGGTAGAAACGAAGGTGGCTCCGGTGTCGTCGTTCTTCCTTGCGGTGCTGGGAAAACCATTGTTGGTATGGGGGTCATGCAAATAGTCGGAGCTGAGACTCTCATCTTAGTAACGAACACTTTGTCCATTCGTCAGTGGCGAAATGAAATTTTAGACAAAACTGATATCCCTGAAACAGATATTGGAGAGTATTCTGGTGAGATGAAAGAAATCAAACCGATTACCATCGCAACTTATAATATTCTAACTCACAGAAAAAAGAAAGGTGGGGATTTTACACATTTCCATATATTCAGTGCGAATAACTGGGGTTTAATTGTATACGATGAGGTTCACTTATTGCCTGCACCAGTTTTCCGTATGACTTCAGAGTTACAAGCAAAACGAAGGTTAGGTTTGACTGCGACATTGGTGCGCGAAGATGGTTTAGAAGAAGACGTATTCTCGCTCATTGGGCCAAAAAAATATGATGTGCCTTGGAAGGAACTGGAAGCAAAATCTTGGATCGCAGAAGCGAATTGTATAGAAATTCGTGTTCCTATGGAAGAAGATCTTCGTATGCGTTATTCGGTCGCAGATGATCGTGAAAAATTTCGTCTCGCATCAGAAAATCCTGAAAAATTGAGAGCGATTGATTTTATCCTTAGAAAACATGCGACTAACAATATTTTGATTATTGGACAATACATCAATCAGTTGGAAGAAATATCTCAAACTTTTAAAATTCCACTTATCACTGGTAAAACTCCATTACCCGAAAGGCAGGAACTTTACCAAGCTTTTAGGACTGGCCAAATCAAACAGCTCGTAGTATCGAAAGTTGCCAACTTCTCGATCGACTTACCGGATGCGAATATCGCCATTCAGGTCTCTGGAACTTTTGGTAGCCGTCAAGAAGAAGCTCAGCGTTTAGGTAGAATTTTGCGTCCAAAGGTTAACGACAATACGGCGATATTCTATTCACTGATTTCACGAGATACGAATGAAGAACGATTCGGCCAAAACCGACAATTGTTCCTCACCGAACAAGGGTATGAATATGAAATTTATACTCTCGACCAATTTAAAGAAACTGTGCCTGAAGGGGCTCATAGATAATTTGAGGAAAAAATGAAACTCGTTGCAAAACGTTTGGATGTTGTAGAACCTTCGCCAACTTTGGCGATCACCGCTAAAGCGAACCAGCTAAAGGCGAGTGGAATTGATGTGGTGGGATTTGGAGCAGGGGAACCTGACTTTGATACCCCAGCACATATCAAAGAAGCCGCTAAAAAAGCTATGGATCAGGGAAAAACTAAATACACTCCCGTTAGTGGGACTGTTAGTTTACGCGATGCCATCATTCAAAAGTTTAAGACGGACAATGGTTTGAGTTATGAACGTAATCAAATCATTGTAGGTACTGGCGGAAAACAAGTTTTATACAATTTTTTTATGGCAACACTAAACCCAGGGGATGAGGTAATTATACCTGCACCATATTGGGTAAGTTATGCGGATATTGTCAGACTTGCTGAAGGTGTACCAGTTATCGTTTCAACTGATATCTCTAGTGGATTTAAAATCACTGCGGAACAACTACAAAAAGCCATCACAAATAAGACAAAGGTTTTTATTTTTAATTCACCATCGAATCCGACAGGAGCTGCTTACACTCGTTCGGATGTTGAAAAGTTAGTTAAAGTATTAGAACCAAAAGATATCATCACAGTCTCCGATGATATTTATGAAAAAATCATTTATGATGGTTTAGAATTTGTAAATCCAGCTATGATTTCAAATATTATGAAAGAAAAAACTTTCGTAGTGAATGGAGTCTCAAAAGCTTATTCCATGACAGGATGGCGCATTGGTTATGCGGCAGGCAATGCAGAGATTATCAAAAATATGGATACGATGCAAGGTCAATCTACTTCCAATGCTTCCTCTATTTCTCAGGCCGCGGCGGAAGCGGCACTTCTCGGAGATCAAAAACCTGTAGAAGAAATGCGCTTAGCGTTTGATAAACGACGCAAATATATGGTTTCTTTGCTTAATGAAATTTCAGGTGTAGAATGTCGTATGCCTGAAGGTGCTTTTTATGCATTTCCATATATTACAGGCGTTTATCAAATGGATGGATTTCAAAAATTGATAAAAGAAAAAAATGAAACCTCCTTATCGAAACTATTTTGCGATATTTTACTTGATAAATACAATGTTGCCGCTGTACCAGGCATTGCGTTTGGAGATGATAAAGCGATTCGACTTTCCTATGCACTTGGCGAAAAGGATATAGAGAAGGGAGTCTCTCGCATCAAACAGATGGTTGACGACTTAAAAAAGTAACATGAAAAAGGGCAGTATTCGCTTAAAACTTAGAACTCTGCCCTTTCTTTTGCTAATCTTTGTTTTGTTTAATTGTGATGTTCTCACAGCTGAACCTAAAGATTTAAAACCCGTTCCAAAGCAATCAAAGCCCAAGGAAATCATCAAAAATGATACTTCCCGTGAAATTTTAGTGAATCATTTTGGGATCAAAGTATATCTTTTTCCTGACCGCAAAAGTGATATTTTGCGAGTATTAAAGTTTGGTGAGAGAGTTGTTTATGATTCCGAGACATTAGAATTACCAAATGAAATTTGGGTACCCATTCGTACGAAAGAAGGCTTAAGTGGGCATATTTTAAGAGATACAGTTAAATTCGTTTCCAAAGAAAAATACTTAGATAGTTTTGTTTTTGAAGCTGATAAGTATCTAAATTCAAATTCACTCTCCCTTTTGGAAAGAATGGAAATCACAGATTCACTTTTTTCTTTATCAACTAGCGGCGATTATTCGGCCGATTCATTTACCTTTATTCGTACCAAAGCTGGGTTTGGCTTAAAACGCACACTCGATTTAATCAATCAAAATAAAATTAAACCAGATAGTTCGCCCGAACTTTTGGATTTTTTAAAAAGACATCAAAGCAAATTGTTATATGATTATTCGGATTTTTTATATTATGTTGATCCAAATTATTTTTGGAAATTAATTGAAACAAATCCCAATACAAAACATGCAGATTACGCAGGTTATCTGGCATCGGAAGTCTTACCGAGCCCTGAGTGCAAAAATGATCTTGGTTGCGAATTAGAAAATTTGAGAAAAACCAAAATGCGTTATATCTACCAATTTCCAAACGGTAATTATGCGAATCTTTATTTTAAAGAGATTATAACAAAATTAAAAAAGATAACAAAGGATCCTGACTCGATTGCCTGTTATCAACCTCTCTCTCAGCTAATTCGTTCCGAAATTACACTGTTGAGAAAATATGCAGAAGAGTTTACCGTAAGACATCGTAAGGAAATTATTCCTTACATATCTATTTTGCAAAAAGAATGCATTAAGTAGCTGGAAATTTGTTTTGAAACTGGCTTATAAATTTTACCCTCTAGATAAAGAAAAACAGTCATTAATAGAAGTTTCACGAAATTTACTAATTTTACATGGACTTTTTGGTTCATCAAAAAATTGGGTAACACTTTCAAAGGCACTGTCTTCCGAATTTAATGTTTATTCATTGGATTTAAGAAATCATGGTGATTCACCACATAGCGATGTTCATACGATCGAAGCGATGTCAAGTGACATCGAAGAATTTATTTCTGAACACAATTTACAGAACCTGAGTTTGCTTGGTCATTCTATGGGTGGACTAGTGGCTATGTACTTTGATCTCACTCATCCAAAATTGTTAGAATCCCTTGTGATCCAAGATATATCTCCAAGAAGTTATCCTTTTACATATGATAATGAAATTGAATCCATGCAGATTGATCTCACCAATTGCAATTCACGAAGTGAGATCGATCTATTGATGAAAGAAAAATTGCCCGATACATTTATCCGCCAATTTTTACAAATGAATTTGGATAGGACTGAAGACGGAAAGTATTTTTGGAAGTTGAATGTGGAGGGAATCAATCATTCTCGCAGAATGTTTTCTGATAGTTTTCAAAATTTAAAACCCTCAGAAACTAAAACATTGTTTGTGTTAGGAGGCGATTCTGAATATATAAATTCGAAGGATCATGAAATAATTTTGGCTTTATTTCCTTTAGCAAAATTTCAAACTATTCCGGGTGGTGGACATTACATTCATTACACCCATGCGAAAGAATTCACGCCTATGATTCAGAATTTTTTATCGAGAGCATAATTTAATAATGAAATTAAATTCTATGCTCTCAAATATTTAAAAAATGAATTTTATTCAGCTAAGAGAGATCTTAACATCCAAGCCGTTTTTTCATGGATGTCTAATCTTTGTGTGAGTAAATCCAATGTTGCTTGGTCGTTGCCTTTTTCGGAAGGAGCATATGCTTCCCTTGCCGTACGAATGACTGCTTCATTGCCTTCGACGAGATTTTTTATCATTTCTTGCGCTTTGGGTACTGTTTTGTCTTCTGATATACTAGAGTATTTTGCAAATTCCCATCCACCAACAGGTGCATAATATCCAAGGGAACGGATACGTTCTGCAATAGGATCAATCGCATTCCATAGCTCAGTGTACTGAGTCATAAATAACAAGTGTAAGGTCTGGAACATGGGGCCTGTCACATTCCAATGGTAACTGTGTGTTTTTTGATAAAGGGTATATGTGTCAGCGAGGAGTTTTTTTAAAGATTCTGAAATGGCACTCCTTTCAGCCTCTGGAATTCCAATATTGATTTGCATTTTTATCTCCTAATAGAAACTCTTTTAACAATACCAGATCGGAACATTGATTGAATATAAAAATTTCAAAATTTCAGACAGAACTTTTATCAGCATGTGCTGCTATGTTTGTAGCATTACCTTCCGCGATTGCATTTGGAATCAGTGTCTATAGTCCTCTTGGGGAATCGTATGCGGGCACGGCTGCCTTATCTGGAGTGATCGGAACTATCGTCATTGGATTATTTACACCCTTACTTGGTGGAACACCAAAGTTAATATCTGCACCTTGTGCACCGGCGGCAGCTGTGCTTTCTGTCTTTGTTCTCGAACAAGTTAGGCGAGGACATTTTTCTTACCAACAAATTCCCATTATCGTAACCATAGCGGTACTATTAGCCGGCTTATTTCAGATTGGATTAGGTCTCCTTGGAGGAGGGCGCTTAATCAAATATATACCCTATCCAGTTGTTACTGGTTATCTGAGTGGGCTTGGAATTTTAATTATATTAAGTCAGCTTCCTCGTATTTTTTCTATGTCCTCGGAAGGTTCATTACTTGGAAATTTGGATACATTAAATTCAAATCCGATTCCACCTATTATTGGTTTTGCGTCGATAGCCACTATGTTTATCATGCCCAAGTTGTCCAAAAAAATTCCACCAACGATCGCTTCATTAATTTCAGGGATCATTGTATATTGGATCCTAAGCTTTTTTTTCGAGGAACTTCGAGAAATAAAAAATAATCATTTTATTGTAGGTCCCATTATTCCAGAAGGGGAAAGTCTATTTGCTAGTTTTGGCAAAAACCTTTGGAATTTGGGTATGATTACTATTTCTTCATGGCGTACTTTATTTATACCAGCGATCACTCTCGGATTTTTACTTTCCATCGATACCTTAAAAACGTGTCTCGTAATTGATGTTTATTCTGAAAAACGTCATGACTCAAATCGAGAATTAATAGGACAAGGAATAGGCAATTGTGCAAGTTCAGTTTTTGGTGGAATTGCCGGTGCGGGTACTCTTGGCCCAACGCTTGTTAACTTGGTGAGCGGTGCCAAAACAAAATGGTCTGGATTTTTTGTAGGATTATTTGCATTAGTAACCATTCTATTTTTTGCTGACCTTTTAACTTGGATTCCTGTATCTGCTTTATCTGGTGTATTGATTGTCATCGGCTTACGGATGATAGATTGGAAAAGTGTGGGACTTCTAAAAAGTTCAAATACCATTTTTGATTTTTTTGTCATTCTATGCGTTGTGATTGCTGCAATTAGTACAAGTCTGATTCTTGCGGCAGGTGTGGGAATACTACTTGCGATCCTATTGTTCCTTCGGGACCAGGTTCGTTCATCCGTCGTTAGACGATCATTTCTCGGTAATCAAAAATTTTCTAAAAAACGCAGATTACCTTCCGAGCTAGACGAATTAGAAAAAAAAGGCGATCGCAATATCATTTTTGAACTGCAAGGTCAGTTGTTTTTTGGAACAACCGATCAGTTATTTAATATGTTAGAACCATATTTACCCAAGGCAAAAAATATAGTATTGGACTTTCGGAGAGTTCTAAACATTGATTTTACGGCCGTTAACTTATTAAAGCAGATTCATTCTAGATTGGCTTCTACGAGAGGAACATTGATACTGGCAAGTGTGCCATTACAATTATCGACAGGACAAAATATGCGCCAATATTTGGAAAGTTTTGGATTGTCTGAAAACACGCCTCATTTAAGTTTTTTTAATGAGTTAGACGAAGCTCTCGAATTTACAGAAGATCAAATATTACATGAAGCGAATTTGGATCTGACAAAAAACATTCCGTTTTTACATTTACATCAATTTGAATTTTTTGAACCATTTTCCGAATCCTCTATCACACAATTTGAAACTTATATTTCTGAACTTCGAATACTTCCTGGTGAAATTATTTTTAGAAAAAGTGATGTTTCTGATAAAATGTATTTTATACGAAAAGGTACAGTTCGCATTTTATTACCCTTAGACGGTAATCGTGTTCATCATTTAGCAACTTTCGGAAAAGGAGATTTTTTTGGAGATATGGCATTTTTGGATAAAGAGCCTCGATCGGCAGATGCCATAGCCCTCGATGAAGCTTTGTTATATGAGATATCTCGAGAAAAATTTGATGAATATGTAAAAGAAAATCCCGAATTTGGTTATTTGTACTTTGAGTCTTTGGCTTATATTTTATCAAAAAGGCTGAGGCTCAATCATCTTGAGCTCACAGCCTTACAGGAAAATTAAAGAAGGTTCGTAATCGCTCCGTTAGATGCAGACTGAACTAACTTTGCATACTTCGCAAGCACACCAGATTTAAATCGTGCCTCTGGTTGTTTCCATTCTTTTTTTCGGTTTGATAACTCATCTGGTGTGAGGTCCACATTCAGAATTTGGGTTCTGGAATCAATCGTGATCATATCTCCATCACGGAGAAGTGCGATATTGCCACCATCAAATGCTTCTGGAGCTACGTGACCCACTACGAGTCCATGTGTACCGCCGCTAAATCTACCATCAGTGATGAGGCCAACGTCTTCGCCGAGTCCTTTCCCGACAAGTGCCGCAGTCACAGCTAACATCTCTCTCATGCCAGGGCCACCCCTTGGTCCTTCGTAGCGAATGACGATGACATCACCTTTATTGATTTTACCAGCCATAATCGCCGCAAAACAATCGTCTTCCGAATCATATACTTTCGCGGGCCCTGTGATATGAATTTTTTTAAGTCCAGAAATCTTTGCGACAGCACCTTCTGTACCAAGATTTCCTTTCAATACAACCAATGGGCCAGATGGAAATAATGGGTCTTCGATCGTTCTAACAATTGTTTGGCCTTTAGCTAAAGGAAGTACATCCTTTAAGTTTTCGGCTAAGGTTTTACCTGTGACTGTCATACAATCGCCATGGAGTAAACCTTTTTCCAATAAATATTTCATTACACCATGTACACCACCAACTTTGTCCAGATCATACATAGCATATTTTCCGCCTGGTTTAAGGTCAGCTATGTGAGGTGATTTTTTACCAACACGATTGAAATCTTCCAAATCCAATGGAACTCCGATTTCTTTAGCGATGGCAATGAGATGTAAGATAGCATTCGTAGATCCACCTAATGCCATAACTGTGACGATCGCATTTTCGAACGCCTTTTTTGTAAGAATTTGTTTTGGAGTGATATTCTTTTTGATTAAATTGATAAGTGCAATACCCACTTCGTATGCATCATTTGTTTTTCTTGCCGATACTGCAGGCATAGAAGCAGAACCTGTCAAACTCATTCCCAAAGCCTCGATCGCTGTTGACATGGTATTTGCCGTGTACATCCCACCACAGCTTCCTGCACCCGGACAGGCGTTTTGTTCTACACGAATAAATTCATCGCGAGAGATAGTGCCTTCATTGAATTTTCCGACTGCTTCAAAAATAGATACGATATCAACATCAACTCCATCACAAGAACCCGGCATGATAGACCCACCATACACAAAAATCGAGGGAACATCTAACCGACATAAGGCCATAAGACAGCCAGGCATATTTTTATCACAGCCACCAAGTGCAATCACTCCATCATAACGCATAGAACTAGAAACAAGTTCTATTGAATCTGCGATCACTTCTCTAGAAGGTAATGAATACCTCATTCCATCATGGCCCATGGCAATGCCATCGGAGACGGTGATGGTTCCGTAGATTTGGGCAACACCACCAGCAGTTCTTACGCCTTCTTTTACTTTAGTCGCAAGTCGGTCTAAGTGTACATTGCAAGGAGTGATTTCTGCCCATAAAGATGAAATACCAATGATGGGTTTATCAAAGTCTTCATCAGTAAATCCGACAGCGCGCAACATGGCTCTGTTAGGTGCACGATTGTCGCCGTCCGTAAGCATTGAACTTTTACGTTTGAGGGGATTCGACATGGAATGGTCCTACTTAAAAAAAAATTAGCGGGTGAAAGTGTGGAATTACCTTAATTCTGATTGGATTGAGGCTACCAATTTTTCGGCCACAAAGTCATACTCGCTAGTCTCTCTTAAAATGTCCTCTCGATTCCAGATCAAACCTAGTCCAAAAATGTATTTTGTGAGTTTTAAGGGACTCCAGTGCGCGCCTGGTTTTTTGCGTGCATTTACGACTACATGGCCTGACTCGATATGAACAATTTTAAGTGAAACCGTATCCAATAAATTCGGGATAACTGCACCCTTATCATCAAATTTTCGTAATGCAGAACCCCTTCCAAATACGAGCGCATCCACACCGAGGACTTTTCCTATACGAACGGCCGTTTGTGTATCGATAATCCCTGTTTTTGAGAAGGACTGTTCATTGATGACTTTTGAAAGTTGTTCTCTCTCAATGACAGACATGGGCAAATTTTTTGCAAGCTGGAGTGAAATGGCGTCAGTAAACTCTCCATCCCATTTGGCATCATCGATTTCAAAGGTCAGAACTGCAATTTTACGGATTCCCAATTCCCTGGTCGACGGATCTGCATACTGCACAGCGGATTCCATAGTTGTGCAATTGGTGAAAAGGACAAATAGGAATAAATAAAAGGGAAGAAGGCAAGCTTTCATGGACAATAACTACGAAAAAGGATGGTATTTGGCAATTGTTTTTTATAAAGAAAAAGAACTGTCCCCAGATCTTTTTCCTAATTTCGCTAGAATGTTTCTATCTTTACCTATGGTAAAACAATTTAAGGGAAATCGCAATTTCCGCAATTAACGTAGCAAATCACAGCTATCGCATGTTAGTTCGATTGTGAGAAGGTAGCTTTTGAAGCTTCTGTCCAATTCGAAAGATTAGGTTTAAACTTAGTTAAACGAACTCCAGATTGCTGCGTTGCGGATGTAAAATTATTCGCATAATAAAAGTTATCTCCGAGCATAAAAAAGCCTTGTGGTATAAATGAAGTATTATCTCCGTAATCTGTTGAAATCCTAGTGATGGCAACATAGGAAGTACCTGAATTTGCTGAATGATAAACGGTATACGGATTGCTCGTATCAGTTGTATTATTCAATAAGATATATTGATATGAATTTGATTTGAGAAATTTTGAAAAATTACTAGTTGAGACACCCGATGAAGGTGCATACGTAAATCCTCCCGAACTTCCAGTATCTCCTATTAATCCGCCCGATCCGAAATCTGAAGGTATCGTCACCTTATGCATAGTAATGGAGGCTGATGAACCTTTAAAAAATGCCAATCCGTCGGCCGTTGTATCAGCATATGGAAACAATTGACTCCTTAATGCAACGCTAGCCGTATCTAGATTTCCAGAAACGGAAGAAAATGAAGTATTGACTGCTTTGTATGTTCCCGGATTGGAACCTAAGTTGTCCATACCACAATACAAAACATAATTCTTAACAAATGTTTGGCGCATTTGTACAGTCGTTGCTCCTGATTTACAACTATCAAATATATTTGTAGAAGTTGTTCCATCCAAACTTCTCATATAAGGTGTATCATATAATGTATCTGAATCTTGCTCAAATACGAGATATCTCCCACCATAGAAGATGCTTGGAAAAAATTGTGGTGTGGTTACAATTTTACCATGAATCGAAGGCATACTTATCGCTGTTACTTCCTTCTCGGGATTTGTTTCATCCATCAGTATATAGTGAGCATTGGTTGATTCTAATGCAGAGTTAACAATTGTTTGTCTACGGATAAGAAAGTATAACTTCGAATTGTCTTTATTTGGTTCACTCAATGTAATATCAATTTGAGTTCCTGTACTTACTGAAGGAATTTTTCCAACAAGATTTGTGATTTTAGTGATACGATCAAAATTGATTCCATCAGAAGTAGATACAATGTAAATAGTAGAATCACTGTCTTTGGCACCAACTAGTAAAGTTCCATAAAATCTATTGTTGTAAGTGCCGAGAGGGGAAAAGAATGAATCTGGGAAATTATTAAAAGCTATATTGTATGGTGAAACAGATATAGCAGATACCATTAAATCACCGTTTTGCGATATAATTTTAAAATTCGACTGGCTAAGAGTAGGGAATACGCGAAAAACAATAGATCCTTTCGCAATTGTTGAACTTTTGCTTTCATAGATTGTAATTTTTACAAACCCAGGTTGTGTGAAATTAAAGACACCTTCTCCGGTCGAATTAAGTGTAGTCGTAGTTTCATTTGTACCTGCAGTAAAACGAGTGTTTGCTGTGGCAGTAAGAGCTGGCGCTTCGGATGATGGGAAAGTGGAAAGCGTGTAATAATCCGAGTATGCATTACCATTATTACTTGTGAACTTTAGTTTTAAGGAAATAGTTGTCGTCTGGCTAAATCCTAGCAGTCGTTGCAAGTTTAAAAGTGTTGCCAATTCACCATTTTGATCAAAGGAGGAATCTTTATATTTGATACATCCGGAAATTAGTAGTAAGATTAAGATTAAAAATAAATTTCTAATATAATTGAACATTTGTGAATACCTCATTAAAATAATATCGAATAACGAAATTCTGCATGAGCCGATGTTTGTCTGTTGTAGGATCTTAGAAAGTATTGGTTATGGTTTGTATCCATTCCCGCTTCCCAATCAAAACCAGGACGATATTCTTTCCCATTGATAGCAATTGGTCTTTCTGGATATTCTTCTCTTCCAATCCAATAAGCATGAATTACATTAGATAAGTATAATATACCGATGGCTCCTAAACTCCCATGATAGATTCCATTGGAGAGTTTTGAATCATCTTTCGCTTTTCCTACCAAATCAGTGATGATGGAATTTTCCAAGAGGAGTGTTGTTAATTCTGTCGTATTCGAAATGAATTCTGGGGATAACCTGGTGCTCGGTCCATTGTATTGATTGATGAGTGAAATCATCTCATAATTTTCTTTATCATTATAAACTTTGGTCTTGAGAGGACCTTGTGCGTAGTAGGCGGCACCTGCAATACTTGCAAAGAAAAAACCTGCTGAGATCCTATACCCTCCACACCATTGCCCCCAGCCAGGGATAATAGCTGACCGCCAAATAAGTCCTAGGCGAGATCCACATGCTACCGTGGCTTCAGATTTAACTTTGTTATTTTCTCGATAAACAAGCCATTCCTCTTCTGTTTGCTGATTGTTCTTTTGTTCTTTTTGCAATTTGGCGAGTCTTTCTTTTTCTTTAAGTTCTTCGATCTTTGCTAATGCTAGGGCTTTTTTCTCTTCTTCAGCTAAGCGTTTTTTTTCTGCTTCGGCGGCAATTTTTTCAGCTCTTTCTTTTTTGAGACGTTCTGCTTCTTCTTTTGCTTTTAGTTTTTTTTCTTCCGCGATTCGGATTTTTTCAGCCTCTTTCTCAGAAAGGTCTTTATATATGACTTTTAAAATCTGAGTTTTAACTATAGTTTGAGTCGTACCATCTAACAAACGTACTGTTAAGTTTTGTCCGTCTTGTTTGACTACCTTTCCTTTGAGGTTGGTTCCGTTTTTTAAAATCACAGTATTTTCTGCGAAAAGGAACAAGGGGAATAAAAGAATTATACCGATTTGGAATATCTTCATGTAAAAATTAAGTATCCATTCTCATTTAATAGCAGCAGGGGCTAAAAATAATCCCTATTAGCACATTGATTTTCTGTTTTATAATTGAATGTTGCAACTTGTTTTTATTCGCCACTGCGTCGCAAGGTTTGTAAAAATTTATTTCCAATGATTTTAATACAACTGTTAGGAAATGAGAGAAAAAATAGGAACGCAATATTTTTGGCTTACCATAATTCGAATATTCGAAAATAATAATGTGACATAATATTATTATTTGGATATATTTGTAAAGCAAATTTTTTTATACATTTTTGCTTGACGACATCGATACTCAAAATACCTTGGTTTTTACCGAGTGCCCTACGCGGGTAACTTATGGAAGCATGGCGAGAGATCGTGATGCGTACTTGCTTGGAATAGAGCGAGTAGGTGCAAACCAAAGACAACCGACAGATTTTTAAAA